>Ga0316206_1000001_pt1 | contig 946473 bp, 941 predicted proteins | sample 6monthpyrite_MG_FD_204942 | JGI IMG/M metagenome (GOLD analysis project Ga0316206, IMG submission 204942) | Microbial mat bacterial communities from mineral coupon in-situ incubated in ocean water Damariscotta River, Maine, United States -... | ecosystem: Environmental > Aquatic > Marine >...
GGACAACGGCTTCATTTGAGCCAGTAATCGATTATGTGGTAACTAAGGTTCCTCGTTTTACATTTGAAAAGTTCCCTGAAGCAGACTCAACACTTTCAACAGGTATGAAGTCTGTTGGTGAAGCAATGGCTATTGGGCGTACTTTTAAAGAGTCTTTCCAAAAAGCATTGTGTTCTTTAGAAGAAGGATATAGTGGTTTGGATTGTCAAGCAGGTGAGATGGAAGATATCATCCATGAGATCCGCCGTCCAAACGCTAAACGTATGTTATATGTTGCCGAAGGTTTCCGCCGTGGACTTAGTCATGAAGAGATCTTTGATATCTGTAAGATTGATCCATGGTTTCTTTATCAAATGGAAGAACTTGTTAACTTTGAGAAGACGATGGATATCGATCTCTTAAATGATGAAGTGCGTTTTAGAGAAGCAAAGACACACGGCTTCTCAGACATGAAGATATCTCAACACATTAACAGAAACTCAAATATCACACAAAGTGAAAATGATGTTTATAATGCTCGTAAACGTTTAGGTATTCACTTAGAATATAATGAAGTTGATACCTGTGCGGCAGAGTTTGAAGCCTTAACACCATACCTGTACTCAACAACAAATATCACAAAGCTTCCAAACCTGACTAATCGTGTTAACACAGATAAGAAAAAGGTAATGATTCTTGGCGGTGGACCAAATAGAATCGGTCAAGGTATCGAGTTTGATTACTGTTGTGTTCACGCGGCATTCGCTCTTAAAGAGATGGGCATTGAGACGATTATGTATAACTGTAATCCTGAAACGGTTTCAACAGATTATGATACGTCTGATGTTTTATATTTTGAACCAATTGATTTTGAACATGTACGTGAAGTGATTGAGTATGAACAGCCAGATGGTGTTATTGTTCACTTTGGCGGACAGACACCGCTTAAGCTTGCTAATTCACTAACGGCTATTGGCGCAAAGATATCTGGTACACCGGCTAAGGTTATTGATCTTGCTGAGGACAGAGAAAAGTTTGCAGCCTTTGTTGAAGAGTTTGGTCTTAAGCAACCTGCTAATGGTCTTGCTACGACAAAAGAACAAGCAGTTACCATCGCTGAAGCACTGACTTATCCTGTACTTGTCCGGCCTTCATTTGTTCTTGGCGGACGTGCAATGCGTATCGTTTACAACTCAGATGAACTTCGTACGTACATGGATGTTGCGGTATCGGTTTCAAATGACGCACCAGTTCTTGTGGACAAGTTCTTAGATCAAGCCATTGAGCTTGATGTAGATGCTATCTGTGATGGGACTGAGGTGTATATCGGCTCAGTTATGCAACACATTGAAGAAGCGGGAATTCATTCAGGTGATTCAGCATGTTCTCTTCCTCCTGTAAACCTTTCAGAAGACATCATTGCACAGGTTGAACAAGAGACTAAGGTTATTGCTCTTGGTTTAGGTGTTGTTGGTCTTATGAATATACAGTTTGCTATTTATCAAGATGAGGTTTACCTTATTGAGGTAAATCCACGTGCTTCACGTACGGTTCCTTTTGTTTCTAAGGCAACGGGTATGCCACTTGCAAAGGTCGCTACGCGTGTGATGATGGGTGAGCCTCTAAGAGACGCGCTTAAGTTTTATGATAATTACAATGTGGTTATGGAAGGTAAGGGTGTTCTTAAACCTCGCCTTAAAGACCATATCGCACTTAAAGAGGCTGTTTTTCCATTCAACAAGCTTTATGGTGCAGACCTTGTATTAAGTCCTGAAATGAAATCTACGGGTGAGGTTATGGGTATTTCTAAAAACTTTGGAACTTCATTTGCGAAGTCTCAGATGGCTGCGGGTAATATCATTCCTACAGAAGGTACATGTTTCTTGTCTTTCATTGATATGGATAAAGAACATGCTCCTGAGATCGCAAAAGGTTTAGCTGATAATGGTATCAAACTTATTGCGACTAAGGGAACGGCCAAGATTATTAATGAGGCTGGAATAGCATGTGAAGAGGTACTAAAGATCTCTGAAGGCCGTCCAAATATCGAAGATGTAATGACTAACGGTGAGATCACTATGGCTATCAACACTTCAGATAATAAAACAGCTAAGGATGACGCCGTTAAAATCCGTCAAATCGTTTTACGCAGAGGTATTCCTTACTTTACTACACTTTCAGCTGCCAGAGCTACTATTGCTGCTCTAGCGCAAATGAAAAATGAGAACTGGAATGAACCGGTACCACTTCAAGACTATCTTGACTAAGAAGATCTTCTTAGTCCAAACCGACACGACTGTCGGATTCCTCTCCCAAAGTAATCAGGCGCTTGCACAACTTAAAAAGCGTCCTGTTGATAAACCCTTTGTTCAAGTGTGTGCCTCACTAAAGACCTTAAAGACTTTGGCAAGAGTGCCTAAAAAGTATAAAAATAGAGTGAGACGGGCGGAAAAATCAACCTTTGTGTACAGCAATAATAAAGCTATACGTGTGGTTAAAGACGAAGATCATGCTGCATTTATTAAGCCATTTACATGGTTTTACTCAAGTTCTGCTAATGAAAGCTCTTTATCTTATGACAAAGAGTTTGCAAACGTCAAATCTGATATAATCATTGAAAATTCTAAGGGTTTGTTTGAAGGGGAGTCTTCTTCGATCTATAAGCTTGGTAGAAATAAAATGAAAAGGTTGCGTTAATGGGAAATAAGTTAGCTACAGCATTTTTTGCGGGTGTGTTTTTTGCATTTTTTCTTGATTTCTTTTTTATACTAGGACTGTTTTTAAATTACATACAAGCCCAAGATATAGATGTATATTACAATATACTTTTTGCTGATCATCAAAGTTACATAGTGTTTTTTACCTTGGTAGTGATCTTTGGCTATCTGTTTATCTTCTTTCCAAGTACGAAAATAGCGACTATTATCTTTGGTGTCTGTTTTGCCATAGTCAATCTTGTACAGATACCTGATATCGGCTTTTATATGGGACAGATGATGTTTGAAAAACAAAATAAGATAATCCAAGAGGGGAAATATACCTATGTTGGAAAAACGGTTTATGAAGGCAGGGATACTATCTGGTTTTATGAAGATGAACTAAAAAAAATCATTGAAATACAAAAGCAAGACGTGAAATAAAATCTAAAAAAAGGTGAGTCAACCTCACATTTATAGAAAAAATTATAGAAATAAGGAAAGAGAACATAAATGAGTAAAATAATTAAGACAGGTTCAGCTATTGGTATAGGTTCTATGAGTTTAGTGGTTATGTCAGCACTTACTGGGTGCTCAGCTCCACAAGAAGAAGCTAAAAATCGTTTTTTAGTGATTGAGCAAACTGCCAATGGCAAGTACACGGTAGTTGAAGAACATCCAACCGATGGCGAATCACGAGCTATTATCCGTGAACGTGACGCAGATGGCAAGGTCACTGAGCGTTTTATGAATGAGATGGAGATGGGCTCACTTGCACAACAAGAATACGAGAAGGTCCAAAATGGAACCTCAGAAACAACGCAGCCAAACCATGGTGGTGGCATGGGTCTTGGCGGGACCATCTTAGCCGTTGCGGCAGGTTCTCTTCTTGGAAATATGATTGCAAATCAGCTTATGGGAAATAAAAACTTCTCTCAAAATGCTAACAGTGTAAACAAGTCAGCCTACCATGCAAAGAAAAGAGCAAGTGCTGCAAAATCTAAAAAGAGCTTCTTCTCAAAAAATTCTGCTTCATCAGGTAAATCTTCAGGTTGGGGTGGATGATACAGCCCTTAAAAGTAAAGCCTATTGATAATGAGACCCTGGATGAAATAGGGTTTTCTTGGCACACAGATACTGATGGCAGCTCTTATGTAGCAGATGAGCTTGTCAAAGTCAGTGCGTCTGAGGCAGAGGCTTATTATACTGCGGCAAATGAGCTGTATGATATGTATGCAACTGCAGCTGAACATGTCATAGAAAATGATCTTTTTTTTGAACTTGGTATTCCTTTTAACTTGGTCGAAACGATTAAGAAGTCTTGGGAAAACGATGTGCATTGGCATCTGTACGGTCGTTTTGATCTAGCGGGTGGAATAGATGGTAGACCTATTAAACTGATAGAGTTTAATGCAGATACACCAACAGGACTTTTTGAAACAGCCATTGTTCAGTGGGCTATGCTGAAAGTTAATGAGATGGATGAAGAAAAACAGTTTAATACGGTTTATGAGTCTATCTCTGAGAACTTTAAAAGACTCATAACTCTTTTTGATGATACTTCCAACTTTGAAGAGCGTTATGAGGGTTGGAGAATACTTTTTTCTTCTATAGAAGGCCTAGATGAAGATGAAGTGACAACGAAGCTTTTAAGGCGTATGGCAGATGACGCAGGTTTTCTTACGGGTTTTGAGTTTTTGCAAAATGTGGAGTTTGATGATGAGAGTATCTCAGATGCAAAAAATCAAGATTATGAGTACTGGTTTAAACTCTTTCCTTGGGAAGACATAGCCATAGAAGAGGGTGAACTTGCCTTAACGCTTCAACATATACTTGAGTCTCAGTCGGCGATTGTATTAAACCCTGCCTATACCCTGTTGTTTCAATCAAAAGCAATGTTGAAAATATTATGTGACCTCTTTCCAGACTCACCTTATCTTCTTGAAACAGCTTATGAACCATTAGAAGGCAAAGCTTATGTTGAAAAGAAGGTCTTCGGACGTGAAGGCGCAAATGTGACCTTTGTAGAGTCTGATGGTTCTGTATCGGCTCAGACCGAAGGTGAATATGGACATTACAAGTCTGTATATCAAGAAGCAGTTGAGTTTCCTCAAGACGCTCAAGCTAACTATTATCAAGCAGGTGTATTTTTTGCTTATGAAGCCTGTGGTCTAGGTTATAGACGCGGGGGTAAGATCTTAGATAATATGAGCAAATTTGTAGGACATATTATCTCTTAGTCCTTATAAATACAGCTTTGATTACGCCCTTGCTCTTTGGCTTGATACATAGCACTGTCTGCATGAGAAAGTATAGTGTCCAAAGTGTCAAACTCAGTAAACTCACTGATCCCAAGACTTAGGGTGACTGAGTCCTCAATGTTAAAGTCATGTGCACTGACTTTTTTTCGGATACGCTCAGCCAATAAGTAAGCTTCAGCTTCATTAGCACTCTTAGCTAAGATAAGAAACTCTTCTCCTCCATATCTAAAAGCAATATCCTCGCTTCTAAGCAGAGGTGATAGAAGAGAAGAAAACTCTTTTAACACTCGATCGCCTGTTTGATGTCCATGAGTATCATTAATATACTTAAAATGGTCCAGATCCATAAAGATGAGACTAAAGGGCTGCTTTAAACGATTAAAAGATGTTATTCTGTTTTTAAGCTGCTCTAGAAGATAGTTTCTGTTATAGAGCTTGGTCAGGGGATCCTTAAGAATATTTACTTCTAGTTGATTTCTTACTTCAAAATGAATTATAAAAATGGCCAGAAGCAATAAAGCAAAGACAATACTGCCTACAGTAAAAATAGTCAATACTATTTCCTCATACTTTTTATGCACAATCTGTGTTGCAGAACTGGCTGTTTTATCAGCAACCTGCCATGAACGTTCGCACAAGTCATTAGAAGAACTTTTTAGATGTGAACTCTCTATCATCGCCCAACAATCTTGTAGTTTTTTAAACTTGCTCTCAAAGTCAGAGATGTGAATGTACATTTTGTTCTCAACAATAAAGTGGTTTTCAAGTTCTTCGAACTTTTCTCGTATTTCATAGATGATCTGCTCTTTTTCAGTAGTAACAGAAGCATGCGCTAAACGCTGGATAGAGCCACGAATATAACCTATGTTATTAATAGCAGTGGCGTCATCACGCAGTTTCTCAAGTGAAGACAATGAAATAAAGATACCAATGGGAAGTGTTGAAGTAAGTAACAATAAAATAAAGATTATCTTTAAAGAAGCTCGGTTTTTCATACTTTGATTATAACTAAAAACCAAAGTAAGAAGTTTAACTGAAGAAAATCTTCACAGATATCCATGGTAAGCTTAAATGACAGTGTCCAAACTAGTGTCTGTTAAAGGCTCTTCCTCCCTCTTTTTCTAGCAAGACTCCTGTTATGACAAGTGTTTCATTCCATGCACTTTTAATAAGCCTGTTTCTCTGTATATTTTTTTGAACTCTAAGCTTTTTCTGATTTATTAAGGCAAAAAAGTTTTCTTCTGACAAACCATAAACCATAGTTAAAGATTTTTTTGTTCCTGTCTTTACAAGAGTATAGACCTTCTCATTGCTTCTAAGGGTGATAATGAAAAACCCTAAACCTTTTTCATCTTTTTTCATAATCACTGTTTTAGCATTAAAGATATGGTTCAAAATATAAGCATAAGAATATTTAAACTTATGCCCTGTGGATAAGCGTGCATATTCATATACAAGAAGCTCATTATATTCGTTCTCAAATATGTTTTGCTCTATAGAGATCTTGCTTAAGTTCTTTTGCTTTTTCTCCAAGGTCTTACCGGTAAAGGTATATGAATGGGTTTCATTTTGCAAGTGTATTTTTTGGTTTGTATAAACTAAGGATGTCGCATTACATCCTATGAATATTAAAGATAGGAGAACGAGAGATTGAGCCTTCATAACGCTTTTAAACTTCTACTGCAAGCATCTCTTTGTAAGTCTGTTCGGCTGACTGGATATCGTGACGCTCAGGAACCTTCCTGGAAGCGATATATCCCTCAACTTCACCAGCTTCGTTCACCTTAGGTACGATATTTACAATAACCCAATAAAACTTACCGTCTTTACGAAGGTTCTTGACATAACCTTCCCAAATCTGACCACTTTGAATAGTCTTCCACATCTGCTCAAATGCCAGTTTAGGCATGTCAGGATGACGTAATATATTATGCGGTTGACCTATGGCTTCCTCTTTAGAATATCCTGACATCTCTACAAACTTTCTGTTGACGTAGGTGATGACACCCTTTGCATCTGTTTCTGATATAAGTGATCTTCCATCAAAAAAGACTTCTTCATCAAGTGGCTCTGGACGCGTCATATATTTCTCCAATCTAAAACACCTCTATGGATGTTGTTTATAACATTATTGTGATATTTTATCCTATAAATAATAAAATATCCATAGTTAACTAAATTGATGAGTAAAATGAGGTTTAAAGAAGCTTTGTAAAGGATGAGGTATAATACGCACAACTTACAAAAACGGTGGACCATGCTAGTCGATGATGTCAATGCTCTTTTAAATGATAAAAAATTACTCTTAACCGAGGTCTACTTTAAACTTCAAGAACATTTTGAGAGCAAATACGGCTCCAATACTGTAGTGTTTATGGAAATAGGGACCTTTGTTGAAGTTTATGAAGTCAACAACGACGAGATGCAGTTGGGTAAGGCCAAGGAGATGGCAGAGCTTCTAAATATCCAGCTGACAAAGAAGAACAAGACCATTATAGAAAACTCCACAAAAAATCCTCTGCTCGCCGGGGTTCCCACTATCTCTTTTGAACGCTACTTAAACCGTTTGATTCAAGAGCAAAAGTACACAATTATCTATATTAAGCAAAGAGGTGAACCGCCTAAGGTTAGCCGTTATGTTGATAAGATCATCTCTCCGGGTACAAACTTTGACTATACAACAGACAGTGAAGACAACTACATCGTTTCTCTTTTGGTAGATAAGCATAAAGATATATATTCTATTGGGTATTCAGCCGTTGATGTGACCACGGGGAAAACCTTTTTATATGAAGCCCATGGTACCAGTGAAGATCAGAACTTTGCTTTAGATGAGATCTTTAATCTGCTGCATGTGTATAAGACCTCTGAAGTGGTACTGAGCTTTTTAGACGGGGTTGATGATCAAAAACATATCTTGCGTTACCTTGAGATAGATGAGCATTATACTTATTCGGTGAACAACCAAAGACCACGCATTGAGTATCAAAATGAACTCTTTAAGCGGGTCTACCAGATACAGTCACTTTTATCGCCTATAGAGCATTTAGACTTAGAGCGTACGCCGATGATATCTGAGGCTTTGGCTGTCTTAGTTCACTTTGTAATAGAGCATGATTTTCATATCATTCAAAAGCTCTCCAGACCACAACTCATAGACAATCGTCGCTATATGTATCTTGGAAACTCAGCCTTTGAACAACTGTGTGTTATCTCTAAAGATAAGGATGAGATGACTCTTCTTAGGCTAATAGACAAGTCTGTGACGGCCATTGGTAAACGTCTTTTAAAAGAGAGACTTCTTAACCCTATTATGGAAGAAGCAGAACTGACCAGGCGCTACAACTTGGCGGAAAAAGTATCTTCGCATGCAAAACTCTTAGAAGAGAACCTGCGAAATATCTATGACTTAGAAAGATTGTCCCGTCGTACAAACCTTGGACGTTTACATCCCTTTGAGATGAACTTTATTTATGACTCTCTTTTAGGTATTACGGACTTGATGGCTTATGTGAAAAAACACAAGCTTTCTAAAACACCTTTTTCTGATAATGAGGTTCTGGCCTTTGTCAAAGAGATAGAAAAGACCTTTAATCTGGACGTGACACGTAAGTATACTATTCAAGCAGTTGATGAGAACTTCTTGGCCAGAGGAGTTGACCCGCACATAGATGAACTTTCTGATGAAAATGCAAAGATGTTTCAAACTATGTATATCATCATGGACAAGATTGAAGAGATGCTCTCAGGTGTGGTCAACAAAAGTGAAAACCGTTTGGTTAGTTTGGGACAGCTTGATAAAGAGGGCTATTTTATCAACCTTTCTAAAAATCGATTTTCGATGATTGAGTCAGAGTTTTCGGGTACAGGGGTTGATATAGACGGTAAGTTTGTCAGCTTTAAAGATTTTCATGTCAAAAAACTGACCAATAATGTAAAAATCACTTCTGAGATCATTGAGTCACTTTCTGATAAGATCATGCGCAACAGAGTGAAGATAGTCGCCCTTGCCAAAGAGAAATTTGTTGAAAAACAGCATCAGTTAGAAAGAAGGTACACGCTTTTATTTGAGAGAATGATCCATTATGTAGCAGATATTGATGTAGCAGTTTCAACGGCTAAGTCTGCTGATATGTATAACTATGCCCGTCCAATGCTGGTAAAAACACATGATGATGAGAACTTCTTACAGGTACTTGAGCTGAGACACCCTTTGATAGAAGTACAAGAACACCAGGGTATTTATGTGCCCAATGATATTGTTATGGGAAACAGAGAATACATGGACCTGCCTTATCCTGAGACCATTATGCTTGACTCAATGGTACATGATGGACATCAAATTCACGGGGTTCTTTTATACGGAATAAACTCATCTGGTAAGTCTTCATTGATGAAAAGTCTCGGGTTGGCTGTGTTAATGGCGCAGTCAGGCTTTTTTGTACCCGCTTCGGCCATGAAGTTTTCTCTTTTTGAGTCTATCTTTACGCGTATTGTCTCAAAAGACAATCTTTCTAAGGGACTTTCTACCTTTGCCGTTGAGATGTTAGAGATGAAAAATATCTTTAACAGAGCAGGGACAAAGTCTTTGATTTTAGGTGATGAGATCAGTCATGGGACAGAAACACTCTCCGGTGTTGCTATTGTTGCCTCGGCTATTATGAAACTGGCAAAGATACGCTCGGTCTTTTTGTTTGCAACCCACCTGCACCAACTCTCTACCATGGACGAGGTGGTAAAACTCAAAAATGTGGTCAATTTACATCTTGAAGTAGCTTATGATGAAGACAGTGACAAGCTGCTTTATAACCGAACCTTGCAAAGTGGAAGCGGAAGCAGTATCTACGGCTTGGAGTTTGCCAAGTCTTTGCATATGGACAAAGAATTTTTGGATGTTGCTAATAATATCCGAAAACGTCTTGCCAATGATTATGATGAACTTGAACTCCTAGTCAAAAAGAAAAAACGTTCAAAATATAATAAAGACCTGTATGTGACAAAATGTATTATCTGTGGGAATATTGCCGAAGACGTCCATCATATCTCGCATCAAGCCAATGCAAACTCAGCCGGTTTTATCGGACACTTCCATCAAGACCATAAGCATAACCTTATACCTCTGTGTAAAGATCATCATAATGAGATCCATAATGGAAAGATACACATCAAGGGCTTTAGAATGACTTCTACAGGGCTTGAACTTGAATATGAAGAACAACTCTCAAAATAAACACTTCTAAAGTGTCATTTCTATCACAGACATTACAAGCTAGGTTAGGAGAATGTGATGTAAGCAAGCCCTTCATGGGATATGAATTACAGTGTAAAAAAATAAGAAATAACGTTTTTTAAGTTTTTAGTTGATATAGTAAGAGTATACACTGTGATATATGGAGGTTTCTGTGAGACTTACACTCTTATTACTGCTACTTTTAACAAGCCTGAATGCAGAAGAACTTGATGACTTACTGACAACATACACTCATAACAGTGATCTTTCTGAAAAAACAAAACTTGAAAATGGCGGAACGGTGACTATCTTTACTCGTAAGGATTTAGAAGTTATGCAGGCGCACACACTTAAGGACCTTCTAAAATCACACCCTGTTCTCAGATATAAAGAGAGTCGTTCAGGTATTCCCGATATGCAGTTTCGCGGAGGAACATCTATCTTTAGCAGTAGTAATATACGCATCTATGTAGACAATCACGAACTGACTTCAGCAACCTTTGGAAGCGGCTTTCCTATTGCCAATAATCTTAATCTTAATGTCATAGATCATGTGGAGATATATACCCGTTCACCTTCATTTGAGTTTTCAACAGAGCCAACGTATATGTTGATCAAACTCTATACTAAGCTTGCTCAAAGACACAGGGGCGGAAGCTTAGGGTTGAGTTACGGAAGTCGTGACTTTAAGGAACAAACACTTTTTTATGCCGATGAATTTGAAGATCTCTCTTATGTAACCTCATTATCAAGGCGTGATGATAGAAAAAAAGAGCAGGAAAGTCATGGTGTGCCTATAAAAAGGGATGCTGAAAACTACACCTTTTTTGGAACACTGTATTCGCAAAATCATAAGCTTCAACTTATGGCAGGTAAAGCTGAGATTGATACATCTATATCCACAAGCCCTAGTGCGACTTATGCTATCTCAGAAAGCACCTATGATTCTTTGCATATCGGCTATGAGACCACGTATTTTGAAGACACTTTTCTCTCCTTGGCTTATCAAAATACAAATATCGACGGGCATAATAAAGAAGCAGCAGGTTTTGAAACACTGCTTTCTCCTGAGCTTGAGTATGACAGAACTGAAGACGTCGTAACAGCAGAGCTAAAACATAATCTTGAAACTAAGAACAACCGTTTAATCCTTGGCGCTAAGTACAGGTATAAGTCTTTTGAGGTGAAAGAGTTCAAGCGTGATGGTCTTGAGGTTGTTTCACCTGCTTTTGATTATGATAAGCAAGAAGTTTTTACGCTATATGCAGAAGAGCAGTATAGTATCTCTGATCACAATATTATTAATATCGCCGGACAATATGCCCATGTGAAAAATAACTATTTAATAGATGACACTGACTTACAGCAGTTTCGCATCAACCATACTTACATCTTAGACAAGTTTATTTTTAAGACCTTTGTATACAGGGTTGAATCCTTAGTTGAACCTTTTATCTATATAGATTCTACAACATCACCTACACTTGACACTCAGGTCTTACACGCCATTAGTGAAGAGATAAAGTATGAGAATGGTAAAAATGACTTAAGGTTGGTTGTGACCTATAACGAGATTGACAATATGTTTACCCAACTTCCTTCAGGTAACTTTGTAAACAGTGATGAAAAGCTGACAAAGACTTCAGGGTTTTTAGAACATACTTACAACTTTGATATACATAATAAGCTGGTTTCCAATGTCTCATATAGCTATGTCAACCCTATTGGGAGAAATGAGGTCGCTGCCTTTGTCCGTTCATTAAACTCATTTGGAAAATTTGATCTGTTTAATGAGCTTATCTATAACCATAATGATATCAATCATGAGCACTTTTATGACTATAGTGCAGGACTTAGATACCATTATAATAAAACACTTACCCTCTCGATCAAGGGTGAAAATATCTTTGACACCGGATATGAAGAGGCTTATTTTAGGATCAACCCTACAACAGTGCCTCCAACACCTGAAGAGCCGATTATGCTTTCTCCTATAGAACAGAGATTGTTTGTAAGTCTGGAGTACCTGTTTTGATGAAAATTATTCTTATCTTAGCTCTGACCTTAGAACTGTTTGCCTTTGACCGTGTAACAGCTTCTAAGATATTTGACAAGATTTTTCAAGCACTGGTACCGCAAGAGAAGGTTTTGGTATATGCTCCTGATGAGATGTATGCAGATGTGATAGCTAACTCTGTGCATCTCTCCTTAAGTGATGATTCTAAGAAGGCAGACGTTATCTTGGTTAATACGCTAAAAGATATTCCCAAGGGCAGTGAGAACAAACTTCTGTTTGCAACCTCTTATCTTGTGTATAAACAAAACAAAAATGCAGTAGGTGCTTTTTATTGGGATAGGGGACATATTAAGATTGAGTTTTCTAAAAAAAGACTCAGAGATAAAAATGTTTCTCTACCGGAAAGTTTTGAGAAATATATTCAGGATGACACCTGATGTTTCAGACGATTAGAACCAAGACCATCGTGATACTGTTTAGTGTCTTTTTTCTTTTCCTCTCGGCATATTCTATTTATCAGTTTAAAAGTATTAAAGCACAAGCCTTTGCTACACTTGAAAGTGTTAATAAAACGGTCAATGCTCTTTTGTTTGAGTACACGGGTGCGTATATTTATAACAAAGATATTGAAAATCTTCAACTCAGCATTGATGCTATTGAAAGTGAATACATCAAATCGATTTATATATTAGATGAAGAGGGACATATAATTGTTCAAAATAAAAAAACTGATATGCCTCATAAGGCTCATCCTATGTTTTCGGCCTTATTAAAAGCAGATGAACATAGTATAAAATCAGAAGATGAATATTTGATATTAAATGTTTATAGCATACTGGATGTGCCAGTAGGATATATGGTTTTGGAGGCTAACTTAGAGGCCTATCACAAACGTCTTTCTAAGCAGGTAGATGCCTTACTTATATCAGGCGCTATTTTGTCAATAGTCTTTTTAATCATATCTTTTGCTATTTCTTATAGTCTAAGCTCGCCAATAGAATATATAATCAAGAAACTGCATCGTGTCCAAGATAATGAGGTATTACAATTTAAAAAACAAGGTCAGGCTGAGTTTGAATATCTATGTAACAGTATCTCAACCTCGCATAATCGTTTGGGCCACGTTAATGAGAACCTTGAGGTGCAGGTAAATCACAAAACACAAGAGTTGCAAGATCTCAATAAGACCTTGGAGGAAAAGGTCGTTTTAGCAGTCAAAGAAGTGGAAGATAAAAACAAGATGTTACAGCAGCAGTCTCGCTTGGCACAGATGGGGGAGATGATCAGTATGATCGCACATCAGTGGAGACAACCCTTATCTGCTATTGCGGCCGTTACAATGAATATGAAACTTGCTTTTGCACTGCAAAAATATGATTTTTCAAAAGAAGACGAGCTCAAGGCCTTTGAAAAAGAGTTGTCCGGTAATCTTGATAGCATTGATGGTTTTGTGCATAACCTTACTTCGACTATTGATGACTTTAGAAACTTTTTCAAGTCAAATAAAGAACGTGTCATAATTGAAGTAAATGATCCGGTAGAAAAAGCGCTTAAAATCATTGGCGTGTCCATACAGAATAAGGGTGTAAAGGTCGAGACACAACTGCATAGCGTGAAAAAACTTCCTATGCTTGATTCTGAGTTCATGCAAGTAGTGTTAAACATCTTGAAAAACTCCCAAGATAACTTCTCTGAACAAAAAACTGAAGAGCCACATATTCTTATCTCTTCATATGACACGGATACAGGCGTTGTTTTAGAGTTCTTGGACAATGGAGGCGGAATACCTGATGATGTCCTTCCTTTTATTTTTGATCCCTATTTTTCAACAAAGAATGAAAAAAACGGAACGGGTATTGGTTTGTATATGTCAAAGACCATTGTTGAAGATCATCATCATGGACGACTAGAAGCTATTAATCAAGATAAGGGTGTCTGTTTTAAGATAAGCTTGAAGACAAAAGATGAATCAACACGCTCTTAAGTATTTTGACAAGCAAAGTGTCAATCCTATGTTAAAATTGCAGATACTTAAATAAATGGATGAAGCATGAAAAAATTATTATTATTATCAGCAACAGCAGTTTTATTATTAACAGGTTGTACACAAGAGACACAAAATAAGTTTGGTCGTTCTATTCAAAACTGGACAGGGACAAATGGTGTTTTAGATGTTTATGCAGGTGAGAAACTTGTGAAACGTTTCATCAAGGTAGATAAGCTGACGACAGCTATCGCAACACAGACAAGTGAAGCCCGTCCCTACCGTTTTGGATATGGGGTGATGGATGAAAACTTTAATTTAAAAGCTGATGAGGGTGAGAAGAAGGTTTACTTTGAGATCTCTGACTACTCGACTTCATATGTTTTTTATGAAAACACTAAAGGCTAGTCTTGGACGTAATTGAACTTTTTAAATCAATGCTAGAGAGAAAAAGTGAAACACCAGATGATGGTGGCGCACTTTCATGGATAAGTGAATACCTAGAGGGTTATACTTCTATTGTTATTAACAGAGAAGAGGTACAAAACCTTTTTATCTATAAAAAATTTGGTGAGGGTGAACACCTCTGTTTTGCAGGACATGTAGATGTGGTCCCAGCAGGTGAAGGCTGGACAACCGATCCATACACAGCAATAGAAAAAGATGGTTATATCTATGGACGTGGGGCTCAAGATATGAAGTCGGGTCTGTCTGCCTTTATTCAGGCGGTGCATGATACAAAAGACTTTAGTGGAACACTTTCTCTTTTACTGACTTCTGATGAAGAAGGACCTGCTAAAAATGGTACGGTCAAGGTCTTAGAAGTATTAAAAGAGAAGAACATGATACCTGATGCTTGTATCGTTGCTGAACCGACCTGTGAACATGTATTTGGTGATGCGATGAAGGTAGGACGACGTGGTTCTATTAACGGTGTGATTGAAAAGGTAGGGAAACAGGGTCATGCTGCTTATCCTGAAAAAGCAACAAACCCTATTCATAAGGTAGCGCAAGTCTTACATCATATGGCAGGTGTAAACCTTGATGAAGGAGATGAATATTTTTCACCTTCTCAGTTTGTTGTGACTGACATCAGAGCTGGTATGGAAGTGACAAATGTGACCCCGGGTAAACTTAAGATGATGTTTAATGTACGGAACTCAACCAAGACAGATCAAAAGTCTATAGAGGACTTTGTGCATAAGTATTTTAAAGAGATGAACTATACACTTAAGCTTGATCAGTCAGCGTATCCCTTTGTCACTGACGCTAATACACATATAGTAAGAAGTCTGGATGCGGCCATAGAAAAGGTAACCGGAGTCAAAACAAAACACTCAACAGCAGGTGGAACCTCAGATGCACGTTTCATCGCACCATGTGGTGTAGATGTTGTTGAATTCGGTGTAAGAAATGACACTATCCACGCACCAAATGAAAGAACCTCAAAAGAAGAGGTTATAAAGCTCTACGAAGTCTTTAGAGAGCTTATCGATACTTTTTAAGAAGTAGGGGTTATAAATGTACTCTTTTACAATCTGTACGTATAAAGTCCATCATAGCATTGGCATCATCTGAATAGCAGATGACACCTTCTATATCTATCTCTAGACTATTGATGTATTGCAGACGTAAATAGTCTTGATTTTGATAATACTCAAACAAAAGCCCCGAATAAAAAAAACCAAGTTGATTGAGCTCTTGGACAATCTTATCTATATCTTCAATATGATGCAGGTTGATATCAGCAAAGATCATATCAAGATGCCGATGACGAAGGGATTCGAATTTCTTTACAAAGTTTGAAAGCTCAAAGGATGAGTTGATGATAATGACAGCAGAGTTTAGCATGGCATTTATATGTATCTCGAGACTTTTTTGTTGAGACTCTTTTGGCTGGATAAACTCTACCTCTAGTTTTGCCCGTTTATAGACTTTGCCAATCTCTTCTTTGTACCGTTGCGGTAGGTTTATTATTCTTTTTTCAGGCTCAAAAAGCAAGTAGGAAATCATCGCACCACTTTTTTGTGCTGTTTTAATACTCTCTTCTATCTCCATGCTTGAAGGAACGATACCAAGGGAGATAGCAGACTCTGTCATGTTGTGTCTGAGGTTTGCTTTTTGAGAAAAAGGATGCATGGTCAAAGCCTCACCGTAGATAGCGCTTAAACCTTCTTCTTTAGCTCTTAGAATCAGGGTGTCAAACATCAGGTTCATAATACCCATCTGTTTAAACCTGGGATCAACACAGGCCACACCGATTTCCGCGATATTAGAGTACTTTGACTTCAACAGAGCAAAATGGCCGATAAGCTCATTCTGATAATACGCCACAATAGAAGTCACCGAGTTGTTGAGGTTGGCCTCTCTTACTTTGTGGGGACTGTAAAAGGTGTCTTTATAATACGAAAAATTATAGTTTTTATAGATAAGCTTAGCAATGCCATCACCGTCACCTATTAAAAAGGTACGCACTTTCAGATGTTTTAAGACTTCCTGTTTATCATAAGTGTCTTGTTGGACACTCTCGTCTTTTAGATTGTAACAGAGCTTGAAGTCCTGTACAAGTCTCAGGCATTTTCCTTTCTTACCAAGGTCGAGGTATTCAAAGGTGTCAACAAGCTCATATACTCTGTAGAGTCCTATATGTTCTTGATATTTTTGGTCTAGGTCTTGGCTGAGGTAAGGTGTAAAATCAAAAGGCAGTCCGGCATCTTCAACATCAATACGAAGTTCACAAGAAAATATATGAAAATGCACCCGAAGGTCTATCTCATAAGATTTTTCATAAGCATGTTGGGTGACATTGTCTAAAAGAATGCCCAAGGCTTCTTTGATTGGTTCAAGGTTGGTTTGAAAAAGGCGTGCTTGTATCTGGTTAAAAGCAGACAAGATAAAGGGAGTATACGCTTTGTTTGATATTTTAATTTCTATACTGTCTTGCATCTTACACCTCAAGTGTTTAAGTATATCATATTACTAGTATGCTAAGATACTAATCTAAATGCAAGAAAGATAATACATGAGATTTTTTTTACTTACAATATGTTTTGCTGTTTTCTCTTTATATGGGGCCGAGATAAATTGGGCGGACTCGTACGCAGATGCGATGGTTAAAGCGAAACAAGAAAATAAAAACGTGATGGTTCTTATCACAACACACAGCTGTAGATGGTGTAGAAAACTTGAGTCTGAGACCTTAATGGATGAGGGTATCATAGCACGTTTAAATAAGGACTATATCTTAGTCCATGTAACACGTGGAGAAGATGATTACCCTGACTCTTTGAATGCACCCGGAGTACCGGCAACATACTTTTTAAGTGCAGAAGGTGAACCTATCATTAAAAGAGTTATGGGTTACTGGAATGTAGAAGACTACAATTCATTTTTAGATGATGTAGATTATAAACTAGGAAGAAAGGAATATTAATACAATGAGTACACAAATGGAATTTATAGCAACAAACAAAGCACCGGCAGCAATTGGACCGTATTCTCAAGGGGTTAAAGTAAATGGTATGTTCTATAGCTCAGGACAGATCGCTTTAACACCAGAGGGTGAGATGTTGGGAGACGATATTGTTCTTCAGACAAAGCAGGTGTTTTCTAACCTAAGAGCCGTACTTGAAGAAGCAGGGTCTTCGCTTGATCAGGTTGTAAAAGTTATGGCTTTTGTTGCCGACATCAATGACTTTGTTACAGTAAATGAGATCTACGCGGAAGCCTTTGGTGAGCATAAGCCGGCGCGTTCACTTGTCGCAGCCAAAACCTTGCCAAAAAACGCTTTGGTTGAGATTGAAGTTATTGCACTTTGTTCGGAAAACTACTCTTACTAAGATGAATAATTTAAAAACTTGTTTTATGTCTTGTGATAGATAAATAGTGATTTTCCTATGGAGAAAGTTTCTTCAGTAAAACTTAAAGCAATTTCTAGTATAATTCGCGAACTTTAATTCAGGGCACCACGAGTGTCCTGTCAAAGACTAAAAGAGTACTTTTGACTCTTGGTGTCGGAGAGGGTGAGACTCCTTCTCTTTACTGGCATAGGCCTGATTATCACCAATGTTTAACCTAGAATAATTTTCCATTTGGATATTTGTATAGAGTTTTCTGAAAAGAAGTCACCCAGTGACTTTGTGATGATAGGCCTTGCCTGCACTAAGCGTTTTTTTGAGAACTCTAAATAATACAAGGAAAATTAATGTACGCAATTATCAAAAACGGTGGTAAACAGTACAAGGTTGAAGAAGGTGATATCCTTTTACTAGACAAAATGTCTCTTGAATCTAAAGCTACTATCGAAATCAAAGAAGTTCTTGCTGTAAATGCTGGTGAACTTAAGTTTGGTACTCCTTTCGTAGATGGTGCAGTTGTTTCTGCTGAAGTTATCAACGAAGGTCGTGATAAAAAAGTTATCACTTTCAAAAAACGTCGTCGTAAAGATTCAAAAGTTAAACGCGGTTTCCGTCGTGACTTTACTCGTGTTCGTATCACGAAAATTTCTGCTTAATTAGCAAATAATACTTAAAAGGACTCAACTATGGCACACAAAAAAGGTCAGGGTAGTACACAGAATAATAGAGATTCTGCGGGACGTCGTTTAGGCGTTAAGAAATATGGTGGTGAAACAGTAAGAGCGGGTAATATCATTATTCGTCAACGTGGAACTAAAGTTCACCCAGGTAAAAACATTGGAATGGGTAAAGATCATACTTTATTCGCACTAGTTGACGGTGTTGTAGCGTTTGAGCGTTATGACAAAAAACGTAAACAAGTTTCAATTATCCCTGCATAATTACTTCCTCGTATCAACGAGAAAATTCTTCTGAGAAGGATTTTGATAGTTTTCTCGCTTCGGCGGGAAATTCTTTCAAACAAAAACACTCTCTAAACATTCAATATTTAATAGTATAATTCTAGTAATAAATGTAATGTAGTTTTAAATATTTAATCTTTAGAAAACAGTTAATTACAGGGTGCTTCTGAATAAAGTAGCCAAATAAGGATACTTCAGTTAAAAGTGAGTAAACCTCACCTTTAGCTGAATAAAGTCACATTAATAAGGAACTCATATGTTCGTAGATCGCGTAGAAATAAAAGTATCATCAGGAAAAGGTGGACCAGGTTGTGCATCATTTCGTAGAGAGAAGTTCGTAACTCAAGGTGGTCCTGAAGGCGGTGATGGTGGAAAAGGCGGTGATCTTGCCTTTAGATGTGATAACAATACCCACACACTTTCACATTTTCGCGGTCGTCATCATGCAAAAGCGGACAATGGTGCTCCGGGTGGAACTCACAACTGTACGGGAAAATCAGGTAAGACGCATTTTGTTATAGTGCCTCCTGGAACGCAAATCGTTGATAAAGATTCAGGTGAAGTCATCTGTGATATGACTGATCATGGAGATGAGTTTGTTTATCTTCACGGTGGAAAAGGCGGTCTTGGAAACACGCACTTTAAATCTTCTACCAATCAGACACCTACTTATGCACAACCGGGTCTTCCGGGTGAGACAAAAGATGTTGTCTTAGATCTTAAACTTATGGCAGATGTAGGCCTTGTCGGTTTTCCAAATGTTGGAAAATCAACACTGATCTCTACCGTGTCAAATGCACGTCCTGAGATTGCTAATTATGAGTTTACAACGCTAACGCCTAAGCTTGGTCAAGTAGATATTGGGGATTATGACTCTTTTGTAATGGCTGATATTCCAGGGATTATTGGTGGAGCTTCTGAAGGAAAGGGACTTGGTACTCAGTTTCTTCAACATATCGAGCGTACAAAAACACTTCTATTTATGATTGACCTGGCTTCATATCATGAAATGGAATACCAGTATGACACTTTAAGAGTTGAGCTTGAAAACTACTCTAAGGTCCTTTCAACACGTTCGTATGCCATCGCATTAACACGTTCAGATGCTATGAGTCCAGAAGAAGCAGAAGAGAAAACATTGAATTTTATAAAGATGTTAGGTCTAAAAGCAGCCGCTTCTAAACAGTATCGTTTTGATGATGACCTTCCTTACTTTGAACAGATTCCAGATGCTGCAGGTCAATACGACCACACCTTACCATTTGTAGTGGCACCTATCTCATCTGTGACACATAAAAACACTAAGGCCCTTTCTCAAGCCCTGTTTGAATTGGTTTCTCAACACAGATGAAACGTCTCGTTCTTAAAGTAGGTTCTGCTGTTTTAACAGAGCAAAATCATATTGCTAGAGAGCGTATGCAAGCTTTGGTTGACTTTATTGTTGAACTAAGAGAAAAGTATGAAGTTATTCTTGTTTCTTCGGGCGCTGTGGCAGCTGGCTATACCGAGCTTAAGCTTGATAAGAAGATTCTTGCAAACAAACAAGCTTTAGCATCTATAGGACAACCTCTTTTAATGCACCGTTATAAAAAGAAGTTTGAGATTCATAATATCATTACTTCACAAATTTTAGTAACGGCTTCAAACTTTAACACTCCTGTTCAGGTGAAGATAGCAGAAGATGCAATAAACACACTGATAGATCATAATGTTCTACCTATCATAAATGAAAATGATGCAACCTCAGTGGATGAACTTGTACTTGGTGATAATGATCAACTTTCAGCTTATGCAGCTTATTATTTTAATGCAGACTTACTTGTAATTCTCTCAGACATAGACGCTTATTATGACAGCGATCCTAGGAAGAACTCTGATGCGAAAGCCTACAAAACAGTGACATCAATACAAGCCAGTGAGTTAGAGGTTGAAGTAAGTCCGAACAATTCTTTTGCCACAGGTGGTATCGTTACAAAACTTAAGGCAGCTGATTTTTTACTAAAACGTGAGAAAAAAATGTTTTTAGCCTCAGGGTTTAACCTTGATTGTGCAAAAAGTTTTTTATTAGATGATAATCATAAAGGCGGAACTTTATTTCAATGATAAATATTATATACATGGGCACACCAGATTATGCTTCGACTATCTTGCAAAAGCTTGTTAATGATGAGGAGATAAATGTTTTATCTGTTTATACTCAACCTGATAAGCCAGTAGGACGTAAAAAAGTCTTAACAGCACCTATTACAAAAGTAGTCGCATTAGAAAATAATTTACCGGTTCATCAACCTCTTAATCTTCGATCACCTGAGACAGAAAAAGAGATTAAATCATTAAACCCTGATTATATCGTTGTAGCGGCGTATGGACAGATACTCCCAAAAAATATTTTGGATATTGCGCCTTGTATCAATCTGCATGCCTCTATTTTACCTCAGTACAGAGGTGCCAGTCCTATTCAGCAATCTCTTCTTAACGGAGATACAGAAACAGGTGTAACCGCAATGCTTATGGATGTCGGTTTAGACACAGGTGATATCTTGAAGATTTCTAAGATGGATATTCCTCTTACAATGATGGTCGAAGAACTTTTTGAATCTCTAACACATCTTGCCGCTGATTTAACTATAGATGTACTTAAGAACTTTAATGCTTTAACACCGGTTAAACAGGTAGATGAAGATGCAACGCATTGTTCTAAAATAACCAAAGAAGATGGTCTGATTGTATTTGACGATGCCTATACAGTTTATAACAAATACAGAGCATTTACGCCATGGCCCGGTGTTTATTTAGAAAGTGGACTTAAACTGAAGGATATAGCTTTACAATCTGAACAAGGGCACTATAAAGCAGGCGAAGTCTTGATTGTGGGAAAAGATTCTTTTATTGTTGGATGTAAAAAAGGTTCACTTAGAATAAATCGTCTTCAACCACCATCAAAAAAAGAGATGGATGTTGCTTCGTACTTAAATGGAAAAAGATTAAAACGTGCAGATACTTTGGTTTGATGAGCTTGGCTCAACTCAGACTTATTTAAAAGAGAAACTTCGCTCAGGTGAACTCTCTTCTCCTGTAGCTATTGTTGCTTCTAAACAAACAGATGGGATTGGCTCAAGGGGAAACTCTTGGATTGGACTTGATGGCAACCTTTTCTTTTCCTTTGCTATTTCACGTGACACTCTGCCAAATGATCTTTCTTTAGAATCTTCATCTATCTATTTTTCTTATATATTAAAAGAGTGCTTAGAAGAAGAAAATTCAGCACTTTGGCTTAAGTGGCCTAATGATTTTTACATAGATAACTCAAAAATAGGCGGGACAATAACATTTTTAAGAGATAGTGATCTTATCTGTGGAATAGGGCTGAATCTTATCAAGTCCCCTGAGGGCTTTGCCCATTTGGATATAGAGATAGATAAAAAAGATTTATTAAACAAATTTTTTAAAAAGATTAAAAAAAAGTCATCATGGAAGCAAATATTTAGTAAATTCGAGGTAGAATTTGCGCAAAGTAAAAGTCATCATACACATTTTGGGGACAATACCATTTCACTGGAGAATGCTTCGCTAAATGAAGACGGCTCTTTGAGTGTCAACGGACAAAGGATATACAGCTTACGATGAGTGAAGTAATTTCAATAGCAAATCAAAAGGGTGGAGTAGGAAAGACTACGACCGCCGTTAACTTAGCAGCATCCTTAGCCGTAGCAGAAAAAAAAGTTCTGTTAATAGACGCAGATCCGCAAGCTAATGCAACAACCTCTCTTGGCTACCATAGAAATGATTATGAATATAATATCTATCATGTACTTATAGGTACAAAGAAGTTAGATGATATCATTCTTAAGACTTCACTTCCAACACTTTCACTTGCCCCTTCTAATATTGGTCTTGTTGGTGTCGAAAAAGAGTTCTATGATGCAAAAAACTCAAAAGGTCGTGAGCTTATCTTAAAAAAAGCAATTGATAAGGTTGTTAAAGATTTTGATTATATTATTATTGACTCACCTCCGGCTCTTGGGCCAATGACGATCAATGCCCTTTCAGCGTCAAACTCGGTAATCATTCCAATTCAGTGTGAGTTTTTTGCACTAGAGGGTCTTGCCCAGTTGCTAAACACCGTTCGTCTGATTCGCAAGACTATCAATCCAAAGCTTTCGATTAAAGGCTTTTTGCCAACGATGTTTACTGCGCAAAACAATCTTTCCAAGCAGGTCTTCTCAGATCTTACTCAGCATTTTGAGAATAAGCTTTTTAAAGATGTAAAAAAGGATGACTATATTGTTATCCCGCGTAATGTAAAACTTGCTGAATCTCCATCATTTGGAAAACCTGCAATCTTATATGATGTAAAGTCTTCAGGTTCTGTGGCTTACCAAAGTCTAGCTAACGCTATCTTAGCAGGTTAATGATGGCTGGGAAAACACAAGCACTTGGTCGTGGACTTGGTGAACTTCTCGGTGAGATTGAAGAAGCTTATGATAATGAGATCTCTCCATCAAAGTCTCTTTTAGAGATTCCTCTTAATAGTATAAAAGTCAACCCATTTCAACCACGTAAACATTTTGATGAAAAAGCCTTGGCTGAATTGTCAGAATCTATTAAACGCCATGGTCTTCTACAGCCTATTGTTGTTGTAGAGGAGATGGATGGGTACATCTTAATAGCGGGTGAACGCCGTTTTAGAGCCTCTAAGATGGCTAAGACAAAAATCATCAAGGCTGTTGTTGTTTCTGCTACACCTGAAGAGATGCGCGAGCTTGCCCTTATTGAAAACATTCAAAGAGAAGAGCTTAATGCTATGGAGCTTGCGAAGTCTTATGAAGAGTTGATACAAGTGCATTCTATTACACAAGAAGAACTTTCAGGCCTTATTCATAAGTCACGTTCAGCTATTACCAATACACTTCGTCTTCTTCAGCTTTCACCTAAGGCACAAAAGGCTATTGTAGACAAGACAATCTCGGCTGGTCACGCCAAGGTGATGGTTAACCTCTCAAATAAAGATCAAAATGTCTTAGTGGATTCTATTATAGGTCAGAAGCTTTCTGTTCGTGAAGTAGAAAAGATGGTTAAACAATATAAGGGAAGTACAACAACTGCCCCAAGTAAAAAAATAGATAAGGTTTCTTCTTTAGATATGAGTGTTTTAAAAGACATTTTGGATGATCGTCTTATTGATTATGATATCAAAAATAATAAAATTAGTTTTTCTTTCTCAAATGCGGAAGAAATTGCAACATTTTCAAAATTCTTTTCATAAAAACCACAGACTTTAACTACCCTTCAATTAACACAGAGTATAATCTCACAAAATTTTAAGTATTTTGGCCGAAAAAGCTGTAAGGTTTTTCGTGACTTCTTCAGAAGTTAGGGAAAACCTTATGGCGAATTTGGTGTTTTAACTTGGGAGGTAAGATGTTAGATATCAATCCGTTACTACTAGGCTTAACACTAGTTGTTTTCTTGGTTCTTATCGCGCTTCTGAACTCTTGGCTTTATAACCCTTTACTTGCATACATGCAAAAACGTGACGATGACATTAAAAAAGACCTTTCTGAGGTTGGTAACAATGATGATGAAATCGCGGCTTTACATGCGCAAGCAGATAAAATCGTCTCTGACGCTAAAGCAGAAGCTTCAGCGCTAAGAGAAAAGGTAGTTAATGAAGCTAAAGAACTTTCAGAAAGCAAAATTGAAGCTAAAAGAGCTGAACTGGCAGAGAAATTTGCTGCGTTCACTGCATCGCTAAATGAAGAGAAAGAATCTCTGAACAACGCACTGTTGTCAGAAATTCCTCTTTTCAAAGAAGCGATCAAAGCTAAAATTAGCAAGATATAAGGAACTGAACGTATGAAGCATATATTTATAATGGCAATGATCGCAGCGGTAACGTTTGCGTCAGAGCATGCAGAAATGGCAGAAGTTGAAACAGATATTGTTCAAAGAACAGTCAACTTTTTAATCTTCGCCGGTATTGTTTATTACCTTATTGCTGAACCTGTAAAAGCATTTTTTACAGGTCGTACTCAGACGATCGCAACTGAACTTGAAAAAGTTCAGGATCGTCTTAAAGAGTCAAAAGCAGCAAAAGAAGCAGCCAATGCAAAAATCGATGAGGCAAAGAAACTTGCCGAAGAGATTATGAACAGCTGTAAAAAAGAGAATGTGATTATTAATGAGAAGATGGCTTCACAGCTTGAATTTGATTTAACTAATCTTGAAAAACAACAAAACGATATCATGGGCCTTGAAAAACGTCAAATGGTTCGTGACCTTGTTGAAGAAGTCCTGTCAGACGCATTAACTCAAGATACTTCGGTTCTTGACAAAGATGTGTTTGCAGACATCATCTTGAAAAAGGTAGCATAATGGCAGCACTCGTAGCAAAGCGTTATGTTAAAGCGCTTCTTGATGGAGAAAATGCAGAAGGTATGGCTACTATATTAGCTGTTTTTGAAGCATTATCAACTCAGTTTGACAATGAGAAGTTTGTTGACATTATTTCATCTCCAAGTATTGCAGCATCTGCAAAAGAAGAGATCCTTCTTGCAGCGGTAGCTTCACTTAAGAGTGATAAGATCAACAACTTTTTAAAGCTTCTAGCAGAGAAAAATCGTTTCGAACTTATCCCAGAGATCACCAGCCAACTCTCCAAAGAGATGGCAGTGGTAAATAATGCTTACACAGGAAGTATCTTATCTGATGTAGATATGGATGCTAAAACTGTTAAGTCATTATCAGAGGGTTTAAGTAAGAAGATTGATGCAAACATCTCTTTAGAGTTTGTTAAAACAGATTTTGACGGTATTAAAGTAGAAGTAGAAGATCTTGGGATTGAATTGAATTTCTCTAAAGAGAGAATCAACTCTTCACTGATCGATCACATACTAAAAGCAATTTAAGAAAGGAGACATAGTGGTAGCAAAAATACAAGCAGACGAAATTTCATCAATTATCAAAGAACGTATTGATAATTTTGAACTAAACGTTGATATTAATGAAACTGGTAAAATCATCTCAATCTCAGATGGTATTGCAAAAGTTCACGGCCTTAAGAACGTAATGGCAGGTGAAATGGTTGAGTTCGAAAACGGAGCTCAAGGACTAGCAATGAACTTGGAGGAGGCAGCGGTAGGTATCGTTATCCTTGGTACATCTGATGGTCTTGTTGAGGGTACTTCGGCTAAACGTCTTGGTAAACTTCTTCGTGTTCCTGTTGGCGACGCTCTTCTTGGACGTGTTGTAAATGCAATGGGTGAGCCTATTGATGGTAAGGGACCGATTGAAACTACTGAAACTCGTTTCGTAGAAGAAAAAGCTCCTGGAATCATGGAGCGTAAATCGGTTCATGAACCTCTTTCAACTGGTATTAAAGCAATTGATGCTCTAGTGCCAATTGGCCGTGGTCAACGTGAGCTTATCATTGGTGACAGACAAACTGGTAAGACGACAGTTGCTCTTGATGCTATTATCAATCAAAAAGGTAATGGTGTTGTATGTATTTACGTTGCGATTGGTCAAAAGCAGTCTACTGTTGCACAAATCGTTCGTAAACTAGAAGATCACGGAGCTATGGAGTATACGATCATCGTATCTGCAACAGCTGCTGAATCTGCTGCACTTCAATTCCTTGCACCATATACTGGTGTTTGTATGGGTGAGTACTTCCGTGACAATGCACGTCATGGTCTTATCGTATATGATGACCTTTCTAAGCATGCAGTTGCATACCGTGAAATGTCACTTATCCTTCGTCGTCCTCCGGGCCGTGAAGCATACCCAGGTGATGTTTTTTACCTACACTCTCGTTTATTAGAGCGTGCTGCGAAACTTAATGATGAGTTAGGTGCTGGTTCTTTAACGGCACTTCCAATCATTGAAACTCAAGAAGGTGATGTTGCGGCGTATATCCCGACAAATGTTATCTCTATTACTGATGGTCAGATCTTCCTAGAAACTGACCTTTTCAACTCAGGTATCCGCCCGGCGATTAACGTTGGTCTTTCGGTATCTCGTGTTGGTGGTGCTGCTCAGATTAAAGCTACTAAGCAAGTTGCTGGTACTTTACGTCTTGATCTTGCATCTTTCCGTGAACTTCAAGCATTTGCTCAATTTGCATCTGACCTTGATGAAGTTTCTCGTAATCAACTAGAGCGTGGTCAAAGAATGGTAGAGGTTCTTAAGCAACCTGCATTCTCTCCACTATCTGCTGAAAAACAAGCTCTTATTATCTTCGCAGGTAATGAAGGTTTCCTTGATGATTTCGATCCATCAAATGTTGTTCGTTTTGAAGCTGAGCTTTATCCATTTATTGAAGCATCTTACCCTCAAATCTTTGAGAACATCCGTTCTGCTAAGAAAATTGATGATGAGACAAACGCATTAATGAAAAAAGCATTGGAAGAGTTTAAATCAACTTTTTCAGCTAACTAAGGATTCTTTAGATGGCAAACTTAAAAGAAATTCAAAGACAGATAAAAAGTGTAAGTAACACGCAGAAGACTACGCGTGCTATGAAACTTGTATCTACTGCGAAGCTTAGACGGGCCAAAGAGCTTGCTGAGCGTTCTAAAGTTTTTGCACAGAAATTGAATGAAGTTATCTCTGAGATCTCAACACGTATTCAATGCCAGAAAATTGGTGGAGTTGAAAATCGTGCTTGTGCAACAATAGATAATCCTCAGATGGTTGATGTTATCTTCGTTACAGCAGACAAAGGTCTATGTGGTGGATTTAATTTTCAAACGATCAAAGCGGTTAAAAAGCTTATGGCACAGTACAAAGACCAAAAGGTCAAAGTACGTTTACGTGGTGTAGGTAAAAAAGGTGTTGAATTCTTTACTTATAATGAAGTAGAAATGCTTGATGAAGTTAAAGACCTAAGTTCAAAACCTGATATGGATCGTGCAGCTGAGTTTATTCAATCTTCTATGCAAGATTATATGGATGGAAAAATTGATGGCGTAACTGTTGTATTTAACGGTTTTAAAAATGCTCTTGTACAAGAGCTACACGTTAATCAAGTCCTTCCTGTCGTAGTTTCATGTGATGAAGAGGCTATGCCTTCTTCTACACTAGAAATCGAAGCAGAAGATGACGAAGAAATGTTAAATTCACTTATTGCAAAATATGTTGAATATAACATGTATTATGCGTTGATCGATTCACTTGCAGCTGAGCATTCAGCTCGTATGCAAGCAATGGACGCGGCAACAAACAATGCAAAAGATTTGGTTAAATCACTGAAGGTTAAGTTTAATAAAGCACGTCAAGGTGCGATTACAACTGAACTAATTGAAATTATCAGCGGCGTGGAGTCGATGAAATAATAATGGAGGCTAATATGGCAGGTAAAATTATTCAAATTACTGGTCCGGTTGTTGATGTAGATTTTACAGAAACACTACCGGCTATTAATGATGCACTAGAAGTTAAGTATAGCATTGAAGGGAAAGAGGTTCGCCTTGTTCTTGAAGTTGCAGCACACATTGGTGACGGTCGTGTTCGTACGATCGCCATGGATATGTCTGAAGGTCTTGTACGTGGAATGGAAGTTGTAGCAACTGGTGCTCCAATCAATGTTCCTGTTGGAGACGCAGTTCTTGGACGTATTTTCAATGTAATTGGTGAGACTATTGATGGTGGTGAGCAAGTTGCTTCTACTGAACCAACATGGTCAATTCACCGTGATCCTCCAGCGCTAGTAGATCAGTCTACTAAAACTGAGATGTTTGAAACAGGTATCAAAGTTGTTGATCTTATCGCTCCTTACGCTAAGGGTGGTAAAGTTGGACTATTTGGTGGTGCAGGTGTTGGTAAAACAGTTATCATCATGGAGCTTATTCACAATGTTGCACACGGTCACGACGGTTTATCTGTTTTTGCTGGTGTTGGTGAAAGAACTCGTGAAGGAAATGACCTTTACTACGAGATGAAAGACTCAAACGTACTGGACAAAGTTGCACTGTGCTACGGTCAAATGTCAGAGCCTCCAGGAGCACGTAACCGTATCGCGCTTACTGGTCTTACTATGGCTGAGTACTTCCGTGATGAAAAAGGTCTTGATGTACTTATGTTCATCGATAACATTTTCCGTTTCGCTCAATCAGGTTCAGAGATGTCTGCACTTCTTGGACGTATCCCTTCAGCAGTTGGTTACCAACCAACACTTGCTCGTGAAATGGGTGCTCTTCAAGATCGTATTACATCAACTAACAAGGGTTCAATTACTTCTGTTCAAGCAGTATATGTTCCTGCGGATGATTTAACGGATCCAGCTCCAGCTTCTGTTTTTGCTCACTTAGATGCAACAACAGTACTTAATCGTAAGATTGCAGAAAAGGGTATTTATCCAGCGGTTGATCCACTAGATTCTACTTCTCGTCTTCTTGACGCTGCTATCATCGGTGATGAGCATTATGGTGTAGCACGTGGTGTTCAATCGACATTACAAAAATACAAAGACCTTCAAGATATCATTGCGATTCTTGGTATGGATGAGCTTTCTGAAGATGACAAAAATGTTGTTGAACGTGCTCGTAAGATTGAGAAATTCCTTTCTCAGCCTTTCTTTGTTGCTGAAGTATTTACAGGTGCACCTGGTAAATACGTTAAACTTGAAGACACAATTGCTGGCTTCAAAGGTATTATTGATGGTGATTACGATCACATGCCAGAATCTGCTTTCTATATGGTTGGTGGAATGGATGAAGCTATCGCTAAATACGAGAAAAACAAAAAATAGGGATTCAAATGAATACTCTTAACTTAGAAATCGTTACACCAAACGGCGTTATCTTCACAGGTGCTGTAACTGAGGTTACTTTACCGGGTGAAGAAGGCGAGTTTGGTGTTCTTCCTGAACATTCATCTCTTACAACGCTTTTAGAAGCGGGTGTCGTTGATTTTGTTAAAGAAGATAAGACTACCGAATCTGTTGTTATTAACTGGGGCCATGTTCAAGTTGATGAGAGCAAGGTTATTGTTCTTGCTGATGGTGCCGTTGCTCTACGTGGTGACAACGAGAGTGATATAGCAACTGCACTTGCAAATGCTAAGACTCTTGTTGAATCTGCTTCAGATAATTCTGCTGCTATTGCTGCTGTTTCTGCTAAGCTTGAGACAGTTGCACAGAACTTAATCTAATGTTTCAGTCGTTCTCGACATTTATTTCAGATTCACATCCAGTTACACTTCTTGTACTGGCTGTGCTTTCTATCTACTTCATTGCTATCACATGGGTCTTCATTTATCGTTACTTTTCTTTATCAGCATGGGTGTCTCAAGAAAAAGAGTCATTAGAATCACTGTTAATGGGGTCTAACTCTGTTTCAACACTTTCTTATATTGATCCTTTTATAAAACGCACTTCCACGCTTACAAAAGAGATGTTAGATCTATGTCAATATGCGGCGACTAAGGATGCGACAAAGGGACTTAGTTCTTTGTCTATAGTTGCGTCTACCTCGCCCTTTATTGGTCTGTTTGGTACGGTTGTGTCTATTCTTGATACCTTTAAAGATATTGGACAGGCTTCGGCTTCTATGTCTTTAATCGCTGTGGGTGTATCTGATGCACTTATTGCGACAGCAGGTGGTATTTTTGTGGCTATCTTTGCTTATACCTTTCACCAACTTCTTAAGCGTCAGGCTTATGAACTTTCTGGTCTTGTTAGAATGCAGTCAGATGCACTTTTAGCAAAGTCTAAAGGGGCGTAAGCTTTGCACTACGAATGGGATGAAAACCCTGAACTTAATATCACGCCGCTAGTAGACGTGATGTTGGTTTTATTGGCTATTTTAATGGTAATCGCACCGACTATCGTTTATGAAGAGCTAATAAAGCTTCCTCAAGGTTCTGCAAAAAAAGCCTTAAGCAAAAAACCTCCTGTAAGTATCACTATCAATAAAAACAAAGAGATCTTGCTTAAGGGCGAGAAGTTCAAGTTTAAGGGTTTTGAAGATAACTTTTATCTCTATGCTCAAGAAAAACTTGACACTAAGGCTGCGGTTTTAATATCAGCAGACAAGCGTCTTACTTATGGTGAGGTTATGATGATTCTTGGCTCGGTAAAACGTGCCGGATTTACTGAAGTATCTTTAGCCACTAACGGATAAGCTTTGTACGCACGCAATGATCAGTACTTTTTCTACCTCGGTGGAATAGTCTCTTTCGGTTTTTTTCTTCTTTTTCTTACTCTGTTCGCACTTTTTCTTATGGAACACTCAAGAGTTAAGCAGATCCAAACAGCAAGTTCTGACTATATCTCGATTAATCTAAACACAGTACCCATAGCAAAGCCAAAGAAGATTACAAAGTCTAAGCAGGTTAAAGAACCGGAAGAATCGACAACTAAGACTTTAGAGACCATTGAAATGCCCAAGAAGGTTAATACTGACCTCTCTTCACTCTTTGGCGAGGTGAAAACAAAAAAGCTTGTCAAGCGTAATAAAACTGAGAAAAATAAAGTTGATGACAAGTTCTTAAAAAAGATACAAAAGCGTATCAAGACTAAGGACACTAAGGTAGTGAAATCAAATGAGGCAAGCTCTTTAGTTAAAAGTTTGAAACTATCTAAACAACATATTAAGGTTGTTGGTGACTCTTCTGGTGTTGTGGATGAATATTTAGCTAAAATACACGCAGAAATATATGGAAAATTTTTTCCTCCAGGTGACTCTGTAGGTAAAACAGCAAAGGTTCGTTTGGAAATTGATGCCAATGGGGTATTGATTTCCTTTAGAGTGATATCATACTCAAATGATGAGCTTTTTAATCAAGCTGTGGATGCCTGTCTTAATGCACTAAGCCAGTTTGCAAGTCATCCAGACCATAAGGCTATCAGCCTTGATATTATTTTAACCGCAAAGGAATAAATTGAAAAAAATACTTTTAACACTATTTATGTTGACAAACTTGTTTGCTGCAGACGCTACGATCGAGGTAATTAAAAAAGTAGATAAAATGCCTTCAATCTCTGTTGAAGACGCTTCTATAAACTACCAAAACACGCTATCAAAGAAATTTTTCAAGGTACTCGTGAGTGATTTGGATGTTCTGTCTATCTTTAACGTATATGATAATTATGAGAAAAATGATTATGACGCGGATGATGTGAAAGCGTCGAATGTTAAACGTGATTATGTACTTCGTTATCGTCTTCGCCAAGATGATGAGGGGAATCTTAATTGTGACTATAAACTTCTTTCAGCAGCAGACTCACAGGTTGTGCGTACAAAGAATTTTCGTATCAAAAAAGAGAACTTGTATGTCTTTTTAATCCATAACCTAGCAATAGATGTTAATGATTTTATCGGTGCTGAACCGGTTGAATGGATGAAGTCCTATGTACTTATCTCACGTTTAACAGGACCAAATGAGAGTGAGATCGTTATTTCAGACTACACACTTACCTATCAGCACGTTATGGTAAAAGGGGGACTGAATGTTTTTCCTCACTGGGCAGACAAAGAACAATCTGCTTTATATTATACGGTCTTAGATGCAGCAACACCTACCTTATATAGACTCGATAGACGTACAGGTCAAAGTATTAAGGTCTTGAGTTCTGATGGAATGATAGTCTGTTCAGATGTAAGTAAAGACGGTAAGAAGATTTTAGTGACGATGGCACCTGAAGGGCAGCCGGATGTGTACCTTTATGACACAATCACTAAAAATAAGCAAAAACTGACCAACTACAGCGGAATTGACGTTGGTGCACAGTTCTTAGAAAATGATACAGAGATCGCTTTTGTTTCTGACAGAGGTGGTTATCCAAACGTCTGGTCTAAGAGAATAGGCTCAAGGGGTGTTCAAAAAATGGTGTATTACGGTAAGTCTAATGTCGCTCTGGCAGCGCATAAGAACTACATCGTATATAAGTCTAGAGAAAGCTCAAATTCTTTTTCTCGCAATACCTTTAATCTACACCTAATCAGTACGCGTTCAGACTTTATTCGCCGGCTTACTGCTACGGGTGTTAATGAGTTTCCGCGTTTTTCAGATAATGGGGACTCTATTATCTTTATAAAAAACTACAAATCAGAGAGTTCTGTTGGTATTATTCGTTTAAAACAGAATAAAAGCTTTCTATTTCCGCTAAAAATTGGTAAGATACAGTCTATAGACTGGTAGAAACATATAAAATATAAACAAGTTGGTAAATATGAGTAATAAAACATTAAGAGTGTTAGCTGTTGACGATGATATGATCAATAGAAAATTGATTAAATCGATGTTAATGAAAACAGATAACGTAGCAGAAGTACTTGAAGCTGCAAATGGTATGGATGCCTTGGATACCTTGAAAAAAGACACGAGCATTGATATCGTTTTATTAGATATCATCATGCCTATTATGGGTGGGATTGACTTTTTAAAAGTTGCAAGAGCAGATGATCAGATGAAATCTATTCCAGTCATTGTACTTACTACTGATGAAACAATTCGCGCTGAGGCCCTGAATGAAGGTGCTAATGACTTCTTGACTAAACCTATTCGTGAAAAAGATATTGTTGCGAAAATAGCAAAACTTATCCTCTAAAAAGTGCTTTGCACTTTTTCTCTCTAGCCCTTTAATCCCGCCAATTTTACGTGCTTCAAATGTACAAATCTAATAAAAAAAAATTATAATTTCTACTTTTTGTGAATTATTTATATTTTTTTTCGCTACACTATAAGATACTTTATTTTTAGGATACAACATGGACTTTGCCAGTATACTTACTATGATTACTAACTTTTTTAGCTCTATCCCACAAACAATATTTGGAATTGATACACTTTATATAGGTTTAGGCCTTGTTGCTGTTCTCATCTTGTTTTGGCTTATTTCAAAGGCTAAAAACGCTAAACCAAAGCGTGAACTTCATGATCTGATACCTGAAGAAAAACAAGAAGAAGTTTTACAAGAGAGTGAAGAAAAGGAAGATGCTGAGCAAGAGTTAGAAGATGGGTTTATGCCATCAAATATTTCAAGTGAAGCACAGGAAATTCATGTGACACCAGAACAAGAGGATGTGCCAAGTCAGCCAGCTGAAGCTCAAACTCAAGAACCAGAAGTTGAACAAGAACCAATTGTTGAAGAACCTGTTCAGCAAAGAGAAGTCCCGGCACGTAAAAAACGTGAATCTACAAGAAACGGAAGAAAGATTACTAAGGCAGACTTTACTGAATTCAGTGGACAAAGGTTGCTTATTGCTGAAGATAATCTTATCAACCAAAAAGTTATTAATGGTGTTTTAAATGAATCAGGTATAGATGTTGTTATGGCTGATGATGGTCAGTTTGTAATGGACATCTTAGAAAAGGACAGTGACTTTGAGATCATCTTGATGGATGCACATATGCCGCGTGTTGATGGATTTGAAGCAACGCGTTTGATACGTGAAAATCCTGCGTATGATCATATTGCTGTTGTCGCACTAAGTGGAGACACTGCGGTTGATGATATTCGCCATATGACAGAAGCCGGTATGGAAGAGCACTTAGAAAAGCCTCTTAAAATGGATGCACTGTATGATGTGATGTCTATGTTCTACTCAACGGATGATGCAAAAGAAGAAGTGCCAGCTACGAAAGCGCAGGTAGAAGAGCTGGAAATCTCTGTAGACATAGACGACTTGCCTTGTTTAGATTATGACCAAGGGTTAGATATCTGTGGAAGTGATGAAATCATGTATAAAGAACTTCTAAAAGAGTTCTTTATAGGATACAAAGACTCGTCTAAAAAGATGCGTGAAGCCTTAGTTAAAAAAGACTATGTTGAGGCACAATCGATTCTAATTGATGTTAAGGGAACCGCTTCAAATCTTGGAGCGGTTCAATTTATTACCATTACTGAGCATTTTCTTCAAGCACTTGCTAATGATAACAAAGCAGCTTATGGAGAACTTTTTAAAGATTATCAAAAATATCTACTAGCACTTTTAAAAAGCATTCAAGCCGCATTTAAAGCATAGACCAAGTTCTTCTTAATAGAAGAGCTTTAATTTAACTCTTCTAACTCTTCTAGTATACTTTCAAAAACACAAGCGATTTTATAATGACAAGAATTAAAGCCGAATCTTCAGATGCTATACTAGCAGATACTCTGGTAACACATTTACAAGCTTATTTTGTAAAAGCCTTAGATTCACTCTCCTCTGAGGTTGGTGAATTTAAAAAGTTTGAATCTATAGAGTGGTTTAGAGATGAAGGCAAGTTTGGTGGCGGTGTACGTTATGTGAGCACGGATGATACGCTTTTTAACCGCGCTTCTGTAAATATCTCTCAAGTTCAGTATGATAAAGACCCAAGCAAGGCCTTGGCTTCAGCTACCGCACTTTCAACCATTATCCATCCGCGTAACCCTTATGCCCCTTCTATACATATGCACGTCTCATGGACAGAGATGAAAGATGGTAAGGGGTATTGGAGAATGATGGCAGACTTAAACCCGTCAATTTTTAATGAAGCAGATAAAAAGGCCTTTGATACGGTGCTAAAACAGAGTAATCCGAAGTATTATGATGAAGCTTCGGCTCAAGGTGATAAGTATTTTAATATCCCTGTACTTAACCGCCATAGAGGAGTTTCGCATTTTTACCTTGAGAACTTTAAAACAGAGGATAAAGAAGCTGATCTACAGATGGCAAAGACCTTGGTTAAAAATGTTGTTGATGCTTATACAAAAATCATAAAAAATCAGATTATTAAAAATGTAGAGATAAGTCAAAAAGCCAAAGACGAACAATTGGCTTATCATACGCTTTACCTTTTTCAAGTTTTGACCCTAGATAGAGGAACAACTTCAGGACTGCTTGTTCATAATCAAAATGATGTGGGTATCCTTGGTTCTATCCCTTCGCATGTTAATAAAAAGCTTTTACTCTCATGGAAAGATAAAATGCCTGAAGGTCAAGAAGAACTGGTTCAAGCCTTAGCTGACTGCCTAGATGAAGATGGAAGTGTTGAAGAAAAGCAGAAGGCAGAGCTTGCTCAAGTGGTTAGAAGCTTTTATATGAAAAATCCTGAGGCACTTAAGATGCAAGCCTCAGGAAATGTATCTGTTCCAACGGTGCAAAACCATAAATAAACGAGAAAAGTGTTACACCTGCTTTAGACCCAAAAGCTCGTGTATGTGTGAATACATCAAACCCATAAAGACGAAGACAAAGTTTGTAGTTTTAATGCACACGCATGAGTTTAAAAAGATTAAAAATGGGACAGGTCATTTTACGCACCTGTCTTTAGAAAATTCAGAACTGTATATTGAGACCTCTTTTGCCTCTCATAAGGCTGTTAATGCACTCTTAAACGATAAAAACAATAACTGCTATGTCTTGTATCCGGGTGAAGACAGTATTGTCTTAAATGAAAATCCTTTACCCAAAGATGAAAAACAAAATGTGGTCTTTCTGATAGACTCGACCTGGCATAATGCTAAAAAGCTTTTGCGAGACAGCCCCAATATTCAAGCTCTTCCAAAAGTTTCTTTTGAGCATACAAAAAACTCAGGTTTTAAAATCAAAGAACAGCCTATGGATTTGTGTTTATCTACTATAGAATCAACGCATTGTATATTGGAACTTTTGACTTTGAATGGGTCTGAGGGTTTGAGTGATGTTGAGCTTGATGGGTTTTTGGAGCCGTTTAGGAAGATGGTGGAGTATCAGGTTAAATGCACAACTTTGGAGAATAGATCTCCTCGGTTTAGGGTGTAAAGAAGTTTAGGTAGGATTGTTTGTTTCTTTTGTATAACGTTTGTTTTCAAAAATATGAGAACCGCTTAGGGGTCTCATATTTCTCTCCAAGTACTTGTTATACATTTCAATCAGTACCATTTGATGATTTTATAATTTTTCATATGAAAGAATTTTGTTGTTCTTTCAGCAATTAAAACCTCTTTGCCAATGTTTTTTCCTGATGCTAGTTGATATCTCACTTGAACAGTATTGTTATTTTCTAATTTTACAATTAGAAAAGAGTGAATACCAGTGTCGTCTGCGGTTGCACCAAAATCGATTACTGTTCCATTTATAGTTTGTTGGGATTTTGTTGATGCTACAAAATATACAAGAAAAGGGACAGCAGTTAAAAATAAAATAATAACAATTTGTTCAATCTTGATTTTCAATTTATTCCTTCAGTGCATAGCTTGTTAATATCCAATATAGTATATGTTTATTGCTGAATATATTATGATAGCCCAACATTGGGTTAGGGTGTTTGTCAATTGAAATTACTTATCTAAGTTGAATATATTTGTCATGTTCACAAACTTCTTTTGACCGCAAAAGAAGTATGCAAGAAAACTCCCAAAACGGGCTTCGAGTCGGATAGCTATCCGATACCTTCATTCCAGTTTTTTTATCTCTAAAAATGCCAAACTCGCTTTGCTCAAACAGAGTCATTTTTTTGAACGAGAGAAAAGAACCTCCATTCAGCTCTGTAGAGGTTTTGGAAAGGCTTCAAGCGGTGACGCAATTATGAATGTAAAACCTTAGGTTTTATTCCTTCTAAACTGCTCAAAGGTAAGAATATTATTTATGTCGTGGAAGTTTTACAGAAGCATTGGCTTCTGAATAAAATGATGCGTTACCTCATGGATTGTGTCAGAGCATCTGCAAAGCCGAATGGAGGATAAAATTTAGCGTGAAGAAAACCTGTTTGTTTGAGCGAAGCGAGTTTCAGGTTTTTAGTTAAAGTTTATCTGGAATGAGGGCACTTGGTAGCTACCAAGCTTGAAGCCCGCGGAGAGAGCTTTTTGGTCCTCTTTCGCGGTCGAAAAAGGACGGACACGTTAAGTGAATAGTACGTATGCCAATATGCATCAACTCTCAAAAAACAATGATTATAAAGATAGCACGTCCATAAAATCATTAATCTCTTTTTGTATATTAGAATACTCACTAAGACCTTCTTTGAGATCTTGTGGTATTTCATCATTCGCTGCCCCCGCTAACATCCCTAAAATGATACCTCTATGAACATTATCGCCACCTGCATTGGCATTGGCTAATACACAGGCCTTAAAATCAAACTTATGATGGTGCAGTAGGTACATTAAAAGAGGAAGAGAATGTTCAGTGTAACAACCTGTGGTAAAAACGGAGCCAAGTATCTCATCTTCACTGTAAGTTTTTTCTAAATACTCTAAGTCTACAAACTCTTTTGAAAATACCGTATGGATTTTCCACATCTCGTCTTTGGGTATGTTTCCAGGTCCCATATGCTCGGCGTAGGTTTTAGTAAGTTCTGAGCCTTTTATTTGAATACGCTGTACCTTCTTTGCATAGGTTCTTAATGTACTTATTGGTTCTTTTTTTTCTAAGAGTTCATGTAGTAAAGGAACTAAAACACTCAAGGCGGAGCTGACATTGTCAGAACGGTGGGTGATCTGTTGATGTTGTAAAGCAATGCCAAGGGCTTGAAAGCAAGATGAAGAGGTAAGTGAAAGTAAAAGCGGTCGAATAACACCTCCGCTAGAACCTATGGACCAAACATTTCTTTGTTCCTGCGCACAGGCATGAGGGGGCACTCCTGCGCAATAGTTTTCAAACCAGGCTCTTACATAAATCTCACTATAAGGGTCTTTGTTTTGACCGGGCCTTGTCATATAGCTTATGAAGTCATTGATAAAGGCTTCTTGTTTATAGCCCTCATTTTTTATGATAGAGCGCATAAGGACACGCATCAAATGTGCGCCTAAGGTGTTCTCTCCTTTTTTAAGGCCATGATGATAATGATACCTTTGCTCTATAGAGGGCATTGGATTGGCGTGTTCTCCTGCGTGAACTGATAGTTTTATATCTGAATGGGTAAAAGAAGTCTCATAGAATTTTATATGCTCATGCAAAATATCATAGTCTCGGTTTAAACTTTTTGCTTTAGCAATATCGGGAAAGTATCTGTTTCCTACCATAAAGGACTCAGGGTGCGGATGAGGGGCATCATTATAATCTTTGATACCACCATCAAACCCTTCTTTGATGTAGGAACGTTTGTAATACCAGTGTGCGGGCATAGATAAGGAATCTGAAATGAAAATCCCCCAAAGTGCATTTTCTAAACGTTTTTTATCAAAAGACATAATCAAGCCTTTGTGTTAGTCTCTATAGAAATTGTAGACTACAGGGGCTAAGCCTGAGGCTATTTAAAAAAAGTAGAAAAAGTTTTTTTTGTAAATATAAGGGTACTTTTAATGAAGTGATACCGTTTACAGGGTTCGTATAACATTTCTAAGGCTGTCAAGCACATTAGTGCATCCATCAAGGTACTTGATAGATACTTCCATTAGCCCCGAGTGTTTACTTCCGTCTTCTCCGTGAATAAGACGTGATATGAGTTCAGGATAGGCTTCTCGTATATGCTTTGCCGTGTCATTAAAGGGTTGCATGAGGTATTCAACGAGTGTACCTACAAGTGGTACAAAAAGAATGATACCGATGAAAGCGCCTGCTACACCTCCTGAAAGCTCTACCCAAGTGGGCATACCTGTAAACGAGTACCAATAATAATACAAGAAGTTTTGTTGAGACATATAAAGCTCACCTGCCGTATATGAACCAGCTAATGCTCCTATCCCTCTGGAAGCTTCACCTACAATGCCTGTTGAGATACTCATGTCTAGAATGAAAGAACTTGCCTTGGTACTAAGTCGTTTTAGGTGGGTGACCTGAATAGCTTTTAAGGCAATATCATCTTTCCAATCTTGAGCACACTGTAGCATCTGCTCTTTTTTCTCTTCATCGTCTTTAAACTCTTGCAGCATAAACTGATCTAAAAAGCTTTGCAGTCGTGTGTGAAGCAGGTCAACACAAAAGACATCTTGTGTGAACTTTTCCAAAAGTTCTTTTTCACTTCTTGAGGTTTTTGTAAATCCCTCTTTTTTAAAGGTAAGGGTATATAACCACGAAAGCAGGTTGTTAATGGAGATAAAAAGATCAAGAACATCATTTCTGAAATGCCGTTTGAACATCTGCCAAGGTGATTTGTAATACTCTTTGGAAAAAGTCTCAAGCTTAGGTGTGACAACCTCATATAAGTAGTTGTATAAAAAGGTGTTAAGAGCGGACTCCAAGGTCTGCCTTGTCTCTCCCTTAGGCATGTTTTGCTTGTCGTTTATTTGCAGCCGAGAGTTCTTTGGATGCATTGTTTATTTGAGTAGGAGCGTAAGGTTTTAAATAAGCTGGAAGTATACGTCCTTTGATTTTTAACAAGTCTTGAATAAGCAGTTCAGCTACATGGGGTTTGTCTTGTCTTAAGACCTCTGTTAAGTACTCAAACAAAAGTTTGGAAAGTCGTTCTAAAGAGATCTTCCATGTTGAATCTGTTTTTGAGTATATCCATTTTGAAAAGGCTGAAAACCCATTATAAACACTGTCTTCTTCCCATAAGAGTACGATGGACTTTTTAAAGTTTCCGCTGTTATAGGTCAAATCCCAAAATCTTGCAAAGCGCTTCATGTTTTGAATATTTTTAAAAGAGAGCAGGTCATTGCTCAAAATATCATAAGGAGGAATATCAGAATAGCGCATTCCAAATTTTATATCATGCCTGTCAAGGGTGGTTCCTGACAGTTTTTTCAGTATACCGATTTGGATCTCCGAGCTACTAATAGCCACGAGTTCATTAAGGTTTTTTCCAAAACTTTTTAAGTCTTCTCCGGGTAAGCCTACAATAAGGTCTAAATGAACATGGGCTTTGGTTTGATTTTCTATAAAATCCAGGTTTTCTTTTATCTTTTTGATTTTAAGAGGTCGGTTGATGTTTTCTGCTATTTCAGGGTTAAGCGTTTGTATCCCTATCTCTAGTTGCAGGGCACCTGCTGGAAAGAGGGCAATCTTTTGTTTGATAGACTCAGGAAAATGATCAGGGATGACTTCAAAGTGGGCAAAATAGGGTGGTTCTTTGCTTAGAAAAAAGTCTAAGATAGCATTGGCAAATTTCATATTGAGGTTAAAGGTCCTGTCAATGAACTTGAAATTTCGCACACCTTGATCCCAAAGCAGAGAAAATTCTTTAACAAGAACATCTATATCAAAGTTTCTTACCTTCTCATCAATTGAAGAGAGACAAAACTCACACATAAAAGGACAGCCCCTTGAAGCTTCTACATAGATATAACGGTTGTCTACATCATTTTGGGTGTAGTGCTCGTAAGGTAATTTTATTTTTCCCAAATCAGCAAGGACAGGTTTAATAATCTTCTCTTGTGGTGCAGCGTCTTCTATAATCTCTTTGCATAATTTATAAAAGGCCGTATCACCTTCACCTTGAAGTATATAGTCCACCTTTGAAAAGTCCACTCTAAAAGGTTCATAAGAGACTTCAGGACCGCCAATGATTATCTTTGTTTGAGGAGAGACTTTTTTAATGACTTCAATTAGCTCGTGGGTTTGAGTGGCATTCCAGATATAAACACCTAAACCTAAAATATGGGGTTCTTCATCTAAGATCTTCTCCGCAATACTTTGAACAGCATCATTAATGCTAAATTCTAAGATGTGAGAGTCTTTTTGAAGTTCTTGCATATTGGCATATAGGTAACGCAAGCCAATGGAAGAGTGCGTATATCGAGAGTTTAAAGTGCTTAAGATAATTTTCATATGAAATTATACACTAGTGAACTGTTTCTTTGATATAATCACTTAACTATATGCAGAGGATAAATTATGAAAGATTGCAATACCCTAGATGAGGTTAGAGATGAGATTGATAAACTTGATGATGAAATAGTGACACTTGTCGCGCAAAGAAATGCTTATATCCATCAAGCGGTGAAGTTTAAACAAAGTGTTGAAGAAGTGAAAGCAGCAGATAGAGTTGATCAAGTTATTCAACATGTAAGACGTAAGGCTATAGAGCTGGATATGTCTGCAAATATGATAGAAGAACTTTATAGAAGTCTTATTGATTCTATGGTTGAATCAGAGATTTCAGAGTTCCGTGACAAGGGTGCTTTTTAAGCAAATTTTTTTTCTGTTTACCCTCTATTCTTTATAAGATAATATTATGGCCCTAAGAACTCTTCAAAGGATCCATAATGCAACTACCAAATTTTATGATGATTATCTCATCCTCTCCCGGACTTTCACTTCTATTTTGGGTATTTACCTCAATGATACTTTTATATATGGCCCGTCGCCCTGCTCATGAGGCCATACTATCTGCTACCAAGATACTTTTTCATGGCTTCAGACTCTTTGCCTCATCTATACTTATAGCCGAGAAAAAATTAAAACATCGAAACAAAGAGGTCCTTCTTAGCTCGGGAAAAGAAGCAACTGAACGTATTATAGAAAGGGAATTTGAGCGCATAGATGCCTTTGTTAAAAAAGATCTTGCGCATTTTCCTACGCTTCAAAGAGAGATAACAGACTCGGTGGTAAAACTCGATGAAGATTATCAAAAAAGCACAGAAATTCCTCCTGCCCCTCCGGGTTGGACTAAAGCGATTGAGCCTATAGCTGCCATCCCTCCCTCAGAAGACTCTATGGTGGCTGAGATTTTAAAAAGTATTAAAGAAGCTCTGGATAAAGGACAGGAAAAAGCACTTGATTCTTACAGAAAAAGTTCAGAACAGAGACATGTTTATTTAAAAAACATGGTACCAACGCTTAGACATATAAACAAGTCTGTGGATGGTTTAAATAAGAACGTACAAGTTCTTTTAGACAGGTCGGCTACGGTTGATAGACATATGGACGAGTACGCTGAAATAACAAAGAAGACAGATAAGGCAGCGCAGATGCTATCATCGTCTTCTTTGACACAATTTTTTATTGCCGGTTTTGTTTTAGCCATTGCTATTGGTGGTGCCTTTATTAATTTTAATCTTATTTCTAGACCTATGCAAGAGATGGTTGGCGGTTCAGTTTATATGATGGGCTTTAAGGTCGCTGATATCGCGGCTCTTGTGATTATCTTGGTTGAAATCTCTATGGGACTGTTTCTTATGGAGTCACTTCGTATTACAAGGCTTTTTCCTGTAATCGGCGCGCTTGATGATAAGGTACGTATTAGAATGATTATTGTCTCTTTTGTATTTCTGTTCTTACTCGCAAGTGTTGAAGCGGGTCTTGCTTATATGAGAGAGTTGCTTTCGGCTGATGATGCTGCTTTGGTTGCCGGTCTTCTTGGCGGCGCTGCAGTAGAAGGAGTAGACTCATCGGGTAGATGGATTACGACTGCTGCACAGATGGGGATGGGCTTTATCTTGCCTTTTGCACTTACTTTTATTGCCATTCCTTTAGAGTCTTTCATTCATTCAAGCCGAACAGTTATTGGGGTTGGAGTCGCTGCACTTTTACGTTTTACAGCAGTGGGGCTTCGTTTTCTAGGAAACTTAAGCCGTTACAGTGGAAAGTCACTGGTTAATGTTTATGATCTGTTTATATTCTTTCCATTATGGGTTGAAGGACTTATCTTAGGGAAAAAACCTAAGGAGGTTCTGCCAATGAAAAGTATAAAGATTGAGAGTGCCGAAGTGGTTGCACCTAAAAAAAGAGCACCACGTAAAACAGCTACTAAAAAAGTAGAAGAAATGCAAAATGAAGTAGCAGAGGTAAAGGAGTAGATATGAAAACATTAATCTTTACACTACTTATGGCACTTGGGTTTTTAGGGTGTTCAACAGGTCCACACAAGGCACACAATAAAGGTGTGTACATGTTAGTAGACACTTCAGGAACTTATACTAAAGAGTTGAAAAAGGCACAGCAGATCATTAACTACACCCTTTCTCAGTTAGAATCAGGAGACAGTTTTGTTGTGGCCAGCATTGACACAGGAAGTTTTAGTGAAAAAGATATCATCGCAAAAATAACCTTTGATGACAGACCTTCCAAGGCGAATCAACAAAAACGCGCTTTTCAGCAGAAAATAGAAGATTATATTAAAAATGTGAAGTCAAGTCCTTATACAGATATCACAGGTGGACTGCTACAGGCTACGGAGTATTTAAATGAGAGAGAAACTCGTACGAAGACAGTGATGATCTTTTCTGACTTAAAACAAGAACTTAAAAAAGGGTATAAAAGAGATATCCCTCTTTCTTTGGATGGATATGATGTGGTTGCCTTAAATGTTACAAAGTTAAGAAGTGACAATATTGATCCGCAGGAGTATATGGACAGGCTAGAGCTATGGAAAGGGCGTGTTGAAGGCGGCGGAGGTAAGTGGGATGTTATTAATGACCTTGAACGCCTTGATAAGTTAATTACAGAGTAAAAGAGTCACATCAGTATTACTTATTTACACTCTATTAATCATTTGCGCCTATAATGGCGCTTATAAGAGACGAATTTGCAGGGTTATCTTTGATTTAAGATTATCTTTGTTAAAATCAGACTAATTCTTACTAAGGAAATAACACAGATGAAAAAACTTCTTGCACTAAGCACAATGGCTGCTTTATTATTATTCTCGGGATGTTCTAAAAAAGACCCAGCAGTAGACGCAACAACTGAAAGCGCAACTTCAAGCACAGTTGAAGACCCAAGTGAAAACAACGCAAACAGCACAAGTGGTATGGATGATTCAGGTATTGACCAATCAGGTAGTGAAGGTATGGACAATGTTGAGCAGACTCTTGCGACTTTAGAAGCACAACTTCAAACAGTGACGTTTGACTTTGATAAGTTTGAGATTAAAGCTGATATGCAGGACAAGCTAAACACAAATGCTGCATTAGCAAAAGCTGGTGCATCTATTTATAATGTGAAACTAGAAGGTAACTGTGATGAGTGGGGTAGTGATGAGTATAACTACGCACTTGGTCTTAAGCGTGCTAAAGCAGCAAAAGACGCAATGGTAGCTGAAGGTGTTAATGCAGAACGTATCACAATGGTAAGTTTTGGCGAAAGCAATCCTACATGTACTGAGCAAACTCAAGCATGTTGGGCAGAAAACCGTAGAGTAGACTTTAAACTTCTTCCATAATGTTAAGAGCTTTACTACTAGGCTCAATGAGCCTTTTTCTTCTTCCTCTTGCTCTGTATGCAGAAAAATCTGCATTTGGAGCGGGAGACCTTGATTCCCCTAATCCTTACGGTTTGACAAAAGCCGAAAAGAAAATCTTAGACAATAAACAAACTATCGGTAATATCAAAGGTACCTCTCGTAAAAACCAAACACGTTTAGATCGTGTTGAAGAGTCCGTATCAGGTATGCAAAGTATTATTGAAGGTCTAAATGAGAGTGGGCGAAACGAGTCCCAGGACTTAAGAGATCTTAAAACACAGATGACAGGCATGCAAGAATCATCAACTGCCTTAAACACAAAGCTTGATGAGATTATCTTAACGCATGATGAAAATATTAAGCAGTTAAAGCTTGTTATGGGTGAACTTAGTACTTTAATTGATACCATCAATTCAAATTATGTAAGTAAAGAAGAATATAATTCTTTAGCAAGTGAGATTAACACCTTTAAGATAGAAGTCTCAAAACAACTGAAAAAGATTGCAGGCTCAGGAAATAGTGCTTTCGATAATAAAAGCAATGCAAAAGTGGCGGATGAAGCCTATGCTCTGTTTAAAGCCAAAAAGTACGCAGATGCAATAGATGCGTATGAACACTTAATCAAGAAAAAATATAAACCGGCAAAAGCGCATTATTATATAGGTGAGAGTTATTTTCAGCTAAATGAGTATAAAAATGCAATTGCGTATTTTAAAGAGAGTGCAAAACGGTATTCAAAGGCAAAATATATGCCTAACCTAATGCTGCATACTGCTGTCTCATTGAAAAAGACAAAAGATAATGATGGTGCAAATCAATTTTTTGAAGCACTTATAGCGAAATTCCCAAATTCCCCCGAGGCCAAAAAAGCAGAAAAATTCTTGCAATAAGAACTTTCTACTTTTACTTTTTTCATAAAATTAATTCAAAAGCCATTTTAAAGCATCTTATTGCTAAAATCACGAAAATTAAAATGATGAAAATATCATCATTAAGGAAATTAAAATGGCAATAGCAGAAAATCAAATTGTATCAATCGAGTATGAAGTAAAAAGTAATGGTGAAGTAGTTGACTCAAACGTAGGTGGAGATCTTCTTACATTTATGATCGGAAAACAACAAATCATTCCGGGTCTTGAAGAGCAAGTATGTAACATGGCAATGGGTGAAAAAGCTGACGTTTTAGTACCTGCTGCAAAAGCATATGGTGATTACAATGATGAAGCACTTCAAGAAGTTCCAAAAGAGCAGTTTGCTGGTATCGAACTTACTGAAGGTATGAGTCTTTATGGTCAATCTGAAGATGGCGGTACGGTTCAAGTTACTGTTAAAGAGATCCAAGATGAAAATGTTAAGATCGATTATAACCATCCTCTTGCTGGTCAAGACCTTATGTTCACTGTAACTGTTGCAACAGTACGTGACGCAACTGCTGATGAAGCTTTAACAGGTATCCCTGCTGAAAACGCTCAACCAGAAGCTGGTGGATCATGTGGTACAGGATGTGGTTGTCACTAATTTTATAAGTAGTTCAAATGCCTCACTTGAGGCATTGAAAACGGCAAACTTACTCAAAGGCTTGCCTATTAACGCCTTTATTTTTGGTCAAAGTGGAACAGGAAAAAAGAGTTTAGCTAAATATATTCTTCCTGATGCTCCTATTGTTGATGCAAGTTCATATACAGAACTTGAGGGTGCTTTGAGTTCTCACAAAACATTGATCATCTCCAACTTTGACAAGATACCAAATTATGACAACTTTAAAATACTGTTGGATAAGTATGAAGTGCGTATTATGGCACTCTCTAGCTCTCTGTTTAACAGTGATATAGTTGACAGTTTTTTTGGTATTAAGGTCTCTTTACCTCCTTTAAGTGAACGCCCTGAAGATGTAAAATCTTTGTGTGAATACTTCTTGGACGAAGCTAAAGAGATGCTAAGTGTAGAAAATGACGTTAGTATCAATGTAGACGAGATAGACCTTAGTAATAACGCTCATTCTGTGCGCCGTCATGTCTATATGCAAGTACAGTTACAAGATATTAATGAAGCAGAGATAATGAGTATTATGCAGAAGTTTTTACTGAGCCGCTTAGGTGGTAATAATGACTATAGAAACTTTTTATATCTTTTTGAAGCACCTCTAATTAATGCAGGGCTTGAAAAGTTTAAGACACAGTTGCAGCTTTCAGACAAGTTGGGACTAAATAGAAACACCTTACGTAAAAAAATAGCTGAAAACAAGGAATATTTAAAAGATGAGTAAAGTAGCATTTATTTTCCCGGGACAGGGAAGTCAAACAATTGGTATGGGTAAAAGTTTTGTAGATGGTTCAGATATTGCCAAAGATATGATGATCCAAGCTTCTTCAGCTTCAGGAATAGATTTTGAAAAGCTTCTATTTGAAGAAAATGAAGATATTAATAAAACTGAAAATACTCAGCCTGCTATCTTGCTTGTATCATTGATGGCTCATGCTGTATTTACTTCAAAGTCGGATATCAAACCTGCGCTTCTTTTAGGGCACTCACTTGGTGAGTTTTCAGCAGTTTCAGCTGCAGGTGCCTTAGATCCAATTGAAGCAGTTAAACTTGTAAATGCTCGTGGTAAGCTTATGCAAGGTGCTTGTGACGCTATAGAAGCTTCTATGATGGTTGTTCTTGGACTTAAAGACGATCAGGTCGAAGAGATCTGTTCTGCGGCGCAAGCTGAGGGTAAAAAAGTATGGCCGGCGAACTATAATCAAGATGGTCAATTAGTTGTTGCCGGTATGAAGTCAGACTTAGCTTCCATGGAAGCGGTATTTAAAGAAGCGGGTGCAAAACGTGCAATGCTTTTAAATATGTCAGTTGCTTCACACTGTCCAATTCTTGAGCCTGCTCAGGCACCTTTAAAAGAGAAGATGGACAAAGCTTTAACGGATACTTTTATTGCTCCAATTGTTTCTAATGTTACTACTGGTAAATACTCAACTAAGGCTGAAGCATTAGACCTTCTTACTGAGCAGTTAACTAAGCCTGTTAAGTATAAACAAAGTATCGAAGCGATTGCTGGTGATATTGATATCGCTATTGAATTTGGTAACGGTAAGGTTCTAGCGGGTATGAATAAGCGAATTAATAAAGAGATGAAAACGTATAATGTATTTGATATGAACTCTTTAGAAGCTGTTTTAGCAGAACTAAACGCATAATTATGAAAGTAGCCTTAGCTCAGGTATCGCCTAAACTTAACAGATCAAATGTTGATATGCATTTACAAGAGATTAAATCTTGTGAGGCAGATGTTATTGTTTTTCCTGAGCTGTCTTTAAATGGTTATTTACTTCAAGATAAGGTTTATGAAGATGCCTTTGATCTTGATGAACTTGATTGTTTTGTTCAAGCGAGTCACAGTATAGACATTGTTCTTGGATGTGCGCTTAGACAAGATCATCGTATTTTTAATGCAGGTGTCTACTTTTGCAAGGGTGAGATTAAACATATTCATCATAAGGTACATTTACCAAACTATGGAATGTTTGAAGAAGCTAGATACTATTTTAAGGGTGAGCGTATAGAGTTCTTTGAAACGCTTTATGGAACTACCGCTCTTGTAGTATGTGAAGACTTATGGAGAGCAGAAAGCATTGCTGAACTCTCCGCTAAAAAGCCTAGTATTATTTACGTTATTGCTAATTCACCTGCAAGAGACTTTCAAGAAGAAGGCCTTTTAATTAAGGACCAATGGACTTCTATACTAAAAACGACAGCCCTTCTTTGCGGCTCTTATGTTATTTTTGTTAATCGTGTTGGGTTTGAAGATGGGATAGGTTTTTGGGGCTCATCTATGATAGTGACACCTTCAGGTGAGATTGAAGAAGAGCTTGTAGGGTTTGAGGTAGAAACAAAAAGCTTTGAGTTAAATAAACAATTGCATTTTGCTCAGAAACAGATTATTAAGAATGATACCTCGAATAACAAAGGTGCCTGAGGCATATTTTTATCGAGTAAAATAAGATAAATAGGATAATTTATGAATATAGCAATTATGGGCGCAATGCCAGAAGAGATAGCGCCACTTTTAGAACGTGTTGGTGAGTACAAACTTACTGAGTTTGCTGGAAATAAATATTATGAGGCAAGCTACGCGGGACATAGTTTAGTGATCGCTTATTCAAAGATAGGTAAGGTTTTCTCTACTTTAACGGCTACGACTATGCTTCAAAAGTTTGGTGCAGAAGTGCTTCTTTTCTCAGGTGTTGCCGGTGCTATCAATCCCAAGCTTAAGATTGGGAACTTAATTGCTGCGACTAAACTTTGTCAACATGATTTAGATATTACTGCCTTTGGTCATCCTCATGGCTATGTTCCTGAGGGAAAACAGTTTATTGAAGCGGACAAGGCACTTGTGTCTAAGGCAATGGATGTTGCTAAAGAGATGGGATTAGAGCTTATGGAAGGGACTATTGCTACAGGCGATCAGTTTGTTGCAGACCCGGTTAAAAACAAGTGGATAGGTGAGACATTTAAGGCGGACGCACTAGAGATGGAAGGTGCTTCTGTTGCCTGTGTTTGTGACGCTATGGGCGTGCCATTTTTTATTCTTAGAGCGATATCTGATGCTGCAGATATGGACGCAAGTTTTTCATTTGATGAGTTTTTAGAAAGCTCTGCTATCGAATCGGCTAATTTTATCATCAAGATGGTTGAACACATTGAGTAAAACAAAGAGTATCTGTCCCTCAAAGAAAATAATGTCACAGTTGGGTAAAACCAATGCGGCATTTGACCTTATAGAAGAGGGCGATAAAATCCTTGTCGGTCTCTCTGGAGGGAAAGACTCTTTAACTATGATACATGCTATGCGCGAACAACAACGCCGTGCACCTTTTTCATTTGAGTTCATTGCGGTGACGGTCTCGTATGGAATGGGTGAAAACTTTGATTACCTTGCAAAGCATTGTGAAGAGTACGGTATTAAGTTTTTAGTAAAAGACACAAAGATCTACGAGACAGCACAAGAGAAAATCAGAAAGAATTCATCTTTTTGTTCGTTTTTTTCTAGAATGCGACGTGGTTCTTTGTACTCTGTGGCGGAAGAACTAGGCTGTAATAAACTAGCCTTGGGGCATCATCTTGATGACGCGGCAGAGAGTTATTTTATGAATATGATTTATAATGGACAGATGCGTGCACTCTCTCCAAAATATAAGGCAGGAAATGGTCTTATCGTTATTCGTCCTTTAATTCAGATGCGTGAACGTCAGCTACTTGGTTTTGTTAAAGAGAATGAGCTTGAAGCTATTGGAGATGAAGCCTGTCCCGCGATGCGTTTTGATGTTAAGATGCCACATGCAAGAGCAACCATGAAAGATATGTTAAAAGATATGGAAGAGAAATATCCGGATATATTTGTCTCCATCAATGCTGCCTTTGGTAATATATCAGATGAAAGTTTTTTTGATCCTGAAAGGTTTTCTCTTTAAGCAAAGAATCTTTTTGTATATGTAGGGTGATTTCTTTACCTTTACTATATAATCTGATATTATAGTGTAGCGTGAGTTGAAAAAGGGGTTTCATTGTTTAATGAATTTAAGTTATTTATAAATAAGTCAAGTGCAAAGCCTCTTCATTCAGACCTTATAAACCTTTTTATATCGTTAAGTTATAAGTCTAGTATAGCTTACATCTCTGCTTTAGTATTTTTTGTTGCTGTTTTTTATAAATATGTTCCTTTTATCTATTTTATACCTGTTGTCCTAGCCCATGTTTTAAACCAAATATTGCGTTTTTACTTTGTGTATAAGTATAAGGGTATGAAATGCTCAAATGAAGAAAAATATATCTTTATTAAAACACACACCTATTTAATGATACTAGGTGGTATTGCCTGGGGTTTATCGGGTAGTTTATGTGTTATCTATGCTCCTTCACCGTTTCAGTATATTATGGCGGTTTTAATAGTAGCAATGGCAGCAGGGAGTATAGCCACCTTAAGTTCTATTTATCGGGCATATATAAGTTTTAATATACCAATGTTGATGCTATTCATAGCTACCTTGATCTATACAAGAGAACCCCCTTATCTATATCTTTCGATTATTATAATGATTTTTACTTATGTGGTTTTGCAGTCTTCTTTAGAGATGCATAAAAGTCTAAAACGTTCTGTGGAGCTAAAAGATCTTTATCAGCAGGCTCAAGAAGACCTCAAGCAGATGAATGAATCACTTGAAGAGAGGATTTCAAAAGAGGTTTCAGCAAATCGCCATAAAGATCAGCAGATGCTGGAACAGTCCCGTTTAGCGCAGATGGGAGAGATGTTGTCTATGATAGCACATCAATGGAGACAGCCTCTTTCGGCCATTACAGCTACGACAGGTTCAGTATCGCTGCATATGCAACTAGATAAATGTGATGAAGAGTATGTGGAAGAGAAACTGCAGAAAATAAATACCTTTACTCAATATCTTTCAACAACGATTACAGACTTCAGAAACTTCTTTAAGCCTGACAAAGAGAAAACCCTAACTTCTTTAAATGAGGTTGTATTGGGTTCATTGAAAATCATAGGAAGCTCTTTGGAAGCGCAGGGCGTGACAATTGAAACCTTTTTAGAGTCTAAGGGTGAATTTCTCTCTTTTCCTAACGAGCTTAAACAGGTTGTCTTAAATATCTTAAAAAATGCTCAAGATGTTTTTGCAGACAAGAAGATTGATAAACCAAGACTTCTTATTAAAACAGTGGGTACAGATGAGGGCTATGAACTGAGTATCAGTGATAATGCCGGCGGTATAAGTGAAGAAGTATTAGGGCATATCTTTGATCCATATTTTACAACGAAACATCAAAGTGATGGTACAGGACTTGGTCTGTATATGTCCAAGATGATTGTTGAAGATCATTGTAATGGACATTTAAACGTTGAAAATACTTCAGAAGGAGCTTGTTTTATTTTGATCTTACCAAAGGTCTGATTATAACAAGGACATAATTGGAGGCATAGGTGTTAGAGAAAATTAAAGAACTATTTGCATATGACTACATTGCCAAGACAGATAATGAATTAATTAATTTATTTATATCGGCTACGAAAAAATCAAGTATCGCTTATGCCTGTGGCACCTTAATATATGTCTGGTTTCTATATGACTTTATTCCCCTGATAATTCTAGTTCCTTGGACTGTTACTCAGCTTTGTTATCCCCTTTTACGTATGTACCTCGCAAATAAGTATAAAAACACTGTCTTTAATACAAGGACAAAAATTAAATTCCAGTATCAGCACATGACTTTAGCCTTACTAGGTGGTTTAATGTGGGGTATGGGAAGTGTCTTATGTTTTATTTATGCGCCTTCTCCTTATGAATATATGGTATTAACACTTATTGTAGGTTTATCGGCGGGTGCTCTAACAACACTAAGTTCACTTTATCCTGTATATCTTGCATACAGTTTACCTTCACTGATACTGTTACTAATTTCATTTATTTTATATGCAGACGGTTTACATTATGCTATTGCTTTGATGGTTGGGATTTTTACTTTCATCGTTCCAGCAGCGACCTGGGATGTAACAAAAAACTTTAAACGCGTAGTAGAGCTAAATAAGTTATATGCTAAATCTCAAAAAGAGTTAGAAGAGGTTAATACTTCATTAGAAGATAGGGTAAAAGAAGGGATAGAACATATCCGTCAAAAGGATCAACAGATGTTAGAGCAGTCTCGTTTAGCACAGATGGGTGAGATGTTGTCTATGATAGCACATCAATGGAGACAGCCTCTTTCTACTATTACAGCTACGACAGGTTCTATATCATTACATATACAACTTGAAGACTGTAATAAAGAATACATCGAAGATAGAGTAAATAATATTAATATATTGACGCAACATTTATCCACAACGATTACAGATTTTAGAAACTTTTTTAAGCCTGATAAAGAGAAAACGCCAACTTCTTTAAATGAGATTGTATTGGGTTCATTGAAAATCATAGGAAGCTCTTTGGAAGCACAGGGCGTGACAATTGAAACCTTTTTAGAGTCCAAGGGTGAATTTCTCTCTTTTCCTAATGAGCTTAAACAGGTTGTCTTAAATATCTTAAAAAATGCTCAAGATGTTCTTGCAGACAAGGAGATCAAAAACCCAAGACTGCTTATTAAAACAGTGGATACAGATGAGGGCTATGAACTGAGTATCACTGATAATGCAGGTGGTATTAGTGAAGAAGTATTAGGGCATATTTTTGATCCATACTTTACAACAAAACATCAAAGTGATGGTACAGGACTTGGCCTGTATATGTCTAAGATGATTGTAGAAGATCATTGTAATGGACATTTAAAAGTAGAAAACACTTCAGAAGGAGCCTGCTTTTATCTTTTGATTTTTCGTGCTTAAGTCCTTAAGACAATCTTTGTCCTTTTAGGCATATCTATCTTTAATTTCTATATTTTTTCTTTTTGGTATAATTCCAAACTATTTTTAAAATAAAGGTATATTATGAATGTTTATCCAGATAAAGAGATGTTAGAAAATTCAGATATGAAGGTTGTTGATATCCGTACAGCTTCAGAGTGGCAACAAACAGGTGTTGTGCCTGGTTCTAAGATGATTACATTTTTTGATCAAATGGGAAATTATGACGCGGAAGGCTTTCTAAAAGAGATGGATGAACTTGGTGGAAAAGATGTTGAAATCGGTCTGATATGTCGTACAGGCAGCCGTACTGCTCAAATTGCAAACTTCTTAGCACAACAAGGTTATAACGTTAAAAATCTTGATGGTGGTGTTATGAAGCTTATGAGTGAAGGTTATGAATTAGAAGAATATAAGGCTTAGTCCTTATTCTAACCCTTTAATGGGTTTGAATGTAGCCTTGTTTGACTGAACTAGGGATACTCTCATTGTGCTCTTTATAAGGCTCAGCCTCTTGAGAACAGGCACTTAAAAACAAGATAGACAAACTCGCTAAACAAAACTTCTTCATATTCTCACTTTCAAAATGTACTTTATTTATATTGAACATGGCAAGAGCGTTCATTTGTGTACTCTTCTTTTAGATTTTCTAAAAACTCAAGCATACGAAGCTGGTATGAGGATGTGTCTTCATCTATACTGCATTCAACTAATGGATGTAAACTTTGTATGTTGATTTTATGTGCGTACCTAGGAACCTGTTTTAATTCATTTTGTATATCTTCAACAAGATCGTCAATATTAAGACCATACTTTTGATGCACTTTGTTAACATATTCACGTGTGGTAAGAAGGAGCAGGTTGACCCTTTCTTTATCTTTATATATCTGCATACCCGCTTCATGTACAATGTTGTATTCACACTCTTGAGGGTTGTTGTTTGCCGCAATAATTAGGGCAAAGACCTTTGCCCTAAATTCTAAGGAATTATGATGATAGATAAAGACTTCACGAAGACCAGTGTATAAGTAGTGCTTGAGTTTAAAGAAAAATTTCATAATGTATTATAACCTAATGTGTCTCATTCTTCATATCCTCAATAAACTCTTTTTGATAATATTTTATAATAAACAAAAGGGCAAAAGCGTAAACAAAAACACTTAATAAGATAACCCCCATCACTATCTGTGTAAACATCTCTTTATAGATGAATGTTGCAGGCAAGGCGTGTACCATGATCATAGATAGACCTCCTTTGATACCGGCAAAGGTCAAGATTGACCACCATCTATAGTTGATATCTTCAATTTGTTTGCTCTTTTTTGAGATAAAAGAGAAGTTAAACATCATCGTAGCACGTATTAGCGTAGTGAAGATAAATAAGATAATAATCTCTTTAGAATATTGCATAAGTTTAGAAAACTCAACAATCTCAGCAAGGGTAAAAAAGAGTATAGCATTGGCAAAAAGAGCAAAAAATGAGATAATCTGAAGGTTTTCATCGAGTCTTGCCTGAGTGGTAATAATCTTATCATTTTTACTGTGGGGCTGTTTAGTAGTTTCATCGAAGATAATACTCTCATGCTCGCTAGAAGGTTTGAACTGTTTGTTGATATAAAACCTAAGCGTCATAACAGCAACAATAAGAGATAAGATGCCTGAGACATGAATAGCGTGCATCTCTGCAATACCAAAAGAGAGGTAGGCTGTTAATAAGACAATAATAAACTCATCGGTAACGGTATGTAGCCATTGTAAAATAGTCTTAGCAAGGTATCCAACAATAAAACCAATAAGTGTTGATAAGGCAATGACCTTTAGTAGAACCAAAGATACATCAACAGGTGAGATGTCAACACCTTTGATAAGAGGCAGTCCGATAAAGAAAAAGGCAATAACAGCAGTCGCGTCATTAAAGAGACTTTCTCCCTCTGTTAAGACTTTTAAAGAGTGCGGAAGTTTAAATTGAGAAAAGATAGAACTAACACTGACCGCGTCCGTAGCTAAGACCATGGCAAAAAGACAGATTAGCATTCCTGTAGTAAATGAGTAGTCTGCAAAAACAGCAAAGTTTAAGACCACACCAATAAATATAGAAAGCACTACGGCAATAAAACTAAGATAAAAGATGGCTATAGCATGTTTACGAAGGTCTTGAAGCTTAAAGTTAATGGCATCTGGAAGAAGTATAAGTGGTAAAAGAAGGTAGACAATAGCATCAAAATTTTCATCAGCAGAGATATTAAGATAACTTGGGAAAAAGTAATACGAAATAAGTGTTAAACCCATAATCCCTATAGGTAAAGGTAGTGAGAATTTATTTTGCATAATACGCGATAGCAGCAAAATACTGATGATAGAAATTAAGATAAGACTCATAAGGCCCCTTTAGTAAAATGTACAAGATTATACCCATATATCTTTTTAAAATATGTGAATTATTTATCATTTAAGCTAAATGGGTATTAAGAAAAGTTATTTTATATTTATGAAGTTTCTCTTTCTCCATATACTCTTATTTAATGTGATTTGTTTTGCTGTAATTGAAGATGAATTTGTACAAGATGCAAATGCAAGTTTTGTTGATGAGGCGCATCAGGCTTTTAGTGCAAAAATCAAGGAGTGGGGCGTTGATATTGATGATATGGTTTTGGGAATATATGATTATCTTGAAGAAGATGAGAATGAAACCTTAAGGGAATCGAATATAAGTACACTCTCTTTTGAAGATATGAATGGGAGTTCTGAAGAGATAAATGCATCTAAGGTATTGACAGACATTAGTGTAGCCTTAGAAGATGGAAATCTTAGCAGAAAAAAAGCAGTTTCAACTGTAAATATAAATAATACAGAAAGTGGCAATAAGAGTAAGATAGTCTTGATTGCTGATAAAAACACCTCTATTTCTAAAATAGACGAGAACTTAACAGTACAAATGGATGGAAACTTTACTTTTGATGAAATGCCAGCAAAGGATTTAGAAAAAAGACTTAAGGATAAAAAGACACCAGTTGATGATAAAGTAGATGAATTCTTTTTGACGCGTAAATTATTAGAAGAGAGAGATAGATCATATGTGCGTGTGAGCTTTTTACAACCTTATAACTCTTTAGGACCCGATAAGTTTAGTTATAACGTAAAAGCTAGGGTTCATTTGACGCGAAGTCGTAAACGTCTAAAACTATTTATTGAAAATTTTAATGAGGACAGTGCTAGAAATATAGGTAATACAGGTGAAGACAACACTCCTTCTATTGGACTTGCAAAGGATTCTAAAACTTTTTTGGGAGTTCGGCCTAGGTACTCTATTGGTTTTAGAGGTATTGACCCCTTTGTTAGAGCACGATATACCCTTGAGACAGATTTTGGAAGATGGCATTTTAAACCTGTACAGAGTTTTCAGTATTCCCTTAAAGATGAGTTTTCAGAGATAACCGAAATTTTTCTTGATAGGCCTACTAGTGAGAAAACACTGTTGCGTTTTTTAGTGGACAGAGGAACTACAACGAATGACCCGGGAATGCATTATGATGCCTTTGTTCAATGGTTCTATCAACATAGAAGGCATGCCGGTTTGAGTTTGAACCTTGGTTTTAACGGAAGTACAAAATATGAAAACACCATTGGGTCTGATCCTTTGTTGATAGAAAGGGAAAATAGAATATTCAACTATGTGTATTTGATGCGCTGGAGAGAAAATATTTGGAAAAAATGGTTTTTTTATGAGATAGGTCCGGGTATTAATTATCATGAGATGTATGATTACAGACCTAATTACAATATCTATTTTGGAATAGACTTATTTTTCGGTCATATATAATCAGTCCCTAGTTTTAGGTAGAGTTCCAATGCCTTATGATCCGCAGTTGATAAGGCAAGTTTTTTTATCTCTTCAAGTGTAAACCACTCATAATCATCAATATAGCTATCATGAAGATAGACTTGAGCTTGTAGTTTAAAATGAGAATAGGTATGCGAGATATCTCCTAGGACAGAGCCAAAGGATATCTCTTCATGATGTTCACATTCATTAAAACCCCATAGCCCATTTAAAAATCGTGTTTCTCTTTGTCTTAAGGCAAATTTATTTTTATAGTTATGAATAATAATATGTTTTTGTCGTGTGGGAACGGTTTTTTTTATTTTCTTCTGCGGATAGAGTAAAGGTTCATCTTTTCCTTTGCAAGATGGCTCAAAAGGGCAGGCCCCACACCTAGGAAGTTTACTTGTACACACACTTGCACCCAAGTCCATCATGGCCTGATTAAAGTCATAAGGACGGGTTTTATCAAAAAACTTATAAGCCATCTTCCATAACTCTTTATCTGATGCCTTGGTAACCGCATAAACTCTATAAAGTATGCGTTTGACATTTGCATCCATAATAGGGACAGGTGTTTTGTAGGCAAAGGCTGCAATAGCATGCGCAGTACTTTGTCCAATACCTGGAAGAGATATAAGTTCTTGCACTGTTTGTGGAAGTGTGTTTTGGCAGAGTCTCGCAGTTTTGTGAAGATTTCTAGCTCTTGTGTAGTAACCTAGCCCTTCCCAGAGTTTGAGCACTTCATCTTCACTTGCATTGGCCAAGTTCTCTAGTGAGGGGAAGGCTTTAAGAAAGGGGAAGTAAAAACGCTCTAGTACGGTTTTGACCTGAGTCTGCTGGAGCATGATCTCACTTACCCAAATCTTATAAGCATCATCTATCCCTCGCCAAGGCAGGTCATGACGTCCGTTTTGTAAATACCATTGATAAAGTAGATTATGAGCTTTTTTATACATACGAAAGTGTAACGATAAGTTGGTTACACTTTCATTATGAAAACTAGAGAACGGCGGTTTTACGAAGTAAAAAGTTTCTTTAGAAAACTAGACGTGGCGGTCGCGAAGCGAAGTTTCAGGCGTAGCCGTAAAAAAGTAAAGAATTATGAAGTATATTAAAGATCATATAATGCAAACATTAGAAGTCAAGCAGTCTAAGTTCATCGCGCACTTAATGCCTTACTCTATATATGAAGAGACATTAAAGAGCTTAAAACTTGAGCACCCTAAGGCAAGACATTTTGTAGTGGCCTGGCGTTATATAAATGAGTTTGATCAGATTGTTGAACATTGTAGTGATGATGGTGAACCTAAGGGGACCTCTGGAAAACCAAGTTTAGCTGTCTTGGCTGGAAACGGACTTATAAACTCAGCAGTAATCATAGTTAGATACTTTGGTGGAACCAAGTTAGGAACGGGTGGTCTGGTCAGAGCTTATGGTGATGCTTGTAATGATGTGATTGCTAAGAGTATGCTTGAACCCTACATTAAATTACAAAGGTATGTCTTTTCTGTAAAGTATACGGATATTAGTCTGATTGAGTACAAGCTTCAAGAATTGGATGTTTTGGTAGAGTCTAAAAGTTTTGATGAACGTGGCAGTATTATGAATGTAGCAACTGAAGAGAAGCTCTGGCAGAAGTTTTTTAAAGAAAATAAACGACTTGTCTGTATAAAAGAATGAAAACATATCTAATCTAGCTTATTATGGCTATTCTTTATTGACCTTTAAGTAAAGCTTAACTATAATTGCACGAATATAACTAATGGAAGGAACTTGATATGAAACGTACTTATCAACCTCATAATACACCTCGTAAACGTACTCACGGTTTTCGTGCACGTATGGCTACAAAAAATGGTCGTAGAATTATTAATAGACGCCGTGCTAAAGGGCGTAAGAGCTTAACTGTATAAACCGTTTTGAAAGATTGAAACTTCCAAGGGAGTTTCAACTGGTTTACAAAAGAGGTAAGGCAGCTCATGCTAAATCCTCGGTACTCTTTTATCTTCAAGGTAAAGAGTATAAAAATGGCTTTACTGCCAGCAAAAAAGTCGGTAACGCTGTTTTTAGAAACCGCGCAAAACGTCGACTTCGTGCACTTTTTCAAGAATTTTCCCCAAACATGGCCACTGGTACCTATATTTTTGTTGCTAAAGAAGCAATCCGAGATATTTCTCATGAATCCCTTAAGTCAGATATGCAACGCGCACTAAAAAAAGTCGGTGCATTAAAGTGATCCGTAAGTTTTTACTTGGTTTGCTCGGTGTATATCAGAAGTTTTTTACACTTATAGGTTACGGTTCGTGTCGATATTATCCAACATGCTCAGAGTATGCACGCTGGCAATTTGAGAAAAACTCACTTTATAAGGCTTTTTTCTTCTCTTTTGTGCGTATTTTACGCTGCAATCAACTATTTAGAGGTGGAATTGATTATCCTGTCGTAACCGCGCCTTCTTGTAAGATTAAAAAAGATAAAATATCGGCTATAAAATATTGGTATGTTCCTAACGGGAATGGAAAATACTATTTAATAAAAAACTTTTCTAAAGGGTTATCGTGTTAGATAAAATGTCTTCAAATCAAAGATTGATATTGGCGCTTGTCATATCTTTTGTATTTTTTATGGGCTATACAGCCATTTTTCCACCTAAGCAAGTCAATTCAGAGTTAAACACAAGTGTAACAGCAAGTACACAAACAGCTGTTAATGGTGTAACAAACACAGGTAATATTGACCTTGGTCATGATACAGGTTCAACAACTGTAATTAATTCAGATAGTGGAATCTTAGCTAAGCTAACTGGTGCAAATTATGTTTTAACTATTGATACTTTAGGCCGTATTGCGCAAAAAGAGATGCTAGAAGAGAAGTTTGCTGATGAAGAAATGGGAAATGCAAAACTTGTGTCTGAAACAGGTGCTAAGCCTTTATATATTCGTTTTGCGGATAAAGCTTTAAATGAAGAAGCATCAAAAACTGCTTATACATCAAATGTAAAAGAGGCAAACCTTGTTGATGGACATGTTTCTATTACTCTGACACAAAAACTTTCAGCACTTACTGTGACTAAAAACCTTACTTTTTATGCAGATGGACATTATGATGTAAACATCAAGTTAAGTGATGATAAACGTTATTATGTTTATCTTGGAATGCATCCTACCTTTGCTGATAAGCAGATGATGGCGGTAGAAGGTGTTATGGTTGATACGGGTGATCATCTGATTACTATTATAGAAGACAGTGATGCTGAGAGTATGACATCATATAATGATGTAAATCTTGCTTCTTCATTTTCTCAATACTTTGCTTCTATCTTTTACTCTTTGGATAAAGACACAACAGTAAAAGTAGATAGGGACAGAGACGATAACCCTGTTGTGTTTATGGAAGGTCTTCAAGACTTTACATTTAATGGATATATTGGACCAAAAGATTTTTTAATCTTAAAAGGAATCAATCCTGACCTGGTACACGCTATTGAGTATGGTTGGTTCACTTTTGCAGCGGCACCACTGTTTCAACTCCTAATGTTTTTACATGGGATTGCGGGTAACTGGGGTTGGGCTATTGTTCTTCTTACTCTAATCATCCGTCTAGTACTTTTTCCACTTACCTTCAAGGGTATGATCTCTATGCAAAAGTTAAAAGAAGTGTCACCTAAGGTAAAAGAGCTTCAAGCTAAGTATAAAGGCGATCCACAGCGTATGAATGCGGCTGTAATGGAGCTTTACAAAAAAGAAGGTGCTAACCCACTTGGTGGTTGTTTACCACTTTTAATGCAAATTCCTGTCTTTTTTGCGATTTATAGGGTATTATTAAATGCTGTAGAATTAAAAGGCGCAGAATGGATACTGTGGATTAATGATTTGGCCCATATGGACCCGTACTTTGTGTTACCGATTTTAATGGGTGCATCAATGTATTATCAACAACGTATTACACCAAGTAACTTTACTGATCCAATGCAGGAAAAGATTTTTAGATTTTTACCGGTTATATTTACATTTTTCTTTGTAACTTTCCCAGCTGGACTTGTTCTATACTGGTTAATGAATAATATTTTCTCAATCGCGCAACAATTCGTAGTAAATAATAAATTTAAAGCCATGAAAAAGGCTAAAGAGGTATAAATTATGGTCAAAATAGAAGCTGAGTCATTAGAGAGTGCCTACTCTCTGGCAGCTGGTAAGCTGTCATGCTCTATTACTCAATTAAATATAGAAGTTATTCAAGCGCCTACGAAGGGTTTTTTAGGACTATTTAAAAAACAAGCTATTATCGTAGCCACATCTAAGGTGGAAGTACAAGCTCCTGTGCAAACAGAAGTACCAAAAACTGCTCCTGCTGTTGAACCAACTCCTGTTCATACAAGAGAAGAGAAGACAATAAAAAAACCTCTTGCCAAAAAGAAAACAAAAGCGCCCAAGCAAGAAAAACATTCTCATAATGACATTATTTTACCGGCTTCTTTTGTTACAGATCAAGAAGATGATTATGATGGTGCTGACCTGTATAAAGATGAAGATGAAGAAGTTTATATTGGCGAAGAGACAGAGATCTGTGATAAATCACATGATGAGATCCATGAACAACTAGTCAGTGGAATCCATATAAAGACAAAGGTCGTTGATAATTTTTTTAATGACAAGGGCTTTGATGAAGCCTGTAAACCATCTGAGGTAGCCGCAGAGATTAAAGAGAAAATAGATGGACTTTTTAAACATGCTTGTTTCGAGATAGATGAGATAAAAGTGTGTGAGCATGATGACAAGACTATTTTAGTTGAGTTTACAGGAAAAGATGCTGCCTTGCTTATTGGAAAAGAGGGATATCGTTATAAGGCGCTGTCTTATATGTTATACAACTGGATAAATGCTGTTTATCAGTTACAACTTCGCCTTGAAATAGCAGAGTTTTTGAAAAACCAAGAAGAGATGATCTGTAAATATCTAGAAGGTGTGTATGTGAATATAGACCGTGATGGAAAGGCTCAGACTAAGATCCTTGATGGGGTTTTAGTTCAGATAGCACTCAGAGAGCTCCGTGGTACATATCCAGATAAATATGTGGCTATTCGTTCAACACGTGATGGGGCCAAGTTCATCATCATTAACTCTTTTAACGAAAACAGCAGCTCAAACTTCTAGTAATGACTGATGATACAATAGCGGCTGTAGCAACAGCCCATGGTATAGGTTCTATCTCTATTATCCGTTTAAGCGGAGATGAGGCCCTTTCAATCTCTACAAAGCTTAGTAAGCGTGAGAACTTCGTACCAAGACATGCTACCTTAACCCCCCTGTATAATACAAAAGATGAACTTATTGATGAAGCAATTGTTGTGTATTTCAAGGGACCTAACTCCTTTACGGCGGAAGATATTATTGAGTTTCAGTGCCATGGGGGCAAGATCGTTGCTGAGCAGGTTTTAAACGCTGTATTAGAGCTGGGTGCTAGCATAGCCCAACCGGGTGAATTTTCTAAGCGTGCTTTTTTAAACGGGCGTATTGATCTAACTGAGGCGGAAGCCATTGCCGGGCTTATTGAAGCTAAAAGTGAAGATGCTGCAAAGATCTTAGCCAAGCAGATGAAGGGTGAGCTAAAGGGCTATGTTGAAAATGTACGAGATGACTTGTTAAATATCTTGGCGTATTCTGAAGTGACGATTGATTACGCAGAAGAAGACCTTCCTCAGGACCTTATAGAGCAGATATTGGAACGTTTAGAGAAGTTAAACCTTCAACTCTCAGATACACTTCAAGCAAGCCAGAGCAGAGCAGGGTTGATGCAAGGATTTAAGGTGGCCATTATAGGCAAGCCCAATGTGGGTAAAAGCTCCTTGCTTAATGTTTTACTAAACTACAAACGTGCTATTGTCTCTGATATAGCAGGAACAACACGCGATACGATTGAAGAAGAAGTGAAAGTAGGCACACACCTTATTCGTATGGTAGATACGGCAGGTATACGTGACGCCAACGACGAGATAGAACGTATTGGGATTGAGCGAAGTATTGAAGCTATTGAAGCGAGTGATATTGTTATCGCTCTTTTTGATAACTCACGTGTCTTTGATGATGAAGACGAAAAGATACTCTCTTTGATACAAGAACATAAGGATGAAAAGTCTTTTATCATCTTGCTAAATAAGACAGATCTACAGGAAAAATTTGATACGCAAAGAATTGAAGAACACAATCCTATTAGACTCAGTTGTAAAGAAAGCGCAAGAGAGTTAATACAGGCCTTAGAGCAGATAATGGATACAAAGAATGTTTCTGATGAGATGATGTTGATCTCTGCTCGACAGATCAGTGCGGTTAAAAAGGCTTTAAATGAGATTGAAGAGGCCAAGTCTCCTTTGCAAGAACAAGAGCTTGAGATCTTTTCTTTTCATATGAATATGGCTGTTAATGAGGTCTCTTCAATCACACGTCCTTATGAACACTCTGAAATGCTGGATAAGATGTTTGGCAACTTTTGTTTAGGAAAATAAGCCGTGGCGGTTTTGCAAAGTAAAATATTTCAGGCGAAGCCGAAAACCTATATATTGTTTAGCAATATTAAATGGAATGCAAAATGAAGATAATATCTATTGATCTTGGACTTAAACGCATCGGCTTAGCCTATAGTGTTGACCCAAATTTTGTCACACCCTTAAATGCCATAGAGCGTAAAAATAGAAATCAAGCCTCTGCAGCAGTTAAAGAAGTGATAAAAGAATGGGGGGCTGAAGCAGTTGTTATTGGTATTCCCATGGGTGGAAGCTCAGAAGATGAGATGCGTCGCCGTGTAGAACACTTTATGAAGCTTGTAGACTTTAAAGGCCCTGTTTATCATCAAGATGAGTCACATTCATCCCTTGAGGCGGAAGCGTCGATGAAGGGTATGATAAAGCAGAAAAAAGATGGTCGCATAGATTCACTTGCTGCAAAGATCATACTTGAGCGTTGGATTGCTGCTAATAAAAAGCTCTTGGCAGAATAAAGTCTGCACAACTATCCTACAAAAATAAAACACATACTTCCTTTTCTTTTTACTAAAGACAAGATCCTCTTAGACAAGCTGTCTTGTTAAATCATTTTAAGTTTTTAATAATATAATAAAATAATTTTACTATTAAAGGCTACTTATGGGTATGTGGGACGGAGTTAAAAGACAGTTACGTTCGGTCATAGAGTGGGATAACCCTGGTGCAGATGAGCTCTTTTACCGCTGGGGTGAAAATGGTGATGAGATTAAGAATGCCTCAAAACTGATAGTTGGACCGGGCCAAGGTTGTATCTTTGTTTATGAAGGTAAGGTTGTCTCCGTTATAGAAGAAGAGGGGATGACTTCGCTTCTTACGGAAAATATTCCTTTTTGGACGACAGTCACGAAGTTTATGCAAGCCTTTGAAAGTGAACATAAGGTCGGGTTGTATTTCTTTAAAAAGACACGTATTTTAGATCAAAAGTGGGGTACAACCTCTCCTATTAAATATGACGACCCAAAGTATAAGTTTCCTGTTGCCCTGGTAGCTTATGGAAATTATAGTTTTAAAATAGAAGATGCCAGGTCATTTTTTGTAAATGTCTTAGGCGGACAAGAATACTACAGAGTAAGTGATTTTAGACAGATGATGCTTTCACGTGTAAATCAACCTATTGCTGACTTTCTTGCAACAGCAAAGTTCTCTTATGCGCAGGTAGATTCTCAAAGAGAAGAGATCTCAACGGCTTTAGGCGAAAAACTAGAAAAAGACTTCTTTAAGCTTGGATTCTCACTTACGGACTTTCGTATAGAAGGAACAGACTTTGATGAAGAAACACAAGAACGTATCAATACTATCGCAGACATAGTTGCACAAAAACATGGAGCAGAGGCAGCAGGTGTTTCATATAGTGAACTTCAACGACTTGAAGCCATGAAAGATGCTGCTAATAACCAAGTGGGTGCAGCGGGACTAATGATGGGCATGGGTGTAGCCGGAGGTTTAGCAGGTTCAATGATGGGTCAAGAAACTGCTTCAAGTCAAGGTCCTGTGGCTAAGGATTTGAAAACAAGGCTTTTAGAGTTAAAAGAGTTATTTGATGCTGAACTGATAAATGAAGAAGAATATACTCAAAAGAAGAAAGCTATTTTAAGCGAATTATAATGGCAAAATGTAAACATTGTTCAGCTCCGCTTCCAGCTAAGAGTATAATTTGTGCGTACTGTGGTGTAAGAAATGATATAGAGCTAAAGAAAAAAAATATCGGTGTAAGTCTACCTAAGTCAAAGCGAACCTGTCCAGACTGTCTTGTTTATTTGGATAGTATTGATATAGGTAAAAACTCTCGATTTATTATTGAGAAATGTGCAAAATGTTTTGGACTGTTTTTTGATAATCATGAGCTTGAAAGACTTATGGAAGAGAAGCTTGAAAAGTCGTACTGGATTGATCGACATAAGCTGAACTCTTTGTTGCAGCATCCCTTGCACAAAGATAAGGTAATATATAGAAGATGTCCTCAGTGTAACAAGCTTATGCTAAGAAAAAACTATTTAAACCGTTCGGGTGTTATTATGGATGTGTGTAAAGAGCATGGTCTGTGGCTGGATGCAGGTGAATTGAAACAGATTCAGGAGTGGACAGCCTTAGGGGGTAAAACAAATGCTTTAAAAGATAGTTTGGATGAAAAGCACGTACATGCCAGAGCTCAAACAAGAAAGCGGAAAATGGCACACAGTAGACGAAATGCTCACTACAGTTCAGACTTGTTGGAAAATAGAAGTAGCTTAAATGATGCACTTGATATGGTTTCAAGTATATTTAGATTTGGCAGGTTTTAAAAATAGATAATAAGGAATCCACTATGAAAAAAATAGTAACAACATGTCTGGTCTTAATAGGCCTAAGTTCAACACTCATGGCCGAGGGCTTAACCCTTACAAGTAAGGATCTTTCAGGGCAACTCTCTATAAATGAGGTCTTTAATGGTTTTGGCTGTACGGGTAAAAACGTGTCCCCTGAACTCTCATGGTCAAATGCACCTAAGGGTACAAAAAGCTTTGCAGTAACGGTATATGATCCGGATGCACCGACGGGAAGTGGCTGGTGGCACTGGTTGGTTTTTAATATTAATGCTAAGGTTGTGGGGTTTGAAAAAGGTGTTGATCTAAGTAAAAGTACAGCAGTTGAGAGTATGACAGACTTTGGTAAAACTGGTTTTGGCGGTGCATGTCCTCCCAAAGGAGACAAGGCGCACCAATACATCTTTACTGTACACGCACTTGATATTGAAAAAATAGACTTAGACGAAAAAGCCAACCCTGCGCTAGTCGGATATTATATTAACGCACATACCCTTTCTAAGGCCTCTCTAATCTCATACTACGCTCGATAAACCTCAGATATTTAAGACCTGTCAAGGGTCTTAAACTATTGTATTTGATTATAATTCTTATTAAGCTAGTTATTAAATCTGAGTGGATATAATCCATAATGCGATTTTTAATTATTTTTATTATTTTTTGTTTTTCTATTTTTGCTGATGAGATGATAAGCTTACAACTCAAATGGGAACATCAGTTTCAGTTTGCAGGATATTATGCTGCGTTGGAAAAAGGCTATTATAAAGAAAACGGTTTGGATGTTCAGATAAAAGGACAAAATACCTCTAGGTTTGTAAAAGCAAGCAATGAAGTCATGGAAGGAAGGGCCCAGTATGGTATAGGCTCTTCTTCTCTTTTTGTTGATATTTCTCAAGATAAACCTCTAATGTTGCTCGCTGCTATTTTTGAGCATTCTCCTTTAGTGTTAGTATGTTCACAAAAAGCAGAGGCTAGAAAGCCAAAAGATTTAGATGGTAAGAGAATTATGTTTTCCTCAGATGAGGGAGAATCATTTTTACTTTCACGTATGTTAGATCAAGAAGGGATAACCTACGAATCAGTTCCTTTTGATTTTACGTTGTTTGAAGAGGGGAAAGTAGACGCGTTCACTGGGTATATATGGGATCAACCTTATACTCTTGCTCAGAAAAACCATCCTTTTAGTATCATAGACCCAGCAAACTATGGTCTTGATATGTATTCCGATATACTTTTTACCTCACAAGAAGAATACCTTAATCATCCCAAGCGTGTTCAAAACTTTATTAATGCTTCTATTAAAGGGTGGCAATACGCGATGTCACACCAAAGTGAAATAGCTAAACTTATTATTAAAAAGTACAATCCCAATAAAAGCTTTGAAGCCCTTCTTTATGAAGCGTCTATGATACAAAAACACGCCATTTTAGATACGAATAACATAGGAGATATAGAACTCAACAAGCTCTCGCATATACTGTTAAAAATGAAGGAATTAGGTATCTTACAAAAAGATGTGAATATTTATAAACATCTATACCCCGGACAACTTTCTCAGATTGAATTTAGTGCTGAAGAAAAAGAATGGATAGGCTCTCATCCGAATATTTTTTATGCAAGTACACATTGGTTACCTCAAGAAAATAGGGCAAATGAAAAAGAGATTAGTCAGAGGTATATGGAACTCTTAGCCCTAAAAAGTGGTTTGAATATTATATATAAACAAAAAGAACCATATACCTACGCCTTAGCAGAACTAGAAAGAGGCAGGATAGACCTATTTATAGGTACACAAGAGAGTAAAAACTCTTTACAGACTTTAGATATCCGAAGTTATCCATTAGTTATTGTCACAAAAAATGATGTTGACTATATCTCAGATATACAAAGTATGGATATGAAAACCATGGCTTTGCTTAGAGGTAGTGAGGCAGCAAAATATATAGAAGATAATCACCCCGAGATACAGCGCGTGTATGTGGAGGATATAAAAGAAGCACTTGAACTTGTATCCTCTTCATCTGTATATGCGACGATAGAGGCCCTGCCTTTGATTGCCTTACATATCAAAGAGTACCATATCGCCAATGTGAAAATATCAGGGGAACTTCCTTATGATTATAAACTAAAAATAAATGTACGAAGTGATTATTCTCCTTTACGTTCTATTTTAAACAAGGCCATTAAAGCGGTGTCAGTGGATGAACATAATATTATAAATCATAGATGGGAGAGTTCAGAGTTCATTAAAGAAAAAGATATTACCGGCTTTGTAGTCGCCATCATTATTTCTGGCCTTTTAATCTCTGTCTTGGTGTATTCAAATTGGCGTTTACATTTTGAGGTACAAAAACGAGAATCAGCAGAACAAGAACTTCAGCGCATGTTAGACGTTGTCAACCAAAACGTTTACATGTCCATGACAGATACAGATGGAAATATTACCTATGTAAGCGATGCTTTTTGTCGCTTAACGGGATATACAAAAGAACAACTGCTTGGAAATAATCATCGTATGCTCAAAAGTCCTCTTACCTCTAATGACTTTTATAAAAAACTTTGGGAAAAGATATCTACAGGAAACGTCTGGAAGGGTGAGCTGGAAAATGTCAGTAAGTCAGGTGAGGTCTACTGGGTAGATGCAAGTATAACACCTATATATGATGAACAAGGAAAGATCTCATCATATATGGCGATTCGTAAAGACATAACAAGTAAAAAACAGCTGGAAACCTTAGCTATTACAGATGCCCTTAGCAACTTATATAACCGAAGATATTTTAATATGATCTTTGAAAAAGAGATTAAGCGTTTAAGGCGTGAACATGGTACAATGACTTTTATGATGCTTGATATTGACCATTTTAAACTCTATAACGATAAGTATGGGCACTTAAAAGGGGATGAGGTACTTATCTCAGTGTCTCAATGTTTAAAAGAGGTCTGTCAACGGGAAACGGACCAGGTCTTTCGTTTGGGAGGCGAAGAGTTTGGTATTGTCCTTTTAGGGATGGACGATGTACAAGTTCATACCTTTGCACAAAAGCTTATAAAGTCCATAGAACACTTAAATATCAAGCATGAAGAGAATGCTCCATACTCATGGGTGACTGCTTCATTAGGTGCAGTTGTATGCAAGTTTGATGAGACAAGTAAGCTTGATGCCAAAGATATCTATCAAATTGCAGATGACGCCATGTACACCTCTAAGCAGACGGGACGAAACAGGGTGTTTATCTCTCAAGCCTAAATACGCAGATGAATAAGAGCTTACACAAGTAGTTTTGTGTCTTCTGTCTATTTTGCTTTAAAAAATTCGACTGCTTCTCGTTGATCCTCATCTAGGTAGTCATAGGTGAAGTCAGGATCATTAGCAAGTTTGTCTTTGATCACTTTTTGACAGAAGTCATATAAGACCTTTTTAACCTGCTCAATATTATCAAAATACCCCATTGCACTAAACTGGTAGGGTTCTTCATTTTCTATACATAAGAGAGTGATGTCAGAATTTTCTTCCAGAAATTCAAGGATCTCTGTATAGCTCACATCAAAATCAATGATCATCCAACCCATATCTTCAATTTCTTTATCACCAAACTCATCGATACCCTTACCTGAGGTGTCATCAAAATGACAATTGTGTAGATTGTAGTTAATAATATCTTGCCATGCATTTGCTGCTTTGATTAAAACCCTGCCATCATCTTCAACAAGATGATAGTTCTTTCCTAGAAGCTCTTGCATACTTTTAGGTTTTTCAATACTGAGTTCAGTTAGTTCTGCAGAAATATTGCATCTTTGATAAATAAACATATCTAAACGTTTAAAAGGAGCATACTTGATCTCACCTTTTACTGTAATACCAAACTCTTTGTTTGAGTTGAATGCCTGAGATAAGTCTTTCTCTTGTACTGTGATAATCTCTTTATAGATATTGATTTTATTAAGTTTGGGCATTTTTGCCTCCTGGTCTCTATTTGATTTTTGTATAAAGTCGTGTATATTTTCGCAATTTTAGCTGTTTTAACTCCTATAAAGTTGAAGTGATAAATTGCTTGATAAATTTAAAAAAAAACATACAAATAAATTGTTATAATATTCTTCCTATTTTTAACACAAGGTTTTACTTCATGGTAAACGAAGCAATTTTAAGACAGTTAGACTATATTCCAAACGAGGCCCTACAAGAGCAAATGGGTAGAATTATTAAAAACACTACCGCATTTGAAAAGATTGAAAAACATATTATGGAACTTCATAAGCAACTAAAGGTTGATGGCTCATATGTCGCGATGTCAAACTCAGAAGATTATTTTAAAATAAAAATTGATGCACCAAGTACAGCATTAACAGATGAAGCACACGAAAAGATTCAACATTGGTCTGAAAAGTACAAGGTGAGTACAGCAAAAGTAGAGCAAAAAGATACCTATTACATCAAAGGTTTTATTCATTAAATCCTTTATGGATATAGAGCCAATTACACAGATGGGTTTTGATAAGCTTACTGAGGAGTTTAAATACCTTAAAGATATTATAAAACCCCGCGTGAATATAGAAAAACAAGAAGCTGCAGCTCAAGGTGATAGAAGTGAAAATGCTGAATACCATGCAGCCAAAGAAAAGCTCCGCCACATAGACAAACGCCTCTTCTTTTTAAACAATCACATACAAAAATCAAAAATAATAGACCCTTCTGTATTGTCAAATGAGAAAGTACACTTTGGTTCTACCGTAACACTTTTAAACCTTAACACCGATGAAAATGAAGTCTATACCATCTGTGGCGTTTTAGAGTCCGAACCTGAGATAGGATTGATATCTATTCATGCACCTCTGGCTAAAGTAATGCTTGGGCGTAGTGCTGAAGATGAGTTCTATATTAATCTAGCCAGGGAAAAAAAAGAGTATGAGATAGAAAAGATAGAGTATATCCCTATCTTCGAACTTAAAAAGAATATTCGTACTATAGAAGATTACGGATTTAAGTAGAAATCTTCTATGGCTTGTATGTAGCTTCTAGATGTGATTTCATTAAAGAAGGGTCAAGCATACTTAGCGTTGTTGTTGTCAACATCTCCACCAAGGCAATTTTAGGCTGTGTATAAGCATCATGCAGTGAACATGGATTATTCGTATCACACTCACTTTCACCAAGTGCACAGTTGGCACAGTCATTTTCGTCAATAGCGTCTAAAATCTCACAAAGATAGATCTTATCTGTACTTTTATTAAGTAAGAAACCGCCGTTTCTTCCGCGTGTTGCTTTAAGTATGTCTGCCTTAGCCAGTTTTGTTAATAACATGGTAAGGTACTTATAAGGTATCTTTGTCTCTTCATGGATATGGGTTGCTGAGAACAGAGAATCTGATTTTTCAGACATAAAAATCAATATTCTAAATGTATATTGTGCTGTTTTACTAAACATAAACTCCCTTTGAATTTAGGGATTTTATCTAAAAAAAAGTTAGTTTTTTCTGTATTAACACATGTTATATGATAATTTACAGTTTTGATAAAGGTTTATATAAAGCAATTTTTAGCACATTATGAGTATAATCGCGTCTTAGACTTTTTGTGAAAGTTTTGCAGAGCCAAGGTTTTTGCAAATAGTCTACATTAAACAACCTCAAGGAAACCTCTTGTACAAAATTGACAATATAGAACAAGCCTGTAAAGATCATAAAATCTCTGCTGAAGAGTATCAAAATATATTAACTATTTTAGGTCGTGAACCAAATATGGTTGAACTTGGAATTTTTTCTGCGATGTGGTCTGAGCACTGTTCATACAAATCTTCAACTGTTCATTTAAAAGGGTTTCCTACAAAGGCACCATGGGTTATTCAAGGCCCAGGCGAAAATGCTGGTGTTATTGACATTGGTGATGGTTATGCAGCAGTATTTAAGATGGAATCACACAATCACCCTTCATTTATTGAACCTTACCAAGGTGCTGCAACAGGTGTTGGTGGGATTATGCGTGATGTATTTACTATGGGCGCTCGTCCTGTAGCGTCACTGAATGCATTACGTTTTGGAAATGTACTTAATGATGATGCAACTGCTGCTCACCAACGTTTCTTGGTACGTGGTGTTGTTGATGGAATTGGTGGATATGGTAACTGTATGGGTGTACCAACTATCGGTGGTGAGGTGAGTTTTGATGAATGTTATAATGGAAACATCCTTGTAAACGCTTTTAACCTTGGTATCGCTAAATCCGATGAGATCTTCTACGGAAAAGCTGAAGGTATCGGAAACCCAGTAATGTATGTTGGCTCTAAAACAGGTAGAGATGGTCTTGGTGGAGCAGTAATGTCTTCTGATTCGTTTACAGAAGAGTCAAAATCTCTTCGTCCAACGGTACAAGTTGGTGATCCATTTACAGAAAAGCTTCTTCTTGAAGCGTGTCTAGAACTGTTCAAGACTGACTATGTAGTTGGTATCCAAGACATGGGTGCAGCAGGTCTGACATCATCTTCGTTTGAGATGGCTGGACGTTCAGGCTCAGGTATGATCATGCATCTTGACCAAGTACCTGCACGCGAAGAGAACATGACACCATATGACTTTATGCTGTCGGAGTCTCAAGAACGTATGCTTATCTGTGCTAAGAAAGGTTCAGAACAAGCGATTATCGAGATCTTTGAAAAATGGGACCTTGCCGTAGCTGTTATCGGTGAAGTGACAGATACAGGTAATATGGAACTTTTCTTTAATGGTGAGAAGTGTGCAGATGTACCTGTTGACCCAGTATCTGAAGAAGCACCTTGTCTTAACCGTCCTATGAGTAAGCCTGCTTACCTTGAAGAAGTTAACAAGGTAAATATTACAGATTTCGACGCAGTATCAAATCAAGAAGCATTTACAAAGCTTATGTCTTCAATGGAAGTTGTTGATAAGGCATGGGTATATGAGCAGTATGACTCTATGGTACAAACAAACACGATTAAAAAAGGTGGGAGTCTTGATGCTTCTGTTATTCGTGTAAAAGAAAACGGTAAGGCACTTGCAATGAGTGCTGACTGTAATGTACGTCACTGTTATATCGATCCAAAAGGCGGAGCAGCAGCAGCTGTTATCGAATCAGGAAGAAACGTTGCTATGACGGGTGCTCAACCTTTAGCAATCACAGATTGTCTAAATTATGGTAACCCAGAAAACCCAGAAGTAATGTGGCAGTTTGGACAAGGTTGTTTAGGAATTAAAGAAGCCTGTGCTGCACTGACTACACCAGTAATCGGTGGAAATGTTTCACTATATAATGAGACAAATGGGGTTTCTGTTTTCCCAACACCATCTATTGCAACTGTTGGTGTTAATGATGATGAGAACAAGGTCCTTTTTAACTCATTTCAAAAAGAGGGCAACACACTTTACCTACTAGGTGACACAAAGTCTGAGTTTGGTGGTTCACTTTACATGAAAGAACTTCATGGCAAGGTTGCTGGTAAACTTCCTGAGATTGATTATGATAAAGAACTGAGCCTTTGGAACACGGTTATTGACGCCAATAAAAAAGGTCTGTTAGCATCAGCAAAAGACTGTTCATCTGGTGGTCTTGCTGTTGTTATCGGAAAGATGGCTGCTGTAAGCTCAATGGGTGCAAATATTGAGGTCTCTCTTACTAATGAAAATGATATCTTTTCTGAATCTTTCTCAAGAGCTGTTATTGAAGTAGCTCCTGAAAATGCTCAAGCTTTTGAATCTATGGTAGAGGGTATTTCATACCAGAAGATTGGAACTGTTGGTGGGAACAAGGTTGTCGTAAATGATGTATGTATGGATATGGCAGAGTTAAAAGGCTTGTATTTTGATACGTTCAAAAAGGTTATTGAACAAGACATCTAAATTTCTAGTATTATGTAAAAGCCTTATATGCTTTTACTCTTCTTTATCTTTTTCCTATGATAACTTTTATACAATATACTCAAAATAAATATAAGTAGTTACTAATGAATATGCCCAAACTCTCTCCTATACCTTTGCAGATCAAAGAGAAGTCAAGATTAGCGCGTATTTGGTACTGGCAGAAGTTTATTCGTCGATGGGAACTTCTTGAAGACTGGGAATACCAGCTTCCTCATGATGGGGTGAAGATAATCCTTCCAAAAGGTTTTACCTTTGATGGTGTGAGTATTCCAAGACCTTTCCATTGGTTCCTTTCTCCTACAGGAGTGCTTCTTATCCCTGGTCTTGTTCATGACTTTGCTTATAGATATGACTATCTTTGGGCAGTTGATGAAAATGGAGAACTGTATCAATATCAAAAAGATTCTGGTCGTTCCTATTGGGATGGCCTTTTTCGATCTTTGGGTCTTTCCTTAAATGGTATGAAGGGACTAAATGCTTTTGCACGTATTATCCTATATCTATTTGGACGATACTCATGGAAGAAACATCGTAAATATACTTCTAAAGAGATATATCCTTCGAGATAACAAGCTTATAAACAGACCAATTAGTAAAAACCAATGGAATAAAACGCCTAGTATCAGGTGCCTTTACCTATAAAATGAAAGATTACAAGTAAATAACACTTCTTTTAACGCAAAATGAACAAAAAACTGTTATAATGTGTGCGATGAAAGATGAGGATAGAGTTCATCTTTGGGTATGTTACGAGTAATCTCTGCTATAGACCGAAAGACTCACTGATTTTGATTCCACGACCTTACGGCGTGAATTTTATACTTAAGAGGTATTAATATGGCAGAATTGCTAAGCGGAACTGTAAAATGGTTCAATGATGAAAAAGGTTATGGATTTATCCAACAAAATGATGGCGGAGCTGATGTATTCGTACACTTCCGTCAAGTAAACAACCCAAATGGTGGTCGTGTTTCTTTAGCAGATGGTCAAGCTGTAACTTACGAAGTAGGTGAAGGTCAAAAAGGTCCACAAGCTGAGAACGTAACACCAGTATAATCTTATACTACTTACAGGTCTCTGACCTGTATTTCTTCTTTTAAACTTCTTCAAACACTTATTTTCTAAAACAAACTTTATTTTGATAAAGTCCATTCTACTTTTCTAAAAGACATTTCCCTAAACGAAGTAAACTCTCATCTATCTCATATCTTTTTGCATTAATCTCAGCTATATTTTTAAAGCCAAAGGCCCCGTTGTTATAACAGATAACCGCGTTTGTTCTGCCTGAAGTTAAGGCATCAATAGCGTAGGTCGTAAATTGATAAGCCATTAAACGTTCTCTAACGGTCGGATTGCCCCCACGTTGAATATGACCTAATGTTGTGACTCTTGATTCAAAACCTATTTCTTTTTCAAACCATGATGCAATCTCCTCTGAATTATCTAGACCTTCTGCAACAATGGCTATAAAATAGTTCCGTCCTTGTTCAATCTCTTTTAGATACCGTTTTTTAAGAGACTTAAGGTCATAAGCTATTTCAGGGATAAGACACATCTCTGCACCTGAGGTTAAGGCAGAAACTAAGGCTAGGTAGCCACAATCTCTTCCCATGACTTCAATGACAAAGGCCCGTTTAAACGAAGAAGCAGTATCTCTGACATTGTCAGTTGCGACCTTTATAACATTTAGTGCTGTATCCACTCCTAAGCAGTACTGGGTTCCATTGATATCATTGTCAATGGTTGAAGGAACCCCACAAAAAGAGATTCCATATTCTTGAAAGAATATATCCATTCCACGAAAAGAGCCATCACCGCCAAGCACTACAAGTTTGTCTATTCCCAGTGTTTGTAGATTTTTAGCAGCGATTGAACGAAACTCTTTTTCTTCAAAACGCTTAGAACGCGCAGAATATATCTTAGTCCCGCCTCGATGAATAATACCTGTCACATCAGCGTAAGCTGCCTCTTTAATCTCATTATCAATAAGACCATCATATCCGCCATACACAAAGTAGGGTTTTAAGCCCTTAGTAAAACTGTACTCAACAAACCTTTTGATAGCGGGATTCATGCCGGAGACATCTCCGCCCGAACATAAAATTGCAATGTTGCTCATTTGAATTGTCTCCTAGTTTTTGATGCCATTCTATTGGAATGATATATTATTTGTTTTAAGTGGAAATAAGCCTTTATTATTATAAAACTTTGGCTCTTTAACATTATTAAGTTGGTACCCTGAACCATCTTCTAAAAGTTTACATGAAGGAAGGGCTACATCCTTTTCTTTTTCTACAAAGGCTTGCTCAATTGATCTGGTGCTATCTTGAATATGTGCTATTTTTTGAACACTGTAGTCAATAGGCACCTCACTAGCCCCACCAAAGCCTCGTCCCTCCTCATCCGCTAAAAACTCTTTAGCAACCTTACCTTGTACTAATGAGATAGACTTATCTAGGTCAATCTTTTCTTGTATATCTTGAATGTCTTTAGCCTCAAAGACCTCTTGGGTAATGATGATCTCTTCTGTGTGATGAGGCTCTTTAACAAGTTTAAGTGCCCCTTGACTTGCTCCGCCGAAATAACGTTCTAGCTTACACTCGTTGGGGATGAGGTAGACATGATTATTGCTAATAAGAAGGTCTTGTCTATATTTTTGATAAATGCCATCTAGATCATTGGTGTCATCAGAGATATGAATCAGCTCATTTGAAAAAGCAGCGCTGGTAAGGACAAAAAATAGAACTATATATTTCATTCAAAAACACTTTCATCACTTAACCATAAGATCCATGAACGTTCTTTAATATTACTTACGTCCATAAAACCATCATTTTTAAGTTTATAGTACTCATACACAACAGAGATCTTTCCGTTTTTAGCGGCGTTAATATAGGGCTGTGGGATAATGATCTTATACGACTGCGTTCCCGGTCCAATTCCATCTTGATCTGCCTTATCTAGGGCTAAGACTCCGTACAGCTCTTTTTTAAGACCGGGAACCCTAATACGCACGTGCTTGGCCCCATGATGCAAGGCGTTTTTATAAGCCTTAGGCAGCTCTTTGTCACGTGTAACTAAGGTGTTATAGCGTGTAGAACTTTGAAAAGGTGACTCGAACTCCCCTTGTAGGGTGAAAGACCCATCAGCACCTGTAATAATGATTTCAGGATTCTCGATTTTGCCTTGAGAGATGGTCTTATTATACGTCGTTGTTGAACAGCCGCTAAAGATTAACAGGATGAGGGTAAACAGTAGTAGAAAGCGCATTTAATTCCTTGCAATAAGTCTAATGTAATAAAAGATAATTATAGCCTTAGTTTTTTGTGCTTTTCTGAAGTTGGAAGTAGTTTGTTGAAAATATACAATATCATCTTTTATCAAGGAAAGGTTAAGAAGAAACTTACTTCTTAGTCTCTAGTTCGGTTACCAGTTTCCAGGTTTTTATGATTGAGTCAGGATTGAGTGAAATGGAATCGATTCCATTCTCGACCAGGAACTTTGTGATCTCAGGATAATCTGAAGGTGCCTGTCCGCAGATACCAATATACTTGTTCTCTTTTTTACAAGCATCAATAGCCATCTTTATCATACGTTTAACGGCTTCATTACGCTCGTCAAAGACATGAGAAATAAGCTCACTTCCTCGGTCAACACCCAGTGTCAACTGAGTGAGATCGTTTGAACCGATACTGTACCCGTCAAAGATCTTTAAAAATTCATCAGCAAGAATAACATTGGCCGGTATCTCACACATGGCATAGACTTTCAATCCATTTACTCCTTGTTTTAAGCCCTTAGACTCCATGATCTTAATGACGTTTTTTCCTTCTTGTGGCGTACGGACAAAAGGAAGCATGATAATCACATTGCTCAGTCCCATCTGGTCACGGACATGTTTAAGTGCTTCACATTCCCATTCAAAAGCCTCTTTATACCCTTGTGAATAGTAACGACTTGCACCGCGGTAACCGATCATTGGATTTTCTTCATCCGGTTCGTAACTTTCGCCTCCAAGCATATGCTTGTATTCATTTGATTTAAAATCAGAGGTGCGGACGATAACGGGTTTGGGATAAAATGCAGCAGCAATGGTCGCCACTCCTTTACAAAGTTCATCAATAAAAAACTTTTTTGGATCATGATGATTCTCAATAAGAGACTGTATTGCAGCCTTATCGGTAATCTCATTTCCCTTATACAGATCAATAAGCGCATTGGGATGAGCTTTGATAGCATTATTGATAATAAATTCCATACGTGCAAGACCGACACCATGATTAGGAAGTCGTGAAAGAGCAAAGGCATTTTTGGGATCACCTACATTCATATACAAGTGCGTTTTTGTCTCAGTCAGTTCACCAAGATCGAGTTTCTTAACAGTATGTTCGAGCGCACCCTCATAAACATAACCCGTATCACCTTCTGCACAACTGATGGTAACAGTCATCCCATTTCTAAGAAGCTTGGTAGCTTCGCCACTCCCAACAATAGCAGGTACACCTATCTCACGTGCGACAATAGCGGCATGACAAGTTCGTCCACCACGGTTGGTCACAACAGCAGCAGCTTTTTTCATAACAGGTTCCCAGTCTGGATCAGTGTTTTTCGTGACGAGAATATCTCCCTTATTGAATTGATCAAATTCAGATTTATCACGGATCAGTTTAACCTTGCCAGAAGAGATCTTTTCGCCGACTGCTGTTCCACTAAGAATAGTTTTCTTTTCTTGTCCTGAGGTGAAGATATGGGTTTCAAGGACAAGTGAGTCATCTTGGATTTTTTTACCGTGTACCGTCTCCGGTCGTGCTTGCACGATATAGAGTTTTCCATCTTCTCCGTCTTTTGCCCATTCTATGTCCATTGGTGTGTAGTGGCCTGAACCCTTGCTATAGTGGTTTTCAATAGCGCTGCCGTAACGTGCAAGTGTCATAAGCTCGTTATCACTGAGAGAAAATTGTTTCTGTTTATCAGGTGATGTGTCTGTATTTATCGTTTGAGAGAGATTGTCCGGATCATAGACCATAGTAAGGACCTTACTGCCAATGGAACGTTTTAAGATCGTTGAATACCCCTCTTTAAGAGTCGGTTTGAAGACAGTAAACTCATCAGGGTTGGTCGTTCCGCCGACAATATTTTCGCCAAGGCCCCAGATAGAATTGATGACAATAAGTCTGTGCGAACCGCTGTCTGGATCTATGGTAAACATAACACCACTGCTCGCTATATCACTTCGTACCATCTTTTGTACGCCTACGCAAAGAGCGACTTCTGAATGCTCAAATCCATGACTAAAGCGGTAGCTGATAGCACGATCAGTAAACAAAGAGGCATAACACTTCTGGATGTATTCAACTACATCATCCTCTCCACAGATATTTAAAAAACTCTCTTGCTGTCCTGCAAAACTCGCATCTGGAAGGTCTTCAGCCGTCGCGGAAGAGCGTACGGCTACATCCAAGGTGTTAATATCATAAAAGTCACATAGTCTTTTATAAGCATCTTTGATCTCGTTCACAAGAGTTTGAGGCATTTGTACTTTCAAAATACTAGCCCTGAGTTTCTCACCCGCAGTAGCTAGCTGTATCATATTACTTGTGTCAAGGGATGTACAGGTCTCATTGATTGATTCAAGAAGTCCGGCTTCTTTTAGAAAGTAGAAATAAGCCTCACTTGTTGTAGCAAAGCCGAAGGGTACATTAATGCCTTTACCTGAAAGGTTTTGGTACATCTCACCCAAACTGGCATTCTTGCCACCTATTAGAGCAACATCATCATTAGTGATCTCATCATAAAAACGAATATATTTTAGTGTCATGATATACTCCTAGTTGATATTATTATAGCTTAATCAAATTCTTTTCATCTGTTGCGAAAAGATCCTACTAAGAGTATAATGGGGAAAACTACGGATTGTAGGTGTCTGTAAAAGAAGGAGTTTTCATGCGTATTGTAATCGTAGGTGGTGGTATAGCTGCAGCATATATGGCCAATGCATTTAAAGAGCACTCTTTACAACACGAGATAGTAATTGTATCTAAAGAGACAAATCCTCCTTATGATCGTATACACCTCTGCTCTTTGGTCAATGGGTCAGCTAACATCAGGGATATTGCCCTGAAACTTCCTTCGGATGTTAAACTTGAACTTGACTCTGAAGTGACGCAGATCGATAAAGACACGAAACGTATTTACACAAAGAATTCCAGTTTTATCTATGATATTCTTATCATCGCAACCGGTTCCACTCCTCGTACGCTCTTTGATGTTGAAAATATACAAAATGCCAGAACCTTTAGAAGTGCTGCAGACAGTGAATGTATAGGTGAATGCAGTAAGGGTAAAAATGTTGTCATGATGGGAGTTGGTCCTATCGGTCTGGAACTTTTGGACACGCTTTGTGGTTTAAAAGGACCTAAAAAGATCTATCTCGTCTCACGCGGTATTCATCTGTATGATAAGGCGATGACGCCAGTTGCCGTGCAGATGATGAAAGATATATATGAAGATGCTGATCCTAGAGTAGAAATATTACTTGAAGAAGAGATCATTGACAAGAAGATCGTAGGTAATGAGATTACGCAAATTGTTATGAAGAACCGTATCATTGACGAGCCTTTTCTTGTCTTTGGTGTGGGTATCTCGCCAAGTGCAGAGCTTGCCAAAGGTGTCTTGGATATGGACAGGGGTATTCTCGTAGATGAGTATATGCGTACTTCAGATCCAAATATCTATGCTGTTGGTGAAGTGGCTCAGATGCCTGATGGTTATATCGCCGGAAGAGTGAGAGAATGTACTTTGCAGGCAGATGCCGCTATAGCATCGATTCTAGATGAAGAAGGGGAGGGCTTTAAAGAATTTGTGACCATAGACGGGCTTAAGGTCGGAAGTTTTTTGCTTGCTGATGTGACATCGACACATTATGACAGAAAGAACGCTAATAACGAAGATATAGTCATTACCTCGAAACATGATAAACGTATTGATCACTATATTATTAATAATGATCGTCTGGTAAGGTTTATGGGGATAAATACCAATATTGATGTTGTGGCAATCAAGACAATGATGGAAAAAGGTGAAAAAGTCGATCCTTCTTATCTTTATTCAAACCGTCTTCTCAGTAAACGGGGTAAGCTGATCTGTAGTTGTGCCAGCGGGTATGAGCAAGACCTTGTTGATATTATCAAAGAAAATGCAATAGAGAATTTTCCTGACCTTAAAGCTTTTAGTGAAGCCGGCCGAGTTTGCGGACGTTGTAAAAAAGATGTGGTACAGCTTATTTCAGATACTCCAGTTGATCCTGAGGAAGCGGCACGTCTCAAGGCTGAACGTGAAGCGAAAGCCAGGGAAGAAGAGATGCAAAGGGTACAGCGTCGTATTGATAAGTTTAATGCCCTGCATCCAAAGAATATGATAAATGAAGAGAACCTAGAAGAAGCAATCAAGGCTTTTGATATGGGGCAGGAGTATAACCGATGGGTCTCAATGATCACAGCCAATATGCGTTTGAGCCCAGAATATGAGCCTTTGGTCAGCGAAGGTATTGAGCAGCTTAACAAGATACCTATAATCTGGCTGGAACTGGCAGACTGTTCAGGAAATTCTGAAGGTTTCATCAAGTCTGCTCATCCGAAAGTGGATGATCTTATCTTGCAGTATATCTCATTGGATTATCATGAACTGCTTATGGCGGCTTCCGGAGACCAATCGGAATCTGTATTGGATGATATCATCAAAAATGATGCCGGCAAGTATATCTTGATGGTAGAAGGGGCAATTCCTTTAGGTATGGACGGGAAGTTTTTACGTATAGGACCAAAAGGCGAGACAGGACATGAACTTCTTAAACGTGTTGCCAAAAATGCAGCGGCAATACTTTCCATAGGCTCATGTGCTTTTGACGGCGGTGTTGTAGCAGCAGCTCCAAACCCTACGGGAGCCGTGGGTGTAGCTGAAGCCTTAGGCAGAGATGATATCATCAATCTCCCGGGTTGTCCGGTAAATCCGATCAATATAGTGGGAACGCTGCTGCACTACATCATGTTTGATGAACTTCCTAAACTTGATGAGAAGAACCGTCCGCAGTGGGCTTATGGTTTTAGGGTACATGATAATTGTGAACGTCGCGGTCATTATGAACTTGAAGAGTTTGTCTTGGAATGGGGAGATGAGGGTGCAAAAAAAGGATGGTGCCTGTTTAAGATGGGGTGTAAAGGTCCTTATGCAAACCTAAACTGTTCGATGGTGAAGTTTAATGAAGGCACAAGTTGGCCTGTTCAGGCAGGGCATGGCTGTTTTGCCTGCGGGGCAGGAAAGATAGCCTTTGATAAATATGCAAACCACAGACCCTTAGAAGAAGAGGATAAGCCAAATGAGTAAAAAGATTGTTATTGACCCGATTACACGGATAGAAGGTCATCTTCGTATTGAAGTTGAAGTAGATGAAGACAATATTGTTACTGAGGCCTGGGCATCTGGTCAGCTTTTTCGAGGAATTGAGACGATCTTAAAAGGACGTGACCCACGTGATGCAGGCTTGATCGCTCAGCGTATTTGCGGGGTCTGTACCAATGTACATTACCGCGCCTCTATCAGTGCGGTAGAAGATGCTTATGATATTTCCCTACCGAAGAATGCAGAGATCATTCGAAACCTCGTGACACTGGCTCTTTTTGTGCAAGACCATATCATCCATTATTATCATCTGCATTCACTTGATTATGTGGATGTCGTGAGTGCGCTTGAAGCCAATGTGGATGATGCTGTTGAGGTGGCCAAAGCATTCCATGAACATCCTTATAGAAATTCAAACGGACATCTAAGTGCGGTGAAGACAAAGCTAAGCTCCTTTGTCAAAGCAGGGCGTTTAGGACTTTTCGCCAATGGTTACTGGGGACATGATGCCTATAAGTTTACACCCGAAGAGAACCTTATCCATATGAACCATTATCTTGAAGCCTTGCGTATTCAGCGTGAGATGAGCAAGGCAATTGCGATCTTTGCCGGCAAGACACCGCATCCGCAAAACCTTGTTGTTGGGGGAGTGACCTCTGTTGCCGATATGCTAAACCCGCAACGTTTAAATGACTTTATGTTCATCATCAAAGATACACATGACTTTATACAGAGGGCTTATATACCGGATATGAAAATGGCGGTGAAAGCTTATAAAGATGAGATTAAAGCGGGGAATGGACGTGGCAGCGGAAACTTTCTTGCTGTTGGGGGTTACCAGTTTGCCAAGGCTGAACGGCTCTTTGAGGGAGGTGTTATCACAGGCCATGACTTTGAAGAGATAGAAGCTTTTGATGATACCTATATCACAGAAGAGGCGTCACGTTCTTGGTACGCTGAGGATGCACCGGCTTCACCCTATGATGAAAGCACAGAACCTTTTTATACAGACCTAAATGATGACGGGACGCTAAAGACAGAGGGTAAATACAGCTGGGTGAAGGCTCCCCGCTATAAGGGCAAACCGATGGAAGTCGGTCCTGTCTCACGTATGATCATTGGATATTTAAAAGATTCGAAAACCATCAAGCCTTATGTACAGGGTTTTATGGATGATACGGGTCTTGAGTTAATGGACTTATCTACGACACTGGGACGAAATGCAGCACGTGCAATCGAAGCTCAGATCTGTTGTGATTATACCTTCGATTTTTGTAGTGACCTTATAGAGAACATCAAATACTATGACGAAGAGACCTGGACGAAGTACAATTTTGAAGAGCTCTCTTCGCAGGCAAAAGGCCGGGGAATATTTGAAGTCCCGCGTGGTGTTCTAGCACATTTCGTACGAATTGAAGACGCTAAGATATCAAATTATCAGGCGGTAGTTCCAACCACTTGGAATGCCTCGCCTAAAGATGCAAGCGGAGTGCGTGGTCCTTATGAAGAGTCACTTATAGGTATTAGGCTCAGCGACCCATCTTCTCCATTAGAAGTACTTCGGGTTGTTCACTCTTTTGATCCTTGCTTGGCCTGTGCCGTGCATGTGATGGATATAAAAGGCAAGTCTCTTGCCAAGTATAAGATTAATCCTGTATGTGCTTTGTAAATATAAAACATGCTGCCTTTGGCCTTACATTTATGGGGTGTGGTTATTATCTTCTTATAGATAATCACACTAAGTGTGAAAAGAAATGAAAGTATTACTTCTTGGAATAGGTAACCTTCTTTTTGGAGATGAGGGCATCGGTGTGCACTTTATTAATTTAATATCTAAAAAGTACAAATTTGAGAGTGAACATCAGTTTGATATTGTTGATGGAGGGACACTCGCCCAAGGTCTTATCCCTATTATTGTTGAATATGATCAGATCATTATCGTTGATACGATAAATGCCGCAGGTGTTAAGTCGGGCGAACTTTATTTTTTTGATTTTAATGTTATCCCTGACGCGGTAGATTGGCAGGGAAGTGCCCATGAAGTAGAGATGCTTCAGACACTTCATATGATGGACTTAGTCGGAGACCGACCGAAGACTATGATTTTGGGGGTAGTCCCGACGGTGATAGAGATCACCGAATTCTCTTTGTCGCAGAGCGTAGCAGAGGCTATTCCTTTGATGGAAGAGACTCTGCTAAACTATCTAAAAGATTTAGATATACAGGCTATAAAACAAAGAGATGATCTTACAATACATTCAGTACTTCCCCATTCATATAAGTCAGCATATGCACATAGTATTTAAATTTTATTATTGGAGCTATAACGCTTGAAAGTGAATAAAAAGATCTTCCTTAGTGGAGTCGTTCAAGGTGTGGGTTTTCGTCCTTTTGTTTATCAGCTTGCACATAGGTATGAGCTAAAGGGATATGTGCTAAACGACAGTACCGGGGTGGAGCTAGAGCTAGAAGGTAACGCAAATAAGATTGATGCCTTTATAGAAGATCTGTATCAAGACCTCCCTCTTTTAGCCCGTATAGATTCTATACAAAGCAGTGATGGAAGGATGAGAGGGTATAAAGAGTTTAATATCATTCAGAGTCAAAGTAACACAGACAAAATGGCACTGATATCTCCTGATACCGCTTTGTGTGACAAATGTCTGTCAGAGATGAATGACTCTTCAACCAGACGTTATCAATATCCCTTTATCAACTGTACCGATTGCGGACCGCGTTATAGTATTATGGAGACAGTCCCATACGACCGACCTAATACCAGTATGCGTTTTTTTAAGATGTGCAAAGAGTGTGAAGAGGAATACACAAACCCTCTAGATAGACGTTTTCATGCTCAGCCGATCAGTTGTTTTACCTGCGGACCGACATTGACACTGTTTGATGTAAAGAAGAATGTCTTGGGTAAGAATGCAGAGGCTATTGAGATGGCGGTGAAGGCTGTTTTGGATGGAGAGATTATTGCCCTTAAAGGTCTTGGCGGTTTTCATCTGCTTTGCGATGCAAGTAATGCTGAAGCTGTTTCACTTTTACGTAAACGAAAGAACAGGCCAGCCAAACCCTTTGCTATTATGTTTCCAGATATACAAAGTTTGAAAGAATCTTCTGAACTCTCTTATGAAGAAGAGCTCTTAGTGAAATCAAAAGAGAAACCTATTGTCATAACATCTAAAAGAAAGAACGCAATGGTGTGCGAGGAAGTCTCACCCGGAATAGATTGTATTGGTGTCTTTCTTCCTTATACACCCTTGCATCATCTATTACTCCAAGGGCTTGGAAAACCTATTGTAGCAACGAGTGCAAATCTGAGTGATGAACCGATTATAAGAGACAGTAAGAAGATAGTTGAAAAACTTGGGCATGTGGTTGATCTAGTGCTGCATCATGACCGCGATATCATCAATACAAATGATGACAGTGTGGTGCAAATAGTTGAAGGCAAGACAGTCTTTTTACGTATGGCCAGAGGATTTGCACCTAAGAGTATAACATTGCCTTTTAAAAGCGATAAAAATATACTTGCAGTCGGAGCCAATCAGAAAAATACTATTACATTGATATTTGATGATAAACTGATCATCAGTCCACATATAGGAGACCTAAACTCGATTGAAGCTTTTGAGTATTTTGAGCGTACAGTTGAGACATTTAACAGGGTCTATAATTTTAAACCGGACGTTATAGTCTGTGACAAGCACCCCGGGTATGAGACAAGTAAATGGGCGCAGAAACTCAAGGTACAAGACTCCTCTTTAACTCTTTTGGAAGTACAACATCATTATGCGCATATCTTAGCGGTGAAAGCTGAGCATAATCTCAGTGGCAAGGTTCTTGGGTTTTCATTTGATGGTACCGGATATGGAGATGATGGGACAATTTGGGGTGGCGAGATCATGATTGCAGATGAGCATAAGTATAAACGTAAATACTCTCTGCAGCCATTTCGTTTGTTGGGAAATGAAAAGGCAGTAAAAGAGCCGTACCGAAATGCACTTTCTTTGCTGTTTGAATATTATAGTCTTGAAGAAGTGATGAACCTTGGTCTGGCCTTGGTTGACAGCTTGTCAAAAGAGGAGTTGATACTCTTGTATAAGGCTTGGAGAAAAGGCTTAAATTCGCCATATTGCAGTTCTATGGGAAGACTTTTTGACGCGGTTGCCAGTCTTTCTAATATTAACCATATCTCAAGTTTTGAAGGGGAGAGCGGTTTGAAAATGCAAAGTCATGTAGATGAAACAATTTCTCAAAGTTTTACTTTTACTATCAATGACGGTGTGATAGAACTTGAACCAATGATACATGAGATCATTAAAATGAATGACAGCGTGAAAACAGTGTCTATGTTCTTTAATACACTTGTAGAGATCATAGTCGAAATTTCTTCTTTACACCCTGACTTACCTTTAATCTTTTCAGGAGGTGTCTTTCAAAACAAGACCTTGCTTCACAAGATTGAAAAGCGGTTCAAAGAGATGTCTTGTCGTATCTATTATCAAAATGAGACCTCTATCAATGATGGCGGTGTATCTTTGGGACAGGCGTGGTTTGCTCTACATAATTTATAAAAGACTTTGGGCTTTTAAAATTGTATTTTGTATATATAACCTATAATCTAGTAACACTAAGAAGGGAATGAGATGGACACCGGTTTGATTATCATTTTTTGGTACGGGATATTGCATGCATTTGGCCCTGACCACCTGACTGTTATCGCCGACTTTTCTATCGGAAAGAGCAAAAAAAAGACAATCCTTATTACTTCTTTATTCGCCTTAGGTCATGGAGTAGCTCTGTTTTTATTTGCAAAGCTTCTTCAGGTTTATGACATTCCTGAGTATATAACAAACTATGGTGATCTGGTCTCTGCTTCTGTTATCATCTTGATGGGTATCTATCTTCTTTATATGGTGATGAGTGACCGCATTCAATTAGGCTGTCATACGCATGCAGGTAAAGAACATATACATATCTGGTTTGGAAGGACGCATGAACATAAAAACAAGTTGGCTCCTGTGTCAGCCTTTGGTATGGCTACCTTGATGGGTATAGGCGGTGTCAGAGGGATGCTTGTGACCTTGGGTATGCTTCAAAGCCAGCAGGTTGACCTGATGATGGTAGTGGCTTTCATTTTGGGCGTTACTACTTTATTTTTGGCATTTGGTCTGTTGATCTTATATATTAATAACAATTTACTTTCTACAAAGACGAATGTGCGCAGGGTCTTTACAACAGCGGGGATTATCTCTATCGCGGTCGGAAGTCAGATGCTGATAGCTTAATGAATTTAATTAAAAGGAACCATTATGTGTAAAGACTGCGGCTGTTCAATCACGGATCATGAACATACTCACGATCATGAACACGGGCACTCACATAGCCATCAGGCAGCACATGAGACCCTTCATCATAATCCTCAGCTTAATGATACAAAGACGATATCTGTTATAAAAAAGATCTTGGACAAGAATGATCAGGAAGCTTCTCATAACAGGTCTCATTTTGACTCCCATAATGTACTCTCAATTAACTTGATGAGCAGTCCTGGAAGTGGAAAGACTACACTTCTAGAAAAGATGGCTGATATGGCTGACTTTAAATTTGGCGTGATCGAGGGCGATCTTGAGACCAGTCGTGATGCGGACCGTATTAAGGCTAAGGGTATCCCTGCTTATCAGATACAAACAGGAAGTGCCTGTCATCTGGATGCCTTTATGGTACATAAGGGTTTGCATGATATGCCTCTTAATGACATTGATGTCTGTTTTATAGAAAATGTCGGGAACTTGGTCTGTCCTGCTTCTTATGATGTAGGGTCGCACCTGAATATTGTCCTGGTCTCTGTTCCTGAAGGCAGTGACAAGATAGAAAAATATCCTGTGATGTTTAGACAGGCTGATCTTGTCTTGATTACCAAGACAGACCTATTGCCCCACTTTGATTATGATATGGAGCATGAAAAAAGTGAAGCGCGTAAGTTAAAACCGGGTGTTGATATTTTAGAAGTGAATATCAAAGACGAAAAGAGCATTAAGCGTGTAATCGAGTGGGTTGAGTTTAAGAAAAAGATGAGAAGCTAAGATGTGCCTATCCATCCCCTCAAAAGTCGTAAAAGTTGATAAAGAAAGTAACAGGGCTACGGTAGACACTATGGGAGTACAGCGTGAAGCAGGACTTGATCTTATGGAAGAAGGTGATGTAAGGGTCGGTGATTATGTCCTTATTCATATCGGGTTTATTATGAACAAGATAGATGAAGAGGATGCGCTTGAATCTTTGAACGTCTATAAAGAGATCATTGAGAAGCTTGAAGAAGAAGAACGTGAAAGAGTTATTCTTGAGGATGATAACTGCTCCAACAGAGGGAACTAATGGATGAACTGAAACTCAAAGACCTGTATGACGGTTTCAGAGACCCTAATACTATCTCTTCTTTGGCCAAAGAGATATCTCAAAAGGCAAAGCAACTAAGAGAAACTCTTCGCATTATGGAAGTGTGTGGAGGGCATACGCATACCATCATGAAGTATGGACTGCCTCAGCTGCTTCCGGACAATATCTGTTTTATCCATGGTCCGGGCTGTCCTGTATGTATCATGCCTAAAGAGCGGATAGATCATGCCATAGCATTGGCTTCAATGCAAGATACCATACTCTTAACCTTAGGTGATATGATACGTGTCCCCGGATCACAGACTTCTTTGGCGAAGGAACGCTCTGCAGGTAAAGATATACGTCCCTTATATACACCTATGGACGCGATTAAGATAGCCCAAGACAATCCTGATAAAAAAGTGGTGTTTTTTGCCATTGGTTTTGAGACAACAACACCAATGACGGCTGCAGTAATTAAACTTACAATAGACAAAAAGATCAAAAATCTCTTTTTTCATATTAATCATGTATTGGTACCTCCTGCAGTAGATGCGATTATGGCGGATGAACGAGCTCAAATAAACGCCTTTATAGGTCCTTCTCATGTTAGTGTAATTACCGGAGCCAAGATATATGAAGATATACCTATCAAGTATAAGACCCCCATTGTTGTATCGGGTTTTGAACCGGTAGATGTACTGCAGGGTATCTTGATGATAGTGGAGCAAAAACTACAAAATAGAGCAGAACTGGAGATTGAATATACCCGTTCTGTTAGCATGGAAGGCAACAAAAAAGCTCAAGAGTTGATCAGCACGTATATGGAACCACGCGGGCATTTTCGTTGGCGTGGCATTGGGGATATTCCTGATAGTGCCTTAAAGCTTAAGGATGAGTACTCTGATATTGACGCGGAAAAACTCTTTGCAGATATCTTACCTAATGAGGAAATTGATGATCATAAACTTTGTATCTGTGGAACAATTTTGAAGGGATTGGCAAAACCTATGGATTGTAAGGTCTTTGGAACGGCTTGCACGCCAAACACACCGCTGGGAAGCTGTATGGTCAGTTCAGAAGGAGCTTGTAATGCGTATTACCGATATGCAGGAGTTTTGTCATGAAAACCGTTCAGCTTAGTCACGGTGGTGGAGGGGAGGAGACAAATGATCTTATCCATGATCTTTTCTATTTTTATTTTAAAAATGATATTCTTATTAAGGCTGAAGATGCTGCTGTTTTAGAGGTAGAAAAAAAGATAGCCTTTACAACGGACAGTTTTACGGTCAGCCCGATCTTCTTTAATGGGGGTGATATCGGGAAGCTCGCAATTGCCGGAACAGTTAATGACCTTGCTATGATGGGCGCAAAGCCTCTGTATCTAAGTTCAGCCTTTATGATAGAAGAGGGTTTTCCTTTTGAAGAGCTTGAACAGATCGTTAAAAGTATGGCAACTGAATTAGAAAAATCAGGGGCCAAGATAGTCTGCGGGGATACGAAGGTGGTTCCAAAAGGAAGCTTAGATAAGATCTTTATCAACACAGCAGGAATAGGTGAGATACTTAGAAGAAATATCTCTGTGTTGAACCTAAAAGAAGCAGATGTGATTATTGCTTCACGAGATGTCGGTCGTCATGGAGCGACTATACTGATGGAAAGAGAAGGTCTTGAAGTCACTGCTGACTTACATAGTGATTGTGAGACACTTTGGCCGGCTGTAGAGGACCTTATCAATGAAAACATCTCTATTTCTGCCATGCGAGATGCAACACGAGGCGGTCTGTCAGCCGTGTTAAATGAGTGGGCAGACAGTAGTGAAGTCTGTTTGGAGATAGAAGAGTCTGCTGTTCAGATCAGTGATGAGGTCCGAGGTATCTGCGAGATGTTTGGTTTTGAAGCAATGGACTTTGCCAATGAAGGCACCTTTATACTTGCGGTTGCTCCTGTGCACGCTACTTTAGCTCTGGATATACTAAAAAAACATGAGTTTTGTAAAAATGCGTCTGTCATCGGAAGGGTAACCCAAAAGTACCCGTCTAAGGTTGTCCTTCACTCAAGTTACGGAAGCAGCCGTTTTCTTGATCTGCCAAAGGGTGAACTTTTGCCAAGGATCTGTTAATAATGCATGAGTATTCAATCGTTCAGGCTCTTATGGAACAGGTGGAAACACTAGTAGAAGAAAACAGTGCCAAAGAAGTTGTAAAGGTCATTGTAAAGATTGGTGTAATGAGCGGTGTTGAGCCTCATCTTTTAGAGATTGCATTTAATACCTTTAAAGAGAAAACAGTCTGCGATAGTTCCGAATTCATCATGAATATACAACCCCTGACAATCTTATGTTTGAAGTGTGAGGTACAGAGTGAACTTGAAAAGGCACATTACTGCTGTCCACACTGCTCAAGCCTGGATGTCAAAGTCGTAGACGGTGAAGAGATGTTTCTTATGAGCTTGGAAATGCAGTAGTCAGGCTAAGAACTTTATCTTACTTACAAAGCTAATGAAACTGCAAGTTCATATTTGCTAAAATTCCGTCAATATTTCATCCCCTATAAAGGCCCATAATGAAACGAGCTTTAATCAGTGTAAGCGATAAAACAAATATTGTTGAATTTGCTAAATCTTTAGTTGAGAAAGACTTTGAGATCATCTCTACTGGTGGTACATTTAAGATGTTAAAAGAAGCAGGTGTCCCTGCTATCGAGATTGATGAGGTGACAAAGTTTCCTGAATGTTTTGAGGGACGGGTTAAGACACTTAACCCTTTTGTTCATGGTGGTATCTTACACCGCCGCGACAAGCAGTCTCATCTAGATCAGGCTAAAGAACTTGGTGTAGAAGCGATTGACCTTGTGTGTGTTAATCTTTATCCATTTAAAGAAACAATTGAAAAGACAGATGACTTTGCTGACATTATCGAAAACATTGATATCGGGGGACCAGCTATGGTTCGTTCAGCAGCTAAAAACTTTGATTCGGTGTATATTGTTACAGATATTTCAGATTATTCTACAGTGTTAGATGCACTTGACTCTGATAATGGTCTTGAATTTAGACGTGGTTTAATGATCAAAGCATATGAGCATACAGCAGCATATGACTCAATGATCGCAAACTATATGAACAAACGTTTCAATGATGGTTTTGGTGCTAAGCAGTTCATTGTTGGTGAAAAAGTTATGGATACACGTTATGGTGAAAACCCTCACCAGAAAGGTGCCTTATACGAGTTTGATAAGTATTTCACGAATAACTTTAAGACACTTAAGGGTGAAGCTTCATTTAACAATATTAATGACCTGAATGGTGGTGTGAAAATTGCGGCTGCCTTTGGAAATGAAAATGCGGTAGCGATTGTTAAGCATGGTAATCCTTGTGGTTTTGCTATTGGAAGTAACTTACTTGAAGCCTATGAGGAAGCACTTAAATGTGATCCTATTTCTGCCTTTGGCGGAGTGGTTTGTGTTAATGGTGTAGTTGATGCTCCAATGGCAGAAAAGATGAATGAGATCTTTTTAGAAGTAGTTATTGCCGGACGTATTACAAAAGAAGCTCAAGCTGTCTTTGAAAAGAAAAAACGTCTTAAACTATTTGAATATGGTGCGGACAGAATCGTACTTTCAAATGATATCTTAGACTTTAAACACGTTGATGGCGGATTTGTATTCCAAGACGCAGATAAGGTAAAAGAGGATGAAGTTAAAAACTCTAAACAAGTAACTGAAAGATCTGCATCTGCACAAGAGATGAAAGATGCCGAGATCGCTTGGAAACTAGCTTCTTTAGTGAAATCCAACTGTGTGGTATATGTTAAAAACTCTGCAATGGTAGCCGTTGGTATGGGTATGACTTCCCGTGTTGATGCAAGCCAATGTGCACTTAAAAAAGCAAAAGCAATGGATCTTGATGTTACTGGTGCGGCACTGGCTTCTGAAGCATTTTTCCCATTTAGAGACTCTATTGACGCAGCTGCTGAAGCGGGTGTTAAAACGGTTATTCAACCAGGTGGTTCAATTCGTGATGATGAAGTTATCCAAGCCGCTAATGAACATGGGATGGCTCTTTACTTCTCAGGTATCCGTCACTTCCTACACTAAGATATATAGAGGAACTATTTATTTTTTATAGTTACAGGGCTGCTCTCTTTGTATGCTCTTTGATGAGTTCTTCTGTTATATCTTCAGCTGGCATAGGGCGTCCGTATAAATAGCCTTGAATATGTGGACAGCCTGCCTCAAGCAAGAACTCTTTTTGCTCATGTGTCTCAACTCCTTCAGCGATAACACTTAGTTTCAGGCGCTGTGCAATAGCAATAATAGCTTGAACGATTGCGACATCATCCGGATCATGCGGAAGATCATCAATGAAGGCCTTATCTATCTTTATTTTATGTATGGAAAGACGTTTGAGGTAAGCAAGGGAAGAGTATCCCGTACCAAAGTCATCCATGGCTATTTCAATACCCATAGCACTGATCTGTTGAAGTATAGGGATAGATATATCAGGGTTTTTCATGATCTCACCCTCTGTAAGCTCCAGTGCTATCCACTCAGGTTTACAACCGCTACGCGAGAGCATACCCTTCAAAAAATCAATAAAGTGTTTGTCTTCAGTCTGTATTACATTTATGTTGATAGATGTCTTACCCGGATTCAATCCTTGCTCGTACCACTGTTTTGTTTGCTTCATCGCCATATACATTACTTGATGGTTAATAGCGACAACCATGCCTAGTTCTGCTGCCAGAGGGATAAAGTTTGCAGGAGAGATCATTCCCCCACTGGAATCAGGCCAGCGTACAAGCGCTTCGACTCCGGTGATGGAGTCGGTTTGCGTATTATACTGAGGCTGATAATAGACTATAAACTCTTTATTTTCAAGAGCCTGACGGATCTCTGACTGCATGGATACACGTTTTAAAATCTTTTCTGTCATATCTTGCGTGTAAAAATGGTAGGTATTTCGTCCTGAGAGTTTACTTCGATACATGGCAATGTCTGCATTTTTGATCAGCTCGCTAGCTTTAGTAGCATCTTGGGGATAAACACTTATACCGATACTGCAACTGATAATGGTCTGAGTCTCACCCATTACGATGGGAACCTCCAGAATATCGAGTATTTTTTGAGCAAGTACAGATGGAGAAAAATCCCCATGAAAATTACTCATTATAACAGTGAACTCATCTCCTCCAAGCCTTGCCAGGGTATCTTCTTCGCGTATAATACTCTGTAGGCGTTTGGAGACTTTTTGCAGGAGTTGGTCTCCGTATTCATGGCCAAAGGTGTCATTGACCTCTTTAAATTGGTCCAAATCAATAAAAAAGAGTGCAAATTGCGTCTTTTGACGTTTTGCCTTATAGATACTTTGACTAAGACGGTCATTAAAGAGTACACGATTTGGAAGCTCGGTGAGTGCATCATGGGTAGCCTGAAAGGAAAGAACACTCTTTTGTTGATTGAGTTGGGTATGATAGGTGTTTAATTCTGTAATCATATGTTTGAAGTTTTTTGCAAGATCGCCTATTTCGTCATCATTAAAGGTTGGAATGTCATGCAGCATATTTTTTGTATTGATGATCTCTGAAGTGACAGAATCGAGCTGATAAATAGGCTGAAGAATTGATTCATTGAAGATCTTTCTCAGCTTATAGGTCAGTAAAAAAGCAAAGATAAGAATAAGCACGATAAAAAAGCTGTTAATCATCATACGAATATAAAAATCGTGTAAAGAGGCTACGACGACAAGGTGTCCAATTTGAATAGACTCATGGACAATAGGTGCGACCGAGTAGTAAGAATCACCCTTCCACAGGTTTTTATATTTTTTGATGAAGGCAATACTTTGACGTTTTTGTAAAAAGTCATTTCCCTTGTGAAAGGCACCAATCATATTCCATTCATTATCCAATGCAAAAGTTTGACGTATTTTACTATTGTATTCGACTGAAGCCAGGACATCGGAAATTTCTGTAAGATCATTGTAGAGTGTTGAATGTTTTATATTATCGGCCAATATCTTTGCAAAGGTATTGGCCTCTTTAACGGTAGCTTTTCTTTCATTGACATATTGCAGGAAAAACAACAATATGATAAGGGTAGTACCGACAATGACAGCAGTTGAGATGTTTAAAAACCTTAACTTTTTACTAATGTTTAATCCATAATAAAACTGCATCAGCCGTTTAAACATTCACCATCCGTTTTTGTACTTTCAACTGTTCCCCTATAACTATGATTTCCCCGGATTATCGGGATCAGATCCATCAGGATCATTTCCATGACCCTTGTTGCCATCATCATAATCATCATAAATGATATTACCATCAGTATCTATTGTTGTGTCTTGGTTTAGCCCCCGTGTTTCAGTGATGATAGCGGCATTGCGTTCGAGATTTTTTTCATACTCATATGTGCTAAAACTTTTCTTGATGACCTTTGCTATTTTTCTGGAATTCTTGGAATCGACCTGTAAGAGCATTGATTCTCCTGCGTTAAGACTGACACTTTTCTCTTTTCCATCATTAAAGCTAAGCGTAATGCGTCCTTCGATGACCTTATACTCTTCACTTGTCTCATTGATCATCACACTCCAGATTGTACCGTTGGATATGATCTTTGTCGCTTTTGTATGCAGTACAAAGTTATCCGGCATCAATTTACTTATCGCACCCGTTATTGTCTTTATAAAGCCTGTTGAAAGTTCGAAATTCGCAGTACTTGTCATACTGTCTTCTTGATACAGGTACTCTTTGATACGAAAACGGCTGTCTCGACCTAAACTGATGACAGTATTGTCGATAAACTGCATTTGTAAACGGCCGTCTCTTGTCTGTACGATATCTTGCGTTAAAAGTCCCATGGTATTGATGGCTTTTAGTGCATCACGGTCGCGGTGAACATAGGCTTTTCCTTTTACAACAGAAATGTGCCCGATATCTGCGATGGCAAATGTCGCAATAAGTACGATCAGTAGAATTGTTTTCATGTTTCTTTCCTTTTATAAATAAATATAGATCCCAGCCGTAAGTACTTCTTTAGTGTAATCCGATGGGGTGTAATTACTCCTGTTGTCATAATACTCATATTGAAGTATTAAGCCTGTGGAAGCAGTTAGATCATACGAAATATATCCTGAGTATTGATAGAGCCTGTCTTTTCTTCTATCAGGTAAGCTTGCCCTTGCTCTGTCTTTGTATAGGCTTTCCCTATAAAGATACCCAAGACCCGCTTCAACATTAGAGGTAAGAACACGAACATAAGCAAGATCAACCTCATTGTAGTACTTGTCGATAAAAATACGTGGACTCTGCGGCTCATCTTTTTCTGCTTTGAGATAGGCATAGGCAAGACGAAGGTAGTTGTCATCAAACCAACGGCTAAGCGCAAGTCTGCCTGAATACATCGTCTTGTCACCTTCATCCCACTGCCAGTAGTGCTCAGCCTCATACTTTGCTCCCACACTAAGTAACAGCTTGTTGTCAAAATGCTTACGTATCTGAGGTTCAAAAGAGTATTTATCACTATAATGCTCATAAGCAGTAGTAATATAAGTATAGCTTACTGGAGCCCAAAAGTCAAAAGTATTCGAGGCCCATCCCGGACCACTGAGCAATTGCCCTAGAAAAAGGTCCTCATCATGGTAGGTCTCATAGTTCTTGTTGTAAGCGTGTAATTGACTTTTATAGTAAAAAGAAGAATAGGGGTCTGCATCATAGACATGATTTATACGTAAGTATTCCTTGGCAAATAGAACCGACTTTGGAGTCTGAATGGAACTTACTGGAGTACCAAACCATTCATTCATATCGGAAAGTTCGGCATTGTACTGAACATTACTGTCAACTCCTGTACTTATGCGAAGCAGCAAAGATACACGATGCTTTGCATGTTGACCAATGTCTGCACGTACAACAGGTTGGTTGGAAAACCTATCGGCTTTATCATACTCATCATTGGCAATCTCAATATTTCCTATCTTGACATAAAGGTCACCAAGATGCTTGTGCACAAGAGCATTGTTTTCATTAAGTATTTCTGCACGGTCAAAAGCAGCCATAGCGGCATCGGTATCGCCGCGGTAATTAGCACACAGTCCATAATAGAAGTTTGCTTTAAAATCGGTAGGGCCTTGCAAGAAAAGCTTATCAGCGAGTTCACATCCCTCTTTGTATGCTTGCTTGTCAAAAAGGTCCTCTATAAGGTCAGATGAGAGTAGAACAGTGTTAAAAGAGCATAAAAAAAGAAATAACAGAGTAAATACACCTGATTCTGAACGCATGCTATTTACCCTTTTTTATTGTTAGCTGATGATAGCATATTTTTATTGAATTAAGTGTCAAAAAACTATTACAAATGTAAACATGTTATCCCTGTAAAAGTACTAAATAAAAGGATGTTTTTAGACTTTCAGGCCGAAATATTTTATGAGTCATGATATTTTGAACTACGGAGTATTGTTAACCCAAGGTTTGTTAATTAAGAGTATAGTTAGGGTACTTAGAAAAAGGATGACCATGATTAGAAAAGTACTTATTGTTTTAGTCTTGTTGGGAACTATGGCGAATGCGTCAGCCCTGTCTGATTATGAATATCACGCGTTGTCTTCTAATCCGATCTTTACTTCAGACACAAAAGTAAGGGAAGGTTTCTCTTTTGATGTGGACTTTGGAAGTCTATTGGGTGCTGTTGATAAGAGATTTGAAACAGATTACCTTGTCAATGCGCCAAAGCGTATAAATCCACTTACACCCTTTATTACCCTTTCTTACAGATTTTAGATTCTTAGTGCCTTTAGGCCTTAAGAACTTTCTCCTCTTTTTAACCTTGATTGACATTGACTCAACCTTTGTGATAAAATGTCTATAAATAATATAAATATAATTTTTAAGGTAAAAAAGAATGAGTAATAGTTTATACGAGACTTTAGAAGTCTCTTCTTCTGCATCTGAAGCAGAGGTAAAAAAAGCCTACAGAAAACTTGCGCGTCAATATCATCCTGATGTTAATAAAGACCCTGATGCAGAAGAGAAGTTTAAAGAGATCAATGCGGCTTATGAGATCTTAAGTGACAAAGAGAAACGTTCTCAGTATGACAGACATGGTGATTCTATGTTTGGTGGACAGAATTTTCATGATTTTGCCAGCCAACAAGGCGGGGGTGCTGATCTTGATGATATCCTTCGTAGTATGTTCTCTCAAGGCGGCGGTGGCTTTGGTGGTGGCGGTTTCGGCGGTGGCTTCGGCGGCGGCTTTGGCCAACAACAGATGAACCTTGATATTGAAAGTAATATAACGGTGCCTTTTTCAGTCTCTGTTTTAGGCGGTAAACACTCTGTCTCCATGCAAGGAGACAATTTTGACATTAAGATTCCTTCAGGTATTAAAAACGGTGAAAAACTCCGTGTTAAAGGTAAGGGAAAGGATATGGGCGGCCAAAAAGGAGACCTGTATCTTATCATCTCTGTTGCTGCGAGTGCTGACTATGAGAGAGAGGGTGATGACTTAGTGAAGAGTTTTGATGTGCCACTTAAGTCGGCTCTGTTTGGTGGAAAGGTTGGTGTTGAAACCCTTGAAAAGGAGATCACGCTCAAAGTCCCTCAAAACACGAAAAACGGCCAACGTTTTCGTGTGAAAGAGATGGGTGTGACCAACCGTAAGACAAAGGTTCGTGGTAACTTATACCTAAGAGCAAATATTGTCTTGCCAGAGGTGGATAGCTTGGATGAAGAACTTTCACAAGCCCTGCAAGACAAGTTACCTGAAGGAGTGTAGATGCACAATTATGATGAGCCTGTCTATCTGATAAGTATTGTTGCAAAAATATTGGACATTCACCCTCAGACCTTGCGTCAGTACGAGAGAGAAAACCTTGTTACCCCCTCACGCTCAGGTGGAAGAATTCGCCTATACTCACAAAGAGATATTGATCGTATTAAGATGATTCTACGTTTAACACGTGACCTAGGAGTTAATCTTGCGGGTGTAGATATTATCTTACGTTTAAAAGGGCATGTTGAAGTTTTAGAACAAGATGTAAATGATTTAACACATGAGATCTCTAAGATGAAGCAAAGTGGTACTGTGTCGTCTAACAAAACCCTTGTAACTAAAAAAAGTATCTACGAACTTGTGATTTTTGAAGACAAGTAAAGGTAGAAAGTCTACCTCAATATTACTCTTTTAAGCGCTTGATTTTAGCACCTAACTTTTGAAGCTTCTTCTCTAACTCTACATAACCACGATCTAAATGATAAATACGGTGAACATCCGTTGTCCCTTCAGCTACCATAGCGGCTAACACAAGAGCAGATGAAGCTCTTAAGTCTGTTGCCATAACATCAGCACCTACTAGATCTACCTTTCCTGCAACCGTTGCTGAGTTACCCTTAAGTTTGATATCTGCACCCAAACGTTGCAATTCACTCACATGCATAAAACGGTTCTCAAAAAGACGTTCTTCAATAAGACTTACACCGTCAGCTTGAGTACACAGGGTTAAAAACTGTGCTTGCATGTCTGTTGGAAAAGCCGGGTACTCTTGAGTGATTATATCAACAGCTTTTATCTTTTTAGCAGGCTTAACAATAAGACTGCTCTCTTTAACTTCAACAGGAAAGCCCATCTGCTCTAACTTAGAAGTAACTGCCTCTAAATGGTCAGGTCTAATCTTATTGATAGTCACTTCAGAATTTGTAATAGCCGCGGCACACATATAAGTCCCGGCTTCTATTCTGTCAGGAATGATATCAAAGGGCTCTATCTCGACTAAGCGACGATCTGTTCCAAAGATAGTAAGTTCAGAAGTACCAATACCATCGATGCCTACACCAGAGAGTTTTAAAATCTCACACAGTTGTACTACCTCAGGCTCTAAGGCGGCATTGGTGATAATCGTTTTTCCTTTTGCTAAGGCAGCTGCCATAACGATATTTGCTGTACCCGTAACGGTGATCTTATCAAAGACGATATGTGCTCCTTTAAGACCATTTTCTGCCTTGGCTAAGACATATCCCGCTTCAATAGAAATTTCTGCACCCATCTGCTCCAGGGCTTTTAGATGTAAATCAATGGGGCGTTGGCCGATAGCACAACCACCTGGAAGAGAAACCTCACAATGCCCAAAACGAGAGAGCAGGGGTCCTAAAACAAGAATAGATGCGCGCATAGTCTTTACGATGTCATAAGTGGCCTTGGTGTTTGTCAGACAACAGGTGTCAATTTTGACACTTTCGCTTTCTAAGTCTACGGCCGCGCCAAGGTTTGAAAGAAGTTTAATGAGGGTTTTAATATCAACAACATTAGGAAGGTTATTTATAGTAACTTCGTTTTTAGCCAGAAGTGTCATTGCAATAAGAGGCAGCGCGGCATTTTTGGCGCCCGAGATATCGACAGTACCACTAAGCTTTGTCGGTCCTTCAATCTGTAAATAATCCATAAAAATCCTAAGGTAAGAGTAACAAATGTTCGTCTAAATAAGGTGAATATTTAGGTGAGCTTTTTTATTAATGATATTATAGTCTCTAAAGGTTAAAATAAAATTCATAGCTTTAAGAGTATAAAAAATATCTATATGCAATTATTGAAGAAACCCAGTGTATGAGATTGCAGTCTTTTGGAAATAGTACATTTTTCAGTAGCTTTTTTCAATATTATTCAGATGGTATGAATTATGCTTTATATAAAAAAATATGAAGCTGAGGTGTATTTATGAGTTCTGCATTAGACAGGTTGAAGGCGTTAACAAGCAAGATAACAAGTTTTGAAGGCTCTCGAAAAGAGAATATGACCCGGCTGAAAGAATTATATGAACGCTTGAAAATAGATGCAAAAATTCCAAATTTTGAAGACCTTTTTGAATACAAGGCCATGAACGTTACAGGACTTTCTTTACAAGCAGATGACCTGGGTTCTATAAAAGAGAATCGATATGTACAAATCATCTGTATCTCGTATGACAAAGAGGCCAAGGGACAAAAGTCAAAAAACAGTTCTTTAGGCTACTTTGGACGTTCAGACCTTATTGAAGATGGTCTGAAAAATGATGTAGTAAAATTTATCCTTTGTTGGCGTTTTGAAAAGAGTTTTATTACGCTTGAGCATTATCATGATATGATTTCTGCGGTTGATAATGCAGCTGCTAGCTAAGAGCTTTTATCTTAAACTTTATCTCTTTTGGTTTATCTGGATAAGTCTTAGAACACTTCGTAGTGCCCTGTTTCTTTCAATATTTACTTCACTTATCGTTTATATATCAAAGGGCTTGGCTCCCTTAAATGAAGAGATCTTTTTCGCCTTAAAAGAGGTGTTTTTCTTTACCTTTCCTATTTTTGCCAGCCTTAGTCTTATTATCTGTTTATTACTTGTGTTTAAGGCTTTGTTTTCTCAAAAGATTGGAGGAAAAAGTATTAAGCTTTATGATTGCAAAGACGAACTTATACAAAAGCCTTTATTGTCTGATGTGACAATGATATGGCGCAAGTGGCTTTTTGTAACAGTGTGGGCTATTTTAATCTTCTTGGTTATATTTATAGGCTTATATAAAATTGTCTCAGGAGACTTTCCTCCTACCCAATGGTTTAATGCTCAAAGTTTGTATGTCTTAATATCCATCTTGGGCGGAATCGTTTTTGTTCTTGGAATAAAAAAGTGCAAAAAGATCAGGATCAGTGATGCTTAAACGTGTTTTTTTAGATTGTGAGACCACGGGTTTGGAAGAGAAGGACCGTATCTGTGAAATGGCTATTATTGTAGAAGATGAAGCCTTGTCTACTAGCTCCTCTTTATGTAATAGCGGTAAAAAAATACGTGTAGAAGCGATGTCCTTACACCATATCACCAACGAGATGATAAAAGATGCGTGTACATGTGAAGAAACAGAGGTTTACAAATATTTAGCAGAAAATAATACAGAAGAAAATATTTTAATTGCGCATAATATAAACTTTGATCTTAAAATGTTAGAAAAAGAGGGTTTTAAGTCACGCTATCAGGTTATCGATACTTTAAGATGTGTTAAGTCTCTTATACCTGAGTGTGAGCAGTTTAAACTCCAGTACCTTCGTTATGAACTTCTACTTTATAAGGAAGAAGAAGCCTTAGCTAAGGCCTTAAACTTTGAGGTTCAAGCACATAGAGCGCAAAGTGATGCCCTTCATACAAAACTTTTATATGAGGTTTTGCTTCAATATGCTACCCTTTCACAACTTATAGAGATATCGTCTAAACCTGTGTTAATGCAAAAGCTTTTGTTTGGCAAATACAGTGGACGCTATATAGAAGAGATTGTAGATAGTGATCCTTCTTATCTGCATTGGGTCTTAAGTCTTGATGATCTAGATGAAGACTTGGCCTATAGTATTAAACAATATATTTAAGATAGACAGGATAAGTAAATATCTTGATGGAGAAGCCATATGAAAGTAGCGGTACAGTGTGAATCAGCCTTATTGCAACGCTCTTTAGAACTTTTTTTAGATAAGCATCTAAGCTCCTTAAAACAGTGTGACCTTGTGATAAGGGATCAACAGATTATGGACTCACATCACAGTATTTTTGTCTCTGCCACACAAGAGTGTGACCTTATAAAACCATTTTCAAGTTCTCAACTGTATCTAGCAATAGAAAAGTTTTATAACAAGATAGAAGAAATACAAGTGGTTCAAGCCTATGATGATGATGTTCAAAAAGAGGATCTTTTTTCCTCAACAAAAGATCCTTATGCTCTTTTGGAAGAGCGTATAGAGAAACTTACTCAAGAGTATAAAAACAGTATTATTAAAGAGGTGAAGGCTTTTTATGAGTAAACTTTATGGCAGTATTGTTGCTGGAAAGTATAAGGGTAAAAAGATTGATCTTCCTTCATTAGAAACAACACGCAGTTCTAAGGTGATTGTCAAAGAATCATATTTTAATACAATACAGTTTGATGTGATTGATTGTACTCTGGTAGAAGTCTTTTCAGGTTCAGGTTCAGTGGGACTGGAAGCCTTGAGCCGTGGGGCTGAGTATATTTATTTTATGGAAAAAGACAAGGCTGCATTTCAGACACTTTCAAAAAACATAAAATCCCTTAATGAAGTCAACTGCACAGCTTTATATGGGGATAGTTTTGAAAATATTCATCAGGTGATTAAAGAGCTTTCTAAGGCTAAAAAGAAAGCCTTTTTTTATGTTGATCCACCTTTTTCTTTTAGAGAAGGGATGGAAGAGATTTATGACAAGATGTTAACTATGCTTTCCTCCATTCCTCTTGAGATGATAGAGATGATTACGATAGAGCATATGACAGGACTTGAACTTCCTAAAACTATAGGTTCTTTAAGACTCAAAAAAACAAAGAAATTTGGTAAAACAAGTCTAAGTCACTATATCTGTGAATAAAACACCTCTTTTATAAAATTCATACTTCATTATCTTTAAAATGGAACGCCTCTTGCTGTTAGTTTTATAACTACACAAGGCAAGGACGTCTATGAAATTACTATTTATCTCTTTAGTACTGTTTGCATCTTTACAAGCAACCAAGGTGTCAGAAATCACCAAGGTCGTTGGAGTGCGCGAAAATCAACTTATCGGTTATTCTTTAGTAGTTGGTTTAAATAAAACTGGAGATGGAACAACCTCTGTTTTTACACTTCAATCTATTGCAAATATGTTAAAAGCTATGAATATTGATATGAATCCAAATGACATTAAGTCAAAAAATGTTGCTGCCGTCGTAGTAACGGCAAAACTTGGTTCATTCTCGCATCAAGGTGATACGATGGATGTGACTGTTTCTGCTATTGGTGATGCAAAGTCCATAGAAGGTGGAACCCTTCTTATGACACCGCTAAAAGGGGTTGATGGTAAGATCTACGCTCTTGCTCAAGGCTCACTTAGTATTGGTGGTAAAAATGAAAGAGGCGGTGGCTCTTTAAATCACGCTACTGCTGGTGTTGTCTATGGTGGGGGTATTGTTGAAAGAGAAATCCCACTAGACCTTTATCATCAAGAATATGCAACGCTAAGTCTTAAAAACTCAAGTTTTGCAAATGCAATAAACCTTCAAAATGCTATTAATGGTATTTATCATATGCAAGTAGCTGTGGCACTTGATCCAAAGTCTTTAAAGCTAAAACGTCCAGAAAATAAAAGTATGGTAGAGTTTTTAGCTGAAGTACAAGAACTTGATATTGCGTATACACCGATTGAAAGAATTGTTATAAATGAAAGAACTGGAACTATAGTTGCTGGTGTTAATATAGCAGTATCACCTATTATCATTACGCATGGTGATATAACGATTAAAATTGAAGAAGACGCAGTTGCAGGACCGGGAAATAACATCGTCTTGGATGATGATATTACCATTGGACTTGAAGACAGCCGTTTAGTTGCTAAAAAAGGCAGCTCGACTGTAGCAAATATAGCGCGATCTTTACAAAAACTTGGAGCAACACCTAAGGACATTATCTCAATTCTTGAGACAATGAAAAAAGCAGGTGCAATTCAAGCTGAACTGGAGATAATCTAATGAACATTGATAGCACAGCAGCACTGTACAGTGCACAGACAAATGTTCCTCGCATTGAAGATGGACTTGACAAGGTGGCATTAAAAAAGCAAACCGATCAATTTGAGGCTATTATCTTAAAACAGCTTCTAGATACTTCGATGAAGGATGAGAATACCTTGTTTGGAAAAGACCCTGGTGACAAGATATATAACTCAATGTACAGAGATGAAGTCTCTAAGATGGGGGCAGGTAGTATGGGTGTTTCTCAGATCTTATTTGATTTTCTAGCAGAAGGAAGGTAAGACTCAAAATCTGGTTAAAGTTTTTTTTCTGATTGTCGATATTAAAAATATATACTAATATAGGGCAATAAGGATTAGAAATGATTTCCAAGGTAGGCTCACCAGCCATAAGGAACACGTATCAAGAGAATGAAGCGAAAGACGCTTCCAAAGCCTCTCTGGCTGTAGATAAGCAGGGAGATACAAGCAAGATTGAACAGATAAAAGATTCAATCGCTAATGGAGAGTATCAACTCGATCTTAAGGCCTTAGCCAAAAAGATAGCAGAGGAGATAGTCTAAGGAGAAAAACTATGTTATCTTATCATCTTAAAGGCGCAGTGAGTGATCTGGATGAGTTGGTGAAAATGAGCGAACAGGATATCGAAGATATTAAGTTGGCAAATCACGAACCTCAGTTTAAAAGACGCAAGATAAAAGAAGATATGATACATAGCTTTGAAACAAAAAAAGCGATGATCGATCATGAGATCTCAAAGCTTATGACACAAAACCCTAATACTTCTTTAGATAAACTTTTAGATGAGAGCGAAAACTCTTATCTGCAAAAACTCAAAACCTCTTTAGCCGCACTTCGCGATGTAAATAAAAAATACGCGAAGATGGTGCTTTCTGTTTCGTCATTTTATAACACTTTATTAGAGCGTCTAGTTCCAACTGAGATGCACGGCTACCAAAAATCGACTTCTAAAAATGCCTCTTTCCTTGAGATAAGAGCTTAAGGAGGGTATTATGGCTTCGATATTTAATGGACTTCATATTGGGTACAGCGGACTTACCTCGTCTCAATTAGGGATTAACACAACAGGTCACAATATCTCTAATGCCGAAACAGAGGGATATACAAGACAACGTGTCGTACAACAAAGCACTACACCCCTTGGAACTATCATACCTGGTGCGCAAGGTAATGGAACTCAGGTAAAAGAGATTGTTCGTATCCATGATCAGTTTGTATTTAACCGTTATTTAACAGATAGTGAAAGTAAAGAGTATACAGACTTTGAACGTCAAACCTTAGAAGAACTTTCCACCTACTTTCCTGAGATTGAAAACGTAGGGATTAAGTATGATATGCAAGAGTACTTTAATCTCTGGGGTGACCTTTCTATAAACCCTGATAACCAAGCCGTTAAAACAGCTTTGGCTCAACAAACACAGGTCTTATCTACGGATATAAACCAAACAAGAACACAGATTACAGATCTACAAAACACCTTGAACGATCAGCTTAAAACAGCCGTTGATGAGATAAATAGAATTGGTGAAGAAATTGCCATACTAACAGGGGCTATCGCCGAAACAGAAGCTATAGCTGGACAACATGCAAATGATCTTCGTGATCAGCGCGGGGTCCTAGAAGTCTCTTTAACAAAACTCATTGATGCAACAATCTTTGAAGGCAATATTCGTTCTGACATGGCAGTTAGCAGAGATGTAGCTGATACAGGCGGTGATTATACTGTTAATATCGCAGGATTTAATGTTATTGATGGTAAGACTTTTCATCCTATTGTAATAGAAAATGATGATAACCCAAGTGGTTTTTATAAACTCTCTTTTGAACGTCAGGATGGGGTTCTAATCCCAATGGATGATGCGATCAAGGGTGGGCGAGTGGGTTCTATTCTTGATCTGCGTGGAAGCAGTTTTGATGCAAACGGAGACTTAGAAAATGGACAACTTCAAGAGATTATCAATGAACTTGATGCTTTTGCAGTTGGGCTTATTGAAAGTACTAATAATCTTTATGCTCAGGGTGCTCAAAACAAGATGATAACAGATGAACTTAGTCTTACTCCAACAAATACTTTAGTCGATTCTGACTTTAATATTGAGGTGGGAAGTTTTGATATTGTTGCTTATGATATTGATGGAAATGAAGCAGCAAGAAAAACGATTACGATAAGTCCTTTAACTGTTATGGATAGTTCAGGTACAGCATCATTACTACCTAATGGTGCTTTTGATAGTATTGTTGAACAGATATCTTTTGCTACAGATGATAATGCTGATGGAAACGCAAACAATGACATAAATTCTATTCTTAGGAATAGTACATATACCTATTCTGGTGTGACGCAGACAGGAAACTTGTCATTAAGTGTAGATGAGATACAGTTCCCGGGTTATACATTCGCGATTGAAGATGACCAGACTAATGGCCTGGCAAGTGGAACAAACTTTGCCGGTGCTATAGGAATAAGTAAGTTCTTTGAAGGTGATGATGCCAAAAATATTAATCTGACACGTAACCTTAAGAATGACCCCTCATTAATTAAAGCTAACAAAGCGCCTATAGCTGGAGATAATAAACTTGCCAATGACATGCTTCAATTACAATTTGAAAATATTGGCTTTGAGGCAAATGGCGTGAGTACAAGCGATAGTCTGTATGGGTTTTACGATTCTATAGTAACTGATGTTGGTTCACGTACCAATGCTGCTATTAATATCAATGATACGGTTACAGCTAAATACAGTTCAACTCTTTTAAGTTATGAATCAATTTCAAAGGTTAACATAGATGAAGAGATGGTTAATCTCATCAAATATCAAACAGCTTATGGGGCTTCAGCAAAGATCATCACAACAATTGATCAGATGTTAGATACTCTTTTAGGGCTTAAACAGTAAGCTTTTTATTCTCTAAAATGGTATACTTCTTCAAAAACAAAGAGCCTTTTTGAAAATACCTTATCTAAGTATCTTTATCCTTATCTTCATCTTTTTATTCTCATTTCTAGGCTCGCTTGTCTATACCTCTTCCGCCTATGAACTGGATGCCCTTTCTATTTTACAAGCCCCATCTTTTACCCATCCCTTTGGTACAGACCGTTTAGGACGAGATCTTATGGCAAGGATCATTGAGGGTGGAAAAGTGTCTTTGATCATTGGTGTAGGCTCAGCTTTTATCTCTTCATTTTTAGGACTTATATTAGGGGCTACTGCGGGCTTTTTACGTGGTGGGGTAGATAAGGGCTTTGTCGTTATGGTTGATCTGTTTTTGACCTTTCCTACCTTCTTTTTACTTTTAGCTCTTATCTCTTATGTAAATGCCTCAGTATTAGTTCTGATTTTTATTATTTCTATTACAGGGTGGATGACTACGGGAAGACTCATTCGTTCTGAAAGTTTTACTATTACGTCTGCTCCCTTTATTAAGATACTAACTATCGCAGGTGTTAGCAAGATGAAGATTTTGTTGAAATATTATGCTCCCTTACTTGCACCTATTTATTTTGTCTCATTTACTTTTGGAGTAGGGGGTGCTATTCTTGCTGAGTCCGGTTTGAGCTTTTTAGGTTTGGGTATTACCGCACCTGAGATGAGTTGGGGTACGATCTTGAGTACAGCCAAATCTGTTAACGATATAGCTTGGTGGGTAGGTGTCTTCCCTGGTCTTATGATATTTTTGGTAACCTTTTCATTGATGAATATATCAAACTATCTACAAAAACTAAGTAATCAGAAAAAAGCATTAATTCAATAAGTACTAAAAAAACTATTTAAGGAACCCTCTTATGCAAGACAAAGTTGTTAGTTCAAGTCCTTTGGTTAAACTCGCAGCCGTTGTGATTATTATTGCAGGATTGATATCTGCAAAAAGTATCGTTATCCCTATTCTATTGGCGATATTTATTACTATTTTAACCTCTCCCTTATTGATATGGTTACAAGAAAAAGGCCTTCATGGGGCCTTGTCTTTACTTGGGATTATGGTGATTCTGATTATAGGTATGAGTTTACTTGGTTATCTGATAACCACTTCTTTAAATGATTTTGCAGCAAACCTTCCTGTATATGAGACAAAGCTTCGACAGAGTATGAGTGGGCTGGTTGGTTTTTTACACGAGCATGGTTTAGAGTTTTCTGAAGAGAGTATTTCCAGTTTCATTGATCCTGGTCGTATGGCTGCCTTTGCATCAGGCATTGTCAAAGGTTTTGGCTCCGCCCTTACCAATGGTTTTATGATCTTACTTTTGGTTGTCTTTATGCTTTTAGAAGCTTCGGTTCTTCCCCAAAAACTACAGGCCATACATGCAGACGCTTCTTCGCATGCTTCAGAGTTTTTGCACAATGTTAAACAGTATATGAAAATAAAAAGTATTTTCTCTTTTTTTACAGGACTTTTAGTCTATATCTGTTTATTGATAATTGGCCTTGATTATGCTCTTCTTTGGGCTGTATTGGCTTTTTTGTTGAACTTTGTACCTAACATCGGTTCTATCATTGCAGCAGTTCCTGCAGTCTTATTGGCACTTATACAGTTAGGTGTTATAGGGGCTTTAGAAGTTGTAGCTGTATTTGCGGTAGTTAATGTTGTTATTGGGAGTATTTTAGAACCAAAGTATATGGGGCAGGGCTTAGGTTTGTCTACGCTTGTTGTGTTTGTCTCACTGCTTTTTTGGGGATGGGTTTTTGGCCCGGTGGGGATGCTTCTTTCTATTCCTTTAACTATTATGTTAAAGCTTGCCTTACAAACCAACAAGGAAACAAAATGGATAGCTGTTTTATTGGATTCTGAGGTAAAAGAGTCTTAGACTATGCCTTACTCAAAAGGCACTGCATTAGTTTTAAATAAGCTCTTATCAGATGTTGGCTGTTTCTGTTGTTGAGAAGGAGAAGATGGTTTTGCTTCTTGAGGAACATATCCTTCTTCAATCCATTTTGCAATCTTTTCCTTAGAAGATGAAAATTTCAACCATGCCTTTGCTTCTGAAGGAGTAGCTACTCCAATACTTGTCCACGATTTCACTGCTTTAGGTGTGGTAACATCAATTTCACGCCAGTCTTGAATTTCTGCTGGGTACTTGATACCAGCATCTAACCACGGCGATGCTTTCGCAGGTGTCTTATAGGCTGAGTGTTTCCATTCGCTTACTGTACTTGCATCCAGTACGCCAGCTTTTATCCATGCCTTCGCATCTGAAGGACTTTCAACCCTTGCTTCTTTCCATAGACTTAAGGCTCCCGGAGAGTTAATACCAAGGTCTACCCATTGTTTTGCTTGAGCTGGGCTTGTAACTCCTAAGGTGTTCCATTTGACAACGTCAGGGTAACGTAGTTGTGATATTTCAGCCCATTCTTGCGCCTGTTCAGGTGTATGGCCCGCTTTTTTCCATTCAGATGCTATTCTTGCTAAAGGAATATCTGCATCTATCCATAAGCCTGCTTCTTCAGGAGTCTCGATACCGGCACGTTTCCACGCTTTTACTATCTTAGGTCTTTTGATCTTTAATTTTAACCATTTTCGACCCTCTTTATAAGATTTTACACCTGCTTTTTTCCAAAGATCGACTTCATTGATGTCAAGACCTATTCGCTTCCAACTTTTAACTTCTTCAGCATTTGTAATTCCTGCTTTAGTCCATAAATATGCTTCATTCGGATTTTTAACCCCGCTTTCTATCCATGCCTGAGTCTGTTTAGGACTCTTTATACCGGCATCTTTCCATGCTTTAACATGTTGTACATCATATAAACCAATATTTCTCCAAGCTCTTACATCGATAGGCTTTTTTAGGCCTATTTTCATCCATTGATAAGCATGTTTAGGTATTTTTGCATTGACCTTCATCCAGTCTGATGCTTCCTGTGGTGTTTTTACACCAATCTTTTTCCAATCTCTATAATCTTTTGCTTTAACATGGGCTGATTCCCATGCTTGCCATGAATTTGCCTTATCTTCATCCCCATTAAAACCGGCTTTTTGCCAGGGTGTCGGTGCTCCGCCACAGCCGATGATTAAAAGAGCAGACGCTAGAAGTAGAAAAGTTTTTGTTTTCATATGTGTTAATCCTATTATAAAGTCAAATAATATTACCAAAAGCTGACTTAAGAAGTAAAGATGTGTTATTAAATTCAATTGTGATTATACTCTTAAAGAGTTAATAGAGTTTAGTAAAAAACAAAATAATACAAATATTAACTTCTTTAAAGAATCCTGTCCTATAATATAAGTATGAGCCAATTTAGCTCAAACTCTTACAAGAAGGATAGGATTATGACTAAAGATAAAATGATAGAAGAAGCAAAAAAACAGATGCAACATTTTCAAGAAGAGATGGCGGTGTTACGTGAAACTAGTTCTGAGTTGAGCGTTGAAGCAAAAAAACAGTTTGATATTGGTGCAAAAGAGTTAGAAAGCCTATATAAAGAAGCAGATAAAAAATTTGACGGGCTGAGTTCTAAGGCTGAAGAAAGTTATAAAGAGGCAAAAGAGTTTATTGAGTTGACAAACAAGGCATTAAAGCATTCATTTCACTATTTTATGTCGCATTACCGTAAAAAATAGACCACCTTGTTTACGTAGAGAGCTTCTCGTATAGATATTACCTCTAAAGGGTCTTCTCCAAAACTGTTTTCATTTGGAGTGCCTTTTAGTGCTGCAAAGATAATAAAAGAACCTAAAATAAATATCTCAAGGGCATATTTTCTTGAAAAAATAATATATGTAAAGAGCCGAAGACGATACATTAGTAGCATAGTGAGTTAGGGCTTGTGAGGAAATAAGTTAAATGTAAGTTTAAAGGAAAAATAAAAAGAGTGGCGCGGTGGACGAGACTCGAACTCGCGACCCCCTGCGTGACAGGCAGGTATTCTAACCAACTGAACTACCACCGCATGTGTTAGAAGAAAGTAAACTTTCTGTTGTGTGTTGTTTTTATAAATGGTGGGCATTACAAGACTCGAACTTGTGACATCTACCTTGTAAGGGTAGCGCTCTACCAACTGAGCTAAACGCCCATTTATAATCTATAAGTTAAATATCATCTCTGGCGACCCCTAAAGGATTTGAACCTCTGTTCCTACCATGAAGTGATAGTGTCCTTGGCCACTAGACGAAAGGGTCAAGTACCTAAACAACATTAGTTTTTCACATAAAAACTAGTAAAAATGGTGGGCATTACAAGACTCGAACTTGTGACATCTACCTTGTAAGGGTAGCGCTCTACCAACTGAGCTAAACGCCCGTTTTAAAACATAATGGCGCGGTGGACGAGACTCGAACTCGCGACCCCCTGCGTGACAGGCAGGTATTCTAACCAACTGAACTACCACCGCATACAATGTTTTAAAATGGTGTCCTGTGATGGACTCGAACCATCGGCATCCTCATTAAAAGTGAGATGCTCTACCAACTGAGCTAACAAGACATTTTCTTTTAAGCTTTGACGCTTAAGAGGCCGAAATTATAGGGAAATGCGCTTTAATTGTCAAGACTTTTTTGAAGGAATTTTGAAAATATTTTGATAATGCCTATTTTAAGCATTATCAAAATGAATATTAGTTAAAAAATAATTCTTTGTCTAAGGTAACTAACATTTTTATTGCATACAAGGCAGATTGTTCTTGTATGTAATTTCGGTCTCCATTAAAATGAAGACATTGGACTTTAAGCTTCTCTTTGGAGCGTACACAAATATACACTGTCCCTACAGGTTTTTGCTCACTTCCCCCATCAGGGCCAGCAATACCACTTACGGCAATAGAATAATCAGCGTCGCTTACATTTAGTGTTCCTTCACTCATCTGTAAAACAGTCTCTTCACTTACTGCACCATGCTCCTGTAAAACAGCAGTGTCAACAGCAAGCCAATTGGCTTTTAGCAGATTGGAATAGGTCACCAAGGAGCCATCAAAGATAGCTGAAGATCCACTCTCTTTTGTTAAATAACTTGCAATTAGACCTCCCGTACAAGACTCTGCCATAGAGATTTTCTTCCCTGAATGTGAAAGTTTTTCTATAATATAAGTAGCCATATTTGATGCAGGAATTAGTTTTGTGTTTAGAAGGGATGTTGCAGAAGATATAAACTGAGCAATATGCCCATATCTTTTACTCTCTATAGTAAGCAAGACCCAGTCTTGCACAAGGTTTGAAAAATGTAGTTTTACCTCATAGGTCTGAGCTAAGGGATTTAAAAGAGCATTTGCTGTTTCGATATCGATATCAAAGAGCTGTACCTCTGCGAATCTTGAGTCATTGGAGATAAGAATTTGAGGCAAGGTGGTATTTTCTTGAGCCATTAAGACGTTTATAGTACTTTTTTTATACTGAAGCAGATAAGTGTCTTCTTCAAAAACAGAGGTGGAGGAGGGTATTAACATGTTTTCTTTGAGGATTTGGTTGTCTGATGTGATAGTACATAATAGCTTTCCCACCACACTGCTGGCTGACTTTGTTGCAAAGATAAGGATTTGAGATTCTTTACTAAGAAGCTTTTCAAGATGAAGAAAAAGAGAGTTGTCATTTTCTGCGTAATAAAAAAAAGTGTCAATCTCCCCTACCTTTTGGTGAAGCTCTCTTTTTATATAGTTTTGAAAAGGGGTGTTGGACTGAAACTTTCTTCCCACAAATAAAACAATTTTTTCCACAATTATCCTTAAAAACACTCTGAATGAATTGTGAAAAGTATAACATACTTCAAAAAATATATAAATATGGAAGCCTGATATCTACCTATATATAGAGACAAGAAGATGTATCAGTCTTTTTTAATGGGTTTATAGATATAATCCAAAACTTTTTAATATGGAATTTTCAGAGTCATCTGTAAATAACAAGAGCACAAAAGTGCCAGGGCTTAATGCCGAGTTAGCATTAGCCGTATTAATAGAAATAACCTAGGATATTTGATGAACTACAAAGATACACTTCTTTTACCAAACACAGCTTTCCCAATGAGAGGGAATCTGCTTAACAATGAAGCACCAAGATATAAGTCTTGGTTTGAAAAAGATGTTTATGCAAAGATGAAGAAAAATCGTGAGGGCGCGGAAAGCTTTACCCTTCACGATGGTCCTCCTTATGCAAATGGTCATACTCACATTGGGCATGCACTTAATAAGATTTTAAAAGATATCATCATCAAACAGAACTATTTTAATGGTAAGTCAGTTCGTTTTACTCCGGGTTGGGATTGTCATGGTCTACCAATCGAGCAGCAAGTTGAAAAGAAGCTTGGAGGAAAGCAAAAGAAGGAGCAGTTAGAAACTGCTGAAGTTCGCAAACTGTGTAGAGAACATGCTGCGAAGTTTGTTGATATTCAAAAAGAAGAATTCAAAGAACTGGGAATTATCGCTGACTGGGATAAGCCTTATGTGACAATGGATTACAAATTTGAAGCAAATATCTACCGTACTCTTTGTGCTGTGGCTAAAAAAGGTCTTTTGACTGAACGTTCTAAACCAGTGTTCTGGTCATGGGCTGAACGGACTGCACTTGCAGAGGCAGAAGTTGAGTATGAAGATAAAGAGGATTTCTCAATCTTTGTTGCCTTTGAACTTTCTGATGAAGCAAAGGTTCGTGCTTCTATTGAAGGTAATGCGGCTCTAGTTATCTGGACGACAACACCTTGGACACTACCTGCAAATACGGGTATTGCACTTAACCCTGAAGAGAAGTATGTTCGTACAGAAGATGGATATATTGTTGCTGAAAAACTTTATAACCAGATGATCGAGCAAGAAGTGGTTAAGGGGAAGGTGGTTCAAACCTTTGACGCAACTATCTTTGACAAACTTCATACTATTAATCCACTAAACGGACGTGCTTCTACTATCGTTCTTGGTGACCATGTTTTAATGGAAAATGGTACGGGTTGTGTTCATACCGCTCCGGGCCATGGTGAAGATGATTACCGTGTTGGTCTTAAATATGACCTTGAAGTGGTTATGCCAGTTGATGAAACAGGCTGTTATGATGATACGGTTGTAAAAGATCAGCTTTTTCCTAATCCAGAAGAATTTGTAGGAAAACATATCTTCAAGTGTAATGATACGATTAACGAACTTTTAGGTGATAAACTTCTGAAAGTTTCAAAATTTATGCACTCATACCCACACTGTTGGCGTTCACATACGCCACTTATCTTTAGAGCAACACGTCAGTGGTTTATCTCAGTTGATGATAAGCCAGAAGGTGAAGAAAAGACTTTAAGAGAAATCGCGATAGATGAGGTTGGTAAGACTTCTTTTTATCCTGAGACTGGACGTAAGCGTCTAAGTTCAATGGTTGAAAACCGTCCGGACTGGTGTATCTCTCGTCAAAGAGACTGGGGTGTGCCAATCGCATTTTTCAGAGTGAAAGCTACAGGTGAAGTACTTCTTGATGAGAAGGTACTTAACTACACAGCGATGATCTTTGATATGCAAGGCTCAGACACGTGGTACTCACTTCCAACTGAGCACCTTTTATATCCAGGTGCAGGTTATAAGGCGGATGAAGTAGAAAAAGTAACAGATATTCTAGATGTATGGTTTGATTCAGGTTCTACTTGGAACTCGGTACTGAAATCTAGAAACTATGACGCGGGTAAATACCAGGCTGACTTATACCTAGAGGGTTCAGACCAGCATAGGGGATGGTTCCAATCATCTCTTTTCTTATCTGCAGCAGTTGAGCACAAAGCACCATATAAGGCACTTTTAACTCACGGCTTTACCGTTGATGCCAAGGGTGAGAAGATGTCTAAGTCTAAGGGGAATGTTATTGCTCCTGAGAAAGTTATCAAGCAGTATGGTTCTGAAATCTTACGTCTATGGGTTGCACTTTCAGACTATCAAACGGATCTTAAAATCTCTGATGATATCTTAAAGCAGACAGCAGAACAGTACAGAAAGATTAGAAATACATTTAGATTTTTAATGGCAAATATTGATGACTTGGAGACTATCCTTCCTTATGAAGACTTAGGTCTAATGGATCAGTGGATTGTTTCTAAGGCAAGTGAAGTCTTTGATGAAGCACATGGCTTGTTTGGAAAATATAACTATGTTCAGGGAATGTCAGTAATTACGAACTTTATTGTAAATGAGCTGTCTGGTATATACTTGGCGGTTACTAAAGACAGTTTGTATTGTGATGCCAAAGACTCTAAAACGCGTAGAGGAAGCCAGTCAGCAATGGCGATTATCTTAAAACCATTGTTAATGTTATTGGCGCCTGTTATTACTTATACAGCTGATGAGATTTTTGACCAACTTCCTGCCTTTCTTAAGGGTGAAGCAGAAGATATCTTTGATATGGTATATACTCCAGTTGATGCACCGGCTTCACTTTTTGAAGAGACCTATATGTCAGAGGCTAGAAATCAGCTTTCTATCATTGTAGATGCACTTAAGAAAGAAAAAACGATTAAAGACACGCTAGAACTTGTTATTTACACCGAAAGTGAAAAAGTCAAGGCACTTGATAGAACAGACGCGGAAGATTGGTTCCAAGTGTCAAAAGTAATCTTCCATGATGATGCAGATGAACTTGGTACTTTTGAAGTTGAAGGTGACACTTTTAAAATCCTTAAGGCAGATAAGTCTAAGTGTCCACGTTGTTGGAAGTTTAGAGCATCTGCAGAAGATTGTCTTTGTGAAAGATGTTCTGAGGTAATGGCTTAATGCCAGCACTTAATGAAGCTGTACCATTTTGGTTTATTTTAGCGACAGTAGGTGTGATAGTAGCACTGATAGCTGTAGCGATAGTAATTATTAAAAAGAAAAAGGAAAGTATGTGATAACTCTTAAAGAAGCTTTAACTTTATCAGCTGATGAGATTAAGAACTTTCGTGAGGAACTTAAAAAAGAGATAGAAGAAAAAAAAGAACTTAATGCTTATGTTGGAATGGAAGAATCAGGAGAAGGTATTCCCCTTCTTATTAAAGACAACATTCAAGTTAAAGACTGGTCTGTGACGGGTGCTTCTAAAATCCTTCAAGGATATATCGCACCTTATGATGCAACCGTTATCACAAACGTAAAAGCAAAAGGTCTTTCTCCTTTTGGTAGAGCAAATATGGATGAATTCGCTATGGGTTCAACGACTGAAAGCTCATACTACGGTAAAACGCTTAACCCGGTTAATACAGACTGTGTACCGGGTGGAAGTTCAGGTGGTTCAGCGGCTGCGGTTGCAGGCGGAATCGCTATTGCTGCACTTGGTTCAGATACGGGTGGTTCTATACGCCAGCCTGCTGCCTTTTGCGGAATTGTAGGGATGAAACCGACTTATGGTCGTGTATCTAGATATGGTTTAGGTGCTTATGCAAGTTCACTTGATCAAATCGGACCCTTAACGCAAAACGTTGAAGATGCGGCAATACTGTATGACATGATCTCTGGATATGACCCAAAAGATTCAACTTCGGTTGATCTGGATTACACCGCTGTATCTGAAAACTTAAAACCTGAGCGTCAACTTCGCATTGCTGTTTTACCTCACTTTGTGAATGATGCATCTGATGATATTAAAAAAGCCTACATGGATACGATTGAAGTACTAAAAGCTCAGGGACATGAGATTGTCGAAGCTGAGTTGCTTGACGCTAAGTATGATATCTCTGCTTATTATGTAACGGCTACGGCTGAAGCATCAACCAATCTTGCACGTTATGACGGTATTCGTTATGGTACACGTGAACAAGGTGATAACCTTCAAGCAACTTTTGTACAGTCTAGATCTGAAGGTTTTGGTGAAGAGGTTAAACGTCGTATCCTTCTTGGAAACTTTGTTCTTTCATCAGGTTATTATGATGCGTATTATGTCAAAGCACAAAAAGTTCGTCGTTTAATCAAGCAAGATTTTGAAAAGGTATTTGAATCAGCTGATTTGATTCTTTCACCTGTCGCACCAAGTACAGCACCTCGCATTGGTGAACTTGAAGACCCTATGACCATGTATCTTTCAGATATGTACACAATCTCGGTTAACCTTGCAGGACTGCCGGCATTATCATTGCCAGTAGCAACAGCTGAAAGCGGGATGCCAGTCGGCTTGCAACTGATAGCACCTGCTTTTGATGAACAAACACTATTTGACGGGGCACTTGGCCTTGAAAATGCACTAAAAACTAAATAAGGAAACCACATGAATATTAAAAAAAGAGCACTTACATTTGCAGACGTTTTACTTGTACCTCAGTACTCAGAAGTTTTACCAAAAGAGGTGGATATCTCTACAAAGTTAACGAAAAACATCTCTCTCAACATTCCTATGGTTTCTGCTGCGATGGATACGGTAACTGAGTATGAGGCTGCAATTGCGATGGCTCACCTTGGTGGTATTGGTATTATTCATAAAAATATGGATATTGAAGCACAGGTTGCTCAAGTCAAAAAAGTTAAGAAAAGTGAAAATGGTCTGATTGTTGATCCTGTTTATGTTCAACCGGAGATGACACTGGCCGAAGCGCGTAATGTTATGGACAGAGCAGGGATTACAGGTGTTCCTGTAATTGATGCACATGATAAGCTTCTTGGAATCATGACAAACCGTGATATCCGTTTTCAAACAGATGATACTGCAAAGGTAAGTGAACTAATGACACCAATGCCTCTTAAGACAATTGAGCATGGTGCAAGTCTTGAAGATGCTAAAGCAATTATGCATGAGAACAAGATTGAGAAACTTCCTGTTGTTGATAAAAATGGAAACCTAAAAGGTCTTTTCACACTAAAAGATGTAAAGAAAAATGTAGCTTACCCTCATGCGAATAAAGATGACTTTGGTCGTCTTAGAGTAGGGGCAGCTATCGGTGTCGGTCAAATGGACAGAGCAACGGCACTCGTTGAAGCGGGAGTTGATGTTTTAGTACTTGATTCTGCTCACGGTCACTCCAAAGGTATCTTAGACTCGGTATCAGCTATCAAGAAAGCACTTACTATTGAAATCATTGCTGGTAATGTTGCATCTGCTGCTGCTACTAAGGCATTGATTGATGCAGGAGCTGACGCGGTTAAGGTTGGTATTGGACCAGGTTCTATCTGTACAACACGTATCGTAGCAGGTGTGGGTGTTCCTCAGATCTCTGCTATTGATGAATGTGCGGCAGAAGGCGCTAAGTATGGTGTTCCTATTATCGCTGATGGCGGGATTAAGTTCTCAGGTGATATGGCTAAGGCTTTAGCTGTTGGTGCCTCATGTATTATGGCGGGTTCACTTCTTGCAGGTACAGAAGAAGCACCGGGTGAGACTATCATCTATCAAGGTAGAAAATTTAAATCTTACCGTGGAATGGGTTCAATCGGGGCTATGACCAAGGGCAGTACAGACAGATATTTCCAAGAAGGTACAGCAGCTGACAAGCTGGTTCCTGAAGGGATTGAAGGACGTGTTCCTTTTTCAGGAACCATTGCTGATGTAGTTCACCAAATGCTTGGCGGTGTTCGTGCTTCAATGGGTTATTGTGGAGCAAAAGATATCCCTACTTACTGGGAAAATGCTGAGTTCGTAGAGATTACTTCTGCAGGACTTAAAGAATCACATGTACATGATGTTGTGATCACGCACGAAGCGCCAAATTACCACGTTTAGAAGATAGAAAATTACAGCACTTTGGCTTTAGCCCAGAAGTGCCAACAAACGAAATAGAGACTAGCAAAGACTTCAAAATCTTTTAACTTACTTTATTTCATCATGGAAAACAGTTAGATGGAAAACAAGGTTTTCTACTTGATATTTAGAAATTGAAAAGTTTTTATTGCTAAGTAGAATCCGGCTAAACAAAATTACGGAAAACAAAGGATGAATATTATGAAACAACAAACTGCTGCCCTACACGCGGGCTATGAAAAAGACTCTCAAAGCACAATGGCTGTGCCTATTTATCAAACAACTGCTTATGAATTTAGAGATGTCGAACACGCGGCAAACCTTTTTGCACTTAAAGAACTTGGAAACATTTACACACGCTTAATGAATCCAACGACAGATGTTTTTGAAAAACGTTTTGCTGAACTTGAAGGTGGTGAAGCGGCTATTGCTGCATCTAGTGGAATGTCAGCAATCTTTTTTGCGATAGCAAACTGTGCTGAGGCAGGTGATAATATTATCTGTGCTTCACAACTTTACGGTGGAACACTTACTCAGACACAACACACGCTTAAGCGTTTTGGAATTGAAGCACGTTTTTTCGATGTACATAATCCTTCTGAGATTGAAGCGCTTGTGGATGATAAAACAAAATGTATCTTTTTTGAGTCTTTAACTAACCCAAGTATCGATGTGGCTGATATCTCTGCTATTACGGCTATTGCTAAAAAGCATAAGATAGTATCTATTGTAGATAACACGGTGGCAACACCTATTTTATGTAAGCCATTTGATTATGGTGTTGATATTTCGGTTCACTCTGCAAGTAAGTATACAACAGGGCAGGGTCTTGCTATTGGTGGTATCTTGGTTGAGAGAAAAGGGCTGTTAGAGTTACTTAAAGACAACCCTCGTTACCCTCAGTTTAATGAACCTGATGAGTCGTATCATGGACTAGTATATGTTGATGTACCGCTTCCTATTTTTACCCTTCGTGTGAGACTTGGTCTCTTACGTGATATTGGAGCAGTAGTCTCTCCATTTAATTCATGGTTGTTCATTCAAGGGATGGAACATCTTAGTCTTAGAATGAGAGAACACTCAGCCAATGCGCTAGCGCTTGCAGAGTTTCTAGAAGCACATCCTAAGGTTTCAAAAGTCAACTATCCAGGGCTTAAGTCTAATTCTAATTATGACAATGCTCAGAAGTACTTCAAAGATGGTATGAGCTCAGGGCTTCTTTCTTTTGAAGTAGCAGATATGGCTACAGCAGAGAGAATAGTCAATGCCACAGAGCTTTACTCGTTAGTAGTAAATATTGGGGATTCAAAATCTATTATCACGCATCCTGCTTCAACGACGCACCAACAGTTAAGTGCAGAAGAATTAGTTAAATGTGGGGTTCCTGCCGGACTGATTCGTATCAGTGCTGGTTTAGAAGATAAAGACGATTTAATAGCCGATATTAAACAGGCATTAGAGAGTTAGAGATAGATTTGAAAACAGAAACGAAAACAGTACACTTTACGAACCCTCTGTATCTTGAGAGTGGTCGTATTATAGAGCCTTATGATATTACCTATGAGACCTATGGTGAGCTAAATGAAGACAAGTCAAATGCTATTTGGATCACACACGCCTTAACGGGTTCGCATCACGCAGCAGGAACGTATGAAAATGAGAACAAAGCCGGGTGGTGGGATGCACTCATCGGTCCGGGAAAAACAGTAGACACAGATAAATACTTTGTTATTTGTTGTAATGTTCTAGGTTCATGTTTTGGCTCAACTGGCCCTATCTCAGATGATTATGCAACGCATGCTCCTTATAGATATAAGTTTCCTGTTGTAACTATCAAAGATATGGTAAAAGCACAACGTATTTTACTTGATTCGTTGGGGATTTATAAACTTGAAGCTATTATTGGTGGTTCAATGGGAGGTATGCAGGCGCTGCAAGCAGCGGTAGATTTTCCTAGTTTTGCTAAAAAGGTCATTGTCTTGGCAACGACCCATGCAACACGTCCATGGGCTATTGCCTTTAATAAGATCGCTCAAGAGGCTGTCCTTGAAGACCCTGCCTTTAAAAAGGGTTATTATGACCCTGCTGATATCAAGATAAGTGGTTTGGTAGGTTTGGCAGTGGGGCGAATGGCAGGACATATCTCTTTTCTTTCACCTGATTCAATGGATAAGAAGTTTGGTAGAGAATATAAACGTACGGATGGTCTGTATGAGCTTTTTGGTAAGTTTCAAGTGGAGTCCTATCTGGAGTACAACGGGTATAATTTTACGAAATGGTTTGATCCTCTTTCGTATCTTTATATCACAAAGGCGATCAATATTTTTGATCTTTCACGTGGATTTGACTCTCTTGAAGATGCTCTTGCTAAAATAAAGTCAAAACTTTATCTTATAAGCTTTGAGTCTGATATATTGTTTGAGCCTAAAGAGTCAAAAGAGATTTTTGACATTATGCAAGATATACATCCTAAAGAGCAGTCTTCGTATTTAAATGTTGAAAGCTCTTATGGACATGATGCCTTTTTGGTAGAAGTAGATAAGTTTGATGCGTATATAAAGGAAGCACTAGATGGCTAAAGAGAACCTGGTAGATTTTGAGAAAAAACTAGAAGATGCAAAAGCAGTTTTAGAAAAATTGATGGACCCGGAGTTAACGCTCGATGCAAGTGTTAAGTCCTATAAAGAGGGGATGAAGACCTTGCAAGATGCTCAGAAGATCTTAGAAGAGGCTACGCTTGAGTTTGAAAAGATCCAAGGGGAGCAAGGCTAATGAGAGCTGCAATACTTCAAATCCCTTCAGTAGGAATGTCAACATCTAAGTTTGATTATTATCTTCGTATTGCAAAGTCCAAGGGCTGCAAGGTCGTTGTGCTTGGGGAATACCTTTTAAACCGTTTTTTTAAAGAGCTGGAAACTACACCTGTCGAAATGATAAAAGAGCAGAGTGATCATCATATAAAGACACTTAAGGTCTTAGCTAAAGAGTATGATATAAATATTATTGCTCCCCTTGTTATTGTTAAAAAGAAGCAAGCCTACAAAACAATTGTCAAATTCTCTCCTACATCTACCTCTTATTATTATCAGCAAATACTTATTAATTATAAACATTGGGATGAAGAGAAGTTTTTTGCCAATGAGGTAGCACCTTTAAAAGCACCTCTTACTTTTAGTGTTGATGGGTTTAAGTTTGCGATTATGGCAGGATTTGAACTTCATTTTGATGCCTTTTGGCAGGAGATAATGAGTAAAAATGTGGATGCTGTTTTACTTCCGACTGTTTCTACCTTTGAGTCACACGAGAGATGGAGAGAATTGATTAAGATGCGTGCTTTTACGAACTCGTGTTATATCATCAGGGCCAACCGTATAGGTGAGTATGTAGAAAAAGATGGTTCAAACTGGAATTTTTATGGAGACTCATTAGTGGTCTCACCTTCAGGTGAAATAGAAAACCACCTAGGAAATCAAGAAGAGCTTTTAATGATAGACTTAGACAAAAAAGCAGTAAAGTCAGCACGTAAAAGCTGGGGATTTAAAGAGGCTATTCAGAAAAGATAATGATGAAATTCTTAAGTAAACTCTTTGTCTTATTACTACTAAGTACTTTTTCTCTTCACGCTAATGTTGTATTGAATAGTGAAAATCAAAATATAGAGCTTCTTGGGGTGCCTTTTTATGAGGACAAGTCATCAAGTCTTAGCTTTGAAGATATTAAGAGAAAAACCTTCAAAGATAATGGGAATGCCGTAGCTAGTTTTGGTTTTACTAAGTCTCGATATTGGTTTAAATTTATTGTTGAGCCTCAGCCAAGTGCAAAAGAGAACTTATGGTGGCTGAATGTTTCATATCCACTTCTAGACAAGGTAGATGTTTACCTTTGTGATATGAACAATAACTTGATCTCACTAAGAAAATCTGGAAAGTTACGTCCTTTAAAAGAGCGTGAAATACAAGATAGAAACTTTCTTTTTCAACTAGATTTTGATAGTCCCCATATCGTATATGTAAGTACGAATACAGGCAGTGCCATGCAAGTACCAATGAGTGTTCAAACCTCTAAGAATTTGATGTCAAATGAGCAATACCTGCTTGTACTATCAGGTCTTTATTATGGCGTTTTTATTATTGTATTTTTTTATAATTTTATAAGCTTTGTATATACGCGAAAAAGCAACTACTTTTTTTACCTTATTTTTATTTCTACTTTTGGTTTGTATCAGCTCTCTTTGGATGGCTTAGGGATACAGTTTATCTGGTCAGAGTCTTATTGGATGGTACACCATGGAAACGGTACGATGATGGCTGTCATGATTTTAGCTGTCATCTTGTTTTCACAAGAATTTTTAAAGACAAAAGAGTATGCTCCCTTTATAGATAAGGCATTAAGAGCCTTATCCTATGGTGTTGCGATTTTATTGGTGTTCGCAACCTTTAGACCATATGGAGACGTCGTGGTGTTTCTAGCGACTATTTCGGTTATTTTGCCACCTGTTTTATTAACAACAGGTGTTATTGCTTATAGAAAGAAGTTTTATCCCGCACGGTTTTATGTGATTGGTTGGGGGTTTTTCCTAACAGGATCCGTTCTTTTCGCTATGAACAAATTTGCTGTGATAGAAGGATTTACCTTTTTATCATATGCACAGCAGATTGGTTCAGCTCTAGAGATGATTTTTATATCTTGGGCCTTAGCGGATCTTCAAAAGCAGTCTGAAAGAGAGTATCTTCATAAGCTTTCTGGTTTGAATACATTTTTACAAGATAAGGTAGATGAGTCGCTTAAGCAGATGCGTAAAAATGATCAGATGATGATTGAAAAATCACGTCTAGCGGCTATGGGAGAGATGATAGAACAGATAGCGCATCAATGGAGACAACCTCTAAACACGCTAGCACTTATCAATCAAAACTTTTATTTTCAGGTACAACTTAATACAGTAGATAAAGATGACTGTACTAATGCACATGATCAAATTAATGATCAACTGCAGTACATGTCTCAAACTATAGATGATTTTAGAAACTTTTCCCATCCAAATAAAGAGAAAGAGACCTTTGTTCTTGAGGAAGTAATTAAGAGTGCTCTAAACCTGAGTGAGGGAAGCCTAAAGTACGCTAAGATAAAATCGAATATCATTTCAGAGCGTGAACATTTAGCCTTTGGTATGCGTCATGAGATGATGCAGGTACTTATGAACCTTTTAAAAAATGTACAAGATATTGTTCAAAAGCAAGATATTAAAGACCCATGGATTAAGTTCTTTGTTGAAGAGTCAAAGGGAAATATTCATATTAAAGTAGAAGATAATGCCGGTGGTATCTATAAAAATCAGATTGAGTATATTTTCGAGCCATATTATTCTACGAAAGTGGGTCTTGAAGGTACAGGAATCGGCTTATATATGTCAAAAGAGATTATTGAAAAAAGCATGCTGGGTACCATAAGCGTAACAAACGGTGAATATGGTGCTGTTTTTGAGATAGTTTTACCTAAAGTAAGTTTGGATAAAACCTAGTTTTATTATTATAATATATTATAAGTAAAGGGAAAGCATTATGATGAAATATTTTCACCGCCAGGTACAATTATGGGGCGAAGAAACACAACAGAGTTTACAAGATAAAAAAATTGCCATTATTGGATGTGGGGGGCTTGGTTCTTCTTTAGCTTTCGCCTTAGGCGCATCAGGTATTGGTGAGATACATCTCATTGACTTTGATGAAGTGTCTGTACATAATATCCACCGTCAAATCGCTTTTAAAACGGGCGATGAAGATAAGAAAAAATGTGATGTAGTTGCTGAAGTTGTTGAAGCACGCTGTCCTTTTGTTAAGGCTATAGCCCATGATGATACCTTTGAAAGCTTTGCAAAGAAAAACATTGAAGTAGATCTGATCATAGACGCAACCGACAACCTGCCAACCAGAGCAAAGATAAATGAGTACTCGAAAGACGTTAACACACCATGGCTATATGGTTCTGTAGAAGCATGGAATGGTCAGGTCTGTTTCTTTGATAAGGCCTCTTTTGATGTTTTCAAAATCTCAAATAAAACACCGGCTGGTATAGCAGCACCTATTGTGATGCACATCGCTTCCCTCCAAGCTAATCTTGCCTTACGCTATCTAGCTGGACTAAAAATAAAAAAAGATTATTTATATTACCTTTTCTTTAATGACGAGGGTGAACTTATCACACAAAAATTCGGACTGCCTACTACTTAATATGTCTGAGTATATCTTCTCATCTCAAGAAAAAGAGTCTGAGTATAAGCGTTTATGTCTTATTCAAGACTCTTTTGATGAAAAATCTCAAAAACATCTTTTACATTCCGGCTTGCAAAAGGGAATGAATGTCTTAGAAGTGGGCATGGGTGCAGGCTCTTTAGCCTCTTGGATGAGTGAGATAGTAGAAGCTGAAGGCTCCGTACTGGGAGTTGACCTTAACACAGACTACGCTTTAGATCAAAACAGTTATGAGATACGTGAGGGAGATATTCTTGAACTTGATATCTCTAAGTCCTTTGATCTGATTCATCTGCGATATGTACTTATTCATAACCTTAAAGCCAAAGAGATACTGCAAAAGTTTTATACACTTTTAAAACCGGGAGGAAAGCTGGTTGTCGAAGAGCCGGACTTTAGTCTTGCTAAATGGATTGATGCCAAAGACCTTGAGGGTTGTAAGCGCGTGAACTCGGCTATTTGTAAGATGTTTGAAAACAAAGGTCTCAAGCCATATTATGGCTCAGTCGCTCACTTAAGTCTGCAAGAGCTGGGTTTTGAGATAAAAGATAGTAAGTCTTATCTACATCTATGTAGTGGAGGTGAAGATATCTCAAGAGTAATGGAGCTTTCTACAAGCGCTTTAGAAGAAGAATATATACAAACAGGTCTATGTTCCAAAGAAGACATTCAAGCTTACTTGCAGGCTTGTAAAGACAAAGAGTCTTTGGCCGTGTATTATGCGACCATAGCCCTTATGGTGGTGAAGCCTATGGAAGTAATAAAGAAGGAAGAACCCTTCCTTGATGAACCGATAGCGTTGCTAAAGGTGTCAAAAGTATGTCAAGACGGTATAAACCTTGCACAGAGTGATGATGAAATACAAAGGTGTTTTGCCTTAATGCAAGAGCTTCGTCCCCACCTAGATGAAGAAGCCTTTGTGTCTCAGATACAAGGACAGATAAAAGAGGGGTATCAACTTTTTTATCTATGTAAGTCAGATGAGGTGCCCTGTTTGGCTGGATGCAGGATTTCTACAAACTTAGCCTGGGGAAAACATCTGTATATTGATGATCTTATCTCAAGTGAGACACAGCGTTCAAAAGGTCTAGGAAAAGAGATGTTAGAGTATTTAATAGACTTAGCCAAGAGTGAAGGGTGTGAAGAGATCCATTTAGACTCAGGAGTTCAGAGGTTTTTAGCACACAAGTTTTATCTGCGCGAGGGCTTTAGGATAGCCTCACATCATTTTACTTACAAAGTAGATATATAATCAGCAATTAGTAAGATGTCCGCATCGCTTAAAGGCTTGCTTTGACCTTGCATAAGTCCCTTCATCTTTCCGCCATAGCTTCCGTCTTTGTAACCATTGAGTGCAGCTTGGGTCTGTTTACTTGGCCAGCCTGCAATAGGCTTTGAGGCATTAAGTGCTGATTTTTTAGCATCTTTTCCATGACATGAGGCACATTTTTGAGCATATAAGCTAGCCCCTGTTGGAGTAGGTGTTATTACGGCTACTTGGATTTGCGCTTCTTGGGTCTTTTCATTGACGTCATTTAGCGTTTTTTTAGCTTGTTTAAGGGCATCGATTTTTGTGTCAACAACAGTTTCGCTCTTTTCTTCATTAGCAGGGGCACTGCTACATGCAGTCAATAAGATTAGTGTTAGAAGTGATAAAATTTGAATTTTCATAAAATTCCTTAGTTTTTTTCTAGTATTTCAATATATCCGCGTGAAAGTCTGACAGTGCTCTTATGCTCAAACTTTCTAAAAGTCGCTCATCAAGTTTTTCAAGCGAACATCTTTAATCATTTCGGCTAAGGCACTAAGACGAAGATCATAAAGCCCAAAGATAAATTATTGACACTTTGGCTTATTCCAGCAGGTATGCTGAGGGCAAGGACATGATACAAAAGCTTATCTTGAGCCTTTTTGCTTAACTTGTTAAAAAAGGGAAGCTCTGCACACATGCTCTTGATTGAAAATTTAGCGTATAATAGTGAACTTTATCTAAGTAAGCTATAGTAAGTTCATAATAAAAATGAGTCCAAAGTTAGATTTAAGCCAACTACCATAAGACTATATGATTTTTAGGCTCTGACTTAGGTTCTTTGTGTAAAAAAATGCTATAATCTCGCAAAAATAAGTAAGTATATGCAATTTGAATCCTACCCCTTTGAAAAACTCAATACACTTTTAGCAGATGTAACTGCTCCACATGACAAAGAACTTATCGCCTTAACCATTGGTGAACCGCAGTTTGAGACACCTTCATTTATTCAAGAAGCCTTTAAAAATTCCTCATCTCTTTTAAAAAAATACCCTAAAACAGCAGGTGAACTTGAAACAAAAGAGGCTATGATCTCTTTTAATCAAAAACGTTTTAATATAGAACTTAAAGATGAAGAACTTATCCCTTGTTTTGGTACACGCGAGGTTCTTTTTAACTTTCCTCAGTTTTTACTTTTTGATATAAAAGCCCCGGTAATGGCTTTTACCAACCCTTTTTATCAGATATACGAGGGTGCTGCTATTGCAAGCCGTGCTAAAATGGTACTTTTGAACCTTAACGAAGACAATGCGTTCAGGCCAAGTATGAGTGAAGAACAGATGCAAGAAGCCGACCTTGTCATCTTGAACTTTCCAAACAACCCCACTGCTTCAGTGCTTAGTTTAGCAGAGTTGGGTGAGTGGGTTAAACTGGCATTGAAATATGACTTTGTTTTACTCAATGATGAATGTTACTCAGAGATCTATATTGACACACCTCCGCCGTCCTTGCTTGAAGCGGCCAAACATGTGGGAAACACATCTTTTAAAAACATCTTGGTGATTAACTCAATTTCTAAGCGTTCATCAGCTCCAGGACTTCGCTCCGGTTTTATCGCTGGTGATGCTCAGATCTTAAAAAACTATATGCAGTACAGAACCTATGTAGGTTGTGCTTCACCCCTTCCCCTTCAAGCAGCGGCAGCGGCTGCGTGGTTAGATGAAGAGCATGTGGCACGTTCTCGACAGATATATAAGAAAAATTTCGAGATTGCAAAGGAAGTCTTAGGCACAAGTGTTCCTGAGGCGAGTTTTTATATCTGGTTAAAGGTAGGTGATGAGATTTCTTTTACTAAAAAGCTCTTTAAAGAACATCATGTCAAAGTCCTTCCAGGTTCTTTTTTGGGAAGAGATGATGAAAAGGGTGAAAACCCGGGCAAGGGATATATCCGTATCGCTCTGGTACATGATGAAGCGGCAACACGCAAGGCTATGGAGGCTATCAAAGCATGTCTGAACTCTTAGTACAAATACGAGAAAAATCTATAGAAGCAGTGCATGTTGGGGATATAAAAGCTCTGTATGAACTTGTTGAAACCCATAATGAAGAACTTAACGATGAGATTGAACAAGGCCTGTATGGAAACATCTTAGAACTTGCCTTAGAACTGTTAACCAATGCGTTAGAATCTAAGGATAAACTCTCACTCAAAGATGAACAGCAAGCTTATACGCTTCGTGCCCTTTATGAGTATGCGATATCTCACTACAGTAGCAAACACTTTGCAGATGCGAAGGCTCTGTTTGAAGTTTTAGAAGGCACGGCTGAAGAGAAGAGTTTTATAGAAGCTATGAAAATCCATGCAGCAGCAGCGGCTAGGGAGATAGATATAGACAACTTTATTGATGACTTTTGTATAGTAAACGACAAATTGGAAGATTTTTATATCAAAGAGTTTAAAAAAGAGGCACAAAACTTGCTGTTACAAGTAAACGATTCGAAGGTAGTTAAATGAAAATTCACTTCATTGGTATAGGTGGGATTGGTATTTCTGGGTTAGCAAAGTATATGCTTGCTCAAGGTCATGAGGTAAGTGGCTCAGATATATCTGAAACGGTTATAACTAAAAAGCTAGAAGAATTAGGGATGAAGTTGACTATTCCTCATAACTCATCTGCTATTACAGACCAAGACTTAGTGGTTCATTCAGCTATTATCCGTCCTGACAATGTGGAAGTGCTCGCGGCAAAAGAGAAAAACATAGAAGTAGCGGCTCGAAGAGAAGCGCTTCCTATGATTGTTAAAAACAAAAAGGTGTATGCGGTTTGTGGTGCTCACGGTAAGAGTACAACCACTGCCATCTTGTCTTCTATCTTAGATGGTTCGGCTATTATTGGCGCTGAATCTAAAGAATTTAAGGATAATGTCCGTCATCATGAGTCTGATGTGCTTCTTTTTGAAGCCGATGAAAGTGATGGAAGCTTTTTAAACTCAAATCCGTACTGCGCTATTGTTCCTAATGCAGAACCTGAGCATATGGAGTATTATGATTATAACTTTGACAGGTTCTATGATGCTTACAAGACCTTCATAAACTCAGCGAAACTTCGTGTATTAAATGCTGAAGACCCATTTTTATCTACGCTGGATTGTGAGGCGATTCGTCTGTATCCAAGCAAGGACATCAAGAGTTTAGAATACGTTCTTATCAATGATGAGCCTCATACACGTTTTGAACTTTTAGATATGGGTGTATTTGAGGTGTGGGGATTTGGTGAGCACATCGCTATTGATGCTGCACTGGCTGTTCTGGCAGCGACTCAGAGTGAAGATATAGAAACAGTGAGAGAAAAGCTTTTAAACTTTAAAGGTATCAAAAAACGTTTTGATATTATTAACAAAGATGATGCTATTTTAATTGATGATTATGGTCATCACCCAACAGAGATTAAAGCAACGCTGGAGTCGGTTAAAGCGTATGCAGATCTAATGGGTATAGACAAGATTACTTCTATTTGGCAGCCGCATAAATACAGCCGTACTATAGATAACCTTGATGCATTCATTAAATGTTTTGAAGGTACATCTGACCTTATCATTCTCCCGGTTTGGGCAGCAGGTGAAGCAAAACGTACCATTGATTTTGAAAAAGATTTTGAACGATACTCTCCGCTTATGGCTGATGGTGTAAAACGCTCAAACAATGACTTAGATGTTATGAAAGATGATAAGGTGCTAAAGTCTTTGGATAAAGGCCTTATTGTTGGTTTTGGTGCGGGTGATATTACCTATCAGTTAAGAGGGATTGCTTAATGGCTTATCTCTTTGGTATTGCACTTTTACTTCTTCTTTTTGTTGTCTTGCATTTTTTTACAGAGATCTCATTAAAACAGAAACTTGCAACAGTTTCTATCATAGGGGGCTTAGTTCTAGGTGCCTATTTGTACAACCTTAACAGTGAAAATCGCAGGCTTCATCTAGAAGGTGTTTTACTGGAGTTTATGCATAATAAGACTATCTCTTGTAACGGTCTTGATGTGAATAATTCACAATTTTCTTACAGCTCAGGTACACAAACCTTCATAGGGCTTAAAGAGAGTAAAATGTCGGGACGTCTGATCAGCCTAGATACATGTCAATAGAAAACGATTCAATTTCTGCTCAGCTAGATCTGAGCGCCTTCCTTCACGAGTTTTACGAATTTCTTAGTAGAGAAAAACCTTATTATATCGAGGGTGATCAAAACCGACATTTCTCTTTGATTAAAGAGCTTGAAAAACATGAGTTTAACTCACCTACTAAGGTGAAGTCTCTAGATTCTGCTTTGGGGTATCTCAAAAAACAGGGGATGCTTAACTTAGAAGATATATTCGAGTTTGTAAAGATTATCCGTTATTTTCATTATTTGCAAAACAGAGACTTTGAAGGTCTTTTAGGCTCGTGGATTAATGGGATTGAGATACATGAAGACTTTGCTGAGATAGAAGGCTATTTCGATAACGAGGGTAATTTTAATGAGAGCTTAGATGAAGATCTAAGTAAGATGAACCTTACCCTTAAACATCTTAAAGAACAACTCTCTGCTAGTATGAAACGCATCTTATACACACAAAAACTGGAGTCATATCTTGTAGATAGACAGATACACTTTCATAATGGTGAAGAGTGTTTGCTGTTGCGTGCTGGTTTCAATCATCATCTTAAGGGAAACATTGTTGGTAGAAGTTCTGCCGGTTTCTTTTATGTCTCACCTGATAGCATTGCCAAACTCAAGGCACAGGTAAACTCAGTGAAACAAGAAAAAGAGTCCGTACTTTATGAGTACGCACGAAGTTTTTCACTCTCTATGCAGAAGATGCACGGGTTTTTGAAGTTTATCAACAGAAACTTTGACCTTTTTGACCATTACCAAGCACGTATCTTTTTCGCCAGAGCCAAAGGCTTACATCTTTTAAAAGCAGAAAAGTCAGATGTTATCATCTTAAATGAGTTTAAACATCCCGCCATTGCCAATGTTAAATCTGTTTCTGTAGACTTTTCAAATCCGGTCTTGATGGTAACAGGTGTAAATGCAGGTGGTAAGACGATGCTTTTAAAAGCTATTCTTTCAGCCGCGTATTTAGCAAAATATCTTATTCCTTTGCCTATTAATCCAAAGAACTCACGTATAGGTACCTTTAAAAACATTCACGCCATCATTGATGACCCGCAAAATGTTAAAAATGACATCTCAACCTTTGCCGGACGTATGCTCTCTTTTGGAAAGCTTTTTTCTCAGGACAAGATGCTTATCGGTGTGGATGAGATCGAACTAGGAACAGACTCAGATGAGGCCGCGGCCTTGTTTAAGTCTATGCTTGAAGCCTTAATGAAAAAAGGGATGAAGATAGTTGTAACCACCCACCATAAGCGTCTTGCTTCACTTATGGCTGAAAATAGAGATGTTTCCTTGATGGCGGCGGTGTATGATGAAGAAAACCGTCGTCCGACGTATGGGTTTTTACAAGGTATTATCGGAAAGTCATATGCCTTTGAAACAGCTCTTAGATATGGTGTTCCGGCTCCCCTCGTCAAAGAGGCTAGGGTGATATATGGAAAGAACCATGAAAAACTAAATGCTTTAATAGAACGTTCTTCTGAACTAGAACGCTCACTGGTTCAAAAACATGAGAAACTTGATGCCGAGTTAAATGAAGTCTATGAGCAGAGAAAAGAGTTAAAAGAAGCCCAAGAGGCTATATATAATGAGCTGAAAAAAGAGAAAGATACACTGAGTGCTGCTTATACCAAGGCGATAAAAGAAGCTAAGGTCGCCGTAAACTCCAAAGATGAAAAAGAGTTGCACCGAGCACTCAACAAAGCAAATAAAGAACTTCCTAAAGACAAGCCGCATATGAAGGTGAAAACACCTTATATCTTTAAAGAAGGTGACGCGGTTCAATACAGAAGAACGCATGGAACTATAATCTCGATTAAGAAAAAAGAAGCGATGATAGAGGCTGAGGGTATGAAGCTTAGAGTAAAACTAGTAGAGCTTAAACCTGTACAAAAAGGCCTGCTTAAGCAGAAGAAAACACAACTTACCGTTCAAAAAGAGAAACGCTCTGGTCTGAAGCTTGATCTTCATGGGCTTCGGGCTGAAGAAGCTATGGAGCAGATGGATGTTTTTCTCTCCGATGCGCTTATCTCAGGTTGGGATGAGGTGCTTATCTATCATGGAATAGGGACGGGGAAGCTTTCTTACGCGGTTAAGGAGTTTTTGAAGGTACATCCTTCTGTTAAGTCTTTTAGTGATGCTCCTGCGCATATGGGTGGGTTTGGCGCAAAAATTGTTGTGCTTTAGGTTTTTAGTTTAACATTTATTTTATCTCCTCGTTTTTGTGGTTACATTGGCTTGTTTTGTAAGTTTATTTGATATTGGATACGCTTGTTCTTAGTTATGTTCTCTATCTCCCCACTGGAAAGGGTAGCGTGACTTTTTGTGTCTGGATGCAAACATACAAAACAAAACTTATAACTTTCGCCTAGTTTATTGGCTATAGAAAATTCATTTTCTGTAGCTCCAAAGAAAAATCCGTAAGGGTTGTTTTCTAATCTCTTTTTTGTAGATTTAATTTCTATCAATGTGATTTTATCCTGAGAATTCAAAATGAACTTTTCTTCACTATTTATATGTCCATCGACTTGAATCAGATCAAAGGCTCTAATATACTTTGAACTTAAACCAAAGTGCTCAAGTATTGCTTTTCTACTTTCTTTATCTGGTTCAATAAACGATGGATCACTTTCCATTAAAAATAAAATTGCTTCTTTTTCAGTTGTATTGTTTTTTAGAGTAATTTCATAAGATTGAGCTGATGCCATTGATTTCCAATTTATTTATTTGTAAGATAACTTGTTGACATCCAGCATAATATATGTATATCGCTGAATATATGATGATGTCTTACTATTTATCAATTGAAACTGCTTATCCAAGTTGCTATATTTATGATGTTCCCATACTTCTTTTGACCGCAAAAGAAGTATGCAAGAAAACTCCCGAAACGGGCTTCGAGTCGAGTAGCTACTCGATACCTTCATTCCATTTCTTTTATCTCTAAAAATGCCAAACTCACTGCGTTCAGACAGAGTCATTTTTTTAACGAGAGAAAAGAACTTCCATTCAGCTCTGTAGAGGTTTCGGAAGAGAATCAAGCGGTGACGCACCTATGAAGGTAAAAGCTCTGTTTTTATCCCTAGCCAACTTGTGTAACACATTATATTTCTTATGTCGAGGGTGTATGACAGAAGCATTAGCTTCTGAATTTAATGGTGCGTTACCCTTTGGACGTGTCAGAACATCTGCAAAACCGAATGGAGAATAAAAGTTATCGTTAAGAAAATGGCTCTGTCTGAACGCAGTGAGTTTGACATTTTTAGATGGGTTTTATTTGGAATGAGGGCACTTGACAGCTGTCAAGTTTGAAGCCGTGGCGAGAGCTTTTCGCTTCCTTTTCTCGGTAGAAAAGGATGAGACACGTTAAGAGAATGGTACTTATGCCAATATGCATCTACTCTCAAAGATATAAGAAATTAGAATTAAAACCGAATGTGCTATAATAAATAAAAATCTGTCTAGGGGTAGTATGGAACATCTTCATGATTTAATGGACCTCGGAAAAGAACTTAAGGTTTTATACGTCGAAGATGATGAAAACCTTCGTTTGGAAACGACCAAGATTATCGAAAGAATCTTTGCAAAGGTTGATGTCGCAAGTGATGGAGTTGAGGGTTTTAATGCCTTTGCGACTACGCATTTTGACCTTGTTATCACAGATATTGAAATGCCACAAATGGATGGTATCGAGATGAGTCGTAATATCCGTTCTATTAATAAAGATACTCCTATTGTTGTTGTTTCAGCGTATTCAAATACGGACTATTTTATGGACGCGATTGCTATTGGAATAGATTATTATATTCTTAAACCTATTAAGATGCCTCGCCTGATTGATACGCTTTTTGCGGCAGTTAAACGGGTAACAGACAAACGTATTGCAGATCAGTTCCGTCAAAAAGAGATCTCTAAGAAGATTGAAAAAGCTTCTCAAAATATGCTTGCTGAGATTACCAATGTTTCTCCTAATCCGACCATTGTTTATACAAACGGTAGTATTACCTTTATGAACCGTGCTTTTCAAGAACTTTTTGAAGAAGATGACCTTAAAAAACTTGTTGCAAATGAGCAGTATCTGTGGAACTTTTTGAATAAGAAGATCTCTATAGATAATGTTGTTCATACAGACAATGGTTTTATTGAACAACTTGATGATTTTAAATCCCAAGGAAATAAACATAAGATCTCTTTACGCACAAAAAAGGGTAGAAAGATATTTTATGTGTTTAGAAATCCTCTTAATCTTGAAGGTACACAAGAGAGCGCTGTGTATACTTTTAATGATATTACTGTACTTGAATATCAAAAAGTTCAGATCGATCAGTATAATGAGTACATGAATGAACTAATGTACACAAAATATAAATCGACAGAGCACGAAGGCCAACCTGATATTATTGATAAAGTAAAATTTTAAAGAGCCTGGTCTTTTAACAAAGACGAAGCTTGATTCCACTAATCCCGCTAAGAGAAAAATATGACCCACCAAGACTACCTAGAAAATATTAAGACCCTGAATAAGTATTCGCATTATTATTATGTGTTAGACGACCCTTTAACAACGGATGAAATTTATGACAAGCTTTATCATGAGGTCTTTGCTTATGAAGAAGAACACCCCGAAAAGATAGAGATGGACTCACCGACGCAACGTGTAGGTGACATAATCTCAGAAGGTTTTAACAAGGCGCCACACTTAAGCCGAATGTGGTCTTTGGAAGACTTGTTTAACAGTGAAGACTTACACAAGTGGTTGGATAAGGTAGGCAAACTCAGTGACAATATCTCTTTTTATTGTGAACCGAAGTTTGATGGGGCAAGTCTGAACTTGATATATGAGGGTGGAAAATTAGTTCAAGCTATTACCCGCGGAGACGGGGTTATTGGTGAAGATATTACGCAAAATGCTAAGACGATTCGTTCGGTGCCCTTAAAAATCGAGTACAAGGGCCGTTTGGAGATTCGCGGTGAGGTGGTTATTTTTAAAGATGAATTTGAGAAGATCAATGAGCAAAGGGCCAAGGAGGGTGAAAGTATTTTTGCCAACCCTCGAAACGCGGCTGCTGGAAGTTTAAGACAGTTAGACTCTCGAATCACCTCTTCGCGTAACCTTGTCTTTTTACCTTATGGTCTGGGTGAAAACTCTCTTGATTTACCTCTACTTTCAGAACGTATGGTCTTTGTGTATGAATTGGGATTCAGACGACCTCCTCTTCGTTCTCTAGCTAAAGGCTTTGATGAGATTGAAGAGGTATATAAGCAGATGATTGATGAGCGTGACAGCTTTGATATGATGCTTGACGGGATGGTTATTAAGGTCAATCAGATCGAGGCTCAAGAAGAGATGGGATATACGGTTAAAAACCCCAGATGGTCATCGGCGTATAAGTTTCCTGCAGTTGAAAAAATTACGACTATCAAAGATATTATCCTTCAAGTAGGGCGTTCCGGTGCAGTCACACCGGTAGCTGTAGTCGAGCCGACACCAATAGAAGGGGTTGTGGTTGAACGTGCTTCTTTACATAACTTTGATGAGATAGACAGAAAAGATATCCGTCTTGGAGATAAGGTGATTATCCTTCGTTCAGGCGATGTGATCCCAAAGATCATCAAGGTCTTAGTACATGAACGCCAAGAGGGAAGTGTGGCTTATATACGTCCGACTCAGTGTCCTGTATGTGGTTCTGAGCTTTTAGACGAGGGCGCACTGACAAAGTGTCAAAACCTTGAGTGCTCTTCACGTGTTGTCAACTCTATTATTTACTTTGCTTCTAAGCCTTGTTTGAATATTGACGGATTAGGTGATAGGATTGTTGAAGTCTTGTTTGAAGAAGGACTGATCAAGTCTGTGATTGATTTATATTTTTTAGAGTTAGAACAACTCTTGGCACTAGAAGGCTTTAAGCAAAAGAAATCAGAGAAGATTATCAAGGCCATTTCGGATTCCAAGGGCAAGGAATGTTGGCGTTTTATTAATGGTATGGGGATAGAACATATCGGTGAGGTCGCTTCTAAAGCTCTTTGTGAAAACTTTGGTCTTGACTTTGTTCATGCAGATAAAGAAAAGCTTGTTAGTGTAGATGGCATTGGAGAAGAGATGGCTGAGTCTCTTTTAGAGTTTGTTCGTGTCAATGGTGAGTATATACAAAGACTGCAAGCAGTGTTAGAACCACTCAAACCAGCTGAAAAAGTAGAAGCTCATGATAATCCCTTTAAGGGAAAGGTTGTTGTTCTTACCGGGTCTATGAGTGAGTCACGTGGAAATATCAAGACTATGCTTGAAGGGCTTGGGGCCAAGGTCTCCGGTTCTGTTTCTAAGAAAACAGACTTTCTTATCTATGGAGAGGATGCGGGGTCTAAGTATGATAAAGCTGTTAGCTTAGATGTTGAAACCATCACTGAAAGTTACATGAGAGAAATAATTTAGTTTTTAGCTTAGAAGTACTATTATCAATGATAGCGTTATTTTCAAAAGGGAAGGTGGATTATGCCAACTGCTACAGCAAGCTGTCAATCTTTAGAAGATGTAAAACTAGATACGGTACCTATGTCAGCCGAAGAGTTTAAAGAGATCTCCGACATTCAACAAGAAGTTTTACAGATGGTAGCTGAAGGGTGTAGCAAAAATACAATTTTGGTTAGTTTATGTAAGCTGAATGAATCACTTTTACCTAATTCGGTTTCTTCAATCATGTTAAAAGATGAAGAAACAGGCTTGCTTAATGTCTTGTGTGCACCCAGTGTTCCCGAAGCGGGACATGAGGCATTAAAAGGGTTGAAACCGGGTCCTGGTGGTGGGTCATGCGGAAATGCAGTGTATAAAAATCAAGCCCAGTATGTAAGCGATACTTTTAATGATGAGCGCTGGGCAGACCTTCGTCCTGTAGCGAGTGATTTCAACCTCTGTTCGTGTTGGTCAATGCCTGTACGCAGTAAAGATGGTCAAGCAATAGGAACCTTTGCCCTATCCTCATTTGAACATAGAGCCCCGTCTTCTTTTCATAAGATGTTGCTTGATGTGTCCGCCTTTATTGTTGGTGTTGTAATACGAAGAGATTCTCAAGCTGCTTAGCTTTTAAGTAGGCCTAGCTTACTGTTATTCACTTGGCTATTGTAAACTAACTTTTTATTTCAGTCACTCCTTATAAAATCTTGTTAGAATTCCTAAAAATTAGCGTATGAAATAAGGAACAAAATTTTGATTAAACAAGACCAACTGCCAATGGTAGATACAATCAGTATGAATGATACACATTTTGACGCGATGCTACTTATCAATAAACTTTCCACAGCTGTAGAAGATGCCAATATTGAGGCTGTTAATGAAGTCTTTCAAGAGCTGATAGAGCATACGGTGCAACACTGTAAAAACGAAGAAGAGATGATGGTAGAAAAAAAGTTTCCTCCTTATCCAGCCCATAAAGAAGAGCATGACCTAGCCTTAAGTGATATGCGTCAAGCTGCCTCAGAGTTTACGAAAACACAAGATATGCAGGCTGTAAAAAAATATTTAGAATTAAATTTAGTTCCTTGGTTCTTACAACATACAGAGACGATGGACGCAGTTACTTCGATGTTTTTAGAAAACAGTGAAGTACATCGTGCTTATTGGGACAGGTTGAAGCCAAGAGAAAAGTAAAGAAGAATATATTTTGATTACACAAGACCAATTACCAATGGTAGCAATGCCAAGTATGAATGATACGCATTTGGAAGAGATCCTTATTATAAACAGACTCGATACGGCTGCAAGAAAAAATGATACAAAAGCAGTATCTGAGATATTGCAAGAGCTACTAGAACATACAACCATACATTTTTTTGATGAAGAAGATATGATGAAAGACGCATTGTTTCCCGCTTATCAAACGCATAAAGGTGAGCATGACAGACATTTGCAAGAGCTCAACGCTTTAATACAATATTTTGAAGAAAAAAAAGATACCAAAGCAATATATATTTATATTGAGGGCTCTTTAACACCATGGCTTACTAACCACATAAAAACTATGGATACTATGACAGCTATGTTTTTACAAGAAGGACTCACTACAGCGTGTTCTGCTGCTAAGGGATGTACAACAGAAAACTGTTAAAACTTTAAAATTATTTTCAAAGGATAAGTCTTTATTAATAGATCAGACCTAAAATAATTTTTCAGCATCTGCTTATAAAATCTTGTTACACTTCGTACAAAAAAAGGCTAACAATGGCATATAATGAATTAAGTCCTGAAGAAGCATATGTAATCCTTCAAAAAGGCACAGAGGCTCCTTTCTCAGGTGAACTCAACGCAAACAAGGAAAAAGGCGTTTATACCTGTAAGCAGTGTAATGAACCCCTGTTTAATTCAGAAGACAAGTTCGATTCTGGAACAGGTTGGCCAAGTTTTGATGATGAAATCCAAGGTGCAGTAAAACGTATTTCAGATACAGACGGGTATAGAGTAGAGATTGTCTGTGCAAACTGTGGTGGGCATTTAGGCCATGTTTTTGAGGGTGAAAGAATGACACCAAAGAGTACACGTCATTGTGTGAATTCTCTGTCTCTAGGCTTTGTTAAAGAAGACTAAAAGAGTATAATTTGGGTATATAATTATAAAGTACCCAAAAATGATACGACTTGATCAATATTTAGTAGAAAACAATCTAGTAGATAGCCGAAATAAGGCGCAACAACTTATTAAAGACTCCAAGGTCACCGTTAATAAAAAGGTGATCACCAAACCTTCTTTTAAAATCTCTGATGAACTTATCGAACTTGATGATGAATATGTGTATGTCTCAAGAGCAGCGTATAAACTAAAAAACTTCCTTCCTCTTCTTTCTTTTGACATCAAAGGTATGAATGCCTTGGACATAGGCTCATCTACAGGCGGCTTTACAGAAGTGCTCTTGATGAATGGTGCAGCTTCAGTAACAAGCGTAGATGTAGGCTCATCCCAACTGCACGAGAAGCTTTTAAGTGATGAACGTGTTATCAGTGTTGAAAACCAAGATATACGCAGTTTTGAGAGTGAAAACAGTTTTGAACTTATTACCTGTGATGTCTCATTTATCTCATTGCAGCATATTTTAGAAGCTATTGATACACTTAGTTCACAATATATGGTATTATTATTTAAACCCCAATTTGAAGTGGGTAAAGACGTTAAGCGCGATAAGCATGGTGTAGTCACAGATAAAAAGGCTATATCCGCTGCGATGACTAAGTTTGAAGACACTTGTATGCTTATGGGCTGGAATAAGGTCTTGATGGAAGCATCATCGATAACCGGAAAAGAGGGAAATGTTGAGTACTGTTACTGCTATGCAAAAAATTGATTCTATCGCCATAGGCGGCTTTGATGGTATGCACGCTGCGCATCAGTACCTCTTTAATGAGTTAGGTGAGCATGGCGGTGTTATCGCCATTGAAACGGGTTATGCAGATTTGACGCCTTCAACGCATAGGCAAGAACATACACACTACCCACTGTTTTATTATAAGCTGGATGATATCAAAGGGCTCAGTGGAGAAGGTTTTGTAAAGAAGCTCAAAACAGACTTTCCCGCATTGAAAAAGATAGTCGTTGGCTTTGATTTTCATTTTGGACATAAACGCTCATGTGCATCTTTGGATTTAAAAGAACTGTTTGAAGGTGAGGTTGTGATCGTGGATGAGGTCAGGCTTGAAGGTGAAGCTGTTCATTCACATAAGATACGCAAGCTTTTAGAAAAGGGAAAGTTGGAAAAAGCCAATTTATTCCTTGGATATAACTACACGCTTAAGGGTAAAGTCATCTCAGGGCAGGGTGTAGGCAAGGAGAAGCTTGTTCCTACACTTAATCTTGACATACGTGGGTACAGACTTCCAAAAGAAGGGGTATACGCAACTCTAACACGTCTGGATGATGACAGGTTATATCCTTCTGTGAGTTTTATTGGACAGCGAAGTATTACAGACGGCTCTTTTGCCATAGAGACGCATATTCTTAATGAAGATATCAAGACAAGTGAAAGCGCGGAGCTTTCTTTTTTACATTATATTCGTAAGAATTCTTCATTTGAGTCCTTTGAAGAACTTAAAGAGCAGATAACAAAAGATATTGATGAGGCTAAAAAAGTTATAAATTTTTTAGCTTTGTAAATGATATGGCTTCTTTGGAGAGGTTCTTCTTTATATGATTGGTATAATAAGACTGAAGTTAATGCATAAATAACTTTATTAGGGGTTACCATGAAATTCCTTTTACTTAGTCTGCTTTTTTTCTCTTTATTGCTACAGGCAGAATTCAATAATGCTCTTAAAGCAGAGACCTCTCCATACTTACAGCAACATGCCCAAAACCCAGTAAACTGGTATGCTTGGAATGATCAGTCTTTGGCTAAGGCTAAAAAAGAGCATAAACTCATTTTCTTGTCTATTGGCTATTCTACCTGTCATTGGTGTCATGTCATGGCACATGAGAGCTTTGAGAATAAAAAGATTGCAGAGCTTTTAAACAGAGACTATATATCTATCAAGGTAGACAGGGAGGAACTCCCCCATCTTGATAAGTACTACCAAAATCTCCATATCTTTCTTAAAAAGCGTTCAGGAGGATGGCCTCTAAATGCTGTCTGGACAGAAGATGCGAAAGCTTTTTATATCGCGACCTACATCCCTCCGAGTGAAAAATATAATATTGAAGGTTTAGACACATTATTACCTTCTTTAGCAAAGGCCTATAAGAAAGATTCGAAAAATATTTTTGCACAGGCTTCAAAAATACAAAAGAGCATGAAATCGCTTGATAGCAAGGACTTAAAGCCGGTAAAAATAAACATAGAGATTAAAGATAAGGTCTTTAAGGGTTTGCAAGAACAATTTGATAAGGTGTATTACGGTTTTTCTATTCAACCAAAATTTCCTGAGGCTTCGAAAATATCCCTTCTTTTTGACTTAGATGCTATGGGCGTAAAAGGGGCAAAAGAGATGGCCTTACAAATCTTGGATGCTATGGCTTTACACGGTTTATATGATCAGGTGGAGGGAGGTTTTTTTAGATACAGTGTAGATGCTGCTTGGGAGATTCCTCATTTTGAAAAGATGCTTTATACCAATGCTGAACTCATCCCTTTGTATGTTAAAGCCTATAAAATCACTAAGGATGAGTTATATAAGCGTATTGTAGATGAGAGTATTGAGATGATTGAAAATAGATTTGTTTCTGAGGGGCTTTATTTTTCAGCCTCTGATGCAGACAGTTCTCATGGTGAGGGAGGATATTATATTTACACCTATAATGAGATGATAGAGAGTATGAAGAATCTGAATACGTATGAACAAGAAGAACTAATTGAAGCCTTGGATTTTAGTGAAATTGGGAACTTTATAAATGAGAGTGAAGACTCACAAAGTTATACCCATTTAAATTTTTACACAGACCGTGTTCCAAAAAGTTTTGACAAAATCAAAAAAAATCTGCAAGTGTTGCGTTCTAAACGAGAATATCCCTTTATAGATAAAAAAATAAACACAGCCTGGAATGCTATGATGATCGAGGCCTTGTTTTTAGCTTCAGACGTAGATGAAAAGTATTTAGTTTTAGCTGAAAAAAGAGTGTTTTTACTTTTAGAGATGATGTATACCAAAGGTGTTTTGTATCATCAGAGCCTTGTAGAAAAACAGCCAAAACAAAAGGCACTTCTAGAAGACTATGCCTTTTTGATATCTGCTTTGATACAAGGATACGAGAAAAACTATAATACTCAGTATTTACATCTGGCAAAGGTACTTTCAAATGAGGCTATTGAGAAATTATATGATGGAAAGTTTTGGTATTTAAGTGATGATAGTTTTGAGGTGTATGCTGATATGCAAGATAGGTATTATAAGGCAGCAGTGAGTAAGTTGTTGATCTCTTTTGTGAAACTGGCCTCTTTAGACTCGCAGAGGAAGTACCTCCTTTATGCCCAAGAGTATATTCAGAAAAAAAGTTCTATTTTGAAAGAAAACCCGGCTGATTTCGCGAGTACAATTCAGATCCTTCTGCGTGAGAAAAGAGGGTATGTGAGTATTAAAGCAAAAAAAGAGAATTTACAAAAGGCACGAGAGAAGATTGAAAATGTGCATTACCCTTTTGTCCTTAGTAAGGCGGATGAAGGTGTAAAAACTTATCTCGCCTGCGATATGTTGCAGTGTTTTGCGATTGAAGATGATATTACTAAGCTTATAGAAGAGATAGAAAAAAGATAATCCTTAGTATTTTAATAAGGATTAATCCACTAAGTTTACTTGACTATAAATTTTTTTTATGTTAATATTCGTACACTTTAAGGGAAAACACAAAGGAAATCAAATGGCACCAAGCTGTCCAATAACATTTCGTCAAATCGATGGGACTATAGTAAGAATTAACGCTTTAAGTCTGTCGTTGATGTTGCTTGCATATCTTTTTACAAATCAAATATTTTTCATATATATATTAGGAGTTGATCTGATCATTCGTCTCTTTATCAATAAACGTTTGAGCCCTATTAATCAATTGAGTAGACTCATCAAGGCTGCAATTCGTGCAAAAACTCACCAAACAGATGCAGGTGCTAAACGTTTAGCTGCATATTTTGCTCTGGGATTTTCTTGGACTATCATTGCCTTGCATAGCTTTGGGTTTATTTATGAGGCAAAAGCCTTGAGCTCTGTCTTTGTTTTATTTGCTTCATTAGAGTTGATATTTAACTTCTGTGTAGGTTGTAAGATCTATTTTCTATACAAGAGGTTTACGGCGTAGTATGGCGGGCATTTCAACAAAAGGATTGTACGGACTGGCTGCCATGTATGAACTCTCTCAAAAGACAGATGAAAATCCTATGCAGATTAAAGAGATCTCGCTGAATGGAAACATCCCGCATAACTACTTAGAACAGCTTTTGTCTAGTCTCCGTAAAGCAGGTCTAGTAAAGAGTATACGTGGTGCTTACGGGGGATATTTTTTAGGACGACGAGCAGAAGAGATAACGGTGCTTGAAGTTTTAGAAGTGTTAGAGGGAAGCTTATGTAAGATGGAGATGAAAACTTCAAACCCAGTACTTGAGATGTTTTGGGATGATACGCACTCCAAGGTTCAAGAACTTTTTTCTCTCAAACTTTCTGACTTGGACAGATATTACCAACAGATATCTTTTGATATCTGATACCTGTTCTTTTATAACTCCATGAACAGTTTTCTTTTTAGCTTATAGATATTATCGATGTTTTTAGAGAAACTCTATCAAAACGATAGGTCTGAGTAGCTTCTTTTTTTGTTGTTTTTTTAATCTTTACATTGGAAATAAATGTACAAATTATACCTAGATGGGGTATAATCCCCTTTATGAAAACGATTATGAAACTTTTACTTATATTTTTAATGCTTTTTCTTTTTTCTGCCTGTCAACTATTTGAGGACTCGACTGAACTTAAAGCACAAAAGCAAGAACTTGCACTTAAAAAACTTCAGGCTGAACAAGAAAAAGAATTAGCGGGCATAGAGATGCAAAAATCTTTGGCCATACTTGAAAAAGAGAAGGCTCTTGAGCTTCAAAAGATGCAAAATGAGATAAAAGAGAAAGAGCTTAATGTCAACGGTGAAAAAGAGTTGGAGCTTATTAAACAGAAGGTTGCTCTTCAAGAGAGCAATAACCTTCTGGACTTTCAAAAATATCTTTTAATCTTTTTGGCCATACTTTTAATGGTGATTTCTGCCTTTGTTTTTTATTATATGAAAAGAAAACGTGAAGATGAGTTGCGTGCCTATAACGACAATTTAAAAAAATATTTCTATTTTAAAGAGAATGAGTCAAGAATGAAAATCGCCGAGAAGATACTTAATACTATTTCTGAAGGTGATTTAAGCCAAGAAAACGAGCAAAAGCTTATTAACGCCTTTGCCAAAGACCAACACGATTATAATGATGAAGCTGAGATAGTAGAAGTGCTAGAGCACAAGAAGGAAGAGAATGAAGTTTAGTGAGTTTGAATTGGGTAATGCCATTATTGACGGTGTAAATGACGCAGGATATGTAGAGGCAACACCAGTTCAAGAAGCTGCTATTCCTTTTGCCTTAAAGGGTAGAGATATCTTGGCTTCAGCTAAGACAGGGACAGGAAAGACAGCCAGCTTTTTACTTCCGATTATCCAGCGCCTGATATTAAACCCCAGTGAAGAAGAGTTTAGACATCCTCGCGCCTTGGTCGTCGTGCCTACCCGTGAACTGGCTCGTCAGATAGGAGAGAGTTTTAAAGTTTATGCAGGACATTGTAATCTCAAACATATGGTTTTAGATGGGGGAGGGAAGATCCCTTCTCAAGTTAAAAAGGTGCAGGAAGGTTTAGACCTTGTTATCGCAACACCTGGACGTCTGATTGACTTAGATAAGTTGAAAAAGCTTTCTTTGTCACGTGTGGAAGTCTTAGTACTTGATGAAGCAGATACTATTTTTGATATGGGGTTTATTCGTGACTTAGAAACAATCCTGGCTTTACTGCCCAAGAAGCATCAAAATATGCTTTTTTCAGCGACTTTTCCGGCTACAGTTAAACGCTTAAGCGAAGAGTTGCTGAAAAATCCTGAACACATCACTGTTGACAGACTGGGCACAACGGCAGATGAGATAAAACAGGTGGTTTACTCGGTTGATAAAGCAAAAAAATCTGAGTTTCTTTCGTATATGATAGGTGCACAAAACTGGCAGCAGGTTTTAGTCTTTGCCCGTACAAAAGTTTTAGCTCAAAAAATTGAAGATGACATGATTGAAGCAGGCCTGAGTGCCAGTTCCATTCATGGTGACAAAAAACAGGGTGCACGTTCAAAAGCTTTAAATGCATTTAAAGAAGGAAAGTTTAGAGTCTTGGTAGCAACAGATATCGCTGCACGTGGATTAGATATCGAAGGACTTCCTTATGTTATCAATTATGACCTGCCTAAACACTCGGCTGAGTATATTCACAGAGTCGGTAGAACAGGACGCGCAGGGAAAAAAGGTTTGGCCATATCTTTTGTCTCACCTGATGATGAAGGCATGTTAGCCAATATAGAACAGCTTCTTCGTGTAAAAATACCGCAAAGACGTATGCGTGGGTATGAACCGCAAGAACGTCCTGAAGGTAAGCAAAAACATTATGAGACAAAAAAAGAAGATATTAAAGGTGCCTTTGGAAACAAACGTAAAAAGACACCGGCTAAGAGTAAAAAAACTTCTAAACGCGGGGTTTCAAAACGCGAAGCGGACTCGCAAGTAACATCACGTGAGTCTTCAAAAAGAGGAAAGAACAAAGACCAAGGTAAGTCAAGAGGAGGACGTAGATAATGCAAGAGTGCACATGGGTATCAGCAATAGATACAAAAAATCAACTGGGTGTTTTTTTAAGCCTTGTTGAAAACGCAACTTTACAAGAGCTTTTTATTGCGCAGTGTCTAGATTCTGGTGTTGCGGGTACATCGTGGAAGGTGGGTCAGATTATTGTTTTTGCTTTTTCAGATGGAGAGGGTGTAAAATCAGAGTTAGATGAAATTGCTGAAACCTGGAACCTTGACAAGATAGAAGATCAGTATTTTGAAGAGATAGATGGTGACCATGCCTTGAAAAATGTACTTTTTCCATCATCTGAGTCTCAAGAAGAGCAAATTATCGCACAACTACGTTAATCTTAGCTATACTTAGACATATAAAACAAATCACAGGAACAAATAATTCTTAAACTACCTAAAAGTATTGCCAACTTAGACACCTCAGATATTGGTGATAACCTGCTTTATTATGATTACAGTATCAAACATCTTTTAAAGTTGGATGCAAAGGGCATAGATAAAGAATCTCCTGAATATCTAAGCTCGTATCGCTCATTTGAAGGTGCGGTTTATGAGAACTACCTGTATGAAAAACTTCTTATTTATATGAAAGCTAACCCTCAAATAGGGCAATTCATTCTTAAGGGGCCTCATGCAAAGACCTCCGAGTCCCAATCAAATGCCTTATATGTAAATAAAAAGGGTCAGATCATCTATAGAACACGTTCTATAGAGATTAATGAGTTTGATGGTCTTATCTATAATGAAAAAGAGATCTATTTTATTGAGATGACACTGATCAAGTCGGTGACAAACCTGAAACGCCGTTTACGAAAGAAAAAAGCACTTTTAGAAGTTCTTTTTCCTGACCATGAGATCAAAGCCTTAATCATTTTATGTGAAGGTGTCAGTGGAAGTAAGCAACTTCCTGATTACTGCACGGTGTGGATTACTAAGCCCTTTGTAGCGGATGATGTATATGCATGGTTAAAAGATAAAAACCGACGTAAGAAAAGACCTTTTATATACCATCATGCAGACAACCTGGTCGGTGATGAGGTTCTTGACGTCTTTCCTTTCAGATACTACAACTCTTTAGGATGGATGCTACGTCGTCTTCGTTCAAAGAAAAATGCTGTTTTAAATATGGGTTTTTTACAAACTGAAGTGTGTACACGATATATTGACCTGTTTACCAAAGTCTACTTAGGGTATATGGATAAGTCAGAATTTGAAAAGATGTACCCCGAGGTTCCAAATGTAACAGACAAGGTTGTTGTTTCTATAGAAAAAGATCATACGGGGGCACTGCTGTTGACTTACTTTATGCAATATAGTAGAAAAAAACTTGATAATGTTGTTATTAAACACGGCAAGGCCTCTGTGGCAAAAAAAGACCCTTACGGTATCTCTGTAACTGAAGTCTTTCATGCCCTTCGAATTATGGATGATTCTTATGTCCTTAGTATCAAGAACATCAATATAGTAGAAAAACTTCTTCGTTCACTTGACCCAAAATAAGGTCTAAAAGCCTTCTAATAAGATATGCCAAAGCATTTCAATCTCTTTATCATTCAAAAAGAGGCTTGAACCTGTGGTAAAAAGTTCTTTAATAGCTTGGATGTTTATGGGTATAGCATGAATGCACTCTGCGTGAGCTGGTAAAAAGGCCCGTATAAGGGTTATGTCTTCTTTTATTTCACCCTCACAAAAGAAACAGTGCATATCTGTATGCAGTCTTCCTTCAAAGTTGAGAAGTTTGACATAAGACTCTATCGCAATGCGTTTAGGGTTTTGTGTTTGCCAAATATCTGCTGCTTCTTCTAAAAGTTCAAAATAAAAAGGGTCTAACTCCTCAGAATCTTGAAGATGTTTGTGAAACAAAGCAGAAAATTGCTGCCATACAAACAGACGGCTTCTGTCCGTCATCCAGGTAAAGCCAAGATGCATTACCTTTCTTAATCTAGAGATGGAAATCTTTGCAGTCGCTTCTACTTCAAAGTCTATTTTGAAGCCAAGGTTGATTTGAGAATGTCTGGCTCCATAGAAACGATAAAGCGTATATAAGGTTTGATGCGTTAAAATGGTGACTATAACATCCTCGTCACGTGCCTTGTTGACGTTGATTATATATCCTTGCAAATCTGCTCACTTCTTTTATGGTTTGGAGAGATTTTACACTTCTTTTTTGGATTTCCCCCTTAATCTCTTATAATTTAAATAAGTTTTAACTTCTTCTTCTGTATAATGTACTACTCATTTTCTTAAATATTACAAGTTTGTTTAAAGCTTGCTGAAATATAAAAAAGAATTATAGAATTTAACGAAAAAGGTCTTAACTTGAATAAAAGATTAACTTCATTTAAAGATAACTGTGGATTTGGTCTCGTTGCTAGTATCAACAACACACCTTCACATGACTACTTAGAAAACGCTATTACAGCCTTAGAACGTATGATGCATCGTGGAGCGGTTGCCGCAGATGGTAAAACAGGTGACGGTTCAGGACTGTTAATGTCTATGCCAAAAAAATTCATGGCCAAAAAAGCCGATGCAGCAGGAATTGTTCTTCCTGAACAATATGCTGTTGCAATGGTGTTTACAAAAGATATGAAGCACTTAGAAGTGCTTGAATCTATGTGTGAGAAGAATGATCTTAAGGTTATTTGGAATCGTCCTGTACCTGTTGATACAGATGCTTTGGGTGAGCAAGCGCTTGTCTCTCTTCCTTTTATGACACAGGTTTTTGTTAAGCCAAACTCTTTGATCTCTACAAAACGTTTTGATGCACTCTTGTATCTTTCACGTAAAGAGGCAGAACATGCACTAATAGATGATGCTGATTTCTATATCCCTTCTATGTCTTCACGTGTTATCTCGTATAAGGGCCTTGTTATGCCTACGACGATTAAGCAGTTTTATGTGGATCTGCAAGATGAAGACTTTGAGATCTCTTTTTCACTTTTTCACCAACGTTTCTCAACAAATACACTTCCACAATGGAAACTTGCTCAGCCTTTTAGAGCAGTAGCTCATAATGGTGAGATTAATTCTGTTGAAGCAAACCGTTTTAATGTTGAAGTTAAATCAGAGTCTATTAAATCAGAAGTGTTTTCAGACGAAGAGATTTCGAGAATTTTACCGATTCTTCAAGAAGGCTCTTCAGATTCAGCTTCTGCTGATAATTTCTTTGAATTTTTACTTGCCAATGGAACAGACTTCTTTAAGGCCGCACGTTCAATTATCCCTGCGCCATGGCAAAATGCTCCACATATGGATGCAGAACTTCGTGCCTTTTATGAATACAACTCTACGGTATTTGAAGCATGGGACGGTCCGGCAGCATTTTCACTAACAGATGGTCGTTATATCGGTTGTGTTCTTGATAGAAATGGTCTTCGTCCTTCTAAGTATATTGTGACTAAAGACGGGATGCTTTTAATCTCTTCTGAATATGGTGTTTTAGATATTGATGAAGATAATATCTTAGAGCGTAACCGTCTTCAATCAGGTGAGATGATAGGGCTTGATCTTAAGTACGGAAAAGTACTTAAGGACAAGGATATTAATGATTATCTTAAGGGTTCTAACCCTTATATGAAATGGTTAAATGACAATATGGTTTACCTACAAGAGTATGTAGATCAGCAGTATATTAAGGGTTGCGAATATAAAAAAGAAGAACTTATAACACGTCAACGTTTTTATAACTTTACACACGAGATTGTAGAACAAGTTATTGAGCCTATGATGAAAGATGGTAAAGAAGCGGTAGGTTCTATGGGAGATGATACTCCTATGGCAGCATTTTCTGACAAGCAGAGAACATTCTCTGACTTCTTTAAACAAAAGTTTGCTCAAGTAACCAATCCTCCCATTGATTCAATTCGTGAAAAAGTCGTTATGTCTTTAAATACAGGTTTTGGAGAGGTTCATAATATCTTAGATGATGCACCTTCGCATGCTCACAGACTAAAGGCTATTTCTCCGATTATCACTAAAGAGAAACTGAGTGTTCTTCTGTCTTTTGGAGATGAGTCAAGTGCACGTTTTCAAGCTTGCTATAAAAACAAGACCTTTTCTACTGCTTTTAAAGGAAATATGCAAGACGCCCTAGACACCTTAGTTGAGACTATCTCTACAGCTGTTGCAGAAGAGGGTGTACGTATTGTAGTGCTTTCAGATGAAGAATTTTCAGCTGAAAAAGCAACGATACCAATGCTTATGGCTATTGGTCGTTTAAATCAAACACTTCTTAATAAGGGTAACCGTCACTTAGTGTCTATCATCGCGCAAACGGGTGAGGTTTCTGATTCTCACTCAGCCGCATCTATGATTGCCTTTGGTGCTTCAGCAATTTTCCCTTACTTGCTTTTTGCAACCGCTCTTTCTCGCCTAGACCAGTCTAAGGCACTGACTATGTCATGTCATGAAGCGATGAAGTCTGTTCATACAGCGCTAAATAGTGGTCTTTTGAAGATTATGTCTAAGATGGGTATTGCGACAATTGCTTCGTATAGAAACTCAAGTCTATTTGATATATTAGGTCTTTCAAGCGAAATCTGTAATGAGTGTTTTGCCGACGGTCAGTCATTAATTCCTGGTCTTGGATATGCAGATATTCAAGAACGTGTTGAAAAAGCGCATAAAAAAGCCTTTGAAGAAGATGGTTTTAAATCAATCTTTCCATTGACTATTGGTGGGTTTTACAAGTTTTATAATGGAGAAGAGTATCATGACTTCGGTCCTGCTGTTATTCACTCTATTCATAAGGTTGTTGAAACGGGTAAAAGTGAAGATTTTGAAGAGTTAAAAGGTCTTATCAATAACCGTGGCCAAAAGTTTATCCGTGACTTTTTAGAGATCAAGTCAGATAAAAAAGCCATTGATATTAAAGATGTTGAACCTAAAGAAGAGATCTTTAAACGTCTTGCTTCAGCAGCAATGAGTCTTGGTTCGATCTCTCCAGAAGCACATGAGTGTATTGCCGAAGCGATGAACACTATGGGTGGTATGTCTAACTCGGGTGAGGGTGGTGAAGATTCAGAACGTTTTGGAACGATTCGTAATTCTAAGATCAAGCAAGTCGCCTCAGGACGTTTTGGTGTTACACCAGCGTATTTACGTTCAGCTGAAGAGATTCAGATCAAGGTGGCTCAAGGGGCTAAACCTGGTGAAGGTGGTCAGCTTCCAGGACATAAGGTAACAGAACTTATTGCTCGTTTACGTCATACGGTTGCCGGTGTTACACTTATTTCACCTCCTCCACATCATGATATTTACTCAATTGAAGATTTGGCACAGTTGATTTATGACTTAAAACAGGTTAACCCTAAGGCAACGATCACCGTTAAACTTGTATCAACAGCAGGTGTTGGAACGATTGCGGCGGGTGTGGCAAAAGCCTATGCAGATAAGATTATTATCTCTGGTGGTGATGGCGGTACAGGGGCAGCCCCTCTTACTTCTATTAAGTTTGCAGGTAACCCATGGGAACTTGGTCTTTCTGAAGCGCATAATGCCCTTAAGGTAAACAACCTTCGTGGTCAAGTCCATGTACAAACAGACGGTGGTCTAAAAACTGGTTTAGATGTTATAAAAGCAGCCCTTCTTGGAGCTGAGTCTTATGCATTTGGAACAGGTGTTCTTACTATTGTCGGATGTAAGATGCTTCGTATCTGTCATGTAAATAAATGTTCAGTTGGTATTGCAACACAAAATGAAAAATTACGTAGTGATCATTACAAGGGTCAAGTGAAGCACATTATTAACTACTTCACACTTCTTGCTGAAGATATCCGTTCAATCCTTGCGGGTATGGGTTACAAGTCTATGCAAGATATCATTGGACGTTCAGACCTTATGAAAGTTATTGATGATGCCTTCGCTTCTAAGTTTGACTTCTCAGAAGTGCTTTACCATTGTGATGGGGTAGATACATGTCAGGTAGAATCAAATGATCCATTTGATCCAAATGACTTTGAAAAAGATGTACTTAAAGAAGTGATGAATACGATTAAGCATCCTGAACAGCGTGTGACAATCAAACGTGATATTTGTAACCTTAACCGTAGTTTTGGTGCGCGTGTATCAGGTGAGATTGCTCAGTTTTATGGTGATGCTGGATTGGCAGAAGACACTATTAAAATTAAACTTAATGGTACCGCAGGTCAATCTTTAGGTGCCTTCTTAATTGATGGTGTTTCACTTTATGTTAATGGCGCGGCAAATGATTATATCGGTAAGGGAATGCTTGGTGGTAAGATTATTATCACACCACAAAAACAAGGTCCTAACTTTGCAGCGGCTGGTAATACTTGTTTATACGGTGCAACGGGTGGTAAACTTTATGCGTCTGGTATAGCGGGTGAGCGTTTTGGTGTTCGTAACTCAGGAGCACTGGCTGTTGTTGAAGGTACGGGAGATAATGCTTGTGAGTATATGACCGGTGGTATTGTTGTTATTCTTGGTAAAACAGGTATCAACTTTGGTGCAGGTATGACGGGAGGAATAGCATTTGTTTATGATGAAACACATCAGTTTGGTGAGAATATAAACCGTGAACTTATTGAGATTGAACGTATTGATACAGATGAAGGGGATGAAGCCCGTCATTACCTGAAGAAACTTATTAAAGAATACGCAGCTGAAACAGGAAGTAAAAGAGCTAATGAAATCTTAGAAAACTTCCGTACAGATATCAGAGATTTCTGGTTAGTGCGTCCTAAAAACATGACAATACTTCCATTAAACCTAGAGAAAGGAGATTAAGATGAGAGAATTTCTAGATACTCAAAGAATTGAGCCTGAAAAACGCCTTGTAGTAGAGCGTGTAAAAGATTTTAACGAAATATATGAATTTTTTGAAACAAAAGAAGCAGCTTCACAAAGTGATCGTTGTATACAGTGTGGGGATCCTTATTGTCTAAATAAATGTCCCTTGCATAACTACATCCCTCAGTGGTTAAAAGCGATTGCTGAAAAAGATTTAGAGTTTGCCTTTAAACTTTCAAATGAACCGTCTCCTTTTCCCGAAGTAATGGGCCGTATTTGTCCACATGACAGACTATGTGAGGGTGATTGTACACTTAATGACGGACACGGAGCTATTACTATTGGTTCTATTGAGACCTTTATTAATGAAGAAGGTTTTAAAAATGGTTTAACACCGGATTTTCCAGGTGTTACATCTGATAAGCGTGTAGCTGTTATAGGTTCCGGTCCTGCCGGCCTTTCTGTTGCTACTTATCTTTTACGCGCGGGTATTGGCGTTGATATGTATGAAAAAGCTGACAGAGCGGGGGGTCTTCTTACTTATGGTATTCCAGGGTTTAAATTGGATAAAAAAGTAGTAGAGCGCCGAGTGAAAGGTCTTGTGAAAGCGGGTCTTAACCTTACCCTTAATTGTGAGATTGGAAAAGATATCTCTTTTGATGATCTTGCAAACAAAAGTGATGCAATTTTCATAGGAATCGGTGCAACTAAGGCTAAGGTTGCTGGACTTGAAAATGAAAATGCTAAGGGTGTTTTCGCTGCTATGCAGTACCTTACAGCTATTCAGTCTAAAAACTTTGGTGAGAAATATGACAAGACTATGGACTTCAAAGATAAAAATGTTGTTGTAGTCGGTGGTGGTGATACGGCTATGGACTGTGTAAGAACAGCGAAACGTGAAGGTGCGAAATCTGTTACGTGTTTATACCGCCGTGATTCACACAATATGCCAGGAAGCCAAAAAGAGTATAGAAATGCTTGTGAAGAAGGGGTAGACTTCACTTTTTATGCATCTCCTAAGCAAGTCCTTGTAAATGATAAAGGTGAGGTTGTTGGTATAGAGATGATCAAAACAGCGCTTGGACAAAAAGATGAGTCTGGTCGTGCAAGAATGGAAGAACAGAAAGGTTCAGAGTTTAAAGTAGATGCTGATGTTGTCATCATGTCTCTTGGATTTGATCCTGTTAATCCGTCATACCTTGCATCAAATGGTGTTGAGACAAACTCATGGGGTGGGATCACAGTTAATGATAATTTTGAAACGTCAACATCAGGCATCTATGCCGGTGGTGACTGTTACCGTGGTGCTGATCTTGTTGTGAGAGCAGCTTATGATGGTAGAGAAGCAGCACGCGCTATAATCAAATCATTTAATTAATGCAGGCATTTATACGTGAAAGCATCAAGGCCTGCCAAGAGGTAGTGATGATGCTTGAAACCAATACGGATGATGAAGCCTATAAGCCTCAAGAAAAAAGAGGTGCAGGCGGAGATCTTTGTGTTGGACTAGATCTGATGGCTGAGGAAATTTTTGTTGATAGATTAGGTCGTTTTGGCCAAATAAACTCTGAAGAGTCAGGTTTGATCGGTAAGGGTGATGTGCAGATTGTACTTGACCCTATTGACGGCTCTGACAATATGCTTACACATTTTCCTTATTATGGTGCTTCAATAGCATATATGAAGGAAGGTAGATGTCTTATAGGAATAGTGTGTAATTTTGCTAATGGCGACATCTTTATTAAAGATGAGAAACAGTTTTTACAAGGTAAGTTGCACAGTGCCCATTTTAGACCTGTTATAAAGCACCATACCTCGAAGGTTGGTATTTTTGAAAAGGCAGCATTGTATCCTGAGTTAACACAAGAATTAATAGCAAAGAAGCTTAAGTATAGAGCACCTGGAGCAGTGGCCTTGTCGTTGGCTTATGCGCATTATGCTAACTATATGATTTTTTTAGGTAAAATGCGGACATATGATCTGGAAGCAGGACTGTTTATGTGTGAAGATCTGCATATGTATAAAGATGATACACACATTATAATCTCTAAAGACAAAGATGTCTTTGAGAAGATAAAAACTATAATCCTTCAAAAGTAAGGATACCTAGTATTTAAGGTGGATTAAACTCACCTTTGTATTAGTAATAATGATATTAAGATAGGAATAACAATATGAGTTTATTTGATTTTTTTAGTTCTAAGCCAAGCAAGCCACAACCGAGTAAAAGTGAAGCACCTTCTCATTGGATAAAGTGTCAATCTTGTCAAGCGCTTATGTACTACAAAGAAATCGAAAAGCAACATTATGTTTGTCCTAAGTGTGGCTACCACCTTCGTATTGGTGTTAAAGAGCGTATCTCATTATTGTGTGATGATGGCTCATTCGTGGAGAAGGATGCAACACTGCGTCCTATTGACCCGCTGAAATTTGTTGATAAAAAGTCTTATAAAAAGCGTATTGAAGAAGCTGAAGCTAAGACAGGAAGAACTTCTTCAGTTGTGAGTGGTGAATGTAAGATTAATGGTGTTGCAACACAACTTGTTATCTTTGACTTCTCTTTCATGGGTGGTTCTTTAGGCTCAGTAGAAGGTGAAAAGATTGTTCGTGGAATCTCTCGTGCTATTGAGAAAAAACAAGGCTTTATCATTGTTTCTGCTTCAGGTGGGGCGAGAATGCAAGAATCTTCTTTCTCTCTTATGCAGATGTCTAAAACATCAGCGGCCCTTGCAAAACTGGCTAAAGCCAACCTTCCATACATCTCTGTTCTTACTGATCCTACTATGGGTGGGGTTTCAGCCTCATTTGCAACGTTGGGGGATATTATCATCGCTGAACCGGGTGCCTTGATTGGTTTTGCCGGTCAACGTGTTATTAAGCAGACTATCGGCTCTGACCTTCCGGAAGGTTTTCAAAGAGCTGAGTTCTTACTTGAACATGGTGCGGTAGATATGGTTGTAAACCGTAATGAGATGAAAAAGACTATTTCTGACCTGCTGTGTATGTTCTTAGATAAAAAGATACAAGCCGTATAAAAACGGCTACACCCTCATTAAAAGACCTCTTATGAAACTTTATGCGCTTTGTGACCAAGACACTTTAAACTCCCGAAATATTTCTCTAGAAGACTTTGTATCCATTGCAAAAAAACATGATGCTGAGATTATTCAGTATAGGAATAAAAATGCCAGTGTAGATGAGATAAAAGAAAAGTTGATTCTTATCCGACAGTTATGGGATGGTTTTTTGATTGTGAATGATAAGTATGAGCTTATCTCTTTTTGTGATGGGGTACATATGGGACAAGAAGACTTAGAAGGAATTGACTCAGATATTGAAGTTGCTGTGAAGATGATTCGAGCAACTATTGGTTCAGATAAACTACTTGGAATCTCGACACATAATGAAAAAGAGATCAAAAAAGCTAATAATATGGATTTAAATTATATTGGACTTGGTGCTTTTAAACAAACTTCAACAAAAGATGTTACAAATATACTCGGTGATAATTTAGATAAAATCGCCTCATTTTCTGAACATAAAGTAGCGGCAATTGGCGGTGTAAAACTAGATGATAACTTCGAAAATGTAGCTTATCTTGTTATCGGTTCTGGTCTGTATGAAAGTTAGAATCCTTTCTATAGCTAAGCCTGAGAAATCTCTTTACAGTCCCCTGTACAAGGAACTTGAAAAGATGACATCTAAGTTTTGCAAGATTGAAGATATAGAGATTTTTACTAAAAAAATACATCAGGCTCAGGTTGAAGGGCAGGCGAGTGCGCAAGCTTCATACACAGAAGCTTTTGAACCTTATTTAAGTAAAGCTTATAATATTGCACTGCATCCTGATGGAAAAATAATCAACAGTTTCAAGTTTAGTAAGCTTTTAAGTGATAGAATATCGGTGAATTTTTACATAGGCGGAGCTTATGGTTTTGAAGAGAAGTTTTTAAAGCAGTGTGATACGGTGATTTCGTTAGGGGAACTCACTATGAGTCATAAGATTGCGAAAGCTGTTTTATTAGAGCAGGTCTTTAGAGGATTTGCAATCAACAATAACCATCCGTACCACAAGTAGAAAAATTGAAAAAGGGTAATTTATAATGAGAGAAATGCACGATACAGAATTAGAATACTTTCAAGAGACCTTATTATCGCGTAAGGTACAAATCGAGAAAAATATCTCAGGTGTTGAGAAAGAGATGGATGCACTTAGAGAACTTGAGCTAAATGACGAGGGTGATTATGCTTCAGTAAGTAACGATAACATGGTAGAAAATGCTATTGGTCATCAACAAGAGCTGGAATTATTTGAAATTGATATTGCATTAGCTAAAATTAAAGACGGTACTTACGGTGTTTGTGAAATGTGTGAAGAATGCGTAGGTGTTCATCGTCTAAAAGTAAAGCCACATGCTAAATACTGCATCGACTGTAGAGAGATTGCAGAAAAAAGCGCAGTCTAAACTTTTCAAGGAAAATATATGTTTTTAAAACGATATACTTTAGGAACCTTAGCATTAATGCTGTTTGTGGGTTGGTATATAAGTCAGTATCTAGGATATTCTCAGTCTGAGTCAATCTCATTCTTTGGTATTCATTTACCGGCCCTACCTGTTTCAGTGTTGGTCTTACTTCCTGTATTTGTTTTATACTTAGCATCTATTTTTCATATGTTTTATTATTCAGTTAAAAGTTTTTTTAATCTTCGTAACTATAAAAAAGATTATGAGAGCTTGATTGATGTTGTCGTTGATGAACTTTTACTGGTTCAGAAATCTCATACTTTCAAAACAGACCGGTATAAACTTTTAGGAGCGGTGCTTGAGAGTACGGCAATGGTACCTAAGGGTGAGCTTGCCTTAACGGACAACGAGAAGGTAAATACTGCTTTAAAAGTGATTCATGAGATTAATGATGGAAAGGTAGCGGATCTTAAAAAATTCAACCTACCTGCAGATAATGAACTTGTTCTGAAAAATCAAAAAAACCGTATGATGACATTAGATTTGAGTGCGGAAGAGATCTTAAACAAGAGTGAGAACTATAGTGAAGATATTTTAGAAAAAGCTTATGTGAACTACGCTGCTACTGCACCCATGTATGCTATTGAGAAGTATCAAGAGTATATTTCTAAAGATTCCCTATATATAATCTTAGCAAGGATTAACTCAGAAGAAAATGCCTTAGAAGTTTCGAATGAGTCTCTTTTAGAGATTATCGCGAGACTTACTCTTGATAAGGCAGATTATCTGTCTATTTCAAAAGAACTTAGTATACATATGATTCCTGAACAGAGAATGAAACTGTTTGAGACCTTAGCCGATCAAAATGAAGAAGCACATGAGGCATACTTGTATACGCTTTTTGATCTTGAAATGGTAGATACGGCTAAGGAGTTCTTAGAGACACAAGGCGCCGATGAAGCGATGAAATTTAGAGCCTATTTGGCTCTAAAAGAATCAGGTCATAACTTCAACATTAACCTTTTTATATAATTCCCCTTAGGTCTTCGTTTTGAAGACCTTTCTTTTAACAAACTTTATACTCGCACACGTTACAATACACACTATAAACATAGCAGGAATTACTTATGGCAATTGAGCAAGACTTACAAACGCGATCTGGGAATAAATGTGAGCTTTGTGCTTCTACGCAGAACTTGAGTGTATTAGAAGTAGTTCCCTCAGATGGAAGTATTGACCAGTCAGTTTATGTATGTTCAGTATGTAAAGAACAGATTGAAGATAAAGATAAGATGGATGAAAACCACTGGCACTGCCTCAATGACAGCATGTGGAGTGAAGAAAATGCGATCAAAGTAGTAGCTTATAGAATGTTCTCTAGACTTAAAAATCAAGAGATGTTAGATATGCTTTACCTTGAAGAAGGTATTAAAGCATGGGCAGAAGCAGGTTTAAATGCTGAGAATCAAGAACCAACACGTGACAGTCATGGAACTGTTCTTTCAGCAGGTGATTCTGTTTCAGTTATTAAAGACCTTGTAGTAAAGGGTGCAGGCTTTACTGCAAAGCAGGGGACTACGGTTAAAAACATTCACCTGGTCCCTGGTAACTCAGAACAAATAGAAGGCAGAGTCAACGGTACAAAGATTGTTCTTCTTTCTTGCTATTTAAAAAAACTGTAGCTTTAGGATGTCTATTCGATATCCTACTCTTCTTTATTCTTCATAAATAAGATCGGGTTCTTGACAATGTTCAAGGATGAATTTTCGACTCTCTTGTGCTAGGTAAAGCGCTTTTTCCCAAGCTGATAATTCTTTTTGTTGTTTGTCTAATGAGATTCTCTCTCCTATATAAAGGTTGATCTCTCCCGCATGTATAAACCAGCTGTTTGGTCGCAAGATGGATCGTGTCCCTTCTATGGCAATAGGTATGATAGAAAGGTTTTTTTCTACAGCGAGTGTAAAAGCACCCATATGAAAAGGTCTTAATCCTGCAACACGTGTAAAGGTACCTTCGGGAAAGAAGACAAGGGGGCTTTTCTCCTGTGCTAATGAGTAGAGTTCATTGGTATCTTGAAGACTTTGTCTGATCTCATGCCTTTCAACAAAACAACAATTAAGCTTTTGCAGAGGGATGCGTGTGAAAAAAGAGTTCTTCAGCTCAGACTTTGCAACAAAATAGATATCTGTTTTCAAGATTGCAAAGAGTACAAAAGCATCTATGTAGCTGGAATGGTTTAAGACAATGATACTTTTTTTCAAGTCGCGTTCGATGTTTCTGGACTTAGTAAGGTGAAGAGGAATAAGGCTAAGTCTAGAGATGGTTTTTGCAAAAAACCGTGCTGTCCTTTGAGCCATTGACATAGGCACAATGAGCAATGAAATCCAGGTACAAGAAGCAAAAAAGAAAAAGGCAAGCCAGACATAGCCACTAAAGAGATACGCTTTAATAGATGTGTAAAAACGCTTCATGTTTGGGTAGAGACTTTTGATAGCAAGGCGTGTCATTTGCAAAAATAAATTTTGAGTGTCCGCTTTTCCCCCTTTTTCTTCGAAGAGTTCTTTTGTTGCTGAGCGTCTAATCTTTCCGCTAGAGGTCTTTAAAACTGCACCCGGCTCTGCCAAGACAATCTCGTCTGCGGCTACACCCAAAAGGTCAGCAGAGAGAGTAGAGATTTGAGAAATGAGTTTTTGCCTTTTATCTTTATCACTAATCTTTGTCTCAGCCAATATAACCAGACCTTCGGTTGCTGTCCTTTTATCTATGCCTCCAAAAACAGCGACACATCCTTTACGTATACCTTCAATAAAACCGATGGCCTTTTCAAGTTGATCGGGATATATATTACGCCCCGCACGGATGATAATATCCTTTACTCTGCCTGTAATGTAAAGTTCTCCTTCTGCTATATAAGCTTGATCTCCGGTGTTGAGCCATTGCCCATCCAAGAGTTCGTCTGTCTTTGTTTGATTTTTGTAATATCCTAGTGTGGAAGAGGGGCCGCGAAACTGTAGAGCACCTTCATGGCGAGAGGGAAGCTCATGTCCTGCACTGTCGACTATGCGTATCTCATGTCCTTTTAATGCCAGGCCATTTGAAACAAAATCCAGAGAAGGCTCACCGCTTGAGGCTTTGGCAATCTTCTGCTCCATAAAAAGATCCCTTTGAATATGATCGATTAAAGGTCCTCTATTCATAGGGGGAAAGACCAGACCAACTGAAGATTCAGCCAGACCATACACGGGGGTCATAGATTTTTCATTAAAGCCGTGATCCTTAAAAAACTGACTGAAATTTTTTATAGTCAAAGGACTGACCGCTTCTGCTCCATTAAAGGCTGCTCTCCATGAGCTTAAATCCAAACCTGTCAGGTCTGCATCTTTAAGTCTGTGCAAACAGTACTCATACGCAAAGTTTGGTGAGGCAGACAGAGTTCCTCTGTATGTGTGAATAGCCCATAGCCATCGCTCAGGTTTAGAGAGGAAGTCAAGTGGTGACATAACAACAAAAAGTGAAGCGTGGTAGATACTTCCGAGCCAAGAACCGATTAGCCCCATATCATGATATAGTGGGAGCCAACTAACAAAAACATCATTTGATGTTGCATCAACGGCTTCTCCCATGGCTCGAATATTGGCAAGTAGATTTGCATGGCTTAATACAACACCCTTGGGGTCACCGGTAGAGCCTGAGGTATATTGAATGAAGGCAATATCATCTGCTTTTATCTGAGGTAAGGTAGTCGCTTTTTTAGAATCTAACAACTGCTGCGGAGTCACGATATCTTTGATATTTTGAACGTAAGACTTTAGGAGTTCTGCAACGATCTTGGCCTCAGGTATAGTGATGAGAATAGAAGCGTCACAATTATCCAGAATACGAGTATGTCTTTGCATATGTTCTTGCAATTGAGAAGGACGGGCGGGGGGATAGATGGGTACGGGTATCCCCCCTGCCATTAAAATTCCGAAAAAACTGTAAAAATATTCTGTACATGTGGGTAGCATAATAGCCACTGCTTCAGAAGGCTTAAGTCCTAGTTCTTGTAAAGATGAAGCAATTTTTAAAGACTGGTTATAGAGTTTTTCATAAGTAATGGACTCCCCTTGGTTGTTATCCTTATACATCTGTATATGAATGCGTTCAGGGTGTTCTTCAAGGTGCCAATGTAAAACATCAATAAGGGTTTGAGCCTTATAAGGAAGAGGACTGCTCTCTTCAAGTTTTACAGTAGACCTCTTTTTATTTGTGTGTATAAGGGATTTCTCTTTTTCACCAAGAATATGTTTAAAGAGCTCCTGAGGTGTCTGAAGTTCATACAGCTCTTTTTCATCACAATCCATAGTAAACTTTTCATGAATCCTTGAAATAAGCTCAACTCTGCTTAAGCTGTCAAGTCCAAGGTCTTTTTCGAAATCATCATCAGGAAAGATCGTATTTTTGTGAAAGTGAGGGCGTATTTGCTTCGTAAGTTCTAATATATAGTTTAGAAATTTTTGTTCTTTTTGTTCTGACTCATGCATAAACGACCCCTTTAAAAGAGCTTTAGGAGTTATTATAACACTATTAGGAGCTAAGATACATTTGTAAAGAAGAATAAATATAAAAGTTTAGATGAAAAAGAGCCTTGTTTTATAGACCAGCCCACCACATACGTAGTTTAAGCCCCCATGTTGAAGTGTAACCTACTTCTGTGAAAGCCAGTTTATTATCTTTATTGTATATGAAAGTAGTAGGATAGGCTTGAACTAAAAAGCTTTGCGCCAAGGCTCCTTGTTCATCGTTAATTACATTATAATCTAAGTCATTATTTTTCAAATAGGTATTTATTTGTTTATCACTTCCTGATTTAACGGCAATGGTAAGGATATTATACTCATCTGCGATAGTTTGAATATTGGCCGCTTCTACCTTGCACGTAGGACACCATGTCGCCCAGAAATGTATTAGTACAGGTTTGTCTGCAAAGTCTTGTGTGGAAAAAAGCTCTCCGTTTGTTAAGATGGTCGCAATCTCGGGTAAGTCTTTGTCTTTTATATCAGGTGCACGAAAAAAGCTCATGACATTAGAAACAATGAAAATAATAAGCGCCATATAAAGAAGTTCTTTAGACCACTTTTTAAGTCGTGTTTTCCATTTGTCGTTTAACACTTATTTTCCTTCTATGATTTCGACTTTTTCTTCAATTAGAAGTAAGTCTTCAACCATCTGCTCGTATTCGGCTTCTTTTTCTTCAAGCTCAGCAGAAAGCTTAGTCAGACCGATCTCTTGATAACAATCAGGATCGCCTAAACAGGCATTTAACTCTTCTATCTTAGCTTCCATCTTTTCTATCTTAGATGGCAGGGCTTTAAGGGCTTCTTTTTCTTTGTAGCTTAGTTTAAAGACCTCTTGCTTGAGTTTTGGCGCCATCTCTTTAATAGCCTCTTTCTTCTGTTCAGGTGAGTTTTCAAGCTCGGCTAAGGCGTTAATGGCTTTTTCTATATTTAGGTATTCAGAATACTCTTGAAAAGACTCTTCTATATGTCCTTTCCCTTTAAAGATAAGAAGTTTTTTAGCAATCTTGTCTACAAAATATCTATCATGACTAACGATAACAACCGCACCCGGAAAGTTTTGAAGTTTCTCTTCCAAGATATTGATGGTAGGAATATCCAAGTCATTGGTGGGCTCATCAAGTATCATCACATCGACTTCTTTTGTAAAGAGCAGGGCGAGGGCTATCCGGTTTTTCTCTCCACCGCTTAAAACACCAATCTTCTTTTCCAGATACTCACGTGGAAAAAGAAAATTTTTAAGATAGCCATAGACATGCATACTCTGACCCTGGACGTAAACTCGGTCACCTCCATCAGGACAGAATGTCTCAATAAGGTTCCTGGAGTCATCAAGCATCTCTCTGTGTTGATCAAAATAGCCAACTTTAAACTCACCTCTATCAATTTTTCCAGAGTCCGGTTCAAGTCTTCCAAGTAAGAGTTTTAAAAGGGTAGACTTCCCTGTGCCGTTTGGTCCGACAATGGCAATAACATCTTTTTGTAAGATGCGGATATTAAAGTCTTTGATAAGTTGTTTATTAGCAATAGCATAAGACATATTCTCTACTTCAAAGAGCATCTTTTGTCTATTGACACTTTTATCTCTTTGAAAATTCTTTTGCTCACGCTCCAGCTCAATCTTCATCTTTCTTATTTGGGCGGGATTGAATTTAGCCGCGTCTCGAAGTTCCATAAGTCTAGCCTTACGTCCTTCATTTCTTTTAAGTCTTGCTCTAACCCCACGTGCATACCACTCATTTTCTTTTTTAAGATTACGCAAAAGGTTTTCATGCTGTTTTTGCATACTGTGCATGATCTCAGCCTTAAGGGTAAGATAATTTGAATACCCGCCTCTGAAACTTCGAAGTTCACCATTTTCAATTTCAACCGTGCGTGTAGCAATACGGTCTATAAAGTATCTATCATGTGAGATAAAAAGAAGGGTGAACTTTTCTTTTAAGATAAGCTCTTCTAAAAACTCCACCATGTATACATCAAGGTGATTGGTAGGTTCATCAAGCAGTAAGACATCAGGTTTGAGTAGTAGAAGGCCAGCAAGAGCGACACGTCTTTGCTCACCTCCGCTTAAAATATCAATATTTTTATGTTCATATTCTTTGAGTTTAAAGTGCTCTAATATACGCTCTATCTTATCATCTAAGTTCCACGCAGAGTGATGATCTAAGTAGGTAGAAAGCTCTGCATGTTCTTTTAAAAAGTCTTCATTCTCATAATCTTCTGCTAAAAGAAGTGAAAGCTCATCAAAACGAACATTGGCTCTTTGTAGCTCACCTAAGCCATCTTCAACGGCTTGCCTAACGGTTGCGCCAACCTTAAACTTAGGTACTTGATCAAGCATCTTGATCTCAAGGCTTTGCTTCACAATACGCTCGCCCTCATCAAAGTCCATAACCCCTGAGGCTATCTTCATTAGAGTCGATTTACCTGAACCGTTTTTACCAACAATAACAACACGTTCGCCTTCTTCAAGGTTAAAGGTAGTGTTGACGAGAATTTTTTGAGCAGAGAAGTTTTTATTAATGTCTAAGAGGTCGATAAGTGCCATAAAATGTCTTTATAATTTTTACAAAATTATAGCTTATTCAGCTTTAGAAGGGCACACGTACATATGCAAATACCAAGCAGCAATGTCTTTATCTGAGTAAGTAAACTCTTGTTGCGTTTTTGGTATAGAGCTGTGTATAAGTTTAGAGCGCAGTATCCCCATTAAAACAAAAGCCAATAACAAGACAGAAAGGGCATAATACCAGTTATAAAAGAACCAGACACCTGCACTAATGATATATATTCCATAAGATAAAAAGACAGTTAATACAATACGCAAGAGATGACATTGCTTATTAGGTGGTAGGGGTGTTTGAGTATATAAATCCATAAGGGCATTGTAGTGAATTTAGATTTAACCCAAGGTGATATCAAAGAACAAATTAAAAAGTTAGCTATTCCTGCAAGTGTAGGTTTCTTTTTTCATACGATGTATAATGTAACTGATACCTATTTTGCAGGGCTTATCTCTACTCAAGCCCTTTCTGCATTAACGCTTTCGTTTTCAATCTTTTTTATGATGATTGCCTTTGCCGGGGGTATGAGTGAAGCGGCGACAGCGCTTGTCGGAAATGCCTTAGGTAAAAAGGACAAAGAACAAGCAACCCATATAGCCTTGAATGCCCTTTTGTTTGCGCTATTGCTTTCTATAGTGTTAACACTTATTGGGGTGTTAAGCACACCATTTTTAATGAAGGTCCTTGGAGCAGAGGGTGCTTATCTAGAGGAGTCATTAGCCTATATCAATGTTATTCTATATGGATCAATCTTTTTTGTCTTTAGTTTTTTTATTAACGCACTGTTAAATTCAGTAGGCGATACAGTCTCTTTTAGAAATATTTTAATCTTCTCGTCGTTGGTAAATATTGTCTTGGATTACTGGTTTGTATTTGGTGGGCTTGGAATAGAACCCTTAGGCGTAGCCGGTATATCTTCTGCCACAGTGTTAACTGAGTTTATAACGGTACTTTACCTTTATTATAAGCTTAGAAAAACGCCTTTGATTGATGGAAAGGAAGACTTTTATGTGGATAAGGTAGTGTTATTGCAACTTTTTAAGCAGGGTTTTCCTCCTAGTACGAATATGGTGCTTATGGCAACGGGTATATTTATCATCACCTACTTTGCGGCACCTTTCGGTAAAGAAGTAGTAGCTGCCTTTGGTATAGGTATGAGAGTTGAACAGATTATCTTAATGCCAACCATTGGTCTGAATGTAGCAGTCTTGGCCATAGTCTCACAAAACAATGGAGCCTTGCAGTTTTCTCGTATTCATGAAAGTGTAAGAATTGCCTTATATTATGGAGGTCTTATCTCTGTATTTGGAATGCTTTTACTGCTTCTTGGAGCAGAAGAGTTTATGATGTTTTTTACACAAGATGTAAAGGTCATACAAGAGGGTGCACTGTATCTTCGTATCGAAGCTTTTATACTCTACTCTTTTGTGATTATCTTTGTGCATCTAGCCATGCTTCAAGGAATTGGAAAACCGGCTTTTATCTTTTATATCTCTATCTTTAGACAGGTGCTTGCTCCCATAGTACTTTTGGCAATTTTTGCTTATCTTGGTTTAGATTTGATCTGGATTTGGTTAGGGATAGCCTTTATTGTAACGCTTTCTGCTGCAATAACATGGATTTACACGAGAAAAAAACTCGCTGAAGTCACTCTTTAAGTTTCATCAGTAACTTGATGAAAATATGATGACTTGTCGCTAAAATCTTGTAAAAGATTGTAAAGGAATTTAATAATATGAATGAACCACGATTACAAGATAGTACAGACTACCATAAATTAACGGGGGCAAAAAGAGAAGTCGTTTGGGCTGTTATCTCTTTCTTATTAGCACTTGGTGTTGTTTATGGGATTGTTAAGGTAAGTAATTCTCATGTAAGTGATGAGATTCCTCCTTCAAAAAGAGTTGATTACATTAAATAATGCTAGAATTAGCACAGTTTTTATAAAAGGATTCACGTGCTAAGTATAGCGATTGGGGTTTATACCCTTTATATATTTATAAATATTTATGTATCTGTTATGCAGATAGGGTACCTTTCTCAGGCAAAAAAAGGCAAAAATGTTCTTTTAGGTGTGAGTGAGTTTATTCAAGCAGGTGAATATGCAATATCAAAAGAGCGCATGAGCCTTGTTTCTAGTATCTTAGAATTTTCTGTTTTTATGTTCTGGATGGGATACGGTATCTCATGGTTAGACTCTCAATTTTTATCTCTTTCCCCTACATGGCATATGATAGTCTTTGTACTCGGCTTTATTGTCATTAACTCCCTTGTTTCCTTGCCTCTTGAAGTTTATCAGAAATTTGTGCTTGATGAAAAATACGGTTTTAATAAATCGACTTTTGCCCTGTATGTCAAAGACACACTTATCAGTACGGCCTTAACGCTTGTACTTGGAGGTTTGGTTATTTGGGGTGTTGGAAGTATTATGAACAGTTTTGAGATGTGGTGGCTTTACAGCTTTGGCTTTATCTTTGGTGTGATTGTTCTTATAAATATGTTCTTTCCTACGGTAAGAGCTCTTTTCTTTGATAAGGTCACACCCTTAGAAGATGGAGAACTCAAGAGCAGTATCGAAGCAATGATGGACAAGACAGGCTTTGTCAGTTCAGGTATATTTATCTCTGACGCTTCTAAGCGTGATGCCAGACTTAATGCGTATTTTGGTGGAATTGGAAAGACCAAACGTGTTGTCTTATTTGACACTTTGATACAAAAGCTTAGTGCCAAAGAGCTGCTGGCAGTCTTAGGTCATGAACTTGGTCACTTTGCTCATGGTGATATTTATAAAAATATGGGACTTATGGGTGTTTTACTCTTTGTCATGTTTGCACTTTTTGGAAATATTAATGAAGACCTCTTTTTAGAGTTGGGCGTAGCTTCTACACCGGGTGTCATTATGGCCCTTTTTCTTCTGTTTATGCCTGTACTTGGTTTTATTATGATGCCTTTGTTGGGTATTGTAAGTAGACATAATGAGTTTGAAGCAGATAAAACAGGTGCAGAACTTGGCGGAGGTGAGAATCTCGCCTCAGCTCTTCAAAAGCTGGTGAGTGAAAATAAAAGTTTTCCGCTTTCACACCCCTTATATATCTTTTTTCACTACACACACCCTCCTGTAATGGAGAGGTTAAAAGAACTTGGCATAAATATTCAAAATGAAGCTTCTGATGCAAGTGCAGGCGAATGTCCAGTCACACCATAGACCACTGGTTAGAGATCGGTGCTAATGCCTTACGTGAAATAGCTGAAAGGCCAAGGCGGGAGGCTGAGATACTTCTGGGCTCACTCTTGCAAAAAGACAGGCTGTATCTCATCACCCATGCGGATGAAGAAGTACAAGCTGACGGGTTTGAGAAGATGCTAGGCAGACGTTGTGATAATGAACCTATTGAGTATATCATCTCTACTGTCTCTTTTTTTTCTCAAGAATTTTATATTGCCAAGGGTGCTTTGATACCTAGGCCTGAGACGGAAATCCTTATAGAAAAAATTCTTGAAAAACTTGATATTAAAACGCAAGAGTCTATTGTTGAGGTTGGTATTGGTTCAGGTGTCATCTCTATAGTCTTAGCTCAGCACCTTAAAGAGGCAAGCTTTTTAGCAACAGATATCAGTGAAGACGCTATTAAAATAGCTAGAAAAAATATAGAATTAAAAGGTATGGATGAACGCATTAATATTATTCAAACAGACTTACTTGATGGGATAGAACAAGACATTGATATCTTGGTGTCAAACCCACCTTATATAGAAGACGGGATTGTGTTAGGTCATAATCTCTCTTATGAACCTCAAAATGCCTTATATGGTGGAGAAGTAGGTGATGAGATCTTACAAAGACTTATAGATGAAGCCTTTGCGAGAGGCGTTTGCATGCTTGCTTGTGAGATGGGGTATGATCAAAAAGACAAGATTGAAGCGTATTGTAAAGATTTAGAGTATAAGTCTTTAGAATTTTATGAGGATTATGCAGGACATGATCGCGGATTTATATTGGAGTTAAAATGAACATTAAAAGAATAATAGACGCAGGATACCTTATCTTGTTAGGTATGAGTATAGGTGGGATATTGACCCTTGGTATTATAATGACGTCGACGATATTTAACTCGGCTGATTATATAGGTCCTTTGCTTTCGCATTATCAAGAGGGTCAGATCATGACAGGCGGATTTGATAAATTTTCATATTTTTTAAGTTTTATGTTCTTTACTATCCTCTTTTATGAGATGTATTCTTACAAGATATTACAGCGCGATAAAACAGTTTTACTTTCGAGTTTTGTATCATTACTTACCATTGGGCTTTTTGTCGGTGTTTATACGCCTCGTATCATACAGATGCAAGAACTTGGTCAAGCGGCAACGGCCAGTGAAGAGTTTAGAAACCTTCACTTGGGCTCAGAACTCGATTTTAAGGTCTTGGTAGTCGCCTTACTTGTGCTGCTAGGACGACGTTTATATGTTTTGTTAGGAAAAAAGAGCAGTAAATGATAGATTTTAAGAATCTTCATAAAGGTTTTGGAAACAGAGAGATTCTTAAGGGCATAAACTTGCATATTGCCAAGGGAAAGACAACGGTTATATTAGGAATTTCCGGAGGCGGAAAATCTACTATCATCAAACACCTTGTCGGGCTTTTACAAGCCGATGAGGGAGAGATTTGGATTGAGGGGCAAGAGATTGACTCAGCTAATGAAAAGCAGATGCGGTCTATTCGAAAAGAGATCGGTTTTCTGTTTCAGTCAGGTGCCTTGTTTGACAGTATGAATGTGTTTGAAAATGTCGCCTTTACCCTAAGAGAACATACCTCTATGAATGAGGAAGAGATTACTCAAAAAGTACATGAAAAACTTTCTATGGTGGGTTTAGATGCCAAGCTCGTTGCTGAGTTGTTTCCTGATGAGCTCTCAGGAGGTATGCGTAAACGTGTAGGGCTCGCTCGGACCATAGCCCTTGAACCAAAGGTTATCTTATATGATGAACCGACCTCAGGATTAGACCCTATTACCAGTGATCACGTCACACAGATGATTATTAACCTACAAAAGCGTTTGGATGTGACCTCTATCTTGATTTCTCATGATATCAAAGAAAGTTTTAAAGCAGGAGACTTTTTTGCCATGCTTTATGATGGAAAGATTGTAGAGTATGGAGATGCCAACCATATGAAAAACTCCTCTCATCCAGCCGTGCAACAGTTCTTGAATGCTCAAAGTCAAGGCCCTATTCAATTTAGCTGACCATTACTTTAGAAGGTAAAAGCCTTATTTCTCTTGTATATATTATTAAACAGTTATTTTAAAATAAAAATAGAGTTTTCTACCTTATATAATAGTGTGTGCCTTGTTGCATTTTCTTTTCTAAGGCAGTCACATGGTGAATCTTGTCTGCATGACCTAAAAACAGTAAACCACCCAAGGCTAATTTCTCATAAAATATCTTTTCTGATTGTTCTTGGGCTTTTTTATCAAAATAGATAAGCATATTACGCGAAAAGATGACATCAAAATTGGAAAATTCGGGGGGAAAGGGATCAAAGAGGTTCATCTGTCTAAAATGAACGTGTTTTTGAAGTTCAGGACGAATCTGAAACTCGTTGTCACCTATGGGGTTAAAATATTTTGTTTGTAGTCCTGTTGGAAGTTTATGTAAACGACGAAGTGTGAAAATACCTTTTTTGGCTTTTTGTATCTCTTGGGTATTAATATCAATGGCATGAATCTGAATTTTATTCAGGTCTATATTAGCCTCAAGCATGGCGATTAAAAGAGAGTAGGGTTCTTCTCCGCTTGCACAGGGGGCCGATAATATTTTAATATTGGTACCCTTGTCTTTAATGTTTTCTATACATATCTTAATTTGTGCCAACTCTCTGTAAAAGTAGGTTTCTGAGGTCGTTAAAAGGTTTACAAGGTCTTGATAAAGTTCATAATCATTTTTAATGGCAGCAAAGAAGTCATGATAGTCAGTAAATCCCTTTTCTTCATAAAAGCGTATGACCTTTTTATTGACAATGTCTATATTGTCTGTAAATTCTATACCTGTAAGCTTATAAAAATGCGCTAATAAAGATTGAAATGACATAAGAACCCTTTACTGTATGTTGCTTATATTAAATATGTGGTTTGCTCATTTTAATATTAAAAGTTTTTGATTGTTTTAATGATATTATCCAGACTCATGACTTCTGTACTCGCTCCAAGTTCAAAGGCGGCCTTGGGCATTCCATATACAATACAAGAGTCTTCAGACTCGCTTATGCATCGTGCTCCACCGTTTTTCAAGGCAAGCATACCTTCTGCTCCATCATCTCCTATGCCAGTTAAAAGACAGACTAAAATATCATAATGTGCATGAAGTTTGGAAGCACTTAAAAAAAGTGAATTTACAGAGGGCTGATAAAAAGCACTTTGGGTGCATTTTCTTAGATACAGGCCCTTTGTGGGACTAAATTGAAGGTTTGATATATTTCTATAGGCAAAGACCACACTGTTTTGGTCTATGGACTCATTTTCATGTGCCTGGATAACGGGTTGTTTACATATGTCATCAAAACGTTTCACCATAGAAGGTAAGAAGGAAAAGTCTAAGTGTTGAGCAATAATAATAGTGGCATTTAAATGTCTATCAAGAGAGGAAAGTATCTTGTCAAGATGACCAGGGCCACCTGTTGAAGAACCAATTAAAACCAGTTTTTTATTTTTCATAGTTTCATTATAGTGCTAGCAAGGTTAGTTACTTCTTAGGTTTGTTTACGTCCCCAAAACGTGATTCCCACCATTCATGTGGACTTGCATATTTCTCACGTACATCTTCTTCTTTAAAAGAATATTCATAATGTTTACAGTATTCAAACACGATCTTATAAGCATCATTGATCTGTGCACTCATTTTCTGAGCTGTGTGAATATCATCGGGATTTTTATCAGGATGCCATTTTTGCATAAGTGTTCTGTAGCGCTGTTTTATTTCAAAAAGGGTAGCTTTATTAGAGAGGCCAAGGAGAGTTTTGGCCTTAAGGAGTGTTTCTAGAGAGCTCATAGCAAGAAGAAGGCTTAAGCCTTAATCTTTTTGCTGACGCATATAGGTAGGAACATCAAGGAACTCTTCTCTACCGTCAAAGTTTTCACCGCCGACTACTTTTAACAGTGGACGCTGGATCTGAACTTGTTTTTGCTCAGCTGGGATATCAAAACTTGGATTGTTTGATCCACCTTGATTTAGTTCTTTTTCAAAACCTGTTGCTACCAGTGTAACACGGATATAGTTTTGATCAAGTGTCTCATCTGTTGTTGTCCCAAAGATCACATCTGCATCTTCATCAGCTGATTCTTCAATAACATTCATCGCCTCATTCATCTCAATAAGAGGAAAATCAGGATGCATATGGAAGTGTACAAGAACACCCATAGCGCCATTAATAGACATATTGTCTAATAAAGGAGACTCAATAGCTGATTTGATAGCTTCATAAGCTGCGTTTTCACCATTATATGTACCAACACCCATAAGTGCCATACCACGGTGAGACATAACCGTTTGAAGGTCAGCAAAGTCAAGATTGATGTCATTTGCACCTGATGCAAGGATAACACCTGATGTACCGGCAACAGCTTGAGATAAAACACTGTCAACTAGTCTAAAACTGTCTTTGATTCCCATGTTTCTGTCAACAATAGAAAGAAGCTTGTCATTAGGAATAACAACAATAGAGTCGGACTCTTTTTTAAGCTCTTCTAAACCGGCCATTGCAACTTTCATACGCTTACGTTGCTCAAACATAAACGGCTTAGTTACTACAGAGATAGTCAGCGCGCCTACTTCTTTTGCAATCTTTGCGATTACAGGAGCGGCACCTGTACCTGTTCCACCACCTAGACCGGCGGCAACAAAAACAATATCAGCACCTTCCAGTGTGTTTCTGATGTCATCATAAGACTCAATAGCAGACTCTTTACCAACATCAGGCTTCATACCAGCACCAAGCCCTTTTGTCAGTTTTGCGCCCAATTGAATCTTTGTGCATCTTTCAGCATGGTCTAACATCTGAGCATCAGTATTTGCGATAACCATCTCAATGCCATCAATACCTTCGCTAATCATATGTCCAATCATGTTTCCACCGCCACCACCGACGCCGACTACAACAATCTTAGCTCCTGTGATCTCAGTTGTCTCTTCTACGCTAAATGCTTCCATTCTCTCTCCTTAAAATAATTGGGTTGCCCATTGCCACATCTTGCTAAAAATGTTTGGTTCATCATTTTTAACCTTGTGAGGTGAAATAGATGCTAGTTCGCTCTTAACATCCATAGGACTTTGTTTTGAAATAATCTCTTCATCACTAAGAGTTGGTGCGATATCTTCAATATTTGGAGTATCTCTACCCTCAGTGCTTTCATTTCTATGACGCATATGCTTATTTACATCTATCTCATAAGGTGCATAACCATTTGCTGCATATTTTATCAGACCAATAGCCCCTGAATACGAAGGGTCTCTTAGTGTGTCAAAGAGTCCTTCCATTTCAGATGGCTTGGCTAAACGTACGGGCATGTTGTCAAAGATAGCAACGGCAAGTTCACGAATACCTTCCATCTTTGTAAAACCACCTGTAAGTACAATTCCTGCACCCAGGTGTTCTTTAAGTCCCGATTTTTCAAGTGACTGAGCAATGATCATCATCGTCTCTTCAACACGGGCATAAATAACATTGTAAACCACTTCTAAAGAGACTTCATGAGTTGTCTCCTCATCTCCAATTACGGGAAGTTCTATCAGATCGTTTGAAGGTGTATGCAGGCTTCCATAAGTCATCTTCACATTATCTGCTGTGTTAAGCGGTGTATGAAGCGCCATTGACAAGTCATTGGTGATATGGTTTGAACCTACACCCAAGAAGTCGTTATAGCGAATAGAATTACCTGCATGGATAACAAGGTTACAAGTAGAACCACCCATATCAATAACTGCGGCACCTAGTTCTTTTTCATCTGAATTAAGTGTTGCGATAGCAGAAGCATAACCGCTTAGTACAATGTTCTCTACATCTATACCGGCTGCTTTAACAGCCTTTCTTAGATTATTAAGATTTGACTTTTGTGTTGTGATGATATGTGTCTCAACTTCTAGACGTGCTGCATTCATACCAAGAGGATCTTCGATAAAGTCTTGATCGTCTACCTTAAAATTATAAGGAAGGGTGTGCAAGACCTCATACTCGTTTGGAATGTTGGCATTATATAAAGAGGTGTGCATAACGCGGTTGATCTCTTTTAGGCCGACTTCTTTATTAGGGATGTTTACAATACCGCTTGAGTTAAGTGACTTTGTATAGGCACCAGAGATAGAAACGATAGCTTTGGTAAAGTTTGTACCTGCTACACGTTTAGCATCATTAAGGGCGTTTTTGATTGACTTGGAAGCTAACTCGATATTAGTGATGCTTCCTTTTTTAAGACCTTGTGCCTTGCTAATACCAGCACCAAGTATCTGTATCTTGTCATCTTCATCAATTTCAGAGATGATAGCGCAGATTTTAGTTGAACCAATATCAATGGCAAGAACTGTTCTATTCAAGGCTATTTTCCTTCTAAATATGAAGTCACCGGGTATTGTGCTTCAAGTTTTTTAAGTAATCCATCATTCAAGAGAGATGTTTTAAGTCGTAACACATTTTTCTCTTGAGTGTTATTCTCTTTCTTAAGCATCTTCTGTTCCAAAATATTAAATAATACGATTTTATTTCCTTTTAAAGGAATGAATCCGCGTTTTGTCTTTTGTGAGAATAAAGCTTCTAAAAATTCGCCAGCCTCGTATTCACTAAGAGGTTCTAGCTTATCGATACTTTCACGCGTTAAAAATGGTGAAGTCGTTCCAGTGAAACTTTCAACAGATCCTTTTGCTAACTCTGTAAACTGTTTGTTAGTCTCTTCTGTTAGGTAGGCTGTTTTAACTTCTGCAGCTGCTTGCTCATAAGTTTTAGGCTCTGAACCTTTTGCTTTGACAAGTTTGATGATGAGAAACTTACCATCTACAAACTGGGGCTTAAGGTAGGGTTTCTGATCTGAAAGTTTAGAGATTTTCTCATACACTTCAGCAGGAAAAGGGTTGTTGTTCTGCGAAATTGAAAAAGACGCTTTGCTATAGCCCTCATCAAGCTTGTCTTTTTTATAAGAAATATAGGTCTTCAGTGCTTGTTTATTGCTTGCGTCCTTGTTGAGCTTAGCAATCACCTCTTCTTTAGCTTCATCAAAACTTTTTATCTCGCCTGTAGGTGTTGTAAAGTCATGTTTATTTGCTTCGTAAGCAATCTTCATATCTTCATCTGTATGCTCACCAGAGATGACTTCTTGTGTAATCACTTCAAGCTCATATCTAGGCTCTGACATATAAGCCATCTTGTTTGATTCCCAGTATGCCTTCAGCGTATCTTCTGATGCTTCTACATTGATCATTGAACGATCCAGTACCTTGTAGCTGATCTTGTCATTAATATATAAGGCAGTAGAAACCGCTTCTTCTTCAATAGGAAGAGCCTGTGATGCCAAAAGACCCATTAGTTTTTGAAGTAATAAGGCACGTCTTATATCTGACTCATATAAATCTTTAGTCAATTGTGCTTGTTTTAAAACTTTTAAGTAAGTCTCTTTATCAAACTTTCCGTCTTTGAAAAAAGCATCTGTCTCTATAAGGTTTTGAGCTGTTTCTACGTCAGAAACTTCAAGTTTGAAACTTTGTGCTAGGTTGACCAAAAGAGATTCATCGATGAGTTGTTCAAGCGCTTGTTTTTCTAAACCAAAGGCTTTTGCCTGTGACTCGTCAAACTTTCCTTGAAACATCTGGTTGTAACGTGAAAAAAGTTGTCTGTATGCTGTGTTTAACTGGTGCATACTTACTTCTACGTTTCCAACCTTAGCAACTGAGTCTGCGCTACGCCCTGAAAAACTTCCGCTTCCAATAGCAAACATTGGACCGGCTGCAACAAATGCACCGACACTGATCCAGAGTGTAATGTTTAAATATTTACGATGTCTTTGCATCCATGTAATCATATAAATATTCCTTAAATTATAATTGTAGATATTTTAGTAAGTTAAGCATTAAAATTCGATAAATATGTCATCCATCAATAAGATTTGCATTATATGTAACTTTAAAGGCCATTTTCAGTACAATTTTCTTATTAATTTTAGACATTAAAGGTATAACATGACTAACAAGTCCATTGCAGAGCGTGATTTAAACGTATTGTGGCATCCCTGTACGCAGATGAAAGATCATGAGTTTTTACCTATGATACCGATAAAGTCGGGCAAGGGCGTCTGGTTAAATGATTTTGACGGAAACAAGTATATTGATGCGATAAGTTCGTGGTGGGTAAACATATTTGGGCATGTAAATCCTTACATCAGCTCTAAGATAAAAGAGCAGGTTGATACCCTGGAACATGTCATATTAGCCGGTTTTACACATGAACCGGTTGTAAGACTCTCTGAACGTCTTATCAAACTGACTCCGGAAGGACTAAACCGCTGTTTTTATGCTGATAATGGTTCATCTGGGGTAGAGATCGCGCTTAAGATGTCTTACCATTCACATAAGAATGCAGGCTTGGAAAAACCGCTGTTTGTCTCACTAACAAACTCTTATCATGGTGAGACCATAGGCGCCTTATCTGTAGGAGATGTTGCACTGTACAAAGAGACTTATGCACCTTTACTGATATCTTGTGTTCAAACAGCTGTCCCTAAAGACCAAAGTGAAGAAGCTGCAAGAGACGCAGCAAATGAATTTGAAAAGCTTTTAAAAGACAGAGCTGATGAGATATCCGCCTTGATAGTAGAGCCTCTTGTTCAAGGTGGGGGATATATGCATATGTATCATCCCCTTTACTTAACTCTGGCCAAGGGTTTATGTGAAAAATATAATGTCCATTTTATCGCAGATGAAGTGATGGTTGGATTTGGTCGTACAGGGACGCTTTTCGCGTGTGAACAAGCAGAAATAACACCTGACTTTATTATCTTGTCTAAGGGACTGACGGGCGGGTATTTGCCTCTTTCTGTGGTTTTGACAACAGATGAGATATATCAAAGGTTTTATTGTGATTATGGGCTATACAAGGCCTTTTTACATTCTCATTCATATACGGGAAATGCATTGGCATGTGCGGCAGCTAATGCAACCTTAGATATTTTTGAAAAAGACAATGTAATTGAAGAAAATAAAAAGACATCGGCTTATATGCGTCAGAGTCTAGAGAAGTTCAAAGGCTTGAGTAATATAAAAGAGATACGTCAAACGGGGATGATTGCAGCTATTGAGCTAAAGGGTTATGCCCCAGAAGAACGTATTGGTCTTAAGGTATATGAGTATGGTTTAAGCAAGGGTGTCTTACTCCGTCCTTTAGGGCATATTGTTTATTTTATGCCACCGTATATTATAAGCGAAGAAGAAATGGATATTATGTTTGATACGGCTTATGAAGCTATTAAGCGTTTAGCTTAGTTTTTTTAGAAGAGATGGAGATTAAAACTCCATCTCTTGATCTTTTGTTACCTCTGAAAGCATTAAAAGTCGACAAGACTTTTCTAATATAGCCAGCTTTCTCGTCATGCTTTGTAAATCCCTGGAATAGGCATACACACCATACCCCTTAATCACTATAATATTTGTTTCTTGTTTGATGAAAAATTGCGGGATTTCAGAACTCGCTCTGTCATACCAATCATCAAAAGACTTTGGATCATAAATAGGGATACCCTTGCATTCTTTTTGACCAAAATAGTCTTTAGGCACGATAACACTGTGGTTGAAGCTATAAGATGTAGTATAAGGAGGCATGGTGAAACTGATGAATTTTGCATCCGAGATCTGTGAGTAGATCTGGGCATGAATAGGGGTATCCATACTCGCTTTTTTCCACCTATAATCGCGGTTGTGTCCGAGTTCTAAAAGTTCACTTGACTCAAGATTATGAAAGATGGCTTCTTTTTGGTTAATTATAAAACGGTTGGAGTCGGTTTTAGCTGAGATTGAACCATGGTAAAGACCGAAAAAGTCATTTTGAAACATAGAGTTTGAGAGAGTTGAAAGTTCGGATTTTAGATAATTAACCATACGTAACCTTGAATAAATATGCACGAGTATAACGTGCTTTGACTGAAAAATCTATTTTCTAAGAGCATTTTTGCTATTATTAGAACAATTTAAGCATGAGGCTTGGTTCTTTAAGTCTCTTAAGGTTGTGTGTTTGCAAAATATCCCCCATGTTCCCGTACTCTATAGAGAGGTTCAAAAGACCTTTGAAGATATACAAGAGGGAACGATTATCGACTGTACCATGGGTTATGCAGGACACAGTTCTTTAATACTAGAGACTAATCCAAACATCAAGCTTATCGGGATTGATCAAGACCAAACAGCTATTGACTTCTCAACAAAAAGACTGGAGCCTTATGGCGAGCGTGTAAGGATTAAAAAGGGTCGTTTTTCACAGATGGCGGCAGAAATATTTACTGAAGAAAATAAGGATGAGATAAAAGGCCTTCTTGCTGATATCGGTGTCTCTTCATTACAGTTAGATGAAAAAGAACGCGGTTTCTCTTTTGAAAGCGAAAGCCTGGATATGCGTATGGACCCCTCTAGGGAGTTTAGTGCGGCGGATGTGGTCAATACTTATGCGCAAAGTGACTTAGAGCGTATCCTTTTTGATTATGGCGAAGTAAGAAATGCCAAAAAAATCGCTTCTGAGATCATTAAGGCGCGACCTTTTCATTCAGCCAAAGAACTCTCAGCCGTTATCCGTCCCTTCGCTCCTTATGGAAAAAAGATACATCCATCGACCCTGGTCTTTCAAGCTATCCGTATAGAAGTCAATGATGAACTGGGTGAACTTGAAGGCTTACTTGACAGCATTGAGAACTCAGGTCTGACAGATGCTAGGATTGCCATCATCTCTTTTCATTCACTGGAAGACCGAATGGTAAAACAACGGTTTAAAAAATGGTCACTTTCGTGTATCTGCTCAGCAGAGGCCATGCGTTGTACCTGTGGAAATGATCACGCTTTAGGTAAGATGGTCGCGCGTAAGCCTTATGAGGCAAAAAGTGATGAGATCAAGGAAAATGTACGCAGTAGATCGGCAAAGATGAGGGTGTTTCAGTTTGGAGTTTGACGACAAAGACGAGATATTATCAGAAATAGAGGCTGTTCTTGCAGATAAGGTCAATATAGACTTTAATTTTTTATTAACAACGCTTATGGCCATGTCATTGGTACTGCTATTGGCTTTTCCAAAGATCTTTTTACAAAGCAGTATATATTATAAAAGTCGTGAAATATCGGCCTTAGAACGTGAATATAAGTCTTTAAAACAAGAACATAAGATCATTACTACTGAAGTAGAGCAAAAACGCTTTAAAAACCAGATACTGGATACATTGTTTTAAACTAGAAGGAAAAAAGTGTTACGAAAATTTATAGAATTTGCTATTGATAAGCCCCTGTTAAACCATCTCTTTTTAGCCTTTATTGTCTCACTTTCTGTAATGGCTTATATCAATATTCCTAAAGAGATCTTTCCTCCTATTCAGATGGACAAGATAGTTGTTTCGGGTGCTTATCCAGGAACATCAGCTGATGTGATGGATAAGATGGCTGTCAAAAATATTGAAGATGAATTAAAAAATATCAATGCCATAGACTCTTTGGAGACAGAGGTTAAAAATGGAAGTTTTCAGATAGTAGCTGAGATAAAACAAGGTTCAGAGAATATTTCGGCTCTTAATGATGTTAAAGATGTGATAGCCAAGACAAAGCGTGATCTTCCTGCTGATATGGATGAACCTGTTGCCAGGCTTTTTGAAGAGTCTATACCTCTGACTCAGGTTGCTATCTCAGGTCAGTTTAGTAAAAGAGAACTGCTTAAGATGGCAGATGAACTGAAGTCTGAGATATCTCTGTTTAAAGACCTTAGCGAAGTTACTATACGTGGGGACTCTGACGAGGAACTTCTTATCAAGTTAAACCAGGCCAAAATAGAAGCCTTTGGACTTTTAAGTGATGATGTGATGCGTGCACTCTCTTCAATAAGCTCTATTTTTCCTATTGGTACGATAAAAGAGAGAGGTAAACACCTTTATATAAGTACGAGTAACGGAGAAAAAGAGTTAGATAAACTTAAAAACATGCTGATAAGTGTCGGGAATAAACGTGTGCGTTTAGGCGATATAGCTGATGTTGATTTTACCATCTCTGAACCAAGTGAGCTTTCGCATTATGATGGTCTTCCTAGCATTAGTATCAACATCACCAAGTCAAAATCCGGAAATGCTATTGCCTTGGTAAAAGAGCTGCGTCAGCTTATGCAAAAATATGAGCAAATGTATCCACAGTACAATTTTGATATCTATGGTGACACCTCGATATGGATTAAAAACCGTCTTAATACCGTTTTCTCTAACATCATGTTTGGTCTTTTTCTTGTTTTTGTAGCTATGATGATCACGGTAAACCGGGGGATAGCCGTGGTGGTTGCACTGGGGATTCCGCTGTCGTTTATGATCGGTCTTATCGTCACAGAAAAGATAGGCTTTTCACTTAACATGCTTTCTCTTTTAGGTGGTCTTATCGCCCTGGGGATGCTGGTGGATGAGGCCATTGTTGTGGCTGAAAACATCTACAGGCATTTGGAGATGGGTAAGGACAGACGAGAGGCAGTTGTTGAAGGTACAATTGAGATGTTCCCCGCTGTTTTAGCGGCTACCTTAACCACAGTCTTTGCTTTTTTACCGCTTTTGATGATGACGGGAGAGATGGGCGCTTTTATTCGTATCTTGCCAATTATGATCTCTGTTTTACTTATATCATCACTCTTTGAAGCTTTTTACTTTTTACCTCTGCATGCCAAAGACTTTTTACGCATTCGCCATGAAGACCATGTGAGTCATGACTGGTGGGAGAAGATGTATGGAAAGTATGAAAAGACCTTGGGCTTTTTACTTGACCGTAAAAAAGTAGCCTTAGCTATCATGGTCGTCTCTATTTTAAGCGCGACACTTATCTTAGCAAAGACAACACGTTTTCAACTCTTTCCAGACTTTGATGTGACTCAGGTATTTGTTACGGGTAAACTTGAGATTAATCATGAGTTAAAAGACACAGAAGAGATTATTACTGAGATAGAAAAAGAGATTATTGCTTACAGGAAAAAAGGCGAAGTCATCTCAATTACCTCTATTGTAGGGATGCGTCTGGATGCGAAAAACCACGCTATAGTGGGCGAGAATCTTTTTCATATCTTTATTGACCTGAATGAAAGAGCACCGACAAACTTTTTTGAAAAGTATATTAACCCTTATATCTCCGTGGAATATGATGCAGATCTGCTCACGCGTGAACGTGGGGCAAGAGAGATTCAAGATGACCTTAAAAAGATCATTGCCAAGTATAAAGTGATGGAATCAAATGGTGTAAAGGTCTTTGATGACATCTCCGTAACGGTTCCTGGCACGGGAGTGGTTAAAAATGATGTCGAGATATCTTTGTATGGAAAAGAAGATACCAAACTGCTTGAAGGTTTGCAACGTATCGCAGATAAGATGGGAGAAAATGATGGTATTTTCAACATCTCAAATGACGCAACCGAGGGTGAAAAAGAGCTAAAGCTTCGTATCAACGCTTATGGGCAAAAACTTGGCTTTAATGAAGAAGTACTCAACACACAACTACGCGCGATGTATCTTCAAGGTGAGTATGGAAAGATGTTCAATGATGAGGGGCTGGTTCGTATTCGTATTGAAAGTTCTAAAAAAGACTCATATGATAACTTATATTCATTAGAATTAAATGTTCCGGGTAAACAGCAGCGTGTACGCTTGCAAGATATCGCTGACTTTATCGTTCAAAAGGCGTATGTGAGTATAGGGAAGGTGGATGGAAAACGTATTCGTTCTATCTTTGCCTCACTTAACAAAGAGAAAATAACAGCAGGCGAGCTAACGGTCACTCTGGCACCACTCATGCAAAAGCTTAGAGATGAGGGCTATGGGGTAGATATCAAAGGGGAGCAAGAAGAGAATGACAAGACGATAAGAGAACTCTCCCAGGCCTTTTTAATCGCTCTGTTTTTAATCTTTATCACTTTGGTATGGCTTTTTGACTCCTTGCTCAACTCTGCTATTGTTCTTTCAAATGTTCTTTTTATAGGACTGGGTGTGCTTGCAGGACATATGATAATGGGCATGAACATGACGATGCCAAGCCTTATCGGGGCGATAGGGCTGGTCGGAGTTGTTGTTAATGACGGTATTCTAATGGTACTGTTCATTAGGAAGGCGCATAACCAAGAAAAGCTTATCCAATACGCAAAAACAAGACTAAGACCTATTGTACTAACCTCAATCACTACCGTACTTGGTCTCTCAACGCTTATCTTCTTCGCCTCAGGTCAAGCTATGATCTTACAACCTATGGCAATCTCTCTTGGTTTTGGGATAGCTTGGGCAACGGTGCTTAATCTTTTATATATTCCACTGCTGTACAGTGTGATCAAAAAGATAGAAAAAGAAGAACCTCTCAATACCTAAACACAATGTGTGATAGCGAAATAAAAGGTCGATATTGGAACAAAGTGTTCAGATATCGAAGGTTTCCATCTTAAACACACACTATATATAGTTACAAATTTACTCTTATTGTTGAATAATAAACTAAATATTTCAATTTGACATATTTCACCTGATAAAACATATATTTTTTATGATGTAATATCGTGATATTAAGTCAGTATCATACATACTGTTTAGATATTGAATTGTTAGCTACCAAAGGTAAAAAATGGATAATTGTGGATTGACATGTGTATTATTTATTTGGATTGGTTTTTTATGGCCAATAATAGTATCTAGTTTTTATCTAATTATCCGCAAGAAACAAATTATTGCTAAGGGTAAATATTTTTTATTAAGTACAATAGGCGGTTATGTTTTATTAATAGGACTTAATTTTTTAATTAGCTTTTTCGCAAGAAATTTTTTAGAAGTTAATAGTGATATAGGCATGAAAATATTAGCATTTAGTACAACAGTAATTTTATTTATACCGCCTGTTGTCTTCAGCCATATGTTGTCTAAAAGAATAGCTAACAAGAACGAGGAGACCAATACTAACCCGCAAGCGGATTAGTATTGCTCACGACAGACGTTATGAGTCTAAAAGGAATATTGTGAGACTAATAGTATTACTTGTTTTTATCATTCTCTTAACGAGCTGTGCAACACGCACCGCAAGAACTAACAATGGAATGGGACACCCCTATATAGCTACAGAAGTAAGTTTTTTAAACTTTCAAGGATATAACTATACCGCAGGGGCCTATTACACTCCTTTAGCTTTAATAGTCACTGTTCCACTAACTATTTTGGATATAGGACTAAGTATTATTGTTGACACTGTGGCACTACCTTTAGATATTTTAATAACCCCAAACAACATTTATAGAAATCCACGAGCTTATATAACTAAAGACCCTCCTACACATCCATATTATACATCTGATAGAAAACAGCATCACAAGTTAACATATAAATATAAAAACCCCAACACACCTCTCTTATTTCAAGCTATAGAAATGAATAACAATAAGAAGTTTGATGAATTAATCAAAAAAGAAATTGATTTAAATGAATCAAATCACCTTGGTATTACAATGATTGTACAATCAATTAAAAGTAAAAATAGTTTTGCTTTAGATAAATTGATAGCAGAAGGGGCAAATACCTGTCTAACATATAAATCTACTACCTATGCAACGCCATTCCAAGAATTTAGTAAGGATCCAATTGTAACAGCAATTGAAAAACATAATAACTATGCATTGGATAGAATATTTTCAGATTGTTTTGACATTAATAAAACAGCAGACTATTTTCACAGAGTAATTAATGCAGGAAATATGTATGCGCTTAAAAAATTATTACAGTATCCCAATGTTGATATCAATATTAAAGATTCACTAGGGTATACACCTATGATGTGGACAATAACTGGGAACAAACCTCTAATGTTAGAACTCTTACTTAAAAATCATGCTGATATGTATCAGGTTGAGAATCAAGAAAAATATATACCATTTACTTTAGCTGCACAATATGGTCGACAAAAAATGTTATCTTTATTTATAGAATATAACATTGATGTAAATTTTCAATATAAAAAAAGCACAACAGCTTTATCTTATACAGCATATAAATGTAATAATATAACCACTTTTAAATTACTTATGCAAGCTGGAGCTAACCCCAATATAATAGATAAAAACAATCAAAGTATTATGTCATTATTAGAGAAGACATGTAAAAAAGGTTTAGCTTATAATTATAAAGACTTCTATAAATTCAAAGAAATTTTAAATAAGTATGATTAAGCTAATATTTACGACATCATAACAAAAACGATGAGACGCAATAATTTACCCTGCGGGAAAATTATCGCTCACGATAAACGTTAGACATACAAGGAGAATATTTTGGCAACAAGAAGAAAAAAAACAACATCATCGGAGCCTATGCTTCCTGCAGAACTACTAATCTCAAGAGATGAAGCTAAGTCTAAGCTTCAGGAAAGAATTCAAAAAGGGCTTGAAATTAAACAATCCGAAATAAATTCTCGAGAAGCATTTGATGTCGCAAAAAATGAATACAGTAAGTGGAATTCTTTTAATACAGAACTTTTTAAACGTGTTTTTACAACAGAAGAATTAGCTCAAGAATATTCTCGTTGGGTAGGTGGTGTTGTCCTGATGCGTGAACAATCACTGGGCGAAAAAATAGTTGATCTTTACAAAGATATTGATCAAAAAATTCATAGAATAGATTCAATTATTGAACGACTTGAACTAATACCTTTAAGTAGCGTAACTTCATCTGCTACAACAGAGACAGAACAACAAGCTCACACCATTTCGAAAACTAAAAAAGTGTTTGTTGTTCATGGGCATGATGAAATTGCAAAAACAAATTTAGAAGTATTTCTTCATGAAATTGGCTTAGATCCAATAGTACTACATAGGCAAGCAGATGAAGGTCTTACAATTATCGAGAAATTTGAAAAGCATAGCGATGTTGGCTATGCATTTATTTTGCTAACACCAGATGAAATTACATACATAAAAGCAGATGAAGTCAAAAGTGATGATAAGAGGGAAAAGGAATTTAGAGCCAGAGCTAATGTGATTTTTGAATTCGGATACTTTGTCGGAAAGCTTGGTAGGTCTAGAGTTTGCTGTCTCTATACTGGTGACGTTTCTTTACCGAGTGACGTGAGCGGTATGATCTACAAAAAATTTACTAGCAATATTGAAGAAGTGGCATATAGCATCATAAAAGACCTCAAGGCTTCGGGATATGCTATTGCCTAACAAATCAATGGAGGTATAATCTTGGACTGGAATGTAATTGCAACTGGACTAGCGGCTCCTGTCGCTGTACTAATCGTTAAGACACTATTTTGTACAATGGTTTTCTTGGATACCAACACGTGGACTATTTCGTCACAAATATCCAAATTTAAAAGGTCAATGGAAACAAATTTGGGGTGCAGCTGGTAGTGAAAGCTTTAAAGATGATATTGACCGCCATAGCTATACCGAAATAAAACAATTTGGTAGTTACTGCTATGCTGAATTCAAATCAAAAGGTATAACCTATTCAGCATTTGGAAAAATCAGAAATTCATATCTATTTGGTGAGTGGTATGACAAAAATGATCGTTATGCATACTATGGTGCATTTCAACTTAGAATAGTTGACAGTAATTTACTAGAAGGAAAGTTTGTTGGTCATTCAAAAAAAACATGTGAAGTAAAACAAGACTCTTGGGTCTGGAATAAAGTAAATAATTAAAACAAGGCTAACAAAACCTTGGAGAGAAATAGTTTCCCCTACGGAAAAACTATTTCTCAAGTCAAACGTTAGGTACCAGTTTACAAATAAATATTTAGGTTAATTATGAAAGATGTTGAACTTGAAAAAATTGCTGACAATTGGATTGAAGCTCACTTAAAAGAAGAAAGCACTGAATTTGATGAAATATTCTCTGACGACAACCCAGATGAATATCTTGATATTATCCTAACTATTTTAGATAAAATTGATGCAAATATAGAAAATAAATTATTTTCTTTACTTGCAGCAGGTCCTTTAGAGGACCTATTACAAGACAATGGAACCAAAGTAATCAATAGAGTTGTTGTCTTAGCGAGACAAAGCCCTCAATTTAGAAAACTTTTAAATGGTGTTTGGGATAGTGAGTTTGACAAGTCTGTAAAATTAGAACTATCTAAATATATGGAAAATCGATGGTAGCTACGCATGAGCTGAAACGAACTCAGCACTTCAGTTACCTAACAAGTACGAGGAGCGCAATAGTTTACCCTAACGGGAAAACTATTGCTCACGACGAACGTTATGAATAAAGCTTCAAACATGTATCCACTAAAGTGTATTTCTTAGGCCAAATAATTTAAATCAAATACCCTGTCTAAAAGAGAACTTGGCTCGGAAGAACTAGGGTTTAAACTTCCTAGGCTATAATCCATAAAAAGATAGCAAAGATTAAGGCATAGATAGATGATAGATTCATATGAAGCACTGATACCAGAGTATATTTCTCAAGAAGAGTTTTTTAGATACGGTTTGGAAAAAACTATTTACATCCCAGATCAGAAAGTAAAGCAGGGTTGGGAAGATTTAAAGGCTAAACTCAAGGCAAATAAACCTCTGTTTATGCGCGGGGGAAAAGATGCGGTTGGAAATCAGCTGTATTTTGAGTTTTATACCCGAGTGCTTAAAAATGAGCAGGTAAAAAAAGACCCTTCAAACTCACAGGCTCCTACAAAGATGATGGAAGATCTGAGTGGATATAAAAAGTCAAAAGACCTTCGAAATTATCAGTTAAGCACGGTGTTTGCAAGAAGTAAAAATGTCTTGTGTTTTAATGCGCCTTGGAATTTTGTATATACGCCAAATATCTTAGACCCTCTTTTAAGTGTGGATGCGCGTGGTGAACTTGCTGTAGCTTACAAAAAAGCTTTTCAAACACACTGTTATGAGAAATTTAAGCCTTTTATTAATGAGTTTAACGACATGATGACAAATACACATTTTCTAAGAGAAACAGATGAATATATTCATAATCTATATGACAACTCTATGAACAAGATAGAAGCGGTTGAGATTTTTGAGAAAAGTTTACGAGAAGAGATTGCCCCTATAGAACTTTAAGGGGCTTGCGTGTTTTTTTACTATTAGGTCTAAGCGGTCCGTTTAGGTGAAATTCCATAATTAGATAGCTTATACTAATATAAGGCGACTGCTAAGCTTGCTGTGCTATAATCTGAAAATTTTTTAAAAAAGAAGTATTGTAATAAGTAAATTAGACACTCTGTTTTAAGACGAAGTACAGGCTAAATACACTTGTATTTTTCACATGAATACAATCCTTTTTAAAAGCGAGTAGATGCTAAAACTTATAGTTTCATTTTTCCTTTTTACTGTTCTTGCACAAGGGGCGGAATGGAGCTATACCAAAGAGATTAGTCTAAGTAAGGATGAGGTTCAAACCATCCTTGTAAAAGAGCAGTCAGCATTACGTGTCCTAAAGCTAAGATGGACACTGTTTGCTGGTGATGGCTTGGTGATGCACCTAAACTATAATGACAGTGCCTCACAGTTTATCTTGTATAAACATTACAAAAAAGACACTTATAGAGTCAGACTGTTACCAAAAAAGTCAGCCTATAAACGTGTTCCTTACCTGTATTTAGTATTTAAAAAGTTTGATCATAAGACTTCTAAAGCGCACTTTGATATCTTGGTTGATGACCCTGAGAAAAGAGCCCTTATAGAGGTGATACCACTAAAGAGAGTTGATAATAATTGATGTTGAAATCTGTAGAACAATGCATGCTTACCTGGATAAAAGAGTTGGAGAATGATGAGATCTATGAACTTTTTACCCAGTTGCCTCATGGCAAACGTCTTCGCGCAAAACTTGTTTTAAAGATTGCAGGTGAATCTGATGAAGCAGTAAGACTTGCAGCTGTTATCGAACTTATCCATGCAGCAAGTCTTTTACATGATGATGTTATTGATGAAGCACTGACCAGACGTGGGGTGACTTCTGTTAATGCAAGTGACGGCTCAAAAGTAGCGGTTATGATGGGAGATATCTTATATTCAAAAGCCTTTACTGAACTGGTTTCTTTTGATGATATTATCGCCAAGGCTGTTGCAAGCGCGGTAACAACACTTTCTATTGGTGAGTATATCGATGTGAAGATGGGTGAGAGTTTTAATGATGATGAAGATGCTTATATCGATATGATCTATAAAAAGACCGCTTCACTCATCGAGGTGACATCTTATTGTTCAGCGCTTCTTGTGGGTAAAGAAGCCGAAGACTATAAGCTTTATGGAAAAAACCTGGGTCTCTCTTTTCAGATCATTGATGATATCTTGGATATTGTCTCAGATGAGAAGACGCTTGGTAAACCAGCCCTTAATGACTACAAAGAGGGCAAGACGACACTTCCGTATATGTATCTTAATGACTCTTTGGATGAGAGCGGAAAACTGCGTCTTCAAGCAGCACACCTTCAAACACTCAGCGCTGATGAATCATTATGGATTAAGTCGCAGATGAAAGCACATAAGTCGGTTGAACGCTCATACGCCTTGGCAAGATCTCTAAGTGATGATGCTATCACAGCCGTACAAAAACATGATGAAGCAGAACTTGTGGCTATTTTAGAAGAGATGATGAGAAGAGAGTTTTAATGCACTACCTGTTAATCAGTTTTTCACATCACAATACCACCTTGGAAATCCGTGAAAAACTAGCCTTAAATGATGATGAGAGCCTGTCTCGTTGTCTTAAAAGCATTACTGAACATAGCTCAATAAATGAGGCGATGATCGTCTCTACCTGTAACCGTTTAGAGGTGCTGGCTTCTGTTCAAAACGTCTTAGAATCAACAGAGTTTATTTTCTCAGTTTTAGCTGAACATGCGGGTATCTCAATTCAAGAGCTAGAGGGAAGAGCCGATGTCTTTGAAGATCAAGGTGCTATGCACCATCTTTTTAATGTCGCCTCTTCTTTGGACTCTATGGTCGTGGGTGAGACACAGATCGTAGGGCAACTTCGTGATGCTTATAAGTTTGCAAGTGAACATAATTTCTCTGACGGTAAGATATCTCGCGCAATGCATTATGCTTTTAAATGTGCAGCGGAAGTAAGAAACACCTCCTCAATCTCTTCAAAACCCGTTTCTATCGCCAGTGTCGCGGTCTCTAAGGTTAAGTCGAAATTTAGCAGTATAGAAGATAAGACAGCCTTGATCATCGGTGCGGGTGAGATGAGTCGTTTGTGTGCGAAGCATCTGACTTCAGCAGGATGCAAGTGTGTGATTATGAACCGTACCTTGCAAAAAGCTCAAGAGATAGCAGATGAGTGTGGTGAGGGCGTGAGTGTTGCCTCTTTTGATGAGCTTGAAAAAAGTGTAAATGAGTTTGACTTTATCTTTACGGCCACGGGCGCACCGCAGAGTATCATCAAGTCAGATATGGTGAAGGCTTGCTCTTTTGAGAGACACTGGTTTGATATGGCTATACCACGTGATATTGATGACAGTTCTATCTCAGGTCTGCACATCTACCGGATTGATGACTTAAAAGACATTGTTAATGAAAACTTAGCACTTAGAGAAGAAGAAGCCAAGCTCTGCTACGCCATCATCGGTAAGTATACGCAAGAATTTTTTGAATGGTTGCAGTCACTGAGTATTGAACCTTTTATCAAAGAGGTATATCAAAAAGCGATGCTTTGTGCCAGGGAAGAGACAAGCCGTGTGATGGATAAGGGCTTTATTCCCAAAGACTATGAGGCACAAGCTTTAAAGATGAACGAACAAGTGTTAAAACGTTTTTTACATGATGTTACAAAGCGTATGCGTGAAGCCTCACATGACTTAGATGCAGATACATTGATGAATGCTATGCACTATATATGTGAACAAGATGAAAACAATTAAAGGTAATAAAGAATGAGATTTTCAAGACTGTATGTCCCCACAAGCAAAGAAGCACCAACGGGAGCTGTTTTAGCCAGCCATATCTATCTTTCGCGTGCGGGATTTATCTCTCAGGTCGCAAGTGGTTTATATAACTATCTTCCTTTAGGCAAAAGAGTTCTTAAGAAGATTGAGAACATCATCAATGAAGAGATGACAAAGGCTTATGCTCAAGAAGTAGAGCTAAGTTTTGTAACACCTATTGAGCTGTGGCAGGAGAGTGGTCGTGCAGAAAAGTTTGGTAAAGAACTGCTTCGTTTTAAAGACAGAAAAGATAACGATTTTGTCTTAGGGCCAACACATGAAGAGATGATGGTAAACATCGTAAGAAACAAGATCACCTCATACAAGCAGCTACCTGTTAATTTGTATCAGATCAAAACAAAGTTTCGTGATGAGGCGAGACCACGTTTTGGTGTGATGCGTGGACGTGAGTTCTTAATGAAAGACGGGTACAGTTTTCACAGCTCAACAGAAGACTTAGACAGAGAGTTTGAAACGATGGAAGCGGCGTATAAGACTATCATCACACGTTTAGGTCTTGACTTTAGAGTAGTAGAAGCGGACTCGGGAGCTATTGGCGGGTCAGGTTCTAAGGAGCTTATGGTTATTGCTGATAGTGGAGAAGATACTATTGCTGTATGTGATTCATGTGAGTATGGAGCGAATATTGAAGTCTTTATGGACTTAGATGATGACGATGAGGCTGAAGTAAAAGAGTATACAGACATTAAAGAGCTTAAAGGCGATGATAGCTGTCCGTGTTGTTCAGGAAAGCTTTCTCTGACGAAGGGAATTGAAGTAGGGCATATCTTTAAACTGGGCACAACGTATTCAAAACCACTTGGATGTACCTATTTGGATGAAAACGGTAAGTCTCAAGATATGATTATGGGAACGTATGGGATGGGTGTATCTCGTCTTATGGCAGCGGTGATTGAGCAGCATAATGATGAAAAAGGGTGTATCTGGACAAAATCTACGGCGCCTTATACAGTAAATATCCTAATCTCAAATATCAAAGATGAAGAACAGATGGCTTACGCGGAAAACCTTTATACTGAACTTTCAAACCAAGGTGTTGAAGTACTTATTGATGATAGAAAAGAGCGTTTTGGCTTTAAGATGAAGGATGCAGAACTTATAGGTTTTCCATACACGGTTATCGTAGGTAAAAACCTTGCGGATGGCATGGTACAGATCGCAGTACGTGGGGCTGAAGAGAAAATAGAAGTGAGTAAAGATGAACTTCTAGGCCAACTTAATGGGTTGTTGGGATGATATATCTTTTTTTCATTTACCTTTTGATAGAGGTCTTACTCTCTGTTGAAGTCGCAGGCCTGCTAGGTGGATTGGGTGTTTTTGCAGAGATAATGTTCTCAGGTTTTATTGGTATAATACTTTTGTTAAATGTTAAAACAACGATGATGCAAAGCCTTCAGGCTATGTCGAACAATTGTATAACTATGAAAGAGTTTCAAGAGTTAAACATTTTTGCACTTTTAGGTGCTATTTTATTGATTTTGCCAGGAATTTTAAGTGATGCTATTGGGATTTTAATGCAGTTTTCTGTCTTTACAGCCCTTATAGTCAGTCGTGTAAATAAAAAAAGTGGTGATTGCCACGTCAAACCCAAAGGAGAAGATAATGTCATTGATGTCGAAATTGTTAGTAACGATACTAAGCTTAAGTAGTTTAGTTAATGCAAGTGATGCCCAAGTTATTGATTTTTTAAAAAAAGGGATTGGTTCAAACCCCAATATAATCTCTTTAGATATTAAGGTGGTGAGTAAGATCCCATTAAACAAGCCTAAGGATTGGGAAGCGTATATCATCCAAATGGATGGAGAAGCAAAGGCCGGAAACAAGACTCAGCCTATCTCTCAACGTTCAATCTATTTTGTAGGTGATGGGACTATTACCACAGACTTATATGACCTTGCAACTGGTGACAAGCTTAGCAATACGGTTTCACCAGACTTTAATACTAAGTATTATGATGAAGCGCACCATCTTTTTGGTGATAAGGATGCTGCACATAAGGTTGTTATATTTTCAGACCCTTTATGTCCATTTTGTCGTACCTTTGTACCGGAAGCACTTTCGTACATGAAGAAATATCCAAAAACATTTTCGGTATATTATTTTCATTTTCCACTTCGCTCTTTACACCCGGCGGCTATCCCTTTAGTTCAAGCGGCTTTTGTTGCTGAAGCACAAGGACATAAAGGTACTGTTGAGGGTCTGTATAAAGTTAACGTTGATGGCCGTGAGTCAAATAAACAAAAGATTTTAGACGCCTTTAATATTGTGCAAAAAACAAAGATCACAATTAAAGACTTATCAAGCTCAATCGCTAAAAAACACTTGGAGCATGATATGAATGTTGCTCAAGAACATTTAGTAAATGGCACGCCAACGATGTTTTTTGATGGAAAAAAAGATAACACAAAAGCAAAATATAAAAGTGTAAAAACTATTAAGTAAGAAGTAGGAAAGAAATTGGATAAATTAATCATTGCAACGCGCGGTAGTAAATTAGCGCTTTGGCAGTCAGAACATATTAAAGCACGCCTTGAAGAGTTACGCCCCGGTTTAGAGGTTGAATTAAAGATCATTGTTACCTCAGGTGATAAGATTCAAGATATCTCACTTTCAAAAATAGGTGGAAAAGGGCTGTTTTTAAAAGAGCTTGAAGAAGCAATGCTAAGAGGTGAAGCGCATATGGCAGTTCACTCTCTCAAGGATGTTCCTACGGTAATGCCGGAAGGACTTCCTTTAGCAGCTATTACTGAGCGTGAAGACTGTCGTGATGCAATGTTAAGTGAAAAGTATTCAAGTCTAGAAGCGCTTCCTAAAGGTTCAACAGTAGGAACTTCTTCTCTTCGCCGTAAGATGCAACTTCTGATGATCAGACCTGATCTGGATATTAAAGACCTTCGTGGAAATGTTGATACTCGTATTAGAAAACTTAAAGAAGGTCAGTTTGACGCAATTATCTTAGCTTCTGCCGGGATTAACCGTCTAGGTTTTACGGACTCTGTAAAATATGTTTACAATATTGAACAGTCTGAAATGGTCTCTTCTATGGGACAGGGTGCTCTTGGTCTTCAAACTATTGAGAATAAAGAGATCTTTGATCTTGTTCACCAACTTAATCACAAAGAAACAGAGATGGAAGTAACTGTAGAACGTCATTTTGTTGATATATTAGAAGGCGGTTGTCATGTGCCTATTGGTGTGAATGCCAAGGTGATGGACAATGGTGAGATTATGACTCAATGTACTCTAGGTCTGCCTGACGCATCAGAAGTACTGTGTGAGACATTAACATCAAACCATGATTCATATACTACTCTAGGAAAAGACCTGGCTCAAGTTGTTATTGATAAGGGTGCAAGAGAGCTGTTAGCTCGCGCTGACAAAATGGACTAAAGCACATTAGGAAATAAAAACTTCTTAATGTATAAAAGTGTTCGACAAAATTAACCTCAAGAGAATCAAAGATTCGAGAGCCTACTGCTGAAGTAAACCTAGTGTTAACGTAAGCAAGAGGGGTTTTGCTCCTTTGCTGTTCTTGTAGAAAGTGACAAATTCTATGCAAAAAACTATTGACCTTTTACGTTCACGTGGTGAACTTCGTGAAATCCATGATGAACTTGACATCTACCTTGAAATCCCTCATATTGCTTATGTTGAAGTAAAAAAAGAGGACTCTAAAGCACTTCTTTTTACTAATGTTGTTGACAAGAAAAACAATAAAAAGTTTAATGAACCTGTTTTAATGAACCTTTTTGGCTCATTTGAGAGAACTGAACTTTTGTTTGGCAGAGATGTAGAAGGTGTAGCTCAAGAGATAGAAACACTTTTACATATGAAACCTCCGGCTTCTATGAAAGATAAGTTCTCTATGTTGGGGGACCTTTTCTCTTTAAAAAACATCTTTCCTAAACGTTTAAAAGGTGAGGGTGAATGTCAGGCTGTTAAATACCTTGCAGATGATGCAAAGCTTTCAAATCTTCCCATCTTAACGACTTGGGAAGAAGATGGTGGTCCATTTATCACTATGGGACAGGTTTATACTCAGAGTCTTGATGGAGAACTTGTCAATCTTGGAATGTATAGACTTCAGATGTATGATGATCAGCATTTAGGGATGCACTGGCAGATTCATAAAGATTCTTCGCATTTTTTTGATCAGTACCAGCGTGAGGGCAAAAAGATGCCTGTTACTATAGCTATTGGTGGAGACCCCTTATATACCTGGTGTGCGACCGCACCACTTCCTTATGGGGTAAACGAACTTCTTATGTATGGTCTTATCACTAAAAAGCCTGCACGACTTGTAAAGTCTTTAACAACACCTTTGTATATACCTGAGGATGTTGATTATGTGATAGAAGGGTGGGTTGACCCTGCGGAGATGAAGGTTGAAGGCCCTTTTGGTGATCATACAGGTTACTATACCTTGGAAGAGCCGTACCCAGTTATGAAGGTCTCTGCAATATCACATAAAAAAAGACCTGTGTTCCTTGCAACAGTGGTAGGAAAACCGCCTCTTGAAGATAAGTTTATGGGTTGGGCAACAGAACGTATTTTTCTACCTCTACTTAAAACAACTGCCTCAGACCTTCTTGACTATCATATGCCAGAAAACGGAGTCTTTCATAACCTTATCCTAGGAAAGATGAAACCTATGTATAAGGGTCATGCTAAGCAGTTTATGCATGCTTTTTGGGGAACAGGACAGATGAGTTTTGTTAAACATGCTATCTTTGTAGGCGAGGATGCACCGCGTTTAAGTAATTATGAACCTATAGTGACGCACATCCTTAATCGTTTTCATACTTCAAGAGTGGTGATTACTGAAGGTATTACAGACGCGCTTGATCATTCAAGTCCTGAGGCCCTCATTGGTGGAAAGCTTGGCTTAGACTGTACAGGTGCTCCTATGATCGAAGCTCCGGAGATTCTAAATGATGAAGAACTTTTGGTAAAACTTCAAGAGTGTGATACTTGTATTACCGGTACCAGACAATATATGCGCCGTACTCGTAACCCAATCACCGTTATTTCAGTTAAGAAGTCAAAACCTGTAAAAGAGATTTATGACGCGTTGAAAACTTTAAAAGAGAACCTACGTGTTGTCGTCTTTGTAGATGAAGAAAAAAATGATCTGGATAATGCTTATATGCTTGTATGGCGTGTGGTGAATAATATTGATGCCCAAAGAGATTTTCATCTTTTTGAAGATATGATTTTCATTGATGGTACCAATAAAAGTACTTTGGATGGATTTGAAAGAGAGTGGCCGGGTGATGTAGAGTGTACACCTTCAGTCTTAGAATCGCTTGCTAAACGTGGTATATTGGATTTAAATGATCCTTTGTATCATAAGTTCCAATTATAAATAACAGAGTACAAGATCAGCTTAGCTTGGCTCGACTTATTGAATGTAACCTTTTCACTCAAATGTTATATTTATTTGATTTTTTTATGCTTATGAGTGAATTCATTTATTCTACTAGGGCATTTTAAGCCTTTAAGTATTAAAATAAAGACAATTGATTATATTAGATTAAGAAAGTCACTTCAGGAAGTGGCTTTCGCCTTACTGGAGTGTGTTTATGAGATTTCCTTTAGCCTTAATGTTTACCCTTTCTCTTCTTTTTATACCGGCCTTAGAGGCTGCTGTGTATAAGGGACAGAAAGCTTATGTTAAAAAATGCCGAAAGTGTCATGGTGGCGGTCAAAAAGTTGCGGCAAGTAAACGCATGAAAGAATGGAAGAAGCTTTTAAATAAGAAGAATAAAGGCATTCAGCTTGCTACTCTTCACTTAGAAAATAAGAAAGCAAAAAAATCACACAAATACTTTGACAGTAAAAAATACCGTAAACGTGCACGTCACTTACGTGACTTTATGGTTGAATATGCAAAAGACAGCGGTAACGTTCCTGCCTGTAACTAAAATACCTTGTGCAGCTTTTTTTGTAAGAGTTTGCACCCCTTTTTTTGATATGAAAAATTACTTCAAATATCTTTTTATACTTTTAACTATCTTTATAATTGGGTGTACGCCTACAACAAGTCCTGACTTTGACGGTGACTACACCCAGACTCAGCTACAAGAGCGACAACGTTTAAATAAGACTTATGAACTTTTACAGAGCATGAAAGCTTTTGACGCAGCCTTATATCTGAATAAAACAGACTTTAGTGCTCTTATTGACAAGACCTTTTCAAACTTTCAAAAACATTTTACAAGCTTAGATGCACCAGGGTTTTCAAAGGCATCCTTTGGAAAGATACGTTTAGAACTTTCTTCAGGGGAAATCCGTTCTCAAGTTAACTTCTCTTTTGAAGTAGACGCTTTACAAAGAGAGATCTTTGGTCATCTCATATCCAGACATACCCTCTCAGCTGGAAAAAACAGGTTTGTTCTTAATACAAACTTTGATGAGATTGTCCTTGACCGGATAGATGATAGTCTTTCTTTAGAAGAAAACAGTGAAAACAAGGTGTTGATTGCTAAGTCTGTTAAAAACTTTTTGCATACGCTTAATATAGAGATTATTAATATGCCTCTTGTTATTGAAGTCGATATGAATATCTTGCAAGGCGTAAATGGAAAAGATATTGTTGTATCAAAAGACTATAAACTGCATTCTGCTTCGGCAGTGAATATGCAGACTAAGATGGAGTCTTATGTCCCTTATATTTGTGAAAAAGGGGTGGCTCTTATTGGAGCAAGTGAGATCAAAGAAGGTAGAACTTACAAATATGAAGATAACCTTGGTGTTTTAAAAAATAAATTACAACTAAAAATAGACACTGCCTTAGATGAAAGTATGGGGATCAGCTTAGATACCTTACAAAAATATTCATCATATTATGTGAGCAAAGGATATATCTCACAGCAGATGAATAAGGCCTTGGCTAAAACCGACCTTCGCACGATACATAAGTTTTTCTTGAAAATACCAGATGAAGATAAAGGTATACATAAAAATATTTATTTCTTTGATAAGGCTCAGCTTCCCTCATGTGATGGTGTGAAACAAGACTGTTCTGCGCTTTTGAAAGATTGTAATAGACAGTGTACTAAGAAGTATGGTGGGCAGAGTTGCAAGCGCTGTGACAAGATGAACAATCCTTTTGAACAAGTGCGTTGTATGAGTGAACTTGAATCATGTAAGACTAAGGATGATCTACATCTGTATGAGTGTCATAAACGTGAGGACAGGTGTGGTGTTGAAAATGAGGAGATAAGGACCGAGTGTGAGGTTAAAAACCTTACTAAAGTATCTATGTGTAAGGAAGACAAAGAAAAACTTTTATTTGTAAATGATGAAATCGTCCTTGCACAGCTACAGCTTGAGTTTGATATAGTAAACTCTTATGCTGTTCAGCGCGTCCATCGTATAAGCTTTGACAAGGAACTAAATAGTCTTGAAGTCAGCAGAGATATTCACGTTTCTGTTGATTCAAAACTTGGCATTGACCTTATCAATTCCCATGAAGACGACATCAACTGTTCATTAAAAATGACTGAAGCACTACTGACACATTCCGAGACAGATTATGTGAATGAAACACGAGAGATAAGCCTTTTAACACAAAGAACCAAGGATGGAAAGATGATGATTAAAGCTATCAGTAAACCTACCTTTAAAAGTATTGTCTTTAAAACTAAGGCTTATGATAAACTCCTTGAGAATGAGAATTTTAAAGTAGAGTGTACTTATCAAAATATGCCTATACAAGAGATAGCAAAAACGGGTTTACTTAAGCCAAAAGATATTCCACACTCACTAAATATAATGCAAGGTGAGTTAGAACTTGAGTTTGATGAAGAAGAACTCACCTTTGTAATCTCAGCAGTGCGCTTGGACAAAGATATACTTTTTTATCCAACCATGGAAAATAAAGCCATAGGCTTTTCCAGACAAGCACACTTTTATTAACAACGAGGCCTCTAGTATAAGCTTTTTTGAGGGCAATTTTTGTTAGAATACCGCAATTAAAAAAAGAATTTTTAGGACTTTTACATGGAAAAATTATGGGCTGGACGTTTTAGTGAAGCTGCCTCATCACTTTTAGACGAGTTTAATGCCTCTATTATGTATGATAGAGAGTTATATCAAGAAGATATTGAAGGCTCTATTGCACATGCCACGATGCTTTGTGAACAAGGAATCTTGAACCAAGAGGAATTAGTCCTTATTAAAAATGGGTTGGCTCAGGTTAAAAAAGAGATTGAATCGGGTGAGTTTGTTTGGGAACTGTCCGATGAAGATCTTCATATGGCTATTGAAAAGCGTTTGACACAGATCATTGGTGATGCAGGAAAAAAACTTCATACTGCGCGTAGTCGAAATGATCAGGTAGCTGTGGATTTCCGTCGATATGTACTTAGAAAAAACAAAGAGATAATGGCATTGACACATGAACTTATGACTGCCGTTCATAAGGTAGCAAGTGCACATTCTCACACGCTTATCCCTGGTATGACGCACTTGCAACATGCACAACCAACGAATTTTGCCTTTCATTTAATGGCTTATGGTGCTATGTTTAAACGTGATTTTGAAAGATATGAGAGCTCATATAAACGTAATAATATCTCACCACTAGGTTGTGCTGCTCTTGCTGGTACTCCGCATAATATCAACCGTCAAAGTACAGCGGATCAGCTTGGTTTTGATTCAGTGAGTACAAACTGTCTGGATACAGTGAGTGACAGAGACTTTGCTATTGAGATTTTATTTAATATCTCGATGTCTATGATGCATATATCACGTTTAGCTGAAGAGATGATCTTATGGTCTTCGTATGAGTTTAAATTCATTACTTTCTCAGATGCGTATTCTACAGGTTCTTCAATCATGCCCCAAAAGAAGAATCCTGATGCGGCAGAACTTCTTCGTGGAAAGTCTGGACGTGTATATGGAAACCTGATGAGTCTTCTAACCGTTATGAAAGGGCTTCCACTAGCCTATAATAAAGACACGCAAGAAGATAAAGAAGGTGTTTTTGATAGTGTGAAAACTATTGAGATCTCTTTGAAGATTTTAAGAGAATCTCTACTTACGCTTACAGTTCATGAAGATAATATGGCAGCAGCCTGTAAGGTAGGACATCTTTCAGCAACAGACTTAGCTGACTATTTAGTGGAGCACTGTAATATCCCTTTTAGAGAGGCGCATTTTATTACAGGTAAGGCAGTAGCAAAGTCTGAAGAGTTAGATATTGACCTTTCTGATATCTCTTATGAAGAATTAAAAGCTATAGACGAGAGAATTCAAGAAAATGTAATGCCGTACATGAGTATAGTAAACTCTATGAATGCAAGAACATCTGAGGGTGGAACATCAACAGTTCGCACAGTTGAACAATTAGCAAAATTTAATACATGGCTACAGGAGAACAAATAATGAATTTAACAATTACACATAAAGACGGTATGAAGTTTGAGGCTAAGACTTCGAAATCTTCTTTTATTATAGATTGCCCGACGATTAGTCCGGTGGAATACTTCTTAGCAGGTATCATCTGTTGTACAGCAACAGATATCGTAATGGTTCCAAAAAAGCAGGGTATTGAAGTGACAGACCTGGTTATTGATGGTGATGTAGTAAGAGCGGAAGAGATGCCTCAGAAGTTTGACAGCCTACATATGACATACAGTTTTAATTCATCAGCTGAAGATGATTTGGCTGCTAGATGGGTGATGGCAAGTATTGAGACATATTGTTCAACTTTAAACACTATTCGTGGGGTGACAAAAATCACTTACTCTATTACGCATAATGGAAAGCTGATTCGTGATAAGGCTGAGATAATCTCAGGTGAAAGTACAACAGATTTTGGTGCACTTGATGGATGTTGTCCTTCTTAATCAGATAAACTCTTCTTTGGCTCATTTTTGAGCCATTTTCTTTTTTTAATCTCAGACTTCTTTCCTAAAAATAATATTTCCAGTATTTTGAAACTTTATAGGTATGAGGCGTACATGCAAGCATTTTCATATGAAAATCAATATATTTGTAATATTTTTGAAGTAAAATTGAGAGATGGTTTATACTATGTCTAATCTTATATTTGGAGTATTATATGACATATGTTTTTTATACGATGATGGTATTAGTTGGGGGTGTTTTTCATAACAGAAATTGTTGATGCACTAAAAGGAAGAGACTGGGGTGAGAACCCTTAATAGAAGAGGGGTCTCATATTTTTGTTTTTAGAAAAAGTTTTTAGAGTCCGCATCAGCAAAATGTCCCCAAGCCAGTTTTGCACCGCCTAGAACATGCCAGTGAAGGTGTTTTACCTCTTGCCCGCCATTGTGTCCAATATTAGTAATAACCCTGTATCCTGACTCTTTTATGCCTACTGTTTCTGCTACTTCTTGAATAAAACTTGTCATACCCGCCATTGTCTCAGGACTTACCTCATTAAAGCTGTCTACATGGACTTTTGGAATGACTAAGATATGGGCTGGAGCCTTAGGGTTTAAGTCATGAAAAGCCATGAAGTCATCGTTTTCTTTTACTAAGTTTGAAGGAAGCTCACCATTGACTATTTTACAAAATATACACATATTATTTTCCTTGTTTTGTCTGATATGAAAATATTATAACCTAAAAAATATTTAGTGTACATATGAGGCGAGAGGGGTCTTGTAAATACTGCTTATTGCATAAAAAAAGGAACAAAAAAAATTATTAAAGGGCTTTGTAATTGAAATTTGCCTATAATCGCGGAATTAATAGTGTTGACATATAAAAGTTCTTGAAGAAGATGAAGAAAAGCACTTAAAGTGCGTGGGCCTTCTGCCAAAGAAAACTAAGTGTTAACGTAGACAAATGAGCTGTTGCTCATTTGTTGTATGAAAAAAAAAGGAACTACTTTGACCGAGTGGATAGAAAAGATTGAAACAGCTGATTCTCCTGCAACTATAGAAGAGATTCGTGTGGGTATTTTTGGTAAAAAAGGTGTATTAGCTAAGGCTTTCGCTGAGATGAAAAATGCAGCAAATGAAGATAAGGCTAAGATCGCCAAAGAGCTAAATGAACAAAAAGCGACATTGAATACTCTTTTAAATGAAAAAAAGATCGTCCTTGAGACTCAAGCACTTAAAGAAGCTATGAAGGCAGAAGGGATTGATGTTTCTCTTTTCTCTCCTCGCAGTGAACGTGGTGCAACACATCCTGTAATGGATACGATGGACAGAGTGATTGAATACTTTTCAAATCTTAACTTTTCTGTTGAGACTGGGCCAATGGTTGAAGATGATTTTCATAACTTTGAAGCACTTAACCTTCCTAAATACCACCCTGCACGTGACATGCAAGACACTTTTTATTTTAAAGATGAGACGCTTTTACGTACACACACTTCACCGGTTCAAATCAGAACTATGTTAAACACACAACCTCCTATCCGTATGATTGCACCAGGTTCTGTTTTTAGACGTGACTTTGATATTACACATACACCGATGTTTCATCAGATAGAAGGCTTACTTGTTGATGACAAAGGAAAGGTCTCTTTTGCTAACTTAAAGTTTATACTTGAAGGATTTTTACATCATATGTTTGGCGATGTAGATGTGCGTTTCCGTCCTTCGTTTTTCCCGTTTACTGAGCCTTCGGCTGAAGTAGATATCTCATGTATCTTCTGTGAGGGAGAGGGATGTAGAGTCTGTTCAAAAACAGGCTGGTTAGAAGTACTTGGCTGTGGAATCGTTGATCCTAATGTATTTGACGCTGTTGGATATAAAGATGTAAGTGGATATGCTTTTGGTCTTGGTATCGAGCGTTTTGCGATGCTGATTCATCAAATCCCTGATTTACGTTCTCTTTTTGAGGGTGACATGAGACTATTGGAGCAATTTTAGATGATTATTACAAAAAGCTGGTTAAACGAATGGATAGACATTGAAGCTAAAAGCGGGGATGAACTGTGTAAGACATTTAACTCGATAGGTCTTGAAGTTGATAGACATGAGGTCTACTCTGTGCCACCTAAGATCGTTATTGGCAAGGTCGTTTCATGTGAGAAACACCCTGATGCAGATAAGCTTAATGTATGTCAGGTAGATATTGGAACAGCTGTACGTCAAATAGTATGTGGAGCGGCAAATGTGCGTCCTGATATACATGTAGCTGTAGCAACCATTGGTGCACAGATGCCTGGCGGACTTAAGATAAAACCCGTTGAGCTTAGAGGGGTTGAGTCAGTTGGAATGATCTGTTCATCGACTGAGCTAGGACTTCCTGCTCTTGAAGAAGGGATTATGGTTCTTGATGAGAGTATAGGAGAGCTTAAACTTGGAAGTGAGTTGTGTGAAAACCCTTTCTTAAATGATGAGCTTATTGAACTTGAGTTAACCGCTAACCGTGGTGACTGTTTAAGTATTAATGGAGTTGCTAGGGATCTTTCAGCAGCTTATGATATTGAACTTCAAGAGCGTCAAAAGTCTGTTGCCGAAGAGAAACAACTGGGGATTGGGCGTATTCTACAACTTTCTCATCCAAAAAACACAGATGTAAGCCTAATGTATAAGGCGGTAAAGCAAAATGACTTTACCTTACCAATCATCTTACGTCTTAGAATGGCCATGTTGGAAGAGGAGTGCCGTTCAGCGATAGATGCACTTTTATTCTATGCTACTTACTCTTCAGGTGTTATTTTGAGAGCTTATGGGTATTCAGCCTTTCCTGTGGTCCAAGAGAAGGGACAGATCTCACTAGAGGTGGATGAAAATGGTTATGCGGTAACGATGGGAAAAGAAAAGGCTTCGACCATTGGTATCATTCAGTATGATGAATCAAGAGTTAAGCCAGAAGATGAGATCGTTATTCTTGAAGCATCGTATATACATCCTGATACCATCTCTCGAAAGATGGCAGAGAAAAAGATTGAAAATGGTCCTCTTTTTTACCGTACTTCACGTGGTTCTGAACCAAATCTAGAATTTGGATTAGAATATTGTCAAGAACTTTTTAATACCTATGCCAAAACAGATGTTTTTGGTGGAAGCCTAGAGTTGACTTCTAAGCATGAAGAGACTGTCTTGCATATGAGTATAGAAGATATTAACAATATCATTGGTATGGATGTTGAAAAAACACATGTGACTCAGCTACTTAAAAACCTTGGTTTTTCTATGCTTAAGTCTCAAGCAGGTCAAATCGTTATTGGTGTGCCTCAGTTTAGACATGATATTTCTCATGACCAGGATATTGTTGAGGAGATTGTCCGTCTTATTGGGATTGACAATATTCCTTCTAAGCCGTATGCCTTTACAGAACAGCCTCATCAAAATGATGCCAGCGGATTTTTTGCAAAACGCAAACATTACCGTAACGCAGCTGCAGACTGCGGTTTCTTTGAGAGTGTTCATTTTGTTTTTAATGAAAGAGCTAAACTTAAGAATCATGGTTTTGAATTAGTAGAAGAAGCCTTAGATTTAGTCAACCCGATTGCAGGAACCTTAGACACCCTTCGTTCTACCTTATGTCTTGGACTGATTGAAGCAGCCAGTGCCAATGCCAAAGTTGGGCGTAAACAGGTGAAGCTTTTTGAAGTGGGCTCTGTGTTTAATGCGAAAAGAGATGAAAGCATCAATATGGGCTTTGTATTTTCAGGACAAGATGCAAGTGAAAGCATAAGTAATCATGGAAAACCTGAGTCAATAGGCTTTGAGAAGTTTGTACAAAACATCTCAAATGTAATAGGAAGCTTTGATCTTCGTCCTATCGAGTTAAGCCATGCCTTAGCACATCCTTATCAGTCAGCTGAGATTGTTGTGAATGATAAGGTTATGGGAACACTGTTCAAATTACACCCTTCTGTTGCAAAAGAGTATGACTTAGACAGTACATACTTATGTGAGATAAGTTTTGATACTTTAGCATATACTTTAGATACCTTCAGTTCATACTCTAAGTTTCAAGCCTCATACAGAGATCTTTCTGTTGTGATTCCTAAGTCACTGAGATATGCAGAGTTAAGAGATGTGATTTCTGAGGCTCAAAGTGCCGAAGTGATTCGTTTTTATCCAGTGGATACCTATGAAAGTGAAGAGTTAGGCGACAGTATGAGTCTTACCCTTCGTTTTATGCTTCAATCAGAGAAAAAAACACTTGAAGAAGAGGATATTACTTCATCAATGGATGGTATACTTTCTGCTTTAAATGACAAATTAGGGATTGCATTACGATGATGAATACAGCTACAATCTATTGTATTACGGAAGGCTTTGAGCTAAAGTGTGATGCAATTGCTCCGGACAAGTCTATTTCTCACCGTTCAGCGATGTTCTCGCTTTTAGCAAAGGGAGAGTCTGTCGTTGAAAACTTCTTACGCGCAGAAGACACACTTAACACTCTTCAAATCGTAAAAGACTTGGGTGCTAAGGTTGAAGATGATGGTAAGACTGTTCGTATCAGTTCAAATGGAATTCAAGAGCCATTTGATATTTTAGATTGTGGGAATTCAGGAACAGGGATGCGTCTTTTTTGTGGACTTTTGGCTTCAGCAAAAGGGCACTTTGTTTTGACAGGGGATGAGTACTTAAAACGTAGACCAATGAAACGTGTAACTACACCGCTTAAAGATATTGGTGCATTTTTAGATGGAAGAAATGAGGGTGATCTGGCTCCACTTAGTATTCGTGGTGGCTCTCTTAAGGCTTTTGAGTACAAGTCTAAAATAGCTTCTGCTCAGGTTAAATCAGCAATGATATTAGCGGCATTGTCGGCTGATGGTGAATGTACTTACGAAGAGCCAGAACTGTCTCGTGATCACACGGAGCGAATGTTAAAAGGCATGGGTGCAGAACTTGAAGTCTCTGGTCTTATAACGAAGGTTAAACCATTAAAAGGGCTTTTAGAGCCTTTAGATATCCGTGTTCCTTCCGATCCGTCTTCTGCATTTTTCTTCGCGGTCGCAGCAGCAATTACTCCGGGTGCTTCGGTTGTTATAGAAGGCGTTACCTTTAATCCAACGCGTATTGAAGCATTTAAAGCATTAGAGAGAATGGGTGCAGAAATTTCTTATGATCTTAAAGATGAGAAGTATGAACCAATCGGTGATATTACTGTCAAGTATGCACCTTTAAAGGCCATTACTGTAGAAGATAATATATCATGGCTGATAGATGAACTTCCGGCACTGTCTATTGCTATGGCCTGTGCAGAAGGGACTTCTGTTATTAAAAATGCAGAAGAACTTCGTGTCAAGGAGTCTGATAGGATTTCAACGGTAGTAGATAATCTTAATAATTGTGATATTAAAACGACAGAATATGAAGATGGTTATACCGTTACAGGTGGTACCCTTCAACCCGCACTTATCAACTCTTTTGGAGATCACCGTATTGCTATGAGTTTTGCTATTGGTGGACTTAGATGTGGTATGAAGATTGAAGACATTGCCTGTATTCAGACTTCATTTCCAAACTTCTTTGATATTTTGAAACAAATTACTAAAGTGGAACTGTAGGAGTTTTTATGAATGTAAAATTAGCTGAGAATTATGGTTTTTGTTTTGGTGTCAAGCGCGCCATTAAGATTGCTGAGGATAATGTAGGCTCTTCTACTTATGGTCCTTTGATCCATAATGGAAAAGAGATTGAACGTCTTCAAAGTGATTTTCAAGTTTCTTTGGTAGAAGATATTTCTACCTTTAAAAAAGGTGACAAGGCAGTTATTAGAACGCATGGTATTCCTAAAAATGAATTAGCTTCTTTAAAAAAGAAGCAGATTGATGTGATTGATGCTACTTGTCCTTATGTTACAAAGCCTCAACAGATTTGTGAGGAAATGAGTAAAGAAGGTTATGATATTGTTATCTTTGGAGACGCAAATCATCCTGAGATTAAAGGGGTTATGTCTTACGCTGAAAAAGGGGCGACTGTAGTTGAGTCCGTAGAAGAATTAAAAGATAAGTTTTTTTATGAGAAAATAGCAGTGGTTGCTCAAACAACGCGTAAGGTTGAAGAATTTATGAAGGTGTGTAACTATTTAATGCGTTCTCATAAAGAAGTACGTGTTTTTAATACCATTTGTAATGCAACGTTTGATAATCAAGACGCGGTTCGGGCCCTATCCAAAGCCTCTGACGTTATGGTTGTTATTGGGGGAAAAAATTCTTCTAATACAAAAGAATTACACTCAATATCTAGGGATAACTGTAGTAGTTCATACCTTGTAGAAGGTCCAGATGACTTAGAAGCATCATGGTTTGAAGGAAAGAATGAATGTGGTGTTAGTGCAGGTGCTTCAACGCCTGATTGGATTATCAAGCAAGTAACTCAAAAAATCCAAGAACTTTCTGCCTAAAAATCAAAGATATCATCTGTCTCTTCATCCGCTGGAGGAGGAACGATAAGGGTGATGATCTGTTGAATACTTAAGGCCGTTGGTTCATGTATATGGTGAGCATTCTTCATCGCTAAAGACTCCACAGCGAACCTCTGTACATATCTTTCCATATCCGCGCTCACCGCATCAAAGAGCATGAGAACGGATTGCGCATCAACTTTCATAATCTCAACAAAAGTATCAAGGTTGTTTTCTAAGGTAACTGCCAGTTCGGAGAAGCTGTTAGCTAAGAGATCTAGATAAGGTGAATAGTAAACTAAGACTGATGAAGCCTTGGCGAGATGACCTGATATCTTGTAGACTTCATTAGCACTTGGGTCTTCTGCGTAAGCAGAGATGATCTCTGGTATCTCCATAAAGATCTCACTTAAGTCAGCACAATGATCAGGTAAAAGGAGTACGTTCTCTAGGCCTTCATCTTCATCTTCTTTAAAATACTCATCAAGAACTTCTGCATTAACAGGTGCGGGGTTGGTATCTGTTACTTCAATGAGACTTGCCTCATCTTGCTTTGCTAGCTGTTCATGTTTGATATGTTCCATACACGCATTTTTTTCTTGTATTAAATCACCTAATTGCTGATGCTTTGTTTCTATAGTATTATCAGAAGAACGGAGTTTTTTTATTTGTTCTTCAAGCAGGGCATTTTTTTCATTTAGTTCATGTACAAGTTCTACATTTACTATTTGTGTATAAGCATCTCTACAAATAGGATAGAGAGAGACAATCAACTCTTCCATATGCATAGGTTTTAAGATAAACCCATCAGCACCGGCTTTTATCAGGTCCATTAAAATAGCAGATTCATCATGAGCAGAGACAATAGAAATCTTCTGTTCGGGATTGATCTCTTTGATACGTTTACACATCTCGATACCATTCATATTTGGCATATTGACATCAGAAATAACGATGTCATAAAGATTATCATTAAATTTTTGTAAGCCATCTTCCCCATCTTCAGCGGTATCGATATTTTTAAAAAGCATTTTAAACAATGTTGTTGTCTCTTCACGAAGACTTTCATCGTCTTCTACATACAAAACATTCAGATTATGTGAGTATTTATGTAAATCTTTTATCGTATGCATAGTCCACCATTTGTTATTGATATTTAACTAAAGTTCTATTTAGTTATAAATTATGTCTATTGATTTTAACAATGAAAACTATAATCCAAGCTTAGTGAAAAAAATTAAAATTAAGATGCGGAGTTATGTCTTGGTTCAGTCATATTTTTTTAATTTATAAGAATTATAAAGATATAACAAGGAAGGATTAGCTATAATTTGCAAATTTTTATTTGTGGTGGTCTTTAAGACTGCCCGTAACAAGGGATATTTGTATGGCTCAAGAGCTCGAACCAATGGAAGAAGAAAACTTTGCGGCGATGTTTGAAGCATCAGAAAAACGTTCTGAAGAATCAAATCGTATAGCTGATGGCGTAATCGTAGAGATCCAAGAAGATAAAGCACTCGTAGATGTGGGTGAAAAACTAGAAGGTATTTTATACCTAAATGAGATTCAAGATGAATCAGGTGCATTAACTTACAATGTTAATGATAGCATTAAAGTGATGATTACAGGTTTTCGTAATGAACGCCCACGTATTTCTCACAAAAAAGTTCTTGAGCAACTTAAAACGCTTGAGTTTATTAATGCACATAAAGATGATTATGAAGACTTAATCGTTGAAGCAACTATCAAGAAACAAAACCGTGGTGGTTATATTCTTGAGTTAGATGAAGTGGCTTTCTTTATGCCTAAGTCTCTTGCAGCACTTAAAGATGATGATAACGTTATCGGTCGCAAGGTTAAAGCAGCAGTAATCAAGATTGATGAAGCTGAGTCTTCAATCGTTCTGTCTCGTCGTAAACTTCTTAATGAAGACCGCAAAAAACGTAAGCAGATCATTGATGCGCTTATGGAAGAAGACGTTGTTGTTGAAGGTACTATCAAGAAGATCACTTCTTACGGTATGTTCGTAGACGTTGGTGGTGTTGACGGTCTTGTTCATTACAACGAGATCTCTTACAAGGGTCCTGTTAACCCTTCTAAGTACTACAAAGAAGGCGATGTTGTTCAGTGTAAGGCTATTTCTTACGATAAAGACAAACGTCACCTTTCACTTTCTATCAAGGCTGTTATGTCTGATCCATGGGAAGAAGTTGAGTCTGAACTAGACGAAGGTGATACGATCACTGTTACTGTTTCTAACGTTGAACCATATGGTGTATTCGTTGATCTTGGTAATGATATTGAAGGTTTCTTACACGTTTCTGAGATCACTTGGGACAAGAACATCAAATCACCAAAAGATTACTTAGAAGTAGGTCAAGAAATTGACGTTGAAGTAATTGAAATCGATCCTAAGAAACACAAACTACGTGTTTCTCTTAAAACACTTCTTCCTAAACCATTTGACGAGTTCGTTAAGGTTTCTAAAGAAGGTGACATCATCACTGGTACAGTAACAACGTTAACTGACTTTGGTGCTTTTGTTCGTGTTGGTACGGTTGAAGGTCTTTTACATAATCAAGACTGTTCATGGGACAAAAACGTTAAAGCAAGAGACCTTTATACAGTTGGTGACGAGGTCGAGGTTAAGATTGTTAAGATCAATCGTGACGAAGAGAAAATTTCTCTTAACCGTAAAGCACTACTTGAATCTCCTGTTGACAAGTTCGCTAAAGAACACAAAATCAATGAGATCGTTAAAGGTAAGGTTCGTGATGTTAAAGACTTCGGTGTATTTGTTTCACTTGAAGACGACATGGACGCACTTATCCGTAATGAAGACCTTGAGCCATTAATCGCTGAAGAACTTAATCCAGGTGACGAAATCGAAGCAGCAATCGCAGTTATCGATGTTAAACGTGACCGTATTCGTCTTTCAGTTAAGAAGCTTCAACGTTTACAAGACCAAGTTATTTTAGCGGAAGTAAATGCTCAAAATGACGAAGGTAACTCTTTAGGCGATCTTATTAAAGATAAACTAAAGTAAGCAGATAATGCACACTATACTTGCAAAATGGCTTTTTCCGGCAATATTTGTCGGAGTGGCTTTCTTCTTGATTCTCTTTTTGGTTCAAGTTAATCAAAATGATGCAAGTATATACGCCGATAAGGCAGATATCCCACAAGCACAAGAATTACCAAGCATCCCAAGCAAAGATAAATGGATAGAACGTTTTTCAGAGCATGAGGATGAAGGTTATTTTTACCCCGTTACTGAGATCTTTGTAGAAGTGGATCTTAAAGACCCACCTAAAAAGACAACGATTTATCAGCTCAAAGCAGGGGACTTGGATCCTTATCAACTTTTTTGTTTAAAAGAAGTTTTGAAGCAACACAGAGTGAAATATATGTTTGAGCAGAAAAAAGAGGATATGAAACTTGTCATCTACTCCAAAAACTTGAACCAACTAAAAAATATAGTAAAAACACTAAAAAATTATGCTATAAATGCAAGCATAGTTAAGATAATAAGGTAACTAAAAATAAAATTACACAAAAGCGTAATTTTATTTTTATTTATAATTGAAGGAATTTTATGTCGAAGCCTAAAGTAGTAGTTTGTGACCATATCCACCAAGCTGGTCTTGATATGCTTTCTAGTGATGATCAAATCGAATATGTTTTTGCCGCTGATATTGATAAAACAGCACTCTTAGATGTTATTGCAACAGCAGATATTGCAATCACGCGTTCATCAACTGATGTTGATGATAAGTTTATAGCAGCAGCTAAAAAACTTAAAGCGGTTATCCGCGCGGGTGTTGGTGTTGATAATGTAGATATTGACGGATGTTCTAAAGAAGGTATTATTGTTATGAATGTACCTACTGCAAACACAATTGCAGCAGTTGAACTTACAATGACGCATATGCTCTCTTGTATGAGAATGTTCCCGTACTCACATGACCACCTTAAAAACCAGAGAATCTGGAAGCGTGAAAAATGGTACGGTTATGAGATGAAGGGCAAGAAACTAGGTGTTATCGGTTTTGGAAATATTGGTTCTCGTGTAGCGCTTCGTGCTAAATCTTTTGAGATGGATATTGTTGCTTATGATCCGTATATCCCTTCATCTAAGGCAACTGACCTTGGTATGGAGTACACAACAAATTTTGATGATATCTTAGCGTGTGACATCATTACGATTCATACACCTAAAAATCAAGAAACATTAAACATGCTGGATGAAGCTGAAATGGCTAAGATGAAAGACGGTGTAGTTTTAATCAACTGTGCTCGTGGTGGTCTTTATAATGAAGAGGCACTTTTTAACAATCTTAAATCAGGCAAGATCCGTTTTGCAGGTATTGACGTATTTAACAAAGAACCGGCAATTGATCACCCATTACTGGAGCTTGATAATATCATTGTATCTCCACACTTGGGAGCAAACACTTTTGAGTCTCAGTACAATATCGGTACACAAGCAGCAGCTCAGGCACTAAATGCAGCAAAAGGAATTGAATTTAAAAATGCTTTTAATCTTCCAATTGATGAAAACAAGATTCCTGCCTTTGTTAAGCCGTTTTTAGAGCTTTCTCAAAAAACTGCCTTCTTGGCAGCTCAGATCAACAAGTCTCCTGTTAAGTCTATCAAGATCTCTGCCCAGGGTGATATTGCCGCTTACCTTAAGTCACTTATGACTTTTGTAACAGTAGGTGCCCTAACAGAGTCTCTAGGTGATAATATCAACTATGTTAACGCAGAGTTTGTGGCAAAAGATCGTGGTATTTTGCTTGACTTTGAAGAAGAAGCAAATACAAGTATCTATAAAAACAAGATCACAATTAAAATCACAACGGAAAAAGATACGGTTGAAATCTCTTCAACTATATTTGACGAAGATGTGCAACGTATTGTTGATATTAACGGTTTTGACTTAGATATCGCACCTAAGGGCAACCTGATCATCTACAAAAACACAGATGTCCCTGGTGTTATTGGTCAAATCGGTACGACCTTGGCAAAACATGATGTAAATATCTCTGACTTCCGTCTAGGACGTAACAAAGACCAAGCTCTAGCGGTTATCGTCACTGACTCAGATGTAGGTAAAACTACTCTAAAAGAGCTTTCTGAACTAGAAGCTTGTATCAGCGTAGACTACGCACGTATTTAACCTCTCTTCTGTCCTTACGGACAGACGCTCCCGTTTTTTAAACTTTAGCAAAAACTATTTTATAAAATGTAAGAAGAATTCGAAGACTAATGGTTTTTCTTAGGGCAAAAGTATTGCTCAAGATAAACCTTGTCTTTGGTTAAAGAGGTTATACCAACTTTGGTTTAGATAGATGACTTCCTTGGAAGTATTTTACGCCTGATTTTTCTAAAGACTCTTTTAACTCTTTATTCTCTATATTTGTAGCAATGATCTTGATATCAAGACTTTCGATCAGTATCTGAAGGGCATTGTTCTTTTGTCCTTGCTCACCTGTTAACATGTCTTGAAGATAACTAGCATCAATTTTAAGGTACTCAGGCTTGATCATTTGTAGATAGTTAAGGTTTGTGCCTTCTTCAACGCTAAAACGGTCTATACCGAACTTATGTCCACTCTCTCTTAGCATGCTTGAAAAAGAATAGGCTTCATTTAGAGAACTAAGTAGGTTGCGGTTTGATACCTCAAAGTTTAAAGTCTTATTTCGTGAAACTCCGGCTAAACGCTCTTTCAACCATTGAATACTTTCAGCACTTTGTAAAAAACGTAAAGATAGATTGATCGCAAGCTTCATCTCATCAAGCAGAGGTTCTTTTAGCGCGTAGTTGATGACATTTTGATCAAGCTTGGTGTCAAGTCTCATTTTGTGAACAAGCGGGATAAAAGAGCCTGCTTCATGAATATTTTGGTCTTCATCAATAAGACGTACATAGGCTTCTGAATGGAAGATGTTCCCTTCATTATCATAAACATCTTGCATGGCAAGGGCAATTGAGTTTTCATTGATTCTGTTTTCTATAAGCTCTCTTTCAATCTCGTCATTTCTTGACTTACCTGAAGAGAGGTCTGTGATGCCATTTTTCTGTGCCGTAGAAAGAGAACCTTGTATTGCAGAAAATATACTGTTTAAGGTGTCCTTAGAGGTGTAGTTTAAGATGATAAGCTTGATAGATGTACCTGAATCATGCACATCTACTTTTTCTAAGATCACTAAGGCTTGTGTTAAGATGTTTTCGCTGACTTCTTGAATCTGTTCGTGCTCACTTTGGGGAAAAACAAAACAAATCTTTGTCCCATCGATCCGCGCAGAGACAGCGTGAGGCAAACCCTGTGAAGCATCTTGTATGATACGGGCAAACTCTTGGATAAGTGAATCTACCTTTTCCAATCCTAAGGTCTTGTTCGCCTCGGTGATACCATCAAAAAAAAGTGTTAAGATAGAACCACTTGCATCAGACTCTTGAGAAGATAAAAAGTCATTGAGTTTGAGCTCTAAAAAACTTCGGTTGGACAACCCTGTTAAAGGGTCGATATACAGAAGATTATGATAATCCTGAATCGCAGCAGCTTCTCTTTCAAAGATGGTTTTAACTTTTTCAACCATCTTATTCATTGCCAGAGTAACCTCTTTAAACTCACGCGTAGTAGGAATCTCTTTTGTAATGATAAAGGTGTTGTCACTAACAGCTTCTGCTTGTGCAGTTACACGGGTTAAGGATGACAGTATAAGGCGTAAGAGTAGGTATAAAAGCAAAAAAGAGACAAGGCTGATAAAGGCAAAACTCTGCAGTATCTCTGTAAAATTGTTATATAGCTTAGTATGTGCATTATCCTCAACAGGTTTGACTTGGATATTTCCAATGGGGTTCCAGCCTGAAGAGACAGTGGCACTTGCTACTGGAACTTGAAAATCATATAAAGACATGAACCATTGAGGGACATCTGCTTTTTCTTCCTCTTTCTCACGTTTATAAAGCACTTCAGTGTTTGTTCCAATAAGACTAATACTTTGAAAGTAACCGCTGTCATAAATCGCATTGATCATAGCTGTCATCTTGGGCACATTTCCCTTGGCATTAGCCAGAGATAGGCTAAGATAAGTTGCTGTGTTTTGCGCATTATTAGACATCTCTTCTTGAGCATACTGTTTAGCTGAATGAAAACTGAGGTAGATGACACTCACAAAGACAAAGATTAAAAAGAGTGACATGATAAGAGATATCTGTTTGAACAGGCTCATAATTTATTCCTTTTTACACGTTTATAAAGTTTTTCCCACTTTTTATGGGTACTGAGTTGCAGAGCTTCACTATCTTGTTTCTGATTGTTGCTTGGACTGAAGTTATACACAGGACTAAGATCTTCTCTATTACTTGCACTTTTAATCTCAGGATCCATATTATCAAGAATAAAAGGCTGGGCACTGGCAGATTCAAAATATGATAGAACCATGTGGGCTCGGTTGAACTTGCTGGAGTTGACATAGGTGAAAAAAAGTTTACTTGTATCGATGCCTAATGTCTCAAGTGCAAAATACTTAGCAATCACATAATCTTCAGAATCACCCTTATTTCGAGCTAGCAGTTCCAATGGTGTTGCCCAATAGTCTTCCTGCTTCCAGTTTTTGATATCGCTTTTAAAAGGAATCTTATTAAAAAAGTTGTTTACAAGCTGAAGTTTATTACGAGAAGACAAGTGCTCTGCTTCTTTAAGAAGTTTATTGTATTCAAGGAAGCGACTAACGACCAGACCGCTATATTTCCGTTCTGCTTTTTTCATGACTTTAGGCGGTATTGGTCCACCATTAAAGGCTAAGATATTAGTAATTAAAAAAGACAAAATAATAATTTTTAATATTGACATGAACTATTTTAGCATTTTTTAAAGCATAAATTTACGTATTATTAAATTTTTTTAATATATTTACTTTTATTTCTACTCATATTGTCCAAAACATAGAGGGCTCTTCCATTTTTTTTTTAGTTCGAATCAGTTTTTAAAAGGATCTTTTGTCGTAAGTTTTTTTATGTTAAATCTGTAAATTAGTTATACAGATGAGTGAATAAGGCTTGAGTTGAAGATAGAGATATGAGAGCATAGTGTTGTCATGAGGGAGCACAAGTTTTCATGTACCAATTACCAATAGACTTTTCTAATGAAATTGATTTATACTAACAACATAAGAATTCCAAGGAGAATATTATGAAAACCCAAGTAAATAATACAAAAAAAGCAGCAATATTGGCTGGTTTAGCAACAATGATAGGTTTTATCGCTTATAAAGTTGGTGAAGTTATGATTGAAAGAGCCGGCGAGAAGTTGGTGGCGCAGGAGGGTGATGAACTCTTTTTGAATGATACCCTGATCACAGCGGATGATGGCTTGGTGAATGTGGTATTGAATGATGCTAACAACTTGGAAGTTGGTCCGGGTAGGTCTGTTCTTCTTGATGGAAGTATCGTTGATCTTGAGACGGCAGCAGGTGAAGAGCTTGTCGGTTCGTCGGGATCTATAGCTTCCCATTTAGGCAGAAGTGGGGATGAAGGCTTTGCAGAATCAAATCCTTTAGCCGGTACACAAAGCAAGGGTGCTGGTCTGGCAGGACTTGTTGATCCGGTTGATGTGATTGATGAGGGTACGCTTTCTAACACTTCTGGTACTAATGATACGGTTGAGGCTGTTGATGACAGTTATAGTATGAAAGAAGATGGTGTATTAAGTGAACATGCAGGCTTAAATGACACAGTAAGTTCAGCTTCTTATTCGATAGAAAGCTTGCCGGATAACGGCATTGTAGAGATGAACAGTGATGGTAGTTTTACTTACACACCAAATGAAAATTTCAATGGAACAGATACTTTTACCTATGAGGTGACAAGTAGTGACGGTACTTCCAGTGTTGCAAGTGTCAGTATTGTCGTTGACCCTGTAGCCGACTTTATTACTGATCTTGAAGTAGGTTTTGGTGATCCTGTCAGTGTTAATGATGCGGTAGGTGATTTTTCCTTTAGTACATCGACTTCTGGTGCTGATATATTCCAGCCTCCAGGTCAAAATGAGGGGTTTATCGTTGGTATTGATGGCGAGGGAGGTCAAGGCGCGAGAATAGATGTTAACGAGGTCTTAGATGTCACTTTAGATACGGGATATGTCACAAGCCTGACATTAGATGTGAAAAATCTAGTCGGTGAGACGATTGAAGTGACAGTAACAGATATGCATGGAGACGAGACCGTATGGACTTTTTACAAAGAGAGCGCGACTTCTGACAGTATCTCTGTGACTATCGATGGTAAACCGGCGAATTCATTTGATCTTGATACAGTAACAGGTGATGGTCCGGATTATCTTACTATTACCAGCGATGTCCCTTTTGATACATTGTCAATGACAACCCTTTCTTCTGATGATACAGGAAATGAAGGTTTCACTCTTGTCGATATCACCAATGACCCGGACAGTGCCGTGGCAAGTTTTGTCTATCCTGTAGTGATTGACAGTGATATCTTTGAGATGGAGGGAAGTGATGTAGTCACTTATGTCACCTTGAGTGCTCTTCCTGATGGTGCAGTACTAAGTGGTGATGTTACAGAGAGTAGCAATGGAACTTGGGTAGTTGAACTCAGTGAAGATATGGATATTATGTTAACAGTCCCAGAAGAACTTCCTGATGGCTACATTCCAACACTTCGAGCGACAACAGTTGATGGGGATGATTCAGCCTTGTCAATTCTTGGAGGTACTCTTGATGATAAAATTGTAGAGAGTCAGGATAATGATTATATTGAAGCAAATGCTGATGATGGGACTGTTAGAGCCCAAGGTGAAGATGATACTATCGTCTATAATGAAAATTTATCTCAGATCGATGGGGGTAGCGGTGAGGACACGCTCTTGTTAGATAATGAGAGTATTGACTTTGGAAATATTGTAGACATGGTAGATATCAAAAATATCGAGACTATTGATCTTAGTTCAGAAGATAGTAACGATCTGACTAATCTAAGTGTGGATGATGTAATTGATATGAGCGACAAACAAAATATCTTGACCATTGAAGGTAATGATAGTGACAGTGTCGGATTGACATCTGATTGGGAAGAAGGTGGTACAAGTGACGGCTATACTGTCTACACCTATACGGATGTCAATGATGCGACCGTTACACTCAACATCGATGAGAATATCGATGTTGTCATCGCAGAATCTTAGAGCATCTGCGGGTTGGCTAACAATCCCCCTTGGAAATGTGTGATTCCTGCTTTTAGAAGGTCGTCTTTGACCTTCTCATCTTCTAAAGATGTTGCGATGATCTTAATATCGAGTGAGTTGATAAGGATTTGCAGTGCGTTGTTCCGTTTACCTGATTGATCACAGAGCATATCATGTAGATAATGAGAGTCTATTTTAATATATGAGGGTTTTAGGACCTGTAGATAATTGAGGTTTGTCCCATCTGCAGTAAAGTGGTCTATGCCAAATATATGGCCACTCTCCTGAATACTCTTGGCAAAAGGTATTACGCTCTGGATACAGGTGAGCAGATCATGGTTTGACAGCTCAAAGCTTAGAGCTTGTTTAGACTGAAGCAGTGCATCTTTCAGCCACGGGAGTGTTTGTCTTTCTTTGATAAAAGGAAGAGAAACATTCAGTGCAAGAGCTTGTTTTGTTAGTAATACATATTTGATAGCATAAGTGATTATCTGTTTATCAAGCTGTATATCTAAGCCCATTTGGTGCACCAGTGGCATAAAGGTAGCTGCGGGCATCACATTTTTTTGTTCATCAATTAGACGAATATAAGCCTCTCGGTGATAGACCTTCATCTCTTTGTCAAAGACAGGCTGAAGTGCAAGGGAAATATTTCTGTTCTCAAGAGTCTCTTTAAGTAGCTCTTTTTTCTCTTTTAAGTCCTTGTTGATATCGTCTGTATCAGTACATACGATACAGACAGAGTTTGGCTCTGTAATAGAGATTGTCTCTTCTACTTTCACGATAAGACCTGAGACGGTGTCGTCTGCATTATATTCGATAGCGCTCAGTCTGATAGGGTATGTGTCCGTATCCAGTCCTTGGTGCTGAAGTCTGACAATCAATTTTTCAAGGAGATCATCGGACATACTTTTGATGTCGTTAAGGTATAAGGTAGGGAAGATAATAATGAACTTTGTTCCATCAAGTCTTGCCTTTATTGCTTGTGCCTCTACTGATACGGATTTTGAAATCAGCTCAGAGAATTCTTTTATGAGTTGATCAACATGATCGTGCCCTAACTCTTTATTGGCTTTTTGCATACCTTCAAAATAGAGGTTTAAAAGGACCCCATGAGAACTTATATCTTCAGCGTGGATCATATTTTTTAGCTTTAATTCGAAATATTTTCGATTTCCAAATCCGCTGACAGGATCGCTATAGAGAAGTTTATGGTACCCCTTGACCGCCTCAGCCTCCTGCTCAAATATATGTTTGACTTTTGAAACCATTTTGTTCATGGAAAGCGTTACCTCTTTAAACTCTGTAGTGTAGGGCACTTTTTCGTTAATAATAAAGTCATTCCTTCCAATGGCTTCTGCTTGAATTTTCACCTGTGTCAGTGAGTGTAAAAGTAGGCGAAGCAGTAAGTAAAGGAGTAAAGAGGTGATCAGAGATATGATGATAAAGGTCTTGAGTAGTTCATTAAAACTCTCATAAAGCTTGATATAGGCACTCTCTTCAAGCACGGTAACCTCTAAAATACCCACTGGCTTCCATCCTGAAGATACATGAGCAGATGCACTCTGCACATTTAGAGTGAATAAGTTTAAAAACCATGTGGGTACCGGAGTCTCTTCTCCTTCTTTCTCACGGCTGTAAAGTTCATCTCCATTTCTGTCAGTAAGAGAAATCTTTTTATAATAGCCACTGTCAAATACAGCATTAATCATGGTTGATATGGTAGGAAGATCTCCCTTTGCATTTGCCAAGGATAGACTTAAGGAAGCTGTTGTGTTCTGGGCATTGGAATAGAGCTCTTCTTGGGCATATTTTGTGGTTGATCTAAAATCCAGTGTCATGACAGAAGCGATGAGGACGAATAGAAAAATTGACATGATGATAGAAAACTGTTTAAAGAGAGTCATAGAATATTCCTTTGGATACGTTGCATAAGTGTGTCCCATTTTTTGTGTATTTTTGGATTGATTTTAATGCTTTTTCCTTTTTTTCTTGCCAGGTATAGAGAGTCAGCATTAAAGATGTAGATTGGAGTAAGATCGCTTCTTTTGGAAGCTGGAAAGATCTTGTAGTTAGTGTTATCAAGGATAAGCGGATCTGCATCAGGCGTCTCAAAATAGGCAAGAACCATATGGGTAAGCTCAAATCGAGTCGATTTGACGTAGGTCATAAAGAGCTTTTGTGGGTCTACGCCTACTGCTTTAAGAGCAAAAAGTTTGGCGATGACATAATCCTCACAGTCACCTTTGTCTCGGGCTAGAAACTCCATAGGTGTTGCCCAGTAGTCCTTTTGTTGCCAGTTTTTTTGATCACTCATATACGGAACGTTATTAAAAAAATCATTTATAAGCTGGAGTTTATCAGCCTCTGTTGAGTTTTTTGTAGATACAAGAAGTTGGTTATAAGAAATAAATCGGTTGCGTACAAATCCACCATATCTGTCTTCAGCTTTTTGGATAAGATGTTCAGGAACATGTCCATAGGTAAAACCCTGTATGCACAAAGATAAGAATAACAAACTTGTTCCTACAGGTTTCCTCATTTAAAGGGCTTCCAATACGGTGAGTCTCATCTTAATATAATAGCCAATGCAAGTCGATCATTGATACCTGTCTTTTCGAAGATTGAACTGACATGGGCTTTGGCCGTACGCTCTGTGATTTTTAATTCGGTAGCGATCTCTTTGTTTGTTTTTCCTTCAGCAACGAGCAAGGAAGTTTCCTGCTCGCGTAGCGTTAGCTTGTCTAATATCTCATCTTTTGAATCAAAATGTGGAAAGATATGGGCTATAAGGTCTTGCATGAAGGTAGGGTGCAACCAGATATCACCATTGTTGATCATTTCAACAGCCTGATTTAAGTGTGTTTGATGAATATAAGTATTCCCGTAACCCTTGATGCCTTTATAGAGTAAGAGTTGTCCTTCTGTAAATGAGGGGGCATCACTGAGGACCATTACCTTGAGTTCGGGTCTTTGCTGAATGATTTTAAGTGCAGACCTGGCCTCAGTGATTACAATCTTTTCAGGCTCAAGACTGGCAATGCTTTTTTTTATATCCAAGTCTTGATAGAGGCTCTTCAGACGTTCAAGAAGAGGTGTGAAATGGGAGTAAATCTGTAGCATCATCTCTCCCTTAGTGCACTTTTATGTGCTTTTATTATTGGTTTGAGTAGATAATCCATTACTGTTTTTTTACCGGTAACGATATCTACATTGGCGACCATCCCGACCATGATCTCATGTTTCTTTCCATCTTTTTCGAGATAGTTCTTATCCGTCTTGATACGTACCTCATAAAAACTGTTCCCCTCTTCATCAACAATAGTGTCTGCTGAGATATGGGTTACTTTCCCTTCTATCCCACCGTAGATGGAGAAGTCATAGGCAGTAAATTTGACTATCGCTCTTTGTCCAGGGTAGAGATAGGCAATATCACAGGGCTTGATCTTTGTTTCAATAAGTAAATTATCCTGCATTGGAACAATCTCTATAATCTCCATCCCCGGTTGTACAACGCCTCCTACAGTGGTGATAAGCAGCTGTTTAACTAACCCTTTTACGGGTGAACGTACACTCGTACGGCTGACCTGGTCCTCAAGTGCTCCGGCAGACTCAGTGATACGCGACACCTCTGCACTGACCTTGTTTAACTCTTCTTTTGCATGGTTTTGAAATTCAAGTTTTGCCTCTTTGATTTTGTTCTTAGCTTCTTCAATAGTAGATATAATCCGGGGAATAGCAAGGGTAGATGCTTGAAAGTCACCTTTCATTGTATTTGTCTGGCGTGAAAGTTGTAAAAACTCCACCTGAGAAACTACACCACTCTTGACAAGAGGCTGTGTGATTTGAAGCTCCTGTTTTATTAGCTCATATGAGATCTTTAACTGATCTTGTTTTGCCTTTGCTTCGGCAAGCTCCTGTCTTCTCTGTTTTACCTGTTCTTGTAGAATATTGATTTGCTCTTGTAGCTGGCGTTTATTAGTCTTATGCAGACTCTTTTCATGCTCAAATAAAGAAGGCATCTGTTCGTACATCTCTTTGTTCACCCAGAAAGCCTTACCTTCCGCTTCTGCACTAAGACGAATCATTTTCGCCTGCAGCTCAAGAATTCTAAGATAGTTCTCTTCATAAGAGGATGCAAATTTTGTATCATCGATCTTGACAAGGATCTGACCTTTTTCTACGGCTTCTCCTTCATCAACGAGGATGTCGGAGATTATGCCACCTTCGAGATTTTGAATGATCTGCACTTTTTTTGATGGAATAACTCTTCCCTGGCCACGTGTCAGTTCATCAATGTAGGCATAATTTGCCCATACTAGTGCCCAGATGATTAAAATAAATAAAACCCATACTAGGAATTTTGAATGCCCGTTTGAACGCTCTATGACAGCAGCTGAGAGTGAATCCATATATCGTAAGTCATCATCAGAGTATTTTTTCATTTCTGATCCCCTTTTTGAAGGGCTTTTATTACGTCATCTTTTCTGCCATCTTTGACAATTTTTCCATTATCTAGAAGAATAATACGTTCGGCAAGCGCAAGCAATGTGTTCTTGTGTGTGACCAGTAGGGTTGTAACGCCCCTTGTTCTCTCTTGCAGACGGGAAATCAAAAGGGATTCTGTCGCAGAATCCATGGAGTTGCTTGGCTCATCCAAAAGAATAATAGGAGTTGAGTGAATAAAAGCACGCGCAATGGCAACACCCTGTTTCTGTCCGCCGGACAGACTGGCTCCCTGTTCATCTACGGGCATATCGTACCCTCTTGGATGGCTGTTAACAAACTGATCAACGGTTCCCAGGTGGGCAGCATTTAAGATTGCTTCATCACTGGCATCTGGCATTTTAAAGACGATATTGTCGCGCAAGGTACCGCGTAGAAGAACAACGTCTTGCGGGACATAAGCAACATTTTTTCTAAGGTCGGCGGGGTCGATTTGATTAATATCGATGTTATCTATCAAAATGGAACCCTTTGTGGGCTGGTATAGACCCATCAATAGCTTTTCAATGGTGGTTTTTCCTGAACCTACACGTCCGATTATCGCGGTTCTTTCACCTGGATGAATGGTAAAGGAGATATTGCTTAAGATCTCTCTCTCTTCACCCGGATAGCTAAAATAGACATTTTTAAACTCAACCTTTCCGACGATTTTCGGGTGTTGGACATAGGTCTTGTTATTAGGTCTTTCAACCGGCATATTCATAATCTCATTTAAAGAGTGGTAAGCCGTTTTAGTCTGTTCGTAGTTAGATAAAAGTGCCGCGACCTGTCCCAAAGGTGCGATGGCTCTTGATGTAAGGATGACTGTAGCAATAAGGCCCCCCATACTAAGCTCCATCTGTGCGATCATGTAGACGCCCACGATTAAAACAGCAACAGTATTCATCTGAATCAAAAGTGTTGTGACGGTAGAGATAGAGGCAGAGAGAGTCTTTGAGCGAAGCCCTTTTTTAGCGATCTCTCCTGTTGCCTCTTCCCACTTGTATTGGGCATGTCCAGTCGCACCCATTGTTTTTATTGTCTCAAGGTTGTTAAGACTTTCTATCAATATAGAATTTTTATGTGCGGAAGCTTCATAGGTACTCTCAATACTTCTTTGCAGAGGTCCTTTGATGATAAGACTGTAAAAGATTATAAGATGAATAATGACGATGGGTACGATAACAATCCATCCTGCGATGTAATAAGTAACAGCAAGAAACAAAGCAATAAAGGGCATGTCTATCAGTGTTGAAACTGTTGAAGCAGTAATAAAGTTACGGATAGAGTCAAACTCTTTGAGGTTGTTGGCAAAAGATCCGACTGACTTGGGACGTGCTTCCATCTTTAGATTCATTACCTGACTAAAGAGTAATGAGGACATGATAACATCACTCTTTTTCCCTGAGGTCTCCAAAAAATAGGTGCGAATCAGCTTTAAAAGCATATCAAACAGATGAACAGACAAGATACCGATTGCTAAAACCCACATTGTCTCTATCGCCCCGTTGGGTACAACTCTGTCGTATACATTCATCGTAAACAGTGGTGTCGCAAGGACAAATAGATTGATGATTATAGAAGCGATAAGTACATCAGTGTAGATTGATGCTGATTTGACCAGAGTACCCCAAAACCAGTGAGCCTTCCTTTTAAGCCCCATAGGCTGAAAAGAGTGCTCTTTTTTTCTTTTTGGTTTGAGGAAAAAACTGTAGCCTAAATATTGTTCCTGAAGCAATTTCTCATCTATCCATTCTTCCCCTTCTGGGACTTCAGGCATGATGACTTTATAACGCTTATTCTCTTCATCAGACTCTAAAAGGATACAGGCATTTTTATTTTTCAGTAAGAGGATGCACGGCAGCACCATCGGTGAGATCTCTTCAAGTTTACGTTTGAGAAGTCTTGAAGCAAAACCGGCATGCTTTGCTGCTCTGGAAAAGCTTGCTTTGGAGTGATGCAGGGAAAAGAGCTCAGGAGTAGACTCTCCCTCTTTCACAGGAAGACCTGATATAAGAGCATCTGCAGTAAACGGCCGGTTATACAGCTTGGTGAAAATCACCAGACATTTTAAAAGAGGATCAGTATACTTCACCGTTTTCCTTAATCTAGTTTAACGACAAAGCAACTGTTTTTGCATTTGTTGATAGACTCGCTTTTGCAGATGAGCTGATATCTTCACATATATCTTTGATCTGGATAAACTCATCTGTTTCACCTATCAACTTTATATTGTTGTCTTGTTCAGTAGTCGCGATGTCTTCCATAAGTTCGGCGTCAATACGCTGGGCAACTGAATTTTTTAAGACAAGAGGAAGTACACCTGTTCCTTCTAGGATTCTATATCGTGAAAGAAGACGGTCGAACTCAGCATTCTCAACAGCTTGTTGGGCACGATTATATTCAAGTTCTGTATTAAGAAGGTCTAGTATAGTACGGCGGCCTAGACGATATTCTTTTGCATAAGAGTCAGCAGTTTGGCGTGTCTTTTCAGTGTGTGCCTTCAGACATTTTACTTGATTGGCAAGTAAGCGTTCTGCAACAAAGGCAAGACTGACTTTTTCGATGACAGCACGTTGTTGTTCGTTGAAGGACTCTTTGACAGATGTGACTAACTGCATATTTTTTAGACGCGTTGATTCGTCATTTCCTCCAGTATAGAGATTGTAGTTTAAGCGAAGCATAGCATGATAACTGTCATCCTTTCTCTCTATACCATCGATATTGTCATTCCAATTGGCAGCTAATTCAAGGTCAAGAGTTGGATAAAAACCATTTTTATCTTTTTCATAACGTGACTCTTGCGTTTTGATATTTGCTTTTTCAATCATCAGTGTTGGAGAGTGCTTAAGGGCTACCTTGATCAAGCCAGTTTTGTCTGAAGCGGGCAGTTGAGGTAAAGAGGGGAGCTCTAAATCAGACGCTGAGCGAATTTGACCATAAACTCTTTCAAAGTTTATCAATGCGTCCTGATAATTGTTCTGTTGAGAGATATAGTTTGAATACGCAAGCGCCAGACGTCCCTGCGTCTGTTCAAGATCGGAACGGCGGCTTAAGCCTGAATCAGTTTTCTGTTTAATCATTTTGTAGATACGTTCATGGGCTTTTACATTGCTAAAAAGAAGATCTAGAAGCTTCTTTTCACGTAAGACTTCAAGGTAGACTTGTGTCGCACGCAGACCAATACTGTTTGCATCTTGCATAGCGTTAAAACGAGAAGCATCTACGCGTGCTTCTTGTTCATCAATACTATATTGTGTCCCAAAACCCTCAAATAAGTTTTGGTTCGCGATGAGCTGAGTCTCTGTACGTGTTAATGTGACTTCATCTCCAAGTCTCTCCTTGTCACTTGTCTCCTCCCCGATCGCACCTTTGAAATCAAGTGTTGGACGGTATCCTGATGATGCTATGTCAAGGTCGTTTTTTACCGCGAAATAGTCACTTACACTCTTTTTCATCTGTGGATTAGTTTCAAGAGTGTGCTCCACCGCCTCCGGAAGTGTTAAGGCATAGAGCGGAAAGTGTAAGAGAAGGGCTATTGCTATTTTTGTATATGAGTTCATTACTAGTTCCTTATAGTAGTTTGTATAGTTAAGTCTATGCTATTTCAACTGAAACTATTCTTGTATGAAGAAGAATAGAAGCTTTTTCAAATCATGTGATGAATTTATGATAGAAAGGTGACGGTTTGGTCTTAAGTAATGTTCTAATGTCTAAAGGTGTTTCGACTTTAGTTAAGAGTGTTAAGATTGTAATACAAGCTTGATTTTGATAGAATGGCGGAAATATATAACTAGGATAGTTTATGGCAAATGTTGGAATGAGTGATATTAAAAAAGGTGTACGTTTAGAGATCTCTGGAGTACCGTATAAGGTCGTTGAATTTCAACACGTAAAACCAGGTAAGGGTGCTGCTTTTGTACGTTGTAAGGTAAAAAGTTATTTAAATGGCAAGGTTGTTGAAAAAACAATTCACGCAGGCGATAAGTTTGAGATTCCAAATATGGAGCAAAAAACAATGCAATATCTTTATGATGATGGTGAGATGTACCAGTTTATGGATAATGAAACTTATGACCAACTTGGTCTTTCATATGATCAGTGTGAAGAAGCAAGTAAATGGTTTAAAGATGGTATCAATGTTGAGATCAGTTTTCATAACGGTAAGGCTATTACTGTGGAAGCACCAGGAACAATGGAACTTGAGATCACTGAAACAGGTCCAAAAGACAAGGGTGATACAGCTAGTGGTTCTAAAAAGCCTGCAACATTAGAGACAGGTGCGGTTGTTCAAGTTCCTTATCACATTCTTACGGGCGATATGATAAAAGTTAATACAGTAGACGGTGAGTACCTAGAAAAAGTAAAGTAATAGAAAAAATCTTCTAAGAAAGTTGAGAAAACACAGATGAAAATATTTTTAATTTTACTGTTTTCCCTTTCTCTTTTTGCCTTTGAAGGTAAAAAGCTCTATCAGTGTGCCCCAAAATATCGAATACTCAACAGTAACCCTTATGAATTCTCTCCTGAAGAACAGAAAAAAAATGCCTTTCAAGTTGTTTTTAGTAAAAACCTTAACCGAGTAAAAACTTCTGACGGTATGATCTACACCGCTTCCAGTTCTAATCTCAAAGGTAAATTATATATGAATAAGAAGAAGATTAATGGACGCTCTTTGACCTATAAATTAAAAATGGCAACAAAAAATGGCATGTATCGATCTGTTTTTGTTACGGGTTATGGAAATCTCATTAATGAGTTTGTTATGTGTTATCAAGTGAAAACAAAGTCCAAGAAAAAAAAGAATCTTTCTGAGGAAAATACAAGCAAGTAAATTTTATAAGACAAGGATAGCTCATGGTATTAATTCCCTTAGCCACAGGATTTGAAGAGATAGAAGCAGTTTCGCTTATTGATGTCTTAAGACGTGCGGAGATAGAGGTTCTTATTGCGGGTGTAGGTGCCTTAAGTATCAAAGGTGCACACAATATAGAGATAAAAACAGATACTCTTGTCTCAGAAGTAAAAGCTGAAGAACTTGAGATAATTGTTCTTCCTGGCGGTTGGGATGGGACTTATGCCTTAGCTGATGATGCAGATGTTCAGAGACTTTTACAAGAGATGGATACTGAAGGTAAACAGATAGCTGCTATCTGTGCCGCTCCTTATGCTCTTAATAAGGCAGGTGTTTTAAAACATAAATACACCTGTTATCCTTCAGTTGAAAATGAGATTAGAATAGACGGATATAGCTGTGAAGCAAACATTGTTACCGATGGTAATGTGATGACTTCAAGAGGTCCGGGAACGGCTTTGGAGTTTGCCTTGGCTATTGTCGAAAAACTAAAAGATAAAGAGACAGCCGAGGCCCTAAAAACAGGCATGTTGATCAAGTACTAAAAACAATACAAAAAACTAGTAATTATTTCTCATTTTTTGCTTTGAGCAAGAAATGTAGATATCAATTGTTTTAATACAAAAACTTCAACAAAACAGTAATATATTTATCTTCTTCTCACACAAAAAAGTCTATAATCTAATAAAAATACCTCAAGGCTAACTATATGTCTGTTCAGCAATTTACCCACCTACATTTACACACCGAATACTCTTTATTAGACGGGGCAAACCGTATTACGGATCTTGTTGCGGAAGTGAAAAAACTGGGCATGACTTCAGTAGCGATGACGGACCATGGAAACATGTTTGGGGCGATAGATTTTTATAAACAGATGACAGGCGCAGGTATCAAACCACTTTTAGGAATGGAAGGTTACATCCATAATGGCGAGGAGATAGGTGATAAAAGTTCAAGACAGAGATTTCATGTCTGTCTTTTTGCTAAAAACCAAGTAGGTTATGAGAACCTGATGTATCTCTCTTCCAAAGCCTATATAGATGGATTTTATTATTTTCCTCGGATTAATAAAAAAGAGCTTAGAGAACATTCAGAAGGTATTATTTGTACATCTGCGTGTTTACAGGGGGAGGTCAACTGGCACCTTAACCTGGCCAATGAACGAAATGTCAAAAATGGAGCAGGGGGATATGAAGGTGCTAAGGCAGTTGCTCTAGAGTATAAAGATATCTTTGGTGATGACTTTTACCTTGAGATCATGCGTCACGGTATAGGGGATCAGCTTTTTATTGATGAACAGATCTTACAACTTTCTCAAGAAACAGGTATTAAAGTCGTTGCAACCAATGATACACACTATACCTATCCTGATGATGCTCAGTATCATGAAGCCTTTATGTGTATCGGGATGAATAAACTTTATGATGATCCAAACCGTATGCGTCACTCAGTGCATGAATTTTATTTAAAGTCACCAGAGCAGATGGCAAAGCTATTTGTAGATATTCCTGAGGCGATATCAAATACACAAGAGATTGCTGATAAGATAGAAGCCTTTGTCCCTATTGTGGACGAGCCAGTCCCACCAAACTTTAAGTTTACTCCTGAGTACGCTGCTGAAGAAGGTTTGTCTATTGCTAATGAAGATGATGTACCTTTAAGTGCAGATGCAAGTAAAGAAGAGACAAAAAAATGGTTAGCAGCAGAAGATAAAAATGATGCAGAGTACTTTATACATCGATGCGAAGTTGGGCTTAAAAACCGTTTGATACATGTTCCTGAAGAAAAACATGAAGAATATAAAGAGCGTCTAATTTTTGAGATGGACATTATTAACTCTATGAAGTTTCCAGGGTATATGCTTATCGTTTGGGACTTTGTTAAGGTAGCTAAAGAGATGGGTATAGCAGTCGGACCGGGACGTGGTTCGGCAGCGGGTTCTTTGGTGGCTTATGCCCTTGATATTACGGATATCGATCCTATGAAATATGACCTACTTTTTGAGCGTTTCTTAAATCCTGAGCGTGTATCAATGCCCGATATTGATATGGACTTTATGCAAGCACGTCGTGGTGAGGTTATTGATTATGTTGTTGAAAAGTATGGACGTAATCAGGTCGCTCAAATCATTACCTTTGGTTCACTCTTAGCAAAGGGTGTGATTCGTGATGTTTCCCGCGTTTTAGATGTACCTCTTTCTCAAGCGGACAAGATGGCTAAACTTATTCCTGATGAATTAGGAATTACGCTCAATGGAAAGATGAAAAATGGAGAGTTGAAACCGGGTGCTTATCAAAAAGAGCCAAAGTTGGTTGAACTTGTGGAGACTGATCCAACCGCTTCGCGTGTTTGGGAGTTTTCTAAACGTTTAGAGGGACTTAAACGTAATGCAGGAATGCACGCCGCTGGTGTTGTTATCTCAAATGAAGAGTTATGGAAAAAGACACCGATTTATAAACCATCAGGTGAGACAACCTTTGTAACACAATACTCTCTGAACTACCTTGAGGATGTTGATTTAATCAAGTTTGACTTCCTTGGCCTTAAAACACTTGACGTTATTGATGCGGCGATAAAACTGGTAAAACGCCGTTATGATGTGGATGTTATATGGCATGATATAGATGAAAATGATATGACCGTTTATGATGTTATCCAAACGGGTGAAACAGTGGGGATGTTCCAGATAGAGTCTTCTGGTATGCAAGATCTGAACAAAAGACTAAAGCCTTCAAACTTTGAGGATTTAATTGCGGTCTTGGCACTGTATAGACCTGGTCCGATGGAGTCAGGGATGCTTGATGACTTTATTGAACGTAAGCACGGTCGTCAAGAGATCGTTTATGTTTTTGAAGCCCTTGAGGAGATACTTAAACCTACTTACGGGGTTATTGTTTATCAAGAACAGGTTATGCAAATCGTTCAGACTATTGGTGGTATGAGCCTTGGTGGAGCGGATATTGTTCGTCGTGCTATGGGTAAGAAAAAAGTGGACGAGATGATCAAGTATAATAAACTTTTCTCTGAGGGTGCGCAAAAGCAAGGACTTGATTATAAGACAGCTTCTGAGCTCTTTGATCTGATTGAAAAGTTTGCAGGATATGGTTTTAATAAATCTCACTCAGCTGCTTACGCGATGGTTACCTTTCAGACGGCATGGTTAAAGACGTATTATCCTCAAGAATTTATGGCAGCACTTTTAACCTCTGAAAAAGATAACACAGAAAAGGTTGTTAAGTATATAGATGAAGTTAAGCGTATGGAGATTGAACTTTCACCTCCTAACATTAATGTATCACAACTTGAATTCTCAGCGACTAAACAAGATGGTCAAGATGTTATCTTATTTGGTCTAGGTGCGATTAAAGGGGTTGGTGGAGCTGCGGTTGAGTCTATACTTGAAGTACGTGAAGAAGGTCCTTTTGAGTCTATGAAAGACTTTGTTAACCGGATTGAGCCTTCAAAGGTAAACAAACGTGTGATCGAGTCCGTTACCAAGTCCGGTGGTTTTGATCAGTTTGAATACTCACGTCGTGCTTTGCTTGAGCAGATTGAACTTATTATAGAAACGGCTAAAAATGCTTCTTCTGCACGTAAAAATGCAGTGGGAAGTCTTTTTGGAGATGACGCAGATATCACTGAAGTTGATTTGAAACTTAGCCACGCGCCAGAGTTTGAACTCAAACAGATCTTGGACTTTGAAAAAGACACCCTTGGTTTTTATGTATCAGGTCATCCTCTTGATGAGTATAGAGCTGAAATCGATCAGATGGATTATACGCTCTCATCTGATATTGAAAATATTGCTGATGGTTCAACGGCAATCTTTATTGGTAAGGTTGAAGAGATACAAAAAAAGGTCTCTAAAAAAGGAAACCAATTTGGTATCTTAAACCTTATGGACTTTCATGGAAATATCGAGATGATGCTCTTTTCTGACAAGTTAGACCAGTTAGAGCAGATGGATCTGGATGAACCTGTTGCCTTTAAGGTTAAGGTAACCCATACAGAGATGTTTACGCGTATTTCCGTGATAAAGATCTTCACGATGAAAGAGGTTAAAAAAGAGGCGAAAAAGGTTCAGACAAAGATCCGTGAGATCCCTCAAGAACCGCTTATCGTAACCGTGCGTCTTTCTCGTGACTTGGCGCGATTAGAAGAGCTTTATAGATTAATCCGTCAAAATCCGGGATCAAGACAATTAAAACTTTGTATCACCTCAAAACTTCAAAATGTTGTGCTTGATTCGGCTATTCGTGTGGATAATAAGATTATCCCAGAACTTGAAAAACTTATGGATGTAAATGTCGCCTGAGGCTATTATCTCTGTTCTATCACGGCTTAATGGCTTACTAGAGCAGAAGTATCATGAACATCTTGCTAAAACGAAACGTTTCAAAACTCTTCAGCTATCTCTTTTTGTCATATCATCGTCAGTAAGTATAGTCCTTTTCGTACTTTACCATGCCCCTATCTTACAGATGTTATTTGTCTTGCTTGGCTTTAATTTTTTATTTTTTATAGGGTTTAAACCCCGTACAAATTATAATGAAAAATCTGTGAAGGCAATGATGCAGAAGGTGACACTTTTACAGGTTGCTTTGAGAAAATATCTTATGGGTGAGCCTGCTAGTTTTGACGGTGTTAAATGCTCTATGGATGAGGGCTGGATAAGTGATAAATGGGGCTTTCATAAGGATGATGAACGTATTGACTACGGGGAGTTTTTATATGACAAAGAGATTAAAGGTCTTTACCTAGAAGCGCTTAGAAACAAAAAGTAAATCTCCTCTTTGCTATAATTCAATTATGAAATCTTTTTTAATATGTGTAGCCCTTAGCCTTGACATCTATGCGACTGCCTTACATCAAGCCGTTATAGATATTAATGAAGCCAAGGTGCACAGGCTTATTGAAGCGGGTGCAGATGTGAATGCTGTGAACGAAGAGGGGAAGACTGCCCTGCATCTAGCCTCTCCCATAGGGCGATATAGCTTAGTAGAGTACTTGGTTGAACATGGTGCCCAGGTTCATATCAAAGATAAAAGTCATAAAACAGCCCTTGTTTATGCCATTGAAAAAAACCGTATTAAAGTTATTATCTATTTAAGCAAGATTGCCAATGAACAAGAAGAACAAAATGAAGAAGACCCTCTTTTTGAAGCGGCAAGAAAAGGTGACATGGATTATGTTGCTTATGCTCTTAGTCGAAGTGATATTAACAGGGTAAATAAAGACGGTAAAACAGCCTTGCATGTTTCTTCTGAAGCTGGGCAGTACGAGATTGTTGCCTTTTTACTAAACCTAGGGGCTAATAGAAAACTTCTTGACGATGATGGAAGAACCGCCCTAAATTATGCTAAACTCTCAGGAAATAAAGAGCTGAGCGAGCTTCTACTGAGATATAATAATGAAACAAAATGAATTTAACCAAGACCTTTTAGATTTTTTAGCCTCTTCACCCACACCCTTTCACGCCACAACTGAGCTATGCAGACAGTTAGATATCGATGGATTTACAAAACTTGATGAAGCAGATACCTGGGACTTGCAAAAGGGAAATAAGTATTATCTAACGCGAAATGACTCTTCTTGCATTGCCTTTGTGTATGGAGAAGATGATATTTGTGAAACAGGTCTTAAGATGGTGGGTGCACACACGGACAGTCCCTGCCTAAAGCTCAAGCCAAACACTATCATTCATAAAAAAGGGTATATCCAACTGGGTGTTGAAGTCTATGGCGGTGCCTTGCTTAACCCATGGTTTGATAGAGACCTCTCTTTAGCAGGTCGTGTGAGCGGGCTTAATGATAAAGGTGAGCTAGTGCATCCTCTGCTTGATTTTAAACGTCCCATAGCACTTATTCCTTCTTTAGCCATACATCTGGATAAAGAGGCTAATAAAAACCGTTCTATTAATGCGCAAACAGATATCCCACCAATTATGATGCAGAGTGAAGAGGCTGTCTCATTTGAAGAGATTCTTTTAAAAGAGACAGGCTTGAAAGAGGTCTTAGACTTTGAACTTATGTTTTATGACACCCAAGCACCTGCTCTTGTAGGATTTAACAGCGAGTTTATTGCCTCAGCACGCTTGGATAACCTTTTGTCGTGTTATGTTGGATTACAATCTATCAAGGAAGCTTCAACGAAAAAAAGTGCTCTTCTTATCTGCTCAGATCATGAAGAGGTAGGTTCTGAGTCAACTTCAGGTGCAGCGGGACCATTTTTAGAGATGGTCTTAAAACGTATAGTCCCTTCGCATGAAGATTACTCGCGTATGATCAATGCTTCGATGATGATATCAGCAGATAACTCACATGGAGTTCATCCAAACTTTATAGCCAAGCATGATGAAAATCATGGCCCGCTCTTAAATCAAGGTCCTGTTATCAAGGTCAATGCAAATCAACGATATGCAAGTAACTCTCAAACGATATCAGAGTTTAAACTCTTATGTAAAAAGGTAAAGGTGCCGTACCAAAGTTTTGTAACGCGGACAGATATGGGATGTGGTTCAACAATAGGACCAATAACAGCAACAAAGATAGGGGTGAAGACATTAGATGTGGGTCTGCCGACCTTTGCCATGCACTCTATTCGAGAGAGTGCTGGAAACAAGGATGCTCATATGCTTTATGAGGTACTTAAAGCGTACTTCGCTTAAAGCCGTTGTTTGATCCAAGAGAGACTATATCCACTTGTTGAGTCATTTCCAATGATAAACGTAGGGTAGCCAGTACCATGAAACTTATTCATCAGACTTCTTCCCTTAGATGATTTTTCAGCATCATATTCAATATATCGAATACCTTCTTCCTTTAAACTTCTTTTTGCTTTTTTACACGCTCCACACCAAGTAGTTGATAGTAAAACAAGTCTCTTTTGAACTTTATGATGAGATGTGGAAGGTGATGAAGTATAGCCTTGGCCTGAGATGTCTATCCCATAACGTTTATCATAAGCTTGCTCTGTCTTGATACGTTTTTCAAGGTACTCAGACTCACCATGTGTTCTGTTTTGAATGTAATACTCGTAATTAAGTGCTTTAAAGCTCTCTTGTTTATATAAGGTGTCTAGACCTGCATTAGAAAGTGATAAAAAATAGTTGTAATCCTTGTTTTTAATAGCATTGCTAAGCTCGCGTTTAACAGAAGATACAATTTTGTCATGCTTCTCGTTTAAGGCCCTAAGTGCCTTAAAGTAAGCGGGATTGTCACCTTGTTTATAAAGTTCTAGCGCCTTGACTTGGCTTTGATGGTAGTTACTTACATCAGAAGAATATTGTTGATTTATAGGTAGTTTAGCAAAGGCCTTGTCAGCCTTGTACAGCGGTGTCCCAAGCTGAGAAAAAACCTCAGGGTAGTTGTTATTTGCCATTAATATGGCAACACTCATAAGATACAGTAATAGTTTGTTCATGTTTTCCCTTTAAACGATATAGTAAGGTGATAAAGATTAATACTAGATGAGAGTGGGGACTTTCGGATTTTTTTTAGAAAGTTCTTTGAAGGAGTTTAGCTCTTCGTGCATCTGTTCTTGATACTGCTTCTTCAGTCTTTCAACCTCTTTTTGCGCATTGTTTATCTTTTCAAGATGAGACTCTTCAAGCTGAATGAGTTTAGTGATGTAAGCATGAAAAAAGATCTTGTCTTGAGTGAGTAGAATAATGTCATCTTTGGCAGCCCATTTACGTTTTACATTGGGTTTTTCACCAAACTCAAAAATGATGCTTGTAGTTTTGTTTGAGAGTATGTAATGAGGTACTTGGTAAGAGACAAAGTGCTTGTCTTGAGCATCATGAAGTATTTGAACAACATAATACATAAGAACTCCTTACTCAAAAATGTAGGCTTTGTGCCTAATCTTACTGTTTTTTGATTGTTAAAGTAAAGCGGGCACCACTTCCGGTGTTTTGTACAGTAAGTTTTCCATGATGTTTTTGCGCGATTTGTGAACTCATATAAAGACCGATTCCTGTACCTTCTTTATCACCCTTGGTCGTTACATTAGGTGCAAATATTTGATCTATAATATGACTTGGGATACCGCCTGCATTATCCACAACCTGTAAGATGATATGGTTTTCAGTCTCACTATAACCTAGCGCGATAACACGTTGTTTGATGTTTTTTTCATTAAAGGCATCTTTGGCGTTGTTTATAAGGTTTAGAAGAAGGTGTTTAAACTCATTCTCATAACCATTGATAGAGATATCTTTTTGCTTGGCTTGACGGATCTCTATATTGTTTTTAATAAGCTCATCTTTAAGAAGAACCTTTACCGAGTCTATACAGGCTTCAAGAGAGAAGTTTGCACTTTCTTTATTTGAGCGAAAAAAACTTCTAAACTCACTTAGTGTTGTGGTCATATGCTCGATTTGATGGTGGATGACATCACTCATCTCATTGGCTTCATCACATTTCTCTTTTAAATTATCATCTTCGTCATTACGTATCATATCTGCTGCCATAGAGATGGCATTTAAAGGCTGTTTCCATTGATGAGCAATAGCATCAACCATCTCACCCATAGCCGCCATTTTTGACTGTTCTTTTAAGAGGTTTTCTTTTTGAGATACATTTTCCATCTCTTCATGCACACGTTTTTCCAAACGGTTTTTATACTGATCGAGTTTCCAGTGGGCCTGTTCCAGTTCAACTGTTTTTTTCTCAAGGTCTTTGGTGCGTTCACTCACCTTATCCTCAAGTGTTGCTGTCAGTTTAAAAAGCTTAAGGGTCTCTCTTTTCAGACGGGCACTTGATAGCTTCATACTAAAGACATAATAACCCAGAAGCATGGTAATAATACTTTGAATAAGAAGTAACTGAAAAATTTCATAAGTAGAAAGGTTCACCTTGGTCTGAGAAAAGAAGATCAAGACTAAGACAAAAAGAAGGTAGGCAAGAATCCAGTAAATAGCCAGTCTAAAAGGACGAAGCAAGATAGCAGGAATAGGGTAAATAACTAAGAACATAACCATCTCAAGTTTGTTGTCTGTCGTCGCAAAACCTGCAAGAAAAAAGAGTATAGAAAAGGTAAGGGTGATATTTACAAGTAAAGAGACCTTAATACTCTGGCGTAAAAGTAGAACAAAGATAAGAAGAGAAAAGAGTGAAAGTGTCAGGCCGACACTGGCGTCAGCTATATTATGAAGAAAAAAGTTCAGACTTCCTAGGATGATCCCCGCGAAAAAACTTGTGATAAGCAGGATGAATAAAATCTTTGTTTCATCTGTATGTGCATTTGAAAAGAAAGAATATATTTTTTTTATCACCGAAGTCCCTAGTCTTATTATTTCTTATTCTACCAAAAAAGCCGATGTTCTGGCTTAATAAAGTATAAGTATTTATTTTAAATTTTGCATATGTATACATTAGAATATTAAAAAAATGTGATAGGTTTTTTTTCATGAAAAAAAGTGCTATACTTAGTCAAAAAGTACCTTTTTATGCCTGATAATAACGAAGAAATCTTAGAACAGTTACAGATGCTTATAGGCCAGACCTATAAGGTTGAAGAAGAGTATAAAACACTCAGAAGTTCGTACGACCATCTGCAAGATACCATTAAAAACCTTGTAGAGTTTTTGCCTAATGCCTTATGGGTCTTGTTTGAAAATGGTGAAGTCTTTACACAAAACTCTCACGCTAAAGAACTCTCAGAACTTATCAATATCATGGATTTTGATAAAAGTGATTATGAGATAAATTTTGGTGAATGCAGTTTTCTTATTAAGACAAGTCGTTATAAGGACAAGATACTGATCTCGGCCACGGATATCACTGAGCAAAAGCGTAAAGAAAACCTTGCAACCATGGGGCAGATGGCAGCACACCTCTCCCATGAGATACGAAATCCTATCGGCTCGATTTCTCTTCTGACTTCCACCTTGATGAAGCGGGTTAAACTTGAGAATAAGCCGATAGTCCTAGAAGTACAAAAGTCTGTTTACAGGATAGAGCGTATTATCAAGGCGACGCTTATGTTTTCAAAGGGCATCAAGGCGGTTAAGTCTGCTTTAGTATGGAATGATATCAAAGAAGATATAGAACTCTCTATAGGGTATTACTCTTATAGCAAGGATATCCGTTTTGAACTGCCTGAGGGAGACTTTGAGATTAACGCCGATGCAGACCTCCTCTCCATGCTTTTTTCTAACTTTGTGTTTAATGCTATAGATGCGATAGAAGCAGATGAGAATGATGAGGGTTTAGTCAAAATGACTTATGAAGACAATGCTGACTTTCATATCTTTAGGGTGTATGACTCAGGTGTTGCTATTGAAGACAAAATGGCCTTGTTCGAGGCTTTTAAGAGTACTAAGGAAAAGGGTAATGGTTTAGGGCTGGTTCTGTCTCAGCAGATAGCCCGGGCTCATGGAGGTGAGGTTTTGCTTCTTGATGGGGATGAAAAGTGTTTTGAGATAAGATTGGGGAAGTCTTAGTCCATAATGTTTATCTTGAGTCATAGTTTCGCCGTAGGGGAAACTATGACGTTCTTTGGAAAGAAAGAGATGTTTTTTCATCTGGTAAAGTGTTACTGGTGAGCGGAAAGTATCAAATTGACTGTGATGGAGCTGTTCAACACCATTATTAGAGCGTAGAAAGGTCTTATTTATAAGGTGCAATCTTGAGGCAGGATAATACTGAATTTTGCACCTACATCTGTATTGGAGATATTGAGTTTCCCTTTCATACTTTCTTCTATGATGCGCTTAGACATAAACAGACCAATCCCGGTTCCTTTTCCTTCTTCTTTTGTCGTGAAATAGGGATCGAATATCTTCTTGATGATATCTTTAGGAATACCACCGCCATTATCGGTGATGTCTATGGCTATTTTATTGTTGTCACAGTAGGAGGAGACAGTGATAAAAGGATCTTGGACAGAGTTTTCATTCAATGCATCTTTTGCATTATTTATGATATTTAAAAGAACCTGTGAAAGTTGATTCATGTGCCCATGAACGAGGATGTTTTCATCGATAATACTCTTAAACTGGATATTGTCTTGTTCCAATATTGGACTTAGCAAGGCATGACAATTTTCTACTGTCTCAATTAGTTTGAATGTTTCTGTATCTTTGTTATCTTGAAAAAAGAATCGGAAATCATCGATTGTTGCTGACATCTGATTTATCACATGCATACCTTTGTCAATGGTTATCTGAAGTGTCTCTTCATCAAGTTTGTCTCGTTGCTGTAGGATGGGTATCTTTTGAAAGATAAGACCTAATGTATTAAGAGGCTGTCTCCACTGGTGAGCAATATTCCCTATCATCTCACCCATAGAAGCGAGTCTTGCCTGCTCGAGCAGTAAACCGTCTTTTTCTCTGATCTCGCTCAACTGCCTTTGAATATCATGGTGAAGGTTTTCATTTAGATCTTTTAGTTCCTGTGTCTTTTTATTGACTTCTTCTTGCAGATAGAAACGATGTCTTACAATATTACAAATAAGCATTACCAAAACAATTATCCCGATAATAACACCGGTGTTGACCCAGAGGTGATCACGCAAAATACTTTTAAGATAAGGACTATCTGTGTAAGAGACAAGGTAGGCGACAGTTCTGTCTTCTTTGATGTTTTTTATTGGAGAAAAGGTTATAACCTTAACGGTGTCATCCATCTTGCGATAGAGAGAAAAAGCTTTGTTTAGAGAGATGTTTTTTTTGATCTCTTTTTTGAGCTTAGGAATAAGAATCTTTTTCCCATGCTCAAGTTCATTCTCATTGTGCGTTGGAGTTAAAGCAAAAAGAAAGTCTTCATGTTCAATACTTTGAACGTATTTAATCTTTTTTTGCGCCTTCCAGATATTGGCCGCAAAAAGGTCTTTATTCAGAATAAAGTGGGTGTCGATCTTATGCGCTTTTGTCATCCCCACTTGAAGGGATTCAGAAGAAAATGCTATATCAACACTTCCAAGATATTCATTACGATAAAAGATAGGAAAGACATTTCTGAAGGCATGGGAGATCTTTCCTTGCTCAAAGCCTCTAATTAGTTTCTTGTGTTCATTGACATAGGTGAAACTGTAACGGACTCCTGAAAGGTCATCGCTAAACTTACTTGGTTTATGCATGCGTAAAAAAGTATGGTTGTTTTCAAAAGAGAAAAGCGTGATGATAATACCGCTATGTGTAAGTTGTTCATAATATGCTTGTAGTTTTGAATAAAGCTTTGTACGTATCTTTTCAAGTTCTTTTGAATCACGTGTATGCTTAGCTTGATAAAGTAGCTCCAAGGCATCAGGATTGTCCATTACAAGATGGTGATATGCATTGTCCGAGACAGTCTCAAAATAGTCATTACTGATACGATAATTGACATCAAGGTCTTTAATCTTTTGTTCAAGGATATAGTTTACCCGCTCTTGTTTATCTTTTGTCGTTATGACAAAGACAATGCCGTATAAAAGCATGAAGATGAGAATGACAGCGAGTCTGATCTTAAACAGTGAATTCATGAAAATAATTATAGTGGTTTAATATTAAAATTTCAAATAAAATATTAGAGTACGGAATTAATGTTCGGTGGTGCCTCGCCTCGGACTAGCAAAAGGATAGCTTATTGTTCTATACCTACCCATACGCATCCTCAGTAAACTGCTTCTGTACCTCTAAAACCTTATCCATATTATCTATTAAAGCATTAACACAATCCTTATCAAGGTGCTCACCGGCAAGCTCATGTAAAGTCTTAATAGCTTTGTCATTAGTCCATGCCTCTTTATAGGTTCTTACACTAGTCAAGGCATCAAACACATCAGCTACGGCAACTATCCGAGCTTCTAGGGGAATTTCTTGACCGCTTATACCATTAGGATATCCTGTTCCATTTATCGCTTCATGATGAAACTCAGCGATATTTCTTAGCACATCCATATGTTCAAAGTTTACAAGAGCAAAGTCTTCTAAAATATCATCAATCATCTTTTTTCCCTTGTGCGCATGGGTCTGCATGACGGCCCATTCTTCTTCGTCAAGGTTTCCGGGTTTAAGAAGGATATTGTCAGGAATAGCTATCTTTCCTATATCATGCAGGGGTGCAAACATGAAGATATGTTCTATATAGGTGTCATCCAGATTATAAGTGTCTGCTAGAGCATGTGCAATAATACGGCTGTAGCGTGACATTCGGTCTAGATGGCTTCCTGTTTCAGGGTCCCTAAGGTGAGAAAGTTTTCCTGTCGTTTTGATAGCGGCGGTTAAGGTCTGAATTGATGAGAACTCGTTGATAACTAGAAGAGATATCATATGCCCATATAGATCAAGATGGCTTAATACACTCTCGTTAAAGACATCTTTTTCATTTGAGTTAAAAAAAAGAAAACCGATAAAGATACCCTCGTTATAAATCGGCATAGTATAACTCGCAGCATAACCGAAGGCTTTGATCTTACGGGTGTGCTCACGCTTTCCTGCTTCAAGCTCATACAAGTCATTAATAACACGAGGCTGACCTTTTTCTAAGATGGTCTGTAATGAGGGTGCATTTTCTAAAAGTGATTGATAATGGTCTAAGGGGTTAGCCTCTCCGCTACTGTGTAAAAAAGTCTTTAAAACCTTTGTTTGCGGGTCATAAATCGCGATGGCTATACGAACGATAAAAGGAAAGCTTTCATTGATGGAACGGTGTGTGGCCTTGAGCTTTTCGCTTAAAGAACCTTTTTGTGCGATTTCATGTAAGTTGTCTTTATGTTCAAACATCTTTGTTTTCCTATTAAATACATGTTCTTCTTAGTCATTGTAGCACTTTTTATATTTTTAAATGTTTTAAGGAGTTTATATCTGCAAAGAGCTTGAGAAGACTAAGTACATTAATGGGGACTACTGGTTTCTAATGATATCGTAGTCTTTAGGTACCTTAGGTGTAAAAAGAGAATCTTCTATTGGGCGGTTTTGTCTCTGTTTTGAGAAGGTGATCAAGATGTCATTTTCTAGCTCATCTTGATAGGACAAAGAGATGATGACCCCATTTTCTTGTTTTAAAGTAAAGTCTATTTTTTTATAACGTGCCTTGTAATGTGATTGATCAACCATCTTTGCAGAAGAGAGAATCTCAAAAAAGTTCATATCATTGTTTAGACGGGAGATAGTCGCTTGCTCTAGTAAAGGCTGTACTAAGACAGCACGTGTCTTATTCATATAAAGCTTTTTAGCAGCACGCGCTGGTTCTGTATAGTTCCAAAGTACAAAACTTGGACGTTTGGTGTGCATTTCACCCTTATAGGTAAGTACTTTTCCTGTTTCATCTGTGATAGTCTGTACAAAACTTGCTTCAAAACTTTGAATGTTTTCTCCAAAGGCAAAAAGTGAAGATAGTGTCAGAATGATAAAAAAGATAAATTTCATAATATTTCTCGCTTGTTTATTAAAAATGAAAGTGTATCCTTTCTTGCCTTAAGTGTGTAATATACGTTCTTGGAAGTTGATATTGTTTTGTCTAAAGCCGTTTTATATATTTAAGATGATAAAATCAGCAAAATTTAAAATAAACATATAGTAAGTTTATAAACAAACCATTTAAAGTAGGTAGAGATGATTCAACAGATGCTAGGGCAGGTATTTGGAACTAAAAACGATAGAGAACTGAAGAAATATAAAAAACGTGTTAAAAAGATCAATGATTTAGAACCTCAATACGAAGCCCTCAGTGATGAAGCACTTAAAGATGCTTTTAATGAGTTAAAAGTTTCTGTACTTAGTGAAGAGAAACGTCTAGATGATGTTTTAGTCGAATCATTTGCTATTACAAGAGAAGCGGGTAAACGTGTACTCAATATGCGTCACTTTGATGTTCAGCTCATTGGAGGTATGGTTCTTCATGAAGGCCGTATCGCTGAGATGAAGACAGGTGAGGGTAAGACTCTTGTGGCAACACTGGCTGTTGTTTTAAATGCGATGAGTGGTAAAGGGGTACATGTTGTTACGGTAAATGACTACCTTGCTTCACGTGATGCGAATGAGATGTCTGCATTATATGGCTTTTTAGGATACACAACAGGTACGATCTTTGAAACAGAATATGACCCTGCGGTAAAACGTGAGCAGTATAACTCAGACATTACCTACGGAACCAATAATGAGTTTGGCTTTGATTATCTACGTGATAATATGTCTTACTCCAGAGAACAGATGGTTCAAAGAGACCATGCCTTTGTTATCGTGGATGAGGTGGATTCTATCTTAATCGATGAGGCACGTACGCCACTTATCATCTCAGGACCGACAAACCGCAAGATGGAAGATTATGATAAGTCTGACAGAGTTGCTAAGGCACTGACTAAAGACGAACACTTCACAGTTGATGAAAAAGACCGTGTTGTACTTATCACTGAAGATGGTATCGCCAAGGCAGAAGAACTGTATGAGGTTGAAAACCTTTACAGCCCACAAAATGCCGAACTTTCTCATTATTTGGATAATGCCTTAAAGTCTAACTACTTGTTTGAAGCAGATGTTGATTATGTGGTTCGTGAGGGAGAAGTGGTTATTGTTGATGAGTTTACGGGTAGGCTTTCAGAAGGTCGTCGCTACTCAGAAGGTCTTCATCAGGCCCTTGAAGCAAAAGAGAAGGTAGATATCAAAGAAGAGTCTCAGACGCTAGCTGATATCACCTTTCAAAATTACTTTAGAATGTATAAAAAACTTGCAGGTATGACAGGTACGGCTCAAACAGAAGCGACAGAGTTTTCTCAGATCTACTCTCTTGATGTTGTCTCTATTCCTACAAACATTCCTATCACGCGTAAAGATATGAATGACCTTATTTATAAGACAGAACAGGAAAAATTTGAAGCTGTGATGAATACGGTTCAAGAACTTGCAAAAACAGGGCAACCTGTACTTATTGGTACGGCTTCTATTGAAAAGTCAGAAGCCTTGCATGGTTTCTTATCTAAGGCAAAGATTGCTCACACGGTTTTAAATGCGAAACAGCATGAATCTGAGGGTGAGATCATTAAAAATGCAGGTCAAAAAGGTGCGGTGACTATCGCAACGAACATGGCCGGTCGTGGTGTTGATATCAAGGTGGATGATGAGGTCAAAGCTCTTGGTGGTTTATACATCATAGGTACAGAACGTCATGAAAACCGTCGTATCGACAACCAGCTTCGTGGACGTTCAGGCCGTCAGGGTGATCCGGGTGTTACACAGTTTTATCTTTCACTTGAAGATAACCTTCTTCGTATCTTTGGCTCAGATCGTATTAAGTCTATCATGGAAAGACTTGGTGTTGAAGATGGTGAGTATATCGAATCTAAGATGGTGACGCGTGCGGTTGAAAAAGCACAGAAAAAAGTGGAGACCATGCACTTTGAAGGTCGTAAACAGATTGTTGAGTATGATGATGTTGCTAATGAGCAGAGAAAGATCGTATACAAGTTTAGAAACGATATCTTAGACCCAGAGTATGATATCAATGATAAAGTGGATGAGATTCGTTCAGCCTACATTCAAAACAGTTTAGCTGTTTGTGATATTTTCCCTGGACAAAGTGAGGAAGACTTTAATCTAGAAAGACTTTCTGGAAGCTTTAAAGAGGAAATCAATCAAGACATTAGCCCTGAGAGTTTAAAAGAAAAAGATTATGAAGCCTTAGAAGCTTTTGTTGAGACAGAGGTTAAAAAAGCTTATGATGAGAAGATGTCGGTACTTGACCCTGAGATCCGTTCAGCTGTTGAAAGAGAGATCTTCTTAAAAACACTTGATCAGACATGGAGAGATCACCTCTATCAAATGGATACGATGAAAACAGGTATTCGTCTTCGTGCGTATAATCAAAAAGACCCTCTTGTAGAGTTTAAAAAAGAGTCATTTAATCTGTTTACAGAGTTACGTGACACCATCAAGTTTGAGACGATCAAAATGCTTCAAATCATCCAGTTTAAAGCAGCTGAAGAAGAGGCTGAAGCCTTGGTAGAACAGCGTGAGCTCCAAAAACGTCAAGATGAGATGAATATGCACCTCAATCACTCAGATGCAGAAGTGATTGAGAAAAAAATTGCCAGAAATGACCCATGTCCTTGTGGTTCAGGTAAAAAATATAAAAGCTGTTGTGGAAAAAGTGGACCTAAAAAAGGTGCCTTAGCGCAAGGCGAAGTGTGAACAAGCCCCTCGTAAAATACATGGTCAAGCGTTACCTTCGCTTTGATCAAGATCAACCCTTTATCTTTTTATCAGCCCTTTTAGCCTTCTTAGGTATCTTACTTGGTGTTATGGTTCTCATTATAGCTATGTCTTTGATGAACGGTTTTGATGCGGAGTTTAGAAAAAAGCTTACGGTGATGAACTACCCCTTGACCATCATGCCAAAGTTCTATGGTTCGGTGGATCAAGAGCTGCATTCCAACTTGAAAAAAGAATTTCCTGACTTGGCTTTTAGCCCCTATGTCGCTTCTCCTGTTATTGTCAGACGTGGTTCTACCATGGAAGGCGGCTATCTGTTTGGTGTTGACCTTCAAGCTGAAGCTGAGGCTAACAGTGTAATTAAGCGCGCCATTGAAGATAAGACTTATAAGAAGTTTGACGTCATTATTGGGAAAACACTTAAGGATGATCTATATCTAGATGACGGTGAAAGACTGATGTATATCTTTACTCAGGCAGAACCAGGCGGATTGACCTTGACTCCAACCATCAAGCGCTTTAAGATCAATGGGACTTTTGATTCGGGTTTATCAGCTTATGACAAGGCCTATCACTACACATCATTAGCCGCATTACAACTTATCTTGAACTTACCAAAGTCTCAGTATGACGGTATACATATATTTTCTAAGAACCCGCATAAAGATATCAAACGTCTGGATGCGTACTTGGATGATAGTGTGAGAGTAAAAGGTTGGTGGGAAGATAATCTAAGCTTTTTCTCTGCTCTTGAGCTTGAAAAACATGCACTGTTTATTGTTTTGATGCTTATCATTTTAATTGCGGCTGTAAACATCATCTCATCTTTGCTTATGACGGTAATGAATCGACGCTCAGAGATTGCCCTGTTTATCTCTTTGGGTGCTTCTGAGGCAGAGGTAAAAAAGATATTTTTGTATCTAGGTGTTATCATCGGTGTTGCCGGGATTATTGCCGGAACCATACTGGGCTTAAGTGGCTTATGGATACTTTCAAGTTTTGATCTTATTTCTATCCCTGCGGATGTCTATGGAACCTCTAGATTGCCTTTAAAACTTTCTATCATCGACTTTATATCTATTATTGTAGGTGCCTTTGGTATTGTTGTGCTCTCTGCTTGGTATCCGGCGAAAAAAGCTGCCCAAGTGGATGTGTTAAACGTTTTAAGAAACGAGTAGATATGGCTAAAGAGTATGTCATCTTACTGCATGGATTGCTTCGAAACAGCTCTAGTATGAATAAGATGGCCAGCTCCTTGGAATCTCTTGGGTATATCTGTATAAACCATGACTATCCCTCTTCGAAGGCTAATATTAAGACCTTAGCCGATAATGAAATCACAAAAGCCCTTAGTCTATGTCCTAAAGAAGCAAAGGTCCATTTTGTGACGCACTCTTTGGGTGGTATTCTCCTAAGACAGTTTCTAAGTGAACATCAGATACCAAATCTGGGACGTGTGCTTATGCTAGGTCCGCCTAATAAGGGTTCACAGATTGTTGACAGACTTAAAAAATTTCCCGGGTTTAAACTCTTAAATGGACCGGCAAGTATACAGTTGGGTACAGATGAGTCCAGTATTGCTTCTTCTCTTGGAGCTGTGGACTTTGATTTGGGTATTATAGCCGGTACAAAGACTTTTGACTTTCTTGGCTCCTTGATGCTTCCTGGGGCCAATGATGGGAAGGTCAGTGTGGAAAACACCAAGGTTGAAGGTATGTCTGCGCACCTTGTTTTAGAGGTAACGCATACCTTTATGATGAAAAATAAAAAAGTCATACATCAGGTTGCCCACTTTTTAAAAGAGGGCACGTTTGATAGATTATGAATTGAGAAGGCAAAATGTATATAATCATCTTTGATGATGACTGCCTTGTATGTAACAAGGCAGTGAGGTTTATTATTAAAAAAGACCCTCAAGCTATTTTTCACTTTACTTCTATGCACAGCAAAACAGCACAGCGCCTGATCAAAGACTTTAACATCGAACAAAAAGACAGAGACAGTATCATATTTGTTAAAGATGAGAGAGCACTTTTACGATCAGATGCTGTTTTAGAGATACTTCATACCTTAGAGGGTATGTATTCATATCTTTATGTTTTTAGATTTGTTCCCAAATTTATTCGAGATACCTTGTATGACCTGTTTGCAAAAAATCGTAAAAAGCTTTTCTCAGGTGATTTTTGTACAATAGACTTTGACAAAGATAGAGTTCTTTAAAAAAGAGCATAAAAAGGCCTTAGATGGAAGCTGGTTTTTTTCAGGTGACAGTTCATATACTGGTGTTTATTATAGCCATTGAGCATTTTGCATTTTTGATCTTAGAGATGTTTTTATGGACAAAAAAAAGTGGCCGGAAAATTTTTGCCAACACCAAAGAAGAAGCAGAAGCCAGCAGGGTTTTAGCAGCGAATCAAGGTCTGTATAATGGTTTTTTATCCATAGGACTGTTATGGGGGCTTTTACATCCCAATCCTGACTTCTCCCAGCAATTAATACTCTTTTTTCTTTTGTGTGTTTTGATCGCGGGTATTTATGGAGGTTTGAGTGCAAAAAGGTCTATACTTTTTATTCAGGCTCTGCCCGCATTAATAACACTTATTTTAATGCAGGTCCTTGCTTAGTTGTATTGTCTTCTTCATCATCACTCATAAAAGGTAAGAAGGGAAGACTTAATGTCCTTTTGAGGATATTATAAGGGGCAACGATGATACTCTTAGCAACAGAACTCTCAACCTGAGGGTTATGTAAGTCTCCATGAACTTTTACCGTAGTAGAAACAGTGTCATCTCCAAAGATGATGTAACCTAAAAGAGGTATGTCTTTTGCAGAGCTGCCTATATCGGTCTTGACCTGCATTAGAAGATCAATGCTCTCTTTCTCTAGGTCTGTTTGTCCTTTAGCTGTGATAATAAGCTCTTTTGATGTGATTTTGGCCTCATGTATCTTTATAAGGTCCTTGTCCTTGTGAAAGCTTCCATACATCTCTTGGACATTAAGTCCCGTCTTGGAGTAGTCAGGTACGGAGAAGGTGACCAGAGAAGGAATTGTATTAAAAAAGGCGAGGGTGTTATTGAGTACCGTATAGTCTTCTATAACAGAGTTTTCAATGTTGATAATACCGTCCATATTATCAAAAGGTCCTTGCATAACAAAGGAGAGCTTTCCTCCTTTGAAGGTAGAGAACTTAAAGAGTTCATTCATAAACTTGTCATTTAAACCGCGTCCGTGAACAGTCATATTATGATCCCTGCTTTCAAAAAGAACGCCTCCATCATGATGGATAAGCTGAGCGTGAATATCATCTTCTTTGATCTGCATATTGATGGTATCAGAGAGAATCCTCCTACCTAAGGAATCTAGTGAAACATTACATCGTTTTGTTTTTACTAAAAGCTCCAGATTGTTTTTTTCATTTTTAGTATCTATAAGTTCAAGATAGTCCAGGATTGGAAAAAGATTAAAATCAACATCTTTAGCGGTAAGCTTCCCCTTGGTTCTGTATAAGAGGTCAAGCTTGTTATTGATTTGTAAATTGGCTGTTTGGTTTTGATACTCACCCTTAATAGTATACTTAGTGACGTCTTTACCATCATTAGATAAGAGAGGATGAAAGTCATGTATATTTATATCCATACCAATTCTGTCATCGATAAAAGTAAGTTTTGCCTCTCCTTTTTGAATATCATAAAGCTCCATAGCCTTTGAATAATGCTTAAGCTTACTAAAGTCTTTAATGACAAGGTCAAACTCTTTTTCAGTGTTCAAGACACCATGAATACCGTGCTTAGGTATGTCTAAATAGTGTAAACCTTTGACAAAATGGTATAAAAGTTCAAAGTCCGGTTCTATGTATAAAAGCCCTTTATCAAAGAGTGTGGTCTTCTCCGCCTTGACCTTCGCATTTCTTGAGCCTAGCTTATAGTGTGTAGAGACTTGTGAACGTATTTCATTGTTGATATAGATTTTGGTCTTGTTAAGGTCTATATAGCCCTTTTCTAAGACAAGGGTAGTTGGCTTTACCTTGACATGGTTGTTATTTATGTACAAGGTGTTTTCTGTTGGAATATTAAACTTAAGCTGATCATTTAGATAGTTTAGACTTAAGGCCAGAGGCATTGTTTCTAAGGAGATATTCAGGTCACCTTCTTCAATTTTAAAATGAGAAAGGTTGATATCAAGTAGGGCGTTTTCATTAGAAATATCGTAAACACCTGAGGTGTTAAAGTCTAAGAGGTCAGTGATCTTTACTTTGATGTCGTCAATTTTGGCAATGCCAGAAAACTTTTCACTCATAAAGATCTCATTTGCGTTTACGCTAATGTTGAAATCATTAAAGACCCATGCAGTTTGAGGAAAAATATATGAGTGTCGTGTCTCATCTAAATGTAATTGTATACGAGGGTTTTTTGTAAGAAGTTGTAAGCTGTCTTTTTCTGATAGGGGCAAGGCAATGTCTTGTACATCAAAATAAAAATCTCCAATAAGGTCTTTCAAATCGATTTGACCCGTTAACTCGGCATCTAAAATATTTTTATGTTTTATCTTCGCTGTGTCTATACTCAAAATGTTTTTGTGCAGTCTGATTGCAGTATTATGTATTTTATAAGGAACCTTATTAATATAAAGATCAGAGTCTTTAATGAAAAATTGTCCTATTGCATGGGCATCTTGTGTATCAAGGTTAACAACTATTTTAACATGAGACTTGGAGGTGCCATTTTTTTGAAGTAGGGGAAGAGGGATATTGTAGGCTTCAACGGTTCTGACAATCTCTTCATCTAGAGGGATATCAGCATATAAATCGACTTTAAGTATGACGTTTTTTCCGTTAAAGTCAATAAGGACACCACCCTTGTCTATCTTATGCTGATTATAACTTGCTTCATTAGGACGGACATCCAAAATACCCTTGCTAAAATAGATATCAGCATCCTTTCCTACAACAGCAGAGAGCTCTTCGTTAAAGGTGTAGGCAAGCTCTTTTTCTTGAGCATGGATAAATAAGGTCTGTAAGATAGTGTCTGTATCTGAATAATCGTGAATACCCTTTGCCTTAATGAGTTGAAATGAACGGGCTTGGTTGTAAGGTACTATCCATTTATAAAGGTTGTCATCAAGTTCAAAGAGCTTAACGATTGGGGATATATCGGCTAAGACATTTGAAGAAGCGCTAAAGGCAAGCTTGTTTGCATTCTCTTTAATAACTAAGTCAATATTGGCCCCGCAAGAAGCTAAAGAGATATTCATATCAGTATACGACATTTCTTCATCAAAGTCATAAATGGCTTGTGCATGGATATTGACCTGACTTGGCTCATGAATGAAGTGCTTTAGCTCAAAGAATATGTGCTCTTTGTAAACCTTGAATTCTGTATAGGCATTTATATTAGCACCGGTGAGAGTGAAACTATTGTCTTGAGGAAGGAGGGGACTGTCTGTGTAACGAAAAGTAACCTTGTGCCCATTTATATGCAGCTCTTCTATCTCAAACAATTGAAAATTCTTGCGTGCAAGGTTTATGACAGGGGCAAGCTTGGGGATTTTTAGTATAGGTGTCTCATGGTTTGTGCTGCTACTTATTGTAACATCTATGCGTTTGGCATGCATGATAAGTTTTTTATCGAGTTTTATGTATAATTGCTCAGCTTTAAAATCTGGCAAGATTATATAGGGGATAGATACCCCGTAAGACAAAAGAGCCACAGAGGTAATCCCCATAAAAAAAATAAACGCTAATAAACTATACATAGTAAACTGGATTCTAGAGATTATCTTGTTTACCGTGCTATTTTTCATCTACTACCTTGCTCAACCGCTTCAGACTTCAAAGGTGCTCTACATACCTTCAGGTTCTATAAGCGCAATTATAACACATCTACAAGACAAGAATATCGCCTTAACCTCTATAGATAAGACTTTCTTGAGATTTATGGGAAGTCCTCAGCAGGGCTGGATTTATATGGGTGAAACACAGATGAGTCATGGAGATTTTCTATATAAACTGACACGTGCGAAAGCAGCTATGACAGAGGTGACACTCATTCCCGGTGAGACTACTTATGGTTTTTCTAGACAACTGTCTGAAGAATTGAATTTAAATGCAGATACCTTATATAAGTATTTTACGGACTTAGCTCATTATAAAGAAGGTTCTCTTGTCCCTGATACGTATCATCTGCCTATAGGTATAGATGAAAAAGAAGCAGCCATACATCTTTTGCGTTCATCTGCACTAAGGCATAAAGCTTGGGCAGAAAAGATATTTGGTACCTATAATAAGAAGAAGTGGCAGCAGTTTCTTATTATGGCTTCGGTGATACAAAAAGAAGCTGCCAATAAAGAAGAGATGCCTGTGGTGGCATCAGTGATCTATAACCGTTTGAAAAAAGGGATGAAACTTCAGATGGACGGCACGCTAAATTATGGGAAGTATTCACATCAACGCATTACCTCCAAGCGTATTCGTAATGACAAAAGCCCCTATAACACCTATATGTATAGAGGCTTACCTCCATTACCCGTTTGTAATGTAGAGCTTGCTGCTATTAAAGCTGCCATTTTCCCTGACAAAACAGACTACCTATATTTCATGAAGGGTAAAAACGGAACACATGACTTTTCGCGTTACTATTCTACACATTTACGCAATATACAGTCTGCTACAAAATGAAACACTAGTGACAAAAGCAGTCAATTATAATAATTATAATGCTTAATCAAATCGTATAAGTGCTATTATTCTTTCATATAAAAATCTACTTATTGGTTACTTGCTTAGCAGAAGCCAAACATTGAAGGAAAAACATGTCAAAAATCATTTGGTCAGTAATTGACGAAGCACCAGCACTAGCGACTTACTCGCTTTTACCAATCGTTAACGCGTTTACTCAAGCAGCAGGCGTTGAAGTTGTTACTAGTGATATTTCACTATCAGGTCGTGTTCTTGCAGCAATGGGTCTTGCAGAAGATGAATTATCTAAATTAGGTGAAGTTGTACAGCAAGACGATGGTAACATCATCAAGCTTCCAAACATCTCTGCATCTGTTGGTCAGTTAAAAGACTGTATCGCTGAACTTCAAGGTCAAGGTCATAAAATCCCTAACTACCCTGAAAATCCAGCAAACGCTGAGGAAGAAGCTATCCAAGCTAAATATGCTACTTGTCTTGGTTCTGCAGTTAACCCTGTATTACGTGAAGGTAACTCTGACAGACGTGCAGCAGTAGCTGTTAAGAAATTTGCTCAAAAGAATCCACACCGTCTTAAAGCAGTTGATGACAACTGTCAAGCTTATGTAGCTCACATGGGCGGAAAAGGTGACTTCTTTGCACACGAAAAATCTGTAACTTTAGATGCTGATCAAAAAGTAACTATCGCACTTAACGGTAAAGAACTTACTTCTATTGACTGTATCGCTTCTGAAGTACTTGATGGTACATTCATGTCAGTTGCTGCACTACGTACTTTCTACAAGCAAACTATTGCTGATGCTAAAGCAAAAGGTCTTATCTGGTCTTTACACCTTAAAGCAACAATGATGAAAATCTCTGACCCAATCATGTTCGGTCACGGTTTTGAAATCTTCTTCGAAGAAGTATTCACTAAATATGCTGCAACATTCAAAGAATTAGGTGTTAACCCTAACCAAGGTATGTCAGACTTAGAGAAGAAAATTTCTGGTCACGCTCAAGAAGCTGAGATCAAAGCTGCATTCCTTGCTGCTGTAGAAGCTGATGCTCCTAAAATCGCAATGGTTGATTCAAGCAAAGGTCAAACTAACTTTAATGCTTCTAATGATGTTATTATTGATGCTTCTATGCCAGTTGTTATCCGTGAAGGTGGTAAGCAATGGCAAAGAGATGACTCTGCAGAGCAAACTGTAGCAGTTATTCCTGATTCAACTTACGCTATGTTCCACGAAGAGATGCTTGCTGATATCGTTAAAAACGGTCAGTACGATGTTACTACTATGGGTACAATGCAAAATATCGGTCTTATGGCTCAAAAAGCTGAAGAGTATGGTTCTCACCCAACAACATTCGAACTTGCTGAAGCTGGTACTGTAACTGTTACAGGTGCTAACGGTGTTCTTATGTCTTTTGAGTGTGAAGCTGGTGACATCTGGAGACTTGCTCGTACTAAAGATATTCCAATTCGTGACTGGGTTCGTTTAACAGTTGAGAGAACTCGTTTAGAAGGTATCCCAGCAATTTTCTGGTTAGATGCAAACAGAGCTCACGATGCAGAACTTATCAAAAAAGTAAATGAATACCTAAAAGACTTCGATACTGCTGGTCTTGATATTCAATTCATGAAAGTTACTGATGCAACTCGTTTCACTAATGCTCGTGTTCGTGAAGGTAAAAACACTATCGCTGTAACTGGTAACGTTCTTCGTGACCACCTTACTGATATGTACCCGATCTTAGAGCTTGGAACATCTGCTAAGATGCTTTCTATCGTTCCATTAATTGCTGGTGGTGGTCTATATGAGACTGGTGCTGGTGGATCTGCTCCTAAACACGTTGAGCAATTCGTAAAAGAAGGTCACTTACGTTGGGATTCACTTGGTGAGTTCTTAGCACTAGCTGAGTCTTTACGTTTCCTAGGTCAAAAACACTCTGATGCAAAACTTACTGCTTTAACTTTAGCTCTAGATGCTGCAAATGAAGGTTACCTAGATAACAACAAAGAGCCAGGTCGTAAAGTTGGTCAACCAGACAACAAAGCTTCTCACTTCTTCTTAGCTCAGTACTGGGCTAAAGCACTTGCTGAAGGTGCTGATGCTGAGTTAGCTGCTAAGTTTGCTCCAGTTGCTAAAGAGTTAACTGAGAAAGAAGACACTATCATCTCTGAGCTTTTAGCTGTTGAAGGTAAAGCGCAAGATATCGGTGGTTACTTCCGTCCAGATGATGCAAAAGCTGAAAAAGCAATGCGTCCATCTGCTACATTAAACGCAATCATTGACGCTATATAGTTAATGTTTACTAAGGCTCTGCCTTAGTTGTTTTATAGTTAAAGCCTTTGGGCTTTTTCTATAAGACAATTGTGTCTACTACTTAAATCATCGCTTGAAATATACTTATTGTTGTCTGCTCGCAGATACTTGCTAAGTGTATCGAGACGATGAACTACTACATTGGAGTTTATATGAATCACGGAAAAAGAGTTGGTATTGTTGGTGCTGGAAATGTTGGATCAACGGTAGCTTATTCATTAGCTATGCATGGCTCATGCCATGAGATTATCTTAAGAGATAATAAAGTTGAAATTGCAAGAGGTAAGGCATTAGATATGTCTCAAGCTGCTTCTGCTATAAGGTCACACACCGTTGTTTCTGTTGCTGAAGAGATGAGTGATCTTAAAGATTGTGATGTTGTTGTAGTGACTGCAGGAAGCCCACGTCTTCCAGGTATGAGTAGAGATGATCTTTTAATGATCAATGCAAAAATCACTAAAGAAGTAATTCAAGGTGTTGCTAAATATTCTCCTGATGCAATTATTATTATGGTTTCTAATCCATTAGATGCAATGACATATGTAGCTTTAAAAGAATCAGGTTTTGATAGAAACCGTGTTATTGGAATGGCAGGTATTCTTGACAGCTCACGTATGGCTTCATTTATCCAAGAAAAACTTGGATACGGTGGTGGTCAAATCCGTGCTTCAGTTATGGGTGGACATGGTGATGATATGGTGCCACTTCCTCGTTACTCTACAGTTGCAGGTGTACCTCTTACAGATGTTCTTACTCACGCAGAAATTGATGAGATCGTTCAGCGTACTCGTCAAGGTGGAGCAGAGATTGTTGCTCACCTTCAAACAGGTTCTGCGTATTATGCTCCAGGTAAATCTACAGCCATTATGGTTGAAGCAATCTTAAAAGACACTAAACAGATTCATCCTTGTGCGGTTCTTTTAGATGGTGAATATGGTTATAAAGATGTAGTTTCTGGTGTACCTATTATGATCGGTGCAAATGGTTGTGAGAAGATTATCGAAGTAACACTAAACGATGTTGAGAAAAAAATGTTCAAAAAGTCTGTTGATTCTGTTCAAACACTTATCGACACACTAAATGAAAACAAATTTTTCGAAGGAGAATAGATAATGGCTACACGTATTGAAAAAGACACAATGGGTGAAATGCAAGTTCCTGAGAATGCTTATTGGGCTGCACAGACACAACGTTCTATCCAAAACTTCGCTATTGGTGAAGAGACTATGCCTTATGAGATTACAAGAGGATTCTCTTTTCTTAAAAAAGCAGTGGCTCTAGTTAACAAAGACCTTGGAAAACTTGACGGTGCAAAAGCAGATGCAATTGCTGCTGCTGCTGATGATATGCTTGCTGGAAAACTTGATGGTAATTATCCTCTTGTTGTATGGCAGACAGGTTCAGGTACACAGTCTAATATGAACAACAATGAAGTTCTTGCTAACCGTGCTACTGAGATCCTTGGCGGTGACTTCCGTACAGAAAAGCTTGTTCATCCAAATGATGATGTAAACAAGTCTCAATCTTCAAACGATACTTATCCTACAGCACTACACGTTGCAGCCGTTATTTCAGTTGAGACACGCCTTCTTCCTGCAATCGCAAAACTAAAAGCAACATTAGCAAACAAGTCTGCTAAATTTGAATCAGTTGTTAAGATTGGTCGTACTCACCTTCAAGATGCTACACCGCTTACACTAGGTCAAGAGATCTCCGGTTGGGTTGAGATGCTTAACAAGTGTGAAAAAATGGCAAAAGATTCATTAGAACCAGTTAGAGAACTTGCTCTTGGTGGAACAGCTGTTGGTACAGGACTTAACGCTCACCCAGAACTAGGTGAAAGAGTTGCTAAGAAACTTTCTGAACTTACAGGTCATGATTTTATTACAGCGCCTAACAAGTTCCACTCATTAACTTCACATGATGCACTTGTTTATTCTCACGGTGCACTTAAAGCACTAGCAGCAGATATGATGAAAATTGCTAATGATGTCAGATGGTTAGCTTCAGGTCCACGTTGTGGTCTTGGTGAGATTGAAATCCCTGCAAATGAGCCAGGTTCTTCTATCATGCCAGGTAAGGTTAATCCTACTCAAGCTGAAGCAGTGACTATGGTTACATGTCAAGTTTTTGGAAATGATGTTTCAATTTCTATGGGTGCATCTCAAGGTAACTTTGAACTTAATGTATTTAAGCCGGTAATCGCACTTAACTACTTACAGTCAGTACGTTTACTTGCAGACTCAATTACATCATTTAATGACCACTGTGCAGAAGGTATTGAGCCTGTTGCAGATAAGATTGATCATTTTCTACATGACTCTCTTATGTTGGTAACTGCGCTTAACCCTTATGTAGGTTATGACAATGCCGCAAAAATTGCTAAAACAGCACATGCTAATAAGTCAACTTTAAGAGAAACTGCTATTGATCTTGGTCTTCTAACAGGCGAAGAGTTTGATAAGTATGTAGTACCTGAAGACATGATCGCGCCAAAAGCGTAGAGGACTTCACAAAAGCGTAAATCACGCTAGGAAACTTTCCGCCAAAAGTCAGTTCGGCTTTATAAGTGCGGTTTTGCACTTGGCTTTCCTTTTTAGGAAACTCAGTGTCATCTTAATAAAAGGGTTTTATCCCTTTTATGTATCTATTAATGAAAATATAGGAGAAATATATGAATGTTCATGAATATCAAGCGAAACAAATTTTTGCTAAATATGGCGTACCAACACCAAAAGGTATTATGGTTGAGAGCGTAGACGCTGCTGTTGAAGCTGCAAAAGAACTTGGTGGTCCAATTTGGGTTGTTAAGGCTCAGATTCACGCAGGTGGTCGTGGTCTTGGTGGTGGTGTTAAGCTAGCTAAGACTCTAGACGAAGTTAGAGAACTTGCAGATGAAATTCTTGGAATGACTCTTGTAACTCACCAAACAGATGCTGCTGGTAAACTTGTTCAAAAGCTTTATATTGAAGATGGCGCTGATATTAAAGATGAGTTCTATCTTTCTGTTGTTTTAGACAGAAAACTAGAAATGCCTTTAATCATGGCTTCTACTGAGGGTGGAATGAACATCGAAGATGTTGCTGAAAACACTCCAGAAAAAATCATTACTATCCCTGTTGATCCAGCGGTTGGTTTCCAAGGTTTCCATGGTCGTGAGTTAGCTTTCGGTCTTGGTGTATCTGATAAAAATGAACAAAAAAATATTATCTCTTTTGCACAAAAACTTTTCAAGCTTTATATGGAAAATGATGCTGAGATGATTGAAATCAATCCTCTTGTTAGAACTGGTTCAGGCGAGTTCTTAGCACTAGATGGAAAAATGGGCTTTGATAACTCTGCTCTTGGACGTCAACCAGAAATTCTTGCTATGAGAGATCTTACAGAAGAAGATGCTGATGAAGTTGAAGCGGCTAAATACGGTCTTTCATATGTTGCTCTTGATGGTGAAATCGGCTGTATGGTAAATGGTGCTGGTCTTGCTATGGGTACTATGGATACAATTAATCACATGGGTGGAACACCTGCAAACTTCCTAGACGTTGGTGGTAGCGCTAATGCTGAGACGGTTGCAAAAGGTTTTGAGATTATTCTTAAGAACCCTAATGTAAAAGCAATCTTCGTAAACATCTTTGGTGGAATCGTTCGTTGTGATCGTATCGCTAACGGTATTCTTGAAGCGACTAAGCTTACTGATGTTAATGTGCCTATTATTGTACGTCTTGATGGAACAAATGCTCCAGAAGCGTCAGAAATTCTTAAAAATGCAAATATTTCTAACCTAATTGTTGGTGATGATTTAGGTGATGGTGCAGCAAAAGCTGTAGCAGCAGCGAAAGGAAACTAGTAGATGTCAATTTTAGTAAATAAAGATACAAAAGTAATCGTTCAAGGTTTTACAGGTAAAGAGGGTTCTTTTCACGCTGAGCAATGTGCAGCTTATGGAACTCAAATTGTTGGTGGTGTTACACCAAACAAGGGTGGTTCAACTCACCTTGGTCAACCAGTTTTTAATACAGTAAAAGAAGCTGTTAGTTCAACTGGCGCTACTGTTTCTATGATCTTCGTTCCACCTGCATTTGTTGGTGACGCTGTAATGGAAGCTGCTGAAGCTGGTATTGAACTTGCCGTAATCATTACTGAAGGTGCTCCGGTCAAAGACATGCAAATGGCAAAAGCTCACGCTACTAAGCACGGTATGAAGACTCTTGGGCCAAACTGTCCAGGTGTTATCACTGCTGAAGAGTGTAAGATTGGAATCATGCCAGGTATGATTTTCAAAAAAGGTAAGGTTGGTCTTATCTCTAAATCTGGAACACTTACTTACGAAGGTGCAAACCAAGTATGTAAAGAAGGTTTTGGAATTTCAACTGCTGTTGGTATTGGTGGAGATCCGATTATTGGTCTTTCATACCTTCAACTTCTTCCAATGTTCGAAGCTGATCCTGAGACTGAATGTATCGTTATGATCGGTGAAATCGGTGGAGATCTTGAAATTCAAGCGGCTAAGTATATTAAAGAACATATTACTAAGCCTGTTGTTGCATTTATTGCTGGTCAAACAGCGCCTAAAGGTAAAACAATGGGTCACGCTGGAGCAATCGTTTCTGGTTCTGCTGGAACAGCTGCTGAGAAAATGGCTGCTCTTGAAGCTGCGGGTGCAACGGTTGTTGTTTCTCCAGCTGAGATTGGTAAAGCAGTAACTAAGGCTATGGCTAAATAGTCATGCTAAAAACTTTAGAATTACATGATCTTAGTTGTGGTGGTTGTGCTGTTACAATTAGGACAGCACTTGATCTAGCAGGGTTTACATCTGTCAAGGTAGACCTTCTACGTAAGCCTCATACGGTTACAACTGAGATAATAGATGATGAACATTTGGAGCTTTTAAAAGTAGTTTTAAGAGGTCATGGTTATCCTCTAATTGAAGATACGGTTGAAACACCTGATATGTCAAAGATTAACTTCGCTTAAATCATAAGAGGGCTTAGGCTCTCTTATCTTCTTCTTTTAACAAAATCTATTTTAAATTTCAATCTATAAAGATAAGTCTATTTTATCATTTGAACTTTTGTATAACTTTTAGTTGGCTATAAATTTAAAAAGTGCTATTAGTACTTAACGTACCGTCCCATAGCCCAAATCAATCCAACCATCATTAATACCCCCATCTAATTCGAAGACATGTCTATATCCCATTTTGAGACCTAAGAACTCTCCAATGCTTTTGGTTCTATTTGCATGGGCACATACTAAGATAAAAGGTTGATCTTTATGTGTTACCACATTAGTTAAGGCATCTAGAAATGCTTTTGCATCGTATTGACCTGATTCATCAAAAAAGGTGATTTTTACACTACCTTCTATTACCCCAGTATAGTCCCACTCGTCTTGACGTCTCACATCGATAATCGCATACCCTTCTTCCAATTTTTCTAAAAAATCATCCGTTGAAAGAGACTTAAAAGCTCCATAATCTACTATATTACTTTTCATGTTTTTGTTCCTAAATTAGTTATTTCATGAAACTATATACTCTAAAACTGTTTTATAATTTTAAAAAGATATTGTTTTTAATTATGAAGAAAATGTTCAGTAAATAGAAGGTTAGGGTCAGGTGATGAATGGCCACTTTATCTATGAGCTACATTGTTATTTTATTTTCATCTATAAAGCAAGGTATTGAAGTATATATACTATTTAAAATTTAATGGAGTGTCTGTTTAACTTTGATACAATAAGGAAAATGGATTAATAGGTTAGACTTTCCAGAAAGAATAATCTTTGATTTTGTTATTATCAAATTAATAACTAATCCTCTTTTAGATTTCTTTTCTAAAGACAATTAAAAACTAATATTATAAATGAAAAAGGTGTAAAATGAAAGTAGATAAATATGATGTTAGTTCAAAATCAGGTGCGCTTATATGGGTTTTAGTGGAACACGGTACTGATATCAATAGTGTTACATTAAAAGATGGATATGGGATAAAAGGATTTGTTGAGACTTTTGAATTTAATAGTAGTTCAGAACCTACGTTGAATTATGATGTGGCAATTAGTTGTATGAAAAAGAACGGTTGTTATTTCGGAACAACTAATGTAGGATGTCAAGTAACGGGTGGCTAATATACACCTCAGGCGTTAATCCCCACTTTCAGAGTTGATATATATTGGCATAAGAACTTTTTATTTAACGCGTCTGTCCTTTTTCTACCGAGAAAAAGAACGAAAAAGCTCTCTCCGCGGCTGCGAGTTTGACAGCTGTCAAGTTCTATCACTCCAAGATATTCTTAGCTAAAAATGTCAAACTCGCTTACGCTCAGACAGAGCCATTTTGTAAACTCCGCTTCGCTACTCTGCACGCTAATAATATCTCTGCGTTTGGCTCTGTAGATGCTCTGACACAATCAATCGGGAACGCACTTATTAATGTAAGAGCTAAGGTTCTTATCCCTAGCCAATTAAATAAAATATGAAACTTTACTAAAACGATAAAAATTTTGGGTCAAGTGTTTAATTTAAAGTCAAGAAAAAAATGGAGAGTTCCTTTTTATCAGGGATAACTATTACTTTTTGAAAGAGATGATATTGGCTTCTAATTTAAGTCGATGATAATTTTTGTTCTAAAGTAAACTTAATGTTTTAAGTAGGTTGAATAACTTAAGTATCTTTCATAGGCTTTCTTATCATGCTTTTTTATATACTCGATATAATCCTCATTTTCTTTTATCTTTTTTTGTAGTTCTTTCTCTTGAGGTGTTTGGATTGTTTCTGTAAAGTTTGTTAGTTTTATAATTTTCATATCTTTTTTATTTAAGATCATTCTATTTTCCTAAGCCATGTGTTATCGATTTGCTAAACTATATCATAAAACCTAAGTCTATAGATGACGACAGACCTCTTTATAATTTTATTGGTTATATAATAGCGATCAAATTTTAGTAAGAGAGTCAAGATAGTGGAATATGAATTTATAGAGTTTAAAGTAGGGCAGAGGTGGAAGACTCGGATGGGTAAAAGGTTTATCATCAAAGAAATTCGTGAAGAAGATGAGTACCCTCTAGTATGTATTAGTATGGATTCAGGCAAAAAACATTTTTTTGATGAGGATGGTTATGAAGTTGCAGGCTATCCTACGGATAATGATTTAGTAGAAAATATCTCTTAATCTTAATCAAACCTAGAAACTAGGGAACAGGCGATCTTATAGGATATAAGGTTCCGATTAAGTGCTGTTTTCTGAGCAATTAAATTTGGAATATTATGAAGAACAGCTAACATGGGATATCCCAGCGATTGCGAAGAACTCTGAAGGTTTTAGTTTGTAGTATTTCTCTTCTATCTCTTTTGACTGCTCATCATATGGATTTGTCATTACCTCTTGTAGCTCTTTAATAAGCGTATAGTCTCCCTCGGTGGCTTTTTCATAAGCAGGTACAAGAAACCATTCTCTTAGGGTGTATTTTGGGTTAACACTTTTCATCTGTTTAGAGAGCTTCTCACGTGTCTCAGCAGAAGTGATATTGATATGCGCTTTCCATTTCTCTAGCCAATCTGCCCAGTTTTTTAAAAGATTTTCACTAATGACATCATCTTTATAAAAGCTTTTTCTTAAGGGGTTGATATCTTCAGGTATTGTTGAGAGTTCGCGGAAGAATATAGTGTAGTCAACAGAGGTTTGAAGCATAAGGATTATGAGTTCTTTAAACAGTTCTGCATTAAAGCTATTCATTCCAAGCTTTTCAGCCCACATCTTTTCTATTTTTCCTTGCATTACTTTTGCAAAGTTACTATTAATCTCATTGAGCTTGGCTAAACACGCTTTATCTGATGCTATTAAAGGTTGCAAAGCCATGCAAAATTGATTGAAATTACGGTGGGCTGCTTGCGGTTGATTTAAAAATGAAAAGTGCTGTCCTCCACCTGTCCATGGCTGATATTTTGGATCAAACATATCAATAAAACCAAAGGGACCATAATCAAGGGTATATCCTCCTGCCGCACAGTTGTCGCCATTAAAGTTTCCTTGGCAGTAGCCAACACGAATCCAGTTCGTTATCATAGCGGTAAGTCGAGAACGAAATTCGCTAGCAAGTAAGAGTATTTTTTTTTCCAGTGGCAAACTCTTATCAATTACCTCACTGTACTCTCTATCGATCAGGTGCAAGACAATCTTTTCTAGCTCTTCCATCGCTTTTGGATGCTCATTTTTGCGGGCACGACGACCGAAAAGTTCAATTTGACCGACTCTAAGAAAAGAGGGCGCAACGCGTGTTGTGATAGCTACGTCTTCTTCAATCATTACTTCAGGATCTCTAGAGTACGACCCTTGGTTAAACCATGGTCGTCTCACTTTCTCTGTTTTAGAAGTATATAGACTCAAAGAACGTGAGGTAGGCACGCCAAGGGAGTACATATGTTCTTGCGCTAAAAACTCGCGAATACTTGAACGTAGTACCGCTCGTCCATCCGCGCCGCGACAGTATGGCGTTCTTCCCCCACCTTTAAGTTGCATTTCCCAACGTTTTCCGTTAATCACGGCCTCAAGGATGGAAACCGCACGACCATCACCGTATCCATTTCCTGTTTTAAAAGGACACTGTTCGTAGTATTCGGTTCCATAGATGGAAAGAGCATATCCCGTTGCCCAACCATGTGAGCGCATAGGTTCTGGTAGCTTAGAAGCATCCCCTGAGAACATACGTACAAAGTCATCTGATTGTGCCAGGCTATCAGCAAAGCCCAATTCACTGAAAAAGTTTTTACTGTGGGCAATGTAGACTGGGTCTTTAATTGGTGTTGGATTTACGGGGACATAGTGCCCTGAGAAGACTTGTCGCGGAGCGTGGTCAACACCGTTTGTTGTCGCTTCTGGATCGCTGTTAAGTGTATCCATTAACGAGTAGTCTGCCAACTTCGCGAGATCGTCGAGTGTTTCTACCGCTGCAGCGTTTTGTTTTGACTTTTTCATATATTATCCTAATCTTCTCTATGTCTTTTTCCATTAAATTTAACTATCATGGACAATTTTATTTTTTCATTTCTTTCTACTACTAAAAACTCAACACCATCAATTAAATCAATTGTTTTTACTAAAACTTTTAGGTATTGTTTCTCTTGACTTTTTTCTTGCTCTTCGTTTTGATAATATTCAAGGGTAGAAGGAATTTTTCTTTCTATGGCAACGGTTAATTGGTCAAAAAACTCAGTTGATATAGGGTTGTACATAAGTACCTTTCTTGAAATCTAAATGATTGGCAAAAGTATACTCAAACATTTATCACCTGTCCCCAATATGCCAAGATTACATGGTAAAATACAGATATTTTTTAGCCAATGATGTGGATAGAGGAGCGTGAATGCCTGGACGATTGTGTATGTTTGATGATAGTGCGTTTAAACACGACATTGAAAAGAAATTTGGAGCATTTAGAGATACTATTGGTGTCTTAAATAAGCAATATAATATTGCCCCCACATTAAACATAGCTATGTATACCAATACCAAGGTCTATACCTATGCGCACTTTGGACTAATACCTTCTTGGGCAAATTCGCGTGCAAGCATGCAAATTAATGCACGAAGTGAAACGGTCTTTGAAAAGAGCAGCTTCAAAGAAGCCTATAAGCAAAGAAGATGTCTCATTCCTCTTAATGGTTACTTTGAATGGAAAAAAGACACCCAGAGTAAAAAAAGCAAACCTCACTTTATAGTCTCGGCTAGTGGAGATTATTTTGTATTTGCGGGTATTTACGAATCGTGGTATGACAATACACTAAACGACACCATACTAACATGTGCCTTACTTACTACCGAGCCTAATGAAAAGATAGCAAGCCTCCATGACCGTATGCCTATTATCCTTGAACCAGATCAATGGGAATTGTGGCTAAATGACAGAAGTAGCTATAGTGAACTAAATAGACTCTTTGTTCCACTTTCAAGTGAGAAAATAAGATATTATCCTGTGAGTGAATTGGTCAATAGTGTCAAAAATGATAGCATAGAGTGTATTGCTGAGAATCTAGAGACAGAGCCTAGGCAAGGTACACTTTTTTAAACCTAGGAATTAAACAATCCAATTCCTTACAGGAATCTTCATCTTTATCCTATATCGTACTAATGGGAAAACAACTAAAAATGAGCCTATAGTCATATACACGGGTAATAAGATACTTTCAAGACTATAGTCTTCAATTGCAAAAATAGCAATCAGGAATCCTAGAAAAAACAAAATCCAAGCAAGTGGTGTTTCTTCATCAGGCGCACTGAAAACAAAGCGTAGGGTTGGTATAAGAGCACAAAAGTCAGCAAGAATCGCAATCATTATAGGAAGTGTCCCTGTTTCATCCTTGAAAACATACCATACTAAAATAGCAGACAGGCCTATAACCAAAGAGAGTTTCTCCATATTATCTGGCCTTGTATTTTCCCCTTTAAATAGTGTTAATATAAAAATCACTGTCGGGTTTATCATAAAAATAATGGTTAGCATCTTTGTGACTTCATCTGCAGTTTCTGGTGTTATTAACCAAAAGGCAAAACCAATAACACTCCAAATAAACCAAGAAATTCGATTTGGTTTTACGGTTCCACGGAAAATACTTATAATATAAGGAAGTATAGACATAGCAAGAATAAACTGCGCTAACGCGCCTAAAAGATATGTTTCTATGGTGATTTTCCTTAAGTTCTTGTACCTCTTCAGCTCATACAAAAAGCTAGTACAATTTTTTTGACATTATACTGTACCTAGCTAATGTTAAAGTGTTATTATTACACTTATGAAACTGTTTCTTCTCACGCATCAAAAAGAATTGCATCGTAAAACAAATACAGGTTCTTTGGCTACAGAACTTTTAGGTGATGATATAGAGGTGATTCTTTGGGAACGCACTAAGCCAAATAAAAAACTCTTGGACTTTATAGAACAAGGAAATATTGCCTTGCTTTATCCGCAAGAACATAGTGGAACGCTTTGTGAAACAACACCTTTTGATACTTATATCCTTATCGATAGTACCTGGCAAGAAGCGCAAAAAATCTATAACAAAAGTCCTTACTTACATGACCTTCCTTGTGTAAAGGTACAAACAGATAAGAAGTCAGTGTATACCCTCAGACGTAATCAAAAAGAGTATGGTTTGTGCACAGCAGAGATAGTGGTAGAAGTTTTAAAAAGTAAGTCGATGTATGAAGAGGCAGAGAACTTAGAGGGGCTCTTGCATGATTTTCTTGGTTGATTTAAAAATCAGTATATAATGATGTAACTAGATGGAGCCTTATGTATATAGAGATGAAACAAAAAGATATTAAAGTCTTAAAAGAGAAACTTTGGTTGCTGAATGATAAAAAGTGTCCGGTTTTAGGCAAAGCTATGCCCTTAGACAAAATGGTACTTGATCATGCACACAAAAGAAATGCTGAGGCGTACTCACCAACTAAAGGAGTTGTGAGAGAATCACTAGATAAGCGAGCTAACGCAATTTTGGGTAAGGTTGAAAATGCACTCAAGAGAACAGGTCTGGGTTATGAAGAAGATTTTGATTTACCTACATTTTTAAGAAATGCAGCGGATTATTTTGAAAGAGGCGCTTATGTTGATGAGCAGGGTGATATGTATGTTCATCCAAGTGAAGTACCGAAAGTTCCAAAGCTCAGTAAAAGCAACTATAATAAACTTTGCAAGCTGTATGATAAAGAGCCCTTTGTACCTACACGAAAAGGACAAAAGAAAAAACCTATGCCAAAGTACCCCGCTAGTAGGAAGTTAACGAAAGCCCTTAAAGAGTTGTTCGAGAAGTATGATATATCTCCGTACAATTAAACTAAAAATCCAAGTATATAGGTTAAAGATTAGTTAGTTTTTAGAACAATTGTCTTATAATCGCGTCATGGTACGGCAACGGCAGCTTTTACTCACTTGAGTAAAAGAGGAAAGTCCGGGCTGCAGTGAGACAGGGTTCCATCTAACAGATGGCCATGGCAACATGAGGGAAAGTGCAACAGAAAATGTACCGCCACTTTGATACGTTAAGTGATACTTTATCGACGGCAACACCGAAAGTGTTGGTGTACTTTAGTAGCATAGCGCTTAGCGTAGGGTAGAGGGGCTTAGCTCCTTTGCCCGTTCAAATAGTGGTAAGGGTGAAAAGGTGGGGTAAGAGCCCACCAGTCCTTTCAGTAATGCTAGGAGCTTGAAAACCCAACCCGCAGCAAGAAGCAGATGGTTACAGTCTCACAATGTAATGCTTCGCTAGAGGTTTATAGTAATATAAACAGTAGATGAATTGTCGTTTAAATACAGAACCCGGCTTATAGCTGTGCCATACACTTACAGAGCCTTCCCTTATTCCACTTAGTATGTTTTATGCAAGATTGTTATAAAAAGGGTAGAAATATCCGTACAAGAACAGATCAAAGAAAACTTACTCAAAGAGATCTATACTGATATCGACAAGATGTATGATTTTATGGAACAGCACTTTATTCTAGATGAACAACATGAAGACCTTATCATCAAGCACTTGAACAAGATGAAGGATCAGTTTTTTCATTATGTCATTTAGCGCGTAGTATGTATTGTGGATATAAATTAATCATATTATGAAGGGTGTTGCTATTTTCTTTGTTTATAATTTGTTCAAAGGAATCAACATGTTTTCAAACCATTATAAAAATGAGAACTTATCAATTAAAAAACGCATTGAGCATGAGATAAAAGTATCTGAAAACCTACTTGACCTCAATGCTAAAACAGACGTTGATAGTTTGAACCTAGAATCTTGTTTTGAGTACTTGATGGAACTTAAAAGTCAAGAATCATACTATTGGTCAGGTTTTTTTGACAATTTTCCCAGTGCAGTCGCGGTACTTGATAGATCTCAGAATATTGTCCGCAGTAATGAACAACTAAATGAGTTTTTATCTTTTAATCCCATCCATGGTACAGCAAAACCAAAACTTTCAGAAATTTTAAATAATCCAGAGAGAGGTTGTGAGGTGTGCGAGTTTGTAAAAAGGTATACCCATACTAAAAAATGCTCGGGTTTTAGTGCGAAAGAAATTTTGCATATTCAAAATAAACAGGGGGAAAAGATCCCTGTATTTGTTTTTGTAATTCCTATATTTAATGATGCAAAAGAGCTTTTACACACTTTTATTATCATGCGTGATCGACGGGCAGAATTTGGCCTGCGAAAAGAGTATATGTTACGTCAGTCAGAAATAATCACACAGATGTTGAAACAGATATCAGAAGGTGATATTTCTTTACGCTTGGATATGGGAAAAGAGCATGATCTTATCCATTATGAGTCTCCTGTTAATCAGATCATCGAAAACTTTCAATCTATTATCGGTAATATCCATAGTGCATTAAAAGAGTCGGACATTTCGATTCAAGAGACCTCTCAGGCTTTAGAGGATCTTGAAAAATGGAGCCAAGGGATATTTTTACCTACTATTGAACAAGTGAGTCATGATTCAACTAGTCTTGCAGACTCAGTTTTGGATATCTCAAATATTATTGAGCTTATTAAAGATATCTCTGACCAAACTAATCTTCTTGCTCTTAATGCAGCGATTGAAGCAGCACGGGCGGGAGAACATGGTCGTGGATTTGCGGTGGTTGCCGATGAAGTTCGAAAGTTGGCAGAACGAAGTCAAAAGTCGACCCAAGAGATTGAGATGATCATTGCAACCATCCAGCAAAACTCCAGTGGTATGGTTGAGAATATTAATAATTTTAGGCAAGAGTCAGATACTATTTTAGAGTTGTCAAGTGATCTGGATTCCAAGGTAAAGACAATTTATGGAAACTTGGATGCTTTAAGTCAAAATGCCAAGACATTTCGCACTTAAGCTAGTACATAATATGCACAGATTTGACAGATTGCTTATAAAGGAACATAATGTCTGTCAAAGAGAAGATAAAAGAGAACCTACTTAAAGAGATATATACTGATATCGATAAGATGTATGATTTTATGGAGCAGCACTTTATCTTGGATGATACCCATCATGACCTAATTATCAAACAGCTCAATAAGGTCAAAGATCAGTTTTATCTTATTGCTAGTAATTCTAAACTTTCTTAAGAAGAACAACTTAGTTGTAGATTTGAAAGCTCTGCAGAGGTGCTTTTAGCATAATTCTCATAGGCTTCATGTTCATCGTAAGGTTTTAACAAAAGTATCTTTAAAATATCAAAGATGCTTCTATCACCTTTTTCCAATGCGCTAATGGCCTCTTGTATTATATGATTTTTCAAGACATACTTTGGATTGGTTCTCAACATTTTTGTCTCTCTTTGTACTTGTGAAAGATCCTGCAATAAAAGACGTTTATCATACATCTCCAGCCAGAGCTCTAAAGAGGATGGGTTTATCTCAAGCTCTTTAAAGACAGAAGAACCTGCATTATATCGACAAAGAATTCTAAAAAAGGCAGTATAGTCTGTGTGGCTGTCTTGAAGTATTTTTAACAAAGAGCGAATAAGAAGTCTATCCTCCTTAAACTCCTCAATCAAACCTAACTTATCTAACATCAATCTTGTATAGGCTTTGGTATAAAGTGTTCTATACGATTCTAAGGCCTTTTGCATAGCTTCTTCATTGATAAGTGGTGTAAGTGCATACATAAGCTTAGAAAGATTCCATTGGGCTATATAAGGCTGATTTGCAAAGGAATAACGTCCTTCAGTATCAGAGTGATTACAGATATAGTTACTGTCATACCTGTTTAAGAAAGCAAAGGGCCCATAGTCTATACTAAGCCCTGCTATGGACATGTTGTCTGTGTTCATCACCCCGTGATTAAAGCCAAAAGCCTGCCACTTTGCAATAAGCTCTGCTGTGCGTTTTACAAGCTCTTTAAAAAAGAGGACATACGCATCTTCTTTACCTTTTAGGTGAGGATAGGACTCTTTGATGGTGTAGTCTAAAAGGTTTTTTAGTTTGTCATACTTTCGTTTATAAAAGAAGTATTCAAAATGTCCAAAACGTACCCACGAGCTTGAGAGTCTTAAGACAATGGCCCCTTTTTCAATCTTTTCACGCTGAACCTCATGCTCACTGCTGATAACGCCAAGTGCTCTTGAAGTAGGGATGCCCAGATGAAACATCGCCTCACTCATAAGGTACTCTCTAATGCTAGAGCGTAAAACTGCCCGTCCGTCTGCATTACGAGAGTACATAGTTGGGCCTGAACCCTTTAACTGTAGGTGGTACCCCTTTACATGACCCAGGTTCAGGGCTCTTCCATCGCCAAGTCTGGGTGAATAAAACCCAAACTGATGTCCTGCGTAACACATAGCGTAAGGTTTAGAGCCTTCAAGAAGTGTCTCACCGTTGATGATCTTTTCAAGATAGTGCTTATCCACCTTAGAAGGGTCAAGTCCTAAGAGTTTACAAGCCTCTTCACTCAGGTCGATAAGCCTAGGTGTTTGCAGAGGAGTGGGTGAGAGTCTTTGATAAAACTCATTATCTAAGTCCAGGTAGTTTTGTTCTAGTTTAAGGTCTGTTAGTCTCATAATATTACATATGCAAGAATGCTTCATGCAGATTGTAGATAAAGGAGTGAGCATGTCACATCATATTGTCATAGAGAAGCTCTGCAGCTGCGCTAAAAAAGTAAATATGCAGCAGATACGCAGTTTTGAAACCAAGATAGAAGCTGAAGAACACGCCTATGAGTGGGCAGATAGCTTAAACAATAGTTTTTGTGGAAAACACGGTTTCGATATTGTCGAGGTGGACGACAATTTTGTTATATCTTTAGAAGAGGGCGGCTTTGTAGAAGTCTGTGAACTCTAAAAAATGATAAAAACTTCTAAACTTAATTATAAAACTCCCTTAAAATAGGGATTTACAAGCGTACAAGAACAGTTAATGCAAAAAAGGAAGTAACGTTTATTTAAAAAGGAATTAATATGGACCATCACATAGTTGTAGAAAAAATGTGTAAATGTGCAAGACGACAGAATATGCCTCAGATAAAAACATTAGATGATAAAGAAAATGCACTTAGAGTGGCCCGCGCCTGGGCACAACAGTTAAATGAGTCATTTTGTGGACAACATGAGTTTAATGTCTCGGAAGTAGATGAAAACTTTGTTATCGGTGTGAGCGAAGGTAGTTACTAAAACTTTTTAGGGAGATAGCATGAATATCGGTGTACCAAAAGAGGTAAAAACAGAAGAATATAGGGTCTCTATTACTCCAGCAGGTGTCAAAGAGTTATGTAAAGACGGACATAGTGTTTATGTACAGATAAGTGCAGGTGAAGGAAGTGGTTTTAGTGATGAAGAGTACGCCAATGCAGGTGCAAGCCTGCTAACCTCGGCTGAAGAGGTCTTTGAAGTAGCTGAGATGATCGTTAAGGTCAAAGAACCTATAGCAAGCGAATATGAACTTTTTAAACAGAACCAGACACTGTTTACTTACTTACATCTCGCAGCAGATGAGGTGCAGACAAAGTTCTTAATTGAAAAGGGTATACGTGCCTTTTCTTATGAGACCTTAGAAATAGACAGACGTTTACCTTTGCTTGAACCTATGAGTGAAGTCGCTGGGAAGATGGCTTCACTGATGGGTGCCGTGCACCTTGGTAAGTACCAAGGTGGAACAGGTTTACTTGCTGGTGGGGTAGTGGGCACACAAAGAGCCAAGGTGATGATACTTGGTGGGGGTGTTGCCGGAAAATGTGCGGCTGAGATAGCAGCTGGAATAGGTGCAGATGTAACGATCTTTGATATTAACACATCTCGTCTTCATTACTTAAACGATGTCTTGCCTGCCAATGTTGCAACCATGTACAGTTCAAGTGAAGCTATTTCAGACTTTTTGCCTCAGTGCGACATTGTAATAGGTACGGTACTGATCCCCGGGGCAAAGGCCCCGAAGCTTATTACAAGGGATATGCTTAAGATTATGAAAATAGGAGCCGTTTTGGTAGATGTTTCTATCGATCAGGGAGGCTGTTTTGAATCATCCCATCCGACGACACATACGCAGCCGACCTTTATTGAAGAAGGTGTGGTTCACTACTGTGTGGCAAATATGCCGGGGGCGTACCCTCGGACTTCAACCTATGCCCTTACGAATGCAACCCTGCCTTATGTCAAGGGCTTGGCGAAGTTTGGTGCAGAGGAAGTGTGTACGCATTTTCCAATCATGTTAAGTGCTTTGAATACCTTTGATGGAAAGCTTTATAACAAGCCTGTTGCACAGGCGCATGGGATTGAGAGTTTTACCTTCGGGGTATAGTCTTTTTACGGTAAGAACGTATACTAGCCTGTCTTGTTCTTTCTTCAGCCCTAAAGAAAGAACGGAAGAAACCCCCAAATCATGTATTTATAAACAAGGATGATAGAGATAATGGTCGCATTGACAAAAGAGAATTATGAAGAGACAGTTCAAGATAACGAGATAGTGGTTATTGATTTTTGGGCGCAGTGGTGTGCTCCGTGTAAACAGTATGGACCCGTATTTGAAAAAGTATCCGAAAAATATCCTGAGATAAGATTTGCAAAACTGCATACGGAAGAGGAAGTGGGACTCTCAGATCATTTCTTTGTTCAAAATCTTCCGACGACGGTGCTTATGAAAGAGAAGACCGTTATCTTTAAAAGACCTGGTCTGTTGTCTGAAGAGGAGCTGGTTGATCTGATCGAGCAGACTAAAGCTACTGATATGGATAAGCTTCGTGCGGACAAAGCAGCGAAAAAGGCGGCACGTAAGAGATAGGCTTGAGAGTTTTACTTTTTGGGTTTAGCTTTTTTTGTTTTTCTGTAGGTGCTTTGTTTATCTAAGTACTTGCTTTTTTGCTTTTCCTTTACTTTCTTCGACCGCGAAGAAGGTAAGGGAGCATCATAGAAATATTCAAACGTATAAACAACATCAGTTGAAAAACAAAAATAACAACTGCAACTGGAACAAACAAAGAACTAAGAGTCTTTACTTTACGGTTTCAAAACCTTTATCGATCCAACCCCAATTAATCCCACCATCTAACTCATAGACATTTTTATATTTAAGTTTTAGACCCATAATCTCACCGATTGTCTTTGTTCTGTTTGCATGAGCGCAGACCAGGATAAAAGGCTGTTCCTTGTCTGTTACTACCTTTGTAAAGGCTTCTAAGAAGGTATCAAGATCATAGTGTCCTATCTCATCAAAAAATGTGATTTTATGGCTGCCTTCAATACTGCCGTAGAGTTCCCACTCGTCAGCTCTTCTTACATCGATAACGGTAAAACCCTCCTCTTTTTTTTGTTGAAACTCTTTTGTTGAGAGAGATTTGAACGGTCCGAAATTTAGCATCTGTTTCCTTTGTAATCTGTATTTATAACTGCCTGCTCGATAGTGTCACTCCCCTTGGTAAAAGACAGCTTCTATTTTTTATACTTTTTTGTCAATCTGCAAAAATCATAAAAGTCGCTTAACATCAAATAGCGGATTTCTATATCTTCAAATTTCTTCTTTAAAATCGGATGACCCTGAAGATAGAGTTTGACATCGTTTTGAAACTCTTTTGGGTACTCAAGCTTTTCTGCTTTTAAGGAGGCGAAACACGCTAGAAACTCAAAAAAAAGTCTTGTCACGATCTTCTCTTTTTCTGCAGACCTATGTGAGAGAAAATCTCTTGTCTCTTCAAATGTCTCACATATGCTTACCAAACATTTATCCATCATACACGCTTTCTTAGAGTCTGGAGAGTAGCACTATGACAAAGGGTACGGGTTTTTTTGGTGCTTTTGCTGCGGCGAAGACATCACAAAAGGTTGTGGCGATCTTGTGTATCTGGTCTCGGGTGTATTCATGATCAAAAGAAAGGTCGAGGACTTCAAGGGTCTTGTCGACGATGATATCCAACTCGTCACAGTCGACCATGCTGATGCCTATCTGCTTATCCCAAGAACATGGATGGGAGAAGAGATCGAAACTCTCTTTTACCTCTTCATCACTCAGATCATTGAGCAGATTATATTCACGGACAAAGTTCACTACTTCATGCAATTTACAGACCATGCCTTTTCCTTTTTATAAGTGTTGCTCATCTATATGCAAGAAACGTGCGAATGCTACCACTGAAGCATCGAATGCACCCTTGTCAGATCACCATTTGTATAAGACTTTCTGCCCACATATTTAACTGCATCTTAGGGAGGGCGCTGGTAAACCGGTTAAGTTCTTTTCCTTTTTTAAAGGCAATCAGTGTCGGCAGGGTATTTACTCCGTACGACAGAGCAAGTTCAGGATATTGTTCTGTATTGACCTTGATAAAACGCACTTCAAGAGCAAAAGAGCTTGCGGCAGTTTCATAATCAGGTGCCATCTTCATACATGGTGCACATGAGGGTGAGTAGAAGTCGACCATGACAGGAATGTCATTGTTCTCAAGGTGGGCATGAAAGCTCTGCTCATCACATTCTAGAGGCGTGGTCTCAAGAAGGGACTTTTTACAGGCTGAACAAGGAATGTCTTCTTTTGATTCTTGGATCTTTATCTTATTTGATTTATGACAATGTGGGCATACGACAGTAAGTGTATTCATGGGTTGTACCTTTTGGTTTTGATGCCAATCTAACTGCATTTTTTATTCTGTTTGCGTAAAAGTGTTTAAAAAATAATCATCACATCTTATTATTTATATAATAATTTCCTTATAATTATTTTAAACATATAACAAAAAAGGGAATATATGCGCTATTTATTAGGGATTTTTATCTTAGCAACAAGTATGCTTTATGCGAACGAGGTCAAAGAGTTGTCTTATTTGGGCAATGTGAAAAACATCATTATCAGTACCCAGAAGATTCGCGGAGGGACCTATAACTTTTTAAACGGAAGTGAGTTTGCACAGTTTGGTGTTTACAAAGAACGTTCTTTACAAAAAAACTATTTTAAAAACCTGGACAGATCTTACACGGTTGGTGGAAAAAAGCTTGATGCTTCTTTTGATCTACTTCGAAGTCAAACAAAGAGTCTTAATAAGATCTCTTTTCAGCTTGAGCCCATCGACTCTTTTAGAGCCTACAGTACACTTATCAATAAGATGATCATAACCAACCAAGAAGCAAGTCAGACCTTTTTTAGCAAGGCTGATCCTTTGATCAAGGTCTCTATATCTATGATGGTAGATAATCTTATACCTTTGTCTGAAGGGCTTGGTAAGTTAAGAGGACTTGGCTCAGGTATTGTCGCGCGTAGTTATTGTGAGGAAGAAGAGGTGGATATGATGTACGCCTACATCTCTGAGATTGATAGAAATATGCTTGCGGTAGTTAAAAAGACAAAACAGTGGCATAAGGAAAACCCGAAGGCTTATACCAAAAACATTGTGCAAAAAGTAGAACTTGTGAACAAAGAAGTTAAAGCATACAAACTCTTTGCCAAACTCAAGGTCATCGGTATGAAAAACATCAAGGAAAACTCAAATGAGTATTTTGACAAGGGCACCGGCCTGATCTCTAAGGTGATGGAGCTGTACCGTTTGAATGAAAATATTGTAAAAGAGAGTATTTCAGGCGGAGAAATGGCGTATTTCAACTAAGGTGATATTGTAAATTTAAGCCCTAAAGAACGCAACTTGCATAAGAAGGTTAGACTCAACAGGGTCAAAACTTTATAAGGACTCTTTATGGGAATTCCACAACCATCATTTTATCTATTTAAATGTCAACAGTCAGCACCACCAGGTATGCCCAAACCCTCATGCCTTACACCACAATCACAGGACCTTTTTCAAGATTTAGCCCAGATACTTATGCAAAAAGGGATTATAGGAACTGTACAACCCATACAAACAGGTTGTGTAAACCGTTGCAATGTCGGTCCGGTTATGCTTGTAGAACCTGGTCACTTCATGTATACAGGCTTAAACAAAGAAAAAGTAGAACGTATTATAGATGAGCATATCATCGGAGGAAATGTTGTTACTGAATATCTTATAGATGATGAACTTTGGGATGAAGCGATATCACCTGCAGATATGATGGCGCAAATGGGACGTTAGCTTCTTAAATATCTGTAAAACGTGAACCTTGAAAGGTGTCTCTGTCTTCAAGGTATATTGTTATACCCTTTTAAGGCAAAAAGCGCTCACAATCCCATTTGACTTAATGATGGGTAGTCTACAGGTCTGATTTCCTCTTCCCAAAGTAGTTTTCTCTCATCCTTGTTGATTTTTACATCATTGATACTGGCAAACCTTATTTTCATCAGCCCTTTTTCATTAAACTCCCAGTTCTCATTTCCATAGCTTCTATACCATTGACCGCTTTCATCATGCCATTCATAGGCAAATCTTACCGCGATCTTATCAGCTGTATAAGCCCATAACTCTTTGCAAAGTTTGTATTCTAACTCTTTGGCGTACTTTTTTTCTAAAAAAGAGATGATCTCATCTCTGCCATTTATAAACAAGTCTCTATTTCTCCATTGACTGTCTAAACTATAAGCACCTGAGATTTTTTCTGGATTTTTTAAATTCCATCCATTTTCTGCCATACGCACCTTTTGTGTAGCACTTTCCAAGTCAAACGGCGGTAGTGGTTGTCGTACTTCTTCTTGCATGTTTTTTCCTTTTATTTAATTATGAAACGGTTGTTTAACATTTATATCTGAAAATGGAGCTAAAACAGTGTATTAAGCTGTATTATCTCTTCTTCACTTAGGCTGATCTCAAAACTTTTCAAGTCATTTTCCATATGTTCACGGTCTTTTGTTCCAGTCAGTGGCGTGATGCCTATTTGATGAAGATAGGCAAAAAAGATCTGTATGACATTTTTGTTGTACTTTCGTGCTAATGTGAACAGCTCTTTACTCTCTAGTATATGGGGGTTGGCAGTAAGCGTCCAAAAACTTTGGTAAGTGATATTGTGCTCTTTACACCATGTACGTATCTCTTTGTCGTAGTCGCTGTCTTGATAGAACCTGTTTTGAAGAAAATTTGGTTTTATCTCTGCTTCTTCATAAAGACGTTTTAGAGTTCCTAAGTCGTAGGTGTTTGAGATACCCAGTGCTTTTGCTCCGTCTTCTTTGTATATCTTTTCCATGGCTTTCCAGACAGTGAACAGGTCTTTGAAAGGAAAAAGCGGTGAGTGCAGAACAAGAGAGTCTACGTAGTCAGTTTGTAGGTTTTGTTTGGAGACTTCAAAGGATTGTGCTACTTGGGTACTCAGTACTGCTTTTTTATCATAAGGGACATTTAGTGGGTCTTGTCCGCCTATAGGCGTAAACTTGGTCTGTAAAAAGAGCTCTTCTCGTTTAAAACCTTGTTCATAGAGTACTTTTAGAGCTTCACCCACACCTTCTTCATTATAATGTTTAGGTTGACACGCTGTGTCAATGGCACGAAAGCCAGCTTGAACAGCTTGGATGACCAGTTCCTGTGTAAAATTTTTTTTCCAGGCAGTTCCGTAGATCAGTGGAGGAAGTTGCATTGTTTACCTTTATGTAAGTTCAAAACTCTAAGCCCAAAAGGCACAGGGTTTTAGACTTGGGCAGAGCCCAAGGTCTTAGAGCTCATCCTCATGTTTAGCAAGATACTCTGCAACACCGGCCGTATCAGCCTTCATTCCCTCATCACCTTTGCTCCATCCGGCAGGACAGACTTCACCATGTTCGTTGGTAAACAACATCGTATCAACCATACGGATCATCTCATCAATATTACGTCCAAGAGGAAGATCATTGATAACTGCGTGACGTACGGTTCCGTCTTTGTCAATTAAAAATGAACCACGCAAGGCAACACCGCCATCTAAAAGTACATCATATGATTTAGAGATATCTTTGGTAAGATCAGCTACCAGTGGGTATTTTACCTGACCAATACCACCTTCATTGACAGGGGTGTTTTTCCATGCAAAATGGCTGAACTGTGAGTCAACCGAAACACCGATCACATTGATACCGCGTGAGGTGAACTCTTCAAGTCTGTGATCAAAGGCAATGATCTCAGAAGGGCAGACAAAGGTAAAGTCCAGTGGGTAAAAATACAAAACCGTTCCATTTTCTCCAAAGTTTTTATAAAGATTAAAATCTTCAACTATCTCACTGTTACCCAGTACTGTTGTCGCAGTAAAGTCCGGTGCTTTTTTTGTTACTAACATATTATCTCCTTGTATTTGTGAAACCCCTGAGTAGAGCTTAGCAGTGATAAGATCTATTCAGAGGTCTCTTGGTCTTATTGCGAAAAGATGACCAGAGGTCTTCCAAAAGGCACCTTGGCGGGTCGTGAAAGTGCCCAGAGTACATCATACGAAGGCGGACGTTTGGGAAACCATCCGTCCCCGTCAGTAAAATACAGAAGCATGGTGTTCATAGGTAAGTTCGCATCGATGTAGTCAAAAACAGGTCTATAATCCGTCCCGCCACCGCCTTTGATCTTAAAGTCCAATCTCTCTCCCCCTTGAAAGGTGTAATGTGCATGTATCCTTGCATCACAGATAAGCAGTTCTATCTTTACGGCAGGAAAGTTGGTCATTATCACCTTGAACTCTTCCATAAAGGCACCCAAAAGGTGCTCATCAATAGAACCTGAGGTATCTACGGCCACACAAAGACTCAGCGTGTCACTCGCTAAAGAAGGAAGGCAAATACCGCGGTAAAGATGCTTTTTATTTGGAGGCATAAAGGCATAGTTGTTACGCATGTGCCTGTTGATGGCATTATAAAGCTCAAAACGCCAGTCCACACCGCTTGACTTGACTTTTTTTGCCAGCCTTTCAAAACCTGAGGGTGTAGCCGACTTTCTGGAAGCTACTTCATTGGCGGTAGAAGCAGCGTATTCCCAGTTCGATTCGGTCTGCGGATCGAGTTCTTCTTCTATGCCATCAAGAGAGGAAAAAGCTTTTTGATCTTCTTCTGTTTCTGAGGGATTGAGTTCAAGCTTGGGGGGAGCATCACTTCCAAAATCGTCTTCCTCGTCAAAGGCATCAGCTCCGCCGTAATACGCCTCTTTTAAAAGCTCATAGATCTCCTCTGCATACATCTTGGCATACTCTTCATTGTAGTTTGCGCCTTGAGGGATGCTCATCCCGTTTTGATGAAGGATATTGTTAATGGCAAAGTCCGTGGCTAACTGCCAAAGGTGTCCTTTTCGGCTAAGTCGGCGCTGTTGGTGAGAGAGAACATGGTGCATCACACAGTTCGTAAGGATAAACATCAGTTCTTCTACGCTGCGCCTTTGTATAAAAGCGTCATTGTATAAAAAACGTACCCCATTACTCGCGTAGGCTGAGATATCTTCTTTGGGCTCTTGTTTTAGACGTGAGGCGAGCATACCAAAGTAAGGATGTTTGACACTGAGAAGACTCTTGGCCTTGATAAAGAGATCATTTGAGTTCATCTTAGACTTATCGTAAAAGCTGGTTGAAGTTCTTCATCCACAGCGTCCAGTTATCCACATGATCAAGCTCTATCTCACGTTGACGTAGATCTTGAACGATCATCACGGCAAACTCGGCCGGCATCTTAAGGGTGTAGCCTACAAGGTTGTTGAGTTTTTTACTTGAAGTGGCTTGGTTGATACGCAAGCTTAAGGCGGTACTGAGCATATGAAGTGCAGATGGCTCACTTGGCACATCAAAACATTCACCTTCCATAATACTGTTTATGTCAGGAAGTTCAGATGCGACCACTCTAAAACCTAAAAAAGCAGCGGCAAGCTCTTCACCGATCGCGCCACTGACAAGAGGCATAAGCAAGTCAGCTTCTGGTTCTGAAGAGAGTACTTCATTGACATATTCCCAGGTACGAGGTGTGGCAAAAGAGCGGCTGTCATTTTGTGTATCAAAGGTGAAAAGCGCGTCAGGACGGTAAGAGATAAAACCAATGATGGAACTGTCTATATTTCTAGAAATAGCCCATGCCTTCCAATCTTCTACACTTGCTTCCATCTCAAGGTGGATAAAACGGTTCGAAAGTGGCGCGGCCATCCTAAAGACAACCCCTCTGTCAGACTCTCTGTTTCCTGCAGCAATGATTGCCCAACCATCAGGTAGAGTGTACTCACCGATCTTTCTGTCCAAGATAAGCTGATAAGCCGAGGCTTGAACCATAGGTGCGGCAGTGTTAAGCTCATCTAAAAAGAGTATGCCTTCTTTTTGGCTCTCATCAGGCAAGAATGAAGCCGGTGCCCAGATAGCCGAGTTGTTTTTGGCATCAAAAAATGGGATACCGCGAAGGTCGGTAGGATCAAGAAGGGATAATCGAAGGTCAATAAAGCCAATATCTTTTTCTTTGGCGATTTGTGCGACAACCGAAGACTTACCAATTCCCGGAGGCCCCCAAAGAAATACCGGTACCTTCCTTTCACTTAGATGGGTGAGGGATCGTTTGGTATGTTGAGGGTTCATAAAAAGCCTTATAAGCGTAGTTTTTTTATAAGAGTGCAATTTTGATACGACATAAGGTTTTTTGAATATTGTAAATCTGTAAAAAGAAGTATTTTCTAATTATTTATCCATAATCTTACAAAAATGTCGTGATTTTTACCTTTTAGTATAAAAAATGCATTGAACTCTGTGAAAAAGCAAGAACAGTATATGTAAATATTCTTTTAGAATCTGGGCAGAGACCCGCAAAAGGATAAACAATGTATGAGAATGAAATGATTGAGTGTAAAGATGAATTACTAAACCACTACCTTCACCACTTTGATGAGTGCGAAGATGAGATGCCTCACTTTAATGCGGAACTTGACTGCCTTGATATTATGGTGGCGTGTTCTGAAGAGATTATCTGGAACTAGTGCTTTAAAATTGTTGACGAGTTTAAAGGGATGCTTAAACAATGATATAAGTTATGTTCTAAAGTAGTCCCAGTGGTATAAGATATGCATCTGTTTGGATAAAGGAGAAAATATGGAAATATTTTTTTATTGTCAGGCCTGCGATCAAAAGATCACCTCTGATCAAATAGCCCTTCTTAATGAAGGAAAATGCCCTAGTTGTGAGTCACTTGAAGGTTTCTCAACAGCGTCAAAAGAAGAAAATGATGTATTTGAAACACTCACTGTCTTGAATGATAGTGAGTTTTTAGAAAGTATTTAATACGCTTTAAGGTTGAGAAAGAGATTTTTTAGCCTCTTTTAGTGTTTGAAAAAAACATCCATCTTTGAAAAAATAGGTGTTATGCGAAAAGCTAAAACATCCTTTTTTCTTCTCTTTCATAAAATGGATATCTTTGATATCAACCTCATAAAACTTATCACAATGTTCACAAAAAAGTCTGGTTGTCATATGTACTCCTTATTTATGAGAGATATCTATAGTATGCATTTTCTATTCAAGATGGCTATTTCAGACCAAAAAGCTTTAAGGTATGCAGGGTAGCTCTTGCGATGATACTTTCCTCAGGTCTAAATAGTGCCGAAGAGATATGTTTAACACTGGCAAAAATATCCTCAAACGCATGTTCAGGATAGGCACTTTGAAGGACAATCTTGTCCATAGAAGCATTGGCCAATACGGCAATATCAAAGGCATTGACATTAGAGGGACCAATGGCAACAAAAAATTCTGAAAGTTCATTATAAAGTGTGTTTGCATTGAGGATTATTCCCTTGTATTCACCCTCAATCAATCGTTTTTGAAGTTCTTCATCTAAAACAGCTGCATCTATATATACTGGCTTGTCAATACTTGTATCAAGTAAGCGACTATCATCCACATAATAAGCAAGACACTTCTCATCACATAAGTCTTTTAAGCTTAATGGAGCACAGTAAAAAAGCCCATTCATCTTTGAACAGGCCTCTTGAGCCTCTTGCAGAGTCTCTTTAAAACGAGGATGGATAATGAAGATCTCTACCATGGTATCCTCTTTGATCTCGTCTATATCATCTATAAAAAGATCATTTATCTCTTTGACAAACACATCAATTGTCATTTACTTAGTCCTTTAAGGCTTTTATATATTTTTGGCGTAGCCGCGAGATCAAGGGCAGTGAAGTCATCAGGACTTTTGATATGCACATCAGCTCCTGCCTTTAAGAGGAGTTCAACCATCTTCTCTTTTCCGCTTGAAGCTGTATACATAAGCGGTGTCACCCCATTTACATTAGAATTGTCTATATCACAACCTGCTGAGATAAGCATGGAGACCAGTTCAGGGTTTTCAGAAAAGCAGGCAAGCCATAAGGCCTGGTTCCCATCATCATTTTTTAAGGTGTAGTCGGCACTCATCTTTAACAGTGCCTTTGCTATCTCAAAGTTCCCTTCAATAGAAGCACGCATCAAGGCAGTATTACCGTGCTCTGTCTTCATGTTGATCTCATCTAAATTATAATCATGGCTTTTTGCCCAGTTGTGTATATCTAACATAAATCTCCTTCGTGAACACAATATGCAATTGGAGTTCTATAAGGATTTTTATGCAAGATTTATATTTAAATATTAAGGATATGGACGACAGACATGAAGAGTTTTTAGAGATCTTGACAAAGACACAAGAAGCTTCAAAACAGGAGTTTTTAGTACTTTTTAAAGAACTTATAAAACACACTCAGGAACATTTTAGTTTTGAAGAAGAATTGATGAAAGATAAGGTTTATTATGGTTTTCAAGAACATAAGGATGAGCATAACAACCTTTTATCAGAGATGGAGTTCTTTTATGAAAAGTCAGAAAAGATACCGGCTTTTGGGCATTCGTACATCCATGACTATGCCTTAGATAAATTTACACGGCATATCACTAACATAGACTCTCAACTTGCTATGTTTTTAAAAGAGAGCTAGATGTCGAGTTAAGGTACTACCAAGAACAGACACGGTTACGACCAAGATTCTTAGCTTGGTAGAGTGCCTTGTCTGCTTGCTCAAAAAGTATGTTAAAGTCAACCCCACTGTTTTTAGGCGAACTCACACCAAAAGAACAGGTGATAGGCTGTTTAAATGAAAACCTCTCTTCTTCGATACTTCTTCTTAGCTTTTCTGCAATCTCCTCAAGAATGCTAAGGTCAATCGTTTGAACGATAACAACAAACTCTTCTCCTCCCCATCGAGAAAATATATCACTGCTACGCATAAGTTTAGTGACATGTTCACACAGTGCAACAAGAACACGATCTCCTTCAGAATGTCCATACGTGTCATTAAAAGATTTGAAGTTGTCAATATCGATAATAATAATAGAGAACTTGCTTGTGTAAGGGTTTCTACCTTGTAGCATCTCCATAAGCCCATGACGATTTTTTATCTTAGTCAGTGCGTCAGTAGAGGCCTTCGTATGTAAAGACTTGTTTGAATTGCTCAGCTCAATCTGTTTTTTTTGAAGGTTTTCAAGTAGATAATTAAAAAACTTTGCAACGGTTCCCACCTCGGTATAGCGCTCTTCATGCACTTTTACATTTAGATCTCCCGTACGCATTATTTTAATAATACTTTCTACTGTATCAACCCAGGGTAGTCTCGCATTGTGCTCTGAAAGGTTTAACCCAATCAGCTCATGACGTTTGGTGACACGAAGCGTGTTAAAACGAAATAAGATTAAAAAGAGAAGGAGACCCATGCCAAAGGCAAATACAAAAGCACTGATAACACCTAGACTTTGTACACCAATAAACTCAAGTCGACTCATGCTCTTAGGAAGGTCTGCAAATAAACCCACAGCTAAGGTTCCCCATGCTCCGGCAAAACCGTGAACCCCAACTACGCTTAGTGGGTCATCAATATGAAACTTTTTAAGTAAGAGCTGATCAAAAAAGAACATAATAAAAGCAGCAATAAAACCGACAAAGGCAGAAACAATGGTACTAAACTCAGCACACCCTGCAGTAATACCTACAAGTCCTGAGATAATACCAAAGCTAAAGATCTCAACACTAATACGCTGCTTAAAAAACAGACTGATAAGATAAGCACCAAATCCACCAAAGGCACCTGAAATAAGGGTGTTAAGTAGGATTTTAGTCACAGAAGAATCAAATGCAAGAAGACTGCCTGCATTAAAACCAAACCACGCAAACCAAAGGATAAAGACACCAAAAACAATGAAGTTATGGTTACTAGGAGGAAAGTAGTGAATTTTATCTTTTCGGAATTTCCCCATCCTAGGCCCAAGGACAACCGCACCGGCAAGGCCGATCCATGCCCCCACAGAATGAACCACAGTAGAACCGGCAAAATCTACAAAACCAAGCTCTTTTAACCACCCTTTTTCAGCCCAAGCCCAATGTCCAAAGACCGGATAGATAAAGGATATAACAGCAATGGCTACAATAAGATAACCATTAAACTTCATTCTTTCTGCTACCGCACCAGAAACAATAGTAATAGCAGTCGCAGCAAACATGACTTGAAAAAAGAAAAAGCCATTATGTGTGCTATCCATACCGTCAATAAAAAACAGATCATATCCGACAATGCCCATATAGTCTTGACCAAACATAAGGCCGAAGCCTATCATCCAAAAAAACATGATTCCAAAGATCATATCAATAAGGTTTTTCATCGCGACATTAATCGTATTTTTGGAACGGACTGTGCCCGTTTCAACAAGAGCAAACCCTAGTTGCATAAGAAATACGAGAAATGCACAAAGTACTATCCATAAAATATCGATCTCATTTGATAGGGGCATGGCAGTTTCCTTATGTATTATCAGCAGAAGGTGTTATGGGCTTTCCTCTTGCATATTTGTATGGTAAAGGCACAAGTCTGTAAGCCTATAGCGAGTAAGCATCTTTACCTTGTCTTCTTCATAGAGCTTTGATTTGATCAGGTCAAGTTTTATATCATTGCCGTTTACCTTGGTATAGATCTCATTTAGGTGACGGCCGATAAGTGTTTCAATATTTGTGTCCCTTGTCATAGCCTCTAGTCCATAAAGACCATCACTAGGTACAGGGAGATTACAGTAGTAATCACCAACGCTGTTTAAGCCCCAATATACAAAGCCTAAAGCCATGTAAAAATCAAGTGATTTTGATACGCTTACGAGTTTAAAACGGCGTACTTTCTTAATGACGGCAATGTCAAAGAGCATGTTAAGAAGTTCTTTTGCATACCCATTTCGTCGTTGAACAAGGGGTGTAAAGATATTATGTATTGTCATGTATTGATGGTAACGATCAATCTTGTAAAAGACATACGACAGATGTTCTCCATCAGCGTCTGACAATACAACACACCCTTGAGCCTTCCAATTAAAATGTTTATCCCACCAACCTAAAGACATCTTTGAAAAGTTCAGGGTCTTTATATCAGCGATCTTGGAAGTTGAAAAAATATAAGCTTCCCTATCAAGATGAATGAGGTGGTAAGGTGACATGAATAACCCTTTTTTACACATAAAAAGCGTAAAAAAAAGTCTTGTGACACCTGCTTAATAAACCTAAATGTTTTAGATACTTTTATATATGCATAAAGTGTTCTAGTGCTTCTCGTGCGTACTGCAACCGCATCCGCCACCAACCATACCGATGACAAAATGGTCATCAACCTCGGTGACATCAAAGTTGTGTTTTCCACAAAAGCTGTTTCCCATATAGGTCACTTGATCCTTGGCAGCACTTTGTGCTCCCTCTTTATCTTCAAAGGTGGCAATCTGTTGCATTCCCTCTTTTTTGGCGCATGAGCACAGCTTCTCAATAATTACATGATGTTCCATAGGTTTTTCCTTTTTGAATGAGAAATGCATATCATGTTCTTGTAAGGGGTTTTAATGCTAAAAAAGTTTAAAGAGTTAATAGATATCTATGCTTCTAAAGAGGTAGATATGGGTGAATTGCGTCTGATAGAAAGAAGTGGTATTGTCAGTTTTGAGAACCATGGGATCTCTCGAAGCAACAAAGACTGCCTTTTGTGTGTACTGACCTGTACAAGTCTATCCTTGTTTAAACAAGAACTGCTTCGTTGTGGTTTTGATTCTTATGCCCGTTATGAAGCCTTTATTAAAAGTTCAGGTTTTGATTTTAAAGTAGATACACACAGTGAAGAAGATTATATTATCCATAACAGTGAAAACGGGTTTTATGAGATTGCCTGCTCTATTGACTCAGATGGGAAGGTGAGTATAGACAGTGAGGATATAAAGCTTCAAGAACAGTTTAACATCTATCTTCGTGTTCAACACCCAAGCTCAAAAGTATAATCATCCATCGTATAACCCTCTCCTATATCTTGTACTAAGGTTCCCGTCTTGATAAAACCCAAGGAAGTATAGGCTTTTATGGCAATAGTATTATGGACGTTGACCGTGAGTGAAAGAGAGTTGAGTTTCTGCTGTTTTGCAAGCCCTTTTAAAAAGAGCAGAGATTCTTTGGCATAGCCATTTTCACGAAAATCTTTTTTAATATAGAACTTGCTTACAAAGAGGGAACTGCTTCGTTTTTCCACGGCCATGTAGCCTAAAGGTATCTCTTCTTTTGAAAGTAAAAAGTAGAGATAACCTTCATTTATCTGTGAGAGTATAGCCTTAGGGTTTTGAAACTTCTCTAGCATATATTCAACCTGAGCATGTCCAATGATGGGGGGATAGTACTCTCCCCAAATCTCATTTGCCAGGTCTGACACTTGAACGACTTGAGGGGGAGAAAAGACTTCTGTGATCTGCATTGCTGCCCTTGTTTACGCTGTTTTAGCTCATCTCGAACAAATCTTGCAGTGAGCCTATATATATTAAAGTCAGTAGATGAACGGCTTTACTCTAATCAATTATAGGAGTATAACATGGTAAATCGCGCAAAAATAAAAGAGTTGTTAAATGAGAGTGCTTGTTCGCACTCGAAAGATAAAAAACCCGGAGAGGGGTGTGATAAACCAAAACCGGGTTTAGCGGCGGGGGGATGTGCCTTTGATGGCGCGCAGATCTCACTCTTTCCTTACGCAGACGCGGTGCATCTTGTGCATGGTCCTCAGACCTGCCTGGGTGCCTCTTGGGAGACCAGAGAGACGCTAAGTTCATACGAAGGGCGTAACCACACCTTTATGGGTTTTACCACGGGTATCACGACAAATGATGTTATCTTTGGCGGGGATAAGCGTTTGGAAGACTCTATCAACTTTGTTATGAATGAGTATAAACCAGAAGCCATCTTTGTCTACTCGACCTGTGTAACAGCGCTCGTGGGAGATGATATAGATATGACCTGTAAATTAGGTTCTGAAAAACACGGAGTACCTGTTGTTCCTGTGCATGCTCCGGGTTTTGTAGGGGGTAAAAATCTGGGTTCACGTTTAGCAGGTGAGGCGGTTTTAGAACACCTTATCGGTACAAAAGAGCCGGAGAAGACAACCCCTTATGATATCAATCTTATAGGTGACTATAACGTAACAGGAGATATGTGGCAGTACCTTCCTATTTTTGAGAAGATAGGTATTCGGGTGCTCTCAAGTATGAGTGGGGATGGCCGTGTAAGCTCTATTAGAACGGCCCACCGAGCCAAACTGAATGTCATTGTCTGTGCCAAGTCACTTATCACCTTATGTAGAAAGATGAAAGAACAGTATGAGATACCGTGGATTTCAGTCTCGTTTTATGGACGCAGAGACACCTCGTTTGCCATTAGAGAGATTGTCAAAGCCTTGGGTGATCCTGTTCTTATGGCTAAGGCGGAAGAGGTTATTGCTGAAGAAGATGCAAAACTGGAAAAAAGACTGATTCCTTTTAAAGAGGCCTTTGCAGGTAAAAAAGCAGTACTCAACACAGGTGGAAACAAGGCCTGGTCTATCGCCTCAGGTCTTCAAGACCTTGGTATAGAAGTAGTAGCGACCTCGATCAAGAAGTCAACCGAAGATGATATCGCTAAGGCAAGAGAATATCTTGGTGAAGACGGTCTGCTTATGAAATCGCCTGCTTCACAACAATCCAAGGTCATTGATGAAAAAGGCGCACATATCCTTTTAGCAGGGGGGCGTAGTCTTTATACGGCCATTAAGAAAAAGATCTCTTTTATTGATGTTAACCAAGAGAAGAAGGTGAGTTATGGAGGGTATGAAGGTCTGCTTAATCTGGCACAAGATCTAAAATACGCCTTTGATAACCCTGTTTTTGCCAATGTCGCAGCAAAAGCACCTTGGGAGGTAGCCTAATGGAGTATGAACTCTCACGAAAAGAGCATAAACCCCTTCAGGTCAATCCTATCAAACACTCTCAACCTATGGGTGCGGCATTGGCCTATATGGGGATTAAAAACTGTCTTCCTTTGATGCATGCGTCTCAAGGCTGTGCCTCGTATACCAAGGTCTTTTATACCCGTCATTTTAATGAGCCCATTCCTATGTATAACACCTCTGTTAGTGATATCACGGCTGTTTTAGATGGCGGGGATTACTCAATCTTGCTCTCTATTGAAAACATTACCAAGAAAAACAAGAGTATGAAACCAGAGCTAATTGGTCTGCATACAACAGGACTGACGGAAACCAAGGGGGATGATGTTCGCGGTGTGGGTATGCATATAGAGATACCTTACTGTTATGTCAATACACCCGATTATGAAGGCGGTATGCAAAGCGGATGGGCGCTTACGGTTAAGGCACTAATCGAACAGCATACCAAGCCAAGTGAAGAGCTAAAAGCTAACAAACTTGTCTTGCTCCCTCATGTGAGTATGCAGCCTGCTGAGATAGAGAAGATAAAAGAGTGCTGTGAGGGCTTTGGTTTTGAGACCTACGCCCTTCCTGATCTTTCTACCTCTCTTGACGGGTACTTGAGTGAAGGACAGGGAAAACTGGGAACAGGCGCAATAAGCATAGAAGATATTCGTGAGTTGGCAAGTGCTTCAACGGTCATTACTATTGGAGATTCGATGAAGATAGCTTCAAAGGCTCTATTAGTCAAGAATGAGCAGATGACATCTATACATTTTAATCATCTTATGGGTCTTGAAGCAAACGACAATTTTGTCGCACAGCTGATGAAAATCCGACAAATAGAGCCACGCCCCCTACTTAAAAGATGGAGAGGCAGACTTCAAGATGCGATGCTGGATGCGCATTTTCTTATTGGATCGTCTCACTTTGTTGTGACAGGTGAGCCTGATATGTGTATAGGGATGTGTGAACTGCTTCAAAGTGTCGGCGGTACGATAGACGCGGTCATAGCGACAAACTACACGCCTGTACTTGAAGAGATTAAGGCCGGAACGGTCTTCGTCGGAGACTTGGAAGATGCGAAACCTTTTTTCAAAAAGGCTGATCTGGTCATCTCAAACTTTCATGCAGAACGCTTATTGCACTCGAGTAAGAACACAGCTCTAATCTTACGTGGTTTTCCAAACTATGAAGAGTTAGGCAACCAGTTAAAAAGCGATCAGCTCTATGAGGGTAGCACCAACTTTATTTTTGAAGTGGCTAACGCCTTACGACATGTTAAACATGAACACTAAAACACAAAACTAAGACAAAGGATTACAAGATGGGTGAAGCAACCAAGATCACGGTAGAAAGTACCATAGAACTGAAAGATGCAATGCTGGTAGGTTTTGCAACAAAGGACATGGAGACCATTAATGCGCACTTTGGTGGTGCGAAGGAGTTTGTGGTCTACAAACTTTCAAAAGACGGGTATGAGCTTAACGGTGTGGTCAAAACTGATACCTCAAAGCTTAACGGCGATGATAAGACAGACTTTAAGGTGAAGACACTAAAGGGTATTAATGTGATGTATTGCGAATCAATCGGCGGTACGGCAGCGGCTAAGGTCATTCGTGCGGGTATCAACCCCATGAAGGTGAACGAGCCTCGTAAGATAGTAGATGTCTTAAATGAACTGGTCACTATGGTTAATGATAATCCACCTCCATGGGTTAAGAAGATTATGAATATCGAAACTACTGAAGATCCACGTCTAGCACGTTGGACAGCAGAATAAAAGGAAGATTATGAGCGAAGTTATAGATAAAAATGCATTTACACAAGAGTTGATCCGTCAACTAAGAGCAACGGATCAGTTTGGTAACTGGTCAAAGATGAGTGATGAAGAGCTTTTGACTAAGAAGTTTGTAAAGACCAAAGAGGATCTGAAAGCTATCCCTATTATTGCAGATATAGACGAGATGCTCATTGGTGAGATCAAGATGATCTTTAAGGCCGTGGCACTTCAGTTTGAGCGTAACACAGGTGTTATGTGTAATGTGGTTATGGAGATGAGTCATGAAGGTTTTGGTCGTTGTATCGTTATCGCAGACAAGATCGTCTTGGTGGATAAGTATTTTAAAGACGCGCACCGTTTTGGGTTTAGAACCATTGACAAACTTTATGATGAGGGACAAAAGTACCTTGATAGAGCCTATGAGCTTTATGAACAATATAAGCCGTGTATTGGCTAAGACAGCTTGAAAAATTAAAAGAAAAGGAACTGAGTTATGGCAAATATAGGAATCTTTGTAGGAAGCAGCGGTGGAACGACACAGAGTGCAGCAGAAAAGCTAGAAGAACATTTTGATGAGGTAGAACTTATCAACATGGAAGAAGATTATGATGACCTTGAACAGTTTGATGATTTTGATGTCTTGCTTATAGGCTGTTCTACCTGGGGGCAGGGTGATCCTCAACGTGACTGGGTTGACCCACTTTTTGAGATGGAAAACGAAGAACCAGACTTTTCCGGTAAAAAGGTTGCCTTTTTTGGTGCGGGTGATCAAGAGAGCCATGGCGAAGAGTTTATCTCAGCACTTGCAAAGATGAAAACAGTGTTTACAAAGCTTGGTGCAGACACGGAGTACGGATATTGGTCAACAGACGGCTATACGTATAAGGCTTCATTGGCAGAGAAGGACGGAAAGTTCTTTGGTCTTGCCATAGATGATGTGAATCAAGAAGATTTAACAGCTGAGCGTGTTGACTCATGGGCGACTCAGGTAAAGACGGAAATGGGATTATAAACACTACAATTTTGTAGTGTATTGTCTTGAAAACGATAGAAGCTAAATTGCATTATTACTAAAAAGGAATAAAAATGGGCACGATAGAAGAGTTTAAGTCAATAACAGACGCAGAAGATTATTTTGACTTTTTTGACCTTGATTATGACGATCGTCTTGTTTATGTCAAACGTTTTCATATTATGAAAAAGTTTGGAGAGATGATAACAACAGCAGAAGATAAGGGACTTGAAAACCAAGAGCTACTTGATTTTTATCAATTCGCACTTATCTCTGTATATAAGAACTTTGAAAATGGATATGCACCATCTGCCGCGGACGTTTGGGCGATGTATGACAATCCAAGCGCGTGTGGTACCTGCTCCACATCAACAGACTGTAACGACGTAGAGGAGGTGACAAATGGAACTCACGCATGCACAAGCCAGCCAAGTATCAGCTTCAACTAAGGATGAGATCCTTCCTGTCTTTCGTATAGGTCAGAGAGTCAGACTGCTTAAGCCTATTCGTAATGACGGGACAAACCCTTTTCATGCAAAAGATGCGATTTTAGTGCAGCCTGGAGCCGAAGGCTATGTCAAGGTCATTGGTGACTTCTTACAGGTCATTCGTATTTATGAAGTGCATTTTATTGATGAGGGTGCGACCTTTGGTTGTAGAGAGGCCGAACTTCTAGCCATAGATGAACATGATGGATATGACGAGGTTGAAGAAGAGTTAAGATGGCTTAAGCAACACCGAGCAGAACGTGCTGCCAAAAAAGCTGCTCAATCTCAAAAAGAAGGAGAATAACCTCTTTTTGGGGATTGAAAGATATCTGGGAGCCATAACTCCTAAGATGCGACAATTTAGAAGGAGAAACAATGGTAAATACAATTTTTTGTGGTTTCGGTGAAGAGTCGGACAAGCGCGTTATCTCACGTAACGGTGACGTGTTGCTTCGCTCTGCTGAAAGTAATGGAGTGAAAATTCCTACTGATTGTAAAGATGGTACCTGTGGTAGTTGTGCGGTAAAGATCGAAGATCTTAGCATAACAGAAGCAATGGACTCAACAGAAGAGGACTATGATGCACATGCACAGTCTGTGTATATGGAAGACAAAGAACTTGATACCTTAGTCGAGATGGCTGCCATTACAAAAAAAGAAGCAGAGGTCGCACAGCAGTTTAATCGTCAAACGCCTGTTCGTCTTGCTTGCCAATGTATTATTAAGAGTGACATCTTAGTAAAACCATTTGATTAGAAAAGGAAAACAATGACAACGCGCGTAGAGATAATGAACGACTTTCTGGCTTTAAATGTAAAACCGGGAAAAACAATTCAAGATATCGTTGAAGCATCAGGTAGTGCCTTACCATTTGGTTGCCGTGATGGTGAGTGTGGTACTTGTGTTGTAATGATCGAATCAGGTATGGAGTTTTTAAGCCCTGTAACGGACAAAGAAGTGACCGTGATGAAGATGCTTAATGAAGCAAGCCCTAAGGCACGTCTTTCTTGTCAGATGAAGATCGTTGAAGCAAACGGTTTGGTACGTCTTAAGTACTAATTTTTATCTATCCTGCACTCGTGGGATAGTTTTTACGACATTTTTGTCGTAGTGTTAATAACTCCTAGAACATAATATGCATAATGACTATAAAAGCATCACAGTTTTGCTTTTTCTAATTCATAAATAATCTATAATTATATAGTTTTTAAATAAAGAAGTATTCAAATGAAACAGGCATTTAACTTTAAACAAAAACAACTTCCACGACTCTCTATGCAGACATGGTTACCCCTACTTCAGTGTTCACTCAGTGACCTTGATAAGCATATACAAGTCATAACCAATGAAAATCCTTGCTTGGAGGTCTCCTCAGGCTTTGAGGTCACTGAAAGCTCTTCAACCCAAACACATTCGGCATATATGGAGTATCAAAACCATGTCTCTAATGCCTCAAGTGATGAGATAGAGTGGATGAGTGTCTCTTCTCAGTCACTTTATGAGAAGCTTGATGAGCAGATAACTGCGCCACTGTTTCCTACACCTATTTCCCAAAAGATTGCCAAGCAGATCATCTTTTATATCAATGATGAGGGATATTTTGAAGGTGAGATAAAAGAGGTGGCAAAACAGTGTGATAGCACACCGCATGAGGTTGAAAGTGTACGTCAGCGTTTTGCCTATCTTGAGCCTTCTGGTGTAGGCGCGGTGGATTATAAGGAGTCGTTTCTTTTTCAACTTAATGATGTGGATATGGATGATGAGTTAAGCATCTTGTTAAGTGCCTTGATAGTACAGTTTGAACATATTGATAAGTTTTTTAAACATCCGCGTATACATGATGCCAAAGAGATTATCCAACACATGAAAAACCCTCCGGCCTTGGCCTATATGGAGTCAGAAATAGCGGTACTTCCGGATATGTTCATAGAGTTTAAAGAAGATGAGTTTAAGATACGTATCAATCACAGTTTTTATCCTGATCTGAGTGTGAACATGATAGACAAACATGACCACTTCGCCAAACAGAAGTTTAAAGAGGCCAGAGAGTTGGTAAAACTCTTAGACCTGAGAAAGGCAACCTTGTATAACGTGGCTCTTGTACTGATAGAAAAACAGTACACCTTTTTTATGGGAGGTGAACTCAAGCCGCTTAAACTTCAAGATGTGGCAGATGTCCTGGGCTTTAACGAGTCAACCATCTCACGAGCCATCAGTGATAAGTACCTGGAATGTGAACAGGGAGTCTTCTCTTTTAAAGACTTCTTCTCAAACGCCATAGGAGAGACATCCACTTCAGAGATCAAACACTTTATGCAGCGTATAGTCGAGAGTGAGGATAAAGAAAAACCTTATAGTGATAAAATACTACACGAGAAGATAGAAGAGCGTTTTAAAGTACAGATGGTAAGACGCTCTATCGCGAAGTATAGACAGGAACTGGATATCCCTTCTTTTAAAGAACGAAAGTTTTTGTATAAGTTGGAGAGCATTTAGAGGGATTTTTGTAGTCTAACGTTTAAAATGAGCAATCAAAAAGCCGCTCGCGGGTTTTTGGTTGGTCTCCAATGGTTTGTTAGCCGGATTTTATCATTTATATTTAATCCACCAATGATCTGTATTTGGCTTGCTTCGTAAATTGATTTTTTTTCCGACTTCGGGTGTAATTAGTGTGATGGATTCTTGTTCGGAGAAAGTGACCAATCGTTCAATGGGTTCATACCAAGGATGAAGAGCTAAATCAAAGGTGGCCCAATGTAAGGGTACCAGTAATTGCCCTCCAATATCCAAATGCTGTTGTCCTGTTTCTTCAGGTGTCATATGAAGTGCATGCCAAGTACCTTTGTCATTGTACGCCCCAATTTTAAGGAACGTCACATCAAAAGGACCTAGTCGTTCACCAATATTTTTGAATCCTTCAAAATAGCCGGAATCACCACTGATGAAAGCCCTTTTTTCCTTGCCAATAATCGACCATGAACACCATAATCTTTGATTGGAATCAAATAACCCACGACTTCCATAATGAACCGCCGGTGTAGCATGAAACTCCAAAGAAGCGTAAGAATAGGTCTCCCACCAATCTAGCTCAATGATTTTCTCAGGATTTATTCCCCACTTCTCTAATAGTCCACCAATGCCTAAAGGTACGACAAAACATTCGACTTTTTCATTGAGTGCTATAAGTGTTGACTTTTCTAAATGATCGTAATGATCATGGGTAAGCAAGAGGACATTAATGTTGGGAAGTTGATCAGCCGTGACCGGAGAAGGATGAAACCGCTTTGGGCCAATCCAGGAAAAAGGAGAGGCGCGCTCTTCCAGTACAGGATCAACTAAAATTATTTGATTCTCCATCGATATTAAGACACTGGAATGCCCAAGCCAAGAAAAAGAAAATTCCCCTGGCTGACGCTGTTCCCATTTATCAAGGTTCAATCGATGAGCAGGGAGGTCGATCAACGGCTTTGGATCGATTCGTTTGGCGAAGAAATACTCTTTTGTGACATCCCAGATTTCTTGTGAAAACCAATTAGCAGAGACGCCATTGGGATTAACAAAAGTACCATTTTGAAATTGAGGAGATGCTTTAATTCGTGCTTCTCTTTCTTTTTGTGTCACGGTCATTGATGTGCATCCTTGCAGTTGAGTGATGATGAGAATGCATATTAGGCCAGATATGAATTGTCTTATCGTTTTTCCTTTTTTGGTTTCAAAACTTCGAATATTCACTTGGTTAATTTGGCTAACGCATTGCTCACCGGTAAATTAGGAGCGTAGCGAGTAATTAATCCGTGTGCAGCAGCTTGTTAAATGTTTGTTTATTGCAAGTCATGGTATATTGCCAAAGTTGAATAAACCAGCACAATAATAGATATAAGAGCCATAATTATATAAGTTGAAAAAAAGAAACGTTGTTGTTTCTTAGAACCAATTTTTATGCCTTCATGTTTAAAGCTTAGAATCTTGGCTGCTTCGCGACCTGCAGTATCAAAATATATTGCACCACCAAAGAAAGCAATCAATGGCCAAGCTGAGTTATTCATTACCATTAGAATGCCAGCAAGCGGAAGCCACCCCATAGTTACTAAATCCCAGTAAGCTACATATTTCTCTGCTCTTTGTAGCAAAGTGTCTGTCTCTTTGGGATCCTCTTGTAAACCTATTCTTTGTGCCAGAGGGAAATTAATTGACGAGATTATTTGTCCAATAAATAGAATCCCTGGAAAAATAATTAGTAGCCATCCTATAAATTCCTGCATAGCTTCTCCAAATGTGACAATTTAACAATTTAATATCTAAACATTATATGTGATACTGACTTAATATCACGATATTACATCATAAAAAATATATGTTTTATTAGACGAAATATGTCAAATTGATCTATTTAGTTCGTATTTCAATAATAAGCGTAGACATGTAACTACACTTCTAAAAATAAAACATCACCACTGAAACACAGAAACCATTTTGTAAGATAGGCATAGCAAGTACGGAGTTGAAGTCTATCTCGCCTTCTTTTGGTTTGATAGTATCACTCAAGATAGGATAACCTGTTTTCCATACCTCTCCGGCTATGGAATCCTCTTTTTTCAAACGTGTCAGTGCGTAGATCCCTTGCAAGTTGTTGTCTCTGTCACAATAACCGTCTCTAAAGACTAGGGCTTCACCCGTTTCATCCGGTATCCATATCTCAAAACGGTGAGCGATAGGGGTGCTTTTTGCCGATAAAAAGCCCATGACATAACCGTCTTCTTCATTCATCCATGCCGGCAGAGCAAGCGCCGTGGTTATCCCTTCTTTAGCTGCCTTTCGCGCACGTAAGAAGGTAGCAGATTCACCTAAGTCATTGATGATAAAAGGCATCTTTGTTTTCCATGCATTTCCTGGAAGTCCGTGCCCGCGCATGATCTTGACATTACGTGAGACCCATTCAAAGTCTTCCATACTGCCGTAGTACCCATCAATAAGTCCCATTTCAGTTCGTTTATCCGGCTCTTTAGCCCATAGCTCTATCGCGCCGGCGTAACCTTCTTTGTCTCCACATAAAAAAAGTATAACGGCATGCAGGTACTCACCCGCAAAGATAGGCATGGCGATGGCCGTAGTAACGCCTATCTTAGAAGCCATCTCTGTCCGTTTAAACCCTGAGTCCTCAAGGTTGGTTAAGATGATGGGATGCTGCGCAGCCCAAGCCTCACCGGGAAGTCCTTCATTGTAGGCAAAGTGCATAGTCTTAGAGTAGCTTTCAAACTCTTTGTATTCACCATATATACCGTTAATCAGCGTCAGTTCAGTCTTTTGTCTGTTTGGTTCCCAAATCTCGATTGCTTTTATAAAAGTCTGCATACATTAACTCGTTGGGGCATTTACAGAAGTATAAAAATATTGGGTTTGATGTTTGACCTTTTTTACTTTAGAATGCTCAAGAGCAGCCTTGTCTATCTCTCCTGTACGAATACGTTCTACTTCAAGTACAGGTGTCACCCACATCTTTCCGGCTCCTGTTGCAAGGTCAGGGGTATTAGATCTGATGACTTCTTTTGCAAGCTCTTTAAACTCTACCGTAGAGACAACGATATCAAGACGGACGTTCTTATAGAGTTTTGTCTTTCCGTTTTCAAGGGTAGAACCAAGGCCTCCTTTTCCACTGACATGAGAGATAGTCACACCTTCAATATTTGCAGTCTTCAGATCTATTAGTATATCATCAAGACAGGCACTGTTAAATATAGCTGTTAGTAAAAACATAAACGACCTTTATTTTGTAATTCTTTTAGATATGCAAGTCTTGTTCTAGTAAATTCATTTCTTCTGTGTTTTAAAACAATTTTGTAGGTACCTGCGAAATTTAACAAAATTGTCGTAGCTTGGTATTTTGATGTCAAGAACAGAATTTGCAAACCTCAGGGTAATAACTTTTATTAGAAGGATAAAACAATGGCAAGAGATGATTTGATCGGTGGCGCACTTTGGGAAGAGTATTCACAAGAAGTACAAAAGAGAATGAATACGCCTGTTAACATGGGAGAGATAACTGAAGCAGAAGCGGGAGATGACAAGTTGATCATTGCCGACTTTGGTGCAGAGAGTTGTGGTGACGCGGTTCGTCTGTACTGGTTGATCGATCCAAGTACTGATACGATAAAAAGCAGTAAGTTTAAAAGTTTTGGCTGTGGTACGGCTATCGCTTCTTCAGACATGATGGCAGAGCTGTGTATGGATAAGACTGTAGACGACGCACTTAAGATCACGAACATCGATGTTGAAAAAGCACTTAGAGATGAACCGGATATTCCTGCCGTTCCCGGACAAAAGATGCACTGTTCAGTTATGGCCTATGATGTTATCAAAAAAGCAGCGTCTATGTATAAGGGTGTTGATATGGAGAGCTTTGAGACAGAGTTTATCATCTGTGAATGTGCTCGGGTAACGCAAGACACACTTACTGAAGTCATCAAACTTAACAAGCTGACAACGGTAGAAGAAGTGACAGACTACACCAAAGCCGGTGGGTTTTGTAAGTCATGTATCAAAGAGGGTGGACATGAGGCAAAAGATGTTTATATCGTAGACCTTCTTTCTGAAGCAAAAGAAGCCTTTGACGCAGAAGAGAAGTCCCGTAAGATCATCGAGGCAAAAGGAGATGGAACCTTTATCTCTATGGGTCTTGTTCAACGTATCAAGGCTGTTGAAGCGATCTTGGAACAGTATATCCGTCCTACACTCAAAGCAGACGGCGGGGATGTTGAGCTTATTGACATTAAAGAAGATAATGGCGAGTTTGAAGTGCTTATCAAGTACCAAGGCGAGTGTATGTCATGTTCAATGAACACAACGACGACATTGGCAGGTATTCAAGATATGTTGGCCTTTAAACTCAAAGCACCATTAAAAGTAATCGTGACATAATGAACTATGCAACCAAAGAGGGTACGTTTAACTACCTAAAACAGTTTAAGGATTATAGTAAAGACTTTTACCGTTTTGAAGGGGAGGCTTTTGTCTCTTCTTTGGGGCTTGGTACCTTTAGAAAAGAACCTTATCGTGAAGAGAACTACATCGTCAATTATAAAGACTCCATCAAGACAGCCGTACTTAATGGTATCAATCACATCGATACTGCCATTAATTACCGCTATCAAGTGAGTGAAGAAGAGATAGGCGAAGCCCTGAGTGAACTCTTTGCTGAAGGAAAAGTAAGCCGAGATCAGCTTTTTATCACTTCTAAGGCAGGCTTTTTACCCTTAGAGTTTCCCTTTCCTGAAAACCCTTATGCCTGGATAGAAAAAAATGTCTTTGATAATGATCTGGCCACTAAGGATGAGATCGTTATTGATCAGCACTGTATGAGTCCGGATTATCTTAGATGGAGTGTTTTGAAGTCCTTGCAAAACCTTGGTCTTGAGACCTTGGATGTGGTTTATCTGCATAACCCCGAAACGCAACTGGGGTATGTGGATAGGAAAACTTTTAAAAAGCGCATTAAAAAAGCCTTTACACTTTTTGAAAAACTGGTAGAAGAAGGGAAGGTACGCTCTTATGGTATCGCTTCATGGAATGCCTTTTTATATGAAGAAGGGCACACCGAGTACATGAGCATCAAAGAGATGGTCGATATTGCAGTTGAAGTGGGTGGTAAAGACCATCATTTTAGATATGTACAGTCCCCTTACAATATCGCGAAAACACAGGCCTATACGTACTCAAACCAGAAAGGGCCTGATGGGAAGTACTACACATTGATGCAGGTACTTCATGGGTACGGTCTAAAGATGGTCGCTTCTTCTTCTTTATTGCAGATGAACCTGTTTAAAGGGAAGTTTGACATGGACATCTCTCGTTCGCTTGGAACGCAAGACTTGAATGATGTGGGTACGGCCCTACAGTTTGCTCGAATGGGAAATGTGGTGTCTGCTCTTTTTGGCGCAGTAGATCCTAAACATGTAGAAGACAATCTTTTGCTTGCTTATGTTCCTAATGCAACACAAGAGGCTATGGCCAAGGTGTTTGGGGAAAAGAATGCTGTATGACGTTATCGTTGTCGGTACAGGGATCTCAGGACTTTATTCTGCCTTATATGCCAAGCGTGCGGGTTTTAGTGTAGCCGTACTGAGCAAGTCAAATCCTTTTCGATCAAACTCTGCGGTTGCTTCTGGGGGGATTAACGCTGTTATCAACCTTAATGAGCTGGATTCGGTAAAAGGGCATATACAAGACACCATTGCCGGTGCAGATGGTCTTTCGCATGAAAATAACATCACAAAGATGTGTGAAGAGGCACCAAGTATTATTCAAGAACTTGGTGAGATGGGAGTTGGCTTTGATACGGATAGTGAGGGAAAGATCCAGCAAAGACCCTTTGGAGGAGCTAAGGTTGAACGTACCTGTTACATAGCAGACAGGACAGGTGCTTCCATCGTCCAGACACTTTTGATGCAGTGCAGAGAAGAGGGTGTTCATATCCTCTCTAATCATAAGTTTTTAAATATCACTAAGTATAAGGGAAAACTCTCGGGCGTAACCGTCTTAAGAAGACAGAACTCTCAAGTCATTGCCTTTGCCTGTAAGTCACTTGTCTTAGCCGGTGGCGGTTATGCGGGTATATTTAGAGGACACAGTACAAATTCACAAGAGAGCTCAGGCGATGTTGTGGCGGCTGCACTGCGTGCACATATGCGTCTTAGCAATATGGAGTTTGTTCAGTTTCATCCTACGACCTTGGCAAATAACGGTGCCTTGATATCAGAAGCCGCGCGGGGTGAGGGTGCTTACCTTGTAGATGAAAATGAAGAGCGTTTTACGGACGAGTTGATGACGCGGGACAAGCTTAGTCGAGAGATCTTGCACCATATAAAAAAGGGGCATAAGGTCTATCTTGATATGAGGCACTTGGGCGAGGAGAAGATCAACACCAAACTGCCTTCAACAAGGAAGGTCGCGCTGAGTGCTGCGGGTGTGGATGTGTGTACGGAACTTTTAGAGATAGAACCATCTGCACATTACAGCATAGGCGGTATCTGGACACGTGAAGATACTTCAACTGATCTAGCCGGTGTCTTTGCCTGTGGGGAGTGTGCGGTCACAGGCGTACATGGAGCCAATCGTTTAGGTGGAAACTCACTCTTGGAAGGTGCTTATTTTGGCCGTCTTGCAGGAAAAGAGGCAGCAAGAATGGCGCTGAAAAGAGAGTTCCAGCCTATTGATTATGCCTATGTTGAAAAAGAGTACAGACGCATAGAGTTGATCCTTGATGGAGAGAGCAAGTTTAATATAAACGCTATGCGTAAAAACCTGGGAGGGAGTCTGTTTAAAGATGCCGGTGTGTTTAGAGACAAGGAATCACTCACTTCTTCTTTGGAATATATTCATTATCTTATGGGTCTGCAGTATGGCTTACACTGTGTGAACAAGGAGTTGAACAATAATGTCGAACTTGCGTCCATATTGGAGTTCAAAAATGCTCTGCTTATTGCTGAGGCGATGAGTGTCTGTGCCTTAGCACGTGAGGAGAGCAGGGGTGTGCATTATAGAGGAGATTTTCCGGAAAAATCTAATGGGTATTTTAACGCTTCTTCTTTTGTTGTGCAGTTAAGTCCCGAGCTTTTAGAAGTGAGCTTTTCGAACTTTATAGGCAACAACATCTGGTACAAGATCAAAAAACTATTGCATCTTGCATAGTTAAATCAAAAAAAGGATAAACAATGGCAAAAGTAATGTTACGCGTAAATGACGAGGGTAAAACACTTTTTTATATAGCAAAACGAGATATGGAAGAGATTATCGTTGATTTAGAGTTTGATAGTGATGAAAAATGGGGTGGGAATGTTAACCTGAGCAATGGTGATGTATGGTTTATAGAACCAAAGGCAAAGACCTTACCGGATGAAGTTGTTGCGAAGATCGTGTCTCGCGGTGAAGACTAACGTGTTGAAGCCCTTAAGGCTTCAATCTTATAGACCAAAATCAGGTGAAATTGGTGGTTTTGGATAATAAAACAGTTCCATGCTTACCCCCTTATGTTATCTATCTTTGTATATGCAAGATATGTTCTAGACTACAGGTCAATCTCATACTTTCGTATTTTATACCCAATCTGACGTGCACTCATACCCAGTTGAGCCGCTGCCTTGGTCTGTATACCACGGTTATCGATAAGCGCTTGTATAATAGACTCTTTTTCCATCTCCTGCAGACTTGACTTTGTAAGCATCGGTGTAGAAGTCTCAACAGGTGCCGGCTGTTCATGTTGCACCACAGGTTCACTCTCTTCAGGAAGGTAGAGCTTTTGATAATTAAAGGGGAGTACATGATTAAGCATCGGTGGAAGGATCTCTCCCTCAGGACAGATCAAGACGACACGCTCCATTGTATTTTGCAGTTCACGTATATTTCCCGGCCATGGATAATCAAGAAGGATCTCTAAGGCCGCTTTTGAGAAGTGCATCTTTTTCTTATGTAATTTCATAAACTTTTGTAGGTAGTGTTCCACAAGCAGCTTCACATCTTCAAAGCGTTCTCGAAGGGGCGGAAGGTTTACAGGGATGACATTTAGACGGTAATAAAGGTCTTCTCTAAACTCACCATCTTTTACCATCTGCTCTAAGTTCCTGTTGGTCGCGGCAACCAGTCTTACATTGGTTTTGACGGTTTTTGTACCACCCACACGTTCAAAGGCCTGCTCTTGTAAGATACGTAAAAGCTTGACTTGTAAAGAAGAAGAGATATCTCCGATCTCATCTAAGAAAAGTGTCCCTCCGTCAGCAAGTTCAAAACGCCCCTTACGCATCTCTTTTGCATCAGTAAAGGCGCCTTTCTCATGTCCAAAAAGTTCAGACTCAAGCAGGGTCTCACTGATTGCGGCACAGTTGAGTTTGATAAGAGGACCGTTTTTACGGTTAGAGAGATTATGTACAGCGGTTGCGATAAGCTCTTTACCTGTTCCTGTCTCACCACGAACCAAAATGGTTGCATCTGAAGGGGATACGGTCTCTAGCATATTGAAGATCTCTCGCATCTTAGTGCTTTTACCAATAATACTTTCAAACTTATACTCACTTAAAGACTGCTCTTTATAGTAGGTCTTAAGTTCGCTCAGTTCCTCTTTTTCCTTGGTGAACTTACGCATGGTCGCTAAGGTTCCTCCGAAGATGGAACCGACAATGGTCAGCATACGTACAATGTCATCAAAATTTAAGACGGAGTCTTTATTAATGTTAGCAGAAAGTACACCGATGACGCCATCATCTTTTAAGATAGGTACTGCTACATAAGAGATAGAGTTGGTATTAAGATGTCCTATCTTGTTTAGATAGTTTATATTATTATGAACGTTTTCAATGACAACAGGTTCCGCGCTTTGCGCGGCTAAACCGGTGGCACCTTCTCCAAGTTTATAGGTTGCCATTCTACGCTGTTGTGCACTTAGGTCTATAGAAGCGTATAATTCTAAGTCAGTAGCCTCATCATTTAGCATAAACAGAGTACAGCGTTCAAGGTAGTCATTACGTTTTAGAAGCCGCATAGCCTGTTCAATGGTATCAACAACCTCTGAGGTACTTGACAGCATAACCGCAATCTCATACAGCAGGGCAATCTCATTATAGGCAAAGGTTAATGCGCAGGTCTTACACTCTTCTTTATCGGGAATGTTAATATTTTCATACATGTTGAAATCCTATGTTTTCATATTATATACAAATGTTGGCTATTTAATAGTATAAATTTGTATAAATTTTAATCATTAAGTTTTGGATTTTAAGAACATTAAATGCATATTTTGTAGAAAATTATTAAAGAGGTAGATATGCAGATTACAGTACATGGAACACCAACGGAACTTTTAGGTAAGGATGTTAAAGTCGGTGGTGAAGCACCTGCAGCAAGAGTGACAAAACTTGATGGAAGCAAAAACGTGATTGGTATGATTGCGCCCAATGCGCAACTGCTAATTGCTATCCCTTCTTTAAAAACAGAGGTCTGTTCTTTAGGGGCTAAAAAGTTCAATGACCTAGTGGGAGAGTATAAAAAACTCTCTGCCATTATGGTAACAACAGATGATCTGGACTTTGTTAAAGAGTTCTCAGAAAAAGAGGGCATAGAAAATGCAGAGATCGTAATCGATACAGATAGAAATTTTGCAAAAAAATATGGCCTTTTGATCTCAGAGGGAAAACTAAAAGACAGGCTGGCTCGCGCGGTGTTTGTAGTGGACAGAGAGGGAATCTTGTCTTACAAAGAGGTTGTAAGCGAAGTCGTAGACGAGGTTGATTATGACAGCTGTATAGCGGCGGTTGCTGAGGCAGCTAAGATCGTTAAAGACGGCGGCCACTCTCATGAAGAGTGGATGGGCGTTTAAAAAGGAGTAAAAGATGGCAGAGTATTATATTCAATGGTTACAGTCACATGGATTTGATATTAATAATCTAGAATCCAAAGGGTTTAATGGAAACACGCCCTTACTTCAAGCGGCTCTAGAAGGCAATACGACTATGGTGAAGCGTTTACTGGACGCAAAAGTCAATCTTTACGCGGTTAATGACGACTTTAACGGGGTCTTGTTTAATGCCTGTTATGCCAATAATATTGACATCATTCAATGCCTTATAGATGAAGGTGCAGATGTTAATGATATTAATGAAGAAGGAACGACTGCCTTGATGTATGCATCATCGGCGGGAAGAGACCTTTGTGTCAAGACACTTCTTACCTTGGGAAGTGATACCAGCTTGGAAAATGAAGATGGTTATAAAGCCCTTGATCTAGCAGTAAATACAGAGGTGTTTAAACTTTTACGATATGCTTGATCTATATGAAAGTACTTCCTTATCAAAAATAAAGGTTGCCAAGCAGACCGGTTTTTTAGACTGGAACATGCAGCCTTGTATCTTTAAGTCCTACCCCTCATCACTTTTCTCGTATTCACTTTCACAAACCCCTGCGTTAAGACTTCTGCATCTTGCACGCAGTGTGACGTATGAGCAAAAGATTGCGGGTAAACCTTATAAGCGTCTAAGTACGCCTTCTGCCGGAAATCTACACCCTTTAGAGATGTATGTTCAGATACGTGGAGTCAAAGGAATATTAAGCGGTATATATCATCTTGACAGTGATGAAGACAAGCTGGTATTAGTCGCAGATATTGAAACTGACGGGATTGAATCTCGTCTTGGTATGACGAGGCGTTTTAAGGGGATGATCATTATGGTCTCTATTGTGCCTTTTCGCTCGATCTGGAAGTATAAAGACCGCGCGATTCGTTACTGTTATCTGGATCTAGGACATCAACTTGCTGCCTTGAATGTAGCTTCAACCCTAACCCAACAGAAACTGACATTTTTGTCAGATTATGACAATGTTGGTCTTTCTGGGGATATGGGTTTTGATGAGCAGGAGTATATCGCCAGTGTAGCCTTATACGGGGAAGAGACATCTAAGGAGGCAAAGCCCTTAAAAGAGGCACTTATCCAGGTCCAGCCTACAAATTTTTATCAAAGATACCCTATACAAGAGAAGATCTTACAAAGCCATCAGAACCTTAGCGAATTTACGGCTTTGCAAGAAAATAAAGATCTTTTAGATTATGTATTTAAACGACGTTCTGCCAGAGAATTTGCCTTGCAGAGTCTAAAAAAAGAGCAGGTAGAACAGATTATGCAGTTTCTTTTACAGCTTCCTAAATGTATCAACTGCTACTTGGTGCTTTTACGAAGTGAATTCTATAAACCCGGCCTTTATCGAGGTACAACCCTTGTGTGTGAGGGTGTCTATGTAAGTGATGTGGTAAAATATTTGGTTCAACAAAGATTCGTTTTCAACTCCTCCTTGGTATTAGTTCTTAGTTCTTCAGAATTTAATGCCAAGGTCTTGACTCAGGCTTCTTATGAAGCACATATGTTAGGGTCAAAGATTCATAATATGGGTCTAGGTATGAGTGGTGTAGGTGCTTTTTATGATGAAGACTTAAAAGCTTTTCTTAAAACGGACGAAAATATTTTGTATACCCTGGCTATTGGGCATGAGACCTAGAAATTTTATATAAGTGCATAGGCCCTTATATAAAATTTTTTAAAAGAGAAAAAATGAAAAACATCAATCAGCAAGAAGCCGACCATATCTTGAATATCTTTCGTTTTTACAAACGTGATGGCGAGTTGTATCTAAATGATGATACACAAACACTAAATGAACTCTTTGACGCAGTCGTTGATGCGATCAATGCTTCGGGAGCATTGAAAATACAGTTGCCTTATAATGAGTTTGTCTTGCCGAGTAAGCGTATACAAGAGGGTGACGAAGGGTGGGTCGGTCATTTTAACGAGGCCGATAATAGACGTTTCTTTTTGAGTGATGTGTATGACTTCTTAAGACTTTTTTATTCCAAGCGAAGACGCGAAGTCAATGCCTAGTAGAAAGGATTAATAATGGTGAGTGTATTTTTACAAGATGATAATATCAGAGTTAAGGTCCCTGCAGGTACGACAATGAGAGAGATTGCACTAAAATCAGGTGCCTCTATGGAGTTTGGCTGCAGGGTAGGAGACTGTTCCACTTGTGCAGTGCATGTGACATCAGGTGCATGTCTCCTTACTGATAAAAAAGAAAAAGAGATCAAGGCATTAGAAATAATAGGTGGGAACCTAAGTGAGATACGCCTGATGTGCCAGTGCAGTGTAAAATGTGAAGAGGGCGAGATCGTGATCTCGTACGGTCTGTAATGCTGGGTGCTATTGCTGCGCTAAGTGAAAGTGTACACTTTATAGGTGCCTTTGATCCAAAGATCCGTACCTTTGATATCATCATGAAAACGGCCAATGGAAGTTCTTATAACTCCTATATAGTTCGCGGAAGTGAAGGTGTCTGTATTATGGATACGGTAAAAAAAGAGTTTTCTGAACCTTTTTTTCAAAGGCTTGAACTCTTATGTGATTATGAGGAGATCACTTATATTGTACTGCATCATTTAGAACCTGATCACTCAGGTGCCTTGGAAGAGCTGATGTTACGTGCACCTCAGGCCAAGCTCATTATCTCAGGGCGCGCGGTGATGATGCTTAAGGGTATCATCAAGACTGATGTGCCTTTTGAGATCGCCAACACAGGCAAGATAATCTCACTAGGGGATAAGACTATTGAGTTTTTAAGTACACCTTTTTTACATTGGCCAGATACGATGAGTTCGTACCTGCATGAAGAGAAGATACTTTTTAGCGGAGATGTCTTTGGAAGTCATTATTATGATGAGCGACTTTTTGATGATGAAGTGGGTGACTTTGGTTATGCCTTTAAGTACTATTATGACCATATCATGCGCCCTTTTAAGAAGTTTGTCCTTCAAGCTCTAAAGTTATATGCACGTTTTGATATAGATATTATCGCTCCTTTGCACGGACCTATACTACGTTCAGACCCTCAGTTCTATATCAACAAGTACGCACAGTGGAGCTCTGAAGAGAAGTTTAGAAAATATGAGTTTGGCAACAAGATGTTATCCGTGTTTTATATGTCAAGTTATGACAATACGCACCGCATGGCGCAAAAGATCACGGAAGGTGCTGACTCTATTGATGGTGTGGTTGCCAGTATGTATGACCTTGCTTCTTTGGATGAACGAAATATGATAGATCTTCTTGAGGAGTCTGACGCGGTACTTATAGGCTCACCTACTATTAATGGTGACGCGGTGAAGCCTGCGTGGGATCTATTGGCCTGTATGGCTTACCTTGAGAGTGGCGGGAAGGTCGGTGGGACCTTTGGTTCTTTTGGTTGGACAGGCGAAGCGCCTGAGATGTTGCATGACAGAATGCGCTGGTTAAAGTTCAGACTTCCCGTGGAACCAATGAAAATAAAGCTGATTCCTACCGAAGATGAACTGGACAGATGTTTCGACTTTGGTGTAGAAGTCGCTGAGATAACAATGGGAAAAATGGTGGAGATGGAAATATGAGCTTAAACATAATAATGGAAAACGAGGTAAGAGTCTTATTACAAAAACATGCGATAAATACCCATGCTAAAAATATCTTAGCCCCATGGGTCGCTTATGAGTCTTTGAAGATGAACCATATGTATGAAGACTTGGGTTTTAAAAGTCGAACACAGATGGGTAAGTTTATGATGAAAAACTTTCCTTCCTTGGCAAAGCAAAAGCCAAAAGACAAGCTGTGGAAAAAGTTTATTTATGATGAGATCGGACAGATCGCACCGGCATGTGTAAGTTGTAATGACCAGCTTACCTGCTTTAGCTGCATGGTCAGTGAACTTAGCGCTTAAAGTTTATAAAACAAAGGAAAGAATGTGACAACACCAAGTATCTCGACAACACAGCTGTATACGTATATTGATACGCTCCTTGATAGTGATATGCCTCTGTTTATTCATGGAAGCCCTGGTATAGGTAAGTCCTATATTGTGGCGGATGTGGCTGAAAAAAACAACTTAGAACTGGTGGATGTACGCTTGTCTCAGATGGATCCTGTTGATCTTCGAGGTGTGCCTTCTATTGAAGGAAAGCAAACGGTGTGGATGCCGCCTGTTTTTTTCCCGCAAGATATGGACTCAAAGGGGATACTCTTCTTAGATGAGCTCAACTCTGCACCGCCTTCTGTCCAAGCGGCCATTTATCAGTTGGTGCTTAACCGTAAGATGGGTGAATACTCCTTACCAAAACAGTGGCGTATCATCTGCGCAGGAAACAGAGTGAGTGACAGAGGAGTGGTCTTCAGACTGCCTACACCGCTTGCAAACAGAATGGTTCACCTGCATGTGCAAGCACGTTTTGAGGACTTTAAACTCTTTGCTATTAAACAAGGTCTACATGCCTTTGTCATCGGTTTTTTGAGTTTTAGACCGGATCTTCTTTCTACAGAACCCGTGATAGAAGACGACGCAAATCCAGCCTTTGCTACACCGCGTTCTTACCATATGCTCTCATCTATCTTAAAGGGTACAGATGATATCAATAAGATAGCGCCTATTATTTACGGGACCATCGGTTACAGCGCGGGGGTTGAGTTTCTCTCTTATGTGAAGGTGTATGAAGAGTTGCCTGATATTGCCGGTATTTATGAGGGTCATTATCCTGATATTAAAAATGAACCTGCCTTGCTTTACGCTCTTGTATCAGCCTTGGTGGAGTACTTTGATGGCTCAGATACACATAAAGAGCATCTGTTTATCTTTTCACAAGTCTTGCCAACAGAGTTTGGAGTGATGCTTATCAAAGATGTGGTGGTAAAAGATGAGTCTTTAGCCGCCTTTGCAAGTTTTGACGCTTGGCTGGAGAAGTATGGCGAGTATATTATCTAAGCGTCTAGAGAAACTAAGAATACAGTTTCTTTTTGATCATCCTTTTTTATCGGTATTAGCACTTTCATTGCCTTTGCATTATATCTCTAACGAGCATGAGGTCTTTGAGACCAATGGAAAAGAGATCTTTGCAGATATGTCCAAGGCGCAGACTGTAAGCGATGAAAACCTCAAGTATATGTACGCGCATGTACTCCTGCACATTTTGTTAAAACATGCCTTTAGAATGGGTGAACGTGACTTAAAGACGTGGAACCGTTCTTGTGATATTGTCATTAACCTGCTTTTAGCTGATTTTGAACGGGTTGGGGTCGCGCCTGCTGATGAGGTCATCTTAGAAAAGTTCAAAGACAAAAGTGTCGAAGAAGTATATCAAGTCCTGCATCAAGAGAGTCCTGAGGGAGAGGGAACACCGGATGAAGAAAACCCAAATGAGCAGAAGCAAGACCTTATTGAAAACGAAGGTGATACCCAAAGTGCACAAGAAGAGTTAGACAACCTGATTGTACAAGCCATAGGTGCTGCGCAGAAGCAGGGAAATGTCTCTGTCTCTTTTTTAGAAGCCATTAACGAGGTGACGAAACCAAAGATAGACCTTCAGACGCTTTTGCATGTCTACCTCTCTGAGAGTTATTTCGACAAGGTAAGTGACTTTTCACGACCAAATCGTCGTTTTATTCATCAGGGCTTGTACCTTCCGGGCTATTCAAAAGAGACCAACCGCTTGCAGCTCTACATCGCCTTGGATAGATCTATGAGTATCTCGTATGAAGTCTTTTCAAAGTTTCTTGGCATCATTGATGCGACCTTGAGGATGAGCAGTGATTTTGAAGTGACGGTCATCCCCTTTGATGAAGCAGTAGATGAGGACGCGATAGTAAGTTATGACGCCCAGTCTATAGGACTGCCTAATCTTAGTTTTGACAAGGGCAACGGGGGAACAGACTTCTACGCGGTTTTGGAGTATTTTAAGAAGAAGGCCCTTTATGAAGGAACCCTGATGGTGCTCAGTGACGGTTTTTTTAAGATAGATCATGCGGCGGAGTTGCAGACCCTGTTTTTAGTGAGTGAAAAAAAGAATATGAAAAGGCTTGAAAAGTATGGCGACGTCTTTTATTTTGACCTATAAAGAAGAGATCGAAGATCTTAAGGAAGAGAAGGATTTTGAGGCCTTAGGGGATAAGAAATATATGTTTCATAAAGATGTGGAAGCACGCCTGGAGTGGGCTTTTTACCGTCCTTCAGGCTCACATCCTGATCAGGTAAGTGATCCTGATGAGATGGTCTCTTGTATGGCTTTTAACCACTCACGCCTGGGTGCACTGGAACGTTTTAAACGCCTTCATGACAATGTCATCATAGATGATAAACTGCGTGTGAAGGTCAAAAACAGAAGCCGCATGCTTTTTAGAGCCATGGTGGATGATGACTTTAAAGAGATGGTAGAAGTGTTGAGGCTGTACCCACAGTTTATGGCACTTGCTTATGATCAGGTGATAAACGGACGTATCTGGAATGATAGCTATGCGGATGTCATAGCCGCGTCTGAATTTTTAGAGATGATAGAGCTTGATGAGAAGTTAAAAAAGGGCATCAGCCGAAGGCTCCAGCCTTTAAAGTCTTTGAGCGTAGATGAGGCTAAAGCCTATTTGAGCACGTTAAACCTTCAAGTACAAGACTTGCATAGCTATATAAAAGAGCATTTTGTTAATGCTTATGAAAAGTGGATCTCCAAGACCTCCTTGCATCCACTTCAGAGAATCGCCTTGCAAAAACAGGTAGACAGCTTAAAGGATTAGTTTATGAGTGTAGCCCCCGAAATCATTAAAAGTGTCATGAAGGCACTTTATAACCTCTGTGATGAAGATAATTATAATGTGTATGATGCTGAAGATATAGCCGGATATCTTGGTCTGAGTCTGAAGGTAGTAGAAGAAGTCTTGGAGCTTTTAATTGAGGCCAGGATGATAGCTGAGTGTATGACCTTATATGATGACGGGGTTCAGACTTATCATCTGACAGACAAGGCGATTGATCTGGTGGAAGTAGGATGAAGATCATCATCTTTTATGAAAAGCCTGGATGCTCTACGAACAAGAGACAAAAACAGGTTCTAAGAGAGGCCGGATACAAGATAATAGAGCGAAACCTGATGCATCATGGGCTGAGTATTGATGAACTCAGAAGCTTTTTTCAAAACAAGCCTATGAAGGAGTGGTTTAATCCTAATGCACCTCAAATTAAAACCGGTTTTATCAATCCGGATAACTTTAGTAGAAAAGAAGCAATTCGTCTGCTTTTTGATACCCCTTTACTTATAAAAAGACCATTGATGTTGATTGAAGGACATAGACTTTCAGGCTTTGATCAAAATAAGATAGAGACACTTTTACAGACTTCTTTAGCCTACAAGGTGTCAAACAGCTGTTCTTCACATGAACAAGTGTGTAACATAGATAAAAGGAGCGTTTCATGAAAATGATAAAAAAGTACTTATATGTAGAAAATAACTATTTGCCCATGATATATCTAGGGGTGATAGCTCTATCCATATACTTTAAAATATAGAGTGTAGTTTTCAATAAGTGCAAGCAGATTATTGAAATCTGTTTACCTCTTAAGAGTTCCTAGCCTTCAGAAACATTTTTTCCTATAACATCCTCTATCTGTGCCAGCGCCAGTTTTTTTCCGTTTTCATCTTCATCTGCATTCCACCAGTACTCTATAATCTCTTGTTCTATTGTCCCTAATAGGGTGACAGGAAGATTGGCAAATACCTCGTATGAGCTTATATCTGCGTTTTGTACACCTTTTGCCTTAGCCAAGTCAGTGATCATCTCACGAATGGACTTTTCTACATCAGTAGGCTCTGCCAGAGGGACTTCATCTGTTGGCTGTTGTATAACACGGGCATAATCTATCCAGGTCTTGATCTCTTCTTCAAGATAGTTATGACCAAAGACCTGATAACATAAGACACGCTCTTGAGTGTAAAGTATTTCGTCACTCTCTTCAAGTACATCTGAACTTTTTGGTTCTCCATCATTTAAATACACCTCAATGCGCTGATCATCTTGCAGGGTACTTGCTGTCTCAAAGGCGTTTCTCGCTAGTTTTAGTAACTCTTTTCTTTGTGTTTCGTAATCCATGTTTTTCCTTTTAATTCATATAGGGTATATCTAAGACAGCATCCCTGTCTTGGGCTTGGTAATCATACTCTTGGGTATAGACTAGCTCTTTTACGGGTTTCATCAAGGCAATGCGCTGTAAAGGATGAAGTGACAAGGCATTGACCTTATCAACATATTCTAGATGATAAAACTCGATGATGATACTATGCCACTGTGTATGCTCAGTCTGTATCTTCTGCGCAAAGAGCTTCAATTCATTTTCATTTAGCTCATCTAAGTGTGGAAGCTTTCTGACGACATTTCTTACAAACTGTTTCGAGAAGTAGGGTGTCCCTAAATCTAAAAGCTCACTGGCTGCTTGTATATCTGCTTCATTTTCACTATAACTGTAGGCGTACCTAAAGTGTTCACAAACCCACTGGGTATATCGTGGATAAGACTTGAGTACCTTTACAAGATCGCTTAGGTCCTGATCAATAAGGACTTGAAAAAGACTGATAGTATTTTTACTCAGTTGTCTCCAATGCGACTCCTGCTCTTGAAAGTTATCTTTTTGCAAGATAGGCTCATATTGGTTAATATCAGTAATATCATAGAGGAGTCTGGCCTTACTTTTGTAGTCATCCTCCTTTTTAGCTGGCATTTATATTATGAAAATCCCAAAGCTTTTTATAATGAAGGTCCAGTTTAGACAGGGTCGCATCCGCTAAGATAAGGTCCTGCATCTTTGGAAAATGCTGTCGAGGGTTTTGTTCATACCATGTCTGCATCTCTTCTTTGATTTGGTTTCGTGTTTGAACGGTCTTAATAATCATACTTTTTATCTCATGCATCTCAGGCGTAATGACCTGGTTTTCTACGTGCATCCGCATTGGCAGTCTCCTGTTTGTGTTCCGGGGTCTAAATACTCTTTAGCATTACTCTTAGTGACTTGCACAAAGATATCTTCATCATAAGAGCGGATGATATCGTCTAGGTCTAAGGGCTCAGACCCTAGATAAAAGACCTCTATATCATCTTTAACGAGACTGCTAAAAGGTCCATTTCCCATGTAGGAGTAAAAGACCTTTTCTGCCTTGTACTTCTTAAGCAGCTCAGCTGTCTTTACTCCGTCTCCAGAAGCTTCATTAGGTATAAAGCTAAAGTCCTTCTCTATAGGGTTATACAGAGCAAAATAGTTCACATTCCCAAAAAGAGTAGAGGACTTCACATCGGGTTTTATACTGTCTGTTGGTATAGCTAACATGTTTATCCTTTCAGCAAAATATGCAATTTAGGTTCTAGAATGCATTTTGCAAGTAGCTTGAGATGAAAGACTACGAATTAGACTATTACGGCTTTTCCAATGAAGATGGTGACGGGTGTATGGCAGTCTTTGTCAACTACCCAGATGTCAAAGGTATCGGTGATACCTATGAAGAAGCTAAAGAAGACGCTTATGAGCGTCTAGAGATCTATTTTAAACAAAGGAATAAGAGCATGGAATCATTTAATTTGGCAGTGAAGGCGTATGAGTCAAAAGAGTATGAACGCGCATACGGACTATTTGAAGAGGCGATAGAAGATAACTCAGATGCAATGGTCAACCTGGCCTTTATGCATATGAAGGGAAACGGCTGTGCCCCTAGTCAGCAAAAGGCTAAAGAGTGGTTTGAAAAAGCAGCAGAGCAAGAAAATGGGTATGCCTTAAACAGTCTGGGGATCTTTTATGAAAAGGGTATGGGGGTTGAAGCTGATCAAGAAAAATCTTTTGAGTTTTATAAACGCGCTGCGGACACAGGTCATGTGGACGCTCAGGCTAAGACAGGTATCTTATATAAACAAAAAGGTGACAATGCCAAGGCAATGCAGTACCTTATCACAGCGGCACATAACGATAATGGCCAAGCGCAAGAGATGATCACCTATGTGAGTAACTCAGAGATCGCCTCGCAAAAAAATGTGGCTTTTCATAGCTTAGATGAGGATAAACAACTTGCTTTGATTGAGAACTTGATTGAAAAAGAGATACGTCCCTCTTTGGCTTTGGATGAAGGGGGCATTGAGTTAGTCAATTTTATTCCAGGAGAGAAGCCTCAGGTCTGGCTTAACTATCTGGGGTCATGTTCAGGATGTCATTTAGGTTCAACCTCTACAGCAGATATGTTACTCAATCATTTTGAAACAATGATCGACAAAAATGTCGTACTTTATTTAATGTAAGGTGGGAAGATGAATACCTTTATTGCCAAGGTGATAAATATTGAACCTGGAGATATCATCTCTTATATTCAAGTACAAAGTGCCGATGAGAAGATACGCATTATCAAGTCTACTTTGCCACAGTGGTTGAGCGTAGGAGACAAGGTCGAGTGTAAAATACACGAGGCCTCTGTATGTGTGAGTAAAGAGTGTCCCGGACGTGTCTCTATAGAGAACAGACTCAAGGCTAATTTAAAAGAGGTTAGACATAGTGACTCACTGTGTGAGTTGACCTTTGATAGTGAGATGGGCGAAGTCGTCTCTTTGATAACACAGTTAGCCTATGATGAGCTAGGCTTAGAGGTGGAGTGTGAAGCAACGATGCTTATACGTGGTGTGGACATATCAGTTGAACCCTATATAGATGCACTTGATACCTTGGAACTACACAAAGCTATCTCTAGAACAAAAGATGCAAATTAATTACCATAAGAACTAAAGGAGAAAAATATGGCAGTAATGATCACGTCAGAATGTACTAACTGTGATGCCTGTGCACCGGAGTGTCCGGTGGCGGCAATCTTAGATGGTGCCAATGCAAAGAACCCTTACGAGGGAGAAGAACGCTTTTATGTTAAACCTGAGAGCTGTGTTGAATGTGTTAACCACGCGGATACACCACGTTGTGCAGAAGCCTGTCCTGCTGATGGAGCGATTGTATGGGATATGCCATATACGGCAGACTTTACAGAATATTATATTGCAGGTAATGAAAGCGGAACTTATAAGATCCGTGAACATAAGAAAAAAGGTCTGATGTTGCCAACCGTTAAAGAGATGGCCTTTTTAGATGATATTGGTATAGGTGTGAGAGAGTCTCACGCTAATGTTGCCGACTCATTTTAGGAGATAGGTATGAATATCGCATTTGCTTCTTCAACAGGTGAAAAGATCGATCAACATTTTGGTTGGTCAAAACAGTTTTATCTTTATGAGATCTCTAAGGAAAGTGCTGCCTTGTTAGATGTCATTGATAGCTCGCAGGAACCTGAAGAAGAGGTGGCTAAGCTTACTTATAAGATAGGTACCATAGAAGATGCGGATATTATGTACTGTACTCAAATTGGGCCAAAGGCCTCAAAGATGGTACAAGCCTCAGGGATACATCCTGTAAGAGTTGCAGAAGGTGAAGACCTTCAAGCCGCTATTAAAAATGTACAGACAATGTTAGAAGACAACCCACCGATGTGGTTGTTACGCATCTTTCATAAGGCGCAAGCCAGAAGTGCCTAAGGCATGTATATTCAAGATGCTAAAAGCATTTTGTATATGCGTACAATGGACACATAAAAAAAGTTTTCTTGTCCCCACTTGAGGCGTTGAGAACATAAAATTAAAATTCAAAGGAAATAATATGTCAGTAATAATCGATGATACCTGTATAACCTGTGATGCTTGTTTACAAAACTGCCCGGTCAATGCAATTGTAGATGATGAGCATAATCCACTTGGTGAAAGCCGTTATTATGTACAACCTGAGAAGTGTGTTGAATGTGTTGGGATACATGATGATCCTCAATGTGCGGCTATCTGTCCGAGTATAGGTTGTATAACTTGGGATATGGCTTATACAAAAGAGTTTGAAGAGCACTTCTTAAATGATGAGATGTACAAGCTTGGTGAGAAAAAAGGCGTAGTGAAAACTCCTTCATTCAGAGAGAAGAAGTACCGTAAAGACATTCCTTTAGAGATGAGAAACGTTGGTAAAGAGGTTCAAGTAGAACCTGAAGAAAAAGAAGTCGGTTAAAATACCATGTCGTATAAACTTAAACGATTACCTGATGTAGCGGTGAAGCTTAGTGACTTTGAAAAGGTATGTGCCATCACAGTCGCACTTAAAATCTCTGATGACTCATGTAAAATGGATTTATATGAGTGCACCATTTTCATGCGTCTGTATGATTATATTCTTAAGACGGCACCCAGTTTGTTTACAGATGATGTGTTTAAACTTATCAAACAGGTGCAAGAAGAACCAAATATGAAACTAATCTCAGAGATTAAAGCACTTAGAGAGAATGCTATGGAAATGATTACGCGCCCCAAGATGAAAGCCTTTAAAGCTTCTATTCGAACACGTATCTCATAGAAAGAGTCATAAGGTGCAAGTGCACCTCTTAGACAGCACCGTAAAGGACCTTGCCTTCACTTCCTTGCGCTTCTTTTACTTCTTCATAACTCTTGTCAGGGATACGTAGGGTAGATACCTTGATCTCATTACACACAGTATCTATCTTCTCTTGAGCACTTAAACGTTTAAGGTCACCCTTTGAAAGATCAGCATGCTCTAACAGCTCATTCCAAACAGAACTCTCATCCAGAGCAAAGGCATTGAAAGTAATACCTTCATATTCAAACTTCCCATCATAATCTAAGTCCTTTACAAACAGAAGATAAAGACCCTTAGGGCTTAGTACTTCTTTATATTGCTCAACAAAGGGCTCAAAAAAATCCAGGGTCTCAAGCTCACAAGCAAGTACATCGATCTTCTCTCCCATACTCGTAAGAATAACCTGTGTGGCCGTTGCCTTTGGTGGTAACTGCTTATCAGCTGATAAAACTTTTCCTGGGGTAATAATGAGGCTTCCTCGGTATCCGTAGGTATAGTCAACAGTATTGGCATTGAAGGTCGCTTGCCACTGTAGGTTGTTGTTGTATATAAAGTCTTGTATTGCAGACATGTCTTGATTTCCTTTGGTTGATTTATACAGTAAATAATGCAATTATGATTCTACGGTATCTGATGTATACTTAGAGCACAAGGACATATATGAATCCGAAAAAAGTCAGACGTGAAAATACAAAATCACTCATTGACCTTCCTAATATCGGCCCGAAAATGGCAGAAATACTGCGTAGCATTCAAGTAGAAACACCGCAAGAGCTTGTTGGCTGCGATCCTTTTGAACTTTATGAGCGTCTGTACAAGGTGTCAGGTAAATGGGCAGATCCTTGTGTACTTGATACCTTTATGTCAATAGTGAGTTTTATGAATGGAAAAGAGCCTCAGGCATGGTGGGCATTCACGTCAGAGCGTAAGAAAATGCTTACGGATAAAAAAACTTAGATAAACCTGTCATCTGAACGCGCATCACTTACCTGCGAGGCTTTTTTATTCATCCATCCGGTACGTACATCATCCAGGCTCTCAAACTGAGGTATGTAAGGCTTTATATCTAGTAAAGGGGTTCCATCTAAGACATCAATCCCACGAATCGTGACAATATTGTCATTTACAGATACAAGCTGGGTCAGTGACATACCGATATGTGAGGGTCGTAGAGGCGAACGTGTAGAAAACACACCACGGCTTTGGGTGTCCATAAAGGGAATAACCTCAAGTTCGCTGCGTTTGGCTTCATGAAAGTAGTAGATAAGGTAGATATGAGAAAATCCCTCAAGGTCTTTTAACCCTTTGGCATATTCTCTTTTGATATTTATAGAAGCGATTACCTCTTGTGCACCCTTGGGTTGAATGGGCATTTTTTCTAAAGAGGTGTAAGGGGTTTGGATAGTGCCTATGCTCTCAAGGTGCATTACCCACCTCCAAAAACACCATAAGGCTCATCATCTAATCGTATGCTTTTTGGATCTATTTTGATACTGTCGATAATGATTTTATCACGCTCTTTCGGAGGGAGACGAAGGGCCAAACGCTCCTTTGCCTCAGTCTCATCTTTCGCATCAATGCTAAACGTTTGTGCTCTTTTGTCTGCAACGCGTACTCCTATGATATAAATCATTAACCCACTTCATTTGTGTAGGCATACGTTGATGAGATCTCACGAAGACGTTCTGCCGCCTTAGTAAAGACCTCTATTGTATAATCTATCTCATCTTCTGTAGTAAAACGTGAAAGGCTTAAACGCATAGCCGTGTGCGCCAGTTCAGGATCTTCACCAATAGCGTTCATTACAGGATTGGCTTCAAGTGACTCAGATGCACAGGCCGAACCTGTCGATGCAGCGATACCAGCGCGGTTCAGATCCCATAACATAGACTCACCCTCAATACCGCGAAGTGAGATCAAGATCGTGTTTGGTGTACGCTTGTCACGTGGTCCGACAACGATGGTATCAGCTATCTTCATGATAGCGTCTTCAAGTTTATCACGCAGGCGTCTGACATCAGAATTCATCTTCTCTACATGACCGGCGGCCTGTTTCATCGCAAGACCCATACCGACTATATAGGCAACATTAAGTGTTCCTGCACGTTTACCGCCCATCTGTTCTCCACCGTGAAGCAGGTTTGGAAGGTTTTTTCCTTTTTTGACATATAACCCGCCAACACCCTTAGGACCATGGAACTTATGGGCTGAAAAGGTTAGATAATCCACACTGGTCTTTGTAAGGTCAACGGGAAGTTTTCCTATGGCTTGAACCGCGTCAGTATGAAACAAGATACCTTTTTCTTTAGCAAAAGAAGAGATCTCTTCAATAGGAAAAATCATTCCCGTTTCATTGTTTGCCCACATCATAGAGATGAGTATGGTCTTATCGGTGACGGCTGCTTTGACCGCCTCTTCAGAGATGCCACCGTCTTCATTTACATCAACAAAGGTGACGTCTACCCCATAGTTCTGTAAAAAAAGCAGGGTGTCTAACATAGAAGGGTGCTCAACAGCTGTGGTAACGATGTGGTTTTTTTCTGGATTTTTCAAGATATATTTGAAAAAGATACCCTTTAAGACAGCATTATTACTCTCAGTCGCGCATGAGGTGATAAGGATATCATCCGCGTCAGGCACATTAAGTGCGTCATACATCGCTCCCATCGCTTCATTAAGTGCTGGACGAACATCCATACCGTATTGATGAAGTGAATTTGGGTTTCCGTATAACTCTTCGAAAAAAGGTTGCATCTTAACCTTCACCAGGGGATCGATCTTTGTTGTTGCATTATTGTCTAAATATACGCGCATATTACGCCTCCTCTTCTTGTTTTTTGTAAGTAAATATAGGTTCATGGCTTGGATCGTTTACGACCGCTTCTGTGATGGTACAGGTCTCAATGTCTTCTTGTCCCGGACAGCTAAATTGTAGTGGTAGCATTACTTCTTCGATAATACCTCTTAGACCACGTGCACCTACACCCTTGTCTGTTGCCATCTGCGCAATCGCATCAAGTGCCTTGTCTTCAAACTCAAGGGCAATACCGTCCATCTCAAAAAGTGCTTGAAACTGTTTAATAAGGGCATTGTCCGGTTCTTTTAAGATCTGTATCATCTGCTCTTTTGTCAGCTCTTTAAGTTGGGCAATAACGGGAATACGACCAATAAACTCGGGGATAATCCCGTAATGTACAAGGGCTTTTTGATCAACCTTGAACTCTTTCATCTCAGCCTTTTGAACGGTTCCAAAACCGACCTTATTACTCTTTTTAGTATGCATGTCAGGAACAAGACCGACAAAGGCACCACCACAAACAAAAAGCACATGAGAGGTATCAAAAAGTACCGTTTCAGTAGTAGAGTTTTTTCGACTTCCTTTTACCGGAACATAAACCTCTGCGCCTTCAAGAATCTTAAGAAGACCCTGTTGTACACCTTCACCTGAGACATCTCTACCCATAGTAGAAGATTCACTTTTACGTGCGACCTTGTCAATCTCATCAATATAGATAATCCCTCTTTGTGCAAGTTCAATATCGTAATTAGCCGCAGCTAGAAGACGCGAAAGGATACTTTCAACATCCTCACCCACATATCCGGCCTCTGTAAGTGCCGTCGCGTCAGCAACGGCAAAAGGAACACTCAGTATCTTTGCTAAAGACTTGGCTAGAAGGGTCTTACCACTTCCTGTCGGTCCAAGCAGCATGATGTTACTTTTTTCAAGTTCGACATTATTGTAAACGGGGTTTTCAATACGTTTGTAATGATTATAAAGTGCAACCGCTAAGACTTTTTTAGCCTCTTCTTGACCGATGATATGAGAATCTAAAAACTCAACGATCTTTTGCGGGTTTGGCAGTTTCTCTTGCATATGATCACGCTCTTCATACCTCACCTCTTTTTGTAAGATGTTTGAACAGGTGGTAATACACTCATTACAGATATGTGTTGTCTCCGAAGAGAACATTTTTTTAACTTCACTCTGCTTTCTACCGCAAAATGAACAACTTTTTTCTTGACTCATTAGGCATCCTTTTTAGCGATGGTTTCTAGTACTGTGTCGGCCAGTCCAAATTTAATCGCATCCAGCGCTTCAAAATAATTATCTCTGTCACTCTCTTTTTCAATAGTCTTAACATGTTTACCCGTCGCTTTCGAAATGATCTTATAAAGTCGTTTCTTTAGTTTTAAGATATGGTTGGCTTGGATCTCTATATCACTGGCTTGACCTGAAGTACCGCCTAGTGGCTGGTGAATCATCACTTCTGCATTAGGCATGATATAACGATGACCAGGCTCCCCACAAGTGAAAAGAACGGCTGCCATTGAGGCGACCATCCCCATTGCATAGGTGTGAACAGGGGCTTGGATAAGCTGCATAGTATCAAGTATGGCAAGCCCCGCCATCACTGAACCACCCGGAGAGCTTATATACATATGTATAGGCTCGCTGGAGTCCTCTGCCTCAAGATAAAGCAGTTGTGAGACGATGATACCCATCATATGATCATCCACTGGCTCAGTAATCATTAAAACACGATCTCCCATAAGTTTGGAGAAGAGATCAAAATAACGCTCGCCTCTAGGGGACCTGTCTTTTACAGTTGGTATATATGGCATGATTTTCCTTTATATGAATTCTTTGATAAAGTCTTCTAGAGACATATCAAGAACTTCCAAATTGTGTTTTTCTATAAACTTCTTCTCTTTTTTACCCAGTTCTTTATCGGTGATGACATATCCGCCTTCTAAGTCCATGGTAAGTTCATTTGCTACCATACGGTCTGTATCACGGTCAAAAGAGGTGCCTAAAAAGAGATATTTTTTGGCCTTTCTATAGGTCTTTAGTACAGGAGGCATAGCAAATCCGCCCATAGCTTCGGTAAGCCAGTCAACATAGTCTGCATCAGAGATAACAAATGTCGGTTCGGGAAGTGTAGAACCCATCGGTTTGAAAAGGATTCTTTTCGCCTCATCAAGCGCCTCTGCTTCTACTTCAAAGTACTTTTTATTCTCAACATCATATTCATACAATTCAAAACGGTCTTTTTCCATCGTGATACGAGATTTTCCCAATATTAGACAATGTGGCTCAAAGGCAAGAAGTTCTTGGAGTTTCGGGTCACGATTGGTATCGATGATATAACGCGGCATCATGTTTAAGATCGCTTTATGAAGGAGTGTCGGCTCATAATCCTTTGTGTAGATAAAGTTGATAAGTTGTCTAAGGTAGTCAACGCCTCGGCGCTCTTCCAGGTGCATAGCTGCACGTGAATACTCAAACATTAGTCTTTCACTCATAGGACGACCATTATTCATCTTTAATATCATCGAATCCGAATCGTAAGGCATCTCTTCGCCATCTTTTGTTTTTATTCCTTTGAATATTCCCAAACCAAAATACGGTACCGTAGTCTGGTTGCGCAGCTCTTTTTTTATTGTTTCAATTGTCTCATTCATATCTATAACCATTAATGACATCCTTTTCCTGTGTAGCACTCTTGTGCTGCTAAAATCTTTCGAGCCAATGCGGCGGTGTTGAAGTTTTCATTTATATCCTTGCTAAACTCATCATAAAAAATGGCACCGTCTTTAGAGATAAGAATAATCGCTTTTGTCAGTTCTGTATCATAAGGGGCACCGCTAAGCTTGACCCCATAATAATCAGCGAACTCCTCATCCTTGTCGATAAAAAAGTCAAAACCCTCTATCTGTGGAGCTTCATGTTTGTCATTTGCCATGATGATACAAGCGTCTACAATATGGTCGCCACCATGAGGAAGGTCTTTGGCTATATCTTTTAACTCTTGGGTATAGCTTTCATCTATATAAGGGAGGGTGATGATAAGCTGTGTCTTTCCATTATGACCACCAAGGCTATGTATATTTCCCTCTGAATCTGTTAGCGTTACCTCTTCAGAGGCGTAGCCTATATCTAAGGGTAGTTCCTCAAGATGCATTGTGGATGTCTTGCACTGTATTTGCATAATTAGCTCCTATTAAAAAATTTTTTATTGCAATATCAACATCATGAACAAAGCTGGGTATCTTGTAGATACTAACACCGCCATTGTTGATGCTTTTAAGCGTGTTTTTACAGTATTTATCTGCTAGGAGGTAGTCTGAACCGCCAATAACATCTAAAAGAGCGTAATGCTCACAAGCGTGAGAGAAGTCTTGTTGACTCTCAAGACTGCAAGAACCGTTCTTCTCATCTTCACTAAAAGAGGTAGTTCCGCGTTTTAAACTTGGATTGTCAAAAACTGCACTAAGGCAGAAGCTGATCTCTTCTTTTTCTTTTATGATGGAATAGATAGCAAACTTAGGTGCAGTGCATGGATTATGGTGATAGACACGATTTTTAGCTGTCATGGCTATGGCTACCTTCATACATTACCCTTATGTTTTTATATGGTTCTGCATATTGTGTTCTCGTCGGGGGGTGAGTGATGTGAAACAATTATTACAAGAGTTTACAAAAGAGTGACAAAAATGTCGTACCTGCGTTTTAAAGGCTCTAAAAAGTACTAGAACAGCTCTTGCAATTATCTCAGTAATAAATGATTGTAGCTACATGATGCGAGGTCATTTGAATTCCTAGAAAACCTAATTAATATAAGGAGCTAAAATGAGCTGTAGTTCAAGTAATCCTGCCGAAATGGCAATGCCGGCAGATATTCAAGAGAAGATTCACGATCACCCATGTTATTCTGAAGGGGCGCACCACCATTATGCACGTATCCACGTTGCGGTTGCACCTGCATGTAATATTCAATGTAATTACTGTAACAGAAAATATGACTGTTCAAACGAATCACGTCCGGGTGTAACAAGTGAACGTTTAACACCTGATGAGTCGGTAAAGAAGGTAATGTTTGTTGGCGGTGAGGTACAACGTATGTCTGTACTTGGTATCGCCGGACCGGGAGACGCACTGGCGAATCCTAAAAAGACCTTTGATACTTTTAGAATGGTACGCGAAAAAGCACCCGATCTTAAGCTGTGTCTATCTACTAATGGTCTGGAACTTCCAAACTTTGTCGATGAGATGGTTAAGTATGATATTGACCATATTACGGTAACGATCAACTCAGTTGATGAGACAGGTACGATCGGTTCTGAGATCTATCCATGGATCTTTTATGATAACAAGCGTATTTATGGAAAAGAGGCTTCAAAAATCCTTTTAGAACAACAGATAGAAGGTATGAAAAAATGTGTTGAAGCAGGTATCTTGATCAAGGCCAATTCAGTTTTAATCCCAGGTATTAATGATAAGCACCTTGCAGAAGTATCTAAAAAGTTAAAAGAGATTGGTGTCTTCTTACATAATATCATGCCGATTATCTCTGAGCCTGAACATGGTACAAAGTTTGGACTTGATGGTGTGCCTTCAGCAACCGATCAGCAGCAGATGGAAGTACAAGAAGCTTGTGGTATGGATATGAAGTTGATGCAACACTGTAGACAGTGTCGTGCCGATGCCGTCGGACTTATTGGTGAAGACCGTGGTGCTGAGTTTACTAAAGACAAGTTTAAGAACATGACCTTTGAGGCCCTTGAAACGCATTATGATGTTGATTCACGAAAACAGGCCCATGCAGATATTGAAGAGTTTAGAGGATTCCTAGACGCGGCAAATGAACGTGTGGTCAAAGAAAAAGCAGAACTTTCAAGTGATGGTCAGACGATTCTAGTCGCGGTTACGACTATGGGTGAAGGTATGATCAATCAACACTTTGGTTCGGTTAAAGAGTTCTTGATCTATGAAGCGGGTGATAAAGGTATTCGTTTTATTCACCACCGTAAACTTGATTATGAGTATTGTGCAGGACCGGAGGGTGGAAATCCTATTGATCCGATCTTGGAAAAACTTAAAGACTGTAACCTTATCCTTACAGCAAAAATCGGTGGCTGTCCTCAAGATGATCTTAAAGCAGCTGGACTTATTGCAGACCAGTCGTATGCATATCAGCCTATTGAAGCCTCAGTCCTTAAGGCAGCACGTAAATACTATAACTTGCCAGAACAAATAGAAGCGAATTAGTACAAAGATGGCGCTGATTAACGACACGACTTTAAGAGATGGTGAACAAGCCCCTTATGTCGCTTTTAACACTCACGAAAAGTTAGCTATCGCACAAGGTCTTGTGACCTGTGGGGCAGATGAACTTGAAGTGGGTATTCCAGCTATGGGTAAACGTGAAAAAGAGGATATTAAAGAGCTTGTCTCTTTAGATCTTAATACACGTCTTATGTCTTGGAACAGAGCGAAAGAGAGTGACTTAGAAGCCTCTTTGGAGTGTGGTGTCAGCGCGGTTGACCTTTCAATCCCGATCTCAGATATCTTAATTGATGTTAAGTTTAAAGGCAATAAGTCCTTTATGCTAGAAGAACTTGCGCGTGTTATCACACGTGCAAAGTCAGAAGGTCTTTTTGTCTGTATAGGTGGAGAAGACAGTTCTCGCGGTTCTTTTGAATTTACCCGTGAGGTGATGCAGATGGGACATGAACTGGGTGCAGATCGTTTTCGTTATTGTGATACGGTGGGTATTTTGACACCTACACAGACCTATAAGGAGATCTCAGCGCTTAGCGCATTGGATCTTCTTCCTATAGAGATGCATACACATAATGATTTTGGTTTGGCTAATGCTAATGCCTTAAGCGGTATAGATGCAGGGGCAGTGAGTGTCAACACTACCGTTATTGGTCTAGGAGAGAGAGCAGGGAATGCCTCTTTTGAGCAGATCTCTATGGCGATGAAGCATCTGTATGGACAAAAACGTCCTTTTAAAGCGCATGCTATGAATGACCTTGCCAATCTAGTGGCCAGTTCAGCAGGTATGAACATCGCTTCAAATGCACCAATTGTTGGTGAAAACATCTTTGCACATGAGAGTGGGATTCACGCCGACGGTATGATGAAAGACTCGAGTGCGTATGAGCCTTTTGACGCAAAAGAAGTGGCGCAGCAAAGAGAGTTTCCTATCGGAAAACACTCTGGAACAGGAACAATAATGTACCACCTGAAAGCACTTGGCATCTCTGCTGAAAAGCATAGCTTGCAAAAGCTTCTACCTCGTATTCGTGAGATAGTGACCCTTAGAAAAAGGGTGCTTAATGATAATGAGTTAGTAAGTCTATACAAGGAGAGTCTATGTTTATAGGGTGGTTGAAATTTGCAGATGTCAATGAGCTGGTCAATATTGCCAAAGATGTAGGCTGGTTGGTTGATGGCTATCACATCAAGTTGATGATGATGCACTCTCCTCATTTGTGTTATGGCGCCTATGAGGAAGGCAAGCTTATTGGTGCAGTTATGGCCATTGAATTTGAACACTCTGCGCAACTGAAATACTTTATGGTAAATGAGAAGTATCAAAGAAAAGGAACAGGCAGACGTCTTTTTGAGACCATGCTTGGTGCTGTTCAAAATGAATACAACTCTATTTATCTACACGCCAATCCGGATCTTGTCCCCTTCTTTCAAGGTTATGGATTTGAAGAGAAGATGCAAGTGGGACGCTTTGTGAATGTTGGGAAGGTCCCTCCTTTTAACTTCACCAACGCACATGCAAAAGAACTTGATGGCGATAATTTTGAATCAATTATCAAGACCATTGATAAAGAGACCTTTAATGAAAACAGAATGGACTTTTTGATTGATGAGATGGAGCGTAACAGCTCTTTAAAGTTCACCCTTAAAAATGGTTTTCAACACTCCAGTGTTGTTAATGCAAGAAATGTCTATCTCGGACCTTGGCAGGTAAGAGAAGGACATGAAGATGAAGCCGAAAAGATGATGCAAGGGGTCTTGTATTTTAGAGGCTTAAAACGTGTTGTCGCCGATGTTCCACTGGGAGTGAAACATGTGGTAGACCTGTATGAGCGTTACCATTTTCAAAACAAACAACGTTTTGTGCACATGTCACGAGGTGACGGATGTGATGTTCGTTTTGAAAATATTTACGCCTTTTCATTATGACAAATAAGGTCAAAAGGAAACAAAAATGTATTTAACTCAAATGAAAGTCGGTGACACGGTAAGTGTGGACGCCATTAATATTCAAGGTGCTCTTAAACACCGTTTGAACTCTTTGGGTCTGGCTAGAAACTCTGAACTGTGTATAAAAAACTACGGCTGGTTTAAGAGTACGGTTCAGATCATGATCAATCGAACATTAATTGCACTTCGTAAAGATGAAGCAGAACTGATTGAAGTTCATAAGATCTAAATTTAACCTAAGGAAGTAAGATGAGTGAAGAAGCAAAGACAATGAAAAAAGAGTTCGCAAAACGTAAGAGAATGGCAGTTGAGATTGCCTCGGAAATACATGATATTGTTGAAGATACATTGTGGACAGACTATACAAAGATGACAGGTCTGAGTGAAAAACTCATTATTGCTGTACAAGAGGCAAATGACTTTAAAGCAGAACATGGACTTTAAGAAGTCCATACTTATATTTTTATGAGTTCTTTCATAGGATTTATAAAAGTATATGAGGAATGTTAATGAAAGATGAGCAAGAGATTCTTGAACTGGAAGTATGTGAATGCGGTGAAAAAAACGTATCACAGGCAATAGAGATCTTTCAAAACAGTTCCCTGCCTTTTAAAAAAGCTAAAAAACTTGTCACTGAGTGTAACAAGTCCTGCTGTAGAGCTGCCTTATTAAAACTGTATGATATGAATCAGTTTGGCTCTTTTGATTTGGATGAGATCGAAAATATAATCCAACAGCGTTTAGACCGTCTTAAACGTTTGGCCCAAGGCTCTTAAATGTACACGCAGTGGAAAAATCTACGTTCATGGCTGATAAAAAATCAGGCGATAACCAACAGTGTCAAAGAAGCCAGTGAAATCAAACGTCTTGATCTTAGCGGTCTATCTTTAGAATCTTTGCCTGAGGGCTTTTTCCTTTTAGAAGACCTTATTTCCTTAAATCTCTCTAATAACAAGCTCTCAGACCTGCCTCCATCTTTAAAAAGTCTTCAAAAACTTAATAACCTGGATCTAAAACGAAATGTATTTGAGAATATCCCCTTGGTTGTTTCAAGCTTAAATCTGGGCTCTATCAATGTAAGTGGTAATAAAGTCAAGGATGCAAGTGCCTTGTTTGAGTGTGAGAGTCTTCGTGTGTGTGATCTTAGTTTTAATAATCTTAATACACTGAACTTTAATGTCGTAAGCCAAAGCAACCTAAGAACACTTAACCTCTGCGGTAATTTTTTTAAAATCATACCCGAAGACTTAGACAAGTTAGAAGAGCTTCAGCGCCTTAATCTTTCTCAAAACATGTTGCAAGAAGTATCCTCTGTCTTGGAACCCTTGCATGAACTCTTGGATATCAATCTTTCAGACAATCAGATAAAAAGTATAGATAAAAGCTTTTATACCCTTGTTCTTGAGAGCATAGATCTGTCGGCTAATGCCTTAAAAGAGATCTCTTTAAGTGGCTTGGAAGACTTAGAGACTTTAACACTGGATGAAAACCCTTTAAAAAAGATTTTCTTAGCAGATGATTTTGCGCCTTATCTTCAAGAGTTCTCTTGTGACAGCTGTCTGCTAGAAGATTTCGTACCCTTTAGCTCTAAAGCTCTGGTCTCATTATGTTTTTCATCCAACAAGATCTCTAAGCTTCCAGACTTCATAAGTGAGTATGAAAACCTTACACAACTCGATATTGACAACAACAATATCTCAGAGCTTCCTTATGATATGACAAATATGACGCGTCTTCAAACGCTTTATATCACAGGAAACCCTTTAAGTGATGCTTCAAAAGAGGTGATAAAAATACTTCATCCTGATATTTGTGACTTGAACATGAAGACCGGCATAGAGATAAAAGAGGCGAGTGGGGATGACCTGACACAGATGGCCGAACTCATAGGGGTCTTGTTTCAGATTGAAAAAGACTTTACAGTTAATTTTGATAAGCAGCTCTCCGGTATTACCAAACTGCATGCAGATGAAGGCTCTGTCTTGCTTGTGGCTAAGCATGAGGGCAGGGTTGTGGGTATGGTTACTATGCAAAGATTGATATCAAGTGCGGCAGGTGATTATATTGGGCAGATTGAAGATCTTGTAGTTGATGAGCAGTACAGAAAGATGGGCGTAGGCTCACGTCTGATAAATAAGATACGTTTTATTGCTTTACAGGAGTATGCTTACAAACGTGTTCAACTTGCAGCAGATATGGACAACACTAATGCACTGGGTTTCTACACAAGACGCGGGTTCAGACGTACCAACCTTAATGTCTTCCACCTGAACAAATAACGACCTTCTACGACAAACACCTACAATTATAAATTTTATACACAAAGCTTTTTTTAGCTTTGTGTATTTTCGCACCCTTTGTAAAACACCTAGATACGGGAATTGTCGTTTCATGCATAAACTGTTCTTACAAATTTGTATTTTTTGAATGCTTTTGTAGGACAAAAATAGAAATTGTCACTTTTTTTCGGGTTCAAAATCGAGAATACTGTTTGCAACTACTGCAGTGATATACACGAACGGACACTTCTGAAGATCTAACAGGTTTAGGTCTTTAGAGGTGTTCAAACTAAAGGAGAAAAATATGGCTGAATTACGTCAGATTGCATTTTACGGAAAAGGTGGGATTGGTAAATCAACTACATCTCAAAACACGTTGGCTTCTATGGCTCATTACTTTGATAAAAATATTATGATTGTTGGTTGTGACCCGAAAGCAGATTCAACTCGTTTGATTCTACACGAAAAAGCTCAAAATACTATTTTACAGCTTGCTGCTGAGATGGGAACTGTTGAAGATCTTGAACTTGAAGATGCATGTAAACCGGGTGCTGGTATTTTTGCTCCTGATGCTCCAGGTGGTTGGATTAACTGTACAGAGTCTGGTGGACCTGAGCCAGGAGTTGGTTGTGCTGGTCGTGGTGTTATTACTGCGATTAACTTTCTTGAAGAAGAGGGTGCTTATGAAGAAGAAGGTCTAGATTTCGTTTCTTATGACGTACTTGGTGACGTTGTTTGTGGTGGATTTGCTATGCCGATTCGTGAAGGTAAAGCACAAGAGATCTATATCGTTATGTCAGGTGAGATGATGGCTATGTATGCGGCTAACAATATCTCTAAAGGTATTTTAAAATACGCTAATACTGGTGGTGTACGTCTTGCAGGTCTAATCTGTAACGCTCGTATGACTGACTTTGAGTATGACCTTGCTTGTGCACTAGCAGAAGACCTTGGTACACACATGATTCACTTCGTACCACGTAACAATATCGTACAACGTGCTGAGATTCGTCGTATGACAGTTGTTGAGTATAGCCCAAAATCAGATCAAGCTCTTGAGTATAAAGAACTTGCACGTAAGATCATCGCTAATGATTACAAAATCATCCCAACTCCTTTAGAGATGGATGACCTTGAAGATCTTATTATGAAGTTTGGTCTTGATCTTGAAGCAGATGAAGATAACATCGGTAAAGGTGAAGCTGAAGCGTAGGTCTGACTTACGCTTTGGTACTAAGGCACGAAGGTGCTTTTTCACCTTTGTGATTTAGTAGAATAGTCGTTCCCTAGAGGAACTCACATTCTCATAATGAAAAGAAAATAAAATAAAAAGCAGGAGAATACAATGTTTATATTAGGTTTCCACTTCCCAAAAGATATGGGGAATAAAATTCCAGATGAAAAAGTTATTGAAAAGCTAGATGCAGCAGATATTGATGTTGCTGGTATTAATGAAATTAAGATGGTCATGGAAGAACATGGCATATCAGAAGAGCTTTCTTATACGAACAAAGATACGTTTATGTTCAAGGCCTTGGCACATTATATAAAGACTGCAGAGACTGACTATATGGTTTATACAAATCGTTACCAGATCGCTGAACTTTCTAAGCGTTTAGACAGTGATGATGAGACTATGGATCTTTGTAAGAAATTTGACTCAATGGCTCACTTTAAAGTTCAAGCTGCCTAAGCTGAACAACAGTTAGAATATACAAGCAGACCTTTGGGTCATGCTTAATTGAAGCACTTGTGCTTTGCGAATTTCCGCAGTCCTTAAGGGACATACTAGGTACTGAGCTGGTTGAAGCGAAGATCCTCGAAAAAACACTTGCCCCTTAGGGATTAAGTACATTGATTTAATCATTGAGATTATAAATACTATAAACAAGGAGACTATTATGGGTCCAGAAGCGTTAGAAGCTAAACAAAAAGCTGCCATAGAAGAGGTTTTAAAAGCCTATCCAGAAAAAGCGGCTAAAAATCGTGCGAAGCATTTAGGTGTTGGTTCACCTGAAGACGAAAGTCAAAAGACATGCGGTAACGTACGTTCGAATAAGAAAACTGTTCCAGGTGTTATGAGTCAACGTGGTTGTGCTTATGCTGGTTCAAAAGGTGTTGTATGGGGTCCGGTAAAAGATATGGTTCATATCTCTCACGGTCCTATCGGTTGTGGTCAGTATTCACGTGCAGGTCGTCGTAACTACTATATCGGTACTACTGGTGTTGATACTTTTGTTACGATGAACTTCTCATCTGACTTCCAAGAGAAAGATATCGTTTTTGGTGGGGATAAAAAACTTGATGTTTGTTTCCACGAGATTGATGAGCTTTTTCCATTAAACAATGGTATCACGGTTCAGTCTGAGTGTCCGATCGGTCTAATCGGGGATGATATCAATGCTACGTCTAAGATGTATGCTAAGAAAACAGGTAACACGATCGTTCCAGTAAACTGTGAAGGTTTCCGTGGGGTTTCTCAATCATTGGGTCACCACATCGCAAATGACACGGTTCGTGATTATATCTTTGATGGTAATATCGATACATTGGGTGATGCTATTGAGCAGACTGATTATGATGTTGCTATTATCGGGGATTACAATATTGGTGGGGATGCTTGGTCAAGTCGTATCCTTCTTGAAGAGATGGGTCTGCGTGTTGTTGCACAATGGTCTGGTGATGCGACGATCAAAGAGATGGCTGCTACACCAAAGGTAAAACTAAACCTTTTACACTGTTACCGTTCAATGAACTACATCTCTCGTCACATGGAAAAAGAGTATGGGATTCCTTGGGTTGAGTATAACTTCTTTGGTCCAAGCCAAACGATCAAGTCTTTACGTAAGATCGCTGCATTCTTTGATGAGGGTGTTCAAGCTAAATGTGAAGAAGTTATTGCTAAGTATCAGCCAATGATCGATGAAGTAACAAACAAATACCGTCCACGTCTAGAGGGTAAACAAGTTATGTTATTCGTTGGTGGTCTACGTCCTCGTCACGTTATCGGTGCTTATGAAGATCTTGGTATGGAAGTAATCGGTACAGGTTATGAGTTCGCTCATGATGATGATTATAAACGTACAAAAGATGAGATCTTCCGTTCAACGGTTATCTATGATGATGTTAATGAGTATGAGCTTGAAGCCTTTGTTAAACAACTTCAACCAGACCTTGTAGCTTCAGGTATTAAAGAGAAGTATGTATTCCAAAAAATGGGTCTGCCATATCGTCAGATGCACTCTTGGGATTATTCGGGTCCTTACCACGGTTATGATGGTTTTGCTATCTTTGCTGCGGATATGGACCTTGCTATTAACTCACCAGTTTGGGGGCATTCAATTGCACCATGGGATAAAGAAGGAGAAGCGTAATGCAAGAAATAGATAACATCATGAACGGCCAAAAGCTGTTCCAAAGACCAGAGTACCAAAAAGTACTTGCTGATAAAAAAGAATTTGAAGGGGGTTACGGTGCCGTAGACCCTGATAAAGTTAAAGAGATCGCAGAGTGGACTAAAACATGGGATTACCGTGAGAAAAATCTTGCTCGTGAAGCGATTACGGTTAATCCTGCAAAAGCTTGTCAGCCTCTTGGGGCTGTTATGGTTGCGCTTGGTTTTGAAGACACTATGCCGTATGTGCATGGTTCTCACGGGTGTGTTGCGTATTTTCGTTCATACTTCACACGTCACTTTAAAGAGCCGACGCCTTGTGTGTCTGACTCAATGACGGAAGATGCGGCAGTGTTTGGTGGTCTTGTAAACATGAAAGACGGTTTAAAAAACTGTGCAGCTGTTTATAAGCCAAAAATGATCGCTGTTTCTACTACGTGTATGGCAGAGGTTATCGGTGATGACTTGTATGCTTTCTCTGTAGCGGCTAAAGAAGAAGATGGTGGTGAGTTCTTACCAGAAGACTATCCTATTACTTATGCTCATACGCCTTCATTTACGGGTAGTCATATTACCGGTTACGATAACATGATGCAAGGTATCATGGCGCAACTTACCGAGGGTGTAGAAGAGAACAAAAACGATAAGATCAATATCATTCCTGGTTTTGAGACGTATATCGGTTCTATCCGTTCGGTTAAATCTATAGTTGAAGCCTTTGGTGCTGAGTATACAATGTTGGGTGACCACTCTGATCAGTGGGATATGCCAGCAGGTGAGTACTCAATGTTCCAAGGTGGTACGACAATAGAAGACGCTAAAGATTGTAGAAACTCTAAAGCAACACTTTCTATGGGTAAATATGCAACCGTTAAGACTATGAAAATGGTTAACAAAAAATGGAAACAAAAAGAGAGTGCTACGCTTAACCCAGTAGGTCTTAAAGGGACTGATGAGTTCGTTATGAAGCTTGCTGAGTTAACGGGTAAAGCAGTACCACAGAAACTTAAAACTGAACGTGGCCGTCTTGTGGATGCTATGCAGGATTCTTATCCGTACATGCACGGTAAGAAATTCGCAATCTGGGGAGATCCTGACTTCTTAATCGGAGCGGTTTCTTTCTTACTTGAGATGGGTGCTGAGCCGACTCACGTACTTTGCCATAATGCACCACGTGGTTGGGAAGATGAGATGAGAGCACTGCTTGATACTTCACCAGCAGCGGCAGACTTAAATGTTTGGGCCGGTAAAGATCTATGGCACATGCGTTCACTTCTGTTTACCGAGCCTGTAGACTTTATGATCGGTAACTCGTATGGTAAAGAACTTATGCGTGATACGGATATACCTTTAATCTATATTGGTTTCCCGATCTTTGACCGTCACCACCTACACCGTTATTCAATCAGCGGATACGATGGAGCGATCAACTTATTAACATGGATCACGAACAAGGTTCTTGATCAACTTGATGAAGATACAAAAGGTATCGCATCAACGGATTACTTTTTCGACCTTATTCGTTAATCAACCCTCTTCATTTTTCCTTACACACCTCCTGCCAGAGGTGTGTTTCTTCATTTATATTTTATACATTAAATAAGACAGTAGAGAACTATACTAATGAGAGAAAACTAAATTAGATAAACCTTTCATGTAGTTAAAATGGTACTTTATATAGATGTATGGTAAGTAGTGGATATTTAGATTTACAAGCTTATGTTTTTGAGAAAAAAACAGATTTACAGCTAGTGGTTAATATTTAATCACAATAATTCATGCAAGTATTTGAATATATGACATAATAGCTCATAAGAAAAAATAGTTGTTAGAAAGATATTATCAACTTATAGGATTAGGGCACTGTATTTCTAACATGTAAGTCCCGATTTTGTTCATCTCCTTATAGCTGCAGCAGGTCTGCTGAACCCTAGCTGTAGCCTCCTGTATATCTTCCAGTAAAGATAAGATACTTTACAATCAAGCGTTATATTCAACATGTATTCCTTTTACTCGAACTTTATTATTATCTAGATATATTTTATTTTTATTTGTAAATTGATTAAATATTAACCAATTTATTGTTTATTTATTCAGTTTGATAAGTATAATAATAGTCGTAAAGCATGACATAAGATGTGTGATTATTAGTCTTTATACCAATAGGGGACTAGGGTTCCGGCAGAATTTTTTGTGCAGGTCCGAGAGTTTCCGACCTTTTTATTTGAGGTTACACGGAGGGATAAAAGCCCGGGAGAATGAGTTTTTGTTGTGTTTAAATTAGATATACCCAGGAGAAATAAATGAAGTTAGTTAAAATGAGTTTAGTAGCAGGACTGTTACTAGGAGCGAATCTATACGCAATTGATAATGTGGAAGTAAGCGGGGATGCAAGATTTTTTTATGGAACACAAGGCGAAAGTTTAAATGGTGATCCGGAAATTGATATCTTTGATAAGGCAGCCTCGTATGCAGACTTTGGAGTTAGCCTAGGTGTTACTGCTGATCTTATGGAAAATGTAAAAGGTGGAGCTAAGTTCCAGGTAATGTCAACACTCGGTATGGAAAATAGTATTGCTAATGATCCTTGGTCAAATGCACATGAGAGTGAAAGTGGTGGACTTGAGACAACTGAATGGATGTCAGAAGCATGGCTTGAGGGTAAACTTGGCAACACAACAGCAACTGTTGGGCGTCAAATCATTGAAACACCACTTATCTTTACAGAGACATGGAGTGTTGATTACAATACTTTTGAAGCTGGTGTGCTAGTTAACGAAGATATCCCTGATACAAGCTTAGTCGGTATGTGGATTGGAAAATCAAATGGTGTTGGTGTTGAAGATCCTGCTACTGTAGTTGGAAACATTTCATCAAAGGGTGGTGCGTTTAAGACTATTGGTAGTGATGGTGCCGGTGTTCTTGGTGTGACAAACAACTCATTTAAGCCACTGACTGCGCAAGCGTGGTACTATGAGCTTCCAAATACATTAGATGCTTACTGGTTGCAAGCTGATCTTGATATGGATGGTTTCCTAGCAGGTGCTCAATATACAAATATTGATGTAGAAGGTGAAAATGATGATGATTCAGCCTATGCATTAATGGTTGGGTATGCAATCCCAGATGCTGTGACATTCAAGGCTGCTTACTCTTCTGTTGATGACAAGGGGAGTACTCGTGGGTCTGTTAACAATATAGCTACAGATGGACAGTTTGCCGGTTCAGCATCGTCTTTGTATACTGAGTTCTGGTGGTGGTTCCAAACAGCAAGTGCTACAGGTGCTGATACAATGACACTTTCAGCTGAAGGTACAGTTGCTGATGTTGATCTATTCCTCGGTCTATATAGTTCAGATATTGAAGTCGCTGGTTCAGGTGTTACAGATGAGGTAGATGAGATTACATTTACTGCAAGTAAATCATTCGGTCCATTAGACACGTCTATTGCACTTATCTATGATATGTTTGATACAAATGATGTAAAACCTGCAGGTTATTTGGAAGATTTAACTACATTCCAACTATATCTTACTTACAACTTCTAGTCATAGGAGTCTCTTTTCGTTCCCAAGTCCAACTTGGGAATAAAATGTTTCCTTTCGAATATTATACCCTTCAATACAACTCTATCTTATCAACTTAAATACATATATTTTGACATAAATTAAAATATTTCCAGTATATGATTATTATTTAATCATATATTTGTATATATATTAGAATAAGCATATATAATTGTCTGTAGAAAACATGACATGAGGTTATAAAAAGCCTCTACTGCAATAACAGATAACTAGGGTTCCGATAGATTTTCTATGCCTGGACCGAGAGTTGTCGACCTCTTGAGTAGAGGTTACACGGAGGGATAAAAGCCCGGGAGACTTTAAAACCTCTTGCCGTGTTTTAACTTAAATCTACTCTGGAGTCTTCAATGAAACATATATTTCAATCTACATCAAAATTATTAGTTGCCACATCACTGGTTATGAGTCTTGGCGCGTCATCACTTTTGGCAGAAGTAAAAGACAAGTTCGAAGTATCATGGACGATCTACGTTGGTTGGATGCCATGGGATTATGCTCAGCAAAAAGGTATAGTTGACAAATGGGCTAAAAAATATGATATTGAAATCGATCTGGTTCAAGTCAATGACTATATCGAATCAATCAATCAATACACATCAGGTAAGTTTGATGGTTGTACGATGACAAACATGGATGCACTGACTATTCCAGCGGCAAGTGGCATTGATTCTACGGCACTTATTATGGGTGATTACTCAAATGGAAATGATGGAATTATTCTTAAAGACAAGAAAACTTTAGCAGACATTAAAGGTCAAGGTGTAAACATTGTTGAACTTTCTGTTTCTCATTACCTTCTAGCGCGTGGTCTTGAGTCTGTTGGTCTAAGTGAAAAAGATGTAAAAGTTATAAACACTTCAGATGCAGATATGGTTGCAGCCTATACATCGTCTGAAGTTACAGCAATGACAACATGGAACCCACAACTTAGTGAAATCATGTCAAATAAAAGCGCTAACCTTGTATACGATTCAAGTCAAACTCCTGGTGAAATCATTGATATGTTAGTTATTAATACTGAAACACTAAAAGACAACCCAAAACTTGGGAAAGCGCTGACAGGTGCTTGGTTTGAAGTGATGGCATTAATGAAAAAAGGTGATGAAAAAGCCTTGACCTTTATGGCTGAAGCATCAGGTACTGATCTGGCAGGTTACAAAAGTCAGCTTGATTCTACAATGATGTTCTATGATGCAATCGATGCAGTAAAATTTGCAACGAGTGATGCACTTCCTACTACTATGAAAAAAGTTAGTGAGTTCTCATTTGATCACGGTATTCTTGGCGATGGTGCACCTGATGCAAACTTCATCGGTATGGAATTTCCTAATGGCAAGACCTTTGGTGATACAAAAAATATCAAACTACGTTTCACAGATACTTATGTGAAAATGGCAGCAGACGGGAAGCTGTAAGCTAACCCTATGAAACGATTAATGAACCTAAGACCATCTAAAGTGACGGTGGTTTTATTAGGACTCTTGCCATTTTTTATTGCTGGTATGTTCTATATCGTAGCATCTGACTTACGCTTAGCGGAAAATCCAACAGATAAGTTATTACCTTCATTGGTAAGCTTTTCTGATGCTATCGATCGAATGGCCTTAACACCAAGCAAGCGGACGGGGGAATACCTTTTTTTAAATGACACTTCTGCTTCTCTTCAACGTCTTGGGCTCGGGATTCTCATAAGTGCTGTTTTGGCAATGCTTATCGGGATCCCTTTAGGATTCATTCCCTTTGTAAGAGCAGGTTTTTCACCTTTTGTGGCAGCCCTTTCCATGGTTCCCCCCATGGCTGTTTTACCTATCTTGTTTATTGTATTTGGGATGGGTGAGTTGGCGAAGGTTGGGTTGATTGTTATCGGTGTAACACCGCTTATCGTACGTGATTTACAGCAACGTGTATCAGAGATACCAGCGGAACAGCTAATTAAGGCGCAAACCTTAGGAGGGTCAACATGGACAATAGTTATCCGAGTTGTCTTGCCGCAGATTTTCCCGCGTCTTTTTGACTCGGTTCGTTTAACACTGGGAACAGCATGGATCTTTCTAATCTCTGCTGAGGCTATTGCTGCAACAGAAGGGCTTGGTTACCGTATTTTTTTGGTGCGTCGTTATATGTCGATGGATGTAATCTTGCCTTATGTGGCATGGATTACCTTTTTAGCATTTTTATTTGATTATCTTTTAAAGAAAATCACTTACAAGATGTTCCCCTGGTACACGGCAGGAAAGGAGAACACATGAGTTTAATTACCATAAAAAATATCTGGAAACAGTACGGTGAAAATGTTGTCTTAGAAAAGATCAGTCTTACCATCGAAGAGGGTGAGTTTTGTACCCTTGTGGGGCCTTCCGGATGTGGTAAGACAACATTTTTAAAAATGCTTTTGGGACAAGAATCCCCAACACGAGGAACCTTCTTGCTTGATGGTGAACCTTTTCCTCAAGAACCTAGTTTAGAAAGAGGAATCGTATTTCAGCGTTACTCTGTGTTTGAGCACTTGAGTGTCTTGGGAAATATGATGTTTGCTATAGAGTTAAAAGAATCAAAGTTTTTTGGACGACTTTTTGGACAGAAGCGTAAAGAGGCAAAAGAGGCTGCCATGCAAATGCTTGAAGCTGTAGGACTAGGCGATTCGGCACATAAATATCCTAGTGAACTTTCTGGTGGGATGCAACAGCGTCTTTCTATAGCACAGTCTTTGATGAATAAACCAAAGATACTTTTACTTGATGAACCTTTTGGGGCACTTGACCCTGGTATCCGTGGCGATATGCATATGCTTATCTTAGATCTGTGGAAAAAACATAAGCTTACGGTAGTCATGGTAACGCATGATTTACATGAGAGTTTTTATCTGGGGAGTCGTCTTTTGGTCTTTGATAAGGTCAGACACGATCCCCACGCTCCTAATGCTTATGGTGCATGTATAACCTATGACATACCTGTAGGAGAGGAAGAAGGAACAATAATGACAAAAATTGATAAATCTAAAAAAGAAGGAAAAGCAGCGTAATGATAAAAGAACACAAAAATTTAGATCCCCAAGATATACTCTTGGATGAAGTGCTCCCAGGGGGTGCTAAATGGTCAAAGATCATCAAACGTGGTGACAAACTACGTATTTCGACAGAGGATGGTTTAGGATCACTTTCGGCTATATTCTATAATGCTGACAATACGGCAGAACGTTTTAACTCTGCTGATACAGTAAAACTTCAACACAATGCCTATTTTTGTAAAGGAAGAGTACTTTACTCAGAACTAGGACGTGTACTTTTATCTATCACAGAAGATACAACGGATGGTTTTTTTGATGCTATCGCAGGTATAAGTAATCCACGTCTTGTGAAAAAAAGTTTTGGTGAAGGGTCTTTTGAAAGTATTCGTAACCGTTATTATAAAAGCGACAGAGAAAACTTCTTAATCGAACTTGGTAAGTATGGCATGGGGAAACGCGACATGATTCCTGCGATTAATTTTTTTAGAAAAGTGGATGTTAAAGAAGGAAGTAAACTTGAGCTCTCTTCAATACGGCCAAAACCAGAGTCTTATATTGAGCTACGTGCTGAGATGAATGTGCTACTTGTGCTTTCAAACACGCCTCATGTGATGGAAGAGGGCGAATATAACCCAAGTGATGTTCAGCTCACTTTGCATAAGGCAGAGCCTGTAACCCAAGATGACTATTGTTTGAACTTTAGTGAACAATCGATGCGTGCCTTTACTAATAATGCACGCTATTTTGCCTAAGGAGATAAAGTGAGTAAAACAATAGAAAATGCAATCTATAATGAAAAAGTAGCTGCAGGCGTGCCATGGAGTTATGTCGTAAAAAAGGGTCAAACACTTCGTATTATTGATCTTGAAGGGTGTCAAGCCGTTGATACACTTTTTTACAATGCTAATGATCATGAAGAACGCTACTCGGCAAATGATACCGTTAGAGAGCAGGGAAGTATCTTTGTTACAACAGGTACAAAACTCATCTCAACCGATGATAATGTGATGATGGAAGTGACGGAAGACACCTGTGGTAACCATGATACCATAGGTGGTCACTGTAGTGCAGAGAGTAATACCGTAAGATATGCTCATGACAGAAAATATATGCACAGTTGTCGCGACAACTATCTGTATGAGATCGGTGAGTTGGAGATGGATCCTCGTGATCTGACCAACAACATTAACTTTTTTATGAATGTACCTATCGAAGAAAACGGATATTTAATCATCGTAGACGGTATCTCTAAAGCAGGTGCCTATGTCGATTTGAAAGCGGAGATGGATACCTTGGTCTTAGTCTCAAACTGTCCGCAGCTAAATAACCCGTGCAATGCGTTTAATCCAACGCCTGTACAGATGATTATCTGGGAAGAATAAGGTCATGAACACAGTGTCGTTATAGGGAAGGACCCTATCTTCTCTATCTTACAAGACGACTTGTAAGATATAAACAACCGGGACGGCCCGTAAACTGAAGTCTAAGGATAAAAAATGTTTACTAAAGTATTGATAGCAAATCGTGGCGAGATCGCCTGCAGGATTATCCGTACACTGAAAAAAATGGAGATTAAGTCTGTAGTTGTATACACAGCTGCAGATGCGGACTCCTTGCATGTCAGTCTCGCTGATGAGTCCTATTATATAGGTCAGGGTCTTGCCAGTGAGAGTTATCTTAATACGAAAAAGATACTTGATGTTGCCAAGCAAAGTGGTGCAGAGGCGATTCATCCCGGATATGGTTTTTTGAGCGAAAATTCTACCTTTGCAAACGAGTGTAAAGCAGAGGATATACGTTTCATCGGACCACGTACGGAGCATATGAAAAAGTTTGGGCTCAAACATACAGCAAGAGAACTTGCTGAACAAAAGAATGTACCACTTCTCCCCGGTTCGTCTATACTTACAGACCTGGAAGAAGCTAAAGCAGAAGCGATTCGCATTGTCTATCCTGTGATGCTCAAAAGTACGGCTGGTGGCGGCGGTATTGGTATGCAGCTGTGTTTTAACGAAGCAGAGCTTTGCGAGGCCTATGAGTCGGTTAAACGGTTGAGTGAAAACAATTTCTCTGACGGAGGCATGTTCTTGGAGAAGTATGTTGCTCAGGCCCGTCATATTGAAGTCCAGGTCTTTGGAGACGGTAAGGGTTTTATTGCAGTTTTGGGAGACAGAGACTGTTCCGTTCAAAGACGTAACCAAAAGGTGATCGAAGAGACACCGGCTACAGGAATCAGTGATGTAACAAGAGAAGCACTATACAGTGCAGCACTTAGTCTGACATCCTCTGTCTCTTATCTTTCAGCAGGTACGGTCGAGTTTGTCTACGATACAAGTACGGACGAGTTTTACTTCCTTGAAGTGAACACCCGTCTACAAGTCGAACACGGTATCACAGAAGAGGTGACGGGTGTAGATCTTGTAGAGTGGATGATACGTCAGGCCTATGGTGAAAATCCTGCCCTATATGAATATAAACACAAACCGCAAGGTCATTCCATTGAAGTACGTATTTATGCAGAAGACCCTTCTAAAAACTTTCAGCCCAGTTCAGGTGTGCTAAGTAATGTGAATTTTGCCAAAGGTATACGGTGTGATACCTTTGTTGAGACAGGTCTGGACGTTTCTGCTTTTTATGATCCGATGATCGCTAAGCTTATTGTTAAAGCTGACAACAGAGAAGATGCTCTAGAAAAGATGGCCAAGGTTATTGATGAAACGCAGATAGATGGTATTGAGACGAACCTAAGGTACTTAGGTGCCATTATCGAGTCTGAGGTCTTTAAGAGTGCTAAGCAGACAACTAAGTATTTAAACGCTTTTGAATACAAAGTAAAGAGTATTGATGTCTTACGTCCGGGTACACAAACTACTGTGCAAGATTATCCGGGGCGCACAGGTTACTGGGATATCGGTGTTCCTCCCTCAGGTCCCTTTGATAACTTTAGTTTCCGCTATGCCAACAAGATCGTAGGTAATGATGAAAAGGCTTCAGGCTTGGAGATCGCGATAGCAGGACCGACACTTCGTTTTAACTGTGATAGCGTTATCTCCTTATGTGGTGCGCAAATAGATGCCTCTTTAGAAGGTGAAGCAGTACAGATGAATGCGGCTGTCACAGTCAAAGCAGGAGAGACTCTTAAACTAAAAAAAGTCGACAAACAAGGCTTTAGAACTTATTTGGCTGTTCGTGGGGGTTTTGATCTACCTAAATATCTTGGTAGCTGTTCGACTTTTACCCTTGGACAGTTTGGTGGACATGCCGGTAGAACACTGATATCTGGTGATGTTCTGCATGTAGGTAAGCTAATGAAGACTGAAGTAACTACTAAGGTTGCTCAACCCTATAAAGAATATACAAACGCTTGGGAAATAGGTGTACTTTATGGACCACATGGTGCTCCAGACTTTTTCACAGATGATGATATCCAGACTTTTTTTGAAACACAGTGGGAAATTCATTATAACTCTAACAGAACAGGGGTACGTCTTATTGGCCCAAAACCTAGCTGGGCAAGAACAGATGGCGGTGAAGCAGGACTTCACCCCTCAAATATACACGATAATGCTTATGCAATCGGCGCGGTAGATTTTACGGGTGATATGCCAGTTATCTTGGGTCCTGATGGTCCAAGTCTTGGCGGTTTTGTCTGTCCAGTGACGATTATCAATGCAGAGTTATGGAAGATGGGACAACTTCGTGCTGGAGATAAGGTCAAGTTTGTTCCTGTTGAACATGATACGGCTATGCAGATGATTGCGGCACAAGATAAGGCAATAAACGCACATGAAACCTATGATGAGGGTAGCTTTCTTGCACCAAAAGAGATTGGTTCACCTATTCTTTACAGAGATGAAGGGAAAGAAGACTTGCCTTCTATCGTTGTCCGTCAGTCGGGCGATAGCAATATTCTTATTGAGTATGGTGAGATGCAGCTGGATATTGAACTGCGTTTTCGTGTGCATGTACTGATGGAAGCACTTAAAGAAGAAAAGATAGATGGTGTGATAGATATCACACCGGGAATTCGCTCTTTACAGATACATTTCGAGCCAAAAGTATGTGATCGTACCTTACTTATTAAGCGTCTAAAAGAGATAGAACTGACACTGCCTTCAATTGATGATATTGAAGTGCCTGCACGGATTGTACATCTTCCTCTTTCGTGGGATGATGAATCAACACGCGTGGCCATTGATAAATATATGAAGACAGTACGTTCAGACGCGCCATGGTGTCCAAGTAATATCGAGTTTATACGACGAATGAATGGTCTTGATAGGATTGAAGATGTCAAGAAAGTAGTATTTGATGCAAACTATCTTGTTATGGGACTGGGAGATGTGTATCTCGGTGCTCCGGTTGCGACACCACTTGATCCAAGACATAGACTGGTGACGACCAAGTACAATCCGGCACGTACATGGACCCCTGAGAATGCCGTCGGTATCGGTGGCGCATATATGTGTGTTTACGGTATGGAAGGCCCTGGCGGTTATCAGTTTGTGGGACGTACGGTACAGATGTGGAACCGTTACCGTCAAACAGCAAACTTCATTGATGAAAAACCATGGTTGTTACGATTTTTTGATCAGATAAAGTTTTATGAAGTCAGTGCAGATGAGCTGCATACCATGCGTGAAGAGTTCCCCCTTGGTCGCGTTGAGTTAAAGGTAGAAGAGACGACCTTTTCTCTTAAAGCCTATAAAGACTTTTTAGATACGAATAAGGAGTCGATTGATGTCTTTAAAAAGAAACAGCAAGGTGCGTTTGAGCAAGAACGTCAAATGTGGGAACGTACGGGACTGGCAAACTTCACAACACAAAGTGAAGACCATGAGATACAAAGCATGGAGCATATTGAAATAAATGAAGGTGCAGAAGCTGTCGAATCACCTGTTCAAGGAAGTCTCTGGAAGGTACTGGCTAAGTTGGGTGATGTTGTACAAGAGGGTGAAGTGCTTGCGATTGCTGAGTCGATGAAGATGGAAGTTGATATTGAAGCACCAGAACATGGAAAGATCACTCAAGTCTTGTGCAATGAAGGCGAAAACATTCAAGCCGGCAAGATGCTTTTTGTCATAGAACCGGTATAAAAAGAGGGTCTTGTGAAAACACACCTTCCCGTTATTGTCTTACTCGGTTCATCAGTACTTTGGGGGTTATCATGGTTGCCTCTGAAGGCCATTAATGCAATGAATATTGATGGGATTGCACTTATCTTTGTGGCCTACGCCATTTTAGCATTGGTACTTAGTCCTCTTTTGATAAAAGAGTTTTCTGTATGGAAAGAGCATAAAAAGGTGATGTTGCTTATCGCACTTTTTGGAGGAGGTGCAAACTTAGCTTTTACCTATGCTCTGATCAATGGTGAAGTGATACGCGTTATGGTTTTGTTTTATCTCTTACCTGTATGGGGTGTGGCTGGAGGACGTCTATTTTTAAGAGAAGATATTGACCGTTGGCGATACCTTGGTGTTTCTTTGGCAATAAGCGGAGCCTTCTTTATTCTTGGTGGTTTTGATGTGCTTGATGCCCCTCCATCTTGGATTGATGTGATAGCCTTGGTCTCAGGGCTCTTCTTCGCAATGAACAACCTTCTTTTTCGTGCGGCACAGAGCATACCCGTGAGCTCAAAGGTTGGGAGTATGTTTGTGGGCTGTTTTTCTCTTGCAGCTGTATTTTTACTTGCAGGAATAGAACAGTTTCCAAGCAGTGTGAACGTAAATGCTTGGTGGATGCTTGTTGCCTATGCTATTTTTTGGCTTCTTTTAGCGAATATAGGTTCACAATGGAGTGTGACGCATATGGAAGCGGGACGTTCTTCAATTATCATGATTATGGAGTTGATTACGGCTGTTATATCAGCGACCTTGATTGCTGGTGAGAGCATGTCACTACTTGAATACATGGGTGGGGCACTTATACTTACGGCAGCTTTTATCGAGGCATTTCGTACTAAAGATGATGAAATACCAAAAACTATAATTGAGTAAAGGAAAAATATGAATATTACAAGTTTGAAAAATATGTATACAGATAATACACTGACGCCTAGAGCGCTAATGACACAGATAAAAGAAAGCATCGAATCCCATAAAGATAATCCTATCTGGATATATACTTTGAGTGACTCTGAACTCGAACCCTATTTAAGACGACTTGAAGAGTCTGAGCCAAGCACTTTGCCTCTTTATGGTGTTCCTTTTGCGATCAAGGATAATATTGACTTAAAAGGCATTCCTACAACAGCAGCTTGCCCAGATTACAGTTATATTCCAAAAGCGTCAGCTTATGTAGTGGAACGTCTTATCGAAGCCGGAGCTATTCCTGTTGGAAAGAGTAATCTTGATCAATTTGCAACGGGATTAGTAGGAACACGCTCACCTTATGGTGCCTGTCGAAACAGCATAAACCATAACTATATATCTGGGGGTTCTAGTTCAGGCTCTGCTGTAAGCGTCGCACTGGAGATGGCAGTTTTTTCATTGGGAACAGATACAGCAGGCTCAGGACGTGTTCCGGCAGCCTTTAACAACTTGGTCGGACTTAAACCATCAAAGGGTGTACTGAGTACTTCCGGTGTTGTTCCTGCCTGCCGTAGTCTTGACTGTGTTTCTATCTTTGCTAACAACAGTGAAGATGCACAAAAAGTCTTTGATGTAGCCGCTTCTTTTGATACGGCTGATCCTTATAGTCGTGTGATGATAAATGAAGATAAAGAGATACCAGCAAGTTTTACCTTTGCCATACCAAAAGTAGATCAACTGAAGTTCTTTGGTGATGAACAGGCTGAGATTCTGTTTAAAAAAGCGGTGGAAGGCTTTGAAGCAATGGGTGGAACGGCTGTTGAAATAGATTTTTCACCGATGCTTGAAGCGGCCAACCTTCTTTATTATGGACCATGGGTAAGTGAACGTTATGTTGCAGTAAAAGATATGATTGAAAATAAACCTGAGAGCTTTATAGAAGTGACGCGAAGCATTATCGAATCTGGTAAGGGTAAAAGTGCTGAAGATTATTTTAACGCTGAGTATAAACTAAAGGCCTTTAAACGTCAAGCAGACATAATTATGCAAGATATTGATTTTGCTCTGACACCGACAACCGGTACGATATATACGATAGATGAGGTCAATGCCGACCCTATACAACTCAATACCAACCTAGGGTATTACACTAACTTTATGAACCTTCTTGATTTTTCAGCCTACGCGGTTCCGGCAGGGCTCAGGGAAAATGGTCTGCCTTTTGGCATCACCCTCTTTGCTGAAGCCTTTGGAGATAGAAAACTTCTAAGACTTGGGGACCAATTTATGAAAAAGGATTTAGATGTCTAGTACAATAAAAATAGCAGTTTGCGGTGCTCATATGAGAGGCTTACCACTTAACCACCAACTTACTGAACTTAATGCATGTTTTGAGAAGTCTACATTTACAGCAAAGGGTTACCGGTTATATGAGGTCCCCGAAAAAGTACCGCCACGCCCAGGAATGGTACGCGATACAAAGTGTGATACTGCCTTAGAACTTGAGGTGTGGTCAATGCCCCTTGAAAATTTCGGGGAATTCATGATACAGATAGCATCTCCATTATGTATAGGAAGTGTTTTACTTGAAGACAGTAGTACGGTTTATGGATTTCTATGCGAAAGTGATGCCCTGATAGAGGCAGAAGAAATCACAACATACGGAGGTTGGAAGAATTACTTAGAAAGCATATCGTTGTAATTATTTGAAAACTGTAGCGAGAATGTATCAGTAAAACTAAGTATACATAATAAAACTGTTACGTTGCTCCCGTAAATGCCTGTTTTAGTTATTACAGCCAACTCGGCTTATAGCTGTGCCATACTCTCAAAGAACCTTGTCTTAGGCCTTAATCAACCTACTTGTTTTCAATTGTAGCTGGATCGATTTTTTATATCTCTTCTACATCTGAAATATCATTTCCAGAAAGTGATTCCATTTTTGTTTCAACAATATCAAGGAACTTGTCTTTGCTCTTTTCATCCATGTTGTTTTGCAGCATCTCAAGTATATATTTAATGCCGTTAGCATTAATCTTTTTTACACTGGCAAGGTAGTGTACATATGCGATCATCTTCACATCATTGATTGAATAGAGTTTCTTCGAACTTTCAGCATGTTTTTGAGGCAATAGTTTTTTCTCTTCATACATCTTAAGTGTACGGGACTTTGCGCTTAACAGTTCTGCAATACTGCTTAAAGGAAGAATATCTTTTTCATTATCGAGTAAACCCATTGAATCCCTTTGAATATATGCAGAATTGTATTTGTTTATTTATTAAAACTTTATTGTTTTACAAAATATATGACACTTTAGTTTGTTAAATATGTAATTTTCTTACATAAGATATGTTGAATTTTTACATAGTTTGTGTCTTTTACTTACTATTAATATGTTTAATGTATGATTGTGGTCAAATTATTATAAGCCTTCGAATTAACAAAAAAATAATTACTTTTATAATGTTTTTTCAAGATTAATATACGCAGACTTTTATAGGCAGGATGGTTTAAGGGAATTGATGAGAATAAGCAAAAAAACTTTAAGTGAAGTCAAAGAGGTCGCTACTCAGTGGCAGTCATTAATCGATGATGAACGTGAACAATCAGAACAGACCTTTCATGACACAATGGTTCGCATGCTTAAAAACCCTATGAATAAGATGTTCCTTATTGAACTACTTGATCAGAGTTTTCGTTCACATGATCCAAAGAGGGTAGCCGATCAATTAGAATTTTTGTTTGACAAATATAAAGAGACCGATTTTTTTACGCCGGTTGAGGAACTTCTTGTCAGAGCATTTCGTAATATAGGTATTTATATGCCTAAGATCTCTGTTCCTCTTTTTATCAAATACCTTAGAAATGATGTCAAGAATGTTGTCATCTCCGGGGAACCATATCCTCTTATCAGACATATCAAGAAACGTAGAGCTGAAGGCACCCGTGTTAATATCAATATTATAGGGGAAATCGTTTTAGGAGAAGAAGAGGCAAAGGAACGTGTCAAAAAATATATTTCAGCACTGGAAAACCCTGATATTGATTATATCTCGATCAAGATATCGACGATCTTTTCACAGATCTCTCCTTTGGCCCATGAATGGAGTGTAAATCAAATATCACAACGTCTTGAAAAAATCTACTCGGCAGCCATACACAATACCTATATAGACACGCAAGGAAAAGAGACATCCAAGTTTATCAATTTGGATATGGAAGAGTATAAAGACCTTCATCTTACTATTGATGCGTTTATGCGGACACTTTCTCAAGAAGAGTTTTCCTCTCTTTACGCAGGAATCGTTATTCAAGCCTATCTTCCTGAGGCACTCGAACAAGTGAAAAAACTTGCTGTGTGGGCTAAGGAACGTGTAGCTAAAGGCGGAGCACCCATTAAGATCCGTTTGGTTAAAGGCGCCAATCAGGAGATGGAACTGACTGAGTCAAGCCTACGCGGATGGCCTTGTGTGACTTATGACAAAAAACAAGATACAGATGCAAACTTCAAGATAGTGATGGATTATCTTCTTGACCCTGATATCGCACCGTTTGTCCATACTGGAATAGCATCTCACAACCTGTTTGATCATGCTCTGGGAATGCTTCTGTCTAGAGAGCGCAGTATTGAAGACTATTATAGTGCTGAGATGCTTGAGGGAATGAGTGAGACAGCGTACAAGCTTTTGAAAAAAGAAAACATCAATGTCGTCTTGTATGCACCTATCGCTACACAAAAGACTTTTACCAATGCCATTGCTTATCTGGTAAGACGATTTGATGAGAACACTGCGGAACAGAACTTCTTACGGCACAGTTTTGGGTTAAAAACTGGATCGAAAGCATGGCAGACATTGCTTCAAAGTTATGATGAAGCTCTTATCTCAATGCCAAGTCTTCATCTTAAACCTTTTAGGACACAAAACAGAAATGTGGCACCTGTAAAACCGAAGACTGATAGCAAAATATATTCGTATAAAAGTGAAAGTGATACAGATTTTTCCTTGTCCCAAAATCAGGTATGGGCGGAAGAGATAGTTGAAAAATGGAAAAATATCGGTCTTTCTGGCGGATATAATGTCTCATCTGTTATTGCAGGAAACACCTTTGAGTCTACAGATGTAATAGGTGTGATAGATAAGTCTCAATACCATACGGAAACAGAAGTAGGCAGTTACATCAAAGCCACGCCAAAAGACCTTAAACTTGCTGTTGAGACCGCGAAAAAAGATCCTGATGGATGGAGACAACTTTCTGCTGAAGAGCGGCAGGAAGTTTTGATGAACGTGGCTCATGAATTTCGTAAAGACAGAGCTGACCTTATCGGTGTAGCAGCAGCAGAAGTAGGAAAGGTCTTTAGTGAGACGGATGTAGAAGTCTCTGAAGCAATCGATTTTTTGAACTTCTACCCTTATAGTGTCAACAAGATCAATGTCCTAGAAGGTGTGCAAACACAAGGCAAAGGCGTTGGTCTAGTCGTAAGTCCGTGGAATTTTCCTATTGCTATTGCAGTAGGAGGTATTGCGGCTGCTTTAGCTGCTGGAAATACGGTGATTCTCAAACCTTCCTCGCAGGCTGTATTATGTGCGTACAAGCTGTGTGAATGTTTTTGGAATGCCGGCGTAAGTAAAAATACGCTGCAGCTTGCACTCTGTGATGGACGTATGGCCGGAGAGCATCTTATCACCAACACTGACATTGATTTTACGATTTTTACGGGAAGTGAGGCGACCGCTTATGAGATGCTCAAGATTAGATCTGACCTGCATCTCAGTGCTGAGACGGGCGGAAAGGATGCGACGATTGTCACCGCCATGGCGGATCATGATCAGGCTGTAAAGAATGTCGTTGCATCTGCTTTTAGTAACTCGGGTCAAAAATGTTCTGCTACTTCACTATTGGTACTTGAAAAAGAGCTTTATGAAGATGAAGGGTTCAAACGGATGCTGGTTGATGCTGTTGCATCGATCGAAGTCGGATCAGTATGGGACCTGTCTAACCGAATCGGGACATTGGCCTCATTACCTTCAGGCAATCTTCTTAAATCATTGGACTTCCTTGATGAGGGTGAGAGCTGGTTGATAGCACCTTCGTATGCAGATGACAAAAACCCTTATATACTGAAGCCATCCATCAGGTGGGGAACAAAAAGTGGTGACTTTTGTCATATGAATGAGCTTTTTGGGCCAGTATTAAGCGTGATGTGCGCGCAAGACCTAAATGATGCTATTGATATTGTAAATGCAACGGGATATGGTCTGACTTCCGGTCTGGAAAGTCTTGATGAACGTGAACAGAAGATATGGAAAGAGAAAACACTTGCAGGAAATCTTTATATTAATCGCGGAACTACCGGAGCTATAGTACTCAGACAGCCGTTTGGAGGTATGCGAAAATCGGCAGTTGGCAGTGGGAAAAAAGCAGGCGGTTATAATTATGTGACCCAATTTATGGATATTGATTCAGAGGTAAATCCTACCCAAATCAGACAAAGCGAACTTCCTCTGCTTCAAGGGCTCGAAAAACTGCTCAAAGGATCACAGTACGAAAATGAAATTAAACAAAGTCTTGGCCTACTGCATTCTTTTGCGAGCATTAACACTGAAGAGTTTCAGCAGGAACATGATTATACAAACATAAGAGGCGAGTCAAATATCATCCGCTACCTTGGGGTGAAAAGCACACTCTTGCGTCTTGGCAATGAGGATACGATACTTGAGATAATCTGTTCATATTTTGCTGCAAAGATGGCAGGTTCGCGTGTTACGCTTTCACTTGATCTGGGTCACAACAGCAAAGTACTTAAATGGCTGAAGATCAACGCTTCAAAATTTATGGCAAAAGAAGATGAACTGATAGTAGAAGCCGATGTGACCTTTTTAGGTGTGATAAATCAATATGATCGGATACGAGTATTGAAACCACTAAATCAGATGGATATACTCTATAAAGAAGCATCTAAAACAGCCAAGCATATAACGGCTGAGCCATTCGTCTCTCACGGACGTATTGAATTGATGCACTACTATAGTGAGCAAAGTGTCTCTGACAGTTATCATCGATATGGTAATCTTGGCCTGCGCGGTCTAAAGAAAGGGTAAGTATGGAAATACCTGTATTAGTATCATTTTTTGCCTATATGATAGTCATGGTAGGAATAGGGTTTTATTTTTATTTTAAGACGGATAACCTGAATGATTATGTTCTTGGCGGTCGAGGACTTGGTCCAGGTGTCACAGCCCTTAGTGCTGGTGCTTCTGATATGAGCGGATGGCTTTTACTTGGATTACCGGGGATGATGTACTCAGATGGTATTGTAGGCAGCTGGATTGCGGTTGGTCTGATCATGGGTGCTTACTTAAACTGGCACTATGTCGCACGGCCGCTTCGTGTCTTTACGCATAAGCTTAACGATTCGATAACTATTCCCGATTATTTTTCCAATCGGTTTGAAGACAAAGGCAACATCTTGCGTGTGGTAACAGCGGTTGTCATCTTACTGTTTTATACGCTTTATACCTCTTCAGGTCTTGTCGGCGGTGCAAAACTCTTTGAAGCGACCTTTGGTCTTGATTATTCGACGGCACTTCTTGTGGGAAGTTTCATCATTGTCTCCTACACCTTTTTGGGCGGTTACAATGCGGTCAGCTGGACTGACTTTATTCAGGGAATACTGATGATGCTGGCTCTTGTCGTGACACCGCTTGTTGTCATATATCATATAGGCGGAGTGGCAGAGGGTCTGAGAATTATTGAATCGATTGACCCATCGAAGCTGGATATCTTTAGGGGAAGTTCGCTTATTGGAATCATCTCTTTGATGGCGTGGGGCTTGGGTTATTTTGGCCAGCCACACATCTTGGTGCGTTTTATGTCGATTCGTCATGAAGATGAGATGGACCGTGCAAAGGCAATCGGGATGAGTTGGATGATCCTTTCTATTGTGGGTTCTTTGGCAGTTGGATTTTTTGGTTTTGCTTACGTATATGCCGAAGGTGTGGATCTGCAGGACAGTGAAAAAATATTTATTACACTTTCACAATTATTGTTCAACCCTTGGATAGCTGGTTTCTTACTTGCGGCTATTCTTGCAGCCATAATGAGCACCATCGACTCGCAGTTACTGGTTTCTTCTTCCGTGCTTACACGTGATATCTATCAGGCTCTTTTACGAAAAGACGCTACCAACAAAGAACTTGTATGGGTGGGGCGTCTAACAGTTATCATCATCGCTGTGATCGCCTGGTACCTTTCCAGCGATAAGGACTCGAGTGTTCTTAAACTCGTAGCCTATGCATGGGCAGGTTTTGGAGCTGCCTTTGGTCCACTTATGATACTTTCACTCTACAAGAAGGATGTGACAAGATCTGGAGCTATTGCAGGTATGGTGGTTGGCTCACTCACCGTTATAATCTGGAAACAGTTAGAAGGCGGACTATTTGAACTTTATGAGCTTCTTCCTGGATTTATTAGTGCATGGTTAGCTATTGTACTTTTTAGTAAACTAGGAAAGTCTAGCTCTGAAGAGAGTAAAAAAATATTTGATGAAGTACACAATAGATTAAGTAAAAAAATAGAACAAATTTAAGGATAAGAAGTGAAACGACTTGTAATAAAAATTGGTAGTGCAGTTTTGACGGATGATGAAAACAAGATTGCCGATGAACGTATGCAAAATATAGTGAGTATGGTTGCAAAGCTTAGAAAAACATTCGATGTGGTGCTTGTCACTTCTGGTGCCGTTGCAGCAGGCTATTCAGCATTACCGATTGATAAGACTAAGCATATTAGTAAAAAAGCGATTGCGGCTGCAGGACAGCCGATCCTTATGTCAAGTTATAAAAACAAGTTTGATGTCTATGAGATTGATACAGGTCAGATCCTATTGACTGAGGATGATTTTGACTCACGAAGACGTACAATAATGTTTCAGGAGATCATTGACACACTTTTAGAAGATGATATCTTGCCTATTGTCAATGAAAATGATATCACCTCGACACTTGACCAGCTTTTTGGTGATAATGATCAACTATCTGCCAATGTTGCTCATGCAGTCGATGCAGACCTGTTGGTGATTTTAAGTGATATTGACGGTTATTATGATAAGAATCCTAAAGAACATGATGATGCAAGGATCTACAAGATACTCAGCAGCTTATCAGAAGATGCTCTTGCTGCTGATACATCAGCTAATAATGAGTTTGCAACAGGCGGTATCGTGACTAAACTCAAAGCCGCTGACTTCATGATGAAAAAAGGTAGAAAGATGCTCTTGTGTAATGGGTTCGATCTTAGCGCTGCAGAATCATTTCTTTTAGATGATGAACACAGACTTGGAACCCTGTTTGAGCCAAAAGTATAGTAAGTGAGTATCAGAAAACTAAGTATACATAGGAATACTATGACAATAGTCTTGATTTACTGACTTTATTAATCTGGCTTATGGCTATGCAACACTATCCCTCAAAAATATTTTTTCTTATGACTTCTTTAATTTTAATAAGTGCTAGTTTTCTGATTGGAGCAAATCACTCTCTTCTTATGTAGCTAGTTTTCTTTTTTAACTTATAAGAGCAGTTAGTATAAAAAAAATAGTGACGTTTAATTAAAAAAGAATTAATATGGAACATAAGTTTGTGGTAGAAAATATATATAAATGAACAAGAAAACATACTTTAGATAAAACATTGAATGAGAACTTTGTCAGAGATATAATAAGTAATCATTGTAATTGGTAGGGGGATAGTTATGAATATCGGTGTACCAAAAGAGATAAAAACAGAAGAGTACAGGGTCTCGATCACCCCCGCGGGTGTCAAAGAGTTATGTAAAGAAGGACACAGCGTTTATGTGCAGATAAGTGCAGGTGAGGGAAGCGGCTTTGGGGATGAAGATTACGCCAATGCAGGAGCAAGTCTGCTTACCTCGGCAGAAGATGTCTTTGAAATTTCAGAGATGATTGTTAAGGTCAAAGAGCCCATACCAAGTGAATATGAACTTTTTAAACAGAACCAGACACTTTTTACCTACTTACATCTCGCAGCAGATGAGGGACAGACAAGGTTCTTACTTGAAAAGGGTATACGGGCCTTTTCGTATGAGACCTTAGAGATAGATAGACGTCTTCCTCTTCTTGAGCCTATGAGTGAGGTGGCAGGAAAGATGGCTTCACTTATGGGAGCGGTACATCTAGGTAAGTACCAAGGCGGTGAAGGCGTGTTGATTGGCGGGGTAGTCGGTACCCAAAGAGCTAAAGTGATGGTGCTTGGTGGAGGAGTGGCAGGAAAATGTGCGGCTGAAGTCGCTGCCGGTTTGGGAGCAGATGTTACTATCTTTGATGTCAATGCCCAACGGCTTCATTATCTCAATGATGTTATGCCTGCAAATGTTGCGACAATGTACAGTAGCAGTGAAACCATAGCAACACATCTACCTGAATGTGATATTGTTGTAGGAACCGTACTTATACCTGGTGCCAAAACACCTAAACTTATTACAAGGGACATGCTGAAGGTTATGAAAAAAGGCGCAATTTTAGTGGATGTTTCTATCGATCAAGGAGGCTGTTTTGAGTCTTCTCATGCTACAACACATACCGAACCGACTTTTATACAAGAGGGTGTGGTTCACTACTGCGTAGCAAATATGCCGGGGGCTTATCCTCGGACTTCAACGTATGCGCTCACTAATGCAACGCTTCCTTATGTCAAAGGCTTGGCTAAATTTGGTGCGCAGGATGTGTGTAAAGCGATACCGGCTATGGTCTCATCGCTTAACACCTATGATGGCAAACTTTATAACAATCCTGTTGGGAAAGCTCATGGGATTGAGAGCTTTACTTTTAAAGTCTAGACTTAAACTGATTCAATTAGACAAGCATCTCATTATTGGCTTGAGCCCAACTTTCAGAGTTGTTTATAGGATATGAATCGTTTACAATATTTGTATTATTACACGTCATAGTGTCATGTGCTAGTATAAGGGGAGACACCCGACTTAAACCCTCTGCCAGCATTAATTCAATCACTTTATCATAAGTAAATTCACTTTTGATCTCACAGGCTTTTGGAAAATAACTTGAGCCCTCTGTCATTCCTGGAACTAGGTTGGCTTCCATAAAAAAGCATTCCCCTTTTTGATTTGTTTTGATATCGATTCGACCAAAATCTCTTACCCCTAAGCCCTTATAGGCATTTGTAGCCAGTTGTATCAGCTTAACAAGCATATCCTTGTCTTCTATCTTTTTAAGCTCTTCACTGTCATCTTTTTTCGCTTGTTGTCCTAGAATTCTTAGTCCATTTGTTGAAAGCATGGGTGTTATTTCCATAGGGGAAACGATTAACTCTCCATTGGATGTTTGTATCACTGCTACAGTAAACTCTTTGCCATCTAAATACTCTTCAACTAAGACTGGAAGTTTAAAGGTATTGTGCAATGACAAGACTTTACTTTCAAAGTCTGCAAAGTTTCTTACATAAGATAAATCGTCAATGCCGTTTCCATTTGCAGCATCTATAGGCTTTAAAAACAGTGGAAATAAAATTGGTAATTCTTCTTCGGATTTGTATTCTCCTGGTATCGCTGTAAAATGGTTTGCCGTTTTAATCCCTTTGTTCTTAAGGTGCAGTTTTGCAAGAACCTTATCCGAATCAAATTTTAAGGTCTGCATAGATGAGCCTGTATAATTTATTTTATGCTTGGAAAAATAATCAGATAACCAAAGGTCATTTTCATCTTCAAGTGAAAGGTACTTTACAGCTAGGACAACTAAATCCGGGTTTCTTTTTACTATTGTAAGCAAATCATTTTTTGTTGTACATATATTAAGTCTAATGTTATGACCCATCTTTGTAATGGATTTTAATACACTATTACAAGACTTTAGGCTTCCAAAGCCACTTTCTTTTAACTCTTCATTGGGTGTTGTAATAATTTCAATATTCACGAGTAGTTTTCCTTATGGGTAATGCAAAAAATTTGTAATAAAATAAAAAAGTGCATTGTGAAGAAGCCTAACAAAAATCTGTTAATGTTAATTTGAGTAGATCTAAGCTTAGTGAATAGGTTGTTTCAACATATAAAACATTGTAAAAACGAAGTCAGATACAGATCGAGTATTCTGATATTGGGTACAGTATATCTAAATTTTAAGAAATAAGAGCGATTAATATAAAATATTAATTTTTATAATTATTTTCTAGTAAAACAAGTTGATGAATTCTTTGACTTCACAACTTTTTAGCTTCATCTAAAAGCTTGAAGCCACGCTTCTTTAAAAACTAAACTGCTCTATTTGATTGTGTCAGTTTTGTTATGTGAAGGAAAGGTTTTTAGCATTTCGGTTATGACTTTGTTAAAGTAGTTACTGCGCTCTTTAGGGGAGCTAAAGTCGTGGGCGTCTTTTACATAGACGCTTCGCCAGAAGGTCTTTTTTGTCTCAGGATCAAGCATGTTGATATGTAATTCTCCTTGATCTTTGGTCGGTCTGTGGGAGGTGGCAATAGAAGTGCTTAGGCCACTTGAGAAACTTCCAAATCCGAAACCAAAGCTAACATCTGAGGGAACATCCTCTTTTATCAGGCTTTCAAAATTTATATGAAAATCTGCCTTATCTTCATTTGTGTATGTATAGCCTTTTAGTGTCATCTCACGGATGACAGCTTCACGGATGCGTTCTTGATTAAGGGTTATAGCGTCTTTTGAACTTGTTTTTTTAAGAGTGAAGCTCTTTAGCAAGGCAGTCTCAAACTTCGGGTCATAATCGATAGTAGGCTGTTTTGAGGAACAACCGAGTGTAAAAAATAATAAAACAGTTATTAAATATCGAAACATGGAGCATCCTTTTACAGATAATGATATCGCTATTTCACTTAACTCTGTCCATACACTTGTAGTTACAAGAGTGCGCTTATTTGCGATATTTCTTCATCATTTAGCTCGATATCAAAGCTTTTTAAGTCGTTTTCCATATGTTCAAGGTCTTTTGTTCCTGTGAGTGGAGTGATTCCTATTTGGTGCAGGTAGGCAAAAAAGACCTGTATGACATTTTTGTTGTACTTTCGTGCTAAGGTGAACAGCTCTTTACTCTCAAGTATATGAGGGTTGGCTGTTAAGCTCCAGAAGCTTTGGTAAGTGATATTGTGTTCTTTACACCACGCACGTATCTCTTTGTCGTAGTCGCTGTCTTGGTAAAACCTATTTTGAAGAAAACTTGGTTTTATCTCTGCTTCTTGATAAAGACGTTTTAACGTTTCTAAATCGTAGGTGTTTGAGATGCCCAGTGCTTTGGCTCCGCCTTCTTTGTATATCTTTTCCATAGCTTTCCAGACAGTGAGCAGGTCTTTAAAAGGAAAAAGCGGTGAGTGCAGGACAAGAGAGTCTAAGTAGTCAGTTTGTAGGTTTTTCTTGGAGACTTCAAAGGATTCTCCTACCTGTGTGCTTAGCTCTGCTTTTTTATCATAAGGGATGTTTAGCGGGTCTTGTCCAGCCATAGGCGTAAATTTAGTCTGTATAAAGAACGCTTCTCTTTTAAAACCTTGCTCATATAAGGTTTCAAGAGCATCACCTACACCCTTTTCGTGATAGTGTTTAGGTTGACAGGCCGTGTCAATAGCACGAAAACCGGCTTGAACCGCTTGGATGACCAGCTCCTTTGTCTGCTCTTTTTTCCAGGCAGTTCCGTAGATCAGTGGAGGAAGTTGCATTATTGTCCTTTGTCTTGCTTTTCTGTTGGGTTTCTCTGCCTTAAAAACCTGTCTGAAATAAGCCCTTGTAAAAAGGCGGCTATAAGAATATACAGACTCAGTAAAAGGGTGAAGCTCAGACCAAAATAACTTATCATCATCGGTATCCAAGGCAGCTTGATAGCGCGGGCATAAAAAAAGGCAATGATAAGACCGTTTTTTGCGCCGTGAAGACGAAAGTCTTGAAGTATGGGATACCAGATATAAGTAGAGCCATGACTCAAGACACCTCCGGCTATAGCAATGAACCAGCCTTTTTTCCCACTGTTCTCACCCAAATACCTTTGTATGGTCTTAGTGGGTAGAAGCACACTAAGCGCGGCGGTTAAAAATAGTACAAGTACCAAGATAGGTAGTATCTCTTTAAGTATTTGAAAACTCTTGTCTAGGGCAATGAGGGTCTTATCAGGCGAGATAAGAGCAAGAAAGCTATAGAGTATAATTGTCAAGGCTAAAAAGATATAAGAGAAACTGTTTTTCTTTTTTTTCATGTAAACAACCTTAGGGTAAATCCAAGGGCTAGAGCTATCACAAAGGCAAAGATAAGCGCTAGTAAGTTTCGTACTACAGTAAACCTAAGTCCTAAGACGGAAGCTTCAAAAGGCAGTTGGATCACACCCAAACTTACCCATGAAAGGATAAAGGCTGAGATAGCGTAAGTAGAGATACCTTCATCTATAAGCTCGCCGCCTATGATATAACTGATAATGGGAGGTCCCACTGAAATACCACCGCTTAGCGTACCTATAAGTGTATCGGCTAATATGTCACCTCTAAAAAGTGAATGTAACATTTCAGTAGTCACATAGGTCTGTAATAGTCCTACTAAGGCAACCGTGGCCAAGAGCATAGGCAGTATAGATAGAAAAAGCTTCAGTGCCTTACGCCATATCTCAAAAACAAGTCCGTTCTTCTCAGGTTTCATCATAATCAAATAATACGATAAAAAGAGAAAAAAGCTCCTTTTATACTAGAATTTATTCCCATTTTTACAGGCTGCCTGTTTTTTAGGCTTGTTACACCCTGTTCGTCTTTGTGACAATGTTACAATACTTCCAATATTGTAAGAGAAAAAGGAAAGAAATGGCTCACCCAAATGCCGGAAAAACAGCTCCGCAGGATATGCTTGAAGATATAGCGATGCTTATCTCTTTGTACTACATGCAAAACCCGGATAGTACAAAGACACAGCAGAGGGTTGCCTTTGGTACTTCAGGGCACCGTGGTTCATCACTTAAAAACAGTTTTAATGAAGATCATATCTTTGCTATAACGCAGGCACTGTGTGAGTATCGAAAGTCAGCGGGCATAGATGGAACGCTGTTTATAGGAAAGGATACCCATGCGCTTTCTGTTCCAGCTCAGATCTCAGCTCTGCAGGTGTGTGTGGCTAACGGGGTGAATTGTAAAATAGCCAAAGATGATGGATATACTCCTACGCCTGTTATCTCTTTTACGATTTTAGAGGCAAATAAAAACAGTCAAGCCCAATGTGACGGTGTTGTTATCACGCCTTCGCATAACCCTCCCAGTGATGGAGGTTTTAAGTATAACCCGCCAAACGGAGGTCCGGCAGACTCAGATGTAACGGACATTATTCAAAACAGAGCTAATGAGATATTGAAAAATGCACTTAAAGAGGTGAAAAAGGTCTCTTTTGAAGAGGTGAAAGAAAGTGCTTTAGTACAAGAGTATGACTTTATCACCCCTTATGTAATGGCCCTGGAGAGTATTATCGATATGAAAGCCATCAAAGACGCAGATCTTAAAATAGGCGTTGATCCTATGGGTGGCTCAGGTATAGACGTATATAAGAAGATTAAAGAGGTCTATAATCTTAATATGGACATTGTTAACACGAAGGTTGATCCAACATTTTCGTTTATGAGTTGTGATCATGATGGCAAGATCCGTATGGACTGTTCATCACCCTATGCCATGGCCTCTTTGATAAAACTCAAAGAAGATTATGATATTGCCTTTGGAAATGATCCTGACTTTGATCGCCACGGTATAGTCACTCCTAGCGTAGGGCTTTTAAATCCAAACCATTACCTCTCCGTAGCGATTTGGTATCTTTTCTCGCATAGAAGACAGTGGAGTGGTGACTTGGGCATAGGCAAGACCCTTGTGTCAAGTTCTATGATAGACCGTGTTGCTTCTTCTTTAGGAAAAAATGTTGTTGAAGTCCCTGTAGGCTTTAAGTGGTTTGTGGAGGGTCTATACAAAGGCAGCTTAGGATTTGGTGGCGAGGAGAGTGCAGGGGCCTCTTTTTTACGTCAAGATGGATCAGTATGGTCAACAGACAAGGATGGGATTATCCTAAACCTTCTTGCGGCAGAGATAAGAGCTAAACTGAACAAAGATCCAGGACAGATCTATCAAGAGTTTGAAAAAGAGTTTGGACAGTCTTATTATGAACGTATTGATGTGGCAGCAAGCCCAGAACAAAAAGCCATACTCAAAAACCTTTCTGCTGATAATGTGACTTCTAAAACCATGGCAGGTGAAGATATAACAGGTATCTTTACCCAGGCCAGTGGAAATGATGCGAAGATCGGTGGCTTGAAGGTACAGACAGAAAATGGCTGGTTTGCCGCACGTCCTTCAGGAACAGAGGATATCTATAAGGTCTATGCCGAAAGTTTTATCTCTAAAGAACATCTGCAACAAATACAAGACGAGGCCAAAGAGATTGTACGTTTAGCTATTTCTTAGTCTTGCAATCCTTCTAGAGGTGTATGTTCTGAAGAGATTATTTAGAATCAGCACTTTCAAAGACCTTCTTTGAAAGTCTAAGAAAGAGTATGACAGACAGACCTGAGGCACCAAAGATCATGGCCATAACCATCATCTGATAACGTGCGGCTATTAAGGGTGAGATGCCTGATAAGATCTGTCCTGTCATCATACCAGGAAGCGATACCAGACCTACGGCAAACAAAGAGTTTGTTATAGGGATAAGTGAGGCAAAGAGGGCGTCGTTAAAAGCGACCTCATAGCTCTGTTTCATCTTCAACTCTTTATAAAGCCGTTCCGCACTTAATGAAATAGCAATCATCGCATTGGCAAATATCATTCCCGCAAGAGGGATGATGTGATCTGGGGCAAACCAAGGCCTTAGGTCTAAAACAAGTTGGGTGATGACAATGAGTGTAAAACCTCCCCCTACGAAGATAGAAGCAAAGGCATAGGCAAAGAGCCGTCTTTGCAGGTGCGGTACGGTTCTAAGTGCTATCCACCCTGCCGCAATAAGCATAACAGTCAAAACACAAAAAACAATCCAACTCTGCTGCGTTTTAAAGATGTAGATTAAAAGATACCCAATCATAATCAGTTGAAGAATCATCCTCGCCATGGCATACAGACTAGTCTTATATTCAATTTTCTTAATTACAAAATAGAATATAACAAGTAAGGCGGGGATAAAAGACAGGAAAAGAGAAAATGATGATATCTGCTGCATAGATTTCCTTTCGGTATAATAGACATGTGTTCAAAGTAGCCTATTATAACAAGTCTTTACTATTTGCAATTTATGTGCGTGATTAAAATAAATAACAGTTTTTGTATAAAAATTAACCAAAGTTTGTGTGATTGCTATGCATATATAGAATATACTATTAGCAAGAAAGAGAGATGATATGAGTGAAAATAATTTAGTCGATATTATTATCTTTGGTGGTCATGGAGACCTTGCCTTTAGAAAGCTTATGCCCTCTATTTATCATCTTCATGCCCAAGGTCTTATAAGTAAGCAAAGTAGAATACTTACCCTTGATTATAAGCAGATGAGCTTTGATGAACACCTTCGTCTTGTACGTCAGAAGATGTTAGAGTTTGTACCTGAGGATGAGTTTGATGAAGAGGACTTTGCAGAGTTTTGTAAGGTCTTGGAACTGGTCAAGGTAGATATTACAAAATCACAAGATTTTAAAGCCCTTGCAACAAACCTTAATGCCTATAAAGCGCGTGAACGTATCTATTACCTCTCAACCTCTTCAGACTTTTTTGGTCAGATCTGTAAACATCTAGGAGAGTATGAACTTATCACTGATGCTTCCAGAGTCGTTCTTGAAAAACCGCTAGGACGTAACCTTAAGTCTTCACAACTTATCAATAATGAGGTACTGCAGTACTTTAGTGAGTCTCAGATCTATCGTATTGATCACTATCTTGGTAAGGAAACCGTTCAAAACATTCTTGCCCTTCGTTTTTCAAATCAGCTTTTCATGCCCTTATGGAATGCCAGCAATATAGACCATGTACAGATTACCGTAGCTGAAGATGTTGGAGTTGAAGGAAGGTGGGGTTATTATGATGAATATGGTGCGCTTAGAGATATGATTCAAAACCACTTGATGCAACTGCTGTGTTTGGTCGCAATGGAGCCACCATGTTCTTTGGACGCAGACAGTGTACGTGATGAGAAAGTGAAAGTCGTACGTTCTTTACGAAAAATACACGTGAGTGAGATAGAGAGCAAGACAGTACGTGCTCAGTATGAAAAAGGGGTGATAGACGCTCAAAGTGTGCCCGGGTACAAAGAAGGTGAGGGTGTTGAGCAGAGTACGACAGAGACCTACGCTGCACTAAGAGTAGATATAGATAATTGGCGTTGGAACGGGGTGCCGTTTTATCTGCGAAGCGGTAAACGCATGAAAGAGAGAAACTCAGAGATCATAATCAAGTTTAAAGAGGTGCCGTACTCTATCTTTGCCAATGGGGGAAGGTGTATAGAACAGAACACCTTGATCATCTCCTTACAGCCCAAAGAGAGTATCACTTTGAAGCTGATGAACAAGGTCCCAGGACTTAGTGAACAGATGAACCTGCAAAGTGTTGAACTTGAACTGAATGCTCCTGAAAAACAGAATCGAAAGTTTTCGGCTTATGAGAGGCTTTTACTCGATGTTGTCCGCTCAAACCCTACACACTTTATGCGTTTAGATGAAGTAGAAGCGGCATGGAGGTGGGTAGACAATATCGTACAGGCATGGGAAGAGAACCTTGTGCCTATGAAGTCTTATACCGCAGGGACAGAAGGACCTACCGCAGCTATTGCGATGATAGAAAGAGATGGAAGGAGCTGGCATGAAGGATAATAATATACGACAAAACTTTGTCTCAAGCGAGAGCCTTTGTAAGAGTATGAAAGAGCGTGTAGAAAACATACTGTTAAAGGGTATAGAAAAAAGAGGACGTGCAACACTGGCACTCTCAGGTGGAAACACCCCTAAACAGTTTTTTGAGTATTTAAGTGAAGCAGCCCTTCCTTGGGAAAAAGTGTATATTACCTTAGTAGATGAGAGATGGGTTGACGCAGACAGCAGTGATAGTAATGAGTATCTTGTGCGTAACTTCTTGATGAAGGACAGGGCTGAAAAGGCTAACTTTATCGGTCTTAAAAATGAGGCGGTACATGCCAAAGAGGGTGTGGAAAAATGCAAAGAGAGTCTTCTTGAACTTAAAGATGACTTCGATCTTGTTATCTTGGGCATGGGAGAAGATGGACATACTGCCTCTTTTTTTCCAAAGGCAAAAGAACTTAAAAAAGCCCTTAACAGCGGTGAAACCTGTGTGGCTATTACACCTCCTGAGGCTAGATATGAACGTATCAGCCTGTCTTTGTCCAGGCTATTAAAGACTAAGAATCTTTTTTTACACCTGCAAGGCAGAAAAAAGTTTGAGGTCGTTAATGAGGCCTTTAAAGAAGGAAGTATAGAAGAGATGCCTGTTCGCGCCTTTATACACAGAGAGAGTAAACCTTATTTGGAGATATTTTATGCTCAATAAACGTCTAAATGAGATAACTAACGAAATCATATTACGCAGTCAGAAGTCTAGAACGATTTACCTTAGGCGGGTTGAAGAAGCCATACATGAAGGACCAAATAGAGGTGCTTTAGGGTGTAGTAATCTTGCCCATGGAGTCGCCGCTTGTGATGCACATGAGAAAGAGTCTCTTTTAACACAGTCAAGTGAAAATATTGCCATTGTCTCTGCATATAATGATATGTTGTCAGCGCATGAGCCTTATAAGACTTATCCACCCTTGCTCAAGCGCACCTTGGCGATGAAAGGCGTGACGGCTCAGTTTGCAGGTGGCGTACCTGCGATGTGTGATGGAATAACACAGTCTCAACCAGGAATGGAACTTAGTCTGTTCTCACGCGATACTATTGCGATGAGTACAGCTATAGCGCTTTCACATAATATGTTTGATGGAGGACTATACCTAGGGGTGTGTGACAAGATTGTCCCGGGACTGCTTATAGGCGCGCTAAATTTTGGTCACCTTCCTGCTGTCTTTGTTCCTGCGGGGCCTATGCCATCAGGTATTTCAAACGCGCTTAAAGCGAAGGTCCGTCAAGAGTATGCAGAGGGAAAAGTAGATGAGAGAGAGCTCTTAAAAACAGAATCGGCTTCGTATCATTCTTCAGGCACTTGTACCTTTTACGGCACAGCAAATTCCAATCAGATGCTTATGGAGATCATGGGACTTCATATTCCCGGAAGCTCTTTTGTACAGACGAACACGCCATTGCGTGAAGCTTTAACTCAAAAGGCAGCTGAACGGTTGATGGAATTAACCCATCAAAGTGAAGGCTATATGCCACTTGGAAAAATGTTAGATGAGAAGAGTTTTGTAAATGCTATCATAGGGCTTTTAGCCACAGGTGGTTCAACAAATCATACCATTCATCTTATTGCTATGGCAAGAGCTGCGGGTGTCATCTTAAAGTGGGAAGACTTTGACGCGCTTTCAAAGATCATTCCGCTGTTATGTAAGATGTATCCTAACGGAAGTGCAGATGTGAACCATTTTCATGAGGCGGGCGGTATGGGCCTTGTAATATCTCAGCTACTTGGTGCGGGACTTTTGCATGAGGATGTCAATACCATTATGGGTAAAGGCTTAAAATTTTATCTAAGCAGACCTTATCTAAAAGACAAAGAACTTCATTTTGAACCTTGTGTTGCTGAATCCTTAGATACTGAGGTAGTTGCTTCTTGTGAAGCTCCTTTTTCTACTCAAGGCGGTTTAGCTGTTTTAGATGGAAACATAGGTCAAGCAGTGATAAAGACTTCTGCGCTAAAAGAGCAAAACATGGTTATCAAAGCACCCGCACGTATCTTTCATACCCAAAAATCCTTGGATGAGGCCTTTAAACAGGATGAGTTAAATATGGACTTTATTGCGGTTGTATTATATCAAGGCCCTCGTGCAAACGGGATGCCTGAGCTTCATGGTCTGATGAAGCCTCTTGGGGTACTTCAAGACAGAGGTTATAAGGTAGCTATTGTCACGGACGGGCGCATGTCAGGTGCTTCGGGCAAGGTTCCCTCAGCCATACATATGACACCAGAAGCCTTGAATGGCGGAATGATCGCCAAGATTGAAGAGGGTGATATGATTGAGCTGGATTGTTATAATGGAAGTCTTGAACTACTTGTTGATGAAGAAGTATTAAGCCAAAGAGATGTAGAACATCCAAATCTCAATGCAAATTATTCGCAGATGGGAAGAGAACTTTTTAGCATGATGCGTTCAAGTACAAATGGCGCAAATGAAGGCGCTTGCAGTTTTGCCTTAGTAGGAGAAGAATCATGTTAAGCGCCAAAGAAGTAATGCAGGTCTCGCCTATCATCCCAGTTTTAGCCATAGAAGATGCTTCTAAGGTCTTAGATATTGCTAAGGCCTTGCAAGAGGGCGGGGTAAATATCATGGAGATCACACTTCGTACCGATGCAGCCTATGAAGCGATAGCTGTAGTGGCTAAAGAACTTCCTTCTATGTGTGTAGGTGCAGGGACAGTCGTGAACCTTAAGCAGTATAAAGAGGTGAAAAAACAAGGCGCGCAGTTCATTATCAGTCCGGGAGTGAACGAAAGTCTTTTAGAATATTCTAAAAACAGTGGCATCACCTATATCCCAGGTGTTTCAACTGCAAGTGAGATTATGTTGGCACTGGAGTATGGTCTGTATGACTTGAAGCTCTTTCCAGCCAACATAGTAGGTGGAGTTAAAGCGCTAAAGGCCTTTAGCGGACCTTTCTCACAGGTTAATTTCTGTCCTACAGGTGGGGTGAGTCTTGAAAATCTTACTGAGTATATAGGCCTTGATAATGTGGCCTGTGTTGGAGGCACGTGGTTTTGTGCTAAAGAGCTTATTGATAAGGGTGACTATAAGACAATTACTGCCTTGTGTAAAGAAGCCTTGGAGGTGATAAATGAAGCATGATCTATTAATATTTACCGACCTTGATGGTACACTTTTAAATCATTATGATTATAGCTTTGATGCTGCTTCAATAGCCTTAAATCAGATAGCAAAAGGCAAGGTTCCTTTGATTATTTCTACAAGCAAGACCTTTACTGAGGTATGTAAGCTTCAAAAAGAGTTGGGTATAAGAGAAGCTTTTATCGTTGAAAATGGTGCAGGTATCTTTATTCCAAATGATTCTGATTTGGCAAAGGAAGACTGGCATAAGGATGAGAGAGAGTGGATAAAGGTCTCTCAAGCGAAGTCTTATCTGGAGTCTCGTCTGTTTATTAACTCTATGAAGGCAAAATACTCTATTCGGGGTTTTGGTGATATGGAGCTTAAGGAGATAATCAAGCTGACTGGCCTTCAGATAGACAGGGCAAAAGACGCCAAACGACGTGACTTTACTGAGCCTTTTATCATAGAAGACGAGAACTTGATACCTGCGCTAAAACAAGAAGCTAATGAGATGGGCTTTGATATTGTTCTAGGTGGTAGGTTTTATCATCTTATCACCTTGGGTTATGACAAGGCTAAGGCAATGATGACACTTAAGTCTTTGTATGAAAAGTGTTATGATAAAGCTTTTAAATGTGTGGCCTTGGGTGATAGCAGTAATGATTTTACAATGATACAAGAGGCAGATTATGGTGTCTTAATACCGAAGTATGATGGAAGTTATGCAAAGCTTGATACCTCAAATCTGATTAAGGCACCTTTTGCCGGGCCTAAGGGTTGGAATAGCTCTATTCTAGGGATACTTAATGCAGACTAAGCAGACACTACATGAACTCTTTGAAGCAGCTCTTGAGCAGACAGCTCCTTCAAACTTGATACACAAACAATGTCGAGTAGAAGAAGAAGTTTTTTATGTGAATGAAAAGAATTATAAGCTTTCAGATTATGAGAATATTCATGTTCTCGGTTCAGGAAAAGCGGCTTGGAGTATGGTTAAGGCCCTGTCTTCGTTAATTTCTTCTCATATCAGTTCAGGTGTGGTTGTCGCACCGATATGTGAAGGTGAACTAGAGGACATAGACTGTCTAAGTTCAGATCACCCTATACCAAGTGAGCGTAGTATCCAAGGTGCTCAGGCTTTGATAGATAACTTCAAAACACATAATAGTAATGATCTGTATATCTACCTTCTTTCAGGGGGGTCTTCTGCATTGATAGAACTTCCTGTTGAAGGTGTGAGTCTAAAAGAATTGCAGATGACGACGGATCTGATGCTCAAAAATTCGCTTAAAATAAATGAAATCAACACGGTTCGCAAACATCTCTCTTCTATCAAAGGCGGGCGTTTAGCACAATTTTCAAAAGCTCAGGGCTTGGTCTTGTGTATCTCCGATGTGATAGGTGATGATCTTTATAGTATAGGCTCGGCTCCTTTATATGCGGATACCTCCACTTATAATGACGCCGTTGACATTTTAAAAAAGTACGAGATTTATGAGAAGGTGCCTAAATCTGTACAAGACTATCTGGATGAAGGGTGTAATCATCTTCACCTAGAGACGCCAAGTTCTGTTTGTTCGCGTGTTTATCATGAGATAATCGGTAGTAATACCCTGGCAAAAGAGGCTGTTTATAAAAAGGCCAAAGAACTTGGCTTGGATGCTTGTGTGATTGACGAAAGCATAGCTTCGGATGTGTCTGAGGCAGTTGAGAAAATGCTTGATATTGCTATGAACTCAGAACATAAGGTTTTTATCTTTGGCGGTGAAACTACGGTCAAGGTAGAAGGAACAGGAAAAGGTGGAAGAAACCAGCATGCAGTACTAAGTATGCTTGAACTTGCTAAAAAAAGAGGTCTTAAGCTCTCGTTTTTAAGCGCAGGAACAGATGGGGTAGATGGTAATTCAGACGCGGCAGGTGCCTATATAGATGCAGACACCTTAGGCAAGGTTAATGAACTAGACTTGGGTATAGAGTCTAGCTTGAAAAAGAATGACTCGTATCATTTTTTTAAGGCCTTAGATGATTTAGTAATAACGGGTCCTACGGGAACAAATGTTATGGATATTGCAATACTTATAAAGGAGTAATAATGGCAGATTTTTTTCAAAACGGGGTAATAACCACCCTTCAAAAACTTGGCGACCGTACACTTGAGCAGATGGAAGAGGAGCTCTTGGAGCTCTCAAAACGCCGTAATATGGTCTTACTTCTTCCTGCCCTGTATTCTGAGTTTAAGACACCGGCAATGGCGAGTATTATTGAAGAATTGAAGTCCATTAAGTATCTTCATAAGGTCATCTTGGGCTTAGATCAAGCCAATGAGGAAGAGTTTAAAGACGCTAAAGAACGTCTCTCTGTACTTCCTTTTGATGTAGATGTGGTTTGGAATGACGGCCCAAATATCAAGGCCCTTTACAATGAGCTTGATGGGGCAGGTTTTTATGGACTTAACACTCCGGGTAAGGGCAGAAACGTATGGACAATTATGGGATATGGTTTGACTGACCAAGACAATTATGCCTTTGCCCTGCATGATTGCGATATTGTCAATTATAACCGTGAGATTGTAGCGCGTTTGTTTTACCCAATTGTACATCCGGCCTTGGACTTTGAGTTTAATAAGGGGTATTACTCACGTGTGACTAACAAGCTTCATGGACGTGTTACCCGTCTGTTTTATACGCCTCTGATCAAGGCATTTAAAAACACTATAGGAGCTAACCGTTATTTAGATTATATGGAGAGTTTCCGTTACGCACTCTCGGGAGAGTTTGCTTTTATTCGCTCTCTTGGACGTGGTATCGCGATATCTCCAACCTGGGGTTTAGAAGTCTCAACGCTTAGTGAGGTCTATAAAAACACATCAAACCGTCGTATCTGTCAGACAGAGATCATGGAGACGTATGAACATAAGCATCAAGAACTAGGTTCTAAAGATGAAGGCGGCGGCGTGTATAAGATGGCAACAGATATCGCTAAAACACTTTTTAGAGTGATGGCGCAAGAGGGCTATGTCTTCTCTGAAGCGACCTTTAAAACCCTTATGGCATCATATTTTCAAGAGTCACGTTTTGAGATCTCAAAATACAGTGCGCTTAGTAAGCTTAATGGTTTGGACTATAACCGTCAAGATGAGATCTCTGCGGTTGAAGCCTTTCAAACGGCTATAGAAGAGGCGGCCAAAGAGTTTTATAATGACCCGATGGGTATTCCCGCTATGTCTCAGTGGATTACGGTGCGTTCTGTTCTGCCTGAGTTCTCAAATAAGTTTTGTAAGGCGGTAAAGGAAGATAATGTCGACTAAGATCTGTTATAAAGAACACTCTATACATGAGCGTTTAGAGTTTATATACGGGAAAGAGATAGCAGCAGAGGCAATAACTGAACTTTCAATGCTCATCAATAAGTACAGAGAACTTATTACCTCTACTGAATATCACCTGAGTGAAAAAGACACCATCTTAATCACTTATGGTGATCAGGTACAGCATCTTAATGAAACACCACTGGAGAGTCTGTACGGTTTTTTAGATAACAACCTGCAGGGAAAGGTCAACTCTGTACATATTTTGCCTTTTTATCCGTATTCCTCAGATGATGGTTTTTCTGTCGTAAATTACTCAGAGGTTGATCCAAAACTGGGTTCATGGAAAGAGATTGAGCATATCTCGCAGAAGTACCGTTTGATGGTGGATGGGGTCATTAATCATATTTCTCAATTTTCGGACTGGTTTAAGGCCTATCTGGCCGGAGATGAAGAATATAAGGACTTTTTTACTGAGCTTGATCCATCAACAGAGCTATGCGCTGTTACACGTCCAAGAGCAACACCCCTGCTGCATGATTATGAAGATGCACAGGGCAATAAACGTTACATTTGGACTACCTTTAGCCGTGATCAGGTTGATCTTAATTATGCGAACTACAAGGTCTTACTGGCTGTGTTAGACGCGCTTTTCTATTATATATTAAAGGGTGCAACGCTTATACGGCTTGATGCTATCGCCTTCATCTGGAAAGAGCTTGGAACCGAGTGTGTACATCTTCCACAAACACATGAACTTATACAGTTGATGCGTGAAGTCTTGCATGAGATTGCACCTGAAGTTATCATCATTACGGAGACCAATGTGCCTCATGATGAGAATATCTCCTATTTTGGAAGTGGAAATGATGAGGCGCAGATGGTGTATAACTTCGCGCTTCCGCCTCTGCTTGTGCATTCTATGCATACACACAATACGACGAAGTTGACGAAGTGGGCAAAGAGTTTACATCTTCCAAGTGATAAGGTCTGTTTCTTTAACTTTACAGCCAGTCATGACGGTTGTGGTCTTAGGCCGGTAAGTGGACTCTTAGATGAGGATGAGATCAGTTCTATGGTCAAGAAAATTGAAGAAAACGGGGGACTGGTCTCATACAGAAACACTCCCGAGGGAGAGAAGCCTTATGAGTTGAACTGTAGCTATATTGATATGCTGAGCAGTTCTTCAGACTCAGATAATCTACGTCAAAAACGCATGCTCTTGACTCAGGCGGCTACACTTGCTATGCCTGGTATACCAGGTATTTACTTTCACTCCTTAGTGGGTTCTAGGAATTATCATGAGGGTGTTAAGCTAAGCGGTGTAAATCGTACTATTAACAGAGAAAAGCTTAATGTAGACCGTTTGAATGCTGAACTGAGTGAAGAGGGAAGCCTAAGGAAGGGTGTTTTTAGTAAATATCTTGATCTAATCTCTATTAGAACAAGAGAGAAGGCTTTTAATCCCTTTGTAGCGTTTGAGTTCTTAGACCTTCATGAGAGCCTGTTTTGTATTTATAAACGTATTAATGGAGAGTCTATCTTAGCCCTTCATAACTTTAGTGATACTCATGTGAAGTGTGCCTTGCCTGAGGATATTCCTTTAGAGCTAGATGAACTTATAGGTGATGTGCGTGTAAAACATTCAGGAGAGATAGTTATAGCCCCTTATGAAGTAATGTGGCTTAAATTTTAAATTAAAGGATAGAAAATGATTACAAAATGTTTATTCCCGGCCGCAGGGTACGGGACACGATTTTTACCAGCAACAAAGGCGATGCCAAAAGAGATGTTACCGGTTTTGACCAAGCCGCTTATTCAGTATGGAGTAGAAGAGGCTTTTGAATCAGGTTGCGATATTATGGCGACGATCACAGGACGTGGAAAACGTGCGATTACGGATCACTTTGATATATCTTATGAGTTAGAACATCAGATCAAAGGCTCATCTAAAGAGGGCATGTTAAGTGACATTCGATCTTTGATAGAAAAATGTACCTTTACCTATACCCGTCAAAATGAGATGAAAGGTTTAGGAGACGCGATTTATAAGGGAAAAGCCCTTGTAGGCGATAATGATCCTTTTGCGGTTATCCTGGCAGATGACCTTTGTGTCAACCCTGATGGAGACGGTGTCTTAACACAGATGGTTGATCTGTATAACAAGTACAAATGTTCTATCGTTGCAATTATGGAAGTACCTAAAAAAGAAGTGCACAAATATGGTGTGATTTCAGGAAAAGAGATAGAAGAGGGCATCTTTATGATTGACGATATGGTTGAAAAGCCTGACAATGATAAGGCTCCGACAAATATGGCCATCATCGGTCGTTATATCTTGACTCCGGATATCTTCGAAATTATCAAGGGAACAAAACCAGGTAAGAATGGTGAGCTTCAGATTACAGATGCTCTTTTAAAGCAGGCAAAAAAAGGGATGGTCTTAGGCTATAAGTTTAAAGGAAAACGTTTTGATTGCGGAAGTGTAGACGGTTTTGTAGAAGCAACAAACTATTTTTACAACCAAAGCAAAAAAGAAGAAGAACCCAAGAAAAAATAATAATGTGTTAGAAATATTTACTTTTCATGCCGCTATGGTCTGTTTTCTAAAGTTTGTTGTACTCTTTAGAGACAACAGACTTTTTTACAATGAACACCTTTTAATAAAAATAGAGGGCATTACTTTTCCCAATACGACTGCAAAAAAAAATCAAACATATTGTTTCAGCAACATCTATGCTGTTTTTTTCTAAACTTAAGGCTATATCTATACGTATGCGGGAGCCTTGATGTTTGAAGATGACAAAAGCACTTTGAAAGAAGATGTGACACTTTCTGATAAGGAAGATAAGTCTGTTAAAAGTTTTAGTGTGCAATGGTTAGAAGCACGAGGAAAACTTGACAGTTCAAAGTTAAATCTAGGTGAAACTCATTTCATAGAAAAACACAAGTCTCAAGCAACGTATTTAACAGAATTAGGCGGTGCACTTAGTGTAGAACTTGATGGGGCTTGGAATTACTTTATGAGTACCGAGTCACTTTCTTTGGATGCGTCAGGACTTGTAATAGACAGGGTGAGCATAAAATCTTCAGATGGCTTGGTTCATGAACTTGAGTTTGAGATACAGGTAAAAGATGCCCTTGCATCGGTGAGTTCAGTAAGGTATGAAAACCCTTATGAGAGTGAGTCTACTGCATTTTCCTTGGAGGAAGAAGGACCAATAGAAACATCAGGTATTGATGAGGCGGAAGAACCTGTTATCCAAGAAGAAATGAGTACTGAAGATGAAGAGAGTCTTGAAAAAGATGTTGTTCTTGATACTAACCGCAGTGATGCCGTAGAAGAAGAAGTTTTACACAGTGGTGAAGTCCTTGCAGAAGAAAATACTTTAAAAGATGCAGAAGATCACACGGATAAACTTTTAAAGGTTCAAGAACTTATGCGTCAAAGGCAAGAAGAGGCAGCCTTAAGTCGGCAACAAGAAGAAAAGAAGAAGACCTTAGAATATGAGAAAGCCTTAAAAGATGAACAAGAACATATGGAGAAACTTTTAAAGGTTCAAGAACTTATGAATCAAAGGCGAGAAGAAACGGCCTTAATTAGAGAAGAAGAGAAGAAGACCTTAGAAGAGAGTGTAAATGAAGAGGTTTCGCAAGACGCAAAAACCGCAGAAGATGAGACTGTTTTGGAAGAAGACCAAGTAGAAACTGAAGAACTTCTAGGAAGTCAGACCCTTATACAAAAGAGGCAAGAAGAGTCTGTCTTTATGGATGAAGAAGAGACTTTAGAAGAGCCTGAAGTTGAAGCCGAGAATACTTTCGAAGAGGAAACAGAAGATGTAGAACTTTTAGGGAGCCAGGCTCTTATGCAGAAGATAGAAGAAGCTACCTTAAGAACTGAAGAAGATACTACAGAAGTACCTGAAGAAGAAGTAGAAACTGTAGAGCTTTTAGGGAGTCAGGCCCTTATGCAAAAGAAGCAAGAAGAATCTATTCAAATGACTAAAGAAGACATTGTAGAAGAATCTGAAGAGGGACTAGAACCTGCGCAAGCGCATACGGACGATGACGAGATGCTTTTAAAGGTTCAGGCTTTAATGAATGCGAAGAAGACTATCGATACCAGTGAGATTGAGTTTACGGGTGGAGATGCTCCTTCGAAGAAAGAGGAAGTAAAAGAGCAAGAGGAAGAAGAGAATATAGCTGAAGAGCCTCAGACTATGCAAGTACAAGAGGTGGCGGAAGTTGACTCTTATGAGGAGTCCTCTTTAAAAGGGAAGATTGTACTTGATGAGGCTGATGGTTCAGAAGTATTTACAAGTTCATTTTATTTGGAAGGCTTTGTTTTGAATGCTGATGGCTCGCTTATTTATGAGCCACATAACATCACTCATGCTTACTTGTCAGAAGGTGAGACAGAGTCTTATGATTTTGAAGTTGAGGTGAAAGGGACAGGTTCTCTTAGACTAAAAGGCCGTATAGAACTTATAGTCACCGGATTGGATGAGGGTGTTGATTTGGACTTTAAACAAGGCCTTTTTTCTAAGGTTGAAGAGGTCCAAGAAAATGAGTACACGGAGATGTCTGTGGATGAACTATCTGCAACAAAGGATGACTTTATAGAGCATCATGATGAAGGTGCAGTAGAAGAAACACCGGAGGACACCCACGGACATTTAGCTGTTGTTTTTGATTCGCTTGAAGAGGGCGCTAGTTTACATTCAGATGGAACACTGGGCATAACTGTTTTGCTTCCAATTGGAGCACAAAACGGTGAGACTATTATTATTAACTCATCCGAGTTTATTATTACTGAAGCTGAGGCCGAAGCGGGGAAGTTACTTTATAGTGTTTATCCTGATGATGAAATTGAGGTAAGTTTTAGAGACAGTGATAATAATATCTCAGACTCTATAAGAGCCAAGGCTAACCAGCGAAGTCTTGAGATACTGGAATTTTTGGTTTCGCCTAAGCTAACAGGTGAGATTGGTGCGCAAAGTATGCATGCCGGTATAGGTGCACCATCTAATCCACAAGTCACTTGGGGAATATTGAATAAAAATATGCAGGTGAATAATTATGCAGAAAGTGAGTTTGGATCTCTTCATATTGATGGAGAAACAGGTGAGTTAGAATATAAATACCATGAACATTCAGGTCTTGATAAATATGGAAGCAGTGCGGACAACAAGTTAAATGAAAACTTTATTATTTTCCTTGGAAATGAACAGTATGCTGACTTGGAAGTCTCTCTTCATATTAAAGCTCAGAGTATACATGGTTACAGTGGTCATGAAATTGACAGTAGTACCATAGAAGAGATGAAGCTTCTTAAAATAGATAAGTCAAAAGCTGATGTCAAGACAGAAGACAATACAGAGATGATTCAGATGCTAGAGTCGGGACTAGAAAGTAACAAGGCAAAAATATCCAAGTTAATGTTAGAGATTTATGAGGCGAAGTCTACAGGGGCAGATGTGAGTGAGGCAAAGGAAAGACTTCATTCTTTAACGGATAAAAAAACTCATCTAGAAAACAAACTTAATTACCTAAAACAATAAACAAACTATTAAGATTTATCTTGAAAATTAAATAATAGGATAATATACACCTATATTTTTATGTGAGGTAAAAGATGTCAGTAGGTTTTTTCGCAGTATTTGATGATATTGCTATGCTTTTAGATGATGCGGCTATGATGAGTCAGGTAGCTACTAAAAAAACGGCAGGTGTCTTAGGTGATGACTTGGCAGTTGGAGCACAAAAGGCTTCTGGTTTTTCAGCTACAAGAGAACTTCCTGTCTTATGGGCTATTACGAAGGGCTCTTTTAGAAACAAACTTATTATACTTCCTATTGCTTTTTTGCTGTCAGCCTTTGCTTCGTGGAGCATCATTCCAATTTTAATGATAGGCGGTTTATATTTAGCCTTTGAAGGTGCTGAAAAGATTTATGAGTACTTTGTTCCTCATGAGGATAAAAAAGAGACGCTTAAGACCATGAGCGAGGCTGAGATCTTAGTCTATGAAGCCAAAAAGATAAAGTCAGCTATTTTAACAGACTTTATACTCTCTATTGAGATCATTATTATCGCTTTGGGTACGGTTTTAGACAAGGCTCTTCCCATACAGATCATCGTAGTCTCTTTTGTTGCGATAATTGCCACAATCGGAGTGTATGGACTGGTCGCCTTACTTGTCCGTATGGATGATATGGGTTTTAAGTTGATTGAAGTAGCTGGTGAGAAGAAGGCTGTCTTAAAGAAGATAGGAGAAGTCTTGGTTGCTGCCTTGCCTAAGGTTATCAAGGTTTTAACGGTGATAGGTACTTTAGCTATGCTTATAGTAGCAGGTGGTATCTTCGTTCATAATGTTCATCAAATACATGATGCCTTGCATTTTATGCCTGGCATTGTAGCCGAATTAGCTACAGGGATGATGCTTGGTGCTATTGTTTTAGCTCTTGAAAAACTGTTTATGAAGATAAAAAAGAGCCTTGTGAAGGCTTAGTGTAAAAGACCTTCTAACTCATCTAAGTTTTTAATAAAATGTTTTGCATGGCTAAAGTCATGCGAGCGTGTAAAGTGATTGTCTACAATAACACAGTCTATGCCAGCTGCATGGGCTGACTCTAAGCCTCTTTGAGAGTCTTCAACGACAATAGCCTCATCTTTTTGCCCTGCAAAGTTTTTTAAACCCAGTAGGTAAGGGTCAGGATAGGGTTTAGAACGCGGGTACTCACCACTGCATAAAACGAAGTCCATATGATCGGTTAATCCACGTGAACCGTGAATCAGTTCAAAGTCTTCACGTCTAGAAGAGGTGACGATACCCATCTTATATCTTTGCTTCAGCTCACCCAGTACTTCTTTAACACCCTTGATAGCTATATCTTCAGTCTGGATGTAGAACTGATAAAGTTCATTTCTCTTATCTCTTGCCTTTTCAATATCAACAGAGTTAAATCCTTCTTCCTCTGCTAATAAAAAAGCACTTTGCCCCTTTACCATTATTTCAAGATAGCGGGTTTCTGTGAGTTCAATACCCAGAGTGTTTAGTATCTCACAATTTGCTCTAAAATACCATTTTTCGGTCTCTACTAAGACACCGTCATTGTCAAATAATATATATTTTTTCATACTGGAATTATAGCAAATCAACCTTGCTTTATTAGACAGGTCTAAGGTGAGCTTTCTTACATTTTTGTCACCTTCAAAAAAGCCTGTGGGAGCTTAAGCTAAAATATACTTCATTTGCACTATTATTTATTACTGTTAAAAACAATGGATGATTAATGACCGAACATTTTTATTTTGCTAGACAAGCTATTTTAGATAGAAACGATACCATAATGGGGTACGAACTGCTTTATCGTGATAGTGAATGTAAAAGTAGTATTGACAACCCTCGTCACGCTACTGCCTCGGTTCTTGTTAATGTCCTAAATCAATCCGGACTAAAAAATATAGTGGGTGACAAACGTGCTTTTATCAATGTAGAAGACACTTTTTTAAGACATAATTTTATTGAATCTATTCCTGCAGAGACTTTTGTTTTTGAACTTACTGCAACGGGTACTATTGATGATAGAACTATTGAGAGTGTTCAGATGCTTTTTGCCAAAGGTTACCACTTCAGTCTTGACCTTGATTCGTATAAAAAGATGGATGCCTTAAAGAAGCTGCTTCCTTATCTCTCTTGTGTCAAGGTTGATACCAGTAGTTTTGAAGTTGAGTTTGTAAAAGCTTTTTTACATGAATGTAGAGAACGAAAGATTAACTTTATTGCTTCTAGGGTTGAAGATAAAGATGTCTTTAAAGCGTACAAAGAGGCTGGTTTCGATGCCTTCCAAGGGTATTACTTTGCTAAACCAGATATTATCAAGGACAAAAAACTTGATGGAAACCATATCTCTATATTTCGTTTGTGCAATAGGATACAAACAGGGGCGTCTATTACGGAGATAGTAGAGGATTTTGAAAAAAATCCTTCTATTATGCTTCAACTTCTTCAGTTCATTAATTCAGGTGCTTTTCATTTTCGCTCACGCATCTCATCAATCCATCAAGTCATCACACTTTTAGGAAGAAATGCCTTGGTTCAATGGCTAATGCTTCTACTGTACTCAAAAAACTTTAGTAATAACACTAAGTTTCAAAACCCGCTTATCTTAATGGTAAAGCAAAGAACAGACATCATGGTTGATCTGATGAAGATCATTAAAAAAGGCTCTTCCTCTCAAGATCAGAGTCAGGCCTATTTTGTAGGGATCTTGTCTTTGATGGATACGCTTATGCACGTTTCTTTAGGTGATGTACTTAATGAGTTTAATGTAGATAATAATATTCATGATGCATTGTTTGATAAAACAGGACTTTTAGGTGAATTGTACTCTGTAGCACTGGCTATTGAGAACTTTGACACGAATCTGATTGATGACTTTTTATACCGGCATGGTATTGATGCAAAAGACTTTGAAAAGTTGATGTTAAATGTATTCCATAATGCTACTGAGCTGGAAAGAAGTGTAGATCCCGCATAATCTTATCTACGCCTAATCCTGGTTCATTTGAAAGGTTGATACAATCTTTTTTTATATGAAAGGGTTCTAGAAGAGGGTGTTCTTTCAGATACAGAGGTGAGTCAAGGTCAGCCATACTTATATTCTCTTGTGAAAGTCCAAAATGTGCGGCTGCAAGTAAGGATATCGGTCCTTCTAACATAGAGCCTATCATACAGGTCTTGTCATACTCTTTTGCAAGTTTAGCTATCTTTACAGCCTCATAAATGCCCCCGCACTTCATCAGCTTGATATTGAGACTATCCATGACATCATCTTCCAGGAGTAATCGTGCATTATCAAAACTAAAAAGAGACTCATCCACTAAAACAGGCACAATGGCCTTGTCTTTTAGTTCTTTCATAGACTTAATATCTTTAGCTTCAAAAGGCTGTTCTATACACTCTATATTTTTAGTAGGTATATCTTGAAGCATCTGTAAACAATTTGCTAAATCAAGTGCCTGATTTGGATCAAGTCTGAGTCTGATTTTTGGGTTTATGGCAGAGTTGATAGACTTCAGCCTTTGGACATTTTTTTCAAGAGAGCCGTCAAGTTTGATTTTTAAGACCTCAAATCCTAACTCAAGAGCCTTAAGGGCCTCTTCTTTCATAATAGAAGCATCATTGACTGATACAGTAAGATCTGTTTGCAAAGAGGATGTCTTGGCGCCAAGGTAGGTATGTAAGCTTAGGCAAGCCTCTTTAGCCAAAAGGTCATATAATGCGATATCTACGCAGGCTTTTGCTTCAGGACTCGTATCTTGGGTATGAAGTATAGAAAAGATACTGTTATTATCAAGCTCTTGATTAAGAAGGACAGGGAAAATATTTTCTTGAAGGTCTTTCATGATCTGTTCATTTGTAGAGCCTGTAATAGCAGTTACCGCGCAGGCCTCACCATATCCGACAAGGTTTGAATCTGTATGGACCTTGATAATGATATCTTCTATCTCATCTACACGTCTAAGTGCGGTTATAAAGGGTCTTTTCAGCCCTATCTTAAGTCGTGATACTTCAAACTTGATTATTATCATACAAGCCATCCTAGAGCTTCTGAAAGTAAAAGGGCAACAAAGGTACCGATACTATACCCTAAAGAGGCCATAAGAACACCGACACCTACCAAGCTTTGTGCATAAGCCGCAGAAAGTATAGGTGCTGAGGCAATACCACCGATATTTGCCAAAGACGCCACTGAGATACTAAAGAGATCAAGTTTAAAAACCTTGGCAAAGACAAGCATTAAAAGAGCATGCACTAAAAGGATAAACAAGCCCAATAAAAGATAAGAGAGAAGTTCCAGGTTAAAATGTATATTGGCTCTTGAAGCGATAAGGGCTATTAAAAGGTAGAGCATTGAATTGGCGGTGGTTTGAAGGCCTCGTATCTTAGAAAGAGGAGAGAAAGAGAAGCCTATACCTAAAACAGTTGCGAGTATTACGGACCAGGTCGTAGTCGACGCAAAGAACTCTTGACTCAGATAGATACCTAAGACTTGAGAGAAAATAGAAACTGCTAAGGCTGACAAGAGTAGATAAAAGTATCCTCTATAAGAGAAGTGCAGGGCACACTGACTCTCAATTTGAATATCTTGTATAGGGTTGGCGGCTTTTGTAAATAGGTTAAACCTAGGTGCAAGGGGGACTAATAGAAGTAAAAACATTACCCACAGACTGTAATCGACAGAGTCAATAAGCATGGTGATGCCTATGGCTGATTCAGAGGTGTTGACAGCTGAGGCAACGGCCAACATGTTTCCTGTACCTCCCATCCACGAGCCTGCCAATGGAGCAAAGACTTCTATATCTTCAGCATTTAAAGAAAAGAAAACAAAACATAATATAAAGGCTAAAAAAAGGCTGGTCGTCGCAAGAAAAAAGCTTAAAATCATTTTAGGTCCAAGCTTTAAAAGAGAAGTCACCTTATTAGGTAAAAGCATCAAAAAAAGCATGGCAGGAAGCAGATTGCTTTTTAGTGTAGTGTAGCTGTGTGAAATGGCTTCATTTTTCTCAAACAGCCCCAGGGAGCTTAAGAACATGATAAGCATATACAAAAGTACGATAGGAGGAACATAGGCTGAAATCTTATACTCTTTTCGTGAAAGAAGCAGGGCAATAGAGGCTAGAATTGAGAGTACTAAAAGATAAAGAACAGGATTATTGATCATTCGTGTTCTTTTTGCAGTGCTTTAAACTGGGAAAATGTGCACGTAATTTTTGCATAAAGTTCTCGCCTGGGTCATATTTCTTGGTACGATAGTCCTTATCCTTTTCCAACCATAAGGTCTTGTCTGTACACAGCGAGTATTCATGGTGACCGATAAGGTGGTCTATACTCTGATGTCTGTTTTGAAGATAAGTGATAAGTTCTATGTTAGATTTTAGTTGAGCGGGAGTTAAATTATCGATACTTCCTTCTCCACCCACATTTTCTATACCAATAGAGTTGTAATTTAGACCAATAACATGTCGTGCCATCATTGTGTCCTTCATTAATCTATAGATATTGCCATCGGCGTCTATCATAAAGTGTGCAGATACATTAAGTAGGGAAGCTTTTTTGATCTGTGCTCTATCTTGAGGAAGCTTTGATCCTTCAAAGCGACTATATGAAATATCAAAGTCATTGACAGATGTCCAGTGAATGACAATAATACGGGGATTGATGGAGATGTCTTCTACATTCAGACCATAGCGATTAAGAATATACTCTTTTGTAAGCTCTATACGTGTCTTATCAAAATCTATAGGTTTGTCTATGATAGTAATGGCATATAGATTAAGAGTAAGTAGTAAAAATAGGATAACTTTCATACTAGCCTCGAATAATAATCTTAGATATTTCAGAAGGTGCAAGAACGCGAATAGGCGGCCCCCAATATCCTGCACCACGACTCACAAAAATCTGTTGGTCTTTTTTATGCTGATACAGACCTGCAAGATAAGGCTGGTCGACCATTACAAGCAAACCAAAGGGAAAGATCTGTCCTCCATGGGTATGTCCACTAAGCATAAGATCACAAGGATACTTTTTAATACGTAAGATACTTTTGGGCTGATGGGCTAAAACGATAGAAGGCAATTCAGGACTTATTCCCTCATAGGCTTTATCCACATCCATAGGATACTGACCGATTCTTTCACCTATTATATCAGTAAAACTCACAAGGTTAAAGCGTGCTTTTTTGTCTTGTATTAAAATATTTTCATTTAGCATAACTCTAATGCCTAGGCTTTTGATATGATCTATAATCTGTGTTGCACCATGGAAGTACTCATGATTTCCAAGGATAAAATACGTTGGTACAGATATGTCTCTTAAAGGCTCTAAATCATCTTTTATTTTACTAATATCATGGTCTATTAGGTCCCCTGTCAGTACAACAATATCAGGGCTTTCATCATTGGACCTTTGAACCATTTCTTTAACAAAAGCCTTTTGAATGGTTCTGCCCACATGTACATCTGAGAGCTGAATAATGACATAGTCTGAGCTGCCAAAGTCTTTGATATCGACATTGATAGTATTTAGTATGGGTTTTGACAAACCACCTTTTAAGCCCTTGAATAGGTAGCTGAAGGCCAGGATTAACATAGTGGTGTCAAAAAGAATTTTGATAAACTTACGGCGACTCTGTTGGTAAGGAACTCTCTTAAAGGTAGAAAGGTTTAGGTCATATATTACAGAGACGACAAAGAGTAGGAAAGTGATACCAATAGAGGCAGCAAGGAGGTAATATAATAAGGCCGAATGCACTAATGCATGTGTGCTGGCTTCAATGACAAAAAGTATTTCACCCAGCATTAAGATAGAAGGAAGAACAAAAGCATAGCTACTAAACGGACTGTGCAGTTTTTTGAAAAAACGTTTGTATATATAAAAGTTTAATATACCCATTACTGTTAAAAAGGCAAGAAAGAAAAGTGAAAACCTCATAACAGGGTGTATCCAATATCATGTGCATTTAAGAAGTTTGTAAAGTGTGAAAATTCTGTCTCTAAAAGTTCTGGGTTTTTAGAACTAAGCGAAAACTCAACGCTGGGGTTTCCATCATTCATCATAGGTAAAGAAGAGAGCTCTACCTCTGATGGAATCTTACTCATCAAATCTTGTATCTTGCCCTCACCACATTGGGCAATAAAACTTCTGGTATAGACCTGTATAGGTTTAGGAATGTATTTAGAGAGTATCTCCTGCATCATGGGTTGCGCCATCTCAGGAAAACCTGGCATAAAGAAGAAACGTTCTTGTAGATGAAATCCCGACATGTTATTAATAGGATTAAAAAGTAGACCAGCATCCTTTGGAAGATCTGACATACATATAGGATGAGGATAGGCACGTTCACCTAAACGAGCAATAATGTCTTTTTCAAATTGAGGATGTCTATAGAGTTTGGTGTCTGAAAACACATTAGCACTTAGTTGTCTTGTAAGATCATCAGGAGTAGAACCAATACCGCCGAAGCTTAACATAATGGCTTTAGGGTCATCTTTTATCATCTTAAAGGTGTTTTCTATCAAAGTACAATCATCTTTGATGGTTAAAGAAGCAAAGAGGGTAAATCCCTTTTTTTTGAGGGCTAAACTGAGATAATCAAAATGCTTATCCACACGGCGCCGGTTTAAGATCTCGCTTCCTATGATAACAGCATAGATATGGGGCTCTTGTATCACGAGGTGTCCTCTTAATGTAATGCAAGAAGTTTACTGTATTAAGATTAAAAAGAGTTAGGCTTGGTGAATGTATAAACAATCATAATAAGAACTTAAATAATAATATCAATTTATAATTCAATATTTTAAAAAGTTAAATAATGTTTAAATAGTAATATAAATGGTATATTGTTAGATAAGAAGTTTATATAGGGAATGACTATGTTTAAATGCAAAACCTTAGCAGAGATAGTGGATTATATTGAGGAAGATATTGATAATGAGAGTTTTTTAAATCATCTTGAAGATGGGAATTGGAAGAGTATTTCTTCAAAAGAGTTTGTGCATATGGTGCGCTCTTTGGCCTCTTCTTTTGAAAAATCAGGGGTTAGGAAGGGGACCAGTGTTGCAATCATCTCAGACTCTTCTCCTTTTTGGTTGATAGTAGATTATGCACTTCAATGTTTAGGCGCAGTATCCGTACCTATCTTTGCCAATATCTCTTCAGCTAACTTGAACTTTGAACTTGAAGATGCTGAGATTAAATATGTGTATATTGCTTCTCAAGAGAAGTTTGATGAATTGGAACCTTATTTGGGTGATATGTCTCTTGTTCTCATTAAAGATATCAAGGCCAGCGGAGACAATATTCAACCCTTTCTTACCTACTTGGGAAACGACGTCTTTTATACAAAACCAGAGATAAACCCAGACGATTTAGCAACTATTATCTACACAAGCGGTTCAACAGGTGTGCCAAAAGGGGTTGAACTCTCTCATAAAAACCTTATCACTCAGATTTTAGATACCAAAGAGTGTATAAATCTAGATGCTGATTTTAAGGCCCTTAGCTTTCTTCCTCTTGCGCATATCTTTGAGCGCATGGTTATGTCGTATTACCTAAGTTCAGGTATTTCAGTGTTTTTTGCAGATGATGTTAAAAACGTTGCCAACCTTCTTAAAGAACTTAAGCCGGACATTATGACTGTGGTTCCCAGACTGCTTGACAAGATTTACACAAAGATGCATGAAAATGCTTCACAAGCCAAAGGGATTAAGTGGCTCATAGCAAAGGCCGCTTTTTATAGAGCTAATACAAAAGATCCCAATACGCATGAAAATACCATTATAGATAATATTTTTGCCAAACTGGTATATGGAAAACTTCAAGATGCTCTGGGTGGAAACTTGAAGTATCTTATCACCGGTGGAGCACCACTCTCAGTACCTGTTTATAGTTTTTTTCATAATATCGGAATTCCTTTGTTTCAAGGGTATGGATTGACTGAAACATCACCTGTGATCTCGGTAAATACAGAAGCAAACAATAAAATAGGTACCTGCGGTAAGCCTTTTGCTCATGTAGAAGTTAAGCTTGCTGGCGATAATGAGCTCTTAATGCGTGGGGATTCCCTTATGCGTGGATACCATAAACAGCCTCTTAAAACCAAAAAGGTGATGGATGATGATGGATGGTTCTATACGGGTGATTTGGCTGAAATAGATGAAGAGGGTTATATCACCATACTCTCTAGAAAAAAAGAGCTCTTTAAAACCTCTACTGGTAAGTATGTCTCAGCTATTGCCATGGAGCAAAAGATTACAGCAAATAAGTGGATAGATTACGCGGTGGTTATTGCAGATAACAAACCTTATGTTTCTGCTCTTATCTTTATGGATGAGATACTGCTTGAGTCATTTGCACAGAAGAAAGGTCTTAACTTTCTTAGCTTTGAAGAATTGGTTCAACATAGACGTGTGCAAGCCATAGTGATGAATATCATTAAGAACTTAAATACCAAGCTAAACGACTGGGAACAGATACAAAAGTTTCATATCGTCACAGAAGAAGTCAGCATAGAGAGTGGTGTGCTGACGCCATCAATGAAAGTTTCTAGGGCCAAGGTGGAAGAGATATATAAAACAGAAATCGATAGCTTTTACAGGAGCGAGTCATGAAAGAGAGAATCGCGATAATAGATGGGCTTCGTACGCCAGTGGCTAAGGCAGGTGGTAAGTTTAAAGATATTCAAGCTGAGATGTTAGGTGCGCATATCGTTCAAGAACTTGCCCTAAGAGTAGGTCTTCCTTTTGAAGATTATGATGAGATTATTATAGGCAATGTATCTCAACCGGGACATGCGGCTAACGTGGCAAGGGTGATTGCACTTGAAGCCGGATTTCCTGATAAGACGATTGCTTATACCGTACATAGAAATTGTGCTTCAGGCATGGAGTCTATTACCTCTGCTGCTTCAAAGATAATGGCCGGAGACGGAGAATTGTTTTTATGTGGTGGTGTTGAGTCTATGTCAAACATCCCTTTGATGTACGGTGAAAAGATGACAGAGCTTTTTGCACAGTTTTTTAAGGCAAAAAGTCTTTCCGAAAGGCTCTATACTCTAAGCCATTTTAGACCTAAGTATTTAAAGCCTATTATTGGCCTGATGCAAGGATTAACGGATCCTGTATCAGGCTTAATGATGGGATCAACTGCAGAGATCTTGGCACAAGACTTTGGAATAGGTAGGCAAGAACAAGATGAGTTCGCTCTTGCTAGCCATAAAAAAGCAGAGGCTGCCATCAAAGCGGGTATCTTGAAAGAGGAAATATCACCTGTTGTGTATGACTTAAAAGCAGGGAAGATTATGGAAGATGATGATGGAATACGTTTTGGTCAAAATATGAAGGCTCTTGGTAAACTTCGCCCCTTCTTTGATAGAAAAAATGGAACAGTCACAGCCGGTAATTCTTCTCAGGTCTCTGATGCGGCCGCGGCAGTTGTTTTGATGAGTGAGTCAAAGGCTAAAAAAATGGGACTTGAACCCTTAGGATATCTATCGCATTATGCTTATGCCGGACTAGAGCCCAAACGTATGGGTATGGGACCTGCGTATGCAACAGCAAAACTTTTTTCTAAAATCAAGTTAAGCCTAAAAGATATAGATCTAATCGAGATGAACGAGGCCTTTGCTGTTCAAGTTATCGCTAATATCAAAGCATTCGAATCGAAGGCCTATGCTAATGAACATCTAGGCCGTTCAAGTGCACTCGGAAGTATAGATACAAATATCTTGAATGTTAATGGGGGTGCGGTAGCTATAGGGCACCCTGTTGGGATGACAGGAACACGTTTGGTTATTCATACACTCAAAGAACTTAGGCGACGTGGCAAAAACAGAGGTTTAGCGACCTTATGTATAGGTGGCGGACAGGGTGCATCATTGATTTTGGAGGTAGAGTAATGAAAGCTTTTGACTTTATTTTTGAACACGGTGTTGCCGAGCTTCGTTTTGATTTACAAGACTCATCTGTTAATATTCTCTCCTTTGAAGTTTTACAGGCCCTAGATACAAAACTAGATGAACTTAAAAAGGCTGAAGACATACAAGTATTAAAGATCACATCGGCTAAGGAAGGCATTTTTATTGCCGGAGCCAATATCTCTGATATTGAAAGTCTAAGAGATGAGGAAGAAGCTTATAAACTGGTAAGAAAGGGGCAACAGATACTTTCTAAAATCTCAGCCTTGCCTTACCCAACCATTGCCATCATAAACGGGGCTTGTTTAGGCGGAGGGCTTGAGTTGGCCTTATGTTGTGACTATAGGCTGGTAACAGAAAACTCTAAAACAAAAATTGGTCTTCCAGAGGTGAACCTTGGTGTCCTTCCTGGTTTTGGAGGAACGCAGAGGCTTAGACGTTTAACGGGTCTTTCTAAGGCACTTGAATTAATTTTGGGCGGTAAGATCTTAAATGGAAAGAAGGCAGAAAAATTAGGTGTCGTAGATGCTTGTGTACCTGTTGGTTATCTTGAATTTAAAGAAAAAGCCTTTATTGAGATGGTTCTGCAAAGTCCAAACAAGATACTGGCTAAACGTAAAAGTGGAAGTTTTATGGATAAGTATCTGCCTTCAGTCGTTTTCGCATATGCCAGAAAAAATGTGATGGCAAAGACGAAGGGAAAATATCCTGCGGCTATCTCAATCTTGGACTTGATGGAAAAGACGCTTAACAAAGAGATAGAAGAGGGTCTGGAACATGAAGCACGTGCCTTTGCCAAACTTGCTATTACGGATATCAGTAAAAACCTGATTGGTCTGTTTTTTGCCTCTGAAGCATTGAAAAAAGAGACTGGTACAAAGCGTAAGGCTAATCCTATACCAATTAATATGATAAACGTTATAGGTGCAGGAATTATGGGAGCAGGCATCGTTTTTCAGTTTTCTAAACTTGATAAGTTAGTACGAATGAAACTAAGACGGTATGAGCAGGCAGGCGAAGCGATGAAAAGCATTGCTAGGGTATATGAAGGTTTTATTAAACGTCGACGTCTGACTAAGTCAGAGGTTGGACAAAAGTTAGCACATATCTCTTATACGACAGAGTTTAACGGATTTGGGCATTGTGACCTAGCACTTGAAGCCATTGTTGAAAACAAAGAGGCTAAACAAGAGTTGTATGCACAGCTTGAAGAGATCATGGATGAAAAAGCGATTATCGCTTCAAACACCTCGTCTTTGTCCATCTCGATGCTAAGTGAAAAGATGCAAAACCCTGAACGTTTTGTGGGTATGCACTTTTTTAATCCCGTACCTCGTATGCCTCTTGTTGAGATTATTGCAGGTAAAAAGACTTCGGCTAAAACTATAGCTACTGTAGTATCTTTAGCCAAAGAAGCAGGTAAGACACCGGTTGTAGTAGGTGACTGTGCAGGCTTCTTAGTTAATCGTATCTTACTTCCTTATATCAACGAAGCAGTGAGAATGTTTGAAGAGGGCGCGGATTTTGAGCGTATGGATAGACTTATAGCTGATTTTGGTATGCCTATGGGTCCCTTTGTCCTAGCAGATGAAGTGGGCCTTGATGTCGGATATAAGGTAGCTACGGTCTTAGAAGAAGCTTATGGTGAAAGAATGAAGGTCTCAGAAATCCTTGATAGAGTGTATCATCAGATGAACCTCTTAGGAAAAAAATCCGGAAAAGGTTTTTATATACACAGTGGCAAAAAACGTCAGGTTAATGATGCAGTAAAGACCTTAGTCTTTTCAAAACGTGAGTTTGATGAGAAAGAGATTATTGATAGAGCCATGCTCATCATGGTTAATGAAGCGGCGATGTGTTTAGAAGAGGGTATTGTTGATAATGCGCAATACCTTGATATGGCCATGGTTATGGGTACAGGATTTCCTCCTTTTAGAGGAGGGCTTCTGAGATATGCAGACTCTTTAGGGATAGAGAGTATTGTTATTACGCTTAAGAGCTTGGCTAAACACCACGGTATAAGGTTTGAACCAGCTAAACTTTTAGTAGATATGGCAAAGAACAAAGAAGCTTTTTATGAGTAAAATAGATTAAAAGGAATCAACTATGGAATATTTAATTTATGTTTTATTAGCCGCTCTTATTGGAGCCTGGTATGTAGGAATCAAACTTGTTTACTGGGCAATAATCCTGGCTGTTACTATCTTTTTAGCTTTCTCTCCGGGGATGGTATTTTGGATTATTTACATTCCTATCAATATTATTTTAATAGTTCCAGATATTCGCAAAAATCTTATCTCTCGCCATTTGGTTGCTTTGATTAATAAACTGCACCTTATGCCAAGTATCTCTGAAACGGAGAAGGTGGCGCTTAGAGCAGGTACTATTTGGGTAGATGGGGAGTTTTTTTCAGGCAAGCCCAACTTTGATACGATCTTTAAAGAAGATTACCCTGAATTAAGCAGTGAGGAAAAAGATTTTCTGAACTCTCAAGTAGATACGGTCTGTGCTATGACAAATGATTGGGAAGTATTTAGAGACAGAGATCTGAATGCCGAGGTATGGCAGTATCTAAAAGATGAGAAGTTTTTTGGGATGATTATTCCTAAGTCTTATGGGGGTTTAGGTTTCTCCGCGCTTGGACACTCTGCAGTCATTCAAAAAATGGCTTCTCGTTCTCAGGTCTTAGCCATTACCACTATGGTGCCTAATTCACTTGGACCAGCTGAACTTTTAATGCATTACGGAACGAGTGAGCAAAAAGAGCATTACCTTCCGCGTTTAGCAGATGGTACAGATATTCCTTGTTTTGCACTGACTGAGCCTCTTGCCGGTTCAGATGCCACTTCTATTAACTCATACGGTGAACTCTTTGAAGATAAGGATGGAAGTATTAAGATCCGCCTTCAATTTGAAAAGCGTTATATTACCCTTGGGGCTATTGCCACGGTTATAGGCTTGGCCTTTACCCTTAAAGACCCTGATAATATCTTAGGTAAAGGCGTTGACCTTGGGATTACCTGTGCTCTTGTAAAATCGAGTCTCAAAGGGGTTAAACAAGGTCGTAGGCATGATCCTCTAGGCGTACCATTTATTAATTCTCCTATTGACGGCAAAGATGTTGTTATCGGTATGGATGATATCATTGGTGGAGAAAAGGGTATTGGCAAGGGTTGGTTGATGTTGATGGAGTCCTTAGCTGTTGGTAGAGGAATTTCGCTTCCTTCAACAAGTACAGGTGGAGTGAAGCTGGGTGCGCGTGTCTCAGGTGCTTATGCGCAGGTTCGTGAACAGTTTGGTATTAGTATTGGTAAGTTTGAAGGCATAGAGATAGAACTGGCTAAGATTGCCGGATTTACTTATATGATGGATGCTTCTAGGAAGTTTACCATCGGAGCTATTGACCAGGGTAAAAAACCTGCTGTTATCAATGCTGTGATGAAGTATCACTCAACAGAGACTTTTAGAGATGTTATCAATAACTCTATGGATATCTTAGGTGGAGCGGCTATATCACTTGGTGAGAAAAATCTAATTGCTCATGCTTATTTTGGTGCACCTGTTGCCATTACGGTCGAGGGCGCAAATATAATGACACGTACACTCATCATATTTGGACAGGGTGTTATTCGTTGTCATCCTTATGCGTATAAAGAGATAGAAGCCTTAGAGGATGGAAACCTAGATGCCTTTGATGAAAACTTCTTTAAACATGTTGGCTTTACTTTAAGAAATATGGTGCGAATGACACTGCTTAGTGTCACACGCGGGTATTTGCACTTCTCATCTCGGTCTTCTCTTATTGCAAAATATGAGAGAAAACTAGTCTGGTCTTCTGCTACCTTCGCCTTCTTAACTGACTTTGCCATGGGTTATTTTGGAGGGAGTCTAAAACAGAGAGAAAAAGTCACCGCACGTTTTGGTGATGTGCTTTCATGGATGTATCTGTTAACAGCTACTTTGAAGCGATTTGAGGTTGAGGGTAAGAAAAAAGAAGATGAAGTGTATGTACGATGGATGGGTGATTATGCCCTTCATCAGATTCAAGTCGCCTTTGAAGAGATAAGTCAAAACATTGACCGTTCACCTGTAGGGCTACTCTTTGCTTATCCTATTGGGATGTGGATGCGTGTTAATGCGCTTTCAAAAGCACCAAGGGACTCATACTCTAAAGCCTTGGCTTCAAAGCTTACTATTGATTCACGTGACAGAGAAGCACTAACAGATGGGATTTATATTCCACAAGATGAAAATGAAGCCTTTGCAAAACTAGAGCATGCCTTTAAGCTTTCCGGTAAGGCAGATAGTATAGCGCACAAGGTTAAAACGGAAGTAAAAGCAGGTAGGCTTCAAAAAGGTTCATCTACGCTTTATGACGATGCTCTGGAGTTAGATATTATCACTCAGGAAGAGTATGCTCTTATTAAAGAGGCCCATGATGTTAAGATTGAAGCTATAGGTGTGGATGATTTTACTATGAAAGACTACTTAAAACGAAAATAGTAGGACAAAGGTATTTAGATGGGTAACATTCTTTACAGCTCTAGTCATTATCTGATAAAAATGGTTGAATCTATACTTGAGACCAATATCCACATACATGGTCTAGAACATCTTCTTCATGACTCTCCTACACTCTTTGTTGCCAATCACTTTACCCGCTTTGAAACCTTTGTTATGCCTTATATTATTTACTCTCATTCAGACATGGAAGTACGTTCTTTAGCAGATCATTCTGTTTTTGTTGGGTATTTCGGAAAGTTTTTAAATAAGGTAGGAACTCTTTCAACCAATCATGAACGCCGAAATGAGATTATTCTCGGAGACTTGATAACGGGACGCAAAAACTGGATGATATATCCTGAAGGAGCGATGGTTAAAAATAAGAAGATAGTGAAAAACGGGGGATTTACTCTGGACTTTTTGGACGGGAAGGATACGATGCATACGGGTGCAGCAGTTTTAGCTATGGAGTCTGAGCTTCTTAAGCAAGAGTATAAAAAGGCACAACACGCAGGTGACATTATTAAAGTACGTAAGATGCGCGAGAAATACTTTATGAAAGCTAATGAAAGAGTCTCTTATAGAAATACGGTGGTAGTTCCTGTTAATATAACCTATACACCTATTAGAACAGGCGTAAACCCTTTGATGAGTATAGGAGATAAGTTTGTTGAGAAGATAGATGATAGAATAAAAGAAGAACTGGAGATAGAGGGGAATATACTGCTTAATTCAGAGATACATATTCGTTTTGATAAGCCAATAGATCTGGCTGAGTATTTGTACCATTCAAAAAAAGAGATGCAGTGTCAAGATGAAGAGTGCAGTAATATAAGTGATAAAGAGCTAATAGATTATTGCAGGCATGAACTTACGACAAGGTTTATGGATGCGGTATATAAAAATATAGAGATTAATTTTGATCATATCTTTGCCTTGGTATTAGAATATTATGAGAAAGGGTTTATTGGTCTTCATGAACTGAAGCGTGCTATTTTTCTAGCAGCACGAGATGTCGTCGGCTTAAATATCTTTCATGTTCACCACAGCATCACTGATGAACTTTATAAACTTTTAACAGATGAAGAAGACCCTTGGTTTGAGAGTGTATTGAACCTTAGTATAGAGCAGGGGATCTTAACCCATGTAGAAGATGAACTTTATAAGATAAACACAGAAGTATATAAGGATGAACATGACTTTCATACCATACGTGTAAAAAATACTTTACGGGTGATATTAAATGAGGTTTCTTTGTTTTGCAATATAGCGCAAAGTGTGAAAGAGAACCTCTTAAAAGACTCTCAGAAGATCAAAGATGAAGTCTTTCATGTGATTTTTAACCGTGATAAGAAAAATTTTAAAAATGATTATAATACCTTCTATTCAGTGATACGCTCCAAGCCAAAAGAGATAGGCACTCCCTTTGTCCTTTATGATCCAAAATTTACAACAGGCATAGTCTTGTCTCACGGCTATAAGTCTTCACCATCAGAGATAAAAGAATTAGCAGAGTATTTACATGCTCAGGGGTTTAATGTATATGGTGTAAGGTTAAGAGGACATGGAACTGTGAGTGAGGACTTGCGTGAGTGTACGTGGGAACAGTGGTATGATGATTTTAACCGTGGTTTTGCCGCTATAAGACAGGTGAGTAAAAAGCTCTTTCTAGTCGGTTTTTCAACAGGGGGTCTCTTAGCCATATTAGCAACGGCAAGAAAGTTAAATAAGGTAGATGGACTGGTCGTTATTAATGCAGCCCTAGAATTGCAAGACATACGGGTAAACTATGTGGTACCTACTCTTAATAAAATGAATGATTTCCTCTCTGTTTTTAAGGCTGATTTAGAGTATGTAGAATCTGAACCAGAGTTTCCTGCTTTTAATTATAAGCGTAATTATATTAAGTCACTTGATCAATTACGACTACTTATGCAAGAATGTCGTGATGCCTTGCCTTTGATTACAGCGTCTACACTTATTATACAAGGAGACAAGGACCCTGTGGTTAAACCTGAATCAGGACAGAAAATTTTACAGATGATATCCTCAGATAATAAGAACCTGAAAACTTTTGAAGCGGATCGCCATGTTATTGTTCTAGGTGAGGGTAATGAAAAGGTTTTTGAATCTGTATCCGAGTTTATACATGAACACTTGAATTAAACTTTATTATAAAACCTTAATGGGGAGAGACTGATGGCTGAAGAACTATTTAATTTTGCTGAAGATGAAGAACAAAAGGCCGTAAGTGAGTTGAGCTGGAAGATTCTGGTAGTAGATGATGATGAAGAAGTTCATGCCATTACTCGCGCAGTTTTAAAAGGGTTTGAGTTTGAAGGAAAAAGTTTTGAATTAATTCATGCTCATAGTGCCCAAGAAGCGAAGACATGTCTTAAAGAACATGAGGATACTGCTTTGATCTTACTTGATGTTGTTATGGAAACAGACCATGCCGGACTGACCTTTGTGGAGTATGTTAGAAATGAGATAGAAAATAAGTTAGTACGTATTGTCCTTCGTACCGGTCAGCCAGGTCAAGCTCCTCAACGTGATGTGGTTGTCTCCTTAGATATAAATGATTATAAAGAAAAAACAGAATTAACAGTAGATAAACTCTTTACTACTGTTATCGCTTCTATCCGTTCATATCGAGACCTTACCAATATTGAGCACAAGCGAAAGGTGATCGAGCAAAATAGAAAAGGCTTAAAGCACATTATTGATGCTTCTGCAGATCTTTTTGCAATACATTCTCTAAAAGAGTTTGCTAAAGGTGCCCTTGTTCAGCTTATCTCTATATTGAATCTTAATAAAAGCTCTTTATATCTTCAGGTAGATGGCTTGAGTATAACAAAGACAACCGACAGTTTCTGTGTTTTAGCAGGAACGGGTAGGTATAGTGATATAGAAAATGAGGCTATCCAAGGCTACATAGATGATGATTTAAAGAGTATGTTTGATAGGGTGATAGAACAAGAAAGATCAATGTTTTTTGATGAGGTCTTTATCGGTTACTTTAAATCCAGTAATGGAAGCGTGAATATGATTTATGTAGATGGTTGTGATGACTTGATTGATGATGATAAGAACCTCATTGATATCTACTCATCTAATGTGTCTATAGCCTTTGAAAATCTTTATCTTGATAAGGAAATCCTTGATACGCAAAACGAAGTGATTGAAACCTTAAGCGAGATTGTTGAAAATCGTTCTAAAGAGACAGCAAACCATGTTAAAAGAGTAGCAGCTTATTCATACTATCTTGCGAGAAAGCATGGTCTGAGTGAAGCTGAGGGTATGGTTCTGAAATATGCTTCACCTCTACATGATGTTGGTAAAATAGGTATACCAGACAGCATCTTGTTAAAAGCGGGTGCCTTAAATGATGAGGAATTTGAGATTATTAAAACACACGCTACCATTGGATATAGTATCTTGAAAAACTCGAAGCGACCTATTTTACAAGCGGCTGCAACAGTCGCACATGAACATCATGAAAAATACGATGGAACAGGGTATCCCCGAGGTCTAAAAGGTGATGATATACATATATATGGAAGAATCCTAGCCATAGCCGACGTTTTTGACGCTCTGTCACAAAGACGGTGTTATAAGCAAGCATGGGAACTTGAGGATGCTGTTAATTACATGAGAAATCATAAAGAGAGACACTTCGATCCAAACTTGATTGATCTGTTTTTTGAGGATATGGATTATATAGAAGGTGTCATGAACGAGTTTTCTGATACCACGGCAGTATAAAAACTACAGCCCAAAAAGGCGTTTGAGTCTTACAAGGTAATAGATAAAACTTAGATATGAAGGTTGTTCTTTGATAGATAGAACATCATCCATATAAAGTGGAAAAATGAGAGATGCTAGAAGGGATGCTTTTTTTGTGAGACTGTCTTCAAGTTTTAAAGAAAAGAAAAACTCCATCCAGCGAAAACCGTCTTTTTTAGGTTTTAGTATATAATCATCTGCGTGCAGGGACAACACCTTCATGTAAAGATATGAGACCTTTTTTCCTTGCATTAATCTTTGTGTGCTTTTATCAAGTATATTTCTTTGATACTGCTTGTTGAGTATCAATAAGCCCAAGAGATAAGCACTAAGATACCCTTCCTCCATAGCCATATCTAGAAGTTTGTTCCAGTCATAAGTTGTACAATATAATTCATATAGCCTGTTTATATCATTCATCCATTCAATACGTTCAAACCTATGTTTCGCAGCATGTATACAGAGATATAAAAACTCTTCTTCTAGGGGAAGAGAGGAGAGTTCTGTATTTTGAAAAGGCAAGGTTATACTCTGTTTAAATAGAGCAGGTATATTGGATAAGCCTTCATGTACAGACTTTAAAAGCTTCCAATGCAACTCTATAACAACACCTGTATCAGGGTGTATAAATGATATATCTGAAGATTTTTTAAGTATAAAAGGATGAATGAGTGCACTGAGGCTCTTTTCGTTTTGATAGCCCATATCTAAAAGTGTGCTTGAGATCTCTTGCAAGTCATCTCTTTTGGCCAAAATATCTAAGTCGCTAAAGGGACGAAGCGCTATATCCTTATAAGCATGCTGGGCAAGAGCAGGACCTTTAATAGGAAGAATACTGATACCTTTTTCTTTGAGTAAAAAGACAAGCTGTAAAAGTTGTGCAGACATAAAAAAATTAGTGTTTTTTATCTCTATCGTATACTTTTTAATATCATCATCCATAAGAATTTTAGGATATTTACAGAGTTCTTGATACACTAAGGGAAGAACCCCATTGGCTAAGGCTAACTTCAAAAGATGTTTTTGGCGGATCCCCTCATCAAAAAGTGTAAGTATCCTGCTTGAGGAAGGTGTGATTTGAGAAGCTTCGATTAAAAGCTTGAATTCATTAGAGTTATTTGTCAAGATACTTCTATGAGCTCATGTTCTAAAAGCGTGTCTAGAAGGGAATCTAAGTCCTTATGTAACTGTTCTGGCTCGACCTCGTACTCTTCTAAAATACGGTTGCATGATTCTTCAACAGAACATTTTTCTTGAATGCTTTTTAAAAATAGACTTGATAGTGAGTCAAGGCCAAAATGCTCTTGAGAACGAATGTCTAGTAAGATAGCTTCAGAATCAAACTCTTGAAACATAACATATGGGGATAAGGATATCGTTTTGTTTAAAATCATAATTTGACCCCTTCTTTAGAATGTTGGCATATTCTTGCATACACTTCATTAAGTCTGTCTAAATCCCAAGGGATAGAAAGTTTATAGATAGGAACCTTAGATGCAATTTTCGCAATGAGTTCAAAAGACCTTGCTTTATTTAGAGGGAGGGTAAAGTCAAAGTTATATCGCAAGACCTTAAAGCTATCTATACCTTTAAGTCGTGTAAAACGAATCTCATCATTGGCATCAACAGACTCAAGCACATAAATAACATGCAAGTCTGTATCTTCAGTGATAAAGTTTTCCACTTTTTGACCCAAGTCTTCCATCTTTCGATAAGGTCTATGATAAGGGTAAGAAGAGACACACTTTATATTTTGTGAAGTATCATATAAGCCAACTCTGTCATCGGTGATCATAGCATGTCCTTGTTGTATGAAATAATCTGTCAAGGTAGACTTCCCACCATATGAAGGGGCAATAAAAAGAACAGGTTGTGAATCAATTTCAACTCCACCTGTATGAATAAACTCGTATTTTCTTTCGACTGTGAAATAAATTGGAAGCAAAGTATGCAAAAACCAATACTCAAGAAGTATAATATTTGTATTTTGTGACTTGTCATAATAGATTATAGAGCTTCCTTTTTCCCAAATGAACGTGACAATATCTTCAACAATGAAACTCCACATCTGTTTATCAACATTCTCATCAAAGGAACGATCAGTTGTTAGAAAGACATTGCGTCCCTGGTTCTGGTGGTACTTGATAACATGAGGATAAGGAACTGACGATGTTGTGTAGGCTTTGAAGTTTAGTACAGGAAGTTGTTTAGATGCTTTTGTTTGTTGGGTGGTTAAATAGTCAAAATCAATAGAATGTCCAAAAGCCGTCATAATTATAAATCACTTTTATTAAAAATATGTTGTTGTATTATATCGTATATCTTTGTTTTAAAATATTTAAAAATATTTTTCATTTACCATTGGTTAACTTTTTTAAACTTAACAACAGTTTCTTTATTATAAAATGAATGTATTCAAAATTTCTTAATCAAGGGGAGTCCGATGAAAAACGTTTTACAAAATGAAACATGTGATCAATCTCGTCGTAAAGTACTTAAGAAAGCATATGTAGCTCCAGTAGTTGTCGCTTTGGGGGCGATGACTCTGTCTTCGCCGGCTGAAGCGATGTCAAGTAAAGGTGGTGGATCTTCTTCTGCTGGAAATGGATCTCGCTCATCTAAGCAAAAACGCAGTACAGAACGTAACCAAGCAAATAATGGGTCGTCTTCTTTACAGCAATATGACAGATAGGGAAATGCTCGCAATTCTTTAAGCAGTAATTAAAGGGCAATGGCTCTTTAATGTACACTGTCTCTCTTTCTCTTTCGTAAAATAACATAATTAAACCTTCTTTAATTGTTAACGTATTAGGATGCGCTCATAATTTTCATTGGGGGAAATAAATGGGTACAGATAATAGATATAATGAATCTCGAAGAAAGCTTCTGAAAAAAGCCTATGTGGCACCAGCGATGGTGGCACTGGGTTCAATGAGCTTAAACACAAACCTTAATGGTTCATCTTCACTTGATAACGATGGTTGGTGTAGAACACGTATTCAGCAAAAAGACTGGAATGCAGCCAAGGCGTGGCACAATAACAATAAAGCATCTTTTACTCAGACACAAGAGAATTTCCGTCATAACTCAAAGCATGCAGCGACTAATGCATGGAACAGTGATAAATATGATACTGGAGTTGACTATTGGCTTGCTAAACGTGACGGTAGCGAGTGGACTTGGTAAGATACTAAGGGCTTCTGTCCTCTTAATAATCCTTCAACACACAAGCTTTCCTCGCAGGTCTACAAATACATACATAACCTGTACATATTCTAAACATAATCCAAGAAAATCATTGTTTTTTAAATAATTTCACTAAAATCAAGTTAGAATTCAGAATATTTCTATACAATTTAACATTCTAAATTTAGGAGAATATAAATGAAAAAAGTTCTTGTATTTCTTGCAGTTCTAGGTCTAAGTACAGCAGCAATGGCTGACGCATATGCTAAATGTGCTGGTTGTCACGGTGCTAAAGGTGAAAAGAAAGCTCTTGGTAAATCAAAAGTTATCTCTGATATGAGCAAAGCTGATATCGTTGCAGCTCTTAAAGGCTACAAAGATGGTTCTTATGGTGGTCCAATGAAAGGTCTTATGAAAGGTCAAGTTGCGTCTCTTTCTGATGCTGACATGACTGCAATTGCTGAGAAAATCGGTAAGTAGTAAGTCTTTATAAATAGGTCTTAGGACCTGTTTATACCTCTTTTTAATTCCTCATATATTTATATTATACACCCTGAGATAAAAGGGAATCATCTAATCCTTCTAAAATATCTCTTCCTTTTTTCGATACATCATCAAACCTTTGTAAAGATATTGCTGAGTTGTTTAATTTACTTTCAATAATTTTATGTAGATTATGAATATCATGACTACAAAACTTTGCTAATCTCTCTTCATCCATGCCAAAGATAGTGTTAAGCTCTTGATTAATATGAACAATTTCTTGAATGAGCTCTAATGATTCATTTCGTGCCTGAACAAACTCTATTGAGTCTTGCAGGTAAACCTTCATATCTTTGATTTCTATGGAGCCTATAGAAGAGAGCATTTGCTCATACTCTTTAAGTTTTGTGTTGAAGTGTGTAGAGTCTATAAAGTTTTGTAGCTGAGTCTTAAAAGAAGGGTACTCGAGATGAAAGTCTTCTTTCATCTTTTAATCGACCATTTTGGTGATAATATGTCTTTGCAAGTCTTTATTCTTGATACCCATTTCAATAGCTTCAGCATAGATTTTCGAAACTTTTTGTGAGTTCTTATGATAGTCAAAGTGAGGAAAATGGTTTTTCCATGCATCTTGAATGATTTGTTTGGACACCTGCTCTATAAGCCAAGATTTAAAAAGAGAAAAACTTGAAAAAAGTAAGATAGTAAAGACAATTGATAAGATGATCAATGCATGACAGTCAATTTTTGCTAATTGTGTGTGAAAGATAAAAGATGGCGGCGTAGCAATAAAAAGTACAAGCGCAAAGTAAACAAAGTAAATACGGCCTAAACGTGTATGGAAGCCTTTCATATTGTATTCTAAGTTCATTCCATCATTATATATCTTATTGGCATGCATCAACTCTTTAAAAAGCATAGGTTGCTCAGATATTTTAAAGACAAAGGGAACGATTTTAGTGTGTACAAAGGCTTTAATAGGTGAAAGAAGGCTCATTTTCTGTATTCCATAAATTATATTTCTTGTATTATACTGTATAATCTCGGAAATATTTTTAACAAAAGAGGAGTTCTTATGGCAAAAGCAAGTGCACGTCATATATTAGTAGACAGTGAGGAAAAATGTTTGGCTTTAAAAGCTGATATTGAAGCAGGAAAAGATTTTGCAGAAGTTGCAATGGAAAATTCATCATGCCCATCAAAGGCACAAGGTGGAGACTTGGGTGAGTTCACTCCTGGCCAGATGGTTCCTGAGTTTGACAAGGTCTGTTTTCATGAAGCAGTCGGTGAAATCCATGTTGTTCAAACACAGTTTGGATACCATTTAGTGGAAGTTACTTCACGTTCGTAAGCTCTTTTTTAAGAGTGATATCTTGGTCCTTAGTCGGGCTAAGACTTTTAGTCCATCCTTTGCATACCTTCCTTCATGGTACAACTTGCTTATTTCATTCAAGCCTTGAAACCTTTTTTCATCTGCTTGTACGCGTAATAAAAAATCATACATAGTCTCATCAACTGAGCGTTTAAACCCTTCCTTTTTAAGTAGTCTGATAAGTGGCATCATCTCGCAAAGATAGAGGTCTTGACATCTTCTTTTTTGAAAAAATATAAACAGACTGAAGCATAGTAATATAAAGACTAAAAGTGAACCTATGAATTTCAATAAAAAGACAGTGTTATTAAGAAGGTCTTTTAAGATAGCTCTCTGCTTACTTCTATCATATTGTAAAATCCATGTATTGATAAGATAACGGGTGTAGAGATAGTGTATATTGATCTGCTTGATAACATTGGCAAGTCTTGAATCTTTAAAATGTGCATTTGTGTAAGAATTGGAGAGTCCTCTGTCCTCTGGGGCTATGATTTTTGAGGCCGTTGCTGTAGGCTCAAACCTTACCCATCCTTTACCCTTTAAATACAGTTCTACCCAAGCATGGGCATCTGCTTCCCTGACAAGAAGGTAATTGTTTATGGCATTTGATCTGTCTGCCCTGTATCCGGTGACTATGCGCGAAGGAATACCGATTAAACGGGCAGCGGTAGCAAAAGAGGAGGCAAAATGAACACAATATCCTACCTTGGACTCAAGCAAAAAGGAGTCAAGTGGATGTTCTAAATCAATAGGTTGTGGTTTAAGTGAATAAGCCAACTTTGATCTTGCAAAAAAAGAGAGAAGTTTTCTTGCCTTTATTGTGTCATCTTCTAAGAGGCCAATCTCTTGTTGAAGCTTCTTATAGATTTGAGGGTCTCTGTTCTTATCAACTACAAGTGCTTTGCTTAAAGCTCTTTTATCCAAGGTATTGGTTTTATAGTTTAAAACAGAGCTTCCTCTATATTGAAATATCTCAAAAAGGGGAAGGTCTGAGAGGGTGATATAGTCAGTATCTATAGAACTTTTTTTAGGCGTGTTAAGAGGCAAATCTAGCATATATAACCACTTTTTTTGATGAGGGTAGAGTTTGATATTATAATTAAACACATGTTCTGCTTCTAAAATAGGTGCAAATTTTATTTTTTGCCTTGGAATGCCTACCCACTCTTTTCCTTTATCTATATACAGGGTCGAACCTCTAAAATATAAGTTGTTACCAGAGGGCATGTTTTTTTCAAAGCTTACCTCCATGACCAGTTTGGAAGAGGGGATGAGAAGGGCATTGGAGTCAAGAAACATTTTTCCATCATGCCCTGTTCTTTTGGTGTCCTCACCTTTAAAACCAAAACTTGCATCTTTATATGAGATGCGTGGGAAAACAAGAAAAAGTAAGACCACTATAGGCAGAGCAAAGAGGTAAAGAAGGGAGTTGATACGCAGTGTACTTCTCAATGAGCTTTTCATTTTGTCATACAGAAGTAAAAATGTGAAGGAAAAAAGTGTAAAAAGTGCGTAAAAGAGCATCTCTAAGGAGTTGTAAAAAAAGAAAGAGAGTATCATTAACATGGAAGGTGATAAAAGAAGATAGATATTTATCTCTCTAGTAAGTCTTTGTAGGATGACGGCAAAACTGAGTATGGAAATAAGTAAAGAGATGAAGACTAAGAGTCTTGAAAAACTGGAAAAGTTTAACTCCGCAAAAAAACTCAGAGCTATTGCAATCATACCTGCAAACATAAAGCTGTAGATAATGAGCTTAGAGCTTTTCTTTTTGATAATAAAAACAAGTCCCACAAAGATGTAAATAAGCATAGGAAGTTTCAATAAAAAAAGATGAGGAATAAAAGCTAGAATAATAGCTATATCAAGAAGTGCAAGCCTGCTTAACCTAGAAGAGGGCAAGAAATTGAAGAATCTCATGATGACTCCTAGATTGTGAATTAAGTGAGGTCGATGGAAAATGCATAGTATAAGCAATCTTTCTCTTTTCGCACTCTATAGCCCAAAGGCATAATTGCGAGAGCCTTTGTTCATTATCTACACCTGCTTTAATGAAATCAAAATTCAGGTGCCTTGTCTTTTCTAAAAGCGTAAACTCTTTTGCCATAAGTTCTTGTCCTTTGGCCAAGGAAGGCCAATAGATAAGGCCTAAGGACTCTCCTTCCTTAAAACTACGAATTCCCTCAAAATCATCAAACTCACCTATATAAGAGAGATGCTTAGAGGTATAACTGTCTAAACTTTCACCCTTAGGCTCAGGATAGACGATGACCTGGTGATGAAGGTCTATCATCTTAAATAATATCTCATGAGGCAGTGGAAAATGACACCCTAGTTTAAATAAGGGTAGAGGTGTGGAACCACGCTTTTTAGGTGTGAACTCTAGATGTATATTTTGTGCTTGTAAGGCTTTAAGTTGATTGACAAAGACATAAGAGTCTTCATTACTACACTCCAAGGAAAAACTGTCTCTGTCTTCACTTGGATTATAGAGTTTAAGTGTATAAGATGAGTTTTTATTTGCAAAGATGTCTTGCGCATTAAGAAGAGAAACTTCAAGCTCATAAAGATTAAACCTGCCGATGATACTTGAAGCACCTGCGAGTGAAAAGATAAAGAACATCATAATATATACAATATTATAATTATGCATATAGGCTAAAAGAAACAAACCGATAATGGCCAAAACCAAGTATATAAAATACTTAGTGGGTCTGGTGTCTATGCTTCTAAGAATCAGGATGAAGGTATGAAAGTATCTCATCTGCTATTTCAGTAGGTGTTTTTGAAGTCTCTTTGGCTTTGAGTCTATGCGCCGTGACAAAAGGAAGTAAAAAGTTGATGTCAGAGGGAATAACATAATCTCTTCCTTGGATTAAGGCCCATGATTTTGAAAGTTTAGAAAGGGCAATGGCTCCACGCGTTGAGAGTCCATTAAGATACAAGCCGCTCTCCCTGGTAAAATGAAGCATCTCTTGCATGTAATCAAGCAAGGAATCAGAAATATGCACCTGTCTAGAAGCTTCTTTTAGTGTGTTAATAACTTCAATATCGATGCTGTGTAAGTCATCTAAGCTGAGCACTAAGCTTTGTTTTAAGATCTCACGTTCGGCTAGTTTGTCAGGATAGCCCAAGGAGAAAGAGATAGCAAAACGATCCAGCTGAGAGCTTGGCAATTCAAAGGTTCCAACCTCTTCAAAAGGATTTTTAGTTGCCATTACAAAAAACGGATTAGGAAGTTGAATGGTCTTGGTGTCAATACTGACTTGATGCTCTTCCATAGCTTCAAGCAGAGCAGACTGTGTTTTAGGAGTTGCGCGGTTTATCTCATCTGCGAGTAAAAACTGTGAGAAAATAGGACCGGGTTTAAAAGAAAATGCGGATATCTTTGTATCAAAATAATTAACCCCCAGTATATCACTTGGAAGAAGGTCTGAAGTAAATTGAACACGCGAGTACTGAAGGCCTAACACTCTGCTAAAGACCTTGGCTAAAGAGGTCTTACCTACACCAGGCAGGTCTTCAATTAATATATGTCCATCGGCTAAAAAGGCACATAAGGCAAGTTTTACTTTTTCTCTTTTGCCTTTTATCGCCTTCTCAACTTCATTAATGATTGTCTCTATATGTGTTTGCATAAGAAACATAGTAGCATAAGTTTTAAGCCGATTTAATCAACTTTCGCTATTATTTCGAAAAATAAAGGCTTAGTATGTTTTTTGAACCAGGTTTTATGGGCACACGTGCGCCTATGTATTTAGATATTGTGGGTGTCTTCTTCTTTTTACTTCCATTTTTACTTTTTTTCTCTATTCGCTACGCAGTAAAAGGGGATATTAAAAAGCACCTTTATTCACAAGCAGGCATCTTTGTTATGACACTTGTTTTTGTGGTTGTGTTTGAGGTAGGTATGCGTTTACAAGGTGGGTTTCAAGAGTATATGAAAAACTCTCCTGTCAATTATAACTTTTTCATCACCTTCTTAGTTATTCATATCTTAGTAGCTATTGCTACCTTTAATCTGTGGTCATATCAGCTTATCACCTCGGTAAAAGGTTACAGAGCAGGGACATTAAAGGTTGGCACAGGGGCTAAGCATAAAAAGTTGGCAAAGATCCTCATTGTAGGTATCTTTGTTACTATAGCTCAGGGTGTAGGTATCTATTACTTTTTATTTGTACTTTAAGCCTCAGTGAGCTGCTGGAAGTTTCCAAGCATCTCTCCTTCTCCCGTTATATCTCTTAGTCTATAAATCTCTTTATTATCTATTAAAAACTCTTTTATAGTTTTAAAGCCACCTGTCTCAAGCATAGCTGATGATGTCTTTTTCTCAATAAGAAGCAACATTAGACATAAGGTAGAGGAGGCAAACTCAGGAATAAAAATGTCTTCAGACTTGACAATATCATCCATAAAGTCAGTAAGTCTTTCAATTCCTGAGGCCACGTTGACCAAAGGGATGTCACAATACCCGCTAACAAGTCGGCTTAGATCCTCTTTACTTTTAGGACGTACATACTCTGTCTCATCAAGTTGACTCGCGAGCATATAACGACCAATAGCATTGTCGATAAAAGGTAAAATATTTTCTTCTGCGATTTGGGTGTCGGCATCGGCCAAACTTAACATGGTTATTTCAATCTCAAGTGCTTCTTGGACTTGATAGTTCAGTAGACTTGCTAGTGCCTCAGGTTTCTTGTTGAAAGGAACATTTACAAGAACAGCAGACAGACGTAAAAAGGCATCTGCTTCAATAACACGAGGACCTTCTGGAAACATCTGCTCATCAAAATGTAAGCGATGGTAGATTGAAAAGAGTTTTTCACCCTTGTCTTCAGTTGTAATAAGCATAGCCTCGAGCTGAAGACCTTCAGATTCTGTCGGTAGAAGAAGTGAAAAATAATTTGTTTTATGCACTAACTCAAGATTAGGGTGCATCTCTTGTAAGAGCTTAAAGGCAGGTACAATATCAGGGTTATACACTGTAGGATGAGATAAGATAAGTTTTTTTAGAAAGCTTCCCTCATCAGGGATATGAAAGAGGCCATTTATAGTATTTGTATTTTGCATGGCGTATTGTAGAGAAGATTGGTATAATTGCACCTTACAAAGAAAAAGGTAGAAATATATATGAATTTTACTAAGAAAATAATTGAAATAGCTTTAATAGGAACACTTTTTACAGGTTTTAGCGGATGTACAAAGATAGCAGAGCCCGCTAATGTGATGAGTGTGGATGAAGTGGCCCTTGATGGATATGACCCTGTTGCGTATTTCGAATCTTCTAAGGCTATAAAAGTTGGCCTTGAAAACAGTTATTCCCACCTTGGACTGCAATGGTATTTCCAAAACAGTGAAAACCGTGCAAGTTTTGAGGCAGACCCTCAGGCTTATATCCCTCAGTTTGGTGGTTTTTGTGCTTATGAACTAGCAGATGAGAACCTTGTCTTAAGTAATCCGGAGTTTTGGTATATTCATAATAAAAAGCTTTATCTCTTCTCAGATGAAGATGCGAAAAATGAGTGGTTTGAAAATATATCTCTTATACTTCCACAAGCACAATCCCAGTGGGACTTGCTCAAAAATCCTAGTGAGGAAGAAGAATTTGAAGAGGTTGATGATACTTTTATGAAAGAGACAGCTGACTAGGTAAAAAAACTCTTTATTCTATGATCAAGCCAAAAGCTTGGCTTGAAAACACTCCCTTGTATAAATCCCACATGACCACCATTGTCGCTTAATTCAAGTTGGACGTATGGAGATAGTTGATCTTTTGTTGGCAAAACAGAATCAGGCATGAAGGGGTCGTCTATAGCATGTATCATCAAAGTAGGTGTTTGTATCTCTTTTAAAAATTGTTTGGAACTATTTTTAGTATAGTAGTCGTTAGCATCTTTAAAACCGTGCGCAGGTGCAGTGTATATGTCATCAAACTCGTATATACTTTTAATGTTCTTAATGACTTCTGATGTTAAACCCCACTCAGATTCTAAATCATATTTTTTTGCCTTGCTTAGCAGACTCTTTTTTAAGCCCTTAAGCAGATATTTTTGATAAACCTTGGCAAATCCCTTACTTAAATGACGTGTACATATTTCAAGTTCCAAGGGGGCACTAACACAAACAGCAGATTCAAGAGGTGAACGGTCTTTATAGGTACTCAAAAGCTTTAAAAGCATATTCGCACCCAATGAATAGCCAATGGCATGGAGTTTAGCCTGGGGATGTTCTTTTTTAAGTGTTTGAATCAAAGAATCAGCATCACCCGTTTCTCCGGCATGATAAGAGCGTTTGGACTCATTGGTCTTCATGCCGCAGCCTCTAAAGTGCATAAGAACACAAAGGTGTCCAGTCTCACTAAGTGTTTGCATAAGTCTTTGTATATAGTGTGAGTCAATTGAACCACCTAATCCATGAAACAGTACACTTACATGCTCAAAGGTTTTTGATTTTGGGTTCTCACTGTAGACAACCTCTGTAAAGTCACCGTCTTCAAAATAGAAATCTTCATGAAGGTAGCCTGCTTTCTTGTTTGAATAAAGCAGAGGCAGTATAGTCTGAAGATGGGGGTTCTTTAGATGTTTAGGAGAGGTATAAGGCATTTACTTAAATATTTCACAGGCTAACCCTACAGGAATAGGATCATGCAGTTGGATTTGAATGGTTTCATCGTTTGTGGTCTTAAAAAGTTGATAAGGCACATATAAAAGACGGGCTGAAAGTTTATTGTCGGCTTTAAAGTTCTTTTCTTCTATATGTATGCGTATGCCGGTAGAAACAGCAGGGTTAAAGTTTTCAGGAATAGTAACATTTGAAAGCAGGGCAATGGCTGTGATATTTTGGGCCTTTGCTTCAGAGCGTAGAATTTCAAGTAAGGCTTCATAACGTGCTTCCCCATCCATCTCGTCAACGCTTATATGACGTGTGTCATTACTTGGTTCTAAAACCATAGCAAAAGATTCAAGACTTTGTCCATTGGTAAGTTGCTGTGAGGCATGTCCTACACACTCTTCGAGCATTAAAAACAGTTCTTCATTATCCACTGTTTATCCTTCTTGATTCATGGAATTATTATAGTATAATCCAACCATGATAACCTTTAGCCTCTCCGACCTTCGTCTTATTGCTGAACCTTCAACTTTTTCCAGTGGATATGACCTGAATGAAGCCTCTTTATCTACTGTAAAAAGTGTGAGTATGCTCAGTGATGACATCATGCACATTGACTCAACTACCCAAGGTTCTAAACTATACAAGCAAAGTGTCAATGTATATACTCAAGAAGAGGGTGTAAAGATCATAGGTAAGTGTTCATGTGACGTGGCTCGAAACTGCAAACATGTTATCTCTGCTGCTTTAGCCTACTTAGATAGAGAATCTATGCAAGAAGAAGCTGTTTCAAGCGAGCATGTGGATGAAGCACATAGCTGGTTGACTCGTTTAGAGCAGAGCTTTAAAGAAGAGCCAGAAAAAGTTTTTACTAAGTCCAGTTTACTTCTTTACGAACTTCATCTAAGCAAAGATGAAAAAGAGGTGGAACTCAGTCTTTATACTGCTAGAGCACTTAAGAACGGGGGGTATGGAAAGGTCAACAGAGGCCGAGCAAGTACCATCTTCAATACCTACAAACCGCCTGAGTATTTACGTGAAGCAGATAAAGAAGTCATTGTCTTGTTTAAAGCCCTTTGTGGAGGGATGAAGACAACGACGGCTCTAAAAGGAAGGTTGGGGGCCTTGGTTCTTGAAGGTGCTCTTGCTACAGGCAGATGCTACTGGAAGAGGTCGCATAAAAAAGCCTTAGAACACTCGATGAAAAGAAGGCTGGAACTTGAGTGGAAAGAAGAAGGTTCTCACTCTGTCTTGCATCTTGATCTTGGTGAGAACACACTTTTTATTCCCACCAATCCAGCTTATTATGTTGACACCAAAAGTAAAGAGGTTGCAGAAGTCGAAACTGAGCTTAGTCTAGAGCAGTTAGACCTACTTCAAAAAGCACCAAGCTTTGCTACAGAGAGTATAGAAGAGATAGCCTTGGAAGTAGCTTCTAAGGTGCCTTCATTACATATAAAAGAGCCTAAAAGTCTGAGTTTAGAAAACATCACAGAGGCCTTAGTAAAACCCTGTCTCTATCTAAGACAAGAAACCGGTGTCTATAAACTAAAACTACTTTTTAAATATGATGACTTTAGTATTAAAGCCTTTCCTTTTCATAACTCGCAAACTTTTATCGAGCAAAGAGTTAGGATTATACGAGATGAGCAAAAAGAGAAACACTTTGTAGACGCACTTTTAAAATATGGATTTAGAGAGAAAAGTGACACCCTCTTAGCAGATACAGTATCTGCCTGGAAGTCACTTCTAGAAGGTCTTGATGAGCTTAGAGACTTGGGCTTTGAAGTCTTTAAAGATAAAAGCTTTGAACTGAGCTTTCATCAAGTCAGTGAGGTCAACGTAAAGGTAGAACAGAGCTCTCACTGGTTTGAAGTGGGCATGCATATCATAGTTAATGATCAAAAGCTCCCCTTGCTACCTATCCTCTCAGCACTTTTAAAAGATGGAATAGACCTTAGCAGTGAAGAAGATCTATCTTTTCAGGTTGAAGAAGATTCTTATATAAGTATTCCTGTAGAGATCATCAAGCCCATTATTAAAACCTTTTATGAACTGTTAGATAAACCAAACAGCGAAGGCTTCAAACTTCAAAAGTTTGAAGCGGGTAGTTTGGATAACTTTGAAAAAAGAGGATTTAAAATTGAAGACAAAACGCCTCTGAAAAAATTGCGCGAACATATAAAAGATTTGGGTAAAAAGAAGTCTAAGCCTAAAGGGCTTAATGCCACGCTTCGTCCTTATCAAGAAGAGGGCTTGGCCTGGATGCAGTTTCTTAGAACCTATGGCTTTGGTGGTATCTTAGCAGATGATATGGGACTAGGAAAGACCATACAAACACTGGCGCATTTACAGGTGGAAAAAGAGGAAGGACGTTTAAGTAAACCGGTACTGATTGTTGCACCTACCTCACTTTTAGGCAACTGGAAGAGTGAGGCCGAGAAATTTACGCCAAAGATGAGGGTGTCCCTGTATTACGGAGGTAGACGCAATGATATATTAGATAATATTAATAATTTTGATATCATTATTACAACCTATACTCTGCTTAATTTAGATATTGAAATACTTAAAGAACAAAACTTTTATTACCTTATCTTAGATGAGGCGCAGAAGATAAAAAATGCACGCTCAGAAGTGGCGAAGTCTACTAAGCTGATTCAAGCAGAAAACCTTTTAGCTCTGAGCGGAACGCCTATGGAAAATCATCTAGGTGAACTTCACTCCATCTTTGATACGGTTATGCCAGGTTTCTTAGGTTCACTAAAAGAGTTTAAAACCCTGTATCAAAATCCCATAGAAAAAGAACACAGTCTTGAGACGCAACAAAGACTCAATTCACGCTTAAAACCTTTTATGCTCAGACGTACCAAAGACAAGGTAGCCAGTGAACTTCCGCCTAAAACGGAGATGATTCGCTCTGTTACCTTAGACAAGGCGCAAGCAGGTCTGTATGAGACGATTCGACTCTCTATGGAAAAGTCGGTACGAGAGAGTATTAAGAGCATGGGTCTAGCCAAGAGTCACATCTCTATACTTGCAGCACTTTTAAAGCTTAGGCAGGTCTGTTGTGACCCTAGGCTTTTGAAGATAGAAGAAGCCCAGCGTATACAAGAGTCTGCCAAGTTACAGATGCTTTTAGAGCTGGTTGAAGAGTTAAGAGAAGAGGGCAGACGTATCTTGATTTTTTCGCAATTTACTTCTATGCTTGAGATCATTGAAGATCAGATGATTAAAAGCGGTGTGCCTTATTCAAAACTAACAGGTGCTACGCTAAAAAGACAAGAGCAGATAGACAGGTTCAATGCTAACGAGACTGAGGTCTTTTTAATCTCTTTAAAAGCTGGTGGTGTAGGTCTTAACCTGACTCAAGCAGATACGGTCATACATTATGATCCTTGGTGGAACCCGGCCGCAGAAGATCAGGCAACAGACAGAGCTCACCGCATAGGCCAAGATAAGCCGGTTTTTGTATATAAGCTCATTGTTGAAAACTCTGTTGAGCAGAAGATTGTTAAGATGCAAGAAGATAAAAAGGCCTTAGCTGAGGCTATTTATGATGGAAAAGAGCAGGGCTTTGCCAAAATGGATGAAAAAGATTTACTGGATCTGTTTAAATAAGTGTAAACAGTAAAAATAAATTTGGTTATAATCAAGTCAGAACCTATTAAGTACAGGAGATGACGGGTGTATGAACTTAGTAATATAATCAATACAGCTGGCGGACTGGCCCTGTTTTTACTGGGAATGATCATTATGACTGAAAACTTGAAAAGGTTGGCAGGTGATCGGATTCGTGCAGCCTTGTTTCGCTTCACAAAGACACCGATCACAGGGGCTTTTACAGGTGCTATTAGCACTGCTGCGGTGCAGTCTTCAAGTGCCACAACTGTAGCTGCTGTAGGCTTTGTCGGTGCAGGTCTAATGACATTTAGCAATGCATTGGGCATTATTTTCGGAGCAAATATCGGGAGTACTATCACTGGCTGGATGGTGGTTCTTCTAGGTTTCAAACTCTCTATTGATATGCTTGCTTTTCCTATTATTTTAGTTGGTGTACTTATGCGTCTCTTCGCTAAAGGAAAATGGGCATGCTCAGGCTTTGCAATAGCCGGTTTTGGATTGATATTTGTGGGTATTGCCACCATGCAAGATTCCATGGTGGGGATGCGGGATATGATTGATTTTTCCCAGCTGCCTGCAAATGATTTGCGGGGAAGGTTACAACTGCTGCTTTTAGGACTGGGATTTACCATCCTTACACAATCTTCAGGCGCCGGAGTCGCTTTAACACTTACTGCTATGTTTACCCAGCTTATCCAATTTGAACAGGCCGCTGCACTTGTTATTGGAATGGATGTAGGTACGACTTTTACATCGTTTATGGCTACAATTGGCGGTACTGTCGGTGCAAAACGTACAGGGTACTCTCATGTGATCTACAATTTTATGACTGCTGTACTAGCCTTGTTTTTACTCACACCTTATATCCAGGCTTTGCAATGGGTGTCTTCAAGTATTTTACAAGATAACTCTGAGATCGCTTTGGTAGGCTTTCACACCTTGTTCAACACACTTGGCGTAGTCTTGATACTTCCCTTTACGCAGCCTTTTTCAAAACTGATAAAAAAACTGATCCCAGAAAAAGTCAGCGAACATACATACAGGCTTGAACCACAATTGATACAAACGCCTGAGTTGGCTTTTATCGCAGTACAAAACACCCTTATAGAGCTTAGCAAAGCCTTGCTTGGTGAACTGCATGTTTTGATGAAGGGGCAGACGTCTAAACATTTTTATTCAAATCTGCAACAACTCGATGAAGACCTTGAGCAGACTGAAAGCTATCTTGACAGTATCCATCTTACACCTTCTGAAGGGAATTTATGGAAACGATTAGTCTATATGATCCATACCCTTGACCATCTTCAGCGTCTGCATGAACGATGTGAAGAAGAGTCTGATCGTGCAAAGGCTTCGAAACAATTTGCAACTTTAAGTAAGTTTAACCAACGTATGCAAGACGATGTCACTTTACTCCAGACGTATATCTCCAAGGCACAATGGAATTTGGCAGTTAAATGTACACGTCAGTTATATCACTTTATTCGTCAAGATACAGAAACTTACCGACATAAAATGGTGCAAAAGATGGGGAAAGGAGAGCTGAATGCAGACCAGTGCTGGGACTCTTTGGAAGCCATTCGTTGGATGGAACGTGTAAGCAAGCATCTTTATCGTATCAGCTTCTATCTGGAAAAAATGCTCCTAAGTTCAGGAAAGTGATTTTTAATCTGTAAAATATTTTAAAGATTGTTACTACAAAACAGCTTTGAGAAACTACTAGTTATAATGTTGAAAAAGATAAGGCAGTAGATGCGCAAACATATGAAAAAGACCCTTTATCTTATACTTGGGTCTGTTTTTGTTATCTTGGCTATAATCGGTATATTTTTACCCTTGCTGCCGACTACGCCTTTTCTTATTCTTGCTGCTTTTTTCTTTTCCCAGTCATCTGAGAGGTGTCATCAATGGTTGCTTAATAACAAGGTCTTTGGGCCTATCTTGTATAGCTGGGAAAACTCGCGTTGTATACCGGCCTTTGCTAAAAAGCTCTCTTTTGTTATGATCTTTATCTTTGGAACGGTGTCGATAATTACACTTCCTGTAGTGTATGCGAAGGTATTTACCTTTTTACTTATCTCTTATGCTTGTTATTTTATCTATAACCTTCAGACCTGTGTACGTGAACAGGTGCAAAGTGATTAAAAAGTTATGGCATAATAAAACAAAAAAAGGTAGCCTTTATGCCTGAGATATGGATAGCTTTTACCGGTATAATAATTCTTTTTCTTTTTTGGCGTCAGCTAATGATCTTTAAAATGCGTCAAAAGATCAACTACGCGCCTCTTGTACTGACCTTTGGATTTGTCTCATCTATCTCTTTGTTTGTCTTTTCTGCGGGGGAAAGTGTTCTTAAGTCTGATGTGCAGTACGCATTTATGCCTTCACTTATTGCCCTTATCTTTTACATTCCTATGTACCTTATGCACCAAGTCCGTATTAATGATAAAAAGTTTCATGATGAAGAAAACGAGAGACAGCTTCGTACTTTTTTAAAGTATATACAAGAGTACTTTACTATCTTGGATGAGAAGTTAAGCTCTATTGCAAACACCGATGAAAAAACGCTTGAAGCCGTACAGCTTACCTTGAAAAATGAACTCTCTGTTTTTTCTCGATTATCAACAGGGCAAGAGAGGCTACACGCGAAATTAGAAAAGATGTATACCCAAGAAGAGTCCACACTTTTAGACATCAAAAAGTTCTTAGATAAAGATATGCACGACTTAGATACGGTAGTGCACAGACATATAGATATACTACGTATTGCAGAACAAGACCACTTCAATAAATTATCAAATATACTAAATAGTATGAATGAGAACAAGGTAGATGATGATGTTAAGGATGCACTGTTATTGTTTTCTGCCAAGCTGGAAAAATTAGAAACAAGTCTACAGGAAAGTACTTCAAATGTAGTAGATGAAGTCCAGAATGGACTTCAAGAAGCACTTCAAAGCATGAGTAAGGACCTTAAAGATGCGAAGCAGTTAAGTGAGACACTTAACCTCTCAACCCAAGAATATGAGGTGAAACTTCAAGAGCTTCATAAGCAAGCGAGTCTTCTTTTGCAAAAGTCTGACACCATACATGAAAGTATGGAAGATACTTATACACAAACACAAAAAGTACGTCCGGTATATGCCTCATTAAATGAGCTTATTGGAAGACTTATGGATATCTACGCAGAGTATAAACAGGCAAAAAAAGAGTTGCATATCGTAGCCTCTGAACTAGGAAATGCTGAAGAGAGACATTTCGAACTGATGGATAAGAAGATAGATGCCCTAGGTATTGATATACATGAAAAAATAGAAGCTTCTCTTCGTGAACTCCAAGAACATTATCATATAGCCGACAGGGACGTAAGTAATACAGTGAAAACCTTGGCTGCCAAGGCACAATTGCAAAAATCTTATAGTGAAGAATAAAGTAGCTTCCATTAAAGCCAAGATGTTTGGCTTTGTCGTTTTGTATATAGTAAGTACACCTCTTAATGCTGATGCGTTAGTAAAGCGCACTCAAGTGATGATGGGAACCTATATCTCTATCTCTTTGCCTAAAGAAAAGCTTCCTCTCTCTAACTTAGCCTTTGAATGTTTGAAAAAAGTTGAGATGGCGCTTTCATCGTATGATGAAAATGCTCAGATATATAGACTTAACCGTGAAAGAAATATTTCTATCTCCAGTGACACCTACGAAGCACTAGAACTTTCTAAGCAGTACTATCAAGAGACTCAGGAATATTTTGATATTACTATAGGCTCCATTACCAAGGATCTCTTTCATTTTGGAGAGCAAGTACGTCTTCCTAGTCAAAGAGAACTCTCGCAAGCACGTGTAGACTTTAATGGCTTGCACTTTAATAAGACACGGGCTTGGATAGACAAAGGTGTGAAGATCGACTTAGGTGGTATGGGAAAAGGTTTTGGTGTAGATAAGACAGTAGAACTTTTAAAAGAGCAGGGCCTTGAAAGAGGGATGATAGCACTTAGTGGAGACATCTTCTGTTTTCATGCTTGTGAAATGGCTATTCAAGACCCTTTTTCAGCCAAGGTCTTAGTGGATTTTCGTATGGCACAGCTCAATACTTCTATATCAACAAGCGGAAATTACAGACGGTTTGTGAAAAGCAAAGACAACAACCATCTTATAAATCCCAAAACAAAACGCTCACAAAAGAGTTTTGCTTCCATCACCTTGATATCTACAAGATATTCAAATGCAGACCTAGATGCTTACGCCACAGCTGCCTCGGTGATGCCAACGACAAAGGCCTTTGTATTTTTAAAGAGTCTAGAAGAGGTAGCTTACCTCGTAGTGACGAATGATAAAAAGATATATACCAATGAGAAACTAAAGACATTGACAAAGCAGATGAATATTCATAGTTTTGAGGGTTTACGAGATATGAGACTGATACAAAGTGTACCGTTAAGATACGACTAGGTTCTAGGGAAAAAAGGGAAAACAATGAGATTAGGTAAAACAGTTATTTTAAGTGTATTGTCGATGCTAATATTAAGTGGGTGTGCAACAAAAAATGTCCATGTCAAAGAAAAACATGCTGAGACAGAAGTTAAGGCCTTGTCTGGATTAAAAGTAGTTGATATGCAAGCAGGAAATGAAATATCTCTGTATATCTTGGCTGATGATAATAAGGTTTATCACTTAAATCAAGAAACAGAAGAGATAGTAGAAACCATCACGCTTGAAGGCGTTAGTAATCCTCAAGGCTTAAGTGTATATGGAAACAAGGTGATTTTTATTGCAGATACTGGAAACACTCGGGTAGTGGTTTATAAAAAAGCTGAAGATGGTAGTTATAAAGAAGATAAAGAATACTTTAGAGACTTTAAATTTGTTGAGGGCACTGGAGAGTTTGAGTTTAAGAAGATTGTGGATGTTGAAGTAACTAACAAAGATTCAGTATCTGTTTTGGATGCTGGCAATAATAAATTGGTAGAAATATTTCTTGGGTATGAGGATGAATTACCTCTAGACGTTATAGATCACTATTACACCGGTGATGGATTGGGGCCTTTAAATAATCCTCTTAATATAGACGGTATGATTTCTGATAGTGGAAATAATGCTGTTCGAGGCGGAGATGAATCTGATTTATATCAAGATGCTAGTATAGCAGATATAGGGAAGGTTACATATTCTGCAACTCGTTACATGGTAGCGGATAAAGGAAATAAACGACTTGTCAATTTTTATTCTCAAAAAATTCGTAAAGAAATTTTCTTAGATAAAACTCCTCTGATAGCAGTAGATTTCGATTATTTTGATAGAGGACTAACCTATACTTATGTAGCTTATGAGGAGGGAGGGCTATATAGGTTAGTCGATGACCCCGATGCCAATGGAGGACAACCTCAGGACATAGTAGATGGCTTTATAGAAGCATTAAAAAAAGACAGTTATTATGATATGAAGAAATATTGTGATGGAAGTAATGCCTTAACTTCTGATAATCTTGAAAAACTCCGTCTCATTCTTCCTCTTATCACGCATTATGAAAGTGGCAAAGATGTGATGGGAGGAGCTGTTTGGGCTTATTATAATTTAGGCGGTCAAGAACAGAGGTTGGTATTTACCTTAGTAAGGGTGAATGGTCGTTTATTAATTAGAAGTTTTTAATATTTTACTGCTTTAAGGGAAGAGAACTAAGTATTATCCCTTAGGTCTATAGACTCTGACATTCTCAGTTCCCTTAGCATCTCTTAGATATTGAGCATGCAGTTGGCTCATGATGCCTTTGTCGCAGTACAGAAGGTATTCTTTGTCTTTTGGTAGTTTGTCAAACTCGGTCTTAAGTTTGTGGAAGGGTATTTTGATGCTTTCACAGGCGGTTTGGATGCATTCACCCTCAGCGCGGATATCTATAACAACAAACTCATCTGAGTCTAAGTCACTTACCACTTCTACAGCGGCTAAGTTGTTGATGTCTTCTACGATCTCATCTACATAAATATGCTGAGCCTCTTCAACGGCCTTGTCTAAGACAGAATAATCAAACCTTACTGCTTCTTTTTGCATACGCTTGAATGAACCGTGTGTGATAGGATTTTGAGAGATAACACCGCAATATTCCGGCATATTTTCTGCAAAGTGTCGTGTGCCTATGTCGTTTGCGATAGAAATAATCTCTGGCTTGTTCATCGTTGCAAGAGGACGTAAGATAAGCTTGTTGCTTACTTCATCGATTAAGGCCAAATTACGAAGGGTCTGGCTTGATACTTGCGCAACACTTTCTCCTGTTAACAGGGCATCTATCTCAAGCTCATCCGCTATCTTCTCAGAAGCTTGGATCATAAGACGCTTGAGTGTGACTCCCATATAGCTAGGACCGGTAGAACGAAATATCTCTGCAACAACGTCTTCAAAAGGTACGGATATGAACTTGACCCTATGAGATGAACCAAACTTTGACCAGAGGTATAAGGCAACCTGTTTTACACCTATCTCATGCGCAAGACCGCCAAGGTTGAAAAAGACGAAGTGTGTCTTGATCCCACGTTTCATGGTTAGGTAAGAGGCTACGGTTGAATCAAAACCCCCTGACATCAAAGAGAGGATATCGCCTTGGGTTCCAATGGGAAAACCGCTTAGTCCCTTATACTTGGTGGAGATGATGTTGAGTTGGTTATGGATAAGTTCCAAACGAACAGTTACTTCAGCATTGCGAAGATCGACACCTTTAGCCTCAGTGTGAGCCAATAAATAGCCGCCAACGGTACGCTCTATGTCATTGGAGGTAAAAGGATGTGTTCCTGTCCGTTTTGTTCTAACAACGATAGTCTTACCCGCGATACTCTCGGCCATGACCTCACCAACTGTTTCTTTGATCTTATCAAGGGTGTCAATATCATCAAACTGAAGGGCTTCAAGTATATACTCAATGCCTGAGGTGTCGCAGAGTGCTTGTCTGACTTCTGGTAAAACAGAAATAGGACAGACCACTTCAATCTTGTCAGAAAACTTTTTTACAGCTATCTCAGGGTCGATTCTTTCTAAAATATTCATTAGGTTGACATAAAGCTGTCCTACCATTTGGCGTTTAGCTGAAGAGCCTTTTACCATGATCTCAGGAAAAAGTTTAAGAATGAATTTTTGTGTCTTGTTAGATGGGGTTTGCACGTATATTGCCTTATATTATATAAATGCAATTATAGCATAAGGGCTAGGTCTCTATGCCTTTATGTGTAAGCTAGCTTGAAATAAAACAAACAGAAGAAGTCCCATCAAAAACTCAAAACTCCAAAAGGCTAAAAGCTTTACATAGGCAAAGAACTCATATCCATATATGATGCCAAATGGTGAAGTGATATCGATAAGTGCTGTTGTAAAAAGAGCCGATATAAGCAAAGCTTTTTTCTTTTCAGAGATAACATCTGTAAAAAGAAGAAAATGGGCATACACAAAGATGGTCGTAGAGATGGCAATAAAGTGCGGTACAGCTGTCTCAAGCAGACCTTCAAAGCTTTTAGCCATAATAAACTTTTCTTCATCTCCTGCAAAATAACTATAAACCTCAGAAGGAAGCAGGCCAAACTTTTCACCAAAGAGCCAGATACCGCTTATAAGCTGTAAGGCTATGAGAAGTATGGCTAGAAAAAGAAGAGATGAAAAAAGTTTTGTACTGATCACTTAAACCAGACTTGTTTTAAGATAATGCTTAAGGCATAGAGACCTGTAAAATGCCATAAAAGGCTAAATAAGACAAAGCCATAGACAAAACTATCTGAAAGAAAATAGGTTCCTATAAGAGATATAAAGCTCAGTAGGAGTGAGATCATAGAAAGAAAAATAATAATCTTTTTATGCGTAAATGCCAAGTTGACACGTAAGATGATAGCCATCGTCGTAAACAGAGCCAAGATGGCTAGAAAAAGTGAAATATGAAAATGTTCAAGTAGGCTTAAAAGAGACAGGGCCTCTATAAACTCATCAGGATTTCCTTTAAGAGTAGAAAGAACCTCAGGTACGCTTGAGCCAAAGAAGTAGGTCATGTAAAAAAGGTCACCAACAAAGTACAAGAACATCATCAAGGCATAAAAGCCTAGAAGTAGGGTGAAGTTAGGGTTAGAGTGTAACTCTTTTGAGACAAGAAATTTCATGACTTACTTTTTGAACTTTACGTCATAAATACTTAAAGCAATACGTGCAGCATTGGTAGCAGCACGTGCTGACATCGTTGCGGCTGTAATAGAGGGGATGTCTTTTCCTAGCGCAAGAGAAGGTGTCAGTGTCTTATTGTTAAGTACTTCTATCCAGCTTTTAGAAGGAAGATATTCTATAGGCTCATTGAAGGCAATCGTCTCAATAGTCTGTAATATACCATCGGGTGAAATAATAGAAAGAACAGCAGTGTCTTTAGACCGGACCTTGTGTAGAACAAGAATACCATATCCTAAAAGCTTTCCATTTTTAGAAGCACGGAATGTTTTGTATATTTTTGTTTTTAGTTTTACCTTTGCCAGTTTAGTAATAGCTTTGGTTTCCTCAGTCGTCAATAGAAGGCTTTTTTTCTCAATGTTACTGTCATCTCCAAAGTGTAGCTTCATCGCGTCATAAGGTGAGATAAGAAGTTTGGCTTGTAGGCTGAGTGCAAAAAGTAGAAGTAGAAAAAATTTCATAATCATGTGCTTTTTTTTGAATTATATCACAAGATGGGAAGAACCCATCTTGATAGATACTAAAGGTTGACTAGTTTTTAGAAAATAAAACCAAGGCTTAGACTCAAGATGTCTTGATCTTGATTAGTTGTATCTGAATCTTTGTATTTTGCCATTGCGTAATCTGCTTTTAGGACTACTTGCTCATGTGGGAAAAAGTTTAAACCAACCGTTGTTGTCGCAACTTCTGCATTTACATCAATACCAACAGAAGCATTTGTAGCATCTACAACCGAATCTGTTGGATTAATATAATCATACTGAACAAAAACAGGAAGTTTGTACTCAGAATTAACCGATGCAAGAACATTATACTCAGCATTTAGGTAGTACCCATTTGCCTTATCGATTGATTGACCAGATGCTGTAGATGATGCAGCAATTTTATCAGCATCACTAAGTTTAGTCGCAGTGTAAACACCCTTGATCTTGAAACCTGAGTTTTCATAACTTGCGTGAACATCATACATTAATGCGGTTGCTCCTGAAACCTCTTCACCTTGTGTTGCTGTTCCATAATAAGCAGAAGCACCTACAAGAAGTCCTGGTTCTCCTATATAGTCAAGACGAGCGATACCTGCAAGGTTATTAAAAGTAGACTTTCCTCTTGAACCTAAACGAGATGAACGAATCTGCTTTTGCTTTCCAGCGTCAGCGTTATCAAAGTCAAGGGCTTGGATAATACCTGCATTATAAGTAAATCCACTGTCTCCAATTGAACCATAGGCAATAGCACCGTTTGTGTTCCATGTTGAAGGGATAAGGTACTTTTCAGTATTAGGGCGTTGAACGGTATTGAAAAGTGTTGGTTCATGACGTAAGTTGATAAGCCCCATTGGTGCAAGAACTAGACCCGCTTGAACGTTGAAATTATCTGAAATTAAGAAGTCAAGGTACATGAATTCAATAACGGCATAGCCATCTTTTCCATCATCTTTTGTTTGTGCTCCACCATGTTCAAATTCAATTTCAGTATTTAAAATAATACTGTCTGAAAAACGGTAACCAATGTAGGGAACGAAACGGTATACATCTGCGATGTTATTAGCATTTTCTTTGTTTGCATAATACATTTCACCGTAACCACCAATAGATAGAGGTGATTTTGAGTTGTAAACCTTAGAAGCTGCAACACCCATTCCATTATGTGAGAAGTCAGTATCTAAAATATTGAAGTTAAAACCTGTTTGTAAATTAGCTGTTTCTTCAATTAATGAATTTGTTTTTGCTTCTGTTTCAGTACTTTTAGTTTCCATAGCGTCTAGACGTTTAGTCATTTCAAGAAGCTGCGCTTTTAAAGCATCTGTCTCTGCGTTTGCGAAAAGTGATGTGCTTACTGCTGAAGCAACTGCAAGTGATATAAGTGTTTTTTTCATGTTCATAATCTCCCAATTACGACTGATAATTATTATCAGTATTTTTGTTTATATGAGCGAATAATACTGATATTTGTTATCATTGTCAAGGATATTGATAATATTTATCAATGAATTTTACAATTTAGGACAAAAAGTGTCCTGTTTACATAATTTTCTTAGAAAAGAGCGAGGTAAAGTAAGTAAGGATAGAGGGTTAAACCCATAGCAAGCATAAGAGGATGCAGGGGTTGTTCTAACATAAGTTTAAGTTCATCACTAAGTTCATCCAAAACAAAGTGCTTATGAATGAGCAAGACCTTAAACATAATGTCTATACTCTTTATAACCAAGATGACTAATATCCATAGGTTGTAGTGACTAAGATAAAAGAGATAAATGCTGAAGATATAAGTAGGGTGCATAAGGTAAAGCAGATAAGGGCTTTTTTGATAATAGGTGTAAATCTTCTCTATCATAAGTAGAAGGTTAGGCGACTTTTGCCAAAGCAGTTCAAAGAGCTCGGCAAATATAAAAAGGGTCAAGATTAAAAGTTCGTTAGTCATGTGAAATCATAGTATAATTTCAGTTACAAGGAAATGAATGTCACTATTTTATACAGACGAAGAGGGCGCGAGAGTTTGCGTTCAGGATTTTTATCCAGAAGAAAATATTTATGATGAAAAACAGGTACTGCTTTACGCTTTTATCAAGTTTGAGGGAGATGATGAGGAACTTCTAGAGATAGAAGCTAAGCTTATTGAAAAAACACCAAAACTTGATTATGTGGGTTGGCGTCTGAGCGAGGGTTGGTTAGAGTTCTATTTCTACGCTGAAAATGCCAAGGGTTTTGAAAACATCTTAAATGAGGTACTTAAACCAAAGTATCAGTTTGAAAGTGGTAACCGCAAAGACAAGAAGTACGAGACCTACTATAAACTGCTTATGCCAAATACTCAGGAATACCATAACATTCAAAGTGAAGAGATCATTGCTGACTTAGAAGAGGCTGGAGATGACTTAGATGCTGAACATAGAATAGAGTACCACGCTATATTTATGACAACGACACAAAGAAAGCGTTTTATTGATAGCATCGAAGAAGATGGGTTTAAGCTTTTAAACGATTTTATTGATGAAAAAGCAGAAGATGATTATGTTTATGGTGTCGTTTTTACAAAACTATCTCCTGTCAGTGTAGAGATACTAAACAAACAAACAGAGATGATCTTTCCCTCGATAGAACGTGAACATGGCCGTTATGAGGGATGGGGCACTAATGCAGTTACTTTAATAGAGGAAGATGAAGAGTAAAAGTGTAAAGTAACACTTGACACTTTTACAATAATTAGGCATACTTCTAAAATAAAGCTTTTTAGGAGTATCTTATGTCTATTAAAATGGCGACCCTAATGAAAGAGACAGGTGAGACACGTTCCACCTTGCTCTTTTATGTTAAAGAAGGACTTTTAGAAGAACCTTCTAAACCTAAACCTAATGTTCATCTTTATTCTGATGATTCAATAGAGCGAGTTCGTCTGATCAAGACCCTGCAAAACCAACTACATTATTCTATTACACAGATAAAACATATTTTTGATGATAACAAGTTTGACTTTTCAAGCGGTGTGGATGTGCTGATACAAAAACTTGATCTGTTTACGGGAGTAAGTCATAAACATTTTAAAACCATGGATGATGCACTTGAGGTATATGCACTAAATAAAAGTGAGATTGAAAACTATATAGACCTGGGTGTCTTGGCTATGCATCAGGGCTATTTCAATGACAGCTCATGGAAGAGCTTAGAAGTTCTAGCTGAACTCAAAGCATGCAAGAAGACAGATGCACTTCTAGCAGCTTATGTAAAATCAGCCAAAGAGCTTGCTTCCATAGAGTATGAACTGGGCGCTGAACTTATTAATAATGATGAAGAAGGTAGGAATAGGGCACAAGAGGTCTTTTTAGACCTTGTTCTAACGCTTAAACCCAATATCTTTAACCTTCATACAAAGCTCGAACACACAAGGAGATGTAATGTCAAATAGTATCTGGAAAATCGCGGGCTTTTTGCCGTATATTGCGGTAGCGTTTTTAAATGCCTTCACCGACCTTGGGCATAAGATCATTATTCAAAATACGGTATTTAAGATTTATGACGGTCAAACACAGATTATCTTAACGGCGATTGTCAATGGCCTTATCTTGCTTCCTTTTATTATGTTGTTTTCGCCTTCTGGTTTTTTATCAGATAAGTATTCAAAATCCAAGATAATGCGTTATGCCGCTCTTGCTGCTGTGTTCATCACCTTAGGTATTACAGGGGCTTACTATATGGGTGCCTTTGAACTGGCTTTTTTCCTTACCTTTATATTGGCCGTACAGTCTGCCATGTACTCTCCTGCTAAGTATGGATATATTAAAGAACTGGTAGGAAATGATCATCTTACACTTGGAAATGGGATCATTCAAGCTGTTACAACGGTGGCAATTCTAAGTGGTATCTTCGCTTACTCTGTTTTATTTGAAGGGCATCTAGAGTCTCATGTTTATACAACATCAACAGAGATTCTACAGTATATTGCTCCTATTGGTTGGGTCTTGGTTCTTGGTTCTTTAGTTGAACTAGGTCTTGCATACCGCCTTCCTGATACAGGAGTAAAGGCCGATATGCACTTTGATATTAAAAAGTATTACACTGGGTCTTATCTCAAAAAGAACTTGAAGATTATTTCAAAATCCAGCATTATATTGAACTCTATAATTGGGCTGTCGATTTTTTGGTCTGTATCTCAGGTTGTACTCGCAAGTTTTCCTGCTTATGCTAAAGACACCTTAGAAATAACCAACACCATCCTCGTTCAAGGTATGATGGCCTTAGCCGGTATTGGTATTGTTATCGGCTCGATTGTAGCGGGTAAGGTGTCTAGAAACTATATTGAAACAGGGACTATTCCCTTAGGTGCCTTAGGTATTACGATTTCACTCTTTTTACTTCCGATAATTGAAAGTCCTATGATGCATGCCATTAATTTTACTGCCTTTGGATTTTTTGCAGGCCTGTTTATTGTACCTTTAAATGCACTTTTACAGTTTAATGCAGCTAAAAATGAACTGGGCCTTGTTATTGCAGGAAATAACTTTATGCAAAATGTAGCAATGCTGTCATTTTTGGGACTAACGGTTATCTTTGCTTATTTTGGGCTTAACAGTATTGGCCTGTTTTATATGATGTTTGTCGTGGCACTTTTAGGCGCTGTGTATGTGATAGGCTATATACCTCAGTCAATGGTCATTTTTTTAATAGCCAGTCTTGTGTCCAGACGTATCAAGATCGACGTACTTGGATTAAATAACATTCCTCAAGAAGGTGGTGTCTTACTTTTAGGTAACCACATCTCTTGGTTAGACTGGGCGCTTATACAGATGGCTATGCCTAGACGTGTTCGTTTTGTGATGGATAGAGCGATTTATGAGAAATGGTTCTTGAAGGTATTTTTGGACTTTTTTAATGTTATCCCTATCTCAGCACGCTCTGCTAAAGATGCGGCAGCAAGAGTACAAGAGCTTTTAAATGCAGGAGAGGTAGTATGTCTGTTTCCTGAGGGAGCTATCTCAAGAACAGGACAATTATCAGAATTTAAAAAAGGTTTTGAATTTATGGCCAAAGGAGCAGATGCCTGCATTGTTCCTTTTTATCTTCAAGGTATGTGGGGAAGCCGTCTTTCACGTTCTTCTGAAAAAATGCAAAAGTCTCAAAAAGGGCATAAACGCGAAGTTATCATCTCTTTTTCAGAGCCTATAGATATTAACAGTAATGCTTCTACGGTTAAACAGAAGGTGTTTGAACTCTCTTTTAGTTCATGGGAGAGATACACAAGCAACCTGCCGAGTATGCAAGAAGCTTGGACAGACACAGCTGCAAGGCTTGGATCTGATTTTTGTATGGCGGACTCGAAAGGGGAGAGTCTCTCGTATACACGTATCTTCAGCGCAACCGTACTGTTTTCTAAGTTTGTTAAACGTTCAAAAGAGCAAAATATAGGTATCTTAATGCCAACAACATCAGCCGGTGCTATTATCAATATGGCGACTTTAATGGCGGGCAAGACCGTTGTTAACCTTAACTATACTGCGTCTTTGAGTGCAGTTGAGGCAGCTATACAAAAGGCAGAGATTAAAACTATTTTTACGGCCAAACAGTTTGTTACTAAGCTAAATGCTAAAGGTTTTGATACTGAGGCTCTGTTGCAAGGTTGCAAGGTTGTTTATATGGAAGACTTGAAAACGAAGATATCCAAGTTTAACGCAGTAAGTACACTTTTACTTTCTAAGTTTTTGCCGGCATTCATGCTTAAACTCTTATATGTAAAAAAAGTTGACAACTCTAAGATAGCAGCTATCTTGTTCTCATCCGGTTCTGAAGGTGAGCCAAAAGGTGTTATGCTCTCTCATAAAAACTTCATGGCTAATGTCAAGCAGGTCTCTGATGTTCTAAATATGAGAGATGAAGATGTTATCTTAGCTTCCTTGCCTCTGTTTCATGCCTTTGGTCTAACGGCGACAACGTGGTTGCCTATGATAGAGGGTGTGCCTATGGTCTGTCATCCCGACCCTACAGACGCACTTGGTGTAGGAAAAGCAGCGGCTAAGTTTAATGCGACAGTGATGTTTGGTACCTCTACATTTTTTAGACTCTATACTAAAAATAAAAAGGTGCACCCATTAATGTTTGACTCGCTTCGTCTTGCGGTCTCAGGTGCAGAAAAACTTAATCCTGAAGTGCGTTCTGCCTTTAAAGAAAAGTTTCATAAAAACATCTTAGAGGGATATGGCGTGACAGAGAGTTCTCCTGTTGCGAGTGTTAACCTTCCTGATGTCTTGGAAACAGAAGGTTTTTCTGTTCAAGTAGGAACAAAAGTGGGAAGTGTGGGTCTACCGCTTCCGGGAACTGCTTTTAAGGTGGTTGATCCAAGCAGTATGCAAGAACTTGAGGTGAATGAAGATGGTCTTATCTTAATCGGCGGGCCTCAGGTTATGCAGGGATACTTGCAAGATGATGAGAAAACAGCAGATGTTACGGCTGAGATAGAAGGCTCGCTTTGGTATAAAACGGGTGATAAGGGACATATTGATGCAGATGGTTATCTTTTTATCGTCGATAGATACTCTCGATTTGCCAAGCTTGGCGGTGAAATGGTATCTTTAGGTTCAATAGAGTTAGAGATACATGCGTATATCAATGACCCTGAGGTTGACTTTCTAGCGGTTAACCTGCCTGATGAGAAAAAGGGTGAGAAAGTCATTCTACTTATAAGCGGATATGAGCACAGCAGCGACTTGAAAAAAGCCTTGGTTGAATCAGGGATGAATCCGCTCTGTGTTCCGAGTGAGGTGTTTGATGTAGATGATGTGCCAAAGTTGGGAACAGGAAAAAGTGACTTCTCAGGTGCAAAAAAACTGGCAATGGAGTTAACAGATGCTTAGCAATGCCTATAAAGATATCTCCAAGGTGACACAAACAAGAAAGGTCTACTTTCAAGAAGACAGACCTGAGGAGATATGGAAAGAAGTCTTAGAGAAAGACAAGGATGAGATGAAGCTCTTATGTACGGCTATGAGTAAGCTTGTATATGAGGTGGGCGTTCCGAAATTTATCGTGCATCTAAGTGCAAAGATCTTGTATAACCTTGTGTATAGATGGTGGGGACACTACACTGATGAAAGCGATTACCTGGCTTCGCAGTGTTCAAATATGTCATCTTCGCTTATGGCCTTCTTGCAAAGACAATATACACTGGCGCATATGGGATGTTCAGTAGTGATGGCATGGGATGAGAAACAGGAACAGATGATCTGTTTTAGGTCTTTGGACTGGCAAGGGGCTGATGATATCGCTCGTGCGACACGGTGTTTCTCTTTTGTCAACAAAAGTGATGAAGAAGTGGCTCAAGTCGCAGGAATAACAGCTATGGTCGGTGTTCTTACGGGCGCAAAAAAAGGCTTTAGTGTAGCTATTAATTATGCACCGTGGAAACGTTCAGCTCAGTTTAAATCTGATCCTACCTTTTTAATACGTCAGCTTCTTGAAGACGAAAACATTTCAAGCTATGAAGAAGCTATTGCAAAAGTAAGCTTATGGAAGGTGGGTTCTCCTTGTTTTATAAGTCTGTGTGGTGTCGAAAAAGGTGAGGCCTGTGTGATTGAGTTGGGAAACAAGGGTGACCTTCATATAAGAGAGATGGGAGATGAAAACTTTATCGTCCAAACCAATCATTATGATCTAGAAAACTCACCTTTTACTATGCATAACGAGGAACCCTATAAAGAAGAGATGAATGATAAGAAGTGGTATGAGTCTGAGCTTTTAAGAAACTCTCAAACAAGAGAAAGTATTTTAAGAAAGAGACTGAGTGAGGCTTCCAGTATGAACATGCAAGAGAGGTTGATATCTATGTATTTAGAAGTTCCTGTTTTAAACTGGGAAACGGCACAGTGGGTAGTGATGAAACCACAAACAGGTAATATCGAAGTTTATGCCAGTATAGATAAATAAAACTGACTTCTATAAATCTTTCTCTAACTAAAGTTTTTGTATAATTTCGAAATTATTTAATCCAAGAAGGATTAACAAAGGAATACTTTGGCCGAGTATGCAAGATATGAAGATATAGACCAGGAAGAACTTCAACGTGACATTGAAGATGTTAAGACACAAATAGGTGCCCCTACAAAAGAAGATTTTCACCATTTGTTAAAGCTTGAGAGATGGGGCCGTATGGCAACTGTCTCTGGTTACCTTTTAATTCTAATCCTTTCTCTTTTAGAGCTGACCGAACTTGCTCTTGGAAGCTTTGGGTTTTGGACGGTTGCTGTAATATCTGCTGTGCTCATTGGGGTAGGAAATGTTTCACGCTGGTCAAATGTTGCGCACCCCATCTTGCATGGTGCTTATGACAAGGTCGAAGGGGTTCCTTTTAGATATACGCGTACCGGTTTCGCCAAGGGTCTACGACGTTATGTAGATTGGCTGGACTGGATCAAGCCTGATGCTTGGGCGTACGAACATAATATTATGCACCATTATCATCTTGGTGAGGATGAAGACCCAGACAATATAGAAGTGAATGTTGATCTGGTAAGAACCTCAAGCATGCCAATGTTTTTTAAATACCTTTTTGTAACACTTTTGTCGGCAACATGGAAGCTTACATATTATGCGCCAAACACGCTGCGTATCTTGGAAAACAAAGAACGTAGAAAGAAAAATCAGGCAGAAGTGAAAGACTTGGAGTACAGTCCGTTTACTCAAAATGGTTTTGAGCTGTGGAAAAACTATGTTATTCCTTATGCTCTTGTGAAGTTTGTACTTATCCCTATTTTGTTTTTACCTCTGGGAGTAGAAGCAATGTTTAATGCTTTTATTATTATCTTTATGGCGGAACTTTACGCGAACCTACACTCTTTTGTAGTAATTGTTCCAAATCACTCAGCAGAAGATATATACAGATTTGAAGAGGCACATCAGTCACAAGGGGAGTTTTACCTTAGACAGATCATGGGCTCAGTAAACTACAATACCGGTTCAGATTTTATTGATTTTTCCCATGGTTGGTTGAATTATCAGATAGAGCATCATCTTTTTCCAAGTCTTCCTCTGAGCCAATATCAAAAAATGCAACCCATAGTTAAAGAGATCTGTAAAAAACATAAGCTTGAATACAGACAAGAGAGTGTTTTTAAACGTCTATGGATGACTGTTGATCTTATGGTAGGAAAAACTAAACTTCTTAGAGTCAAAGGGATCTAAACCCCTTTTTCTTTCTTCACTTTCTTTATATTTACTAAAAACGATTTTTTCTTAGTTTAATGCACTATAATTACACATCTTTAATCATATAATCACCTTACAGGAAAAAACAGTGGCACTCAATAAACCAAAATACACCTTATTTAAAAACACGACTTACGCAATAGCGGGCTTAGTGGATATAACGAAAAATGAATCATCATTTAAACTTCAGATCCTTCTGTTTGTTGTGATGAATATAGTGGCATGGAACCTGGACTTGGCCTTTCATTTACAAGCCATTCTTTCGCTTTCTTTGTTTATCCCTATCATGGCTGAAGTCACAAACTCTTCAATTGAACGGGTGGTTGATCTGGTGACCTTGGAATATCATGAGCTTGCCAAACGGGCAAAAGATGCAGGTGCCACCTTGGTTTTTCTCAGTTTGATTCTTACAGGTGCTATTTGGGCAGCTGTTTTGTATATTGGATTTTTTCAATAAGAAAGTAGACATATGAAAATACTTCTCATGGAAGATGACCTTGTTCTACACGAGATCTTACGGGAACATCTTGTTGACGGTGGGCATGAGGTTGTTGGTTGCGAAGATGGAGAAGAAGCTGAAGGACTGATCTTTAAAGAATATTTTGACCTTCTTCTATTAGATGTAAACGTACCTTATATTGATGGTTTCAGCCTGGTTGAGAGTATACGAGACAATGGTATAAAGACACCGGCAGTCTTTGTGACCTCTTTAAACACAACGAAGGATCTTAAGCGAGGTTACGATGTTGGTGGAGATGAATACATAAAAAAACCTTTTGATATGGACGAGCTAGATGCACGTCTTATGCAAATTCAAAAGGTTTTTCATCTAAAAGATGATGTCATTGTCCTGCCTGACGGAAAAGACTTTGATCCTGTTTCCCATGCTGTAAATGGGCAGAAATTAAGAAAAAAAGAGTCAGAAATACTGCATTATCTTCTTCGAAACATCAACCGCTCGGTGAGCGCTCAAGAACTTATGGATAATCTTTGGGCTTATGATGATATGCCTTCAAATGCCACACTTCGTACTTATATCAAGAACTTGCGTCAGGTTGTAGGCAAAGAGATGATTGTTACGGTGCACGGGGAAGGGTTTAAGATTGAAGCTTAGTGATTATGAACGTAAGTCTTTAATCAACTTTATTGTCTTATATGTAGGCTCTTCAGTTTTACTTATCTCTGTTATCGCCTATCTTATATATGAAAATGAAGAACGCAACTCCTTGGAGATGATGCAGATGAAGATGGAGCACTTTGCAGATATGCAAGGTGAAGAGATCATAAAATCTGACATGAAAAACTCCAAAGAGTACATGCTTCCTCAAAAGAGTGAGTATGAGGTCGCCCTATATGATAAAAGTCAAAAGCTTTTAGATGGAGACAGGCTTACAGACGTGAACTTTGATAAAAAAGCTTATAAAAAAGATGGGGACTGGTACTACCTCTCTAAGGCAGCTAATGGTCACCTGGGGGTGGAGCATATTGTTGTCAAAAAGAGTGGTTATGATGTTTGTGTGCAAGACCTTAGAGAAGATGTCATACTTTATTGGGCTATTGCTGTTGTGTTTATCTCTGTTATGGCGTATTGGTTGGGACGTATATTTTTAAGACCTGTTCGTGAAAAGATAGATACGATTGATGAGTTTATTAAGGACTCGACCCATGAGCTTAGTACACCTTTAACGGCTTTAATGCTTTCAGTCGATGCTTTGTCTAAGCAGACGCCTTCTAAGGCTTTAACACGTATTAAGCTCTCTTCCAGGCAGATAGCCGACATCTATCATGACCTTACCTTTTTGCTTCAGCTTGATAAGTCAGCAAAGGTGGATGAAGAGATAGATATGAAGGCCTTACTTGAGCAAAGAGCAGATTATTTTATGCCTTTGGCAGAACAAAAGCGCCTGCATTTTGAATTAGATCTAAAAGACTTTAGTTTTACTATGGAAAGAACTGCCTGTACCCGTTTGATTGATAATATCATCTCAAATGCTATTAAATATAATAATAAAGATAAAAAGGTCTATATCTCAATAGAAGGAAAAAACATCCTTATACGTGATGAGGGTAAGGGTATGAATGAAGGCGAGCAGAAACAAGTTTTCCAAAGGTATATGCGTGTAGAGAAGAATCGTGGCGGCTTTGGTATTGGGTTGGATATTGTCAAACAGGTAACACAAAGATATGGCATAGAGATTGAAATAAACTCTAAGCCCAATCTTGGTACACTCTTTACACTAAAATTCCCTTAGGTGGGATTACGACTTCTGGCATAAAACCTTTTTCAATAAACATCGCTGCACAAGCGATTCCTTTGTTTTGAGGTCTTATTCAAGCAGTTTGTATATTTTCAAGGATACATATGTCTCATGTACTTATTATAGGCGCTGGCGGAGTAGGCCGCGTGGTTACACATAAATGCGTAATGAATAAAGATACTTTCACAAAGATAACACTGGCAAGCAGAAGACTTGAATCGTGCAAGACAATTGCGGATGAACTTCCTTCAGGGGCTGTTGAGATAGAACAGGTAGACGCGGATAATACAGATGAGTTAGCCGAGTTGATTTCTCGTATAGGTGCACAGCTTGTTATTAATGTCGCCCTTCCTTATCAAGACCTTACTATTATGGACGCTTGTTTAAAGACAAATATCCCTTATCTTGATACAGCCAATTACGAACATCCAGATGTTGCTAAATTTGAGTATAAAGAGCAGTGGGCTAAGCATGAGGCTTTTAAAGAAAAAGGACTCTTGGCACTGCTTGGCTCAGGCTTTGATCCGGGTGTTACAAATGTCTTTTGTGCTTACGCGCAAAAACACTATTTTGATGAGATTCATACGATTGATATCTTGGATTGTAATGCAGGCGATCATGGTTATGCCTTTGCAACGAACTTTAATCCAGAGATAAACCTTAGAGAAGTTTCGGCAAATGGCCGTTACTGGGAAGAGGGTAAGTGGATAGAGACTGAACCAATGGAGATCAAGATGGTTTGGGATTATCCCGAGGTGGGGCCAAAAGACTCATATCTTCTGTATCATGAGGAAATGGAGTCTTTGGTTAAGCATATCAAAGGACTTAAGCGTATACGCTTTTTCATGACCTTTGGTGAGTCATATCTTACACATATGAAATGTTTAGAAAATGTAGGAATGTTGGGTATAAAAGAGGTTGAACATAAGGGTCAAAAGATTGTTCCTATGGAGTTTTTACGAACACTTCTTCCCGACCCTGCTAGTCTTGGTCCTAGAACCAAGGGGCTTACCAACATCGGTATCGTTGCTGAAGGTATCAAAGACGGTAAAAAGAAAAAGATCTATATCTATCAGGTCAGTGACCATGAGAAGTGTTACGAAGAAGTGAAGTCTCAAGGTGTCTCTTATACAACAGGTGTGCCTGCGATGATTGGTGCAAAGTTGATGATAGAAGGCAAATGGTCAGGAAGTGGTGTCTTTAATATGGAAGAGTTTGATCCGGATATATTTATGGATGAGTTAAATAAACAAGGTCTACCTTGGCAGATAAAAGAGTTAGATTAACTTGAGCCATTGTCCACTGTGTCAAGCGCAAGAGAGCGAACTGTATTGTAAAGATGAAACGGGTGAGTACAGACTCTGTACAAACTGCGCTCTTGTGTATGTCCTAGAAGGGGAACACTTAGATGAAGTCTCTGAAAAAGCACGTTATGACTTGCATACAAACTCCAGTGAAGATGAGGGTTATAGAAAGTATTTGTCCAAGGTGTCTAGTCCTGTTTTACAACGTATCTCAAAAGAGGCTTGTGGCTTAGACTTTGGCTCAGGCCCTGGTCCCACACTTTCCTTGTTGTTTGAAGAGGCCGGTCATGAAATGAAGATATATGATCACTTTTATGCAAAAGATGAAGAAGTCTTAGCGCATAAGTATGACTTTATAACTTCAACAGAAGTGGTTGAACATCTTTATAGACCATCTGAGGTGTTAGATAGACTGTGGAATATGCTAAATTCAGATGGCTTACTCTGCGTATTGACGCAACCTTATGTTAAACAAGAAGCTTTTAGTACATGGTATTATAAAAAAGATCCAACTCATGTCTGTTTTTTCTCACTTGAAACGATGCAATGGCTTGCATCGAAGTGGAATGCGCAACTTGAAATAATCTCAAAAGATATTTTTATCTTTACAAAAACAGAAGGATAGAATCTATTATGAGTATTGATTTTACACAGATAAAGCAGACACCACTGTATATCTGTGAACTTGCAAAATTAGAAAACAATCTACAGACTTTAGACAGGGTCCAAAAAGAGTCCGGTGCAAAGGTGATTTTAGCCCTTAAAGGGTTTGCTATGCACTCAACTTTCGACTTGGTGGGTAAATACCTGCAAGGTTGTACGGCTTCAGGTCTGCACGAAGCAAGATTGGCAAGAGAAGAGATGAACAAAGAAGTCCATACCTATTCGCCTGCCTTTAAAGAAGATGAGATAGATGAGATAGCTTCTATCTCAGACGATATTGTCTTTAACTCACCGGCTCAACTTTTTAGATTCAAAGACAGAGTCAAAGAGATTAATCCTGATGTTTCTATCTCTTTACGTGTTAACCCTGAGTACTCTGAGTCTCCTGTAGATTTGTATAACCCTTGTGGTCTCTTTTCTCGCTTGGGTACTACCAAAGCCAACTTTGATGAAAACGTTCTGCCCTTTATCGATGGTCTGAATTTTCACGCCTTGTGTGAGCAGGATGTATCTGCTCTAGAAGGTGTTTTAGAAGCCTTTGAAAAGAACTTTGGTGCTTATATAGCTCAGATGAAGTACATTAACTTTGGTGGCGGACATCACATCACAAAGAAGGGTTACGACGTAGATAAGCTGGTATCAGTTATTAAGGCATTTAAGATGCGTTATAAGAATATAGAAGTGTATTTAGAACCAGGAGAGGCCGTAGGATGGCAGAGCGGTGTACTTGTCTCTACTGTGCTTGATATCATTGATAATGGTATGAAAGTGGCCATACTTGACACTTCTGCTGAAGCGCATATGCCTGATACACTTGCTATGCCTTATAGAGCAGAGGTAAGAGGTGCAGCAGAAGCCAAAATGAAAGCTTATACCTACAAGTTGGGTGGAAATACTTGTTTAGCAGGTGATGTTATGGGTGATTACTCTTTTGATAAAGAATTGAAAATAGGTGATAAGGTTGTTTTTGAAGACCAGATACATTACACCTTTGTTAAAAATACCACCTTTAACGGCATCAAACTTCCTTCATTAGCCCTTTGGGATGAGAAAGATGGATTAAAAGTTGTGAAAGATTTTTCTTATGAAGATTATAAAAATAGACTCTCTTAGATTTTGTAAGGTATCTCTAGTATAAACTTAGCCCCATCCGTGTAATCAGAATCCAATTTAATAGATCCTTTTAGCTGTTGCTTGATAAGGTTATAGGTTATGTTAAGACCCAGACCTGTTCCACCCTTGTTCCGTTTTGTCGTGATAAATGGCTCGAAAATCTTATGGGCAATACTTGGGTCAACACCTTTTCCATTATCACAGAATACAATCTGTACATGCTTGTCTAGATGCTGGGTACTAAGGGTGATCTCTCCTTCTTGATCATACTCAAATCCATGTAATAAAGAGTTCTGGAGCATATTGACAACGATTTGTGAGATAGCCCCAGGATAAGAGTGCATCTGTATCTTACCCTTATCTAAATCAAGTTTTAACTCTATAGGACGGTGTTTTAGCTCACTTTTAAAGGTAGATATAACTTCTTGCAAATATTCATTAAGTTCAAAATCACGGATCTCTTCAGAGCTTTGATCTACTGAGATCTTTTTAAAGTTACGTACCAGTAGGGCAGCGCGATCAAGATTTTTAATTAAAATTTCATCTGCCTCGCTTATGGTCTCTATAAAATGCTCAAGCGCTGATTTAGAGAGTTTGTTTTCATCAAGCAGGTCTGTGACATGTTTAAGCTCATTTTTGAAGATAGAGGCTGCCGTAATCGAGATGCCAAGAGGTGTGTTGACCTCATGTGCAACACCAGCGACCAAGTTCCCTAACGCTGACATCTTTTCTGATTCTATCAGCTGAGACTGGGCACTTTGTAAACGGTCTAAACTCTCTTGTAGTTCACCCGTCCTATCTTTAACACGTTCTTCCAGCTCATTTGTCAAACGCTCAAGATGGGCTTGATAAGTGCGCGAAATAGTCTCTGCTTCTTCACGTTCGCGTCCCCGCTGCTCAATCTTATCAAGCATGGAATTAAAGTCATCATAGAGGTGACCCACTTCGTCTGAATACATTTTTTTCGCACGAATAGTATAATCTTCAGATAAAGAGATCTCTTGTGCTGTTTTAGCTAGGTTGAGAACAGGTAGGGTGATATAGTTTTGCAGCCTATAGATCAGCAATAATGACAACAGTAACAAAACTGCAATACCTAAGCTTAATAACAGAGCGTAAGAAAACACCTCTTGCGGAATACTTGTGGTAGAGATATGAAAGATGACGGCACCATAAATATGATTGTTATGACTGACAGGGGTTGAAATAATAATCTCATTTCCTATTATCTTATTTGAGTCAACAAAGCGGTTAATGCTTTTAGCATAATTTGATGTAGACTCAATACGACTATAAGAGGTGAAGATATTTCCATTTTCATCATAGATAACGGCTGTATTGATATTGGGTATGCCTTTTAGCTTAGTAAGGATGTCTTTGGCGCCTGAGAGGTCCGAAAATAACAGTGGTGTGATAGCGTAATCTGCTATAAGCTGAGACTGTAACTTAGACTCACTTAGTAGATTGTTGGTGCTTTTTTGGTAATGTACAATCAAGATAAAAGCTGAATAGGTACTAAGTGATAAAAAAAGTATGGACAAGATAGCGATTATAAGCTTTGATTTAATGGAAAAGTCTCGAAAGTGATTCATTTAACCACTTTCTGAGCAGATCTTAACAGAAGATGGCTAATCTTCATGTTGGCATTTTGTGCGGCCTTGTTGTTAATGATATATTTAAACCTACTTTGATCTAAGACCATGGTTATCATTACGTTTTCAGGAATATTTTCCTTGTCATCACTTACCGTTAAGATAGGTTTACCGTCTATGTACACAAGTATCTCATCAATGTGAGCGGTGTCTTTTCCAATAAAAAGAAGCTGACACTCTTTTATATCTTCTTTTTTGTCTATATTAAGAATAGTAACCTGTCTGTTTTTAAAGGTCTTAATCTGATATATCACTTCAAGGGCTTGTGCAAATGACTCATCATTGAGAACACAGACTGTAAAGGATGTTTGTTCGTTTTCCGGCCATTCAATAAGATGGGTGAATTTTTCTAAAAAGACTGCCTTGATCTGTGTCTCTGAGACGGCAAAGAGATTACCTGAAAATAGACTAAGTACAAGAAGTATAAAAATCTTTTTACATACAGGTGTCATGATAAAGGATCTTCTTTGTCATTTAGTTGTGCACGGGGTTTTGAAATATAATAACCTTGCGAATATTTAATGCCTAGTTCATTTACAATAGCATAAATCTCTTCATCATAAACGAATTCGGCAACCAAATCAATACCAACATTGTTGGCAAAATAGACCATGCTGTCAACCATTTTACGTGACATCTCATCTTTTAGGTTTTTGATGAAGTACCCATCTATCTTGATTGAATTGAGCTGTAGGTTTAAAATATTGGCAAAGTTTTGACATTGGGCCCCAAAATCATCAAGAGCAATATTACATCCAAGCTCTTGAAGTTGAGCGATGTTGGCTCTACTGTTAGGGATACTGTCTAAAGAGTTGTTCTCCAAGATTTCTAAAATCAGCCTGGAAGGCTCAATCTTATATCCTTTTAAAACGGCTTTTACATAATTTGAAAAGTTGCCGTCTTGAAGGTCATGCGTTGTGACGTTAATAGAAAATGCCAGATTGTTTTCAGAAAAGACTTCAGCACTTTTTTCAATCATAATACGAGTGATCTGAGAAAGCAGCCCTGTCTCTTCAGCAACTTGTAAAAAATCAAGAGGTGAGATGACCTCGTCCTCTTTAATCATCCGTACCAAGCATTCGTATTTTTCTATTTTATTGGTTCGATTGTTATAGATAGGCTGAAAATAAGGAACTATTCGGTCCTCTTTAAGCGCATGTTTTATCTCTTTAAACCATTTTAGGTTGTTAGAAATATCTTTTTGTACCTTCATCTCTTCATGATAGCGTTGAATCCTGTTTGAAGAGATTAGGCGTGCTTCTTTAATAGCCAGGTCAGCTTTGTTGAGAAAGTTGTTGGTTTGACCTTCAACAATGCCTATGGTGAATGAAATATTAAAGTCTATATCTTCATGTGTAAAGCTCGAGTTCTGAAACTTCTTTTGAATAAGGGCAACTGTGTTATCCGTCTCTTCTTTACTTGAGCGTTCTCGTACAAGTATGAATTCATCTATTCCAATATGATAAAGTTTATTGTTGTTCTTTTCCAAAAGCCGCAGTGTCTTTGAAATCTCTTCAAGAATATAATTTCCTTGTTCATAGCCGTACAGATCGTTTATATGGGAGAACCTGTCAACGTCTAAGAGAATGAGGGTGACATCTTGCATGGACTCCAAATCATCTTGCAGCTTATGCCTGTTAGACAGTTTGGTCAAGGGGTGATACATGATCTCTTTATAGAGGGCTTCTTTTTCTACATTCGATGCAGAAATACTTGCATAATTGTTTATAGCAAGTTTTACAGAAGCATAAAGCTTGTCTGCGTTGAGTTCAGTTTTATCTTTGTAGTCATTTATATCATAATGGTCAATAACGTACTTTTCAGGAGCTTGTCCCGATTGTCCTGTTCGGATAATAATACGAATATCTGGATTTAGAAGTTCTTGTCTGATATGCTGGGTGAGTTCCAAACCTGCATGTGCTGTTTCCATGACAACATCAACAATGGCAACAGCAAAGCTGTCATCATGTTCAAGTAGTTCACGTGCTTCTTTAGCTGAATAAACAGAGGTGAAAGAGATAGGACGGCTGTGGACATGAAGATTTTTCAAGGCAAGCTTTGTGATGTCATGCACACCATAATCATCATCAACAATAAGTATTTTCCATGGTTTTTGCGGTACAGAAATAGAGTCGGTTTCTTCATCTTGAAATAAAAAATCATCCATACCCGCAAGCATCCTTGTGTAAGTCTATTGTCTTATAATACCTGAAAACTTGGTATAAGTAAAACGAGCCTTGGAATCGTTCTAGAACTTGTTCTTCTGTACCTGTGTGACAGCGGTTCCAACAGCGTTTAGGTAGGAGATAAGCGAAGGGTTTTTATCTTTATACGAAATATCAAATGCGGTTCCGTGATCTACAGAAGTACGTATGATAGGAAGATTCAAAGAGACATTGATACTCTCTTCAAAGTATAAGGCTTTCAGAGGAATAAGGCCTTGGTCATGATACATGGCAACATAATGTTGAAACTCTTGGCGCATTGTCTTAGTAAAGGCAGTATCAGGCACAAGGGGACCGACAAAAAGTTCTTTTTGTAAAAAATCATTTGCCTTATTAATAGCCTTTGTGATCTTCTCTTCTTCATTACCTAAAACACCACCATCGCCTGCGTGGGGGTTTAAGCCTAAAACGGCAATCTTTTCTGCTTTGACATCTCTGCTGAAGTTAAGTAAAAAGCTTGTAAGCTTTTTGGTGTTAATACTTTTAGCAACTTTTCTTAAAGGCATATGTTCCGTATATAAGGCCACGTATAGTTTGTCGCATCCAAGCATCATAATCGCGTCTTTATCGAACCAGTCTCTAAGCATATCGGTATGACCCTTATACTCCACACCTGCTTTAAACCAAGCTTCTTTATGAATGGGTAGAGTGACTAAGGCATCAGCTATCTTCTTTTCACAGAGTTTGATTGCCTTTTTAAAAGACTTGTAGCTGTATAGCCCACTGTCAGCACAGATCTTTGCAGGCTCTATTTTAAAGTCACCTTTAGGAGGAAAGAGGTTTATGTCTGAAGGAATGTCTAATTTAAGTTTATCTGCGGCCTGTTCAAACATAGCTTCTGAGATGCAGTAGATCGGCTTAGAGATCTTACAAACCTCAGTATGTGCTTTTATAGCTATCTCAATACCGATTCCATTAAGATCTCCAATACTAATGGCTACAACAGGCTTTTTCACTTTAACAGCTCTTTCATATCTATGATAGCTTGTTCTAAGCCGGTAAAGACGGAGCGTGCGATAATACTTTGGCCTATATTGAGTTCTTTAATGACCTCAATATCACACATAGCTTGAACATTTTGATAGTTTAAACCATGACCGGCAGCGACAATCAGCCCCTTTTGATGCGCAAAGTAGGCCGCATCTTTAATCTCTTCAACAGACTTGTGCAGTAACTGTTTTAGTTCACTGCGTGGTCTCTCTAGCTCTTGAATACTGTGATGTGTTGTTGCCAGGGGTGTATTTAACATGGCATAGATATTGGCGTATGAACCAGTGTGTAATTCAACCATATCTATATCGAGTTTTGCGCACATCTCAATCACTTTTTCATTAGGGTCAACAAAAAGAGACACTTCTATCTCATGTGCATTTAGTTGTTCTACTGCTTTTTGAATTTTTGCAAATTGTCCAATAACATCTAAGCCACCCTCTGTTGTGACTTCTTCACGTTTTTCAGGGACAAGGGTTGCACGGTGAGGGCGGAGTTGACAGACAATACTAATAATATCTTCATCGATCGCACACTCTAGGTTAACAGGCAAGGCTGAGTTGAACATAATCTTTTGTGCGTCCAAGTCATTGATATGGCGACGGTCTTCTCTTAGATGAATGGTGATCTGATCAGCTCCCGCGCGCTTACAAATGCCGAGTGCATCAACAGGGTCAGGATCATTAATACGTCTGGCTTCTCTTAAAACAGCAATATGGTCAATATTTACACCTAGGTGCATTTTCTTAAGATCGTTTGTCATAAAATTCCTTTTTAAACTCAGAATATCTGTCTTCCAGTATAGCTTCTCGCGCTTGCTTCATTAGGTTTAGATAATAATGAAGATTATGTAAAGATGCCAAACGAAAAAACGTCAGTTCCTTAGCGCGAAAGAGATGGTTTAAGTATGAGCGGGTGTAGCGTTTACAGGTGAAGCATTCACATTCAGGATCAACTGGCCCTTCATCTTCTTTAAACTTTGCCCCACGAATGTTGATGCGACCAAATGAGGTGAAAAGGGTACCGTTTCGGGCATTACGTGTAGGCATAACACAGTCAAACATATCCACACCTCTATCGATGTTTTCAATAAGGTCTTCAGGTGTACCCACACCCATCAAATAACGTGGTTTGTCTTCTGGCATATACTGCACAGTGTGTTCAACCGTATCATACATGTCTTGATTCGCCTCACCGACAGATAAACCACCAATAGCAAAGCCGTCGTAATCTAACGCGCATAACTCTGTAGCTGATTTGGTTCTGAAGGCCTTGTCTGTACCACCTTGAATAATAGCAAAGATGTTTTGGTCCGTACAGATGCCTTTTTCTTGTTGAGATCTAAAATATTCAATAGACTCCTCTGCCCAGGCCGTTGTTCGCTCAATAGAAGTCTTAATACGCTCTTGTGTGGCTGGGAGAGCAACCAAATCATCTAGAATCATCATGATGTCTGAGCCTAAATTGGTCTGAATATCAATAACTTTTTTAGGTGTAAAAAAATGCTTGCTCCCGTCAATATGACTCTTAAACTCAATACCTGTTTCTGATGGCTTGGAAATATCGCTTAAAGAGAAGGCTTGAAAACCACCTGAGTCGGTTAGAAAACTCTTAGGATAGGTTGTGAACTTATGCAGTTTTCCCATCTTGGCAATAGTGTCATCACCAGGCCGAAGATAGGTATGGTAGGTGTTAGCCAGAATGATCTGAGCACCCAGTATCTCCTCCATGTCGTACATGTCAAGTGACTTAATAGAACCAACAGTTCCTACAGGCATAAACACGGGTGTCTGTATAGTGGAATGCTCTGTTTGTATGGTTGATGCTCTGGCTTTCCCGCTTTGTGCTTCAAGTGTAAAATTCATTAGAAATATCTTTAGTTAAAAGTTTTAAGGACAAAGCCTTCTTTCTTTTTTATCGCAATTATACTACAATCACGTTAATTTAATGACAGGACAGATATGAAAAAGATATTGATATTAGCAGATGGTCAGACAGGACAGCACTTCGTAGAACGCGTTGCTGATACCTATACCAGCGAAAATATCTATTATGTTGTATCTATGGACAAGCTTGATATTCCCAATGCCAAGCCTGCTCAGTTTAAGTTTTATCAGTTTGATCCCACAAGTTTTCATAAGCTGGCCAATCTTTTGAAAATGGAGTTTATGCAAGTCATCATTGCCTTGAAGACTGCAGTAGATGTAGAAGTGAGTATTAAAAATATTCGTACGGTTAAAAACCAACTTCGAATCGTTACCTTGGACCCATGGGGCTTAGAATTTGATGATCCAAATATTGTTGTTGTAAATACAAATGAACTACTTTCGTCTCGTCTTTTAGACTACCTTCCAAATGTGCCTGTGATCGCTCAAAATGTTGGAATAGGCGAGGGTGAAATCATGGAGGTCTTAGTGCCTTTTGGAAGCTCTTTTGTTTATAGACATATTGGCGCGCTTGAGCAAAACAACTGGAAGATTGTAGCCATGTACAGAAACCAAAGGCTGATCCTTCCCTCGCCAAAACGGATGATACAGCCTAATGATCTCTTGGTTTTAGTTGGAGAACCCTCGGTACTAAAAACAGTGTATCGTGCTATCAAACGTGAACTAGGCCAGTTCCCCGCACCGTATGGAAACAACTTATACCTTTACATCGATATGGCAGTAGAAGAAGGGAGCTCGCTTCCAAAACTCATAAAGCGAACAAAATATATTCATAAGAACCTCGGAGATAAACTTTATATACGCGTTGTTAATGCAACAAATATAGAGCTTTTGGCAAAAATAAAATCACATAGAACAGACGATATTGTCATTGAGATTGATTATACAACAAAGAACTATAGAGATATTATATTAAGTGATATGAAAGCTATGGACATTGGTTTATTGATGATTTCAAGTAAGCTTTTTGCTATTACTGAACTACGTCAATGTCTGTATGAGAGTAAGGTTCCCGTCTTAAAGCTCTCTAAAAAGCCTTTTGCTAAACTCAAAGAGAGTATGGTCATTTTAACAGATAACAGAGACCTTGAAAAAATATCTACAACCATCTTTGACATATCTTCACAGCTCTCTTTTAATTTGGAGCTTTTTGATTTCACACAAGATAGAACGGATGAAAAAGAGCGCATAGTCGAGCATTATGAAAATCTTTCTGTCATCTTTTCAAAGTCCATTAAAATCATCTCTCAAGAGGCAAACCCGATTCGGTATTTAAAACAAAAAGAGAATTTTTTATATTGTCTTCCTTTTACAGAGAAAATGTTAGATTTACCCCTATACTCACTTTTTTCAACGGATACGGAAAAGCTGTATCATCGTTTGGGCGATTACCATCAGCTCTTTATTCCAACACAACTTTAAACACATTACTACCTCATAGTTATTTAAATGTTTCCATATCACTGTTTTGTGTTTGATTTTTAAGGCTCGGTCTTCATCATTTACCTTTTTTAAAGCCTTGCTTGAGTATTATCTAACTAATTAAAATTTTGGATACATTATGAAGATAGATATAGAACTTAAAAAAGAGATTGATAACTCATACGAGGTGCATATTGGTGCTCTAGAACAGATGCACATAGAGGCGAAAGTCGCCATTGTGACTAACCCAAAGGTAAGTGGTCTGCACCTGCATTATCTTCTTTCTAAACTCTCAGCTAAAGAGGTTTATATCATTACCGTTGAAGATGGTGAGTCATATAAGACACTTTCGACAGTAGAGAGGATACTTAATAATCTTTTTGAACACAAGTTTAACCGTTCGTCAGTTTTAATCGCTCTTGGTGGTGGCGTTATCGGTGATATGACTGGCTTTGCAGCAAGTGTTTATCAGCGTGGTATAGACTTTATTCAAGTACCTACGACACTTCTTTCTCAGGTTGATGCCAGTGTTGGTGGAAAAACAGGTGTAAACAATGCTTATGGAAAAAACCTTATAGGTGCCTTTCATCAGCCTCGCGCTGTGTATATTGATCCGCATTTCTTATCTACGCTTGCTGAGCGTGAGTATGCGGCAGGTATCGCTGAAATGATCAAGATGGCGGTATGTTTTGATAAAGATTTTTTTGAATGGCTTGAGAAGGCTGATCTTAAAGATACAGGACAGATAAAGACAGCTATAGCCCGGTCAGTTAAAACAAAGGCTATGGTCGTTTCACAAGATGAAAAAGAAAAAGGTCTCCGTGCTGCTTTAAATTATGGACATACTTTCGGCCATGTTATTGAAAATGAGACAAAGTATACACGTTATCTTCATGGTGAGACCGTTGCTATAGGGATGATGATGGCAAACGAGCTTGCAGCACGTTTAGGACTTATGAAAGCAGATGAGTTGATGCGAATTAAAAAACTTCTACTTAAGTACAATCTTCCTGTGGCTTATAATATCAAAGATGCTGAGGCTTATTATCAGGCCTTTTTCTTAGATAAAAAGAGTTTAGACTCTAATATCACTTTTATTATACCTAAGCACCTTGGTGGTGTTGAATTACGTTCAGACATATCTAAAGAGATAGTGATGGATGTACTCTACACGTATGCGGGAAAAGTCAGTGAATAAGGTTCTTGTTTCTCTTTTTTTAACACTTTCACTTGCCTACGCAGAAGAATCCCTGATTGACAGCAATGAAACGCAAAGCCTGGAACAGATCAAGTTAAATGAACATATCTTGTCCTTGGAAGAGAGCATTGATACAACAGTCAGAGCCTTGTCTAAAGAAGGCGTTTTGTGGCAGAAGTCATATGACTCGTATACAACCTATTTAAATGTCAATAAAGAACTTATAGAAGTCCGTAAAAAAATTAAAAGACTTTCTAAACAAGGAAGCACTTTTAAGGCTAGAGATGAGCTGAATGCGCTTGAGACGCGTGAGCAAATCCTTGCTAACCAGATAAATCTTCTTCAAGGAAAGGACAGCGCTCCTTTTAAAGAACTTTTAATCCCTGATGAACTCCCTGTAGCGCCTGAAGTGAGCAATCCTTTCGCTATTTTTACAGCCTTTTCGTATATTAAACTTATTGAAGGAAAACTCAAAGAATACAAGCAAAGGGAGAATAACCTTAGAGAACATCTTGTATTGCTTCGTAAAAAAGCACGTTTGACAACAGAACTTGCTCTTGTCAGCAAGGAAAAGGATGATGAAGAGATCGCTTTAGAAGACACACATAAGCTGATTGTTTTTGAAGGTGCTCTTGAAACGGTAAAAAAAGCAGCGGTCTTGTATGCTCAGCGTATTGATTCGGTTGAGACACAGGTGCAAAAAGAGATTAATGCTCAGACCTGGAAGCTTTTCAACTTAGGTATTATTATCTTAGTTCTATTTATACTCTTCTTTCTTGCAAAGTTGGTCATTAAAAAATATATTACAGATAACGAACGTACCTATATGGCGCACAAGATGCTTACTTTTATCAACTTCTCTTTGATAATCATCATTGTTGCTTTTTCATATATCGATAATGTTTCTTATATCATTACGGTCCTAGGTTTTGCCTCTGCCGGTATCGCCATTGCCATGAAGGATTGGTTTATGTCAATGCTTGGCTGGCTTGTTCTTTTAATGAGTGGTTCTATCCATGTAGGCGATAGGATACGTGTATTAAAAGAGGGCGTAGAGTATGTTGGTGATGTGCTTGATATCTCTTTACTTCGTATCACAATCTTAGAAGATATCACTTTGACAACGTATATGACAAACCGTAGAGCAGGGCGTATCGTCTTTATTCCTAATAATTATGTTTTTACAACACTTATCGCAAATTACTCTCATGCAACGTTGAAGACAGTATGGGATGGTATAGATATTGTCGTGACCTTTGATTCTAATCATAGAAAAGCAACGCATATCGCCAAAGAGATAGCACGAAAGTATTCAAAAGGGTATACGGACATTACACGTACGCAGCTTAACAAACTTAGAAACCGTTACAGCCTTAAAAATACCAATGTTGAACCTCGTATCTTCTCTTTTGCCGAACCTCATGGTGTGAGTATAAGTACCTGGTACCTTACAAATGCGTATGCAACTTTAACACTTCGCTCAACTATCTCAGTGGAGATCATTGAAGCTTTCAACGAGGCAGAAGATATCCAGATCGCTTATCCTACGCAGATGCTTCATCTTAATAATACAAGAGAGATGCCTGCTGAGATTGCGGCCTTGGATGAGAAGTCCTCTCCGGTACAGTGGTGATGATGAATCTAAAAACACAAAGCAGGAGACCCTAGATGTCGAAATGTGAAAAAGTTTTTATTAAGACCTTTGGTTGCAGGACTAACCTGTTTGATTCTCAAGTTATGCTTGCACATTTAGAAGACTTTGAGATCACTCAAAATGAAGAAGAAGCCGATATCGTTATTGTCAACTCCTGTACAGTCACAAACGGGGCTGACTCAGGTGTTCGCGGATACGTAAACTCTGTTAACAAACGTGGTGGTAAGGTGTATTTGACAGGTTGTGGTGCACACACAAAGGGCGAGTCTCTTTTTGAAGGTGAGAAAGTTTTTGGTGTTTTTGGACAGTCTGAAAAAGCCAAGATTAATGAACTTTTAAAAGAGAAAGAACGTTTTTACCAAATCGGTGACTTAGACTTTATAGACGACACTGTAGTAGAAGAGTTTGTTGGTAAGTCACGTGCTTTTATAAAGGTGCAAGAGGGCTGTAACTTCCGTTGTTCTTATTGTATTATCCCCTTTGTTCGCGGTGATGCAAGAAGTCATGATGAAGAGAAGATTGTAGAACAGATCACACGTTTGGCAGCAAATGGTTTTGGCGAGTTTATTCTTACCGGAACCAATGTCGGCTCATACGGACAGGGTGTTAAACGTACAATGGCAGGACTGCTTAAGCGTATCTCTTTGATAAAGGGCGTGCGCCGTATTCGTATAGGGAGTATGGAGCCTATACAGATAACCGATGAGTTTAAAGAACTTTTAGATGAACCATGGTTAGAAAAACATCTGCATGTTGCTATTCAGCACTCATCTCAAGATATGCTTCGTATAATGAACAGACGAAATAATGTTGATACAGATATCAGGCTTTTAAATGAGCTGTATGAAAAAGGTTTTGCAGTTGGGACAGACTTCATTGTCGGTCATCCTGGTGAAACAGAATCTGTGTGGAAAGAGGCTATGGCTAACCTTAAAGAAATGCATCTAACGCATGTTCATGCCTTTACTTACTCTAAGCGAGATGGGACACCTTCTGCAACAATGAAGGGCGAGATAAACGGTCTGGTCTCTAAGGCTAGGATGCAAGAACTGACATCTTTAATCGATGCAAACAATTATGCTTTTAGACAGGAGCATAAACTGCCTTTAGAAGTCTTGGTAGAGAGTGAGAAAGAGGGTATATATACAGGTCTTGATCAGTATTTTAACCGTATAGAGATAGAATGTAAGCATGATCTTCTTGGTAATTGGATAACGATTGAAGATTATGAGATAAAAGAGGATATCAACTATGCTAAACTCTAAAACAAACAGATGGGTTTTATACTTTTCAGCCGGTGTACTTTTAGGACTTTTTCTTTTTGCTGTTTTAAGAGACAGTTCAACGCCCGTAACGCTAGAACAGACAGAAATCTTACTTGAAAAAGGCCTGATCAAACGTGCAGTCTTGGCGGATGAAAAGGTTTATATTATTACGGATGAAGGGACCTACCGTATTCCAACGGTACTTATAGATAAAGATATGTTTTCTAAGGTACCTGTTGAGACGGGTTCGGGGAATTATGCTGTTCAAATCTTAATGTTCTTAACACTGGTTCTAATTATAGGTGGAGTGATCTATCGTTTCTCTTTGAAGGAAAATGATGATAAAAACACCTCTTCTTCATCAAGTCCCGTATCATCAGGACTTAGTGAACCAATCTCACCTTCACACTCAGACATCACCTTTAAAGATGTTGGCGGTATTGCGGATGTAAAAGAAGAACTTGAAGAGATCATTGATTTTTTACGCTCTCCTAAAAAGTATAAAAACTTTGGCGCAAAGATGCCAAGAGGTGTTCTTTTGATAGGACCTCCTGGTGTGGGGAAAACGATGATTGCCAAGGCAGTTGCCGGTGAAGCAGATGTGCCTTTTTATTACCAGTCAGGTGCTTCTTTTGTACAGATATATGTAGGTATGGGCGCGAAGCGTGTAAGAGAGCTTTTTGTTCAAGCTAAACGTAACGCTCCAAGTATCATTTTTATTGACGAGATAGATGCAGTAGGGCGTGCAAGAGGTGCAAATAGAAATGATGAAAGAGAAGCAACACTAAACCAACTCCTTACTGAGATGGATGGCTTTGAAGACTCTTCAGGTGTGGTAGTTGTAGCTGCGACAAACAAGATAGAAGTGCTAGACTCAGCACTTTTGCGTTCAGGCCGTTTTGACAGACGTATCTTTGTTGATCTTCCAAATATAAAAGAAAGAGCTGCCATCTTAGATAAGTATTTTGAAAAGATGATTCATGAGGTTGATACCAAAGAGATAGCTAAGATGACCATAGGTTTTAATGGAGCTTCTTTGGCAACTTTAGTCAATGAAGCGGCCCTTGAAGCACTTCGTAGAAACAGACACAACATCTCAATGGATGAAGTCCTTGCGGTTAAAGACAAGGTTATCTTTGGAAAGCGTAAGGTTAAGTCGTATTCAGAAGATGAGAAAAATCTTCAAGCGCTTTATCAAGCGGCTAAGGCCTTGTCTGCATACTGGTTTGAAGTGCCCTTTGAAAAGTTCACCATGATCAATGACGGGCTTAGACCTTATGATGTGGACCTAGTAACGAAGCATAAACTTCTGTCTTACATCAAAGTGATGCTATCAGGTATGGCTATTTGTGAGATTCATTATGGAGAGCACTCGACCAATGTTGAACAAGACCTAAAAGAAGTCAAAAAGATTGTTGATTTAGTATTAGAAAACTATGGAATGGGTGAACAGATCATTCCAAGTTCAAAAGATAATATTCATCTTATTAACAAACTCTACGCTGAGACAAAAGAGTTCTTATCAGGTATGCAGCCTCAGATACAAGCCCTTCAAGCAGAGCTTATAGAAAAAGAGCAGATAAATAAAGAACAGATCAAGAAAGTGATGGATGAAGTTTTATAGTGGTTTCTCCCTTTCAAATGACAAACAACTTTTTTTACCTTATCTAAAAGAGAGTGAATACACCTTGTCAGGCTTCTCTTATGGAGCTATCAAGGCTTTTCAAGAAGCCTTGTCTTCATCTAAACGAGTAGATACCCTACAACTGTTTTCACCTGCTTTTTTTCAAGACAAGACCGAGAAGTTCATACGTATGCAAAATATGTATTTTGCAAAAGACAAAGAAGCGTATATTGAGAATTTTCACAAGTCAATATTCTCACCTGCTGATGTCGACCAAAGCGTTGACTTGACAGACGGAACTGCTAAAGAATTAGAAGAGCTCCTTAGCTTTGTATGGAAAGCTGATGAGATTAAAGCTTTATGCGACAAAGGTGTGAAGATAGAAGTGTATTTAGGAAGTGAAGACAAGATAATCAATGCTCATAGTGCAAAAGAGTTTTTCTTACCTTATGCAGACACCTACATGATAAACCATGCTGGACATACATTATTAACAAAAGGATTATAAATATGAGTGAAATTAAAATTGGTGTTATTACCGCTTCTGACAGAGCGAGTGCAGGAATCTATGAAGATATCTCTGGCGTCGCTATACAAGATACTATGAAAGACTATCTGACTTCAGAGTTTGAGATTGTATACAGATGTATACCAGATGAGCAGGCAGAGATAGAAAAAACGATGATAGAGCTTTGTGATGAGCAAGGATGTTGTTTGGTCGTTACAACAGGCGGAACAGGACCAGCGCTTAGAGATGTTACACCTGAGGCAACAGAGAATGTATGTCAGAAGATGATGCCGGGCTTTGGTGAGCTAATGCGTCAAGAGTCTTTGAAGTTTGTTCCAACGGCTATCTTGTCACGTCAAACTGCGGGAATACGTGGGAAGTCACTTATTATCAATCTTCCAGGCAAGCCTAAGTCTATTCGTGAATGTCTAGATGCTGTTTTTCCAGCAGTTCCTTACTGTATCGACCTTATTGAAGGACCGTTTTTAGAGTGTAACGAAGAAGTTATTAAGCCTTTTAGACCGAAGGCTAAGTAAGACTCTTAATCATCAGAACTTTTTATTTCAGTTTCTCTATCTTTATGATTCTCTCATACTTTTCTTTGACCGCAAAGAAAGTATGCAAAGAAACTCCCGAAACGGGCTTCGAGTCGAGTAGCTACTCGATTCCTTCTTTGCACTTTCTTTTTATCTAAAAACTCAAAACTCATTTGTCTGAGCAAAGCGAGTTTTGAGTTTTTAGCTAAAGTTTATTTGGAGAGAGGGCACTTGACAGCTGTCAAGTTTGAAGCCGTGGCGAGAGCTTTTTGGTCCTCTTTCGCGGTCGAAAAAGGACAGACACATTAAGAGAATAGTATTTATGTCAATATATATAAACTCTCAAATCAAACATAAGTTACAGAAAAATATCTACTATATAAAAAACTATATAGTAAGTTATATGTCTAGTTTAATCCCCACAGGACAGTGATCAGATCCAGTTACATCTTGTAAGATGAAGGCATCTTCCAACAGTTCTACAAGATCATCAGAGATAAAAAAGTAGTCGATTCTCCAGCCTACATTCTTAGCACGTGCACCAGAACGGTAAGACCACCATGAATATTCTTCATCTTTATCGCCATGCACATATCTAAAAGTATCAACATAACCATGCTCTACCAGCTTATCCATCCACTCACGTTCAATAGGCAAAAACCCTGAAGTCTTGGAGTTTGCCTTTGGATTTTTAAGGTCTATCTCTTTATGGGCTGTGTTGACATCTCCACAGATAATGACTGACTTTCCATTGTCTCTTAATGAATCACAGTATGTTAAGAAGTCGTCATAAAACTTCATCTTAACCGCTAAACGTTCATCATCTTTTTGCCCATTAGGAAAATAGACATTAAAAAGTACAAAGTCACCAAAGTCTTGTTCCAAGATACGGCCTTCTTTTCCCAAGTCGATATCATGACGAACCTCAGTGTATTCAGGTGTCATAGCAGACCATGTACATGTTCCTGAGTAGCCTTTTTTATCAGCTGAGTTTACTGCTCTGTGTGCGTACTCTAAGTCAAAAAGGTCTTCAGGTATCTGCTCTTCAAGTGCTTTGATCTCTTGAAGACACATAATGTCAGGTTGTCTCTCATCTATCCATTTTAGCGCTTCTTTGTTGGCAACTGCGCGAATTCCGTTTACATTCCATGAGATGATTTCTAGTGACAAAGTATATTCCTGATGTTTTTTAGAATTGTAGCTAAGTTTTTATTGAGCATGCTTAACCTTAAAAGGTATAATTTTTGCTTATATCTTTAAACGGGACATGAAGGGACTTGTGTGCCATTAGGTTTATCAGGGATGAGAATTTATGCCTACAAAGGCCTGTCATGAAGATAGAGTCTTATGAATTAGAAATGGAGTCGCACTATAGCTTTTCACAAGAGCTACTAAGTGCCAAAACAAGCTTTGAAAGCTTTCTTCCAGATGAAGTATTTGCTAAGCAAGGTGAGATAAAAGGGAATGCTCTCTTTGGTGACGTAGAACATGTTTGTAAATGTGAACATAGTTATGACAGACCAAAAACACTTTATTCGATTATGCAGAGTCTGATGCAGTCTTTGATAGACAGGGTTGATGCTCAGGTGAAAAGCATAGAAGAGATGGCTGAAGACTCGCGTGCTGAATCCAGTCAAAGACTTTCGCTGTATGAACGTTATCAAGAGAATGAGAGTTACTCATACTCAACGAGGGGTATTATAAAAACAGCCTCACAAGAGATCAATATTGATATTGATTTTACTATGTCGCGTTCTTTTATAGTGGAAAACCGTATAAATATGCCACGGACTTTTGACCCATTGGTTATTAACTTTGATGGAGAACTTCCTGGCCTTAGTGAAACACGTTTTGCATTTGACTTGGATAATGATGGAGAAGAAGATCAAATCTCTAACTTAAAAGAGGGCTCAGGGTTTTTAGCACTTGATAAAAACGAAGATGGTGAGATCAATGAGGGGTCTGAACTTTTTGGAACGATTTTAGGAAATGGTTTTAAAGAGTTGGCAGAGTATGATGAAGATAACAATAACTGGATAGATGAAAATGATGCTATCTGGAATAAATTGCGTATATGGAATGGCGGTGAGAATGAAGAAAGAGAGCTCTTGGCCTTTGGTGAAGTCGGTGTGGGTGCTATTTATTTAAACGCAGCAGAAGGCGATTTTACTTATAAGACAGCTCTCAATGAAACCCTTGGTAAGTTACGTGCTTCGGGTGTCTATCTTCAAGAGAATGGAGTGGTAGGGACTGTTGCGCAGATAGACTTTGACCTTGGCAAGGATAATAAAGAACAAAATCATAATACGCCCTTGGGGAAACTTCTTCAGGCCTAGGGCAAAACCTTTTTACACACCTTGGCCTTTGCTAAGGTGTTAAAGTCTTAAATAAATGAGAAATCTTGGTTTTTACACTATAATCTTTCAATTATAGTGCCTTAGGAGCCAAGAGTGGAAAATAAAATTTTTATAGAACTGTTTAGATTTAATGCCCAAACAGACTACCTTCCGTATTATCAAAAACATATATTGACGTATGTGAAGAACGACACAATCAATGACCTTCTTGCTCAAATGAATCAGATCGAAGCCTTTGGTTTTAATGAAAACATGAACCTAAAAGTAAATGACCTTTACACAAATGCTTCCGTATTAGTGTCTGATATGGTGGAAAAGTTTGGTAATGATATTAGAATTGATTCTATTTCAGAGTTTAGAGCGCAAAAAGACCTTTTAATTGACAGAAGTGACTTTATTGAAAAACTATCTCTCCTAGATGCTTATATTGATGCAGAGACTAACATCAGCTATAGAAAAAGCACAGAACTTGCCTATTATGCTTCAAACACATTAAATTACAACAGAGACTATATTGGTGATCATGTTTTGATTATTGCTGCTGATCTTATTGAGAAGAAGTTTGAACTTAAAAATGAGATTCTAAACATATTAACAAAAGAAGAAAATGGCATCTGGTTCCATACGTCTTTAGAAAACAGGTTAGACTGTTCTAAAGAAGAAAAGAAGATTCAAAAGTTGATGTATTTAGCAAAAGAGTATATCAAGCCGACATGTAAGGTTCAGAAGAAAATAGCAAGCTTCTTTGAAAAAGAGGAGCAGGGGTGTTTAGACGAGTCAAACACCACTTCGGCGTCTAGCCTAGTGCAAAGTTTTGATGGTTTTAACATCGCTGCCTATCATGGTGTAAGTGAGACAAACCTTGAAACGCTTATCTCAGATGCAAAGGCATCGTGTGTTGACTTTCCTTCATCAAAAGAAGATTTGGCAACAGACTCAGCACTTAGCGATGATAATTTTACATTTAAAATTGCAGGCGATATCTTAATACAGGCCAAAGATGCGAATGCTGACTTTATGCTTGTTAAGAACAATCAAACCAAAGAGTTCTTTGATAAAAATCAAAAAAAGATGGAAAAACTTACGGGTAGAGAGCTTGGTCTTTCTATCGTATCACAAGACCAGTTTATTCAACTTCTTGAAGGTGAAAAAGACGCAGGTTCTCTTGGATTTAACGATCATAAGGTAGAAGTTGCTTTTTTGTCAAACAAGAGAGTCTTCTAGTCTTTAATGAGTTAAGAGCCTTAAACTCTAGTCATCAGCCAAGGCAGCAAATTCTGCTTTCTTCTCTTCTAACCATTTTTGCATCTCCTCAGGCTTATTCATGAGTACCATCATCTCTTGGATAACCTTCATATGTGCAGCATCACCTTCTTGAAACATCTGCATACCGTGAGCCCTGCTTAATTCAGCCATCTCATCGAAAGTCTCTGCTTGAAAAACTTTATCACAAGCTCCGCCTAATTGTTTACATGTCATTGTTTTCATAATTGTCCTTTATATGTATTAATTAACGTTTATCGTGAGCGATCATTTTCTGCTTGCGGTAAATGATTGCGTTCCGCGTACTTGTTATCTACTTATATGAGTATCTTCATACCCTCCTGAATAGCAACCACACTTAAAAGGTCTTGGGTGCCCAGTAATCCAGTTGCATGTACAGTTTGTACCTACTTTATAATGACGCGCTTGTTCTGCGTCAATAATACGAATTTCATCTTTAATTATATAGCTATTATAATGATATCCAGTAGGTACCATTAAAGGGATAGGTATTCCAATCCATATAATTATTCCAGAAAAATGTAGTTCATTATCATACGTCCACTTTTCAGTATTTTCGCTTATTTTATCTTTTGAATCGGGTTCACCATAATGCCTTAATAAGTCATATTTGGTTTGATTCCAACTGCTTGTATCCTTAGAAACCTTTGTATAATTTGCGTCTATACCGACACAACCACTATATGTTAATAAAAATAAGGATATATAAAAGTATTTAAATATGATTTTAGTAAATAGAAAACTTTTATTCACAATTTTCCTTGATTAGATAACAATTTAATATCTAAACATTATATGAAATACGTACTTAATATAGCGATATTAAGTCATAAGTTTTGTATGTTTTAAACGGAATAATATAGGGTTTTAATCCGTTTTAGGAGTTTTTACTTGAAAGCATGTTTTTGTTATGTTTGTTTTAGCCAGGAATATTGGATATTGGAACATAGTGTTCGGATATCGACTTTTAATTTCGCTATCACACATTTCGTGTAGGTATTTAAGCTAGTCTTTGTTTATATATCAGTGGGAAAGGGAAGGGTAGTAAGACCGAAGCCTTACTGAAAAATTATACGAAGTTTACTTCAGAAACGTGGTGTTGAAGACCAAGTTCTTTACCAGAAATACCAAAGGCAAGACCGATCATCTGTTGCATGTGTAAAACAGGAAGTTTAACATCACGTCCAACAGCCTTAGAAGCATGCTCATACTGAGTATCAAGCTTAAGATGACATAATGGACATGGCGTTACCATCCAGTCTGCATTGTTATCCATTGCGCCCATTAGTGCGTTACCTGTCAGAGTCGCTGCTGTATGAGGCGCTTGAAGTTCTGCATGGAAACCACAACATTTGTTCTTCTCATCATAATCAACATTTTGACCACCACAAGCAAGAATAAGATCATCTAGTGAACGAGGAGCATATGCATCTTCATGACCGTTTGATTCTTCATGTGTTTCAGAAGGACGGATGTTATGACAACCGTAAAATGGTGCGATGTTAAACTCTGCAAGAGGCTTAACAACCATCTTCTTAAGATTATCAAGACCGAAGTCATCGATGATAGCGTATAAGAAGTGTTTGATCTCAGACGTACCCTTGTACTCTAAACCGACTTCTGCAAGCTTCTCATTTACCTTAGCCTTCATCTCAGGGTCTTTATCAAGACGACGCTTGGTAAGCATCGTGTTAAGCTGACAGGTATTACAGATAGTAACCATTGTCATACCACGTGATTCTGCGTAACAGATATTACGTGCATTAAGCACTAGTGATAAAAACTCATCATAATCTTGAAGGTGAGAAGCCCCACAACAGGTTGCTTCTTCTAGAATCTCTAATTCGATTCCCATTTTATCAGCGATTGCCATAGTAGACATCATCTGCTCAGGTGTACTTTGACGTGCAGTACAGCCAGTAAATAGTGCATATTTTAATTTAGACATCTGTACTCCTTAGAATTTCGCCGTAGAACAAGAGTCTACAAGCTTTTTGATTTCGTCCATCTTGTCTGACTTAGGAACGATTAGTGGGTTCATATGTGCTTTACCCTTGGCAATCATCTGCATACCAACTTTTAGGTGCTTGTACATACCGTAACCCTTCTCAGAGTAGATAACAAGACCTGCTTCATTCAGTTGACCATGTTTCTTAACAGAGTCTTTGAAATATACTGCGTGACGTGTAGCGATATTGTTCTTAGCAACGCCTGCTTCAAATACCATGTTGTGAAGCTTAGTGATTTTTTCAATCGGGTTAACATCTTTAGGACATACTTCTGCACATTCCATACATTTAACACAATCCCAAACACCTGAACCTTCTTGGTTGATAGCGTGTAGACGTTCATTGTCCTGGTTGTCACGAACATCAGCTTGGAAACGGTAACCAGCAGCAAAAGCAGCAGGCCCAATGAATTGCTCATTGATCTCAAGAGATGGACAAGAGTAGTGACAAGCACCACACTGAATACAGTAGTCCGCTTCAAGCAGTTGATCAACCTGAGCAGGAGATACGAAGTGCTCGTTTTCTGGAGTCTCTTCAACATCTGCGTCAAGGTAAGGCTTAACAGCAGCGTGTTTAACCCAGAAGTCTTCTTTATCAATGATAAGATCTTTCATTGCGCGCTTAGTACTTAGTGGCTCAATAGTCAACTCAGTCCCGTAAGTCTCAACCAATTGATCAACATTTTGCTTACAAGCGAGGATAGCTTTTCCGTTAACCTTAACCGAACAGATACCACAGATACCATGACGACATGAACGTCTGTATGATAAAGAACCGTCCATCTCATTTTTAATATACGTTAATATATCAAGGACAACATTTTCATGTGTAACATCAACAACATAGTCTATGTATGTTGGAAGGTAATCTGTTTCAGCGTTGAAACGAAATACTTTAAACGTAACTTTTTTAGTTGGTCTTGCACTCATTTACTCTCCTTAATACGTTCTAGCTTTAAGCTCATGTTTGCCAAGAACGACATCCATATACTCTAAGTTGACGTTTCCGTCTTTGTCCATGTAACCCATTGTGTGCTGTAAGAAGTTCTCATCATCACGAGTAGGGAAGTCTTCACGGTAGTGAGCACCACGGCTCTCTTTACGAGCAAGAGCAGATTGTGCGATGAAAGTACAGTAATCAAGCATGTGACCAAACTCGATAGCTTCTTGAAGCTCTGTATTAAAGATCTTAGACTTGTCTTCGATACGGATGTGCTTATACTTTTCTCTGAGGTCTTTCATAATATTTAGCTGTTTAGCTAATGTCTCTTCTGTACGGAAAACACCAGCGTTATCAGTCATTGACTGTTGAAGTTCATGTCTAAGATGAGAAACTTTTTCAGTTCCATTGTTGTTCATGATCCAGTCAAACTCTTTGCTCATAATGTCTGCATCACTCTGAGTTGCTTTTCTAAGCTCAATCGCGTCAACATCTTCAGCTATGTTCTTACCAACTTCACGTCCAAAAAGAAGGGCTTCAAGAACAGAATTGGCACCAAGACGGTTTGCACCGTGAACAGACACGCAAGAACATTCACCAGCAGCGTAGAAACCTTCTACAAACTCATCATTGTTTTTACGAACCTGACCTCTAACATCACAAGGGATACCACCCATAGAGTAGTGCGCCGTTGCTGAGATAAGGATAGGCTCTTTAATCATATCAAGACCTAAGAAAGTGATAGCAAGATCACGCAACTCAGGAAGTCTTTCCATGATTAAATCTTTTCCTAAATGTACAAGATTGATATAAACCGCATCTTTTCTTGGACCAACACCACGACCCTCACGGATCTCTTGGATAATAGCACGAGCAACAACATCACGTGAAGCAAGTTCCATAGCGTTAGGAGCATATTTCTCCATGAAACGTTCGCCTTCTGAGTTGATCAGTTGACCACCCTCACCACGCGCTGCTTCAGAGATAAGAACACCATTACCAGAAAGACCTGATGGGTGGAATTGTACAAACTCCATATCTTCTAAAGGAAGACCATGACGGGCAACAAGTGAAAGACCATCACCTGTATTTGCGTGTGCATTAGAGTTGATTTTAAATGAACGTGCGTATCCGCCTGTAGCGAACATTACCGACTTGGCGTTAAAAATCGCTTTTTCAGAGTTACGAATATCATAAGCAGCAACACCATAAGCCTTACCGTTCTCATATAGTAAGTCAGCGGCGTACCATTCGTCAAAAAACTTAACATCATAACGAAGTGCTTGTTCAAAAATTGTTTGTAGTAATGTAAGACCTGTACGGTCTTTTGCGTAACAAGCTCTAGGAGATGATTGACCGCCAAAAGGACGTTGTGCGATTTTTCCATCTTCAGTTCGAGAGAAAACAGCACCCATCTGTTCAGCCCAACGAACTGTCTCAGGCGCTTTTTGACACATGTATTCAACCGTATCTTGATCAGCTAGGTAGTCAGAACCCTTAACCGTATCAAATTCATGTAGTTCAACACTGTCTGCATCAGAAAAGGCAGCATTGATCCCACCTTGTGCCGCACCTGAGTGTGAACGTAAAGGGTGAAGTTTAGTGATAACGGCAACTTTTTTGCCTGCTTTTTGCAGTTCAAGCGCTGCTGCACAGCCTGCAAGGCCAGCACCAACGATAACCGCATCGTAAGTATAAATAGGAATACTCATTCGCAATCCTCCGAAAATAATTTTCAAGATTATAGCTTCAAGTTGCTTGTATAAGGTTAAAGAGAAGGTGTTTTTAAAGGAAGTTTTTCAGTGTTACACTTTGAAGCATTGAGTATATATAATTGCTACAAAAAGTAGCAGGATTGAAAAAGGTCTTAGACAAGACCTTTTTCAGCGCGATCACGAAGTTGGGCGATTCTATTACCACCTTGCGCAATTGCTGCATGAAGAATCTCTTTAGCATGAGCAATAGTCTGATCCAACTGCTTGTTAGGTGCTTTTACAACAAACCCACCACTTACAGTGACATTTATGACTTCACCCTTAGGTGCTTTAAACTTTGTCTCTTCAATAGTTTTTCTGACCTGTTCACAATCATGCAAGGCAGCATCTTTAGTCGCTCTGTTTAAAATAAGAACAAATTGATCATAATCAATACGCCCGAGAACATCTGTATGCTGTTCATATAAAGAGAAAGTAAAGGCGATCTTTTTAAGGATTTGGTTTGCTAAATCTTTTTTGTATTTTTTTTCAACATCTTTAAAATGATCAAGAGAAAAAACACATACAGTCAGTGAAGCGCCAACGTTACCTTTACGGTTAGCGAAACCATGTAGTAGACCCTTGTAATTGTTGATCTCTGTTACAGGATCGATAAAAGCAGGATTTTCGCTAGCAGTAGGTTTACGACTCATACGTTTTGTAATCATCTCTGCTTCTTCTGTTTGGAACATTCGCCCTTTGCTGTCTATATCTACTGAATAGAGCGTTTTTATGTCGTTATAGATATATGAAAGTCTACGCGTAAACCATAAGGTTGCAAGCAGTGAGATTAAAAAAGCTATGTATATGATGATTTGTAAGGCCTGAAATTTCTCTGCTTCATATATCAGATGTCTCTCTTCAAGTTGAAAAAGCTTTGCTTCATATTCGACCTGAGCAAAATCATAATTATCCAAACGCTCTTCTAAGTCTTCTAGGCTTTGAGCATAATAGGCTTCTGCTGCTTCTATATATAAAAGCTGTTTAATACTAAGTTGTTCAAGGTCGTTGATGTATTGAGTTGAATGACCATAAATAAAGTTCCCTAATATATCAAATTCAAAGGCCTCTTGCATCTTTGTAATGTCATGTTTGAGGTTATTTACAATACCTTTGAGTTGAATATTACTGAGTTGAATATCTTCACGTCCAAGATTGTAGGCTTCAGACATTAAAGCTTTTTGATGTAGTAGTAGGTCGGTTTTTTCTATAGATGAGTTAAGAGTAAATGTGATTGTAGCCAGAAGTCCTAAGATTATGGAGAGAACTAAAAGTGTTTTTGAGAGGTTGTCAAAGATTTTCTTTATTGACCAGCGCATTTATATCCTTAATATAATTTGTTATCTTTTGTGCTTAATTTTAGACTGCCACGCATTAAATATGACTTAATAATAAAATCTATCTAAGTATAATCGAACTAAGTAAACAAATAGTGGGTAAAAAAGGAGAGACTTGTATTCACTTTCTTCCTTGTTTTAGGCGGGATGTCATCTGTATAAAAGGATAGTTGGTTATAATCACCTTATAACTTTATAGACTAGATATATGGATGTGTTTTGAATAAAGAAGACTTTTTCATCTCCTGCTTTGACTCAAAGCGTATTGGTGATGACGCGGCTATAGTAGATGACTGGGTGATCTCAAAAGATGCTTTTTTTGAAAATGTCCATTTTAAACGTGAGTGGTTTAGCTTAGAAGAGATAGCTTACAAGTCTATGATCATTAATATTTCAGACTCTATAGCTATGAATGCGGACCCTAAGTACGCTCTCTTGGCAGTTGCTTTACCTTCAAGTTTAAGTATGGCTGATATTAAAAATCTTCATCAAGGTTTCAATAAGGCTGCTAAAGAGTTTGGAATTGAGATTATAGGTGGGGATACGATTTCAAATATAAAGATTGATATCACCGTAACTATCTTGGCAAAGGCTAGTAAGCCTCTTAGAAGAGTAGGGCTTAAAGCTGGACACTTCTTGGCACATACAGGTGTTTTGGGAAGCTCTAAAAAAGCCTTAGATACTTTGCTTAAAAATGGCCGTCCAAGAAAAAGCTCTAGGTTTATCAAACCGACGTTGCGTCAGGATTTTATCTCTAGGATAGGAAAATCGCTTAGTTGTGGTATGGACATATCAGATGGATTGTTTTCTGACCTGTCTAAACTTTCAAGGGCTAACCGTTTAGGCTATGGCTTTTTTAAATCTATACCTAAAAGCATAGGTTGTAGTGGAGAAGAATATGAGATGTTAATAGGATTTAACCCTAGAAACAGAAAAAAGATCTTAAGACAGGCGCAGGCGCAAAGATGTGAACTAAATATCTTTGCCAAAGCAAAACGAACACATTATAAACCAACATGCAAGGCACATCACTTTTGAATAGAAACTATTATCTAAACCACTCGTCTATCCCCTTTCATTTTGCACAAAGCCCTAGGGATTTTGTAGTTGATGAAATACCTCTGTATGAGTTTAGCGGCGAAGGTGAGCACCTTATCTTGCACATACGCAAAAAAAATCTTTCTACCTTTGAGATGATTGATGTCTTGTGTAATACCACAGGAGCCAAGGCAAAAGAGATAGGTACAGCAGGGTTAAAAGATAAAAATGCTTTGACCACACAGTATATCTCAGTACCAGCGCGTATTGAAGAAGCCATCGATGCTCTTGACCACCCTCAAATCAAGGTGCTCTCAAAAATAAGACATAATAATAAGATTCGTACAGGGCATCTAAAAGGAAACCGTTTTTTTATTCGTATTAAAAAAGTGCTTCCGGTAGCAGCTGCAAAGCTTGATCAGGCCATTAAACATATTAAAAAAGATGGTATGCCAAACTATTTTGGGTATCAGCGTTTTGGAAATGACGGAGATAATTATATTATTGGCCAAGAGATAGTTGAGGGTAAGAGGAAAGAGAGAAACAAGAAGAAGTCGCGTCTGTTCATATCGGCTTATCAATCGCATCTTTTTAACCTTTGGCTTAGCAGACGTATTGAAATCAGTAAGCTTATATCCGGTCTTGAGGCTAAAGAAGCAGCAGAAGTTTTAAATTTAGATATTAAGCTTATTAAGCAGATGCAAAAGCAAAAGCATCCATTTAAGATGTTACCGGGTGATCTGTGTATGCATTATCCTTATGGTGCTATCTTTCACGCTGAAGACTTAGAAGAAGAGGCGAGACTTTTTTATGAAAAAGACAGAACGCCAACAGGCCTGTTGATAGGTAAAAAAGTAAAAAGAAGTGTGGATATTGCTCATACTATAGAAAAAGAGTTTGAAGCCGAATGCGGGGAAGATGGAACACGTCGTTATGCTTTTGTCTTTCCTGAAGATATCGAAACAAACTATAGAGAAGAGAGTGCTTGGTATGAGATGCACTTCACCCTGCCAAAGGGTTCGTACGCAACTGTACTTATAGAAGAACTTGCTAAACGAGAAATAAGAGAAGAAAAAATTACCTCAAGGAAACAAATTGTCAAATAAAAAACACCTAACATCAGGATTTTCACAACTCTTTGGAAAATTTGCATCAAAGGCATTTCCTTCACCGGTACAAAATATCATTAATCATGGTTATGTGAGACTAATGGGTCTAGATATGAGTGACTTTGCAAACCCGTCATCATATGAAACGCTTAATAAGCTTTTCACCCGTCACTTAAGAGAAAAACGTGAGTTTAACCTTGATGGAGATATTATGATTTCTCCTTGTGACGCGCTTGTAAGTGAGTGCGGGAAGATACATGACTTTGATTCATTTCAAATCAAAGGCATGAAGTATAAGATAGATGAGCTTTTAGGTGAGCATATTGACGGTAAAAATAAGCATCGCATAAAAAATGGCCGTTTTATTAATTTCTATCTCTCTCCTAGTGACTATCACCGTTATCATATTCCTATTAATTGCCGTATCACCAAGGCAGTACATATCCCTGGCAAGTTGTATCCGGTAAACCTTACCTACTTAAATAAACAGCAAGATCTTTTTATTGAGAATGAACGTGTGGTTATAGAATGTTATACCCAAGAAGACGAGCTTTTTTATATGGTTCTTGTTGGTGCTCTAAATGTTGGAAAAATGGAAGTATCATTTGAACCAAGCATTCAGACAAATTCTGAGATACGTGAAAGTGTTGTTTATGAATATGAAGGCCTCAATATGGACAAGGGAGATGACTTTGGTTGTTTCCAAATGGGTTCAACTATCGTTTTAATTGCAGAAAAAATGGATATCTTCGTTCAAAGTGGCGAAAAAGTAAGCTTTGCACAAGATGTATCATCGGTGAAAAAGTAAGATAAATGCCATCTAAGTCACAGGTTTACATCGAACATATCTTTTCAGACAAGCTTGTCTTTGAAAAAGAGGTTCTGCATGTAAAATGTGATGAAGATAGAAAAGAGGTGATGTCGCTTATCTGCGGTGAGATATGCGACAGTAAACAGCTTTCGGGAAAGATTAACTTCTTAAAAATCCGCTCTATAGATGACCTTGATTTTGATGGGGTAAAGATCGCCCTTGTACAAATCTTGGTAGCTGAACTCCTGTCCCTTCTTAAAGAGAAACACCTTACCCGAGTCGAGATAGAAAATGTTAAGAAAAACAAAACACATCTAAAGTTTATCTATGAATTAGCGCAGATCTATATGAGACGTTTCTCCGGTCTGTTTTATAAAGAGGTAGTGAACACTTTCTTTGATCTTGTCAGTATAGCAGACAGGGCAGACAAGCTTAGTCCTGTTGTTTTAGAAGTTGTTCGTGGTTCTAAAAAAAGAAAGTCTTTACTTGAAATGCATGGAAGCGGACAGATCTTATATAAAGAAGAGCAGGCTTGGATGCGCGTTAAGCAAGCGAAGGATGATAAAAACCGTCAAGTACAGGTTTTTCAAATAGAAATTGTTCGTTTGGTTAGACGAGTCGATCAGCTTAAACTTCAAATCTCAGCAATAGTCGCAGCCAGAGCACTGAGCTTAATAGATGTGCAAAAAGTTACTCCTAAACTTTTACTAGATATGTTTACTGATGAAGACGATATCCAGCTGCATACTAAAAAAACAATGTTCTCTTATATATCAGCAGGGGATAAGGCTAATGCTCTCGTCATCATAGCTGATAAGGCCAGTGTGCAAAGTAGTGTGCCGGCTGACAAGGAAGATTACAAACGCATAGCTGAGTTTTTTAAAAAATGTAAGAGTGTTAATACAAAGAGCTATGTGGACGCACGTTTTGAAGACTTTAAACGTGAGCTTGAGTTAAAGAGTAAGCGCTATAGAGAACAGCGCTTAAAACTTAAAACACTAAGAGATAAACCCTTGGATAATTTTGATATTACCCTAAAAAAAGTAAAAGAGGCTATGGTCTATAACTTACAGCATCTATAGTACCGAGGCCTAGATAAGTAGAAACTGTTTACTTCACTTCGCTTCTTTTATAATATTAAAAAAAAGCAAAATAGGCTGTTGTGTATAATTTTCAACCAGTAGCTTTACTAATGGTTGACTTTCTTTGTGTAAACTATAGGCATGGAAAAACAAAAATCAGACATACCTGTATTTTTAGGCTTACTGCTGTTAGCCTTTATTGGTAGAATTATCTTAGCACCCTAGACATTAAATCTAAAATGCATGACATCGCCATCATTAACGATGTACTCTTTACCTTCTAGACGCATTTTACCTGCTTCTTTTGACTTCGCTTCTCCACCATTTTCAATATAATCATCATAAGCAATAACCTCTGCACGAATGAAGCCTTTTTCAAAATCATTATGAATAGCAGCAGCTGCTTTTGGAGCGGTAGTGTTTTTACGAATTGTCCATGCACGAACTTCTTTGACACCGGCAGTGAAATAAGACATAAGACCTAGTTTGTCAAAGCCCTTGTGAATGATTTGTGCAAGACCGGATTCTGTTACACCAATCTCTTCTAAAAACTCAGCTGCTTCATCATCATCCATGCCAACCAGGTCTTCTTCAAACTTAGCACACAGTTTGATGACTTCAGAGTTGTTTTTAGCTGCGTGTTCTTTAACCGCTTTTACATAAGCATTGTCTTCAGCTAATCCATCTTCATCAACATTGGCACCATACATGATCTCTTTTGCAGTAAGAAGACGTAATTCTTGATTGAGTTGTTGGTAAAGTTCATCATCTGACTTAGCAAATGTATACGCCATATTTCCTTCTTCAAGATAATCAATCAATTCTAGAGCCATTTCCATTAAGGCGCCAGCGCTTTTATCAACTCTGGCTTGTTTTTTAAGGCGTTCTGCACGGTTAGTAAGTGCTTCTAGATCAGCAAAAATAAGTTCAGTCTCAATAATCTCAATATCACGAATAGGATCTATACTGCCTTCTGTGTGAACAATATTTTCATCTTCAAAACAGCGTACAATATGTAAGATAACTTCTGTTTCGCGAATATTAGAAAGAAACTTATTCCCAAGACCTTCCCCCTTACTAGCACCTTTAACCAAACCTGCAATATCAACAAAGTCCAAGGTAGAGTGCTGAATACGTTCAGGACTAACAATCTTGGCAAGTTCGTCTAAACGTGTGTCTGGTACAGGAACGATAGCCTTGTTTGGCTCGATAGTACAAAAAGGGTAGTTTGCTGCTTCAGCATTTTGTGCTTTGGTTAGCGCATTAAAAGTTGTTGATTTCCCGACATTTGGTAAGCCTACTAGGCCGATGCTTAATCCCATGTGTTCTCCGATTATTGTTTGTGAAATAGTAACGTACTGAAAGACTTTTTACTTAGTGTAAGTTACTTCAGTTATTTGTGGAATTATACTCTAATAAGCTTTCAAATTATAGGTGGATTGTCTATAGGTATAGACAATCCGGCTTATTAAATAGTAATAAAACAGTTATGCTTGCATCTTATTTGATGTTTGATAACCAATCTAGTGTCATACGGACACCAGCGCCTGATCCGCCATAAGGATTGTAACCCCAAGCTGACTCAACATAAGCAGGGCCTGCTATATCAAAGTGCATCCACTTTTGTTTGTTTTCATCTGTAATAAAATGATCTAAAAATTGTGCCGCAGTGATGGCCCCGCCATAAGGCTTGTTAGAGATATTTGAAATATCAGCAACCTCAGACTTGAGTTGCTTTTTCAAGTAGCGGTTAAATGGAAGTGCTCCCACTAACTCACCCGTATTTGAAGCAGAACGACTCATAGAGTGTTTTAACTTTGTGGAGTGTCCCATAAGACCAGTTGTGTAGTTGCCTAAGGCAACTACACAAGCACCTGTAAGTGTTGCATAATCAAAGATATAATCAGCTTCTACTTTTTCTTGTGCATAACACAGACAGTCTGCTAGGACTAAACGACCTTCTGCATCGGTGTTTCTAACCTCAATAGTCTTGCCATTTTTTGCCGTTAAAACATCATCAGGCTTATATGCATCTCCGGCGATCATATTTTCAACCGCACCAATAATACCGTGCACTTCTATAGGTAAGTTAAGCTCAGATACGGCTTTCATAATACCTAGAACCGCACATCCACCACTTTTGTCAAGTTTCATACTCACCATAGAAGCTGATGGTTTAAGACTAAGTCCACCACTGTCATAGGTTAAACCTTTACCAATAAGAGAAACAATCGCACGTGGATTTTTAGGTTTATGTGATAGGTGTATAAGCTGTGACTCATGGCGAGAAGCACGACCTACATCTAGCATGGCATTCATACTCTCATTTTTAAGCTCAGACTCGTCAAGTACTTTACAGATAAGGTTATTGTTCTTAGCCAAGTCTGTAGCAATATGAGCAAGTTTAAGAGGGAAGAGGTCCTCAGGCGTTGTGTTGACAAGTTCACGTGTGTAGTTCGTTGCAATGGCAACAATTTTTGCACGTGTTAATGTCTCTTCAAGAACGGCAGTATCACTGGCTTCATCTTCAAGCGTTCTGGATGAAAAGATGATCTCAGTTAATGAAGATTCTGACTTTTCACTTTTATAAGTGTCAAACGTATAAGCACCAAGGATAAAACCCTCTACTAGGGCAGTAAAGATACCATCTGCATTATTCACATCATGTTGAGATAGTTTTAAAGAGCTGTAGTTGAACTTCGAAAGGGTTTTGAGCGCTGTTGCTGCGGCTGAACGAAAAAGGTCATGCTCATTTGCTTCAACACCAACATATAAGGTCTTAAACTCAGAGATATAACAGGTCTCATCTTGAGATGCTTTAAAACCTAGCTCGTTTAAGATGCCTTCATGCAAAAGCTCATTGGTATCTAGAGCAAATACAACCGTGACTTCAGCGTTTATGTCATATAAGTGGTTGTCATTAATGGAAATTTTCATTGGGATGTCCTTTAGCTTGTTTTATTCTAAGTAAAGATGAAAGACTTCATCTTTATTTAGAGATATCCTTGTCAAAATCAAGTAAATCTTTGGCTTGAATCATATCTTTGTCTCCGCGACCAGATAAGTTTACAATAATAGTTTGACCCTTGATGTCTTTTATCTTTTTGAGATAAGCAACTGCGTGTGAACTCTCAAATGCAGGAATAATACCTTCTTGACGTGATAACCAAACAAAGGCATCTAAGGCCTCATCGTCTGTCGCGCTGTCATAAGAGATAGATTTGTTTTCTTTATGAAATGCATGTTCTGGTCCAATACCCGGATAATCAAGTCCAGCAGAGATAGAATGTGCTTCAAGCACCTGACCATCAGCATCTTGAAGAAGATAAGACATTTGACCATGTAAAACACCTGGACGACCTTTTTCTAAAGAGGCTCCATGCTTGTCTGTATCAACACCAAGCCCACCGGCTTCTATACCAACACACTCAACTTCTTTATCTTCTAAAAAGTGTTGAAAAGCTCCTATAGCGTTTGATCCGCCTCCTATACAAGCGATAACCTTATCAGGTAGTTTTCCTTCAAGTTCTAGTATCTGAGCTCGAGCTTCCCAACCAATAATAGCTTGAAAGTCACGGACCATCATAGGATAGGGATGTGGACCTGCTACGGTTCCTATGATATAAAAGGTGTCACGTGCATTGGTTACCCAATGACGAATAGCATCATTCATAGCGTCTTTAAGTGTTTTACTTCCACTCTCTACAGAATTAACTTTTGCACCAAGAAGCTTCATTCTAAAAACATTAAGTTCTTGTCTTTGGACATCTTTAGCACCCATAAAAATCTCGCACTCTAAACCAAGCAGGGCGCAGATAGTTGCTGTTGCAACACCATGTTGACCGGCACCTGTTTCAGCTATAATTTTTTTCTTGCCAAGTTTTTTAGCCATAAGGCCTTGGGCAATAACGTTATTGACCTTGTGTGCACCCGTGTGATTAAGGTCTTCACGTTTAAAGTAAATCTTTGCCCCAAGTTCATCAGAGATGTTTTGTGCAAAGTATAAAGGCGAAGGACGGCCAACATAATCTTTGAGATAATAATGTACTTCTTTCCAAAACTCTTCATCATGGCGAAGTTCTTCATATTTTTCTTTTAGCTCAAGAAGAGCCGGCATAAGGGTTTCAGGAACATAACGTCCACCGAATATTCCAAAGTGCCCATTTTCATCAGGGTCGAATTTACTTTTTGAAGGGATATACATTAGGCTTCTCCTAAGACACTGTAAACAGATGAAATGGCTTCTAGTTTTTTACTTCCACCAAGAAAGTCCAGACTCATGATGAAACATGACTCAACACATTTCCCGCCAGACTTTTCAATCAGGTTGGCAGCTGCAAAAGCTGTACCACCCGTTGCTATGAGGTCATCAATAAGCAAGACACGTGCATTTTCAATATCTCTAAAGGCATCGATATGTATTTCTACTTCATCAACACCGTATTCAAGTGAATATTTTTCTGAAATAGTAGTATAAGGAAGTTTGCCTTTTTTACGAATAGGGACAAAACCTATACCTAAGTCACGAGCAAGGGCTGCGCCAAAGATAAAACCTCTCGCATCAATACCGGCAATAAAATCTAAGTTCATTTCTTTATACCTATCGCGTAGATGGTCCATTAAAAGGCCAAAGGCTTGGGCATCATTTAAGATAGTGGATATGTCTTTAAAGATAACGCCGGGTTTTGGAAAATCCGGTATTTCGCGAATGGCGTCAATGATAATCTTTTTATTTTCTTTATTTATCATAGGGTGATAGTCCTTAGTCTGTCTGTTTTATTAATATTAAAAAATATAGTCTTATAATAGGGCGTCAATACGACCTTCAAGGTCGCTTATCTTACTTTTAAGCCTGTCTGTTTCTGATCTGTGTTGGGAATTTCTTTGCTTTAAGACCTTAAGCTCATTACGTAATTTATTTAATTCATCGGTTAAAATGTCTACATTACCTAAAGATCGTTGCAATTGGATCTGGTATTTACGAATAAGAATCTCTGCTTCTTGAAGTGTCAGTTTCATAAGCTCGTTACTTTTTTGTTCTTTATAGGTGATGTTCTTGAAATAAAACATCTTTACAAATAAAAAGATCCCCGCAAGAGTAACAAGGCTTAATAATGACCATTCAAATAACATAAAACTCCCTTAGCCTTTAATAGCTTCTATTTTCTCTACGCGACCTGCATGACGACCGCCTTCAAACTCGGCCTCAATCCAAGCATCAATAATGGATTCTGCTACACCGATACCCACAATACGTTCACCAAAACATAAGACATTACCGTCATTATGCGCACGTCCCATTTTTGCAGTATACGCATCGTGGCAAAGTGCAGCTCGGATACCATGGTGTCGGTTTGCTGCCATAGATATACCGATACCTGAACCACAGATCAAGACACCCATGCTCCCCTTGTCTGCTAAGACTTTTTTACACACCTTTACAGCGTAATCAGGATAATCAACACGGTCCTTAGTGTAAGGGCCCATGTCCTCAACCTCAAAGCCTTTTGCTTTTAAGTATTCACAAGTGTGGTTTTTTAGATCAATACCTGCATGATCTGTTCCTACGTAATATTTCATAGTCTCTCCAGAGTTAAAGTAAAAGTTGGCTCATAAGCCAATTTAGTGGTTCAAAGATAAGAATCTTTTGTAAGGGCCCGATCATAAACACAGCCAAAACAATAAACATACCATAAGGTGCCAGTCTAATATACACTTCAGCTATTTTATTCATTTTTAGCTGAAAAGATAGATACGTTAAAAACTGAGCCCCGTCAAAGGCCGGAATAGGCAACAAGTTAAACACTGCAAGAAGCAGGTTGATGATAAGAGACATACCTAAGAAGTATAAAAATGGATCTTGGGCTATTAGATTAGAGATGATGTAGTGAACCGCACCTAGAGTAGTGGCATTTGGATTTTCATTAAGTATTTGAGTTAAAAACTCAACAGGGAAATAATTTACAAAAATGATAGAAGTTATAAGCGCTAAAACAAAGTTGTAAAAGATACCGGCAAGTGAAACTGCCATAGCCGCAAGGTATCCGCCCTTGTCAATAACCTTGTTCATGTCAACCGGTACAGGCTTGGCCCAACCAAAGATAAAGCCCGCATTTGTCATATACAGTAAAGCAGGTACAACAATGGTTCCTATCGGATCTACATGAACGAGAGGGTTGATGTTTAAACGACCAGCATCTTTTGCTGTGTTGTCACCATATTTGTAAGCTACAAGACCATGCATGATCTCATGTCCAACAATAGCAATAATAAGTACGAGTACAGTAATAGCAATCTTTATTATTTCAGCATTATCCAATTAGAAGATTCCCTTGTCTTTTTTAATATCTTCAGCGCGTGCACGTTTGATGAAGTCTGGCGATTCAAGGTCTGTAGGTGTCTTACCCATTCTATCCCAGCGTATCTCATAGTTGTCATTAATGCTAAAGTAGATAAACCATGGCGTCCCCTCGATAAGACCGTAAGGAACTGTTCCCCAAAAACGACTGTCATTAGAGTGGTCTCTGTTGTCCCCCATCATAAAGTACTCGTTTTCGGGCACTTTGATTGGAGGAGTAAAGAAAATAGGCATATGTGTTTTCCCGTCATTGATAACGGCATCATCATGATTAATACCTGGGTGCTCAGCTTGATAGGGGTTTTTTACAAAAAGCATGTCAAGTGCAACTATGATCTGTTCGGCCGGATAGTTATTCTTGATGTAGTCATCTCCCTCATTCATATGAACATAAAGATCTTTTTCATTCACAAAAAGTACATCGCCGGGAAGAGCAACACAACGCTTAACAAAGTGCACACTCGGATTTTGTGGAAACCTGAAAATAACGATGTCACCGCGAAGAGGGGTGTCACCGTCAATAATATGTCCATCTGTACCCGGAATAAGAGGAATTTCTAAAAAAGGCAGATGAGGAGTGGAGATACCATAAGCAAATTTCTTGGCAAAAAGATGATCGCCTACTAAAAGTGAGCTTTTCATAGAACCACTTGGGATTCTAAAGGCTTGGGCTACAAAGAAGATAACAAGCAATACGATGATAACCGTACCTGTCCATGAGTTTGAAAATCTATAGGCCTTATAGGCAAATTTTTTTGCTTTTTCTTTCATTATGTTTAGCGTTCCTAATTATAAATTTATGATTGTCTGTTTTTTGCTGATTCTAAAGTGTTTTGAAGCAGCATGGCTATAGTCATTGGGCCAACACCACCTGGAACTGGTGTGATGTAAGATGCTTTTTTTGACACATTTTCAAAATCAACATCCCCTACAAGTTTTCCGTTATCTGCTCTATTAATACCGATATCAATGATGATAGCACCGTCTTTAACCATATCTTCAGTGATAAGGTTGATAACACCAACCCCTACAAGTAAGATATCTGCCTCAAGGGTACGTGCTTTCAAGTCTTTTGTGTAAATGTGACAGATGTCAACCGTTGCATTCGCGTTTAAAAGTAGACTTGCCATAGGCTTTCCAACAATGTTAGATGCACCAACTACGCAGGCATTCATCCCTTGAACGTCTATCTTATACTCAGCTAGAAGCTTCATAACACCAAGAGGCGTACAGGGGACAAAACCTTTTAAACCTGTTGTTAAACGACCGACATTGTAAGGATGAAAACCATCAACATCTTTATGCGGGGAAACAAGCTCTAAAAGACGATCGGTATTGATCTGCTCAGGAAGAGGGAGTTGAATCAAGATACCGTCAATATTTGGGTTTTGATTCATCATCTCGATAGTTTTTTCAATGGCTTCTTGAGAGATGTCTCGAGGCATCTCGTGCGTTACAGAGTAGAAACCAACTGCGTCACAGGCCTTTTTCTTCATGCCAACATAAGCAGCACTCGCAGGATCATTGCCTACCAAAATTACTGCTAAACCGGGTACATTACCTGTACTGTCTCTAAGTTCTTTAACTTCTGTAGCTATTTGCTCTTTGATTTTAGATGAAAGTGCTGAACCGTCAAGAATTTGCATTCATACCTCTTGTTTTGGGCAAAAAAAGTAGTGCCCTTTAGAATATTTTTGATATTATACAGAAGACTTCTTTTACAAGCCTTTATACTAAGAACAAAGGCTTCTTCAAGAAGTTGATTTTATGCAGTAAAAAGGGCCTTTGAATGCGTTTTATAATCTTTATTTATTTATTTATTTTAAGTGCCGAATCTAGAGTTGAATCAGATATTAAAAAAGAAAAAGACTCTTTCATAACGGAAAAGGAATATGCACAGCACCTGTATAAAAACCCACGTGGTATAGGCTGTGATAAATGTCATGGTAAAAAAGGTGAGGGGATGATCATCTCTAAGTACAAGCATAATGATGAAGAACTTGTTCTTCGTACAAATGAAATAAACTCATTGGACTATGAAGCCTTTGCCGCCGCCTTAGAAGAAAAACGCAGCATTATGCCAAAATACTTTTTAACGTCTAAAGAGATTCAAGCCTTATATAACTATTTGCATAATAAAGGTAAGTAAAGGAATTTTTATGTTTATACCTCAACTAGAGAACTTACAAAAGATTGTAAATGAAAAAGACTTGCAGGCACTAGATCTGCTTTTAAATGCAACAGGCCGTACACAAAACAGAAAAAATGACTTTAAGTCAGCCTTGATGCTCTCAGCCCATAACATTAAACACCTTGTTAAGATGGATACCATTGACAGTGACTGTATTATGTTAAACCTTGAAGACGGTGTTTCTCCTGAAGAAAAGCCTGTTGCATTAAGACTTTGTGCTTATTTTTTATCTAAAATACACCAAAGTCCTAAAAAAATTGTTGTTAGAGTCAATGCCCTTGATGAAGGTGGTTTGGATGAGATTAAGTTTTTAAACGCTTATAAGCCTGATGCTATTCGTATACCGAAGGTTAAGAGTATAGATGATGTGAAAGAAGCCTTGAATGTTTTAGATGAGAGTATAGAACTTCACCTTAGTATTGAGACGATGCTGGCTCTGTCTAACCTTAAAACACTTCAGTCTGAAGGAAAGGTCAAAGCCGTCTATTTAGGTATTTTAGACCTTATGGCTGACCTTGGCTTGAATCAAGACCTGCTGGTACCTGAAAACCCAACTATACATTACATACTGGCTGAGTTTCTGCTTGGTGCTAAAATCATTGGTGCCCATCCTGTTTCGTTTGTTTATCAAGACTATCAAAACATGCATGAGTTTCAAAGATGGCTTGCTCTTGAGAAGATGATGGGATTTAATGCAAAAGGGTGTATATCACCCGTGCAGTCGGCTGAAGTGCTTCAGCACTTTGAAGTGCATGATGCGCAAATACAAAAAGCAAAAGATATTATTGAGTTGTTTGAAAAGATGAAAGAGCAGGGAGTTACCGGGTTTGCTGATGAAAGATATGGCTTTATAGATGAACCTATATACAAGGGTGCTTTAAAGGTAATACAAAACAAGAAATAGAAGTCGTGAAGCGATGTATCAGGTGTTAACACTTGGCATCTGAAACACCTCCGGCCAAGTTTATTTACATGCTCAAATGCTCTTTATTTTCCTACTGCATGGTCTAGCAAAGCCATAGCCTTGTAATACTCATAATAACTTTGAGCAAGGCGTGCTTTAGCGTCTATATATGACTGTCTGGCTTGCTGAAGTTCAATATAGTCAGCTAAACCGTACTCATATCGTTTTTGAACTTGCTCAAACTTCTCCTTAGAAGCAATACTTAGACTTTCAGACATCTTTGTATTATCAAGCTGTTTATTGACTTGAATATAGGCTTGATTCACTTCTTGTTGAATACGTAAACGTGCATTTTCCAAGTCCGCATTAGCTTTCATTATGATGATTTTCGCTTCTTCATTTTGTGCATTTGTACGTGAACCTGAATAAAGGTTCCATTCCAAAGAAACAGTGGCTTTCCATTGCTGCTCAGGGGCAAAGGCATCTTCATCCACATCTTGGATTAAATAATCCCCCTTAGCGTATACACTTGGGTAATAATCCCCTTTTGTCTGCGTATGTATAGAGTGTGCTGCTTCAAGTAGTTGTATATACTGTTCAAGCTCAGCTCTGTTTTCATAAGCCTCGTCTTTATAAGCAGATACAGGAAGGGTTAACTTAGGCAGGGAGTCATACACATTCTTTGATACAGGTTTTTGTATAAAAATATCAGTCTCATACTCAGTTTGATCATTATCAATACCAACTTCTTTTTTAAGGTTGATAAGTGATAGTCTGACATCATACCCTGTGTCTTGAAGAGAAAGTTGCGCTTCAATAAGGTTCACTTGTGCATCAGTCACATCTACCTTAGTACGGATCCCCGCATCAAAATAACGTTGACTTCTATAGAGTTGATGTTCATTAAGCTTTACATTCTCACTGTTGACTTCAACGATGGCATTATTAAATAAAAGTGCATAATATGCCTTTTTAACCGCATAAATCTTGTCAGAGATACTTTGTTGCATGGAAGCTTTAACGGCTAGTGATTGGCTTTGGAAGTTATCTACGTTACCTGTTGTTTTACCAAAATCATAAATAAGTTGCTTGGCATTAACTGAAGCACCAAGCAAATTTGTTTTTGTGCTTCCAGGAGAGAACGCATTAGGAGCAATACCAATAGTCTGATCTGCATAGTCTGCGCTTTGTTTTCCGGCAAAACCTGCAAGATCTACAGTGGGAAGATGCCCTGCGTCAGCTTGAATGACCTGCTGTTTTGAAGACTCATAGTCTGCTTTAGAGATCTTCAAGTCCGGACTATTGACAAGTGCGGCTTGTATTAGATCATCTAAGGTAAGCACTTTGGCATACAGACTTGTACTGAGTATAAGTGACAAGGTTATTAGTCTTTTAATTGGCATTATAAGCTCTCTCTCATTTTAACTTCTTCTTCTACATCAACTACAAGTTCACGCATTACCTCAAGTAAGACATAAATCACGGGAACTAAGAAAAGGGCAACAAAGGTTGCCAAGGTCATGCCACCAAGCAGGGCAATACCGATAGTCTTTTGTGTTATTGCTCCTGCGCCTGTTGCCAGTGCTAAAGGAAAGATACCAAAGATAAAGGAGAATATAGTCATTAAGATCGGTCTGAAACGTGAGACAGCAGCGTCTATAGCTGAATCAGTGATACTTTTTCCAGATTCTCTTAACTCTTTTGCAAACTCAACAATCAAGATAGCGTTTTTTGAAGACATGGCTATAAGCAAGACCAGTCCAATCTGTGCAAAAACATTCATTGGTAAACCAACCAAGGAAAGCCCCTCTAATGCACCAAGCATAACAAGGGGAACAGGCACTAGAATCATGAGCGGCAGTATCCAAGACTCATACTGGGCAGCAAGGACCATAAAGACAACAAGTACAACAAATAAAAAGGTCATGGTTGTTGAATTTCCTGAAAGTTTCTCTTGTAAAGACATCCCGGCCCATGAATAACCATATTCTTTGGGCATAACTTGCTTTTGAAGCTCTTCCATAGCGTCCATAGCCTCTCCAGAACTGTATCCCGGAGCTGCGAAACCATTGATTTGTATTGAACGGTATAGGTTATAGTGCGTAATATTCTGAGGACCTTTAATGTCTTTGATACTGACAAGTGCTGAAAGTGGAACCATTTCCCCGCTGTTGTTTTTTACATAGATTTTTGAGATGTCTGACTTATCAGATCTAAACTCTTTTTTTGCCTGAGCAAAGACCCTGTATACTTTTCCATACTTAGTGAATTCGTTAATGTAAAATGATCCAAGGTAAGTTTGCATAGTCACAAATATGTCTGATATATTGACTCCTAAAGCATTAGCTTTTTCTCTGTTGAAATCAACATAAAACTGTGGATACTCGGCGTTAAAGGTTGTGTAGGCTGCTCCAATTCTTGGGTCTTTGTTTGCTGCAGCTAAAAGCTCCTGTACGTAAAACTGAAATTGAGAAATATCAGAAGCCATATAATCCTGAACCCTAAAGTCAAAACCGCCAACCGCACCAAGACCTGGTATACCAGGAAGGTTCATTGCAAAAACTTTCGCATCTGATATTGACGCTGTTTTCATAAATATCTGCTTGATAATAACACCAACATTTTCAGTTCTAGCGTCTCTTTCATCCCAAGGCTTGAGGGTAATAAACTTAACACCCGCACTTGGGTCAAGCGAAGAAGTGATGATATTAAAACCTTCCACAGTAGTTATCTCTTCAATCGCGTCCATAGAGTTTAAAATATCTTCAATGTCAGCTGATATTTTTTTAGTCTGAACAATAGAAGCACCCGGTTTTAGGTTAAACCCAACTAAAACAACACCCTTGTCTTCTGATGGGACAAAGGCCGTTGGAATAGTTTTAAACATATAGCCTGTGTACCCAAGGAGAGCTATAAAGATGGCAACAGCAATCCATTTAAACTTGACAATAGTCACAAGTGAGCTTTTATATTTATGTGTTATCCAGTCAAAACCTCTGTTGAAAAGCTTGAAACCTTTAAATTCTTTGTGATCAGGTTTGCGGTGCTTAATAATAATAGCTGCAATAGCCGGTGAAAGTGAAAGAGCGTTAAGCGAAGATACAAACACAGCAAAAGAGATGGTTAATGCAAACTGCTGGTATAGTGAGCCTGTAATACCAGGCATCATAGATACAGGTACAAAAACCGCAATCAAAACAAGGGTGGTTGCAATGATAGGTCCTGTGATCTCAGTCATTGCTTTCTTAACAACGTGAGGCATAGACAGTTCTGGCTCTTTGGACATAATGTTCTCAACATTCTCAACAACTAAGATGACATCATCAACGACTATCCCGATGGCGAGAATGAGTCCAAAGAGTGTTAAGAAGTTGATAGAAAAGTCAGCGAGGTACAGACCAATAAAAGCACCTATCAGTGAAACTGGAATAGCGATGGTTGCAATAATTGTGGGCCTCCAATCTTGTAAAAAGATATAGATAACCAAGACAACCAGGAATATGGCAACTATAAGTGTCTCAATAACATTGTCAATTGCAACTTCGACATACTTGGTTGTATCATAGGGTATCTTGTAGCTTACGCCTGTTGGAAAACGTGTTTGAAGCTCATTCATCTTTGCCTCAGCCGCTTTTTTGATATTTAAGGCATTAGCACCTGAGAGCTGATAAATAGCAATAAGACCTGTTGGTTTAGCATTTAAAAGTGCATTCCAGTCATACATCTCTGCACCAAGTTCGATATTAGACACATCACTTAGATAAACCAAAGAACCATCTTCTTTAAACCTTAAAACGACTTTTCCAAACTCTTGAACATCTTTTAAGCGACCATCAGCTGTTATTGTATAAGTGATCTGTTGATCTTTATACCCTGGGGCAGCACCGATCTTACCAAGGGCAGCCTGCTTGTTCTGATCTTTGACTGCTTGGATGACTTCCATAGGTGTCATACCTAAAGACTTCATCTTATCAGGGTCTAACCAAATACGCATTGCATATTTTTTTTCACCCATATTTGTAGCTTGACCCACGCCAGGAATACGCTTGATCTCATCTAAAATGTTAATATTGATATAGTTACTAAGAAAGGCATTGTCGTATTGTTCAGTTCCTTCTAGAGCGATCAAACAAACCATTGAAGGAGATTTTTTATCAACAGAAACACCTTGCTGGGTAACCTCAGCAGGAAGACTTGGCTTAGCAAGTTCAACCTTGTTTTGCACATCAACAGCAGCGATATCAAGGTTGTACCCTGGTTCAAAATAGACGTTTATATTTGATTCGCCTGCAGAGGTAGAAGATGATTCAATATAAATCATACCTTGCACACCATTTAGTTGATCTTCTAAAGGACGTGTTACTGACTCTTCGACATCAAAGGCGTTAGCACCAGTATAATTTGAAGTGATGGCAACCGTTGGAGGTGTTACTGCAGGGTACTCTTCAATGGATAAAACAGACAAAGATACTGTTCCAAGAACCACCGTTAAGATGGCTATTACCATCGCAAATATAGGTCGTTTAATAAAAAAGACTGGAGACATGCTTATGCTTTCTCATTAGGAACAGTCGGCACTAGATTGTTTTTCTTGATTACTGCCTTAATCCCTTTGATGTCAGTGACATCTTTTGGCGCAAGTCTTAATCCTGCTTTTAGACGTAATAAGCCATTTATAACGACTTTGTCACCATCTTTAAGGGTGTCTTCTTTTATAAGAGTTAAAAAGCGCGATTCATATAAAGGTTTAACATATACACGCATAGCCTTAGATTCTTCATCTACTACATAAAGATATTTGCCTCTTTGGTCTTCAAATAAAACCTGAGGCGGTACACCCATTAATTCAAACTTGTCTGTAACAAATACATTTACATAAACAAAGGTACCGGGAAAAACAGAGTGGTGGGCATTTGGAATCTCTGCTCTCATGCTGATCGTAGATGTTGTTGGATCGACCGTGTTGTCAGAAAAATCGACATGTCCAAACTTGCGCTTTGGTTTTAAGGCTTTAGACTGGTAATTGATTTCAATATAAGCATCTAAAACGTCTTTATTCCTAAACTGGGCAATCTTTTGAAAGTCTTCTTCGCTTGGAGCAAAATAAGCGTAGAGCGGGTCAGTGTTATTAATGGTCGTTAAAAGGGTTGACTCATTTTTTCCGACAAGGTTTCCGACATCAACTAATCGACGACTCGCCTGACCATCAATAGGCGCTTTTACTATAGTGTATGAGAGTTCAAGCTGTGCCTGTCTTATTTTAGCCTCATCGCTCATGATATCGGCTTTTAAAGAGTCAACCTGTGCTTCATACTGTTCTAAGGTGACTCTAGGTGCTAAACCGTCTTTAACTAGGGGTTTGTACCTGTTGACATCAGCAATAGCAAGTTTAAGTGCTGCGTTATTACGTCTTTTGGTTGCTATTGCTGTATCAAGGGCTGCTTTGTAATCATCTTGCTCTATCTTAAAAAGGTTTTGACCCTTTTTGACATACTCACCGTCTTTATAATAGACTTTTTCCAAGATACCCGTAACCCGAGCTCGTACCTCTTGGGATGAACTTGCTTGAGTCTTTCCTGTGTATTGCATCCAGATAGGAATGTTTTGTTTATTAACGGTTACTATCTCAACAGGAAGTGGCGGTACTTCTTGAGGTACTTTTTTTTGTTCCTGTCCACTGCATCCAAGTATAGAGAGTACAAGGGTTGAGGCAAAGAGTGTTTTCTTTAGCATAAAGACATCCTGTTAAATAATATTGAAAATAATATACATCAGTGTATCTTAGATATATGTAAAAGTGTTTTCATTTGTATAGGATTTAATAATTTTCGGTATTAAAGGGTATAATCGCTTTATGAATGAAACCCTTTGCTGTCACTCTTGTGGACTTATGATGCAAGATGATCCTAATGCTAATCGTCTATATTGTCCACGTTGTGATACCTGTGTACGAAAAAAGATAGGTTTCATTGAAAATGATTTGGGGTTTTCTATTGCCGCACTTATACTGTTTTTCCCTACAATGATGCTGCCAATCATCTCCTTTAAGCTTGGTGGTTCAGTACAGCATAACAACATGCTCTCTGCATTGGAATACTTTTATCTAGATGGATACCCTGAGTTGAGTGTGCTTGTTTTTTTTACATCTATTTTTGCGCCCTTTGTGCAGATTGTTATTTCTATTTTAATGTTCACTTCTTTATATGAAAAAAGAAGACCTCGTTTTATGAAATTTTATTTTAAGACCCTTCATATACTTAAACATTGGGCTATGTTAGATGTATATGGGATTGCTATCTTAGTCTCAATTGTTAAACTAAAGGATACTTCAGAAGTTATTTATGGAAGCGGTTTGTTAATGTTTGTTTTTTTAACCTATTTTAGTTTTTTACTCAGTAGAAGCTTCTCGCCTAAAAAAATATGGAAGGCCTATTATGCAGCACACTGATATTAGTATGGATAAGGCTCTTTGTCTTCATTGTGAACATGTTTCTTCTTCGCAGCTGAAGGAATGTCCCGTCTGTGGAGAGGAGCTTCTTCAAAGAAGAAAAAATGCTTATACCAGGACTTTGGCTCTGTCTATAGCGGCTCTGTTCTTTTTTATTCCGGCAAACTTTTATCCCATCATGAAAACGGTTTCTTTTGTGGATTATCAAAACAGTACGATTATGGAAGGGATTTTTTACTTTTTAGAGCATGGAGAGTATTTTGTTGGAGCGGTTATATTTATGGCGAGTGTCTTTATACCTATTTTGAAACTGTTGATTCTTTTTTACCTTCTTGTATCTGTAAAAATTGGTTCAAACTGGAAGCTCAGTCAAAAAAAGAATCTTTTTAAAATGATACAAGTCATAGGTAAATGGTCTATGCTGGATATTTTTGTCATAGGAATGATGATATCTTTAGTGCAGTTTGGAAAGTTAGCAGAGGTGACCACTGGGTATGCAGCCTTATCTTTTGCTACAATGGTGGTTCTAACTATGTTTGCAACTGAAAGTTTTGATACGCGATTATTATGGGATGAGAAGGAAGAGAGTTAATGAATGTAAATGAAGAGCTGGCAAGGGGACTTAAAAAAGACAAGATAGGTTTTTCTTTAGTCTGGATAGCACCTATTATAGCCCTTATTATCACCTCTGGAATGATATATAAGACCTACAGAGATGCAGGAACATACATTACGATTATTGTTGATACAGGAGATGGGATAAAAGACAGGAAAACACCTATCATGTACAAGGGGATTAAGATTGGTGTGGTTGAAGATATTCATATCCACGCTGAAGATGTTTCCAAGCTTGAACTTATTGCTTTGATAGATAAAGAAGCGGCTGAGAGTGTGACCCGCGAGGGAAATATGTTTTGGATGGTAAAGCCTAAAGTGAGTCTTACTGAAGTTTCAGGACTTGATACTATCATTACAGGGATCTATATCGCTGTAATGCCTGCTAAAAACACCAAAGAAGAGCTTTATGCCTTACCATACCAGGACACATTCACTGCCTTAGATTCACCTCCTGTAAATGTTTTTGATCCAGGTCTGGCTATTCGTGTCAACACCGTAAACAAAGGAGATATAGCCATTGGTGCACCTGTCTTATATAACAAACAAGCCATTGGAAAGGTTGAAGACAAAAGACTTTCTTCAGATAGATTAAGTATAGATCTATTTCTGCGTATAGACAGCCAGTATGCTGACTTGATTCATGAAGACTCTATTTTCTATAAAACTGATGCTCTTGAAGTAAAAGCAAGTTTAAGCAGTGTTAAAATTAATATGGGTTCTTTTGCCTCGTTTATTGCGGGGGGTATAGCTGTCTATAATTCGGATGAGGCCTGTGTTTCTCCCTTAGCCAAAGACTATAAAATGTTTTCACTCTTTGACAATTATGATCAGATTATGCTTAGCGAAGAGGATGTTGTCTTAACTATGGATAAGCATAACAATCTCACGGCTGACATAACTAAGGTGTTTTATAAGGGCGTTGAAGCAGGTTTAGTGAAAAACATAGAGTATGACCCTAAAAGTGATAAAACAAAGGTTTCCGTAAGACTGCATAATGATTTTAGAAGTTTTGCAAACAAAAAGGCATACTTTTGGGTTGTCAGTCCTAAACTAGGTTTTGATCGTATTGAGGGTTTAGACTCGGTTGTACGTGGAAACTACATAAACTTTATAAGTAGAGATATCAAAGCCAAGGTTCAAAACAGTTTTATCTTACATGATACAAAACCACAAAAAGAGGGTGTGCCCCTTAAACTCCTTGCAGATAATATTAAAAGTATAAAAGAAGGCGCAGGTGTCTTTTACCATGACATAGAGATAGGTGTAGTTGATTCATACAAATTAAATAAAGATAAAAAAACATTTACGATTACCATCATTGTGCAAACAAAGTACAAAAAGCTTCTTAACGAAAGTTCTAGGTTCTATCATAATAGCGGTGTCTCTTTTAAGGCCTCACTTTCTAAAGTGGCTATCAGTGCAGGCAGTATGGAGACCATCTTACGTGGTGGTATAGCCGTAGAAACATCTGACTTTAAGACGTCTAAAAAGATAAAAAAGAGATATAAACTATATAAAGACCAGGAAGACATGATACGTGCAGAATACTTAATGGCCGATGGTATTTATCTAACCCTTCTTGCTTCAAGTGCGGGTTCTTTGAAGAAGGGTTCAGCCATTTTGTATAAGCAGTTAAAAGTTGGTGAGATACTCTCTATGGATTGGGACAGTAAAAAACAGAACTTCATTCTCAATATCTTTATTATTGAAAAGTTTGCAAAAGAAGTGCACGCAAATACTTTGTTTTATAATGCCAGTGGAATCCGTGCAAAGATGGACTTGAATGGATTAAACATCGATACGGAGTCAATTGAAACAATTGTTACAGGTGGTATAGCCTTTTTTACGCCAGCCGGTTTTGAGCTTAGCCCTGCAAAAGAACATGCACATTATCCTCTGTATGAGACCAAGGATGAAGCGATAAGCAGTTACTTTCATATCAATCTTGTAGCAGACAACTCTATGGGATTAAAGGTCGGCAGTGCTATAAAATACAAAAATGTCAGTATTGGCGAAGTACAAGATATCGACCTTGTTGCAGAGGATGTGTCTCTTAAGATACGTATTGATTCAAAATACAAAGAACTTATTAATGCAGAGACAATTTTTTGGACTGAGGGATTTAGCTTTGGTTTAGGTGGCGTCGAGAATGCTTCGGCTGCTTTATCTGGTCCATCTATTGTTTTAAGACCAGGAGAGAGTAAGCTATGTAAAGATGAATTTTCTCTCTTAGCTAAGCCTCCTGTCCCTCACTACAAAGAAGAGGGTTTACGTCTAATCCTTGATGCGGCTAGACTGGGCGGACTAAAACCTAAGGCCCCTGTATACTTTCGCCAGATAAAAATCGGATCGGTAGTAAATTACGAGCTTAAAGATGATGCAACAGGTGTTAATGTTGAGATATTCATAGAACCCTGTTATGCTCATCTGATTCGTAAAAACTCATACTTCTTTAACACCAGTGGTATAGGTATGGATGTGAGTCTTTTTGGTGCTAAGGTTAAGACAGAGACCTTAGAAAGCATTATATCAGGGGGTGTAGGTGTATTGACTCCTGATGATTATGAACAAGTTGCAAAAGACGCAGATGTATTCAAGCTCAATGAGAGTTTTGATGAGGATGCGCTAAGATGGAAGCCGAAGCTTTTTTCACAAGAAGAGCACGGTAAATAGACTTGTCTTTCACGTAGCTTAGTGTCTTCTTCCTCCTAAATAATAACCGACCTTGTATCTTACTAATGTTTTCTGCTTTGGCAGAGGATAACGATGGTAAGAATACTCGATTGTTTGTAAAGACGTCTCATCAAGTATCTCATATCCTGAGATGTTGACCATCTTAAGTCCACTGATATCACCATTAGGGTGTAAGTAAAACTCTATGATATTACTTGTGTTGACATTTAGATTTCTGGGTATATTGACGGGTGCCAAACGATTCAACTGCTCTTGCGTGATACGACGCATGATCTCTTGGTTGTCAATGATATATTTTTTCTCACCCTCAGAGAGTTGACCGAATGCTTCGCCATAAGCTTCTTTAAAATCATTTCCAATATGGGTACCTGCCTTGGTCTCTTTTTGCTTTTGAGCCTTTGTTTTTTGTTTTTTAGACAGCATGGCGTATAAGCCCGTTTTCTTTTTTGGCTTCTTTGTTGTATTGACATCTTTAGTAACAACTTTTTCGACTTTTTTATAAGCAGGTTTTTTTGTTGTCGGTTTTGGATCAATTGGCTTTTTCTTAACAACTTTTTTAGGCGGTGTTGGCTCAGTACGTTCTTTTACAGGCTTTGATCGATCCGGTTTTTTAATCGGCTTTTTAACTGGAGGAGCCTTTTTTGGAACTTCTGGAAGTTTTTCCAACTGTTTTCCCTTAGGCATAGGAGGGGCTTTTTCTATAGGTTTCTTTTTATTGTCTACTGCCGCAGACTTTTTAGAACTTTTTGGCTTGTCTTTAAGAGCTACTTTTATCCGGTGCTCTTTTGGTTTTTCCACCTGCGTAGGTTTGAGTTGCATTAAAAAATCAAACAGAAGTATAAGCAAGATATGAAACATTATTGCTATTAATAAGGCTGCGGTACTTCTGCTCATCTACTGTCTTTAAAAAATTATTATAAAGTATCTTAAGTTTAAAGCATTATAGCTAGTTAGAATAAATTGCATTTAAAAGTCTTTAGATATACTTCTGATAATTATATCAAGGGGCTATATTGCCCACTTATTAGGAATATTATGAACACGCAATCAAGTCAAACTGCATTTAACGAAGCTCAAGAGCTTATCCCAGGTGGTGTAAACTCTCCTGTACGTGCTTTTAAAAGCGTAGGCGGTACGCCGATTTTTATAGAAAAAGGTGAGGGTGGTTATCTTTTAGATATAGATGGAAACAAGTATATTGATTACGTACAGTCTTGGGGTCCACTTATCTTTGGTCACGCGGATGAGACTATTGAGAATGCTGTTATCGATGCGGTTAAAAAGGGGCTTAGTTTTGGAGCACCTACCTTGGCAGAAACACAGTTGGCAAAACTTGTCGTTGACCTTATTCCTTCAATGGAAAAGATCCGTTTTGTAAGCTCTGGTACAGAGGCCGTTATGTCAGCTATTCGTTTGGCACGCGGATATACAGGCAGGGATGACATTGTCAAGTTTGAGGGATGCTATCATGGGCACTCTGATTCGCTTTTAGTTCAAGCGGGTTCAGGAATGATCACCTTTGGTTCGCCCAGTTCACCAGGCGTTCCCGCTGATTTTACAAAACACACGCTTTTAGCAAAGTATAATGACATTGAAAGTATAAAAAAATGTTTTGCTGACTCTGATGATATCGCTTGTATTATTATTGAGCCAATTGCTGGAAATATGGGATTGGTTCCTGCTGACAAAGACTTCTTGGCTCAGCTAAGAAAACTTTGTGATGAAAACGGCGCACTGCTTATCTTTGATGAAGTTATGAGCGGCTTTAGAGCGACTTTAAGAGGGGCGGAAGACATTACAGGTACGACGCCTGACCTTATCACCATGGGTAAGGTTATTGGTGGCGGTATGCCAGTAGGTGCCTTTGGTGGTAAAAAAGAGATTATGGCGCAACTTTCACCAGAAGGGCCAGTGTATCAGGCAGGAACACTAAGTGGAAACCCAGTGGCTATGGCAGCAGGTCTTGCCGCTATCACTAAACTTAAAGATAAGTCTATTTTATTTGGTATCTTGGAAAATCGCGCAAAACGTTTGCTTGAAGGGTTAAAAGAAGCCGCAGATGAAAATGGTTTTGCTTTGCAAACGGATGTAAGAGGTTCTATGTTCGGTTTCTTTTTTAATGATAAACCTGTTAAGAACTTTGATGATGCCTGTGACTCTAATGCTGAGCGTTTTGCAAGTTTCCATAAGGGTATGCTGGAAGAGGGTTCGTATTTCGCATGTTCAATGTATGAGACAGGTTTTATTTCTACAGCTACAACAGATGAGATGGTTGAAAACACTATAGCAGCAGCGAAGAAAGTGATGGCAAGAATATAATGGCAGAAGTAGAAGATAAAAACCCAAGAATAAAACCTATTATAGAAGGTGTTGATAGCCTTTCGTTAGGTGTTTCTATGGTGGTTGCTGTGCTTATGGGTGTTGGTATTGGTATCGGTCTTCAAAAACTTTTTGAAGTACAGTGGGTTTTATGGATAGGTGTCTTTATCGGTATTGCGGCTGCTGGTTTAAATGTTTATAAGGCTTATGCTAAACAGATGAAAGAACTTGAAGACTTAAAAAGAAACAACCCTCGTTATCAAGACCAGAATGCGCTTTATGGCGATGACGAAAATGACTAGACTGCTTCTTCGAATTGCTCTTGTTCAGCTGCTTTTTGCTGGTGTCCTTTTTACACAGGGCTATTGGTATTGGCTCTTGAATTTTGAACTTGCTTTTTTCTCTTCGGTGTTTATAATTATTGGTTCCTTTCATGGATATAAGCGTATGATAGATCGTCGCCTTGAAGTAGGTGAGGGCATGAATGATGAGCTTATTCAAAAACTTGAAGACCCTTATAATCTATATGATGATGAAAAAGAAGTCTCATCTGAGAATTTAGATATTGAACAAAAGCCTGAAGAAGATTTAGCCAGTGTTGTTAAAGAAGAGAAAAAACGTCTAAAGCAAGATAAGCAGACTTTTAAAAAGACGATTAAGTCAACACCGGGTATCTTTTCACCACTTCGTTTTGCACCTTACGTGATTTTAATACTGAGCTTTATCTCTTTAAATAATAATCATATCTTGGATGTTTTTGCATTTTTAATAGGTTTGGGTGTCGGAATCGCTACCGCTATTCTAATTGGAAAGAAATGGATAGCGGGAGCTAACTCGTAATAAGAGGAATATTCAGTATGGTCTTGTTAGTTTTAAAGTCAACAAAAATATTCATATCTTCTGCCATTTGACGAATCTCTGAACTTTTATTGGAGAATGTCTTATCACTTGTAACTTCTATAGAAAACAGTGTGTATTTTTTATCCTCTGTTCGTATGTATTCCCCAACACGAAAATATAGTTTTGTTTCGACTGATGTGCTTCCTGAGGCATGAATAGTATAGAGTTTATTAAGTAGCTTAATAAAGCTCTCTGTTTGTAGACGAATATCTGGAATAGTGGGGTCTAGCTCTTTGGTGAATTTTGTTTGTGTACCTATAGAGTTTGAACTGATACACAGATCAATTAAGGTGTATACATTAACTAAGTCACCTTCATCGGCAGGTTTGGAGTAGTGAAATGCAGGGGATTGATGTAGCCTGATACCTATTTCATCTTCGTTGTCATAGCCGACCATAAGAGCAAAAAATCGAAAACGTCCAAACTCTAAATCAATAAAACTTGTTTTAAAGCCAGTGTTAGCATTGGCGTAGGTGATGGCAAGTTCAAACAGTGTTGCCGGGTTTGTATAACCCAATAGATACTGAGCTTCATTGTTTAAAGAGAGTATCTTCCCATCTTTATCAAACAGAAGGTATGGATTGTAGTCAAACTCAATCCATTTTTCACAAAACTCCATTTTTACTCTTCGATATAATTTTTCAGTTTACGCCCAACCTTAGGGTGTTTAAGTTTCTTAATAGCAGAAGATTCGATTTGGCGAACACGTTCACGAGTAACGTTAAGTTCTTTCCCGATCTCTTCAAGTGTTCTATCACTTTCATCATCCATGATACCAAAACGCATTTTGATTACAGCCTTTTCTCTTTCGTTGAGCTGCTCCAGTACACCTTCAATCTGAAGTTTAAGGTCATCTTTTAAGATAGCATCGGCAGGAGAGATTGAGTTTTTATCTTCAATGAAGTCACCGAAACGCCCATCTTCTTCATTTCCAATCGGTGCTTCAAGAGAGATAGGCTCTTTCGTGATCTTGATTACGTTTTTAACCTTCTCTACTGTTAAACCAACTTCTTTGGCAATGATATCAACACCTGGCTCTTTTCCTTCTTCTTGAAGGTGCTTACGCATGATCTTATTAATGCGGTTAATCGTTTCAATCATATGAATTGGGATACGGATCGTACGTGCCTGATCGGCAATCGCACGTGAGATGGCTTGACGAATCCACCATGTCGCATAAGTCGAGAACTTATATCCCTTTTTGTACTCAAACTTGTCAACGGCCTTCATTAGTCCGATGTTTCCTTCTTGGATAAGGTCAAGGAAAGGAAGACCACGATTAGTATAACGTTTGGCAATAGAAACAACCAGGCGAAGATTCGACTTTGCCATACGTGTTTTGCCAATTTCTGAGATATCTTTACCACGTTTAATCTGCTCAAGGATATCCATTAACTTTTCAGGTTCCATATCAAAACTGTCTTTTGATGCTTCGTTGGTCTGAATAAGTTTTTTGATTTCCATATATGTACTAACCATAGTCGCTTCAGGAACTCTGGCAGTCACATCTTCTTTTGTCAGATTGATGATCTCTTCAAGAAGCAGAGCATGGTTTTTCTTCAGCATGTCATTAAACAGTGGAAGCTTGTACTCAAGACGCTTTAGCTCTTTATCAAACCCATCTTCACTATGAAGTGCTGTTTCCATTGACTTAACTAACTCATTAATAAGCTTTGATGTTGGTCCAAGGTCTAGAAGTTTCTCTTTTAATGTCTTCTTTTTAAAGCTTGTACCTATATGGTGAGATATGTGTTCTATATCTTCTTTGTCTTGCGGGAACTCTTTGTCCATAGCCTTAAGCCACTCTTTTTTGGCTTTTTCTAAGGCTTTAAAACTTGTTACTACTTTTTCAACACGTTTTTTATCTTTTGCAGTAAGTTTGATCTCTTTTTCTTCATTTGTATCTTCGTCTACTGCTGCGGCAGGCTCATCCGTAGAACTTTCACTGGTCTCGCCATCATCTTCAAAGTTTTTGAATAACTCTTTTACACGACGCTCTCTGTTAATAAGAGGGTCTTTATAGTCTAAGATAAAGTCAATAAGGTAAGGAACTGAACAAATAGCATCTAAGATGATGTTTTCACCATTTTCAATTCGTTTAGAGATAGAGACTTCTTCTTCTTTTGTCAGAAGTGGGATCTGCCCCATCTCTCTTAGGTACATTCTTACAGGAGAATCTGAACGTGACCATTCTAAGAGTTCTCTCTCTTTCATGATGTCAAAGTCTTCACTGCTTGCATCTTCTAACATTTTCTTCTGCGCAGCACGACGTGCATCAGACTCTTGCTTGTTCAGTACTTTTGCGTGTTCTGAAGATGTAAAAAGACATTTTTTATATTTTTGAGCATGTTTAAGGATATTTTTAACTTGGGCACTGCTTGGCGCCTTCTCAAATATCTCAACAATCTCTTCGTAGGTGATACAGGTATCTTCTGTATGTTTGGAAAATATTTCTTCTAGGTTTTTGTTTAACTCTTTTGCTGACAAAGAGGGCTCCTTGGAGGGTTTAAAGTAAGTAAATTTAAAGGTTGGATTATACCCAAACTTTTATTAATTTAAACTATATCGTCCATTTCTTTCTTTATTTTAGGGATTTACAGGGCTTATGGTTTTGACCGATTTTTTAGAACTAATTTCATATTTCGGCTTCGCCTGAAACTTTATTGCTACATAAAAATCGCCATGATCAGTTTTGGAACACGACTTGCTTTAACTTCTTCATAATATTAAGGAGCACAGATGCAAAATGGATTTTATTCTGCTGCCGGCGGGATGGTTGCTCAGTTTTCACGACTGGACAACATCACAAACAATCTTGCCAATTTAAACACGAATGGCTTTAAGGGCCAGGAGCTTGTTATTGGAGATTTTTTACGTTTATATCAAAATGAACGTGACAAATTACCTTTAGACAATCACACAAAAGAGGGCGCACAGTTTACACACAGATCTGTTGCCCGCGTCCCTCAAGTACAAGAGTCTTACCGAGATATGAGTGTGGGTGCCTTTGCTCAAACAGGAAACACCTTTGACGCTGCACTAAAAGAAGAGAATCTCTTTTTCGCAGTATTGACCCCCGATGGTGTCAAGCTAACACGTGATGGTGCTTTTAGTCTAAATGACGAGGGTGTCTTGACGACGAAGCAGGGACATAAAGTTTTACCCGATGATTATTTCGAAAATGGGAACTTTATAGAGTTCACAGTAGATGCTACAACAGTTGAATTGGATAAAAATGGAAAGTTCTCCTATCTTGTTTCTGGAAATGAGAAGTTTATTCCAGGAAGTAGCCTGCTCTTAGTTGAACCTGAAAGTGTAAACAAACTTCAAGCCTCTGGTGACAACTTGTTTACACCTGACAAGGCAGACAAGCTCGAAGCAACTAAAGGTTCTGGAGCCGTTGCCCAAGGTTTTGTAGAAAAAAGTAATGTGAATGCTATTAGATCAATGGTTGGAATGATTGAAACACAGCGTTTAGTTGGTATGTATCAAAAAGCCATGGATACGCAGATGAATGAAATGAACCGTGAAGCAATTGATAAGATTGCAAGCACACGAGCCTAAGGAGATATAAGACTATGATGAGATCATTATATACAGCATCAACAGGGATGCTGGCACAACAGTTACAAATTGACAATACATCAAATAACATCGCCAATGTAAACACTATTGGATTTAAGTCTTCTAGAGCTGAATTTGCAGACCTGATGTATCAGACTATGGAATATGCAGGTACAGGGACTTCACAGATCACGAAATCTCCTACAGGTATTGAAGTCGGTTTGGGTGTGCGTCCTACGGCAACTACTAAGATCTTTACAGAAGGGAATCTTAAACAGACTTCAAATAATTTAGATGTTGCTATTACAGGTAAGGGGTTTTTCAAAATCGAACTGCCTGATGGAACAGAATCATATTCCAGAAATGGTGCCTTTAAGCTAGATGAAAATGGAACGATGGTCAATTCAGACGGATATAAACTTATTCCTGAGATTGTCGTACCTGATGATGCCACGGATATCTCTATTGGAACAGACGGAATCGTTACTGTTATTCAGCCAGGACAGACTCAGGGTACGCAAATTGGTCAAATCACTACGATTAACTTTATTAACCCAGCAGGTCTTCACTCTTTAGGTGACACACTTTTTCTAGAGACTGAAGCTTCAGGTGTTCCTATTGAAGACACACCAGGACTAAATGGACTGGGGCCACTAAGACAAGGGTTTCTAGAGCTTTCAAATGTTCAACTTGTAGTTGAACTAACTGAGCTTATCACAGGACAAAGAGCCTATGAAGCTGATTCAAAAGCCATCACAACCTCAGATGAGATGCTTCAAACCGTAGTAAACCTTAAACGTTAATAACACCTGAAATAAGGTGTTATTAATTAATATCACTATGCTGTCTTTACTTTTTAATCTACTTTAAATCTCTACTTTGCTAAAATCACGAAAATTTAATTAGGAAACTTTTAGAAGTTTTCTTATGCAGGATGTATTAATGCAAACTATTGAAGGTAAAGTCTGGAACTTTGGTAAGGATATAGACACGGATCTTATCATTGCCGCTAGATATTTAAACACTTCGGTTCCTGAAGAACTTGCTAAGCATGTTATGGAAGATGCGGACCCAGAGTTCGTGAGTAAGATGCAAGCAGGTGACATTATTGTTGCTGGTGATAATTTTGGTTGTGGTTCATCTAGAGAGCACGCTCCTATAGCGTTGAAAGCAGCCGGCGTTGCTGCTGTGATCGCACCTACATTTGCTCGTATTTTTTACAGAAACGCTTTTAATATGGGGCTTCCGATATTTGAGCTTCCAGAAAGTGCCGAGATAGTAGAAGGACAGAGTATTAAGGTGAATATGGACGAGGGTACAATTACAAACCTTAGTACAAACAAAACATATAAGTTCACGCCTATTCCTCCTTTTATGCAAGAGTTGATTGCAGCAGGTGGCCTTATGAACTTCGCACAAAATGAAATCAAAGGAGCTAAATAATGCCCACATATAAAATTGCACTTATTAAAGGTGATGGAATTGGTCCAGAGATCATAGATGAAGCGGTTAAGGTCTTAGACGCCGTTGCTTCTACTGCAGGTTTTGAGCTTAAGTATACAGAAGCATTGATGGGTGGTATCGCCTATGATGTACATGGCGACCCACTTCCTCAAGAGACAATTACTACAGCAGTGGAAAGTGACGCGGTTCTTTTTGGTGCTATCGGTGGTGAAAAATGGGATAACCTTCCAAGGGAAAAACGTCCAGAATCCGGACTTTTACGTTTTAGAAAAGAACTGGGTGTATTTGCTAACTTACGTCCGGCTATGGTTTTTGACGAGCTGATAAATGCAAGTTCTTTAAAACCTGAGATCATTAAGGGTGTTGACCTTATGGTGATTCGTGAACTTATTGGCGGTATCTATTTTGGTGAGCCTAAGGGGCGCGATGAAAACAAAGGCTGGAATACTATGGTATACACTCGTCCTGAGATCAATCGTATCGCTCATGTTGCTTTTAAATCAGCAATGGAGAGAGACAAACGCGTTTGCTCTATTGATAAGGCAAATGTTCTTGATGTGTCTCAGTTATGGAGAGAAGAAGTAGAAGAGGTTGCTAAAGAGTACCCCGAAGTCCAGCTTTCTCACATGTATGTAGATAACGCGGCTATGCAACTTATCCGTGATCCTAAACAGTTTGACGTTATGCTTACTGGTAATATCTTTGGAGACATCTTATCTGATGAAGCGTCTATGCTTTCAGGTTCAATCGGTCTTCTTCCTTCAGCTTCTGTAGGAAATAAGGTTGGTGTGTATGAGCCTATTCATGGTTCGGCTCCTGATATTGCCGGTCAAGGTATCGCTAATCCAATTGCAACGATCTCATCAGCTTCTATGATGTTACGTTACGCACTTAATGAAAATGAAGCGGCAGATAAAATCGATGCAGCTATTTCTAAGACATTAAGTGAAGGTTACCGTACAAAAGATATTAGTATGTATGATGCGAAAGAAGTATGTTCTACTTCTGAGATGGGTTCTATCATCGCTAATTACGCGGCGCAATGCAAACACTAACTCTCGCAAATATTTACGAGCTTCAAGGTCTTAAAGAAGAGGCCTTGGAAATTTATCAAGAGATCTTGAAAAAAGATCCAAAAAATGCTGACGCAAAGATAGCGATTCGCCGTCTTAGCGGTATGCGAAAAAAGTTTCTTGGCTGTAATGAGCAGATGAAAGACTTTTTTATAAAGATGGAAGACCCTATAGAGTTTAATGAATTTGAAAGGTGGTTGTTAAAGTTATGGAATTAAAAGATGTTATCTTATCTACTCTTGAAGAGTTAGAACACACAAAAGAAGAGGTTGGAACGCCTAAAGCACCAGCTAATAGCTTAACAGATGAGCCGATTAAAGCAAGCCCACAAACTTCTGACTCATTAAGTTCTTCTCATAATGAGGAACTTTTCCTTGAAAGTATGAAAGAACGTATTCATGTTCTTTTTGAAGGTTTTCAATCTCCTAATAACGCCAATATAGAAGCAAAGGTAGACTTAACACTTAACTTTCTAGAATACCTTTTATCAACCATAGAAACACGCCTCAAAGAGATCAAATAAATGCAGCAATATCGTATCTTAATTGACTGTGCTGATAAAAAAGGCTTAGTCTTTAAAGTATCTAAACTGTTTTTTGAACTAGAACTCAACATCTTGTCTAACAATGAGTTTGTAGACAGTGAAAATGAAAAATTCTTTATGCGTAGTGTAGTAGAAGGAAATATTGAAGAAGGTGCCTTGAGAGCTAAGCTTACTGAAGTGTTGGACTCTAATGTAAATCTTCATCTTGTTTCACCAGGTAAGAAAAACATCGTCTTAATGGTGACAAAAGAGTCACATTGTTTAGGCGACATCCTAATCAGATATGAAGCAGGGGAACTTGATGCAAATATTATTGGGGTTGTTTCAAACTATGACCTATTGCAGCCTTTAGTAGAAAAGTTCAATATTCCATACTTTTGTGTTTCACATGAGGGCTTAGATAGGCAAGAACATGAAAACAAGGTCATAGAATGCCTCTCTCAATTTGACAACCTTGACTATATAGTCTTAGCAAAATATATGCGTATTTTAACACCCACCTTTGTACAGGCATATAATGACAAGATAATAAATATCCACCATTCGTTCTTGCCTTCTTTTATTGGAGCTAATCCTTATAAACAAGCTTACGAGCGTGGTGTGAAAATCATTGGTGCTACTGCACATTTTGTAACTAATGACCTGGATGAAGGTCCAATCATATCTCAAGACGTCATTAACGTAAATCATGATCACTCTTGGAGAGATATGCAACGTTCAGGAAGAGATGTTGAGAAGATCACTCTCTCAAGAGCACTTAAGCTTGTACTTGAGGATAGAATCTTTGTATATAAAAATAAAACGGTGATTTTTTAATGCTTAATATTGTATTAGTACATCCACAAATTCCAAATAATACAGGTGCCATTGGCCGTCTTTGTGTTAATGCGGGCACAAGCCTGCATCTGATTAAACCTATAGGCTTTGATATAGATGAGAAAGCGGTCAGGCGGGCAGGGCTTGACTATTGGGATAAACTTGACTTACATGTTTGGGAAAACATAGATGAGTTTTTTGAAGCAAACCCCAAGGCAAAAGATGGATTTTTTGCTACTACCAAAACTGATAGACCTTATTTTGAGGCTGAATTTAAAGAAGATAGCTTTATCTTCTTTGGAAGTGAGACAAAAGGAATACCTTCAGAAGTCCTAGAAGCTTATCCCAGTCAATGTATTACTATACCTATGACAAAAGAGGGCAGAAGTCTTAACCTTGCTATCAGTACAGGTATTATTTTATACGAGGCTATTAAACAAAACTTTACACCATTTAAAGAGATGATGTGAAAGAATTCTTTGATATAGTGATTCCTCTTGCCTTTATTGGCTTTATGGTTTTTATCTTTGCAGGTTATCACGCATCAAAACGTAAGAAAGATAAAAAAGATTAGTTCTTAAAGAATTTTATCGGCTAATTCTTCTAATGATCTTTCAAATCTTGAAAACATTGTTTCTGCTTTTTTAATTATCTTTGCCATCTTTTATCCCTTGTTTGTCTGCCTTATGACAGTTTGTTGAGATGATTTTATAAAGATATTTCACTTTGTTTCATTTATATTGCAAAATGACATATATTTTAGTAAAATCATGTCATTGTCTTATTATTACAGTATCTATAACATAAAGGATATACAATGATGAAAAGTTTTAATGACATTGTTGAGCAGATAAAAGATGTTGTGTCTGAAGACTTTCCTGGTAAAAAAATCTTTGATAAAGATATAGCGAGTTTACTTAGTATTACCCAAATGAACTTTGCTACGATGAAAAAAAGGGATAAGATACCTTATGAAGAGCTATTAGAGTTTTGTGCTAAACGTCGTATTGCTATCAACTGGCTTCTATTTGGCCAGTCACCTGAAAGTTTAATAGAATCAACTAACAAGTTCTATATGATACGTTACTTCTCCGATGTAAGTGCTTCAGCTGGCGGCGGCGGAGTGGGTGAGGTTGAGGACTCTGTTGAACTGATGCTTGAAGGAAACTTTGTTGCTTCATTAGGTGGAGAAAGAGAGCTTAAAAACATTGAAGCTTTAAATGTTTCAGGTGACTCCATGGAGCCTACATTTTCTTATGGAGATATGATCTTTATTAACAGAAACAAGGTAGATATCGGACGTGGAGGTATTTTTACCATAAATACTGAAGCAGGTTTGTTCATTAAAAGATTACAAAAGCGCCTTGATGGTAAAATCGATGTTATATCAGATAATAAAGAGTATGAGAGACAAACCTTACAAGCAAATGAGCTCACTGTAGTTGGGCGTGTTGTTGGAAGGTTTGGTGCTGTCGACTAAAAAAGGAAAGAGATGAAGTTGGTTTATTTCATGTTTATCATAGCATTGTTAGGGTTTCAAGGCTGTGTAAAGAGTCCTTCACAAACTGACTATTCTGTATTTGAAGAGAACCTGTTAAAGCCAGAGGTTGAAGATTTAAAAAATTTTCCTCAAGACATACAGGCATATCTTCCAAACCTAACAGCTAGAACAGAACACTTAAATATTCAAAATTCTTATGATGAAAAATATTTTGAACCATGGAACTACACAAAACCCCCTTTTGAGGTAGACGCAATACTTTGGCCTTTTTCTAGTTATACCTATGGTAAAAGTTTTGGAGAAAACCTTAAGCCTCTTAAGAGAGAATGGTTTAACGAAATGGCAAATAAGGGAAACTATGAAGCCTATGGCACGCTTAATAAAAAAGCTATCTCCCTTACATACTTAAACTTAAGAAACTTCCCTACAAGCAAACCTCTTTTTAAAGACCCTTCTTTAGCCGGAGAGGGTTTTCCTTTTGACTATATGCAAAACTCTGGTGTTCATGCTAATGAACCTCTGTTCGTATCACACCTCTCAATAGATGGAGAGTGGGCCTATGTGTTTACTGCTTATGCAACAGGGTGGGTTAATAAAAAAGGCCTCTCTTTCATAAGTGACAAGGTTTCCAAAGAGTGGCAAAACGCGCGTCAAATTGAGTTAGTGGATGAGAATTACCCTATTAAAGATTTGGATGGGAATTTTGTATTTCAAAGTAGAATAGGTATGCGTTTAGCACTTATTTCTATAAAAGAGCAGCATTACGTGGCCCTTGCTATAACAGCTGGTAAGAATAATGCTTCAACATATACTCAGGTTAAAATACCACAAAGCATTGCAAAAGAGGGGAAGCTCCTGCTCAATGACGAAAACATAGAACAGGTTGCACAGCATATGTTAAAAAGTCATTATGGATGGGGTGGTTTGTATGAAGAGAAGGACTGTTCATCTACCTTGCGTGACTTATATGCACCTTTTGGTATTTGGCTGCCTAGAAATTCAAAACAGCAGGCTAAAGTCGGAAAAGTCATATCTCTGGACGAGTTTAATACTCAAGAGAAAAAAGAGGCGATCTTAAAGTACGGTATACCATTTGAAACACTACTGTACAAAAAAGGCCATATTCTACTTTATCTAGGTGAATATAATGGAGAGGTGGCGGTCTTACAAAATGTTTGGGGTGTCAAAACTTTGGAAGATGGGATACAAGGGCGAAAAGTAATTGGTAGAACAGTGATATCATCTTTGGAACTTGGTAAAGAGAGGGATGATTATGATCCCAAAAAGGGCATTCTTTCTCAACTTGTAAGTATGAATATTATTACTCAGGAGTAGTTTTTAAGGGGAGGGTGACTCAAATATACTTTAAGTCAGTATATCTAGTAAAGAACCTATCATCTCATCTTGTGTTTTAATCGCAGTAGCTTGAACCTCATGTCCATTCTGAACGATTATTTGGTCTGGAATCTCTTTGCTTAAATTTGTTTGACTTAAAGACGAACCATTATCATCAGCCTTTTGAAAGTTTGCACTGACACTTCCTGATGAGTTTGTAAGGTTGGTCTGTGTGGGTATAAAACCGTCTGTGTTTACATTAGCGACATTGTTTGCATTAGCATTTGCAAAACCTTGATGCGCGATAAGTGATGAGACGTTAGCAGAAAAATTCAACATAACAGTTCCTTCTCAAAAGCATTTTACTACAACTTTATTAAAGACTTGATAAGAAGATAAAACTAAAACGAGGGTTTAAAAGGCCAAGTAAGACACTTGGCCAAAAAAGTCTTAGTGAAGATCAGCGTTTAGCTTAATCTCACGTGTACTACGAGAAACAGTAGTCTCACCTGTCATTGAGTTTTGACGGAAGTGAAGGCCATTTAAAGAAGCAAGGTCCTTACCTTTGAAAATCTCACCGCTGATAGTGTTTGAAGGGTTTGCTTCATTTATTTTAGCAAGCTGATCAGCAGAAATACTAAACTTAGTACCTTCTAAAACTGAAAGCCCTGCATCAATAATACAAGCATCACCTAAAGGAATACCACATGTTGAGTTAGCACCAAGAAGTGTGTTCTGGCCAACAGAAATAGGATTTCCATCTGTTCCACTAAGTACACCAAGAATACTTGCACCACCACCAACATCTGAACCTGCGCCAACGATAGCTGAACTAGAGATACGCCCTTCAACCATTACAGAACCAGTTGTACCTGCATTGAAGTTAATATAAGACGCACCAGGCATAACCGTTGTGCCTGCATGTAGTTGAGCACCAAAACGTACTTTTGAAGTATCAAGAATACGAGTGTTGTCAGCAGGGATGATGTGCTGTAAGAAACGAGGGAACTTATCTACAAAATCAATCTCTGGGTATTCATTACGAAGTTTAAGTTCAATCTCATTGATACGTAAATAGTCAAGATCAATTGGAGTGTTTCCATGCCAAGCAACATTATGAAGGGCGCCAAAAGCACCATTAAGGTTTAGGCTTCTAAGTTCTGCTTTTGCAAGAGATAGAGCATATAGTTTAAGGTAAGTAGCTTCAACAGATACACATGCTGCATCGTCAAATAAAAATACAAGACGGAATTCACCCTCTCTCATACCATCATCTAAAAGAAGTTGGAAGAGTTGTATGACAACTTGAACATTTTTATGCGAATCACCCATAGCCTCAGCTAAATATGGATTAAAACTATCCATAGCATGTTTTACGAAGTCATAAGTAATATTAACACTTACTTCACTTTGAGTATTGTCAATCTCAATACCACACTTAGAAAGAGCATCTATAAAGACAGCAGCAGAACCAAAGTTTTCATTCCAGTTAATTGCCGGATAGGTTGCTTGTAATACTTTTTCATTATCTAATTGACTAACATCAACACGACAAATACCAAATGCAACAGGGTCTTTATACGATGGCGTAGCCTTAACAGTTTCAACTAATGTTTTAAATTCTTCAACGGTTTGGATCATAAGAACTCACTTATAAAAATTTTTGGAATAATAGCATAAGAGAGCTTAGTCGAAAAAGCGTCATACTCACTAATTTAAGCTTTAAATTTAAACCAAGCTGTATTTAGCAGAAGAGGGTGCTTGCCCTAGTTTGTTTAGGCACTTTAAAATAACTACAACTTGTTTGTAGATACAATTAAAGGTGTAAGCATCTTTAAAAAAAACTACCTTGATTCTCGTTTTCAAGTGGACGGCGTTTCTCTTTTAAAAGCCACTCTTGTAAAAGCTGGTCAACTACCTTACTTAGACTCATCTTATAGCGAGTCCTTGCATACTTCATTGACTCGTCCCAAACCTGTCTGTCAACAACAAGTGACCGGGTTACTTCATCTTTTGGTTTCATGAAAATTCTCCTTTGAACTACTATATAATAAACTATATAGTAGTTCAAACAAGCTTATAAAAAGATAAGTGAGGCGGATAACTTGGTATATACAGAAAACCGTACATCTTATGTTTATTCAGTAAAGCGCAGAGTTTAATGCTAATTGGTTAACATAATGTAAATTCTCTTTAAAATAATAACAGTGCTGTCTCACGCTTAATATTAACATGATATTAATTAGCATTATGCTTCTAACTGTATGCTGCGTGCTTGCTCCTGTGTTGTTTCACTTTGATTTTTGATGTAGGAACCAACTTCTTTTTGTTTCTGCTCTTCACTCTTTTCGAGGGAAAGCTCTCGTCTGGCTTGGGTTTCCATCATTGCTGCTGAAGATGCGACCTTAAGATCTTGAGGGCTTGGATTAGCTGGGGCTAAGGCCCCTGCTTGCAACTGTCTTGCTATAGCTATCTTTTCTTCCGGAGTATTTCCACCTGAAGAACTGATTGCGACTTCGCCACCAACAGCATACAACCTTCCATCAGGACCTTTTTGATAAGTAAAACTTGCAGCCCCACTAACAACAGAACCACCTGCAGCCATATGTGCAGCCTCATGAGACCTGACCTCAGAATCACGCTGCTGAAGCTGTATTACCTGTTGTCGTTCAGCTTGAGTGAGCTCAGATGAGTCTACAGTATCACCCTTTTGCTCATTATTATTATCAAGTGCTTCTGTACTAGGAGCATTAGGGTTTTTAATGGTGTTGATTTCATTTTTATTTGTAGGTGTAGTAACTTTATCCTTACAGCATCCAGGACATTGACAACCTGCAGTATGCTCTCTTGGTTCATATAAGCTGGTATATGTCTGTATGGAAGATATGTTCATGACTCAATTATATCATACTGATCAAGAGTAGAAGAATTAAGGGCCTCCTTTAATTATAGATTAAAGATTAATAACATATAGTAATAATATATAATTTACTACCGAGGTGAACATTATGGGAACAGTAAGCATAACGGACAATAGAGATGGAAAGCAATATGAGTTTGATATTTTAAGCCCTAGTGTAGGACCTGACGTAATAGATATAAGAAGCCTGTATCAAAAGACAGGTATGTTCACGTATGATCCGGGTTTCACATCTACTGCGAGTTGTAGCTCAGGTATCACTTATATTAATGGGGAAAAAGGTGAACTTCGTTATAGAGGTTATGATATTAGTGATTTAGCGACTAAAAAGACCTATTTGGACACTTGTCACCTTCTGTTAATGGGAAAACTTCCTTCACAGGCAGAGCTTTCATCTTTTGATATAGAGATAAGAAAACGCTCTTTTGTACACGAAGGTTTAAAAAATCTTTTTTATGCTTTTCCAGACAGTGCGCATCCGATGGCAATGATGTCCTCCGCTGTATCCGCCTTATCCGCCTTCCATTATGAACATCTTGATATTAAAGAAGAAGAAGACTTACAAATAATGGCCAGAAGAATTATTGCTAAGATACCAACCCTTGCCGCCCTGTCCTACCGTCGTAGTCTTGGCATTCCCTTTATTTATCCTGATATTGAGCGTTCATTTACTGAGAACTTCTTGTATATGATGAGAGCCTACCCTACTGCTGAAATCTCAATTCGTGATGTTGAAGTGAGAGCTCTGGATACAATATTTACCTTGCATGCTGAACATGAGCAAAATGCATCAACATCAACTGTACGTGGTGTTGCGTCAACCGGTGCACACCCATATGCAGCGATATCTGCAGGTATCAATGCCCTTTGGGGTCGTGCACATGGAGGTGCAAATGAGTCTGTTATCGCTCAACTGGAAATGATCGGTTCAGTTGACAAGGTAGATGAGTTTATAAACAAAGCCAAAGACCCTGATGATAATTTTAAATTAATGGGGTTTGGACACAGGGTTTATAAAAACTTTGACCCACGTGCTCGTATACTTAAAGGCCTGCTTGATGAGTTAAAAGAAGAACTCGGAGTAGATAGCGAGCTGCTTGAGGTTGCCAAAAGGATTGAGGAAGTTGCATTGACAGATGAGTATTTTATATCGCGTAAACTTTATCCTAATATCGACTTCTATTCCGGTCTTATTTTAACCTCACTTAAAATTCCAAAAAGCATGTTTACGATAATCTTCGTCATTGGACGCGCAGTAGGTTGGATAACGCAGTGGATTGAGCTAAAACATGATAAAGAGATGAAGATAGCTCGTCCAAGACAGCGCTATACAGGCCCAACAAATAAAAAGATTTGAAAGAAGCTGAACATTTATGAATAAAGAAGAGTTGTTAAAAGAAATTATAGAGCTGCTGAATGAATACGGTTCTGCTACAAGTATAAACCCAAGTGTTTTGGAGTTTTTAGAAGAGTCTGATCTTGTTGAGATTAAAAAGTCATTACTAGAGAGTAAAAAGCACCATTTGGATGATCAAGAATGGTTGCATCAGTTCAAAAAAGAAGGCTAGTCACTATAAATAATAATTTTAATGCTGTTCAAAATAGTGATAAATATTTTTTACCATCCTTTAAGTAATAACAAAATACAATTCCAACACTTTATCACAATGTTCTTTCTTGCTTAACCTTATGTTAACGACATAAATTAACACTAGATGTTTAATAAGCACAGATAACGAACAATGTATAATCATATAAACAATTAAAAACAGGAGATTTTATGGCAAATGTTGATTTAGTCCAACTGACAGAACAGACAAAAAAGTTAACCGCAATGGTAGTGGAAGATGAAGGTGTGGCAAACGAACTTTTAAGTTCAACGTTTAAAAACTTCTTTTCTGATGTATCATCAGCTTTTAACGGTAAAGAAGCGATTGAGATGTTTGAGCGCCTTAAGCCAGATATCATATTTGTAGATATTGTTATGCCTGAGATGGACGGTATTGAACTTTCTCGTAAACTTCGTGAGATGAACCCAAATCAAATCATCATCGTGATTTCGGCATCAAATGATATTCAAAAAATCTCTGAGTCAATTGAAATTGGTGTTAACAGCTTCATACAAAAACCAATTGATACTAAAAAGATCATTGAGCTTCTTAGTAATGTGACTGCGCTAATAAGCAAGAAAAAGAAAATCGAAACAAAAACATTTTCTATCTCTTTACCACTGAACTTATATGAACTAGTAGATGAAAACGCAAAATCAGAAAGCATTTCTAAAAATGCAGTGATTATTCGCGCTCTACGTTCATTTTACGACGAACAATAAAAAGGGGCTTTCGCCCTACTTCGTTCTTTTAACCATCTTATCTCTTACTTGCTTTAAGGGCAAGCTTATTCTAAACTCAGCACCCTCTTTTATATTTTTTACTGACAAAGAACCGCACATTGAGTTTTCAATGATCTGCTTTGACATATACAAGCCCAAACCTGTTCCTTGCGTTTGATTCTTCGTTGTAAAATAAGGATCAAACACCTTATCGATTACCTTCTTGCTGATACCGCCACCATCGTCTCTGATAAGTATTAGAGCAGAGTCTTTTTCTTGTGTAATTAAAACATTAATTATTTTCTTAGAACTTTCATTACTTTCTATTGCTTCCTGGGCATTATTGATTATATTGATAAGTACTTGTTTGAACTCATTAATCCCACCCTTTACGATACTGTCATGCTTAACATCAATCTTGCACTTTATATGATTATAAGAGAGGTTTGTATTTACTAGATTGTAAACAGAGTCAAGTGCATCTTTAATGCTAAACTCAAGCTCTTCACCCCCTTGTTTGAAAAAATTTCTAAAGTCATCAATCGTTTGCGACATGTATTGTAAAAGGTTGTTTGATTTCTCATAAGAGTCTTCAACTTTCTTTGATGTCAGGTTTCCAAGTTGATCTGAAATATATAAATCCTGCATAACCAAGGCCATGATATTTAAAGGCTGTCTCCATTGATGAGCAATATTCCCTATCATCTCACCCATTGATGCAAGTCTTGATTGCTGATACATCATCTGATCTTTTTCTCTGTTTTTCTCAACTTCTTGAGAAACCTTGGACTCAAGGGAGTTGTTTAGCTCTTCAATCTCTTCATGCCTTTCAATGAGATCTTCTTCAATCTTCTTCTGCTTAGAGATGTCAGTCATAAAAGCAAAAGTCTTGACCTTGCCTGTTTGATCAAGCATTGTAGTCGCATTGGTTAAGGTGTAAAGCACACTGCCATCTTTTTTCTTATAGGTTATTTCATATGTGCGACTGGATATATCATCAATTAGTTCAACCTGAGTATTACATATATCATGATCTTTAGAATCAATAAAATCTAAAGGTTTCTTACCAATCATCTCATCCTTGGTAAAACCCAACATAGCGCATAATGAATAATTTACATCAATGATTACAAGCTCAGAGTCAAGTAGCCAGAAGCCTTCTGTCGTTGTGTTTATAATACCTGAGTAAAGCACTTCTTTTTCTTTATCTTGCGTAATATCTACTAAGTACCCCACAAGCTCTACCGGCTCGCCTTTGGTGTTTCTTACTATTTGCGTATACTCAGATATCCAGGCTAAGGTCCCGTCTGGTTTATTAATACGGTACTGCTGATTAAACTTGTCTTCTTTCTGCGCGACTTTTTCAATAAGAGTTTTACGTACACGCTCCATATCATCTTTGTAAAAGACAGTCTTAATAGCTTCTTCATTTTCTAAAAAGTACGAAGGCTCATATCCCCATTGACTTACACTCTGTGTTACAAATGAAACGATCCAGCAATCATCTTTTGGAATACGTTTGAATATAACTACGGGCCCAGAATGAAAGTTATCAAGGGCTGAAGGGTTTGTCCGTGTCAGAACTTGCGTTTGCTCAGGAAGTTCTATACACTCAATAAGATTTTGAGTAAACTCGGCAGAGACAAAAGAGTTAATGTTTGCTTTTATATTATGCTTACTGATCTCTTGAGATATTTTATGTGCAAGATCGTCGTCAGATGTGAACACCTGCATAAAGCAGGTTTCCGTCAATTGATTGTCATCCATAAAAGAGCTAAGCGTCTTAGAGTCAGTATAAACATGTTCATATTTTTTCATGTGATTATTATAACCAAAAATAATGGCATGTCAATTCTAAACCAAAAGGAAAAATGTATTTAGTTGTTTTATCATTTATTAAGGAATCTGGTATTATAATTCCGCCACAACAATTAAGTTGTACTACACGGCCCCATCATCTAATGGTTAGGATTCATGGTTTTCATCCATGCCATAGGAGTTCAAATCTCCTTGGGGTCACCATTTAATGTCATATCACCATCCCTAAATTAAATTTTCAATACACTATATTTAAACAAAATTATTTTATTTTTGTAATACAATTTCAAGGATGAAACTTCTTTATAGTTTTGCTATAATGATAAAATATTAGGCTCAGAGGTTTTAATGCTTAGCACATATAAAAGATCAAATATTTTAATTATAGATGACAATCCTAAAAATATTCAACTTGCGGCTAGTGTCTTAAAGGAGACAAAACTTTTTAATATCTTCTTTGCAACAAGCGGGGAAGACGGAATAAAACAGCTAGAAAAGAAAGACTACACACTTATTCTGTTAGATATTAATATGCCAGGTCTTAATGGTTATGAAACAGCTGATATTATAAAAAACAATCCACATACAACAAATATTCCTATTATCTTTCTCTCAGCTAATGCCAATCAAGACAGTATAAACAAGGGTTTTAATCACGGTGGTCAAGACTATATCACTAAACCATTTCAGCAACAAGAACTTATCTACCGTGTTAAGACTCACGTTGAACTTTTTTTAGCAAAAAAACATCTTCAGTCTGAAGTGGATGAATCCCACGTACTTTTGGAGCAATACAAGGAAGCAATAGACATCAGCTCTTTAGTGTCAAAAACTGACACCAATGGCTTTATCACTTATGCCAATGAGCCTTTTTGCAAGGTGTCCCAGTATGCTTTAAGTGAACTTGTAGGACATACTCATTCCCTAATCAAACATCCTGAAACACCAAATGAGTTTTATGATGAGATGTGGGGCACTCTTAAACAGAAAAAAGTCTGGAAAGGCATGATAAAGAATAAAGCAAAGGATGGTAGTCCTTATTTTGTAGACGCTACGATTGTTCCTATCTTAAATAACCATAACGAGATAATCGAATACTTTAGTGTACGCACAGATATTACTAAGCAGGTTAAAGCAAAAGAAGACATACTAAGTTCACAAAAAGAGATCCTTTATACGCTGGGTGAGATGGGAGAAATGCGTTCTCAAGAAACAGGTGACCATGTTAATCGAGTTTCGTTATATTCTGAACTCTTAGCCAAGCATTATGGTCTAGACAAGATTAAAGTAGCAATGCTTAAGATGGCAAGTCCTATGCATGATATTGGCAAGGTGGCTATTTCGGATGCCCTACTTCTAAAGCCTGGTAAACTTACTGATGAAGAGTTTTCTGAAATGCGTCGCCATGCACAGATCGGATATGATATCTTTAAAAAATCTTCACATGAGATGCTTCAAATGGCTGCTATTATTTCACATGAGCATCATGAGAAGTGGGATGGGACAGGATATCCCCAAGGACTTCAAGGTGAAGAGATATCTATCTGTGGACGTATTACAGCTGTGGCTGATGTTTTTGATGCACTTAGCCATGATAGAGTTTATAAAAAAGCTTGGTCAATAGATGAGGTGATTGACTTTATGAAAAAAGAGAGTGGTAAAGCTTTTGAACCAAGACTTATAGAAATATTTTTGGAAAATATTGATGATATAATCGAAATTAAAAACCGCTATAAGAAATAAATATGAAGCATAAAATAAGAGCTTCTCTATTAGTGTTTCTTGTTTTTTTCATCTCGGTTGTCATTATGATATTACCAAGTTTTTCAACTAAAGGCGTCTCTCGAATTCCCCTTAACCAAGATATTGAACTTGGGCTTATTTTAGATGGAAATCATCACCTTGAACTTGTTTTCTTCGGGTATGCTGGCTGTCAGGATGTGTGCACTCCGCGTCTTGAGAAACTCGGTGAATGGTACCGTACTCTTTCAGTTAAGATGAAAGAGAGAGTGAGATTAAAGTTTTTTGATTTGTCTATACCTAAAGATAAAAACCTGCCGGATGCTTTTGCTAAAGCTTTTCATGAGAGCTTTAAAGGTGTTTACTTAGATGCTGGTATTCTTAGAATTTACACGAAAGCTTTTAATGTTTATTTTTCACGTTCTCTTATCGATGAGACAGAGATGGATCACACTTCACATCTATATCTTGTAAAAAAAGATAATAGGGGCAAACAACTTCGTTTTATCTATACAGCATTTCCTTATGACTTTGAACAAATTCAATTTGATTTAGAGGAGATTAGCAATGAATAAGCTACTTAAATTACTTTTTTATCAACCAAGGTTTTCTTCATTGCGGCAAATTGAATATAAAGCCTCCGATAAATTCATGTTAAAACTTATCTTTATCCATTGGATTCTTGTTTCTTTAAATGGCATGGTTTTGTATCATGACTACTATCTTGGAAATATCGCAGGTGGTATGCTTTATTTTATAAGTTGGTATGCTTACAGGTATTATAGAGGAAGTCAGTTATTTAGAAACCTTGTAGCTATTGTACTTTTGACTTACTCCATTATCTTAATACAACAGAGCATGGGTCGCTTAGAGATGCACTTTCATATCTTTGTAGCTCTCTCCTTCTTGATCATATACAGAGATATGAAAAATATCACCTTTGCATCTTTGTATATCATCATACATCATTTTATATTTAACTATCTGCAAGAATATAATATAGAGTTGTTTAATACACCTATCGTAGTCTTTAATTATGGTTGTGGATTAGATATTGTAATTTTACATGCATTTTTTGTTGTGTTTGAATGGATTGTCCTGTCTAAAATGGTTTTAAGTATGGAAGACCGCTTTATGGAACTTATACGAACAAAAGAAGCCCTGCAATCGGTAAACACCAACCTTGAAAGCATGGTGTCTATTAGGACAGAAGAACTAGAAGAAGCAAAAATTGATGCTGAGCAGGCTAACAGTCTAAAATCAGAATTTCTTGCTAATATGAGTCATGAGATCCGTACACCAATGAATGCGATCGTTGGGTTCACCGACCTCTTGTCCAAGAGCGTTAAAAATCCGACAAATATGAATTATGTTGAATCTGTTAAGAACAGCTCCAAGGTTTTACTGACTATTATCAATGACATTCTTGACCTCTCAAAGGTTGAAGCTGGAAAGATGCATATTGAACTGGCTCCTACAAATATCAAGCTCATTTCAAAAGAACTGTCTTCTATATTTTCCTTAAAAGCACGATCTAGAGGTTTGCAGTTCGAGATAAGTGTTGATGAAAGTATTAAAGATATGCTTATGCTTGATGAGGTCCGTCTTCGTCAAATTCTATTTAATCTATTGAGCAATGCAATTAAATTTACACATGAAGGCTATATACGAGTACATTTCAAAGTCATACCAATGAACTCCCATGTCAACCTTGTCATAACCATACAAGATACTGGTATCGGTATTGATAAAGAACAGCAAAAAAGTGTTTTTAGTGCCTTTACTCAACAAAAAAATCAAAAAAATATAGAATATGGTGGAACAGGGTTGGGCCTGACTATTGTCACTAAACTACTTGATTTGATGAATGGAAAGGTTGAGCTTAATAGTGAAGTCAACAAAGGTTCTACCTTTACAATCACTTTGAAGGATGTTGAGATATCTTCAGAGGTTCATATCGAACATAAGCGTGAGCAGGGAAAAGAAGTTGTCTTTGAACCAGCAACCCTTTTGATAGCAGATGATATTGAGCTTAATCGTAAATTAATCGCTGCATACCTAAAAAATACACCACTAACTATCATTCAAGCATCTAATGGTGAAGAAGCTTTAAAGATTATGCAAGATCAAGATATCAATATTGTTCTTATGGATATCAAGATGCCTGTTATGAATGGTTATGAAGCAACAAAGATAATCAAAGAGAAGTATGATGTTCCCGTTATTGCTATTACGGCATCAGTTATGGCATCAAAAGATGATAAATCTAACCAGATTTTTGACAGTTTTTTACAGAAACCGCTTTCAATGACGAGTCTTTTAGAATCATTGTGCCAATATATAAAATGTTCTATCTCCTATAAAGATGATGACAAAGAAAATGATAAGGATATACAGTTTATTGAGTTGGCTAATTATTTGGAAGTGTGTCCTAAACTGTTACAGGCCCTAAAGAACGCGAAAGAAGATGGAGATATGGAAGCCATTGAAGAATTTTCAAGGATGCTTGAGTCTTGCTATCAGAGCGAACAGGTACTGGACTTTCATCTTATGTCAGAACGGTTAAGTCAAGCTGTGGAGAGTTTTGATATAGAAAATTGTCAACTGCTTTTAAATAAGTTCAAATTTTAGATTGATCTTATAAAGACATGTGGTTATTGGTACAAGAGTATTGAGCTTTTTTTAAATCTATTATGTTAAACTTCCATCAAGTAAAAGCGCTTGCTAAATAGCGTGAAATCTATGCATACGTCCAAGTATGCATAGATGCCTTAGAAAAATTATTTTAGGAATTTTAATGTTACGTTTTGCGCCAAGCCCTACTGGAGATATGCACATTGAAAATCTTCGTGTAGCCCTTTTTAATTATATACTTTCTGTTCAAAAAAATGAAGATCTTATTATCCGTATTGAAGACATTGACAAAGAGCGTAACATCGAAGGTAAAGATCAAGAGATCATTGGTCTTTTAGATCTGTTTGGTATTAAATATAAAGATGTGATCTATCAAAGTGCCAACTTGAAATACCACAGAGCAATGGGCCTGCAATTACTTCACGAGAAGATAGCTTTTAACTGCTTTTGTACGCCAGAAACGCTTGAGTCTAAGCGCGAGCAAGCAATAAAAGATGAAAAAACTTATTATTATGATGACGCCTGCCTTTCTCTCTCACCAGAAGATACGATTGATAATGAGTCACCTTTTACAGTACGTTTAAGAAAACCAAGTGTAGATGTTTCATTTACAGATAAGATCAAAGGAGATATGACATTCTCACCAGCTGACATTGACAGCTTTATTATTCTTCGTGCAGACAAGAGTCCTACTTATAACTTTGCTTGTGCTATTGATGATATGATAGCGGATATCTCAATGGTGATACGTAGTGAAGACCATCTCTCAAGCACACCGAAACAAATCGCTATAAGAGCCGCCTTAAACTATACTAAAGAGATAGAATATGCTCACTTGCCTATCATCTTGAATGAGACTGATAAGAAGATGAGTATGAATGATGATGCTTTTAGCATTAAGTGGCTTTTAGAAGAAGGATTTTTACCTGCTGCTATTATTAACTATCTTGTTCTAATCGGAAATAAGCCACCTCAAGAGATATTTGGATTAGATGAAGCTCTTAAGTGGTTTGACCTTACTAAGATCTCTAAGGAACCTGCAAAGTTTGATATTGATAAATTACGTTTTATAAACAGAAAACACTTAGGTTTACTGGATGATGTGGAACTGTCACGTTATGTTGGTTTCGCAGATGCGGACATTGGTAGGCTTGCTAAGATGTATTTAGAAGAAGTATCTACTACTAAGGAATTAAAGCAGAAGATTGGTGCTATCTTTTCTGAAAAGAAGATCCCTGAAGACTTTGCTGTAGCTGCGGCAGCAATGAAGCCTGTTTTGCAAGGGGCACCGTTTTTTGAAGCCTTTGGTGATTTTTCATCATACATAATGAAAGAAAGCGGGCTTAAAGGTGAGTTGTTCCTTAAATCGCTTAGACTTTTACTAAGTGGTGCAGAACATGGTCCTGACTTGGAAGAGATGTATCCTTTTATTAAAAATTACCTACCGGAGATTGTCAAATGAGCGCCTTAATAGAAATTTTTTCAGGTATACTGCATATACTTAATAATCTTATTTTTGTGTACATGTGGATCATCATCATCTCTGCCCTGCTTTCTTTTGTAAGACCTGATCCTTTTAACCCTGTTGTGCAGATGTTGTACAGATTAACCAACCCTGCCTACGCCTTGGTTCGACGTTATATACCGACTATGTTCAATGGTATTGACCTTGCACCGCTTGTCATCATCATTGCCCTACAAGTAGTACAGGTGTTTATTAACGCTTTAATTCGCTCCTTATGAGAAAGTTTTTACTCTTTCTTGCTCCCCTCTTTCTCTTTGCTGACATAAGTCTAAAAGAGCTTCAAGATGCTCCTGAAGGGCATGTGCGTAACTTTAATATCTGGCAGTATATGCAACAAGATATCAGCCCGGAAGATGCCCAGCGTGCTTATGAGCTGACCAAGGGGTATAACCACAAGATCTTCATTAAGTATGCTAAAAAGACAGATGATAAAAAGGTGCTAGAACAGTCGCGTTGTTCTAATCTTAAGACAGCTTCTCTGCTAAATGAAAGCAATGCCAGCTGTATTAGTCAAGCCTTAAACCTTTCGCGCGCTATGAACTTAAGTTTTAGGCAAAGAGATGCCTTATCTCAAAGTTTAAATGAGAAGCATAGCGATAAAAGCGAGCTCATATTACTTATGAACAGCAAGTCCTTTGTCTTAGATGCTTTAAAAAGCGGAGAGAAGAACTATCTGAAACTTTTTAACTCTTTAGGCACAAAAAACAGACAGGAATACTTTAATGTAAAACTTTCTGCTGAGCGTATTAACTCTTTAGCTCAAGAAAAGGCATTTAATAGATCCATTAAGTATATAGTGACAGACAGCAAGATGCACCGCATGCAAGAGTCCCTTCTTCTTTTAAAAGGCTGTGACTTAACCGCTGAGTCATATTTCTTTTTAGCCCTTAATGCCTTGAAGTTTAAAGCCACAAAAAAAGCAAGTCACTACTTGGAGATTTCACAGAAAAAGGCCTATTATCAGTTCAACAAGGACAAGGCTGTTTTTTGGAAGTATCTTATAACTAATGATGAGGCGTTTTTAAATGAACTTTCTACAAGTACGGATATTAATATTTACACCTTATATGCCAAAGAGAAACTAGACTTAGAAGTAAAAAACTATTTTAGTGCCCTAGAATTAAAAGACAAACCCTCGCAAATCAATCTAAATAATCCTTATGTCTGGGAAAAGACCTTAGATGTTATTAGAGCTACTAAGCCAAATGAATTAACAGAACTATTGCAGAGATACAACAGTAAAGAGGATGAGGTTCTACATGCTTTTATTTACTCTAAAATGCATAAATATAAAGAACACAACTATATACTGCCTTATAAGAAAGCGACAGAGTCTTTAAGTAATGATGACAAAGCCCTGCTTTATGCTTTAGCAAGACAGGAAAGTCATTTTATTCCTTCAGCCATATCACGTTCTTATGCCTTAGGTGTAATGCAGATGATGCCTTTTTTAATCAAGGCTTTGGCTAAACAGAAGGGAGAGTCGCTTACTCTTAATGATATGTTTGACCCATATACTAATATAACTTACGCAAAAGAGCACATAGCTTACCTGCAAAAACACCTTTATCACCCTCTGTTTATTGCTTACGCATATAATGGAGGGATTGGTTTTACAAAAAGACATCTATTGCAGGGGAGCTTTTTAAAAGGAAGTTTTGAGCCGTATTTAAGCATGGAGCTTATGGCAAACACAGAAAGTAGAGAATACGGAAAAAAAGTCTTGGCAAATTATGTGGTGTATAAAAAGATCTTAAAAGAAGAAATAAAGATTATTCCGCTTTTAGAAAAGTTAACGGTGCCTGCCCATACAGATCGCTTTCGAATAAAAGCACTAGTTTTGAATCACTAAGGCTTGCATACTTGACAATATAGTAGCTGTTCCATGGATTTTTAATGGGCATGCTTAAGCGAAGCTGATTGTTCTCATCAAGTTCTGTGATTTGTATAGCCTGTACGTAATCAAAACCTTGTTTTTCTTCGGATACGCTTGCCTTGTCTGGTTCAAAAAAATCTTTCTCCTGTGCAAGCTTTTTCTTTTGTATCTTAAGAGAATACTGTGGGTTGTTTAAACCTTTCTTTGACTTTTCAACAGGGTCTTCAATGATGTGCACAGCGACAAAAAAATACTCTCCGTCATTATACAAATCCTGGTCTACATTATTAAGATAAACAGCATGTAAAATAGCTTTCGTCTCCATATTGCTCATAAGAGAGACTTTTTGCATATTAGAGATTGCCTTTTCATAATATACATCTGTTGAAAAGAAGTCAAAAGCCGTTGTTTTTGAACATCCCATAAAAATAAATGAAGCAAGTAAAGTAGAAATAGTAAAAAGTTTATTCATATTTTAATCCTTATGGGCATTATACATAAACCCTCTTTTACTTGCCCTAAGTTTCATTAGATATAATTCAATTAATTTAAACAAAGGTGCTTTTTTCGTGAACAAAAGGCTAGCAGTTGCATTTACAGGTCCGTCAAACAGTGGCAAGACAACCCTCATCGTCAAGGTCTCAGAAGCCTTGAAAAGAGAAGGTAAAAAAGTTGCCATTATTAAAAATGACCCCAAAGACAAGGCAACGTTTGATGTAGAGGGAAAAGACAGTCATAAGTTTTCTCAAACAGGGGCTGAGGTTGTTGTTACTTCACCGCAGCGCACCACCTTTCTTTCTAAAAGACACAAAGAGCTAGATGAGATTATCGAGCTCTTCAATGAATTCGATTTTTTATTAGTTGAAGGACTCAAAAACCTTCCTCTGCCTCGTATCAGTATTTTTAGAAATAAGATAGATGACGAGTATTACCCTTATATGAATGCACTGGCTATTGATGAAACAATAAACATTGATGGTGAAGATATTCCGCAAGAGATAGAAGTTTTAGATTTAAACAACACTGACCAGATCATAGACTGGATTAAAAACAACGCTAAGGAAGTATAGAAATGCAAGATTTAAAAGAGATGAAGCCTTTACTAGAAGCTATTATGAAGTCGGCCATTCGTATTAAAGACGCTATTGATGTCAAAGATATTGGTTACTCTCAACAAGAGAACAGTTCAGGTGAGACACAGCTCCAGCTTGATATCCAATGTGACCTTATCATCGAAGAAGAACTTTCTCATGTAGACAGCGTTCATACACTTGCTTCTGAAGAAAAAGAAGAAGCGATGGTACTTAATGAAAAAGCCAAGTTTCTTATCGGATTTGACCCTCTTGACGGCTCTTCTTTAGTAGATGTGAACCTGAGTGTCGGCTCGATCTTTGGGATTTATGAAAACGATTTTACCGGTAAAAACATGATGGCTGCATGCTATGTTGTTTATGGCCCACGTGTTGAACTTGTATTTGCTTATGAGGGAGAGGTGAAGCTATACCTTCTACAGGCAGGTGAATTTGAATATGTTAAAGAGATTCATTTAAATGAAAAAGGTAAGCTTAACGCACCAGGTGGAACACAGCAAAACTGGGAACCTTATCATAAGCAGATGGTAGATGGGCTTTTCCAAGAAGGATATAGACTTCGTTATTCAGGAGGGATGGTTCCAGACCTTCACCAGATCTTACTAAAGGGTGGTGGACTTTTCTCTTACCCGGGTACATCAGATAAGCCAGAAGGAAAACTTCGTCAAGTCTTTGAAGTATTTCCTTTTGCTATGATCTTTGAATTTGCAGGCGGCGGCGCTATTGATGGTCAAAACCGTGTTTTAGAGCAAACACCAAGACATGTACATGATACAAGTCCATGTTTTTTCGGGTCAAACTATGAGATAAACAGAGTTAAAACGACTTATGCAGGAAAATAACTCTTTTGAAGAACGTTTGACTCAGATGATATCTGAGGTCAAACAGTGTCAAAAAGATAAAAATCATGACTCGTGCATGAAGTGTGAAAAGCTTATTGGCTGTGAGCTAAGAAAGCAATATGTCCAAGTCACCTATGAAAGTATGTCTAAGGGTGAAATTGGCGGATTTGAATTTTAATAATTACTAAGGATACACCCATGAAAAACTACGTTACTACACCCATCTATTATGTAAACGGCGAAGCGCATATTGGTCATGCTTACACAACTTTTATAGCAGATACCGTTGCTAGACATTCTAGATTAAAGGGTAACGAAACATTTTTTCTAACAGGTACAGATGAACACGGTCAAAAGATTGAAGAGTCAGCAAAAAAAGCAGGCAAGCCTACTCAAGAATTTGCAGATGAGATCTCCAAGAGCTTTAAAGACCTATGGGACGGTTTTGATATCTCATATGATCAATTTATACGTACAACAGATGAAGACCATAAAAAAGGTGTACAGCACGCTTTTATGAAGATGTTTGATAATGGCGACATCTATAAGGGTAACTATGAAGGGCACTACTGTATCTCTTGTGAGACCTTCTTCCCCGAAACACAGCTTATAGATGGTGAGTTCTGTCCTGATTGTGGCAAACCAACAAATATCGTAAAAGAAGAATCGTACTTTTTTAAACTATCTGAGTATGAAGATAAACTGCTTAAACATTATGAAGAAAACCAAGACTTTATCCTTCCTAAATCACGTAGAAACGAAGTGATAAACTTTGTCAAGGGTGGCTTGCATGATCTCTCCGTAACACGTACAACCTTTGAATGGGGTGTTAAGATGCCTGAGCAGATGAATGATGATAAACATGTTATGTATGTATGGTTAGATGCGCTACTTAACTATGTCACTGCTCTTGGATACGGAAAAGATGAAAAGAACATGGACTTTTGGCCGGCAAACATCCATATGGTAGGTAAAGATATCTTACGTTTTCATGCTATCTATTGGCCGGCATTTTTAATGAGTCTTGGTCTTCCTTTGCCTAAACACATCGGTGCACACGGATGGTGGACAAGAGATGGTGAAAAGATGTCTAAGTCTAAGGGAAATGTTGTTCTTCCTCAAGTGGTCGCTGATGCCTATGGTTTAGAAAACCTTAGATACTTTATGCTTAGAGAGGTTCCTTTTGGCCAAGATGGCGACTTTTCTCAACGTGCCTTTATAGATAGAATCAACTCTGATTTATCAAACGACCTAGGGAATCTTCTTAACCGTATTATTGGTATGAGTGGTAAATACTCTGAGTTTCATATAGACTCTATAGATGTTGAAAAATATCATGCAAAAGAGCTATCTGCTATGTCAGATGTTATTGATAATCTTGAGCCATTTTTAGATGAACTACGTACGCATAAGTATCTTGAAGAGCTATGGAAGCTCTTTACTATTGGGAATAAGGCTATTGAAGAGTACGCGCCATGGGTTAAGATTAAAGAAGGCAAAAAAGATGAAGCCCTTGCTACAGTTGCCTTGATCGCAAATATATTAGCGAAAGCCTCTGTGATGCTAAATTGTATCATGCCTAGCACAACAAAAACCATATCTGAAGCTCTACACTTTGAGATCAACACAGACAGTTATAAAAAACTTATCTTAGAAAAAGGTCTTCTTGACGCTTTTATAATTGAAAAAGTCCCACCTCTTTTCCCACGTGTTGAAGAACCATTAATGGATCAAGCTCCTGAAGCTAAAAAAGAAGAAGCTCCTAAAAAAACTGAAGATAAAAAAGTGTCTACCGTAGAAGAAGACAACCTTATTACAATTGATCAGTTTTTTGAAACATCACTTCGCATAGGTACCATCTTAGATGCACAAGAAGTACCTAAGAGTAAAAAGCTTCTCAAGCTTCAAATTGATGTAGGTGAGCAAAACCCTAGACAAATTGTCGCAGGAATCAAAGAGTTTTACTCAGCTGCAGAACTTATAGGAACACAGGCCTGTGTTGTCTCGAATCTTAAACCTGCAAAACTTATGGGAATGCTGTCTGAGGGTATGCTTTTAGCTGCCAAAGATGAAGATGGTCTGTCACTAATGCGACCGGAGAAAAAACGTAAAGCAGGCTCATCGGTAGGATGAATCTAGCAAACCTTACGGCCTTAGTCGAGGGAAACCTTGCTAACTCTCCTAGTATCACAGCCTTTGAAGATGTGAATTTTGAAGCATCTAAGGTCAGACGTGGTGATCTTTTTGTTGCCTTGCACCATGAAGACATAGATGAAGCCATATTAAATGGCGCTTATGGTATCTTATTTGACAAACCCACCCAAATAAGTGATCAAGAGATAGCTTGGATAAAAGTTGCTTCTGTTGATAATGCCCTGCTTCGTCTTTTACGCTTTCATATTATGCAAAAATCGCCTCAAGTTTATTATTGCGATGAGATTTCTCTTAAAATCGCTTCGCAGATCATTACCTCAAGAGACCTTCTTGTCTTGGATAAATCTCTTAAAGAGCACATGCAAGAGCTTTATCAAATACAAGAAAAACAGTTTATTCTCTTTTCTAAACAGAATACAGATGAGCACCTGTTTATAGATGCTAAGCCTGTTGCCAAGGTGACAAATTCAGCTATGAATATAGTTGAACAAACGCTTTTTGAGACCTCGTTTATTTATGACGATACTTATTATGAGCGTCAGCTTCTGTCTCCATTTTTTATACCTTACCTTGAATCTGTTCTACATTTCTTCAAACAACAGAGTATTAGCTACCAGATTCGAAATTTTACACCTATCAATCACTTTCAGGCCGTTTTTACAAATATTCATTTTCAAGTCAAAGAGTTTGGAAAAAGCGATAATGTTTTAATCTTTGAGAGTGATTTTGAACTGGTAAAAGAGCAGATTGGGTTTTTGCAAAAAGAAGCAAATTGGGCTAAGATTGTCTATATTGTACCTGCTTCAAAGGTGCATGAATTAGAACTAAACGAAGATGTTTTCAGTTATGAGTCTGTTTGGGATATTATGCACACACTTAAAAGTCAGAACTACCACTTTGCACTTATTGCAGAGCAAAGCGCTGATATCTTAAATGACAGCGTATTTGATAGTAGAAACGAACAGCCAAGCTTGTTTTAAAAGGAATAAAATGAAACGTAGAGACTTTTTAACAACAAGTTCAGCCCTGGCAGCAGGAACACTTCTTACTGCATGTAATGAAAGCAACCGACAAGCTATCGACTATAGTAAAATTAAAGAAAAAAAAGAAAAAAAACTTGCTTCTGTGAATATCAACAAAAATAAAAAGGTCATACTGAAGCTTGCGACTTCATGGCCAGCCCACTTTCCTATCATGGGAACAGGCGTGGAAAACTTTGTAGAACGCGTAAAGGCAGCCAGTTCAGGCTCGATAGAGATTAAACTCTATCCTAAGAACACACTTATACCTGCTTTAGCTGTTTTTGATGCTGCAAGTTCCGGAGAAATCGACATATTCCACTCAGGCCCTTATTACTGGAAAGGAAAGAACTCGGCTTTCTCTTTGTTTTCAGGAATGCCTTTTGGTATGACTGCTGAAGAGATAAATGCCTGGATGCATTTTGGCGGCGGGTATGAATTGTGGCGAAAGCTATACGCTAAACATAACCTCTACCCAATGCTCGGAGGAAATACAAACATACAGATGGGCGGATGGTTTAGACAAGAGATCCGTTCATTAGCAGACTTAAATGGTCTAAAGATGCGTGTACCAGGCCTTGGCGGCGAAGTCTTTGCTAAACTTGGAGTCAATCCAATCTTGCTTCCAGCGGGTGAAATATATACAGCCTTGGAAAGAGGTGTGATAGATGCAACCGAATGGGTAGGTCCTTTTTTGGACATGAAGATGGGTTTTTATAAGGTGGCACCTTATTATTATTCTGGCTGGCATGAACCTGGAAGCATTTTAGAGCTTACCTTTAATAATACAAAATGGCAAAAACTTTCAAATGAGCATAAATCCATACTCGAAATGGCCTCTGAAGAGATGAACTCAAAGATGACCTATGAATTTCAGGCGAAGAATGCTGTGGCGCTAAATGAATTAAGAAACAATGGTGTAATCTTTAAATCATTTCCGAATGATGTAATAAAGGCTGCAAAAATAGGTTTGGAAGAAGTGATTACTTTACAAAGTTCTAAAAATGACGATTTTAAAGAAGTATATAAAAGTGCTTCTAGCTTTTTACAGGCTTCAAAATCTTTTTCAGATATTTCCTTAAAGAAGTACCTAAACATCCGTTAACTATAATGAATAATAATAAATAAAAGGTTCGGCTATGTCAAATAAACTCACGGAGCTTACAGACCGCGTTTTAAAAGAAGTTATTAAAAATGAGGTCATCCTTCCTTCAACCTATAAAGAACATTTTGACAATCATGCAAGAGAGATGCAGATAGACGTTGATTATGAAGAGATCGTTGAAAAGTCGGCTCAAAAGCGCTTAGATGAAGCCGATGATATTATGAAAAAGACACATTGTAACCTTGACAACCTTGAGAAAACTACGCAAACAGCTCAAGAAGCCATACAAGACCAAGACCTTGATAAACTCGCTCTTGTGACAAAAGAGATTGCCGGCTTAAAATCAGCCTTAGGTGAATTGAAAAGTCAATTACACACTGACACTTTGACAAGGATTTATAATAGAAAATGGCTTATGGAAAACCTTTTAGATGATGGAATATTTACCCATGAGGGTATTTTAGTTTTTATTGATCTTGATAAGTTTAAACCAATAAATGACATACACGGTCATGTTATAGGGGATAAGGTTCTGCAATACCTTGCATCTTTTCTTAAATCAAACCTTAAAGGTCTTGATGTTATTCGTTATGCGGGAGATGAGTTTATCGCTATATCTAACAATCTTAAGATGGAAGACTGTTTTATGAAGATGAAAAAACTTCAAGAAGACCTTTTAAGTAAAAAACTCAAGGCAAGTAATGGGGAGCTTTTATACATTGCATTCTCATTTGGTCTAACACGTTTTGAAAAGGGCTCAAGCTTCAGGGATGTACTAGAAATCGCGGACTCGTTGATGTATGAGAATAAAAAACAAAAAAATTCGCAAAGAACGGTAGTTTAAGGTTTTTAAAACCTCTTCACTTAAGTATCTTCAGCTTAACAACTAAAATGTTTTATCTATACCTTGATATGCCAGGGTTCGAACCTGACGCCAAAGGGGTTGTTGCGAGGATAACGAATAGATATGTACCCTAGTTTCTGTAGATCTGCATACTCTTTGGTCTTGGCAAAACTTGAAGTGAAGTTCTTGTAACCAAAACCCACCTTACCTACATCAAAATCACTCACACCATGAAATGAATATCCAGGAGGTGCTAAAGAATGAGCCGCCTGTGAATAGTTTCCATCAAGTTTATTTGCCTTATACAAAAACAGATCAAGTTGCTTTACTACAGAACGTACACCTGATGTAAGCACTATAGATGGACCCACTTCTTTTTTAAGACGTTCATATACATCCACAGGCTCACCTTTGTATAAATAATGACCCGTATGAGGTATTTTAACTGTTTCATTTCTAGTGATCCTGTCACTAAGCTTGTGTGTGACTTTTTTACCATAGAAGCCATATTCAGAAGCATGTGTATAAAAAACATTTTCTATATAATCAAGCTCCTCCTTATTGAAAGAACCTATTTTAGGATAGGATATGGCAAGTTTTAGCAGTTCATCAAAGCTAAGCAGGTTAAAGTTTCCATACCCAACTACTTTCTGTGTCTGTTTTAGTTTTAAAGAGATAGATTGAAGCAGTATCTTGTTTTCATATCTGGCGATAATAGGTTTTTTTTCCGAAATTTCTTTAGAAAACTCTTTGCACTGCTTATGATTAAGAGAAAATTGACTCTGAATAAATTGGCTGATCTCTTTATACTCAAAGTTGATACTGTCACGGATATGCATATCCATGTTTTCAGTTGGCATAGCTAAAAGACTCGGAGCAGATGTAAGAACAATAGAAGATGTGCTAATTTTGAAAAAATCTCTTCGGTTCACTGTTTAAGCCTCTGTTATACGCTATAATTTCACGAATTATATCATATTTTTTTACGCCAGAGTATGGCATGCAATTTGCTAACTATTAATTATATATTATAACATAAAAGAACGAGAATATTATGAAACACCTATTATTACTATTTATAACTTTAAAAATTTTTGCCTCAACTCAAAATATATACATTTTGGATTCAACAACGTTTGAGCCTGTCAAAGGTGCTATACTGAGTGATCAAAACTGTTCAGTTAAAACAGATGAAACCGGAATGGCGCAACTTCAGACCAAAAAGAAAACACTGTTTGTTAAAGCTTATGGCTATAAACAAAAAAATATTGACCTTGGTACAAAAACAGTCTTTTTAGAGCCATTTACCTCTAAAGCTTTGTATGTATCCTTTTGGGCTGCTGGTTCAAGTAAATATATGAATCGCATATTAAAACTTGCAAAAGAGACAGAAATAAACACTGTTATTGTCGATGTAAAAAACGAATTTGGCGATCTGTCTTATAAAACAGAAGTCCCGCTTGCTAAAAAGATTGGAGCACATTCTGAACGTACAATTTATGACATAGACGGTTTTATAGAAAGACTTAAGGACGAAGGCTTATATGTAATAGCCAGAGTTGTAGTTTTTAAAGACGATAGATTTGCACGTGCTTTTAACGAGCATGCATTAAAAGACAGTAATAACAGTGTATGGAGAAACAGGGAAAAACTAGCATGGGTTGATCCTTTTGAACCAAAGGTGCATGATTATGTTTCTGACATTGCTAAAGATGCAGCTTCGCATGGTTTTGACGAGATAAATTTTGATTATGTACGTTTTCCATTAAAAAAAGGGATTGCTTACTCAAAACTATCAAATCAAAAAAACCGTATTGAGGCTATTTCAACGTTTTTAAAGACAGCAAATAAAAAACTGCGCCCTTATAACATCTACACCTCTGTTGACACCTATGGATACGTTTGCTGGAATAAAAGTGATACCAATATAGGACATACCATACAAAGCCTTTCAAAACATGCAGACTACATCTCACCGATGCTCTATCCATCTGGATTTGGCTCAGGCATCCTGGGATACAAAAACCCTACGGATCACAATTTCGAGATCATTAATCAAAGTATAAAGCAAGGCCTAAAGCGCGGTGATGTACCGGCTGTTAGGTTTAAGCCTTGGTTGCAGTCCTTTAAAGATTATGGTTTTGATAGAAAGTTTTTTAGATCAAAAGAGGTGTCACAGCAAATAAAGGGTGCTGAACAAGCCTCTTGTAGCGGATGGCTGCTGTGGAACCCATCGAGCAGGTTTAGCTCCAAAGGCCTTCAAGATGCTACTCTTCCTTACCCAATCCTTCCAAAGTTCAAAGAAGCGAAAAATCTTACTTACTGTTTTAGAAACGACTCAAAAGACTAGTTGAGTGTTAGACTTAAAGCCTTAATCTCTTTTTCTATTTTTATATAGTTTGGTATATAGTTTTGTACACATTGATAAAAAGCTTTTGAGTGGTTCATATGTCTTAAATGTGAAAGTTCATGCACAATGATATAATCTATCATCTCACGCGAGAGCTTCATCATATACGGATTCAAGGATATGTTTCGTTTAGAATTGCACGAGCCCCATCTTTTTTTAGCCAGCCTAAACCCCAAACGGTTATATTCAAGATTCATTTTCTTTTGCCAAAAAGCTACACGCTCAGGAAGGTAAGATTTAGCACTTTTTTTGTAAAACTCATCACTTTGCAGCCTTGCTTTCAAAGGGTTTAAATAAACGCATTCATCTTCTAGGGAGAAAGAATCAGGGTGATGTTTTATTGTATACGTCTTATTGAGATAATAAAAAGATGAGTCTTCTGCAAAAACCTCTGCAAGGCTCTTGTTCTGATGCAGAATCCATACTTTGTTTTCTATGATAAAAGCTTGTAGTTGTTTTTTTGAAACTCTTGATGAGCTGAGGCGAAGTTCATTTGTATTTTCTATACGCATAACAATACGTCTCATGTTGGGTCTAAGTGTATGTTTTATCTTAAAGGTCATTCCATCAAGATCAACTTCTTCAAGTTTTGAAGTGTTAAAGAGTTTGTTAAACATAAGGTATAGGGTCAGTTACACCGGCGATTTTAAAGCCATTGAGACGTAAACGGCAACTATCACAAACACCGCAAGCTTTTTCTTCGCTCTGATAGCATGACCACGTAAGTTCTAGTGCAACGTTTCGCTTAAGGGCTTCTAGTACGATTTGTGACTTTTTCATATGAACCAAAGGCCTCTTTATCTCTAAAACCGTTTCATCTTTTGTTCCAAGGTTAATGCTTTTTTGCATAGAATCTATATAACTTTCTCTACAATCGGGATATCCACTGCTATCTTCTTCTACTACGCCTATAACAAGTATTTCTGCACCTTCTTTTTCAGCAATCGCCGTTGCCAAAGAGATAAAGATGCCATTTCTAAAAGGTACATAAGTAGTGGGTACGCCCTCTTCTACCCCACCTGTTGGAACAGCTATGCTTTTATCGGTTAAGGCGGACGCTCCAAGCTGTGAAAAGAAATCAAGGTTAACGATGTATGGTTCTTTCACCATCAATTCTTTACATATTTTATGAAAGGATTCTAACTCTTTTTTTTGTGTGCGTTGTTCATAATTAAAATGCAGACCAATGATCTCATAACCTTCATCCCGCATCATATAAGCAGCCAAGGTTGAGTCCATTCCCCCGCTCATTATACATACTGCTTTTTTTGCTTTTGAAGCCATTGGTCTTCCTTGATATTTAGTAAGTGAATTTTATCTCAACTATCTTTTTTTGCGGTTAAGTCCTTAATAATAGCATCTGCTACACGAAAAGAGTTGGCATATATAGTCCATGTAAAAGGTACAGAACCACCTGTGGGCATAAAGCTTCCGTCACTTACATATAAATTCTCTAGTTCGTGGGTCTTACAGTTCTTGTCTAGGACAGAGCTGGCTGGGTCGTCTCCAAAACGACATCCTCCGGCTTGAAGGTTTTGTGGAGGAGCTGAAGAGATTGAAGAAGAGATATTTCTTGCTCCCATTTGCTTCAAGACACCTTCGGCTTTAAGGGCTATTTTCTCTCCTATTTTTATATCATGAGGATGAGTGCCTATACGTACCTTGGCAACAGGCATTCCCCATTTATCTTTAACCTTCTCATCAAGACTTATAAAACAGTCATCTGTTGGTGTCCAGTCGCAAAATATTTCAAAACTAAAAACACGTCTTGCCGTAAAATGATTGAGCAAACGTTTTTTAAGCTTGTCGCCCCAAACCAAGTCGCCATCATACATAGCTCTTCTCGCACGTGAGATGGCATTAGGATGTTCAAATAAAAAGTCTATGGTTCCACCCTTATATTTTTTTTCATTGTCATCTATCTCATACCAGTCCTGTAAAGACCTGTTGACAAAAGGCCCTACCGTTTTTAGTGCCTGCGTGTCTTTCTCATCTAAATCATCATAATGAAACTCGCCCGTTCCACTTCCCCCCGCTGAAAAGACAAGGTTTTTACCCACTTGTCTTGAATTATTTGCCAAGCCGTAAGGAAAAAAATCATTTGCAGAGTTTAATAAAAGCCTTGAAGATTCAATGGCTTGCGCCGCGACCACAAAGATATCCGCAGCTACTGACATACTTTTCCCATTTTTATCTATATATTCAGCAGAGACAATCTTATCTTTATCACTGTGCAGTTTCTTGACAAAGCAATTTGCCAAGATATTTAGATTCCCAGTCTTAAGTGCCTTATTTAAAAGAGCCTCACGAGAACTTCCTTTTGCCCCTGAAGAACAGCCGTATGAACCACAATAACCAGCATACTCACAGCCATTTCTATCATCAACTGTATAAGGCAATACAGCGCGAGGTGTAGGTATAGAGTAAAATCCTTCTTTTTCGCAGGCTGCATCAAACCAAGAAGATATCACATGCTCACTGGTAGGATAGTAAGGGAAGTCTGGTGTTGAACGTGTTTCTTGGAAAGGATGTTTTACCACCCTTCCAGAAATACCAACGATTTTTTCCGCCTTAGCATAATAGGGTTCCAGGTCTTTATAAGAAATCGGCCAATCAACTGTATTGGCTCCTTGCATATCTCCATATTTACTTTTAAGACGAAAATCATCCGGCTTCATTCTATGAAAGTAACCACTCATAAAATTAGAAGAACCACCCACTATATTTCCATTCCAAAAGTCCCATCCTGACTGAGATGTTGGTGTACCTACCCATTGACCGCCTTCCAAGTCTTCAATAACATGCTGTTCCTCATCAAGTTTAGGAGTAAAGGTGGATCGTCTGCAAACCCCTACTTCATCCTTGAAAAAATCCTCTTTTTGATAAAAAGAACCCTTCTCAAGAATAAGTACCTTATACCCGGCAAGAGACAATTCATAAGCAATCGGGCCAGCCCCCGCTCCGCTTCCTACTATACAAACATCATACTTCATATGCGGTCTCCTTCAAGGATAAGGGCTGAGGGAATCCCGGGTTATGTTCTAACCACGTCCATCCCATACCGTCTATATTTGAGCCGTATACAGGAGAGGAAAGCAGTGCTTCAAAAATATAACCTAAACACGTATAAACAAATCTTTGTCCCCATCTGTCTTGCGTGGTTGCTTGTAGAAGTTCTTCTTTTTCTTCATAACTCAAATTCAAAAAACTAGTGTTATATTCATCGAAAGAACTCTCTTCAAGCCAAAAGGCACCCTTTAAAAAGTAATCTCTGTCCTCTTTCATAATACGCTCATCTTCTAAAACAAAGGCCATGTAGGACGAGACATGAAAGTCTTTAGCGCCAGGACCTAAGCCAGAACGCGGAAAAAGATGATAAGCCGCATGCAGTAAAACCTGAGTTTCATTAGCATACAAACGTGCTTTTTTATCTTTGTTCTGTAACCAAAAAATTGCGCCGGCACCAAATACAAGAGAAGAACCTAAAAATACGCGGCGAGACAGTTTTGTTTGATTCAATTCATTTCCTTAGTCATATGCCTGTTATTTTATCATAGAAACTGTCCGTAAAATGTGTAGTACAAATATTATAGACTTTTATAAGATTATCTATGTTAAAGTACGTAATATACAGTCATAAAGGACAAATTATGGAAATAAGTAGCGGTCCATCGATTCAGCAACAGGTTGAAGTGCTTAAAAAAGCCACTGAAGTCCAAGAACAGACAGTTTCACAACTGCTAAATGACAGTTCTGCTCAACTAAAAGAGCAAGAAAAAACAGTTCAGCAAACACAAGCTTCTTCGGGTTCGGCTCTAACAGGTTTAGGTACGGGTATAGATATCAGCGCATAATCTATCTCTTGCCCTCTTCTTGTCTTAAAAATTGAAAAAAACACTTTCTGAATCAACCACTTTTTAGCTCATGTTGATACAATGGCACTTATGATTGACATTGATAACCAGAGCGACTTGAACATTCCTCAAGAACTCATAAATAAAATTGCAAATTCTCTCACAAAAAAAGATATTGATTTGCTCATAATTGATAATACACAAATGCGAGAGATCAATAAAGAACATAGAAATATAGACAAGGCAACTGACGTACTCAGTTTTCCTTTTGATAATATGCCTATGTCTCCCTTAGGGTCTTTGGTGATCTCTTCTGATTACGTCAAAAAACTCTCTACTGAGCTCTCTCATAGTGAAGATGATGAGTTTTGTCTACTGTTTATTCATGGACTTTTGCATCTTCTGGGCTTTGATCATGAGATTGACAATGGAGAGATGCGTTTAAAAGAAAAAGAGATCATAGAAGCTTTTGATTTACCCGATAGCTTGATTATACGAACACTTAAGGATTAAAATGGATTTTTTGATATTTCTTGTGGCAATGACCGCATTAATATATGGGGCGGATTTTATTATTAAAGAGTCTGAACGTATTGCCTTACACTTTGATATACCACACTTTGTCATTGGAGCGACCTTGGTTGCTTTTGGAACATCTTTGCCTGAGATGGCTGCTTCAATGATAGCTTCTTATCATGGCAAAAGTGATCTTGCTGTTGCCAATGTAATTGGAAGTGTGAGCTTTAATATCACTCTTGTTTTGGGTATCGTATTTTTGATAGCACGTAAGATGAATCCTTCACGTGATCTGTTTGCGAAAGACAGTGCATGGATCTTAATGCCGGTTATAATCTTTTTACTTATGAGTTATGATGGCAGTATTACCCGTATTGAAGGGTTTTTGTATCTGTTTATGATGGTTGCCTATATACTGTTTCTATTTACAAGCGCTAAAGAGGACCTTGAAGTCGATGAGGAACTTATAAAAGAAAATTTCAATTGGGTTAAGGCCCTTTCTCTTTTGTCTATAGGATTTGTCTTAACTATAGGCGGGGCAAACTTTGTAGTCGAAAGTGGTAGTAATATAGCGCGAATGTTTGGTGTGAGCGAATGGATCATTGGGCTTTTCCTTATCTCTTTAGGAACGTCACTGCCTGAACTCGTTGTATCATTAGTAGCTATTAAAAAAGGACATGCCGACCTTAGTATTGGAAATATTATTGGCTCAAACGTTGCCAACTTCTCTATGGTACTAGGGGGTGCCTCTTTAATCTCTCCACTAAGTGTGGACTTACAAGCCAATGTCTTTGATATTGGTATTATGATTGCTGCCTCAGTAGCCTTACTTCTTATTTTAGCTAACAAGTTATATAACAAGGCAGGTGCTGTCTTTTTGCTTCTTATCCTTGCGCTGTTTATCAACAACGCTGTTTCGAGCCTTTAGACTCATCTATATCTTACCTGCAACCTCTTTAAATATATGCTCGAATAAAGAGGTGTAATTCAAACAACACCTTATCTTATGACAGATAAAACAATTAATCAAAACTATTATTTTATATACCCATATTCTAAAAGCTTGTTATAGATCTCTGAAACCATTGGGCCTGCAGCCTGTCCACCATGCCCACCATGTTCAATTAGAACAGTCACAACATATTGAGGGTCTTTATAAGGTCCATAGGTTGTAAACCAGGCGTGTGAGCGTTTAACATAGGCAAGCTCATGTTCTTTAAGACGTTTTTTTGTCTTTTGAGAAATACCAACAACCTGTGCGGTTCCTGTCTTACCTGCAATCTTTACTTTAGAGTTTAGATAATGCGTAGCTGTTCCCTTTGGATGATTACATACTTCCCACATTGCTCTTTGAATAAGGGGAAGGCGCTTTTTTTGCTTATTCGTTAAAACTTCTGTATACTCAGGCACAAAGAACTCATCACCTATGTTTTTTACAAAATGTGGCTTGGCAATTTTACCTGTAGCCATAAGTGATGTAAACTGAGCGATTTGCATAGGAGTCGTTAAGAAGTCACCCTGCCCTATAGATGAATTTAGGGTTTCTCCTATGTACCAGGGTTTGCCGTATTTGTTCATCTTCCATTCTCTGTTTGGCACCGTACCAAAATACTCATTTGGCAGATCAACACCTGTTTTTTTACCCAGGCCAAACTCTTTAAGCTGTCTAGACATCTCCGCTATACCAACACGCAGGCTTCCTTTGTAAAAATAGATATCACAAGACTGACGTATAGCTTTAATAAGGTCCGTTTCTTGGTGTCCGGTATGTTTCCAACAACGAAACTTTCTGTTGTTTTTTCCAAGAGTCATGGTGCCATCACAATTAAATTTTGTCCAAGGGCTCATCTTTGAGGTAGATACATAAGCCAGTCCAAGACCTGTTTTAATTGTAGAACCAGGCGGGTATAGACCATTGACTACCTTGTTGGTAAAAGGCTTATCTAAATCATTTATAAGCTCACTCCAGCGTGAGGTTGAGATACCTGACACAAAGGTGTTTAAGTCATACTCCGGGTAAGAGCCGGCAGCAATGATTTCACCATGCACATCCATAACGACAACAGCCCCAGCCTTGTCTTTAAAAAGTTCTTCTATGAGTTGTTGTAAGCGCAAATCAAGAGCAAGCGTTATTTGCTGATGCTCAACTGGGGCCTTAAAACTAAGCTCTTGCATCTCTTCATTATAAGCACTGACCTTTATCTCCCTCTGGCCTGCCTTACCCTGCAAAAATTCATTATAAAACTTTTCAATACCACTTTTACCCGTAGAACCGGTTAGTTTAACGATCTCACTTTTCTCTATATCACTTTTATTAGCCTTTGCCACATATCCAATAATATGTGCCGCAAGTTTTTTATTTGGATAATAACGTTTTGGTGAAGGCAACAACTTGATATTTTCATTTAAGTTCATTTTTGAATACACAGGAATAGCATCTTCATAAGAGATGAAATCAACCACATCAATAAAATGATGGTTATAGTGAGAATCTTTTTTTATGTAGTTTTTCTTGAGTACTTTAATATCTAAACTATTTAACATGCCAACAATGGTTTTAAGCTCGTTATCTAACTCACCATTAGAACGTGAAAGATGAGGAGCAACCTGGAGTTTAAAACCTAGTTTATTGATTGCCAAAGGCTGTTTGTTTCTGTCTAAAATCTCGCCACGTATAGGTGGTATGTACTCAAACTTAATAGTGTTTCTGTTTGCAAGTGACTCATAATAATTATTAGACTGAATGGAGATGTAATAAATACGCACGAGCAAGGATACCCAAACCAGGACAAATACAATAAGTATGAACTTTATCCTCATAAGCCAAGTACCAAGAAAAATTCAATAAACATATAATAAAAAACATGCCAGTCAATACTCGGTGCTTCTACCCATAAAACTTGACTGAGTACATATGAAAAGGCAATATAACCCAAATAAGAAATAAAAAGCAGTAAGATTTTAATACAGACATGACATGAGACCATAATACGTAACCTAGGAATAACAAAACGATAAATAAAGGTAAAGTAGACCAATGAACTAAAGAGTAAAAAGTCTTTTTCAGCTTCAAAAACAAGTAGTAAGAGTATGACGAGTAGAAGTTTAGGAAGATCTTCTTTTTCTAAAGCATGGATGAAATAAAAAAACAAGACGCCCAGCATAGGCGGCAGCAGGAGGTAAATGCTACTTAGGCTCTGATATAGAACAAAGCTTAGGACAAGCACAGAGCCTGTTAATATTTTTTTATAAGTGAAACTTCGTTGCATAGAGGGAAATGTTTACATTTAATACAATCTGCCCAAATCTTATGTTCAGGTAGAGACTCTTTAGGGATTTCAACAAATCCTAGTTTTTCAAAAAACGCCTGTTTATAGGTTAACACAAGAACCTCTTGCAGACCCAGGTGTTCACCCTCTTTTAAACCCAAAGAAACCAGTTCTTTTCCTACACCCCTGTCCCTATAAGATTCTTTTACAATTAATGATCGTATTTCAGCCAACTTAACAGTATGAATATGCAAAGCTGAAAATCCAATAAGTTCTTCATTTTCAAAGGCAAGAGTATATGAGCGTATATTAGTTGCTATTTCATCAGCAGAACGTTCTAAAATAGTTCCATCATCGACATACGACTGCACAAGGTCTTGCATAGATTGAACATGACAGAGCTTGGCTTTAGAGTAATGGATCACTACAGCTCTTCCTCCACATCCTCAGATATGTCTTCAAACAAAATACTATGTATCACTTGAATAAGCTTGTCAATTCCTCGTTTCTTAGTGTTTGAGACCATTAAGGAACCGGGATATTTATTACGAAGCGCCCCTAGCTCTTTTTGATTTAATTTATCCATCTTTGTAAACACATGTAAAAGTACTTGATCTTCTTCTATTATCTCTTCAAGATAAGCATCTACTTCAGCATCAATATCTAAATCAGGATGTCTGCAGTCAATAAGGTGAATAAAGAGCTTGATCTGTTCACGTTCGGCAATAAACTGATTTAAACTTTTTTGCCACTGGTGTTTTATACTTTTAGAAACTTTTGCATAACCAAAACCAGGCAAATCCACAAAACGGGCCTCTTGTCTTTCGTTTGTTTCCAAATCCCTAAAGTCTAAATCAAAAAAGTTAATAAGCTGTGTCTTACCTGGTGTAGCAGACACCTTGGCCATACCCTTATGGTTTACCAAAGAGTTAAGAAGAGAACTCTTACCCACATTTGAACGGGCTAAAAAAGCAACCTCAAGACGTTCTTCTTCAGGCGCAAGGCTTATGTTAGGCGCAGAAGTCACAAACTTCGCATTTATAATATCTACCATTATTTCTCTTTCTTTTTATCTTCAATATTAAAGATCATCATAACAGGTGCCTTTTCTTTACCTATTGCCTTGGCATTTCCATCTACTGTATTTAAAATGACTTCTTCACCAAAGATTTTTCTATCAGTATTTAATTGATAGAGGTGAACATTGGTATAAAACTGGTACTCTTGTTTAATAGGATAATAAACTACCTTGCCTGCATCACCCTTGTAGGTTGCATTGTTTTCAGGAAGGTCTATATAAAAAGAGACATTTCCCTCAGCTTCGTATTTTTGAGGATTTCTGTCTGCATCGGTATACACACTTACTCGAGTAGCATTTAATTCGTCATTCCCCTTAGTTATCTTCACATTTCCCTTAAAGGTTGTAATACCTTTTTTTTCATTTCCTACAAAAGAGTCGGCTAATATTTTCACCTGCTGAGCTAAAAGAGGTACGGCACATAAGCTTATAATCGTTAATATTTTTTTCACTTCTTTTCCTGTATATAGTAGTTTGCATCTATATTTTGAGCACTTATCTCACCTGTCTGAGAATAATAATACAGCTCTTTACCATAAATGATATTTTCATTATGCGTTAGTATGAAGTTGTCAGGTACATATAAAAACTCTTTTTTTGTGTCATAGACAGCATGATCACTTTCAAAGGACAAGCCATCTTCTCTAAAATAGCGTACATTATCATTCAAATAAGCCGTATTCTTTTCAAAAACACCTTTATCAGAATATAGATGCTCTCCAAGTTGGTTTTTGTTCTGTATATAGTGCGAATTTTCAACCTCATAATGACTAGGGTATTGACGGCCCAAAGTTCCGCTTACAACACTTTGCACGCCTTCAGTACTTATCTCATACAGAGTGAAGTCTTCTATTTCCAATCTTGGAACATTATCGTCTGTATTTTGTTTATAAGACTGTGGTTTTAAAAAAACAAAAACAGATACTGAAAACAGTAGCAATAAAACAAAAAAATGCGTTATTCTCAATAAGCCCTCTTTATGCTTTCCAGATCTTTAAAAAATCATTTTCAAGACCATCGTCTTTGATAACGATCTCAATCATCTCTCGGACAGCACCTTGGCCCCCAGCATTATAAAGCACAACTTCACTTAGCTCACGTATATACTCTGAACCGTCAGCCGGTGTAAAACTTCGTCCTACTGAATTTAGCATATTATAGTCATTTAAATCATCGCCTACAGCAGCCACATTCTGTAAGGTTATGCCCTCTTCCTTGCAGATCTCCTCAAGAACTTCTAACTTATTATGAACACCTTGTCTAAGGTAGTCTATTCCAAGCTCTTTAGCTCTTCGCTCAACGATCTTACTTCGTCTACCTGTAATAATGGCTGCTTTTTTTCCCAAGCGAATCCAAGAACTGATAGCCAAACCATCTTTTACATTAAAAGACTTGATCTCATCACCATTTTCACTATAAGTGATTTGTCCATTTGTCAAGCACCCATCGACATCAAAGACAAGAAGTTCAATCACAAGATACCCTTTGTGCTTGGTACACCAGCTCTTTCATTGACTGTTGTTGCGCGACGAAGCGCGACGGCCAGTGATTTGAAGGCTGCTTCTATAATATGGTGTTTGTTTTTACCACGTTTCATTATGATGTGAGCGGTAAGGCCTGAGTTAAAGGTGATCGCTCTGAAAAACTCTTCAGCCAGCTCAACATCAAAGTTGCCCACCTTTCCATCAATATCTACTTCATAAACCAAGAATGGTCTATTGCTAAGATCTAAATCGCACTCAACACAAGTCTCATCCATAACAATAGCAGCCGACCCAAAGCGTTCAACTTTAGATACTGGGTAGATAGCACTTTTAAGTGCTTGACCAATAGCGATACCAACATCTTCAACACTGTGGTGATCATCAATATGTGTATCACCCTTACAGCTAACCTTTAAATCTATCAGTGCGTGCTTACTAAAGCTTTCAAGCATATGGTCAAAAAAACCGACACCTGAATCTATATTACTTACTCCCGTACCATAAAGCTCTAGTTCTACTTTAATGTCCGTCTCTTTAGTCTTGCGCTCTATCTTAACCATACCTATCCTTATTCTCTTACTATGAATGCCCCGGCAAAATGCTTTGACTTATAATCTCTTGCTTCTTCTTCACCTTGAAAACCTGTTAAAAAGACCTTGAAAAGTCGTTTAGTTCCATTATCTATATCTTTTATTACGGTCTTATATCGACCAGCTGTATTATTATAGCGTTCTTGTGTAGAAATTGCACCCTCTATTTTACTAAAAGAGCCTATTTGCAGGGCATATTTGCCAATTACTTTCTCTTTCAGATCTTTTTGTATAGATGTCTTTGTAATTTTTGTCTGGCCTTTTTTATTAAAGCCAAGAATCTCAAGTTTTACGGGTGCTGTTCCTGTCTTGACCATATCAAGCTCTGTAGCGGCTTTTTTGGACAAATCTATAATACGAGTATTAACAAAAGGACCCCTGTCGTTTATACGCACGACAATGCTTCTTCCATTGTCCCTGTTTGTCACTTTAACAACGGTGTTCATCGGTAGGGTCTTATGCGCTGCCGTCATCTGCCACATACTGTAGGTCTCGCCATTAGAGGTTTTTTTGCCATGAAAATTAGGACCATACCATGAAGCGCGACCACTAAAGTTCTCACCAACTCTAACCACAGATGGATAGTATCTTTTACCCATTACCGTATAAGGACGCATAGTAGGATGTTTTAAATTGCTTGGTTTAGAAGCATTTGCAACAGGAGCTCGATAGGAGGCAGATGTTCTGTCTATAGGTCGTCTACTACACGAGGCAAGCAAAAGAAGTATTGCAAAAAGACTAAACGCAGTTCTAACGTACACTTAACTTATCCCCTATTTTTATCATATCTGAACGAAGTCTGTTTATCTTCTTTAAATCAGCGATAGAGAGCTTAAATATTTTAGAGATAGAATCAAGCGTGTCCCCATTTCTAACCGTATATTTCATCTTTCTAGGTTTATATGACTTGCTCACAGGGATAATAAGCTTTTGCTTTAAAGACAAGGAGTCTTTACGCAGCTTGTTAAAGTCTTTAATGCGACCATAGGGAATACCATACTTCTTGCCCAAATAAGAAAGGTTATCCCCTGATGTTACGGTATGAACAAGATACATTGTCTGTAGTTTTGCTGGCTTGTAGTTTGTTTTAAACTCTGAGAGCTTAATATAAGGGATATAGATCTCATAACTTTTTCCATAAGGGGGGACAAAGTCATATTTAAGGTGACGGTTTAATTTTTTAAGTTCAACTACCGGCATAGAGATAAGTTTTGCAACATGATTAAGACTCTCACCTGCAGGAACCTTAACCGTAGACAAAGAGTAAGCATTTCCTCTATTGAGAAGGTAATCACACTCGTTTTCAATCATATACGCTTCATCATAACCTATAAGCGCTAAGGCGATAATCTTTCTAATGTAGCGACGGCTTTCTCTGGGAATATATTTTTTCTTAGGGTCTAAAAGAACATTTAGTTCATCTGTACCCGCCTTTTTTATGGCCTTTCTTAATCGCCCTTCACCGCAGTTATAAGCAATGGCTGCAAGATACCATTTACCAAACTTTTTATGAAGGTAGCTCAGATAGCGAACCGCTGCTTCAGTTGACTTAACCAAATCGCGGCGCTCATCAACATAATCATCAATCTTAAGTCCATAAAGTCTACCCGTATAAGGCATGAATTGCCACATACCCGAGGCCTTCTTTTTCGAGTAAGCACGTGTTGAAAAGTTCGATTCAGCCATAGCCAAATAAAGAATTTCACTAGGCACGTCTGCGTCAGCAATAATATTTTTAACCAGTGGAATAAATATATAAGCGTCATTCATCGTTTTAAAAAAATATTTATTTTTATATCTTGCGCGTTTTTGTTCTGTCAAGTTACTTAGTTTGGCATCATTTAAAAATGAGGGAGGGATATCAAAACTTCGTAATAGTTTCACTTCTTTAGAATGGTTGGGTTGAAAGTTGAGTACGGCAAAAAGGGGTAAGGAAAACATAAAAATCGATAAAATAAAAAACTTCAAAGGCACCTCTAAATACCAAACACAAAATAGGATAAGTGTTTGTTCTATAATTTGAATCTATATTTTAGCTAAGAGAAGGTTGGATTCAAATTAAGAGCTGGTATAGATGCTTATGAAAACTTGATATTATTAAATATCAAGCGAAAAAAGCCTTTGTGCATTTTGCGTTGTTAGACTTTTTATTTCTTCTAGGTCTATTCCTAAAAGTTCACTCATCTTTTGCGCTACAAGGGTAGTGTAGAAGGGTTCATTACGCTTCCCCCTGTGAGGATGGGGTGTTAAATATGGCCCATCTGTTTCAATAAGCAGTTTGTCTTTTGGGATTTTTGGTAACACCTCTACCAGTTTACGGGCATTTTTAAAGGTCAGCACACCTCCGATACCAAAATAAAATCCTAGTTTAGCCAAAGAAAGTAACTCGTCATCCGCATTATAACAATGTAAGACACCGCCTTGAGACTTCTCTTCTTCTAGAATCTCACGTGCATCATGACTAGCATTACGGATATGTACGATAAGAGGCTTGTTTAACTCGTTTGCTAAACGTATATGTTCTCTAAAGACCTTTTTTTGAAGTCTGATCTCTTCTTCTTTTTCTTTTTCATCTTCAGGTAGCCTAAAGTAGTCTAAACCGCACTCACCTATGGCCACACACTTCTTCTCTTTTGAAAACTTTCTTATAAGTTCTTCACTATAGTTTTGCATATCATAAGGATGCATACCAACTGAAAAATAAATATCTTCATGGTTTTGAGATAACTCTTTTGCACGTTCCAGGTCTTTAGGGTCAGCGCCAGGGATAATAAACTTGTCTACCCCACCCTCTTTTGCACGCACAAGTACTTCTTCAAGGTCTTCATAATATTGTTCGTTGTCTAAATGTATATGGGTGTCTATTATCATCTTAGTATTGTATCCATTTCTATGTAAACTATTTATTCTTTAACTTTTAAAAAATACAGATTAATCATCTGTTTTAGACTCGGTCTCATCTGTATTGTCATCTTTATTCTTGCCTTTTTTAAGCCCGCAAGACTTCTGTCTACATTTTATATTTCTAATCATCAAAGCCATAAAGCCAAGTGAGAGAACTGCCATCAACCCCGCTTGTATATAAAATCCATTTAAATAAAAATTTATACCCAGCGCAGCAAGTAAAACACTTATAACTAAACACATTTCTCTTCCATTAAGCCGCGAGCAAACTTTAGTGCATCATCTGTTATCTTATCCCCGCTGATCATACGCGCTATCTCACTCACTCTTTCTTCATCTTTTAAGACTTTTACACTGCTGTACTTATCTCTTTGAACAAAAAAGTGCTGATCTGCCTGAGAAGTTAATTGTGGTTGGTGTGAGATCACAAAGATCTGATAGTCTTTTGCAAGATGAGAAAGTACCTTGGCAACAGACATGGACTCTTCTCCACTCAAGTTTGCGTCTATCTCATCAAGCATTAATATACCACCATCATTATCTTGAAGGCTTTTGACCGCCAGCAGGGCTAAACGAAGACGGTTGAACTCACCAGAAGATACTTTTTGTAGGGCTGTATTGTTTAATTCGATCTCTACACTATCTTGACCATAAGAGCTAAGTTCCCCTTTGATAAGAAGAATCTTTGCAGGGCGAAGGTACAACTGTTTCAAGAAGTCATTAAAAGAGCTTTCTATCTTTTTCAATGTCTTGACTCTTGTAGCAGATATCTTGTCCGCTAATGAAGTTACTTGTTTCTCTAAAGTATCTATCTCAGCCTTAAGCGTAGCCTTGTGCTCATCAAGGTTTTCATATATCTCAAGCTCTTTTAGTCTCTCATTTTTATATAATAGTGCCTCTTCAACACTTCCATATCGATGTTTAAGTTCAGAGATCTGTTCAATACGTGTTAGTATTGCTTCAATATCACATTCACCAAGCTCATCCAAACGCTCTTTTGATGCTTCAAAGTGTGCACGCAATTCATTCATAGTATCATCAAAAAATGAAGGCTCTACCTCTAAAAGGTCAAGCGCAGATGAAACAGAGTTCTCATAATGAAACATCTCTTCTGCAGAAGCTATGGCTTCTTCTATCTTCTCTTTTTTTGAAAGCTCTTTTTTCATTTTCATGAGTTCTTCATCTTCACCAATACTTGGCGAGATAGAATTGATCTTTGAAATCTCAAATTCGGCAAACTCTCTAAGTTCTACTACCTTACGCTCATCTTCTAATATCTTAAAGAGCTCTTTTTTCACCTCAGTAAGTCTTATATAATCGTTTTTATAACTTTCTAATACTCCGCGGTGCTTTGAGTCTGTGTCAAAAGCAAAACTATCAATCATTTGCAAAAGATTTTCATTTTTAAAGTCACTGTAATCTCTTAGGCTAAGGTGCCGTACAAAAGAGCTAGAGAGATTTAGCAAAACTTTTTTTGAAATAGTCTGATTATTAATAAAATGACGGACCTTGTCTTTTTTGATCTGCTTAAAGACGGTGCATTCATCGTCTTCTATGCCTAACTCATCTAAATCAACAGGATAATTGATTGTTGCTTCACTAAGCCCTGCCTTTGCCTCATCAAGACCAAGCGAGGCTAAAATAGAACTCATCAAAATAGATTTACCGCTTCCGCTTGGGCCCGTAAAAACAACCAAACCCTTAGTAAACTCTAGTTCTGCTTCTTTAAAAGACAAAAAATCTCTAAGATAAAATCGCTCAATCATAAAAAGCTACTCGCCCCAACTTAGTTTTTCTTTGAGAACTTCAAAATAATTAAACTCTTCTCTGTGAATAAGCTGTGCGGGCTTTGCAGAAAGGCGTATCTTGATCACATCTCCTTGTCCAAAATCGTACATGTCCTGCCCATCTACGACAACTAAGGCAGAAGCATCTGTTGTTTTTATCTCAATAGTAAAGTGTCCGGGAAGAACGACAGGTCTTTGTGTTAAAGAGTGAGGTGATATGGGTGTCAAAGCAAATACCTGCGTTAATGGAAAAAGCACAGGTCCTCCAGCAGAGAGGTTGTAGGCTGTTGACCCTGTCGGTGTTGAGATGATAACCCCATCACCATAATAAGTATTAAAAGGCTTGTCATCAACAAAGGTATCAAGATGTATCATTTTAGATATGGTTGAGCGTGTCATAACTATGTCATTAAAGGCCACGAGTTTTGAGCTGCCCTCTTTGGTAATAAGTTCTGCACGTAAAACTGCGCGGTTGTCAATACGGTAGTCTCCAGAAACCAACTTGTCAATAAAACCATCCAGCTCAGCCAAATCTATATCAGCTAAAAAACCCAGTTTACCAGCGTGAATACCAAAAACAGGGATATCAAATTCATGTGAACGTCTAACAGCAGAGATAAGTGTTCCATCTCCGCCTAAGGTCACTAAGACATCTGCGCTTTCACATAGAATATCAAACTCTTGTCCCATAAGTCCCAGCATTTGCGCACTATTGTTATCTAAAGCCACTTCTATATTGTGATTTTCGAAGCTTTTTTTTACAGACAAGAACTGATCTTTGATCTCAGGAGACGAAGGACGTAATATCACGCCAATTTTATTAATTTGTTTAGGTTTTTGAATTATACAATCTGTCATGTTTTCTCAATTATTATGGTTTATCTAGTAAGTATATTATAGCGGAAGTGAGGAAGTATCGCAAAATATGTCTGTATGACATATTTTGATTAGTTGTAGATTTGAGTCTTACTGATCATTATTTGCAGCATATTCCGGCGTGCAGAAAATACCACAGTGACATTTGCCATCTTCAGGGATTTCTTTTTCAATAGCCTGAGGACATGGGCAAACGCGGTCGTCAGCACTCTTGAACTTGCCATCATCTAATGCATCAACCATAAAACATGGACAAAAACGCTTACCATAAAGCATTTTATGGCGAGCAAGACCCATTGTTACGCCTTCATTTACGTCTTCATTTGGGTTATATACGAATCCAAACTGTTTATTGATTTTATCTGTAAATTTTTTAGTTTTTTCCATTTCAGCAAGGAACTCTGGTGAACTCATATCAATTTGTTGCATCATTATCTGACTCTTTCGCATGTTTGAATTGTGAAGTATATTAAGTCATTACTTAAAGAACACCAAGAAGTTTTTAACCCTACTTAACATAAACTAATTTTAAGAACTCTCTTTGAGTCAGAAACTGTTTATCTTAAGTCTATTATGCTAAAATCACGAAAATTTTTAGACGCAAAGTCTACATATATAGGATGTGCATGCGAACACATTATTGTACGGATTTAAATGAGAGCCATATTGGCCAAGAAGTTACCGTTGCCGGTTGGGCTAATAGCCATAGAGACCACGGTGGAATTATTTTTATTGATTTAAGAGATAAAAGCGGTTTAGTTCAACTGACCTGTGACCCTGCAGACAGCAAGAATGCACATGCCACAGCTGACAGTGTTAGAGATGAATTTGTTCTTATTGCAAAAGGTACTGTTCGTGCACGTGGTGAAGGTCTTACCAATCCACGTCTTGCTACAGGAAGTATTGAGATCATTGTTGATGAACTTATCATTGAAAACCGTTCAGAACCTACTCCTTTTGTTATCGGTGATGAAAAGGTTGGTGAAGAGACAAAACTTAAATACCGTTACCTTGAGTTACGTAATACAAAAACTTACGAAACTTTCCGTTTACGCTCAAAAGCGGCTATCGCTGCACGTAATTCATTAGATGAACTAGGTTTTCTTGAAGTTGAAACACCTATTCTGACTAAGTCTACTCCAGAGGGTGCACGTGATTATCTTGTACCTTCACGTGTACATGACGGTGAGTTTTATGCACTTCCACAGTCGCCACAACTTTTCAAGCAACTTCTAATGGTAGGCGGTTTTGATAAATACTTCCAAATTGCACGTTGTTTTAGAGATGAAGACTTAAGAGCTGACCGTCAACCTGAGTTTACTCAGATAGATGTAGAGATGAGTTTTTGTAACCAAGAAGATGTTATTGCTACGGCTGAGAAACTTTTAAAAGACATGTTTATAGCATGTGGGCGTGAAGTACAGACACCTTTTCCTAGAATGACGCATTCAAATGCCATGGAAAAATACGGATCAGACAAGCCCGACTTACGTTATGGTCTTGAGATGGTTGATGTTATTGATATCTTTGAAAAGTGTGATAATGAGATCTTTACTAAGATCGCATCTACCCCTAAGACAAACCGCATCAAAGCACTTAAAGTACCACAAGGTGATACTATCTTTTCTAAACGTGAGATGAAATCTTTTGAAGATTATGTACGTAAATTTGGTGCGGCTGGTCTTGGTTACTTCCAGATGAAAGAAGATGGGCTTAAAGGTCCACTTACTAAATTTTTCCAACAAAGTGAAATTGACGCTTTAGTAAGCAGATGTGAACTTGAAGTCGGAGATGTGATCTTCTTCGGTGCTGGTGAGAAAAAAGTAGTTTTAGATTATATGGGACGTTTCCGTATCTTTTTAGCGGAACACGAAAAAATGGATATTATTGACCCTGATGAGTTTGCCTTCACATGGGTAGTTGATTTCCCAATGTTTGAGATCGAAGATGGTCGTGTTAAAGCACTTCACCATCCATTTACAATGCCAGCAGATATGGACAAAGAACATTTAGAGGATATCGAGTCTATCGCTTATGATATCGTTCTTAACGGTACTGAACTTGGTGGCGGGTCTATTCGTATTCATAAAGAAGATGTACAGTCAAAAGTATTTGAACTTATGGGGATTGAAGAAGAAGAGGCACAATCAAAATTTGGTTTCTTGCTTGATGCACTTAAATTTGGGGCACCTCCACATGGCGGTTTTGCTATCGGTTTTGACAGACTTATCATGCTTCTTACGAAACAAAGCTCTATTCGAGATGTTATTGCATTTCCTAAAACGCAAAAAGCTTCATGTATCTTAACAAACGCACCATCTGAAGTTGACAACACTCAGCTTCGGGATTTACATATTCGTCTTAGAGAGACACCCAAGAAAGACGCTTAATTGAAGAAGCTGATCCTTATCATCGGTGCACCCGGTTCAGGTAAGACTACTGATGCTGAACTTATTGCTGAGCAAAATTCAGATATTATTAAACACTACTCAACAGGAGATCTTCTTCGTGAAGAAGTTGCGTCAGGGTCTGAGCGTGGCAAGGTTATTGATAGTTTTATTTCAAAAGGAAACATAGTTCCTATCGAGATAGCTATTGAGACTATCATCTCTGCTATTAAGAACACCAAACTTGACACAATTATTATTGACGGTTATCCACGTTCAAATGAGCAAATGAATGCACTTGATGAATACCTTCAAAAAGAAGATTCTATTGAACTGGTGTCTGTTATCGAGGTTGAAGTTTGCGAAGAGACCGCAAGGGACAGAGTTCTTGGTCGGGCCCGTGGTACAGATGACAATACAGAGGTCTTCAATAACCGTATGAAGGTTTATACAGACCCTCTTGCTGATATTCAGGCATTTTATTCTGCGCAAAACCTACTAACCAAGATATCAGGTGAGCACTCTATAGAAGAAGTCGTGTCTAAGATGCAGGACTTTATTAAGTCTAAGCTCTAGATTTAGGAGTATATTTTTTCTGTCAGCTCTTCAATGCTGACGTCATTCAATGCCCCTTCATGGATCAACTTGGCTTCCATACTGACATCATATTTACGTAAAAAACTTACATCCGAGAGTTCTTCAACCATACTTACCGATTGGGAATATTTACAAAGAACAAACCTGTCACCATGCACTCTAAACAATATAGTGTTTTTATACGTGTCTTGCAAGTAGATTGATACTTCTGCTAAGAGTGCGTCTCCCTTATTCCATCCAAATTTTTTATTATAAGAACCTAAGGCATGTAAATTAACAACATATAAAACACATTCTCGACCCTTTAGCTTATGCTCCATCAAGGTGCTTTCTAGATAAGTTTGATTATATGCACCTGTGATCTGATCTTTATAAAAGTAAGCAAAACGCTCTTTTTCCAGTTCACTTTGGGGTTCCTGGTCTATGTCTAAATCGATTTTCACATCACTAAGAGCATCCACGACCACATCAACAACCTCTGGATGGAACTGTTCTCCACTTAAAGATTTTAACTCTTCCAAAGCATCTGGAATGCTCTTTCTCGCCTTGTAGATACGGTTAGTAGTCATCGAATCAAAGGCATCAGCTACGATCATAACACGTGCTAAACGCGGTATCTCATCTTCTTTAAGTCCTTTAGGGTAGCCTTTTCCGTCATATCGTTCATGATGATGAGCAATTATCTCAACAATATCTTTATACATAGGGACTTTTTTCAACACATCCACACTCACATCTACATGCTGCTTGATAAGGTTATACTCTTGTACACTAAACTTTCCGGGTTTCAACAAGACCGTATCCGGGATGCCAATTTTGCCTATGTCATGCAAGGTGCCCGCCTCATACAAGAGTTCGCACTGATTTTTAGCATACCCCATCTTCTCAGCGATTATCTTACAATAGTTAGCTACGCGTATAGAGTGCCCTGCCGTATAAGAGTCTCGTTTCTCAATCAAGTCAACCAAAGACAGCATAGCCTTTTTTTGATTTTTGATTTTTTCCAACTCAAGCACATGCTCTCTTTGTGTCTTCTCTTCTACCATGACCTGCAAAGAGGAGTTATAAGCATCAAGTTGCTTGACCATCTCTATTTTTGTCATTATTTTAAGAAGTTCTGTGTTGAGTTGAGAGAACTCCACAGGTTTTAATATGAACCCGTCTACGCCGATACGAATCGCTTCCAAAAAGTATTCTGCTTCTGAGTAAGCTGAGATGATCATAAGTTCTTGCTTGGGGTTTATTGCCTTAATGTCTTCTGCCATACTCATACCATCTTTTTTAGGCATAGATATATCCGTGATCACCAGGTCATAATCTTCTTGGCTATATTTTTCAAGCCCATCTATTCCATCTTCTGCTAAAACAATCTTTTCAAAAAACTTTTCAAGGTATTTTCCTAAGGCTAAGCGAAGGGTCTCTTCATCTTCAACATACAAAACCGACCTCTGAGAGCAAAGCTCTTTTAGATGAAAAAGATCGCTACTCATTATTATTCTCCTTGTCTAGACTGATTATAAAACAGCTGCCCTTATCGCTGCATTCAACGCTTAACTCACCTAAAAGGTGCTTGTCAACAATGGTCTTTGACATATACAGACCAAGCCCTGTACCTGTTTTTTCATCTTTGGTTGTAAAGTAAGGATCAAATATCTTATCACGTATATCTTTTTTTACTCCGCCGGCATTGTCACATATCTTTGTGATAACCTTGTCATCATCTATAAAAACGGATATATGCACATAAGGGTCTTTGACCCTACTCTCAACCAAGGCTTCTTTTGCATTTTTTAAGACATTGATATAGACTTGTATCAACTCTCTCTCATAGGTTTTCACACTTGCCTCCGGGTCTATATCCATCTTAATTAAAATAGCATTCGCTTTCATACTGTCTGTGATGATAGACAGTGTGTTTTCAATAACACTTGCAAGCCTCACACTTGATTTTTCTTTTTCAGGTTTAAAGAAATTTCTAAAGTCTTCTATGGTCTGAGAAAGATATTGTGTTTGCTCAACTATCATATTTGCCATCTCTTCAACATTTTTTGTCTCACTTGCCTCAAGGGCTATGTCGGCTAACATGTTGTTTGCGCCCATAGCGATAGTCGTGATAGGCTGACGCCATTGATGTGCAATCATCCCTATCATCTCCCCCATAGCAGCATGGCGAGACTGAGCAATCATTATCTCTTCTTGCTCTTTGATCTCTTTTTGTGCCTTTGACTCTTTTGTGATATCAGTGGCAACTGCAAGATAGACTGACTTGTTATCATAAGTCGTTTTTTGTATGTTGATTCTTACCGGATAAGATGTTCCATCTTTACGCACGTGCACGGTCTCTAAACTCACCTGCTGCTCACTGCCGTCAATCAATGGCTGCAATACACTGTTAAACTCTGTATCTTGCAACTCCTTTTTAAGGTCTAAGGGTGTCATCTGCATCATCTCTTCTACTGTAAAACCAAGGTTTAGCAAGACAGCCTGATTAACAAGAATAAACTTCAGACTCTGTTCATCAAACAGGTAGAGTTCACTTTGAGTATGCTCAATAATATAGCCAAGCTCAAGCTGCCTAGCCTCTCTTTTTTTGATTTCCATCTCGATGAGGGTGTCTTTTGTTATATCTTGAACTGTACCGACAGAGCGTAAAAACACACCATTTTCATCATATTCATGTTTAGCCATTTCTAAAACATACCGGATCTCTTTATTTGGGAAAAGCAGCCTATGCTTACATTCATAAAGTGTTTTAGAGGACACCGATTCAAAATATGAGTCTAACACCCTGTCTGCGTCATCTGGGTGTAAACGGTCTTTGAACATCTGAAGATCAGGACTGCTCTTGTTTTCATCATAAGAAAAAAGCTCATAGACTTCTTCACTCCATACAAGATCTTCTTCACCAGCATTAAGCGTCCAGTACCCCAGTTTGGATATTTTTTGAGCCTGTTTAAGCAGTGCTTGTTGCCGGACAAGTTCTTCTTCAAGGTTTTTATGCTCAGTAATATCTGTTGAAAAGCCCACAAGTCCTACAGTCTCCTCTTTAGAATTTCGAAGTGGTGACTTGGTCGTTATAAGATACCTTCTTGAAGCATCAGAGTAGTTCACCCACTCATAATTCGAGCTGGCCCTATCTATTTTAAACATATCTGCATCATGCGACCTGAAAAACTCTGCATCTTCTTTTTCAAATAAAGCAAAATCATCAAAGCCAATAATCTTATCCTTGCTTTTTCCTATAAATTTGCAAAAAGCCTCATTACAAAGTATATATTTATAATTTATATCTTTAACAAAGATAAGACCTTCAATCGTATCAATAACATTATTGACAAGCTTACTCAATGCTCCAAGAGCAAGCTCCTGCTCTTTTTGAAGCGTTATATCGGTATGGAATCCGATCATCCGTATGGCTAGACCTTCTACATTAAAGACGACTTGTGCACGATCAAGAATCCACACCCAATGACCATCTTTGTGTCTTAGTCTATGCACATTTTCATAATTAATATCTGGATTTTTAGTCGCTTCTAAGATATCAGCCTCAGCCCAGTCTATGTCATCTGGGTGGACAAGAGCTTCCCATGTTCCTATCTCATTTTCAAGCTCATCATTTTCATAACCAAGCATCTTTTTCCAATTGCTTGAAAAGAATATCGTCTTATCTACAAGGTTCCAGTCCCATAAACCATCTTGCGTTCCGTTGATAGCATACTCATACTGAAGTTTCTGCTCATTGATTTTTGTCTTTAAGGATTCTTCTCTTCTTAAATAATTGTTAACCTTTATAGTCGTATACAAACCAATAATAAAAAATATCAAGATAATGAAGATGCCAGATATCAAGTCTGTCTTATGCGCATACTCAAAGTCAGACTCAATTTGCATACTGAATCCATCTGCCTTGGTCCTTGCGTAAGCATGAAGTTCTTCAAAACTACGGTTTAAAGCATAAACCTGTTTTTGAGGAAAGTTTTGCATATGTTCATGCACTTTTGCCGTCTCTCTATGTTCAATAGACTCAAAAAACTGCTTATGTATCTTCTTCCATATTTCAAACTGCGTCTTTGCCTTATCCGCAAGTGCCCTTCCTTCTTCTCCTAAGATATTTTTATGGATAAGGTCGAGTTCCTTGTTTATGCTGTTGACTCTAGCTTCCACATCCTCGTATAAGACTTTTAAATGTTTATTGTCTTTTACATCCGTCTGATCAAGATGGAAATAGCGCAGGACCAACTGAAAAACATCTCTTTGTATCTGCAGTAAATCAGCTTTAGCTTTTAAGCTGGCATTTGAAACAACAAGAGGATGCTTATAAATTGTATTAGAGAACACTTTTAACTCTTGAACGTGGTTAGTATGATAGACATTGGCAATAATTAAAAACATTATCAATACAGTAAAACTATAAGCTATTGTCTTAACCGGAGATAAACGTTCAAACTTTGCATAAAACCTTGAAATCATATAGTGTTCTCGTCCAGTAGGTCTGCCCCGCATTTAAGTTCAAGAAAGTTGTTTTTATCACTCATTCTTAAGGCCTTTTTATTTACTGCTTATTATATACAAATTTATAGTATATAACATCACATGTTTTGATTAATTAGAGTTTTTATGGCAAGGATCACTATATAGTAAGTTATATAGTAAATGCTTTTTCAGTTATATGCTTGCTTAAAGTACTAAGCGTTACAATACAAAAGAAAAAACATGACACTGTTTACTAATAAAAGAAAGAGATAAATGACTATACATGTATATAAATCTGCCCTATGTCCACGATGTGCATATGCCATAAAAAGCGTAAAAAAACTTCAAGAAGAGTTTAATGACCTGGAAGTGATCACCTACGATATTGCAACCAATATTAGAGCCTTTAAGCAAGCTGGGATAAAAATGCTGCCAACGATAATGATAAACGATGAAAAAAGGTCTTGGGTATTACCAAGGTCAGCACAGATCAGAGACTTTATCCTAGAAAACAGATGTGGTATACAAAGACCTGCATCCCGGCCCGTCTAGGCTTGTCTTATAAGGTCTATTTACTTGAATGCGCTGACAACACACTTTATACGGGTATAGCTATTGATGTTGACAAGCGGCTTATTGAGAATAATTAAAGATTATGCTATAATTCGCATCTAATAATAATTAGAGAAAGAGGGTGAATGCAATGCCTGGTGTTATCTTAAAATCTGATGATCACTTCGACGCTGCGTACCGTCGCTTTAAAAAACAAACAGATAGAAATCTGATTGTTACTGAAGCACGTGCTAGACGTTTCCACGAAACGGAGACTGAAAAGCGCAAGAAAGAGAAGATTAGTACTCGTAAGAAAATTCTTAAACGTCTTTTCATGATGAGACGCTACGAATCTCGTCTGTAATCTCTTTGAGATTACAGTTTTCTTCAAGACCTTGATTCAAAGAGTCATGGTCTTGAAGGTTTTTAGTCCTTCAATTTTTCCACAATCCACTTTTTAATCTCTTTAAACTCACCTATATCAACATTATGTGCCTTATGATAAGCTCTAAAGTCAATCTCAAAATCACCATCTAAAAGTGTCTCGACCTGTGCTCTGCTCTGCTCATAAGGAAGTACATCATCCTCATACCCATGCGTACACAACCAAGGAGCTGTTTTAAGTTCTTTGTTCATATCAAGTAGAAGTTTGTCTGCATCATAGATATAGCCACTCACAGCAATATAACCTGCAAGTCTTTCTTTATAGCGTGCACCAAATTCAAAGGTAAGTAAAGCGCCCTGAGAGAAACCAAACAATATTGTTTTTGAAGGCTCATACTTGTCTATAAAAAGTGTATCGAGAATCTCAGTCAATACTTTTTTAGAATACTCAATGCCAGGAAGTTGATTGGGTGCAAGGTCATACCAAGAGAAACCGGTATAGTACTCAAAGGGGGCATTTAGAAGTAAGTAATTAACATCATCAAGTCTTAACTCTTGAGGAAAAAACCTGAAGCCTTCAGCCGAATCACCTCGGCCGTGTAAGATTATCATCAGTTTATTGGAAGGTGTTTTACTCTCAAAAAAGAGATGGTCTAAAGGGAGTATCACCTACTCTTCTTCTAGGGCTTGAATGTCTTTTAAAATCTCTTTACACTCAGCAAGGTTCTCAGCACACTCTTCTTCATCCATCTCACCTGTTTCAGCTTCAAAAGCCATCTCTTTAAACTCTTTTTTCATAGCCTGTGCTTCTTTAAACTCAGCTTTTTCATCATCAGTAGCATTTTTGTTATCTGCTATAGTTTCACACATCTCATCGATAATATTTTCAATTTCAGGAATAATATCTTCATTTAAGATCTTCATTAATTGTTCAGCGTTTGTCATTAGTCTTCCTAATTATTTTTTAATATTATACAGCATTTCAAAAGGTATCGCATCGTTCTTTATTTATATTAAGCCTATGCTGATTCTTTACGTAAACAATAGCTTCAGTTTCATTCGGATGAACGCCCAGCAGCGGGTATATATTTTTCCGAAACTACATCCCCGGAATACGTGGAATTTTACCTAGTTTAGAAAGTTTACAGTATTGACCCCAACCGCGTTTTAACCAGTGACCAACTACGGGCATAGGAATCAGGTAAGATCTTTTATCATCTCTAAAGGCAAGCCCTGCCCCATCTCCACTATCCATCATGCATATGATATTAAGATGCTCTTGATAACCTTTTCTCTCATGCAGGCCCTTATCCTTTGCTATGATATTGAATGCTGTGTTTTTTGCCATCACTTCGGCCACATGTCCCTGTTTAGCTCTCCAGTCAGGACCTTGCAGTGCAGCACAATCACCTACGGCATAGATATTTTCAAAGCCATCTACCTCACAATAGTCATTGATTTGTATAAAGCCCGCCTCATTAAGAGGTAGATCAGAACTCTTAATTAACTCATGTCCGTCTCCAGCTGGAATAAACATGATAAAGTCAGATGCAATTTTTGAATCATCTTCAAAAATGACTGCATCTTTTTCAAAGGCTTTTATCTTCTTGCCAAAATGCTTGGTGATCTTAGCCCGTGCAAACATCTTGTCTAACATGGCTAAAGACTTCTCTCCAAGACGTGCACCCGGACGCGGCATAGGAGCAAACATCGTAAGCTCGAATTTATCACGTATTCCCTTTTTTCTAAGCATATTTTCTACATTAAAAAGAAGTTCAAAACCAGGTCCTCCACGTACCGCTGATGTATCTTTAGGGTTTCCGCCGAAGCCAAAGGCTATCTTTCCTGAACCCTTAGCTATTAAAGAATCAAGCTTGTCTTTGATTTGTAATGACATCTCAGGTGCACCACAGATGGACAGTGTATTTTCAACGCCCTTAGGTTTCATCTTACCCGAACCCATGGCAACAACGAGCAAGTCATATTTATCTAATACCTTACCACTGCTTAGGGTCACTCTTTTATCCCTAGCTTCTATCTTGGAAACACCATCTACTGTAAGTTCAAAACCGTGAGCCTTTTGCAGGTCTTTAAGGTCTATACACACATCCTCAAAACTTGCCTTACCGGTCGGCACCCATATAGATGTAGGATAGATGTAAAAGTAATCCCTGTCACTTACAAGCGTTACTTCGTACTTTTCTTTACGTAGATATATTGCAGTATCAATTCCTGCAAATCCTCCCCCGAGGATTAATACTTTCTTGCTTCCACCCATTCATTATCCTGATAACTATCATTTTATAAATTTATATTACTGTCTTTGGCTGATAAGGTCAAGCTTTAAGCTCAATACATCTTAATAAAAACTTCTCTCCGTAACGCTCAAACTTTACTTCACCTACTCCGTTAATATCGAGCATCTGAGTTTTATCTTGTGGAAGTTGATTTGCCATCTCTTTAAGTGTCTTGTCTCCAAAGACGATATAAGCAGGCTTGCCCTCTTCTTTTGCTATTTCAGCGCGTAAAGATCGTAGGCTTTCAAAGGCTTCAGTGTTTAAATCCAGGTCTTGCGTATGAGACTTGTACTCTTTTTTAGCTTTCACATTTAATCGTTCTGCTTTGATATCTACCTCTATCTCTTTTTTAAGCACCTTCATACCAATATTATCTATCATCAATGCCCTGAATTCACCCCGTTTTAGTGCGCCGATTTCCATCAGTCTTTCCATAATCCGTTCCCAGTAGGCCTTAGAACTCTCTTTTCCTATACCGTATACAGATAAGGAGTCATGTCCATTATCAAGTATCTTCTCAACGGTACTGCCTCTAAGCACATCGATAACATAAGACTGTCCAAACCTTTGACCCGTTCTGTACACACAAGACAGAAGCTTTTGAGCATCTATACTAATATCTGTTTTTTCACTGGCAGGAGCCGTACAGTTGTCGCATTTAGTATCACAGTCATCAAGGGTGTCTTCAAAATAGTTCGCTATATACTGATGCCTGCAGGCCTCTGCTCCTGCGTATCGACTGATAAGCTCTAGCTTGTTAAAAGCATTTTGCTTATAAGGAGATTCTTCAAGTTGTTCTATAAATTCGCGCTGCATCATCATGTCTGAACCTGATGAGAGTAAGAGAACCTCAGAATCAAGTCCATCACGCCCTGCTCTACCAATCTCTTGATAATAGTTTTCTATGGTCTTGGGAAGGCTCATATGTACAACAAAGCGAATATTGCTTTTATCTATACCCATGCCAAAGGCTATGGTAGCAACAACGACTTGAATCTCATCATGTACAAACTTTTTAAAGGTCTCTTCTTTGACATGATTAGGCAAGCCTGCATGAAAGGGCATAGCTTTAACACCTTGTTTTTTCAAGAACTCTGCCAAAGACTCTGTCTGTTTTCTAGAAAAAGCATATATGATCCCACTGTCATCTTTAAAGTTCTTTAAAAACTCAAGAAGCTGAGCCTTGCCGTCTTTATGGCGTGGCTCAACTGATATATGAAGATTTTCTCTAAAGATCTTACCACGGATCTCGGTTGGACTGTTAAGTCTTAAAGCATTTGCTATGTCAGCTTGGACCTTTGGTGTAGCCGTAGCTGTAAAAGCAGCAATTGACACAGAAGGAAAGTTTTCTCTTAAAAGGTGTAGTTTTCTATAATCTTCTCTAAACTCGTGTCCCCACTCAGACACACAGTGGGCCTCATCTATAACAAAAAAGTTTATACGTACCTGTTTTAACAGATCTAAAAAAGAGGGAGAGGAAAAACGCTCGGGAGCTACATATAAAAGCTTTAATTCACCATTTAACAAGTCATAACGAATAAGGTCGAGTTCTTCAGGACTTTGCATAGAAGATATCATCTCTGCTTTGATACCATTTGCTTTTAAGGCCATTACTTGATCATGCATTAAAGCGAGTAAGGGGGAGACTACAAGTGTAACCCCGGGCATCATCAATGAAGGCAGTTGATAACATAAAGACTTTCCTCCACCTGTGGGCAGGATCATAAGAAGATCTTTATGGTGTAAAATAGAATCAACCGCTTCTTCTTGAAAAGAGCGAAATTCATCATGCCCGAAAACGCTTTTTAAAATCTCATATTTTTGTATCAAAAGGTCTGTCTTTCATATTGTTTAACATATTTGTTTATATTTTCTGTAATCATATCAAGTTTATACTGGGAACAGGGCAAAAAAGGCAGGTATGAATAATATTGTAAAGCCACTAAGTATTAAGTTAGTGCTTTAAAGTAGAAACGTGAGCTATGGTTTTTGAAAATACTCATACACTTGAGAGCCGGTACTAGCATCTAACATAAATCCGCCTGTCATTGATGTGTACACTTCAACATCATCATCAAAGTTGACATCTGCTGACACACCTGAATAAAATGGCACTAAAGACATCTGCGTACTGTCTTCAACCTCACCCAGTTTAAACCTTTCAAAGGCATCACGTGTCTTAAAAAATATTATTTGGGAATAAGCAGAGCCACCCACTTGGGCACCTACTGTATATTGAGTGACATTAACATTGCCGGTCCAAATGCCTCCGCGGATATAAGCGCGTCCTTCCCCTGAAGCGTATCCAAAAATCAAACTGCCCTTGCCTATTGTTGGGAAAACTGCATGCGCATATGACTTATGTACAAGATCCGTCATTCTTTTACTTTGAGCCATAAAAGCACGAATCGTATCATTATACTTTTTATTTTCGGCTATCTCTTCAGCAAAAATGTTGTTTACACGTGCTTCTAAGAGTGCCGTACTAATTAACAAGCTTACAAAAAATAGAATTTTTTTCATAAAAGTCCTTATTTATTTTAATCATTATAACAGACTTCGATATACTTCAAATAAAAAAAGAGAAAAAATGTCATTATATGCTATTCCTTGTGTTCTATTTGCAGGTGGGAAAAGTTCACGTATGGGTGAAGACAAGGCCTTTTTGCCCTTTTGTGAACATGATAGTTTAATCAAATATCAGGTTGAACGACTAAAAGAGATATTTTCGCGTGTATATATATCTGCCAAGAATGAAGACAAATTTAAAGACCTTGACGCCATTGTGATCAAAGATGTCTTGTACAATGATATTTCTGCCCCAACTACCGGTTTTTTAAATATATTTAGACAGTTAAAAACAGAAAACGCATTTTTTGCCATAAGCGTTGATACACCCTTTGTCAATAAGGTGATCATTGATAAGCTTATACAAGCAAAAGGAAGTGATTCTGAGGCTGTTATTGTAAGAACACCTTCTGGCATACATCCCTTGTGCGGCATCTATACACATGAGCTAGAAGAACCTATGAAAGAGATGATGGAAAGTGGTGATCATAAGATCACAAAACTCTTAAAAAGATCAAATGTTGTTTATGTGGATGTGGAAGATGATGACTTACTCTTAAATCTCAATACACCTGATGAGTATCAAAAAGCGCTAAGGCTTCTTGATCAATAACGCATTAGTAAGGGCACACACCCTCATAATTTAGAGCATATGCTTTTTGGATGGCTTCTTCGTCCGCTTCTTCAAAGACACTTCTTCTTAAACCATGTGTTATTTCTCGTTTACCCGTAGTTACAGCGACCATATTTACGCTGTCACCCTTATTTAACCTTGCATCATCATTTTCATCCATAACGTAATACTCTTTACCATTAGCAAGAACTATAAAAGATGATTTTCCTAACCAATGAGAAAGTGTCCCTTGCAGATGAATTCGTGTACCACGAGATTTTAAAGCGGCAGATGTTGGTTCACTTCCACATGCAGCTACTTTAAGCTGTCTTGATTCAGCTTCACGCATATCCCACTGAGCCTTAATGCGTCTGTCTTCCTGCCCAACCTTTTCTCTAAGCCTTGCTTTTGCATTGATATTTTCATAACTTATCTGAGCTGAAGACTTCTGACTTTTAACCTGGGCCTTACGAAGACGCTTTTTTGCCGCATTCATACGGTTGATGTCTTTTTGAGCACTGCTTAGGCCCAGTTTTTTAGCCTTAGTGTAAAAAGCACTCGCTGTGTAATAGTTTTTAGAGGTGCCTTTTCCATACTCTTTCATATAAGCAAGCTTGTACATACTATCGGCCTTAGCATCTCCCTTACTTAAGTAAGTGTAGGCTTTTTTATAAGACTTCTGTGAAAAGTAAAGTTTACCCAAGGGGTAATAAGCCAAGATATAGTTTTGATCTGCTGCATTTTGAAGAAGTTTTATAGCTTTCGCATAGGCCTTGTTATCATATAAATACATACCATAAGCATATTGAGCGACATCATAACCTCTATCCGCAGCCTTGATTAACCAGTTTAAGTTTTGATCTTTATCCAAATCATAAAGCTTATACTGAGAAATAAAGTTGCCTGCCTTAGCAGAAGCCTCAAACCATTTATAAGCTTCTTGTTTCTTATCCTCATGTTCATAAGCCAAAGCAAGAGAGAGCTTCATATGTTCATTTCCCTGCTTCGTCCCTCTTAGATAACACTCTTTGGCCTTTGAAGGATAAACGTAAGTATATACGTCACCACACAAGCGCGAGGCTTTCACGTTATTCATCTTTGAAGAGAGTTCTAAATGCGTAAGACCTTGTGTGTATTTTCCTCTGTTGACAAGGTCATACCCTTGCTTATAGCTTTGCTTGGCAAACTTTTTCTCAAAGTGATAATACTTTTTTGTATTTTGAAAGTGAGGCATATTTTTTTTCATATACTTATAATATGTCAAATTCATAGGATGGTATGAAAAGGTGACCAACTCTGTAAAGTACCTAAGGTCATCTTCGTCAATCGCATCAAGTGCATTATCTTTAATAATAAGATTTAAGTGTTTGTGTTTTATTTTAAGGCGGTTGTTTTCTTTTTTATATTTCTCTTTAGCCGCGTAAAAGGCCGCATTGTTTTTATTTATCTTCATTTTTTTAAGCGCTTGATTTGCGCCATCTAGAACTTGAATAAACTCTTTACACTCTTGGGGAAGCACATCACAATGTTTGTCCTCACAATGAGGTGTCTCATCATTAATAATTTTAATACAAGAGTTTTGAATAGCACCATAACGTTGGTACTCTTTATCCAGGACAACGGGTTTAGCACTGTCCATACATGCGGTAAACAGGAGGGGTGTTAATAATAAATAATATTTTTTCATACCAAGATAATATCACTCTTGACTTTAACTTATTTGAAATTAAATATTATTTATATTATTTACAAATCTCAGGGGAGGTTTTACACAAAACCTTTAAATTATGCTCGGCATCTTTATCACCTTGTTCACTGGCATTCTTCCAATAAATATAGGTCTTTTTCTTATCAACTTTAACGCCCAGTCCCTCATGATACATTAATCCAAGGTCATACTGGGCATTTACATTTCCTGCTTCTGCTGAGCTTGAGAGATAAGAGACTGCTTTCTCATAATCCAGGTCTACACCTTGAGCATTAGCATACATACTGCCAACCTCATACTGTGCCTTTGCAAGACCTTGCTGAGCAGCCTTCTCAAGCCAAAACACTACCAACTCATAATCTTTTTTAAAGACATTTGAGTTCTTATATAATTGAGAAAGGTAATATTGAGCTTTAACTTCGCCTTTTTGAGCAGAGTTAAGAAGAAGCTGCTTGCCTTCATCAAAATATTTATTCAGCTGCTTTTCATTTATATACATCATGGCTAAACTTGTACGCGCTTCGAGCGAACCCTGTTGCATAGCTTTTTTATAATACTTAGCAGCCTTGACTAAACTTTTTTTAACCCCTGTTGCCTCTTCATACATTTTAGCTAGAGCAAACTGCGCTTCAAGCTTCCCTTGGTCCGCAGCCTTCTTGTACCAATAAAAAGCCTTTGCGCTGTCTTGCGTGATACCACGACCTGATTCGTACATCTGTGCGAGTATGAACTGTGCTTTGAGATACCCTGTTTTAGCAACTTCTTCATACCCTTCAACAGCCTTAATATAATCTTTGTTAACACCTACTCCATCTTCATACATTTTAGAAAGATGAAACAGTGCAGCAGAACAACCTTGTGAGGAAGCCTGTTTATAATGATTCAAGGCTTCTGTATATCTCTCATTGTTTTGAGCATGCCATCCTTGATAAAAACTCTCAAAGGCTGAACCTTTTTTGTCAGAATCTATGCTTTTTTCGGTGCAGTCAGAGCTTTTTTCAGTCAAAGTATAATTCGTATTCTCAGTAGTATTAACATCTGATTGCAAAGCTAAGAGCTCACAGACGCTTAGACCAATAAAGAGAAAAAGGCTTACTAGAAATTTAAATTGCATTATATCCCTCCTTTAACTGCTCTTGGATTTCCAGCTTACATTTAAGCTGATAAAACACCTCTATAAATTCTTGCCACCAAGGCTCATACCTCACACTATGATGATCATCATTTGCCCCCATGACCATCAAGTCATAAAGCCGGACAAAAGCCTTTAAACATTCATGCTTTTCAATTTTACTCACAGTGTCATTAACATAGAGGTAAGCTAGCTTATCTGTGAACTCAAGACGTTTTTCATTATACTGCGTATCAGCCTCTTTATAAATATCTTCAAAACAGTTACGCACAAAGTCCCAGTCTCTCATACTGAAGAACTCTTGCAAAACATTATCTGTGCTTTTTGCGATACTAAGAAGTGCATCATTGTCATAATTCCACTCTATGCTTAGTTGTTCAAGCTTATGCATCTGTATCCTCGTCTGTAATATCTATATCCCATACTATACTAAGACCATACTCTTTATCAAGCACAGCCCACTTAAAATACTCTTTTTTCACTCTAGCACTGAAGAGCCTAACTTTGACCTGCTCTTCTTGTAAGACAGTACGAACTTCATTTTCGCCAATGGACTTTTTATTCCAGGCTAAGAACTGATTTGCAAAAATACGGTAAGAACAGCTTGACTCTTTGGTAAGCTCACACAGATCATGTTCAAAATGCCAATGAGCATTGCTACAAGCATAAAGCTTTGTCGGCTTTGCATTGACTTCAATCTTTCTAACTTCAATCTGCCCGTCTTCACAATAAGGACATTTACCAAGCCTTTTATTCATGTCACAATTATCGCACAAAACCGACATATATTCAAGCTAAAGGCATACAAATGAAGGAGTTCTTATATTAATGTTATTATCAGCCATAATTATGGGAGCACTTACCTTTATCTCACTAGCCTGTTTTTTACTGCAAAACGATCTAATGTATTCGCAACTATACTTATGAACAAAGTATTTATTTGAGCAGTTGTCCCAACCAAGCATCTAAGGCTGTTTGCAAGTCTTTAAACCTAATGTGTTCAGCTGACACTTTAATTGATTCTTGATTTATTAAGCGCATAGAGCGTACCAACACCTCATTCGTCATAGCGTCACGCGTTTTAACTTCAACAAGCAGACGAGCGTCTCCTTGTGTATACACTTCTTGTGTTTGTGTATTCTTGGCAAAGGCCAAGGGCTTAGCATTAGAAATATCATCCCCTTCAACCATTGACAAGGCAACTTCTATGATAAGCGTATCTTTTTGCCCAACACCAACAAGCTTATAATTCGAACTTTTTTTACTTATAAGTTTTTTATAACTGGCTGTACTGTAGGCTGATATCTGTGTGAAAAGCTCCCTATCATAAGGATTAAGTTGCTCAGTAAGGGAAATCACTTTTACCTCAGGAATATACAGTTTACTATACCTAGAGAGATTTATATCTTTGTTTTTTGAAACAAGATGTGTTTTATCTAATTCAAGTGGCTTTAGATCTGCATATGAGTCTAAAAAACCTGTTGCAGATGGCACAGACTTTGATGCGCATCCTGTAAAAAACATAATTGCTAAAAGAGTAAGACTAAGAAACTTCACTAAAACATACCCCGAGAAAAAGCAAAACCTGCAGAGACCTTCGTCACCTCACGGTTATAGTCAACCAAGCTTTGCCCATACCCATGAAAGACTTCAGCATACCAGTAGGTGTTTTTAGAACCCGCAATAGGGTATAAATAATTCAGCTCTATCCCACCCTTATTCTGAGAGTTAAAACGCAGGTTATTTCGTAACAAAACGCCTATTTGACTCTTTCCATAAAGATAATCAACTTTAATATCACCATATCCCATATATTCATCAATATCTGGATTATTATCCCCCTCAGCATTTGGATCAAAGTTAGGTGAAGTAGGATCATCATATCCTTCGTCTCTATCAGCTTCAGGTATCTTAAACCAGGCACGAGTTGATATAAAAAGATTATCAAACTGCCAATGACCTATTGCGTAAATTCGGTTCCACGAACGTGATCTAAACCCTTCTTGTCCATTTGACTGATGTACAAAACCAAATTGCAGAGCCTTTAGACCGATTGACTCATCCCACTCTTTATCAAGTGGAAAGTACCCATATACTTCAGGCTCATAGTTTGTTTCTCTAAAGGGCGCAGAGTCTATATACGCTTGCCACCAAGCTTTTTGTGTATAAGCAACATAGATAAACTCATTCATGCCTAAAAGGTTATAAGCCAGCTGCTTTTTAAGACTAAATTGAAACTCAATCTCAAGATGACCATCAAACACGGGATCAAACTCAGAGCCTGCTGCACCAACTGGTAAAGACGTTAAAACTCTTGGAGGTTTGTCTTTTGAGTAAGAAAGAGGAAGGAGAAAATTCTTTTTATACGCTTCAAAAGCAAAAAGACCATTTTTTGAAGACATGTCTTTAAAAAGCGATTTAGTCTCATCTGTCTGTGTAGTCATGGATGCCAGTGCATACTCACTGCCATCTTCATCACCTAAGGTCTGTGCACCAAGTGTACTCATCCCCAGAATACATAAAAGTGTAAAAAGCACTTCTAACTGTTTCATTTACCGCCTTTTTTTGAGAATTTTATCATAAAAGATTTAAGCCTTATAAAACAGTGGAGTAATACAAAACTTAAAAATGAGACAATATATCTTCAGGGTGAGATACACAGCTGTAACTTTGAGCATCAGGGCTAAAACCCCAGGTTGCAAAAAGCGCTTTAATCCCAGCATTTTTTGCAGCCTGCATGTCTTTTGAGTTATCCCCTATCATCATGGCTTTATGGGATTTCCCAACACCATAACCCTTAAGGATATACTCAATCATCTCCTTATCTGGCTTAGCCTTTTTAACCCGATCTGCTCCAACAATAAAATCAAAACACTCAAAAACACCGCATTTATCAAGCATTCTGCGCGCAAACTTCGTTGGCGCATTTGTAGCGACAGATATCCTTACCTGCTTTTCACGTAAGGCTAGCAGGCATTCATGGATACCTTCATAAAGGTAAACATTTTGAATACACTGTTCATTATAATGCTCTTCAAAAAATATCTGATCTTTTTTCTCATACACATCTGTACCATAAAACAGCTTCGCTAGATTTCGCTTATCTTTGTTAATCGCTTCAACCACATAAGCTTCATCAAGAGGACTCAGGCCATGATTACTCTGACGTACACTGTTCACAGAGATAGTAATATCTTTGGCCGAGTTCAAGAGGGTTCCATCCATGTCAAATATTGCTACTTTAATATGAGCCTCCTTCTAATCGAACTTCATCTTTTCATACAACTCAACAAGCGCCTCGATAAAAAGAGGATGGTCATTAACACAAGGCGCAACCTTAAACTTTTTAAAACCCAGTTCATCAGCTATCTCTTTATACTCAATACCAAGTTCAAAGTCCGTCTCAGAGTTATCAATAGTAAAGGCAATAGGATAAATCAAAACATTTTCATTACGCGTTTTATCAAGCATCGTCTCTAAAGAAGGTTCAAGCCAGGCCATAGGACCAACCTTAGACTGGTAAGCCAATGTCACATGTTTAAATTTAACATTTTTTTCTTCTAGCTTCTGTTTTAAAAGTTCAACATGACGCTCGACATGACGTTGATAAGGATCACCTGCATCAACTATCTTTTGAGGAAGCCCATGTGCGGAAAAGATAAGATGGTAGTCTTCACTATTATCACCTTCTAAGCCCTCTTTGACTCTGTCTATCACGGCGTCATTATATTTTGAAAGCTCATAATAATGCTTTTTCTCAAGTAAGATAGCATCAAGACCAGAATCATGAAAGGCCTTTTCAAAATCTTCAAGTGATGACTTCGTTGTTGTGGTTGAATACTGCGGGTATAAAGGAATTAAAAAGATCTTCTCAATACTTTTTTCTTTTAGCTTTTCAATAACTTCAGGTGCAAAAGGTGGCGTATAGCGCATAACGTAGTCAATATAAACTTCAGGAAGAGCTTTTTGTAAAGCAGTCACCAGTTTTTGAGTGTGGCCGACAATAGGTGATTTTCCGCCCAGCTCTCTGTATATCTCTTGTGAGGACTCGGTTCTAAAAAAAGTTATCATAGTCGCTACAAACTTGCGTAATCCACCGCTTTTCATGGTTAGGATATTGGGGTCATTAAACATATTTGTTAAAAACATCTCAACCTCTGAAAGGTCGTTAGGCCCACCCATATTAAGTAGTATTATTGCTTCTTTACTCATTTTTCATCTTCTTTATCAAAGTTATTTATTATCTCTTTTATATGTGTCACTACATCAGGGTTAAAAAGGATGTCATTATGTCCGACATTCCCATATTCATAAAAGCCTGCTAAGTTATTTACACAATTCTTCAGCATTTTAGCATGTTTAATATTAACTACCTTATCATCTGATCCTGCATAGATATGAACAGGGACATTTATACGGGGGACAAAGTCTATGGAAGGGAACTTGTTTTTTAAGATCCAATGGATTCCTGAAAATGGGTATCGTTTTTTTAAGACCTCATAAACAGAGTCATAAGGCGCTATCAACAATATCTCTTTAACCTGTCTTTGTGAGCCTAGAAAAGAAGCCACACCAGAGCCTAAAGAGTATCCCATTAAGATTATATCTTCAGGTTTATAGTTATAACGAATGATTAGATCATCATAGATATGCATGGCATCTACAAAGAGCTTATCCTGAGTTGGCTTTCCTTCACTTTTTCCATAACCTCTGTAGTTATAGGTAATAAAAGGCATATCCGGATAATGTGAAGCAAATTTCTCGACTAGGGCAACACTGTCTTGCTGTACACCACCAAAATATAAAATAATCTTTTGAGATCCCCCCTGCCCCTGTAAAGCTTCTTGGTAAGGCTCATATAGTATGCCTTCAAGAAGGGTCTCATCTTCAGCCGGTAAGGCTAAGGGTGTCAAAAACTCTTGTATATCGATAAACTTCTCTTCATCTCTGTAATACGTAGGTGAAAAGAAAAGACGTGCTTGAAAGACAAACAAAAGAAACATAATAAAGGCATACCCCAAAAGTAAGGCTGCTGCAAACTCAAGCCAGATCATCTATTTTGTCCCCTTTTCTTCATATTACGGTAATAAAAACGTTTTGGTTCTAAGAACTCAGGCAGTCTTTCCTTATTAACAAGATGATCAGACATTAGTTTTGCAAGATATGGGGCTAATACAAAACCATATCCTCCTACTCCGTTTATCATGTAGGCACTCTCATAAACAACCAAGGAAGCCTCTTTATTTCCTTCTAATGCACTCATATCTTCGTCTAAACTTCTTACAGCATCAATCAAAGGCCCCACAATTGGCAGATAATCATTAGAACCTGAACGCATGCCTGTAAAAGTATTGTGCAGTTTTATATCTTTAAGTACTAATGTTTTTGAAGCCAAGTCAAGCAGTGCATTTGCGCCATCTTCATCTTTTGGTATCTCTTCTTCATTTAAGTAATGACTGGCACCAATAGCAATACGACCATTTTTTTTAGTGGCAGAGATAGATACTTCATGATGCACCGTTTCATTCATAACAGTAGAACTTTCAATTTCACATCTTTGTCCATAAATACGTCGTAAGGTAATATAGTCTTCTTTGATCACCTCTTCATAAGCACCTGTACAAAAGACAAGCGTTTTAGCACGAACTTCATCAATATGCCAAAAGCCATCATAATACTTAGGCTCATTGACCTTAGTGTAGTTAAGTTCAATATCTTTTAGCATAGCCTCGCATATTTCCTTGGCTTCTACTACTGCATTGTCCTTTAGGTATACAGAAGAAAACTCTTGTGCATAAGGACTTAGTCTGTTTTGTAATTCAAGAGGAAGGTTCTGTGTTTGCAAACTGGTGTGTTTTTTAAAGTAATCGACCTTCTCATTATCATTGGAATATTTAGAGATATGTAGAAGTGGTGCGGCAGTAGTCTGTTCGCTAAAGTTTTTCTTGTAAAAGTCTAAAGAGTAAAGATAGGCTACTTCAATCAGCTCTTTAAGAGGACCCGACTTAGATATCTTTGGATTGATAAAGGCACCAGCTGCCCCTGAACCGCCAGATGCGATGCCAACCTGTTCAAAGACAATGACCCTTTGATTCTTGTTGTGTAGCTCATAGGCTAAGGCGCAACCATTAATACCTGCACCGATTATCGCTACATCATAGCTTTTCACAGACTAAATCGATATCTCTTTGATATCTGCGATAGCCTTAAAACTCTTGTAAACAGAAGAAACGAGATTTTTACGGTTTATTTTGATATTCTCATCATCCGCATTAACCATAACCTTTTCAAAAAAGGTATCTAGCTGCGGTTTAAGTGAAAAAAGTGCATCTAAGTGTTCTTCAAAACTATCATAGTCTTTAGAAGTAACTTCTGTGTATACCTGATGTAGTGTCTTTTCAGCTTCTTCTTCAAATAAAGAGGTAGAAACAGAGAGGTCACCATCAATATTTACATCCTTAGTTATGTTAGCAACACGTTTAAAGGTCGAAAAACTCTCAGAAAAGCTCTGAGAACTCACAATCTCATTAAGCGCTTTTATCTTTGCATCTATCACGCATAAAGAGAGTTCATCTGCTGCAATAACGGCTTTAATAACAGAAGGATTGACCTTATAAAACTGATTTATACGTTCTAAGATAAAGTCTTGAAGTTTACTGTAGTCAAAATCTTTATACTCACTTGAAAACAGTTCTTGCAGTGTAGAGATATCAAAATCAAAATTATATTCATTGACAATTCGGATGATTCCATTTACCGCACGTCTAAGGGCAAAAGGATCACGTGAACCTGTTGGTATCTGATCAACAGAAAAAAGACCGATTAAAGTATCTAACTTCGTCGCAAGTGCCACTACAGCAGAAACCTGTGTCGTTGGAAGTTCTGAACTTTCACCCTTTGGAAGATACTGCTCTTTAATCGCCAAGGCCACTTCTGCATCTTCATCTTGAGCAACCGCATAGTACGAGCCCATAAGTCCCTGCAACTCAGTAAACTCAAACACCATCTCACTCATAAGGTCAGACTTCGAAAGTTCTACCGCGCGCTCAACCTTAGCCATATCAACACCGTAAGCTTGAGCAAGTTTCACAGCAATTTTCTTTTCACGTTCTATCTTATCAACTAAAGAGCCTAAGCCATTCATAAAGGTCACTTTTTCAAGGCCATCATTGACGAGTGTGCGTTTTAAATCATTTTCATAAAAGAAAAGACCATCCGCCAGACGAGGACGAAGTACCTTTTCGTTTCCTTCTATGACCTTTGTATAGTCATCTGTCAGTGCGTTTGATACTACAACAAACTTGTTGGTAAGTTTCCCCTCTTTAAAAACAGGGAAATAACGTTGATGTTCTTTCATAGAAGCAATAATAACCTCAGGAGGAAGGCGTAAGAACTCTTCATCAAATGTTCCTAAAAGTGCCTTAGGATGTTCAGTAATAGCTACAACTTCATCTAAAAGTTCTTCATCTCTTTCTACCTCAAGGTTTGTTTCTTTTTCAATTGCAGAAAAACCTTCTAAGATGCCTGCTCTTCTCTCATCTGGAAAAAGTGAAACAGCTCCTTTTTCTAGCATCTCAAAATAAGCCTCAGGACCTGATACCTCTTGAGCATCAAAAGAAGAGATTCTATGAAGATAGGTGTTTTTAGCAGATTTAACACCAAAAAGTTCTGCTTCTACAAGTTCATTCCCCATCATGACGTTCAACCATCTGACTGGACGAATAAAACTTTCGCTTAAAGACCCCCAGCGCATAGACTTACCGAAGTTTAGACTTTTCATAAACTCGCTGATCATCTCATCTAATAAGAGCTTACTCTCTTGGCCTTTTATCTCTTTTTTGAAATATAGGACCTCTTTACCGCCTTTTTCATTGCGCCCAAGTTCATCAACACTAACCCCACACTTGCGAGCAAAACCTTCACAGGCCTTTGTGGCTGTTCCATCAGCATCAAAGGCTATAGCGACAGGAGCGCCATAAAACTCTTCAACAGAATCACTTTGAGAAACTTGGAACTCACTATGCCAAAGTACTAAACGACGTGGTGTATAATAAAACTCAAAGTCGCATAAAAGTGACTTCTCTTCTAAGATTTTTGACCATTTTTTTTCAATATTGTTTAATTCATTTAACAATGGAACAGCAGGCAGTTCCTCAACACCGATTTCAATCAATAATGTTTTTAACATCCATTTAAACCTTAATTTAAAAGCTATATCTTTAATATTTTTGTGATTTTATCCAATCAAGGGTTAAAACTAGCTATAGCGATTTTGCGCAGTAAAAAGTTTCTTTAGAAAGCAAGTCAAGCCGGTCCACTATAGATGAATGCTTCTTTAGAAAACTAGCTATAGCGGCTTAGAGAATTATCATGATATTCTATATAATTAAAAAAAACTATTCTTAATTAATTAAAACTACAATGGTTAATTTTATATTTTTCTGCTAAAATTTTTATTATCAATCATTACCTTCTGGGGGTTTATATGTCATTTTTTTCACCTGCTGCAAGCATGTTCAATGCCCTTGCTTTCCGTTCTAAGTTTCTGCTGTTTATCACACTAATGGCCGTTCTAATCACCACTATTCTTAGTATCATTATTTTACAGATCCAAAGCGAATTACAAAAAAGTTCTCATGAAAAACTTGGTTTAAAATACACTAAGACAGTGACTGACTTACTCATCAACACACAAAAAACGCGTGGACTTAGTAATGCTTATTTAAATGGCAATGCAGGAGCTTTAAAAAAAGTCAAAAATCTCAAGGAAAACAACCTCGAATTATTATCAGAGCTTGACGAACTTGATAAAGAACTTGGTGAAACTTTTAATACACAAACAAAATACAACTCTATAAAAAAAGAACTTTTAAAACACAACAAAACGGCCCTGTCGCAGGAAGCAAAAAAAGCCTTTACGACCTATACAGGTATTATAAGAAAGATCTCTAAGTTTATTATTTACATCTCGGATCAATCAGAGCTAGGACTTGACTCCGAACTACACACCTCTTATATGAGCAATCTTTTAATCAAACGCATCCCTATTATTACAGAAAACATTGGTAAGGCCCGTGGACTAGGTTCTGGCATAGCTGCTAAAAAAACTATCACTAAAGAACAGCAGATAAAAGTTGGACTTTTCATCAATGCTGCCCTTGCTCAAGCGGATGGAATCACAAGCGACTTAGATACAGCTTATTCAGCTTCACAAGACTTAAGAGGTAAACTAAATTCAAGTAAAGATGAAGCGATTAAAGCAATAAATGATTTCTCTGAACTGGCAAACAATGAGCTTCTATATACACCTGAGATTTCAGTTAGTTCGTCTGTCTACTTTGAATCAGGAACACATGCAATATCAAAAACATTAGAACTGTACAAGGCTACGCTAAATGAGTTGGATGCTCAACTTGACTTCCGTATAGACGGACTCATCAATAATGCCATCATGATCATTGCTGGATTGGCTGTGTTTGTCCTCTTTGTCTTATATCTTTTTGGCGGTCTTTATAGCTCAATTCTTGGATCTATCGGATACATAGAACGAAAACTAAAACAGATATCTGCTGACAGAGACTTAACACAAACACTTGACCTTGAGACCAAGGATGAGATGAAACACATAAGTACTGCCATAAACTCACTCATAGAATCATTTAAAAACACACTTGAGCATGCCCAGACTGGCAGTGAAGAAAATGCCGCGATCTCCCAAGAACTTTCTTCTACTTCTATAGCCATCGGTAAGCGTGTTGAAGATGAAAGCCATATCATTAACACAACAGCCCAAGACGGCAAGAACATACATGAACTTTTAAAGGTATCAAACCAAGAATCAATTACAACAAAAGAGATGATGCAAGGAGCAAACAGCACCTTGCAAGCAGTTTCTACCGAGATTATGCACCTTGTAGAAGCCATAGGCAACAATGCTCAGATTGAGACTGAAATGGCAGAAAAACTAACCAACCTGTCTCAAGACGCGGAACAGGCCAAGTCTATCTTAGATGTTATCTCTGATATAGCCGACCAAACCAATCTACTTGCTTTAAATGCTGCTATTGAGGCTGCACGTGCAGGTGAACATGGTCGTGGGTTTGCTGTTGTTGCCGACGAGGTAAGAAAGCTTGCAGAAAGAACACAAAAGAGTCTTGTTGAGATTAATGCTACTATCAATGTTATTGTGCAGTCTGTGATGGATGCCAGTGAGCAGATGACACACAATGCCGCAGACGTTCAACAACTAGCTGACAATTCCATCAACATTGGAAACCAGATGCAAGAGAGCACGCACAAGATTGATGAGGCGTCTTCACTGGTAGAGAAAACAGCGATTGACAATATGGAAGTTGGAAGAAGGACTGAAGACATTGTCTCTAAGATCAACAATATCAATGATCTGTCTATTCATAATGCCAGAAGTGTCGAAGAGATTGCGGCTGCATCTGATCACTTAAACAGTCTGACTCAAACGCTTAATAAACAGCTTGAGCTATTCAAGACAAGATAAACTTCCAAATCTTAAACTTAATATTCTAAAGGCAGATTGTATTCCTGCCTTTAATTTACATGAAACTAGAATTAACTTTAAAAACTTATGTTTAATTAAATATAGCGCACGATACAATGCGGCATAATTTTAAACAGGAGCATAATATGCCAAAGATTAACAAATACGAAAACATCGATAATGTTGAGCGCGAAGCTAAAAAAGATTTAATTGACCGTCACTCTCCATTCATCACAGTTGCTGGTGATGCAAAAGTAGGTGAAATCCTTTCAGTTAACGTTAAAATGGGTAATGAATATACTCACCCAGATGATTTCGATCACTTCATCGAAAGCATCACTCTTTTCAATGGTGAAACTAAATTAGCATCTGCTTCTTTTGTTCCAGGTACACTTGGAAATGAAAAATCACACGCTGAAGTAACTTTCAACATCCGTCCAATGGGTAAAAAACTTAACTTAGTTGCTCACGGTTACTGTACTAAACACGGTATCTGGGAATCAACTGCAGTAGAAGTAGCTGTAGCTCAGTAGTTACACTTTATAGGGCCTTAAGGCTCTATAGTTTTTTTTAACCACCTTCATCTAATCTCTTTATTCTTTGTCGTTATAGTTCACTTCACTTTTATCGTTTATTAATTCTTTAATAGTTTCACAGATATAACATTTCATAATTTATCCTTATTCTTTCTTTGAGTCCACAGTATCATCTTTTTATGTGTAGATATGATGTGCACTTTAGTTGCATTTAACGCTGCCTTGGATAAACTAAGACTTATTATTAACAGGGAAATTATTGAAGTCGTATCAGAATCTTGTTTTACTCAAATCACTTTATCGTTATAAATCACTAGGATTCTCGTATATGGACCCTATGAGTGTAAATGAAGAAGAGCAGTGCTTTGATATAGAACTTCCCTCAAGTCTTCAAGCCTTGCATGCCCAGATGGCGCAGTGTCACCTCTGCGATCTTAGTAAACACAGACAGAGAGTGTTAACAGGGCAAGGAAATCCGCAGGCTAAGATAATGTTTATTGATGGTTCGCCTTCGATGATAGAAGATGAGAGTGCTGATAGCTTTAGCGGAAGATCCGGGTCATCCTTAGAAAAGATGATCACGCACGTCCTTGGTTTAAAGGTTCATGATGTATATCTAACCCATGTACTTAAATGTAAGCCTTCTCATCAACATAAGATTCTTGATTCTGAACTCTCTTCGTGCAAGCCCTATCTTTTTAAACAGATAGAGCTTGTTAACCCAGACATTATCGTAACACTGGGTGAACTTGCCTACAGCAGTCTTATAAAAGATGAAAGTAGCTTTGAAAAAGCTCGAGGTCAAAAGATACCTTATGAAAACAGAACCTTAATTCCACTGTACCACCCTTCACACTTGTTAAGAAACCCTTCACTAAAGAAGTGTACAATGGACGACCTTATTAATATAAAAGGATTATTATAAAATGAAATATGTTTTTCTGCTGAGTATTAGCCTTGTATTTGTACAAGCTCAAAGCTTTCTTGTCTCTTCTATTCCCCTGCCTAAGACCTATGTCTTAAATACAGATGATCAAGAATGTGACCATGAATGTCTATATCAACTTCTTGAAGACGAGCGTTATTTTAGTTTCTTAGCCCATGCAGAAGATAAGATTGACGATCCAGTTCTAAATGATATGTTACTTATTCACACTTCTTTGTTTAATGTAGAACGTATGAGACACTATACAGAGCTAAAAGTAGCAATGCTACTTCCTTATCGTGTTATCGGGCGCTACGCCTATTCAACTACGAATGCGGCTTTTGCCTATTATCTTACAAAAAATCGCACCTTTGAGCTGCGTACCTATCATGCAGAATCTGAAGATACAGAAGAATTAGAAAAAGTTTTACGTCAGATTGAAGAAGATGACTTTCATTATGTAATAGCACCGCTAACACGTAAGGGAGCACATAATGTTGTTTCACTTGATCTAAACATGCACATCTTTTTTCCGACCATTAACAAAGATGATATGAATATAACAACAGATTATTCTTATTATGGTGGTATTAATTACCAAAAACAACTAGAGAGCCTTATGCCTTATTCAAGCACGCCTCTCACTGTTTTTTATGATAAAAACTCCTTAGGAAAGAAACTGACTGGTATAACAAAAGATGAGTATCTGTATGCCTTTGATCAAAATATCACAAAAGACAGGGTTATATTTACAGATGATAGTGGCGATGCCCTTAGCTTACAAGAAATGAAAGATTTAAACCTCACTTATGCTGACAAGCCACACTTTTACTCATTTCCTATTGCTAAACGCACCTCAAATCTTCAGGCTCAACTTGATAAAAGCACAAAGATCCAAGAAGGTTCATTTCTCTTAAACACCCCAGTTGTCAAGAGTGCTATGGTTATGTCTCAACTGACGCTGTATGATGTAAATATTTCAAATGTACTTTCTACGCAGATAAACTATAACCCCGAGCTTTTACTTCTTACGCAGACAAAAGACAGAGAAAAGATGCTGATCGCCAACTCTATCAATTACCACAATAATGTTATGATAGAATCAAATGCCCTTCTTCAAAACAACATTGTCTATGACTGGATAAATTATGCGACAACTATCGGTGCGGATTACTTTTATCATCTGATCACATCATCACATAGAGAGTATCCTCAAGAGATGATTAACAATCAGATTGAATATCCTATAACCATTGTCAAGCCAACACATTCTCGTTTTGTCACCGTAGAAGTCATAAAAGAAGAAGTCTTCTTAGATGAAGAAGCTTCAGAAGATATCTAAGCAGTAACATATTCGTCTTGCCATCTTCCAGGTCGGCTATACTAAAGGCGGGGGAAACCCCTTTTAAGCCACCTTTTTCGTCCACACTTCAAACAAGTATCTATAGCTGTATTTTCCACCTGCTCTTATCAACAAGCACAGAATAGACAACCTTTAACATATTGACATACACCCTTTAATAGAAAATATTCAAATAGTATTTAGTGATATTGTATTATAATATTTTGTGATATTAAGTTGATAATAATTTGCTATGCTTTAAGCACTATATTTACAAGGTAGGTGAAATGAGAAAGATTAAAGGTGCTCTATTCAGTGTTCAAAAGATTTTTTTTGCTCCAAACATTAAAGGTGAACGGTCCCGGTATAGTGAGGCTATCGCATATTTTACAGATCTTAAAAATGCTCTAAAAGAAAAAGCAAGACATTCTAACAGTTTTGTTTTCCCTGTAGCTTGTAAGTTTCATAGGGACAGGCGCTCCACAAAGGGTATTATTCGAGCTAACTTTTCTAAAGGTCTTGTGCAAAGAGTTTCATGAGGTAAGTCTGTGACTCTGGGCTCATGCGGCCTATCCTACCCTCTTTGATAAATCCTAGTTTGATATCCATACTAAACAATATCATATTATCTTTATAAACCTTCTGCTTCAAGATCAAGCTGGAACCTTTTAGACTTAACACCTCTGTTTTAACATCTAAGATCTCACCTAGTCTAGCAGGTGCCTTGAACTCTGCTTCCATCTTGACTACAACAAACTCTCCGCCCTCAAAATGAGGTGTGGTACCTTCTTTAAAGAAGTATTCACTTCTGTCACGTTCACAAAACTTTAGGAAGTTAGTATGATATACAATCCCACCAACATCCGTGTCTTCATAATAGACGCGTACCTGCATATAAAAACCCCTTACTTACAGGCTTATAAGCTATCAAATATAAAACGTTACCATAAACGGTCACAAGATTTTGAAACTTAAAGCTATGTATTAATTAAATTTTTTTGTATTGTACAATAAGCTTATCAACAACCTTTAGTAAATAGCGGTTCATAGTAAACTTTTCTATCCCTTGCACTAACGTATTTACACTATCGCTACTAATTTATCTGCGCTTACTTCATTGCCCTTAAAATATATATAGCCTAAGCTATCATTGACAGAAGCAAATGGTTTATCCGCTTTAATGTAACCATTTTGTAATCATATATTTACCATTGGATAACACTACTGGGATAGACTTCCTCACATAAAAATTTAAAGGACAGGCATGAAAACAACTTCATGGAAATTATCAGTTTTAGTATCCGCACTTGTTTTGGCAGGATGTGGTGGCGGAGATTCATCAGCTACAGATGAACCTATTACAGCAACTGATTCTCTATCAACAATAAGTGGTACAGTTCCAGGAACGCTTATTGAAGCATTTTGTACGGATGGCAGTTACTATTTTGTAAAATCTACTAACAACAATACTGCTGAACACCCGTTTGAGATTGAAGTTCCCAGCACTGTGGGCTGCTCATTGGTCATGACAACAAATGAAGATGACAATGCAAGCAGAGTGGTCACACAAATCGGTATGATAACACCTAATACAAGCGGTACACTCTTTACAGCAGCAGCGGATATAGACCTTGGCCACATCCCTCTTGCAATGGATCCTTCTAATATCAATGATATTAATGGAGACCATGTGTCAGATGACATACTGAGCATTCAAGTTGACGGTACATCAATTATGGTTGAACTTGAGAACCATCTGGATGATGATGGCGATGGATTAGTGAATGTTTATGAAGATTATGACGACGACGGCATCAGTAATTATTATGATGATGATGACGATAATGATGGTATTGATGATATTCATGATACTGACAATGATGGCGATGATATAGAGGGTAATGATAATGATCATGATGATGACGGAATCGACAACGATAGCGATGTTGATGATGACAATGATGGTCTTGATGATTATTTAGATTCGGATGATGATAATGACGGTATTGATGATTACTTAGATTCAGATGACGATAATGACGGTATTGATGATTATTTAGATTCAGATGACGATTATGACAACACAACTACAAATATACTATTGCCAGCAACATATACAGCTGACACAGGAAGACTTTTAGGTGCACAATGTGCTCAGTGTCATGGAACCAATGGTATCTCCACAAATGAGTGGGAAAGTATTGCAGGCGAAGATTTTGAACATAAAACTTACAGTGAAGAGATTATGAATACTCAGGCTATTGGATATACCGAAGAAGAAAAGCTAGATATCAATAGCTGGCTAAAAACACTTAGCACAAACGATTAGAAAAGGATAGTAAATGAAAACAACCCATTTAAATTCAAGACGAGACTTTATGAAGTTTGTTGGCGTAAGCTCACTCTTTGCAGTTGCTCCTAGTATGGCAGAAGCTGCAACCACTCCACATATTGTGGTAGTTGGTGGCGGATTTTCAGGTGCAACCTGTGCAAAGTACCTCAAGATGTGGGGTGGGAGCAGTGTTAATGTAACCATCATAGAGGCAAACCCAACCTATGTATCACCAATATTAAGCAATTTGGTTCTTAATGGACAGAAAACAACTTCTGACCTATCCTTTACTTATGGAGATTTGAACAGCAAATATGGTATCAATATGATCCACAGTATAGTAAACAGTGTTGATAAAACCAATCAAAGCCTTACTTTAGAAAATGGAAGTAGCGTACAATATGATAAATTAGTCTTAGCATCAGGTATCGACTTCATAAAGGTAAATGATTACGACATCACCAAAGTACCACACGCTTGGAAAGCAGGAGAGCAGACCAATCTGCTAAAAGCACAAATTGATGGCATGGTTGATGGTGACACCTTTGCCATGACCATTCCAGCCGCACCTTATCGTTGTCCTCCTGGACCGTATGAAAGAGCCTGTGTAGTAGCTGACTACCTTAAAAACACCAAAGGGTATAACAACTGCAAGGTAGTTGTTTTGGATGCAAATGCAAATATTACGGTAGAAGCAGATACATTTGGTGCAAAATTTACAGAGTATGGTGTAGAGTACAAACCAAGTACAACCATCACAGCTGTAGATGACAGTACTAAAACCTTAACATATACCGAAGGTAATGAATCAAAAACGTTAACTTCAAAGGTTTTGAATGTGATACCAAACCAAAAAGCAGCCCCTATTATCTTTACAGCAGGCGTCAACTCTGGAAACTGGGCACCTATCAATCCATTGAGCTATGAATCAACAGAGACAGGTGCAGAAGGTATTTATATCATTGGTGATTCGCAAGCGACAGGACAACCCAAAGCTGGACATATTGGAAACTCTGAAGCCAAAGTTTGTGCTGATGCGATTTTAAGAACCATTAATGGGGTTGCCTTGTATGCTTCACCTAAGACCAACTCAGCTTGTTACAGCCCGACGTCGGCTATAGAAGCCTCTTGGCTATCGGGTGTATTTAAATATGATAGCAGCACTCAGACCATGGTTGCATCAAACGTAGCAGCTGGAGAATCTGCAATTGAAAATTATAATAAAATGTTTTGGTGGTCAGAGAACCTATTTTCTGATACTTTTTCTTAATAGGCATTATTAAAGTTTGTAGGATGTATATCATCCTGCAAAGTTCACTTTTCCCTTATTTCAATCTCTCCTGCTTAAGCTTACCAATACTTTTTACTCTTACTACATTATTATTACAGGACAAGGAGTTAGCCTCCTCACTTCTAAGGATAAATGCGACTAAATTGCATTAAGTCAGTTATAATAAAGATAATTTTCGATAATATTTCATCTTATAGACTGCTAAGGATTTCGGTAGTAAATGAAATATTTTAAACACCTTTTTACATTTTTATTTATTGCATCGATTTTTGTAGGAGTTGTACACGAACTAACACCTGATCATGTTCATGATGATACATGTGAGATTTGTCTCCTTGCGCATGTACCTGCACTTTTAAACGATACTCTTGTTGTCTCATCTGTTTTTAACTTTTTTGAAGCTTTTGACGCCTCTTTTAGCACTGTCTCGTACAAAATAAACATCTTTCTCAAAAGCCGTTCGCCTCCTCTATTTTAATTTTTTACTCAATTCTCTACCAATATATATTAAAAAAATTAGGATATTTCTATGAAAAAATTTCTACTCTCATCCTTAGTTGCTACACTTCTAGTAGCTGATGAAACACCCGTATACGAGCTTGATTCTGTTAGTGTCTCAGCTTCACCGATTCACGAACACAATACCTTTGACAGTCCAAATCAAATCGATGTTATAGATAATGAAAAAAAAGCCCTCAAAGCAACCGCTTCTCTTGGTGGGATGCTTGAGGATGTCTCAGGAGTCAACAGCATTGCCACAGGTCCCCAAGCAGGAAAACCTGTTATACGCGGAATGAGTGGTGAACGTGTGAAAGTACTCTCAAACGGAGCATCTACTGATTCACAAACATATGGAATCCGTCACATCCTCAACACTGACCTGTTTATAGCTGATAGAATAGAAGTAGTACGTGGTTCACAAAGTGTACTTTATGGCTCAGATGCACTCGGTGGTATTGTTAATGTTCTCTCCCCTAAAATTCTCTCTGCAGAAGATGGTGAGTCTATAGTACAAGGTGAAGTAGTTGGCGAGTATCATACAAATAACAATGAAAGAATGGGGGGCGCAAAAGTACAAGCCGCACAAGGAAAATTTGGAGTTAATGTTGGCCTTACAAGGCGAGTAGCCGATAACTTTAACACACCAAGCGCTGATACTTGGAAGCCAGGAGACCCAGCTGGTGATAAGCCACTTTTTTCAGGCGAACTTCCCTTTACAAATTTCGAGACGACTTCGGCTCTAGCAGCTGTTGGGTACACTGATGATTGGGGCGAGGTGTCTTTACAACACATTTTTTGGCAGAGCGAGCAAAACTACTTAGGTCACACTCAACCAACATCTACCCCACCCTTCTCTGCTATAGCATCTGCAGGACAAGAACTCGCCAACAATGAAACGCAGCTACAAGCAGAGGTTTATCTAAATGAGTGGGTTATCAAACCAAGACTTTCTTATACATTTAACCAGCGTAAAGCCGCAACAGGTACACCATATGAAGATATGGATAGCAAAAAAGGAACGCCTGCTTATCTTAATATTGAGGTAGAAAGAGTCGATGCGCGTTTAGCAGTAGAACACCCTATGATTGGTGATTTTGAGGGTGAAATAGGCATTGAAGGACTTGATAAAGAGCAGACACTATTAGAGGGGAAACTCTCTCCGAGTGCAACTGAAGAAGGAATGGCACTATACCTTTTTGAAGAGGCTGACTATAAAAAATGGATACTTCAATTTGGCGCTCGTTATGATATGAAGAGCATTTATGCTCCAACAGATGGTATAAACGAAAAGTTTGTAGACTCTGGAATTTTTGATGCAACCAACAATGATCAAGACTTCTCAGGTTTTAGCGGTTCTCTTGGAGCGACTTATCGTCTCACATCTAACTGGAATGTAGCTGCTAATCTAGCACGTGGCTTTAGAGCTCCAAGTATTTTCGAACTTTTTGCAGGTGGAATTCATGGGGGAGTTCAAGCATACCAATATGGAAACCCTGACTTAAATGCAGAGACGACACTCGGTGGTGACCTCGCTTTACGTTATAAAGATGAACAAACAAATGCTTCGCTAAGCATCTATCACAACATCATCAATGACTATATCTATCTTACAAATACAGGCGGAACGACAAATGGTCTGCCTGATATGAAAAATGAGCAGACAGATGCGACGATGCAAGGGATTGAATTTTCTGGTGACACGTTCGTCACTGACTCAACAAACATAGAAGGCGCATTTGAGATTATTAGAGGGCGTGACACGAGTAATGATCGCCAACTTACATTGATGCCTGCAGACAACCTTAAACTTGCAATCAACCAAAATGTAGGCTCCCTTGGGGTTTTACATAACTCAATATTCTCAATAAACATGAAAGCTGTTGCCGCACAGAATGTCGCTGGAAATCATGAACCTTTTTCACAGTATAACAATACCCCTTTTGGAACAGCTGACACGGCTGGTTACGCTCTCTTTGGCGTTGCTTACAAAACGGAGATAAGAATTGGAAAAGAAAAAGCTCAATTCGGAATCAAAGTAACCAACCTGTTTGATACGGAGTACCGTGATTTCCTTGATACCTATAAAGGGTATGCCTTAGGAATGGGACGTGATATATCTTTCACTCTGAGGGTACCATTTAGTTTATAAACACTATCAAGTAATTATTACTCCCTTGAGGGAGTATGATAAAAAGTCGCCACTCCAATACTATCAAAGCATTAATCTGAAACTTTCTTCAGATAGAAAACGGTACCTAAAACAGCCAGTAAACTTCACATAATTTCCTAAAACAGGAAAATTCTATAATTAAAAACCTTTACTATCTGCTATTTCCGGAAGTTCTAGGAAAAGATAGGTAATTATAATAAACCCTAATTCTCATACTAAAGCCCTTTGTATAGGTCACTTTCGAGCTGTATCAAAATTTAGCGGACACTAATACGATCACTAAACTGTTTGAAACTAAAAACGATTTTTGAATTATATTTTTTGTATTGTACAGAAGGTTAACACTATTTATCATGCGTAATACCTATGTCATTTTTGCCATATTTGAATATATTACTTTCGTATAGTCTTTAAATAGTGAACTTTAAAGCTTTGATAGTTTCTATACAAAAAAAGTTCTAATCTAATTAATTAAATCTAAGCTAGATTCACTTAATGTAGGGTGAGCAAAAATCATTTTTTCTAAATCGTTGAGACCAAGCTTGGCGTTAATGGCTATTAAAAACTGGTGTATTAGTTCCGTTGCCTCATTTCCAATAATGCTCGCTCCAAAAATCAAAGTTGATTCTTCATCATACAAGACTTTTATAAAGCCGCTGTCATCACCTTTGATTTTCGCTTTTGCATTGGATTTAAAAAATAGCTTTTTACTTTTAAAAGATATAGATCTCTCTTTTAAAGCTTTTTCACTTTTACCAATGCTGGCAATTTGTGGTGTACAAAAAGTAACTGATGGAAAGATATACTCTGCTGGCATGACTTCTGTGTCTAATATGCGTTGAGCTACTCTTTTGGCTTCATAATAAGCGACATGCGCTAAGGCTGGAGACTTAACTACGTCTCCTATTGCATAAATGTTATCATGATTGACACATTGTAAGTTCTCATCGACTTCTACAAACCCTCTGTCGCTTTCAATATTGGCGTTTTCTAACGATAATGAGGACGTGTTTGGCACTCTTCCTATGGATATAAGGACTTTATTATAGCTTTTTTCTTCGCTTTTCTTTGGCAAATCTATTTTAATGTTAACGCAATCTTCATCTACTGTGTATTGACTCACATTAGCACTTAGATAGATCTTGATACCTTTTTTTTCAAACTCTCTTTTTAGCGTCTTAGAAACATCATCATCTTCCATCGCTACTAAACTCGGTGCAAACTCGGCGATTTCTACCTCACATCCCAAAGCATTATAAAAAGAGGCAAACTCACAACCAATAGCTCCGCCACCAATGACTAAAAGAGATTTAGGGATATCTTTTAAGCTAAATACCTCTCTGCTTGAGATAATCTTATCACTATGCAGTTTCAATAGGGGATGATCTCTATGTGAGGACCCTGAAGCGATAATAATGTCTTGTGCAGAGACTGTCTCGTTTTCTTCATTGTCTAGCTGTAGGGTATGATTATTAATAAAAGAAGCCCTTGCGTATTTGATTTCGACTTTGGCTTTTTTGAGTTTATTCAAGATACCAATTCTCAGATCACATATAAGGCATTGTGTAGAGTTTTGTAAGGCAGAGATATCAAATGAACGCTCTTTTGTATGAACACCACAGGCTTCAAAATACTGAGCTTTTTTAATATAAACAGAAGTCTCTAAAAAGTTTTTAGCAGGAACACAACCTTCATTTAGACAGGTTCCACCCACTGTAGATTCACCTTTTTCAATAACACAAACAGATTTACCACCCTCGCCTAAAAGTGAAGCGACCTCATAACCCGCAGGTCCTGCTCCAATTACTACTACATCAAAATCAAAATTAGACATGTTTCTCTCCTACATATTCATGAGCCATATACGAACTTCTCGCGTAAGGCGAAGAGTGCACATACTCAAATCCCATATCAAGGGCTATCTTTTTATATCTTTCAAACTGTTCAGGTGTCACATATTCAAGAACTTTTTCATACTCATGTGACGGCGCCAAATATTGACCGATGCTCAGAAGCTTACACTCAACAGCTAAAAGATCTTTCATCACTTGAACAACTTCATCTTCTGTCTCACCCAGACCTACCATAATGGCAGATTTAGTCTTCACCCCCTCAGGTGCTTGGTTCTTGATCTCTTGAAGTACATCTAATGAACGTTGATACACAGAAGCTTTTCGAATATTATATAGCCTTGGTACCGTTTCCATATTATGTCCAACGATGACGGCACCACTATTGGCTACACGCTTGATAGAATCAGGGTTTGCTAAGAAATCAGGAACTAAAAGCTCTACCTGTGTACCGGGAACTTCTTTTAAAAGGTTTTGTGTGACCTCATAAAACTGCTCTGCTCCCCCATCTTTTAGATCATCTCTTGCAGGAGAGGTAATCACAACAAACTTCAAGCCTAACTGCTTAACCGCGTCCGTCACCTGATCTATCTCTTCTTTATTCACACTATCAGGTACACCTGTAGTAACATTACAGTAAGAACAACGCCTTGTACAGATACCACCAAGAATTAAAAAGGTCGCTGTTTTAGCCGCAAAACATTCACTGATATTCGGACATTTTGCCTCTTGACAGATGGTATGGATACCATTTGCCTTCAGAAGCTGATCCATATCTTTTTGGGCTGTAAAAGATATCTTTTTTCTCAGCCACTCCGGCTTTCTAACGTGATCTTTACGTGAGCTGGTCATCACACTTCCTTTGTTAGTATCTCTTGTACTTTTCTATTTTCTTTTTCATTTAAAATAGAATCTTCTAAAACAACATCAAATGTTTCTTCAAAAGATCGTATTAATTTTTCCATAGCCTCTTCATACGAAAGTTCAACACCCAAGTCTCTTAGGCTATTTCCCGTATGAGAGCTATCATCCAAATTAAACAGGCCGATGGAGCCATGTTGAAAGATGGTTTCTCTATTTCTTCTTTGGGCATTTCCACCCATCTTTTTGCCTTGGATGAGAATATCATAATCCTCAAAACCCAATTGGCAAAACTCACTTTTCGAGATATCTACTGATGCATCTTTAGCATAGATAGCCTCAAGGCCTAAGCTCTTATAAAAATGAAGCAAAAAGGTACAGATCTTCTCATAAGACTGCTTGACATTTCTCGTCCCCATCATTGAGGCCGGAATAATCAAAGCATAAGAGATATCATTTCCATGAAAGAGTATGCCTCCGCCGGTCATACGTTTAGCATAATTTCCTTCATAAGGAAGTAACTCTTCTTTATCTTTTAGCTCTGAAATATCGGCAGAGATTCCAAAGGTAAAAGATTTCTCCCAAGAGTACAGTCGTAAAACCGGCTGGGAGAAGTTTTCAAACAGGGCCTTGTCTATGGCCATGTTTTCTCTGGCACTTGACATGCCTGATCGAATTAGTCTAAAAGCGCCTTTATTGCTTTTGTCTAACATCAAGGTTTTTGATCGCCATCGTATCATCTGGTCTACATACACCAAGAGTTCTTGGGTAAGTCTTAAACTCATCTGGCGCTTTTTTCGCTAGGTTTACCGCATTGATCATCGTGTCACAGAAAAGATCAAGAGTCTGTTTGTTTTCAGTCTCAGTCGGCTCGATCATAATCGCTTCTTTAACGATAAGCGGGAAATAAACCGTAGGTGAGTGCATTCCAAAGTCTAAAAGATATTTAGCGATATCCATAGCGGTTACACCACCCTTAGCAAGTGTCTTAGCTGAGATAACACACTCATGCATACATTTATTTCCAAATGGAATATCAAAGTATGGCTCAAGACGTTTAAGAATGTAATTGGCATTAAGTACAGCTTTTGTACTCGTGTTTAACATACCATTTCCACCCAATGTCATCATATAGGTGATGGCTCTAAGTGAGATACCGTAGTTTCCAAAGAATGGAGATATCTTACCGATAGAGTTAGCGCCACCCGTAGTAAATTCATACACACCATCAACTTTTTCAACACCTAGATCAGGTAAGAACTCTACAAGTTTCTCATTAACCCCAACAGGACCTGAACCTGGACCGCCACCACCGTGTGGCGTAGCAAAGGTCTTATGCACGTTGATATGAATAACATCAAAACCAATATCACCTGGACGTGCTGTTCCCATGATAGCATTCATGTTCGCACCATCATAATACATAAGTGCGTCATACTTATGCGCTACTTCACAAAGTTCTTTAACACGAGGATTATAAAGACCAAGAGTATTTGGAACGGTTAACATAACTGCCGCTACATCTTCATTCATCTTCGCACAATAGTCATCAAAGTCCATTGCACCATTTTCATCTGATTTGATAGTAATAACTTCATACCCGACCATAGTCGCTGTTGCAGGGTTAGTACCGTGAGAAGAGTCAGGAACGATAATGTATTTACGTTTATTACCCTTCTTTTCATGATATTTATGAATCATCATTACACCTAGCATCTCACCATGCGCACCTGCTTGAGGTGTCGTTGAAAAGGCTTTCATACCTGTCACTTCACACAGGTTGTGCTTTAGCATATCAATCGTCTCAAGGACACCTTGAACATCTTCATTCCAGTTATTTGTCACTACATGAGGATGAATTGAAGAGAAACCTTCTAAACCAGCTACTCTTTCAGCAATCTTTGGATTGTACTTCATTGTACAAGAACCTAAAGGATAGAAGTTTTTATCAATAGACATGTTTTTACTTGAAAGGTTCGTAAAATGTCTAACCACATCAAACTCACTTAGTTGTGGTAGTTTTGCTTTTTCTTCACGTAAAAGTGACTTATCTAAAGTACTCTTAACTTCTACGTCCATAGGAGGAAGTTTAATACCTGCTCTACCTTCTTGAGACTTATCAAAAAGTGTGGTAACAGTCATGCTTTCTATACTCATAATACTTCTCCTAAGGCTGTTACTAACGCGTCCATATCTTCTTTTGTTCGCTTCTCAGTTACTGAAATCAAGATCTCATTTTTTCTATCTTCATACAAGGAACCTAAATTAACTCCTGCATAAAAGCCTTTCTCACGGAGTTTATCCAGTAGCTCATCTGCGCCTTGTGCTGTTTTAATCACAAACTCATTAAAGGTATTTTGTCTGTTTACAATTTCAACACCGCTTAGCTTTGATACCTGCTCTTTAAGGTATTCACTCTTATAAAAACAGAGATCAGCCATTTCTACCAAGCCTTCTTTACCGATGAGTGACATAAAGATTGTCGAACGTAAGGCTAAAAGATTCTGGTTTGAACAGATATTTGAAGTCGCTCTTTGACGTCTGATATGCTGCTCTCTGGCTTGCATAGTCAGAACAAAAAGTTCTTTTCCATCTTGATCTAGGGTCTTACCGATGATACGTCCAGGAAGATTACGAATATACTCGTCTTTAGTTGCTATCATCCCAAAAGTTGGACCACCAAAGCTTAGATAGTTTCCTAAACACTGTCCATCCGCACTTACGATATCTACACCAAGGCTACCTGGATCTTTTATCATACCCAGTGAAATTGGATATGCTGACATTACTGCTAAGGCTTTATGCTCATGAAGTTTTTCACAAATAGAAGTAAAGTCACCTACTGTTCCAAAGAAGTTAGGGTTTTGAAAAAGGTAAGCAGCAATAGTATTGTCGATCTTAGCTTCAACGGCTGCTAAGTCAGGCACTTGGCCATTCATCTCAACAACTTCCATCTCTATATCTCTAAATGAAAGGTAAGTCTGAACTACTTTGACATAGGTAGGATTTACACCCGCGTCTACAAGAACCTTATTTCTACGTGTGATTCTAACCGCCATCAAGGCAGCTTCTGCTAGAGCTGTTGCCCCATCATACAAAGACGCATTAGAGACATCCATACCTGTAAGCTCACAGATAAGACTTTGGTACTCATAAAGTGCTTGGAGTGTTCCTTGAGATGCTTCGGCTTGATACGGTGTATAGGCCGTATAAAATTCCGATCTACCTGCAAGTGCATCAACTGCTGAGGGAACAATATGGTCATAATAACCACCACCCATAAACATGAGCTTATCTGTTACATTTTTAGCAGCGAGCTTTTTAAAGGCACTGAAGGTTGAAAATTCATCTAAACCATCAGGCAGATCAAGCTTATCTACCTTAAGCGCATCAGGAATAGATGCATAAAGATCAGACTCTTTTTCAAGTCCGATAACATCAAGCATCTCTTTAACTTCATTGGGGGTGTGAGGTGTATATGGCATCTAATTTCCTACAGTGTTTCTTTAAATTTGTCGTACTCTTCTTGGGACATAAGACCATCCAGTTCACTTGCGTCACTAAGCTTAAGTTTAAAAATAAAAGTACCTTCTGCATCAGCATTTAAAGATTCTGGAGCATCTAAAAGGTCTTCATTTGCTTCAACAATCGTACCTGAAACCGGTGTATAGATATCAGAAGCTGCCTTAACTGACTCAACGAAAGCTGCACTATCGCCCTTTGAAAGTTCCGCATCCATATCAGGAAGTTCCATAAATGTAATATCACCTAACTGCTCAACTGCATAACTTGAAATTCCAATACTTGCTGTATCTCCGTTAACTTCTACCCATTCGTGTGATTCGCTAAATTTCTTCATAATACTCTCCTGTTTTTATTTTGTTATAAATGGCAAGCTAGCAATACTCGCTTCAATTTTTGATCTACTATCACGTAACTCGATGTTTTGTGTAGCGTCAAAGCCTTCTGTGTCTATCATCGCAAGTCCTACACCTACATTTAGGATAGGTGAAAAAGCCCCTGATGTCACAAAACCAACTTTTTTGTCATTTTGATAGACTTCAAAATCTTTTCTTGCACTTCTTCTGCCCGCTGTTTTAAAAGGAAGAAGGATTCTTTTTAGACCCTCTTCTTTCTGCTTAGCCAGTGCTTCTTTACCGACATAATCTCTTTTAAGATTTACAAACTTACCAAGATTAGCTTCAAGCGGTGTGATCGTCTCACTAAGATCATTTCCATACAGGCTGTATCCCATCTCAAGTCTTAAGATATCTCTTGAACCTAAGCCTGCTGGTTTAGCACCATCTTCGATCAGTGCGTCCCAAAGCTTCACCGATGTTTCAGAATCTACATACAGTTCAAATCCCAGTTCGCCTGTATAACCTGTACGGCTTAAAAGACATTCACTATCAAAGACCTTAGTCTGAGTAAATGAGAAAAAGCCTAGTTCATCTAGTTGTGAACCAAAGTACTTTTCTAAGATCTCTTTTGATTTTGGGCCTTGAACATCAAGCTTTGCATACTCCATAGATTTATCTTCCAAAGTCGCATTATTGATTCTTGAGTTTAAAACAGCCAGGTCATTTTCACGAGTTGCCGCATTAACAACGATCATAAGCTCATCATCACTTAGGCGGTAGATGATAAGATCATCAATCACCCCACCCTCTTCATTAAGTAAGAATCCATACTTACATTTACCAACAGCTAAAGCCTCAACATTTACCGAAGTTGCTTCATTGATCCCGGAAGTCTTGACATCACCCTTAAAGAAGAACTCTCCCATGTGTGAAGTATCAAAGAGAGCTACATCATTTCTACAGTGACCATGTTCAGCGATGATACCATCAAACTGAATCGGCATATCCCAACCGCAAAAGCTGACATTTTTTGTTTTTAATTCTTGCTGTCTAGCATAAAGAGGAGTTTTTAGTAGTTCTTCCATTAAAAAGCCTTTTTTATATTTTATGTGTTACTTTTCAAAAAAATGGAAATATCTTTTTAAAAGGAAATCAAACTAATGAGTGATTTTTTCGAGCAAATTATATATAAGAACCCAATAAAGGTAGCTTAAAAATACAAATAGTTATTTTCTTTGTTTATAAATATCATATTTACAATAAATAATCTCCATATGACTAAAACCTGGTGATTATATCATGAAAGCCAAACACAAAACAAGAGAGAAATTCCTTATCATTGCACCTGAAACAAATCTAAATATGCAGTTGAGTTAGCAGATAAACTGAGATAAATATAGTTAGTAAAAAGTCAAAACTGGATTTGTACTTCTTTTGTCGTTTGAATGTAAGCCAGGACATTTATTACACTGTATTGGTCTATTTCTTCCATTCCTTCACTTTCATATTCTAAAAGATAATCAAACCCCTCTAACTCAACACCTTTGACTTTATTCAAAAATACGCAGTGAAATAATAAGTCAGCTAAATCACTTACGGGGATAATATCTCTAAAACCTTTACTAAATTCACTTGAATAGTCCTCACACACCCCTTCATTTGACATAATAAGTATCCAACGAACAATATTGTCCATCTTTTCAGGTGCTTTTATTTTATTTAAAAAGCCTTCATATATCTCTTTTTTTTGAGATATTTCTTCTAACTGTTCATTAGCTTGAGCTATTAAAAAGTCGATTCTTTCATCACTAAGCTTCACATTTTTATAAGTTTCTAGTACAGGTGCTGCAATTTGAAATGTATCCATATTTTCTCTTTTTATTAGATGTGTAATTATACAAGATAATCTAAAATTTTCTATTAATGCAACTGAATACAGGAAGTTCACGCTGTTTTCTTCAAAGATATATTTTTTGCACTAATAAACGATTAAAAAGCCAGCTACTAAACTTCACTTAATTTCAAAAAATCAGTTCAACAGAAGATATTCCAGTTTAAATTTCATAATTAACTTATTAATTAATCGACTTATTAATTGAAAGTGAGTAGCATTTGAAAAAATCATAAAGGACGTACCTGTATGGAGCAGTTTAATGCTACTCAAGCCATAGAAAATTTCATGCATCCAACTGTATACACAGGTGTTAAACCTCTTTTTCTTGTTGCTGAAGAGTTAGCAACTGAACTAAGTGTTGGTCATGTCACTGAAGCAGTTTGGGTCAGCATCGACTCGAGTCAAGAGTTTAGTTATATATCCAAGTTTGCCGTTACAGGAAAAATTGTTTTAGGAAAATATTATCAGAAAGACGAGATGGAGCCTTTTAATGGAAGGCTAGCACTTGTAAATAATGAAAACTTGAAAAATGCAGTGTTACACCAAAACATTGTAAAACAGATAAAAGAGTTAGAAACTACAAGGTTTAATTTACTTGGTGAAATAAAAAAAGACTTTGATAGCCTAGTAGATTTATATTTACAAAACAAAGAGGTTTACCTCTTTGAGAAAAAAGAGACCCAGTGGTTAGATACAGACTTGCAAAACAACGAAATCTATCTCTTTGAGTCAAAAGACGCGAACTGGGACGAGGAACTTTTTAGTGAGCTAAATATTACTTCTCCCTACAAGCTACATAGTGTGCAAAAAAAGTCAACAGAGCTTCATTTAAATCTTGAAAAATCTCAAAAAGGAAAAATAGAAAAATATTTAAATACAAATAATTTTTATGGATACTTTGTTGGGTCTAAAGCCGATTTGGCTGGTTTAAAATTAAAAAGTGCAAGTTATTTAACAAGCATTAAATCTTTACAAAGCGATGCCAAAGCAATTATGAAAAAAATAGAGTGGTTAAACTTGGATGATTCCCGTATAAAAGAGACAACCCTAGATTTGCCTAAACACCCGTTTGAAGACTATTTTCACTATGTTAAAAAAGAGAATATTAGAAAGGTTGATGTGCCTGATGAGCTGGTTGAGACGCTAAAAAACATCATATTAAAACATATGCCTGAAAACGATACTCCTTTAGGGATGGAGTATATCTCTATAGGTAAACTGATTTATTTATTTCACATGATAATCTCTAGGGAAGAGGCACTTCGCGCATTAGAGATGTGCGATATAGTTTATGAACCGCCCGGAATACTGCTAGGCTTTAGTGGTCAACGTAAAACACCGCCTAAGTATTTAGTACCCATCACGCATGTCGCTTGGGCATATCATCAACTTCCAAGCTTTGTTAGTGTCTGTAAAAGTTTTGAAGATGAAAAGAAGAGGTAGAGTATAAAAGCATTGACGCTCTTTTTACTAGCTTTCTTAATACTAACAATAGACGCATATTTTCACAGCTAGCTTTGTGGTTTATGCGCATCAAGTACACGCTTAATCTCTATCTTTAACTCAGGAAGAATATTTTCTGCCTTTGTGCCCATCCATTCCAGGTATGAACGGTCTTGTTCAACAATATCAGCAGGTGCCTTACCCTTATACTTACCAAAGCTGATGATTAAAGAAGCCTTGTCTTTCATAAGGTCATAGTAGTACTGAAAGCTAAATTGTAAATCTTGGTCAAGGTCAAAGGTCTCTAGCATATAAGAGAGACTTCTGCGCTCACTTGTAGCCACTTCTTCAATACGTTTACCCTTGTGCTTACCAAAAGGCATCAAGTCCATTAAAATAGGTTTAGAACACATCTCAATCATCTTTGCTTCTTCATGGTCATTTAAAAGATAGTCATAAAAGTTTTTAAGTACGATTACATCACCTAGCGCATCATGAGCAGCTATTTGAACGCCAAGTTCCTGCATCTGTGCGGCTTCTTTTTTATAAAGTCCCAGAGCGTACCTGTTGTATTGTAGTCCATGAGGATCTTCATGATAAAAAAATCGATGAATTCTAAAGGTATCTACCAGTCTCATCTGCGAGGTAAAACCTTCTTTAGCAAGCATCCCCAAGTCAAACTCTGCACTTTGTATAACAATGATATTTTCAGGTGTGTTTAACTCATTTAAACGAGCAAAACCTTTTAATTCTGGACAGGCTGGTTTGCCTTCTAGCTCTTCAGGGGTGATGTGATGAATTGCCATTGCATCAAACTTGATAGGTATTGGTGCCTGACAGAACTCATTATGAACTTCTTCTATCTTTCCATTGGCATCTGTTACAAGGTAACTCAGTTGAATAATACGGTCTTCTTCAAGAACACCCGTTGTTTCTGTATCTAAAATAATGATTTTGTGATTTGACATAATCTGTCCTGCATAAATAAGTTGCGAAAGGATACCAAAAAAAGGCTTGTATAGAGATTGAAAAAGTAGACCTTAAACAGGTCTATTTATTTGTAGCTTCTGTTGACTCACCTGGAAAATGAGGAGTAGAACTTGATTGAGATTCGACAATGTCAATATCAAGATCATTAGACTCTGATGTTGTAGACATGTCAATTTCCAAGGCTTCTACCTGAGGTTCAAATACATCATCACTCACCTTTTCAACACCCTCTTTTAAACTTTTAATATCTTCTGCGAGTGTTCTACTTTTCATCCTAAGGTGATTGACCTCTTCAGTCATCGCGTCTGCTTTAATATGCTCGTTATTTAGTTCTTGCACAACCATCTCTTTCTCAGTAGTAATACGCTGAATAATTGCACCTAGCTGTTGTGCTTTTTCTTCAAGTTCTGAGTTTTTAACAACCAGTTCACCGTTGTCTTCAAGTAATGAATTTCTCTCGTCTGTAAGGTTTTTATGAAGATTTTGTAATCCCTGCAAATCAAACTCTAGCTGCTCAATATTTTTTACAGCTGCATCTAGCTTGCTTGTGACGCCACCCAACTCGTTTTGCGCCGCATGCATTTTACCCGACATCTGCATCTTTTCTTGTGTGATCTCACCGTGTCTTTGTACTAAACGCTCATTTTCACTTCTTAAAAAACCTTCATCACTTGTATCATTTCTAAATGTATGAAGCTCTTGAGTCAACCTTTCTATCTCAGCCACTAAGGCGCTATTATCACTTGATCCACCACTTTGTTCTTCTACAGCGTGAAGTTGACGTTGATGCATAGCACTGTTAACAAGTGTTAAAGCAGAGTTTTCATCTTTAAGCGCTTTATTCTGAATACGCAACTCTTCAAGTTCTTCATTCACCTTGTCAGATCGTTGGCTAATAGCTTCTTGACTTATACTGGCATGTAACTGCTGTAAGTCTGCCTTTGATTTCTGTTCAGACAGTTCAGTATTGAGATTTTTAAAATGCCCATTTTCAGCTTCTAACTCAGTTTGTGTACCGCTCAGCGCGTTTAACTCTTCTATCTTTTCACGAAGCTGATCACTTACAACAACATTTAGCTCTCTTAGAGTAAGTTTTTCTGTCTCAAAGTTTTCTGCCGCATTTATACTGGCTTCAAGCTCTTCTTCGATCTTTTTTTCTAGACTCTCTTTATCATTTTTAAGAGCAGAAATATCTTCATCTAATCTACTATTCTTATTCTCTAAGGCTGCTATTTGCACCTCGTATTTTTCTAACTGCTGTGCTGCCGGTTGTAAGCACTCTGGTAAGTCTGACATATAAACCCCTATCAATGGGCACAAACGCACCCTCATATAAATAAAGCATATAACAAAAAAGTAAATAAAGATATAAATTAACTGGTTTTAGACCGAAAGATGAGGGTTTGTCACAAAATGTATAAATTTAATGACTTGAGTAGAGAGGACAATTCTCTCTATTTGCTTGGGTCAATAACTTCTGCTACTTCCAATCCAAATCCAGACAGACCAACAAAGTCTGTTTTTTGTGCCTTGGTGAGTAAACGCATATGTTTTACACCCAGACTTTTAAGGATCTGAGCACCTATACCATACTCTTTCATCGCTGTATTATTATGGTTAGGTTGATTAATAAAGACAAGTACTCCTGAGTTTTGCTTCAAGTAGTTGATAGAATCTATAAGTTGTTCATACTTATCTGCGTTAGATAGAAGTTCTAAGTCCGAGATAATATTATGTACTTTTATATTTGCAGTTTCACCTGCTCCGTGAAAGACTATAGCAGTATGCTCTATGCTCTCATGGTCTGTAAAAGTATGTTGTTTAACCTTCGTTCCAAAAAACTCTGATTCTTCTTCTTTAACGTCTCTTATAAGACTTTCATTTGCAAGTCTGTATTCGACGATATCAGAGATATAAACAATCTTTTGATCATGTTGTTTTGCAAATATCTCAAGATCATCACGTCTTGCCATAGTCCCATCATCTTTCATGATCTCACAAATAACTGATGACTCAGCCAAGCCGGCTAAACGACACAGGTCAACAGAACCTTCTGTATGTCCTGTGCGTATAAGTGTTCCACCTTCTTTTGCGATTAAAGGAAAGATATGCCCTGGTTTGACTAACTCTGCTGGACGACTTAAAGGATTTGCCAAAATTTTAATAGTCATATCACGTTCAGCAGCAGAGATACCTGTTACGGCCTCTGTCGCATCCACTGATACCGTGAAGGCTGTCTCATGCATGGAAGTATTAGAACTGACCATAGGGTTTAAGTCTAAACGGGCTGCAATATCATTTGAGATAGCAACACAGATCAGACCTTTGGCATGCGTTGCCATAAAGTTTACATGCTCAGGTGTAGAAAAGGTAGAAGCATATACAAGGTCACCCTCATTCTCTCTATCTTCATCATCCATCATGATGACCATCTTGCCTTTTTTAATCTCTTCTATCGCTTCTTTAACACGTTCAATTGGGGTCATGTACTGTCTTTATATTAATTTATGAGCACTTCTTTCTTTTTGAAAGTAGTTATATTTGTATAATTATAACCTATTCCTGTCTATTTACTCAGATTGTTTTTATTCTTATTTTTACAGTGATATCAACTTGATACAATATACTCTTAAAACATAGTATTTATATATGAAACACAGCAGGAAAAGAAATAAGATTTTTTAATATCTTTTTATAAATAAAACAAATACTGTGATACTATTTATGAATTTTTAAATTGGAGTCAATAATGACATATATGAAGTGTACGTGCAGTAAGGTGAAAATGTTTTCAGCAGCATTTTGGTTATCAGTTCTAGTTTTATCAGCTTTTATCTCACCAATGCTTGTGATCCCAGTGGCTTTACTTGCTATGTTTAATGCCGCATACTTAATGCTGAACCCTGTTCCCCTGCCAATCGTATTAAGCTTTGTGTGTATGGTTAGTCTATCTATCTATGCAGTATATATGAACACTGCGCCAATTAGCTAAAACTATCTTTTAATTAAGAAGGGAACCAACCTCTTCTTTCTTACTGAATAATAAACTTTGTAAAATAGACCTCTTCTATATCCCCATCAGCCAAGATATCATTTAGTCGTGTTTTAACTTCTTCTTTAAGTGCCATTTTGCCTTTTTGTGTAGACACTTCTGAGAAACGTTTCAGACTCATGGCCTCAATTACCGTGTCACGAAGTACAATGTTTTTCTCTTTTAACTCATCCGCTAGATCTTCATCACTCATCTTAAGACGTATTTCTACCCGAACAAACTTTCCTGCTCTGTCATGCGTGGCCATGTTCGTAGTGAAGTCACCTAAGAAAAATACATCCCTAGCCTTATACTCAACACGTCCGGTACGCACATATCCCATACCTACCTTCTGTTTTTGCTTCAAGGTATTTCCCTTAAGGTTAAAGGCAGAGTTTGTTACTGCATAAACAATCAAGACTATAAGCATGATTACTATAATTCCAAAAATGGCTAAGGCACGTATTTTATTTTTATTCATGTTGTCATTATAGCAAAGATAAGATTTATTCTGCAGTGCTATAATATTGGACAACAAGGAGAAAAAATGACACACAATGAAGAATTAACAAAAAACAAAACAAAGTTTGCCATCTCATCTGTAGCCCTTGTATTTTGTCTGGTATGGGCTATCATCGGGGAAGCTGATATCAAGATAATTGCTGTAAGTATAGCTTTTATGTTTTTTTTGCAACATGGAATTGCTACAGAGATGAGCTCTATTGATTCAAGTGGTTCACACTAAACACTGAGGATTAAACACCTATGAGTAAGGTCTCTTTTTTATCTTACAAGTAGGCTTCTAAGAGACTTTTTCTAGGTTATTCTTACCCTAGCTTCTTCAATACTCATATAATCAACCTTACCTAAGGCCATCTACACTTACAAGACCACACTGCCATAAAATACAAATCAGGTGTTTCATTGAAAAATCTATTCGTGATGTTTTGGATTTATTGAGTTGGATAATGAGAAGAAGTAATCTTTTATAAAGTATTATGCACAAGCAGGGTTCTTATACCCCCTCCATTAAGGAGATGTGCCTATAACAAAGTTTGGAACTTAGGCCTTTAGTGTTTCACCTCACGGCCTAAGCTTTTTTCAACAGAGTCTATTTTAGTTTTTAAACGGTTTGATTTTCCATGACGGATATCAAATTTTAATGAAGAGTACACACGTTCGCAGCCACTCAAACATTCATATGCCTGCTCAATTACATTAAGTGCCTCTTTCATAGAGTTACACTCGATAATAGTTCCCATAGGTGTTAATTGATAAGCAACGCCACTTTTATCTATCATATCAATGACCTTACTTACGTATCCTGAGACCCCTGCTCCATCACGACCGTCAGGACTTGTTGGAAACATGGAAAACTCAAGTAAAACAGATGTACTCATATAGATGCCTTCATATTTTCTAAGATATTATCATCTTCTACCGCTGAGATATTCTGCTCTCTGGCTTTATCTAGGGTATAAAATGCACGTGAAACTATATCATAATTATTATCTGTGTGCTTAACACTGGTCACACCAATAAAAACACGGTTGTTTTCACCTAAGGTTGCATGGTCACGGATAAAATTTTCTCCCATTTTGATAGCGTCGGCAATATCTGTTGAGGCTAAGGCAACACAGGCGTAACTGTCATTAATGGGAATTAGGATGTCTGTTTTTCTGATGTAGCGCTTGATACAATCGAAATGCTTTGTGTTTTCTGTGTTAATTGCAGCTAGACAAAATGGGACCTTATAACGTTCATACCGATAAGACTCATTTTCAATAGCATTGAGAACTTGTTCCTTACCTTGTAACAAGCTCATCTGTGTTGGTGAAGTTATTGTTTGCATCTTTTTTCTTTATCAACATTTTTAACAGTATAACATTTTATTATAGGTATTTTGGAATAAGGCCTATTATTTTTTTGTAGACAGACTCAAAATCTGTTGAATAAACACGTGTTTGAGCGATAGAACTTATAAAGTTAGTATCCCTTTCCCATCGTGGTACCAGATGCAGATGAATATGCTCAGCTATCCCTGCCCCGCCTGCTTTACCTAAGTTCATTCCTATATTAACACCCTGTGCGCCAAAGCCCTCTTTTAATAACTTTACACCTTTTTGAGCCAAAGCTGTCATATGAAGCCAAACCTTAGGGTCTAAGTCTTCAAGTGCATCTGTGTGACAGTGTGGGATTATCATAAAATGTCCGGGAGTATAAGGGTATTTATTCATAACAATAAAACAGTATTCGTCTTTATACAAGACATGCAAGTCAGCCTCATCATCACTTTTCGAGATATGACAGAAGACACATCCTTCTATCTTCTGATTTGTTACATATTCATCTCGCCAAGGGGCATATAATATATTTTCCATTTGAACTCTCCATTAAGCTATTTTATCTTATAAGAATGCAAAAACCAAATCAGGAAAGAGCATCACCAATGCCAAAGCAAAAGCCTGCAGAAGTATAAAAGGGATAATACCCTTGTATATTTGCGTGGTTGTCACCATATTCTTAGCCGCACCCTTTAAAAAGAAAAGCGACAGACCAAAAGGAGGTGTAATAAATGAGGCTTGAAGGTTCATTGCCACCAATATAGCAAACCAGATAGGGTCTATCCCCAACTCTTCTAAGATAGGCACCATAATAGGCACCACAATAAAAGATATCTCAATAAAATCAATAAAAAACCCAAGTACAAAGATAATGAGCATAGCAAAGATTATAAAGATCCATGGATCAGCGATATCTTCAGAAAAGAACTTCAAAATAATGTCGGAACCACCTAGTTCATTAAAGACAAGTGAAAAAGCTGTCGCTCCTATAAGAATCATAAAAATCATACCTGAGAGTTTCAGAGTCGTCATAGTAGAGTAAGTCACCATTTCAAAGGAAAAACTTTTTTTATAAAAAGAGAGTAAAACCGCACCAACAACACCAAAAGCTGCTGATTCAGTCGGTGAAGCAATGCCTGCAAATATAGATCCTAAAACGACAAAGATCAACAGTAAAGGAGGCAAAATAGCATTCAAGTTTTTTAAAATGCTCTGCTTCTCACCTACCATAGCCGGGGCAACATCTTTTTTGAAAAAAGCATAAATCAAAATATAAGAGATATATAGACCTACAAGAAGCATACCTGGAAGTACGGCTCCTTTAAACAAGTCTCCTACACTTACACTCATCACATCACCTAGGATAATAAGAACGATAGAAGGCGGAATAATTTGACCCAGGGTCCCTGAAGCAGCAATAGTTCCCGAAGATAAAGAAGGCGAATACCCATGTTTAAGCATTAAAGGAAGTGCAATAACAGACATCATCACCACTGAAGCCGAAACAATTCCTGTTGAGGCTGCCAAGATAGCCCCAACTAAGACAACAGAGATGGCTAAACCCCCACGAAGCGAACCAAAAAGTCTGCTCATAGAGACAAGTAGGTCTTCTGCCATTTTACTCTTTTCTAATATCAAACCCATAAAGATAAAAAGAGGAACCGCCATAAGCGTGAAGTTACTCATTATCCCGTAAATCCGAAAAGGTAAAAAGTGAAATACCTCTAAACCAAGTTCCGGTGAGATAAGAGCAAAAAACAGAGCTACAGAGCCAAATACAAAGGCGACTTCAAAGCCCATCATCAACAGTGAAAGTGCTACAAAAAACATGATAAAGGCTATCATGATCTAAGGACCTTAATACGCTTTAGTATCTCACTAAAGGACTGTAAAATCAAAAGGCTAAAACTTAATAACATAAGCCCTTTAACAACAAAACGGTAAGGTAGACCTCCTGGGTCTGAAGAGCCTTCCATTTGAGTAAAACTTTGAAGAACAAAGTCATATCCCATATAAATCACCAAAAATGAAAAAGGAAGGACTAAAAAGACTTGAGAGAAGATATCTACTATAGCCTTGGTGCGAGGTGAGAATGAAGCATAAAAGATATCTACCCTGACATGAGAGCCTTCTTTTAAAGCGTAAGCGATACCAAGTAAAATAACAAAATCAAAAAGATGCCATTCAAGCTCTTGAAGAGCTATAGAGCCTGAATGAAAGAGATATCGAGAGAGTGCATCATAAACAACTAAAAGTGTTAACAACACTAAGATAAGCGCCGTAAATCGCCCTATATATTCTGTCAGCTTATCTATATTTTTCATCTAAACCTAGATAAAGTTTGGAGCATCATTGGCAAACAAGATAACGTCACCGCTATTAGTATGCTGCGACAAAGTTTGTGTCAGCTTAGACTTATCCGAAAGGATGATCTTTTTATCCACCTTTAGATGTTTATCAAAAAGTGCTGCATTTAACGCACCCGTTACAATAACCGTATCAAAGACCTTGTTTATCTCAGCTATCAATTCTAAGTTTAAGTCATCAGAACTCTCAACCAGACCCGGTGTCACAATAACCTTGTTCCCTTCATGCATAGAACAGAGTTTAATGCCCTCTTTCATCCCATCAAGGTTTCCATTAAAGCCATCATCCAAGATGATCTTTCCACCTGCATCTATACGTTGAAGTCTATGTTCAACCGCTTCGAGGTTTTTAACGGCTTTTTGAATCTCTTCAATACCCATTCCTAAATACGAAGCAACACGTACAGCCGCTGCTATATTCATAGCTTGGAAGCCGCCTAAAATAGAAGTCTCGAAGGCAACTTCTTTTCCTTCTAACTCCAAGGTAAAACTAAGCCCTTCAAGACTTGAGACAAGATCTTTTATCTCATCCCCAAAGAACTCAACCTTCTCGTGGGGTTCCTTTGTTGCACTGACATGCACAAAGGCTTTTTCTAGATTTGAACTTTGCATCAGTTCAAGTTTTGTTCGTGCAATGTTTTCTAGAGACTTAAAGTATTCAATATGTGCCGGTCCAATCTTTCCAACTACCGCAACATGATGGTTAAGTAGTTGCGCTATTTGATAAATATCACCCTTTTGCCTCGCACCTGCTTCACATATATACACTTTTGTATCAACAGGCAGATCAATATTGATATCTTTAACAATACCGCCTAAGGTATTTACAGAACGCGGCGTCATATAAGTCTGGGTGTGGTTTTTTAGTATCTGATACACAAAGTTTTTGATACTTGTTTTTCCATAAGAACCTGTAATCGCAACAATACGCAGGTCTTTCATATTTTGAAGTTTTCTTTTTGCTTCTTTCATAAAGCTCAAGAAAAGAAATTTCTCTATAAATATCGAACCAATTGTAGCCACCAACAGTGGCATAAAGACACCATATACTTCACATCCTGCATTGAGCGTACATAAAAAGTTTTGAAATAAACTCAAAGCAACAAGAAGAATAAGAAAACGTCGCACTCTCCAGGTTAATACAAGAGGTTTGTCCAGACGTTTATGCCAAACAAAAAGGGCAGGAAGTGCTGCAAAATAGAAATAAATACTAAAGAAGCTTGCCCAGCCCAAAGAGTACATCCCATAATAGACCATAAAGGGAAAGATAAAGTAAAACAAATGCCACCATGGTTTATGATGCTTTGTAATAACACGGTCTATCTGATAGTTATACCATTGTAAATTGGTTATAAGGTACCAGCCCAAACTCACAACAAATAAAACATTGGTTACAAAAAGCAAAAGTTGTGCATAATCCATTATTTTAGGTATTCCTCTTCAATTTCTGTCGCTATCGATTTTGCTCTTTTTAAAAAGAAGTAGTGATCACCCTGATACACAGTAAAACGGTTTTTTACTATCAACTCTGATATCTTTTGACCGGCGATCAAAGGTGTGGCAGTATCCTCTTCTCCCCAGCAGATAAGTGCATGGTTGTAAAACTTTTTAAACTCTTTAGAGAAGTCTTCATCAACAACTTTTTTAAAGGTCTCATACATGACCGTGTTTAAATCTTGCGCGTCTTTGGCTCTAAACATTTTTGCAAAGACACCTAAACCAAGCGCGTTAGCAAGTTTAGTCAGTTTAATCTTCATAATGACGTTTAAAGGCTTGGGAAGTTTAATCCCCGCACTTGACAGAAGAACAAGTAGATTTGGATTAAGCAGTGTTGCCACTTTTCCGCCAAAAGAGTGACCGACTATAATCTCTTTTTTTGCACCGATTAGTTCAAAAAAGACCTCAAGTACACGAGTATATTCAGCGGTATCTAGTACCGCGTGGTTTGTACTCCTGCCAAATCCAGGAAGGTCTATATAAATATGACGAAACTTGCTCATATAGGGTTCAAATGCCTGCTTCATTATCTCTTTGTTTGAGCCCCAGCCATGTAAAACCACTAGGTCATGTTTGGCAGAAGGGTTTACAATATCATAAGATATATTGTAAGTGTGCTGATCATGTTGAAAGGTCTTGACAGCCATTAAGCTTTTCCTTTTGCCGATCGGATTGAATGTAAATAGGTGTAATTTATTTTGATCTCTTTTTTCTTAGGTAAAGAGATATTTTTTATCAGTGAAGTAAAGTCTTCAAATAAGTAGTTACCCATGGAACCTGGGATAGGATTAATCTCATTTAGAAGTACTTTCCCATCTACAACAAAAAAGTCACAACGGATCAAAGCTCCCTCAAAAACAGGCTCATATATCTTTATAAAAGCATCATAAAGGTCTTTTTTAAGGGCCTCAGAAACATCAGCCTCATTCACCTTCTCGGAGCGTGAAAAGTCCAAATACTTTTTGTCAAAGTCCAAGAACTCTTCTTTTTGCGGCTCTTCAATGATAGACATTTCAAGACCGTCTTTTGTCATCGTTCCTGCGACGTTATACTCTTTAACACCTTGAATAAACGGCTCAATTAAAAGTCTATTATCAAACTCATAAGCTACATCAAGTGCATAATCCAGTTCACTTGCATCTTTTACAATACTCACACCAATAGAAGACCCTAAACGCGTTGGTTTGATAATAAAAGGTAATTCAACCTTGGTCTCTCTCTGCCCTGATAACAGTTCATATGAAACAGTATCAACGCCGCAAGCTGATGCATAAGCCTTGGTCATAAACTTGTCAAAACTCATAACAGATGCATCTTTTCTTGGACCAATATAGTCTATATTAAAAAATTCAAAAAGTGAGGCTATCGTAGCGTCTTCCCCATCTGCTCCATGTATAAGATTAAGCACCTTTTCAAAAGAGATACTTTTAGAACCCATAAATGTTTTCTGAGAAAACCCACCCTGCTCTAGAGAGATAACAGGAGCTTTTTTGTAAGCCCCGCTAGAAAAAGTTTTTGCATCCATTTTGTCTGAATCTATATAATAAAAAGTGTGGTCTTGGTCTAAAAATATAAATTCTAAGTCCAGAGCAGAAAGCTTGTCTTTAAGTGTAATGGCAGAGACAATGCTAATCTCATGTTCATAAGAAGCACCGCCAAAAAGTATTGCTAAATTCAATATAAATTTCCTGATGTAATAATAAAAGCTTATTTTAGCGAATTAAACTTATTTTAGTTTTTTAAGGGCTTCTTTTACGATTTCGCCTGTATCTTTTGCATGGATACCAGTGAGCACTTTAATAATTTGTTCTTTTTTGAAACCTAAGCTTTCTAATGCCATGGCAGCCTCTGCTTGTGATGGTGTCGAACTGTCACCACTTGTATCTACAACAAAGTTAGAAAGTTCAACCAAGATACGCGAGGCTCCTTTTGGACCAATACCAGGAACACGTTTTAAAGAACCCACATCATTTGCTTGAACAATAGAAGCAAAACTACTAGGCGTATAGGTTGAACAGATAGCAAGTCCTACCTTAGGCCCTACACCATTTATCTTAATAAGTTGAGCAAACATCTGCTTTTCTGCCTCATTGGCAAAGCCATACAATGTATGGGCATCTTCTCTAATAACCTGAATAGTCTCTAGTTTTATTTTTTCACCTTCTAGCGCATGGAAGGTGTTGATTGAAATAAAGACTTCATAGACGAGACCATTTACATTAACATGAACCTTAGTAGGTTCTTTCTTCTCTATTGTTCCATTTATACCAACGATCATTGGTTTACTCACTTTCTATTTATTTATAAGTCACTGCTTTTATCAGATACTGTTTTGACCTTGAATCTCATAGACTTCTGTTTCTTCATCATATTTCAGCATAAAACACTTCTCTTGTCCCACCCCACGAGGCACATAATAGAGCTCTTGTTCAGGTTCAAGTATCTTAAAACGTATCTCATTATGACCCTTATAGGTATCATGGTTGATGATCTTTGACTTCAATATGTCTTCTTGTAGTTTCATTGTTCCCGCTGCAAGCAGTTCCAACATCTCTTCATTTTGAGAGAGTTCTTTTTTAACAGCGACAAGGCTTTTTTGAAGGTCTTGAAACTCTTTAAACTTTATAACAAAAGAACCTGGCATCTTAGTCCCTGAATCTTTATAATGAGCCAAACGTTTTTTCAAATCGATGATGGAACTTTGATTGTCATTCAAGACCTTCTGTTTCTTCTCAATTTCTTCTTCAAGTCCACGGATTTTTCTTTTTTGCTTGATCAACTCTTCATCTTTTTCATGTAAGGACTCTTTGTCTTCTTCATATAAAACTGGCGTTATAGTAAAAGTGTTTTCTTCACCCTTAAAGTTCTTGATCTCTATCTTAGCACTGGCGACAATATCAACATGAGAGGAGATAGTATCTATTAACACCTCTTTGGCGATAATCTTTCCACCTGTTGCCTGTGTCACCTCAACGCTCTCGGCCTCAATAATACCTTGTTCTAGTCTAGAGACTTTAACCTTTTTACCTTTTGCACGGCCCTTATGAATGTTAATCTCAACCTCATCAGCTTCAATATAGGAGCTTTGGTGGGTTTGCCCCTGGATATTTGCCTTGCGAGCTTTTATAATGGCATTGTTACCAACATTTCCATCAACGTTAATCTCATTAACCTCAACTTCCATTCCCTCGCCTATCGCATCTTTAAAGGCATCCGCTTCTTTTACATTGATAGAAACATCTGTATCTACGCCTGCATCAATAGAACCCGTTGTCTTAAAACTGATCTCAGCAACTTCCATCTCAACATGTATATCATAGGCATTATTTTCTAAAACGATATACCCGCTATGCTTAGCTCTATACTCCGTACTTTTATCATTTTCAACAACATCTATCTTATCACTAACACTAAAAGCCGGAACAGCACTTATTACAGGTTCAGCAGCCTCTATGAAAGTACCTCTACAACTACGTCCAGGCTCACCTTTTTTAGGCTTGATGTATTCCATAAGAAGTTCACCTTCTTGTACACCTTGGACAAAGCCTCTTTTAGAGTAGTCCACCTTGGCCATATTATTCTCGTTTTTTTCTGTCTCATAATGCAAAATAAGTTTATCATCAACTGTAGCGACGGGTTCTAAACATTCACCCACTTCAAAACTTATCTTCTCATCAACCTTTAGTGTTTGTGCGACTTGAATCTTTGCAACCAGTTTGGCAAGTTCTTCTTCTACCTTGCCATCCCAAAAACCTACTAACATATTCGCACGAAGTTTACGTTTGGTAATAAACTTTCTAAGGTCTTCTTGGATGCCATCATAATAACTGACTACAGAACCCGGTTTTATAGTAGCAAAAAGTCGTGACATGGATGGGTTTGCCCCAATACTAAGTTGAAGTAAAGAAAAAGGTGATTCATCAGAAGTAGGTACTATCTCTATCTCATACACTTGACGTATTAGCATTTTAGGATCAGACAAAAGTGCCTTGTCATTTAGATCATCAAGCTCATCTACCCCAATTTCATCTTCCGTATTTGTTTCACCTTCTTTACTGACAAAGGTCTGTACTTCAAGGAGATTAAAATCTAAGGATGAAGCTTTTATACCATAGTTTGAGGCGGTTGAGACAAGTTCTTTTGCTATGTTTTCTGTACGGACAACAAAGGGCTTAAAGTTTGATGCCGATGTACTACCTTCTCCCAAGTCGGTCCTTTGTTCTGTATTTTAGGATGCTTAGAGCTTCCCTTTAGTATTATTATACTATTATATGAGCGAATATTAGCAATTATTATACCAATTAACAGGCACATATGTTTAAATCTATTTTCACCAACAGTATTGGAACACTTTTCTCACGCATATTAGGTTTTATACGTGACTTGCTTACGGCTTCGTTCTTAGGCGCCAACGTCTACAGCGATATCTTTTTTATCGCCTTTAAACTTCCTAACCTTTTTAGACGTATCTTTGCAGAAGGTGCCTTTGCTCAAAGTTTTATACCAAGCTTTACAGCGGCAAAGCATAAATCTATTTTTGCTGTACATATTTTTGTGCTCTTTTTCTTTATTATATTTTTGCTCACCCTACTGGTTCAACTCTTTCCTTATGCAGCAGCTAAGACTATTGCCCTTGGTTTTGATGAGAAGACCCTAGAACTGGCTGCACCCTTTGTCTCTCTAAACTTCTACTACCTTCTGTTTATCTTTGCAGTAAGTTTTTTATCGGCTCTTCTTCAATACAAAGAACATTTTGCTACCACCGCCTTTTCTACTGGATTACTAAATATCTCTATGATATCAGCACTTTTACTTTCACAAGACAAAGATTCACAAGAGATTGTTTACTACCTTAGTATAGGTGTCCTAACAGGTGGGTTCTTACAATTCAGTTCTCACCTTGCTATGGCAAAGAAGAAAGGCATCTTTAAATTCTTATACGGTGGATTCAAGTACTTCAATGCAGGCAAAAAAGATATACAAGAGAGTAAAAAACGTTTTCGTCGTAGTTTTATTCCTGCTATCTGGGGAAATTCAACGGCTCAGTTCGCAGCCTTTCTTGACACCTGGCTTGCTACATTCTTAGTAACAGGGTCTATCTCTTATCTCTACTATGCAAACCGTATCTTTCAACTGCCTCTGGCTCTTTTTGCCATTGCCACCTCGGTTGCCCTCTTCCCGCGTATTTCTAAATACATACGTCATGACAAACTTGAAGAAGCAGACAAAGCCTTTTACAAAGCCTTTTGGTTTTTGTGTTCTTTGCTTACACTGAGTATGGTAGGTGGATATATTTTATCCAATGAGATTATTTGGCTACTTTTTGAAAGAGGTGCCTTTAGTTCTTTAGACTCGGTCAACACATCTTCTATCTTACAGATGTATATGTTAGGTCTTCTGCCTTTTGGTCTGAGTAAACTCCTGTCCTTAAAGTTATACGCTGAACACAGACAAGGCGAAGCAGCAAAGATAGCTACCTATTCTCTTGTTGGAAACATTATCTTATCTCTTAGCCTTATCTCACCTCTAGGAGCCATGGGGCTTGCCTTAGCTTCTTCGTTAAGTGGTTTCATCCTATTTGTTTACACTGTCAAAGCTTATGGCTCAAAACGTTTTTTTGCTATAATTCGAGACAAAAATGCACTCTGGCTTAGTATAGCCAGTGTTATATTAATTATAATCCTTATCTTATTTAAAGAGTTAATACATGACTATATATGATTCCGTATCTAAAACCAAACAAAACTTTCAGCCAATAACACCGGGTAAGGCAACACTGTATGTATGTGGACCAACCGTTTATGATGATGCTCACCTTGGACACGCCAAATCAGCCTTAGTATTTGACCTATTGGTACGTGTTTTAAAAGCCAATGATCTGGATGTCACCTTTGCCAGAAACATCACAGATATAGACGATAAAATCGTTAAAAAGATGGCCGAGCAAAACCTTAGCCTTGAAGAACTCACGCAGACCTATACAGATGCTTACCATAGAGATATGGACGCATTAGGTATTATGCGTCCTGATATTGAGCCTAAGGCCACGGAGTCAATGGATGCTATGATCAAACTTATTTCTAAGCTTATTGAAAAAGGCCATGCTTATAAGACAAAAGATGGGGATGTTTATTTTGATACACAACGTGATGAGAAGTACCTAAGCATCTCTAAACGTGTGCAAGATCAAGATGACACACAAAGCCGTATAGAAGCAAACACCCAGAAAAAGAACCCTGCGGACTTCGCCTTATGGAAACACTTTGATGAAGGCGTGCGCTATGAGACTGCTTTTTCAGCAGGTAGACCAGGATGGCATACAGAATGTGCCGCTATGATCGAAGAGCACTTAGCCGTAGAAGGTGATTACGCTATTGATATACACGGAGGAGGAGCTGACCTTCTCTTTCCTCACCATGAAAACGAAGCAGCACAACACCGGTGTTCAAGCAATCAAGAGCTGGCAAAGTACTGGATGCATAATGGTTTTGTGAATATTGATGGAGAGAAGATGTCGAAGTCTTTAGGAAACTCATTTTTCTTAAAAGATGCACTAAAATCTTATCATGGTGAAGTCTTACGTTTTTACCTTTCGGCTACGCATTACCGTGGCGACTTCAATTTTAATGAGCTTGACCTGCTTGCGAGTAAAAAACGTTTAGATAAACTTTACAGACTTAAAAAACGTCTTTTTGGTATGAAGGTCACAGATGAAAAAACAGACTTTCAAAAACAGCTTTTAGAAGCTCTCTCGGATGACTTAAATATTTCTAAGGCACTCTCTTTGCTTGATGAGATGATATCAAATGCTAATGAGACCTTAGATGCCAACCCTAAGGACAAACTTATTAAGCGTCAAAGCTTGGCCAATATGGCTTATGTTGAAAACATCCTTGGTTTCGGCCTTCAAAGTCCTTTTGCATACTTCCAGTTTGGCATTGATGAAGCACTTAAAGAGAAGATAGATGCTCTTATAGAAAAAAGGACTATCGCTAAAAAAGAAAAAGACTTTACTACATCTGACGCTATCAGAGATGAACTGCTTGCTCTTGATATCTCAATAATGGATACAGCTGAAGGTACTTTTTGGGAGAAGAACTAGTAGACATCCTACTCGTTTAGGCCCCATTTAAAGCCCCTCTTTAGAATTTCAAACTCATCTTAAATATTTTGCAGTATAATCACATAAAAAATAAAGAAGATAGATGATCCCCTACGCTAGTATTAAGCCTTATCTTTTTAAATTACAGCCTGAGACTGCTCACCATTTAGTTGAGTTTTTCCTTCGTGGCACAAATGTTTTTCCTTCTGCTTATAACCCGTGGATACAAAACCATTTTGTACAACATGAGTCTTTATCTCAGGAACTTTTTGGACGTACCTTTTTAAACCCCGTTGGTCTAGGTGCAGGTTTTGATAAAAATGCAACAATGATCCGCGGGATACAGGCTCTTGGTTTTGGTTTCACAGAGATTGGAACCGTCACCCCTAAACCTCAAGCCGGTAATCCTAAACCAAGAATGTTCAGACATATTGAAGAAGAAGCCGTACAAAATGCTATGGGATTTAACAATGATGGTATGGCCAAGGTTGAGCGTCGTCTAAAAACACGCTTTCCTTTTTCAACACCCATTGGTGTAAACATTGGTAAAAACAAGACTACTGATGAAAAAGATGCTATTTCAGACTACACAACGCTTATTAAAGAGTTTAAAGACCTTTGTGACTATCTTGTTATCAACATCTCATCTCCAAATACACCAGGTCTTAGAGACTTGCAGAATGAAGAGTTTATTTCTGCTCTATTTGGTGAGGCCAAAAAGCTGACTGACAAGCCAATCATGTTAAAGATAGCTCCTGATATGAGTCCTGAACAAGCCGTAGAACTTTCAAAGATGGCAGTACAAGCAGGTGCTGCAGGTATCATTGCGACTAACACAAGTATTGACTACTCTTTAGTTTCTAACCCTAAAGACATCGGCGGTATCTCAGGTGCGGTTATCAAAGAAAAAAGCTTTATTATCTTTGAGGCAGTGGCCAAAGAACTTTTTGGAAAATGCATCTTGATATCTGTTGGTGGAATTGACTCTGCTGAAGAAGCATACAAGCGTATTAAAGCAGGTGCTTCTTTAGTTCAGGTCTATTCAGCAATCGTTTTTCATGGTCCAACACTTATTCGTGACATCAACCTTGGCTTGATCGAACTTCTTGCTGCTGATGGATATAGCAATATCACTGAAGCAATAGGGGCAGATAGAAAAAATGCTTAAGTTACTAAGTGCATTAATTATTACAACAGGAGTACTGATGTCAGCATCTTTACCAGCGTATCAGACACAGACCTTAGAAAACGGTCTTCAAATTGTTGTTATCCCTATGGAAAACAACACAAGCGTTATCTCAACAGACATCTTTTATAAGGTCGGTTCTCGTAACGAGGTTATGGGAAAAAGTGGAATTGCACATATGCTTGAGCATATGAACTTTAAATCTACTGACAACCTTAAAGCAGGCGAGTTTGATGAAGTAGTTAAGGGTATGGGTGGACTTAGCAATGCCTCTACTGGTTTTGACTATACACATTACTACATTAAGTCATCTACAAAAAACTTGGATAAATCATTGAACCTTTTTGGTGAGTTGATGGAGTCTTTAAAGCTTCAAGACGATGAGTTTCAACCTGAGCGTAATGTTGTAGCAGAAGAGCGTAGATGGAGAACTGACAACTCACCACTTGGATATATGTACTTTAGACTTTTCAACAATGCTTATCTCTACCATCCTTACCACTGGACACCAATTGGTTTTATGGGAGATATCCAGAATTGGACCTTAGGTGATATCCAAGGTTTTCATGAGACTTTTTATCAGCCTAAAAATGCCATTATCATCGTAACAGGTGATGTAAATCCGGAAGATGTCTTTGCTCAGACAAAAAAACGTTTTGAAAAGATCACAAACAAAAAAGATATTCCAAAAGTACATCAGGTTGAGCCAAAACAAGATGGTGCTAAACGTTTAGTTGTATACAAAGAGAGCGAAGTAGAGATGCTTGCTATCACGTATCATATCCCTAACTTTCAGCATAAAGACCAACCTGCTCTGTCAGCTATCTCAGAGATGCTAAGTTCAGGTAAGAGTTCTAGACTGTATCAAAGCCTTGTAAGTGAAAAACGTCTGGCGAATCAAATCTATGCTTATAATATGGAAAATATAGATCCGGGTCTGTTTATCTTCATGGCTGTATGTAACCCTGGAGTTAAAGCTGAAGATGTTGAAAAAGAGATCTTAGAAGAGATTAAAAAACTTAAAGATTCACCCGTTGAGACAACGGAACTTAATAAGGTTAAGATTGGAACCAAAGCAGACTTTATCTACTCTTTAGAGTCTTCTTCATCAGTAGCTGACCTTTTTGGTAGTTTCTTAGCACGTGGGGATTTAGAGCCACTTATGCATTATGAAGACAATATTAATGCTTTAACACCACAAGAAGTTCAGACGGCTGCACTTAAATATTTTAATGAAACACAATCTACAACAGTAATTTTACGTAAAGAAGAAGGAAGCAAATAATGACTAAAGTAACCGGAGCAACAACGGCTCTTATCACTCCTTTTAAAAATGGTACCTTAGATGAGCAGTCTTATGCAGATCTTATTAAACGTCAAATTGCCAATGGCATGGACGCAGTTTGTCCCGTAGGTACAACAGGTGAAAGTGCTACACTGACTCATGATGAACATAAGCGTTGTATTGAGATCGCTGTTGAAGTATGTAAGGGAACAGCTACTAAGGTTCTAGCAGGTTCAGGCTCTAACGCTACCTTTGAAGCAGTTGACCTGGCAATACATGCTCAAAAATCTGGTGTGGATGCTATCTTTTCTGTAAGCCCTTACTACAACAAGCCTTCACAAGAAGGTTTATACCAGCACTACAAGGCTATTGCACAGGCCGTGCCTGACTTAGGTATGATGCTTTATAATGTACCAGGACGTACTATGGTTGACATCTCGGCTGATACGACTATCCGTCTTTTTGATGATTTTGAGAATATTTATGGGATTAAAGAAGCAACTGGTTCCTTAGAAAGAACCGTTGAGCTTCTTTCTCGTCGTCCTGAGCTAGCTGTACTTTCTGGTGATGATGCAATTGATTATCCGATTTTAGCTAATGGAGGAGCCGGTTCGACTTCTGTAACGTCAAACCTTCTTCCAGACTTAAAGTCTCAAATGGTCCATTATGCACTTGAAGGTGACTACAAAGCATCAAAGGCACTTAATGACAAGCTTTACCCTATTAACAAAGTGATGTTTTGTGAAGCGAATCCAATACCTGTTAAGGCAGCTATGTATATCGCTGGTTTAATCGACACACTAGAGTACAGACTGCCTCTTCTTGCTCCAAGTGTGGAAAACATGAAAAAGATAGAAGAAGTAATGAAACAATATGAGATTAAAGGACTGTAATGCAAGGTAAGACTCTTTTTATTAGTGGTGGAACGCGTGGAATTGGAAAGGCTATCGTTTATGCCTTTGCACAAAAAGGTTGTGATGTAGCATTTACTTACGCATCTTCTGCAGATACTGCCAATGAGATTATTGCAGATGTTGAAAAGCAGTTTGGGGTAAAATGTAGAGCTTATAAACTTGATATTATGGAACCACTTACTTACAAAGATGTGTTTAAAGAATTTGATGAAGATTTCTCTACTTTAGACTTCTTCATATCAAATGCTATCATCTCCGGACGCGCCGTTGTAGGTGGGTTTGCACCATTTATGAGACTGAAGCCAAAGGGTCTTACAAACATCTATACAGCAACTGTTTCTGCCTTTGTTGTAGGTGCTCAAGAAGCTACAAAACGTATTGAAGCAACAGGAAATGGTGGTTCAATCATCTCTATGAGCTCAACAGGCAACCTTGTTTATACACCAAACTATGCAGGTCACGGTACGAACAAGGCAGCCGTAGAGACTATGGTTAAATACGCAGCAGCTGAACTTGGTGAGAAGAACATCCGTGTTAATGCTGTTTCTGGTGGTCCAATTGATACGGATGCACTTAAAGCCTTCCCTAACTATGAAGAGGTTAAGGGGGAAGTGGTTAGACGTTCTCCACTTTCACGTATGGGTGAAGCGACAGACCTTACCGGTGCTTGTCTTTTCTTATGTGGAGATGAGTCTTCTTGGATGACAGGTCAAACTATCGTTGTAGACGGTGGTACTACCTTTCAATAAAAGCCTTAAGGCTTTTATTGCTCTAAGACCTACCTTTTATAAAGCTGTTAAGCAACAATTTTATAAACAGTAATTTAATATATAAAGTTTAAACATGTCAAACCCTAAAAACCAAGTTCTAAATATCCCTAATATCCTGGCCTTCATTCGTATACTTATGGCCCCTGTCATGTTCTGGGTTATTCTTACACCAGAATACTTTACTGATCAAGATATACATATTACATGGGTCTACTATCTTGCTGCCCTACTCTTTGTACTAGCTAGTACAACAGACTTCTTTGATGGCTATATTGCAAGAATGCTAGATCAGACAACACTGCTTGGTAAGATACTTGACCCTCTAGCAGACAAGATGCTTACTATTGGTGCTTTTTTGGCGCTTATGATGACAGGTGACGCAAGTGCCTGGGCTATTTATATCATTATTGTACGTGAACTTTTTATAACAGGTCTTAGAACAGTAGCCGTTGCTGAAGGTATAGATGTAGCTGCTTCATTTGCAGGCAAGGTAAAGACTGTCACTCAGATGATAGCTATTGGTTTTTTAATCATGCATTGGTCATTAGAATCATATGTGGGTTTTGCAGTAGATGACGCTCTACTTTGGTTTGCAGTCATATTGACAGTGTACTCTGGTGCAGAATATCTCATAGGCTTTTCTAAAGCCTTTAAAGGTAAGTAATGGGTTGGTTTGTCTCACTTTTAGTACTTTCAGTACTTATCTTTTTTCATGAGTTGGGTCATTATATGGCTGCACGTATGATGGGTGTATATGTAAAAGTCTTTAGTATTGGTTTTGGTAAGACTATCTACTCTTTCAACTGGATAAACACTGAGTGGAAGATCTCGATGATCCCTCTTGGTGGATATGTTCAGATGAAAGGTCAAGAGGATATGGATCCGACTGCTGTGAGCGAGGATGAGGATTCTTATAATGTTAAGAAACCTTGGCAAAGAATCTTCATTCTTCTCGCAGGCCCTTTCGCTAATTTCGTTATCGCCTTTTTCTTGTTTTGGGCTATTGGACTTGGTGGGCCAAAGGTACTTCTTCCCGTTGTCGGTGAAGTAGTTAAAGACTCCCCTGCTTATCTTGCAGGACTTGAGACAAATGACACAATCACGAATATCAATGGCTTGGATATTGGTACATGGGCAGACATGGCGGAGGCTATCTCAAGCTCACAAGCTGCCATAAACATCGTTGTTGAACGTGGACAGTTTATTCAAAACTTTACCATAACACCTCAGATGCGTGAAGCAAAAAACGACTTTAATGAGACTGTTCAAAGACGTATGATTGGTATTGGCGCTGCTGGCGCAACAAAAAAACTTGAAGTAGAAAACTCATTTTCATATGCCCTTGATCAGACCCTTTGGGCTTCAGGAATCATCTTTGGCGGTGTTAAGCGTCTTATCACAGGTGATGTGCCTGTGAAGGAGCTTGGTGGTGTTATAAGTATTGTCAAAATTACAGCAGATGCAAGTGAACAAGGTTGGATGGCTGTATTTTTCTTTGCAGCGCTTATCTCTGTAAACCTTGGCATATTAAACCTTTTTCCTATCCCTGCCCTTGATGGTGGACATATCATGTTTAACCTGTATGAGATGATATTTAAGCGACCTCCAACAGAAAATGCTTTAATGCGTTTTACGCTTATAGGATGGGCAATGCTTTTTGGCCTTATGTTTTTAGGTATATATAATGATATTAATAGATTGGTAGGATAATGAACGAAATAGATTATAAAATACATATTGATAAAGTGATCCAGAGAATTGAAGATGCACGTATCTCCGTCAGCGAGCATCATATCGTTAAGATTATTGCTGTTAGTAAATATTCGACTGAAGAGGCTATTAAACACCTTTACAAGATTGGTCAGCGTGCCTTTGGAGAGAACAAGGTACAAGACTTAAAGACGAAGTCTCTTAACCTTGATGAGCTCCCTTTGGAGTGGCACTTTATAGGTAATCTTCAAAAAAATAAGATCAACCAACTTATTGATGCTAACCCTTTTCTTTTTCAAGGCTTAGACTCTTTGCAATTAGCGCAAGCGTTACAGCAACGATTAGAAGTCAAAGACGTTGAGATGGAGTGTTTACTTCAAGTCAATTCTGCCAATGAAGAATCAAAGTCAGGTGTATCAACTGAGCAAGCCTCTGACCTATATGCTCAGATTCAAGAGACCTGTCCCAATATAGAACTGCGTGGTTTAATGAGCATAGGTGCTCATAGTGAAGATGTCAAAACCATTCAAAAGAGCTTTGAAGACACCCATAAGATTTACGAGAGTTTAAAAGATGCAGATATCTGTTCTATGGGAATGAGTGGGGATTTTGAGCTTGCCATTAAATGTGGTTCCAACATGGTTAGACTTGGGTCCATAATGTTTCCAAAATAGATACGGCATCGGAGCAAAGCCCCGATACCTGCGTTAACACTGGGTTCTGCTCAGCGCGGAGCTCTCGCGCTTGACGCTCTTAAGGTTTTAGTTAGACGAACACTTTTTCCTAATGAGTTACACTACTTCCTAACACATTTTTTATTTCAGAACTTAAATTTGAGCAAGCAAAGCCTTTTAAGCTATGTTATTTACTGAGTTACTTGCCATTGGGTCTTGTAGTAGTATCTCGGCCTTTGCCTCACCTATATAGTGTCCTTGAGAAAAGTCTATCCCTAACTCACATACTTTTTCATGAACAGCCTGTGTATCAACAAACTCAGCTACGGTCTGTGCACCAATGCGGTTTGCAAAGGAGACGATGTTTTGCACAATCATCTGATGCGATAGATTTGTATCAATATTTTTTATAAATGAACTATCAATCTTAATCGTTTTTGCCTCTAAACGAAGAAGTCTAGAGAAAACAGACTGTTCAACACCAAAGTCATCAATGGTAATGTTAAAACCTTTTGAACGTAAACGCTGTATCTGACGTAAGGTCTCATCTGTTCCATTAATTGTAATGCTCTCTACAACTTCAAGATAAACACGCTCTGGCGCAATATGGTAATAATCACATTTATACTGTAAAAACTCTTCTAAGTAGTTCTCATGAAAATCTTGTGCACTTATATTGACTGAAAATGCATAAGAGTTATTTTGAAAATATTTAAAGGCCTTATCAATCATAACACGTGAAATCTTGGTAGTCAATCCGGCCAAATATGCTGGATGAATAAAGTTATTCGCAGTTAGAACCTGTCCGTCCTTATCTAAAATACGACAAAGCGCTTCATACTTCTCTATAATGCCTGTCTCATTGTTGTGTATAGGCTGATAATACGACATAATCCTGTCATTTTTCAGTGCATCTTTTACAGTTTGTATCCAATAGAGTGTATCTCTTTGACGTTTGACATAATCCGAATTATTTTTAAAGACCACCATTTGAGAGCGGCCTTTCTCTTTTGCTTCTTGTGAGGCTATTTTAGCATGTACAAAGAGTTTATTATGTACGCCCCTGTCCATACCCATAGAAAAGCTGATATCAAACTCAACTTCACCTACAACAACAGGTGCTTGTTGGAACATCGCTAAGATCTGTTGTGACAAAAGCAACTCTTGATTAGGGGTAGGTGTCTGCATCAAGATAACAAATTCATCGGCTGAGATCCTAAACAGTTCTGTATTACTAGGAAGAAAACGATGAATACGACTTGAGGTCTCTTTTAAGACCTTATTCCCATATCCCATCCCATATAAGGTATTGATGCTCTCAAAATGGTCAATATCAATAAACAGAAGCGCCTTATCACCCTCTTTTTCAATCTCATCTTTTAGGGCATATTTGTTTTTTAAACCTGTTAAGTCATCAATATTACGAAAGGCTAAAAGCTTAGCCTCACTCTCTTTCAAACGTGCTTGCAGTTCTCTTTCCGTACCAAGAAGACGTCCTAAACGTTTTTTCTCATAAGCCAAGGCTTCGTGAAGCTTTTTCTCATTCTCTTCATAATGTGTTTGAAGTTGCTGTTTTTGCTGTTTTATTTGCGCTGAGGCTTCAACCTGCTGTGCTTTTTGTGCATTAGTATATAAAACTGAACATGACTTATACATACTTTCTAAAAGGGCTTGCATATTGACAGGTTTCGGTACAAAACCATGTATGTTAACATTACTCCATGTCAACACAGTTTTCAGGTCTTGGTCTTTAGAGATAACAATAACGTGCTGAGAAGGTGATATTTTTCTGATCTGATCAATCATCTGCAGTGCAGGATAATTGTTTAAGGCTGTTTCAGTGATTATAAGATCATGTTGATTGATCTTATAATGATTAAGCCCGTCATATCCATCTGCAGCGTCATCAACCTGTGCGAAAACTCTAGAAAAAGTTTTAACAAGCGATTGACGCACTGCATCATCAGAGTCTATACAAAGAAGTTTAAGTTTTTTAGTAAATGGTAATAAGTCTTGTAGTTCAATCATTTTACACCTCATTTAACACAATTCGTTAATTGTGACATTCTCTTACTCTATACAAACTTTAGCATAAGTAAATAAATATAAGGTAAACATATTTAAGTAACAATGTTACTTTTAGTATCACAAAAACGTGTTATTTATAAGCTAAATGCTTGCTTCAGGGGCTCCTATATAGAAGCCTTGAGAATAGTTTATTCCCATTTTCTTGACTACCTCATGCAGCTCTTTTGAGTCCACATATTCAGCTACTGTATGAGCCCCTATTTTTTTAGAGAAATCAACAATATTTTCGACTATTATTTTTGCATTATTATCATCAAGCAGGTGTTGAATAAAATGCCCGTCAATTTTTAAGACTTCAGCTTGTATCTGCATCATTCTAGAAAAGTTAGAGCTATCAATTCCAAAGTCGTCGATAGAGATATTACAGCCCAACTCTTGTAAGGCGCGTATCTGAGAAAGACATCCTTTTGCGGAGTCTGTACTTATGTTTTCAAGTATTTCTATATATATTCTGTTGCTATCAATACCGTAATAGTCGCACTTGTAAGAGATATACTCAACCAGGTAATCTGCTAAGAAATCTTCTCGTGTTATATTGATAGAAAAACTATGGTCATTGTCTTTAAAGTATTTAAAACTTTTATCAATCACAACACGTGTGATATCACACATACGACCAGCAATCACTGCAGCAGGTATAAACTCATGTGGCTGAAAGAGTGTCTCACCTCCATCATCAATACGGCACAAGACCTCATACTTATTTATCTTATTGTCAACGTTGTTCATAATAGGTTGAAAATGCACTTTTATACGGTCTTCACTGAGCGCTTCTTGAATAACTCTTACCCATTTAATATGCTCATGTTGTTCTTTTATAAAACTCGAATCTTCTTCATAAAAAGCGATGCGACTCCCCTCTTGTGCTTCAGAAAGAGCAATATCTGCTTTTTGTATCAGATCCTTGCCCGTTGAAATTCCTATACTCGTATTAATTTTAATTAAAAATCCTTCTACTTCTATAGGCGTATGTTCAAAAAAAGACTTGATCTGCATTGAGAGTATTTTCTCTTGAGAAGGAGAAGGGTTATTTAAAAGTATAGAGAACTCATCTTCATTACTTCTATATAGCGTAGCATTTACAGGGAGGTTTATTTTTATACCGTTACCAAACTCAACTAGGACCTTGTTGGTGATCTCTATTCCATAATAGATCTGAAAGGCTTTAAAACTATGAAGACAGACCTTTAATAAGGCATTATCATGTTTGTATGCTATCTCTTCTTCTAAGGCATAATTATTCTGGCATTGTGTTAACTTATCCGTGTAATAGGTCTTATCAAATATCTCTTGCATATTGATATATGAAGCAACCTTATAGAGGCTTCTCTCACACTGGTTTGCATCCATTGGATTTAAAAGGATCTCATCCGCCCCCGCCACCAAAGCATCTTTAATACTTTCTGGGTCTTTACAACAGGCTATAACATATCTTTCAGGTATAAACTGCTTTATGCTTTGCAGTACTTCCATACTCTCACTGTGTAACATGTCTAAGACAAGTACATCATAGTTTTTATGATGCAACATAGATGATATAGTCATCCCTGAGGTATATATCTTAATCTCATCTACAAAACTATCTAATATATTTTCATGTGTTGGTCTTTGTAGGTAAAGCATTCTAATTTTTGAGTAGTTGCTTGTATTTGCCTGCATAATTCTCCCCCGAGTCAGAATAAGTATAGAAAACTTATTGCGCAGTAATTTATGATAGCTTTACTTAAGAAAGCGTTATTCATATCCATTTCTAAATAATAGGTAAAAAAAACTAATAAAAAGGAAACAAGAACTGCATAACCAGGGGTTTTTAACGGGTATACACAAAATATATTATAGACAAATACACCTATAATATTTAAGACTATAAAACAACAAATTTCATGAAAAGAAAGAAGCATAACCCTTATAGTGTCAAGACCATTAATACTTATAGATTTTAAGTGAGGGTAAAACAGCCTTCATCTCTTCAAGGTTGGGACATTGCAAGGGGTTATTAGATAAGTCAAGATAGACTAGTATATTAAAACGGCTCAAGTCAGGAAGAAAAGTGATTTGATTTCCGTCTAAGACTAACTTTTTAAGTCTAGGCTGGCTGTTGATCTTGCTGATATCCTTAATATGGTTATTTGCCAAAAAGATAAAACGCAGTTTTGGCATAGCTTCAAGTACTGAAATATCCTCAATGCAATTATTGGTAAGGGCTAGTTTATGAAGATTTTTCATCTTAGCTAAAAGACTAATATCAGAAAGCTTATTATTAGAAAGAGCCAATGCTCCTATCCAAGGTACTTCCAGTATTTCTTCAGGTATTTCTTCAAGCCCTAGGCCTCTTAAGTCAAGATAGTTTAATTCTTCAGATTTTGTCGCTTCTACACGACGCCGTACTTCTTCCATCATCTTATCTCCTTCATTTCTAAGCATTTATCAAAATGTGCCTTATCTTTAGGGTTTAAAAAGGGCTTTTCATCTTGAACACAATCAAGGTCTTGTACCGCTTCAAGTAAAGACAAGTTTTTATAAGCCTGTGTAAAAAGCTCTTTATACTCACTCACACGCTTATACTCTATCCAAGAGCCTGATGTATAAGCCGGTGCCTTACTTTCAACAAACTTCGTTTGTAAATCATAAGCAAGTGTCTCTTGCCACGGCTCAACCTCACTAGCACAGCTGTTAAAACCATAAAGGTATCTAACAAAGTGTGCAAGGGTATAAAACTCATTAACATAGGCTTTTAGCTCTGTCATACTGTTTTGCTTGATCAAGGCCCGTATCTTAACCCTAAAGGCCTTTTTATAAAGACTTAGATCTTCACAACGAACAGACAGTACCTTATAATCAACCTTGCAGGCATCTATATCGATACCATCTTCTTGAAGATATAAATACATTTCAGGTTGAGCAGGACCAGGTTTCATCTTTTAGTTCTTTACTTTAAACTTAGTCATCAAAATCTAAATCATCCCAAAACTCATCATACGAAAGGTTTGTCTCTTTTTTATGTTCCGCTAATTCATCTTCAAGCTGCTTCTCACGCTCCACCTTTAAATAAAGGTCCAAGGCCTCATCAATCACCCTATCAGGGGACTTCTTCAACAATTCTGCCAAAACTTCAATCTTTTCAACTATCTTCGCATCTAATTGCATGATCCCTCAATATATTAATATGAGCGAATTTTAGCATATTAGAATGCTCTTGTCTGAGACTTTAGCTTAATACTTCCAAAGTATTTTATTTTTGCCCTTATGTACTGAAACAAAGGAATCAAGTTTTTCTTCTTCTAATGCAGATATTGCACTTAGAAAGTCATCAAAGATATGTTCTTGAGGGATAAGACTAGGGATAAGCTGAATATTTTTTAGCATATCTAAGGGCTGCTTTTGAATACCTGCAATAATGACGGTCATCTTTTTTTTATGTAGTTCTAAAATAGCATCTTCTATTGCGTACATACCGCTTTGATCAATCGTGGGAACATTACACATTCTAAAAACAACAACGCTTACATCGGGTAATGTTTTCATCATTTTTTTAAAATGCGCGGTAAAACCAAAAAATATCGGGCCATCAAAGTGCTGTATATATATCTGATGCTTCATCGTCTCAGATATCTTTTTTTCATCTTCTTGTGAGAAATTACTTTCAAAATCATTTAATGAAGCACTAACGGCTTTAGACTCAGAAAAGTCTCCCATCTGTTTCATAAATAACATTGCTGCCATAACCAAACCTAACGCAACCGCTTGTAGCAGGTCTACAAATACCGTTAAGACTAATACAATCACCATTACAACCGCGTCAGCACGAGGAACTCTCAATAAATGTTTAATACCCTTATAGTCTATGATACCTATTCCGACGGTAATTAAAATACCTGCCAAAACAGGAAGCGGAATCATCTTTGCATAATCACCGGCACCTAATAACACCACCAAAAGTATCAAGCCATGCACAACACCTGATAAGTTGTCCCTACCCCCGGCATTGATATTGACTACTGTACGCATCGTTGCACCTGCTCCTGGAAGTCCACCTATCATACCCGCTATCATATTGCCAATACCCTGTCCCATAAGTTCCTTGTTTGAGTCATGTTGGGTTTTGGTCATATTGTCCGCAACTACGGAAGTCAGCAATGAGTCAATAGCTCCCAATGAAGCAAGTGTCAATGCAGGAATAATCATGACCATAGGATGTTGCCAATCAACAAAGTACATAGTGCCAAAGTGAATATCAGGCAAGCCCTTGGGAATATTTCCAATAACAGAAACATTCAAACCCATAAAGACCGAAATAAAGGTTAAGCCTAAAAGTGCGACCAGGGCAGAAGGCACTTTTTTACTCACCTTGGGAAACAGATAAATAATTAAAATCGTAACAAGGGTTAGGCCAATTGCTTGATAGTTAATACTGTTTATAGCCTTTGGAAGCTCTATAAAAACATCAATAATTGTTGCAGGAGAAGCAAGCCCTAAAAATGGAAATATTTGCATAAAGATAATAATCAATCCAATACCACTCATAAAACCTGAGATTACAGGATATGGCATATAACGAATATATTGACCTATGCCAGAAATCCCCATAATAACTTGGAAAATCCCTGCTAATACAAAGGTGGCTACTATCGTCCCTAAAGCCGCATCTAAAGAACCATACAGAGCCACCTCTCCGGCTACAACAGCCGAAGCGACCACTGCCATTGGACCTGTAGGCCCACTTATTTGTGTACTCGTCCCCCCAAATAACGCTGCAAATATTCCTAAAGCAATAGCACCATATAAACCTGCGATAGCGCCCATTCCGGACTGTACCCCAAATGCCAACGCCAAAGGAAGCGCTACTACAGCGGCCGTAAGGCCTCCAAAGATATCGCCTGATATATTCTCTTTACTTATCATAACCAGCCTTGTATAGTTTGTATACTTATTTGAAAGATTTATTATTGAATTATAATATCATAAATACCAAGAGATGTGCGAGTTTTAAGTTACTTCGATTTCAGGCTTGAGGGGATTAAGTGGTTTGTGTTATTCTTGGCTGACCGTTTTATAAAGTTTAAATGGATACTAACAAGTTAATAAGCTAGAGTAGTGTCTATAACTAGGGTAAAGACCCTAAGTGTATTATAGAATTCTAAGCTACTCTACTTGGATGTTCTGCAACAACTTTACGAACATCTTCTTCCGCGTCTTCGCTCAATCTATCCAATATCTCTGCTGATACCATTGGATTTTTTGCAACGGCTGCTCGAACGTTTATATCTTCATCTTTACTCAATTTATCTAATACGGAAATTGTTGTATTTGGATTTACTGCAACAGATATTCGAACAAATTCATCTCTATCGCTGCTCAATTTTTCCAATATCTCAACGGGTGTATTTACATTTCCAGCTACCCAAGATATGACTTGTCTATCGTCACTTAAGGCAACCAAAGTCTCAACTGGTGTGCTTGGATGTTCTGCGACAAACTCTCGAACAAATTCACTCTCATCTTTACTCATCTTAACCAATGTCTCAGAAGATGTGTTCATATGTGCAGCAACTCGCACTCGAACAAATTGGTCCTCATTTTCACTTATTTTATCGAGAACTTCTGCAGATGTATTTTTATCTAGTGCTAACGCTAATGCTTCTTGATCTGTCATATTTATTACCTTTATAGTTATTAATTCATTCTACTAATTAATCAATTGCGAATTGTAGCTTTTAATCTCTTAAATATTGAAGCATCCCTACTAATAGTCGAAAATTTTTAAAAAGATGAAAGTAGAGAATGAGGCTAAGCACTCTATACTCGAATTACGTGTGTTGAATCCCTAAAAATTATGTCAACCAGGCGTGAATTTTAATTTAAAAAAAGTATTCCTAGACATACTAATCTCTTTTTATGCTATAAAAGTATAGAATTACGTGACAAAAACCGATCTATGGTTAAGACACACCAAAAACAAGAGTAATATATGTATGAAAAAGAACGTTTGAGTATTAAGACTAAACTCGATAAAGAGCTTATAAAAGCAAATACCCTCATAGAAGAGTTAAGTTCTATCACTGACGTGGTCTCACCTGAGTCTACGCTAGGTGACATAATCACTTTTGACCCTTTAAATAAAGAAGAAGTTTCTCAAAGACAACTCAAACTTACTTACCGCAACAAGAGAAAACTCCTAAACATGCTAGATCATCTGGACGATATCAGTTTGTTTTTATGTAACTCTTGTGGAAAAGAGATTACTATAGAACGCCTGCTTATGATGCCTAAAGCAGGACTTTGTTCGGATTGTGTAGATCCTTCTTAAGCACACAACTCTTTTATAGAAAATATTTTAGCAAGTGCTCATATCTTTGGTTAAACTCCCCCTGTTTTAACAATTCAACAAGATCTAAATCTTTCCAAACACCTTCATAATGACTCCATCAAATATCAGGTAAATAAAACATTAAAATAAATGTAGTTTGTAAAATTAAAAGAGTGATGTAATTGTAAGACGACGAGATGACAAGGAAGTGTAAATAGGCATGGGACGAGTAAAGCAACGCAACAAGTGCGTCGCTATTTGAGTTTTAGACTTATACAGGTTTAACTGTTACGCCATACTTTTCTTCCGCTGTAGTACGCTCTTCAAGAGCATAGTTAGCGATTTCGTTGAAGTTAAGGTATTTGTATACTTTATCTTCTTTACCAGCAAGCTTAGCAGGAACAAGGTCCATGTATTCTTGAACTGTTGGGATTTTACCTAACTTAGCACATAATGCTGCAAGCTCAGCAGAACCAAGATAAACTTGAGTTCCTTTACCTAGACGGTTATCAAAGTTACGAGTAGACGTAGAGAATACTGTTGAACCTTGACGAGCTGATGCTTGGTTACCCATACATAAAGAACAACCAGGAATTTCTGTTTGTGCTTTAATGTCTTTATAAACATCATAGTAACCTTCGTTAATTAGTTGTTGCTCATCCATACGGGTTGGTGGAACTACCCAGAATTTCTCAACATTAACTTCACCTTCTCCACGCATAACTTCACCAGCTGCACGGTAGTGACCGATATTAGTCATACAAGAGCCTAAGAATACTTCATCAAGAGGAGTTCCAGCAACTTCAGAAAGAAGTTTAACGTTATCTGGATCATTAGGACATGCTAAGATTGGCTCAGTAATTGTGTTAAGGTCGATGTCGATAACTGCAGCGTACTCAGCATCAGCATCTGGTTTCATAAGTGTAGGATTAGCTAACCAATCTTCCATCTTACCAATACGACGCTCTAAAGTAGTCGCATCAGAGTAACCATCTTTAACCATAGCTTTTAATAAAGTTACATTTGATTTGATGTATTCGATTACTGGTTCATTGTTTAATAAAACAGTACAAGCAGCAGCAGAACGCTCAGCAGACGCATCAGATAATTCAAATGCTTGCTCAGCTTTAAGATCAGGAAGACCTTCGATTTCTAAGATACGTCCAGCAAATACATTGATTTTTCCAGCTTTTGGTACTGTTAAATGACCTTGTTGGATAGCAACATAAGGGATAGCATTTACAAGATCACGTAATGTGATACCCGGTTGCATCTCACCTTTGAAACGTACAAGTACAGACTCAGGCATAGTTAATGGCATAGCACCAGTAACCGCAGCAAATGCAACAGCACCAGAACCAGCAGGGAAAGAGATACCTAATGGGAAACGAGTATGTGAATCTGCACCAGTACCAACAGTATCTGGAAGAACCATACGATTTAACCATGAGTGGATAACACCATCACCAGTACGTAAAGCTACACCTGAACGGTTAGAGATAAAGTCTGGTAGGTTTTTGTGCATTTCAACATCAGATGGCTTTGGATATGCCGCTGTATGACAGAAAGTTTGAAGTACTAGGTCTGCATTGAAACCAAGTGCTGCAAGTTCTTTGATCTCATCACGAGTCATTGGACCCGTTGTATCTTGAGAACCAACAGTATTCATTTCTGGCTCACAGTACATACCTGGACGAACACCAGCAAGACCAGAAGCTTTTCCAACCATTTTTTGAGCAAGAGTATAACCCTTACCTGTATCAGCAGGCTGCTCAGCAGTTAAGAATACATCAGATGTAGCAAGACCAAGAACTGCACGAGCTTTAGAAGTAAGACCACGTCCAACGATCAATGGAACACGTCCACCGGCTTGTACTTCATCAGTAAGTGTATTAGGGTTTAGTTTGAAAGTAGCAATACATTTACCATCTTTGTGTGCTTCACCTTTGTAAGGGAAAAGAGTAACAACATCACCTGTTTCCATACCAGAAACATCAAGTTCTAATGGAAGAGCACCTGAATCTTCACATGTTGCAAAGAAAATAGGAGCGATAGTATTACCAAGAACAACACCGCCAGTGCGCTTGTTTGGAACACCTGGAATATCTACACCCATATGCCATTGAACAGAGTTAACACCTGACTTACGTGAAGAACCAGTACCAACAACATCACCAACGTATGCAACTGGGTGACCTTTTTTCTTAAGCTCAGCTAATGTTTCTAATGGGTTTTCCATACGGTTCATTAGTAATGAGTTACCGTGTAATGGAATATCAGAACGTGTAAACGCTTCAGATGCAGGAGAAAGGTCATCTGTATTTGTTTCACCAGGTACTTTGTAAACAGTAACTGTAATTTCTTCAGCGATTGCTGGCTTAGAAGTAAACCACTCAGCATTTGCCCATGAAGTCATTACTTTAGTTGCCGCTGCATTACCATCTTTGTGAAGTTTTTCAACATCATTGAATGCATCATAAACTAGAAGAGTTTTACTTAAAGCTTCTACAGCTGCATCTACAACACCAGTATTTGATGAAGCTAGAGCATGAACCATAGGAAGAACATTAAATCCACCAAGCATCATACCAAGCATCTCAACTGCTCTAACAGCAGAGATAGCATCAATAGAAATGTTCTCAGATGCGATTTCATTTAAGAAAGCTGCCTTAACTTGTGCTGCATCGTCAACACCAGGTGCTACACGATTTGTAAGTAAGTCAAGTAACTCATCTGTACAGTTTGATTTGATTAATTCAATTAAATCAGCTGTTTGAGTAGCTGACAGTGCCAATGGTGGTACACCCAGTGCTTCACGCTCAGCAACGTGTGCTTTATATTCTTCTAAAAAAGCCATAATAACTCCTGTTTAATAATTTGTGTGATTATAACGAAGATAATATTCTTTGAAGATAAAGTGTTACGATAGTAAACAGTATGTTTTTTCAATTGTGTATTTTTGTAACATTTAAAAGCTATGCTTTTCATGTTTATTTATGAAAGTTATTTTCTTCTTTGTAAAACATCAGAAGCAATGTTTTGGGCCTCACCTTTTAAGTTCCCTGCAACCCACTGAAGATAAGGTGTAGGCAACTCTTCCCAAAGCTCGCCCTTGTGCTTTCCAAACATAATAGTCTCTTTGCGTTTCTTAACAGGCACCTTGGCACTTTTTCTTGATTCCAGTTCTGCTATTGCGACCTGCCTATCATCTGAATTAAGGTTTTTAGTAAGCCAAAGAAGATAATCGTCTTCTAGGTCTGTCCATTTTTGACCCTTGAATTTTCCAAAGTTGATGGTAGCTATATTTGAGATCTTCTGTTTACGTGGTTCACCTTCAGAAATAAACACCTCCATACCCTTTAAATGAAAAAGTTCTTGAAGGTGATGAAGTTCTATACGTTTAGGAATAGTAAAAGACTCTTTTTCATAATCTAAAGAGCCACTTCGCGAAGAAGCAAAGTCTTCTAGTTGCTGAAGGGTTTGTACGGAAAGCTCATTAATATTTTCTATCTTGCAAACAAAGTATTTCGAGTACTGTATATAGGTGAGTTTTATCACTTCTGTTTTATCTGAATAAACTTGTTTGTTCTAGGGTCCATGACATAAAGTAAGGTAGGATGGACTTCATCACCTTTTAGTACCTTATAAATCTTACCTTTTAATTCAAATATCTTTTCTAGTTCTGTTTCATCTATGATGATAGGTTTTTCACAGCCTGCATGTACATGTTTATGTTTATGCTCAATTGCTTTTTCTGCATATAGTGACAGAGCCATTAGGCTTAATAAAATTAATGTTTTCATACGAGTGTTAAGATCTCCCTGTTTCCTTTAGCGTTAGGTGCAGATAAAACACCTTGGTTTTCTAACTGCTCAATAATACGCGCTGAACGATTATAACCTATTTGAAGACGTCTTTGAAGATACGAGATGGAAGTTTTCTTATCGGAAAGAACTATACCTCTGGCTTCTGAAAAAAGTTCATCCAGTTCTTCTTCTATACCGTCTCTATTTGGAGCATCCGAAGAGAGACCACCCTCTTCTAATAAAAAGCGTTTATCATATACCGCTTCTCTTTGCGACTTCAAGAACTCAACAATCTCTTCAATCTCTGTTTCAGAAGACCATGGTGCATGAAGACGAACCACACCCGACATACCTGGAGGTGTAAAAAGCATATCACCGCGTCCTAGTAAAGATTCTGCGCCCATCTGATCAAGAATGATCTTAGAGTCGATTTTCTGCCCTACTTTGTAAGAGATACGAGAAGGAAGATTTGCCTTGATAAGCCCTGTTACAACATCAACTGATGGTCTTTGTGTAGCAACAATAAGATGAATCCCCGAAGCTCTTGCCATCTGTGCAAGACGTGCAATTGAGTATTCAACATCTTTACCTGAAGTCATCATAAGGTCAGCAAGTTCATCAATGATCACAACAATATAAGGAAATATCTCATTTCCCTCTTTTTTCGCTTTTTCATTATAGTTTTCAATATTCTTCGTTCGTGTCTCTGCCATCAGTGTATAACGGCGTTCCATCTCGGCAACCATGTTATTTAGCGCAACAATCGCCTGTTTTGCCTTGGTAATAACAGGTGTCAAAAGATGTGGGATGTCATTATAAATAGAAAATTCAAGCATCTTCGGATCGATCATAAGCAGCTTAAGGTTATCTGGCGAGTTTTTATATAAAAGTGAAAGTATCATTGAGTTGATACCTACAGACTTACCTGAGCCCGTTGTTCCTGCAATTAAGAGGTGAGGAAGCTTTTTAAGATCGGTAATAAAAGGCTTTCCTACTATATCTTTTCCAAGAACCATGGTTAAAGGAGAAGAAGACTCTTTAAAAAGTTTAGACTCAAATATCTCTCTAAGATAGATAGTCTCAACACTTTTATTGGGTATTTCAATCCCAACAACATCTTTTCCAGGAATAGGCGCTTGAATACGAATAGTCTGAGCACGAAGTGCCATTGCAAGGTCATCTTGAAGATTTAAGATCTTTGAGACCTTGATGTTAGCTGCCGGCTTAAATTCAAATGTAGAAACTACGGGGCCTGCGTAGGTTCTTACAACATCCCCATCAATCTTAAAATGCGCTAGTTTTTCGATAAGGTCTTGAATCTTATCATCAAGCTCTTCTTCATTAATAGCTGTATCATGCTTAACCGGTTTTTGCAAAAAATCTACAGAAGGCAGTTTAAAATCTTTAGGCTTTTCTACCTTGCCTTTTTCAATTTGATCTAAAAGCTGTTTATTCTCTTCTAGCTCATCAACAATAACTGCGTGACTATCTTCTTTTGGCTTTTTACGCTCAGCTTTTACACCTGCGGCCATAGAAATGATTGTATTTTCTTTTACCTTTTCAAGTACAGGCTCTTCTTGAACGACTCTTTTAATCTCTTCTTTTTTAGGTTCATTCTCTGGATAAAGAACAGGAGGTTCAGGTATAAATTCTTCCTCCTGCACTTTTTCAAGTTCAAGTTTTTCTTGCACTTGCGTAGGGGCTGAAGTCTTTTGAGGCTCCTCTTCTTGAAGAACCATATCAAGCGGTTTATCCTGCATCTTAGGAATCTTTGGTAAATACGATGTCAATTCAAGTTTAGCTATCATTTGCGATACTTCATGAAAACTTTTGTCTAAAAGGATCATCGCTGCAAGTGCCGAACTCATCAACCAAAATATCCATACTCCCGCTGCTCCTATATAAGGAGTCAAGAAGTCTACAAAATTACCACCTATACTTCCGCGAAGCTCGCTAATACTAACAAGCCCTTGAAAGATAGTAAGTGTAAAGAACAGAAGTGTTGATGAAAGTACAATTTCAACACGACGAAGTGAAAAACCAGGGTTTTTAAACCACAGAAATAAAGACACCATTAAAGCAAGCGGATACAGATAAGAAAGGTAACCAAATAACGCATGATTAATATGTCCAAAGTTTGCACCCATAGAACCAACAAGTTCTGCACTGGATACATAGGTAGAAAAACAGAAGTAAGAGAGTAAGCCGGCGCCTACGATAAAAAGTATATTACGTAAAATGGAAAAGTCCTTATTTATATTAATTAATGTGATTATAACCTAAGTTGGTAAATTTGCCCAATAACAGGCAAACTTACAGGTAATTTACCAAAGACAGTTGCGTAACTCTAGAAACCGTCGATAGCATAGCCTGATAATTCAATGTCAACTGCTGAAGCTCTAAAGAAGCCTCAGCTACGTCCACGTCAATCGTTTCAGAACGTAAGGTCTTGGTTGTGATAATAAGCAGGTCTGTTCTATCCTCAGTCACTTGCAAGGTCTGAGACTGCACCCCTGCTACTGAGTGCTGAGAAAAGAGATGAGCAGAGAGATCATCTAAGGCTTGAATGCCATTTTGTATCCCGCCATTACGTGGGTCTATTAAGTTTCCATCCGCTCTAGAGCGGCTTAACTCAACCGAACTTATGGCGCTGTTTATCTGAGCAAAAAAGTTTGTCTTAGCATCTGAGATCTCAAGTGTATTGTTTGCATTAAACGTCAAAGTAGAAGCAGTTCCTGCTCCTAAACCTGCTGGGAAACCTGAGCTGTTAGCATCAAAGATAGCCATATTGGCCAAGGTGTCTGTAACCCCATACTGCTCAAATACAATCTGTCCTTGAGCATCTAATGCAACTGCAGATATATTTTCAGAACTTAATACACTTGCATCATATCCTACCGCGGTATTTGGACCAGGGACAGTGCCTGAAAGAGCAATGTTAAGCACATCCATAAACTGTCTGTAACTAACGTCATCTGCAGGTGTTGAAACACGAGGATTAGCTACATTGAATATATCGAAATTCGTTGCCCCACCATCTAGAGAAAAGGTTGTTGTTGCACCTAAATCTATCTGTAAGTTAAAGGCCGCTCCACTTACATCTGTTCCTGAAACAAGCAGTTGTTCGCCTGCTAATGAGTTTAAAGGAACGGATGGGGTTACTGTGTTGTCTAAAGCTGAAAATACGTGAGAAAGCTTTGTAGCATCCGTAGCATAGCTGTTATCATCCACAACAATCTGAGAAACGTTTCCAAGAAGTTTTGCACCCACACTTTCAAAGTCCACTCTATCATACTTTAAGGCTTCAATATTATTTGCTACACCCGAAGGCGTTAAAGCACTTTGCATAAATGCTTTTATATATAAGTTAGGGTTTGCTGCGGTAGAAGTGGCATCTAAAATAAATTCTAAGTTTGTTTCACCCACATCTAAAAGATCTATATCGGCTACATTGGCTGCCGCACCGCCAGTGAAGTCAGTTGCTGCAACCATATGGAAATCCAGTTTACTCGAGCCTGACAGTTTATCAATTATTTCAATCTGACCATTTTTATTCATGTTGACTTCTACCAGGTCACCTTGAGCAGTATTACCAAAGGCCTGCCCTACCCGATTTAAAAGATCATCCACTGTCTCATCATCACTCATTGCTATTTTCTCTTTGAAAGATGTTCCATCACTCTGTGTTCCACGAAGATAAAAGAAGTGTTTAGCTGTACCTACATCTACAACGCTATCCGTGTCACCCATTAAGTCTCTAATAGTGTTTTCTGGTCTTAGGTATTCTTCTTTGGCTAAGTTTCTTGGGATATTAGGGTCGATCATCACATCTGGGAAAAGTTCTGTTTGGGAAAGTTGAGGAATATTAAGAGAAATTCTACGATGAGTATCGTTTTCATCTCCTAAAAAGAGATCTGAACCTGTAATATTGTACTTCTGCTCAACACCTGAGCCTAAAAAAGTCTTAATCTCACCATCATTTCCTTGATAAACACCATTAGCGTCAATTGGTTTTGTCTTAACCTCACTGCCCGCAAATAGATATTTTCCATCTATAGAAGTATTTGAAAGTTGAATGAGGTTTTTTTCTAGGCCTCTAAGTTCGAGAGCAATAGCATTCAAGCTCTCAGGGCTATGCGAATCCGTCGCTGATGAAACAAGTTTGACCTTCATCGCATCAAGGATCTTTGTCATCTCATTCATCGTCGAGTCAGTATTTGAACTAAACTGCAATGCCTTTTGAGCATTCTGTTTTACTTGCGTCAGTGTGGTCACTTCATTATCAAGTCTTACTGTGTCAACAAAGGTAGAAACATCTTCATGGGCATACTGTATTTGCTGACCCGAAGAGATCTGTTTAGTAACATCAAAAAGCTCTTTAGCGACTTTGCTCTGGTCAAATTGTAAGTTTCTGTAATATCCACTCATTGTAGTTCGCATTTTGCACCTCCATGTACTAATAGCAACTGTCTTATACGGTTAAAAAGCAAAATTAGTTCCAAACCTACTATTATGATAATTTCAAATAAACTTCTTCTTGCTTATTTATCACCCTTTAAGTATTTTGCCCTTATAATTCCGGCTCTTCCTGCTGGAGTGATGGAATGGTATACATAGGGGATTCAAAATCCCCCGCCGCGAGGCTTAGGGGTTCGAGTCCCCTCTCCAGTACCACTTGATTTCCTTTTATGCTACAATGACTTTCATAATTTACATATTCTGGGATCCTTAGTATGACTTCATTAATAAAATTTCAAATTTTCATGTTTACTCTTTTTTTCAGCATTGCCGGTTCACTTGGCTACTTGTATCAGGTCAGCACCCTAGAAACTGTTCATATCACGGTCAAGGACAAACAACGCGTGACGACAGATTCAAAATCAAAATACATGGTCTTTACAACCCAAGAGACTTTTGAAGATACGGACTCTTTTTATCATTCTAAACACAACAGTTCTGATGTCTTTAGCGATCTAAAAATAAGATGTTCTTATCATATCAATGTTTATGGAAAGCGTATACCCTTTTTCAACACTTATAGAAATATCGTAGAAATTGTTAAAGAAGAACCTTGTTCTTAAAAGTTTCAGCACTGTGTTTAATTCTGTTTACTCACGTCTATGCTTTAGAATTAAAAAGTGACTATAAGATCTACGGTTTAGACTTCAATGCCTCACATATAAACCCCTCTATTGAAAAAGACTTCACACTATTTCATTTTGAAAAAAGCAGACACCAAAAGACCTTCAACTCTTCAACGCTTATTAAAACACTAAATAAACATGGAATCTTTGTTCTGGATAACAGTAAAGGTATTGTTCATCTTAAACGCCACTCTAGCCTTGACTATGAACCTTTAGAAAAAGAGATAAAAGAATATTATCTTCAATACTATCCTAAGATGCATATCCAAGAAGTTATTTTTAAATCGGGCAGCTTTATTAAAGAACTTCCGGAGGATTATGAGTTAGTCTTTAAAAATTCAGCCTATCTTTATCCTCGTTCAAGCCTGCAAGTCATCTCAAAGAAAGAGAAAAAACGGCACTTTCTTTCTTATGAACTTAAGGCCACTATCAAGCTCTTTAAAGCAAGTCATAACATTAATCGCGGTAAAATCCTCTCTCAAATAGACCTTATTTATAAGGAAGAGACTTTTACGCGTTTAAAAGGTCTTCCTTTACAAAATGTTCTAAAGAGCAGATACCGTCTAAAAAAACGGCTTGTAAGCGGTAAGATTGTTTACCTCCATGATATTGAAAAACTTCCTGCTGTTATCAAGAACAAGAGCGTAAATGTTCGTCTTATAAGTGGAAGTGTTTACTTGGAGTTTCAGGCCATTAGTATGGAAGACGGGCATATAGGGGATGAAGTCTCTATCAAAAAACGAGACGGAAAAAGACTTAAGGCAAAGGTTATCAGTACTAACCTTGTGGAGATACAATAAAAAAGATTATCATAGCTATTAGCGGTGCAAGTGGCGCGCACATCGGTTTCAATGTTTTAAAGGCCCTGCCTAAAGATGTTGACAGACATCTTGTTGTGTCTGATCACGCCAATGTTGTTCTAAGAAAAGAGATGGACCTTAAGCAGTACAAAAACTCAGATATTGGAGCTTCTATAGCTTCTGGCTCATACGGCGCAGACATTATGATGATAACGCCTTGTAGTATGAACACTTTGGCCAAAATAGCCTGCGGTATAGCAGATGATCTTATCACCAGAGCAGCTTCTGTGATGATAAAAGAGAATAAAAAACTTTTGCTAGCACCAAGAGAGATGCCTTTTTCGGCAATAGCCTTGGAAAACATGCTGAAGTTGTCACGACTTGGTGTTATTATTGCGCCTCCTGTAGCTGCGTATTATGCTGAGACAAAGACGATAGATGAGATGGAAGACTTTTTTATCGGAAAATGGTTTGATCTTTTAGATATAGAACATGATTTATATAAACGATGGAGTAGCGATGACTAAGATTGCCTTATACCCAGGGACTTTTGATCCCATTACTAATGGACATTATGACATTATTGCCAGAGCATTGAACCTTTTTGATGAAGTTGTTGTTGCTGTTGCTGATTCATTTGATAAAAAACCACTTTTTACGCTTGAGCAACGTGTTACTATGGCTAAGGCGGCGACTTCTCACCTTAAGAATGTTCGTGTGATTCCTTTTGATAACCTGACTGTTGACTTTGCTGTTGAACTTGATGCAACCATTCTAATCCGTGGTCTTCGCGCGGTAAGTGACTTTGAATATGAACTGCAACTGGGCTATTTAAACAACTCCCTAAATGACAATATAGAAACCGTTTATCTTATGCCAAACCTAAAACACGCATTCATCAGCTCGTCTATAGTCAGAAACCTACTTAAGTTCAATGGCAAGACTTCTCACCTGCTTCCTACCAAGGTAGAAGCGATGATCAAAGAGATGAATTCATGTACATTGTAGTTGAGGGCATAGACACCTGTGGTAAAAGCACACAGATAGAGCTCTTAGCTGAAAGCTTTCCTCAGGCCATCATCACCAAAGAACCTGGCGCAACTGAGCTTGGCTCAAAAATACGTGAGCTTGTTTTATACAGCGATGATCTGTGCCCTGTTACAGAACTGCTTCTGTTTTTAGCCGACAGATCAAACCACGCTTCAGCTATTATCAAACCCAACCTTGGACGTTTGATCATCTCTGACAGGTCACTTATCTCTGGCATGGCTTACGCCTTGGCTTCCAAGAAGTTTGACTTTAACTGGCTTGAGACACTGAACCGTTTTGCTATGCAAGATATCATGCCAGAAGCTATTATCTTGTTTAAGATAAACGAAGAGACACTCAGATCTCGTCTGGGTGAGAAAAGCAATGATGTGATTGAGCAACGTGGAATTGCCTATATGTTAGATGTACAAGAACAACTCGAGTTTGTTGCGACCACCTTAAAGATACCTACACTTATTATCCATGCAGAAGATAGCATAGAAGATATACATACACAAATCAATGATTATATAAAGGGACACAAATGATCCGTTCACTTCGCGGAATGAATGATACACTTGAGATTGAAGATTCAGCTCGCTTTTCATATTTTATTCAAACAGCAACACGTATTGCGACTAACTACGGTTTTAGATTTATCGAAACACCCCAACTTGAGGAGACGGCTCTTTTTAAACGTTCGGTAGGCGAAAGTTCTGATATCGTCGGTAAAGAGATGTACCAGTTTACAGACAAAGGCGAGAATGATGTCTGCCTTCGTCCTGAGGGAACAGCGGGTGTAGTCCGGGCCTTTGTTCAGAACAAATATGACAGGGTTGAAACAGTCCAGCGTCTATTTTATCATGGGACTATGTTCAGATATGAAAGACCTCAAAAGGGAAGACTAAGACAGTTCCATCAATTTGGATGTGAAAGTTTTGGTGAGTCTTCTGTGCTTGAAGACGCCTCACTTATTCTTATGGTCAGAGATATTTTCACAGCATTGGGTATCAAGTTCACACTTAAGCTGAACTCCTTAGGTGACACAAACTGTATGCCTCAATACAGAGAAACCTTGATCAAGTTTCTAGGCTCGAATGAAGAGCATATCTGTGAAGATTGTCAAAGACGTAAAGGAACAAATCCTATCCGTGTTTTAGACTGTAAAAATTCTCACTGTCAAGAGATCTATGCAGATGCCCCAAAACTTATGCAGAACCTTTGTGAAGGATGTGACACTGATTTTAAAGCACTCACTGATCTTTTAGATGAACATGGTATGAGTTATGAAATAGACACTCACCTTGTACGCGGACTTGATTATTATTCCAAAACGGCCTTTGAGTTTATCTCTACAGAGATCGGTGCACAATCCGCTATTGCCGGCGGTGGTCGTTATGACAGGTTGGTTGAGTTCTTAGATGGAAGAGCAACTCCTGCTATCGGTTTTGCCATTGGAATAGAAAGACTTATGGAACTTATTCAAATGCCTGAAGTTACACGCGAAGGCTATTACTTTGGCGCTATGGATGAAAATGCCATTTCACAAGTCTTTAAAGTAGGAATGCATAAACGTCAAACACACAAGGTTACCATTGGATACAAGGCAAGAAACCTAAAAGCACATTTAAAAGCTGCTGACAAGGCAGATGCTCAATACTGTGTTATACTCGGTGAAAATGAGTTAAATAATGGGACACTTTGGGTCAAGGACCTTGTTAACAAAACAGAGTCACAAATACCGCGAGAAGAGTTCTAAGTTTATCTATAAGGGTTGCTAATGATAGACCAGCTTAATCACTATTTTATTTTATTCCTAGAATATGGCCTTTATCTAGGGCTGTTTTTCCTTTTTAATCTTTTTATTTATGACAAGTATATTCAACGTCACCATCAACTTCTTATCAACTACCCTGTAATTGGCAGGATGCGTTATCTTTTTGAAGCCCTTAGAGAGCCTCTTCGACAGTACTTTGCCGAAGAGAACTTTTATGAGTCAAGAGACAAGATAGACTGGGTATATAAGGCTGCTAAAGACTTGCCTAACTATAAATCTTTTTCTGTTGATCAACCCTTTGCCGGTGCACGCTTTGTAATTAAACATGCAACCAATGTTCTTAATGACGACGAAGTCTCAGATGATTTTACTGTTACCTTTGGCGAAAAAAGAGAGATCCCTTTCAAGGCCAAGTCTCCTATCATACGCTCAGCTATGAGTGATGGGGCATTAAGTCCTGAGGCCGTACGTGCTTTTTCATTAGGTGCAACACTTACAAATTTTTCGGTTAACACGGGAGAAGGTGGGCTTACTTCTAACCACCTCTTCACACTAAAACCAGATATGAATAATGCCGAGTACTTAGAGATTGTCTCAAGTACCGCTTATGCAGAACTTATGTTCAAGATCACAAACTACCTTTTCAACGGCGCGGTGGCTATACGAAGATACAGAAAACACCTACTGAAGAATATTTCAACAAAAAACACCTTTATCTATGATGAAAATTCACATGCTCTTTTTCGTATCAACTGGAAAGCTCCGTTAGAAGTCTTTCCTAAAGACGTCCCACAGAGTCTTCCTGACATGGTATTTCAGATGAGTTCTGGTCTATACGGAGTGAGAGACGCTGAGGGGAAATTTGATGATGAACGATATACCAAGGTCATGAAGTTTTGTAGGATGACAGAGATCAAGATTGCCCAAGGGGCAAAACAAACCGGTGGTAAGCTTGGGGCTTCTAAGGTCAGCGCTGATATTGCATATTATCGTGGGATTGAGCAGGGGAAGGATCTTTTTTCACCAAACCGTTTCCCTTATGCGGACACACACGAGCACCTCTTTAACTTTATTGAAAAACTACAAAACATCTCTGGAAAACCCGTTGGTATGAAGATCGTCATCTCTGATGCCAAGGCCACAGAAGATATGATCCTTATCATGAAAAAGCGTAAAGAAGAAGGGAAATCTGTTCCTGACTTTATCTCTGTAGACAGTGGTGAAGGTGGCTCGGCAACGGCTCCTCTTGAGCTTATGGAATCCGTTGGCTTAACCACACCAAATGCGCTTTACCTTATTGACACCCTACTGCGCAAACATGATTTAAGAGATGACTTGAAAATAATTATTAGCGGGAAAATATTAACGCCTGACGACGCTATTATTATGTTATCTATGGGAGCAGATGCACTTGGTATTGCCCGTGGATTTATGATGAGTGGTGGTTGTATCCGTGCGCGAATGTGTTCAGGGTATGGAGGGCATAACTGCCCTGTAGGTATGGCAACACAAGACTCTAAGTTAAGAGCCTCATATATCGTAACAAAACAAGGTCAAAAGACAGGGCATTATCATGCCAATCTTCTTAAGGGAATGAAGGTAATGCTTGCTGTTATGGGCTTTAATAGCATCAATCAACTAAGTAAGAAGAACCTTACTTTTAAAAATCATAATGGTGAAATATTTTTCGATATCGATAAATATTTCCATCATAAACTGCATATCTAGGTTACGAATGAAAGACTATGGAATTCAAATATGGGCGGATGATAACTTTATCATCGAAGACACCCAGGTTAAGGTTAAACATCTAAGTAAACCCTCTTTACTAGACATCGCACAAGAGATACGTTCATCGGGCCTAAGGGGTCCGCTTATTTTACGTTTTCCTCACCTTATACATAAACAGATTAAAGCTCTGTATTCGACCTTTGAGCGTTCTATTAAAGAGACCTCTTATCAAGGTAAGTTTCAAGCTGTTTTCCCCTTAAAGGTGAACCAATACCCTGAGCTTGTATCAGCTATTGTCGAGCATGGAAAAGAGCATAAATATGGACTAGAGGCAGGTTCCAAAGCTGAACTTATTTTAGCTATGGCAAAAACACCTGATGGCGCGGCTATCACGGTAAACGGCTTTAAAGACCAAGAGATGATAACCCTTGGCTTTATGGCAGCTCAAATGGGGCATGACATCACCTTGACTATTGAGGGCCTGGCTGAGCTTGAAGCTATTATCGATGTTTCTAAGGAGTGCAGTTTAAAGGTCCCTTCTATTGGTATTCGTCTTCGTCTTCACAGTTCTGGCTCAGGGGTATGGGCTAAAAGTGGCGGTTCTGATGCTAAATTTGGTCTCTCTGCAACCGAACTTTTAGAAGCGATCAACTTACTAAAAGAAAATGAGTTACTTCAATATTTTCATATGATTCACTTTCATATCGGTTCGCAAATGGAAGACATTACACCTCTAAAAAGAGCTTTAAGAGAAGCAGGAAATATCTATGCTGAACTCAAAAGAATGGGTGCTGAAGACTTGCATTCTATTAATATTGGTGGTGGTCTTGCCATTGAGTATGCCCAACACTCTGATGATAGACTTAGGACCTATACTATAGAAGAGTTCTCTAATGATGTTGTTTTCCTTTTGGGTGAGATTATGGACAAGAAAGGGGTTGCTCATCCTGATATTTTCACTGAATCAGGACGCTTTATCTCAGCCTCACATGCTGTTTTAATTACACCAGTACTGGAACTTTTTTCTCAAGACCATCAAGAAAAGTCTCTACGCATTAAAGCACAAAACCCTCCTTTAATAGAAGAGTTAATAGATCTTAACGAAAGTCTTAATACTAAAAACTCAATAGAGTTCTTACATGATGCACTTGACCATATGGAATCTTTGTTTACACTTTTTGACCTTGGATATATTGACCTGCAAGATAGATCAAATGCCGAGATCCTTGTACATGTCATCATTAAAAAAGCCCTTGTACTGTCAAAACAGAACCCGACAAACGAGCTTCAAAAACTACGAGCGGGTTTACAAGAGCGTTATCTTATCAATGCCTCTTTCTTTCAAAGCTTACCAGACTACTGGGGACTTGATCAAAACTTCCCGACTATGCCCATACATAAACTTGACAGACCCGCCCTTCGTCCGGCTTCATTATGGGATATCACCTGCGATAGTGATGGGGAAATAGCATTTTCCAGTGATTCACCTCTCTATCTACATGATGTCGACCTTGATGAAGAAGAGTATTTCCTCGGTTTTTTCAATGTAGGTGCGTATCAAGAGACCTTGGGTATGAGTCATAACCTTTTTGCTCACCCAAGTGAATGTACGGTAGAGATTACAGAAGATGGATATGAGTTAAAAAATATCAACGAATCAGATAGTCTTTTAAAAATACTCGCAGGTCTTGGATATGATGATAATCAAATTTTAATCCAGCTAAAAAATTCTTTAGCGCGTAGTAATTTTATTACAGAAGAAGAAAAATCTGATACACTTCAAAGACTAGAACTCTATTTATATCAAAATAGCTATCTAAGAACTACAAATTAGGAATTTCCTTGGGATTGTTTTCACAAATCAGAGAAGACTTTAGAAATGTTTACAATAACGACCCTGCTATACACTCTCGTGTAGAGCTTTTTTTTAACTATCCGGGTGTATGGGCTATTGCTACACATCGCATTGCTAACCGCTTACACAAGTCCAACTGGAAACGTATGGCCCGTGTTATTATGGGTATAAATCAAATTATTACGAATATAGATATACACCCTGCTGCGACTATTGGATGTAGAGTGTTTATTGACCATGGTACGGGTGTTGTTATTGGAGAGACTACTGTTATTGAAGATGATGTACTAATATACCAAGGTGTTACTCTAGGTGGTGTAAACCTTAGCACAGGCAAACGTCACCCTACTATCAAAAAAGGTGCGGTAATTGGAGCTGGGGCTAAGGTGCTTGGAAATATCACCATTGGCGAGAACTCCAAGGTCGGCGCTAACTCTGTTGTCGTTAAAGAAGTGCCTGATCGTTCAACTGCTATTGGTATACCGGCTAGAGTAGTAGACAAGGGACGTTGTAAAGACCCTTTCTCTCATAACAAACTACCCGATATCAATAAAGAGATCTTTGAATATTTGTTAAAACGTGTTGCAGTACTGGAACATGTTATGGTTAAAGAAAACAAAGAGATCTTAGATCAAGACCTTGAATTAGAGCATATCTATGACACCTTTATCAAGTCAATGAAGACCTAAAAGCTCTTCATCTTCACGTATATATAATATAAAAATAGAAAAAATTTCGCTATAATTCCACACGAAAATAGAGAATGTTTTTAACGCTCTATCTAAAATCAAACAACACTTTTTAAAAGGCTTAATCATGCTATCTGATAGAATCAATATACTTTCTGAATCAATCACAATTGCTGTTACAACCTTAGCACAAGAACTTCGCGCTTCAGGAAAAGACATCCTTAGTTTTTCAGCAGGTGAACCTGATTTCGACACGCCTCAAGTCATTAAAGACTCAGCTATCAATGCCATTAATAAAGGCTTTACCAAATATACAGCTGTAGATGGGATTGTTGAACTTAAAACAGCTATTGCAAATAAACTTAAGCGTGATAATGGTTTAGACTATGCTGCGAACCAGATCATTGTTAGTAATGGGGCTAAACACTCTCTTTTTAACCTTTTTCAAGCAACCATTCAAGAAGGTGATGAAGTAATCATTCCTGCACCATACTGGGTTACTTATCCTGAACTTGTAAAATACAGCGGTGGAACAGTTGTTGAAATACCTACTGACGATACAAGTGGATTTAAAATCACGCCAGAACAGTTAAAAGATGCTATTACAGCTAAAACAAAGATGATTGTCTTAACAACACCGTCTAATCCTACGGGCTCTGTTTATACGAAACAAGAGCTTACAGCCCTAGCGGAAGTACTAAAAGGCACGGATATTATTGTGGCGTCTGATGAGATGTATGAAAAGCTTGTATATGATGGTGAATTTACTTCTGCAGCAGCTATTAGTGAAGATATGTATAAAAGAACGATTACTATTAATGGTCTGTCTAAGTCCGTTGCAATGACAGGATGGCGTTTTGGTTATATTGCGGCTCATGATGCTAAACTAGTAAAAGCTATGAAGAGTCTTCAATCACAAAGTACTTCAAATATTTGTTCCATCACACAGCATGCAGCTATCACTGGTTTAGATGGTTCAGCTGATGCTGATATAGAGATGATGAGACAGGCATTTGCTGGCCGTAGAGATGAGGCAGTTGACCTGTTTAATGCTATTGACGGTGTTTCTGTTATGAAACCTGATGGCGCTTTTTATCTTTTTGTAAATATCTCTAAAATAGAAAGTGACTCACTTAAGTTCTCTAAGGCACTTTTAGAAGAAACAGGTGTCGCTATTGTCCCAGGTGTCGGTTTCGGTACTGATGGTCATTTCAGATTCTCTTTTGCAACAGACATAGAGAGTATTCGTGAAGGAATCTCACGTATTAAAAACTTTATCTCTAAAAACTACTAGTCTCTCTGACGAGACTAGGTATCTTATAAGAGTAATAAAAACTTATATCAGTCCCCTGCTTCTACTTATTTCTAAAATGTGATATAATTTCCATATATTAAAGCAATAAGTAGAGATTAAGATGAAACTCAATTTTTCAAGTACTCCTAACTATCTTCCGGAAGTTTTACGCAAGACAGAAGTTCAGACTTCTTATGCTAATGAAAAATCAACAACCTTCACAAATCAAAACAAGATCAGTCGAGTGCAGGAACAAGCCTTAGTAAACAGCTATTTTAAACTGTTTGATGCAGACCTTTCCGACCTTGCTATTAAAAACCTAATCTCTGAGCGTTTACAACCGGCACATCTACTTGCTCACGTACATAACACAGAAAAACTTGCACAATCATCTAAAGAACTTTTAGACTTTTCATTACATATATAAATTATTTTTGATTAAAAAGAGAGAGTGTATCCCAAAAGGGACACTTTTGACTTATTTTAGAGCCTGTAGCGCTGCTATAACATCATCAAGATTATTCATTGGAAGGTGAACTTTCCATTCTGGAGTTTCTGCGTCACCTGAGAGTGAGATACCAATACTAGCCACTGTACCACTATCTTTTCCATAAGGTTCTTCAATCTTCGTTACTGAAATAACACCGTTTTTAGTTCCATCTAATGCAATTGTCTTTGACATATATAATCCTTTAATTTTTAGGTTTAAGTAGTCTAGCTAATTTTGCTTGTAATTTCAACCACGCACGTTGTTCCATTAAAGGAAAACCACCGTAGGTCTTAGATCCGTCTTTTACATCATTGGTAACACCTGAACGTGCAGCAAATTGTGCAAATGGCGCGATGGTAAGGTGTCCTGCGGTTGCTGACTGCCCACCCATAACAACGTTTCTACCTAGTGTTGTTGAGCCTGCAATTCCACATTGTGCTACCAAGATTGAATATTCACCAATATCCACATTGTGTCCAAACTGCACAAGGTTGTCTATTTTACAGCCTTTACGAATCAACGTACTTCCAAAAACTGCTCTGTCTATCGCACAATTGGCACCAATTTCAACACTATCTTGGATAACAACATTTCCATTTTGATAGATCTTAACATGCTCGCCAAGTTTAGTATGAGCAAAACCAAAACCATCTGAGCCAACGGTAGTACCAGAATGAATAATACAATCCTGTCCTACTTCGCAGTCTCTGTAAACACAAACATTCGCATGCAAGATTGTATTATCACCAATCTTTGTATTATCACCAACAAAAACACCTGGAAGAAGTTTTACATCTTTTCCAATAACCGCACCCTTACCTACATAAGCAGTCGGTGCTATAAAACTTCCCTCACCTATAGTTGCTTCTGCCCCTTCTGTTTCAATAACGCTAGGAGCAAAAATCTTTGAAGCCAAGGCTAACTTTAAATAAGGTTCTTCATCTACTAGAGCAATACATCCGGCAGGGACTTTCTCAGCAGCTGCTGCGTTACATAAGACAGCACAAGCCTTTGTATTCTCAAGGCTAGAGATATATTTAGGATTATCTAAAAAGCTCATCTGTGATGAAGAAGCATCATCAAGTGTATGAATACCAGATATCTCTACATCATTTCCACTAAAAGTAACACCAATAGCTTCAGCAATAGCAGAAAGCTTCAATTACATCTCCATCGCAACAACGCCGCTGCGTACTATTTCTTTTGGATGAAAGCGTTTAATAGCTTTTAAGAAGTTATCTACTCTATGTGGTTCATCCGCTACATTTGCAATAATAACATCTTCACCAACATTAACTATCTTTCCATTATAGGCTTCACATAAAGCAGCTATATCACTAAGACACTCCGTAACAGGAAACTTAACTAATGCCATCTCTTTTTCCACAAGGTTCTCATGCTCATATACCTTAAGTACAGGGATAAGTTTATGAAGTTGCTTAGTGATCTGTTCAATCACACGAACAGAACCCTGTGTAACTATGGTAATACGTGAGTATTTTGATTCAGGAATAGGAGCAACCGTTAACGAGTCGATGTTATAACCACGTCCTGAAAAAAGACCAGAAATACGTGACAAAACACTTGCCTCATTAATTACAATTACAGAAATTACGCGTCGTTCTTGCGCCATTATTTATCCTTATTCTCTAATAACATCATGTTAAACAGTGATCCGCCTGATGGAACCATTGGTAGTACATTTTCTAGTCTATTAACGGTTACATCAATAAGAGCAACTACGTTTTTCTCAACCGCATCTTTAATCGCCGCGTCAAACTCTTCTTTAGTCTTAACACGGTAACCCACACCGCCAAAACTTTCAGCCAGCATAACAAAATCTGGTTGGATAGAAAGGTCCGTTGATGAGTGACGCTTGTCATAAAACAGTGTTTGCCACTGACGTACCATTCCTAGATAGTTATTATTCAAGATTACGTTGATAACAGGAAGTTTATATTCAACTGCCGTCATCAATTCTTGAATATTCATCAGAATTGAACCATCACCCGTCACATTAATACTAACCTTATCAGGACATCCACGCTTTACACCAATAGCCGCGGGAAAACCAAATCCCATCGTTCCTAGTCCACCAGAACTGATAAACTGTCTAGGACGGCTAAATGGATAAAACTGTGCAGTCCACATCTGGTGCTGACCAACATCTGTTGAGATATTAGCGTCATCACCTAGGAGTTCTCCAAGACGTTGTATCGCCCACTGAGGCTTAATGACTTCATCAGAATCTTCATAAGCAAGTGGGTGTAGCTTGTCAAAGTTTTCTACCGTATCTCTCCACTGTGCATACTTTTCTCCATCAATCTTCTCTTTAGCCAAAGGTATCATCTGTGTCACAACATTCTTAACATCACCAACAATTGGGAAGTCAACTGGAACAAGCTTAGAAATAGAAGCAGGATCAATATCTACATGAATAACTTTAGCATGCTTTGCAAACTCAGAAAGCTTACCGGTAACACGGTCATCAAAACGCGCACCGATAGCAATCATAAGATCCGCCTCAGACATAGACATATTTGCAGCGTAAGAACCGTGCATACCTAACATAGAAATAAGGTTTTCATTGTCTGCAGGAAGTGTACCTCTAGCCATAAAAGTCTCAACTGCAGGAATATTTGTCATATTAACAAGTTCACGCACTTCATCTGCTGCATTTGAGTTAATAATTCCCCCACCAAGATAAAAGATAGGACGATTAGCTTCTGCAATTGCATCTACTGCCTTTTTAATCTGGCGTAGGTTACCTTTGACTGTTGGCTTATATGTTTCAAGTTCAACTGTATCTGGGTAGATATATTCTGCTATCTCAGCCGTAACATCTTTTGGAATATCAACATGAACAGGACCTGGACGACCTGTAGAAGCAATATGAAATGCCTCTTTAAGTACACGTGCCAAATCTTTTACATCTGTTACAAGGTAGTTATGTTTTGTACATGGACGTGAGATACCTACCGCATCAATCTCTTGGAATCCGTCTGTTCCAATAAGTGACATAGGGACCTGACCTGAGATAACAACCATAGGAATTGAGTCCATATACGCATCTGCCAAACCAGTGACAGCATTTGTAAAACCAGGACCAGAAGTAATCATTGCGACACCGACTTTACCAGTGGCCTTTGAGTACCCTTCTGCAGCATGGATAGCTGCTTGTTCATGACGCGCTAATACGTGTTCAAAACCATTTTGTTTATAAATCTCATCATAGACATTCATAATTGCTCCGCCAGGGTAGCCAAAAACTACACTAACATCTTCTGCAATTAATGATTCTATAACCATTTGAGCACCGCTTATTTGCATGTGTCTCTCCATATATGTAAATTGACGTTATTATAATTAAAAAAGCTATAAAAGAGGTTAAAGCAAGCACAAACGACCTACTCTTAGGAAAGATTAAGTCTTTAAATATTTCTATTTACAGGCAGAAACAGCAAGCCCTTCACGTAAACCATCATCTATTATGACAGAATCTTCAAAGCCAAGAAGCCTAAAAAAACCGGCATATATCATAACACCCGATATTATAAGTTCTTCACGCCCTATTCCTACATAGGATGCTCTCTCATCAAAATCTAGAGCGAGTAAGTCTTTAAGCGCCTTTGTACAGTCAAAATAGTTCAAAGTCGAGCCATTGATACGCGAAGCATCATATTCCTTATACTTCATCCCTTGAAGAAAAGAAGCAATGGTAGTTGGCGTACCAGCTGTTGCCACGAAAAAGTCAGGTTTTCCTTCACGTTCGTAATACTCTTTGGCATAGGTCTTGATCTCAGACAATTCATTTTCTAAGTTGTCCATAATCTCTTGTTTAGAAGGATGTTTTGAGGCCATTGTTACAATACCTACAGGGAAGCTTTTTGATTCAAAGAGGTTTCCTTTTTTAAAGATAACCTCTGTAGAACCCCCACCTATATCTACCAATAGAAACGATCCTCTAAAACCTAAGACTTCTAAGCGTTTTTCTACAGCTAAAAGTGTATATTCAGCCTCTTTATGCGCTCCAATCACCTCAAACTTCACACCTGTTTCTTGATAAACCTTTTCTATTACTTCAGCTGAGTTACTAGCACGACGCAAGGCTTCTGTCGTAACAGCCACACAAGTATCATCTGAAAAGTCAAAGACTAAGGAGGCTTCTTCAAAGCCTTTTAATATCCTATCAACCGCCGCATCAGATATGATGTTGTCTGAATGTAAAAGCTCGGCTGTTTTCACAATCGTCTCATATTCTTTAATAAAACGCTTTGTTTTACAGTCTCTTTGTATCATACGTAAGGAGTTTGAACCTAAGTCTATTGCTATCATATTTACACCGCTATATTTGGGATAATCATAAAGGGTTTGAACAGTGAGATATCACCCTTTTGAAGCTTCGATATATCAAACTTCTCTTTATGATATTTATAAAAACACTCAACAATCTCTTCTACAAACCCGTCTTGTCCGAAAAATACAAGATACTGCTTAATCGCATTTTTTATTACGGGAACGGCCTTAGTTGAGCGTATTGCCCTGTAAAGTTGCGAGAGGTAAGCCTGCTGTACAACAAGGGCTATGGGCAAATGCTTTGCCTTGATTTCAAAAAAATCCTCTAAACTTGCAACAACATTTACAAGATCCGCTTTGGAGGCAAACTTCTCAGCCAAGACAAGATGATGGTGCCAATCATCTTCTAGACCCTGGGCCTCAGGAAGTTCTATTAAAAAAGGATTTTCACCCATCATAGAATACATGGATGCAACATCATTCTCTTCATAAGCATGAATGAATTTTTCCATTAGTTTAGCATTGGCCATCATCTCATTGGCATCATCTTTAAGATCAGGAAAGTTTAACAGAATTGAAGTGCATTCAACTACCTTGGCATAATCTTTTTTATCTAATGCCTTTTGTGCTTTGATATAGGTGGTATCTGCATAATCTATAAGCTTACTGTATTCATCGAACTCTTTGATAAAAGGACATTTTTTTAAAAGTGCAAAAATTGAAAGATAATCTTTTTGAGAGAGTTTCTTTCTAAAAAGCATATAAGCTGTTCGCTGTTTAAACAACTCTTGAATAATCACAGACTTTTCAGATATCCCCTTAAAGTCTTGCAAAAGCATTCTTACCTTCTCCTCACCCTCTTTTTTTAAGATACAGATCTTTGCCTTATTAAACTGAACATGCCATTCATTCTCCATGTCCATATAGACACTAGTATTTTTAAACTGTGGTTTTTGATAGACTAAGGGGTAGGCTAAAAAATATTTTTTCTCTTTTACATAAGTTTTAAACTTTTTAAACTCTTTATAGTCTGCAAATAAATTTTGGATCAAGATGGTTTTAGAACGTACCTTTTTAAAAGGTTCTAAAATCACTTCTGCATTTGACTTTTGGTTAGCTTCAAGCATCTTACTTGCCTTATCAAAAGAGTTTTTCCAAATCAGTTCAAGCTGGATATACACAGGAGAGTAATGCAGCAGAGGGTTCTCTTTTGCTTCTTCGTAAATACCCAAATACTCTTTCGCCTTAAGCCTTTCTAGCAGATGCTCTTCATTAGGTATCAGTGCATAAAAACTTAACTTACCTGACTTTGTTCCAACGGTAATTTGACTTTTGTCATCTAAGACACAGAGTGAACAGATTTTTGTATCTTCTTTGATGTAATTATGTTTTAAAAGCTTTGCATTTTCAATCTCATAAAGCTCCACTGAACCCAGTTTAGTCCCTATAAACAGGAACCTCTCATCCTTACTGACACTAAAACAGGTCACATCATCATTAACCTTCTTAAAACGCTGCAGAAGCTCTAAGGTTTTAAGATTCCATAATAAAATATTACCCTCTACATCTACTGAGATCATACGCATATTGCTTAGAAGTTTCATTTGTACAACAACAGCCTTATGACCCTTTAGTTGCGCAGGTACTTGCATAGTACTGAGGTTTAATACAGAGATGGTTTTATCATATGAGGAGGATACAATCCAAATAGAATTGATATCTAATGCTGTAATATAATCTGCCCGAGGAGGGAATGTATAGACCAGACGTTTGGTTTCTAGGTTATGCACATTAGTTTTACCGTCCGTACCGCCAGTGACAATATAATGGTTGTTGTCATCCACACAAACAGATTCAAGATCACCCTTATGCCCTGATGTCGTGTATAGAAGTTTCTTAGATTCAACATCATATACAGCAGCCTTGGCACTATGAGGAACTACGCAGGCAGCATACTTTCCTGAAGCACATACCGACATATGATTTCCCCAAGAACGTTCTTGCTTTATATTGGTTTTAAATCCCGCAAGTGTTTTATAACTGCTTGTATCCAAACAACGCAAGGTTCCGTCTTGGCCCATAACTATCAAGTTATTATTCTCAAGACTTTTAAGTGTAATAATAGCAGACTTTAATTCAAGACTTTTAAGTGCGTGCATAAAACTTTTTTGTATTCAACTTATTTCGTCTCGTTACTCAAGTAACCATGCTCAAGTAAGACAGAGCGTATCTCACTTTGATGCTCTTCGCCTTTTGTCTCCAGATCAATAGTAACATTTGCGTCACCATAATCCAAACTTGTAGAAGTTCTGTCATAAGCAATATGCACAATGTTCGCATACAAGCCTTGAAGAAGTTCTGTTAATTTCATAAGTGAGCCTGGTTTATCAATAAGTGTCACTGTTAACTTCATCTTTCTACCTGATTTTAAAAGACCCTTCTCAATAATAACAGAAAGCATGGTCACGTCAATGTTTCCACCACTTAAGATCATACCGACTTTTTTTCCTTGAAGATCTTGTATCTTATGATGCAAAAGTGCTGCTACACCTACAGACCCTGCACCTTCTACCACAAGTTTTTGCTTTTCTAAAAGGTATAAAATAGCATTAGCGATCTCTTCATCATCCACAGAAACGACTTCATCAACATGTGCAAGCATGTACTCTAAAGTTATCTTTGAGGTATCTCTTACAGCAATCCCATCTGCAATAGTACGCACCGAACTTGTATGCACCGCTTTTTTCTGCTCAAATGAGTTCTTTAGCGCAGGTGCGCCTGTGGCACTAACACCAATAATCTTAATATCAGGATTAATCTCTTTGGCCGCAATAGCTACACCTGAGATGAGTCCACCACCACCCATAGGGACAATAATCACATCAAGGTCAGGGTGTTTTTCTAACATCTCTAAGGCCACACTACCCTGTCCGGCAATCACCTCTTCATCTTCAAAGGGATGAATAAACTCAAGGTTGTTTTTGCCAGCGTATTGCATTGCATATGCATAGGCTTCATCATAATTTGATCCCGCTAAAACAACCTCTGCTCCATAAGAAGAAACACCGTTTATTTTAGTAATAGGCGTGGATTCGGGCATAACAATAACAGCATTGATATCAAAGTGCTTGGCCGCAAAGGCAACACCTTGGGCATGATTACCTGCACTAGCAGCAATCACACCCTTTGCTCTTTGTGCATCACTTAAAGAAGCCACCTTATTAAAAGCACCACGAAGTTTAAAGGCACCCGTCATCTGTAAGTTCTCTTTTTTTATAAAGACATTCGCACCTGATATCTCACTTAATAGTGAGGCATGGGAAAAAGGCGTATTGACAACAACACCCTTAATACGTTGGGCTGCTTTTTTTACTAGATCTAGATTTAACAATAATGTCCTTATATTGAAGCGTGTTCAACCATAGTACATTTATTTTGTACTACCTTTAAACCGGCTTTTTCAGCTATCTCAGCCGCTTCGTTATTAACTATACCCTGCTGGGCCCAAAAAAACTTCACATCACCTCTGGCTATACTCTCTTGTGCTATGGCTACAAGCACGTTAGGCTTACGAAACACATCAACCATATCTACTTCAAAAGGAACCTCACTTAAAGAGCGGTAAACCTTCTCCCCAAGTATTTCATCCTCTTTTGGATAAATAGGAACGATTTTAAATCCTGCATCTTTAAGATAAGCAGCGACTCTGTTACTTGCCTTAGAAGGATCAGGAGAAAGTCCCATAATGGCAATTGTCTTTGTCTTTTCAAACATCTCTTTGATTTCATCGCTGGTGCTATTTACACTGGGAAATTCGCATTCCATAAGTATTCCTTATTGTCATTTAAACACTCTAAGAAGTGCTAAGTATTCTTATTGCCTTATTATAACAGATTTGTAAAGATTGGACTAGCAATGCGCCTGTTGCAGGACGCTTTAACGATGAATAGTATTTTCTCTTTTAACCCACATCTCATTACTTGCCTTGCGCCATTTTTTATCAACAAAATAACCCGTAATCTTAATCCATTCATCTTTGAAGACATTGCTTGTAAAAGAGCGGGTATCTTCCCATATCTCTATAACCTTACCTTCTTTAGCATCATATATAGAGCTTTCACCTTTTATACGATAAACCCCCGATGTACTGATTGAAGTGCTTTTAGATACATTCTCTTTTTTCTTTTTAGGCGCAGGCTTTGTCTCTTTTTTCAAGAGTTTAGGGAATGGATTATCGTCTGTACATACACCTTTAGAATCTTTAATCTTTACCCTGATTTTTTGTTTCTTGTTTTGACATTGGGTGAGCGCTTCACGCAGAGCCTTGTTCTCTTTCTCTAAATTTACTGACAGGACAGGTTCTACCGCTAAAGATGATGTCGTACTACTTTTAAGTTGTGCATTGCTTTCTTCAAGTGTTATGACTTTCTGCTCACTTAGTTTAAGTCTTTGCTCTATACTTTCTTTCTCTTTTACTACCAGAAGGAGCTTTTCATCAGATGATGCTTCCTTAGAGCGCTTTAACTTATTAAGCTGCTCCAAAATCGAGTGGTTTTTTTCAACAAGTATCTGAGCAGAGGCATTAAGCCTGTTCTTCTCTTTTAACAGGACCTCTGTTTCAGCCTCAAGCTCTTTCAGTCTTTTGGCCTGCTCTTTGGCCGCAGTATGAACCTCTTTTAATTTTTCATTTTCTAATTCAAGCTCGTCAATACGCTTAGCATCTGCTTTTGAACTTTTGCATTCAACACCCTGTGTGCTTTGTTCTTGAAGTTGAAGAAGACAGGCTTCATTTTTATTTTTTACATCTTCATAACGTTCGCGCAGTTCACTTACTTCATTGACAACACTTTGCATACGTTCGACCATTATATCACCCGCGTAAAGTGGAAACGCAAAAGCACACACCAAAACCATCTTTTTAAAATGCATTATATTTCTCTCTTTTTTAAAACAGCGCCCATCTCTAAGTGATGCGTATAGGGGAACTGATCAAAGGCTGCCATCTGTACAAGTTCAAAGTCAACATTTAACTCTTCCAAGTCTCTTTGCAAGGTCTCAGGATTACACGATATATAAATCAGATGCTCAAATCGCTTGCAAAACTTTCTAGCTCTCTCATCTAGACCAGACCTCGGCGGATCAACAAAAAGTGTTTGTAGTTTATACGTATCCAAGTCTATATCTTTCATACGTCTAAATTCTCTCACTCCATCAAGTGCCTCGGTAAACTCTTCTGCACTCATACGCACAAACTCTATATTATGCGTATTATTAAGTTTCATATTTTCTTTAGCCGCATTGATAGATGACTTTGAGATTTCAGTGGCTAAGACCTTATCAAAAACACCGGCAAAAGGTATGGTGAAGTTCCCTGCTCCGCAGTATAGTTCTAAAAGGTCACCTGATGAACCCTTTGCCTGTTCAAGCGCCCACGTCACCATCTGCTCATTTACATGAGGATTAGGTTGGGTAAATGAGTTTTCAATTTGCTTAAACTTGTACTCTTTTCCTGCAAAGTTCAAGGTTTCTGTCACATAGTCTTGTCCAATAATGACCTTTTGCTTTCTTGAACGACCTATGATATGTATACCTAAGTCTTTAGACAATTCATGTGCTAATACGTTCCAGTCCTCATCAAGTTTGACATGATAAATAAGACTTACGACAATCTCCCCATCAACTGTTGAAAGAAAGTCTATATTAAAAAGCTTCGTGCCCATCTTTCTTTTATCTATCTCAAAAATGAGTTTAGGCATTAGTTCAGATATTTGCTCATTAACCATAGGACATTTATCTACCATAACAACGCCCTGCTTATCAAGCCTGTTCATAGCATAAGAGATATCATCTCCATTATGCCAAAGCTTAAACTCCGAACGTGCTCTATAGTGTTCATCTTTAGACTTAGCTACATCATAAGAGCCACTGTAAAGTGTTGAAAACATCTCTTTAACCCCAGAGAGTTTCTGCTCTAACTGTTCCTCATAAGAAAGGTCATAAAGTTTACAAGACCCACACACCCCAAAATATTCACATTGCACTATCTATTCCCTATCTATTTTATACTGGCAATCAAGTTACCAATGAGTAAGTTCCACCCATCTACAAGGACAAAAACAAGTATCTTAAACGGCATGGATATCATTACAGGCGGAAGCATCATCATACCCATAGACATAAGTATTGAAGCCACAACCATATCTATAACCAAAAAAGGCAAAAAGAGTAAAAACCCTATCTCAAAAGCTGTCTTAAGCTCAGATATCATAAAAGCCGGAATAATGACAGAAAGAGGCACATCATCAATCGTATTAGGGTTATCCATCTTTCTAATTCTAAAGAACAGAGCCAAGTCTTTTTCTCTAGTGTTTCTGATCATAAAGGTCTTAAAAGGTTTGGTTGTACGCTCAAATGCCACCTCATAAGATATCTGCTCTTCAACGTAGGGTTTAATCCCTTCATCATAGGCCTTTTGACCAATAGGTTCCATTACAAAAATAGTTAAGAAAAGGGCCAATGAAACCAAGAGTTGTGTAGGTGGGATCTGCTGTGTTCCCATGGCCTGACGCATAAAACCAAAAACAATAACAAAACGCGTAAAGGTTGTCGTCATTAGAAGCAGACTTGGTGCCAAAAATAAAATTGTCAGCATCAAGATCACATTAATAGACGACACCAGTTGTGCCGGCGAATCAGGTGAGGATAATGATAAGTTTATTGTTGGGACTTCTAGCGTCTCAGCAAAGACTGAGATAGCAAGAAATAGTAGTAAAGATATTATTTTCATTTATTGAGCGCTTCTGCCTTGTCAAGTACAGACTTTTTCAAGTCAGCTTTTTCATCATTCTTTCGTGCATAGAAGTATAGCTCAACTCTGCGGTTTTTCTCTCTACCTTTTACTGTTTCGTTGCTTGCTTCAGGCCTATGGTCGGCAAAACCTGCCGCATGCATTCTATCAGCCTTAACACCTCCGAGTAAAAGTTCTTTTAAAACGCTAATGGCACGGCCGGCAGAAAGGTCCCAATTATCTTGAAAAGGACTTTTGCTCCCAGGCGCTTGGTTGTCTGTATGGCCTCGAACACTGACTTCTAAGTCATTAGGAAGTTCTTGTACTAATAAGGCTATACGTTTTAAAAAAAGAAGAGCGTCTTCATTTTCAATCTTCGCTTCACCCGGCTTAAAGACCAAAGACGCAGGAAGACGCAGGATAAAGCCCTGTTCACTCTCTCTAAGTGTAACAGCAGGACCTTTTCCTTTTTCCATCATCTCGTTCATCTCGGCAATAGCTTGCTTGATACGATTTACCTGTTCAGAACTCTCATCTCTGTTTTCAATAGGTGTTGATTCTAAGATACGCTGTTTTGATATCTCTGTTTTGGTACCACCTTCAAGAACAGACATCGCGCCGGCAAGTGAACCAATAGCCTCAGAGATCTTTTTAGCATCCATACTTGACATAGAGAGAAGAAGTACAAAGAAACACAGGAGAAGGGACATAAGGTCACCAAAGGCCGCCAACCAAGCGGGAAGACATTTGGGACAGTCACAGGGTTTTGCTTTTTTACCCATGTTTTTTACTCAAATTGGCTGACTCTATCGCCAGGAGAAAGGAAAGATAAGAGTTTCGCTTCAAGGGTACGAGGGTTGTCACCCGCTTGAATAGACATAATACCTTCTAGGACAACCTCTTTTACAAGGTTCTCTTCATCATTACGAATCAAAAGGATATTCGCAATAGGTGCACCAAAAATATTACCGATCATCGCCCCATACATCGTTGTAAGTAAGGCAACGGCCATAGAAGGTCCAATAGCTGAAGGATCGGCCATATTTAAAAGCATCGCGACCAGACCAATAAGTGTACCAATCATACCCATGGCACCGGCAAAACCAGCCCACTGATCAAAAATAGCGGCATTTCCCTTATGACGGGTGCTCGTTTGATCCATTTCAATCTCAAGTAGATCCCGGATTGTATCCGGTTCATTTCCATCTACTGCCATAGACAAGCCTTGTTTCAAAAAGGAATTTGTTTCTGTATTTGCTGCGGACTCTAAGGAAAGTATTCCATCACGGCGTGCCTGAGTAGCATATTCAACCAGTTTTTTTATAAGTTCTTGAAGATCTTCTTGAGGAGGCTTTATGGCAATCATAAAGATCTTTACAAAGTTCTTCATCTGCTCCATCTTGAAACCAACTAGAAGTGATCCAAGTGAACCACCAATAACGATCAACATAGAAGGAATATCGATATAAGCACCGATACCAACACCCATTGCCATTGCACCAAATAACAATGCAAGAATTAAAACAAGTCCTATGACCGTTGCTAAATCCATTAAAACCCCGTAAAAATATTAAAAGTAACATTATTATTACTTAATTTTTGAAGAAGAAGCTTAAATAAGCCCCTCATTACACAACTCAATTGCTTTTGTTAACTTCTTTATCCCTACATCGGTAAATTTCTTAAAATAATTACATAAATGTCAGGATTCTGCTCTCATACTTTTTTCTTTTTTTATTATTAACTTTTTTACTATTGGTAAAAACCGACTCAGTTTAGTTTTCTGAAGAAAAAATTCACTTTCAGTTATTTTTATAGAAACTTTTTTATTTCGTAAAAACCAACACAGTTTAGTTTTGTTATAATCTCACAAAATCAGTTGAGATGTTTGTTATATAAATAACAAATCTCTAAAATAATATAAGAAGATTAAAACATGAACTTATCAATCGTTATTTTGGCCGCAGGTAAAGGCAGCCGTATGAAGTCATCTAAGGCAAAGGTCTTACACCCTATCTCTGGTAAAGAGATGCTTTACTTCATCATAAAAGAGTCTTTAAAGATTTCAGATGATGTTACTGTTGTAATCCATCATCAAAAAGAAGCTGTTCAAGAAGCTATGATTAAACACTTTGATAACAAGGTCAGCTTCTTAGTGCAAGATGCTGACAACTTCCCAGGAACAGGTGGGGCTGTTATGGGTATTAAACCCCAACATGACAAGGTTTTAGTTTTAAATGGAGATATGCCACTTATCACCGCTGAGGCCTTGAGCGGTTTTGAGACATCTACCGCAGATATAACTATGTCCATCTTTGATTTAGAAGACTCTTCAGGGTATGGTCGTGTTATCATAGGTGAGAATGGTGTTGAACGTATCGTAGAAGAAAAAGATGCTTCAGATACAGAAAAAGCTGTTTCAACCGTTAATGCGGGAATCTATTCTTTTTCTAAAGCCGTTATTGAGAAGTACCTTCCAAAACTATCCAATGACAACGCTCAAGCAGAGTACTATCTTACAGATGTCATCTCTATGGCTAAACAAGATGGGCTGACGATTGAGCCGCTTTTAGTAGATGAAGAGCATTTTAAGGGTGTTAATTCTAAGTTTGATCTAGCCATGGCTGAAGATATCATGCAAAACCGTATTAAAGAGACATGGATGAAAGCTGGAGTTAGTATGCAGCTTCCTTCAACTATCTATATCGAAGAGGGAGTAACCTTTAATGGTGAGTCTATCATTGAAAACGGTTCAAGACTTTGCGGAAATACACTGATTGAAGATACTCATATCAAGTCAGGGTCTGTTATTGAAGACAGTATTATCAAGAACTCAGACATTGGACCACTCGCACATATCCGTCCGCACTCTCATATCGAAGACACCCACATCGGTAACTTTGTAGAAGTTAAAAAGTCAACGCTCAAAGGTGTTAAAGCCGGCCATCTCTCTTATCTTGGTGATGCACAGATTGATGAGGGAACCAATGTGGGTGCAGGTGTTATCACATGTAACTATGACGGTAAGGCTAAGTACCAGACTATTATCGGTAAAAATGTGTTTATCGGTTCAGACACACAACTTGTTGCACCTGTTATCGTGGAAGACGATGTTCTTATTGCAGCAGGAAGTACTGTAACCGCTGGTAAGCTTGAAAAAGGTTCACTTTGTGTTTCACGTGCACCACTTAAGTCTGTAGCTGGTTTTTACTATAAGTTCTTTGGAAAAAACTAACTTTATATACGCTCTAAACCACTTGTGAGTTTTCTAACTTAATCATACGGGTAAAAGAGCGCTTCATTCCCCTTTCACAGCACTACATTTCTTCTCATTATCATATGTTTATCATAATGTTTTTCAGGGACCTCAGAACTAAAACAGTATTCAAAAATATTATGATATACTAGCTTATATCCATGCGTTTATAGTGTATTTTAGAGCATGTGGGTGATACTTAAAATTAAAGGTTCGTATATGAAAGAAAAACTCTTAACTATGGTACGCTGGACAGGTGTGTCTATTGCTACCATATCTATGATTGTTGTTGTGACTTGTACTGTAAAGGCGTTTTTTCCACTTGTCAATGTTGCAGAAAATGAGGTAGAAACACCTACTGTTGAGTTTGCTGAATTTGCGGCATTTAAAAATTATAGTGTTGAGAATAGTGCTAATGCCGAAGATGCAGACAATAAGCTTAAGCAAGAGCAGTCTGAATTTCAAGAAAACTTTTTCAAATATTATAAGCTTATATATACAAACCTAAAAGAGTACTCACGGTATGTAGATCAAAGTAATGTTGATGAACGTGGTCTTGAAGAGCACCTGTTTAAACTTATCTCAAAATATGACTATACACTTAGAACAGCCTATATGAAACAGCTTTCTGATGAGTCTAAAAATCTAATGGCATATGGTGAAGAAAGCCGAGCAGATGTTACTAAAAAGATCATTGATTGGAAGAGCTTCTTGGATTGGTTCTCAAATGATTTTGAGTCACAACTTCAAGCTAATAGTTTAAAGGCAGAAAACTCAGAGACTTCTCAACATATGGGCCTCTCTTCAGACAGACTAATGAAACTAGGCTCTAGCTATGTTGCTTTAATGGTCTTTATCATCATTTTATATCTTATAAAGATAGAACGTAATACTCGTAAAGATGATTTAGTTATCAAGACTGATGATGCTGAGAAAGAGGAATCAGTAGAAGTTGAAGAGATTGAAGCTAAAACAGATGAGACACAAACAGAAGCAGACATTACAAAGAAAAAAGACGACTGATTTATCTATCAGGAATGAATTCCTGATAGCTCAACTTAAATACAATAATCCCCTCGTACAATCTTTTAACATTGAGCTATCTATCTAAAGATCTTGTCACACTCTTTTTCTATCGCTCCAGGTACGGTTGCTATTGCCATAAACTCCGACATAGACAACATTGGATACATAACAGCTATATAATATTTAGGGGCCAATATTTTTGCCGCGTTATCTTCAATCAAAATAGGATAAGGTAATAAACCACCATTTTTATAGCCAATTTTTTTAACAAACTTATTCGTTCTTTTTGAAAGCTTAATACCAATCACAACACTGCCATTATCTAAATGCTGCTCATACACGATCTTATTTGATTTACGTGCTCTTTGCAATAAAGCTTTATTATCCCCAAGTGCGACTTCTTTCATGTCCTTATAATAAGGCATACCAAACATAAACTGATAGTTTTCCAAACGACTGAATTTAATAATGTCTTCTGAGTTTTGAACTTCATTAAAAACGGTACGAAGACGTTTAAGTGCTTGTGTTGCCATTTCACTGTTATATTCTTCTTGCATAAATGCTTTCATAACATAGATAGGATTACTGATACTCATCACACCGCTTTTTTCATCTATTAAAACTCGCAATGTTCCCGCAAAACCTCTAGATTTTCTTGATGCAGCCGTAGTGAGAGCCTTATCACTAAAAACAATGGACTTAACCTTTGTCTTTTTATCAACAACATAGCTTCCTAAGACACTAAAACCCGCTGATTCAAGCCTTGTTTTTATTTCATCTTCACTTATTAAAGGCGCGCGCAGGTAAGCATTAACACGAAAGTTACTTATCTCCCCTACTTCTACCGTTTTACTTGATACTTTCTCTTTTTTATCGTAATTAGGGGGTACCCTTTTACTAAAATTCACTTCACCCTTTTTATACTTTTTATACTCTTTCTGTTTTATATCTGGATCAAGTGTGTTTTGAGTTTGAACGTCTAACTTTACAGCTGGAATAACCACTGCATTTGACTTCGGAGCTTCAATGACTTTAGGCATTGTAATATGCACCGTATTATCTTGTTCTACCGCACTTGCATCACTCGCATACGTCATAGACGTATCCAATAACATAAAAGCACCAAGGCACAAAACAGTTTTGTATGTTTTTTTCATTACAACTCCTAAGTGAAATTCATCTATAAAAGATAGAGACTATACTTTATAGATAAACTGTATGAGTAGAAATATTTTTAGAAGGGGAACCCCCTCCTTGTGGTAAATAACAAGCCAAACTTGTTATTTCAGTGAAGCTTTGTAGCGTTGGTAGTCATCATACTCTCTTTTTGAAAGAGAACGTGTAGATTCGCTTGCACTGTCAGATATACTGTCTGTCGATTTTCTGGCATCATTTGAAAGTGTTGTTGTTGATTTTCTTCCCTCTTTAGACACTGATTTAGTTGAGTCATTTACATTATCAGACACACTGTCTGTAGAGTCTCTTAAATCATTAGAAACCGTCTTTGTTGAATCTCTTGCATCATTTGATACAGTTTTAGTAGAATCGTTCACATTGTCTGAAACGCTATCAGTTGAATCACGCAAGTCATTTGAAACTGTTGTTGTCGACGTTCTTGCATCATTGGAAACCGTTGATGTTGCATCATTTAAATCATGAGATATCGCTACCGTACTGTCTTTAAAGTCCTTTGTTGCCATAGTAGAACTGTCTTTCATGTCACGAGATGCATTAGTCACAGAATCTTTTGTATCTTCAGCAAGTTCAACCGTACTGTCACGAACATCACGACTGATACTCGTTGTAGAGATTTCACCACTTTTTACCGTTGCGATTTCACTGCTCTTAAGGTCATCAGAAACTTTAACTGCAGTATCACGTGCATCATGACTCATACTCGTCATCGTACGTTCACCACTTTTACTTGTCTCAACTGCACCATCTTTCATCGAATCTGCAGTATCACGCGCATCATGACTCATAGTCGTTGTTGCATCTTTCATGTCTCTAAACATATCACCAAAACTAAAGTCACCTGCGTTTACTGTTGTTAATGCACTTAATGCAATCACACTCGCTACAATCGTTTTTTTCATGAACTCTCCTTAGTCGCAAATCATTTGCTTTAGTAATACTATAACGATATGGCACTAAATGATTTCTTAAGCAGAAACATAAAAATAAATTATGAAATTTTAAATCTATAGATAAAGTTTCCTTATATAACCCTGCTGCACTAGCCTGCGGAATTATTATAAAATATTATTATAAGTTTTATTACAAAAATCTCATAATGAGTTAAACCTCCTATTCTTGGGGTAGAAGAGATATTTGAAAAAAAATAATTATATTTTTATCACATTTCTATATGAATTTTAAATTTTTCCTTAAGTTTATTTTTAAAAACTCTTTAGTTATAATGCATTAAAGACATCATTCAAAACGAAAAGGAATCCAAATGAAAAAAACCGTATTTATTCTACTTTTCAGTACATTGATTTTTGCACAAGACTATACAAAAAAAGATCGTGTTAAGGATATGCAAATCATGGCAGATGCTATGTCAAAGATAGAGACAGGTTTTTTTTATAACAATAATGACCTGGTTCAAGAAGGAGCAATAACACTTTCTGATGCTGTTCGAAGAATCGAGCCGCCACTTGAAGACAGGGAAGAAAAAGATCCAATGACTAGATATATGAATGAAAAAGTAAAGTTCACAAACAAACTCGTTAAAAAAATCGACCAAAAAGCCAAGATTATTTTAGAGCGCTTCAAAGAGGGAGATACAGCCCAAGCTGTTCAAGCCTATACAAAGATTATGAACAAATGTATGGAATGCCATACACAGGTTCGCCATTGGTAGTTATCCGACATAAGGATTCTACCAAGACAAAGACTTATAAAGGTATATATCTATTGAAAAATACTTTCTTTATTATTTTATTAACAGTTTTATCGACACAGATAGTTGCTTTTGAACTCCCCGTCACTGGAACAGTGGTTTCTTATAACCAAAAAATGATTGGGCCTCGTTATATGGGTTATGTCAAACATATATACTTTGATATAGGGGATAAAGTGAAGCGTGAGGATGTGCTGTTTGAGCTAGAGTCAGGCGAATTTGATATCTTAAAAAGTCAAGCGGACTTAGCCCTAGAACAGGCCGTATCCATCGTAGATATTTATCGTACACGCATGCGCTCGATTAAACGAGAAAAACGTCTTCTCAAGTCAAGGGGCATGGCAGATACAATGGATTTTGAAAACCTTGATATTACGGCGGACAACGTTGCTTCAGGTTTAGCATCGGCTCAGGTTCTTGTCAAAAATGCATCTGAAAAGATTAAACAGGTGTCAACCATTACTGGATACCTCGAAGTCAAAGCACCCAATGCCGGTATCATTGTTGAAAAGCGTATTCGTGTTGGTGACTTGGTTGCACCTGGGATGTTAAGTATGATTGTTGTTGATCTTGATCACCTGCAAATAGAAGGTGAAGTTGCTGAGTCTGACCTTCCCTATCTTGATAGGTTCCAACGGGTGAAGATCTCTATTCCTTCATTACGATATAACACCCGTGGTATCATCAAGTCTATTGTGCCAAGTGCCAATCCAATGGCGCATACCTTTAAGATAATTGTTGATTTTGATAAAAGAAACAGCAAGGTCTTTCCCGGTATGTATGCCAAGATACTCATTGATATTGATGAAAAACAACTGTTAGATGAGTAGGTAGATACTGATGTCATATAAAAGTAAAAATATTGCAGGCTACCTTGCTGAATCCTTTTTAAACAATCCCCTGACCCTGATTCTGGCTATATCAATTTTACTACTTGGCTATATCACCTTAAATATCGCACCAAGAGAGGAAGACCCGCAGATCGAAGTCAGCGGGGGTTCAATCATTGTTGTCATTCCAGGTGCTTCGCCCGAGGCTATCACTAATGTCATTATCAAGCCCTTAGAGAGACGTATACGTGAGATCAAGGGTGTTGAGCATGTCTATGGTACAGCAATGAATAATGTCGGTATGGTAAATGTACAGTATTTTATTGGTGAGAACAGAGAAGATTCCAACCTCAAACTTTATGACAAAGTAATGCAGAACATGGACAATCTGCCCAAAGGTGTACACCCTCCTCTAATCAAACCCTTTGATATTGATATAGATATCCCTGTTGCGACTATTGCTTTTTACCAAAAAGATCAAACGTATCCGAGTACCGTTAAACAATACCGCTTGGTAAGGGAGATACAACAAGAGATCAATGCTATTGAAAATGTTTCAAAAAGCACACTCAAAGGAATACACCAGCCACAGTTCAATATTAAAGTCGATCTTGATAAACTTTCAGGTTATCACCTCTCTTTAGCTCAAATATCACAGTCCGTTCAAGCCATTGCTACGAATGCCCCAAATATAGACGCACCTTCATCTGATTCATCCATCATAGTTTTTGGGGTTAAAAACGGTATAGATGACATAAATGACTTAAGAGACCTTATAGTTGCGCAATATAGAGGCTCTCCTGTGTACTTAAAAAATGTTGCCAAGCTTGAGTATACTTATGACATTCAACATTTTCAAAGTTCACAACTGGCCAAACGAGATGATAATAACACCTTTGATGACCCCATCAAACAAGTCACACTGACTGTCTCAAAACTCAAGGGTACAAACGCTGTGTACATTACAGAAAATGTGATGAAAAAGCTCAAAGAAAAACAAGAGCTTTTAGAGGCAGCCGGCATTGGTTATATTGTAACGCGTAATTATGGTAATCGAGCAGATGAAGCCGTTAATGAGCTCATTCATCACCTTGTCATTACCATTGCTATTATCGGTCTTATTCTTGTTCCTTTTCTCGGATGGAGGGAGTCGCTTGTTGTTTCAATTGCTGTTCCAATGATTCTTGCAACAACCCTTTTTATCGCCTATATGACAGACCAGACTATCAATAGGATCACTCTCTTTGCTTTTTTACTTAGTTTAGGTCTTATCGTTGATGACGCCATTATTGTTATTGAGAACATCCATAGACGTATGCACCTTAAAGAGTCTGAAGATCAGAGTTTTGATGAGATTATTGTAGAGGCTACTGATGAGATCGGTCCCTCAACCAACATAGCGACAATTGCTATTATTTTAACGATGGTACCGATGGCCTTTGTCGGAGGGATGATGGGTCAATTTATGAAACCTATTCCTCTTAATGTGCCTGTCGCACTGGCCGTATCACTTTTTGTGGCTTATGTATTTACCCCTTATCTTGCTAAGAAGATGATCAAACGTGTTAAGGGAAAACATTAGATATGGAAGAATTAATCTACTCGATACTCGGTTCAAAAGAGAAGAAGAAAAAGGTTATTCTTTATATTTCCCTTGCTTTCTTTCTTGCTGTTTTAATGATTCCCACAAAAATCGTTTTAGCCAAGATGCTTCCTGGTAAAAGTGCTAATACCTTCAGCATATATGTTGATACCGCAACAAACAGTTCCATAAAAGAGACTGAAAAGATTACAAGCTGTGTTTTAAGCTATTTTAAGAAAGAGCCTGATGTTACGGATATCGAAGTCTATTTAGCCCAAGGTGCTCCTCTTGATTATGCCGGTCTAGTCAAAGGAAGTGCCTTAAAACGACTCAAAAACCAGGCAGAGATTGTCGTTAACCTGACCGATAAGCACAACCGTGATGAAGCTTCATACATGATGGTCCATCGTATTCGTCCCCAAATTCAAGAGAAATGTGAACCCTTGCTCAAAGGAACTACCATAAAGTTTGTCGAAATGCCTTCAGGCCCCCCAACATTGGCAACAGTTGTCGTCAATATCTTTGGACAAAATGCTGAACTGATGCGAAATACAGCGCAAAAGGTTGCCAGCACACTAAAAGAGACAGAGGGACTGGTAGACATTGATATCATGCAAGATGACATATACCCTCATTATGAGATCATCCCCGATAAAGAAAAAATTATTCGAAGTGGTTTAAATGTGCAACAAGTCAACAATATCTTGTATCTCGCATTTCAGGGTATGGTTGTGGCGGTTAAAAACTCCAAAACCCAGCAAGACCAGATTCCTATCTTTATCCGTTTAGATGATGAGAGTCGAACCATTGAGTCTAACTCACGTGCTGGGCTGTACTGGAAACTCTCTAGGTTAAAACTGCTAAACCCTATGGGTATGATGATACCTATTAAAGAGGTAGTAACCGTCAAAGCCGTTGATTCAAGCCCTACCATTTATAGAAAAAACTTACGCAACCTTGTGAGCATAACCGCAGAGTGTGATATGGTCTCTCAGGTCTACCCTCTTCTTGAAGCCAGAGACAAACTATTAGAAAGCCTCTCTGAACAGTTTGAAGTCACCAAAGACCCTGGCATGTCTACGTATATGTTTGACCTTCACCTTAAAGACAAAAAAACAGGAGAGACACTTCTGTTGCGTTGGGATGGTGAGATGAAGGTCTCTTTAGATACCTTTCGTGATCTAGGCGGTGCATTTATTGCGGCGCTGATCTTGATGTTTTTATTAATGGTCGTATATTATAAATCTTTTGCACTTAGTGGTATTATACTGCTAGCAAGTTTTCTGTCTATCATTGGCGTTATCGTAGGACATTTTATTACCGATATCATCTCTCTTGTACTTACAGGAACAAACTTCTTTTTAACCGCAACTTCGCTTATCGGATTTATCTCCTTGATGGGTATTAGTGCGAGAAGTTCTCTGCTTCTGATTGACTTTTCTAAGGCCCTAATTGCCAAAGGTGTTGAAAAAAGAAGAGCTATTGCCATCTCAACATCAACAAGGGCAAAGCCTATTTTAATGACGGCTGTTGCTATTATTCTCGGTAGTCTTTTACTCGCAACCGATCCTATCTTTGGTGGGTTGGGTGTTGCTCTAATCTTTGGCTCTATTGCAGCAACACTGGTTTCCTTGTTTCTTGTGCCCGTTTTAATTGAAAACACCGTTGCTATTTGTCCTAAGGGTGAGAATAAAGAGCCTCAACCGCACCCAGGCAAAGGAATAAAAGAGCATATTAATCCAAAAAAGCTAGGCCTTTAAATGAGCAGCTTCAATTTAACCTTAAGGAGTTTAAATGATTAAATTAATTACCTTAGCGATAATTTCGCTATTAGCTACATCTACACTACATGCTGAAATAAAGAAAAGTATGTACCCAAATGGAAAGATCAAGTTCAAACGCAGTTATGAAAATGGTAAACTAAATGGGCCAGCTTATGCCTATTACCCAAATGGTAAACTTAAAACTGCTACAAAGTTCCGTAACGGAAAGGTTCATGGCATGGTCTATGGATATTATGAAAGTGGTATACTCAAAGCAGAAATACCCATGACTGAAGGAAAAGTAGATGGCTATCAAAAAGAGTTTTATGAAAACAGACAACTCCGTTCAGTAGCACAATTTAAAGATGACATGAATGTAGGAAGTAAAAAGGTTTATTACCCCGATGGAAACCTAAAGGCAAAACTCTATTTTAATGAAAATGGAAAACTAGAAGGAACAGCTCAAGAGTATTATCTAAATGGAAATAAACGATATGCTATTAAGATGGAAGACGGTGTGGCTAAAGAGGGTTACATGTATGAAGAGAATGGTGATCGCAAAAAAATGCATGCTATTGACTTTGAAGAGATGGGACTTTAAGACTTCTTATATACTCGTCCCTGCCAGATACCCACTAGCAAAAGACCATTGAAGGTTATACCCTCCACATGGTCCATCCAAGTTCATCACCTCTCCACAGAAGTACAGCCCTTTTAAGACCTTAGATTCCATTGTCTCGGGGCTTATCTCTTTTAAAGACACACCTCCTCTTGTGATCATCGCCATCTTAAAACCGTCATGACCTGTCACTGTCAATGGAGTCCATGCTAATATTTTTATTAGATCAGAGCGTACTTGACCCTCTAACTTGTTAAACCCTAAGCTGAAATCCGCTCCAACAAGTTTACAGAGCTCTAGGCTTAAAGCTTCGGGTAACAGGGACTTTACTAAGTCTAAGGTAGATTGATGTGAATTAATATCAATCTGCTTTTTAAAGTGTTTTAAAAGCTCATCTTCATTTTTACCCTTGGTAAGGTTTAAGAGTAAGGGGACCTCTCCATACTTAGCAATAAGAGGTGTTACTTCCCTTGCAAAGTCTAGAACAACCGGTCCACGAATCCCCGTTTTTGTAAAGATAAGATCACCTTTGGCCCTGAGCTTTTTGGCCTTTTTAAGATCAACTTTCAGCTCCACCTTAGCGATAGTATCTGCTCTACAGTTCTCTACCCATGTCTCTTTGACCTTTAAGGGCATCATAGCGGGGAAGAGTTCCGTCACCTTATGCCCAACAGACTCTGCTAAGGGATACCCATCACCTTCAGCCCCAAGTACAGGGTAGCCCATACCGCCTGTTGCCACAATAACATTAGGCGCACTGTAAGTGCTGTCTTGCGTTTTGACACCTTCAATCGTTTCATCATTAAATACTAAGGCTTCTGCTTTCTGATTACATAAGACTTCTACACCCTCTTTTTTCATCTCTTCTTCTAAGGCCGTAAGAATGGTTCCTGCATTATGTGTAGTTGGAAAGACTCTATATCCGTCAGGAGCATGAGATTCCACACCAATATCTGTAAAAAAGGCTCTAAGTTTTTTATGATCAAAAGCTTCAAGTGCGGGTGTCATAAAACGCCCTTCTCTTCCAAATCTTGCCATAAACTCATCATTTGGCAGGGTATTGGTCAGGTTACACCTTCCTCCACCTGTGGCCTTTAGCTTAGCGCCAAGTTTTGAGAGTTTCTCTAATAATAAGACTTTCTTTCCTGCTCTAGCTGCAGTTATGGCAGATATCATTCCTGCCGCACCTGAACCGATTACAATTGCATCATAATTCTTCATTACTGCAATTATACCGATTACTGAAAAATTAGTGTAAAATACACTAAAAATTAAAGATATAGCAATGTTTCCAAATTTATTAAACGGTAAAAAGATCCTTTTGGGGGTCACCGCTTCTATCTCAATTTATAAATCTTTAGAACTTATCCGTCTTTTTATTAAAAGTGGTGCAGAGGTACGTGTTGTTATGAGCGAGTCTGCTAAAAAGTTCATAACGCCCCTGACCTTTGAGACTATTTCGATGAATAAGGTCTTACATTCAGATACAGAGTCTTGGGATAACGATCTTAACCACATCAAAATAGGTGAATGGGCAGATATATTTGTTATCGCTCCAGCTTCAGCCAACACCATTGCCAAGCTCTCAAATGCTATTGCAGACAACCTACTTCTTCAAACTGCTCTTGCTTACCCTCATGAAAAGTTACTTTGTCCCGCAGCAAATACCAACATGATAAACAATCCTATCATCTCGACTTCAATGCAAAATCTAGCCCTATGCAACTATACCGTCATGAACACACAGACTAAACTTCTTGCCTGCAACACAGAAGGTGACGGTGCCTTAGTCGATATTGAAGACATCTATTTTCAAACAGCGAAGATGCTTTTAAAAGAAGAGTTTTGGGCCAATAGGTCTGTTATCGTTACAGGCGGCGGAAGCATAGAGAAGATTGATGATGTACGTTATCTCTCAAACTTCTCATCTGGTAAGATGGGTTCTTCTCTGGCTCTTGCTCTATTTTTCAAAGGAGCAGATGTCAACTTTATCTCATCTCGTTTTCCGCAAAGACTTCCTTCTTCCATGCAGCAAATAAGCATTCAAGGTTCAGCTGAGATGCATAAGCAACTTCTTGATACTATCGAAGTGGCTAAACATGTAGATGGTTCTGAAACTGAACAGATTCAGAAAAAGCCCTTTTTATTTATGGCTGCTGCTATAAGTGACTATGTGCCTAACTTAACACAAGATGGAAAGCTAAAAAAAGATGAGCTTGGTGAGAAATGGTCACTTGAGCTAAAGCAAAACACAGACCTTCTCTCATCTATCAATAAAGAAAGTATTTATACCGTTGGGTTCAAGGCCGAGATGGACGCTGCCGTCGGCTTAGACAATGCTAAGAAAATGCTAGAGAAAAAAGATTTAGACGCTGTGTGTTATAACCTTCTAAAGGATGCTTCTAGTTTTGGCACAGATGATAATGCTCTTGAATTTATTACAAAAGACACGCAAACAACACTTTCGAGCAAGGATAAGTTAAGCCTTTCTCTCGAGCTTGTTGAGCTGTGTAAGAGTTTATAAAAGAAGACTTGTGTACAATCATAAGATATATATCCTAGGGCTAAGATGAACGAAGCAAAACATATCGCTATTATCATGGATGGAAACGGCCGTTGGGCTGAGCAGCAAGGTAAAAAACGCTTTGTTGGACATGAGGCTGGTTCTGAAACTGTCAGAGAAATCACCACCTTCTGCTCAAAACATCCTGAAGTCGACCGTCTTACCCTCTATGCCTTTAGTACAGAAAACTGGAAACGACCCAAGCTAGAGGTTGAATTTTTGATGAAACTTCTTGCTAAGTACCTTAAGGATGAACTGCCGACCTACCTTGAACTTGGTGTACGTTTTGAGATGATAGGTGATGCCACCCGCTTCTCTTCCTCTCTTCAAAAGCAAATAGCCGTATTGGAAGAAGAGACCAAACATTGTTCAAACCTTATACAACATCTCGCCCTGAACTACGGTTCTAGAAATGAGATACTGCGTGCGGTAAACTCATTAAAAGACTCAGAGATGATTACAGAAGAGAGTCTCAGCAATGCTCTTGATTGTAAACATGATGTAGACCTGCTGATACGAAGTGGTGGCGATCATAGGCTTTCTAACTACATGCTATGGCAGGCCGCTTATGCAGAACTCTTTTTTACAGACACACTCTGGCCAGACTTTACATCAAAAGAGTTAGCCGAGATTATAGACTCATATAAAACGATAGAACGACGGTTCGGAGGAATAAAATAATGTTTACTTTAGAATATGCACCTGAGATGCAGGGCTTGATTACAGGTTTTGTCATTATCATAGGTTTAATATATGGTTCATTTTTAAATGTTTTAATTGCACGTATACCTAATGATGAAAATGTTGCCTTCCCTGCTTCACACTGTCCAAAATGTAAAACACCTCTAAAGATCTATCATAATATCCCCCTTTTTTCATGGCTCTTTCTAAAAGGAAAGTGTGCCTTTTGTAAAGAGAAGATCTCTATTCAGTATCCTATAGTCGAGCTGTTAAGCGGTGTGGTCTTTGGAGCAGTCTTTTATAAACTGGGACTGAGCTATATGGCCTTAATGATAGCCCTTTCATTCAGCTTTTTATTGGCTCTTTCGGTTATTGACTTTTATATCAAGATGGTACCTGACAGCTTAAACCTACTTGCTATGACAACAGCTATGATGGCGGCTATGAGTTTACAAGGCTTTATCCTTAACTTTCAGAACACCCTTTTATTTGTTGGTGGTTTTGCCTTACTTCGTTTTTATCTCTCTTACTTTATGAAAAGAGAAGCCTTGGGTGAAGGTGACTTGATGGTTGCTGGTACTATGGGCGCTATGCTTGGTGTTCAACTGGGCCTTATGTCTATCTTTGTTTCAGCGATTTTAGCCCTGCCTGTAATGTTGTGGATGAGAAATGAGACAGATGAGTCTAAGATGGTTCCCTTTGTACCTTTTTTAGCCATGGCTCTGTTTATCGTTTATATCTTTGACTTTGCCTTTATAGACTACTGGAACAGCCTATATGGGTAGACTAAGAGGTTATCTGCTTTCTAATTTTTCGCAGATATATTTTTCTATATTTATACCTTTATACGTAATAGCCTCGGTTATTATGCTTGTTAAAATAGCGGCCTTTACCTCTGTTATTCAGCTCAACCTTTTTGAGATGATCAAGCTTTACCTTTTCATGCTTCCTGAGCTGCTGTTTTATACCCTGCCTATTACCTTTTTTATCTCTGCGGTAATGACTGTTTCCAAGCTCTCTTTTGATTATGAGATGATTGTGATTTTCTCTTTAGGGGTAAACCCTTCAAGTATCTTACGTTTTTTTACTAAGCTAGCTCTCTTTCAATCCGGACTGCTTATACTCTTGTTTTTTATAGTCGCCCCTCACACAAAAAACCTGTATAAAAACTTTTTAAAAGTCAAAACCACCGAGGCCAAGTTTAATATTCAAGCCTCTGAATACGGACATAAGTTTGGCGACTGGCTTATCTTCGTTGGAAAAGACCATGAAGAGGGACATTTTTCAGATGTTATTTTATTCAACCAGCAAGATAAAGAAGAGACCCTCATCATTGCTAATAATGCCGATATCGTCAGTAAGAAAGGGGTCTTAAAACTTCAACTTGAGGTAGGAAAAGGCTTCACATATTCGGCTGACTCGCTTTCACAAATGTCTTATAGAAAGATGTTTATCAACGACACCTCAATCGCTGATACAAGCGAATATAAAGACACTCTGCAATACTGGCTTAATCCAGATAAACGTAAAAAGATGACAAAAAAGTTTAGTATTAATATGTTAGTTGCTCTTTTTCCAATTTTGAGTGTTTTACTTGTCCCTACCATTGGTATCATTAATGCCCGTCATCAAAAAGGCTTTACTTATGCCTATATCTTTGTAGCTGTTATCTTATATTACGGTTTAACCTTCATCCTTGCCAAACCATTGGGACTGTATACAATTGCCTTGATGTCTGTTTTAACTCTTTTAATAGTCTCCTACCTCTATTACAATAAAGTCGTTAAACGATACTGATGAAAGTCAAGTTTACCCTCTGTTATAATGGATCTTCTTATGAGGGTTCACAAGTACAACTGCACACAAAAAACACCATTATGGGACGTGTTTATGAGGCCTTAAAAGCTCTAAATATTAAAACAAAGCTTCATGCCTCAGGACGAACTGACGCAGGGGTACATGCCTTTCGACAAACCATGCATTGTGAACTTCCCTCCTTTTGGAATGACATGCCCAAGTTAAAAGAACTCTTAAACCACAAACTCCCCTCTTCCATTAAGATACGTCACATAAGCTTATGTGATGAGAGCTTTCATTCAAGGTATTCAGCAAAAAGAAGAGCCTATCGTTACATACTTTCACAAGAAGAATCAAATCCCTTTGAAGATGCCTTCATCACCTTTATCAATGCACCTATCAATCATAACCTTTTAACTGAGGCTATCAAAATCTTTAGAGGTGAACATGACTTCTCTTCATTTAAAAAAAGTGGTTCAGACACAGGTACAAACGTGCGTACCATCTTTAATACACGTGTTTATACCTTTAAGGGTAAAACGGTTTTATATTTTGAGGCAAATGGGTTTCTTCGTTCTCAAATTCGCTTGATGGTAGCTTTCTTATTAAAAATCAATGAAGGGACCTTAAGTACCCAGCAACTTCAAGAGCAGCTTGATAATGTTAAGGTACATAATAAGAAACCTGCTCCGGGTAACGGTCTTTATCTATCTAATATAGTTTATGAACTTTCTTTGAGAAAAAATATATGAAGTTTCCATTAAAAAATACAATTATTGCCTAAGTGCAAAAACTAGCTAAATAAACTTTAGTAGTAAAGACTAAAGTCAAGTGATAAGACTTGCATTACATTATTAATTTTCGCTATAATCGCAACTATTAATTAAAAGGAGCTATTTTATGGCAAAACATCAGTTTCAAACCGAAGTCAACCAAATTTTACAACTAATGATCCACTCACTTTATTCAAACAAAGAGATCTTTTTACGTGAGCTTGTTTCTAATGCATCCGATGCACTTGATAAACTAAATATGTTAGTGCTTACAGACCCAGCGTATAAAGACGTTAACTTTGCTCCAAAAATCGATATTAGCTTTGACAAAGAGGCTAAGAAGCTTATTCTTTCTGACAGTGGTATCGGTATGGATGAGGCAGACTTGATTTCTCACCTTGGTACTATCGCAAAGTCAGGAACTAAGGCATTTTTAGAGAACCTTTCTGGTGATGAGAAAAAAGACTCTCAGCTTATTGGTCAGTTTGGTGTTGGTTTTTATGCATCGTTTATGGTTGCTGATAAAGTGGAAGTAACTTCAATGAAGGCGGGTACGGACAAGGCTTACACTTGGACGTCAGAAGGTACAGGTGAGTATGACTTGGAAGAAGCGACTCGTGAGGGTCACGGTACGACTATCGTTATGCATCTTAAAGATGATGAGGGCGAGTTCTTAGAAGAGCAACGTTTAGATTCTATCATTAAAAAATACTCTAACCACATCCCTTTCCCAATCTTCATGGATAAAGAGCATTATGTTGCTGCTATTACAGATGATGAGGGTAAAGAGACTACACCACCAACAACAGAGATCAAAAACGAGCAGATCAATAAGGCAAATGCTTTATGGTCAATTGCTAAGACTGAGATCAAAGACGAAGAGTATAAAGACTTCTATCAAAGTATCGCACATGATTCAGGTGAGCCTCTTACTTGGATGCATAACAAAGCAGAAGGTACAGTTAACTATACAACACTGTTTTTTATTCCTGAAAAAGCACCTATGGATCTATATAGAGTAGATTACCAAACAGGTATCAAACTTTATATCAACCGTGTTTTCATTACAGATGATGAAAAAGAGCTTATGCCAACTTACCTACGTTTCTTACGTGGTGTAATCGACTCAGCTGATCTTCCTCTAAACGTATCTAGAGAGATCTTACAGTCTAACCCTGTAATGAGTAAAATCAAAAATGCATCCGTTAAAAAGGTTCTGACTGAGCTTTCTAAGATGATGAAAAAAGATGCAGACAAATATGCTAAGTTCTACGCCGAATTTGGAAACTGTCTTAAAGAAGGTATCTACTCAGATATGGGTAACCGTGATAAGCTTCTTGAACTTATGCAGTTTAATACACTTAAGTCAGAAGATAAAACAGATATCGAAAGCTTCATTAAGAATGTAGATGAAGAGAAAAAAGAGATCTATTATCTAACAGGTAAGATGGCACTTTCTATGCTTAAAAACTCTCCTTCACTAGAGCGTTTCAAGTCTAAAGACATTGATGTACTTATCTTAAATGAAGAGATCGATACTATCGTTTTTCCAATGGTAACAGAATACAAAGAGTATAAGTTTGTAAACGTTGCTGACGCAAAATTTGAAGAGAGTGAAGAAGAGAAAAAAGCGGAAGAAGAAACTTCTAAAGAGTTTGACACCCTTCTTAAAGAATTCAAAGAGACACTTGGTGAAAGTGTTAAAGACGTTGAAATCACTTCTGACCTTACGGACTCTCCAGTATGTCTACGTATTGACAAAGAAGACCCATCATATATGATGGCACAGATGATGGCACAAATGGGTAATCCTTCAGATATCCCACCGGTTAAGCCTATCTTACAAATCAATCCGAAACATGAGATCCTTGCTAAACTTAAAGACTCTGCAGATCAAAACCTTATCAACGATGCTGCACATGTATTATTTGATCAAGCAAAGATATTTGAAGGTATGGAAGTAGAAGATACAGCTGCATTTATTTCAAGAATGAACCGTATTATGACGAAGGCTCTTTAAGTCTTCTTTAGAAAAGCCTTATAGGCTTTATTCTGTAAAGGTTCTTTTGAACCTTTAGCCCTCACATCCTTCGCAGTTCTCCCCATCTTCATATATTTCTTTAAATCTATTCTGTTACAATAATTTATATGGACAACCTTAATACCTATAAAGAACTTACCATACTCATTGTTGAAGATGATCAAGAAGCTAGGGAGGCTTTAGTTTCCATGATTGAACTTGATTTCAAATATGTTTATTCAGCAAAAGATGGATGTGAAGGCTTAGAACTTTTTGAAAAATATAAACCCGATATCATCCTGACAGATATACAGATGCCTTGCATGAGTGGTATTGATATGATAAAAAAGATAAAAGAGGGTTCTCATGATGTTTTAGCAATCTTTATCTCAGCCTATAGTGATGTTAAGACTATGTTAAATGCAATAGACCTAAAAATTGATGCTTATATAGTAAAACCTTTTTTATACCAAGACATCTTAGGAAAAATCGATTCAAACCTGTCATTGATTTCATCAGAGGGTAAACTGCATGCAAAACTGTCAAAAAGAGAATTAGAAGTCTTTATCGATATATCAAAAGGTATTAAGCCTACTGATATCGCTTCGAAGTATGAACTTAAGACAAAAACTGTTGGAACTTACCGAAAACGAATCTTAGAAAAGCTTAATATGAACAGCAATGCTGAACTTATAAAATACGCTCTCAGGCAGAACTTGATCTAATTTGTGCTCCTTTGTCCACTACTTTTTTCTCTTTAATTTTTTTATAATTATAATAATTAAAACAACAAAGGTTTTTGTATGCACACAGACCCTCTTAAAAACATGCATCTTCTTTATGTCGAAGACGAAGAAATCATACGAAATGAGTTTATTGATATACTTGAAGATATGGTTCACACTCTTTATGTAGCAAAGAATGGGCAAGAAGGACTTGACTTATTTATAAAGCATCCTATTGATATTGTTATAACCGATATTCGTATGCCCATCATGGATGGCTTGAGTATGAGCCGTTCTGTCTTGGAGATAAAGCCAAATACTCCCATTATTATCTCTTCTGCTTTTAATGATACAAAGTACCTTATGGATGCTATTAAATTAGGAATTCACAACTACCTTCTAAAGCCTATTCAATTACAAGAACTTTTTTCAACCTTAGATCTTGTCTCCGCTAATATTATGAATAAAAAAAATCTTAAAAAGAGCGAACAACTTTTATCCCAGTATAAAGAGATTGTTGATAAAAATTCCATCGTTTCGAAGGCGGACAAGCATGGAAACATCACCTACATAAACGATGCGTTCTCTAAGATAAGTGGTTATAGCAAGAATGAGTTACTAGGAAAGTCACACAATATCGTTCGCCATCCTGACACAAAACCAGAAGTCTTTAAAGAGCTTTGGGACACAATACTCTCTAAAAAAGAGTGGCATGGAACAATTAAAAATCGCTCCAAAGATGGTTCATTGTATATTGTTGACTCCACCATCATCCCCGTCTTAGATTCTCAAAATGATATTAAAGAGTTTATATCAATCCGCCATGATGTCACCCAAAAGGAGCTTGACAAGGAACAACTAGAGCGCAAATTAAAAACAAGTGCGCAAACCTTGGATGAAAAGATAAAGTTTATTTATGAGTATGAGAATGCCCTTAAACAAAACACCCTATTTTGCAGGACAACAATTAGCGGTAATATCACCATGGCAAGTGACGCTTTCTTAGATCTTTTTGAGCTTGATGTAGCTACGGTTGAGGGGCTTTCTTATCTTGAGCTGGTTGATAAAAATTATCTAAACAAACTCGATAGAGAGGTGAGAAATGCAATTGAAAATCATCAAAGCTGGCAAGGTTTAGTCAAGCATAGAAGCCCCCTAGGAAAAGAACTTTACCTTGAATCCTCATTTTACCCTATCATTGACACCCAGGGAAACACCCATGAGGTACTCTGTTTTTATATTGATATTACTGAGCAGGTATATTTAAACCGTGAGATAGTCGCTACACAAAAAGAGGTTATTTCCACCATGGGTTCAATCGGTGAAACACGTTCAAAAGAGACAGGCGATCATGTTAAGCGTGTTGCCGAGTATTCCAAGCTTATCGCACTGAAATATGGACTGCCTTTAGAAGAAGCCGAAGAGATAAAGATGGCCTCGCCTATGCATGATATTGGAAAGGTGGGTATTCCTGACAATATCTTGAACAAGCCGGGAAAATTAACAGAAGATGAGTTTGAAATAATGAAAACTCACGCGGAACTAGGTTATGAAATGCTAAAAGGTTCACAGCAACCACTTCTTAAGACAGCCGCGATTATATCTATGGAACATCATGAAAAGTGGGATGGTTCAGGATATCCTAGAGCACTTAGGGGCAGAGACATTCATCTATATGGACGTATTACAGCCATTGCGGATGTATTTGATGCCTTAGGACATGACAGGGTCTATAAAAAAGCCTGGCCCTTAGAGAATATTTTAGAACTTTTCAAAGAGGGGCGAGGTAAACACTTTGATCCTGAACTTATCGATCTATTTTTAAACAATCTGGATGATTTCATCGCTGTAAAAGAGAGTTTTGATGGCAAGACAGAGGCAAACCTTGAAGCCCCTTAATTCTTTTAATATAGATAAGCACATTTCTGTCTTGTATGTTGAAGATGATATGGATATACAAGAAGAGTTTACAGAGATACTCTCACTATATGTGGATGAGATATACACGGCAACTAATGGACATGAAGGGCTGGAGAAATATCATATACATCATCCCAACATCATCATCACTGATATACAAATGCCTGTCTTAACAGGTCTTGAGATGATTGAAAAGATCAGAGTCCATGACCATGTCACACCTATTGTTGTCACCTCTGCTTTTAATGATAACAACTATTTATTAGAGGCAATTGGCTTAGGGGTTGAACATTACCTTTTAAAACCCATCATGTTCAATCCTTTTGAAAGATGCATTGAAAAGATCAAACACCAATTAATGCAAGCCAGAGAGTTGAAGTCCTATCAGACATATCTAGAAGACCGTATTGAAGAAGAGGTCGCTTTAAGAGAGGCCAAAGAAGCTCTCTTGATCGAGCAGAACAAGTCTTCTGAGGTAGGACAGATGGTCAGCATTATTGCGCACCAATGGAAACAACCACTACATTATTTAAACCTTCTTATTGAAGACATTGGCATGGAATATGAGTATCAGGCTTTGAGTGAAGAGTATATTCGTGATTTTATTCAAAAAGGGACAAGTCGTGTTAAGTTTCTTACCGACACCATGGATAACTTCTTACGGTTTTATAAAAATGAGAAAGACGCCAGTACATTTCAAGTATCAGCTCTTATACAAGAAATATCAATGTTTCTGGATTTAAGCCTTAAAACCCAGGGTATCAGTATAAAAACCATCGTCCATGGTAACTTTGTGCTCTTTGGTGTTAGGAATGAGTTTCAACAAGTCATCTTAAACCTTGTCAATAATGCCAAAGAAGCCTTTGAGGGACAAAAGAGGGATGATGCAAGGGTCACTATCTACATCTCAAGACAAGATGATATAGGAAGAATAATCATACAGGACAATGCGGGTGGTATCTCTAAAAACAATCTAGAAAGCATTTTTGAACTTGAGTACACAACAAAGCAAGAAGGTACCGGTATTGGTTTATACTTGGTTAGGAAGATTGTTGAGCAAAAGTTTCAGGGGTCTATAAAAGCTGAAAACGGTGAGTTTGGTGCTTGTTTCACATTAGAGTTTAAACTCAAGAAGGAAATATAATATGAAAATCATAAAGGCAGTTATGATACTAAGTTTAGTGATTTTTTTTAGTGCCTGCGAACAGCAGAGTAAGCAGACATTAAGGGTTGGTATCTCACCTTGGCCTGGTTACGAGCCTTTAGCCTTAGCTGCTGAAAAAGGATTTTATAAAAAGCATGAAATTAGAATCATCCGCTTTGCCACCCCAACAGAGTCATACAGAGCCTTAAGAGATGGTATCATCGACGTAGCCGCTTTCACAGCTGACGAAGTTTTTCATTATGCTGAAGTACGAGACAGGCCACGAATCTTTCTAATCCTTGATATATCAAACGGGGCAGATGCCATTGTGGCAAAAAAAGAGATTAAAACCCTTGATGACCTAAGGGGAAAGCGCCTTGGTGCTGAAGGCAGTGCCCTTGGCGATTATGTGATGAACAGGGCTCTTGATTTTGCGAAAAGTGACATGAACCTCTCTAGTATCATTCTCAAACCTGTAGAGATCAATATGCAAGAACAAGCATTTTTATCTGGTAAAATTGATGCAGCTGTAACCTATGAACCTTCTAAATCTCTCCTTATTAAAGCAGGTGCGCATGTTCTCTTTGACAGTTCACAAATACCCCACGAGATCGTAGATGTCTTAGTCACCAATGATAGAACTATCCAAACAAGATCTGATGAACTACAAAATTTGGCAGAAGGTTGGTTTAAATCATTAAAATACATTAATGAAAACTATAAAGAAGCTTTAGAGAAGATGTCACAACATGAGGCAACCACGCTAGAAGAGTTTCAAAAGGGTTATGAGGATCTTATTATCCCTTCTAAAGAAGAAAACTTAAAGATGCTAAGTGCAGAAAAATCACTTACTCTTCCTATGCAAAGACTCTCTGAGCTTATGTATTCAAAAGGAAGTTTACAGAAAAAAATAGATGTCAGACCTCTACTTGACGGCCGTATTATAGAAATGATTCAGGAATAAATATGAACATTCCCTTAAAATATCTTCTTCCTCTATTGACCTTTTTAACAGGACTTATACTTGTCTCACTACAGACCTATATACATATGGACCATGAATTCAAAAGAATGGTTCAAAAATCTTCAAATCATGCAAAGGTCATTGGAAATAGAATGGCCAATCGTATCACCTATGAGGCAAAGAACAAGGGATTTACTGAACAACTTATGGTAAGTCTTACTGCACCCTATATGGCAGATACACTTGATCAAGTCGAAATATACGATCAAAGTTTAAACCTTAGGTTTTCTCGATATATCGCTGCACACCAAAGCGATAAAAGGAATACTATTAATAGTGAGATCTCACGCAAAGTGATTGAGGATCAGTTCTCACATCTTTCTTACATCAAAGAAAGTAAACATGTAATCACTTATTTTCCTATTGATTTTCCTGTAGAAGATGGAGAGGTCCTCTCACGAAACACCGGTATTATTTACCTTGTATTTGATATCTCAAAAGAGTATATGCAAACAACTGAAAACATCTTATATTCAGCTCTAACGAATATCGCAATTATCATTATTATGATCTCGGTCTTTTCCTTACTCATGTACTATCTTGTTTTTAAACGGCTAAATGCACTTTACAGAGCCACACTTATGTTAGCCGAGGGGAATTTTAATATTCATGTAAAAAGTAAGGGTGAAGATGAGCTCACTCAGGTTATCCACACCTTTAACTCTATGGCCGAGGATATGTACTCGTATAAAAACACTATGCAAGAGCTTGTTGACAAAGCTATAAAAGAACAAGAAGAACAGACTAAACTCATGATTCAACAAAGTCGTATGGCTTCTATGGGAGAGATGATAGGAAATATTGCTCATCAGTGGAGGCAACCCTTAAATGCTTTAGCCCTACTGATTCAAAAACTTGAACTATTTTCTCAAAGAGGAAAGCTTACGGATGCGGTCTTATCTGAAAATGTCCAAAAAGCAACAATGATAATCAATAATATGTCAATCACTATTGATGATTTTAGAGATTTCTTTAAACCAGACAAACAGAAAGAGAACTTTAATCTGAAAGATGTTGTTCATGATGTAATGATACTTCTAGAAGCCGGTCTTAAAGAGTCTGATATTTCAGTCATCATCGAAATAGATCAACCATATTGTCAAGTTTTTGGATTTAAAAATGAATTTTCGCAGGTTATCATCAACCTTATCAACAACTCAAAGGATGCCTTAAATGCGTTTAATAAAGATGACAAGACTATCTATATCACAGGTAAACAAAAAAGAAGCCAGGTCGTGTTCAAGATCAGGGATAATGCCGGGGGGATTCCAGAGCATATTATTAATCGGATATTTGAGCCTTATTATACGACCAAAGAAGAGGGACAAGGAACTGGCATAGGCTTGTATATGTCCAAGATGATTGTAGAAGATAACATGGGTGGGATTATGCAGGTTAAAAACAGTGAAGATGGTGCTGAGTTCAGTATGGTATTTAAAAATAGAAAAGGGAAATAATGAAGATTCTTATTGTCGATGACATCAGTGAGAACCGAGAAGTATTAGAGCGTCTGATTAAACAATACAGCCGTAAATATGAGACTGATGTCGAGGTCTTTCATGCACAAAATGGACAAGAAGGCGTTGACATCTGCAATGAGATTAACATCGATCTTATCTTTATGGACATTGTTATGCCTGTGATGAACGGGGTTGAAGCAACTACAATCATTAAAAAAGAGCATCCGGCTATTATGATTATTGTTATATCTTCTGAAAATGACGAAAGTGTTAAGACTGAGGTCTTGCAAGCGGGAGCAGAGGACTATGTTTTAAAACCTTTTAGCTCCGCTATTATGCTAAGCCGTTTAAATAATTATAAAACACTAATTCAATCACGCAATACTATAGGCTATCATCCAAGAGCTATCAATATCTTTACACACAAGGTCTATAGTTACCAAGTCAAGTTTTTCCTTAGTAATGATGACGAACTGGCACAATTTTGGGAAACGATGTTGGTTCGATTAGAGTTTCAAAACCATATAACGCACCTGAGTGATTTTGTCCGTTTTCTCTTTCGCCTTGGAACGTATCAGTTACAAAAGGCCTATAAGTGTCATGTCTACCTTGAAGAAGATGAGCATAACTTTTATTTTACTATGGATAACATGAAGCTGTTATCTAAAGACGGTGTCACTAATATAGTTGAAAAGTACTGTTCCGGAGCTGTTTATGAGCTAAAGAATGATTTGCTGACCTTTGTTTTACCTAGAATCTCAGAAGAGCTTTCACCTATCATTTCTATAACAGATGCTAAGCCTCATGAAAACATTCAAGCTGTTTCGACTCCTGTCTCAACAATCAAAGAAACACTACAGACCTATGATATACTTGATAATGGTGCCTTAGAAGAGTTTGACTATATAATTTCAAAACTCCAAACAGAGGTAATGATGATGGGGTCTTCTTCTTTAGAACTAGATGACATCGAAACGATGAATGAGCATATTAAAAAACTTGCATCCATTTTAAGTATTTCAAAAGATGCTTATGAGATTTCAGCATCCTTAAACGATTTTTCTTCCCTTTTAGATGAGTATAGTGAACCTTTTTTACAGATGAGTCAAGACCTTTCTCATATGATGACCTCATTTATTAATGACCTCCTGATGTGGAAAGAGATGATATTTCACACCGGTGCACCTTCCGTTGACTTTCTAAATAGTTCTATCAGCAGTAATGTACAGATGATTCGGGCTGTCTTTGTAAACGATGATACTGCAGAGGAAGATATGGATGATATTTTTGACTTTTAAGGGTTTTATGATGCGACTATTCTTACTTCTTTTACTTATCTCATCTGTCTTGTTTGCTAATACAGAAAAACTGAATACGCAAGAAAGAGAGTGGATAAAAAACAACCAAGAAGTCCTCTTTACCGGCGATCCCAACTGGTTGCCTTTTGAAGCCTTTGATAGCAAGGGGAACTATATTGGTATAGTTTCTGATTATCTAAAATTTATAGAGAAAAAAACTGGATTAAAATTTTCACCCACGGTGGTTAAAGACTGGAGTGAGTCTTTGGAGGTTGCCAAAAAAAGAGAAGTGACTGTTGTATCAGGCGATGCTGCGGATAAGACATTAAATCAAAATTTCAGGCCTATAGACCCCTATCTTATCAATCCCATCATCATTCTTATGACTGATCACGCTAATTATGTTGAAGACCTTAACGTACTTAAGAATAAAAAAGTTGCTATTATAAAGGATTATGGTTATACCGCTGATCTTTTTTTACATTATCCTCAGATGAAGTTTAATGAAGTAGAAAATGTTCAAACAGCTCTTCTTGGTCTGTCAAATGGCACTTATGATGCTGTACTTGCTTCTCACGCCTTGGCTCGTTACGCCATCTCTAAGATGGGCCTAGATGACATTAAAACAGTAGGAAAGACATCTGTCGTTATGGAAGTAACACTCTTTGTAGACAAAAAAGAGCCCATACTATATAATATAATCAATAAAACTGTTCATTCCATCTCCACTAACAAAGAGCGTGAAATAACGAACAAATGGGCTTCAAAGGGTGCTTCTACTAATCGGTTCGACACTTTTTTAATATGGGTTATTTTTACCTTAATCATAACTATACTTGTTTTCTCCGTCCATGCTTATGTGACACTTAGAAAAAACAAACAGCATCTAATACATCTAAAAAAACTTGAATCAGCTCAGGAGCTTGGACGTATGGGAACTTGGGAATGGGATTTAGTCACAGGAGAGCTTACCTGGTCAAATGAGGTTTATCGTATATTTGGAGAAGAACCTCAATCCTTTCCGGCAACCTATGAAGCATTTAAATCTTATATTCCAGAAGAATTTCATGAGGGCATAGAACTCGCTATTAATACAGCTATGAAAACGCATGAACCTTATGAATATGATCACCTTATCCGCCAAAAAGATGGGACTATACGTAGTGTTAGAGAGGCAGGTTATGTAAGATATAATGAAAAAGATGACCCTATCTCAATGTTGGGAACCGTACTTGATATAAACTCTGTTATACAGGCACGTTCTAGCATTCGCGAGAACAAAGAGTTAACAGAGTTGTTAAAGAAGTTTGATGATAATGTCATCGCCTCAAATACCAACTTAAAAGGAATCATCACATATGCGAGCAAGGCCTTTGCAGATATTAGTGGCTATAGTGTTGATGAGCTAATTGGTAAGCCTCATAATATCATCCGTAATAAAAACACCCCAAGTAAAACTTACAAAAAACTATGGTCAACGATACAAGCGGGAAAGACTTGGAAAGGAAAGTTGAAAAATACGAAAAAAAATGGAGACACCTATTGGGTAAGTTCAACAGTCTCACCGATATACGATGATATGGAAAAAATTGTAGGATACAGTTCAATCAGACGTGATATCACCCATGCGATGAAGGTACAAGAACTTCATCGCAGCTTGAAGATCAAGTCAAGTGAGTTACAAAAACTTAATGAAGAGCTTGGTCAACGTATTGAAGAAGCCGTTGAGGAGAGTAAACGTAAAGACCACCTTATGGCCCAACAGAATAAACTCGCCTCTATGGGAGAGATGATAGGGAATATTGCCCATCAGTGGAGACAGCCGCTTAATGCTCTATCCCTACTTCTTCAAAAACAAAGAATATTTTATGAACGTGGCCTTTTAACCTCGGAGAAACTACAAGAAAGCGTTGATAAGGGAACAATGCTTATTAATAAAATGTCCTCAACTATTGATGACTTTAGAGACTTTTTCAAACCCGGTAAACAGAAAGTGCTTTTTAATATCAAACATGCCGTCAACCATACCCTCGAGCTTATTGATGCGGCTATCTATAATCAAAACATCGCCCTCACCTTCAATATACAAGAGGACCTTGAAGTCTATGGTTATGAAAATGAGTTTTCTCAAGTCGTTTTAAATATTATCAATAATGCCAAAGACATATTAGTAGAAAATAAAAAAACAGGTGCTCAGATAAAAATAGAAGGGGCTATCAAGGACGGTTATATCATACTACAAATAGAAGACAATGGCGGTGGTATACCTGAAGACAGTATTACAAAAGTATTTGAACCGTATTTTACTACTAAAGAAGAGGGACAAGGCACAGGTATAGGTCTGTATATGTCAAAAATGATTATTGAAGAAAATATGGGTGGAAAAATAGATGTGAAAAATGGTCCTGAAGGTGCTGTCTTTTGTATCTGCTTTGATATAAACAAAATAGATTCTATAAAAAAGGATGAGATGTGAGTAAACAGTCCATTTTAATTATTGATGATTCAAAACTTGTTAACAACAGCCTTAAATCATCTTTGGAGCAACGCGGATATCAAGTAACACAAGCCTTTGATATTGCCAGTGCAAAGGAACTTTTATTAGACCACAGTTTCGACTATGCCCTTCTCGACCTGGTCTTACCTGATGGTGATGGTGAAACCTTATTACCTTTTTTACAGATTCATGAGACTATCAGAGTTATTGTTATGACATCTGATAGAGACGCAGATCGCCGTCAAAACCTATTCAATTTTGGTATTGTTATTGACTACATAACTAAAGAACGTCACTTTGACGAGATGGAACTATCTATTGTTCAACTTATTGAGCGTATCTCAACCAACAAGAACCTCACTATTCTTGTTGTAGATGATTCAAACTTTATGCGAACACATCTTCGTATCTTACTTTCAAAGCGTGGATTTAAGGTCCTAGTCGCAGTTGATGGTAAAGAAGCTTTATCAATAATGAAAGCACACAAGGTTGATGCAGCAATGATTGACCTTGAAATGCCTGTTATGGACGGAAACCGTCTTTTAAGTGCCATTAAAAAAGACAGAGTAAACCTGTTGATGCCTATTATGGTCATCTCAGGTACCACTGATCCTAGTAAAATAGCCAAAACTATTAAAAATGGCGCCAATGATTTTCTAAGAAAACCCTATGCCAACGAAGAGCTCCTGCTAAAAGTTGACAAGATGATGGAGGAACTCAAACAACAGCGTTTCATCAAGGTCCATGAAGCAAAATTTGCCATGTATAACCGCGCTATAGATCAAGCTGCAATCTTTTTTAAACTTGATAATAAGCTCAAAGTCCAATACGCCAATACAACCCTTTGTGACATCCTCGTAAGCGGTGTAGATATTCAAGAAGGTACAGACTTCAGCAGTTTTGTTATGGATGAAGACAAACAATACATTGAGATGCTAAAAAAAGCACTGCAAGAAGGAAAGACCTATCAAAGAGTATTTAGACTCAAGAGCGAAAGCTATAAATTTGTCAGTCTTCGTCTTACATTTACGCCTCTTAAAAATTATGAGGAACATATAGAAGAAGTTCTTGTTATTGGGTTTGATGTATCTTTATTGCAGCAAAAAGAGGCAGTATTACAAGATCGCGTCAATGTAGAGTCTCAAAAAAACTGGGAACAGAATAAAATTCTGATCCAGCAATCAAAAATGGCCTCTATGGGTGAGATGATTGGGCACATAGGACACCAATGGCGCCAACCCCTAAACTCATTGGGACTTATGTTTCAAAAGCTAGACTATGCGTATAAAAAAAACAAACTCAATGATGAACTTATGACACGCTCGACTGAAAAAGCAATGCGTGTTATTTATCAGATGTCAAAGACCATAGACGATTTTAGAGATTTTTTCAGTGATGATAAATATTTACAGATGTGTGCACTCACCGATGTTGTAAAACAGGCTTGCGATATTATCGACTCAAGCTTGCAGTCTAAAAATATCTTATTAACGATCAATTATGAAAAAGAGGTGACTTTACCTTGTTTAAAAAATGAATTATCTCAAGTTCTTTTAAATATCATAGCTAACGCTATGGATGCACTTGTCTCTAATAATACAGAAAACCCAGAAATCTCCATTACTATTGAACAAAAGAAAGACAAAGCGATTATCTTTATAGATGATAATGCCGGTGGTGTTTCAGAAAGCATCATTGAGAAGATCTTTCAACCATACTTTACTACAAAAGAAAAAGACAATGGTACCGGTATTGGACTGTATATGTCTAAAACTATCATTGAAGAGCATATGAATGGCCATCTTGGTGTACACAACACGCTTTCAGGAGCCTCTTTTAAAATAAGCCTACCCATCAAAACAGAGGAGAAACAATGAATCCCAACTTAATACTCTTATATGTTGAAGATGAAAAAAACATACGTGAAGAGATGGTAGAGATACTATCACTTGATTTTGACACTATTCATATTGCCAAAAATGGACAAGAAGGATTAGATATGTTTCAAGATTATCATCCAGACCTTGTAATATCTGATATACAGATGCCTTTAATGGATGGACTGAGTATGTCTCAAAAGATTTTAGCCCTTGATGATAAAGCTAAAATCATTTTAACAACCGCTTTTAATGAAGAAGGATACCTCAAAAAATCTAAAGATATTGGTATTGTGAGTTATGTCAAAAAGCCTGTAAACATCAGCGAACTTTTTGAAACAATCGAAGCAGTATTTTCTGCTAATAACCCCTAAGGAAGAGCTTATGAAAATAGATACACTTCATTTTAAAAATGACACATGGTTAATAGACACAAAAGAGCCATGTAACCCAGATACTGTTGATATTGTTTTTGTATTTGGCGACATTATACAACTTAAAGAGTATGATAATGCACGCCTACTGAAACAAAAATATCCTAATGCTCATATCGTTGGTGCCTCTACTGCTGGAAATATACTTGATGATGAACTTTCTGAGTATAGTGCTGTTGCCGCGGCCGTAAGTTTTGATAAGGGGCATGTCCTTGTTAAGCAAACCAGTATCACGGATAAAGAATCATTATATGATACAAGTGCGATACTTGCTCAATCCTTTCCCAAAGACAAGCTCAAACATCTTTTTGTTCTTGCTGATGGGTTAAAGATAAACGGAAGTGAACTGGTACGAGCGCTCAATGACAATCTGGATGTTAGCGTAACAGGGGGTCTAGCCGGTGATGCGTTTGACTTTGCTGATCATACTCTTGTATTTGCAGATGCTCCAGCCCAAGAAAAGGCAGTAGTTGCCGTTGGCTTTTATGGAGACAGTATACACACGAATATTGGTTGTAAAGCAGGATGGCAAGAGTTTGGGGCTGAACGTATAGTTACAAGGGCAGAAGGAAACATTATTTACGAAATAGACAATAAACCTGCGCTAGACCTTTATGAAGCCTATCTTGGTGAATATATAAAAGACCTTCCGGCAAGTGGTCTTCTTTTTCCCTTAAATATACGTGAATATGAGGGTGATCATGAGGTGATTCGTGTCATGATGGGAATTAATGAAGATAAATCATTAATATTTGCAGGTGATATACCTCAAGGCTCAACTGTTCGCCTTATGAAAACCAATATTGACAACCTTATAGATGGGGCATCCTTAGTTGCGAATGCAATACAAAAGCATAACAATAAACCTGCATTAGCCTTAACCGTAAGTTGCAGCGGACGGCGGTCTGTTTTAAAACAGCTCGTCGATGAAGAGCTTGATGCCATACATCGTTCACTAAATGAGCATACACAGATAGTAGGATTTTATTCTTATGGAGAGATTGCTCCTTTTTCTGATGATGTCCTTGATTGTAAACTTCACAACCAGACTATTACCTTGACCGTTGTCTACGAGGATTAATATGAACCGTTTATTAAAAGTACAGTTGAAAAAAGCTTATGGAAAAGGTTTTGATCTTTGTGATGCATCTGATGAGTTCAACAATTTTATAGAGATTCTCAATCAGTCTTATGATGACTTTTATATAGAACGCCAGCTTCTTGAGAACACCCTTGAAGTAAACTCCAAGGAATTGACTGAGGCAAACCTAAGCCTGCGTAAAAGTCATGAACTTCTTCGAAGTGTTACAGAGTCAATAGATGATGCAATATTTTACAAAGACCTTGAATTCAAGTACATTGGGTGTAACTGGCATTTTTCAGAACTCACCAACCTATCTTCAGATGAGATAATCGGAAAAGATGATTTTGATATATTTAAACCAGAAGAGGCGCAACATTTTAGAAGTATCGACGCTCAACTACTTGATAACAATGGACCACTTGCTATAAAAGAATGGCTTACCGATCCAGAAGGAAACACCCATTACTTTTCTACAATCAAGTCACCCCTGCTTAATGCAAAAGGGGAGATTATCGGAATTGTTGGTGTGGCAAGAGACATAACAGAGCAACATAAAATGCAAAAAGAACTCGACTCCAAACAACATCTTTTAACCCAGCAAAACCGACACGCTTCTATGGGGGAAATGATCGGAAATATTGCGCATAAATGGAGACAGCCTCTTAATGCCCTTGGGTTAATTATACAAAATATAGGCATTCAATATAACAGAGGCATCTTAAATGAAGAAAAGGTTCAAACAAGTATGGATAAAAGCATGCACTTAATCAAAGGCATGTCCTCTACCATTGATGATTTCCGTGAGTTCTTTAATCCAAATAAGAAAAAAGAGTCCTTTAGCATACGTGAAGCTATAGATCAAGCGCATACATTCGTTGAATCCTCCCTTGAAGGTCACCTGGTAGAATATCAACTTGAGATGAGTGATGAGATAAAGATCATAGGTTATAAAAATGAGTTTTCGCAAGTTATAATCAATTTACTCAATAATGCAAAAGACATTTTAATAGAAAAGGACATCAGCCCTGCAAAGATACATATAACCGCAAAGAAAACAGACACGGGAGTTTTCCTAGATGTCTGTGATAATGGGGGAGGCGTTCCAGAATCAGCTATTGAGAAGATATTTGACCCCTATTTTTCTACAAAAGAAGAAGGGAAGGGAACGGGTATAGGTCTATATATGTCAAAAATGATTATTGAAGATCATATGAATGGAAAGATTACTGTTTCTAACAAAGACAGAGGTGCTTGTTTCACCTTAGAGTTTTAAGAAAATTCTCTACTCTTTCATGAGACAAAGGTAGAAACTATTTTTCCGCTTAGTTCTTCATTTTTATACAGGTTTTTCTGATTTTCTACCAGAGTTGTGGCCTCAGCATTAAAAACAACCAAGTCTGCAACCATCCCAACCTCTATCAACCCAGCATTTCTCTTAATCATCTGAGCAGGAGTCATTGAGACCATTTCACTTAGTTTAGATAAGCTTATAAGACCTGTTTTCACTAACTTTGTATAATATAAAGGAAGAATCTCTTCAATTGCTTCTGTCCCATAGGCTGCGTCATAAAAGGCAACTTCTTTATTGACCTTAGACTGAGGAGCATGTAAAGAGGTTAATATATCTATCTCACCGTTTTTCAAAGATTCTCTAAGGGAGTTTTTACCTTTTTCATCAGCTAATGGCGGAAATATTTTGGCATAGGTATTAAAAGCATCACATGCATTATCGTCTAAGGCAAGGTGATGGATTGATATCTCAGAAAAGACCTTTAATCCCTCTTTTTTAGCAGCTGTTATCATCTCTAAAGAACGCCTTGTAAAAAGCCCTTTAAATAGAACCTGAACATTAAAATAACGCGCGATCTCTATCATCTTAGTCACATGTATAATCTCACCTAAAACAGATATACCGGGAAGTCCAAGAGTTGCGGAAACCTTGCCTTCAAACATCACTCCATTCCCGTTTAAAGCCTTGTCTTTTGCCGAACAAAACACGGTTCCATCATACATCTTCATATATTCAAAAACACGACGTATAAGGTTGTTGTCTACTGAGGAGTCTAATGAAGGAGCAAGAGCACCCTGCTTTAACAAGATCGCTATGTTGCTTAAGGCTTTATCATCTTGGGTCGCACATATAGCTGAACTAATTTTTGCACCCTTGAACTTTTGCTCTAACACAAACTCTAAAACTATTTCATTATCGATAGCAGGTTCTGAGTCTGGATTAAGGACTACTGTTGTCACCCCACCCTTGAGTGCAGAGTGAGAAAGATTTTTTAGTTTAGAAGTATTCAGCTGTCCGTCTGCCAAAGAAACATTTAAATCAATAAGCCCAGGAAGAAGGTAGGATCCCTTTGCATCAAAAACATCATCACCTGAAATATCATCTGCTATCTTAGATATGATTCCATCTGTAATTTCAACATCACCCTGACGTTCTCCGTTGGCATCACATAAAACAGCATTTTTAATAATCATTTAGCTTTCCTTCTTTTATTGATATAATTCTAACAAAAAAGTTCTTAGGGCATATCGACTATGAAGAAAAAATTACTACTTTTAACACTATTGTCTTTACTAAAGGTTCATGCTGAAATTGATACCTATACCCAAGGGGAGATCTTATACTCTCAAAAAGGCTGTAATGGCTGTCATGGTATACATGGTGAGGGGATGCATGAGTATCCTGTACTGATGAATAAACCTAAATGGTTTTTAGTGAAGAAGATGAAGTTTTACCGAGGCAAGAAAGGAGTTATGAATCAGACAGCTCAGATCATGATTCCCTTTGCTGAGAATTTAAATGATGAAGAGATAAGTTATCTTACAACCTATCTGTCTGAATACAAAGAAGACAAGAATGCACCAAAGTACGATATGGAATTTGAAAGTTGGGGAGATGGAGGGAGCTAATCCTTCTTTTTTACCTTTGTTAAGATCTCATTAACACGCTGGGTAAACTCTTTTACATTTTTAGCACCATTGATTCTATGGCCAAGTTTGCTTCCGTTAGCATCTGTAAAATAAAAGGTCGGTGTTCCAACAAACTTAAATGCTTCAGGGACTTCTTCTTCATTTACATCCATATATACAGGAACAAAATTTTTCTTTATTAGAGCATTGACCTTGCTGTCTTCAAAGACGATATTTTCCATATACCAACAAGCATCACACCCCTCTTTTGAGAGCATCACCAAAACGCTTTTGTTCTCATCATACGCCCGAACTTTTGCCTCGTCATATGAGGTACACCAATCGGACTCGGCATACAAGGTGAAAAATACCAGACAAAGGGCTAATACTATTTTCATCTACAGCTTTTCTAAAAGTTCTTCAGGTGGAATAAAGCCAATTGTTCGCTTGCTCTTAACCTCTTTTCCATTCTCATCATAAAAGATAAGTGCCGGCGGGCCAAAAAGGCCAAACTTTTTACTCAAGGCTTTTTCAGCATCTGTATTTTCAGTCACATCTGCTTGAACAAGAACATAATCAGCCCAAGCCGCCTTCACTCTTGCATCTGAGAACGTAAGGTGTTCTAACTCTGCGCAAGAAGTACACCACTCTGCTGCAAAATCAAGCATAATCTTTTTACCCTTAGACTCGGCAATGATCTTATCCAGTTCAGCAATAGAATGGATCTTGGTAAAACTGTTCTCTTTTACTTCACTACTTATACCAGCAGAGACCATAGACGGCTGAGAGATAACTTTTTCTAAAGGGTTAGTAAGACTAGATGCACCTGTAATAGAACCAATAAAAAGTGAAGCTGCTACCAGGAAAGTCATCAGACCTAAACTTTTTGTTGCACCATGACATGGTCCACACGTCGAGTCAGGGTTTCTAGTTTCAAAGGCACCCACACTTACCGCTACAAACATTAGAAGTGCTGACCATAAGAACATTGAAACACTTGAGTCTATAATACGGCTTAACATCCAAATAGCCACACCAAGCATCATAACACCAAAGATAGATTTCACCGCATCCATCCATGAACCTGGACGTGGCATAAACTTACCGGCACCCGTTCCAACGACTAGAAGAGGAACACCCATCCCCATAGAAAGAGCATAAAGTGCCATACCGCCAAGAATCGCGTCACCGGTTTGAGAGATAAAACCAAGAGCAGCTGCAAGCGGAGCAGCAACACATGGTCCTACAATAAGTGCAGAAAGAAGACCCATAATCGCAATCGATGTATATCCTTTTCCGCTTTTATCTGTTTTTTTATTTAAATACGACTGCAGGGCTTGAGGCATCTGAATCTCAAAAAGACCAAACATCGAGAGTGCCAGCAAAACAAAAACACCTGAGAATACAGCGATTACCCATGGCGTTTGAAATGCGGCCTGAACACCTGCTCCTGAAAGTCCGGCTATCACACCCGCTATTGTATACGTCACGGCCATTGCCTGAACATAAATCATAGAAAGTACAAAGGCTTTTTTCGTTGTCATGTCAGAGCCGTGAGACACGATAACGCTTGAAAGAATAGGCACCATCGGGAAGACACAAGGTGTTAAAGACAAAAGCAGACCAAATACAAAAAATCCACCAATGATATAAAAAACATTCCCTCCTGCTAAAAGCGCTGTGATAGGATCATCATTTTCACTACCTTCTTCAACTACCGAGTTTACTTGTTTTGTCGTTTCTTTAGGTATAAAAGCATCCATGCTGATGGTCTTTGAGCTTTTAGACAAGTTTGCCAAGTCAACTTCCAGCTCAAAGCTCGAGGTACTAGGTTCATAACACAGTCCCTTTTCAGAACAGCCTTGATAATTGACTAAAAGCTTAAATGTACTCACACCAGAAGTATCAGCAGTTTTAAGCAGGGGTACTTCTAACACTTGGCCGTTAAAATAGGCCATTTCTCCATCATGGTCATGACCCTCAGGTAAGCTAAACTCACCAACTTTTACCTCGTCAGACTTAATTTCTACAGACACTTGTTCTTGATATACATAGATATCATCTGCGAGTGTAAACCGTACAACCGCCATATCATTAACGACATCAGCCTTGAGAATAAAGGCCTCTTCTAAGGTTAGAAATGAGTTTTGAGCTGAAAGTGGAGTAAAAAGTATAAATAATAAAACAAAATATGACATTAGTTTTTTCACTGTGTATCCTTTAAAAAATAAAACTGACTATAAACTGTGTTCTGTTCAAAAAGAGAAATTCTACCCTAATAAACGACTTTTAGTATATTAATAGACATAATTATCGCATATTAATATGAAGATAGGATGAATAATCACACCTACATTATAAACTAAGTCTGTGATTCGTTTGTGTAGCAATTTTACACCATTTATTATTTTTTGTAAGTGACAGAGATTACAGATTTTTATTAGTTTTTTTCTAATTCTAGATATTAAGATATGTTATTTTATAATCATAATGTATACTTTAAAAAGGCTATTGATGGATGCAAAAGCATTAAAAGAGATTACATCTGAGCTTAGCTTACTTTATGTTGAAGATGATAATGCTTTAAGAGAAGAGACTTCTAAACTTTTTTCTCATCTTTTTAAATCCACTCAAACTGCTCAAAACGGTGAGGTAGCACTTAAAAAATTCAAAAGCACTTCATTTGACTTAATTGTCACAGACATAAACATGCCCATAATGAATGGTGTTGAACTTAGCCGAAGTATCAGAAAGATCAATCCCGAGCAAGCTCTTATCATCACTTCAGCACATGATGAGTCGAGCTATCTTATAGAGTTAATTGACATTGGTATCGACAAGTTTATACTCAAACCTCTTGACATGAATAAATTTCTATCTACTCTCTCTTATGTCTGTTCAAAGATATCAAATGAAAAGCTTGTTAAAAGATATAGAAAAGAGATTGAAGCTTCTAATATAAAGCTTAATCAACAGAACACTGAACTCGAAACCCTTGTAAAAATACTGGATAATAAAATCACTCAGATGAACTCAACCAATAGACTCATTCAAAAAATCCCTCAGCAGTCCCCAAAAGACGCTATTAACACAATCAGCAGTAATCCGCCTGTTGCTCAAAGGAGTCTTGTCAAAGACAGTACAGACCTCTTTGTATATAATGAGTACATGGTTCATAACGATATTGAAATTTTACAAAAGCTTGAAGTTGAGATTGATTCCATTATCACACTCTTTAAGCTTCAAGAGAACATTACTCAAGAAGGTGTTGTACGTCTATCTGCAACCCTTAACAAATATGCGAGTGTTTTAGACACCTATGCATTGTTCAAGTCCTTATCAAAAGAGATACATTCCCTTTCTTCTGCAATACATAACAATCCTAGGGCTTTTCTACAATCCTGCGGTGAAGTCTGTATCCTCTTAGAAAGTTTTATCTATGTGCTTAAAAAGTGGCACGGCGCTCTTTTTGACAAGGGAATAAAAGACCCAAATATATATGATCAGTCTATGATAAATGATATCAATACTATTACGATATTTCTTAAAGGAACCAGTGATGAATCAAAAGAAAATTTAGAGTTTTTTTGAGCCTTTAGAAGTCTACAGAGACTATCCTTATGAGAAAGATAGATTATGGCAAATCTTCTTCAAAATGAAGATTCTCCTTACCTCCAGCAACATAAAGACAACCCCGTAAATTGATATCCATGGTGCGACGAAGCGTTTGAGAAAGCTAAGCATGAAAATAAACCTATTTTTCTCTCCATCGGTTACAGCGCTTGTCACTGGTGTCGGGTTATGGAACATGAGGTTTTTGAAAATAAAGCCTTGGCTGAAAAGCTCAAAAAAAGCAATACCTGCTACCTTTATGAAGCAGTGTAAACACTGTAAACTTTACAATAGAGCGTATGTGTGAAAAAACCGGTACAGTATCCCTACCTTTTTAATCAAGCCCTTCGTTACATAAAGAAGACCGAATACTCAAAGGAGATGAAAAAGCTCTTAGACCTTTAGAAACATCTTTTTTTAATCTTAACTATCCTTTCATGCAACGTCATCTTACTACTGACATGGAAACACTTGTATGTGGTGTACAAAGTTACTTTACTACCTTAAGTCACAACTCAGACCTAAGCGCAGAACTGAATAAAACTCTTCAAACTTAGGGACTTTTACAATTCTTTAATATTCTTCGCTCTATAATGAGTAAAAGAACCTATAAAGGACAACAATGGGAAGCAAACGTGACATAATCGCCAGTGATGTACATAATCCGGATGAGATTGAAAAAAACATTCATAAAGATAGACGAAAAAAGTCAGATGTGCAAAAGACAGAAGAGAAGCGCCATAATAAATCAGGCAAACCAAAACGTGTTTCGGTATGGATCAAAGAAGAAGTAATAGAGTATGAAAAAGAGCTAAAAAAACTTCAAATCGAATTGCTTAAGATGCAAAACCACATTAAAGATAAGGGTCTTAAGGTTATGATGATTTTTGAAGGTCGTGATGCAGCTGGAAAAGGTGGGACAATCAAACGTATTACAGAGCATCTTAACCCACGTGGGGCAAGAGTAGTTGCTCTTGATAAACCTTCTGATACAGAACGTACGCAGTGGTATTTTCAACGTTATACACATCACCTTCCGGCTGCTGGTGAAATCGTTCTTTTTGACAGATCGTGGTACAACCGTGGGGGTGTTGAACCCGTTATGAACTTTTGTACGCAAGAAGAGCATAAAGAGTTTTTACACGAGGTCCCTGAGTTTGAACGCATGTTGGTCAACTCAGATATCATCATTTGCAAATTTTACTTTTCTGTTTCAAAAAGTGAACAGGCAAAACGCTTTAACAAACGTAAAACAGACCCTCTCAAACAATACAAACTTTCGCCTGTTGATGAGAAGTCACAAGGCATGTGGGATAAGTATACCATTGCAAAATATTCTATGCTATTGGCTTCGCATACTGCCCATTCTCCTTGGACGGTTATTCGTTCAGATAATAAGAAAAAAGCACGCATTAACTCAATCAAGCATATTTTAGGTAAAATTGACTATCCAAACAAAATAAAAAACAAGCACTTGAATATCGACACAGAGATCTTAATCCACGGGGATGAAGAGATCAAGATTATGGAAAGTAGCATGTCTTTGAAAAAATATTAAAAAAAGGTCGAAAATGAAACAAGTAATTTTAGTTTTACTTCTTGGTATAGGCTTGAGCCTTACATTTAGCGGATGTGAACGTAATGACTACCAGCATCCAATGCATAGAAAATAAGCTATAGCGGTTGTTTTTAAATATTTCTTTAGAAAGTGAGTTTACACGTTCAGCTTGCTGACACTTCTTTAGAAAATAAGTAGAAGGGATTCTACTTACTAAACGAATGAAAGAATTTCGTTTTCTATATCTTCTTTATCTATAATCGTATTTTGAGTCACTTCTTTTGTGAACAATGCATTGATCATATCTGGAATACAAACATCTGCTTCTTTAGAAATAGACTTTAGCGCATCGATATCGTGTGCATCAATTTCACCTGTTAAGGCATTAGCAATTGTTGGAGAGAACTTTGTCCACTCAGCTGTTGAATAGGCAATAGTCTTGATATTTTTAGTCGCACAAGTATCATTTGCCTTAAAACACGTAGCTGTATGAGGGTCCATCAAGTACCCATTTTCAAAAGTATCTTTGATATATTTTTTACCTTCATCTCCATTACAAAAATCTGCTGAAAATACTGACTGAAGTGTATAAAGTTCATCTTCACTTAACGCATATGCATTTTTCTCTTGAAGATCAGTCATAAGTTCTTTTGTTCTTGCTGCACCAAACATATCAAATAAGATACGTTCTACATTTGATGATTTTAAGATATCCATAGCTGGTGATGTTGTTGAGACAACAGATGAGTCTCTTAGATCATACTTACCATCATTAATCAAACGCGTAAGTACATTATTCTCATTTGAAGCGATGATAATCTTCTCTACAGGAAGACCCATTTTCATTGCGTAATATCCACCAAGAGCATTACCAAAGTTTCCACTTGGAACATTTAAATATACTTTTTCACCCATAGTAGCTTCACCCTGACGAATAAGCTCAAGATATGAATGAATATGATAGATGATTTGAAAGATAATACGGCCAAAGTTTACAGAGTTTGCAGCAGATAAAGAGATATGATCTTCTTTTAACTTTGCCTTGAAAGAGTCCGAGTCTAAAAGTCTTTTTAGTGCATTTTGAGCATCATCAAAATCACCTTTAATACCGATCACCTTTAGGTTATCTGCATCTTCTGTAACCATTTGAAGACGTTGAACATCAGAAGTCCCACCATCAGGGTATAAACATGCCACTTGCACATTGGCACGGTTTTTAAATGTCTCTAAGGCTGCTGGTCCTGTGTCTCCACTGGTTGCTGCAAGGATTAGATACTTTTCATCTTTCTTTTGAGCAATAGATGAAAGTACAATACCAAAGGGCTGAAGGGCCATATCTTTAAAGGCACGTGTAGGGCCATGGTAAAGCTCACTAACATACAAGTTCTCTTGTACCTTAACCACAGGTACGGGGTTAGAAGCGTCATCAAACTCATCATATAGATCTAATGCCTCATATAAAACATCTTTGTCTATATCAATACCAAAGCTAAGAAGCATATCCATCGCCATTGTCTTATACGAAGAGTTTAAGTGTTTGGCTAAAAACACCTCTCCTAGATCAGGAAGTTTCAAAGGAACATAAAGTCCTCCAAAAGAAGCAATTGGGCTTAAGATTGCTTGAGAAAAGCTAACATTATAAGGACGTGTTCCATCATTTCCACGAGTTTCAATAAAGTTCATAGGTATCCATCAGATATTTTTCGAAATTATAGCGTAAGTTGTTTGAAGTATGAAAGGTCTGAGTCAAACAAATGTTTGACTCAAATACCTTAGTGTGCGAGGTATTTTTCTTTGGCACTTTTATTTAAACCGGTCAACTCTCTTGTTACCGAATGCATAAGTTGTTTTGCCTTATAATCATCTTCTACCGTGTTGATAAGGCCTGTTTTCATTAACATCGCATAAAAACTATTATAGTTAATCGCCTCAACCACAAGAAGCCAGTTAAGTGTCTGCATATATGGATCATATGCCGAGCCTTTAAAGGTTTCAAGTACAGGATACGTAGAAAGTAAGTTTTTCTCTTTACCAACATTATATGGAATATAAATCAATAAAGCAAAAATAAGAATCTTCGCAAAAAGTTTTCCTGAAAACAACTTAATTGATGACTCTTCATGAAAATATAAAAACAGTATCAAAACGATAACTGATACAATATTTAAAAGCCCTGCGACCAAAGACATAAAGATAGCAAATGGCGGAATATATAGCATCTTAATCGCTGTATCCCCATATTCAGCTAGCTTAATATCAAAGTCCTCTTCTTCAGGAAAGGCTTGGTCGTAATATTTTGCACGTAACATCGGTTTATACAAACGCTCATAAAACCCTGTTAAGTCACCCTCTAAAATCATCTGGTACATGATTTGACCATACTTCTTCTCTTTATACTGAAGCATAATCTCTTTTTTATATTGGTGTGCAAACTGCTCAAAAGAGAGACCCAGTTTAACCTTTTTAATTCCCGTTTTTCCGGCAAAGCTCTCTTGGAGTTCTCGTTTTTGTTTTTGAAAATGGGCATCAACTGTTTTCATATACCCTGCGATATACTCACTCTTAGAGTAATTAAAAGACCTTTTAACATTAATCCCTACACTGCGAAGCTGCTCAACTACTTTCTTTCTTACGCTGGGGTGTTTAAAAAACTGTTTTTGTGTTAGATTTAAAGGCAGGTTGCCATGCTCTTTATTCCATTTTGAAATAGTCTCTTCTTCTATTACCTTAGATACCATACGTGTAACCGGACAAACACGTCCTTCACACCATCGTGCAGGGTTGATATCATGACCAAAATACCTTTCCATAATATTTTCGTATTCTGTCTTACCCATAATAGAGCCATCTTTTACAAAATAGCTTATAAGTTCTCTATTTAACTCAGGGGCTTGTGCAAGGTTCGCATTTAAGACGTTAGTATATTGACGAATATTAATACGGTACTTTGTATACTCGCGTTTAAGGTCTTTAGTGAACTTTTTATACTTCTCATTCAGCTCTTGTTTTGAGTCAATTTTTGAAAACTTTTTATTGACACCGGCAATGCCATCACTATATAAGTCCCAGTCTTCTTGAATCCTAAGCGCCATATCCTCAAACCTATAACGCGCATCATTATAATCTTCTTGAAAATATTTATGGATATAGATATCAAAAAAGCTCTCCTTACCACGAGAAACAAACTTTTTAATAAGGTCTTTATCAATCTGTGTCAGTAAAAACAGGTTTGATATCATCACCTTATCATAAATAGAAAGGTCGTCTAAATTCTCTTTGGGAATAAATGAAGAATAACCAAGTTTTCCCGTTAACATCCCATACTTAAACAGTTCAATATAATACGATTCATAACGCTTGTCTTTATTCTGTTTAACGATCTCAAACACTGCCTTATTAAGACCCTTATGAATCCCAAAGTATGTTGCTACTGTCAACATAACAACCACAATAACCATAACACCTTTATGAAATTCAAAAAATTTCTTTACCACCAGATAATACAGAGGAAGAATTAAAAGTGTGATTCCCACAGATGAGATACGATTTCCAAAGTTCTCAAGTGTCTTAAGCAAATCATGATCAACATGAGTCGAGGTTACCACATCAATAACAAATCCATTATAATACGACTCAAAGCCTAGATATATAAGCTTTGCCACAATAAGGCCTATCATAAAGTATAGACCCATTTTAGGCAGCTGAAGTGTATTCATCTACAGCCCTTCACTAAAGTCAATAAACTCTTCATGTTCAGGTAGCTGTGTTGTAATCTTCAGGTTACGATTAGACTCTTGAACATCAATTTTATGTTTTTTAACCCTAACCTTTCCCTTAGCGTCAAATTCTGCATCTTCATGAAAGATATGAATCTTATAAGTGCCCTCTTTTGTCTTATATTTTCCTGTTTGAAAGATCTCTTGTGTATGCGCTACAGCGTAATGCATATCAGCATCATCAGGAAGGTATAAGACCGAGTCTTTTGGTAGATTAAAGTCTTTACGTTTACTTTTAAGACGTTTAAACAGTTCCGTATTTAAAAGAGCAATGGTCTTTAAAAGTTCTTCGTTTGAAGTTGATGATTCACGTTCTTCTAGTACGGGAGCAATGATATCATACACATAGTTACCATCAATTACTTCTACTTCTATACGTCCATCAAAGGCAGCGACAACGTCACCCTCGTCAATATCTTCATCTTTTTCAGTATACACACTGTGTGTTTTCAAAATAAACCCATCAGCTTGAATGTTATGAAGACTCTCTATATCCACAGCATCTTCATCAAGTTCTGAAGTATATACAGGAGACTTCTCTGCATCAAAAAAGACAATCTCGTATTTCTTAATATGTGAGCTATCAGCGTTTCCGTTAACAACAAAACCACTGCTTAAAAGATGAATCTTTTTGATGATATATGGTTTATCAAAACGATACTCTATAAATGGAAGTGCTTCTGCATCAAATACAAACTCATTATTAAAAGACTTACCTTTCAGATCATTCATACTAGAAAGACCAAGCTTTGGGTTGATCTTTTTATAGGCTTTTTGCAGAACCTTCTTTTCAATAGGTAAAGACTGCTTAAAAAGTACAATCTCCGGAGCAATAGTAACAGGATCGACCTCTGGTCCAGGTTCTTTATTCCCACAACCTGCCATTAAAATCAATATTAATATATAACTTGTAACACGTTTCATTCAACCTCTTTATTTAATATTAACTTTTCATACCCAACTCTTGTCAGACTTCTTTTGAAGCTTATTATAATAGGAAAAGACTAATACTTAGTAATGCTTAGAGTTCTAAAATAGCCAACATAGAACTTTAGTATTATATTATGCCAAAGTTTTAGAGCGTTTAGCCTTGTTTTGTATAAAAACAAGGTGATTTAAAAAGAAATATTACTTCAATGAAGACAAAAGCCACTCATGGTAAGGGGCTGAAGATTCGATAATAGGGGTACAAATTATTTCAGGTATATCATAAGGATGAAGCTCGGAAAGTCTTATTTCCAAGGCTTTATAATGACTAGAAGCTGTTTTTATCATAAGAAGATGCTCATCATCTTCGCAAAACTCACCCTCGTAAATATAATATGATTTTACTCGTGGTATCTGAGTCACACAAGCACATAAACCTTCTTGCACAACGATACGAGATATCTCCTGGGCAACATTCTCACTAGGTACAGAACAATAAACTATCATAAGGTGATTTGTGTCCCAATACCCTCAGAAGTAAAGAGCTCTAAAAGCATAGAGTGCTCTAGTCGTCCATCAATGATATGCGCCTTAGAAACACCGCCTTCAATCGCTTCTAAACAGGCATCTACCTTAGGCACCATACCGCCATTAATTGTCCCATCTTTTTTTAAGGCTTCAACCTCTTCTTCACTTAGGCTTGAAAGAAGTTTTTTATTCGCATCAAGTACACCTGGTGTGTCTGTTAAAAAGATTACCTTATTTGCCCCAATAGCCTTTGCAACTTGAGAAGCCGCAAGGTCAGCATTGATGTTATATCCAGGATGGCCCATCTCTTCCCCAGCAGCGATAGGCGCGATCACAGGTACAAATTTCTCATTAATTAGGTTATGAATCACTTCTGCTTTCACTTCTGTAATTGTTCCTGTTAGACCCCATTTAGCATGCTCTTTGGGCTCCGCTAAAATGAAGTGAGCATCTTTTCCGCTCACTCCAATTGCCTTAGCACTGTGCGCATTTAAAAGCGACACAATACCGCTATTTATCTCACCGCTTAAGATCATTTCAACGATACGCATAACCTCAGGTGTAGTAACGCGCTGTCCGTCAATAAACTCTGTTTCAATATTGAGTTTATCAAGCATGTCTGTGATTTTTTTACCGCCACCATGAACGATAACAGGCTTAATACCTACTAGATATAAAAGCAGTACATCTTGAGCAAAACTTTCTATAAGTTTTGGATCTGTTTGTGCTGAACCACCATACTTGATAACAACAATCTCTTTATTAAAAGCTTTAATAAAAGGAAGAGCATCAAGAAGTGTTTTTACTTGATCTATTTTTGCTTGCATAATCTATTACTTTTTATTTATTTTGTCTAAAAAAACTTCAACTAGACGTTTTGTTTTGAAATTTTAACATATTCTTCTATCTTTTCATGGATAGACGTACTAACTTGCATATCAAGGTCCAAAAATGACAGAGGAAGATTAAAACCCTGCATCTTTACCGCGTCCTTATGCGTCACTAAAAGAGAGTCTGCTTGAAAGGATTGTAAAATCTGCTCTAGCTGTATTTTTGAAAAAGTATAATGGTCAGGGAAGTAGACCTTATCAATCACCCTTTGGGGCAAATAAGGGTCAAGTCTTTGCGGCTTTGAGATGGCTGTGACCAGCACCATTTTCTCTTTCTCCTTCGAGACACTTACCTGACGTGTAAAGTCTCTGTTTTCTTCAAGCTCTATAGCTTCTTTGCCACTCCATAAACGCTCTCTAAAAGGTCCTGAAGGAAGACAAAAAAGATTTTCTTGTTTTGAGATGATAAGCAAATCAAGCTTCTTAATAAAATGTTTACTGTAGGCATCATCTAAAAAAACAACTTCTGCCCCCATACTCTTGGCCGTATGAATGCCTTCTATCCTGTCCTCAGCAACAATCACTATAGCCTTAGGTAAAAGACGTGCATATAACATTGCCTCATCTCCACTCATCTTTACATCACACAAGACATCTTGAGCATTTGAGACAAGCTGTACACCTTTTGATTCTCTACCATAACCCCTAAGAACAATTGCCGCATTTTCATATCTTGAAGCAAGGGCAACAGTTAAGGGGGTTTTTCCACTTCCACCAACAATAAGGTTACCCACACTAATAATGGGCAATTCAAAATCAATCAATTTTGCATTTTTATATTTCATCCATACAACCAGGCAGTATAAAAAAGACAGAGGTGAGAGTAAAATAGAAAGGAATTTTTCAAAAGGACCGGGTGAAAAAAGATATTTTTCACCCCAAAATATTAAAGCATTTTTCAAGAGCCTGATTAGACCCAGTGTTTCGTAATATTAATAATCGTATCACATACATAATCAACATCTGCGTCGCTCATAGCTGCATAAACAGGGATTGAAAGAACTTGTTGAAAGTTACGAAGTGCCATAGGATAGTCGTTTACACGAAGTGAATATTTTGACTTATAGTATGATAAAAGGTGTAGTGGAATGTAATGTAAACCTGTTTCAATACCATTTTCTAAAAGTTCCCTTGCAAAAGAGTCACGGTTTTTCTTTACCTTGATGATAAAGAGTGAAAAGGTATGATCATCAACCATATCAGGTAAGGTAATATGCGGTGCACCCTGAAGTTTTTTTGTATAACGTGCAGCAATGTCTTGTTGACGTTTAATAACACTGTCTTGCTTAGAGATCTGAGCCAAAATATAAGCTGCGTCAAGCTCACTCATATCATATTTACTTCCAATATCTACAACATCATAGACATACTGAAGGTTTTCATCTGGTGTTACCATGGCATGATTACGAAGTAGTTGAGCACGCTCAAGCAGGTCTTCATCATCTGTTACCATCATACCACCATTACATACATTACCCTTAAGATGAGGGTTAAAAGAGAAAGTAGTTACATCTGCGCCGGTAGCGCCGATTTTTTTACCTTTGTGCATTCCACCAAGTGCTTCACTGGCATCTTCTACAATACGAATATTATAAATCTTAGCAATGTTGTATAGACGTTCTAAATCGATAGGATGTCCGCCGATATGACTAACGATAACAGCCTTAAGTTTTTTAGACTGATTACTTGAAAGAATCGTCTCTAACTTATCAAGGTCAATATTATAACTGTCTTCTTGCGCATCAACAAAGATAGGTTCAGCGTCAAAGTGACGAACTACCTCAGGAACAGACGGGTAAGCATTAACAGAACATAAAACCTTATCCCCACGCTTAAGGTTAATAGCAAGCATAGCCAAGTGAAGGGCTGATGTTCCATCTGAGGTTGCCACCGCATAAGAAGCACCTGTGTACTTAACAAAGGCAGACTCTAACTCTTCAACCTTATTGGTCTTTGAAGTAAGGACCTCTTCTAATTGTACTTTTTCTTTATTGTCAATACTAGGTCGGTAAAACGGTATCTCTTTTGCCATGTTTCATTCCCTTTATAATTTACTAATAACGAACGGTAACTCTGAAAATCCACTCAAGTAGATTTTATAAAGCCACCTTAGAGACCAACATCTCTAGGGTAATTAAAGTCGTGATTAATCGTACGACTCGTTAGTTTTGCAATAAGAGGCATACGTCTTTTAAACTGGTTTTGATAGATCTTTTTAATGATCATCTCGACCAGTTCATCTTCAAATCCCTCATCTAAAAGCTCTTGCTTAGAAGCTCTTTCGTCAACATAACGCTTCAAAACAGCGTCAAGCTGGGCATAAGTATAACCTAACTCATTTTCATCACTTTGACCTTCCCACAAATCAGCAGAAGGAGCCTTATTAACAATAGACTCTGGTACACCCAGGTAACGTGCAAGTTCAAAGACTTCTGTCTTATATAAATCGCCAATGGGGTTGACTGCTGAAGCTAAATCCCCATAAAGTGTCCCATATCCAAGCATAAGTTCGCTTTTATTACTGGTTCCAAGTACCAAAGCACCCTCTCTTGCCGAGATATCAAAAAGATTCACCATCCGAAAACGAGAAGAAAGGTTACCTATACGAAGTGAAGACATATCCCCTATACCATATGCCTTTAACAGCGCAGATATATCTCTTGTCTCACTTCTTAGATCAAACTTTTCACACAATTCTTCCGCATCATCCAAAGAGCTTTGAGATGAGAATTGAGAAGGCATTTTAATGTTTAGGAGCCTGTTTCCAAAGGCTTTATGCGCAAGTACTGCGACAACAGCCGAATCTAAACCACCGCTTAGACCAACCACAACATTTTGTAGACCGGTTTTCTCAACCTCATCTTTTAAAAAAGCAATCAGATACTGTGAAATCTGCGCGTACTTACTCATCTTCTTCCTAAATTGTACTTTAAGTGTAATCATTATATCTAATTTTTTTTATTAATCTACTTCCCATTAAACTAATTTATTTTTTTTAGATAGCTTTTAGATGCTATACTTCGATATGAATGAATTTTTAGAAGAGATTGAAGTTGCAAAGGGATCAGAAAAAGAACTTTTTTATAATTCTTCAGGTTCCAAACAAGCCTACCAACTAGGGGTAAAGCACATAAGCTCTGCCGAGTTTCTAGGGTTTGCACTGCGCCTTCCTGATGCAGACCTGCGTGTTACAAAAGAGTTTTTATTAGTTGACTTTGAAAAAAAAGAGATAATACAGATTACTCAAGGTGAACGTATACACCCCGTTAAGTTGAAGTCTTTATAAGTTTATTGTTTTACTTACATTCAATGCTGGTGTTCATACGTTTTAACTCGCTACAAGAGAAACCCGCATCCTGACGTGCTTTGATATTTAGGTCTTTTTTTCTAGGAAAACTTCCGGGATAATACTTTTCAATAATCTCAAAATAACTTTCATATGCCAATCCCTCTAAGTCACAAGCATGTTTAAACCAAACATCTCCCTTATGAACATGATCACACTCTTCTTCCAATATAAGCTCTAGGGTCTTAATGATTTTAGAAGCAAAAGTATCATCTTCAAGCTGTAAAAACTTCTCTATCATCATTGGGGTAACATCCAAACCATTGGCTTCTAAGTAACGCGGTACAACAGCCATACGCTCTGTTAATTCAAGCGTCCTCGTAGAAGCTTCAAAAAGTGCATCATGTACGGGCAAGTCTCCATAAAAGGAGTCCAACTCTTTTAAGAGTTCTTCTAACATCTCAAAATGCCTTACCTCATCATGAGCAATACTTAAAAAATCATCATAATACGCCTTAGGAAGATTTTTAAATCGATACGCCGCATCTATAGCTAAGTCTATGGCAGAATACTCTATATGTGCAATAGCATGTAAAAAGACTATCTTGCCTCTCTTGCTTGCAAGCTTTTTTCTTTTTAACACAACCGTAGGTGAGACAAGAGTACAAAAACCTGTATATGAGGGCTGCGTAAACACCTCAGCACTATGTTCATGATTAAATTCCAGTCCATCTTCTTGATACTCTTTATAAAAACTCTTAAAAGCAGCACACTTCTCTTGTGGTATCTGTATCTTTAATATCGTCTCTAACTCAGTATAAAATTCCATAAGGTGATTATAACTCGTATTGCCTAAAGCCTTTATAACCTGAATATGCTAGAATTTGATTAAAAAAAGAGTTCAAAGATGCAAATACAAGTTCAGCCTATGGGGCCTTATCAAACTAACTGCTATATTGTAAGTATCGACGGAAAAGATATTATCATCGATCCGGGTGTGGATGCTCTTTCTTGGGTAAAAGCTCACGTCACCAACCCTATCGCTATCTTAAACACCCATGGACACTTTGATCATGTATGGTCTAACAATGAAGTACAGGAATTTTTCAATATCCCGTTGTATACACCTAAAGACGATGTGTTTTTGCTACAAAGTTCTGAGATGATGCCCAACCTGCCACCCTCTTATCCTGACTATGAACTTGAAGGTGATGCAGAACTAGAACTTGAAGGTATAAAGATAAAGTTTAGACACTTTCCAGGACACTGCCCTGGATGTTCTACCATTGAGATTGAAGATGCTATGTTTTCTGGGGATTTTATATTTGAGCGTTCTATTGGACGATGTGACTTCCCCTTCTCTTCACCTGAGCAGATGAAAGCTTCCCTAAATAAGTTTAGAACCATAGACTATGATAAAACAGTCTATCCAGGTCATGGAGGGCCCACAAGTATAAAAGCCGAACAGGCGCATGTTGACTACTGGATCAACACTCTTTAATTCGGGCTTTTACTCGCATTCATAAGATCAAGTTTTAGAACATGTTTATCTAAAACAACAGTCTTCATTATTGCTTCAAAAACCTTTATATCTAAAACACTTCCTATAACTTTCACCTCGCGCTTACGTCCGTCTTTGTGACGAACATTCGCTTCAAAGACCACTTCATCTCCTACACGTACAGGAGATAAAAAGTCACTCTGACATGAAGCTAAAACCACATTAGGGTCATTCACTGCTGCCATAGCCGCAAAATCAGCCGCACAAAATATGAAACCTCCATGTACTAGGCCATATGAATCCACACGCATCTCGTCGTTTGTCATTATGCTAACTCTTGCATACCCCTCTTTCAACTCATCCAAGTCACCACTATAACGATGATTGATAAGGTCATGGGTCCTTAGTGTTATCGTATCACTTAAACCTATCTCTGTTTCGTCTTTTTCTAACTCTTCTTGGCTTATCTCTTGCGCCATAGTTATTTTCTCCTTGCTTTTATATATACACGTTTAGGTGCGGGATAACCTTCTACTGTTTTAGAACTATCCTCGGGATCTAAAAAGCTACCCAGACTCTCACCCTCGATCCAAGGTGTACTTCTTTGTTCATCCTCAGTTGTTACCGTAATCTCTAAAACTTCTATGTCTATAAAACCTGCACGACCACACCAGTTTTTAAGCGCCTTAACCGTAGGTACGAAATAAATATTTGGTATTTTAGAATAAGTCTTTTCAGGACTCAGGCATATATCGGCATCTCCGTCAATCATAAAAGTATCTAAGAAAAGTTCTGCTCCGCTTTGCATACCTTTAGCCAGAGCCTTAAGCGTTCCAATAGGATCAGGTCTATGGTATAAGACCCCTAAACAAAAGACCGTATCAAACTTCTCTTCATATAAAGGAAGATGCTCTACTCCAAGCAGTTCAAACTCTATATCGCTTTTTACGTAATGATTGATAAAGTCAAACTGACATTTATATAAAGCAGAGGGGTCAAAGCCCACTACCTTTTTAGGTTCTTGCGAGAGCATTCTAAACATATAATAACCATTATTACAGCCTATATCCGCGACTCTTTTGTCTTTGAGGTTAAAATGTGGTTCAAGTAGGTTGTATTTTAAAAAGCTTTGCCACTCTGTATCAATAAAAAGACCACATACATCAAAAGGGCCCTTTCTCCATGGCATCATCTGCTTAGCAACAGCTTCTATCTTAGACTTGCTAGCATCATCTAGAGTATTTTTACTGCGTATTGCAACTGTATCTTCAAAGCTACACTCCACCTCAAGTTCTTCTAATGTTCCAAGGGCTTCACGAAGAGGTGCAATGTTCTTCCATGTCATCCATTTTTGACGTTCTTGACGAATTTCTTCTAAATTCACACACATTCCTTCAAAGTAGTGGCTAATATTACCTTTTCTTTGCTAAAATAATTCCAATGAAATTATATGGACACTTATGCGTTTAGAAAAAAAAGCCACCATCATCTCAAGTGCCACAGCAACACTGCTAGTTATCATCAAACTCTTTATTGGAATTGCCAGTGGATCTGTCGCCGTTTTAGCTTCTGCTATTGACTCTGTTTTAGACCTCGCTGTTTCAATGTTTAACTACTTTGCTGTTCATAACTCAGAAAAAAAACCAGATGAGAAGTTTAACTACGGACGGGGTAAGATTGAAGCCTTAGCCGCTGTTATTGAAGGGCTCATTATTACAGCTTCAGGTTTTTACATCTTCTATTCAGCCATTGACAAGCTTATTAATAACCACCAAGCCACTTATTTACAAGAGTCTATTTTAGTTATGTTAGCCTCGCTTGTGATCACGGCGACCTTAGTTGTCTTTTTAAACTATGTCTCTAAAAAAACAGGTTCTATGGTTATACGATCTGATGCTCTTCACTATAAGACTGATCTTTATTCCAATGCCGCTATCTTATTTTCATTAGTATTGATACACTTTACCCATATCTATATGATTGATTCTCTACTAGGCATCTTGATTGCTATTTATATCGTCTACTCTGCTTATGAACTTATCAAAGACGGTATTCTTATGCTTATGGACGTGGCTATGCCTGATGAGATTGTTACACAAATAAAAGATATTTTTGAGCAAGATGCTAATATCACTTCTTACCATCAACTGCTTACACGTGCTTCAGGTTCCGATGCTTTTGTCTCTGTACACCTTGTTTTTAATATTTCCACCTCTTTATTTGACGCCCACCGTGTTTGTGATACAATTGAAAACAAAATCAAGAAGATTGATAGTAATCTTAACTGGAACATGGTCATACACCCTGATCCTTTTGATGATTCAACTACGAATGAAATGGAAGAATAATGCAAAAGTTTTCTCTACTTTCCCTACTGCTTAGCTCCGCTGTATTTGCCAATGAGGTTCCTCAAGATGTTATTGACACAGGAGACAAGGTCTCTCAATCTCTGTTAAAACAGCTTGCTCCAAAACTCAAACATGAACTTCAGACTAATGGTCTTATGAGTGCTATGGCCTTTTGTAATGAAAACGCCTACATCCTTACCGAAGAAATAAACCTGCGTCAACTTGAAGGCACCAGTGTCAAGCGAATCTCCCTACAAGAGAGAAACCCTGCTAACATACCTAGTGCTGATGAAAAAGAAGTATTAGAAAGTATGCAAGAACTTCATAAAAAGAAAAAGCTTCCAAGTTTCATTGTAAAAGAAAAAGATAAAAGCTATAAATATTACAAACCCTTAGTTATTAAAAAAGAGGTCTGTCTTAAGTGTCACGGCGATATCTCTAAAAATGAAGAACTCTCAAGCTTTATGAAAGAGCACTACCCTGAGGATAAGGCCACAAACTATAAGATGAATGATTTAAGAGGCGCTATCTTAGTTGAGATAAAACGTTAAATATGCGTGAGACCTTCACCTTTTTAGGTCTTTATGATCCGGTAAGTGCCTGGCTTCATCTTATAGCCGCTTTTAGCTTTTTACTCATAGGCTACTTTCTCATCTCCAAAGCCCTTGGATCCAAGATGCGTGTCACCTCGGTTGTCCTTTACACACTTTCTTTGATCTTTCTGTTTAGCATGAGTGGGACCTTTCATCTTCTTCCTTACCATACCACGGCAAGAGATGTCTTACAAGTACTCGATCATGCGGCAATCTGGATACTTATTGCAGGTACCTTTATCCCTATCCATACACTTATGTTTAGAGGACCAAAACGCTGGGCTGTCTTACTTTTGGTGTGGACCATCACTATCCCCGGTGTGATTTTAACCACAGTCTTCTTCTCCACCATGCCTGAGTGGCTAAGTCTAAGCTTTTATCTGGGTCTAGGATGGATAGGTGTCTTAACGGCCTACTTCGTTGTAAGACAGTACGGCCTGCATGAGGCAAAATACCTTTTTTACGGAGGCCTGGCCTATACCTTTGGTGCCATACTGGAGTTCCTACGCTGGCCCGTTCTTGTAGATGGTATCGTAGAAGCCCATGACCTCTTTCACGTTTTTGTCATCATTGGCGCGAGCTTTCACTGGTACTTCATTTACCAACACGCCGACTGGCCTGTGTACAAAAGACAGATTTTCTTAGTCAAGCACGATCCTGACAAAACCTACTATAAGGCCCAGACAAAAAGTGATGACATCGAGGTCCATGCCAAGAGCTTGGAAGAGTTAAAAGAGAAAATACACGAGGCTATACTGCAGAAGTATGATAGAAAGTTCCCCATCGAGCAGGTCACTTTACAGTTTTTTGAAGAAGAAGAGATCTACTACTAAGCCTCTTTCATCTGCTTGAACAAACTCCATGACATAAAGCCTAAAAGCAAGACCCCTATCAACAAAGACAACCAAACCCAATACCGCAGAGAAGAAGGTTTTTGTTTTAAAAGTTTTTCCTTTCCGCCTAAGAGACGTGTCTTAGACAACTCTGCCTTAACACTAAGGTTTCCATTCATAGAACCTTGCCTTATATTGGCATGGCTAACACGAGTATCTAATGAACCAAAGGCAAGGGTGTAAGGTGCCTTTCCTTGAGCTAAAAAATAAAGGTTTTCTTCTTTATAGCTATACGATATTCTCGTATCTATGGGTAGATAAGAAGACACTACTGGCTTAAGCTTATAATAGTTAAACCGCGAAGAAAGAGAGATCTTATGTTGCTTAAGTTTCGTGTCTTCATCTGCAATAGTATAAATCTCAGCTTGTTTGATTTTTCTGTATTTTTGCTCAGGCCTATTTTTTCCATAGACCTCTATTTTATAAAATTGTTCTTTGTCTTCGAGTTCAAAATTTAAAGAGTGCACCCTAAGATTTTTTGACACTTCAAAGGCGATGCCATCCTTTTCTTTTTCATATACAAGTCTTTGTGTCTTTAAAACTGCTTCTGTATGTTTGCTAAAAGCTTGTGCCTCTATCTTTAAAATAGACAGATTTGTGTCGGCTTGGAGCCGCAGATAGGCACATTCGGTTTGGGGCAGGTCTATACTGTTTTTTTCTAAAAAACTGTCTTGAAAGTCAAATGAAGCTACGACTGCCCTTGCTTTGATAATTTTCCATTTTTGTAAGTCTTGTGAACACAAGACATCCACAGGTAGCATATACTTTTTCTCTTTAGCCTCAATAAAAAGTGTTTTCACTCCTGTTTTGAAGCCTCTTGTATCAAGGATATAGTCTTCACTTCTTCTTTCTTTTGTAGAAAGCATCTCGATTTTTGCACCTTCATATTCAAAACGAAGTTGCTGATTTTCGTCTATTTTGAAAACATCAAAGCTTACAAAAGGAAGTTCTTTTTTCACTTGTTCATTAGCTCTATTCATAGAGGTAGAGACTTCACTTGGCATCACCCTACCCTCCACATCAAAAACTGCCAGATCTGACAAGTCTGAATGTACTAAGCCTTTATAGATCTCTGGACTAAGTTCTATTTTAATCAGACCCTTATCCTTAGATAACTCAAGTGACTTCATATATGCAAAATCATTTTTTTCAATAGCTTGAAGTGAAAAAACCGCTAAACATAAAAATATAACTAGTCTCATAAAGACTCCTCTTTTTTAGGCGGTAGTGGAGCAAAGTATCCAATAACAAGAATCAAAACCCCTACTCCCATAAACGAGATAATACGTGATAAAGATCCTGTGTGTGAGAGTTCTACAAAAAAGAGCTTGAGCGTTACAAAACCTAATAAACTAGCTCCAACGATCCAGATATTTCGGTTTTTTCTTTTTTTAGCACTCAAGATCAACATAAGAGCTACAAGAGAATACAAGATAGAAATACCCGCATGAAAGATATCGCTATGAAGTAAGCTGTTTACGTTGTAATAGACATCTGCATAAAAGTGCACACTTCGAGCAACAAAAACACTTAAAAGTGAGATGCTTGAAACACCGGTAAAAACGTATAAGGTCTTTTTGTATGAAAAGAAACCTTCTTTCTGACTTTTCATCCAATAAACAACAGCCAAGAGTGAAACCACTTGCATCATATCAAGCGGATTAAAAAAAGGTATATACCCTATCTCTTTTAAAACAGCGGAACTGCCAAAAAGGTAGAGGTTCATAATCACCAATATAAGACTAATACCTTGAAGACCAAGGCTTTGGTAAGTGTGTGAAAATGTACTTAAAGGCCAAAAGTTTCGTTTACGAACAATTAAGACAAGTGCTAAAACAGCTAATAGTGGACCCGAAGCATAGGCTACAACCGCAGAGATTGTATGTATCTGATAATAAAGTTCCCAAGTCAAGAGCAAGACACCCACCCATAAACCACCCACATGCCAATACTTTTCATTTTTAAAGTTAAAAAGGTATAAAAGCAGATAATGCACAAGTAAGAACAGTGGTACCGAGATGTAACCAACACCGGCAAAGGGATGTGTCTTATTTATAAGATCAAAGCTCACAAGTAAAGTCAAAATGGCTAAGGGAAAAAAGCCAACTAAGACTTCTTTAAGACCTTTAAAGTTCACTCTTTTACTAACAAAGGCAAAGAGTAAGGCCGAGAGTGAAAAGTACACCAAAGTGTAATCATAGGCATATTGTAGATGCTGATCAATTTCCTTCATTCCTGAAAAAATCCACCATATAAGAGCTAGCCCCATAAAGATATGTTGTAGAAAATACTCTTTTACACGAAGGGCTTCTTGATATTTTTCTAATACAAATGATGTGGTAAAAGCAGCTAATGAAACAATGACACTTCCTAAAAAGACGTTATTTAAAATAAAGTCTACTTCATGCATAAAGATCGTCTCGACAAAGAAGACAAAGCCCGCTAAAACTTGTAAAACTACAGCAAAAATACGGGCATAAAACCTGTCTTGACGAAGTGATATCCAAATAATTGCCGTAGCTTCTAGTGTCCATGTGACCGCAGTCCAGTGACCATCTAGCGCAAAAGGTACAGCTAGTGTGACAAAGACAACGCCCAAGGCCAAAAAAGACTCAGCTAAAAGGCTCATCTTTTCTTGCCTACGAAGTACCCAAGCCAGGCTTAAATAAAAAGCGGCAATAACAAGAGCCGAAAAAGACAGGGCAAACTCTATATCTTTGACTAAAGCACCTTGCATTGCAAAAGCGGTTGCAGGAACACCAAACAACAGACTTGAATCCACATAAGCTTTATGGGTGTACTCACTTTTATAAGCGAAGATAACACTGACTCCCACGTAGAGTAAAAAAAAGAAGATTAAAAAAGGCTCTGTACTCCAAAAGAATTCTGGGGTATATGAACGTGCACCCCACACTAACGATATGATAAAGGTAAAGGCAAAGCCTGTTAAGTTAAGTGGTCTCCACGACTTGTACCAAGCCATAGATATGATACCCACGTTCAAAAGTGCATAATACGAGAACAACACCACATGAGAGCCTTGCCCCGTAGAGGTTAAGATAGGTGATAAAAAGCCTCCAGCTGTGGCAAAAAGGGCTAAAGACATAGAGTTTTGAACAAGGGCTAGATAGCTGGCAAAGATAACGGTAAACACCATAATCCCAAGGGCTAAACCAAAAGGAATGATTTCAAAGTATTTTGCACTTGAAAAGATACTCAGATAAAAAACGGCAATACCCACACCTTGTAAGATAAGACCAAAAGACCCTTCTCTGTCTTTATACTTCCATCCCACACCCGTCAGTATCACAGCAAAGACAATAGTACTGAAAAGTCCCATCTCTGTACTGACCATATCTTTTTCAGCAGCGAACTTGATTAAAAAAGAGAGTCCAAAAAAGAGTAAGACACCCCCTACTTTAACTAAAGGGTTACCCTTTTTAAAGTATGCGATTACCCAGTGAAGTGCTTTATCAAAAGAAGACTCTATTGAGGATGGTTTACTATACACGTGCTTTTCATTTTGAACAGGCTTAGTAAGTGGAGTGACATATTCTTTTTGCAGCACATCTTCTTGTTCTGCAAAAACTTCTTCTACTGCCGTATCTGTAATTTTTTCAGGCTCTTGAATGCTTTCTTTTAAGGTTTCATCTTTTGAAGTTTTAAGAAGATGAAGTTCTTTCTCAAGTTTTACGTATTTTTTCTCGAGTTGTTGATACTTAGAATTAAATTGCGTTGAGAATTTAGACAAGCGTATTATAACTGCAAGTAACAGTCCGCCCAGTACGAAGACAGCGACTTCTTCTTCACCTTCAGAAAGCATGCTCAAAAAGACAAGAAACATTATGATAACACTAGCAATCCACATTAAAAAACCTTTAATTCATATAGGGAAAGATTATAGCACTTGAAGATAAAAAAGTAGTTATTTGTTCCATACGTAAATAGGTCTAAATTGATTTAGACCTATCTTCTCACGCCTTAGCGCGCAAACTCTATGGCCCTGCTCTCTCTGATAACAGAGACCTTGATGTCACCTGGGAAGTTCATTTTCGACTCTATCTCTTTGGCTATCTCTTTAGCCAGCAAAGAAGATTCGTCATCATTTAGAAGCTCGGCATTGACGATAACACGGACTTCACGTCCTGCATTTATCGCGTAGGCTTGTTTCACTCCGCGTTTGTCTGAAGCGATCTCTTCTATCTCTGTTACGCGTTTAAGATAAGATTCTAAGACTTCACGTCTTGCGCCCGGTCTTGCAGCAGAAAGTGCGTCTCCTGCACATACTGCCGCACACTCTATACTTTTTATCTCTTCTAAGCCATGATGTGCTGGTATAGCGTTTAGCACAACAGGGTCTTCATTATGTGCTATGGCCAGTTCTAAACCAAGGTCAACATGGTTTCCACCCTTATCATGTGTTAGTGCCTTACCAATGTCATGTAAAAGACCTGCTCGTTTAGCCAGTATCTCATTTCCACCTAACTCAGCCGCTATAATCCCTGCCAAGTTTGCTACTTCTAATGTATGGGCCAAGGCATTTTGACCATACGAAGCACGGTAACGCAGACGTCCAATAAGCTTCAATAACTCAGGATGAATACCCGTGATATGCATATCTCTTGCAATCTGCTCACCCTCTTGAAGTACAGAGTCTTCAAACTCATCTGTGACTTTTTGAAAAATCTCTTCAATACGTGCAGGCTGAATACGACCATCTTCAATTAATAGTTCTATAGTACGTGTTGCAATAGCACGTCTATACAAATTAAAACTGCTTAACAAGATAGCATTAGGTGTTTCATCGATGATGATATCCACACCTAAAAGCAGTTCAAGGGTCTTAATGTTTCTGCCCTCTTTACCAATAATACGGCCTTTTAACTCATCATCATTAAGATGAACCGTGTTAATAAGACGCTCAGAAGCAAACTCTCCTGCAAACCTGGAGGTTGCTTGAGCAAGGATATAATTGGCTTTCTTTTTGCCATCTTCTTTTGCTTCTTTCTCATACTTTCTAACGATATGAGCCACTTCTTCCCTAGACTCTTCTTCTACTTTTTTTAGAAGTAAGTTTTTAGCCTCATCACGGGTTAAACCCGCACCACTTTCTATAATCTTCACCGCCTCATCTGAACGGTTCAGGTAATCTTCTTTTTGTCTCTGCATAGCACGTGTAGTACGTTCTAGCTGTTGGTTAAGGTTCTCAGTCTTAGAAGCTTCTATCTTAATACGACGAAGCTCTTCTGCCTTAAACTCATCAAAGCTGTTTTCTTTATCTTCAAGCTCTTGAAACTGTGTCTTTAATGAGGCCTGTGCATCTTCCACAGCCCCATCAAATCTTTTTTGTGCCTTGACACCAATCTCTTCTGCTTTAAAGCTTGCCTTGTGAAGCAGTAGTTCTGCTTCTGAGTCTATGGCTTTTGCCTTGGCTCTTGCTTGTTCTTCAAGGGCCTCAAACTGAGCGTTGCTTAACTTTTTGGAGATCAAAAATCCGATTACTCCACTTACGGTGGCTATACCACCGCCTAAGAGAATCTGACTTAACATTTAATTTCCTATATTTTATATTTTTAGGGCTAATATAAATATCAGCTTGTATATCATAATCGTCTGTGACTTTTTCATTACAAAGACATTCATCAAGCTGAACAAAAATTGTAATGGGTTTGGAGTTTAGGGTAGGAAAAAACCTATCATACATGCCCTTACCAAAACCAACTCGCCTTGCATCTGAATCCACCCCTAGGACAGGAACAATAGCGACATCAACATTTTTAATTTTTTTATTTGTATTGTTTGGCTCACTCACACCGAAGTTACCGACGCGCAGTGGCAGTCTATATGGTACCATCTTAAAACTTTCGCCCACCATAAACGGTACATAACATTTTCTAATACTACGCTTTTGCTTTTGTAATAAGTTCCTAAGGTCAAGTTCATAGCCAAGGGGAAGATAAAAAAGTATGGAAGATGGGTTCAGTTCACTTAGCAGTTCATCTAAGACTTTAATCACCTTATGTTCTTTATAATTTTTGTTATCTAAGGAAGCAGTTTTTAACTTTTTCATGCAGAGTTTACGAAATGATGCCTTGTCTATACTCACATTAAGCCTTAATAGTATAATATCGCGTAAATAATGTATGCGTATAGTTACAGATCTTACGCATACAAGATGTTAATATACCCATAATATATCTAAAGGAAATTATAAATGTCATTAAAAAACCTTCTCATGAGCTTGAGTGCTGTTTTTATCTTAAGTGCATGTAGTGATTCATCACAAAATGAACTAAATTCTCTTGTTTCTCAGTCTAGCTATAACTTAAAAGATCTTAAGGGAGTTGAATATAAGGTTATTAAAGAGGGAAACAACTTTAGTGTTCAAGGCCTAGAAGACAAGGTCATATTATTTGATATCTTTGCAACCTGGTGTCCACCGTGTAGGGCAGCTGCACCAAATCTTACTAATTTGCAAAACAAGCTTGATAAAGAGATCAAGATCATTGGTGTTTTGATTGAAGAAGACAAACCTAATGCTTACGTTCAAAAATTTGTGGACACTTATGGCGCAGAATATAGTATTTCAAATGCTGAAGACAACCACGATTTGTCTCGCGCAATTGCTGCTACTACAGATGTAGGTCAAGGTTTTCCAATTCCACTAATGGTTATGTTTTATAAGGGTAAATATATCAACCACTATATCGGCGCAGTACCTGAAGAGATGGTTGAAAACGACATTAAAAAGGCCATGGGAAAATAATGTTCGGTTTTTTTAAGAAGGGGCTTAGTAAAACTGCTGATGCTATTAAGACCGTCGTACCAAAGAAAAAAGTCAAGATATCCAAAGATGAGTTAGAAGACATCCTGCTTGAATCTGATGTACATTATGACCTTATTGAAAAGATTCTTTCTGAGATACCTTATGATGAAGTCAAACGTGAGCACTTGGAGTCTAAACTCTTGGCTTGTTTTAACTGGGCTTATTATGATGAAAAAGAGTACACGGCTCCCAAGGTACAGCTTATCATCGGGGTTAATGGGGCCGGAAAGACTACTACCATTGCTAAACTTTCTCAAAAATATTTAAATGATAACAAAAAAGTCATGCTTGGCGCGGCAGATACCTTTAGAGCAGCAGCGATTGAACAGTTAACACGTTGGGCAGAGAAGATTGGTGTTCCTATCGTTTCTACGAAACAAGGTCACGATCCTTCTGCTGTTGCTTATGACGCCATTGCTTCAGCAAAGGCAAAAGACTTTGACAATGTACTCATTGACACAGCCGGACGTCTACATACACAAACTAATCTAGCCAATGAGCTTAAAAAAATAGTTCGTATCTGTGACAAGGCGCATGCTGGATCTCCTCATGAGAAAATCCTTATCTTAGATGGAACCCAAGGAAACTCAGCTATCGATCAGGCGCGTGCCTTTAACGAGATGGTAGATATAGACGCTATTATCATTACCAAGCTAGATGGTACGGCTAAGGGTGGTTCGGTCTTCAGTATTGCCTTTGCTCTTGAGATACCTATTATTTTCATAGGTATTGGTGAAACGGCAGATGACTTGGTTGCCTTTGATAAACATGAATTTGTTAATGACTTCTTAGACGCTATCTTCATTGAAGAGAGTGCTTAATTAAAGATGACATAATGTCATCTTTTCCCCTTCCACTCTTGTTTTACTCTACACTTATTATTTAAAGGACTCCCATGGCAAAGAAAAAAGTACTGTTTGAATGTCAACATTGTGGATTAACCTCTCCTAAATGGATGGGAAAATGTACGAGTTGTGGAACATGGGACTCTCTTGTTGAACTTAATGAGCAAGAACAAGAGATAGTCAAACTCACCGCCACGTCAACCGGAACATCTAAAGCTAAGGCAATTACTGAGATAGTTGAGACTGAGGTTGAACGTTTTTCTTCTGATGACACTGAACTTGATTTAGTCCTTGGTGGAGGAATTGTTCCAGGTTCACTAACACTTATTGGGGGAAGTCCCGGTGTGGGTAAGTCTACCCTGCTTCTTAAAATTGCTTCAAATATTGCTAAACAAAATAAAAACACCTTATACGTAACAGGGGAAGAGTCAGAAGGTCAAATAAAACTTAGAGCCAACAGACTCGAAGCTAATCATGAAAAGCTTTATCTTCTTAGCGAAATAAGGCTAGAGCAGGTACTCATCGAACTAGCAGAACGAAAATATGAATGTATTATCATTGATTCTATTCAAACATTATATTCTGAAGCCATCACCTCTGCCCCGGGATCAGTTACTCAAGTAAGGCAAATAACCTTTGATCTGATGCGCATAGCCAAAGAGCAAAAAATAGCTATTTTTATTATTGGTCATATTACAAAAGAAGGTTCTATCGCTGGGCCTCGTGTTTTAGAGCATATGGTAGATACTGTTTTATATTTTGAAGGAGACTCTTCTCAAGAGCTGCGTATACTGCGTGGTTTTAAAAACCGTTTTGGTCCGACCTCTGAAATAGGTGTTTTTGAGATGAAAGCAGAAGGTCTTATCTCAGCCAAAGACATCTCATCTAAGTTTTTCTCAAAAACAAATGCCCAACCTGGTTCCGCTCTGACAGTTATCATGGAAGGCTCTCGTCCTATTATCTTAGAAGTACAGGCCCTTGTATCAGACTCACATGCTCCTAACCCAAAACGACAGGCCACAGGCTTTGAGAACAATAGACTCAATATGCTACTGGCCTTACTAGAGCGTAAACTGGAGATACCACTTAATCAGTATGATGTTTTTATTAATATAACAGGCGGTATAAAGATCACAGAAACTTCTGCTGACCTTGCTATCCTAGCAGCTATTATAAGCAGTTTTAGAAACCGCGCCATCTCTAAAGAGACGATTTTTATTGGGGAGGTCTCTTTGGTCGGCGATGTAAGAGAGGTGTTTCAACTTGACGCGCGTCTTAAAGAGTCCGCCATGCATAAGTTTTCAAAGGCACTGATCGCCAAAAAACCATCCGATACCTTCGGACTAAAATGTTATGAGGTAAACGAAGTAACAAAACTAATCGATTGGATGTGAGTTCGTAAAGCGAACCAGCGTCGGCTTAACATAAAGAAAGAAGCAAAGCTTCCACAGTACGAAACCGATTTACGGCTACATCTCGATAAACGAAAACAAATGACCTTTTTACTCTTAGGATAAAGCTAATCAAAGGATGCAGTTAGACTACCAGCCTAAAAACAGAAAGAATGACGATAAAAAGTAATTAGCAATAAAAATTGAAACAGCCGAATAGACAACAGCCTTGATAGTTGCTTGTCCAACACCCCTCGCGCCACCTCGTGTAAAATATCCCATGTAAGTGCCAATAGAACTTACTAGCAGTCCAAAGACTAAAGCCTTTATCAAACCGCTTCCTATGTCACTAAAATGACCCAACTGCATAATCGTATCTTGGTAAGCAGTTGGATTTACACCAAGTACTGTCGTTGAGATAAGATATGCACTACTAATAGCAACAAAGTCAAAAGTGATGACTAAGAGTGGTAAGGAGAGAGTAGTGGCCATAATACGAGGTACAATCAAATAGGCCTTAGAATCTACACCTAAGGTTTCAATGGCATCTATCTGTTCTGTAACACGCATAGTACCAAGCTCAGCGGCCATAGCACTAACTGCTCTTGATATGAGCATCAAGGTGGCAAATACAGGGCCTAATTCTTTAGTTATAGACACAAAAATTGTATAACCTATAAAACTTTCTACACCAAAGTCATGAAAACCTTTATACAGTTGGATAGATTCTACCATACCTGTAAACATAGCCGTTAATACAACAACACCTATGGTACCGATACCAATGACTTCTACTTGCTTAAAAAAAAGTTGAGAACGAGAAAAGCCTTTAAAAAGTAAGGGATAAACACGTAGCTGAAACAGGATAAATGAGCCTAAAGTTTTTAGGCTTGAAACACTCTTTACAAAGGGCGAACCAATCATAGTAAAAAAGCGCTCAATCATCATTTTCTCCCTCTTAGTATGCAAATTGTAACGAAAAAAGAAAAAATTAGCTCTGAAACACTCCAGCAGGTCTTTACAATCTTTTTTACTTTGCTATAATGTAGGTCATTAAGACTGTATACCTCTTAAGTAGTCCTTGAAGATTACGAAGTGTGATACAAAAGTCTATTATAGGAGTCCAATTATGGCTGAAGAAGAAAACACAGAGCAGGCAGCATCAGAAGGTGCAGCACCCCAACAGAAATCAAACCTTGTTTTAATTATTATAGCGGTTGTTCTGGTACTTGTTCTAGCCATTGTTGGTGTTGTAGTTGTTATGCTTGCAGGCGGTAGTGATGAGCCACAAAACTCAGGTGCTCCACAAACAATCAAAGAGAAGCCTATGAAAATTATGGACGCAATGGAAGTTGGTCCAATGTTCCCACTGGATACTTTTACGGTAAACCTTCTAAGCGACAGTGGTCGCCGTTATTTAAAAGTACAGATGAACCTTGAACTTGATGGTGAAGAGTTAGCAGCTGAACTTGAGAGTAAGACAGCCGTTATCAGAGATGTTGTTATCCGTCTTTTATCTTCAAAAACACTTGAAGAGATCTCCACTGCTAAAGGCAAGGACAAACTCAAAGAGCAGATTGTAAACCAGATGAACCTGCGCTTGCGTGATGGTAATATTAGAAATGTCTATTTCACTGAGTTTGTAGTTCAGTAATTGATTGGCATAGACCTCATTAAAACAGAACGTATGAAGGGCTCACTTGAGCGCTTCGAAGATAAGTTCTTAAAACGTTTTTTATCCCCCCAAGAGATTGCACTTGTTAAAAACTATAAAACAGCGGCTGGGTTTTGGGCTGCAAAAGAAGCCTGTTCTAAGGCCTTAGGTTGTGGGATTGGGAAAGAGTGTGGTTTTCATGATATTGTGCTTTCAAAAACGGCCAAAGGAGCTCCTTTGATTTCACTAAGTGAAGCCTTAGTAAATAAGTACAAGGTCACTGACACGTCGCTTTCTATTACACATGATGGGGACTATGCTATAGCTGTAGTAGCTATAGAAGGGGAAAAAGCTTTAATTTAGACTGATAATCAGCCGCCACCTACAAAGTCTAAAAGTTCTACCTTATCGCCATCATTAAGTTCATGTTGGTTCCATACATCTTGTTTAACGATATTCATATTAACCGCTGCTGCCATTACCTTGTCTACAATATTCAAATCTTGCATTAACTCTAAAAGTGTGATCTGAGTCTGGTACTCTTTGTCTTCGCCATTTACTATAAGGTTCATTTTTTTCTCCATGTTTAATCTATATAAAATACGATTGATTTTAATATTATTGATAGAAGTATACCACTTCAATGTTTAGCTATAAAAATTAAATTAAAAATATCAACTTTAATTTTTCTGTCTGAATCTTATCATCTTAAAACGCTCACCCAAAAAGGCAGGTAGTATCAACTGTTTAGCACGTTCAAGTTCATGTTGATAGATCTCATCCCCACCCTGCTCTTTTAACATCTCTAAAAGCTCTAAGAGACCCATATCAACTAAGGCAAGTGCTTGAGTCTTATACTCAAACATCTCTATACCGGCTTCAGAGTAAGCGTCTTTAAGGTGTTCAAAACAGACATCATAGGTAATATCCGTTACTGCAAAAACATCTTCTAGTTTTAATCCCTCTTCAAAAAGAGGTAGAACTTCATGATCCCTATAAATACGAACAGAAAAGTCAGGTCTGGCCTCCATCTCTCCATAATCATAGGTCATAAATTCAAAGGTCTTTGCAGCATTCTTCATCTCTAAGGCAAACTCTTCATAGCCAAGGGCCACTTCACCCTTTTGTTTATGATACTTTTTCGCCTTTTCGCTTAGCCAAGTGTTTTCGTCTTCAAAAACAACTTTTCCGTCTTTAAGTGTTCCCATCTTATCTTTATAAATAAGTTCACATGAAAAAGCATCAAAGATCTCATTGGCAATAAAAAAAGCAGAATCAAGCTTTAATTCTGAGAGAGATTTCACATGAGAGAGTTTAACAACATCTCCAAATGACTCTTCAAAATACCTGTCTTGTTCTTCTTGTAAAAAGTCAAACCTTTCTACTGTGACAAAAGAGAGGGTTTCAAGTAGTTCGGGTCTAAGTGTGTAGATAAACTGAACTACATCAGCAGAAAGATAACCCTTATGCGCACCTATCTCACAGATAGTTGTGTCTTTGGGTAAAAAACCTTCATCTATCACCGAGATTATATGTTTGGCAATCGTTCCACCAAAAAACTTAGAAGTAGACACAGAGGTATAAAAGTCACCCTCTTTTCCTATCTCTTTATATTGTGTATAGTAACCACTCTCACCATACAACCAATCATACATGTAATCACTAAACTTCATCATTATCCTTAAAACACATACTTATATCTTTAAAAGGTAGGCATCCGGTGAAATCTTTTCACGAATATCGCTTAACTTATCACCTAGACTCTTATCATTATCAAAAGGACCGATAAGAACCTTTGTAAATCTCTTGCTATTGACTTCTACTTTATAAAGTATATACGAATAATTATTTTCATTGATTCTATTTAGAAGTTTTTCATCCGGAATAGAACTGGCAAATGAAGCGACTTGAAAGTAGTGGCCTCTTTTCGGTTTTTCTGCATCCTTACTCACTGCTTCAGCATCTTTAACAGTCGATTCTTTATCTGTTAAAGGAACAAGTAATGGTTCTGTTTTTTCATTACTTAGATTAGCTTCAACAGATAGCGTATTCTCTTTGCTAGCTTGAATCTCTTCAACCTCAGGTGCAATCTGAATTGGAGCACTTTCTACATATTCTTCACGCAGGGGTGTTTCATTCACCAGCTTTTCATACAGGTTTAACAGTTCTAACTGTTTGTCCAATTCAAACATCTTTTGGTCTACCTTCTCAATCTCTACTGAGTTTGTCAGGTTTTGTACATCATATTGTGTCTTATAACCTGCTCTAAAAAGCTGAGAAGTCTCATCTAGCAATTTAGAGTATAAGGCTTCATTTTCAACTGAGAGTTCTATCTTCTTTTCAAAGTTTTTAATGTTTTGTGTCACCTGCTCATATAAGGCACTAAGTTCACGCTTTTTATCATCCACCACGACTAAAGACTTCAAATATTCAACCTGAGCCGCTTCTATATCCCTAAAGGTATTAAAATCTAAGGGCATGGTGGCTTTTAAACCATAATTGTAATACTTCGTCTCAGGTGGACTGGGTACAGATGAGCCGGCAAAAGAAGGGTTTTCTAACTTATCCCAGTTATATCCGGCTGTAAAACTGATTGAAGGCAGGTATTTTGCTGTTGTAACATCTTTATTATAAAGATTTTTTTCACCTTCGCTAATAGCTTGGTGAATGTCTATGTTATTTTCTAAAAAATCATCTGAGCCTATAAGTTCGAGTCTTGGTAGTTTGGCTTCTTCATAGTCCAAGTCACTAATCGCACCAAACTTTGAAATTAAACGCTCAAGATTTGTTTGAAGATCATATAAGACCTGTGTGACCCTGTTTTTCTCAATAATCGCATTATTCAAAAAACCCGAATCAAGCTGTCCGTTAAGGTACTGCTCTTTTTTTTGCTCTAGATTAATACGTGAATTGTCAATTTGCAGTTCTTGTCTTTGTATACTCAGTCTTGTCTGCTTAATCTGCATCAACAAAGACACAGCCTCTTTAATCATCTTACGTTTAGCTACATCAATGCTGTATTTATTATATTTATACGAGGCTGAAGCAAATTTAATCCCATAATAAATCCCACCAGAGCGAAAAATAGGCTGATCCATCACAATAGCAGCATTTTGTGTCTTCTGTGTATTGGAACCCTGTTCATTATAAGGATTGCTCTTAGAGATAGTATATCGCAGTTGAAGAGGTTGTATCCAAGTGTCTCGAAGTTTATTTTTCTCTAAAACAGACTTTTCGTAATCATAAGAAAACTCTTTCTGTTTCATTTTCGAGATATAAGAATCGAGATCTAAATCCTCTGCTCTTAAGCAAGAGAGAAGAAGAAAACTATAAAGAAGAAAGTGCTTCATCTAAACGTTTAAACCCTTCTGTAATCTCTTCATCGCTGATAGTCAGTGGAGGAAGGAAACGAAGTGTATTACGTCCTGCCTTAAGCATTAAAAGGCCATTTTCATGTGTAGCCTTAATAATCTTAGTCAAGGTCTCTGCATTTTTCACACGTAACCCTCGCATAAGACCAAAACCAACACTTGAAGTAAACAAGTTTCTATTGCTAGAAAATGTCTCAGCCAGCTTTGTCTCAAACTTGATAAAGGTTCTATCTAATTCACCCGAGTCTTTAGCCTCAGACAAAATATCCATAACCGCGTTAGCTGAAGCAGTTGAGAGGTAGTTTCCGCCAAAAGTAGAACCATGGTCGCCTGCTTTTAAAACCTCTTTTTTAGACGTCATTACCACACCGATAGGAACACCTCCGCCAAGACCTTTGGCAAGGGTGATAATATCGGGTTCAATCTCATAGACATTTGAAGCTAGGAACTCCCCTGTACGGTAAACTCCCGTTTGTACTTCATCTACGATAAGTAAGATATCTTTTGTTTTTAGCATCTTAGCTAAGGCTTGAACTTTTTGTTTATCAAGGGGCTGAACACCACCTTCACCCTGCACCAGTTCAATCATAACAGCAACCGTGTGCTCATCAATCATCTTTTCTATACTATCAATATCCTGAGCATAAGCAAAACCATCAGGAAAGGGACCAAAATAGTTATGCATCGCCTCTTGACCTGTTGCCTTTACCGTGGTAATAGTCCGCCCATGAAAAGACTTATCAAGTGTGATAACCTTATAACGTTTAATCTCACCCTCAACCTCACCATATTTACGTGCAATCTTAATAGCACCCTCATTCGCTTCTGCGCCTGAATTGCCAAAGAAACACTGCATATCATAGCCGCTTTGTTTAACAATACGCTCAGCACATTTTACCTGTGGCTCAATCACATAAAGGTTAGAAATATGCGTGATACTGCTTACCTGATCACAGATAGCCTTGGAAACCTTATCATTGGCATGGCCAACACTTACCACACCAATACCTGAAGTGAAATCTATATAATCTTTGCCTGCATCATCTTTAATCGTAGCATTTTTTGCACTAACAAAGTTAGTGTAGTTACGCCCGTAAGTAGGGATAATATATTGTTTTTCTAAATCTTGTAAATTATTTTGCATTGAAGTCCTTCTATTTTGTATTTATTTAAATTCTATTTTATACAGTTTTGAAAACTGTCTTGGTGCCTTGATAAGGATCTCTGTCTTATATGAAGATATATGTTCATCATCACTAAGAGGCCAGATCTTATCTATCATGTACTTTGTCTCTTTATCATTTAAATAGATTTTCTTTTTTCTAACCCCATCTAGCTCATTGGCATTTAAAAAGATGGTTAACTTCGCCTGTGACACATCTGCCACTTCGGCCAGGTTCATACCCGGGTTTACAACCTGACCTTTTTTAACATGAAGCTTATACAAGACCATCTTATCCGCTTTGACATGTTTGTCATTTATCGAACGCTTAAGCTGTTCTAGTCTCAGTTGCGTATCATTTAACTGTGAAGCAATGGTCTCGAGCTTCTCTAAGGTAGACAACTCAAGGTTTTGCGTTGTAGAAAGATCAAAAAACTCCTTATCCTTCTCAACACTCGACTTGATTGGCAGGTCTTTAATACGTTCGTAATTTGCATTTTTCTTAGCAATCATAATACTAAGGTTTTTTGCCATCTTCTTATTCAGCTCAAGACTCTTTTGCAGGTTGATTTTTTTTGCTTTTAAGAGGCGAAGCTCTTTTTGATCCAATTCATCATCTATACGAATAAAATCACCCTTGTTTAAGATTCTTCCTTCAAGACTCTCATCTGACTTAACAATCAAACCCGAAACATTTGCTTGAAGCGTATAAAAACGGTAAGGCTCAGCCTTCGAGTAATATTCTGAAGCGAATAAGCATAGAGATAAACTAATAAATAATATAATCTTTTTCATAAGGAGATTATACAATAAATATCCTGCATTTATTTTTCTGACATTTGTGCTATAATTATTTTTAATGCCGCAATATTGTGGGCCCAAACACAAGGGAGAGTACTTATGTCATTAATGGATCATGTTGATGCTTCCACGCAACTCGCTAAAAACAATGAGGTTCAACTTCTTGTCTTTAAAGCCTCTACTGGGCAGGACACTCCTTTTTATGCTATTAATGTGTTTAAAACCCGAGAGGTTGTGGAAGCAAAAAACCACTTTTTAACAGAGATACCTTCTGCACATCCCCTGCTAGAAGGCACTATTGTCCTTCGTGGAGTGCAGATCCCTATTTTAAACCTTCCTTTATGGTTAGGCCATCCTATAAGTTATGAAGACCTTGAGACGTCTAGACTTTTGATCTGTGACTTTAACGGTGTTATTATCGGTCTGCGTATTACAGAAGCACACCGCGTTATTAAAAAGAACTGGTCAGATATGCATGCCCCTGATTCATACAACATGAACAATCATGCCAAGGTTGTAAATGACACCCGATTGGAAGATGGAAGTATCTGTATGGTCTTGGATTTTGAGCAACTCTTAGCAGATGTAATTCCTTCAGCCATGGTTGACGTACTTGAGTCTCCAGAAAATATCAAAGATATTGAAATTCCTACAAAACTTTTAAATGGTGTCTTACTCATTGCTGAGGATTCAAAGGTTGCTCAAAGACACCTTCATCAAATTCTCACCAATGCTCATATTAACCATAAGATTTTCAATAACGGCAAGCTCTTGATTGAACATATTGCCAAGCTGGAAGACAAGTCTATTATTCCTGCTATTGTTACAGATATTGAGATGCCTGAGATGTCAGGTTTTACTGTTATCAAGACCTTGCGAGAGAGTAAAGACACGGCTAACATCCCTATTATCGTGAATTCATCTATGACAGGTGAGAACAATAAAAGAGAGGCAGAAAACCTTGGTGCCGACGGTTTTGTGAATAAAACAAAAAGCCATGATATTTTACCCCTTGTTATTAGACTTATGAAAAAAAGAGGCCTTGCTTAAGCATCAAAGGCTTACTTTGTAAACCCCTTTATAATCTCTTCAACACTTTCTATATTTTTTATAGTATCTACACTCTTACCTGCTTGAAAAAAACCTTGTTGAGATTTTTCACCTTTGATAAGGCCTTTAAGGTTCTTTACTGATCTCATCACATAAAACAGACGTACAAAACCCTTAAAAAAAGAGCTTTCAAGCATCCAAGAGAAAAAAGCGTTAGGTTTTAGTCCAAGTCTCTGAATATAAGGAGTATTGATTACACTTACTTTCACCCCGGTTAGGTTTTCAGAAAACACTATATCTTCCTTACTCGCTTTAACAATAGCCTCTTTATAATCAACAGGTACTTTGCACTCAGCACTGGCAATAAAACGTGTACCCATCTGCACTCCTTCATATCCGAGAGAAAGCATTTCGTCGTACGCTTGCTTGTCACCAATACCGCCGGCACATATTAAAGGAATGTCCAATGTTTTAAGCTCATTAAAAAGTTCTAAGGCATCCAAATTTCCTGCATGTCCACCTGCATTGGAGTTAACACAGATCAGTCCGTCAACTTTCGCCTCAACAGCTATTTCTGCCCACTTGAGTTCAGTAACATCATGATATACCTTAGCCCCTCTTGCATGCACCTGTTCTACTACCCAATCAGGCTTGCCCAAGGAGGTGATAAAAAACTTCACCCCTTCATCCAGTGCTATATCTATCCACTTTTGCATGCGCTTTTGATACTTTAGAGAGCTTTTTTCTATTAATACATTCATGCCTATAGGTTTGCTTGTAAGGCTTTTGATATACGTTAAACCCTCTTCAAATTCATATCCATGTACATAGGTTAAAGATACGGGCTGAACTATACCGATGCCTCCGGCTTCTGAGACTGCAGCAACTAGTTCAGGGTTTGAGCAAGGGTACATAGGTCCTCCTATAATAGGCACCTCTACCCCTGTATCACCTAAAAAACTATTCATTATACACCCCAAGTTCCCATGTTACACGCACCTGAGAAACAAGTTCACCTTCGGCGTTAAAGATATCAGCCTTGACTACATATTGCGTATCTTCCTTAACTTTAGGAGGATTACAAATACATACCGCTTTTAAATTTCCTCTTGCCTTTTTCATAAAATCTACAGAGATATGTGTAACAATTCCACGTACATTAGAGGGCAAGGCACCCAATACTGCTATACCGCTAGTAAACTCACCTAGGTTAGTAAGGGCTATGGCATGAATGGAGTTAAGATGGTTTCTATTTCTTTTTTTATCTTTGAGAAGAACTTCTACATGACCTTTCTCAAAAATATCGATATAGGCACCTAACGCACCGGTATAAGGGTTAATAAAACGAATGAGGTAGGAAAAAAGCCATTTGATTAGCTTATATTTTGAAAAAGAGCTCCATAAGGAGAGAACCTTGTGTATAGGCATGCATATCCTTAGTAAGGAAAGATTGTGTATTCCGACTCATAATAGAGATTTTTAAACTCTTCTGTTTTAATTAACTCTTTCATCCTTTTATCCCAAATGGCTATTAATGTTTGACCTTTTACAGTCTTTGCAAAAGCAGGAAAGAGTTTAAGTTGTAAGATGATTTTTTTGCCAAAATCTTCTGGGTCTAGTTTAGCCTTTTGGAAATAGGGTTTGATATGTTCTCTGGTATCTACAAAAGCGTCTAAACGCTCATTCGTAAGTTGCTTCATTCCATTATTACGGTTACTCAGCTCTTCTCTGTCAACTTTAACATTCAAATACTTGTCATAATCATACCCACGGACCCAGCCAACTTTAAGTCCTTCTAAACTCTTTCGACCTTCCCACTTCTCAACCGCATCTTTTCGAAAAATAGCCACCACAACATCTTGATCAAAATAATGTCTTGGATAGAGAGCAAAACCTTTTTGATTGGTATAAGCAGCTAAGTAGATATCCGCATTATTAGTACGTACCATTTCTGCTGCTTCATCATAACTTTTATATTTTTTAATGATGGTGTACCCAAGCGGTTCATACACTTCTTTTATGATATCCCAATAAAGACCAGTGCCATCGCGGTTTGTCGCACCCTTCCAGGACTTAGTGGCGACAATGATTTCTTTGGGGTTTTCTGCTAGTAGCAAGGGAGAGAAAATAAGAATAAATATAATTAGTGTTGACTTCACAGGCCATCCTAGTTATTAGTTCCTTTTATTATATCAGAAGAAAATAACTTTAGCTTTTAAATTGAGGGACTGAAGTATCTATGCTTCTGCATAAACACGTTCGATTTCATCAGCCAAGCTCTGATTCCAGTTAAAATCAGCCCTATACTGGCCATCTGGATGCAAACTATAATTCAAGGTATTCCAACGACTTTCATTATCCACATCAGTTTTCAAATGCAGCTCAATCAAATCATTCATCAATATCTTTTTATGTTCTTTAATAAAAGAAAAAGAGCTTGGTTCACTTCCATCACCACGTACATACCCGCCAGAAAGCTTTAATGCTAAGGAGTGTAACTCAACTTCCAGTACAGCAGCAGAAAAGCTTCCGTCTATACCCTTAAGAACCATTTGGGAGATACTACTGTAAATTTCATTTATAGAGCGGTTCATATTTATCCTTTAAAAGTGATTTCAAATAAATAAACATTTTTTGTTCCACCTTTTACACTTAGTACAAAAAAATTAAAAATAGAGATAAAAAAAGAAGCTAAAGTAAGTAGAATGTTCTTATAAATAAGAACATTTTCTATTGTTACAAGAGAATGAGAATTAACTTAAAAGGTCGCGAAGACTGTGATGAGGAGTCTTTCCTTCTAAAATCTCATAGACTTCCGTAGCAATAGGGAGATATAATTTTTCTTCTTCTATAATCTTATGCAAGGCATAAGAAGTACCGATTCCTTCCGCCACCTCACCTAACTCAGTTAAAATATCTTCTTGAGAGCGACCCTTAGCCAGACCAAGACCGACTCTAAAGTTACGAGACATAGTAGAGCTTGCCGTTAAAAACAGATCTCCTGCTCCACTTAAACCAGTAAAGGTCTCTGAACGTGCGCCATAATGTTTTCCAAAACGCTCCATCTCAACTAAGCCTCTTGATATTAGACTTGCGGCAGCATTTTTTCCAAGCCCCAGTCCTTCACAAATACCCGCAGCAATAGCTATCACATTTTTATAGGCACCGGCGACTTCTGCACCCGCAATATCATCTGAAATATAGGTCTTGATAAAAGAAGGGAAAAAGTTTGAAAAGGCTATGGCCGTTTCATCATTTACACTATTAAGTACAAGGGCAGTAGGCAAACTTTTCATCACCTCTGTAGCAAAAGAGGGGCCTGAAAGAAAACAGATATTTTTCTCTGGAACATAAGGAGCATACACCTCATTTAAAAACCGTCCTGTTGTCGCTTCTATACCTTTTGCAGCGACTAATACCTTCTGATTATTATAAATAAAGTTCTCTTTTAGCCATGATCCTATCTGTTGAGCCGGAATAGCAATAACAAGGTATTCAAGTTTTAAGATCTCTTCTAAAGAAACGAAATTCTCTAGATCACGCTTGGTTCGTGAAGTGATATAAACCTCATGATTTTCACCCAATGCAAATGCTAAGGCCAAGCCCCATTTTCCCGCTCCGATAACGCCTATCTTCATTGTATAGCCTTTTCAAGTTCTTCTAAATCATTTTCTCTTCCCATCACCACCAAGACATCACCTTCATCTATCTTATGATTATGACCTTGGGCAGTGAAGGTAAATTCTGCTTCAAGTTCTTTGTCGGCTATCGCTAAAATAATAATATTGTACTGTTTATGCAACTCAATCTCATGCAAGTATTCACCTTCTAAGACAGAGCCCTTAGAGATAATATACTCAGCAAGTTTCAAATCCTTGTTTCGGTACAAGATATCATTCATAACTTCAACAACCGCTGGTTTTTCCAAAGACTCTACAATCACATTAGCGGTTGTTTCAAGCTTTGGAATGGCCTTGTTTGCGCCTGCAAGTCGAAGCTTGTCCGCACTATCCTTTGAAGTGGCTAGAGAAATAATATGAATATTATCATACTCTGCTCGAAGTGAGATCGTTAAAAATACATTTTGAGCATCATCATTCAAGGCACAAAAACATATCACTTCATTTACATCAAAGTTAGCTCCAATATCCAACCAATCATCATCAAGCTCTACAGGCTCAACCTCAAAGCCATCATTTTGCGCATTTGTAAAACTGAGTTGATCAGTCACATAAAGATGCACATGAAACTTATCTAAGATAAAATTTGAAACAATCTCTTTGGCATATTCGTTATACCCAAAGACCAAGATCTCTTTTATCATGCAGACACCTTATGTAGATTCAATGAATACTCTTCGATAACAATATCAAGACCAATAACAACTAAGGTGTCACCTTCTCTCAAAGCCACATCGTCTGCGGGGTTAAAATGAAAGTTTCCCTCTTTATAGATACCTAAAAGTATCAGCTTTGTCATATTTATAGCTAAGTCTTTGACACAGTTCTTAGCTGAAAGTATACGTTCATTAATCAAGATCTCATCCATAATGATATCCGTACTTTGACTTCGTAAGATATGAATAGCGTCAAAGGCTACAGGCTTACCTGTAAACTCTTTAGAGATAACACCAATAAGCTCTTGAGGATAGACAATCCTATCTACCCCGGCAAGGGTGAGCTTTTTACGGTTTTTGCCTTCATGAAGGTAAGAGAGGATCCTAATATCAGGGTTGATAGAACGTACCGTTAAAGCCGTATAAATCGTTTGCACATCTGTATCTTCTAAACACAAGACAGATATGACCTGCGTATTTAAATCAATACCATATTTTTCATAGCTCTCTTGTTTAGCAGGGTCAGCCATAATAACAGGAAGTTTTGCCTTCGCAGCCTCCATCATCTTGGTACTGTCTTTTTCTAAAATAACAAAATCAAGTCCATCTTTAAGCATACGTTTTGTTACGATCTCAGCTACGTCTGTATAACCACACACAAGGTAAAAATGTTTCATCTTTGAAACGTCTGAAATCACCTTTTGCTCCTTGATCCCATCAAGTTGTTCTGTAAAAGCAGAAACAACAATAGAGGTCGTAAAAGCAAGGACTGCTACACCTGATATGATAATAAGCATTGCCACTGTCCGTCCCAAGTCAGTAACAGGGACAAAGTCACCATACCCCACGGTTGAAAGCGTTACAAAGGCCCAATAAAAGGCCTCAAATATCGTATCGATAGCAGAGTTTTCATTATTGGCTTCAGCCACATATATCAAAACAGCTGAAACAGATATCATCACCGAACTAAAGACCATCAAGGTGAAAAATTCAAACTTTTTAGAGGCCAATACCTGAGCAAACTGCTGGAGACTTTTGGTATATCTGAAGATCTTAAAAGCACGAAATAAAATAAACAGACGCAAGATTCTAAGTTCATGGAAAAAAGGCATAATAGCCAAGAAGTCAATGATAGCGTAAACTGAACTTACATACTGCCATTTTTCTTTTAGTATTTTAGAAACTGTTTTAGACAGGCTGAACTTCTTATTGAGAAGTTCATCTTTTTCATATTGATGAATAATAGCCTTAGACGCTGAACTGTGCACCCAAAAACGAAGTAAATACTCAATCATAAAGATAATAGAGATAACATAATCATTATAAACAATAGCGTACTCATGAAGCGGGTACTTAACCCCTCTTATCAAGAGCATAACACTTGATAAGATAAGTAACATCATAAAGTAGTCAAAATATTTTTTATAAGGATAAGACTGGTCTTCTAAAAGAGAGTAAAAAAAACGCTTTGTGTTTTGATAGCCCTTAGAGGCTTGTAGAAAATATGATAGGTCTACAAAACGTTTAGAGATAAAGCTCATAGACTAAGACTAGCCTAACTTAGCTTTTAAAATCTCATTAACTGCCTGTGGGTTTGCTGAGCCTTTTGAAGCCTTCATAACCTGACCAACAAAGAAGCCAAAAAGTTTATCTTTTCCACCTCTGTACTGTTCAGCCTTATCTTCATTAGCCAAAATAATCTCATCACACATAGCTTCAATTGCACCTGTGTCTGTTACCTGCTTCAAACCAAGTTTATCAATAGTAGTGTCAACATCAGACTCATTTTCCATAAGGTAGTCAAGTACTTCTTTTGCTGCCTTACCTGAGATAGTCTGATCATCAATTCTATTAACAAGCTCCCCCATCGTTTTTGAATTTACAGGAGAGGTTGCTAAGGTAAGTCCACCCTTTAAACGTCCCAGTAGTTCAACGGTAAGCCAAGTTGCAGCTGTCTTAGGTGTTCCACCCTCATGTAACATCGCCTCAAAAAAATGCGCCATCTCTAAAGAAGAGGTGATAACGTTTGCATTATACTCGCTAAGCTTATACTCCGTTACAAAACGATCACGTTTTTCATCTGGAAGCTCAGGAATCTTAGAAAACTTCTCAAGCATAGCATCATCAATTTTAGCAGGAAGCAAATCAGGCTCCGGGAAGTATCTGTAATCCGCTGCACCCTCTTTACCACGCATAGAACGTGTTTCTTGCTTATCTTGATCAAACAGACGCGTTTCTTGAAGAATCTCTTCATCATACACACCATCTTCCCAAGCTATAGTCTGACGTTCAACTTCAAGTGCTATCGCTTGTTCAATGAAACGAAAGCTGTTTATATTCTTGATCTCAACTCTTGTATAAAGTTTTTCATCACCCTTAGGACGAATAGATACATTCACATCACAACGAAACGAACCCTCTTGCATATTGGCATCAGAGATGTCTAAATAACGTACGATTGAGTGAAGTTTTTTAAGGTATAAGATCACCTCTTCAGATGAGCGCATATCCGGTTCAGATACGATTTCTAGAAGTGGTGTCCCTGCTCTGTTTAGATCTACCTTAGAGATTGAGCCCTCATGAATATTTTTACCTGCATCTGCCTCAATATGAGCACGGTTAATTCTAATCTCTTTTGACTTTCCGTCTTCAAAATCGATTTTAAGGATACCATGTTCCACTACGGGTGTATAAAGTTGAGTAATCTGATAAGCCGACGGGCTATCAGGATAAAAGTATGATTTTCTATCAAAATATGAGGTCTTGTTAATCGTTGCATTAACAGCAGTTCCCAGCATAATAGACTTATGTAAGACTTCTTTGTTTAAAACAGGAAGTGCTCCTGGAAGTGCTAAACATGTTGGACAAGTATTGGTATTTTGAACTTCATTAAAAGATGTTGCACATGAGCAAAAAAGTTTAGTGTCTGTATTTAATTGAGTGTGAACCTCAAGTCCAATGACTGTTTCGAACATATTTATCCTCTACGCTAAGGCTGAATTTTTTTAGAAATTCCCGATAGCTTTTTTAATTTAATTTTTAAAGTATCTTATAGAAGCAAAGCCATAAACGCCAGTGGTTTCGACCTGCTTGATCTGCTCTGTGGTGGTTATTCCACCAAGCGCAAATATATTAGTTTTTATTTTACCCACAATTTCTTTTAAATCCCCTAAACCCTTGGGTCTTCCCTTATTAGGAGAGGCGAAAACAGGGCTATAAGTAATAGCGTCAGCACCTTTTGCTTCCAAGGCCTCTTCATAAGAGTGTGTTGAAGCAATAACATACAAGCCAGCACTCTTGGCTTTTTGTATTTCACTGTATTGAAGAGAGGTTAAATGAACGCCATAAGCACCTAAAGAGATAGCCAAATCTACATTTCCATGTAAAAGTGCTTTATGCCTTCCCTGTGTACTAAGAAAAGCCTCTGCTAGTTCAGCATAGCTTTTACTGTTCTTATCTCTTAAGCATATATAATCAGGTGCATGTGTTTTAATAATAGCAGCAAGTGATTCTTTTAGAGAGCTTGGGCTAGTCCCACAAATAGAAGGGTCTGTAATAAAGTAAGACTTAATCATCTTCTTCTAGGGAGTTCTCTTTTGTAGTGCCAGTTGTTTTCTCTTTTTTCAGCAGTTCTCTGATGTCAAAAAGTAGTTTTGTCTGCTTTCTTTTCTCTTCATGACCTTCTCTATACAGGTTCATCGTTTCAAGCATTAGTATGAAAAACAGTGTAAAGAAAATAAAGATTATGGTTGAAAAAAGTGCCGCAAATAGGCCAAGGTCTAGAAAGGTTTTAAAGGTGATTGCACTTCCTATGATAAGGAAGGCAAATGAGATGCCAAGAAGAAAACTAAGAAGTGTTTCAAAAAGGCTTTTTTTCATAAGGAAGACCCTTAGTGATCGTCAGAAATCAATACTGCTCCGCCAAGGTAAACGTAAGTCAGCATCATGAAGATAAAGGCTTGAAGAAGTGCCATAAATGTTAATAATGCAAATGGGATCATTGGAAAGATCCATGGTGCTAGCATCAAGATAACCATCAAAAACATATCGTCACCCTTAACATTTCCGAAAAGACGGAAAGAAAGAGAGATAATACGAGAGATATGAGAAACGATCTCGATTGGGAACATCAACCATGCCAACCACCAAACCGGTCCAAGGAAGTGAGCAAAATACTTGATAACACCATTACGACGGATACCTTCGAAGTTATAATAAACAAATACAACAAGCGCAAGTGCAAGAGTCATGTTAAGGCTAGAAGTCGGTGCTTCAAAACCTGGGATAACACCGACTAAGTTAGCGACAGCAACAAAAAGTCCGATAGTAGCTACAAGAGGAAGGTACTTACGTGCTTCCTCTTTACCCATAACATCTGTACCCATATACATAACACCGCCAAGGTAAGCTTCCATAACGTTTTGTGTTCCTGTTGGAACTAGACGCATACTTGCTGTTGCCACTTTAGCAATTACAAGAACGATAATCGCGCTTAGAATCATGTGTGTTAAAAAGATAACCGTATGACTGTCATGGCCTGTATAACCAAACATCTCACCGATGCTACCAAAAAATGTAAATAAACGACCTTCCATCTACCTGTCCCTTGTCTAAGGCATGTCTAAAAAACCATGCCTTTTTTGAAATAATGACGCGATTATAAAGACTTTTGCATTAATCGTCCCTAAAATAAGAAACATTTTTACAAATTTGTCTCATCCATATGCATACTGTAGCGAGGAGTATATTAGGATATAATAGTTTTATGAGTAATCATTGTTTTAATTTTTTAGAATACATCGGATGCATTGTTGATAAAAGCGATGAAATTGGTGCTGTTTTAAGTATAAAGATAAGACAAGAGCACCTTCAACATATGGGTTATATTCACGGAGGTGTAATCTCTACACTAGCGGACAATACAGGATGGTTTGTACTTGAGCCCCATCTAAATAGCAATCAAACAGCAATGACTCAGGAGTTGAGTGTCAATTATCTGCACCCGGGAAAGGGAGAGGTTCTAAGAGCAGAGGGTAAGCTTGTCAAGTTGGGTAAACGCACAGCCTTTGTGGAAGTAGAGCTTTTTTGTGATGACAAACTTATTGCAACAAGTACCTCTCACTTAGCTGTTTTAGAAACTGATGTGAGCACTAAGTAAGTGCCTAAACACCCTAATGTAAAAAATCATTATTGACACATTCACCAAATATTAGTAGTATGTCACAAGCTCAAAGGTAAGTGTATTAACGACAGGTGCTTTTGTCTTTTACTTAAGAAAACAACTTTAAAGGATTCCCAAATGAAAAAAGTTTTATTAGTTTTAGCGATCTTAGCTTCTGCCGTGTATGCAGAAGACCCAACAGACCAAGGTCTTTACGCAGGTGCCGGTTTTAGTGTCATGGCTACAGATGATAAAGGTGACGCAGGCCTTGGTCTAAGTCTTAGAGCTGGTATCGAACTGGATAGTGTTTTAAAAGGTTTTGGTATTCAAGCTGAACTAAACAAGTCTCTTTCAGATCCTGAAAATCGTGCAAATAGAGATATTGATGTGATGACACTGGCTACGTATGCAACGTTTGACATTGAGATTCCAAACTCAAAGCTAGCACTTCGTCCTAAGATTGGTGTCATCTTACCAAATATGAAAGATGACATTGATTCGAGAGATGTTATCTTAAGTTCTGGTTTTGGTATGACGTATGAGATTGAAAGCAATGTACGTTTATATGCTGACTATACTGTTTTAGGTGAAGCAATCTCTAACTACTCTGCTGGTATTGAAATTAAGTTCTAATCTAAATTAGGGAAACTTTGTTTCCCTTTTCCTCTTTTTCAGCCATCCCCTTTTTATTAACTTAGTTCAAGTCTAAGCTTTTTCCTGCCCCAGTCTATACAAAGCAAAGTCATATTTAATGGGGTCTTCCTTATCAAAACTACGAAGCTTTTGTGTTAGTTCCCATGCTGCTTCTAAGTCATAGGTACGGCGTTTTAGTAGACCTAGTTTGTGTCCCATGTTGAAGGTATGGGTATCTAGAGGCAAAAGCAAATCTTTTTTATTAACTCCTGACCATAGACCCATATCGATATTATCTTTTCTCACCATCCATCTAAGGTACATATTCCAACGCTTTAGGGCACCTGCACCTTTTCGTTTTTTTGTGATCTTTCCTACTAGGAAACCGTATCCTCTGCTTTTGTAAGGATTGAGTCTGTACATCTTTTCTAAGATGGTGTTAATACCTTCTATAACATCTTCATCTTCTTGATAGCCTTGTAAAAACAGTTCGTTTAGAGAGCTTTCTTTTTTTAGCTTTCCTAGGGTTATGAAAAACTGGATGATATCTTCAGAGTTTTGGAAACGATAATAGTGTTTTGATAAAGACTTTCTAATGACTTTCTCATCTGCATCTATCAAGTTCATATCAAATGAATGCAGAAGTTTTAAGATATTTTCTACCTTACCGTAGGCAAAAAGTGCGCAGACTAAGGCTATGTATTCATCTTGATGTTTTCTTGCGATTAGGATGGGATCAGGTTTACCTTGGCTTACTTCTTCAAAAACATTTCTTGAAGCCACTTCAATATCCAGAGCTTCTTTTGTTGCCTTGTCTTTTTTTGTCATCTACAGACCTAAGACGTATAACTTTTTACGCTCAGATGAGCCGGCAATGTTGAGCTGTTTTCTATACTTGGCAATGGTACGTCTTACCATTTTCACCTTGAACTTCTCTTGGATTAAATCTAGAAGCTTCATATCTGAAAGCGGTTTTTCATGCGGTTCCTCTTTTACAAGTACCGATAAAAATTCTTTAATAGCGGCATTGGAAACATCTTCATCAATGGCCGTTGTAAAAAACTCTTTCATAGCAAAGATACCACGTTCACAGGCGATGTATTTGTTGGCGATGGCTCTTGAGATGGTTGAAGGGTTATGCCCAAACTCATCTGCTAGAGTTTTTAGTGTCAGTGGTTTAATAGAACCACCTGTAAAGAACTCGTACTGATACTCTACTATCATCAAACCAACTTTGTACAAGGTGGCACGACGCATATCAAGTGCATCAACCAAGGATTTAGCCTCTTTGATCTTAGCCGTAACATACTCATGCTCAACCCCATAATTACTGTCAATAGTAATGGCAGGATAATACGCATCATTAATTTTAACCTCTATGCCACCATCATCATTAAAATAGATCATCAAGTCGCAGATGATCTGGTTAGAATCTTCAAAATATTCAATAGCAGGAGGGTTTCTAAAACTTTGTATGACCTTCAAAGCTTCCTCAAAATGCACTTCTTTTGCAAAAGAGTGGATATCTTCAAGGTCTTCGATAATACGTAATGCTAAAGAATAGCCCTCATTTGATATATGCGCATCATCAAGCTGAAACATAAAACACTCTTTGACATCTTTGGCCGCGATACCGATAGGCTCTAAATAAGCGAAACGTTTTCTAACCTTTTCATACTCTTCTTCGCTAACACCAAGCTTTTGGCAAAGCTCGTCCATATCCCCTTCAAAGAAACCGTCTTCATCAAGGTTCTCAATAACACTGTGTGCGATTTGCATGGAGATAGGGGTAGGAAAAAGTGTCCCGTCCATCTGCTCGTCTAAAACCTCATATAAAGATTTATCAGCAATAGTAAGGGCTTCTATCTGCTCAGATTGGGAGTTTTTTACACCCTGACCATAAAGGATTTTTTTTGGAAGGCGTTTTTCAAAGTTTTCTTCATATCCTGATTTGACTTCTATAAGAGGGTTACCCTCAACAAAGGGAGACATGGCCTCTTCTAAGTCACCCAAAGAAGAGTGTAGTATTGGCAGCCAGTTTCTAAGTGTTGAAGAGAGTTTTGTCTTGGACTCGACGCCTTGGGAGGTTCTTAAGGCCATAAAATAGCCTCAGTGCATATAATGAAAGGTAAAGGAGCCGATGTTTGTAAAGAAAAGATCATCAATGCAACTCCTTTATTCATATTCTAAAACTTAAAGCTTTCACCTAGATAGTGACGGCGGACATCCTCATTATTGGATATCTCATCCGCACTTCCAGAGGCCAGAAGCTCTCCTGCTTTAATAACATAAGCTCTATCACACACAGCAAGCGTTTCACGCACATTATGATCCGTTATCAAAACCCCGATACCAATGTCCGTAAGCTGATTGATAATACCTTGGATATCCATGACCGCGATAGGATCAACCCCGGCAAAAGGCTCATCCAGAAGAAGAAACTTCGGTGCATTAACCAAGGCTCTTGCAATCTCAACACGGCGGCGCTCACCCCCTGAAAGACTCACCCCTTTTCTATGGCGGATAGGTTCAATGTTAAACAGATCAAGAAGCTCGTCAATGCGAGTGTACCTGTCTTCTTCTTTTTTTATATTTACCTCAGCCGCAACCAAAAGGTTATCTTCTACTGTCAAATCTTTAAAGATAGATGACTCTTGAGGAAGATATCCAATACCCCTAACCGCACGTTTATGAAGCGGCAGTTTTGAGATATTGTCTCCATCAAAAAAGACCTCGCCCTCTGTGGCTTCAACCAGTCCACAGATCATATAAAAGGTAGTCGTTTTTCCAGCCCCATTGGGACCAAGAAGACCAACAACTTCCCCACTGTGTACTTCCAGACTCATCCCACGAACAATGGGTGTCTTCTTGATTGTCTTGATTAGGTTTTGCGCTTTTAATGTATGCATGTATATACTCTTTGCTTTTCTTCTTTGTCTATCTTAATATGCAGTACAGGAACCCCTGCTGATATTAAGAATTCTCTCAATGTTTCATCTGCCCATTCGATAAGGTGAAAGCCCTCTTTTTCTAACTCTTCTAAAAGACCTAAGGATAAAAAATTATCTAAGCCCTTGTTGTAGAGGTCATAATGGAACAATCTCTCTCCATAACGTTGCTGAAGTGAAAAAGTTGGAGATGTTACAACACCCTCTTCTCCTAGATACGCGGCAAAGGCCTGAGTCAGTGTTGTCTTACCTGAGGCAAGGTCACCTTCTAAGATAACCACACCTCCATCAGGCAAGCTTGCATCAATCTCCTCTGCCAAGGTATGTAGTTCATCCAGTCCTAGGGTAAATGTCTTCACAGCTTTGTAGAGACCCTAATGATTTCATCCAGTTTTTCCTTAGCCTTCATAGACAGAAGTGTTTCTCTTGCTATCTCAAGACCATCTTGAATATCTCTGGCCATACCCTCAACCATCAAAGAACATGCCGCATTGATCAAAACGATATCTCTTTGAGCTGTCTCGGCCCGGTTATTAAAGATATTATGCAGTATCTGTGCATTCTCTTTTGCCTCACCGCCAATAATGGCTTCTAAGGGTGCACGTGCAATACCAAACTCTAGAGGATCAATCTCAAACTCTGTAATATTACCATCCGCTAGTCTCGCCGCATAAGTAATATCTGAGATACTGACCTCATCCATATGCTCACGTGAACTAACCACTAATGCTGAAGATGCCTCGTTGATTTGAAGGGCTTGTGCAATTTTGGGAACAAAAGTTTTATCAAAAACGCCCAACATAGTCTTTTGAACACCTGCCGGATTAGTAAGGGATCCCAGTACATTAAAGATAGTCTTTTCACTGATACTTTTTCTAACGGGCATAATAAACTTCATAGCCGGATGATGATTCTGAGCAAACATAAAACAAAAGCCTGTTTCTTCTAAGAGTGAAGCACTTTGTTTGATATCTAAATCAAGCCTTACCCCTAAACTTTCAAACATATCTGCTGAACCCGACTTAGACGTAATAGAACGGCTTCCATGTTTAGCTACATACGCTCCTGCGGCTGAACATAAAAGAGCTACGGTTGAAGAGATATTAAACGAGCCTATCTTGTCTCCCCCGGTTCCTACCACATCAAGTAGTCTGGGTCTTAACTCTTCAGCTATAGGAAGCGCTATTGCATTGGCACGCATCACTGAAGCTGCCGCAGCGATAGCTTCAACAGGTGTACTTTCATCAAGCTTCATCGACAAAAGAAACTCTCTCATCTCAGCTTCGTTCATCTTGTGAGCAAAAAGGTTTTCAAAAGCAGCTTTAGCTTCATTATAGTTCATGATATTTCTCTTATATATTTTTCTTGTTCTGACTTGGGGGTAGATTTCATCGCAGGGATTAAAAGGACAATGTACTTTTTACTGCCCTTAAGATAGGCAAGTTCTATCTCATCACCTACTTCTACATTCTTACTCGCCTTAACTACCTTACCGTTAATAGAAACGACCCCATTAGAGATCATATCCTGTGCAACTGTACGGCGTTTGGTAATGTTTACCGAATTTAAAAATTTATCAATTCTCATATGTTATTGTCTTATCTTATCAATGTTTATAATATTGTAGGAAAAGGAAGCTAAAAGGAGACTAAGATACGCAAAAAATGTACCATTTTATAATTTTGCACGCTAGATTACACAAATCCTCTTCAAAGGATTAAAAACTGTAGGTAATATCTGCGAAGATTCTATCATTATCTTTAATGGATTCTGTAAAGGGCTTATCTCCACCTATATATTCAACAATACCCACATTTACACTCACCGCTTGCATAAGTTCATATTCACCCCAGAGCCTTGTAAAACCACCATTTTCCCATGAAGAGCCAAAGACACTTGCTAGAGCGCTAAAGTTTATAGTGTCATTGGAGAATGAGCGTGTAAGTCTAAGCGCAGTTTGCATCTCATTTTTATCTACAAAGTCTGCCTGGTATTGCATACGCTGCTCATGATTAAAGATATGCCTGTTAGCAACCTCAACAGATATACTTGTATCTTTAATACCCATATATTCTAAACCCACCAAGGTATCAAGACGATTTTTATCATCAGGTGTTGTGTTGTACTTAACCCCTTCTAAAAAAGCTATCTCTGCCTTATAGAGCCATGAACCACTTACAATGTTTACAGCAGAACCCAACATCTTTATTTTTGAGACCGTTCTCTCACTTAAAGAAAGACCTGGCTGTGGGATCTGCTCAAAATGCCATCTTTGATCCAGTACATCTGCCGCATAGAAAGAGAGATCCCATCCTGAAAACACGCCATTTGCTGCTAAAGCGTACTGTATATTGTCCCAGGATGTAGAGGGTGTGTTTAGCTTAGGAAAAGGATCAACAATCCCACCGGGAACGTTAAAGACACTATCCACAGGAAAGTATTCACCCCTCGGTGTAGCTTCTGTCATGATACGGTTTTCAACAATAGCCATAGCAGAGATATTCCATTGACCTAGGTAGTAATCAAACTTTGCCATGCCCACACTCAAACGAAGGTCTTCAATATCGGTCATGCCCGGCTGTCTATTGTCCAGAGGGTTGATAACATCCGTAATACGGATATTGTCAGACTTTCCCCAAACAACGATTTGTCGCCCTATCTTAACATCAAGACTTGAACTGATTCTTCCTTGTATATAAGTGTCATCAAGTCGCAACTGGGTTCTATAGTCATCTACAACCGAATCTCTATAATTTTCGTTTGAGCGAAGATCATAAATTGCGTCATAAAAAGCGTCACCACTTACCCTTAATTTCCAATCATCAGAAATCTTAGTATCTAACTGAAGGTAGATAGAGGTTTGAGCTTGATTAAGGCCTGAATAGTCTGAGCCATCCACCTCATGATCTTTATATCCATAAGAGGTCTTAAAAGAGAGGTCACCACTAATAGTAAACTCATTTTTCTCTTCAGTATTAACCCCTATCTCTTCTGAGCTACTCTCATCCTCCAAAAAACCACCTAAGTCGTCTTCACTGTCTGAAAAACCATCTAAGACACTCTCTTGTGAGACTTCTTCACCAAAACTAGCCGTGGCGGTCTGCGAAGTAGAAGTCTCTTCAGTAAAGCCACTTAAATCATCTTCCAGCTCAGTAGAGTGAGCCTGAGTGATTAAGATAAGAAGTATGAAAAAAGATGAGAGTGAGCCTCGAAGCATTGACTATAGGCCTCTTTCAATGGTCCGTGTCGTAAAAAACGACTCTTGAAGGTCTTGGTTGTACTTGATATCTGAAAATTCCAAGATAGTCTTATGCAGGGTCTTTTTTCCCTTTTTAGTCACCATCTGTATCTTTGTAACCGTCCAAATCCCTTCAATCTTCTCAAGGCCTAAGACCTTCATATACTTAAGCTTAGACCCTAGCTTAATATAATTTAGTGCCTGGACAATAACAAAATTGTCTTGCCTTATAAAGACAATAGACTTGGTGTAACCCGTTTCTTCTATGGTTTTTTCAGTCTTTGGCGTCACCATCATCTGCCAGGTCTTATGTCCACCCACCATAGGCTCTTTCATGATCTCATAGCTATAGTCTTGCACATTTCTAGAAGTCATGTCTGAGTAAGTAAAATCTGAGCCCATAAAAGATGAACTTTTATCACTTGAGGCAATGCGTTTTGTTTTTTGAAGTGCCGGAAGGTATAACCACTGATCATCATCCTTATTACTGTCTTCATAATCATAAGTTAAAAAAGCCGTCTCTTTAACATCTGCAGGAGAAAGAAAGAACATTACCTTTAGTGTATCTTCTCCCTTCTCTTTTGCATAAGTCTTTAGTTCACGAACTCTTTTCTTTCCATTTTTATCAATCAGGATCATCTTCATCTTGGATGTAAGGTTATCTCCTTCATCCCTATCATGAGTCTTTTGTGCTATCTCGTCAGCACTTATAGCAAAAAGAGAACTCAGCGTTAAAGAGGCTAAAAGCAGTGTTTTTAAAATCATTATTTTTCCTTAGTGATTAATTTAAGAAGTGCGGGTGCTAACAAGATATCTGATAACAGTGCAATGATGATTGCCCCTCCGGTTAAGATACCAAAATTGATAAGATTATTCAGCGTGGCAAAGATGTAAACATAAAAACCAAGTGATAAGACAATAGTCGTAGCCACCATAGCCCTGCCCGTTCCAAGCATGGTTTTTTCAACCGCTTCTTGAATACTGGAACCTTCATGCTTATAACGTGCGAAGTTATGAAAGAAGTGCACCGTATCATCCACGGACAGACCGATGATGATCGCACCGACAAGCATTGTAAACAGATCAAGAGGCATCCCCGTCATCTGCATAAATCCTAAGGTCATAACAACAGGAAGGACATTTGGGATCATACTCACCATCCCAACTTTCACAGACCCAAGCAGAAGTATCATCATAATACTAATAAGGATAAAGGCCATCGCATAACTCGTTGTCATAGAGTTCATCGAAGCAACCAAGGTTCTTTGAAACAGAGGAACCATCCCTGTTACCGTTACTTCAACACCAGAACCCAGTTCATCTTTAATAAGTTTTTTTATCTCATTGTTAAGCTCTGTGTATTCACCTGCTTCCATCCATGGAAGCTTAAAGGTCATTCTTGCCTTTGAAAAACTTGAATCAACCAAGTCTTCTAGGTCATCGCTCCCGCTGTTTTCAAAAAGTAAAAACTCTTGAGGGATGAGAGCGTCATTGTCGGTAATGGCGTAAAAAGCCTGCTGGTTTTCATTTAAGCCTCTGTGTATCTCTTTTAAGACCTCGGCCACACTCCAGCCCTTACCAACAAAGTACTTATCCGTTTCAATCTGCTCTACTTTTTTTCTAACCGCATCAATCTTCTTTAAAAGTACAGAGTCATACAGACCATTTTCTTTTTTTGTATCAATAATAACTTCAATGGTCACTGAGCCCTTTAATCCCTTATCAACTCTTTTTGTAGAGATCTTTATATGGGAGTCATCCGGATGCCAAGAGAGAGGGTCATGCTTAAACTCTAATTGCGTAGCAAAATAAGTAAAGACAGTAAAGAGAACAAAACCCATAAAGACAATGCTCTTGGCATGATGTAAACTAAAAACAGAGATCTTGATCAGGACAGTATCCATCACCTCAGACTTTTGTACATGCTTTTGCTTGGCTGGTTTAAGTGGAAGTATGGCTAAGATAGCAGGAAGTAAGACAAGGGTATTGACTAAGGCTACCATCACCCCAATGGAAGCGAATATCCCTAAGTCTGCAATAGGTGCTATCTCAGCTGTTGCAAAAGACAGAAGTCCTGCTGCCGTGGTTAAAGAGGTCATAGCTATGGCCAGACCAGAATGACCTAAGGCAAAAGAGATCGCCTTTTGTTTGGAGCCATTTTTATTAAAGTCTTTAAAAAACATAGCAAGCAGGTGCACCGTAGCCCCTATACCAACAGCAAGTAAAAAGGAAGGAAGTATCTGTGTTGGTATAGTGATAGGTGTACCTGTCAACGCCATGATGCCTATGGTCGTTAGAAGTGAAAAGACAACAATAAACAGAGGTAAGAGTACCGCCGTAATACGTCTAAACACTACGAATAAAAAGATTGCCATCATCAAGATAACCAGCTTGACAAAGGTCTGTAAATCTTTTTGTATAGATACCTTGATATAATCATTTACTGCTAATGAACCCGCTATAAAGACCTCAAACCCCTCTTCACTAAACTTCTTTGTAATCTCATCTGCTTTTCTGACCATTTCAGACTTTGACTTATCGCTTAAAAACTCCAACTCTTCGTTAGAGACCTCTTCATCACTAAAACCTTCAGCATCCTCAGCAAAGCCGTCAAGCTCATCAGCTTCTTCAGATGTCTCATAAGCACTAGGCTCAATAATAATAGTCGTTAAACTCAGGTCTTTGCTAAGCAAAAGGTTTTCATAAAGTTCACTGCTAATAGCTATCTTCTTAATACGTTCTAGCGCCTCTTCATCTTCAGGCCAATTTTCAAACAGATCTTCAACAATCAGCCTATCACCTTCACCTCGAGTGTTTCTGGCATTTATTAAAGAGTTAATGTCATTTAGGTGAGGCATAGTGTTTTCAAGTTCTGTATGAAGTTTTTTGAGCTTGTTAAGAGTCTTTAGATTAAAGAGATCATCTGTTTTGACTACGACCATAATCATCTCGTCTTGACCAAACTGTTCTTTAAAGGCTTCATAACGGACTAAGGCCGGATCGTTTTGGTGTAAAAAACCCTCAGTAGAGGTATCAATAGTGATCTTAGGGAGATTGGAGATAAAAATAAAACTAAGAAGTAAGATAAATAATATAATTTTTTTGGGGTGTAGGGCTATAAGATTGCCCATTTTTTCAAAGGCTGATTCTGTTGTGCTACGCCAATTCATAAGGTTCCTTTTTTACTAAGGGAACATTATAATACGTAAAAGTTTCGTTTATGTTAAATCTTCACTTATCCTGCAAAATTATTGTGCTGTATCTTCTCTTTTTTAACCACTATCGCTTTTTGTTTCTCTTTTTTATGGGTATCTTTTTCAACAAAGATCTTTTTGCGTGTTACTGGGTCCATCTCGGTGTAGTACATCACAGCAGAATAAGTACTAGGTGTAGGTGTAAAGACCTGAGCTTGTTCAGGGTTCATCTGTAACTCTTCTGAGGTGAAACGCTTCAGTTCGTGCATGTCTCTCTCTTCACAACCAGGGTGCGCTGCGATAAGATAGTAGGTCAAAAACTGCTTCTTTCCTTCTTCTCTGTTTAACTTGTCATACATATGTTTAAAGTCCACAAGCGTCTGTTTACCCGGTTTTCCCATCAGGTCTAACACATGTTGCTGAGTATGTTCAGGTGCTACCTTCATCTGTCCAGAGATATGGTGTTTTACCAACTCTTTAAGGTACTCATACCCATACTCTTTGTCTTCTGTAATAAAGTCATAACGAATTCCCGAGGCAACAAAGGCTTTTTTCACACCTTCAGTGGCTCTAACCTTACGTAAAAGGTCAATATTACGCTTGTGGTTGATCTTCATTGATGAACAGAGGTGATTAGCATCAACACAACGTTGGTGCGCACAGGTACCATGTTTGAGTTTCTTTTTACACTCGTAACCGTACATATTTGCCGTTGGCCCACCAACATCAGAAATAATGCCCTTAAAGTCTTTATACTCAGTAAACTTCTTTACCTCTTTTAAAATAGACTCTTCAGAACGCGTACGGATAGTCCTGCCTTGGTGAACGCCAATAGCACAGAAGTTACACTCACCCCAACAGCCTTGGTGGGTATTAATAGAGAACTTAATAGTCTCTAAACATTTCACCTTCCCCTCAGGCCTGTGGTAAGGGTGTAGTTCTCTTGTAAAAGGAAGGTCTGAAAGCGCGTCCATTTCCTGCTCATTTAGATAATCACAAGGTGCATTTTGAATTAAATAACGGTTGTCAACCTGCTCACAAAGACCCTTTGCTGAGATAGGATCATTGTTATCATAAAAAGCATCAAACATATCGATATATTTTTCTTTATCTGCTAAACATTCAGCGTGAGAAGGGATTTGGATATGCTCTAAAACTGGCTCTTTTGAAATATAACAAACACCGCGGATATCTTTAAAATCTTTTTTATCTCTTAGTGCGACACTAAGTTCTTCAATAGCAACCTCTCCCATCCCATAAATAAGCAGATCCGCTTTTGAATCAAATAAAATAGGCTTTCGTAACTTGTTAGTCCAGTAATCATAATGCGTGATACGTCTAAGGCTCGCTTCGATCCCACCAAGAACGATAGGCACCGTTCCTTTAAAATTCTTACGAATAAGGTTGGTATACACATTTACCGCTCTGTCAGGACGCTTGTTGTTTTTACCACCGGGAGTATAATCATCGCTATTTCTAAACTTCTTGGTAGCCGTATAGTTAGCTACCATAGAGTCGATACTACCGCCACTTACACCCCAATAAAGCTTAGGCTCACCCAAACGTTTGATATCATCATCATTTTTAACATCAGGCTGACCAATAATACCAACCTTGAAACCTAGCTTCTCTAACATCCGTCCAACAACAGCCACACCGATATATGGTGAATCAATATAAGCATCACCCGTCACTAAAATAACGTCCAGCTGTTTCCAGCCTCGGTCTTTCATCTCTTCGCGAGTGGTTGGTAAGTATTCGAATTTAGGTTTTTTCATAGCGGAATTATAGCGGATTATGGCTACAAGGGACTTCAGTCTTAAAAGTAGGCCTTATATTTAAGATAAGTAATTTACTATATTAATATAGATAATTTTCTTTTACCTTTGATAAAGAATAAACAAAACTTAGAACCTAACATTTCACTGATTAGAATTACCTTCCAAGACATGTGAAACATCAACCGAAACAGTCTTATCATCATGCATAAGACTGTTTTGTTCTCTACCTTGAAACTTACCTGTTTGTGGATAATACCTTTTTTCATTAATACTAACTAGCTTGGCTTCATACCACTTATCAGACTCTTGATCTACATAATTAACTTCATTGAAAAAGGCCTTGCTCTCGGGATCAAGCAGGTAACGCACATTCATTTTTACATCAGAACCTTCAACCGTATTTCCCGTTAGGCTCACTTCGACCAAGCAGTGCTCGGAACCATTTTGACAGTATTCATCTACCTTTGCACGTTCTTTCTCATAAACAGGCTCTAAGGCTGCCATTGCTTTGGCTATATCTTCAGAACTTTTATCCTGTATAAAGAGCAGACGTTCTCTAATCTCTTTATCACGTTTAATCATTTCCGTTGAGACTTCTGTGTACATGTCTTTTATACGTGAATCTACCGCATAACCATCTCTGTTTTCTATGTTTGGATCAATAATGTAAGTGTTTATCACTACTGCTTCATTCTTGTTTACTTTACTATCATCTGTGTATATAAAACTTACAATTAACTCTTTTAAATTAGAGACTTCTGCCAGTACAGGCTTCATCATATAAGGATTCATATAAAAAAATCCACCAAGTCCCAAAACTAAGAGCAACACAATTGTTTTAAAAATCTTCATTTATTTAATCCTAAAATATTTTAGAAATTATAGAAGAGTTTAATTAATAGATATTACATGAAGCCTATTTATTCTTTGCTTCTTGGGCTGCCTTCTCTCTTAACTTGTCTTTTTTACTCTTTCCCTTACCTTTTACAGGAGCCGGACCTTTGACTTTTATAGGGGCTTCTCCGCTTAGCTCAAAGCCTTTAATTTGTTCTCTTTCAAGTTTAATACCAGAGCGCTTTTCAATCAATTTAAAATGTTCTTGATCTTCATGTCCTATAAAAGAGATAGCCATACCAGATCGCCCTGCTCTACCTGTTCGTCCAATACGGTGAACATAATCATTTGGCGAGCGTGGAAGATCAAAGTTGACAACACAGGTAATTCCATCTATATCTAAACCACGAGCCGCAATATCTGTTGCAAAAAGTACCTTGACCTTGTTGTCTCTAAAAAGCTCTAGGGTAAAATTACGCTCATCTTGACACAGGTCAGAATGAAAGGCCTCCGCCTTAAAACCATACTTTCTAAACTTTGTTGCAATGTTATGTGCCGCTCGCTTACTTGCCATAAAAACCAGAGTCTGTTCATGTTTTTCAGACTCAAGAAGATGTCTAAGAAGCGGACCTCTGTTCTCACTGTTTACTTCAATAGCTCTTTGAGTGATGCTTTGAACTGTTGGTTCTTCATTATCAACACCTACTTCAACGGCGCTTGTCGTGATAGACGAGGCTATGTTTAATATCTTTTCGGGGTAAGTTGCTGAGAATAAAAGGTTCTGACGCTCTTGCGGCATCTCTTTGAGTAGAAGTTCAAGTTCTTCCGCAAAACCAAGATCAAGCATCTTATCAGCCTCATCAAGGACAAAAAACTCTACCTTCGAAAGGTTTATCTGCCCCTTACGGATAATCTCAAGCAAACGACCTGAAGTAGCGACGACAATATCACAGCCTTTTTGAACGGCAGACATCTGAGCACCGAGCTGTTCCCCACCAATAATACTCACTACCTTCATACGATTAGGTGCAAAGTATGTAAAGTCTTGTGCAACCTGAGCCGTCAACTCTCTAGTTGGTGTCAAGACCAGTGCTCTTATTTTGGCTTTTCCCTCGCGTTCATCACTTGCAAGCATGTTTACAATAGGTAAAATAAAACTCGCAGACTTTCCACTTCCTGTTTGTGCCTTAGCCATTACATCTTTTTTCTCAAGAACAAGAGGGATGACTCTTTGCTGAATTGGGGTTGCTTCAGTAAAGTTTTTAAGTTTGATCTTGTGGTGTAAGGAAGAAGAGAGATCGAAGTGTGAAAATTGCATAAAAGTCCTTTATGCAATTTTAGGGAATTTTCGCTTTAGGAGAGGTTGATTGACCTCCCAAGCCTGATATTAACCCCTAAGGCAATAATATATGGGTTTAGAAACGGTAGCCGGCCTTTACTAAGAAACGTGTATTATCAACACCCGCATCTGAACCTGCCCCTAGATCTTTTTCGGCTGTCCATTGATAACGTACATCTGCACCAAGAATAAAATCATTAATATAATACTTTACACCAGCACCCGCTTGAAGAGCAAATAGCCATTGGTTTTTAGAATTATCAGGACTAACCTTGACCCCACCGATACCAGGTCCAAAACCAAACACCAAGTCTTTAGAGATATCTACCATATAGTATGGGTTCATCTCTATACTCTGTACTTTTACATCGCTTTTATTGTAAGTATTAAGACTTAGTTGCTGTCTAATAGTATTGTCACCAGGAAGTTTAAAAACGGGACAGTCAAAAGATACTTCAAGGCCGTGAGTAATCCCATTATCCATACTGTTACGGTTAAAGTCCATATACCCTGCTACTGCAGCAAGCTCTAGTTTAGCATCCCAGTCCTTATTGAAAAAAGGTAAAAGTTCAAATTCATCTGACTGTGCAAATACCGTTGTAGATAATATAGCCGTAGCCAGTAGTGTAGAAAGTGTTTTAGAAATGTTTAACATTATAACTCCAAATAATTTTTATAAGTGAATCTTACAAAATTGGTGTTAAAAAATCGTTATTTAAAAAGAAGGGAAGAAGATAATTTCACTTTAAAACAAGGGGATAACGTTTAAGGAAAGCAATATGATTTTCATTGCCTGCTCACATTGGTTCCTAAGTTTTGTTGAGATTGACAAGGTAGCTGAAATGTCTCTATTTTCGAACTTAAAGTTGAAGTTCGTAAGTGTAGTCATCCATTTTAAAACCGTTTCCAATGTCTTGGATAAGCTCTCCTGTCTTAGTAAAACCAAGACTTTCATACGCCTTTATAGCTGTTTCATTGTTGATATTGACAGTAAGAAGGATACGGTTCAATCCTTCTTCGTTTGCATAATCTTTTAGAAAGGTAAGAGATTCCTTGGCATACCCTTGTTTTCGGGCATTTTTATGAATGTAAAACTTACTCAGAAAAAGAGCACTGCCTTGTTTTTGTATGGCAAAATATCCAATCTCTTTTTCATCTTTTTTAAGTAAAAAATAGAGGTGCCCTGCATTTATCTTATTTAAAATGGCTTTGGCACTTTGAAAGGATTCCAACATGTAATCCACTTGGTCCTGTCCTATGATATGCGGATAGTACTCGTTCCATATCTCATGAGCCAATCTTTGTACAGTAATGATCTCCGGTGGAGAAAAGACTTCTTTTATCTGCACATCCCACCTTTTTGTATAAATTGGCAAGTATTTAAAAAATACTTTATACCCCGAAATGTTTACTTAAGGGTGATCTGCTGACCTTGATGTTGGGAAGATCAAACTGAACAGCTAAAAGCTGTTTAATGCACTCGACCATCCAGTCCGGTGCCTCGGGTGAGACATAGATCGCGTCTATAAATTTTTCAAGATCATCTACATTGACGGTCAAGGCTTTTTCTTGTGCATTTGACTTATGCAAGATCAGACGCCATTCTCTCTCGTAACTGTAGGCATTTGCTTTCATAAACAAGGTGAGTACACTGCTGGGAACGCAAATCCCTTTGTCTTCTAGAGGAAGCCCTACAGTCTCTACATTTGCCTTGCCGTCTTTAATATAGTTATAATAGATCACCTCTCCCATCACACCCAAGACAGGTTCGCTTTTGCAGTAGGTATCGCTAACAGACATAACACTTTTCACGCTACTGACAAGGGCAACAGAAAAGTTATGAATGCCATAGACCTTCCACATCGCGAGACTCTCTGATGATGAAAGATGCCAGCATGAGGCAAAACACTCGTTGTTAAGGTTTTCTATATTTTGCTTGGTCTGTAAACGCAGCTCATCTGTAGCATCTTCAGGCAGGTCCTTTAGCATGGCGTCCAGACCGATATAGCCTTCTTGTATGTCTTCAAACGAATCTGCTTTTGTAAAACGCAGTTCTTTAGTCTGAAGGAAATCAAGAAGTTGGATCAAAGGCATGTATCGCCAAAGTTTTTTATTTGCACCCATAACGACTCTTTCTTCTGTATTAACGGTTAATATCACATATTATAAGCAATAACAACTTAAATATCTTTCTGGAAAACAAGTTTGGCGAGAGAGCTATTTAAGAATATCCCTTTAGGCCAGAGAGTTAAGGATAAAAGAGATTATTAAAAGAGGCTGATTACACTACCTGATTTAACATTTATCTAGAGCAACAGTTTTACGTCTGGGCTTTAACAGCTTGTTACTGAAAGGTCAAGTCTTTCTTCTATACTATTGATAAAAAACCGAGTTCCATCCGAGAATTCAATCAACAGTTCTTTCTCATTATGATGAACAATATTTGAAACAGTTTTATTTTCCAATATTTTTTTAACTCTAAGGCTTCTTGTTCTAATCTTTCCCTACTTCTTTCCTATGACACCTAAGTATTTAATATCCGAGACTTTGTAGTATTCACCCTTAAATATCAAAACTAGCTGTTGCGATTGCAGAGCAAAGTTTGTTTTTAAATCTCATTTGTAGTTTTAATGGAGTTTCTTCTTAATGTGTATTTATTGAAATGTAGGACTGTTGGATTGTTTAACAATAGCCCTACATAATGTAAGGCTATTGTTTAGGTGTTTTTTCTCAGAGTTACTAACTAGGCTATTTTTCTATTTCTTGCAGCGACTACTATTAAGATAAAGATAACTGCGTACGTCCATGGCACGAAGTCAGGTACCGGAACGGGGTCACCTTTTGCGTAAGAGTGCATACCTGCAAGGTAGTAGTTTACCCCGAAGTACGTCATGATAATTGACGAGAACACCAGTACAGAGGCTACCGCATAGTTAAACGGTGTATAGATAGCCTTAATAAAACGCAGGTGAATAACAACAGCATAAAGTAAGATACTTACTAATGCCCACGTCTCTTTTGGATCCCAACCCCAGTAACGACCCCAAGACTCATTTGCCCAAACACCACCTAAGAAGTTACCTACAGTAAGAAGAACAAGACCAACAATAAGTCCCATCTCATTAATGGTGTTAATCTCTAAGATAGCCAGATTGATACGTTTCTCACTTGACTTTGTTCTGATCGCAAAAAGAAGTAAGACAATGAAACCAAGTAAGGCACCCAGTGCTAAGAAACCATAAGAAGCGGTAATCATAGAAACATGAATAGATAACCAGTAAGACTTAAGTACAGGAACTAAGTTAGTTACTTGTGGGTCCATCCAGTTCAGGTGAGCAACAAACAAGATAATCCCTGAAAGGATACCTGTCGCCGCTAGAGTGATAACTGACTGTCGCGAGAAGATAAAACCTGCAAGAACCGTTGCCCAAGCGATATAGATCATTGACTCATACCCATTTGACCATGGCGCGTGACCTGAAATATACCAACGAGTAATCAGACCAATCGTATGAAGTACGAAGAAAAGAACCAGTAGTCCTGTTGCACCTTTTGAGATAAGGCCTAGTTTAATCTTTGGTGCAAGGATTTGCAGAAAGCTGAGCACTAATAAGATAAGACCCATAACAAGGTAGTAAGGCATTAGTTTTTCAAAAATATTATACTGGTTATAAAAAAGTTCTGCGTTTATCTTGTTTTCTGATGGATAAACGTCTGCCCCATAAAACTTCTGATATTTTGTGATCTCGTCAATAGCCTTATTCGCACTTGACCAGTCACCTGACTGAATTGAAGCTTCTATGCCTGTGAAGTAAGCTACTGCTACCTCACGCACCTTAAGCGCGTTGTCTTGCTTAAAGTTTTGAAGGGCTTCAATCGTTGCAAACCATTTGTTGTTTGCATCAGCAGGACGAGGGAAAAGTTTAAAGACCTGACCCGTAAAGACCATATAAACAATATTAAAACGCTCATCTACTTTAAGTAACTCTTTATCCAGTTTATTTCTATTTACCGGTGCTTTTTGCGCTGCATTTGCGATAGCTTCTTGAAGTTTATACCCTTGAAGGTTTTCAGGGACTTCTAAAAATTGAGAGAATGAAGCATATTTGTTTTTCTCATCTATACCTAAAAGCTCATTAATACCCTTATGCTTGATCCTAATAAGATTGATCTCTCTCCATGCCTCAGGTCTCACCATCATCCCAAGTACCATCTGATCAGCAGTCATACCAGCGATAGTACCACCATGGACTTTGTTGACAATCTCTACATTAAGCGTGTTAAGCGGTTTCATACGTCCTGAACTGTCTTGTGTGATAAGCTTACCAAACTTCTGTGCATGTGCCTTATCAAAAGAAGTGATGACTTTAACAAGTTCATTGACTTCTACTTCTTCTGCCTTCACTGACTCAACTGAGAAAAGAAGTGCCATTGCGATAAGAGCTGAGGCTAGAGCATTTCTCTGGTCTGCATATTTACGGCCTTTTTTCATCAGTTTTCTAAAACGTCCGTTTTCTCTGAAAAATGCTGAGAACATGCCAATAGCCAGCATTATGTAACCAACATAAGTTGGAAGGGTTCCGGGATCATTGTTCACTGACAAGACCGTTCCTTTTTCATCTTGATCAAATGAAGATTGGAAAAATCTAAAACTTTTGTAATCTAGAATATGATTCATATAGATTCTATACGGCATCTTTACATTTTCTGCATTGTCAATTAGAACAACCTCTGAAGCATAAGAAGCCGGACTCATTGAACCTGGGTAACGCTCTAACTCAAAGTCAAGCAGTTTAAGTGAAAATGGTATTTGTTTGATAACCGCGCCATAAGAGAGTTCCACTTTCATACCGTCAAAGTTTGCAATCTTTTCGTATCCAACTGCGCCAGAAGTACCAATAAGTGTAAGTTCTTGGCTTTTTCCATTATAAGTCACTTCCATTTTAAGTGCGTCTTGTAAACGGTTACGAGACCCTTTTACTTTTTTAGAGATAAGTTTTTCACTTACATAAGGCATGATACTTTTAAGAACAAAGTTTGTTTTCTCACTTTGATAAAGTGTACGTGTCTTAAGTTCGTTTTTCTCTCCTGCCGCTAAAACTGCTGAGTTCTTTGTACCCATATCAAGGGTGTTAAACTCTAAAGGATTGGACATATGAAGGTGACCGTCTTCGTAAGTAAGGTTAACCATCTTTTTATCCGTTTGGATGTCTGAACCGAAGTTAAGTACAAGGTCTTCTGCTTCTATATATTCACCTTGCTTAAGCTTCATCTCCTTACCTTGACCGCCCATTGATACCATCATATCAAGTACAGTCTTGCCATTAACCTTGTCTTCAACCATCTCATACGAGGCATTAGGAATATACTCAACAAGTTTCACGTTTACCATCTCACCATCAACCTTGATATCTTCATCAAAATGATTCGTACTTAGCTCAGATAAAAGAACGCTCTTTTTAAAACTGTTTTTTCTTACCTTATTCGTAAACACGGCCTGAATGTAAGTCTCACGTGAAGTGATACGGTTTTCAGTCTCACCTTCACGAATATGCATACTTCCTTCATATCCAACAAAACGTGTTACTGCTGCGCCAAGCAAGATAACTAAAAAAGAACTGTGAAAAAGAACAACGTTCCATTTTTTCACATCAAACATAGAGTTCTTGATCATAGAAGAGAGAAGATTCGCACCTAAAAGTACTAAAAGACCTTCAAACCATAAGGCAGAATATACCTCTGCCTGAGCCGTTTGTGTACTAAAGTCACTCTCTATAAAGGTCGCTACACCCACGGCAATAGCGAAGATACTCAACAGGGTAGCTGTTAATTTCATTGATGATAAGAAATCAAATAGTTTTTTCATAGTTTTACTTCTTTAAATTTAAATTGTTTGTATTCTAGCTTGTCAATGTTAAGGTAACGTTACACGATTACTTTAACTCAGACCAATTTTGCCCAATGTTCACGGAAGAGCGAAGGGGAACCTTAATCGTATAAATCCCTTCCATCACTTCTTTAAACTTCGTAGCCAAGGCTTCTGCCTCATCTGTGTTGACTTCAAATATCAGTTCATCATGTATCTGGAGTAACATCTTTGCATTTAGATGTTCTGTTTTAATAAGCTCAGATATCTTATTCATGGAGAGCTTGATAAGGTCTGCTGCTGAGCCTTGAAACACTGTATTTACCGATTCACGTTCATAAGCTGCCTTCATCATTGGAGGCGCACTCTCAAAGTTAAAGTACCTGCGTCTTTTAAGCAGCGTCTCAACATACCCTATCTCTTTTGCCCCATCAGCAATAGAGCGTAAAAAGGTCTTGACCGTTGGAAAGTTTTCAAAATAGGATTCAATGATCTCTTTGGCTTCCTTTGTTGTTACACCAATGTCAACTGAAAGTTTTTTAGGTCCCATTCCGTACAGAAGTCCAAAGTTCACGGTCTTGGCAACATTACGTTTAGCGTCTGCTTCTTCCTCACCAAAGATGGCCACAGCTGTTTGTCTGTGGATATCCTTATCATGAGCAAAAGCATCAAGCAGGGTTGGGTCTTGTGAAAAGTGTGCAAGCAGTCTTAACTCGATTTGTGAGTAATCTATACCAATAAGCGTCTTGCCCTCTTCTGCAATAAAGGCCTGACGGATCTTTGCACCCATTGGTGATCGTACAGGAATGTTTTGAAGGTTAGGGTTTTTAGAACTCAGACGTCCTGTCGCAGTACCTGTTTGTAAAAACGAGGTATGAATACGTCTGTCTTCTTTTTCTAAGCCAAGATTTAAAAGCGGGTCTATATAGGTAGAGTAAAGTTTAAAGACCTCTCTATATTCTAAAAGAGCAGGAATGATGTCATGTGCGTCGTACAAGCCATTAAGTACTTTTTCATCTGTTGAATAACCTGTCTTGGTCTTTTTTCCCACCGGAAGTTCAAGGGTCTCAAACAAAATAACGCCTAGCTGTTTGGTAGAGTTAATATTAAACTCACCACCGGCAAGACCATAAATACGCTGACGAAGTTCATCAAGCAGGATTTCCGTTTCGTTTTTAAATTTTGTTAAAAAGTCGGTGTCTATTTTTATTCCCGCATCTTCCATCTCAATAAGCGTCTGAATAAATGGAAACTCTATATCTTGGGCTTCAGCAATAAGGTGTTCAGCATCTTGAAGCTTTAACTGCTCTAGTAAACGAAAATAAAGCTTATACGTAATAAGGGCATCTTCACCCGCGTAAGCACAGGCTTCTTCCAAGTCAACAGACGAGAAGTTCTCGCCTTTCTTCACCGTATCTTTAAAAGGGATCATCTTATGTTTAAAGTATAGCTCAGACTGCTTATCCAGACCTACAGGTTTTTCTGAGTTAACAAGCCAAGCAAGTAACATTGAATCCGCATAAGGCGTGTAAGCCTTAATCCCAAGATAGGGACAGATAAATTTCAGATCAAACTTCAGGTTATGCCCGACTATCTTAAAGTCTAAAAGCTGACGTAAAGCGCGTACACCAATCTCCTTAGATATCTGATCTCCTACACCTAGATACGAATGTGCTAAAGGAACGTAATAACCTTTTGTCTCATCTAAGGCAAAAGAAAAACCTACCAAACTGTCTTTTTTATCATCCAGACCTGTTGTTTCTGTGTCAAGCGCGACAATAGCATCTTTAGGTATGGCCTTAATCACATCAAAAAGCTTAGCTTCTGTGTCAAGTAAGACTGTTTCTAGAACCTCTTTGGGTGCTTCTTCAACCGCAGGCTTGCTTGGCTGAATATCTGCTATCATTCCCTTAGCCTTGAGCTGTCTAAGTATCCCATTAAGTTCATACTTATGCAAGTCATCCACTATTCCCATAAACGGGTTTGTATCAGGAAGAGCAAAACCGGAAAAGTCAAGTGTATCAAAGATGTCATCCACAAGGGTTACCAGCTTTTGAGATCTCCATGCATCATCTTCAAAGTCACGTAGTTTCTTCTGCACACCTGCAGGTTTTACTTCATCAATATTGTCATAAATACCTTGAAGGGTTTCAAACTGAGAAAGCAGTTTTTGAGCGGTTACCTTTCCCACACCTTTTACACCGGGGACATTATCTGCACTATCACCCAGTAGTGACTGGTAGTCAGTAAACTGGTCTGGACGAATCCCATACTTCTCAATACAGGCTTCCTCATCAACACTTTTTCTTTTAATCGCATCAACGACGACAATCTTACCATCATCGATCATCTGATACAGATCTTTGTCATGCGACACGATACGCACCATCATCCCCTGCTCTTTTGCCATCTTAGCAACCGAAGCAATCATGTCATCAGCCTCATATCCTGACTTGGATACCGTAGCAAATCCCATTTTCTCAACCCACTCAATAGCAATAGGGAGTTGCATCACCAACTCTTCTGGTGGAGCTGGTCTATGTGCCTTATACTCAGGGTCTATCTCATTTCTAAAGGTAGGACCTTTCATATCAAGAGCAAAGACAATATAATCCGTGTTATGCTCTTTTTCAACACTGGCAATGAAGTTTGTAAAACCTGTCAGTAAACCCGTTGGAAAGCCCTCTGCATTTTTAAGCGGTGGTAAGGCAAAGTAACTACGAAAAAGAAATCCAAAGGTATCAATAATAGTTATAGTTTTAGACAAGAAAAGTCCTTAAAAAAATTTTCTTAGTATAGTTGTACCTGCCCTAAAGTTTCATAAAACAACGTAACACTTTTGTAATACAAGTATAATAAACTGCAAAAATGAAACAGATAATTTTACTTTTGACACCTTTTATACTTTTTGCTCAAAGCTATACCTTTTCAGGCGGACAAGAAAATGTTGCACAGATAGTTGCAGGAAAGATCCTTACCAAGGCCTATGCTAAGGCAGGAATAAAGATTAAGAACCTTTTTCTGCCTCCGGAGCAAGCCCTTGAGTCTTCAAACTCAGGCCAGAGCGATGGTGAACTTGCCCGGATAAAAGACATAACTAAGATGTACCCAAACCTTGTACAAGTACCAGTCAGTCTTGTATCCGTTGCAGCCTTTGCCTATAGCAAAAACCACACACTCAAGATAAACAGCTGGAGTGATTTAAGTGGCCATAATTTCACTGTTGTAAAAGGGACAAAGTTTATTGAAAAAGCGACAAAAAACCTCCAAAAAGAGACTGTGAATAGTTTTAAAGAAGCTTTTGACAGACTAAATAGAGGGGAGACCGAGATTATCATCGTTCCAAAAAAAGCGGCTGTTCGTATAATCGTGCAAAAAAATTATAAAGAGATAAAGTCTGTCAGTCCTGCGCTAATGAAGGTAAAGCTTTATCATTTTGTACATAAAAAAAACATCCATTTAATCCCGATTATCACACCTATCTTACAAAAGATGCAAGATAGTGGGGAATTAACCTACCTAGAAAAGGCTTATCTACAAAACTCTTATTAAAAACCTACTGCGGAAACTCTTTTATCGCCTCAGTAAAAAGCATGTCCATAAGGGCATCAAAGCTTGTGAAATCGTGTCTCTCTTCGAAGTCAGACATTCTGTTTTTAATAAACTCTAATCTTTGTACTAAAGGTTTTTCATTTAAGCCTTCAAAGTAATCTTTGTTTATTCCTTTATACAACCTAAAACTAAAGGCATTACCATTAGTTTGAATGAAAAAACAGGCAGAACACTTTTTAAGTTTAGACTTCTTAAACTCCACGGTAAGCACCTGCGTCTTGGCCGAAAAGAAGCCAGAGAAGTTCATGTTTTCCACATACACATCCAGACCCTGAAGTTTAAGTGAATTGATCTTGTTATAAACACGATTTAAAAAGAGTTTTTCAACCTCTTCTTCACTGGCACTTGTTATCGTGTGCAGACTTAGTTTATCTGCATATATATTTTCAAATTTTAATTTCATATTAGGATTATACTCACAAAGACTTTAAGGAGTATGCTAAAATTTCATATGAGCGAATTAAAATATATCAAGCATTACCACCCTGACACGCAAGAACAAGTCAAGAACCTTATCAAAAAAGATAAATTGGCTGAGCATATACTTGCCAAGTATCCAAAAACCCATGACATTAAAACGGACAAGGCACTTTTTTCCTATATTCAAGAGTATAAAAATGAGCATATGAAAAAGTCAGACCCCTTATCAAAAGCTCTGTATGATGGGAAGGTTCAAACCTATAACGCCTTAGGCACACATAGATTTGTCTCACGGGTTCAAGGCGGAAAGCTCAAGGCAAAAAATGAGATACGCGTTGCTCCTATCTTCAAGAATATGCCCGAAGAGTTTTTACGGATGATAGTCGTACATGAACTTGCCCACTTCAAAGAAAAAGAGCATAACAAGGCCTTTTACAAGATGTGTGAGTACATGGAACCAGGATACCATCAACTCGAGTTTGATCTACGACTTTACCTTACGCAAATGGATATTTCAGGCAAACTCTACTGACCCTCTCGCATCACTTTTCCTGCTATAATGATTTTATGAGACGGCAGACATTAGTACTATTATTTTTCTTATTATTCACCTCTGTCACCGCAGGTGAGATTGATGGAGTCACTCCAGCAAAAGCTGAAAAGCATGAGCTGTTTTTAACGGCTTACCTTTATTCATTGCACTGGACTGAAAACAGCAGTACCGGCGAAGAGTTTAATGACACACATAAGGCATACGGGTTGGAATATATATATGATGAACAATACAGCCTGACCTATAACCACTTTATCAATTCCAGAGGAAAAGATGTAGATGTAGTCGGCGCTGGTTACCTGTTTGATCTGTATCAAGGAAAGTTTGGATTGCATCTTATCGGAGGATACCAGGAAGGATACTGTTTCGACGGACTTTTAAACTCTGTAGAGTGTAGCCAGGAAAAAGACAATACCGGCTTTTTTGCCCTGCCTCTTCTTTATTACAAACATAAGTACTTTAAACTTGATTTTTTCACTAACTCCGATATGGTCGCCTTTAGATTTAATATAAAAATATACTGATCCAATCCGGTCGCACTTTTAAACTCGTTATAATTCCATCATGAACGCATATAAAGAAAAATTTGAGACTTCTATAAAATCCACCTACTTTAAAAAACTCAAACCTGAGCAGCAAAGCTTTATACAAGAAAAGGCATTTGAGCACAAGTTGTCATATCAACAACTTCGTCTTATTATTGAGATGGCAAATGATTTTGAGATGTGGGGTGAGAAGAGCATTATTAAAATATGGCCTGAGCATACACATGCTAAGGTCATCTTACAGAGAATCACCAAGATCTATAATGATGTAAAAGACAGACCTAAGAGCTATGATGGGTTTGATCCTTCCATCTTACGCTCAGAACAGAAGTTTAGCTTTACGACCAAAGAGAAAGACGGTTTTGGTTTAGGAATGTGTCCTGTGGCATCAGAAGAGACGCGTTGTTGTAATCTTATGACCCTTGATGCGGTAGAGAGCTGCGGTTTTGACTGTTCTTACTGTACTATTCAGTCCTTTTATAAAGAAGATAAGATCACCTTTGACTCAGGTTTTAAAGACAAGCTTAAAAACCTTCAACTTGATCCAAACAGAACTTATCATATAGGAACAGGCCAATCTTCGGACTCTTTGATGTGGGGAAACAGAGAAGGTGTCTTAGAAGCCCTTTTTGACTTTGCTAGAAAAAACCAGAATGTCATCTTAGAGTTTAAAACCAAGTCTGACAACATCAAGTACTTTCTCGAAAATGATGTGCCTAAAAACATTATCTGCACCTGGTCGCTTAACACAAAGACTATCATAGAAAATGAAGAACATTTAGCTGCTTCTTTGGAAAAACGCATAGGTTCGGCCAGAGCCTTGGCTGACAAGGGCGTGATAGTAGGTTTTCATTTTCATCCTATAGTTCAGTATGACAACTACCTTGAAGAGTATAAGGAGGTTTATGATGAGCTTATTGAGACCTTTAAGCCTGAAGAAGTTGCGCTTATCTCTATGGGCACACTGACCTTTATCAAGCCCGTTATCAATAAACTCAGACAAAGAAACTTTAACTCAAAGATCTTGCAGATGCCTTTTGATAATGCCGCAGGAAAAGCTTCATATCCTTTAGATATCAAAGAAGAGATGTTTAAACATGCTTATGAGAGTTTCAAGCCTTGGCATAAGAAGGTTTTCTTCTATCTGTGTATGGAAGACCATTCTTTATGGAAAAAGTGTTTTGGATTTGAGTATTTTACCAATGCAGATATGGAAAGAGCTATGGTAGGTTCGTACTGTCAGAAGGTGGGAATAGAATATATCTATTCCTAGTCAAGATAGGAACAACGATTTCTACCCTTGTCTTTGGCAATATACAAGGCCTTATCTGCTCTTTGAACAATGCTATCCACCCCATCATCCTCACGGCTGAGAGTTAAGCCTATACTAATACTGACATGTCCCACATGTGAAAAAGGATGTTCATCAATACTTTTTCGCAAATGCTCGCACACGGCTAAGGCTCCCTCCTTATCCATCTCAACACATATCACAATAAATTCTTCTCCACCCCAGCGAATGGTGCTATCACTTTGACGGACTGAACGTAAAATCAATTCAGAAACCTCTATCAATACTTCATCCCCGACCTTGTGGCCAAAATTATCATTAATTGATTTAAAATAATCAATATCCACAAAGACACAGGCAAAGTGATGATTCATACGTTTCATTCGGCTAAGTTCTTGTTCTACAAGGCTATCAAAACGCGCACGATTATGTAGTCCCGTCAGTGCATCCGTTTGTGCTGATTTTTCAAGTTCTTGCTCGCGTAAAAAAATATTTCTCTCAGATCTATCAAATAGATAAGCCCCTAAAAAGCCAAGAGAAAAGGCCGTAATACTCCAAAAAACATGCATAATAAAATCACTGTACTCAAAGTGCAAAGAGGATGCCACTGTAATTATAAATACAATAAACGCACTTAGTATCGCTTCATAAAAGCGCATGCCAGAAACGGTGAAAATCCAAAAAATGATAAGGTACAGTTCTGTAATATAGGTGTCATTTAATTCAAATTTATGCGTAGCCCATACATTCCATGAGGCAGCTATGATAGGAGCCAGTACAAGTAAAATATTAAGAAGTTTGATATGTCGTATATCTTTGGCAAGATAACTAAGAAAGAAAAGATATGGTGCCAATATAAAGGCATCCACAGAGCTTAATAAGAAAGATATCTCTCTTGGTGCGACAAGGTAATTAAGCATCGCATACAAAAGGTATAAAAAAGCAGTCAAGCTAGTGACGCCAGCAACTTGTTCTAAGCGTATTGTATTACGCCAGTCATTAAACTTTTTGTTTAACTCCTTATCATTAAAATCCAATGTTTTGAAAAAAGACAACAAATCAAGCCTTTTACATTTATCATAGAGTCATTTTATATGCTTAGTAATCGCTTACAATTCCTAGTTGATCCATCACATTGTCAACAACATCTTCTAGCATCTCATGATCATAACCTGCGTCATGAGCCTTTCTAAGGCCAAAAGTAATCGCTTGATCAGAAAACGGCCCATTAACCGGTGCAATTGTCTTAACAATGTTAAGGGCTGTTGCATACTCTTTGATCTCTTCTGGTGCCTTTTGGTAGGTGTCTGAGAAACGAATCATATCAACAAAGGTCTCATCAAACTTCCAATGTTCAAAGATAGCTGCGGTGACCGTTGCGGTCGTCTCTTCGACATATGAGAATTCAACCTGAGGAATATTGTTACTTGTTTCTATCTCTGACTTGAAGTTAAAAAGAAGGTCTTCTTTGATGATGTCAGATGCAATGATAATCTTTCCAGTCTCTTGAAGAAAAGAAGCAAGAAACAGATCTTCCATCTTCTTTCTATCAATTTTTGAGTACCAGTTATGCATAAGAACCGCTTGTTGGTTGGAAATATCGGCAAACTTTTCAGAAGTGATCCCATAAGGTTCCATATCAACATTAAGGAGTTTTCTAACCGAGTTTCCAATGGCAATGGAGCGTGTCATACTCATTCCAAAAAGTGAAACTGCCTGCGCTACAGATTTTATCTCTCTTCCAAAACAATACAGAGGAGAGTTAGCTGCCTTAAGTAAGTTAGCAACGATCATCGGGTCTTTTTCTACAACACCAACTAAATCATTGATTGCCGCATCCGGGTTAGCACAAACTTGTTGCATCTCTACAATGGTCTTTGGTAGAGCAGGAAGGGATTTAATACTATCTACGAGAGAAGATTTCATTTATATATCACTTTAGTTTATTTATCTAGCTTATTGTACCACTACTTTTTTTGTTTTTTATGTAAAGCCAGCTCTTTTTTCAAAAATTCGCCTGTATATGATCCCATTTCTTCAAAATCATCTGCTAATTCTTCAGGGGTACCAACACCAACAATACGGCCACCTTTGGCCCCGCCTTCAGGTCCCATATCTATCACATAATCCGCATTTTTAACCATATCAAGGTTATGCTCAATCACTAAGACCGAGTTACCTAAGTCCACAAGATGATGAAGAACCTGCGTTAAACGGTTAACATCATCAAAATGAAGCCCTGTCGTCGGTTCATCTAAAATATATAGAGTATTTCCTGTATCTTTACGGCTTAGCTCTTTAGAGAGCTTAATACGTTGGGCCTCACCACCTGAGAGTGTTACTGCATTTTGCCCTAATGAGATATATCCAAGACCAACATCATGAAGGGTCTGCAGTTTCACCTTTATCTTTGGTATCGGTGCAAAAAATTCTAAAGCCTCTGACACTGACATGTTTAACACATCAGAGATAGATTTCCCCTTATATAAGATCTCTAAAGACTGCGGGTTATATCGTTGACCATGACACGAGTCACACTTGACCATGATATCTGGCAAAAAGTGCATCTCGATTTTAATCTCACCCTCCCCTTGACACTTCTCACAACGTCCGCCTTTTACATTAAAAGAGAAGCGTGAAGAGGTGTATCCGCGTATTTGTGCCTCTTTTGTTTTAGCAAAAAGATTACGAAGTTCATCCATAAGACCCGTATAGGTAGCTGGGTTTGAGCGAGGAGTACGTCCGATTGGACTTTGATCCAAATAAATAACCTTATCCAGTTTATCAAGTCCATCAATCTCAACCCCCTTCACCTTTTTAACCTTTCTAGCATGATTAAGAAGTTCGCGCGCAACAGGAAGAAGGGTCTGCAAGATCAAAGAAGACTTTCCAGAACCACTTACACCCGAAACACAGACAAGGTTATGAAGAGGAATCTGTACAGATAGATCTTCAATATTATTGATGGTGACATTTTTAATCTCTATCCAGTCTTCCTGTGGACGTCTGTAAAAATATTCAATCATCTTTCTGCCATACAGATAATCCGAGGTCAAGGTCTTCGCTTTTTTCATCTTTGCCAGTGTTCCTGAAAAGATCACTTCACCTCCATATTTACCTGCTCCCGGTCCAATATCAACGATATGATCGGCATTCTCAATCGTCTCCTTATCATGTTCAACAACGATGACCGTATTTCCTTTTTCTTGTAAAGAACGAAGGGTACGAATAAGCTTTAGCGTGTCTCTTTCATGTAAGCCAATACTTGGTTCATCCAGAACATACATCACACCAGTTAGACCTGAACCGATTTGAGAAGCGATACGAATTCTTTGCGCTTCTCCACCTGAGATAGAGCGTGCATCACGTGAAAGAGAAAGATAACCAAGGCCGACATCATACAAAAAGAAAAGACGCTCTTTTACCTCATTTAAAATAGGCTCGCCTATCATCTGAGTCTGTTGTGAAAAATGTGCAAAGTTTTTATCATCTTTGAAAAAGGCATACGAGTCTTCAATAGGCATACGGATGAGTTCAAAGATCTTTTTACCTGCGACATCAACCGCTAAAGACTCTTTTCTAAGACGGTTTCCATCACATTTTGAACAGGTCTTTTCACTCATGTAGTCTTGAAGCTCTTTTTCATCCTTGAACATATCATAAGCAATTTTTGTGATTCCCGGCCACACACGCTTAATTGGATGTCCTTTCCATTCAAAAGGAATCTCATCGATGCTTCCGTGTAAAATAGCTTTTTTCTGATGCTCTTCTAAATCTGAAAAAGGTTTAGTAATAGAGATCTTCTCATGGGCACAAAAACCTTTTAGAAAAGTGAAGTAATAACCCTTATTAAAGCCATATACTATTTTTACAGCACCTTTTTCTACTGAAAGATCATTATCTATAATCTTCTCATTATCAAGCGCGTAACGAATTCCAAGACCGTCACACTCTGTACACGCACCCTTAGGTGAGTTAAATGAAAATGAAAGTGGCTCGAGTGGCTCAAAACTCACCTTACAATCATGACAGGCCAAATGTTCTGAGTAATGGATCATCTTCTCAGGAAGACCTACTTCTTCATAATTCAATACTTCGATTTCTACTTCACCATAAGACTCTTTAAGCGCTTTTTCCACATCCTGTGCGATACGTTCTTTGTTATCGTCTTTCATCACGATACGGTCAACAACGACCTTAATCGTGTGTTTTTTAGTCTTAGAAAGCTCTATGTCTTCATCAAGTCTGGCCATAACCCCATCAATCATAGCTCTTACGTATCCCTTAGCACGAAGTGACTCTAAAAGATCAACAAAAGTACCTTTTTTCTCACGAATAAGAGGTGCGAGAATAATCACCTTAGAATTCATAGGAAGTTTAGCGACCTGATCGATGATATCTGAGGCATTCATCTGTGAAATAGGTTTCGAACAGATATGACAGTGCTGTTCTCCCACACGTGCAAATAAAAGACGTAGATAATCATATATCTCAGTAATCGTCCCAACCGTTGAACGCGGGTTTTTAGAGGTTGTCTTTTGATCAATAGCAATGGCTGGCGTCAGACCTTCTATCTTGTCTACCTCAGGCTTACCTATCTTGTCTAAAAACTGGCGGGCATATGATGAAAGTGATTCTATATAACGTCTTTGCCCCTCAGCATAAAGCGTATCAAAGGCCAAGGTAGACTTGCCCGATCCACTTAAACCGGTAAAAACGATAAGTTTGTTTTTTGGAATTTCTAAAGAAACATTTTTTAAATTATTTTCGCGTGCGCCGGTAACTTTGATCATGAAAAGGTCCTAATAAGGAGATAAGATAAAACAGATAGATAAAAACCAAGCAGAAGCCGTTTTTGCAAGGTGCTTGAAGTCTTATGGTTAAGATAAACACCAAAGTAAACACCTATGAGGGAAGCTGCTCCGATCATAATACCATCAAGGTACTCAATATGTCCTACTATCGATAGACTGATAAGACCCGAAAGTGAAGAAAAAACGACAAAGAACAGACCTGCTGAGATGGCTTTTTTAAGTTCAAAGTGTAAAAATCCTACTAGAATTGGTACAAGAAGTATAGAGCCACCTACACCTATAGAGATAGCAAAGACACCTAGAACTACACCGATTAAAAACAATACAAAAGGGTGAACTTCTCTACTTTTTTTGTACTGTGCGGGAGAGTAAGCCATTCTGGCTATAGCGATACAAACAAATCCAAGAAAAACATATTCAAGAACTTCAGCAGAAACCGTGGATATCACCCAACCACTAAGTAAGGCACCGACAAATCCACCAATCCCAATAGAAAGAACTGTATTGAACTCTAAAGAGCCTTTTTTAAAGTTTAAAAAAGAGCCATACAGTGAAGAAAAAACCATTTGAACCACTGAGATCCCGATAGCTGTCTTTATATCATACCCCATAAACAGAAGTATCGGTACCAGTATGGTTCCCCCACCAATACCAAAAAAGCCAGAAAGCGTCCCTACACCAACACCCAGTACAATCAATTCAATAATATTTATAATTTCTATGAGACTTGCCTGTTTTTTAAATGCTAAAGAAACTTTGTTCGTGCGAACAACCGCCTTCATCTAGTTTTGGAATTGTACTCAAATTTCCATGATTAGGGCATTAAGTTTACAATTTAACTACACAGATTTAAGGTTGATATCTTATTTTGGTGACATTTAAGTTCTATGCAGAGATAATACATCTTATTTTGAAGGAAATTTGAAGAAGTCTTTAATCAAATCGGATATAAACCCTCACATCATTTCCAGCCGTCAAAACTAGGAAAGTACCTTAACGAGGTGGGAAAAACCGAGAAAAAGTTTGTCAAGGCCATCACAAAAATTCAAAAAACATGTAAGCTAGGAACCAATCTATACTAAATTTCCAACTTTGCAAAAGAAGATAGCATTGTTAAACTACACTTAATCCATTTTACATATAATGTAGTCAATATAGGCATTTCACTTGTACATTATGATACTGAGGACACATTATGATTTCAATCATTATCCAAGCTGCGGAAAACTTTTTACACAACCAAATTGAACTAAGCACCAAAAAGTTACAAGATCTAAGTTCATTGCCTCAAGTGAGAACAGTAATTGCTTCAATAGATGTAAAGATGGATGATGGAGAGATAAAAACCGTTTATCTTGGCTTTAATGAAGCACTGATCAAAGAGATCGTTTCTGTGTATCTTATGGAAGATGATGCAGATGATGCGACAATGAAAGATATGGCCCTAGAGTCTACCAACATGATTGTCGGTAGTGCAAAAGTACTGGCTGAAGAAGCTGAAAAAGAACATTTTATGATAACGACACCTGAGTTTAAAGCTATTGAAGAATTTGACAGTTGCACCTGCAGTGAGGTCTCTGTTTTAAGTACTAAGAAAGACTCCCTCGTTATCGGTATTAAAGGATAAGGGTGCCCGAAGAAGAAACAAAATCACTAGAAGAAGAGATGGCAGAGACCCGTCTGGAAAATCTAAACCTTAATGCAGACGAGTTAGAAGAGTTAGCATGGATGGATTATGAAGGACTTCTGGACATGGAAGTCGAGTTCATAGCAGACCTTGGACAAACTTCACTGAGCATTAAAGAGATTCTTGCCCTTCAAAAAGGCTCCGTTATCGACCTGGCCAAACCAGCAGGTGAGAGTGTCGAAGCCTATGTTAACAATCGTATCATCGGTAAGGGTGAGGTTATGGTTTATGAAAAGAACCTTGCTATTCGTATCAATGAGGTACTCGATTCTACCTCGGTTATTTATTATTTATCAAAAGAGCGTTTATGAGACACCTGGTTCTACTTCTACTACCCTTTTTACTTTTTGCTTCCAAGATCCTTTCGTATAATGTATACGAACGTTCAAACCGTGTTGATGTCATGCTTACCTTTGACACCCCCTTTGATGGAAAACTCTCACAGGTTAAACAAAACAACAAAATTATCTTAAAACTCGAAGGTGCCTCTATTGAAGCACCTAAGATCAAGAATATCAACACCTCATATCTACACAAGATGACACTTACCCCTATTGGCTCACACACGGAGGTCATCTTACAAACAGCCTCCAGCGTCAAGATGACTGCTTCAAAAACAAGTGATGCTTATGGCCTAAGACTACGTTTTATTAAGGGTACTGCTGTTTCTAAAAATGTAGAAAAAACAAATTCACTTTTTTCACCTGCAAGCGGTTTAGAGACTAAGCCCGCGGGCGAGTTTAACAACTCTTATTATGTTGTGATCGCTGTTTTACTTGTTGGAGTTTTTATTATGCTTTGGATTAAAAGGAAAATGGGTCCTGCCTCGCCAAAGGGAAAAACACCATGGCTATTTAAAGGTGCTGCTAAAAAAGAAGGGATTTCTGTACGTTTTCAAAAACCTCTTGACCCTAAAAACCGCGTAGCAATGCTTGACTTTGAGGGACAGTCTTACCTTGTTCTTCTTGGGACTTCAAATGTTTTATTAGATAAGTACTCTCAGGGAAAGCCTGTTCGTACACAAAATGACTTTGACAAGGTCTTAGATGATAACAGAGCTGAGCTGGACTCTTACCTTCAGCTTGATACTGCCGAGAATGAACCTCTACAGTCGTATAAAGACAAGGCTTCGATTAACGCTTACGAACTTTCGTAAAGACTCAAGACTTTTTACGCTGCACCATTTGATCAACAATTTTTAAAACAACTAAGTCGGACGTCACATTAAGTGAGGTTCGGCACATATCTAAGATTCTGTCAACTGCCACTACTAAAGCGATATATTCTACCGGTAAGCCTACTTGATTTAAGACAACAACCATCATAACCAAAGAAGCCGATGGAAGTGCAGCTACCCCAACACTAAGAGCAACAATACTCACACCTAGTAAAAGTTGTTCGCCAAATCCCATCTGAACACCTGCTAAATGAGAAATATATAAGACTGCAATACTTAGATACGCGGCTGTTCCATCCATTGACACCGTTGCTCCAAGAGGTAAGACAAAGGCAGCATTTCTCTTTTGTATCTCACCTACATCCTCAGCTATACGCATGGATACAGGTAAGGTTGCTGCCGAGGAGGCCGTTGAAAAAGCCATAATAGGTGCTTCTCTAATATCACTGAGGTACCTGTACGGATTTACACGACCTAAGACACTAAGCAGTAGTGGCAGAGTAACAACACCATGTATTACAATAACTACAACCACCATCAACATATACTTCCAAAGGCCTAAGATAACCTCTATACCCTGATCAGCAATCACATAAGATATAAGACTGAAGACCCCTATAGGCGTCAGTTTAATAATCCATTCTGCCATTTTCAGCATAGCATTGGTTACGCCTGTAAAAAAGTCTAACATCAGTACCTGTCTGTGCTGTTTCAGGTGCAAAGATGCGATAGCAAATATAATAGAAAAAACGATGATCTGCATCATCAAGCCCTCGGTTAAAGCCTTAAAGATATTAGTAGGAATAAAGCTTAGGATCATTGCTTGAAATGAAAATTCTGCGATTTGGGTAGCTTTTTTGTATTCTAAACCTTCCGCAGACACAGCTTCACCTATAGGAAAAATATTCATAACTGCTATCGCAAGAAAAACAGCTAGCGCCGTGGTTACAAGATACAGACCTATGGTTCTAAACCCAATATCTTTTAAATCATCCAAGCTTCCAAGCCCCATAATAGCAATATAGATACTAGAAAAGACAAGAGGGACCACCAGCATCTTTAAAAAGCTAATAAATATCTGCCCAATGACCTGCTGTCCAAGTGCTAATTCAGGAGCAAAACTACCAAACAGTCCACCTAATACTATACCTAATAAAACAAGGGTATTTGTAGTAGAATATTTTTTAATTTTATGAATCATTTACTTTCCTAATGTATAATTTCGCGTCATTATATCATTAGAGTTCTATTTTATAGATTCCTATGGTAAAATAATGCAATTCAGTCCTTCATAAATGGATGTGAAAGTCTTAAAAGCTTTGCAGTGTAGCTCTAGATGCACCAAAAAGCTTTTGTTCTTTCGCATTCATTTATGAGGAACTCACTAGACTTCTAGCGGAAGTCTACTAAGGATCAAGTGTGGGCAAGCAGTACAAAACACTTAGCAAACATGATATAGCCTTTATTCAGAAGCAAAAATTGTTTTATATTGCTTCATGTTCAAGTCATGAAGTCAACCTCTCACCAAGAGGATATGACTCTATCTATATTTCAGATGAGAGTACTCTGTACATGATAGACTTTCTTGGAAGTGGAAACCGTACAGCCAGAGATATAGGTGAAGATGGTGAGATCACCTTATTGTTTAATGCCTTTGAAGACAAGCCTAAGATTTTACGCTGTTTTTGTAAGGGAGAGTGTTTATTAAAACACTCAGCCGATTTTGAAAAGGCCTGTAGTTATTTCAATGAAGACATGCGTGCCATCCGTCATATCTTTAAGTTCAATATCTACGCACTTGAGTCAAGCTGTGGAATGGGTGTTCCATTAATGGAATATAAACAAGACAGACAAGAAGTCAGGGATTATGCTTTAGAGATGGTAGAGCAAGGGAAGTTTGAAGACTATATTCAAGACCATCTTGTTCCACCTGATCTAAAAAAACTTTAGAATCTTGAAAATGTACTCTAAATCATGTATAATCAAAAAATCTTATAAAGAAGAAACTGTATGAATATAAAAATAATAATTTTAACGCTGGCTCTGCTATTTTCAAGCCAAGGTCTCTATGCCAAAGCAGGAAATGAACACTCGTTTTTACTTAAGGCAGATGACACTACCTCATTTATGAATTATGAATTTCATCACCTTGCCTATGAGGCAGCCGCACAAAAAGATTATGAAAACTCTTACCGTATTTATTCAAAGTTAGCAAACAAGGGTGATGCTAGGGCTGAATACAATATCGGTATGATGTATATGAAAGGTATAGGTGTTAAACGAGCGAAGATGGATGCTTATAAATGGCTCCGTCGTGCGTCCAAACATGGGAATACAGAAGCCACTCTTTATTTTAAACAGATGAATGAAAGATATGCGGCTAAGACTGAGGCTAAAGAAGCTAAGTTAGCTAAAAATTCAGAACCAAAAAAAGAAAAAAAACAAAACGAAGAGACAAATGAGTCTTCTGTTATTGAAAAAAACAGTCCAATTGCCAAAATAGCGAAGCCACAGCACTCCACACCTGTTGTAAACACACAAACTCCAGTTGAACAAAAGAAAGAAGACACATCATCAAGTCTCATGTACATAGGAATCGCTTTTGTAGTTCTTATCTTGTCCCTGGCTGTCTTCTTTTTAAAACAGCCGTCTCATCCTGATGAGAAAGAGAAGAAAAGTAAAAAAGAGAAAAAAGGTAAAAAAGAAGCACCCGTGGCTCAAAATAGTCTTGCTTATAAGGCACAGGTTTATGACATCACCTATTCACATGTTTCTGATTATCATGCAGCCTTGCTTAAGCAGGTAAATATGCCTCAGATCAAAGCAGACCCAAGTAAGATGCAGATATATTATATGTTTATCTATGGGATGATTGACTATTTCTGTCAACTTGAAAAGCTCTCTGATACTGAGCAGCGTCGTATCTTCACCACACATATGGGGCAGTTAGAAGGCAAGGAAAACATAACAGCTATTACGCAAAGTATCTTAGAGGGACAAAGAGATTCGTCCATGTATCATTTTCAAGCAGCTGGCGGTATCTCAGCACAAGCCTGGCATGAACATAAGGCAGCAGATGCCTTGTCCATGCTCAAAAAAGTCTTAACAGAGAAGCGTCACTAAAAAGCTTTTATACTTTCTCAAAAATTCGGCTTCGCATGAAGCTGTACTATGCTTGTTTTACTAAAGAAACTACGCTTATGCTTGTTTGAGAATGCGGCTTCGCCTGAAACTGCGCTTACGCTTGTTTTCTAAAGAAACTTCACTATGCTTGCTTTGTATTATCAAAAAACTCTATCATTACGTTTCTAAAAGCCTCAATATCACTGATACTGTTGACACGATTTCTCAAGTTAGAAGCACCTTTAAGTCCCTTGCAATAGGTATGAATATGTTTTCTGAACATCACAACCCCATGGGCTCCATAAAACTCAACCATCGAATTATAATGTTCTAAGACAATCTCTTTTTTCAGTTGTATTGAGACCTCTTGTTCTCCTGTTTTTAATTGATGAAAAATCCAAGGTTGACCAATAGCTCCACGTCCTATCATTAAACCATCTGCCTTAGTATGATTAAGTACCCACTGTGCTTTTTCATAATCTGTAATATCCCCATTAGCGATCACAGGAATACTAACAGCTTCTTTGACTTCGGCTATCGCATCATAATCAACTTCAGCCTTAAACTTACCCGCGCGTGTACGCCCGTGAACTGCGATAAAGTCTGCACCTGCTTCTTGAACGATCTTAGCAATCTCAACATGATTTTTTTCACTAAAACCAAGACGTACTTTTACCGATGTATATTGCTTATTAGACGTGTTTTTAATGGTTTCAATAATACGTCCCATCTGATCCAGGTCTCTAAGTAAAGAAGAGCCTGACCCTCCTCCTGTAACCTTAGGAACAGGACAACCACAATTCAGATCAATCGCATCTATGCCATCTTGTTGATTGATCACTTCTACTGCTCTTTTTACAATATCTACATCTGAGCCTGCTATCTGTACAGAATAAGGGTCTTCAATGGCATTTTTTTCTAGCATTTTCATTGATTTAGCAGAGTTATGCTCTAAGGCATTAGAACTCACCATCTCTGAAATAGTCAGATCCGCTCCAAATTTTTTCGCAACATTACGAAAAGGAAGGTCAGTATAACCCGCAAGTGGTGCAAGTACATAAAGTGTTTTATCAAAAGAGATTTTAGAATTCATTGTTTACCTATATCAATATAATTGTGAAATTTTATCCAAGATATGCTCTGAGTTTGGTAAATTTATTTACCTAATATACTTAAACAGCTATAATACCGCCAATTAAAACTAGAAATAAGGATACATTTTATGGGTAGAGCCTTTGAATATCGTAAAGCAGCCAAAGAAAAACGTTGGGGAAATATGTCACGTGTATTTCCAAAACTTGCAAAAGCTATTGAAAAAGCAGCAAAAGAAGGCGGTGGCGAACCCGAAATGAACCCAAAACTTCGTACGGCAATACTAAATGCCAAAGCGGAGAATATGCCAAAAGACAACATTACCGCAGCTATCAAACGTGCTACTGGTAAAGATGCAAAAGACATGATGGATGTTATCTTTGAAGGTAAGGGCCCACACGGTTCAATGTTCATTATTGAATGTCTTACTGACAACAATACACGTACGGTTGCTAATGTTAAAAATCCGGTAAATAAAAACTCAGGTGAGATGTTAAACAAGGGTGCACTTGACTTTATGTTTACACGTAAGGCTATTTTTGAATTTAAACTGCCTGAGGGTGGAGATGTTGAAGAGTTAGAGATGGAACTTATTGATGCTGGTCTTGAAGAGTTAGAAGAAGAAGGTGGTGAATGTATCGTTCATACAAGCTACGCTGACTTTGGAAATATGAATGCAAAACTAGAAGAGATGGAAGTAGAGATGACTAAGGCAGTCTTAGAGTACATGCCAAATACGCCTATCTCTGTAACAGATGAGCAGATGGAAGACATTCGTATTATCTTAGATAAGCTTGATGAAGATGATGATGTTCAGGCTGTTTATACAAATATAGAATAGTCTCTTTCTTTAATATAGGGTGAGTTCTCTCTCACCTCTTACTTCTAAAACTACTTCACCGGTAAATAATACGCTATAGCTATTAATAAAAGTACCATAAACAACCATATACTCGGAATCAACCTGTACTTCAACTGAACATCTTTTAAGTCCATAAAACAATCAATCACCAGTTGAGCTTTTATAAAGGTACTTATTAATAATACACTTACCAAAACGTATTGATTAACTCAAGCCAGTCTAATAAAAAAGCAAACAGAGTTAAAGAAATTAACACCAGATACACTTTTAATGAAACACTTATAGTCTTCATAGCCTACCTCATAATATATACACACGGAAAACGTATAATCTATAAAAAGCCATTTTGAAGCCTCTGCCTTTGCTTTTACAGGGTCAACCTACTTAATAGCACCTGCCGCCTTAACTACAAACCAACTGCTGGATTTATTAACACAAGAGTGTTAATAAATCCAGCACGCTGATCAAGTAGAAGTTGAGATTGGTTAAAGAGTTCTACCTCTAAGCGTCTTGAGAATGCATATCCCAGAAATAAAGCTGCAAAAGTTATAAGCTCTACATAGATAATGATCCAAATACCAAAGTCGCCAGGAGGGAGTTCTTTCTTAGTTATTGTTTCCATATTCATCAATTATAGAGTCTTTGTATTTAAATTTCATCACAAATTTCTATAATCACCCTATAAAAAAGGCACCTAAGAATGCTTTGTATATCAATATTACATTTCACTGACTAGCTTTCTAACAAAGCGAGGTGCCCTGTTCATCAGCTGCCCCATTTACAAACTGTTTATACAGATATTAAATAAACAACTCTATATTCTTTTAAATAACTTTTCTTATCTTTTTAAAATCTCTGATATAATAATCTAAGAATAGTAATCATAGGGGGACTTCATGCTTACAGCACAATGGATGTATGACTCACAAAACGGGTGGACTAGGTCAAGTGGCAGTGAGATCCAAGACCCTCAACTCATCTTGACCTTTGGTACAGGTTCTACTTTTAGCAAACAAAGCTATCTTGAGCTCCAAGATAAATTCCCTAATAGTAAGATTGTTGGCTGTTCTACTGCCGGTACCATATCCGGCCCTGTAGTTGATGACATCACTGTTGCTACACTCATCTACCTGGAAAAAGGTCGTATCAAAGTGACCGTGAAAGACTTTGATTCACCTAATGAATCCTTGCTTGTTGGAAAAGAGATTGCTCATTCATTAAAAGAAGACGATCTTAAACATATATTTGTACTGAGTGACGGACTTCATATTAATGGAAGTGATCTGACTGATGGATTAAATCAATCAATAGCAAAAGATGTAAAAGTCACAGGAGGTTTAGCCGGTGATGGATTAAACTTTAAACATACTTATATTATTGCCAATGATATTCCTAAAGAAAAACGTGTTGTTGCTGTAGGTTTTTATGGTGACTCCTTAGAAATAAAAAGCGGTTGTTTTGCAGGTTGGGATGAGTTTGGAGCCGAAAGGATCATTACTCGTTCCCAAGGCAATGTCTTATATGAGATCGATGGCAAACCTGCTTTAGAGCTGTATAAGTCTTATTTGGGCGATGAAGCCAGTGAATTGCCAGGGAGTGGTCTTAAATTTCCTATTAGCATCCGTCAAAACAAGTCAGAAGAGCCTCTGATACGAACACTCTTGGCAATTGATGAAGAGGAACAGAGCATTAGCTTTGCAGGAGATGTACCTGAAGGTTTTCATTGTCGTCTCATGAAATCAAATATGGACAAGCTTATTGATCATGCTGGTCTTGCCGCCAAAAATGCAAAAATCGGTACAGGTAATTCAGACCTGTGTATTACAATAAGCTGTGTAGGAAGAAGAGTGATTTTGTCACAACTTGTAGAAGAAGAACTTGATGCTATTGAAGATGCTTTGGGTGAAAAAACACTCTTAACAGGGTTTTATTCTTATGGGGAGATCGCTCCTTTTCATGGCTTGATCAACTGTGCCTTACATAATGAGACTATGACCTTAACTGTAATAAATGAAAAAACCTAGGTTTATTATGCATCGTTTACTTACACGACAAATCAAAAAGATACTGGGTGAGTCTTATTTCACTGATGTAAAGCTCCAAGGTTTCTTTGAATTGATTAGTAACTATTATGATGAAAAAGATAAAGAACGCAAACTTCTTGAAAACGCTCTTGAAGTCAATTCTTCAGAACTTACCGAAGCAAATTCTCAACTAAAGACCATGGCTTTTTATGATAGTTTGACAGGACTGACCAACCGTAAACTCTTTGAAGAAGAGCTCAAGCAAACACTAAAACGATTAGAGCGAAGCAAAGCTCATACTGCCCTGCTTTTTTTTGATTTAGATAATTTTAAAACAGTCAATGACACCTTAGGGCATGATGTCGGCGACGAGCTTCTTATTCAAGTCGGAAAGATCATCCAAGATCGTATTCGTAGCTGTGACATACTTGCACGTTGGGGAGGTGATGAATTTGTCCTTCTACTCAACGAGTTAACCCGCACAGATGACTGTTCTGTAATTGTTGAAGATATCCAAGAAGCTTTTTCTCATCCCATCCATGTGGGCGAGCATGAACTTCAGACATCCTTTAGTATTGGTATCAATATTTATGAAGAGGGTCAAAGCTCAACTGATATGATCAAAAATGCTGACATGGCAATGTATCTCGCTAAAGAAGGTGGTAGAAACAGATATGCCTTTTACACATCAGAGATAGGAGAACAAGTCCACTCTTATGTGAAACTAAACGCCTCTTTAATCAAAGCAATTGAGAAACAAGAATTTCTAGTGTTCTACCAACCGCAAATAGAAATTTCTACGGGAAAGATAGTAGGTGTTGAAGCATTAGTCAGGTGGGAACACCCTGAGAAAGGTCTGATATTTCCAGATGAGTTCATCTCTGTTTCTGAAGAGAAAGGGCATATAGTTGAAATTGGAAAGCAAGTTTTACAACAAGCATGCCGCGATATGCAAGACTGGATAGACAAGGGTTATCCTCTAAGGACTATGGCCGTAAATCTTTCTGTAAAACAGATACACCAAGAAGAGTTTCTCCCCATAGTTAAAGATATACTCAAGCAAACTGGACTCGACCCCTCACATCTAGAGTTCGAAGTAACAGAGACCATGATCATGAATGAGCGTGAACGTTCTTTTAAGACACTTGATACACTGCGAACCTTAGGTATCACACTTTCTATAGATGATTTTGGAACGGGGTATTCTTCATTAGCTTATCTTAAAAAGCTTCCCATCAATAAGATTAAAATTGATAAGTCTTTTATTGATGATATAACTACTGATGAAAATGATGTCGAGATAGCCAAAGCCATTATTGCCATGAGTCATAGTCTTGGACTAAAGGTTTTAGCTGAGGGGGTGGAAGATGCATCTCAGCTTGCTATACTCAAAGAATTAAAATGTGAAAAGTACCAGGGATATTATTTTAGTAAACCTGTGCCTTGCGAACAGTTTGAAGCTCTACTGAAAAGTCAAAACAAAAAATAGTTTCTATACTTGCCAAACACTTAAAATGTAAAAGCTAAACTACGCTTGTGAGACAAGCTTCCTCAGAAGCGTTTGGTGTTTAGCATTGGTTGACAACATATACAGTCTCTTATAGGTAGAGACCAACTTCTCATCCGGTGCACCATTTACAAAACGTATCTGTTTGTTGTTTGCATAGGCAATAAGCTCTTTTAAATAAGCAGGTGAAAGTATCCCGACCTCATCTAAGATACAGTGAAAATACACAGAAGCATCTTTCTTAGAGGACTGTTTTCTTGCAAGGGAGAGCATGGCGATATTAACCATAGCCTTGACCATCACGTCTGTTCCATTGGAGCCGATACCATCAAGTGAAGGGACAAATCCTGTGTCATTTCCATTTTCTATGGCTCTAAATTCTAAGACAAAGCTTTCATCAAGCGTCAGGGCATCCGCCTTATCTTCACTTAGATGAAGGGCTAACTCTTCTAAATGCTTTAAAGCCTTTTTATTAAAGTGCTCGTTCGTCTCAGCAGAGAAAAGATTTATCTCATTTCCATAAGGGTTCTCTTCTACCAGTGTACCTATAGCCTTAAGCACGTTTAAAAGAAGGTTATCTGACTCTTTATAGCGTAACTCAATCCCACGTATAACCTTAATGCCTTGAAGGTCTTGTAGAGTCTTATTGATACGTGATACAGTTTTTGAGATGTCACCTTCCGCCTTAAGCAGTTCTCCTATCTCTGAGCTTAGATGTCTAAGTGTCATCGTAAACTCTTTTGCTACCTGCTCTTTATAGGTCTCTATCTTATTTTCAAGGACAAAGGTCTTAAGTCCATTAGCCGAGGCTAAGATAGCCTTATCAGAATCTGAACCCGGTGCATAAAGGTTAAAGATATTATGCAGGCTGATGGCAGAGAAGGCCTTATTTAGTTTCTTTCTCAGCTTGTCTTTTGAACTGGCATGCTCAAAGCCTAGATCTCTCAGCTTATTTATCATATCTGAGACATTAGCATCATTTGCTTCTAACTCTGAGTTTTCTATGTAAGAACTAAGTTGTGTATACAGACTAGACTCTTTAAAGGAGAGGTACTCTTTAAGGTCTTTTTGAAGTCTATTTACCTGAGATAAAAAGCCATCTCTATTTTTTGAAATCTCTTGTTTCTCAATTTCATGATCTTGTTTAAGTAGATTAAACTTATCTTCTTTATCTTTGATCTGCATAGAAAGTTTTTCTAGTTCTACTACCTTTGTATCTAAAAGAGCAAAGATACGTTTTTGATCTATCTTATATTCAGAAATAAGCTCTGAGAACATCTCTATCTTAGAGAGTTCACCTTTTTTAACCTCGATATTTTCTTGGTATTTTTTAAGCAGACTGGAATCTACCCCACCCTTCACCAAGGTCTCATCTTCTTCTTCTTTGATTTTTTCAAGCTTAGCATCACACTCAGCTTTTACCTTGAGCAACTCAGAGTTTTTAAGTTCTATAGATTCATTTTTGTCTTTAACTAAGCTCTCTTGTTTCTTTAAGAATTCCGCCTTAATAGCCTCAAGCTCTTTATGAAGGGCAGCTCTTAAACGTATATCTTCTTCTTTTAAAGAGAGATAGCTTCTGTCGCTACTCTCTCTTTGCTCTTTGGCCTTTGAAAGCTCTTCATCTTTCTTTTTTGCCGCTAGGTTCTGCAAGCTTTGTAGATTCTCAGCTAAAGACAAGCTTTCTTGTTCCAACTTTGGAAGGGCGCGCAAAGACTCATCTATTAGCGTGTTGATACGGCCTTGTTCACGTCTAAGTGCATTTATAGCATTTCGTGTCTCATTTTCTAGCTCTTCACTTTGAGCTAATGACTCTGCATTCATTCGTTTCAGACGATCTTCGCTGGCTTGAAGTGAGATGGAGATAGCAGAAGCCTCATAAGCATCAATGTCTAAGGCACTAGTATCAAGCTTTAACCCTAAAAGAGTGTCACTTACCTCACTAAGAGAAGGGTTTAAGTTCTGTGCATAAAGGACCTCATCTTTTAATAAGGCAGAAAGCAGACCTGAATTTTTAAACGAGTTCTCTTTCATAAAACCAAGTACCGAAGCCGAATTCAGGTTTTTTCGTTTAAGAAGCTCATCAATCTGTGTTTTTAAAGAGGCTGTCTCTTTATCATGTTTATGATGAAGGTTTTGAAGTTTATAATCTTTTGACTGCTCAGCTGAAAAGATCTGCTCGGCTACCTTTTGCACTTCTGATTGAGAGAGTTGAAGTTTTGACTGTTCTGCTTCAAAGTTGCGTAGAGACTTATGATGCTCGTTTTTAGCACTGTCTATCTTCTCTTTATCAAAACTCTTACTCTGAATAATCTTCTCTTGAGAACTTGCAGCAAAAGCCTCTTCTTTAGCCTGTAAAAGCTTTTGTGACAGAACTAGAAGCTTAGTGTCTTCAGCTTGTCTATGCTCAGTTATTTTCTCTTCTTGCTCTTGCAGCAACTCTGCATTTTTTGCATTATAGGCTTGTTCTAGGCTTGTAATGTCAGAGCGAAGCTTTTGTTCTTTATCATGAAAGCTTTTTAACTCTCTCTCACGCATCCCCTCAAAACGCTCAGTTAGAGAGCCTTGAGAATCCATAAGCTTATGCAGTTGTGATTCTAAAGCCAAAAGCTCATCTTCTAACAGAGGTTTCTTTTCCCAAAGCTCTAACTTCTTAGAAATGTCCAGACTCTCATACTCTGACATCTTTAGCTTTGCTTCTTTAATACCCTTTTCTAAAACGCCCTGCTCTTTAATATCTTCATCATGTCTGCTCTTATACTCTTGCTCATCTTGTACATGTTTTTTCTCTAATGCACTCAAGGCATTATTCAAATCCAGCGTCTTCTGCTTTAAATTAATCAGTTCGGCATCTGCTTCTTTTGTGTTGGCACCTAAACTTTGTGAAATACGATGAAGCTCAGATGTCTGCTCTTCATACAGACCCAAACTTGCTACGGCTTCATTGATAACCGAAGTATTTTTCTCAAAAGAGCTTATATCATCATACTGGACCCTAAAGTCTTCCACATTTCGGCGCATCTGATTAAGATCAATAGGCTCAAACCCACTGATACTTGAAACCAAAGATTTTTTAATAGAGCCTGAGTCTAACTTGGAATTAATAAAGACATTTGAAAGGGTCTTGGGTATCTGTTCATACTCTGTATTTGCTGTAAAAAATGAGAACTGAGAAAGTTTTCTATCTTGACCGTACAAAACAGACTTGTACTCTTTTGGCGAGTTTAAAATAGGAGAAAGTTCATACTCTTTTTCAAGTAGACGCGACCATAACTCTTTAGGTTCTAAAGCTGTATTTGCTTCAAAGAAAAGTTCTTTCATATCTTCTTTGTTTCGCTCAATGGCAAAACGGAACTTTACTCTAAGCCCCCCTGCCTTATAGACAATGGCAAGAACATCTGAGTTTTCATTAGCAAACCTGTACACAAGATAAGAGTTAATAGAAGCAAAGTAGTACTCCTCAAAACGCTTTTTCTTTCTACTGATACCTAAGTGCTCAGAACGCCCTGCTCCATAAAAGTACAAGATTGAACGAAGTATGGTTGTTTTACCTGCTCCATTCCCCCCTGAAAAAAGTGTGTTGGCTCCCACATCTACCTGAGCAAAGGGAAGTGTCGCTGAGTTTATAAAAGTGACTTCTTTAAGCTGGTTCATTAAACTGCCTCTCCTTCGCTAGCACTCACCTGAATAGCATTTAAAAATGTTTCTATGTAATGATACGAAGACAAGACGATATACCTCTCTTCATGTTCATCCTCTAAGGCCATAAATCCACCCTTTTTAAATTTTTCAAAGACCTTTGCACACTGAGCATGAAGGGTCTGGGGCTTGGAAATATTTTTAAGCCTGTCAAGTCTGTCTTTTAAGACAACGTTAGAGCCCACAGCGTCGGCTAAGTCTCTTACTGTTGTTCTAAAACCCACACCAAAGGTCGCTGAGAACTGAAGCATTAACTCTACAAGATCGATGTACTCTAAAATCATATGCAGTTTATCTTCGGTTTGTGAGGCAGAAAGTTCTTTTGAAAAGTAAAAATATCCATCTTCACGAATAAGATAAAAACCCAGATGTTCAAAAAAGTCATAATGTGCACCAAACTCTCTTTCACAGGCTTGATGCAGATCACGCTCCGCTCGTATAGGCGAGTTTTCGCATAAAAAATTTCCACGTGACAAGATCTCAAAGATCTCTTTAGATTGTTTAGGCAGGTTCAAGTTCAATCTCCTTTGGAGTAATTAATAAGTATTCATATTGTTCTATTTTTTGACGGGCACTTTCATTAAAATCATATTCACTCTCATACATCAAAGCTAATTGACAATACAGAGTTATCTTCTCTTCTAAGCTCTGATCAAGTTCAAACTCTTTTTCATTGATAAAGCTGAAAAGATCTGTTTTAGAGTCTAAAAATTCTAAATGAAGAGCATCCGTATCTATCATATACTGAGCTTCTTCTTCCGCTTCAAAGAAAGAGTCTTCTAGTTCATCTGCCTTTGAGACAGAAAGCTTTTGTGTCGGTAGTATATGTCTGATCTTTTCCACCATATCTGCAAAACCAAACTCATAGACCTCTTCCGTATCTAAAAAGGTTGAGATACGTTGAGGCTTGGACATAAACAGAGGGGTTGTCTGCATGTTTTGCAAAAGATCTAAAAGGTTTGTCTTCTCTTTTATCTCTAAGGCAGACTTCATCTCTTTGAGTTTTATGATGTGCTCAAAGAAATGCTGTTTATGCAGGGTCTTGTTGATATATTCTATGACCTGCTTTTGTAGTTCTATTAGTGACACACGCAGTTCTCTAAGCCTTACTTTTAAACGAAGTGAGAGAAAGACGGTTTCATGAGAAGAGACAATATTAAAAAAACTTTCCTCATGGCTTAGTGCTTTTTGCACCTTTAACTCAATATTCATCAACTTGTCAAGTTTCAACTTATAATGTTCAAGCTCTAAGACCTTGTTTTTATGTGAACTTTGAGTTTTATAGGTTAAACCAATATGCAACTGCAAGAGAGAGAGGTTTTTCAAGATAAGATTAGGTATCTTCTTCAAAATACGTTTTATCTTGCCTAGGTAACGTTCGCGCGAATGCTCATTGTCTTTTTCATTTTGATAGAGTTCAATGTTATAACGAAGATTGATAAGCAGTTCGTCCACATCACCTATTTCCACGTCTTCGTTTGTTTCTAAAAACTCTTCAAAAAAGCTCAGCACTCTCTCATCAAGCTCTATACTATCATCACTTTGTGAAAGGACTTCTGCATTTAAAAGGTACTCTAGTTTATCTTCACCAATGTGAGATGAGACTTCATGCACTCCTACCAGACTATTACGTTTTTCAAAAAGTGACTCAAAAAGTTTTCTCTCACTGTGCAAGACAGACAGGAGTTGTTTTATATCAGATATCAATAATCTCTACTTTTTTTTCTTATTTTATCTAAGTGCTTTAAATATAAAGTAAATCTATAAAATTCTTTCTATTATTTTCTATACCTTCCCCATATGCATTCACACAGAAAACTATAGTTTTCATCCCAGTTTGAGTTTAAACAGACCTCTGTACCACAGTTAAACGACAGAGACATTAAGATAATATACGATTTTTAAAAGAGGGAGCCTTATGCAAAATGTCTTAGACAACTTATCAAAACGTAGAAAGATGATGTTTTATATCTTACTGGGCATCTCACTTTTAGCCATTGTCATAGACTACTTTTTTCAAATACCCATCACCTCATATTTTGGTGAAGAAAACAATATCTATATCGTTTATACTCTTATCTCATATAAGCTTATTGAGTTAGGTATCTTATACCTTATTTTTTACCGTCGTCATCTGCATAAGCTCACGCATGAAGAACATAGCAATGAACTTTTGGCAAAGTTTGAAAAAAATGGTAAACGCTTTTTTATGCTGGTGCCTCATGGCTCGACTATCTTTGGCATGATCTCCTACAAACTCACCGCCAACATCTACATCTTTTTACTATTTATGCTGATCGCTGCCACCACCCTCTTTCTTGTTAAACCAAAGAGACCTCAATGAAATACAAAATGACCTATAACAATAAAAACATGTCAGGTTGTTCTGCAAGAGGCATTGCCCTTAGAGATACACAAGAAGAGCTTGAAGAACTAAAAGAACAGTTAAAAGACTCTATCTATAATATTAAGATAGAAAAAAGTCCGGCTTGTAAAGAAGAGAAAAAAAACTAACCTTTAGTATTCCCATCTTTTTTCCATCTTCTCATTTACTTCAATAATTATAAATCTCATGGACTAGTTTTAAAAGACCTATTAATCACAAATTCTCTTCTGTATCATTCTAAAAATTTACCTTCGGAGATAATATGAAAAATGTAATTCTTGGACTTTTAGTAAGTCTTGTTTTTTTAGGATGTGATGCAAAAGAGCCTAATCCTAAAGACCTAGAGGCTAAACTAGTAGTAACACAAAGTGTTGAAGCCTTTGCTCTAAGTGACCAACATGACAAAGCGCACACTATCTCAGCTGATACAAAAACACTCGTGTTCGCATTTTCTAAAGATATAGGACATACCTGTAATGACTTCTTTGCGACCAAAGAAGAGACTTACTTAGAAGACAACAAGGCTATGTTCGTTGCTGATGTAAGTGGAGCACCTTCAGTTATTCGTTCAATGTTCATTATTCCTGGACTTAAAGACTTTAAACACACAGTCTTAGTTATAGATGATAAAAATGTAGCTACAGGATACAAATCAGGTCTTGACGCTGAAAAGATTATTATCGTAAGTCTAAACGACAAGATCATCACTTCTATTAATACCGTTAGTACAACAGACGAGTTAGCATCTGCTATCGAGGCTAAGTAAGCCCAAATTTTCACTTCTGTACTAAGCAAACTACTTGCTTAGTACCCTTCTTGATATATATCAACGCTATCCACTATTTTTTTCTCTATACTTCCTTTACAAAGGACAGATATGACACTTTTTAAACTTAATGAAGAGACTGAGTTCAGCAATAAACCAAAGATACGTCTGCTCACAGAAACTCCCTTTAGCAAAGAGATACAGATCTGCCTAGGAAAAGATGCCCTTATGAAAGAGCATAAGGCTCCTGCTCCTATTACTATAGAACTTTTCAGTGGATGTATAGAGCTTGGCTCACTTGAGGGCTCAACGTTTATGTACCCAGGAGATATTGCCGTTTTTGAGGCCAACATCATGCATTCACTTTTAGCAAAAGAAGACTCCATTGTTCGCCTAAGTCTCTCTAAAAGCGATACCATATCTAGGGTGCAAAACCTGATCATAAAAACTTAAGTCCCTTAAGCTATATACAAAGAATTTGTAAATCAATTGCAACAAGATTAAACTAAGAAACCTTACACTACAATCTATAAAAGACACCTCGATAAAAATGGAGTAAAGATGTTTGGATCAAAAGCAAAACTGGAAGCCCTGGAGAAAAAGTACCAAAGTGAGATCAACGAGTTGCGTTCACAAAACAGTAGTCTTCAAACTACCATAAGAGAATTAGAGTCTCAAGCTATACCAGCCCAAGACCATGATAATGATATAAGAAACAAGGTTCTTGAGGTCTTACTCAAGAGTTATGGGGCGGGAACAGACTTTATCCAGTCAAATATCCATGAGAACTTAGTGATGTTAGATGATATCAATGAGCTAAATGCTACCAATGGGGATCAAATGGCTAGCGTAGGTTCTGAGACTGCCAGCATAGCACAGACTATCGAAACCCTTCAAGAGTATTCTAATCAGCTTGGAGATGACTCTAATTCTTTAAATGACAGTGTTCTTTCTATTGCTGAGATCATTAACCTGATTAAAGATATCTCTGATCAGACAAACTTGCTTGCTCTTAATGCGGCTATTGAAGCGGCACGTGCAGGTGAGCATGGACGTGGATTTGCCGTTGTTGCTGACGAGGTCAGAAAACTTGCAGAACGCACACAAAAAGCGACACAAGAGGTAGAGATCAATATTAATGGTCTAAAACAAAACTCAAACTCCATGATGGAGATCAGTAATACCTTTGTTGATGAAACGGGAAAGATCATGAATATTCTTGATCAATTCAATGGGAATGTAGACAGTGTTATTGACAACTCTTCAAGTATACGTTCTAAAACAGGAAACCTGACGAATGAGATCAATGTAAGTAATGGAAAACTTAATCATATTAAACTCAAAGTGGAGGCCTATAAAGAGCTTCTTAACGGTATACCTGCAACAATCATTGATGAACATGCTTGCGAATTTGGACAGTGGTTTTCTATGGCAGCGGGAAGCTTCCTTAAAAACAGCACCCAAGCCGTTGCTAGTGTTACAAAACATCATAGTAATGTTCATGTTGGTCTTAAAGAGACAGTTGCCCTTTTCAATGATGGCAATAAAGAAGCAGCACTTGCACGACTTGAAGATGTTGAAAATTCAAGTGATGTAGGTTTTTATGAGCTTATTGCTGCCGTCAGAGCTTCAAACAACTAGGCCTTACCAGCCTTGTAATAACTTTTTTTACCTGTGTAAGGCTCTGATACCTCTGCTCTTAACTCAACCTCGTCTTTTAAACTTCTCAAAATAAACTCAATGTCAGATGTACCTATATAAGAGACACTCACTTTGTCATACACACTACGACACGGTATCAAAAAGCTTAACTTAGGATGTATATTTGAAAGTAATTTAGCTAATTAACTAAATATTGTTCATATGATATAATGCTCCCATAAAACTAGCCAAGGTTCGTTCAATGTTAGATATGCAAAAGAAGATAAAGATTTTTAAAGCGCTGGGACATGAAACACGTTTTATGATCTTCAAAAATGTTTTCACAGGCGGATATGCCTGTTCTATTGATGAGACACAACCAAAGAATGACCTTATTGCTCAAGCGACCTGTGTGACCAATATAGCTGAGCAATTTGACTTTGCCCTTCCAACCATATCTAGACATCTAAAAGAGCTTAAAGACGCTGAGATCATTATCATGAAAAAAGTAAAAAACAAAATTTACATAGAACCAAATATAGAGACTATGAAAGAAATATCTGAATGTTTCTCCACTCTAGTTGAAGAGTTTACTGAGGGTGCAAGCTATCAGTTTGATAACACAAAATAAAAGCTGTTTAGCAATTTAGACGATCAACATTCTTTTAAGACAAACTTTCTTATGCTCAAAAAGACTATCAAGCCAACTTCTCTTTTAAACCTACTAAAAAGTTTTTTATAGGAGTTTTCTAGGAATCAACATGGGGGAAATTCTTTATTTTAAGCTATTTTCGTGCCACAAAAGAAGCAATTCTAACCTTTTCACCTCTTAGATTAATAGCATCTTTTTCTTGGTAAGAGATGATCTCTAGTTCACTGAAGGCTTTTGGCAATTCATTTAAGTCAAGGTGGAAATCCGGGTTAGTTGGGTTATGATAACCCTCACCTGTTGGTGTTTTTACAAAGGTCTCATAGATAAAGATGCCATCTTTTTTAAGTGCTTTTATAATGCCTTGAAACATCTTTCTATCCAGGTAATTAATCTTTATTATCAGATCATAAGTGTTTTCTTTAAACTCATAGTTATCTAAGTCAGCATCTATCTTATTTATATTATCTGCATCTCTTACCTGATCTAGCGCATAGTCTGAGAGGTCAACCGCATCTACGATAAAACCATTATCCGCAAGGTAATGCGTATTTCTCCCCATACCGCAGGCTATGTCTAAGGCCCTTCCCTTATTTGCTAATGCAATGTTTTCTACAAGTATCTCCGAAGTCTCTTTTGGCATAGGCGCTACAAGGTATTTTTCATTCCAACGTTGCTTATCTTCTTGCATCTTATCTCCGTTCAATTTTACACTAAATGAGAAAAAGCCCATTTAGCTGTGCTAACGCTATATTTCCTTCGGCAGGAAGCCCGCGTGCAGGTTAACTGCACTCTTATGACACCTAGTTCTTTTTCAGCACGATAAGTGCCTTGTCCTTTTTGTCATACAGGTCTAAATAAGCACTTTGTACAACCTTGAAGTTTTTAAGTTGTTTAAAGAGTTTTAATCCATGGAAGTACTGGACTATAGTGCTTTGCTCTTTTTTATAGAGCTCACCTTCTTGTGTAAACAGGGTGAACTTTGTATGCAGTTCATTCTCTTCAAAGACAGCGTCGACGCTTAAGAACACCCCCTCTTCTTCTGCACTCATCGTTCCTTCAGCCACATTCGAGAAGCCATGCAGTGTATTGATATCAAAGACAAAGATTCCCTCGTCATTTAAGCTCTTATGTACACAGTTTAAAAAGCCTTCAAGTTCCAAGGGAGAAACGAAATTCACTACATCAAAAACAGAAACAATCGCGTCATACTTCTTATCCACCTCGCAGATAGACTTATGTTCTGCATTTAAGCCTTCAGCCTTAGCCTTTTGTACCATAAGCGCACTTAAGTCTATGCCATCACACTCTATACCGTATTTAGTAAAGGTCTTCATAAGATCGCCTCTACCGCAACCTACATCTAAAATACTCTTAATATCATAATTATAAAGTACCTGTGTATAAAGTGTATGCAAGTACTTTGTTGACTCTTCTATTCCCAATAGATGCTCAACCTTTGAGTACAAATCCAAACTCATTTTCTCGCCTTCGTAATATCTTTGTCAAATTATATCTTGTGTTCGTACAGTTAAACTTTAGTGAAACCTTTTTTTAAAACCTTGTGTAAACCAGCCACCTTTTTGCCTTTTTGTAATCTCTTTTAATTCTAGGGCTGCTCGCTTATGACTGATCCTATGAGAGATCAACTCTTTATAGATCAAGTTTGCTTTTTTACGTCTTTTAACAGCGTCACCCGCGTCAAGAAAAGACTCAAGTACAGATAAGACCTTATAAAAGAAGCGAATCAGCCTTCCTTCATCTACTGTTATTTCATTATCTTTGGAAAACTCTTTTAAGGCCTGAGTATGTTTATGCTGGATTAACTCAAGCTGGATTTGAGAGGTCTCATTTTGACTGGCAGGTGAAGTTTTGGCTATGTCTATACTCTCTTGCACTAAGGTAAATGTCAGTGGTCCATGTTCATCAAAATTCGCCAAGTCATGAAGACCCTGTCTGACCTTATCATTCTCACCGCTTAATATGTCCTCACAAATCTTAAAACACTCATCCCAAGCAACAAAACGGTAGGCAAAATCTAAACCCGTCCCCTTTATGTTTTGCATTCCTATAATTTTGTTTTCCATTCCTCTAGGGGTTAGTTCTACAATCGTTTTAATAATGTCATTTCCACTTGCTTCGTGATCTTTTATACTGACAACTCTTTGTCTTAACCATTTCCATAACTGTGTTTTAAAGTTTTCATCTAATTGGTGATAATCTTTTTCTTTGGCACATAAGACAAGCAGTCTTTGAAGTTCGTCATATTGAAGTTTAAACTTTTGATAAAAGACAAAAACTTCATCATCTTCTTTTAAAAGCTCTTCCAATCTCTCTAAATCCATATAAGATGCTAAGATTTCAGCCTGCTTATCTGTGGAAACACTTGGTTCCAACATAAGATTTAGACGTTTTTGCAACTGTTTTTCACTACGGATTAAACGAAACTGTTTTGCATACTGCATCAATTTTTCAGATGAACTATGTTCTTCATCTGCTTGCAAGGATAGTTTATCTTTATAAGCTTGCCAAGACTCCTCAAGATAGTTATCAAAACCTGAAAGGTTTGTACCAATTAAAACATGACAATCAGCTACAATATCTTCAACAAGCATGGAAGCAAAAACACGAGAACGTGCGACCCTGTCAGCTCTGTTATTAATAACGCTTGTAATAAACACATCACTGAGTTCGTCATCATAGGTGTCAAGTCCCATACGCTTCCAGTTTCCAAGGGCTCCAAAGCGTTCATTTGCACTCATTCCATTTATAAAACAAAGTGTCCTGTTATTAATGCTGGAAGGAGCATAAGCTTTTAAAACACCTAAGTCGGGGACAATATAATCAGCCATGGCCTTAAGAGATTCATCTTCATCTAACCCTAATTCCTTAGCCATGGATAAGACCAAAGAAATATTATAAGGATGCTCTTCATAAGGAAAACGCTCCAAAATATCTGGTGCTAACAGACCTGCTTCCAACCAACCTACTTGATCAGTCTTTGTATTAACACTATGGGCATGCTCTTGTAAAATAGGATACATTATCTCTTCACTTGCAATAAGCACTGAGTCTTGCGGAATAAACTTTGTCATCACCTGAGGAATGTTTATTCCCGCCGGCCCTTGTAGGTCTTCATGATCTGGATAGGTATTGGTAATGGTCGCGATATCATCTTTCATCCATTGTTGTTGCAGTATCTCTACATAAGAAGGTGTTAATCCCATACTCTCCCACAAGAACACATCACATCCAAGGTTTTCAGCTAATATCACCGCGTCTGCCTGCTCCCAAATGGTTGCCTTGTCATATGGACGGAACAGATACATTTCACGCATACTCTCAAAACTATCTGAATGAAGAAACATCGCTTCATTGCCTGTTGTTTTGGAAAAGACTCTTAAACCCAAGCTATTAAACAGTGCTGCTTTAAGACGTTCTGTCCCTGATTTTCCACGTGTCCCCCAACCTCCTATAGATAAGGGGATCTTTTTTCTAGACTTATTTATTTTACGAGAAATAAAAAGATGTCGTATAAAAAATATTGAAAAAACAAGTATTAAAAAAAGAATAAGGTCACTTAAAGAGTTTTCATAGGCTGATACAAAATAGTTAACAATTGAGTCTTGAAACTTCTCAGGAAGAAAGGGAATACCTGCTGGAAAAAACTTTGTTGTACTTTCATCTTTTTTATTATAAGGATTAAACTTGACCTTAAACCCCAGCTTCTTAATAGACTCTATATAAGCACTAGGCTCTTCACTAAAACTACTGGTCCAGTTTCTAAGTCGTGCTAGTTTTGAAAAGTTCCATGATAAAATAAATTCTGCCCGTACTCTTTTAAAAAACCCCTTGGGTGGGTCTATCTGAGTGATACCATCACTGCTATAAATCTCATACGTATGCAAACGTAAACTTGGCTGTTTTAAAGAAGATATAAAATGATCCATCAAAGGAAGATAAGGGCGCCAACTCTGTTCTTGTGGAAGGTAGTATGGCTCACCTGGTACACGTGTTGGTGCTTGTTCAGCCAATATTGCAGAAGGAAAATATTGTCGTCCCTCATATACACGTGCAACGGTGTGTAAAAAGGCCTGTCTTTTATCAGGGGATGGGTTCATCCATTCATATATTATTCTCCATAAACGTCTACCAAAACGGTCACTTCTATATATATATATTTGATTGAACAGATTATAATGTAGCTCTAATGAAAAGTCGTCTTGTGAGATCACACTTAATGACCTATACAACTCTTCTTTTCCTAGTTCTAAGAACTCAAGAGGAAGTTTTTTGCCTTTTTTAAGCGAAACACCTTTTATAAAACTCCTTAATCCTTTAAAAGATTCATACCGGTTTTGATTTAAACATATCCATAAGAACTCGCGTACCATACCCGCATATCGTCTTAAAGATATATCTTCTTGTATCTGTATAAACTCGGATAATTTATCCATAAGGTCGTGTATAAACTCTATGTTATGTACACCATATTCTGCATCGTTTTGAACAAGGCTTTTAAAGGTAAACAAGATGCTTTTCAAAACAAAACTATCTTTTTCTTCTTTAAAACTTTTCCATAAAAGCTGCAGATAGTCTTTAAATGCTTCATTATCTTCAAAGTTTTCCAAGGCCTGCAGTACTGCTAAGCCTCTTACACTTGGTTCTTTGTCATATAAGAGCAAGGAGGACTTAATATTTTCTAAACCCTTTGTTTTAAAACAAGGTATCTGTTTGACTAACCCCTGTCTTACATAAGCACTAGGGTCCTTTGCAATAACATTGATGATAAGGTCTTGAAGCTCTTGGTTCTTGTCTGAACCTTTCACGGCAAGTTCAGCAATTTTATGACGCACAAAGAGCGAGTCTTTTGAGGAGAGGTCTTTTGAGCGGATCAATGCAACTGAGATAAAAGATGCCATTTGTGTCTCATGTAAGAACTCTATGGCTCCATTTTGAATCCATACATTTTCATTTGCAGATAAAGCAACCTTATAAATAAAACGAAAAATCTTTTCATCTAAGAAGGAAAGGTCCTCTCCCAAACTGATTCTGTGCACAATATCAATTAACACGGTGAAAGTTTCATCTCGAATCAAATCTTCTTCTTTATATTGAAGAAGATTTAAAAAGTGCCTGTTCAGGTCAAAACTCTGCCATTGTTGCATACCAAGGTTGTCTTCGTTTTCAAGAATTTTAAAACTACTTTTTATCCTATCTAAGCATATATAAATACGACGGTGCAGGTAAGATATTTTAGAACTAATACGCTCCATCAAGGCATCTTCATCAAACCATCTGCTTAAGGCCAACTCATCTTTTTGAAGTTCTTTTTTTGAAGGCTTGAGTTTATAGCAAAACTCCAAGATGATATCGTTTTTTTCAGTATCACTTGCACAATGAGAAAGTTGTTTTCTCAGCTCCTTTTTTAGACTCAAATGCCTATCAGCCTCTTTTATCTTTTCTTCAATATGGTTAAAAAGGAAAAGGATGAAACCTTCTGTTTCAGATAAGGTTCGGGTTTGTGTCTTTATCTGCTGTATAAAATCAAGTTCCATAAGCCTTAAATGTTCTTTGTCAACATAGGAAGAAAGTTTTGATAGGTCATAGTTAAATAAAGTCTTTGTCATTTTATTCATCTTCTAATCTCTGGCGCAAATTTTTAAAGGTGTTCTCATCAGGCATAAAGTTATAATAGGCTTTGTTTTTACTAAAGTGCCAGATCAAAGAGACAGAAAAAAGTGTTTGTTTGTTTTCAATCTGGTGAGAAAATTCTGCCTGAAGTACTAAACGCTCATTACTAAAGAATTTATCATATCTCAACTTTGCTCCAATCCTATTAATACTATACCCATCATCTCTATCATCATCTTTAAAATAATACCTGGCATCAAAATACGCTGAAAGATAATACGGATAAACAAGATGCCTAATACTCGGTTTAACCTTAATGTTATCTACACTACTCATCTCTTCATTAAGTCGTAGATTGGACTCCAATGCAAACTCGGTATCATCATAGGCCTTATGGTATATATCATAAAATATATCCAGACCGTGTAAGTGGTTTTTCTTATAGTTACTATAGACTAATGGGTCTAGACCTGTTTTACTTGAATTATCATAATCAAGAAAGTACTTAAATAGTGAGAGTCCATACTCATGCCTAGTCTGAGGCCATAACTTTTCTTTTTTGAAGACTTCCGCTTTAAGGTGTACATTATTAAAAAGATAATCCTTATCTTGCAGATAAACATTGGCTTCAAAACGTGCCCATATATCTTCATGTGGTACCTTTGTATAGACCTTATGTTTTAAGCCAATGAAATTGTCATCATATAAACGTGTGTAATAATGCTGACGGACATAAGTATCTTTAAAAAGTTTTTTTCTGCAATACTCACCGATTTCAACAACATTCTTTACTAAAGGGTCGGGGTTATCCTCAGATGAAAGCTCTTGTGAGCCAAGGGCAAGTTCCAAGCTACAAGTTATATCATACCCTTGAAGATTAGCTTCTTGAAGATCTTGTCTTGGATAGTTTTGATCTGGCCTGTCCTTATCAACAAAGGCAAGACTTTGCTCTATTTTTGGGACAAAAGCCTTTGACTCTTTTTTCAAAGCATCAAACTCAAGTTTAAATACACGCATTAAACCTTCACTCTGATTGTTCTCTGGCAATAAGGCATAATGATATACTTTCTCATCTGCTAAATATACATACTTGTTAGCTCTTTCACCTGAACTTAAACGACTTTGTATGCGTAATAACTTTGGTCCCTTTTCGTGAATCATAATGGGATCACTCTTTGAACTTATAAAAAACCTTTCTTTACTCTTACTCTGTATCTTTTTTCCATCTTCAAAAAAGTTTATCCCCACATAGTGTGTGGATTCTGGATTAAGCAGACGTATTTTTATACTATGTGTACCAAAAGGAAGTTGAAACTCTTTATTCAATATCTCGTCTTTAAAACTATATTCAAAGACCTCTTCAGGCCCATCATCTAAAGAGACAGCGAAACTCGCGGGTGTATATCTTAAAAAATCAGGTTGGATCTGCTTTATCTGTATTTTAAAAACCTGATTACCTTGCACATGAACAAGCTTATTGTCAGACCCGGTAAGTACACTGCTGTAAGTATTTACTTCAGGTAGCAAAGGGGCTCTGTTTTGTTGAAAAATTGAATTAGGCACCCATTTTGAGAGCTTAAAGTCATAAAACCCAAGATCTGTACTTAAAGATGGATATAAAGAAAAGCTACTGTCTTGCGATATCTTTTGCATTATAGATTTAACCAAAGGGTCTTGTGCACTTTCTTGAAGGATAAGGGCTTGGGATTGGGCATGATAACGATGCTGAAAAATTGAGTTCTCATAATTCCACAACAAGGCACTGGCATAGACCAAGCTGGTTTCAGGGATTTTCTTCACCCATGCATCGGCATCAAAATCAGATGTCTGTAATATTTGTTTATCCAGGGATTCAATCACTTCACTATCCAACTTTCTTGTTTTGATAGAGAGTGCAAGCTCTTTAAAGTATCCAAAAATACGGAAATGATGTTTTCCCTCCGCTAAGTCAAGCGTCAGAGTATTAGATAAAGATATATTCGATTCATCAGGTAAAACATGTAAACCAGGTGAAGCTCGAAACTTCATTAAGGGGTAATTATACACCTTGTCATTATGCTCTATTCTCATCCACTCATAATTTTGTGAAGCAGATAAGATTCTCGCATCTATTTTAACCTGAACGGGTCCTACAAGTTCAAGGTCTACAGGCTGCTTCCAACTTGCCTTATGATACTCTTGTGTTTTATTACGGACCTTTGAGTGTACATGGCTTATCCCTGCTGATCTTTTTATAGACATATCATGCTTATGAAAACTTTCAACTTTTGAAGATATTTTCTTTACCTTTGAGTATCTCTTATCATTAAAGGACTGACTCAATTTGTTCATCTTTAGCTCAAAGGCTAAGGCAGAAGCTTTTTTTTCATAAAACCCATCTCTGTCTAAAAGTATAAGGGCACTTAAAGCCAACTCCAAATGCCCTTGTTCTTCAAGTAAGATAGAGATTTCTTTGAGGGCTTGCCAAGATGCTGTTTTAGAAAAATAGACACTGTGCCAAAGAAGCAGTTCATCTGTACTTTTGGCCTGCTTTTGTAAGAAGGTATAGGCCTGCTTTTGGATTAAGGCATCAGGACTCAAGATCAAAGCATGTTTGGCAATTTGCAAGGCTGTAAAATAATCTTTTTTTTCTAATAGACTTTGCGCATAACTCATATCTTTTTCTTCTGGAATCTTTTGAGCATTTATTCCTAAAGAAGCCGTTGAGATGCGAGAAAGTATCCAAACACGCAGAGCATGTGTTTGTTCAAACCAAGGATCAAAGTCTGTATACGTAGACAGGTCTTGTTCTAAAGAATTATAAAACCTTCTATAGCTTCCATTATAATCATGCGAAAGCGAATATTGTGTATCTTGATAATTTGCATTTTGTTCTTGAGAAAGTGCTAGTTTAAGATGAGAACTGCCTTCCCCTAGAGTAAAGCTTACCTCTTTGACCCCTTTTTCAAGATAAAACTCTACTCTTCCTGTATTGTCACTAAAGGGTATTTCTGGCTTATTGTTAAACTTTGACAGAAAGCTACTGATATCTATATCCTCATTGTCTTCTAAGGCTTTCACTGCTTTTAAGGCTTTTGAATAAGAGAAACCTTGAATAACAGGGTCATATGTATAGTGAAACCTCAGACTTTCATTATTATCAATACGCATAATAATGTCTTTGTCTTTGAGGTCTTCACCTAAGATATTAAGTTCAAACTTTGTTTTAAAAGGAAGGGCTTGCTTAAAGGTATACACCAATGATTTATTAGCAAGACCTTCCTGAAGAACACGTATTTCTACCCGTCTATTTGATATCTCGTGTACCTCATCAGATGTTTGTACATCACCTAAACTTTCACCCTGAGGATATAACTTGATCTTTTGCTCCGACACACCAAGTTTGATCATCTCTTTTTTAACACTCTCACATCTTTGTAATGAAAGCTTTTCATTCATTTGTGTCTTTCCCGCAGTATCTGTAAACCCATGAACTTCTAAGGAAGTGTAATCTTTTAATTTTGAAATTATCTTAGAAAGTTGGCGCTTTAAATTTCTATCTAAAACATGCTGACGGGTCTTAAAGTAAAGTTTTTGCAAGCTAAACTGGTGCCTTTGCTGCTTTTGTTCAAAATCATTTTCCGACAAACTGTAAAAGACACCTTCTTTAATAGATGCAATATCTACTAAAGAAGGTTCTTTTGCTAAGGTCTTATTAACCTCATCTAATTCATCTTGGGTATATACAGAATATGGGGCATAATTGGCTTGCATTATATTCGTGTTTTCAGGAGTCCTACTCGCAAAAGAAGCCCTCATGACCGTACTTACCCCTGATGCACTGCTTAAAGCTTTTTTTACAAGAGCATCATGCATTTTTTCCTTATTAGAAGTAATGGAAATACTTTTTTTAAGACCATCATTTATATTTACATTAGACCATCTTGCATTATTGACCTCTGTAAAATTTTGAGGACTTGTCCATTGAAGGTGAGAAACATTGTAAGGATTTAGTACCTCATGAGTATAAACACTCCCAGACAACAAGACATCATCATAGGTTTGTATAGTAATATTATGTTCTCCTTCTCCCAAGCTAAAAAACTGTCCCGTTGCATATGTGAGATACTTATCCCTACCCTCTTCGTGTATATGTACTTGACTCAATCCTTTAAGTGATTCAAGAACCTCAATCTTATCATCTACACCTACCCTGACTCTTTGCCTATAAGGCCTTAGTGCCTGTGTCTCATTCAAGGCAGTACGTACCTTTAAAGAAAAGACAACCGGTCCATGCAATTTTAAAGATATTTTTTTAGCTTTTTTAAAATGGTAATAATTTTCAAGTGACTTTCCTCTGAAATAGGTTCTTGTACTCTTATCTTTAAGAGATATTTCTTTGGCTGGAAGCGTATTTAAAAAAGAAACGTTAGGCTGAAGATGGATAGAAACATTTCCTTCCTTTATTGAGGTAAGCCTTAACATAAGATTTTTATTGCTGTCATTATAAAGTTTATAATTCTGCAGATCTTCTTGTTTCACCCTCAATTCAAAAAAAACACGGGTATCAAAAGAGCCCTCCGCCCTAAGTTCACCTTGCTTAATGTCCTCACTTTGAAGATATACACCCTCAAAAGGCTTTAGTATAAGTGAAAGCGCTGTTACAGGCGAAAGGGAAAAAGTGTTTTCCTTAACTTTGTTCGCTTGTATCAACTGTTCTTCTGGCATCTCTTGAAGTATGTTCTGGTTTTTCAAATTATTCAAATTATAAATAATAAAAGGGTTCACATTGGCAAAAAGTGTTAAGGCTAAAGATATAAAAAGAAAGACTGATCGCATTATTTACAACACCTTGAAAAACTTTTTCTTAAGGCTTTATTCTCAGACAGGTCATTTCGAAATTGAGCATTTAGTTCAATATGAACAAAGCCGCTATATCCTTCTTGAGCTAAGCTTAAATACTGAGCATTCTTTGTTCCGCCTAATTCAAAAACATCTCTTCCGTATACCCGAGTTTCTTGATGAATACCTTTTAAGCAGCACGCTAAGCTTGTAAGTTTTTCATTCACTCTCAAAGAAGAGCTACTTACTATAACGCCTGCCCTTTGCAAAAGAACTTCACGACGCTTTGTATTTGAAAATCCGTGTATTTGATAAATGTTTGAGTGTGGGTACACCCGTGCATAGGCCACATGAAAAGCATTAAAGGCACTCATTCTTGTATGTGCCGCATCCATTGACTTTCGGTGAACCGTATTAAAAGCCGCAGCCTTATAAGGTGCTTCTTGTACAAGTTTACGTCCTATAAACCCTGTCTTTGTATCATAAAAACGGTGAGGTATACTCAGCATCGTACTGACAGAAGCTGTTTTTTTAATAAGATATAAGCCTCTTCCCTTTGCACTCGTATCTGTTAAGGCTATCATCTCATCATTAAGAGACACAAGCTTGAAGTTTAGCTTTTTCAAGGCAGCATGATTTATCTTGCTAGTATCTTTTAAAAGTTCTTCAAACACAGAAATATACTCATAATATTCATCTCTAGTAATAGGGGCATACTCTTTTACTTTACTGTGAAGGTAAACGGTTTTTATATCAGCAAGCACAACAGATGTAAACAATATATATACATATAAAAAAGTTTTCACAAGACCTCCTTAGTAAAACGTGTATCTGCTTTTTTATTTAAACTTATATGGTTGACATATAAATACATAGTAGATTCTAGAGCAGGAGGATAAACAGTTATCTTATAAGATTTAGCTTCTAAGTTATCTCCTAGTTGCAGGTAAACAATATCACTAAGAGACATCTCCTGACTTTTATAACTTATGTTGTGACTTATATGTGCTCCCGTATCCGCGGTAATGATATATTCTTTAAAACTAAGGGTTTCATAGAGCTTTGATGAATTCTCTCTTAACCCCTCTATCTTCACTTTAAACTGCAAAGGTGTTGCCTTCTTCCGCCTATGCGCCACTTGAAATCCTATAGACCCTTCTTTACTTGTTTTATCAAAAGTCAATTCGAGTTTTTTGTTAAAAGACACAAAGCGTCGCTTAATATAAGCACTGTTATCCGCTATTGTGTTACTCATATAAAACTCGATATCATCATTGGCTTCTATATAGACATCATGTCTTTTTTCTATATCTAATTCAGGTAAAGAGATAATCCCTGAACCTGCATATAGTGTTTTATCTATCACAACCACATTATCTACATACACACGTAAAGGGGTTTGTTTTTTTGACTCTCTTTGAAAAAGAAGCTTTGCTTTGAGATACTTAAGACCCTTATCACCTTTAAAAAGAAGATTATAGGTCTTTTTACTTGAGAGCCTGGTATATATACCGGTGTGACTTTGAGAGCGTATAAATTCACTTCCTTTCGCACGCGGTACTAATATCTCATGTGATGCTGCAGGCTGTAATGTCTCAAGTTGTTCATAATGGTAGTTTCCTTCTTGAATATAGACATTACTTTGTGGTAGTGAGAGCTGTTTATAAATAGAGCTGTGTCTTTGCTGTGACTTCATATCTGAAAAACCTTCCGGTCGAATACTAAACCAGTTAGCCAAATATGTGTTGTTTATATCTTCTTGTCTGGAAAAAGAGTATAAGTTGTAAGCTGCTTTATGACTACGGCTTGATAGACGTAACTTAATGGCCTTTGTTGACTTAAGCTCAAGAGAGTAAACATTAGAAGGAAGTTGTAGATATATAAAAGAGGCCTCATGCTGTAATTCAAACCCTTTTGTATAATCAGATTCAGAAGCAATAAATTCAAGTTCTTTGTGAAATTCTTGAATATTTGTTCCCTCTTTATCCTTCATTTGTATATGAAGTTGAGAGTTTTCCAGACTTTCACTTCTACATTCTATACGGATCAAACGTTTGCGAGGTGAAAAAAATGTATACCTTATACTCTGGTTTTCATCCATATGATAATAATCATTTGAGACAAAGGGCTCACTCATAAAATCTTGTTCACCTGAAGCTGATCTAATCTCTATAAAAACCCCTTGTGTACTTGTTATTTCCAGTATGCCATCTTCTTCAATGATAAAGTCCATCCCCTGTATTTCTGCATCTATTTCTTTTTTATTAATATAATTGAGTTTCTTTTTAACATAATGATTAAGCGTAATAAGTGATGAATTTGAATCTTCAAGTGTAAAATTTAAATGATATTTCCCTTTTTTAATGTAGCGTATCATCTTTAGGTGTGCATTGGCATACCACTTTGCTTCTATCTGCTTGTACAGATGTAAACCTTCATCTTCCTCAATATAATAAAGTCTACGTTCTTTATAGTCTTCATTCTTAACACCTAAAGGGCCATTTGGCTTCCACAAGGCTGATACGATATTGTTTTTTTCATCTTCACTTAAATAAGGGATGGAAAAGACATTCCCACGGGATAAATACTCTTTTTTCTCCTGTGACATTCTCTCCCATCTCGTAGTTTGATTATAAGCTGTAAGTTTTTCTAAATGATAACTTCGTATCCCAATGTCAGAAATACGAGGATCTGTATTCAACAGTTTAAGACGAATCTTAGCCACATGCTTATAATCATCAAGCCTTAGCATGAGCGTCTCACCTACAGACGGATATAAAGAAGTATCTTGGTAAAAACCTTTACTTTTAGTACTTGAGTTTACATCTTGATACATTAAAAATGCTGTTCTAAGATGATGTGTCTTAGAGACAAGTACCTTATCACTACTATCAAGCAGTTCATACGTTATGTTATATCGTATATTGGCATTGTCCTCATTTTCTTCTAGCTTTGAGGATGCAAGATTTGCTGTAAGTAGAAACTTCATCTTGCCCGCAAACGAAGGGGCAGAGAACTCTAACCAGTTATTTTTTGAGAGTAGATAGGTCAAACTGCTTTTGTGACTGACTTGCTTCTGTTTCGACAGTGTCACCTTATCTTGTAGTTTTTTGATATATTTCAAGGGCTCACTCCATTGAAAAATCCCCACACACAGTAGCAAAAACAGAAACAGTCTACGAATTATTTTACGCATGATTCTTCCATTGCTAAGACAGCTGACGTGTTAAGATGAAAGTCATGTAAGACCTCTTGCATGGATTGGCCTTCAGTCAAGGTATCAATTTTAAAAGGGGGCTGTGCATTTAACTTCAAGACTAAAACAACTTGTCCTGTTTTACTATCTTCAAAAACAAGGTAAGGTTGCTTAGTATTAGTATCCACTAAAAGGGTCAAGGAAGTGTTTTTATACTGATTTAGGCTCTCTAACTCCGTTATATCTTTTGTATTTAGATAGTGCATACTATGTTTTAACAAACTCTTATGACATTTTGATTTTGGACTTGCAGAACCAGGTCTGTTTAGTTCTTGCATAAACTCGTTTTCCTTTAGCCTTATGTTAAGACTTTTAAACTGTAGTTTAACCCTGTCATTTTCTTGTAACTGTCTATACTGCGATCGCACATTATAAGGTAGCCATAAAACATTAAATGTATCTGCTATAGACTGATCTAGATATAAAGACTGAAGTGTTATTGCATCATATCCAGCACTATAAGCATCTCCTTCATTTTGTATAATAGGCATATATTTTTGCAGGTTTTCAAAGATATATTTTTGTTCTTCATTTAGTCTTGTTTTGGCTGAACTAAAAGCTAAGACAGCTGCTTTTTTATTACTTACACTGTCTTCTTGCATACCCCTTACCTGTAAGGCATTCATACTTGTTTGAGCACTATGTCTGTACACAACCTGACTAACCAGATTGAAAATATTTTGTTGATTTTCAAATAACATGATATCTGAACTTCTGTCCTTGTTTGAAAGAGGATGCGCTCCATTAAGTAATAAGACCTTCGCATTTAGGTTTTTATATAGTTGTAAACTATATTCAAAGGTTTGTGCCTCATAAAAAGGTCGTGGAGTTTGTATCATTATGTTTTTACTATCACCTAAGGCAAACACATAAGTACCCCAAAAATGCTTATCTTTCTGGCTCTGTTCGTGTAAGATCAAATAATCTTTTTGGTCAGACTTATCTGTATATCTTGTTAACTCATACCCCAAGGCATTAGTTGAGAGCAGAAGAGAACTGAGTTCATTGTTTAGCTCATCACTGTCAATTGAGCTGTTTTGATACTTGTCTACTATATGTAAAAGTGGTTTTAAAACCACATTATCAAAGAAGAGCAGCTCTTGTACACTTGCTTTAATATAACTTTCACTCCCCTTCTCAGATATTTCGAGTTTTTTATCTAGAAGCCAGCTTTGCAATAATCCTTCAATAGAGTTCACTGATACCTCATGGGCTATTTTGTCCCCTTCATAAAGAAGCTGAGACGAGACAAGTTTCAGGCTATCTGAAGAAGATAAAAACAGTTCTGAAAACCCATTATGCATACTCTCTTTTTGAATAGAAAATTCCTTAGAATCTTCTAAACTGACTTCTAGAGACGGCACTTGTTCTTTCAGTCGAGACAACTTTAACTGCTTAGGTAAAAAACCTTTTACAAAGAGTATAGAGCTTTCTTCTTTAGCCTCTACAATAGAGCCTAAACGTGTTTGTAACTGTGGATTTAAAGAACGTACTTGTAAGACACTGTTTTGCGAAAAATATTTATGAAAAACATTATATAAACTGTAATAACCAATATACGCTGAAGAACCCAATTTTTGATGCGCATCTAAAGGAGCCCCACTCATAGACAAGGCCTTTGCCTTAGACATCTTCATTAAAACAATTGCACTTTCTACAATATCCCAAGTCTCTAAAGGATAAGGAAGCTCAACCAAGTGGCTGCCTTTTTCTTTAATGTCAATGATATACATTCCCCAACCACTAAACTCTTTTTTCTGATTTAACACAAGGTAACGTTCTTGTATCAACTTCATCTCATAATGCAAGATGTCTAATAGTTGATAAATCCTTTCTTTGTTTTTATAAAAATCATCACTCAGTTCTAGAACTTCTTTAAAGATTTCAAGTTCTAAAGGTTCAGGTGTTTGAAACGTACTTTTTGCATCCTTTTTATAAAGGTTGATTTTCTTTTCAACGATATATTTGATAAGGTTTTCATCACTTTTTATCTCATCTAACTCTTGGCTTTTAGTAAACTCATCCTTATAAGTATACGAAGCATCCGGTAAAACAGTAAACATATAACCGATAAGTGTGGCAATGACAATTGACACTAAAGAGGTTTGCAAGGTTACACGTGTAAACAAGGCCATGTTCACCTTATCATATATCTTAATGGCAATAAGTGTAGAGAGTAGGTAGCCAAAGGCAAAAAAGTCTGAAACCTTATATTCAGGAAAAAAGTATAAGAGTACAAAAGACAAGGCGATCTTATATAAAAAGCCAACATTAAAAAAGAGTAAAACCTTTCGCGCACCTTCTATACTCTTATGTTGAAAAAATGGCAACTTAAGCAAGGCCATTGCTAAGACTAAGATAATATAGGCTTCAAGAAAAGAGCTTAAGATCTTTGTCGGTTCGTACCACTGTAAAGCTAATAAAGAAGGTACTAAAATACCGTTAAATTCCCAACCGTAAAATAGGTTCATCCTTGAAGCGATCAAGGCTGTAATGATTAATATAATATAAGATTTTGGGCTTGCTAAAATAGAAGCTGCAACGTCTTCATACATATAGTTGATATTACTTAAAGAAAAGTTTGTATATTCAACAAAGAAATACCGTGTTATTAAAAAGGTGATGGCAAGTGTTGTGAGCAATTGGAAAGACCCATGCAGTAAGCCTGGCTTCCACAACTGATTAGCAATCAAGGCGACAATAATCAAACCAAAACTATGAAAGCCATCATTATAATCTATCAAGATACCATAAGAGCTTTCAAGATGAAGGACGAACTCAGGAAGTATCCACGCATCAAAAAAAACTCGTACAGCAACACTCATTAATAAGATCATAAAAAAACGATCTCGTCCAAAAAAGTTCGTCCATAAACCACGTTTGGCTGCAAGCTCTGAAAGCATATACACTAAGAGGTAGGTCACAATACTCTCAAAGATAATAACCCCTACAGACAAGGGCTTAATTAGAAGCAAAGGCGTCAAGTAACCCGGAACAATCAGACCCGTAAAAACCCAACCGTATCTAAGGTTAAAAAATGCAACAACCCATATCCCAATCCAAATAGTGGTTATAACCGAATGCGATAAATAACTAGACGGAAGAAAGGCCAGATAAAAATCCCACATTATTTTTCACCCTCGTTTACAGGCATCTTATAGATCTACTTTTAAAAGGCTTAGTTTTATATTGATACCCGCAGCGAGTTTGCTAGAACATTCAAGGTCCCCATACCAACTTTGAATATCATCTCTTACTTCTATGATTTTTCTATACGAAGAAGGTGCCGATTCAGAAGTCAAATAAGCTTGGAACTGTTCTTGTGGGATTCCATAACCATGACTCTTAAATGACACTTCTATCAGTTCAGCCCTTGCCTGTATATCAATTTGTATACGTCCACTTTCTTCACTATCATTGATCAAGAAAAGTAAGAGGGTATATAAGTGCATATCTATGGTGTTGACACAGGCTAAGACAAAGGAAGATTCAAAGAGTGTTGACAGTTCAAAACGAATCTTCTTTTCACTGTTTCTTTTTTCTAAGACCTCTAGCACATCTCGTATGCTTTTAACGATATCAATAGGATAGATCTCATTATTAGTGTTAACACTTTGTTCAATCAACACATGCAGCTTGTTTTGCATGTATACGATATTATGGATCATCGCTTCAAGTTCGCTTCCCGTGTACTCATATCCATCTAATCTGTCTTCATTATTAAAATGTAGACGTATAGCATTTTCAAAACTTTCTAAACGTTCTTTTGAAAAGGATTGAGACTGTTCAATGAGTTGCTGCTTTAACTGGTAATTTTTTTCAATAAAACTAAGGTCAACCAATTCAAATAAAACACCAAAGGTATCAAATATATAATTTTCACTAAACTTATGCGCAATCTCATTTTTACTAATAGATGAGATCGTAAGAAGATGCCTTTTCTTATTGCTTTTTAAATACACAAACTGAATATGTTTTCTTTGTGTAAAAATAACATCTCGAATCAATTCCTTAGACTGTGTTATGTTAAGGTCTGTAAGCGTAGACAACATCTCTCCTGCACTCAAGGTGTACGAGGCAATATCTTCTTCTTGCAAAAGTTTATCCATACCCACATTGAGTTGAACAATCTTTCCAAAAAGATTATAAATTATCACCTTAGAATGAATGTTGTCAAAAAGTGTTTCTGTTAATAACATACGTTTTTCAATAATTGCCAGACTTCTTTTTAACTTGTTTGTATGTTCATCTGTTATCTCAACATTTAACATCTTATCAAAGCTTTTACTACTCGTATTTTTTTGTGAAATAAAGACATTTCTTTGAAAAACAAGCTCGCTAACCTCTTGGGCACAACTATTTATAAGCTTTTCAAAATCAGAGACTTCTTCAATCTCATCAAGATCTAAAGAAAAAGCCCAAAAACCGACAAGCTTCTCTCTAAATATCAAAGGTACAATAAACTCTTTCTCTTTTTTTTCATCAAGGCCTTGAAAAAAACTTCTTGAAGGTGCTATCATCTTTTTATGTTCAATAGCTGACGTATAGGGTTCACGAGTATAGTCACGCCGCATCTCTTGTATATCTGTAAAACTACAATTATGCGAAACAATCTCTTTAATACGTGTATCCCCCTCAAGCTTTTCAAAGAGTATGTTTTTATTCAGATTAAAAAGCTGGTTGATTAAACTGCTTAAATCTTTCCAGGCCTCATCCGAATTAAAAAATGTTGTATGGACTATCTTATCTTGTAAACGACTTGCGATATTGATTAAAAGACTACTTTCATCTTTACTCTTTAAGTCTTGCCAATGTTTAAACAGTAAGAAATCTACACTCAAAGAAATAAGGATCATCTCACTCACAGGAAACAAAAAATACAAATAAGACACAGACCCCAAATATACCACTAGTGGTAAGACGAAGGAGAAGGTCAACAGAAGTAAGGTGTAGCGGTTTTTTAACAGATAAACAAGAAATATCCATAAAGCTATGTAAAAAGTAAAAAAGACAAAGTATTGTACAGGTGTAAATTCTATTAGCCAATCATCCGTATATATACTTGAAATAAAAAAGGCCATATGGTTTTGATGTAAGAAAAATCCATCAAGACCAGTATCAAAATCAGTAACCGCATATATATTGTTAAAGTTAGACAGAATTATTTTTTTATCTTTAAAAAACTCTGGGATTATATTTTCTTGTAATATATCAATGGCTGAAATCTTTATAAAAGCAGGATTTGCATTATAATTTATAAAGCCTGCACAGCTACTGTCTTGGTCTGAAAGGATTTTTCCTAAACTCAATTCAGCCTTGCAATTTTCATAAGGGATATTCTGATATAAGTCATTTAAACGATATAGCCCTAGATGACTAGAGTTCTTTAAAAAGAAATCTTTATTTGTCTTCAAAACACCGGTATAAGCCTCTTTTTGTTTTTCAAGATCACGAACGGCCAGGGTAAAAACTGTTTTATTATGCAATTCAAGTAAGGTTTGAAGTCGCGTATTATTGATGTCTAGATTCTGATGAAATATATCTGCAAAGATGATATCAGGTTGATACGAGCTAATGCGAGTAAAGACATCCTCAAGCTCTTGAGCTGAGACAGATGAGACATCAACCAGGCTAATAGTATCTGAAAGCTTGTTTGGTTGGGGTAAAAAAGAAAAAACTTGGTTATAAATAGATTTATTGATTTGCGTAAAAAAATCGATCTTATAACTCAAAAGTAAAAAGAGTAAGATATTAATAATTAATAATAAAAAGTACTTTCGCCGCATAAAAACGTTTGAATACATGAAGAACCCATAACTCTTATAAAGTTTTTCACCTGGATGAAAACTGTTTGGATACTCTATTGCTTTTAAAAGTATACCATTTAAATCAGCCTACTCCTCCGAGTCAAGCTTATAAATAAAACTTATTAGATTTTATTCTTGTCCAATAATTGAAGATATTTTTTCAAAGATATCCAATACTTCTGATTTTTTCTCAAAATAGCTGTTCTTGTTTGCAATAAGATAGGTCGATGATGTCATAATCTCTTCTACAACCTCTAAACCATTTTGCTTCATGGTAGTCCCCGTCTCTACAATATCAACAATCATATCTGCCAGACCGACTAATGGTGCCAGTTCGATTGAACCGTAAAGCTTAATCACATCAGCTGCTACAGCGCGTTCTGCAAAATATCTTTTTGTGATGTTTACCATCTTTGTAGCGACCTTTAGTTCAGGTTTGCTAAGGTCGAGTTTTTCACCCTTACGCATCCCGATAGCCACCTTACACACACCCTTTTTCAAGTCAAGCAGACGGATAACATCAAGTCCCTGCTCTTCTAAGGTATCTAGACCAACAACACCGATATCTGCAGCTTGGTGGTATACATAAGTGGCAACATCTTGGTTACGTACCAATAAGAACTTGAAGTTTTCAGTCTCTAAGATAAGCTTTCTATCATCAAACTTGAACTCTTCTCCAAAAATTGAGGCAAAAATCTCCAGTGTTTCTTCAGCGATTCGGCCTTTTGGTAGTGCAACTGTTAGCATTAAGTTCTTCCTTGTAGTATCTTATTCATACCCTTAAAGACCAGATCATGCTCAATCTTGGCATCTGGAATAAAAGAGATAAGTTTTTCAGCGTCCCCACCCGTTAGATAAACAGGAAGACCTTTTGAAATCTCACGAAGATTGCTTAGCAAAGGAGCAATGGCACCATAGCTTAAAGCATCTTCTGTATTTTTCGGCATTTTAGCTAAATCTATATCAAAGTTAAATGAAACTTCTAAGGCAGGGGAAATATCTTTAAAACATTTAACCATGGCAGTAAACCCGGGGTAAATATATCCACCCTCATGCCTACCATCCACAATGACATCAACCGTAATAGCTGAACCCGCGTCAACAACCACAGCATTCTGCACTGCTTCACAAACCATGATCCTATCAATCCCCATGGTCTTATAATACTTGTCAAAGTCTACAAAAGAGCGAAGGTTCACCCAGTTCTTTTCCATAGATAAACGTTTTTCCCAATACGAGTTAACCGATATATAATAGACTTTGTCATCTATAGATGCAATGTCAAAGCTGTCAACACTAATCTTTTTCCCATCAGAAAAAGTGAAGTTCGTGTTTCCAATATCACAAAGTAAACTATTCTTCAATAATCTTCCATTTTGCTTTTATAAAGGCTGCTCTAGCTTTTGAGCACAGAGGTGCATCAAGGATCAAGACCTTTCCCTTGAACTGATGGTCTCTATACAAAGCCATCTTCTGTACAATCTCTTCAAACTTTACCAAGTCTTTCATCAAAAGACGACTCTTTTGAGAGACAATAATGATGGCATTATAATAACGGTTTAGATCCAGTGCGGCATAGAGCTTTACCTTGTTTCTAATCTTCAGCTCTTTAGGTTGTATCTCTTCAAGTTTTTTATATATACGTCCGTTTGTACGTAAATTTTCTACTAACACTTTCATATTATTTCAACTGCTTTCTTGCATGGTCTCGCGAGCATTTTAACTTTGTTAAATGCGACTTCGCCTGAAACATCGCTTTGCGACCGCCACGGCTTGTTTTCATAAATGTATTATATCTTTTTTACTCTGTTTTTATGCCATAGGATGATATTTCAAAACAGTGTCTTGAAGGTTTTGTTTCTGTATATGGGTGTAAACCTGCGTTGTCAATAAAGAGGCATGCCCTAAGAGTTCTTGAACCACTCTCAGGTCAGCTCCCCCAATAATAAGAGCCGTTGCATACGAGTGACGTAAAACATGAGGAGAAGCATTTAAATACTTTTTGCTGATCTTATACGCCGATATCCTGCTCAAAGGTTTTCCCTGATAGTTTAGCCAGAGAGATGAAGATTCAAAAGGGCATTGGCTCTCATACACTTTTATGGCTTTTATAGCCTCAACAGCTACAGGAACCATTCTCTCTTTATCCCCTTTAGCATGTCGAACTCTTAGCCATTCGCCCTCGAAGTCACCATGTTCTAAACGCAAACACTCGCTTATACGAAGCCCTGTTGCATATAAAAACAGTAAAAGCGCATAATCTCTTAGGCCTATCCATGAACTTCTGTCTATAAGTTCTAAAGAAGACATAATCTTTTCAAAATCCATGTACTTAGGAAGCATAGAAGGGATCTTAGAAAACTTGAAAGAGCGTTTTTGCTCATCCTTGGCATCAAACTCTTTATGGCAAAAGTCATAAAAGGCATTTAAAGAGGAGAGTTTTCGGTTTAGTGTGCGTTTGTTGTCAAACTGTGAGAGATACTTTAAAACCTTTTTTTCATCCAGCTTAAACAAAGAGGTCTTATAGGCTTCTTCAATAAGAAGTAGGTCTTTTTCATAGGCTTCTATACTTGCCTTACTCAAGGCCTTTATAATCGTGATATATTCTATAAAGGCTTCAAGTTCATTGGACAAGGCTTATTGGAACCTTATATATACATTATCAAAATAAAAACCGTCGTCGGAGGTGTAAAAGAACCCCTCTTCAAGATCAAAGTCATACACTAGGTTTGTGTTTAATTCATGGTCTAAGACAATGATGTATTCCTGTTTTTCAGCTACATAAATAGACTTATCCGTTGACACTATACCCAGGAAATGAGCGAAGGGAAACTTCTCACGCTTTTTGATGTTTAGATTGTGATCTAAAGAGACTATTTCGCCCTGCTTTGTCGCTACCCAAACACCAGCTTGATTCACAAGCATATTTCGTGATTCAAGTTCTACTCTTAACTCTTTTTCACCCAGGCTGTAAACCTTTGAAGGAGTTGCAGCATATAAGGTATCGTTTACAACATTAAAATAGATGATATTATTAAAATATTGCTCTGAGCTGACAATGATAGTACGTACTAACTCTTTTGCCGGTGCATTAACAATCACTATCTTTCCATCTAGGGTAGGAAAAAGTACCAGATCATTTAGGAAACGCGGTGTCGCTATACGCATATCTACGGCTGTTGACTCGGAAGCGGGTTGTTTAAAAAGCAGTTCACCACTTACAAAGTCATATAGGGCCAGTTCATTATCTGCAAAGACAACGGCTAAAAGGTCATCTTTTAAGGCTACCGTTGCAATCGTTTTTGAAAGCTTAAGGCTTTTACTCTCATTTTCATCTTTAACAGCAAAGATCTCACCCCCTGTCTTAAGTGCTAGGGCCCAGTCATCATTTTTGTATACAAAACGAAAACCTTGAGGAAAACGGATACCTTCTAAACCGCTTTTAGTGATGATAGTACCATCTTCTAAGGTCGCACTCTCTCCACTAAGTTCAACGATCTCACTGTCAAACCTGTCTGTTAGCTCTATAGAACCTTCAACATCCTTGGGCTCATAATACTCTTTTGAGCTGCACCCTAGAAAAACTAAAGAAAGTAAAATAACAAAAAACGAAGTTTTTATCATTTATTTTACTCCGTAATGCTGTAGTAGCGTCACCACTTTTTGTAAAGATGATTTTTCATCTATTAGCTTTAAACGTTCTTGTGCTTCTGCTGTCTTGCCCTCTTGCATTAACAAGACTGCTTCATTTAAGATAGCCAAGTCTTTCAAGATTGCATCTTGCTTAAGCGCATACTCATTTAAGGCTTTTTTATCTTTTTGCATTGCAGCCAGCTCATACTTAGCTAAGTCAGCTACTACCGCTGATGAAGATGATGTAAGCGTACTTAAAGAAGCCTCATCCTTAGCCTTAAGTGCTGTATTTAACTGCCATGCATCATATAAAGCTTTATTGTTGTCTTCTAAAGTCTTAGCTGCTTGTGTGTCTTCAGGAGATGTTAAAAGAGTCAAATACGCTTTATTTGAAGCAGTTATAGCACTAGAAACATTTGATTGGTAAATACTATTTCCAATAATAACAACCACAATAGCAACCAGTGCACTGATAAGAGGCATCTTGTATTTTTTAACAAAACGTTCTGTTTTTACTGCTGATTCAAAAAGTTTCTCTTCTTGATTCAGCTCTTCTTTTACCATATCGATATTTTCTTTTAAGCTCACATTGGCTCCTGTAAATGTATATAAGTCCGTTATATTATCTTATTAAAGTTAAAAGAGGGCAAAACTATCTTAAAAATAGAAAGTAATCAGTATTATTTTGTTACAATCGCTTCTATATTTAACATCAAGGAAATATTTTGAAAATTGATGATGCACTTTTAAGTAAACTCGAAAAACTATCTTATCTTAAGATCGCAGAAGACAAGCGTGCTGACGTTATCTCTCAACTTAGCGAGATTGTCTCTTTTGTTGACAACCTAACTGAGCTTGACACAACAGACATGGACCCAACCTTTGCTATGACTGATAATGGAACCCAACTTCGTGAAGACACGCCAATTTCATCAAAAGAGGTCTCAGACTCAATTTTGAGTCATGCTCCGCTTAGTGAAGACAACTTCTTTATCGTTCCAAAAATCATCGAATAACTATTTATCAAAAGTGAACTCTTTTACAAAGAGCTCGCGCGACTGCTTACCTATTAAAAAAAGGACGTCCCATTATTAAAGTATATGGTATTAAAAACTGCGACAGTGTCAAAAAAGCTATCAAGTTTTTAAAAGAAAACAATTTAGAATACACCCTTCAAGATTTCAAAACCGACCCTGTCTCACTAGAAACTATCAGCAAGTGGTCTAAGAGTGTAGAAATGAAACAGCTCTTCAATACCCGTGGAACAACCTACCGCACGCTAAAGCTCAAAGAATTAGACCTAAATGAGGAACAAAAGCTACAGTGGTTAGCCAAAGAAAACATGTTAATTAAAAGACCTGTGATAGAATATAACTCAGATAAGATTCTCGTCGCTTTTGATGAGAATATATATAAAGAAAAATTATTATAATCTAAAAGGATAGCTATGAGTTTAGACATTCGTAAACTTTTAAAGTCTGTTGTTGCCTATAAGGCTTCAGACCTACACCTTGTTACTCGTTCAGAACCTCAAATCCGTATTGATGGGAAGCTTGTTTCTCTAAACCTACCGGTGATGGATGGTACTGCTATTGAAGAGATGGCATATTCACTCCTTACTGAGAAGCAGAAAAAAGCCTTTGAAGAAGAGTTAGAACTGGATTTTGCGATTGTACTTCCAGATATTGGTCGTTTTCGTGCGAACTACTATCGTACTATGGGTGATATTGCTTGTGCCTTCCGTATTATTCCAATTGACATCCCTTCTCTTGACCAACTCAATGCGAAGCAGATTTTCAAACAGTTGATCAAACGTGAAAAAGGGCTTATCCTTGTAACAGGACCAACCGGTTCAGGTAAGTCAACAACCCTAGCTGCTATGCTTAATGAGATCAATGAGACAGAAAACAAACATATTATTACGGTTGAAGATCCTGTGGAATTTATGCATGATAATAAAAAATGCCTTTTCTCTCACCGTAATGTAGGAACAGATACACGCTCTTTTGGACTAGCACTTAAGTTTGCTATGCGTGAGGATCCAGATATTATCCTGATTGGGGAGATGCGTGATCAAGAAACCGTTGGTGCAGCCTTAACCGCGGCAGAAACAGGTCACTTGGTTTTTGGAACCCTGCACACCAATTCAGCTCCTGAGACTATTAACCGTATTATTGATGTTTTCTCTGGTGAAGAGCAACCTCAAGTCCGTGCTCAATTAGCGACCTCTCTTGTTGCCGTTATTTCACAAGCCCTTCTTCCTCGTATTGGTGGAGGCCGTGTGGCAGCCCAAGAGATCATGATCACAAATCCTGCGATTAAAAACCTTATTCGTGAAGATAAGGTTCACCAACTCTATTCTCAAATGCAGTTAAATCAAACGGTTACGGGGATGGTTACACAGACCCAAGAACTTGTTGAGTACGTAAGACAAAAAGTCATTTCTAAAGACTCCGCGACTCAGTACTCAAATCGTCCTGATGAACTTATCAAAGCGATAGAAAACCTCTAAGAAATAAACTGCATCTCGCAGTTTATATTTTCCTTTTATACAACAATAAAAAATATTAATGAAGATTTCTGAGCTTTGCTCAGAAAAGAAGGGCTACTGCTTCGCGTCTTTTAAAGAATCAGCGATTAAGAAAGCTAGTTCAAGTGCTTGGTCAGCATTTAAACGCGGGTCACAATGTGTATGGTAACGAGACTTAAGGTCTTCATCTGAGATATTAAAAGCACCACCTGTACACTCTGTAACATTTTTACCTGTCATCTCTAAGTGAACACCACCCCCATAAGTACCTTCTGACTTATGCACAGCAAAGAAGTTCTTCATCTCACCAAGGACTGCGTCTACTGGACGTGTTTTGTAACCTGTTGAAGACTTGATAGTATTTCCATGCATTGGATCACATGACCACAATACTTTTTTACCTTCACGTTCAACCGCACGGATAAGTTCAGGAAGGTGATCGCCAACCTTGTTCTCACCCATTCTTACGATAACGTTTAAACGACCCGATTCATTTTCCGGATTTACTGCGTCAATAAGTTTGATCAACTCATCAGGCTGCATTGTAGGACCTGCTTTTACACCAATAGGGTTTTTAATACCGCGCATAAACTCAATATGAGCCTCATCCAGACCACGTGTTCTATCACCGATCCATAACATGTGAGCCGAAGTATCATACCAGTCACCAGTTAAAGAGTCTTGACGGGTAAAGGCTTCTTCATACTCTAATAAAAGTGCTTCATGAGAAGTATAAAAATCTGTCTCTCTAAGGGTACGGTATGTTTTTGAACTCACACCACATGCTGCCATAAAAGAGAGAGACTCTTGAATACGATTTGCCATATCCTCATACTTCTCTTTAAGTGGAGAATCTTTTACAAAGTCCAGATTCCAGCGATTAACCTCATGAAGGTCTGCCAAACCACCATTGGCAAAAGCACGTAAAAGGTTTAATGTAGAGGTAGACTGGTTGTAGGCCTGAATCATTCTATCAGGATTAGGGATACGTGCTTCTTCTGTAAACTCAACACCATTGATGATATCTCCACGGTATGATGGGAGACTGACACCATTGACTTCTTCAAAGTCAGATGAACGGGGTTTTGCAAACTGTCCACCCATGCGCCCTACTTTTACTACAGGAGACGAACCGGCAAAGGTCATTACTACGGCCATCTGCATCATTGCTTTGAAGGTATCACGGATATTATCAGCTTTAAACTCAGAAAAGCTCTCTGCACAATCTCCACCTTGAAGTAAAAATGCCTTACCATCGACTACATCTGAAAATTGTTTTTTTAATGAGCGTACCTCACCTGCGAAAACAAGGGGAGGAAGGTCTCTAAGTTGTTGTGTTACACGTTTCAGATGATCTGCATCTGCATAAGTTGGTTGCTGTTTGATTGGAAAATCTCTCCAGCTTGATGGGTTCCAAGTGCTCATTTTTACCTCGAATTTTTTAAGTAAAATTTACTTCTGTTTAATATGGCGCAAATACTATCAAAAGCTTCCTAAAATAAGGCTAAACAGAGGCTATATAAATCATAAAAGCTTCTTTTATGCTAAAACGTGTATAATTCCCCCTAAAAAAAGAGGCCTAAGTCGTAGGTATTTTTTATGAGATCAATAAGGAGTTCATTCGTGGAAAAAAATAGAGCGCAAGACATAATCACTTCTACTTATAATTCCATCATCGAAAAACTCAACACTCAAGAGACCTACGATAATAAGAGTATTATTAATGAGCTTCAGGCCCTTGCCAAAGCATTGCAAGAAGACTCCACCCAAAATATCAACCTTACTTCACCTGACAAGAGCCTTGAGCAAGGGTACAAGGCCATTGCTAAAGAGAGTATTGAATCTTATGCTCAGACAAAAGAGTCTGTTGAACGTATTAACAAAGAACAACAACGCGCACTTAAAAAATCAAGCAAAGACAAAAAAGATAAGAATGATAAAATCTCGGCCATAATGAGCAATTTCTCAAACCTTCATGATCAGATTGAAGACCAGATGAAAGAAGCAAATGAGACAATAGAATCACTTTACAAACAGATCCAAGTCTTAGAAAAGAGCTCAAACCTGGACTCTTTAACCCGTACTTTCAACCGTCGGGCCATGGATAAATACTTATCAACACTTTGTACCATGAAAGGCAGAACACCGCAATCAACCATCTTACTTGTTGATATTGATGATTTTAAAAAGGTTAATGACAAGTATGGCCATATTGCCGGGGACAGAGTCCTTATCTTTTTGGCAAAACTGGTTACTAGCATCCTGAGAGATGGTGACAAGGTATTCCGTTTTGGTGGAGAAGAGTTCTTAATCCTACTTAACCGCTGTGGTAGCGAAGGGGCAGAAAACATTTCAAGACGTATCTTAGAAGGGGTTCGTTCCAATACACTTCTATATAAAAACGACCAGATTAAGATAACACTGAGCATAGGTTCAGCAGAACTTAAAGAAGAAGACACCTATGAGAGTTATATAGAGCGAGCTGATAAAGCTTTATACAGAGCCAAAAGTAATGGCAAAGACCAGTTTGTAGCAGGATAAAAATGGATTTTAGTATTTTTGATTTAATTGTAGGAAGTATCATCTTGCTTCTAGGCTTAAAAGGAATTCTTAACGGATTTTTCAAAGAACTTTTTGGTCTGCTTGGTATTGTTGGCGGTATTTTCATAGGCTCAAGGGTAGCCAAGGACGTGGGGACCTTCTTGAGTGAAGCCATCTTCAAGTTTGAAAGTCCTGCTGCCATAAGTTTTTTAGGCTTTCTTGTCACAGTGGCTGTCTTCTGGGGTACTATGATAGCTGCCGGTATACTTTTCAAGAAGTTCTCTAAGTTAAGCGGTCTTGGCTTTATGGATAAGGTCCTTGGCTTTGTATTTGGTTCAGGAAAGTTCTTTTTCATCGCCTCAGTAATCGTATATGCCTTTTATAACTTTAAGGCCATTAGAGACAATGTAGATATGGAAGACGGCATCATGTTACCTATACTTGTTAAAACCGGTTCTGTTATTATGAAGATGGACGGAGAGAAGATAGCTGATGATATCAATAACAGCATAGACAGCGGTCTTGAAACAGCCAAAGATGCCTTAGAAGATGAGGCGGCTCAAAAGATTTTAGACTCAGCCAAAAATGAAAAAGAAGCCATCATCAAAAAAGTCGAAAAAAAACTCGATGAAAACAATCTATCATTAGATTAAAACTTTAAATATACATCTCAAGAAAAAAGGAATCAAGACATGAGCCAACAATCATTCACTTCACGTACGATAGAGTATGATGCTCTTTTAGAACAGTTCAAAATACTTCTTAAAAAAAATGGTGAGAAGTTTACTATTCAAAGAGAAATCATCTTAGAGACCTTATATAACTCTGATGAGCATTTAACACCAGAAGCCTTACACCAACTTATACAAAAAAAGCACCCTGAGTTAAAAACAGGTATAGCGACCATATATAGAACTCTCTCACGTCTTGAGGAATCAGACATTGTCACCTCACTCTCTTTTGGAGCGCAGGGAAAAAAATATGAACTTGGTACGAAAGACCACCATGACCATATGATCTGTACTGAATGCAGTGAGATTATTGAGTTCGTTGATGATGAGATCGAAAAGCGTCAAGAGAGTATTGCAAAAGAGTTTGGTTTTAAGATCAAAGACCACTCAATGCAAATATACGGCTTGTGTAAAAACTGTCAAAACTAGCCGTATGGCAATTGCGAAGCAAAGTTTCAGGCGAAGCCGCATCGTTAAATAAAAACACTAAAGAAGGAAGAAGATTGCCATTTCAGAACCAATACGTACAACAACGTATAGAGAAAGCTACAAAGCTTCGTGAACTTGGATATAACCCATATCGAAATGATTCACAGAGAGACACCACTATTGCCAAGTTTATCAACATTAATTCAGATGTTGACGCGATGGAAGACAAACGTGCAGAATCACGTTCATACACGGTTGCGGGACGTATTAAGCTTTACCGTCTTATGGGTAAGGCATCTTTTTTAAAAATTGAAGATGAGTCAGGTCTCTTACAAGTATATGTTGCTCGTGACAACCTTCCTGAAGGTTATTATAATGAGATTAAAAAGCTTATGGAAGCCGGTGACATCATTGAGGTTGAAGGATATCCTTTTGTAACGCAAAAAGGCGAACTCACCCTTCATGTCAACCAACTAAAGATTATGACAAAGGCAATCGCTCCTTTACCTGAAAAGTACCATGGTATTACGGATAAAGAAGCACGTTACCGTCAACGATACCTAGATCTTATTATGAACGCAGAAGTCAAAAAGACCTTTAAGGTACGTTCAAAAGTCATCTCTTTAATCCGTCACTTCTTTGAAGAAAAAGGGTTTCTAGAAGTAGAAACACCTATGATGCATCCTATCCCTGGTGGAGCTAATGCAAAACCTTTTGTAACACACCATAATGCATTGGGCGTTGACAGGTACCTTCGTATTGCACCAGAGCTTTACCTTAAGCGTTTGATCGTTGGTGGGTTTGAAGCGGTATTTGAGATAAACAGAAACTTTAGAAATGAAGGTATGGATGCAACACATAATCCTGAATTCACTTCTATTGAGTTCTACTGGGCTTATAAGAACTATAAAGACCTTATCGAGATCACCAAAGAGCTTTTTGACTATATTTTCGAGCATTTAAATCGTCCAAAAAAGCTTCCTTACGGTGAGCATACTATTGATTTTGACGACTTCACAGAGATTCCTTTGATTAAGTCATTAAGTGAGATCGGTGGGGTTCCAGAAGATATTGTTTATGATAAAGACAAGATCATTGCTTACTTAAAAGCAGACCACGTTAAGGTCAATGAGAAGATGAACATTGGTCAACTTCAAGCAGAACTGTTTGATGAATATGTTGAAGCTAAACTGATCAATCCTACCTTTATCACAGACTATCCTGTAGAGATCTCTCCACTGGCCAGACGTTCAGATGAAAACCCAGCTATAACAGAGCGTTTTGAGCTTTTCATCGCGGGTAAAGAGATAGCCAATGCCTTCTCTGAGCTTAATGATCCTATTGATCAACACCAACGTTTTCAAGAACAAGTTGATGGTAAAGAATCAGGCGGTGATGATGAAGCCCATGAGATGGATGAGGACTTTATTAAGGCTCTTTCATATGGAATGGCACCAACAGCAGGACAAGGTATCGGTATAGACCGTCTTGTGATGATGTTAACAAACGAACACAGTATTAGAGACGTACTTCTTTTCCCTGCTATGAAACCAATCTCAAAAGCAGAGCAAGAAGATATAGACAATGAAATTAATTCTAAAGAAGAGGAAAAATAATGAACACCAGTAACTTACAAACTTTCGATCCAGAAGTATTTGGATATTGTGAACAAGAAGTTGAACGCCAGTCTGAACACTTAGAGATGATCGCATCTGAAAACTTTACACTACCTGCTGTAATGCAAACTATGGGTTCGGTTTTCACAAACAAATATGCTGAGGGTTACCCAGGTAAGCGTTATTATGGTGGTTGTGAGTATGCTGACAAGGTTGAGCAACTTGCTATTGATAGAGCTTGTGAACTGTTTGACTGTAAATTTGCCAATGTACAACCACACTCAGGGTCTCAAGCAAATGGCGCGGTATATGCAGCACTTCTAAAAGCAGGTGAAAAGATCTTAGGTATGGACCTTTCTCATGGTGGCCACCTTACTCACGGTTCTAAACCTTCATTCTCAGGTAAGAACTACTCTTCATTCACTTATGGAGTAGAGCTTGACGGTCGTATCAATTATGACAGAGTTATGGATATTGCTAAGATCACTCAACCAAAGATCATCGTGTGTGGTGCTTCAGCTTATGCAAGAGAGATTGACTTTAAAAAATTCAGAGAGATCGCTGATGCAGTTGGAGCAATTTTATTTGCCGATATCGCACATATCGCTGGTTTAGTGTGTGCTGGTGAGCACCCTAGCCCATTCCCTTATGCGGATGTTGTTACAACGACAACACATAAGACACTTGCGGGTCCTCGTGGTGGTATGATCATGACTAATGACGAAGATATTGCAAAGAAGATCAATTCAGCTATCTTCCCAGGTCTTCAGGGTGGACCTCTTGTTCATGTTATCGCAGCCAAAGCTGTTGGTTTTAAATACAACTTATCTGATGAGTGGAAAGTTTATGCCAAACAAGTAAAAGCAAATGCTTCTGTACTTGCGGATGTTCTTATCAAACGTGGGTATGATGTTGTATCTGACGGAACTGACAATCACCTGGTACTTGTGTCTTTTATTAATAAAGACTTCTCAGGAAAAGAAGCAGATGCTGCTCTTGGAAATGCTGGTATGACAGTAAACAAAAACACCGTTCCTGGTGAAACACGTTCTCCATTTGTTACTTCGGGGATTCGTGTCGGTTCTCCTGCCTTGACTTCACGTGGTATGAAAGAGAAAGAGTTTGAAATCATTGCCAACCGCATGGCGGATGTGTTAGATGATATCAATAACACAGAAGTTCAAGAAAAAGTCAAAAAAGAGTTGACAACACTGGCAAAAGAGTTTATCATATACACACAGTCTACATACTAGACATAACACAGGAGATTCCATGACAGCAATGGACTTAAAACTTATCAAGATGGTATCTGATCATTATTGGATAAAATCAGATACTGTAGTTGATAAGATCTCCTACAAGGGACGAACCTTTTATAACAAATATGAAAAGGTCAATAAAACTCTTAATCAACAGATAATAAACCAACATATTAAAGGTGAGATCACTGTTGCCCATTCTCTTATTAATTCTCGTGACAAGGTAGAAAATATTGTCATCGATTATAACGGAAGAGACCCTCAACGTTTTTACCACCGTGCGCAACTTCTTTTACGAGAAGAAGGTTATATCAACTTTACCGCCTTTGAAACAAAAACACCCGGACATCTTCATCTTTATATCCATAAAGGTCATACAACACTTCAAGAAGCTTATCAGCTAGGAAAAACAATCTCAGCCAAGCTTGCTGCTAAAATGCCAAAACAGTGGCGAGTGTTTCCTACTCAAGACCTTCCCCTTGAGTATAATATATTAAATATCCCTCAAGAGGTATATGCAAAAGAACGTGGGGCTTCCTGGTCAAAACATATGTAATGTTTTTCTTCAGAGAAAGACATGTGAATTCAGCTTAAAGCAAGGTCCACTGAGGCATCTTGTACTGAACAAAACCGGAGGTGATGTATGCTCGCGTACCACCGAAGGCTTTACATAAATTAAGAGCGAAGCCAACCAACTATAAAACATCCGACAGACCAACCTAAACAAACTCCTCATACCAAAGATTTTCTCAGTCTCAACGAAGAATACACCCCAATAATACAAAAAAAGAAAGTTTTTATCCCATTCACTCGGTTTTTGCTTATAAACTATGTATAATAAGAATAATTAAATTTCAGGCATTAATTTTGCTTTTAATATTTACAATTTTAGCTTTAAGGATGTTTCAATGGAAGAAAAAAACGAATTAAATGATATTATTTTAAATCGTAGTAATGGCAATGCCGGTATGAAAAAAGTCATGCTAGCTGTTGCTGCCTTAGCCGTATTATTAATCATTGTAGTTGTTATCATGAGTAGCTTAAACTCCGGCGGAACAGCAAACCTTCCACAAGCGATTGAACCTCCTAAAAACATTCAATCAAACAACATAATTGAAGAAGACCCTCTATTTGAACCTATTGCTATTGATGAGGAGCCTTCAACAGAAGACAGCTTAGACAATGTAGCTAAAAAGATTAAAGAACAAAGTGAAAAAGAAGAAGTAACTGAGATCAGTCCTGAGTTTATTGCCGGTCCTGACGAAGTCATTATTGAAGAGCCAACAGAGGTTGTTGTGCCGGCCAAGTATGAAAGACCTGCTAAAAAAGAGGTTAAAAAGACTGTTCCTAAAGAAGTCGTTAAAAAAACAGTGACTAAAAAGACAGTAGCTAAACCTGCTCCAGTTATAAAAGGGAACTTTTATGTTCAAGTCGGTTCATTTGGCCGTTTTGATCCAGACAAAAAATTTCTTAACAAGATAACTACACATGGTTATAATTACAAGATACACAAGGTTGGTGGACTGACTAAGGTTCTTGTAGGACCATATACAACAGACACTGCTGCACGTAAAGACTTGCGTGCTATTCGCTCTAGCATTGAGCCAGGCGCATTTTTATCTAGGATATAACTTTTGGTACATTCTTCTCAATTTACTCTCGATCAATTTGCACCCATTGCGGTGTATCATAAGTTAAAAACCCTCTATCAGGATGAAATCTCTTTTCTTTTTGAGAGTGCCGGAAACTCTGAAGGTAATTACAGTTTTATTATCATTGGTGCTCAAGAGCGTCTTACCTTTAAAGATAATATTACGACCTATACAGATACAAACTCAAATAAAAGCATTATCGACAAAGACCCTTTTGCATTTTTGAAAGAGTATTACAACAAGCTTGATCAAGAGGCTTATCGAGCCAAGACCCAGGAGCTAGGCATTGGCTATATTGACGGTTTTATTGGATATATCGGATATGACATGGTTAAGGTATTCGAGCCCGTCTTGCAATCGACAATGGACGCCCTTGAAGATGAACTAAACACACCTGATTTAGACCTTATCCGTCCTAAACTTATTGTTGTGTATTCACATAAGACGCATAAGCTTACACTTGTTTCTTCTATGGATGAGATGGCTAAGAACTTTGATGATATTGAGGGTGAACTTAAGTCTTCATATGACTACATCCCACTGAAGCCGTTAGGCAATGAAGCAGAAGGCTCTTTTGCCTTTTCTAAAGAGAAATTCTTTGATATGGTTGCCAAGTCTAAAGAGATGATAAAAAGTGGTGATGTCTTTCAAATCCTTATGGCAAACCGTTATACGGCCCACGCTAAAGTCGATCCTTTTAGTTTTTATCGTATTCTACGTACTAAAAACCCTTCTCCCTATATGTTTTTACTAGAGTTTGAAGACTTTAGTATTGTCGGATCTTCCCCGGAGGTCATGGTCAGGCTGCAAGATGGCGAACTGCTTTTGAAGCCTATTGCAGGAACACGTAAACGTGGAGCTACCATAGCCAAAGATATGGAAATGGAAGAAGAAATGACTAATGACCCAAAAGAGTGTGCAGAACACCTTATGCTCATTGACCTTGGACGCAATGATGTTTCTCGTGTTGCAAAGACAGGAAGTGTACAGGTCCACGACATGATGCATGTTGAAAAATACTCACATGTTATGCATATGGTAACAGATGTGATTGCTGAAATTCGTGAAGACAAAGATATGTTTGATCTTTTCGCGGCTACCTTTACGGCGGGAACAATGACGGGTGCACCAAAGATTCGTGCCATGCAGTTAATTGCTGAATACGAAGAGATCAAACGTGGTTTTTATGCAGGAGCGATTGGTTACTTTGGTTTTGATGGAAATATGGACTCAGCCATCACTATTCGTACCTCTATGATACTTCAAGATCGTATTATCTTTCAAGCAGGTGCGGGTGTCGTAGCTGATTCTGTCCCTGAACTTGAGTACCTTGAAGTAAAAAACAAGCTTGCTGCCCTCCTAAGTTCTTTAGACGATTTAAAGGCCTAAAAAAACTTTAAGCTATTATTTACTTTATAAAGATTAGACTTAGTCATGACAAATGAAGAACAACTAGAGCTTGACTTCCAAGACTTTCTTAGTAATAAAAAACTTCCTCACTTCTTTTATGTACATGACGCTAAGGGTATTTTCACTTATGTCAGTAAAAATATTACTGACTTATTGGGCTTTACCCCTGAAGAGTTTGAGATAGATTATATGGGTCATTTAACTGCCAACCCTATAAACAAAAATGTTATACAACACACACACAATGCCTTAAAAGGCTTAGAGCAGAAGCCCTATCAACTTGAGATATATGATAAAAAATATATCGCACATCTCTTAGAAGTCAATGAAAAACCTATCTTTGAAAACAATGAAGTTGTGGGTGTTGAGGGCGTAGCTATACTACTTAACTAGCCTTTGTATAGAGAACAAATGAACGCATTGGTTTTTGTCCATCTTTTAAAGCATCCTCATCTTTAAACTCTCTCATCAGGTTACTGTAGCTTTTGTGTACAGACACACTCATATTTGAAAGATTAAAACGGTTTAAATGCTCAATAGAATAATCATACAGATCTTTGATTTTTTTCACCTGTAAGCCACTAAGGTCTAAAAGTTCACAGATGGCCTCTCTTAACTTAGGATTCACCACTGTATTTACCCCTAAGCCAGCAGAGTTTGACACCGCATTTGAATGTAAGAAATAAACATAAAGATAATATTCCAAGGCTTCTGCAAAACGTTGTTCTGAACGCATCACTTCTGCTTTATGAAACATTAACGAAGCATACAGCTGGTAATGCCCTGCTGATAAAGAGTTTTTTGCATAAGCATTGATAACTGAGTGCATAACCTCACTGTTATGAAGATGTTTTTTACCTTGTTTTTGAAGCTGTTTTTTTATATATTCGTATTCATGAGGAAGATAGTTTTTAAATTTTTTAATGTTGCTTGTAGCCTTCCATTGAAGTTCAAATTGATTTTTATATTCCATTCTGTAAGCAACTGTACCCATATCCTGGACACGTTTTTGCACCATAAAAGACTCTGCACATTCACTACATTTTTTCTCACCAAGGTTTAAACGTTTGTACTCCTTGGCGCAATAAGGACATTTTTGATTAAGGTTACCAAGTTTTTTAAACTTTTCCATAAATATTTTTTCATAATTCATCATCGTGCGACGGTCAACGACATTTGGTGTTGGATTCAAGTCATGCTGAGCTTTTTTCTCATCAAGACCCTTGCTGTCTTTCATGTCTTCAACATCATATTTGCCAATAATCAAAGAGACACTGTCATCACTACGTTTAGAACCGAATAAATTATTAAAAATGTTCATCTTGAACTCCTCATCTTATAAGTTAATCTTACTGCTTTTGCACCAACAAAAAGTAAAGAGAAAGTTAACCAAAAGTAAAGATGATATAATTTTGAAAATTCCTACTATTTTTTACATAAAATAAAAAAGATTATCAATGAAAACTAAAAAACTTTTTGCTATTTTTGGAAATCCTGTCAAACACTCACGTTCGCCCCTTATGCACAACCATGTATTTACAAGACTTGGCTTTGATGCTTGTTACACCCGTATTCATTTAGAAGATGGCACGAGGCTAAAAGAGACATTTTTTTCACAAAAACTCTCCGGTGCAAATGTCACCGTGCCGCATAAAGAAGCTGCATATAAGGCATGTGACGAGGTTAGAGGCTTTGCTAAAAAGATCGGTGTTGTAAATACACTGATAAATGAGAACGGACGCTTAATTGGCTATAACACTGACGCCGATGGCTTTTTATTTGCTATTGAAAAATTTGAGGCTATAAAAGATGTTTTGATTATCGGTGCAGGTGGAACGGCTAAGGCCCTTAGCATAAAACTTCAAGACGAAGGCCTTAATATATCTGTACTTAACCGTTCTGCGCCTAATCTAGTCTATTTTGACAAGATAGGTCTTGAGACATTTACTTGGGATACCTGTCCTCTCAGAGCCTATGACCTTATTGTCAACACTACTTCAGCAGGACTCACAGATGACAACTATCCGGCACCTCTTGAACTACTGACCTCGCTTATCACACAGACTTCTTATGCAGCTGACGCTATTTATGGAAAGCTCACCCCATTTTTAAAGCTCTGTGAAGAACATAAGGTTATTTATAAAGATGGGGCTGACATGCTTTTAGGGCAAGGCGTACTTGCAAATCATTATTTTTGTGAAGATGCATTTTCATTAGAAGCTATAGAAGAAGTTATGAAAGAGAGTTTTGAATTTTAAAGCGTCAAGTCAGACGCTTAGTAGTAACACTCAACCTCACATTCATCTCTTGAATCAAAAGGGGCTATTCCATCTTTTCCACTATATTCAAAAGGCTTGCAAGCCTTTAGTTTTGTATTGAAATAGAACTTTCTTATGGACTCGGTTCCTGTTCCATAGGCACCTTCAAGTTGACAAATCTTGTGAAAAGTCTTAATGACTTTTGTAGATGAGATGTCTTTTACTTTTTGTCCATCATAAAAACCTGATCTAAAGTACCAGGCTTCGTCTTTTTCATAAGGTTGAGACAAAAGTACATGCCCATTTTCACAAGTGTAAGAGACTAATCTTTTTTTATAATAAATCCTCTCACCTTTTTCTAACAAACGACATTGTCCATAGTCTTCTGTCTTAAGTGCGAAAGCATTTTTAGGCGACCCTGTACAGCCTATAAAAACAACCATGACAAATAGTACAAATAAATATCTCAAACCTTCACCCTGTCTTCTAAGGCTCTGCTTAATGAAAGAAGATCAATGTTTTCCAAACTCACACCGGTTGGAATCCCTTGGGCTATTCGAGTAAAGTTCACATCACAAGCACTTAGTTTATCTTCTATAAAAAGCATAACCGCGTCATTGGCTATGGAAGGTGTTAATGCAAACACTATCTCTTTTACACCTGAGTTCACCATATCTACAAGGTGCGAAGAGTCAAAATGGTCAAGGTTTTCTAAGACAAAATAACGACCATCAAAAACACCGCCCTCTTCCATGGTTAAGATATCCTTTGCATTTTCAACCACACACAGTATCTCTTTATCACGGCCCTCATCTGCACAGACACCACAGAGTTCATCTTCACACAAACCACCACACTCAATACACTTACGTAAACATCCTAAGGCATTTTCTATAGCATGAGCAATCTTAATCCCTGAGAAGTTATCTTGCATGACCATATGATAAGCCATACGTGTTGCCGACTTCTTACCAATAGCAGGAAGTGCTTCTAAGGCTTCTACCAATATATTAAATTTTTCTAATCCGCGTTTCATAGTTGAGAGTATACCTTTTATTTAACTAGAAAGTCATTAGGGACAAGTATCCAAAGTTCTAAGGGGTTTTGCATATGTCCTGCTTTTTTTCGCGCCAGTTTTCCAGCACCATAAAAGATATCCACTCTGGCCTCACCTTTTATAGCACCACCCGTGTCATGTGCAAAAACTATTTTTTGAAATTTCTGCTCATTCAAAGGCTCTTTAGTGCTGATAAACAGCGGCATGCCCAAGGGGATATTTTTTTTATCGACTGCGACCGAGCGCTCTGCTTCTAAAACAAGACCCAGGGCCCCACTGGCACTGTGAGAGCGTGGTTCAAAAAAGATATACGATGGGTTTGTGTGTAAAATATCATCAACCTGTTTTGGGTTAGCGTACAGATAAGAACGTATGCTTTCCAAGCTAACCTCCCCTTTTTCAAGAAGACCTCTGTTTATCATCTCTTTACCTATGGAGAAATAGGGATAGCCATTTTGATCGCCGTAACCTACATACATAATAGAGCCGTCAAGCAATTTAATACAGCCTGAACCCTGAATCTGTAAAAAGAAAAGGTCGATCTTGTCATTTACGTAACAGATGGGTTCAAATTCACTCAAAGCATTCGTATCAATCTCTTCACGGGTAAAGTAGGGTTTGACACGACCATCAATCAAACGCCCTCTTAAAGGATGCGACAATCGTTGTTTATAGGTCTTTGAAAGTTCCACCCGAAGAAGATCATCAGGAATCCCGTATAAAGGATAAGGAAACGCTTCACTTTTTTCTAAAGAGCCATAAAGCAGAGGTTCATAATACCCCGTTGCCAATGACTGCTTGGACAGAGACTTAAAAGGTGTGAAGTTCTCCTCAAAAAAGGTCTTGGCTTCATCTTGGCCTTCTATAGAGACTTCTTTTGCTTTTAAACATGTATGCTTAAATAAAGAGTTTTTCACTGTTTTTTTACACGTCTTTGTATAAAGTTCTAAGGCAGAGTTGAAATCTTCACTTCCCCATGCAGGCAGTTCATCAAAACCAGAGGCTCTGTACTTCCCATACGATATTGATTTTAAACTTGCTGTAGGCGTGTGCGAACAGGCAGTGAACAGCAACGTAATAAGGAGCATCAAACTTACATTTCTCATGATTGTATTATATCGCTTAAGTTGGTATAATTCCATCAAAAATATTTGGATACTGATTAATTATGGAAGAACTAAGCTATTACGAAATTTTAGAAGTCACACAAGGTGCTGATAAGACCACTATCAAAAAAGCCTACCGAGCAATGGCCAAAAAGTATCATCCGGATAAAAACCCTGATGATGAAGAAGCTGAACACAACTTCAAACTATGTAATGAAGCCTATCAAGTCCTAAGTGACGAAAAACAACGTTCTATTTATGACCGTTACGGAAAAGAAGGTCTGCAAGGTGGCGGCGGAGGTCGTGGTGGCTTTGGCGGTGGCGGGTTTGACGACCTTAGCTCTGTTTTTGAAGAGATGTTTGGCGGCTTTGGTGGCGGTTCACGCGGACAAAAACGGGGTTCAGACGAAAAGTACCCACTAGACCTTGGTATTAATATGACCATAAGCTTCAAAGAGGCTATCTTTGGATGCGAACAAGAGCTTGACTTTAAGTATAAAGACTCATGTGGAACCTGTAAGGGCACTGGGGCCAAAGGCGGTAAGGTCAAGACCTGTTCACAATGTGGCGGTCAAGGTCAAGTCTTTATGAAACAAGGCTTTATGACCTTTTCTCAAACCTGTCCAGTATGTAATGGTGCCGGTTCTGAAATTGCAGAAAAATGTACCGACTGTAAGGGTCAAGGCTTTAAAGAAGTTGAAGATACGGTTACTATCAAAGTACCTGCAGGAATTGACAGCGAAAACCGTTTAAGAGTGTCTGGACACGGGAACAAGGGTAAGTCAGGTGCTCGTGGTGACTTATATGTAACCTTCCAAGTACAAGAAGATGAGACCTTTGTTCGTCATGGAAACGACATCTATATAGAAGTACCAGTGTTCTTCACTCAAGCCGTACTTGGTGAGACGATCAAGATACCTTCATTGACAGGAGAGCTTGACCTTGAGTTAACACCAGGGACAAAAGACAAGGCCCAGTTCAACTTTAGAAATGAAGGTGTAGCAGATGTTCATGGACACGGAAAAGGTGACCTGGTTGCTCAAATCAAACTGGCCTACCCTAGTAAGCTCAATGATGAACAAAAAGAGCTCTTAGTAAAACTACAAGACTCTTTTGGTATCGAGTCTAAGCCACATGAGAGTACATTCGAATCTGCGTTTGACATGGTAAAAGGCTGGTTTAAGTAGAATCTTTTTCACAATTAAAAGTCTAATGGGCTTTTAACCCTATCCTTATTTAACTCCTTCACTATATGTGTGTATATCATTGTTGTCTCCACTGACTTATGACCAAGTAGCTCTTGTATAGAACGTAGATCTACTCCAGCTTGTAACAAGTGCGTTGCATAAGAGTGTCTAAATATGTGAGAAGTAACACGTTTAAAAACGTTTGTCTGCTTAACAGCATTTTTAATATTTCTACTAAGCGTAGCTTCTAATATATGATGACGCCTTATTTCTTTACTTTGAGGGTCTTTTGACATATTTTTCATGGGGAAAACATACTGCCAAGTAATTTCAGCATTGGCATTTGGAAACTTTTTAACAAGCTGATGTGGGAGCCATACTCTTCCAAATCCATTTTCCTTATCTAGTTTATGTAACTCCTTCACCTTTTGTACTTGGAGAAGTAACTCATCTTTTATAGATAATGGCAAAGGAAGTGTTCTGTCTTTAAGAGATTTACTATCCCAAATATAAACTTTATCAAAGCCAAAATCAATATCTTTAACTCGAATATTCAATACTTCACTCATACGCAAACCACATCCATACATAAGTTTAACTATGACTTGATAAAGACCATCTATTTCATTTATTATCTGCTTTACTTCTTGCTTGGTTAGTACAACAGGGATATGTTTTCTTTCTTGAGCACGAAGCGCTTGTATGTTCCACTCTTTCATATCAACATGGAGAACATCCCTGTAAAGAAACAATATTGCTGAAAAGGCTTGATTTTGTGTGGTAGGAGAAACTTTTTGAAAAACAGCGAGATTTGTAAGAAACTCTTCAATCTCCATTTTTCCCATCTCTATAGGGTGTCGTTTTTTATGATAAATAATATATCGTTTAATCCAACCAACATAAGACTTCTCTGTCTTATAACTATAATGTTTAAACCTAACCTTATCACGAACCTGATCTAGAAGTTTTCTTTTTTGCATAATTTCCTCCTAAAAAATAGCCGTACATAATGTAGGGCTATTACGTTATAGAACAAATAGCGCACACAGATGTAAGGCTATTTGTAAATAATCCAATAGCCCTACATTTCAATAACTAAAGATTAACAAGAAAATCAAGCATAACTAGCAATATATGACAAAATGACATCTTTTTAAAAATAGACCTACATTTCAAATGTCAGTCTATTCTGATATTTAAGGCTTATTTGTATAAAGTGTTTGCTATTAAAGAGTTATGTGCTGAGATATAAATGTATAAAATAAAAAATTGTAAAAGAGATAATCAATGAGTGATGATATAAAAGTTTTTGAAGTTGCAAAAGAGGTTGGAGCAACAAATGTTGAAATTATTAACAAAGCGAAAGAACTAGGTTTAATTTTAAAGTCAGCACAAAGTATTCTACATCCAGAGTTAGCAGACGACTTAGTTACATATGCAATTACAGGTAATAGTCACTTGTTAGAATCCAATCAGAATGACCTACAAAAAAAAGGACGATTACAACAACTCATTGATGAATATACAGAAAACCAGGATATTAACATTAGTTCATTTCCTAAAATTAAAATTGAAATCACTCAACTTAAAGCAATCAACTTTTTAGAATGGGAACTAAAAAATGATAAAGGCATATATGTAATTGCTGGAGAGAATGGTGCAGGAAAGTCCTCTTTACTAATAAGTCTTGCAAAGCTTGTTCAACCAGCAATACTTCATCATGAGTTTATTGGTAAAGGATACGAGAATACTATTATTAAGTATACTATTAATGGCAATGAAATTAACTACATTAAAGACCCAAACTGGAAACAAAAAAGTTCTGATAAATTTAATACACTAAAACTAAATGGGCATATTGAATCTTCAATATTAACTGGTAATAGATTTAAACCTATAGATTACTATATTAGAAACGACTTAGAGATTGATATTGAAAATGACAAAATTTCTAAAGCCCATGATTTTATAATTGAAAATATGAACTATATTTTATTGGGTAAGAAACAAGAAGAAGAATCAAAATTTGACTCTTTATATTTTATTATTTCTAAAAGAAAAAGATTGCAAATAGACGAAGAAGATAAAAAAACATATGAAAATAAAACCTATATGTACTTTGCTTTAGAACAGGATAAGCATTTCATAAAAGAATACTTTTTAAGTACTGGAGAATATTTTTTACTTTCATTATTGAAATTTTTAAAAAAGTTTCAAGATAAAGACAATAAAGTGTCAAGCTTAATTATTATAGATGAAATTGAATTATCCTTACATCCATTAGCACAAAAAAGGCTTATTGAAAGACTAAAAGAGTTTAGTAAAAACTTCAATTTAATAGTAGTTTTTGCAACACATTCAATGCATATTATTGAGCAAGTAAATCCCCGTAATATTTATTACATTTCTAAAACTGATGAAGAGCATAATATTGCCAATCCTGTATCTCCAGGGTATTTAACAACAAAACTATATAACCATCAGTACTATGATAAGATTATTTTAGTTGAAGATACTATGGCAAAAAATTATTTAGAAATGACAATAAGAGACTCTAAGCTTTATCCTAGCTATGCTACATATCAAATTATACCAATTGGTGGTTGGGAAAAAGTTTTAGATACTGCTTTAGATAATGCATGTCAGAAATATTATGGACAAGCAGAAGTACTTATTTTTTTAGATGATGATAAAAAAGAAGAATATACCAAAGATAAATATGTTAGCTTAAATTGTCACCATATTCCAGTTCATGAAAATATGGAGAAATTTATTATTGATTTACTACTTAATAAATCTGTTGATTTAATAAGTTATATTAATACCTTTATCCAACCAAAACTATATCAAGAGCTCGATATAAAAATAAATCAACCATTAAAGTCAAAACATATAAAAAATGCGTTTAATGCTTTAGTAACTGCTATGGCAGATAGCTTACAAGAGTTAAATAAACAATCTATCGAAAGAGAAATAGTAAAATACATATATGATATAACTAAATCTTCTGCCGAGCACACAACTTTTGTGAATAAACTAAATAGATTTTTAAATGAAGACACATAACAAAACCTAGCAGTGAACACAAAGTGTCACTGAAGTAAAACGTTAACTACATAAAACAAATGGGAGTAAGAACCATCAAACGAAAATGGAAAATATCCGTGAATTGTTTGCGGAAAAAAGTGCACTTACTAATGTTTATACTCACTAAGAAAGGAAGTTTAAAATGGCTGGATTACTGATAATGACAATATTCTGTTTCGGGATGGCTGGGTATTCTATAAAAAGCGGAACGTTGATTATGAGAGGGAGATTCGAGAGAGAACATAGCCCAATATGGTATTGGTTCGGGACAATAACCTATGCGGTTTTCGGTGTTGTATTCCTCGTATTATCTCTGACTAAAACGGTGTAGGTATAAGAGGAAATAGAAAATTCCGGGGACAGTATACATGATAAACCTCTAAAAAAACAGTTACAGAACTTTTAAAATAGTTAGGTATATTGTCCTCGGATTTTTTGGTTATTTTGGACTAGGCACAGTTGAAGGGAATAATGATGTATGGACTTTGGAATGGCAATATTACTAATAAGTATTCAAGTCATGTTTTACGAGACCATAGTAAATAAGTTAACAAGACGCAGGAGCCAATATTTGACCCAAGATCGGGTCAAATATTGATCTCCTAAAACATTAGGCTAAAAAATAAAAAGGAGTATAAAGTGATTAATCCAAATAGTGCATTTTCAGTACTTATAGTAAATAACCTTGAAAATGCAGAATCATTTTACGTAAACAACTTTGGCTTCAATATAGCTTTTAAAAATGAATGGTACTTGCATTTGGTTTCTGAATCAGGTATTCAACTAGCTTTCATGTTGCCTAACCAGCCTACTCAACCAGTAATATTTAGAAAGCAACACAATGGTAAAGGTTTTATACTTAGCCTAGAAGTGAATGATGCGGACCAGGCATATTCACACGCAATGAATGAAACACTAGATATAGTTTTAGATCTTAGATCAGAAGAATGGGGGCAGCGTCATTTTACTATAAAAGACCCGAACGGAGTCTATGTGGATATTGTTCAAACAACAGAGCCAACTGAAGAGTATAAATCAGGTTATGAAACTATATAACCTAACAAATAGCTCCAGAGAACAATTAAGCGTAGGTTTGTAGTACTTGAAGAATATACTCTTCCAGCTCTAACCTCTGTCATTGTTACAGCTATCTTGCTTTATTACTATAAACAATTTTCACGAATTATAGAAAGTGATCGTACCTAACAAGGCCTCGTAGAGAGATAGGTCACCACAAAACCATTAAAAAGGGAAAATATGAAATGCTCAATATTTATTGCTCCGAGTGTTGATGGTTATATTGCTACAGAAGATGGTGGGGTTCATTGGTTAGAGACAGTTGGTAAACCTTTGTCAGAAGAAGAAGCATCTTTAGATCTAATGAAACACTTTAACATCTCCATGCAAAACTATATGCAGAGTGTCGATTGTATGATTATAGGACGGAAACTTATGGAAATACTTTCAAGTTTTAATTTAACTCCTGAACAGTGGCCCTACGGTGATACAAAGATCATTGCCCTTAGTGGTACTATAAAAGAGCCTCCTTCAAATTTAAAAGACAAAGTACAAATGTATTCTGGCTCAATTGAAGAACTTATTATTAAACTTGAGAAAGAAGGATGTAAACATGCCTACGTAGACGGCGGTACTACAATCACTACTTTTCTTAACCTTGGGCTCATTAATGAAATGACATTGACACAAGCACCTGTTTTGTTAGGCTCAGGCATACCTTTGTTTGGAAAGTTGTTGAAACAGATAAATTTAGAAGATGCACAAGCAACCGCGTTTCCAAATAATTTCGTTGAACTCAAATATAAAGTTAAATACCTATAACAAATACTTGGAGAGAAGCGTTATGCAACGCGAATTTAAGTAGTCGGATTTGGCCTAGAAACGAAGGGTATTCAGAAAACTGGTGATTACAGGTACTTAAACTTCTTCAACCAGACACATCATTGAAAGTCCCTTTTTTTTGGCTTGTTCTTCAACTATTTCTGCTTTTGTTTCTGCTACATCAAAGAGATACACTCCACAAATTGCTTCACCATAGTTAAGGATCTCATCAGTGAGGGCAGTTGCTTCTTCTTCATTCTTATGAAAAACATCCTTAAGGGTTTTCATACAAAACTCCCATGAGATGTAGTTATCGTTAAGTATATAGACGAAGTACATTTTTGGTTTATCTAAAGGGGGGAAAAAATTAGTTCTTATTTTAATAGCCATGTTGTCCCCCTTACCTTTAAGATATTTATATACTCGAATTATAATCAAAAAAAGCTATATACTACTTAATACCATTTCTGTTCTTTAAAACTCTTAGTAAAAAGGAAGAATCCTTTTGGAGACAACAGACAGTCTCCATAAGTTTTCACCCAAGGTTAAATACGAAGGCAAGGCCTCAATAAAAGGCATATTGCAAACTATTTTGTACTGATTTGAATTAGCTATAATGGAAAATCAATGAAGGCGACAGGCTGGTTTAAATTACTAAGTACTGTTATATGTAAATCCAGAGATTCTATAAGGAAGTTTATGAGTTACGAAAGAATAATGGGACTTGAAATCACAGATGAAGAAGAGTATCAAAACTACAGAGATGCCATGACGCCATTGTTACACGCCGCGGGTGGTGATTTTGGTTATGACTTCAAGGTATCTGAAACCTTGAAATCAAAAACAGAAAACAAAATAAATCGGGTGTTTACAATCGACTTTCCGAGTGAAAAAGTGATGAATACATTCTTTTCATCAGAAAACTATCTAAAAGTCAAGAAGCGCCATTTTGAAAAATCGGTAGGCAGTACAACCGTAATCTCTCTGCACGAGAAGAGCCTATAACAAGGTACTCTAGGTAATACCTTAATGGTTCTCTTCGACCTTGCGCTTGGTTTTCATCTTTTGCTTAGCAAACTCACGCATGTCTTCAACATTGTCACTCTCATCCATGATCTCAACACCTAAGATCGTCTCAACACAGTCTTCTAGAGTCACAATACCCTCTGTTTGATCATACGAGTCAACCACAAGAAACATATGTTCTTTTTTCTTGATAAACAGATCAAGCGCCTTAGATACAGGAACATTTTCATTGATCTTGAAAATCTCTTTTTCGATGCTGTGAATAGAGACTGTGTCATTTTTCAGTGCGTGCTTAAAGACTTTTTTGGTCATGACCACACCCGTAATATTGTCAATACTTTCATCATAGACCGGTACTCTTGAAAATCTAAAAAGATCTTTATTTTCAATCACTTCTTTAATGCTTCTAGAGCCTTCAATCGCAAAGACAACCGAACGAGGGGTTAATATATCTCTGACTTTTTTCTCATCCAAAAGCAAGATATTTTCAATAACATCTGACTCTGCCTCTCTAAGAATACCATCATCCTCACTCATAAGTGTACTTTCTATGAGTTCTGCTCTTGTCAAGGCATTGTTACCGTCACTGTTTTTAGAGATCCTGTTGGTTATAAAAAGCGTTAAGATAATAATCGGATAGGTAAGCCAAATAAAGACCCGAATGGTGTAAGCCGAGGCAGGAGCAAGCTCTTTCCAATACACAGCGCCTATGGTCTTAGGAATAATCTCTGAAAGAAACAAGATAGCAAAGGTCAAGACAATAGAGATATAAAACATAGCCGCTGAACCAAAGATACTCTCAGCTTGAGCACCGACAGCTGCCGCACCAAGGGTATGTGCAACCGTGTTTAGGATTAAAATAGAGGCAATAGAAGTATTAATATTTGTTTTGTGTTCTCTAAGAAGTTTTCCAATTTTTGGTTTTTCTTTTTCTAAAACGGAGATATAAGACATATTTGCGGATAATAGCGCCGATTCCAAAATCGAACATAAGAAGGAGATCCCTATAGCAAGGGAAAAATAAAGTATCAACAAGTCCAAGTAGTATAAGCCTTTTAATTCTAAATAATAATATATTCTGTGATTATACTCTAATTTTCATTTATTATATGTTTATAGAACTTTCATCTCATTTTCACTTAAACTATCTAGGCTTGTTTTCAAACGTTCAATAGCATTAGGTATCTTTTCTTTCTTCCCCACTAGATCAATAACTGCACAAGAGCTGCCACTTTTCATCAAGGTATGTATCTTTCTGGTAAAAAGTATGGCGTTATCTTTTTTATCTATCAAGTACGCTAAGAGCAAGGTGTTTCCTGAGTATTTCACCAGCATATCATTTTGTCTGATAACGTCTTTTATTTCTTTAACAGCTGTTTTTAAATCATCTGTATTGGCATCAAAGATATGAATCATACTCAGACCAATATCTTTTTCATTATAGGTTGCTCCATCTTGAAGTATCTCTGCTGTGTGTAAAAAATAATCTTTAGTATAGGCACCTGTTTTTTCATCCATGTTCATATCATTTTCTATCATGATACACTTAATCAGGTTAGCCGAGATATCTTCTAATGAAAGTACGGTATAGACTTCATGTGTATCATTCAGTTTCACACTGAAGGCACGAGGCTCATGACTTGTACTTAACATGCTGACTATCTTGTCTTTTTCATCTAATGCATTTAAGGCTTGTATCCAGCTTTGTCCTTTTTCAACCTTACCTTCATGAAAGTATGAAGGGTGAGGCACGAAGTTGTTGATAAAAGAGCCAAAGTCATTATGGTACTGTTCAAATGAGCTTACACCAAAAAAATCTTTAAAGGCCTTGTTTATTAAAACAGGTTTTTCATCTTCTATCACAACGACTAAGTTTTCTTGTGTATCTACAATGGTCTGTATCAGTGTATAAGCGTCTTTAATATCATTCATGAGGGGATTGTAACATAAAAGAAGTAAGTATTAAGGACACTTAGTTAGAATATATTTATAAAGTTTTTTCATAAAACATTGTGCTCTTTAATAACTAAAAAAAGAAGTGAATGAGCTCTTATCTGGTTTTCTTTTTCCTTTCAGGCTATCGTGCTTTTTTAAAGACTGGGAAAACAAACCCGTAAACAGATGAAAAGTACTTTTTCTCAGGTTCAAGACATACTTTTTAACTATACAAAAGAGAGTCAATTTTTATCGGCTTAAGCAGTAAAAAAGATAAAGGATTTAAATATGAACAAGATACTAGTAGGTTTAGCTTTAACATTCAGCCTAGGGTTTTCTCAAGATACGGGAGGAATGAATGAAGATAAGATGCAGGCTATGATGCAAGAGATGCAGAAGATGCAGGTTTGTATGAGTAAGATAGATATGTCTTCACTTCAAGCCATGCAGACTGAAGCCATAACCTTAGAAAAACAGATCAAACAGATGTGTGAAAGTGGTCAAAGAGACAAGGCCCAACAGACTGCCGTAAAATACAGTAAAAAAATCATGACAAGCCCCGCTATGTTACAAATGAAAGAGTGTACAAAAAGTATGCCTATGATGAATATGGAAGAAGATGACTTTGAAAGACATCATATCTGCGATGGCGAAAAAATTGAACTTGGAGATAAAAGCAATCAAAGAATAAGCTGGTAAGTTTTAATGCAGGGACTTTCCGCATCCTCTGTAAGTTTTACCATCAATCTTAATTCTTACACTTGATTCATACCTATGCCCTGTCATAGAGTCAGTGCATCTACTGTCTTCAATTAAAATATCAATAAAACCACTAATCCTATAACGTGTTACGCTTGTGTCTTGTGAGGTAAAAGGCTTAGGCAAAGAGAGTTCATACTTCTCCTTGCCATAATCCGTCACAAGAAGGCTTTTATTTTCGCCCTCACCTATCTCTAAGTACCATCCCGGCTCGTTTCCTATGGCTCTAAAACTATTGCCTCTGAGTTTGGCGTCTTCCCATACGGCCTTAAAACGGTTATTAGCACATTCTTTATAAGTGTTTGAAGGTGTATCAAGCATCGCTTCATATCCATGCGACCAAAAGACAGTCCCCTCTTTTTCATACTTCTCACCTGAGGCAGAGACAACCCTCTCTAGAGACATTGAAGTTTCTTTAGTAAAAAGCCACACCTTTTCATCTTTAAGCTGTAGAATGAAGTCTTTATCGTCTTGACATTCATAGACAAAGGTTTGTGAAAAAAGCAGGGTAAAAGAGAAAAGTAAAAAGAGGGTTGATCTCATGTGCAAGCCTTAAAGGCTTCGCCCAAGGGCGAAAGGTTTATATCTTATTGGAAAATTGAGATAAGAACACCAGCCGCAACTGCTGAACCGATAACACCGGCAACATTTGGACCCATAGCATGCATAAGAAGCATGTTTGTTCTGTCGTATTCCATACCGACCTTGTTAGATACACGCGCCGCCATTGGTACTGCAGAAACCCCTGCTGAACCAATAAGTGGGTTGATCTTTGTACCAGGGAAAAGGTTCATCAACTTAGCCATTAAAACACCTGCCGCTGTTCCTATAGAAAAGGCTGTAAGACCAAGAATAAGAATTGCTAACGTATCTACTACTAAGAACTGATCTGCTGCCAGTTTAGAACCAACACCAAGACCTAAGAAGATAGTTACGATATTGATAAGACCATTTTGCAGTGTGTCATTTAGACGTTCTACAACAGCTGATTCTTTTACAAAGTTACCAAACATAAAGGCACCGATAAGTGGCGTTGACTCTGGAAGAACCATGATAGCCAGGGTAAGAACCATAACAGGGAAAACAAGTTTCTCTAAACGGCTAACATGACGTAGTGTCACCATTTTAATCTTACGCTCTTTTTCCGTTGTCAATGCCTTCATAATTGGAGGTTGAATAATCGGAACAAGTGCCATATATGAGTAAGAAGCAACCGCAATAGCTCCGAGCAACTCAGGGGCAAGCCTAGTCGCAATAAATATAGAGGTTGGACCATCTGCCCCACCAATAATCGAAATCGCTGCTGCTTGCTGAAGGGTAAAGTCAAACATCTCTGTGTACTGAGAAAGTGCAACTGCACCAACAAGTGTTCCAAAGATACCAAACTGAGCCGCTCCACCAAGAAGTGCTGTCTTAGGGTTGGAAAGAAGAGGACCAAAGTCTGTCATTGCACCAACACCCATAAAGATAAGAATAGGAAACATCTCATTAGCAAGACCCATGTTATAAATAACACCTAAGAACCCGTGAGGTCCTGCGATGTTAGCAACAGGAATATTTGCCAGTAATCCACCAAAGGCGATTGGAAGAAGTAGAAGTGGCTCATACCCCTTAGCAATAGCTAGATAGAAAAGAAAGAATGTTACCAAGATCATAAGTACACGACCCCATGACTTATGGAATTCACTCATCTCTTGACCATGAGAATTAAGCTCATCTGGATTTGGATTTAAAATAGCGCTAACACCTGTAGATTTTAAAAAACCTATGACCATGTCACCCATTGCCTGAGACTTGTATGTTTCTTCTTTATGAGTACTTGCTACTTCCTCAGTTGCTGCATGTTCCGCTGTTGAAGCGAAAGCAGAAAATGAGAATGCGATAAGTATAAAGAATTGAATTAAAATTTTATTCATAAAAAACCTATCCGATCACTGCTACAATTTGACCTTCGACAATCTTGTCGTTAGTGCTCACGTTGATTGAAGTTAAAACACCATCACGAGGTGCTACAACATCGATTTCCATTTTCATAGACTCAAGGATCATAATAACATCACCATCTTTTACACTATCGCCTGGATTAGCTACGATCTTCCAAACATTACCCGGAAGAAGGGCTTTGATATCTTCACCCTCACCTGATGGTACTGATGGCTTAAGTGTTTCACCATTTACTGCTGTTACTTCAATATTTGCATCACCCTCGGCAACTTGAACGCTGAATTTTTCTCCGTTTACTACGACTGTATAAGATCCTGAACTCATATCTGAACTCCCTTCTGTTGGCATATCTGAATTTTTTCTAACATTAACTTCGCCATCGCCTTTTAAGAAAGCGAGACCTTTTTCTTGACAAGCGGCTGCAATGAAGATGTTCTCTTCAGTTGTCTCAATACCGATATGCTCAAGTTGTTTTTTCCAATGGTCTAATGACTTAGTCTCATCTTTATCAGCTAAATCAATAGCATTTTCTGTTGTTGGTTCTAAGTTTAGTTTCTCAGAAGCAATTTTAACGATCTCTGGATCTGGAGCAACAGGTGTTTTTCCAAAATATCCAAGAACCATTTTTCCATAACCTGGAGCGATTGCTTTCCAAGGGCCTTGCATAACATTATTAAGCGCTTGCTGGAAGTAAAACTGAGAAACCGGTGTTACAGATGTACCGTAACCACCACGTTCAACTACCTCACGCATCGCGTCAATAACATCTGGGAAACGCTCTAAGATATTGTTATCACGCATCATTTGAGTGTTTGCAGTCAGTGCACCACCTGGCATTGGTGAAAATGGAATCAATGGAGAAACCATAGTCGCTTCAGGAGGCATGAAATAATCTTCTAAAGAACGTTGAACTTCTTTTTCATAAGTAAGGATCTTATCGATCTCTAAACCACCAAGATCAAAGTCAGAACCCTTAGTCGCATGAAGCATAGTAAGAATATCAGGTTGGCTTGTTCCACCAGAAACCGGTGCAGCTGCCATATCAATACCATCAATACCTGCTTCAAGTGCTGCTAAATAACAAGCAACAGAAACACCTGCAGTCTCATGTGTATGAAGACGTAAGTGTGTTCCTTCAGGAACTAAACCACGTGCCATTTTAATAGTTTCATAAACTTTCTTCGGTGAAGAAGTTCCTGAAGCATCTTTAAAACAGATAGAGTCATAAGGAATACCTGAGTCTAAGATCTCACGTAGTTTTGTTTCATAAAAAGCCACATCATGAGCACCCGTACATCCAGGAGGTAAGTCCATCATAGTTACTACTACTTCATGCTTAAGGCCATGATGTGCAATACGCTCACCTGAATATTTAAGGTTTTCAACGTCATTTAAGGCATCGAAGTTACGAATAGTCGTTGTTCCATGCTTTTTGAAAAGTTTGGCGTGCATATCTACAAGTTCGCGTGAACCTGTATCTAACATTACCGTGTTAACACCACGTGCAAGTGTTTGAAGGTTTGCATCAGGCCCAACAATTTCTCTAAAACGATCCATCATTGTAAATGCATCTTCATTTAGATAAAAATATAAAGACTGGAAACGTGCTCCGCCTCCAAATTCAAAGTGAGTGATCCCTGCTTCTTTCGCTGCTTCTACTGCAGGAAAGAAATCGTCCATTAAGACACGACCACCAAAGACAGATTGGAATCCATCTCTAAATGTTGTATCCATGATATCAATAAACTTCTTAGCCATTATTACCCTTTGACATTGTTATGATGTGAAATTGCGGCTGATATTGCTGCAACTTTTGCTTTATCATTATTTTTTTTAGTACTGCCTGGAACCACAGGTTCCGGTTCAGGAAAAAATTTATGTACGATATATGACTGTATGTTCATTGCTACAATCATTAGGATAAGAAACGAGAACACCGTTCCCATTCCTAAAGCCATAAATTTAAAACCTTCAAAAACAAGATTTTCCATCTTTTCCCTTTTTTCTAAAATAGTTTCGCTAATTCTAGTGTAAAGATGTTTAAATCTTATGTAAATCATGAAAGTAAAAAAGGTTTTTTTCTTATTGTTACAATTTATCCTTTACATAATAGTATTTGTTTTCAGATGGGATGTTTTTAAATGTAATTTTGATAATATGTCGCAATTATTATATATAGGAGCTAGAATGAACTTAGATAAGATTTCTTATGGTGAGAATCCCGATAATATCAAAGCTATCATTGAGATCTCATATGGCTCAAATATCAAGTATGAAGTAGAAAAAGAGAGCGGTGCCTTAGTGCTTGACCGGGTTATGCATTCAGCTATGTTTTACCCGGCTAATTACGGTTTCATCAACCAGACCTTATCTGCTGACGGTGATCCTGCTGATATTTTAATACTTACTCCCTATGCTATGAGCGAAGGTTGTGTTGTTAATTGCCGATTAGTAGGTGTTTTAATTATGGAAGATGAAAGTGGCATGGATGAAAAACTTTTAGCTGTGCCTATTTCAAAGGTCGATCCAAGCTTTGATGAAATCAATGACTTAGAAGATATTCCTAAACACACGCTCGCAAAAATCAAAAACTTCTTTGAAACCTATAAGATGCTAGAGCCTAATAAATGGGTAAAGGTACAAGGTTTTGAAAACAAGGCTTCTGCTGCAAAGATTTTAGAAGACGCTATTAACAACTTTAAATAAATATTTTCAATTAAGCCAAGTGCTTTATACACTTGACTTAGTTTATAGGTTACACTTTCAATACTCAAATTTTCAAGGCTAAACAATGATCGCAGGTATGTTTGAACAAGAGCTTATGGCTTACATTCTTTTTGGCATAATTTTAAACTTTATTTTTTCACTACTTTTTGGACTCTATCTAAGCAACAATATAGGCATCCAAGAGATGATGCAGACAAAAGGGGAAAAAGAGCAATCAACCCTGATTCGTTTAAGTATCCTTATCCCCTTTGCAAAAATGTTACTTACTCTTTACCGTGTAGCTGTTTTACAGATCTATTTTTTAAATCAAGGGAAAACACACAAAGAGTACTGGGTGTACTTAACTAGTGAATAAGAACACTTAAAAAACTACTCTGACTTAGGTGGCAATAAAAAACAGTTTCTTACATTTACATCTGACCACATACCGGCCTTTGTACTTTTTGCCCGTAAAACAGCACGTTTAAACCTATGGTTTAAAATAAAGTTTTTATACTTCATGTCTACAGGTATACGTGCATATCCCTCTTCAAGTAAGGCCTCGCTGTAAGAGCTTGCACTTGAAAAGTGTAAAAGGCATAAGTTGTCCAGACCTTCAACACTATACTGTTGTTGCACCTGCAAACGCGTATGCGCAAAATACTTCTCTTGTGGGTATGCTTGTCTAAACTCATTTAAATATCCCCTACAAGTACTGTTAACATCTGTACGCAAGACTAGTTGGCTTATGCTTTCTACACCATAGGGTTTACAAACGAAGGGTGTCTGCTTATAAGACATATGAATCATATGGTTACTTTCAACGCCTTTTACAAGTGCAACCAACTCCTGCGCATATAAATTCCAAGTAAAGACAATGAAAAGTAACATCTGTAGTTTAATCACGAAATTGTCCTAATTTTTTGACTTTATTGTTACGATTTGTAAAAACTAAAAATAAATCTAATGGTTTTTCAAAGATTTTACGCTTCCCAACCTTAAGCTAATGCTTAATACTTTAGTTTTCTTAAGCTTTTTTATTAATTTTAACAAATAAACTTAAGCTCATATTCCCAAGTGCCTCGGCTTTCGAGAGCATTTACCATTCGTTTACTTAAGTGAAACATTTAGTAAAACTATTAAATAGATAAGCTCTTCTTATTTATGTATAATTTCACGTTTATTTCTCAAGGGGTTTATTTGATTCGTTTTTTTATAATATTTTCACTTCTTACACTACAGGTTTTTGCACTTACACCAGAGCAACTAAAAATATTACAAACTGTTAGAGATGTAGCACGTACTATACCAGACTATAAGGGTGAGACCTATGAAAACACCTTAGCTGCTATCTGTTTAACTGAAAGTTCTGCCGGAAAGAATATTATTGGTGACTTTAAAAAAGGCATTATTATTACCAAGGCCTCTTTAGGTACCATGCAAATACAAGTAGCTACTGCGCGTTATATCGCAAAACGTGTAAAGACTCTAAAATGGATCAACACCCTAAGTGATGCACAAATAGCAAATAAACTATTAACTGATGTAAAGACATCAGCTCAGATCTCGGCTTATTATCTTACAATTCTCAAAAAAAGTCGTAAACACTATTTCAATATGATCAGTGGATATAATGGAGGTTATTCTAACAATCCTTATTATAAGCGTGTAATGAAAAACATGCAACTGCTCAACAAGTATGTTAAAAACGGTCAACTTATCTAAATATCCCACCTCCCCCTTAAGGGCTAGGCTTTTGTTTAAGCTCATTGTTGTAACATAACATCTATTTATATTTTCGGGGTCCTTATGCGTTATACACTTCTTTTAATACTACTTATTTCATCTCTTTTTTCTGATAAACTTTCTTTAGTACAGATGCAAAAAGAAAAACGCGTCGCTTATGTCATTGGTAATGGTGATTATGATGATTCACCTATAGATCAGGCCACAGCCAATGCTCAAAAAATGAAAACATTCTTAGAAAAGTACGACTTTGATGTCACCCATGCAGAAGATGCAAGTAAACGTGACATCATTAAGGGTTTACGCTCATTTAGTTCAGATATGCAGCCAAATGGTATCGCACTATTTTATTTTAGCGGGCATATGATTCAGGTCAAGGATAAAAATTATCTTATTCCTATTGAGGCCTCTATTGAAAGTGACTATCATGTCTTATATGAGGCCATTGAACTAGATGCCATACTCAGTAAAATGTACAAAAACGGTAATAGACTTAACATCATTATCATCGACTCCGCATACAAAAATCCGTTTGGAGACAGGTTTCGTGCTAAAAAATCGGGTATTGCAAAACTAAAAAGACGGGACAACACAGATGTCATCTTATCGGTAGCTCCAAACAGGATCGTTAAAGCCTATCCTTTCACAACAAAACTACTTTCTGTTTTATCCATTAAGGGCACATCTAATAAAGAAGGCTTTAATAACTTTCAAAAACGGTATAAACAATCTTATTTTTTAGAATCTAAAAAAGAGTTTTATTTCAACCTTCCAAAAAAACTGACGAATAAAGAAGAAAAATTATGGCTTACTACCTTAAAACTAAACTCCATACCTGCCTACACAAACTACCTCTCAAAGTACCCTGCGGGAAAACATGTCAAACAAGCTAATTTAGACATATCAGCTCTTAATAAAAAAGCAGAAGATACTATTAAAAAGCAGTTAGAACTTGAGACAAAAGCCAAAGAAGAGGAAGCAGCTAAGGCTGAACTTGAGGTCTTGCAAAAAGAGCAAGAAGCTGAGGCCATAAAAGCCGCACAAGAAAGATTGTCGACAGAAGAGAAAGTAAACAAAGAGACTGGTACCGCGGCTGCCTTGGTCAAAGAAAAGCCAATAATAGATGAGACCACTCCCTTTATAGAGCCCACGATGGTTTTAATAAAAGCAGGAACGTATATGATGGGTTCTGATGTTGAAAACAAGGATGCATCACCTGAGCATCAGGTTGTTATTGAACGTGATTTTTATATAGGTAAATACGAAATAACCAATGGTGAATACAAGAAATTTCTAAGAGCGACAAAGAGTAAAAGAATGCTGCCCCCAAACTGGACAACAGATCTGCAACCTGTTATAGGTATCAGCTGGGATGATGCTGTTGCTTATTCTCTGTGGTTGAGTAAATTAACAGGTAAAACCTATAGACTTCCTACCGAACAAGAGTGGGAATATGCAGCAAGAGCAGAGTCCTCTACTAAATATTATTGGGAAGATGAGAACCTTTCTACCCCAGAAAAAGCTCATGATTATGCATGGATTAAGAGCAATTCGGACAATACGACCCATGAAGTTGGCTTAAAAAAACCAAATGCCTGGGGTCTGCATGACATAACTGGAAACGTTTGGGAATGGTGTGCCAATGCCTATACAGACACCTATGACGAAGAACCAACCAAAGAGACACTAAAGGTGATTCGTGGAGGATCATGGTTTTCTACTCCCGAAGAGATCACCCTCTCTCATCGTGCGTCCAACGAAAATGACTTTACATCCTATATTATTGGATTTAGACTTTTAAGAGAAAAGTAGGTTATACTAAAATATTCATATTGAAAAGGAGTAAAAATGATTGATTTTAAACTGAAACTTGTTTTGACTATTTTATCTTCCGTTCTTTTTGCTCTTATCTTCATTATGCTTGCGCTTGTCTTACCTACAGGCAAAGGTTCTTGGCAAAGTGACAAACGAGATGCACCTCAATCAGAATTTCAAAAAATGTCCAAAGGGATGCGTGAAGGTTTTAAAAAGTAATCTAACGTATCTCAGCAGAAAAGCGGACTTTAAGAAGAAGCCATGGCAGTCTGTAAACAGATCTTTCTATTCTCTGATAGTAAACTCTCCGCTAAAAGCTTCATTAGCTTGAAACTGTTCTATATTATCAACCCTTGAAGTCATTGAGCCCTCTTCTAAAATAGCTATAAAATATGCAAAATCATCATCACTTAAACAAGCACCCGCTTCAACACGTCCATCTGCCAGGTTTTTAACATACCCGCTAAACCCCTTCTTTCTCGCATTATCACTTACCGCTTTACGGTACCAAACGCCCTGAACTTTGCCTGTGACAATAAACTGATAATTTTCCATATCTCTTTCTCCCAAATTTTTGAGCTATATTATGATAACATGTTCTTATGAACACAAGAGAGAACTTATGCTTATATTGATAGAACAACTCGGTCTTAGAAGTATTAATGTTTTTAACATCTTTTATGAAGCCTTGGACTTTACTTACCAGTGTCTGTCTAAATTGATTTCTAGAAAGTCATACAACTCTGCGACCTTTGACATTCTTGTGAAACAGATATATTTCACCTCTGTACAGATCTTACCCATGCTGACTTTTATTGGGTTACTTATGGGAACTATCTTTATTTCTTTAATTGTTCATTTTGCCTTAGATTATGGTCTAAAGGGGCATATTGGGAATATTGTCATCACCCTTGTTTTGAGTGAATTCGCTCCCTTAATGACAGTACTTCTTCTGGCCTTACGTTCTGGTGCCGCTGTCAACACTGAGATTGCTGTAATGAAAGTGTCTAAAGAGCTTAACACGCTCAAAGCTTTTCATATAGATATCATAGAATATCTTTTTTTACCACGTATCATCTCTGGTGTTGTCTCCACTATCTTACTCTCGTCCTTTTTAACTATACTCATGCTTTTTAGCGGGTATATCTACCTTGTACTGTTTTTTGAAACAGGTTTGGAGTTATACATTCGAACCCTGATTCAAGCCATAACTATGAATGATCTTTTTTTCTTTTTTATCAAGAACCTGTTATTTGGTTTTTTTGTTATACTTATTCCTATCTATTCAGGTCTAAATACAGGCATGTCATACACAGGTATTCCTATCGCAGTTTTAAATGGAATGGTCAAGATTATTATTGCAATTTTGAGTATAGAGGTGATCTTATTAGCAATTCAATACACGTGAAACTTTTTTCATCAGCTAAACAACTTCATGCCTTCCTAGAAGAAGCCTATGAGGAAAAGAACAGCAGCTTTGTCTCAGCTCAGACACCCCTGCTCTCAAACCTGAGTATACTTGAGAATGTTGCTCTTGTTTCTCAGGTACATCAGGGACTTAACCGAATAAAAGCGCAAGAAAAAGCCTTTATAGCCTTGGAGAAACTAGGTATATCTCACCTCTCTTTTCTGCGCTATAATGAGTGTGATACAAAAGATATCTTTTGCGCTCAACTTGCCAGAGCAGCTATGATAGAGGAGAATAAAGTCATTATTGAACAACCTTTTTCTCTTTTAGCAGAAGAGGTCCATAAAGATTTTATTTTTGATGCCTTGCAAAACCTTGATATAGCTTTTAACAAGGTTTTTGTTCTTGACTTAGAGCACCAAGAAAGTTTTTACAAGGAGGGTCCATGCCACATAGAAAAATAGTCTTAAGCGTTGGATCTTTCATTCTTCTAACCAGCTTACTCATCATCATGTCACTTGTTTATGTTATCAATAAAAAAGGTGTTTTCGAAACACATAAGAAGTACCAGTTAATAGCCAAAAATGCTGAAAACATTGAAAAGGGTATGCCTGTACTTTTTTCAGGCTTTGAAATAGGAAAGGTCAGTAACCTGGGCCTACATGATAATGGAGAAGTCCTTGTTACGGTGTCTATACCTGAACACAACACCAACTGGGTAAGAGCAGGTGCTATCTTTGCCCTAGAAAACCCCTTGATAGGAAAGGCCAAGATCACCCTTAACTCCAATATGAAGAGGCCTCCTTTAACAGGACAGGTTGTCCTTCGCATGCATATCAAAGACGGTATCAATGAGATCATCACAAACATCCAACCTGTTGTCTTAGAGTTACAAAGTATCGTTACGAATATAAATACACTCTCAACATCCTTAGCCGACTCTAATGCAAGCTTCCAGACCTCACTTGACAATGTAGAAGATTTTTCATCAAAACTTGCACGTTCGCCTAGCCTTTTAGGATCTGTAACAGGAGATAAGAACAGTGCACATGAACTTCACCAGGCCATCTCAAATCTAAATCTTGCACTGACAGATATACGAGGTATTATTAAAAATGCAGATGGCGGGGTTAGTGAACTTAGAGAAGATGTCATTAAACCAGCTTCTATCAATATGAAAGAGATTCAACTAATCCTAGAAGACGTGCATAAGAAACTTCGGATTATGGACAAGGTGGTTAAAACCCTCGGTGATTCAGACGAGGATATCAAATATTTTAAAGATGAGATGAAGGTCTTACTTGACGAAATGAGCGAGATCTCTACTCGAGTCAATTCCATGATAGGGGAGGAAAGTACAGAACATGTTGAACTACCTTAAAAGTATTTTATTACTTATCCTTGTGTCTGCGTGTTCTACTTCACAGCCTGAAAACAAGTGGCAGCATGATGCAGCGACGATGTGTAAAAACTATCAAATCCATTTTCTGCAAAACAAGACCTTACGTGCTTCTTTGGATCTCTCACACGCAAGGGAAATGGCAACACGTTCAGCTGACTTCAAACCTCTTATTGATATTGAACTAACACAGTGTGCAATGGAGCTCTCAGCCTTAAATCCAAGTCCATGTGAAAGGGTCTCAGAACTTTTAGCACTTGAGCCTAACGCAAATCAGCGTGCCTACCTTCATCTTTTAAATTCACAACTTCAAGAAGAAGAGATTGTTTTTCTTCCCAAACAGTACCAAGACTTTGCCCTGCTCTTCTTAGATGGTGATGCTAAGGCTCTAAACAAAGAGATATCCAGCCTGCAACCACTCTCTTCAAAACTTATTGCTTCTGCCTTAAGTAAGGATGTCATAGATGATGAAAATATTCAAGGGCTTATAGAAGCACTCTCATTTAAAGGTTATAAAAGACCGCTTCTTGCTTGGCTGGAGCTTCAAATGCAAAAAGAAGAAAATGAAGACGAAAAATCCCGTTTAAAAGCAAAGATAGAAATATTAACTTTTGACTAATTTAAAGCTTGTATAATAATTTAAAATAACAAGGATTATTATGACAGCATTAATTATCATCGGTGTACTTGGTCTTATCTTAGCCTTTATGTACAACACTCTTATCTCGCGTAAAAATCAAGTAGAAAATATTTTCGGTTCTGTTGACGCCGTACTTAAAAAACGTTTTGACCTTATCCCTAACCTTATCTCATCAGTCCAGCAATATATGTCACATGAGAAAGAACTTTTAGAAAAGATCACCAAATGGCGTTCACAGGCGATGAAACCGGGAATCTCAGATGAAACCAAGATAGAGCTTGATCAAAAGATGAGTGGAGCGCTGGGTTCGATTATGGTTGCTGTAGAAAATTATCCTGATCTAAAAGCCAATGAAAACATTATGCATCTGCAACGCACCCTTACCGAGGTTGAAGCACAGATATCAGCTGCTAGACGTGCATATAATCAAGCCGTAACGGATTACAACAACTCCATTGAGATGTTTCCAACCAACATCATGGCAAATATGATGCGTTTTACGCGCAAAGCTGTATTTGAGACAGACGAGCATGAACGTCAAAACGTTAATGTTAAAGAGTTGTTTAACAGTTAATGAAGAAGCTTAGTGCACTTACGGATTTTTTTTATGAAGAACTTCATCCTGACCTTAAAAAATTAGAAGAAAACAGAAAAAATCTGGCCAGAAAACTCACTTATGTTGGTATGGGGATAGGTGCCCTTGCCCTTGGTATTACTTACCTCATCTTCGCCAATTCTACTTCACACTCTGAAACAGACTTTACTCCGCTTGTAATTGGCGGGGCCTTGTTTATGTGGACCAAGAGATCCATGAGTAAGGATTATACACACGAGTTTAAAGACAATATTATTCATCCTCTTATTAAACAGATTGATGAGGATTTACAGTATTCTAAGACATTGTGTATTGCTCAAAGATATTTTCAATCCTCCAAGATCTTCACTAAGGACATAGACCGTTACACGGGAAATGACCTGGTTAAAGGAGATATTGAAGGCATTAAACTTCGCTTTTCAGATGTTCACGCAGAGTATGAGACGCGCGATTCAAAAGGCAGGACCTCGTGGCATACTATCTTTCAAGGCCTTTTCCTTGTGGCTGATTTTAATAAAGACTTCAAAGGAAAGACTGTCATTCTTCCAGACAAGGCAGAAAAAAGTTTTGGCAAGATTGTCGGTTCTTGGTTACAAAGTAAAAATATGAGCAGGGATGAACTTGTCAAGATGGACAGCCCTGAATTTGAAAAACAGTTTGTTGTCTATGCAACGGATCAGATTGAAGCCAGATATATTTTGACACACTCTATGATGAAACGTCTGCTTGATTATAAGAAACGTGTCAAAGTTCCTTTAAATATTAGTTTTGTAAACAAACAGATATTTCTGGCCTTAGAATACAATAAGGACCTTTTTGAGCCCACAGTCTTCTCAACCCTGCTCAAATATGAACTTATCAAAGAATATATAACTACCCTTCAACTTGCCATTGGTATAATTGAAGAACTCAGACTAAATGAAAAACTATGGAGTAAACAATGAAAATATTCACACTGCTGGCGTCTATGCTAAGCTTAGTTCTTGCCTTAGAGGTAGGAGAGATTCCAAAGCAACTTGTACTAAACGATGAAACCGGCGGTATTTTATCTGGAGAAGCTTTTTCTTCTGACATCCTAAAAGACAAGGTATATGTACTTTTTTATGTTGACCCTGATGAAAAAGAGCTGAATGAGCATGTCAGTGCAGCTTTAAAGAAGGAAGCCTTTGATAGAGAAAACTATGGCTCAGTTGCTATCATTAACATGGCCGCAACCTGGCTTCCAAACTTTGCTATCGCCTCTAAGCTTGAAAAGAAACAGAAAAACTATCCTAACACACTTTATGTGAAAGACTTAGACTCTGTTCTTGTTAGAGAGTGGGATTTAAAAGACGACAGTTCTAATGTTGTTTTATTTGCAAAAGACGGAAAGGTTCTTTTTGTTAAAAAAGGCAAACTTAACAGTGAAGAGACCTTAGAGCTTATCTCTTTAATCCAAGATAATATTTGATGCACTTCCCCTTTAATGAGATCTCCTTATATCCAGGGAATTTTGCTGATGAGTTAAAGGGGCTTCGTATAGTCCAACTCTGTGACCTTCATATCTCCCAAAAAATGGAACTCTCGTATTTGCATCAACTTATCATCAAGGTAAATGAGCAAAAACCTGACTTAGTCGTCTTTACAGGGGATATCATAAAAAACTTTGCCTTTAAACTTCGCACTCAAATAGGCGCCTTAAAAGGCCTTGATGCACCCGCCTATTATGTTAGTGGTAACCATGATTCTTTTTTTGGCCTGCGTACCTTAAAACGCGAACTGGCTCTAAACAATATTTCCTGTATAGACAACGCCTGTGCCCATCTTATCTTTAACGACACACCTTTACAAATCATAGGCCTTTCAAATAGATATACAAAGATTAAAAGAGACAAGCGTCCCATCAAAGAGCTTTTCTCTTCATTAGACGAAAACATAAGTACTATCTTACTTGCACATCAACCAAAGGATGTCGAACTTATTGAACACTCTCGCATAGACATTCAACTAAGCGCACCTACGCATAATGCTGATGCCTATGCTTTTCATGCACTTTTAAAAAAGTACCAGCCTTATTATAAGGGTTTATATACAAGAGGGAAAACGCTTTTATATGTTAGTTCCGGTCTCAACACCTCACCCTTTCAACTTAAACGTAGATCTCTTTCTGAGATTCCTATCTTTACCATTTACTAAACTTGGAGTAAACACATGACACAACGTAAACAACTTTTCACCCTCTCTGTAAAAGATTTTTTCACTCCCTATTTTCTCTCTTTGGCCTTGATGCCCCTACTCATTACCATTGCTCTACTTTTTGGTGTACTCACCTATGGAATGCAGATGCTAGATGATAAGATGAGGGCCGTACATATAGAGAAAACGACTACAGAGTATTCAAGCCCTACTTCAAGTCACTCTGAAAGCTCTATTGATATCAGTTTTGATGAAAATGCCACCTCAACTTCTCTACTTGATATCAATCCTGTTGCACTTTTTGAGTCGTTACAAGGCTCTGACATACTTTCAAGTATGCTTGAATACTCATGGCTGCGCTGGATTATTGAGAAGGTAGTCTTTCTGGTCGCAAGTTATTTTATACTGATACTAGCTGTTATTATCGCCGTTATCATCGTTGGTTTTTTCACACCCCTTGTCGTTAAAAAGCTTAAGTCACGTCATTATCCTCCATTAGCAATAAAAGGACATGGTTCAATTTTTTATATGCTAATGTATACCTTAAAATCTCTCTTTTTCATGTTGCTGTTTTATATACTGCTTATCCCTTTTTACTTTATTCCTCTTTTAAATATCGTTGCTTTTAATCTTCCGGCGTATTACTTTTTTCATAAGATGCTGGTCTTTGATGTAGGCTCAACTATCAACACACAAGAAGAATATACCCGCATTAAAGCAACCGTAGGAAACCAAATACGCTTACGTACATTGTTAATGTACCTTTTAACATTGATACCCTTTGTAGGTATATTTTTTCCACTGTTCTTTGTGATTTATTTAAGTCATATCTTTATGAGCGAAAGTGTAGAGTTAAGAATGATAACGGATAAATAAGACAGAGAGAACCTCTGTCTAAAAGTTATACATCATTGCTAAAGAAGCGAAATAAGCGCTGGTATCATAAAAGTCTATCTCTGAGTTGCCTTTTGTTGCTGAAAGTTCCATATTAATTCCCCAATCATCCCAGCCAAAAGGTCTTTTATAAGTTGCATTAAGTCCTGCCCCATAGTAGCTAGTGTCTTCATACTCATTAAAAATAGGGTTTTTAGTATCATATTTTGATTGCCCCACAAAAACATTGGAAGCTATCATCCATTTTTTATCAAAATAAGCATGTCCTAGTTTTACTTCTGATTGAAAAAAGTCCTTTGCATCTCCATCTCTATCATTGACTATGTACTTTAAAGAAGGACTTACTAAATTGTTCTGGTTAGCACTCCAAGTATAAAGAACTTCAACAGAGGCTAAGTCACCTTCTCTTTCAAGAAGTTTTTGTTGCGCAGTATTAATAGTTCCAGCTCCATTGACAAGGTCACCTGTTGCCCCAGGGTTAATGTCCGTATTTAAAGACTCCCCATTTCTATCATTTTTAAAGGTGACTTTTCTTACACGAAAGTCTATATCAAACTTAGAATCAAGAATACGCTCCCACTTCAGACCAACTCCGGTGGCACTTCGATCTGTCGAGCTTCTATCAGCTCCTGTAAGAAAAGGGTCTTCCCAGACCTCTGTTGGTGTTACATTTGCTAATAAGCGCACCCCTACAATACCAACACCTTTAATATCATGACGTACACCAAGTGCCATTATCGTGTCCATGCGTAAAAAGTCTTCTAAACTACTACCAACAAATATTTCTGTTTTTTTATTTCCAAAAGTATATCTTAGAATACCAGTCAGTACAGGTATAGCTGTAGTTTGATAAGAAGCAGAACCTAGGTTGTTAATCTTTTTATCTTCTACGTCAACAAGATCACTTCCTGACACTTCATTATTTTTATATTTCAAGTGCCCTGCCCCTAAAACAACAAAACCACTCAAACCCTCTTCTTTGGCAATAGGTTCTATTGCCATCACTGAGCTTGCAAGTAATGAAGCTGTAATCATACTTTTAATAATGTGCACTACTTACCTTTCATTAACTTTTTTAGGCAATAATAAGGCATTTACTCTTTTACTTTACTGAAGCACTTAATAACAATCATTTTGATTAATATTTCTTCATATTTGAAACACTCTTTAATCATATTTCAAAACAAGTATTTAAGTAAGAATATCTTACAATCAATTCAAGCACGCAGCTGTAAAGGAATGGAGCATGAAGCTTTTTTTTATACTTTTTTTAAGTCTTTTTATCCTCGGATGTAGTGGTGGAGGTGGTGATGACACTACTGAAACACCCAGAGAAACACAGTTACCCTCTGAGACAATAAACGTTGCTTTCCTACAAACTCAACAGAGCACATTTCAAATACCTTTGGTTGTTATTCTTGTTGATTTTGATAACCAAAGTATGGTGGATATAGATCTGGCATGGAGCCAAAAAGTCTTTGGAACATTCCAAGGCCAATTAAATGATTATTTTACAGAAGTTTCTAACAACACCTTTTCTTTTATCCCTGCGAATGAAAACTATAACAATAATGATGATGGTATTATCAAAGTGACATTAACTAGCAACCATCCTAACACCTCTAGTCCTGATACCTTCAAAGCCTCTGTCGCAGCTCCCGCCTTAAGTTTGGCAAATGCCTTTATAGATTTTTCAGCCTATGACACCAATGGAAACCTTCATATAGACAAAGAAGAATTGCAAATAATGTTTTTAGTTGCAGGAGGAGAGTTGGCTACGGGCTTAATGCCCGGTATCTGGGCGCATGCTTCTTGTCTTGATGGACAGATTCTTGATGGGGTTGAAGTAATGCAGTGTACTAATGGCTCGTACACTGCCTTTGGCGAAAGACATAGTGACTTTGGAGCAGGCGGTACTGACGCTACTATTGGAATCATAGCTCACGAACTGGGGCACGGCGCTTTTTATCTTCCAGACTTATATGATACCGATGGAAGTTCAGAAGGTATAGGAAACTTTGGACTTATGGGTTCAGGTTCATGGGGATTTAAGGCTACTGAAGCTCAAGGAGAAACACCTGTTCATATGTCAGCTTGGTCTAAGTATCAATCTGGTTTTTTAACTGAGAGTACAATCTCAATCGCCAGTAATAATATAGCCATAAATGAAACAGGTTTTCCTACCTATCAAGCTCTAAAGATAAAAACACAAGAACCCAATGAATATTTCCTTATAGAGAACCGTTCAACATCAGGATATGATGCTGGTATGTATAGTTTAGACTTCACAGTCTTTCAAGGAGGATTAGCAATCTGGCATATAGATGAAAGTCAATTGAATAATGTATACCCTTTAACTCCAAATAGTGTTGATAATAACAGACTAGTCGACTTAGAAGAAGCAGATAGTTTTCATTTAGATACAAATGGAAATAGAGGGGATCAGACAAACCTTTTTTATGCTGGAAACTCTGCCCCTTTGTATACAGGTGTCTTAACGCCTACAAGTACACCAGCTAACTCAAACTTATACAGTGGAGCATCAACAAACATCTCTATCTCCAATGTCTCTGCTTCATCTTCTATTATGTATATAGATCTTAATCTCTAAACTACATATTTATCAAAAAAGTCCGATATACTCTTATAAATTATATTAAAAAGAGTATATTATGAATGTAAATACTGCCTTAAGTGCCTATTCACAGCACTCTCTTTCCATAGATATAAAAACCAGCAGCGGCGATGTTATTGAACTTGATTTTCATAATGAAAAGTCTTTGGACTACAGTTCCGACAAGAACGGCGAGTCTTTTGCCTTCTCTTCTTTAGAGTCCTTCTCTTACTCTTATGAGGGGAATGGTATTGATGCTCAAGACAGAAAAGAGATTAAAGCCTTTTTAGAGATAGCCCAACCAAATATTGACAACTTTGTTGCAGGACTTAATGAAGGTTCATCTCTTACTGCACCTATTAACAAGATTGCAAGTGAAATAACAAGCATCTTTAATCCTGTGAAGGAAAAAAATGACGACAACCTTCTAAATTTCGTTAAAGAAGGACTAACAAACGGTCTGGACAAGGCCTTAGCTCAAGAGATAGAGCCTTTTAAACAGACAGAAAAGGCACTTTCCCACGCACAAAGATTTTTAGAGCAGATGATGAAACATCTTGACAAGGCGGAAGAGCTTTTATACGTTTAAACTGCAAGGCTTTTCTTTTTTTAGTTATAATCAGCGCCACATCAAACTTCCAGGCAGATTATATATATGAATAATTTTTTTTCTCTCTTATTACTTGTTTCACTCTTTGGCAATACTTTATATGCCAAACAGCCTTCTGAAAAAAAGATTAAGTCCTGGCTCACTCAAGACAATTTTAGCATTAAAAAAGTACAGAGTGTTTATCTTCTTGATAATGAACGTGCCTACTTAGCTGAAGTAGATTTTTTTGGTGAAGACCCTGTTTTAAAAGAAGGTTTAGTGCTTGTCCGGCCTGAACTAGAAGAGGCTGAATTTATTCCACCTTTTCCTAAGAACTATATTGTAACTGACTTAGACCATGACGGTGTCTCTGAGGTCATCTTCTCACAAAAACATATTTATGACACCTATTCACTTTATAAACGTTATATTATTCAGTTGCATGAATATCAACGTTTTAAGCTGCATACAGCTGAGTATAAAGAACAGACAAAATGTAGCTTATGTTTAATAGAAGATATACAGTGGGAATTTGAAGACCTCACACACAACAAGATAAAAGACTTAAGACAAGACTACATATTACAGATACAGGGCAAGCATGACAATTTCATCTTTAAAGAAAATATCCAAGAGGTTGAGTTTAACAAAGAAGGTTTTAGAGTGCCTTTCAGACCATCAGATCTACAACTTAGCTCTATAAAAATGTCTAAAGATGTCATTGACAGAGAGCCTGTCTCAACTACACAAGTCTTTGATATTAATGATGAGAAAGTCTTCTGTTATCTTGACTTTAAAGATGTCGAATCTGAGACAAAGGTCACCTATCATTGGATACATGAAACACTTGGAAAGGTACTTAGCATTGAGCAAAATATTCATCCCGCAGCTAGGTTTCGTACATGGTTATATAAAAGCCTTCACCAAAAAAAGAAATACCTTGGAGACTGGGTTGTTATTATTACGGATAAATATATGAACATCTTAGCTTCTAACGAGTTTTCAATTACACAAAAGGATAAGCATGTCATTCAGTAAAAAAATTCTAATTTTTCTTATATGTCTTGTGGTTCTTAGCTCACTACTAGCATATTATTTTGCCTATTTAGGTATTAATAAGCAAATTGAAAATGATATTAGTAAAAATGAGAATGTTGTTGTACTTTTCTCTGCTTCGTGGTGCGGTAGCTGTAAAAAACTCAAACCCCATCTTAAAGATGCCTTGGATGAGTCCACTGGTTTTAAGTTTTACAGTATTGACTCAAGCCTTAACAAGCTTGAAAAAAAGGTCTTGTTTAAAAAGTATAATATCCGAGGTATACCAACCCTGGTACTTTATAAAGATGGGAAAGAGCTCAATCGCCTCATGGGCGTTCATACAAAAGATGAGTTACTAGAAGCTTTTTCTAGTCTAGATTAAAAAGTGTATCTTTTAAGGTTGATTCACCCTTAGTGGGTATGCCAAAAAGTTCTTCTTTCATCTTCATGTGACAATCTCTGCATTCTCGAATCACATTATGCTCTTGAACCCCTGCTCCATCTATCTTCGACATAGGATGGCAGGCGAAACAGTCAGATCCACAGTCCGCCATTTTATTTGGATCGGCAGAATGACACTTAATGCAGGTTAACATCGGTTTATGACGTTCATCTTCATCAATAGTGGGTACAAGATTAGGATGACAGGTTAAACAGTCACCTGTACAGGCTAATAAAATTAGATTTAATGTAAATAATAAGCTTAGAATTTTCATGAACTAATTATACTAAAAATTCGTGACACCATCGTGTAATTACACTAATGTTAGTTAATAGTAACACTAAAGGCACCATCAACAACATTAAACTCAATGTTTGAGCCTTCATCCACTTCACCTGATAAGATCAAGTCAGCCAACTTATCTTCAACCATCTCATACAGAGCACGCTTTAAAGGTCTAGCTCCGTACACCGGATCAAAGCCTGACTCTGCGATAAGGGCCTTTGCATCTTCACTAAGGTTTAAAGTGATGTTTCTCTCTTGTACTTTAGCTTGTATATCAGTAAAAAATAGATCAACAATGCCTTTAATCTGATCAAGACCTAAAGGATTAAATACGACCATGTCATCCAAGCGGTTTAAAAACTCGGGTTTAAAATGCGACTTTAATTCACTTAAAACGACATCATCATCCGCACCTTCCATAATCTTATCTGAAGCGATGTTTGAGGTTAAGATAATAATAGTATTGGTGAAGTCAACCACCACACCTTTATTGTCCGTCAAACGCCCGTCATCTAGAACCTGCAACAATATATTAAACACATCAGGATGAGCTTTTTCAATCTCATCCAGCAAGATCACTGAATAAGGTTTACGTCTAACAGCTTCTGTAAGCTGACCACCTTCATCATAACCCACATACCCTGGAGGCGCACCAACCAGACGTGAAACCGCATGTTTCTCCATATACTCACTCATATCGATACGAACCATTGACTCTTCACTGTCAAATAAAAATTTTGCCAGTGTCTTAGCCGTTTGTGTTTTACCAACACCTGTTGGTCCTAAGAATAGAAATGAGCCGATTGGTCTGTCTTTATCTGAAAGACCGGCCTTATTTCTTTTGATTGCACGTGAAATGGCAAAGGTTGCTTTTTCTTGTCCAATAACTTCTTTATCTAACTCATCTTTGATATGTAAGATCTTCTCTTTTTCACCCTGAAGCATCTTTTGTACAGGTATTTTTGTCCACTTACTTACTACTGAAGCGATGGCATTTTCATCTACTGAGTTACGAAGAAGCGTGCCTTCTGCTTGCATCTTTGTCCAGGTATCTTGCTGTTCCTTTTCTGCCTCAACAAGTGCGGGAATATCACTATACTCAATCTCTGCCGCCTTGTTAAAATCACCTGCCGCCTTGGCTTGTTCTGCCTCACGTTTTTTAGATTCAGTCTCATTTTTAATAGCTGATATCTTATCAAAGACTGCCTTCTCATTCTCAAACTGTGTTTCTAAGGAACGTTGTTTTTCTTGGGCATCTGCCAACTCTTTTTCAACTTCTGCGAGACGTTTTGTATTGCTTTTACTCTCTTCCATCTTAAGCGCTTCTTTTTCAACTTGAAGCTCAGATATCAGACGTTTGACACTTGAGAGCACATGCGGTTCTGACTCAATCTGCATCTTAAGTTCAGCCGATGCTTCATCAATAAGGTCAATCGCCTTATCCGGTAAAAATCTATCAGATATATAACGATCTGACAGTTTAGCTGCTGAAACAAGGGCAGAATCCGTGATAGTCACATTATGGTGTGTTTCTAAACGTTCTTTTAGACCTCTTAGTATCTGAAGGGTCTGATTCACACTTGGTTCAGGCACATCAACAGGTTGAAAACGTCTTTGTAAGGCCGTATCTTTTTCAAAATGTTTTCTATACTCTTTGAGCGTAGTCGCACCAATAGTATGAAGCTCGCCTCTGGCAAGCGCAGGTTTTAAGATATTTGCTGCGTCCATTGAACCTTCACTCGCTCCCGCACCGACAATAGTATGAATCTCATCAATAAACAAGATGATGTTCCCACTCTCTTTAACCTCGTCTATCACCGCTTTTAAACGCTCTTCAAATTCACCTCTGTATTTTGCACCCGCTATAAGTGCGTTCATATCTAGGGCTACCAATCTTTTGTTTTGTAGGCTTAATGGAACATTTTTACTCTGAATTCTTTGAGCAAGGCCCTCAGCCAAGGCCGTTTTACCAACACCCGGTTCACCTAATAAAATAGGGTTATTTTTACTTTGACGAATAAGGATTTGCATCATTCTATTGATCTCTTCATCACGTCCGATCACAGGAGACAACTTGCCTTCAGCTGCTGCAGCAGTAAGGTCTATTCCATATTTATCTAAGCTCTCTAAGGTCTCATCAGCAGAAGCCGATTCTATTTTCTGACCTCCTCTAAGTGACTCAAGGTTTTTACTTAGTTCCATAAGATCGATGTATTTACCTAATATGGATTTCAAGGGATCTGTTTTTAAGTTCGCTAATATCCATGCATCCACTGCGATATAACTGTCACCGTTTTGTACCATCCACGACTCTGCGACTTCCAAACTCTGCGCAAAGTCCTTTGATAGACGTATGTTTTCCTTAGTTAATTGTGAACTTTTTGCAAACTTATTCGTTTCACTTTTTATATCTAATTCTATTGCTGTCTTGTCTATACCCATTTTGTTAAAGACCTGAGATAGAACAGAGCTTGAATTCGTTATTTGTCCCCACAAAAAGTGTAAGCTTTGGACTTCTGCATTTTGATTATGCAAGGCTAAAGATATTCCAGACTCTATAGCTTCTGTCATCTGGTGTGTTAATTTTTCAAATATATTATTCATAATTTTCCTTGTGTTTAAAGATTTTAACTTGATATGGGTGTTATTATACAACTTTAGTCACTTAGTGTCAAGTATATCTTTTTTATTTTCATAAAAACTAGCTTTAAAAACCCTCTTATATACTTTTCAGCGATATAGAGGTATAATCTGCCTTTAAAACTAGACCGTATGGCGATTGTGCTTGCGAAAAGTTTCTTTAGAAAATTTAAATTTAAGTGCGCATTCTATGAAAAAAAACAAGTTCATTACTATTGGTTTTATTGCAACTGCACTGAGTGGGGCTCTACTCTTCACTCCTACGCTCTTTGCCAAAGAAGACTCTCCAAGTTCAGATGAAGTTTCGGTTCAACAATCAAGACTTCAATCGCTTGCAAAATTCACTAAGGTCTTAGGCCTGGTTGAAAAATACAATGTTGATCCTGTGACCATTGAAGAGTTAATGGACAAGGCCTTAAGCGGTATGCTTTCTAACCTTGATGCACACTCTACTTTTTTAAATGCCAAGCATTTTGAAAGCATGCGAATACAAACAGACGGCGAGTTTGGCGGTCTTGGTATCACCGTTGGTATTAAAGACGGTGCCCTGACTGTTATCGCCCCTATTGAAGGAACACCTGCTGACAAGGCTGGTCTTAAGTCTTCAGATATCATCTTAAAGATTAATGAGCAGTCAACACTAAGTATGACTATTGATGATGCCGTTAATATTATGCGTGGGAAAAAAGGCACACCTATTAACCTTACTATTGTTCGTAAAAGCGAACCAAAGCCAATAAGCGTTGATATTATTCGTGACACTATTAAAATCCAATCTGTTTATTCCAAAAACATCGGCGACAACATTCTTTATCTACGAGTAACAAGCTTTGATAAAAAAGTTGTAGAAGGTGTAGAAAAAGAACTTGCCAAAGCTGTAAACAAGCACAAGGGAATCATTCTAGACCTTAGAAACAATCCTGGTGGTTTACTTGATCAAGCCGTGGGTCTTGTTGATCTCTTTATTGAAGAAGGCGTTATCGTTTCTCAAAAAGGACGGGACAAAGAAGAAGAGAAAACTTATAAGGCAAGTGCTTCAGGAACTTATGCTCAGCAACCTATTGTTGTCCTGGTAAATGAGGGTTCAGCTTCTGCTTCTGAGATTGTATCAGGTGCTTTACAAGATCATAAACGTGCGGTAATCGTAGGTGAAAACACTTTTGGTAAGGGTTCAGTACAGGTCATCTTACCTATTACGGAAGATGAAGCTATCAAACTTACTATCGCAAGATATTACCTTCCAAGTGGTCGTACCATTCAAGCTGTTGGGGTTAAGCCAGATGTAGAGGTTCACCCAGGTGAGTTAAAGACTTTTGAAAATGAGTTTTCTATAAAAGAAGCTGACCTTAAAAAACACCTAGAGGGTGAGTTAGAAAAAGTAAATGGTGACAAGCCTAAAAAAGTGGAACCTGAAAAAGATAAAAACATCATCTCAGTAGAAGACCTAAACAAAGATTTTCAGCTTAAAGAAGCCGTTGGTATCACTAAAGCATTACAAATCATGAAAGGTCACTAAAACAAGGTTTAAGCGAATCAAAAGTCGCTTACAAACAGGTGCTGGGGCGTATCCTAGAATAGTTCTTTTCAAAAACATTACAAAAACAGAAAATAAGGAAACATATTGAAAGCAATCGTTAATATCTCATTAAAAGCAGGCGTACTAGATTCTCAAGGTAAAGCAGTTCATCACGCTCTTGACTCACTTAAATTTGATGGAGTTGAAGACGTTCGCGTTGGTAAGCAGATCATTTTAAAACTGACTTCTACAGATGAAGCTGCGGCTACAAAAGAAGTGACTGAGATGTGTGAATCACTTCTTGCAAATACTGTAATTGAAGATTACGAAATCGAGCTGGTAAAATAATGAAAGTATCAGTTGTTCAATTCCCGGGTACAAACTGTGAGTATGATACACAATATGCTTTTGAGAAGCTTGGTGCCGAGGTAGAGGTCGTATGGCATAAAGAGACAAAGTTTGCTGACAATACAGACTTAGTTGTTGTTGCTGGCGGGTTCTCTTATGGTGACTATCTTCGTTCTGGTGCTATTGCACGTTTCTCGCCGGTTATGCAAGCCGTGATTTCACATGCAAAAAAGGGTGGCAAGGTTCTTGGTATCTGTAACGGTTTTCAAGTGCTAACTGAAGCTGGTCTTCTTCCTGGTGCGCTTAAGCGTAATGAAGGACTGCACTTTATCTCTAAACATCATCATCTTAAGGTAGCTAGCAATGATAATACTTTCTTAGCCAAACTTGATGTAAATGATGTTGTTAATATTCCTATTGCTCATCATGATGGAAACTACTTCATCGATGAAGAAGGAAAAAAAGAGCTATACGCTAATGATCAAGTTCTTTTACACTACACTGATGAGAATGGAAACATATCTAATCCAAACGGTTCAGTCGACTCAATCGCTGGTGTTTGTAACAAAGAAAAAAATGTCTTTGGGTTAATGCCTCACCCAGAGCGTGCAATGGAGTCTATCCTTGCTTCTGATGATGGTATTAAGATGCTAGAAGGGTTCTTTGCGTAGATGCGCTTTTTTCTTCTTTTTCTTCTCTCTTTCTCACTCTGTTTTGCTAACACGGAAGTAAACAGCACTGAGGTTCTAGACGAACCTTCTGTTTTTTTTGATCTTAATAACACAAATCAAAGTGAAGCACCGGTAACAGAAGAACCTCCAGAACCTGAGATTGAAGCCAAGCTTTTATATCAGTCTTATTTTGAACCCCCTAAAAAACTTTTCAAAGGGCAAATATTTACCCTCACCATTAAAGCACTTTCTGCACAAAAAGATTATGAGAGTATGAACTATAACTTCTCTCAAGCCCAGGGTATCAAACGTTTAGACAAAGATAAAGAGCGTAAAATACAAGCACCCTACTTTTATGACACCTTTTATTTCCAAGTTACCGGCGGGCGTGTAAGAATCCCCAATGTGAAGACTACTCTTGTTTTTTCTGATCTAAGAGATGAGAAAAGCGCAACACTCAAAGGTGAATTTGTAGAAACAGTCAGACTTAACCCTGAAGCAGACTTTTCTGGTGTACTGGCTAACAAATTGAAGATATTAGAGTATAAAACGACCCAGTATGACAATCAGCACAATATCGTTGTTTTCTCTGCTGAAGCGACTATGGCAAACTTAAATGACTTTTCACTTAACATTGCTTCTAAAGAAGGTATTGATGCTTATGAAGAGAATATGCCATATTCTAACTTTACCTACTTTGCTGTTGTATCCAAGCAGTTAAATGAATTGAAATTCACCTACTTTAATGTTCAAACACGTAGATTTCAAGATGTGATTATTCCAATCATTGTGAGTAATGACAGAGTCAGTACCCAAACAGACCTGGCTCCAACGCAAAATACACATGCCTTTAAAAAGATGCTACTCGCGGGTGTTGTATCAGCTATCGGGTTAGTGCTGTTTCTGTTAAGACGAAAAAAACTATACCTTGTCATTTTCATACTACCTCTGTTTGTTATAGCAAAGCTTGCTGTACCTATCAAACACGTATGTATCAGTGCGGATTCAAACATTTATCTGCTTCCTATGAAAAATGGGACTATCTTTGAAAGAGTTCCATTTAGCTTCAGGACTGAAGAGCTTGGAACATCTCAAAACTTTACAAAAATAAGAATGCAAAATAAACAAATAGGATGGGTAAAAGATGAAGACCTTTGCCAAAATTAGTTTTTACTACGCAGCGGCTATAATCTTTCTTGCCGTTAGCTTTTTAATCTCTTTTTTCAAGATTCTCCCTAAACCTTTTGGTATCAAAGCAAGTTCGGGAATCGTAAACAAGGGACTCTTATATAAGATGAATGTCTTTGGTAAAGAAGACCCTGATACACAGATGTTTATAGTCAACCATCAAAGTGGTATTGATATACCTGTAGTAGAAGGCTGTGTTAAAGCAGACCTGGCATGGGTAGCCAAACAAGAGCTATTTGATCTGCCATGGCTTGGACTAGGTGTGAAACTGCCTAAGGATATTCCTCTTCAACGTGAGAGCAAAACAGCACTTATAACCCTTATTAGAGACTGTAAAGACCGTATTGAAAATGGTCGTGTTGTAACTATATTTCCGGAGGGAACACGTTCGAAAAATGAGCGTATGCAAAAGTTTAAACCCGGTGCCAAGATGGTAGCCGATAAACTCAAACTCAAGGTTCAACCCATAGTCTTAGTACACACATCAAAGACCTTTGATTCGGGAAAACGTATTTTTTATCCTTTTAGAGAACTTCGTATCGTCTTTTTAGATGCCTTTGAAGCGGACAAGTCAGACAAAGAGTGGTTAAACAATATTCAAATAAAAATGCAAAAGACATATGATGAACATAGTAAGCTTATTAGTCGTAGGTAGTGGTGGGTTCATCGGTGCATCTCTGCGCTATGTGATCAACAACTACATCTCCCACAACTTTCCACATACTTTACCTTATGGTATCTTGTTTGTAAACCTTTTTGGTAGTCTTATCATGGGTATCATGTTTGGTATCTTTACCTTTACCTCTATCTGTTCACAAGACACACGCCTGTACACCTTTATCACTACAGGAATGCTTGGAGCACTAACAACCTACTCTACCTTTGCACTGGACAGCTTTATGCTCTTTCATACTGGGCATTATGGAGCGGCACTGTTAAATATGGGACTTAATGTTTTTGGGACTGTTTTATTTGCAGGAATCGGGTTTTTAGGAATTAAACTTCTTTTCTCTTAATCTATTTTTTAAGAGTAAATATATATTGGCATAATTACTTATCCTTTAACGTGTCTCATCCTTTTTCTCCGCAAAAAGGAAGCGAAAACCTCTCTCCACGGCTTCAGGTTCGACAGCTGTCGAATACCATCATTGCAAATAAACTTTAGCTAAAAACTCAAAACTCGCTACACTCAGACAAATGAGTTTTCTATACGCTAAACTTTATCCTCCATTCAGCCTTACAGATGCTCTGACACACCCAAGCGGTAACGCATTATGAAATTCAGAAGCTAAGGCTTCTGTGATACATCCTCAACACTAACAATCTAATATGCTACATCCACTTGATCAGGGATAAAACCAAAGGTTTTACATTCATAGGTGCGTCACCGCTTGAATCTCTTCCGAAACCTCTGCAGAGCTGAATGGAAGTTCTTTTCTCTCGTTAAGAAAATGACTCTGTCTGAGCATAGCGAGTTTGGCATTTTTAGAGATAAAATAATTGGAATGAAGGTATCGGATAGCCATCCGACTCGAAGCCCGTTTCGGGAGTTTCTTTGCATACTTTCTTTGCGGTCAAAGTAAAGTATGAGAACATCATAGATATATAAAACTTGGATAAACAATTTCAATTGATAAATTGCTATACATTTACAATGTAATCCTATTTTGATATTTAAGGCTTAATACTATAAAGTGTCGTCTATTAAAAAGTTAGGTATGCATGAAAAAAATATTTTTATTAGAGCATTTACATATTGATGAAAATGAAAACGAAGATGTTAAGACCATAGGTGTTTACTCTTCATATGAAGAAGCAAAACAAGCAATAGCTAGATTATCTCAACTACCTGGTTTTTCTGAGTTTTCAGAACTAATCGACCCTACCGTGGACGATTATATAAGTGGGTTTTATTTAGAAGAATATGAGATTGGAAAAGACCAATGGCAAGAAGGGTTTGTGACCGTACACACCTAACAAATTTGAGGAACGCGAAAAATTATCGTTCACGACAAACGTTATGAGGTATCAACGCATAAACTAAAGGAAGCCTATACTTCCCCAAGTTTTAATCAATAAGCTGATACTGCTCACGTAAAATAGCAATAACTTCTGCTTTTGGGTTATCAGAAAGTACTATTTTTTCACCTGTGATCTTCTCTGCTATGTCTGTATAAGTCTTTGAAACACTCATCAACACTTCTGTTGGTAGAACATTGTCACGGGCTAAAGCTTCACGCTCAGGCATACGTGACTTGTTTAATAAAATATCAGGTTCAGGGAAATGGTTTAATAATAACTGGCGAAATCCTTCTTTAGAGTTTTCTACTACCTTACCTTTTCGGTACTCTTTTCCATCCCAGATACGAGAGGAATCAGGTGTTCCCACTTCATCCATATAGATCAGTTTATCCTTGCCTTGGGTGTCTTTAACATAACCAAATTCAAACTTTGTATCGACAAAGATCTGATCGATTTTTGAAAGTTCATTTGAGATCAGATCAAAACCTTCTGTCAAAAGTTTCTCATAAAGTGTGATGTCATCACGTGACTTAAAATTAAAAGCTTCAAAATTGTCTTCAATATTTTTACGCGTGATATTAACATCATCAACTGCCGGTACACCAGGAATACCAGTCAAAATCCCCTTAGTAGAAGGCGTTTGTAAAAGCTCTGGTAATTTAGAGTCTTTGCTAAGACCTTCTGCAATCTTAATGCCACAAAACTCGCGTTCGCCTTTTTCATATGAGCGCCACATTGAACCTGTAATATACTGCCTACAGATTGCTTCAATCATCACAGGCTTAGCTTTTTGTACTATCCAGACAAAGGGATGTGGGATATCTAAAATATGACTATCAGCAAGTCCTTGCTCTTTAAACAGTTTAAACCAATGATTTGAGATAGCATTAAGAGAGGCACCTTTTCCCGGTACACCCTGCATATTTCCCTCACCCTTCCAAATACAGTCAAAGGCAGAGATTCGGTCACTAATGACCATTATTGCCAAGGGTGTATCAAGAGGTACATCATAAGATTTTTCTTTGATTAGACGTTTGCTATCACTGTCTGTCAACCAATAGACAGAGCGTACCTTACCACTATGAACTGGAGAATCCGTACGAATTGGAAGATCGTTATTTACCGCTAATACTTTGTCAGCTAAATTCATTATTAATACCTTTATATCGACTACTCTATATTAAATAAGACATTTTCCTTACTTGAGAACAGTTAGATCTTTTACAATCAAGTACTCAAATAGTTTAAAAAATTTATTTTACCAAAACATATATTTACTTGTGCTTCACTACTCCCTCAAGCCTTTTACTAATCTAGAGCAATTTCTACATAAGTTCTTCATTCATACATAACTTATCTTGGACTTTATAAAAAATGGAGGTTTGTACCGGAGGAGAAGTGTTTAAAAAACAGCACAATATTATGCCATGCTATTTTATACTTAAGGTTTATTACGATGAAGGGTTATATTAAAAAGAACGTAATAACTATCAAGCGATAACTTGTTTAGCTAATACCGTAATATCTTTTATATATCCTTTTTACATAACTTGGTTTAAGACCTGCAATATAGATCTCATCCATTTCTTCTTTTATATGCTCTTTTTTGATAGAAATAAGCGCTTCCCATCTTTTCACTAATACGTCTTTTATCTCTTTTTCAAAATTTCCATTATAATCAGGAAGTTCAGAAGTTAACTTCTCTACAACATCACAAAACTCAGTCACTTTGATAAGTTCTAACTGCTCTTGTAGTTCTGACTTTCCTGTTTCTACTAAGTGAGTCCATGTAGCTACTAATATAGCTTGTAGTTCTTTTGCATAATCTCTATCCTCAACAGGAAGTTCCTTGCTTAATGCTTCAGCAATAACTTTGAGCTCATTAGCATTTATAACGTCTAACTCTGCTGTAAAAGCTTCTAACTCTTTTTCATAATCTGCCGCATCTGCATACATCTCCGCAAGCGTAGCATCTTTAGGATTCTTTGCTGTACTTTTTGCTTTGGCTGCAGGAGCTTCTTCTTGTTCAGCTTCTTCATCTAAGCCATAAGTATCTTTCAGCTCTTTCATCTGTAGTTCTAATAAACGATCAGTGTTCTCATCTTGCATATTATCAATACCCTATAATAATTTTTCGTATTTTAGCATTTAATTCTCATAGAATCGGAAGTTAAACAATTTAACTTATTCATTTAAAAATACCATAAAAGTTAGTTACATCAGCTTTTCAACCATAAATAAGCTTTATGCCATAAATTCTTTTATTAACCCTAGGTATTCATCAAGGTTTTCAAAACGATGATTCCCACCCTCTTGGACCACTACTTGATAGTTTTCATAAACAGCCTCAGCCTGAGTATAGTCTAAGACTTCATCACCCTTTTGTAGAATCACAAGAACCGGTGTCTTAATACTGTTTTTTGAAATAGCATAAGTCATTAACTTAACAACATGATCTCTTGTCCATTCAAATTTTTCACCTGTACAAAAGAACTCATTTGTACCAACATAAGGGGCTAATGTAAGAAAAGGCTGTGTTGATGGATTTAACAACACTACCTTAACATCAAGCTTTTGGGCTAAGTGCGCCGCGTAAAACCCACCTAATGAAGAGCCTATGATTAAAGAAACATTATTAGCTATCACCAATTTTTGTAAAAATATAATCGCTTCATCAGGGTCAACAGGCACGTCTGGGCAAAGAACCTTATCAAAGTTCTCTCTTAGTAGTTTTGTTTTATTTGAGTTGCCACAAGAAGCAAAGCCGTGTATATAAAGTATCATTTTAACTCGATTATCTCATCTGAGCACCATTGTGCTAATTCAAGCTCATGCGTAATTAAAAGCATAGCCACCTTGTCTAAGTGTTTAAGTAGTAACTGCATCACATCAAGCTGAATAACATTATCCAATGCAGATGTCGGCTCATCCAGAAGAAGAAGCTCTGGTCTCATTAAAAGTGCTCTAACTATAGATGCACGTTGAAGCTGGCCTCCTGAAAGTTCAAAAGGCTTTTTATCTAAGAGAGCACGCTCTAAATCCATCTCTTCTAAGAAGCTATCTAATCCTTCTAGCGAGGCTACATCTTCTATTTGATTGATAATACTGTAGGAATTATGAAAAGAGCTATACGGATCTTGAAAGACCTGTGATATACGTGGTGCTTTGATACTTCCTGCAAAAGGTTTTAAATTACCTACAATTAGTTCAAAAAGTGTAGACTTGCCTGAACCACTTGGTCCTACTACAGTTTTTATTTCACCTTTATTTAACTCTAAAGAAAAATCCTTATATAAAAGTGTATCCCTGCTGTAACCGAAATCTAAATTTTGTATGCTTAAAAGGCTCAAGAACGAACTTGTCCTGAACCGTACAGCTTAAACTTATACGTTGTTAAACCTTCAATACCCATTGGTCCACGAACATGAAGTTTATTCGTTGAGATACCCACTTCCGCACCAAATCCAAAGGCTCCGCCATCGGTGAAACGCGTTGAAGCATTTACATAAACAGCCGCCGCATCTACACTGTTTAAAAACTTCTCAGCGATGGTATAGTTCTCTGTGATAATAGCTTCTGAGTGACCTGACCCATAAGTGATGATATGATCAATGGCCTCATTATCATCAGCTACTACACGGATGTTTAAAATATTTTCTAAATACTCTGTATGAAACTCTGCCTCACCTGCATGTGCTATCTTTATAATAGCTTGCGTTTTATCACAGCCCTTAAGCTCTGTGCCTTCTTTGTCAAAGGCTACTTTTAATTTTGGCAACAAGTCTTTTGCAACTGCTTCATCCACAAGAAGTGTCTCCATAGCATTACAAACACCTGGCCTGTGTGTTTTGGCATTGATGGCAATCTCAATGGCCATTGCTTCATCTGCATCTTTTCCTATATAAGTATGACACTGTCCCTTATCATGTTTAACAACAGGAACTGAAGCGTTATCACATACATAAGAGATTAAGCCTTCTCCACCTCTTGGTACGATAAGGTCAACATATTTATCCATCTTAATAAGCTTTGCCACACCCTCTCTTGAACTATCAGGCAGTAAAGAAATAAGTGATGATGGAAGTTCATTTTGAATTAAAACATCTTTTAAGACCTTAGCAATAGCCTTGTTAGAGTTCTCAGCTTCTTTTCCACCTTTTAAGATACAGATATTTGAGCTTTTAAAACATAAGGCTGCCGTATCTGAGGTTACATTTGGACGAGACTCATAAATGATACCAATCACTCCAATAGGCACAGACACTTTTTCAACCTTGATGCCATTATCTAAGACCCAACCATCAAGCACACGTCCAACAGGCTCTTTAAGTGCTGAGATCTCTCTTACACTTGTTGCCATACCTTCTATTCGTGACTTATCAAGAAGAAGTCTATCTTTAAGTGCTGATGTGAGGTTGTTTTTATCTGCATTTTCCATATCTATCTTATTGGCTTTAACGATATCATTCTGATTTACTTCGAGTGCATCTGCCATCTCATGTAAGATACGGTTCTTATCCGCTCCACCCAGTTCAGAAAACACACGAGACGACGCCTTTGCTTCTGCTAAAAAATTTTCCATCATTATCTCTTTGAGTATTTAATTAGGTAATTATATCTAAGTCTGAAGAAGGTTTATTCAAAAGCTAACTCTAATCTTATTTTTTAGCTTTTAATAGCAGCATTACGGTATCTGCTTCCTGAGCTTCTTCTGCCTCTTTCAAAGGTGTGTTACCTTGCTCATTCATGGCATTGATATCAGCTCCTTCAGCTAAGAGTAATTTCGCAGCTTTGACATTTCCCATATAAGCTGCAATATGTAAAGGAGTGGATAGATCCTTACTTTTTGCATTTACATCTGCATCTGCTGCAATAAGCATCTTAACTACCTTTTGCCCACCACCTTCTGCTGCACGATGCAACGGTGTCATACCAATATGACCCTTTATATTAACATCTGCGCCAGCTTTTAGAAGAAAAAAGACAGACTTTGTATCTGCATAAAATGAAGCAACATGCAAAGCCGTACGGCCATTACGCATCTTTATATTAACATCAGCACCGGCACGTATGAGTTGTTTAATTATAGGAGGGTGTTCATTATAGGCTGCAACATGAATAGCGGTTAGGCTGTCTCCATTTTTTTCATTCAGATCCACACCTGTTGCAATCAATGTTTTTAACTGCTCAAGATCTTCCTCTTCAGCTGCTAAATGTAGCTCAGAGCACACAAGAGACAATGGTAAAAAAATCGAGACGAACAAAACTAAGACTTTCATCTGCTCCCCTTCTCTTCATATATAATAGCATTTAATAAAACACATCAATATTATTAAAGGATTTAATATTAAAAAATCAGAAAGTCTTAAATAAAAAAAAGAGGATGATTGGTTAATGCACCGACTTAGGTGCTGTAGTAAAAATTATTTTAGTGCGATGCTTTCTAAAGCTTGAATCGTTTTAACCTCTCCCGCGTCATGGGCTTCTTGAAGTGGTGTATGTCCATCCGAGTTTCTTGCTTTTAAATTAGCACCTTTTTTAACTAAGAGTTCTGTAGCTGCTGCATTTCCAATATACGCTGCTACATGAAGAGGAGTTGAATAATCACCTGCTCTGGCATTAACCTTAGCCCCATTTGCAAGCAACATCTTGATTGCTTCCACATCGCCACCCTCAGCTGCTCTATGAAGAGGTGTTATGCCGTCATTTGCCTTAACATTAACCTTGGCATCCGCGCGTAAAAGGTAAGAGATTGTCTTTGTGTCCCCATAAAATGCAGCAATATGTAAGGCTGTACGGCCATTTTTCATCTTAGCATTAATATTCGCACCTTTCTTAATAAGAAACTTTACTATATTTGAATGTTCATTATAGGCCGCGATTTGTAGAGGTGTCTGCTTATATTTTTCATTTTCTGCATTAACATTTGCGCCCTTAGATATAAGGGTTCTTACCTTTTCAAGATTCCCCTCTTCCGCTGCCTTGTGAAGAGGTGTTGCAAATAATGCCAATGGCAAAAGTGTCAAGCCTAGTAATTTTACTAATCTCATAGTAGATACCTTCTGTAGTTTTATGCCGCAAGTCTAGCATAAATAATAAAACTTGTATAGTTTTTTTTAATAGTTTCTGTTAATAGTTGGGAAATTTTACAAAAGAGGGAAAGATTAAAGTTTAAGGAGAGGAGAAACCCCAAAAGGGATTACTCGATTTCAGCGTCGATAACGTCGTCATCAGCTTTTTTAGCATCAGCCGGTGCACCTTCACCTTGCTCTTTTGCGTAAGCTTTCTCAGCCATCTTGTGAGAAGCTTCGGTTAAAGTTTTTACTTTTTCTTCAATAGTCTCTTTAGTTGCAGACTCATCTTTTAGAACTTCTTTAAGGTCAGCTATTGCTGCTTCGATCTGAGCTTTTTCATCTTCTTCAATCTGATCAGCCATCTCAGTCATTGTTTTCTCAGTTTGAGCAACAAGTGCGTCAGCTTGGTTACGTAAATCTACCATCTCTTTACGAGTCTCATCTTCAGCTTTGTGCTTTTCAGCGTCTTGAACCATTTTTTCAATCTCTTCATCAGATAGACCAGATGAACCAGAGATCTTGATCTCTTGAGACTTACCTGTTGCCTTATCAGCAGCAGAAACAGTAAGAACACCATTCGCATCAATATCAAATGTTACTTCGATTTGAGGTACACCACGTGGAGCTGAAGGAATACCTGATAATTCAAATAGACCTAAAGACTTATTGTCTTTAGCGAACTCACGTTCACCTTGACCTACTGAAATAGAAACCGCTGGTTGGTTATCTTCAGCCGTTGAGAATACTTGAGATTTCTTAACAGGAATCGTTGTACCTTTTTCAATTACCTTAGTCATAACACCACCAAGCGTCTCAATACCAAGTGAAAGTGGCGTAACATCAAGAAGAAGTACATCTTTAACATCTCCACGTAAAACACCACCTTGAATAGCGGCACCGGCAGCAACAACTTCATCAGGGTTAACTGATTTATTAAGCTCTTTACCACCAAAGTATGCAGAAACCATCTCTTGTGCTTTTGGAACACGGATAGAACCACCAACCATGATGATCTCTTTAATCTCATTGTTTTCAAGATCAGCATCTTTCATTGCTACTTTAATGTGATCAATAGTCTCGTCAATTAAGTCTTCAATCATACCTTCAAACTTAGCACGAGTAAGTTTTACAACAAGGTGTTGTGGCCCCGCTTCAGTCATTGTGATAAACGGAAGGTTAATCTCTGTCTCTGTTGAAGAAGAAAGTTCTTTTTTAGCATTTTCAGCAGCATCTTTAAGACGCTGAAGTGCCATCTTATCGTTTTTAAGATCAACACCCTGATTTGCTTTAAAATCGTCTGCTAAGAAGTCAACTATCTTGTTATCAAAGTCATCACCACCTAAGAATGCATTACCGTCTGTTGAAAGTACTTCAAAAGTACCATCAGAGATCTCAAGTGTAGTAACATCAAATGTACCACCACCAAGGTCATATACTATTACTGTCTCTTCTTCTTTAGAGTCAAGACCATAAGCCAGTGCAGATGCAGTAGGCTCATTGATAATACGAAGAACATTAAGACCGGCAATTGTACCTGCTTCTTGAGTTGCCTTACGTTGCGCATCATTAAAGTATGCCGGAACTGTAATTACTGCATCCGTTACTGCTGAACCGATATATGCTTCTGCATCTTCTTTAAGTTTAGTAAGAATCTTTGCAGAAATCTCTTGTGGTGTATAAACTGTACCTGCAACATCAACTGCTGCCATACCGTTTTTATCAACGATGTTATATGTTACTTTATCGTGAGCTTCTTTCGCTTTTTCTTCACTCATCATAAGACCCATAATTCTCTTAACAGAAGAGATAGTCTTATCTGGGTTTGTAATAGCCTGACGTTTTGCTGGGTCACCAACAAGAACCTCACCTTTATCTGTAAAGGCAACCACTGAAGGAGTCGTGTTTTTACCCTCTTTATTAGGGATGATTTTCGCTTCACCACCTTCATAAACTGCTACACATGAATTTGTTGTTCCTAAATCTATTCCAATTACTTTACTCATTATTAATTCCTTTTATTTTATATATTAATTTAGTTAGCGATTATAACCATTGCATCACGCAAGGTTCGCTCTTTATATTTGTAACCTTTTTGAAAGGTCGACACTATTTCACCAGACTCATGATCCGGACTATCCATTTGCTGGACTGCATGATGGATGTTTGGATCAAAAGGCTCATCTTCACTAACTGGAGTAACTCCGTGCTTTTCTAAGGTGCTTAAAAATTGTTTCATTGTCAGCTCAACCCCTTCAGATACTTTTTCAAGTAAACTTGCAGGTTCAGCGTCAGCATCCTTAGCTTTGATAGCCCCTTCTAGAGCATCAATAACAGGAATCAAGTCTTTTGCAAACTTCTCATTGGAGTATTCCAAAGCTTGATATTTTTCTTTCTCAAGACGCTTTTTGATATTTTCAAAGTCAGCATGAACACGGTGATATCGCTCTTCACTAGCTGCTAAAGCAGCTTTTAAAGTATCAACTTCACTTAATTCTTCAGCAACTTCTTCTGTTACCTCTTCTTGCGCTTCAATCTCTTCTTCTGAAACTTCTGTTTCAGTATCTAAATTGTTCGTTTCTTCACTTGTATTAGACATTAATGCGACTCCTTTTCTGTTGTTCTGAAAGTATTATACACTATTGAGTCATATCATGTCAAGTATATCTTATATAATTAATGTCACTTAACTTGACAGTACTAGACTCATATTTAAACTGCAGGCGATTCTAAGGGCTTTTAGTGTTGTTTTAGTGTTAATTAAAGGTTTCTTTTTGAAACAATATTCAAACAATATAAACAAGAAGGTATTTTAGAAAGAGTTAATACATACGAAGATATCTATATAATGCATAACTACTTTTAAGTTTAAAACGATGTTTATAAGAAGTGTGTTCTACTAGCTATCTATTTAAATAAATATATATTGTGAAACTGCCAAATTCATTTTTTAATTCAAAACGATGTTTTTTACAAAACTCATTATTCATTAACTCTAGTAATTTATTTGCCTCTTCTTCAGCATCTTCTTTTGTATCAAAACTTTGTATCTCAGTAAGGCCGCGTTTTATTAAACATGAACAAGAATTTTTTATCTCTACATGAAACATTTACTTCTCCAAATTAAGATCAAAAGTCAAAAATATCATCCATATCTTCTGCACCGTCCACAGAATCATCAGCATCTAACATAGAACAAATAGTTTGTACATTTGCGATGATGGTATCATCCATAAAGTTAACTGAAGGGGCACCTTCATAAAAGGTCATTTTTAACCACGACTGAAGATCTGAGGCAAAAGCTGAACTCAGAGCTGACAAATCCGCTGCGATCTCTTGAAAACGATCTGAATGCGAAGAGATATCCAGGCCAAGGCTAATAAGGGTCTGCCCTATGGCATAAGACTCAGAGTATGTTGATAGACCACGGCCTAACCTATCAAGATAATGCGATATTTGTGTGACCTCAGAAGCCTCTATATCCGAACTGCCCAACATTAACATAAGTGAACTCAGATCACCCAACTGTTCTTCAGTCTCAGCTAAATCATCAGGGTCCATATAGTGAAATACCGTATAAGCTTCAACATCTGTTTTTTCAATATCTATAACAGGCACTGGAACTTCTTTTTCTACAAGATTAGGTTCTACCTTAGGGCTCTCTTCTATTGGTGTCATTACATTATTTAATTTGAAGCTTAACTTTTCACTATCAAATTTGAATTCACTGACCTCTTTGTTTTTTTTCATTATCAGTTTAACAACCATCTCGCCAACAACTTCAAGCCTATTTATAGTGAAATAAATAGCATCCTTATCCCCTTCAACAATGATCCAAGGTTCTCCCTTTAACGATATGATAGCTTCACCAAGAGAAAAGACAGCACGTACCACATCAGAAAGTCCATCGATCTTATGCCCTACATCACGTAACAGATAGTATTCCCAAAACTCAGCCAAGGCTTCTTCATTGTCTACATAGAAAATAGTTTGACGTTTAAATATCTCAGTTGTATAAAGGTTTGCTGCCTTTCTGTTAGAAGACAGGTCTTCATGACGACGCAGTTTTAAAAGTGAAAAATAATTATCTAAACGCGAATTTAAAAGTTTTGAGTCAATTGGTTTTGGAACATAATCTTCCGCCCCATTTCGAAGTATCTCTTTTTGACGTGCCTCATCATCCACTGCTGAAACAGCAATTATCATCACTTCTTTATTGTTGGCACGTATCTTTTTTGTCGCTTCAATACCGTCCATCTGCGGCATCATGATATCCATGAAAATAATGTCGTAATTTTCTCGTTTAGCCTTATTTACAGCTATCAGTCCATTTTCACATTCTTGTATTTCATAAACTTCATTTTTATCTTCACCATAATCTTGCAGTAAAAGACTTAAGACCATACGGTTATTGGCATTATCATCAACAATTAATATCTTCATTCTTAGCTCTTTTTTTAAATTTTATTGAGATACTTTTCTACTTATATATCTTAGTAGAGTATCATAATTTTTTATATTTAATATCTATATTATAACTTTTCAATACGCTTAACCAAGTCTTTACAAAAAGCCTTATAGTCCTTCATCCCCTTGGTTCTTTTATCTGTTAAGACTAGAGGTTTTCCTGATTCAAACATTTGAGCCAGTTTAATATCTGTGCCTATGGGTTTAAAAAGTTTTTCTTTACCAAAGGCACCTTCAACTTTTTGCAGGGATTCTTTATGTTCATTGATATGAGGGTTAAACATAACAGGCAACATACCCACATGTTTTATCTCAGCGCCCATTTGTGTTGACATCTGATATACGGCTCTGACCATTTGACCTACCGCGACAACACCTAAGTGATGTGGAACAAAGGGGATAACAACAACATCAGCGACCTCAAGCGAATTTTTTAAAAGTGCATCAAAGGTCGGTGCAGTATCAATAATGCAATAATCAAAGAACTCTGCCACTCTCTCTTTTTTAAAACGGTTTTTAAGAACACCTCTGAGGTCTGAATACTCATATACATCAAACAGTGCATGTGCCGGGGCTAATGTCAACCTGTCCAAAACTGTTGGAACAAAGTTTTCACTAAGTGTTTTTCCAAAAAATATAGAATGTGCTCCACCCTCTTCTAGAGGAGCTGAACCCACTCCAATAGAAGCATGTCCCTGTGTGTCAAAGTCAATTAATAATACAGAATGATTTTTAGCCAGTTCAGTAGCAAGGTTAACAGCAGTGGTCGTTTTTGCCGAACCGCCTTTTCTGTTAGATATTACTATTGTCTTCATAAAACACTGCACTTTATATGGGTAGTACTCTTTGCGGAAACTTCTGCTTTGCAGATCGCCACGGCTAGTTTTGCCGAGCCACCTTTTGGGTTAGATATTACAATCGTTTTCATTGAACTCCGTGAGATAACACTTGTGTATTATTTGATATACTTCAAATAGAAGAGGATGCTTTAACAATCTTCTACACTAAAGCCTTCAATTATTTTTTGATAACTTTTCATCTTATCAGAAAATGAGAATGTGCAATTATACATCTTTTTATATGCAAGCATCTGCTGAATGACGGCTAAATGTACATCATCACAATCGCTTAGATTAAACTCCAAGCCCTCGGGAGCAAGCTTAATTAACTTTTTTCTTAAGACAGGTACTTGATCTTCATAAATTACAGCCTTTAAGGTGATAACATTTCCCTTTGAAGTAACAGCCATGTAAAGTCCTTTATATAGTTTATTTTTTATTTACAGTGATATCTTTGATAATTGTCACCAACTTACCATTATGTTCCAAAATGGAATCAACATTCATAAATTCTCCCATACTCTGTGTTGCAGTGACCTTATGCAAGATATCCTCTTCAATATGCACAATATCTTCTACCGAGTCAATATTCACACCAAAAGCATTCCCATCAAGACCATGCACGATCAAACATTGTTGTAGATCTATTGCTACCTCATCTGACTTATCTGCAATCTTTTCAAGATAAGAAAGCGTGTTTTTATAAATATCTTGAACATTATCTTCAATCCACTGATGCGCTTCATCTGCACAAGAATCTCTTTTTTCCAAGACATCTACTGCCGAGTTATGTAAACGTTGGTGATGAAAACTTAACTCCTTCATAATCTCTGTCACCTCTTCATTATCTGGATGAAAGGAGTCAATCCATTTTCCCAAATGACAAGCATGAGGATTTGTTGTTTTCGTAAAAGGAACACCATTTTCAACACTCGAAATTAAAGCTTCCAGCCAAACCTTGTGCTGATTTTTAAGTTCAGGAAACATCTCTGAGAGTTGTTCTGAATAAGACTTTTCATCAATAAGACGTCTAAAACTCACAACCTTAAGCACCTCATCTTCATACTGAAACATCCCTTCAATATGTTCGCCTTCATCAGGCATTTTTGTCAAGGGTTGTGCCGGTAATATACGTTTCACACACTCAATATCAATACCAAAGTCTTGCTCTAATACAGAGAAAACCACAAAGGATTTCATGATACTTCCTTAAGTGGTGTTTGCAGCTGTGCTGATACGCCTAGAAGACCAACCGGATCTATCATCATAATAATTTGCCCATTTCCAAGTAGCGCGGTTCCTGAAAAGACCTGATGACCTTCTAACATTCCTTTCAATGGTTTTTGAACAACATCTAGCTGACCTAATAGTTTATTGACAACGACAGCTAAAGTGTTTCCTTTGATATTTAAGACCACTATACTAAGCTCTTTATTTTTTATATCCTGTAAGTCAAGCATAGAATTAATAAACAGCAGAGGAATAACTTCACCTCTTAGATAAATAAACGGTTCATTATGTAAAGACTCTATCTTGTCTTTTTCCATTTTAACCGTTTCTTGAACCGCGTCCATAGGGAAGCCATAATGAACATTATTCATCTCAACATGAAGTAAAGAGGTCACCGCTAAAGATACAGGGATAGCCAAAGTGATCAGCGTACCTTCATCCTTTTTAGTAGAGATAGAGATAGAACCACCAAATCCTTCTATTGACTTTTTAACAACGTCCATACCTACACCACGTCCTGAAAACTCCGTAATAGACTCAGCTGTTGATAGCCCCGCCAAAAGCACAAGTTCTGCTCTTCCATTGTCATCAAGTGCGTCAATCTGATCCATGCTCATAAGGCCTTTTTCCACAACCTTTTGAATGACTCTATCAACATTAATACCCGCACCATCGTCTTTAATCTCAATAATGATCTTGTCAGACTGGGCGTAGGCCTTTAATCTGACATTCCCTTCTGGAGTTTTCCCCTTAGCCTCCCTCTCACTTGGTGTTTCAATACCATGGTCTAAAGAGTTTCTCATAATATGAATCATCGGGTCAGCCATCATCTCGATAATATTTTTATCAAGCTTGGTATCCCCTCCTTCCATAGTCAGTTTTACTTTTTTATCTAAGGTCTTAGAGATATCACGAACCAATTTAGGATATCTATCAAATACATAAGAGATAGGAAGCATACGCATCGACATAATAAGATCTTGAAGCTGTTCAGACAAGCGGTTAATAAAGGTATACTTCTCCATAATCGCTCGTCTCGTCTCATCATTATCCATCTCATGAACTGAATCCGCTAGATATGGCAGAGAATTTTTAGCAACCAAAAGCTCCCCGATAATATTCATTAATGAATCAACAGACTCCTGCTCTATCTTAACGGTCTTGCCTATAACATTTTTCTTTACTTCAGCCTTAGTCTCGACCTCAGCCTTAACTGCAGACTTTTCACTGACTTCAGGCTTACTTTCTTGAATAAGAGGCTCTGGCTCTTCAACATATACTTCTTCTTCAACTGTCTGTGCAACAATTTCCTCGTCTTTAACCTCTTCATCAGGAGTTTCTTCTACCGAGGTTTCAGTTTCACTGTCTCCAGTCAATGAAGCAGTAAAAGAAAGAAGCTCCGCCTTTGTAGCAACAGATGGCATAGGCTTTGAAAACATAATAGCTATTTTCTCAATCATAGCCTTGACCCGTTCAAAAACAGCTGCTTCATCAGATGCTTCTAATTGAAGGACTTGTTGTGAAATGATCATCTTCGCACCGGCTAATGCTTGTTCATCTATAACAACAGGCTTCACCTCTTCTTCTGCACTTTCAGCTTCTTCGACACTCTCACTTACATCAGAAATATCACCTTCATAAATCTTTCCAGGACTAAGTACATCAAAAAATCCACTTAAAGAGCTAAGGTTATCGTTTGCATTCATTAACTGTATGAAACGTGTCAACTGCTTATATTGTAAGGTCTCTTGTCCTATCAAGCTTAAAGAATCAATGATTAATGACTTCAAGCTCTCTTTATCAGTACTTCCTAATTCTTTTTTAGCATTGGTACTAAGGTCTTTCATCACATCCAAGGCATGTACTTCTCCCTTACTTACACCCAACAAGGTAACAATATCCAGAGGTAAAAAGAGCAACTCATCAATAAAGTTATATAAAGCTTCTTCTATCTCTGCATAACCTGCTTGAACAAAGGCTGTAATCTGAAGATGAAGGTCTAAACCCTCTTCATCATCCAGACCACTCAAAACAGATTTAGCAGAGTCTTCGCTCATACATGAATATACATACTTAACCTTATCGCCTAAAAGCGACAGGGTATAGGCAGGATCATTTCCGTAAACCATGCATGAAGCATCTACGTCAAACACAAGAGCATACAAACGTTCATCATGAAAGTTCTCTTCTGTAAGTTCATCCTCTTTTAGACAGATTCTTAAACCCGGTTCTTCCAGGAACGGTAAATCAAGATTGATGATTTTCGTCTTATCATCTACCATTAACAGAGGCGACTTCCAAGCCTCTTTTTCTGTGCTTTTTCCCATACAGGCACATAAGCTCTCAACAATCTCATTCACCGTCTCTTCATCAGACTCAACAATGTCCTCAGTATCCTCAGCCGCCTCAATTAGATTCATCACTTCATCAAAGGCATTATAAAGTGCTTCAATGACACCATCATTTGGCTCTACATCCCCATCTCTCACCATGTCCAAGAGATCTTCCGCGTGGTGAGTGATATCTTTTACAGCAGTAAATCCGACAATCCCCGAACCACCCTTAAGTGTATGGGCAGCTCTAAAGACTGAGTTGACTAACTCCTTATCACCACCACCAATATTTTCTATATTTTGGTCAATAAAGGAGAGGTTTTCTCTGGCTTCTTGTAAAAATGATTCTAATAATGCGTCCATCAGTCACCCCTTAAGGAATTAAGATAATTAAATAGTTTTTAAGTACTTCAGGTTTAATAGGTTTTGTTTCAAACAAGTTTGCACCCACCTTGAAAGCTTCTTCTCTGTCAGAGTCATGCGCTTGTGTTGTAATCATAATAATGGGTGTTGTTTTATAGCATTCAAGTGCTCTAACTTCTTGTACAAAGCTATATCCATCCATAATAGGCATATTAACATCCACTAGGTAAAGGTCAATATCACAATCTTGACTCCTTTCCATTGCTTCCATTCCATTTTCGGCTTCTATTACCTCATACCCCATCTCTTTTAATAAGGACCCATGATACAAACGAACAGTTTTTGAATCATCTACTACCATTACTTTTTTCATCTCATCAATCCTTTAAAAAAATTCAATTTCATTTTCATCTGACTTATCTCTAACATGTCCAGAGAAGGCATCTTTCTTTGCCCGTGCTTGTTCTAAAACCATTTCCATCTTAGTACGTAATTTTGTCACACTATCATCAACAATTTTTTCATCTTCTTTAAAATTATGAGCAAATATCTGTAAGTTCTTTTGAACAAGTTCAATAGCCTCTATAGTCGCAGAAAGCTGTTGGGAAACAATATCTTGATACTGCAGGGCTTCTGCTGCCTCATCATCAATTTGTATCCCATTTTTTTCTATAAATGAAGACAGTTTCATCTGCGCTTCTTTGGAGATGTTAATAGTATCCTGTTCAACTTGCTTAATATGTTCAAGCAATTCGTTTAATGAGTCAAATATCATGTTATCCATCCTCTGATGACATTATCTTCTTGAGTAAAAATCATTTTATGCTTCCTTTTATGACGTCTCTTTTCTAAAGAAAATCATCTTACCTGCCTTATGCGGCTGTGACTAAAAATGTTTACGCTGGTAAACGAAGAACTCTTGTTATTGCTGATTTAAGTTGGGTTGGATTAAAAGGTTTTACAATCCAACCAGTAAGACCTAAGGCTTTTCCTTGCTTCTTTAACTCATCTTTTGTCTCTGTTGTCAGCATAAGCACAGGGGTGCGTTTCGTGACAGGCAGCTCTCTAAGCGCTTTAAGAAGCTCTAGTCCATTCATGACAGGCATGTTTAAATCTGTAATTATTAAATCAGGGATAACCCCTGCATTAATATCGTTTAAACACAACTGCGCTTCTAAGTACTGTTTTACATCAATAGGCATTGAAGCCACTGTCATACGCGTTGAAGCCAACGCTGTCTCTGAGTCATCAATAAACATCACTATCGGGTTTGCCATCATTTATTCCTTTTACCTTGGTTAACACACAATTTTATTTTTACTTTCCTAGAAAAGTATTCAGAAGGTTTCTGTAAATCCTCTAAATACGTTTCAAACTGAAGTCCCTACACTTCTACAAAGTATATTCTTACGTCATTTTTCTAAAGTCCGTTTCACTTCTGATAAATTAGAGAGCTTCCAAACTTTTTAGCCTTAAACACCGACACAATACGACTCATATATTCTGCATGACCCAAGAAAACATATCCTTCAGGTTTAAGCATATCATAAAAATTCATTGCGACCTCTTTTTTACTCGCATCATCAAAATAGATTAGCATATTTCTTGAAAAGATAACATCAAATTTACCTAGGTCTCTGAGTGCTGCTCTATCAAAGATATTAACCACCTTAAACTCGACCGCACCAACTAAGTCATCTATAAGTTGATACGACAGACCTACCTTTTTAAAATACTTTTTAACCTGTCCAGGAGGAATAGCATGCACTGACCTCTCAGAATATTTTCCGTCTTGTGCCTTTTTGATAACATTAGAGTCAATATCAATTCCAATAATCTCAACATCACGTTCTTCTATAAGGTTTGCCTCTTCAAGAAGATACAAGACCATAGAATACGGTTCTTCCCCAGTAGAAGAAGGAGAAGAGAGTATACGAATGGGCTCATCTATTGGACGTGTTTTATGCAGTTCCGGCAAGACATGATTAACTAAGACTTCAAACTGGTCATGTTCTCTAAAGAAATAAGTCTCATTAACTGTCACCGCGTTCATCAACTCTTGAAACTCTTCTCCATCCTTATCTTCAAAACGCAGTTTGAAGAAATACTTTCTAAAATTGTCCAATTCAAGTTCTTTAGCACGTGCATTAATAAACTTGTCCATCTTGTCATAGTGTTTGGACTCTTCAAGAAAAATCCCACTTTTACGGTAAATAAACTCAGCCAATTTTGCAAAATTTCCTGAATTAAACATATTAAGCCTCTATCGATTCAATCGCCGCATCTATGGCGAATTTTGCATAAGCTTCATCTTTAAAACGTTCCTTAACTGCTTTTAGAAGCTCTACATCTTCAGGTTGGCCAATCTCTGCCATATAATCTACCGCTGTCATTGCCACATTGATATTTTCCTCATTCTCAAGAAGTTCAATAAGCATGTCTCGGGATTCTGCAAAGTTAACGTCACCTAAGACATTGATCGCAAAAATTCGTAAATCATAATCATCACCTATCAAAAACTTGACAATATAATATTTTATCTCTTTGCCGTAATCCTGCAAGATACAAATACCCAAGTTTCTAACAAAAGCATTAGAAAGCTTAAGCAGTTCCATTACCTGCTCAATAGGGGCAACCTTAGGATCTAAGTTGGCAAGAACGGCTGCGATTCTTGTAGCAGTATCTTTATGCGTGTCATGTTCGATTAGTTTATCTACAAGAAAATGGCTTCCTCCTTCAAAGTTTACCATCTCTTCTAAGGCATAAGACCGTTTATCAAACTCTTCATTCTGCTCATAAAACATTATGGCCTCTTCAAGACTATTAAAGCTTGGAAGCTTATCTTGTTCTACTTTTTGATCTCTTTTAATTAAAGCCATATGGAGTTCCTTATTTATTTGTTTTTTATACACAACACTTGAGATATTCTACTTATAACATACAATCTTTTCTAAAATATCAGGAAAATCCATTACTTGTGAAGTTCCACCCCTTTCATAAGCCTCTCTAGGCATACCATAAACAGTTGATGTTGCTTCAGACTCAGCGACAGTATAACCACCTGCTTTTTTAATTTCCACCATTCCGTTTGCCCCATCATCACCTATCCCCGTAAGCAAGACAGCAAAAATCTTTTCTGCTGAAAACACTTTAAGTGCTGACTCAAAAAGCTCATCTACAGCAGGTTGAAAGAAACGTCCGTTTTTATCCTTAGAATCAAAGGTAACTACCTTTCCTGAAGTCTTCTTTCTCAGGTGAAGATGTACTCCACCTGAGGCTAGATAAATATGTCCAGGCAATACTTCATCATTTGATGACGTATGATGCACGGGTAGTTCTGTTACTCTTGCAAGACGTTCTGCAAAAGCCAATGTAAACTGTTCAGGCATATGCTGAACAATTAAAACGGGTTGAGGATAATCTAATGGTAAAGAAGAAACAATCTGTTCAATCAAACCTGGTCCCCCTGTTGAAACACCAATTAAGACGATCTTATCAAGTTCTTGGGGAAGAGTAACGTGTTCTTTTAGAGAACAAGAAGATCTTTGTGAAACCGTTTTAACTTGTACAGGCATTTTAATACGACGTTTTGGAATACGGCTTAAGGACTTTATCTTTCGTACAATCTCTGCTCCAGACTCTTCCACACCTACATTCATCGTACCTGGCTTAAGGATAAAATCAATGGCTCCATATTCCATAGCCTCAATTGTAACAGAAGCATTTTCACTGGTTAAAGAGCTCACCATTAAAATCGCTGTAGGGTTTTTCTGCATAATCTCTTTAACCGCAGAGATACCATCAAGCACTGGCATATTGATATCCATCGTTATCACATCATAATCTTTTGCTATGGCCTTATCAATCGCTTCTTTACCATTTTTAGCAATATCTATTTCAAAGTCTAAGTCCTCAATAAGCCCACGCAGCTGTTTTCGTACGAGTGCGGAATCATCTACAATGAGAATTTTTTTACTCACGCAACTTCCTCAGAACTTAGTTCTAATGAAGCAAAAAGTTTCATCGAATCAAACATCATTACCAAACGTTTCCCCTCTTCTAATTGTAAGATATTTGAAAAGAGTTTCCCGTCTTCATCTTCTTCTTTTAATTCTGATGCATAAATCCCACGCACATCATTTACTTTGTCAACGACAAAGCCAACACGACTTCCATTTACTTCAGTTACGATTATCTGCTGATCAAGCTCTTCATTTTCTTCTAAAGACAAAATGCTATATAAAGAAGCAATACTGATTACCTGACCACGAATGTTAATAACACCTTTGATATGCTCTGCACTGTCAGCTACTGGTGTTATCTCTGTCATATCAATAATTTCACTCACATCTTCAATATTAAAGGCAAACTCTTCATCTCCCATCTTGAAGACAACCGCTTCTAAACTCATAGCATCAACACTTTTCACCTTAACCTCTTCCTTCGTTTGATCAGAAATAAGATGGGCTTGTTCTGCAACTAAATCACGAATCACTTCCGTATTGACTATACTAATCAGTCTGTCCTCAAAGTTTAAAACACCGTTGATCTTTTTGTCTTTAAAGTTCTCAGGCAGCCCTTCTATACGATCTATTTCAACATCTTGAATATCTACAATCTCATCCACCACCAAACCAATATGTTTTCCATTATATTGTGAAACAATAATACGATTTTTATCACAAGGATGTGTCTGAAAGTCATAATGAATTCGTAGATCCGCTACAACAAGTAGATCTTCTCTTAACGAGATCATTCCCAGTATCTCTTTATTACTCTCGGCAATTGAGGTAAAGCTCTCAGGTAAGGATATAATCTCACGTATAGCATCTACTTCTAAGGCGTACTGTTCTTCGCCCATAACAAAAAATAGATAGCGTTTTAGATGAGAAGCAACTTCATCTCCATTTTCATCACTTGATATGTCCCGCACCTCTTTTGAGACATAAGAAGGCAAAGCTATCTCTTTTATCAACCTGTCAATACTGATTATTTGAATAATCTCGTCTTCATGTTTTAAAAGTGCTACAATCACATCTTCTTGGTCTTCTACATATTCAACCAGTTCTTGATTCACTTCTACTGAGTTAATAACCTCAGAAACAAGAAGCGAAAAGTTATGTTGGCTTGAGTTTACAGTGACTTGACGCGCTTTAAATTCATCTGTATCAACAAGTTCATGACTCTTGTCTAAAAGGTAGGCAAAATCCAATACAGAGATAATTGAGCCTTCTATGGAACATAAACCCCGTATTGCTCTTGGTGTCATTGCCATAGGTGTTAAATCTTGTACACGAAGAATCTGCTCAACCTCATCCGTGTTTATCCCGTAAAAGCAATTATTTTCTTTTATTATTAAGACTTCTTCTATTTGCATAGTCGTCCTTTCTGATGCTTAACATCAATCTCCACACTTAGTTCAGTGGGTCTATACTGGTCTAACTTCTATAAAAAGTTACCCTTGTTGAAGTTCATCTGCCATAACTGCCAATTCTTCAACACCCTCGCCAATGTGAGAGATTGTATCAATAATCAGTTCAGAAGCCTTACGTGATTCCATCGCATTTTTAGCTGAAAGTTCAACTGCTTTTTGAATCTCATTTATACCAATAAGAACAGAATCAAGCCCTTCAAGGTTTTGATCATTAATCGTCTTCAGCCCCGTATATCTATCAAGAAGTTCGATCAGCATATCAATAATCTTATCCATCTCTAAAACAAGGTCATCTAAACGGCTTTTTTCTTCACCTTGACCATTAAGCAGCTGACCCCAGTCTTCTTGAACCGTTGATATCTCCGCGTTCATACCTTCAATTGTATCATTAATCTTTTCAGTATTAGACTCTGAATCTTTGGCCAAAGAGCGAATGTCTGCCGATACTACCGCAAAGCCTTTACCAAAGTCTCCCGCACGTGCAGCCTCAATTGAACCTGAGATAGCCAGCATGTTTAGTTGGATAATTGAATTAGAGATATTTCCTACTGTCTTATCAACATTTTTTGTCTCTTTAACAATCACCACCAGTTCATCACTTGCACCCTTACCTTCAGTAATTGAATTCACTACCTCAGAGTTAATACTCACCATAGAGTTTTTAACTTCAGAAAAAGAGACCTTTAAGAGATCAAAATTACGTCGCGCTATCTCGATAAGCTTGTCAATATCTTTAGCCGCTAAGATCCCCCCTGAAATAGAGTCCTTGTTTGAAAGAGCAGACTGATTTGTTGCATGTGAAGAAGACTCTATCTCATTAAGTGCTGATGTAACTTGTTCAAGTCCCACCTGTATCTCTTCCATAGAGCCCCCAATAGTATCTGCTGTTGCCGCAATATCTTCAGCTGATTTAGCAGTATCTGTCGAAAACTTCAACTCTTCTGCAAGGTTGCTTAACTCTTTGATGTCTTTTTCTGTTTGAGACAAGGCGTTCGATTGGAGTTCTATTCCATTAAGTGTCTTTTCAACTGACAAGGCTGCCTTCCCTGATGCCTCTGCAATCTCTGCTGAGCCATCATTGACTGAGTTGGCAAAAGACCCGAGTTTTTGGGTAAAGATAGAAACTGACTTAGCTGCTTCAACAGAATATACGGCAATCTTTGTCAGTTCTTCCATTTTCAGACTTAATTCTGAAGAGTTATCTCCCGTTGAACCGATAGTCTCCGTCGTATTGACGATATTTTTAATAATAGCATCAATACTACCTTGAATCTTGTTTACCAGTTCAGAGATAAATTCAGCATTTTTCTCAGACTCAGCTGCAAGAGCACGTGTCTCATCTGCAACAACCGCAAATCCTTTACCATGCTCTTTTGCTCTACTGGCTTCAATAGCTGCATTTAGGGCAAGAAGATTCGTCTGATCAGCAATTTTTGCGATAAAGCCAACAGCTTCACCAATGTTTTGTGAACTTGCCTTTAACTCTTCAGACTTTTTAGAAGACGACTCAGCAACACTAACCGCACCTGTCATTCGCTCAACAGATGAGTTAATCATAACAACAGCTGACATAATCGTATCACCCGTAGCTACCGTAGAGTTAATAACGGTATCAATACTTCCCGTCATACGGTTGATATTATTATTAATACCTTTTACATTTTTCAAAGCCTGCTCAGATGCTCCTGAATTCTCTTCCGCTGCTGTCGCAATCTGCTCCATTGATGATTTTAGTTGCTCAATAGCTGAAACTGACTCTTGTGCATTGTCCAAGATATTACTCGCAATACCTGAAATACTTTCTGATATCTGTTGCTGTTTTGCGAGGGTACGTTGACGGCGCTTATCACCCCCTCCTGAACCTGCTGCAGTTTTTGTTGCTGTACCACTTTTAATTAATGCCATTTAAAAATCCTTGTTTTTTACGTAAAAAAAGGAGAAAACCTTTTTTAACTTTTTATGCTTACGCATGACCTTGTCTTTAGAAAACCATCTACCCTAGAACCATTAATCTAAAGTGGCATAAAGTTCTTCAGCTTTTTTAATATCCTCGCGTGAAGGCTTAACACGGATAGATACATACTTTGTATTTCCATTTTTATCTACAGAACGAAGTACGGTTGCATACACCCAGTAGTACCCCCCACCCTTACGAGCATTTTTTACATAACCTGTCCAAAAACCTTTTGCTTGTACATCATCCCACAGTGATTTAAAAGCCGCACGTGGCATCTCAGGATGGCGAACAACATTATGGGGTTGGCCATATAAGTCAGTTTGGTCCATATTTGCAATCTGCATAAATGAGTCTGAGGCATACGTAATAAACCCTTTTTCATCCGTTTCTGACAAAAGATACAATGAACTATACAAGACCTCACCATCTTCTAGAAAGGTTAAGCCTTCAGTGTCTAATACGTCTTTTTTATTCGCCATAATCTACCCTTTTTTTATCTGTTAGAAGTACAATAGCTCGAAAAAAGATAAGATATTATTAAATTACCTATTAAATGAAAAAATTTATTAATTTTTAAACTTATGCTACATCTTGTTACAAATAGTTGTAACAACCAGCTACAGGGTAGTTCAACCCACACTTATCATAAAGAAATAGTAACAAACAGAGAAAAATATTGTTAAAATTCGATAAATAACGAAGTGAAATAAGAAAAGTTCATTGATGAAAATTGGAAGAAGAGAACTAAAAGACTCTAAAGAGCCTCCTAGTTTTGAAATTTATACGTTGTCGCGGATTTCTAGCTTAGCAATTAAAGAGTTATAACCCTCTTTGTTTTTACGCTTGAAATAACGCATCAAACGACGACGTTGTCCAACAAGTTTAAGAAGACCAAGACGTGATGCATGATCTTTTTTATGTGTTTTAAGGTGTTCAGTAAGTTCTGCAATACGCTTACTAAGTAATGCGATTTGAACTTCTGAAGAACCTGTGTCGCTTTCTGTACGAGCAAATTCTTTTACAATTGCTGCTGTTTTCGCCGAATCTAAAGCCATAATGACCTCCCTGATTGGTATATTAAATTTCCCAAGAATTTGAGATTCGGCATTATATCTTAATTTTTATTAAACTTTATGTAAAGTACTTTTTCTTTACCTCAGTAAGGCATTATCCTGCGTATTTTAAATAAAAAAAGTATAAACAAACAAGACAAAATCTATCTTTAATAGATTTTATGTATAATACAATCAATATTAACACATTACCTATGACTTTACAAAACAATGATATACATTTGTTGTTTTACAAAACATAGATCAAGGATTATCTCCATGCTAATGACAAGAGCCAGTGAATACGCCCTATTATCCTTAGTTACATTAGCAAATGCAAGTGATCCTATAGATACAGATACCCTTGCACATGACCTAGCTATCTCCAAAAGTTTCTTAGCAAAGATACTTCAATCCCTAGCAAGATCTGGTATTTTAAAATCATATAAGGGTGTTAAGGGTGGATTTGTACTTATTCAACCCAAGGAAGAGATTACGCTTCTTACCATCATGAAAGCTGCTGAGGGGAAAGACCCTTCAGTTTTTGATTGTTCAGGAGGGATAGGAAACTGTCCTGCTGAAAAAGAAGAGTCTTGCCATATCTATCCTTTTATACACAACCTTCAAGGACGTATTGATGACTTTCTAGAAGGCATGACCTTAGCTGATATATTAGAGAAAGAGACCGTATAAAACGTGGCTAGAAAAAAAACCGCCGTTTTTGGACTGCTCACACCCCTTCTTGAATTTATAGTCAAGACCCGTGATTTAAGTATTGTCTTTTTTGTAATGGCTATTTTAGCCATTATCATTGTTCCACTTCCATCAGGTCTACTTGACTTTATGTTGACCATTTCCATCTCCGTTGCTGTTTTAATTATCTTGATCTCTTTATATATTCCAAAACCAACGGACCTTACGACCTTTCCGACCCTTATCCTCATTATCACTCTTTTTAGGCTTTCACTTAATGTTGCCACCACTAGAATGATATTAAGTCATGGGCATGAGGGAACTGAAAACGTATCTGATATCATTGCCAGTTTTGGAGACTTTGTTGTAGGCGGAAACTATGTTATCGGTATCATAGTCTTCTCTATCTTAGTGCTTATCAACTTTATGGTTATTACCAAGGGTTCTACAAGGGTTGCTGAAGTAGCTGCACGTTTTACTCTTGACGCAATGCCCGGTAAGCAGATGGCCATTGATGCGGATTTAAATGCAGGTCTTATTGAAGAGTCTGAGGCAAAAGAGCGTCGCGCTGCCATTTTACAAGATGCAAACTTTTACGGAGCCATGGATGGTTCGGCAAAGTTTGTAAAAGGTGACGCGGTTGCTGGTATCATCATTACCATCATTAACATTATCGGTGGCTTTTTAATCGGTGTTTTTCAACATGACATGAGTGTAGGCGACTCGGCTTCTGTCTTTACCATCTTAACCATTGGTGATGGTCTTGTTTCCCAAATCCCCGCACTTATTATATCCACGGCAACAGGTATTATGATTACAAGAGCTTCAAGTGATCAGTCTAACTTTGCTGAAGGTACTATCTCTCAACTTATGGGAAATGCCAAGACCCTTATTATTGTCGGGGCAATCATGATGATGTTCGCGCTTGTTCCGGGGCTTCCATTTTTTTCTATGGGTTTTGTTGGTTTTATCTTTCTTTCTATGGGTTATCTTCTTTTACAACATGAAAAAGGTGAGCTTAAACTCTTTCAGGGTGTCACTTCACCTACGGTAAATAAAGATGGCACACCAACAGCAGGCGCTGCTGGTGAAGCAGGTGAAGGAACCAAGACTCCAGAAAAGAGTCATGAACAGATTAAAAAAGAAGAAGAAGCTGCCCTTGAAGATATCTTAAAGATAGAGATGCTTGAGCTTACACTTGGGTATCAGCTTATCCGTTTAGCTGACGCAGGACAAGGCGGTGATCTTCTAGAGCGTATCCGTTCTATGCGTAGAAAGATTGCCACTGACTTTGGTTTTTTAATGCCTCAGGTACGTATACGTGACAACTTACACTTGGACCCTAGTCATTATCAGATTCTTTTAAAAGGTGTGGACATTGGCCATGGTTCTATCCAACCTGACAAGTTCTTAGCCATGGACTCAGGTATGGCAACGGATGAGATGGAAGGTGAAAAGACAAAAGAACCGGCCTTTGGTCTGGACGCTATTTGGATTAGACCTGAGCAAAAAGAAGATGCTATTATGAATGGGTATACCGTAGTTGACCCGGCTACTGTTATCTCGACACATATGTCAGAACTTGTGAAAACACATGCAGAAGAGCTCTTGACAAGGCAAGAGACGCAAACGCTTATTGACAAGATGAAAAACGACTTTCCTGTTGTCGTTGATGATGTCTTAAAAGTAGCGACTATTGGTCTTATTCAACGTATCTTTAAAGCACTTTTACATGAGAAAATCCCGCTTAGAGATATGCTCTCTATCTTAGAGACCATTGCAGATATAGCCGAGTACTCTAAAAATGTTGATGTTATTGTTGAACAGGTCAGAGCCAAGCTTGCCCGTGTTATCACCTCTATGTATAAAAGTACGGATGGGACGATTAAGCTTTTAACCTTTGACACCTCAACTGAACAACGTATCTTAGAAAAGTCAACGGAACATGATGGTATACGTAATCTTGCGCTTAATGTAGGTGAGATCAACGCTCTCATTCAAGGTGTAAGCGATAAGGCAAGTACGCTCTTACAACAAGGGGTGTCTCCTGTTATTTTGATTGTCGACCCTCAACTAAGAAAACCTTTGGCTGAGATCTTTGAGCGTTTCAACCTTGAAGTAATTGTCTTGTCTCATGCAGAGATAGACTCTAATGCGAAGTTTGAAGTTATGGGCAGTATCTCTATTGACTTATAAAACCTAAGTAGAGTAAACAATAAACAAGTTATAATTATAAAAGAACTGAAGGCAAAAATATTATGAACAAAACACACCACCTTTCACACATCGACTTAGATGGATACAGCTGTCAACTTGTAACTAAAGAGGCTTATGAGAACATTGTGTTTTATAATGCGAACTATGGAGCAGAAGTAGGTGAAAGACTTCATGAGATTTTAGACGCTATTAAATTAGACAAAAAAGATGCTTCTATCTTAATCACTGATTTAAATCTGACTATGGATGAATCAAAATGGCTTACTAAAGAAGTTCAAAAGCTCAAAGACTATGAAAAACTAGACGTAAAGGTTCAGCTTCTTGATCATCATGGAAGCGGTCAAGACTCAGCCAATAAATTTGACTGGTACTTCTTAGACACTAGCCGTTCAGCGACACAGATCACCTTTGACTATGTGAATGAGCACTTTAGTCTTCCTGCTGAGTCTTCTGCTTGGCTGACTCCTTATGTCGCTATTGTTGACGCGGTTGATCTTTGGCATCAAGAAAAGCATGATGCCTTTGAGTATGGTAAGGTCTGCATGCGTCTTGTAACAGAGACGCGCGAACTCAACCGTGTTATGTTTGCCAATGATGACAGGGAGTACAAACATGCCCTGCTCTTTGAAGCAGCTCAGATGCTTCCACTGGATAACTCAAACATCTTATTAGATGAGACTATTCATGCCCTTAAAAAGAACTACTTCAAAAAAGACAATGATGACACCTTAGACAACCTTGCAACGGCTTTTATTGTTGAATTACTGGGTAAAGCGAAAGCAGATAAGACTATCTATTATAAAGGTTATAAAGGTTATCTCTCGTATGCCTTAGGAAACACTTCTATAGTAGGAAACGCCTTTTTAACTACCTTTGATGAATATGACTTTATCGTAGATGTTGGACCAAGAGGTACTATGAGTCTTAGAGCCAACAATAAGGTTGATGTTTCTATGATCGCTAAGGAATGGGCTGGCGGTGGTGGGCACCCAAATGCTTCAGGCGGACGTCTTTCGGGCTTTAAAGAACAGTTTAGATACGATAAGGTAAAAAGACAGATGCAAAATATCATTGATGATTGTGAATCACGTTCTGGAAAGCTTGAGTATAAGAAGACAGACTAGTTCGACAAAGCTTTTACAGCGTTAGCAATGGACTCTTGAAGTCCATCTTTATACCTCGAGTCTCTTAAGCTCTCAATCTCTTCTAACTTCTTTTCAAGATGTTCCCTAAGCTCATCTACTAGGTTCTTTTCTATATTAAAATAATAATCACATATCTCATCCACCCAGGTAAACCCTTTGGTATAACCCTTAGCATATAAGACATCCACATCTTTTCCAAATCGAGGGTGTGAAGCATTTTGATAATTATGATTACTGAGTTTATCAAGTATCTGTCTGGATGATTTCATAAAGAAATAATAGAACAGTTTCTTGTTTAAAGTGAATTATATGACAGTTTAAAATAAAATTGAGGAAGTTTAAGAAGTGGTGGGTTCAGAGTGACTCGAACACTCGACCACTCCGTTATGAGCGGAGGGCTCTAACCAACTGAGCTATGAACCCACTTCTTGTTGTACAAGGCCGAAAGTATAGGGTTTAAATGCTTATAAATATCTAAAAATTCTTCTAAAATATATTATTTATCTAAAGGATCGATTAAACGCCTATCAGAATTGTAGTAGAAGGTAAACCTAAAGGCCATAAGGTTTTGCAAAATTGCGACAATAATCATAAAATTCACAAAACTACTTCCACCATATGAGAACATAGGTAAGGGAACACCCACAACAGGAGCAAAACCAATAGTCATAGCAATATTAACACTCATATAAATAAAAAATAAAAAAGCTAAAGAGAGACTGACCACCTTGACAAAATAGTCTTTATTGGCCCAAGAGATGGAAAAGAGGTGCAAAATAAGTATGGCATAAACCCCCACAAGAAGTAAGGCCCCTAAAAATCCAAAACGCTCTACCACATAGGCAAAGATAAAATCACTTGAGGCAATAGGTAAAAACTTCATCTGTGTTTGGGTTGAGTTCTCTACAGAGTTTCCCGTTAATCCCCCCGAACCAATAGCAATAATAGACTGCTGAACATGATATGAGGGTTTTTCACTCAAAAAGTCATGGATTCGCTTTTTCTGATAATCATGCAGCTGTCCATATAAAAGAGGTGCTGATAAGACTAGGGCAACTGCTATACTTGCCCATATCTTCCAATACACGCCAATAACAAATAGTACACCAAAGCCAAGCAGCATCAAGACCATAGCCGTTCCCAGATCAGGCTCTCTTGCAATAAGTAAAAATGGTAAAAGAATAAAAAAACTAAGTTTCAGAAAGTCTTTTAGTCTGTATCCATCTCTAGGTGGTGGACTTTTACTGATAAGGTAGGCTAACATCAAGACAAATGCAGGCTTTATCAGTTCTGAAGGCTGAAGAGTAAAATTTAAAAAAGGAAGTTCTAACCAACGCTTGGCCCCTAAACGTGAAATCCCGAAAAACTCCACCGCAATAAGCAAACCAATATTAAACCAATACAGCAGAGGGATCAACCATGAAAACCGTCTGATTGGAAAAAGAAAAAAGAATATAAAGGCGATACAAGAGACTAAAACATAGACGGTGTGCTTCTTTGCAAGTGCAGGTACAACTTCTCCAATCAACATCCCTGAAACAAGGATAAGAGGCAAGATCAAAGCCATGATAATATAGTCAAAGTGTGTTATAATTCTGCGATCAATTTTTTTAAACATAGGCGAATTATATCACTATATTAGACCTCTTTACATATTCAAAAAACATTTTTCAAAAAACATATAAATTTTAAGGCCTTTAATGCAAGAAAACAATGACTTCATATGTGAGACACCGGAGCGACTTGACAAGTTTCTAAGTGAATCACTCGAGACGACAAGAAACCAAGTCTTATCACTTATCAAAGATGGACATGTCTCTGTTGACGGTAAGGTAGTTAGCAAGACAGGACAAAAGTTAAAACCTGAGCAAAAGATACATATTGATTTTCCTGAGGCTATTGTGACTGAGCCTTTAGAGATTGACTTTGATGTTGAGGTCCTTTATGAAGATGATGATATCCTAGTTATTAATAAACCAAAAGGCTTGACCGTACACCCGGCCCCGTCTGTTAAAGAAGCAACCTTGGTTGACTGGTTAAAACATAAGGGAATCCGTCTTTCTACTATCAGTGGTGAAGAACGCCATGGTATTGTCCACCGTTTAGACAAAGGCACTACCGGGGTAATGGTCGTTGCTAAAAACAATGAAGCCCATGAAACATTATCTCAGCAGCTTCAAGACCGTACTATGGGACGTTTTTATCTTGCACTGATAAACATTCCTTTAAAAGAGAACATTATCATCGATAGACCTATTGCCAGAAATAACACAAACCGTCTTAAAATGGCCGTCGTAGAGGGTGGGAAAGATTCTAAGACACAGTTTACAAAACTTTATCCTTCAAAAGATGAAAAAACAGAACTTATCACCTGTAAACTGTTTTCTGGAAGAACTCACCAGATTCGTGTGCACCTTGAAAGTATCGGCAGAGGTATCATCGGTGACCATTTATACGGATTTAAGAGCAAAGAAGATAAAATCAACGAAATTTTTCTACATGCATATATCTTATATTTCTTGCACCCAAAAACTGGGGAAAAGATGGAGTTTATCGCCCCTGTTCAAGAGGCTATGATGCACTATTTAAATAATAATTTTGATATGGAGTTTATAAATGAAGCAATTAATCCTACCAACTTTAGCCGCCACTTTACTTCTGTTTAGCGGATGTACCCAGCAACCCACACCCGATGCCAAACCTCAAATTGACCCTACCCTGCCTAAGGTAACTGTAAATGGTCATATTGAGTCAATGACGAGTATCGCCTTTGAGTGGAAACCCCTAAGTGACACGCGTGTTAAAGGGTATTATATTTACCGTAATGACCCACAAGAAAATGATACCAGACTAAACCGACATGCCAGTGTACAGAGTCGTTTTGTCTCACACTACACAGATACAGACTTAAACCCTAATACAACTTATGTCTATCGTATATCCTCATATAATAAAAACGCTCAAGAATCCGATGCATCAAAGACCTACCGTGTCACAACAGGGCCTGTTTTGAATTCTGTTAGTTTTTTTGATTCGATTGGAAACCTTCCAAGAATGGCAAAACTTATATGGCGCCCGCACGATAGTGCCGGTGTGAAGGGTTATATCTTAGAACGCCAAATCGTGGAAAAAGCAGAGTGGGAACAGATAGCGACCATAAACAACCGTCTGCAAGCTGAATACATAGATAAAGACCTTGATGATAACCGCGTGTATAAATACCGTCTTCGTGCACTGACTTATGAGGGCATTAAATCAACACCAAGTGATATTGCAAAAGTTGTAACAAAGCCTCTTCCAATTGAGATCAATGGTCTTAAAGCAAGCATCTCGGAGCCAAAAAAGATCAAGGTCTCATGGAACGCTAGTACACAAGATGATATAGCCTATTATAATGTCTACCGTTCGACTTCAGGAGAAGGTTCATATGAATATTTTATGAAGCTGCATGAGACAAATTTTACAGATGAAGTCTCAGAAGATGGCATGAACTATTATTATAAAGTAACGGCTGTTGATAAAGATGAGTTAGAAGGGCCTAAACAAGCTACCCCAGCTCATGGAAGTACACTTTCAAAGCCAATGACACCAACCTTTATGGATGCTCTTGTGAAAGACGGTTCAGCCGTTTTAAGCTGGAAAAACAATGATCCTCGTTCAAAAAGTTATACAGTTATCAAAACAACACAAGACTCTTGGATAAGTTCGACTACTGTGGAAATCACAGGTATTCAAGATACAAGCTATACTGTACAAGACCTTATTGCTGATACACTATACAGATTTCAAGTAATGGCGGTGGATTCAAACGAGATCACATCAGAGCCTACACAAGCGGTAGACGTACTGTTTTCAACCCCAGATAGATAAGATTTAAATGCCTCATATTCAAATACAAGACTTTATAGAAACTTCTTTTCCATGTTCACACAATGGCATAGACTTTGACTTTATTGCTACAAATATCAAATACCCAGATGATAAACTCATCTGTGCCAAAAGTGAAGACAAGACCTTTTTACTTCAGGTAAAAAAGGCAGAAAACAAGTGGCTTTTAAAAAGCGACAAGGTGACCCGTGTTTCGCCTAATTTCCATATCAAAAATGCCATCAATGCCTATGCCCAGATGGCAGGTTTAGAGATACTTTTTTCAAACCTCGCTCAAAAACAGATGCACCACAGACAAAAAGAGTCTGCCCTTAAACCTATAAGCTATTTTGCCGAGTCATTTCCAGATGCAAAAGAGATCTGGGTCGAAGTTGGTTTTGGTTCAGGTGTTCACCTTTTACATCAGGCCCAAGAAAATCCGGATGTACTTCATATCGGTATTGAGATTCATAAGGCTTCTATAGAACAGGTCCTTAAACAGATTGCTATCTTAGAACTTGAAAATGTCATGCTATTGGACTTTGATGCCAGACTCTTTTTAGAGTTTGTTCCTTCTAACCTTGTAGGGCGTATCTTTGTGCACTTCCCTGTACCTTGGGATAAGAAGCCACACAGACGTGTTATCTCTCATCCTTTTATCTCTGAATCGATTAGAGCCTTAAAAAAGGGTGGGACCCTAGAGCTACGTAGTGATAGTGAAAACTACTTTGCCTACTCTCTACAGACTTTTTTAGAACTAAACCAAAGTGATTTTCAAGTCCGTAAAAATCAGGATATCGGTATCGTCTCTAAGTATGAGACACGCTGGCGAAAGATGGAAAAAAACATCTATGATATCACCCTGACTAATAATGAAACTTCAGAGCCACTTGAAAACAATTATGACTTTAGTTTTGAAGATGACTGCAAGGCTGATATTGAAGCTTTAAACACACAGACCATCAGATTTGAAAATGGTTTCATTCATTTTGAACGTGTTTATACCATTGCTGATGCAGGATATCTAGTACGCTTATCAATGGGCTCATTTGACAAACCAGAGCATCTGTTTATCTTGATACAAAATGCCAAGGCTACCTACTTTCCGGCTAAGCCCATTGCCTCACGTACGAATTATAATTCCCATCTCAAATTGAAAGAGCTTTTACATGGATAAAGTGATTATTGCTAAAGACCTTACCCTTTCGTATAACAATAACGAGACCATTATTAACCAATGTACCTTTGATATTAACTCAGGTGAGTTTGTTTTCATCACAGGGGCGAGTGGTAGTGGTAAATCAACCCTTTTAAAATCTCTTTATGGAGCCCTTTCACCTAAACAGGGTGATTTGGTTGTGGGCGGTGTTCAGATGAATAACATCACCTCTAAACGACTTAACTTCTTACGCCGTCATGTGGGCATCGTTTTTCAAGATTATAAGCTTATTAAAGAGTGGACTATTGAGAAGAATGTCATGTTGCCTCTTATCATCTCGGGTTATGCCAAAGATGTTTCAGAGGTTCAGGTACAAAAATTGCTGACACATGTTAAGTTAAACCATCAGCTTGGGAAATATCCACAAGAACTAAGCGGTGGAGAACAGCAACGTGTAGCAATGGCGAGAGCCTTAGCCCACAACCCTATCATTATCCTGGCGGATGAGCCTACGGGTAACCTTGATGATTATTCGTCTCAGGTTATTTGGAATTTATTAGAGGGAGCGTGTACGCAGTTAAAGACAACGGTTGTTGTCGTGACGCACCACATTCCTGAAACAATGAAAATTGATTACAAACATTTACATATAGAACATGGAAGTATTTATGAAGTCTCTTAAGAATCACTTTTCTTTAATCGCTGCACTGTTCACTATTCTTTTTACGGTACAAGTCTATCAAGTTCTTGAGCGTTCAATCTCATCTTATGAAGAATCTTTACGGGCTAACTATTCTATAGTAGTCATCTCTAATTCAAGCCTAGAAGAAGCCTCTATAAAATCAAAGTTTTCTATTATCAGAACGTTAGAAGAGATAAGTCCTGAAAAGGTCATCAAACGTTTAGAAAAAGAGATGGATAAAACAAGTCTAGGCCTTTTACGCGCTTCACTGCCTAAGTTTTACAAACTCTCTTTAGAACACTACCCACAACCCTCAGAGATAGAAGTCCTGTCTGCACAACTTCTAAATATGAAAAGTATCCGCCGTGTAGAGAGCTTTGCTCAAACGCATGACCAGATCTATAAACTTCTTCTTTTATATAAGGGTGTCACTCAAATATTTGCCCTTGCTATCTTTGTCGTGACCCTGCTTCTTATTGCTAAAGAGATGCGTATCTGGCAGTTTCAACATCAAGAAAGAATGAATATTATGGCGCTTTTCGGTGCACCTGTCATGTTACGTTCAGCCGTACTTTTCAGACTTGCTATCTTAGATGCGCTTATTGCCGCTTCTTTAGTTTTAGGCGTCTTTGCTGTGATTATTAATGCGGGTTGGGTTGAGCCGTATTTTCAAGATATCAACATCCATATCACCGTCTTTAACTTTACAAAAGACTCATTTATGCATTATGGAATTGCTCTTTCACTTTCCATTATCTTGGCACTGATGCTTATTGTCAATCATAAAGAAGAGGTTTAATGCGTTTACTTCTTCTTTTAGCGCTTATCCTTACTCCCAATTTTCTTGCCTTAGCCAATATTGATTCTAAGATAAACAAGACCAGCAAAAAGCTAAAAAAGTTTGATAAGACCTATTCGAAGGTACATAAAAACTTGGCCAAAACAGCCAAGACAATTATTCGCGAAGAACGCACTGTTTTAAAACAAGAGAAAAAACTTCAACAACTGCAACTTGAACTTAGTTTAAAAGAAGAGAAGTATCAAGAGAACTCTCAAGAACTTAAACATCTCAAAAATTCTCAAAAACAACTTCAAAAAACCCAGGAAAAATTACGTCAAGACCTTGCTTTTATGCTTGCTAAAAATGTCTCTCTTTCTCTTATACTTGATGATGAGAAGGCAAAAAACGATGAAGCTTTGATAACGGAAGAGGTCTTTGAGTCCCTTAAGCAGATCACACGAGCCAATATCACCGTCCTACAAGGCAATTTCTCATCTAACTCACATAAGATAGAAAATATTCAAGGCAAGATCTCTCATCTAAAAAAGTCCATAGAAGAGATAGACAAAAAACGTAAAGAGGTTCTAATCATTACCAAAACAAAAAAGAAGAACCTTTCTAATCTAAAAAACCAAAAGAACAAGTATAGAAAGTCTGTAAAAAAACTTCTTAAACAACAGCACAGCCTTAAAAATGAACTTTCAAAGCTTAATATCATTAAAGAAGACGCCAAGGCAAAACGTATTGCCAGAGAAAAAGAAAAGGCACGTCTGGCTAAACTGGACAAAGAGAGAAATACTCGTGCCAAACCTACCAAAAATCTACCAAAGGTAAAATCTCGTACCGATGCTTATTCTTCAGTTAAGACAAAAACATACAGAGGTAAAAAGACTATCTCTCCACTAGACAACTTTACCATCGTAAAGAAATTCGGCCCTTACGAAGACCCTATTTATCATATCAAGATCTTCAATGAGTCAGTCTCTTTGAAACCTAAGGCTTCTAATGCCAAGGTTAAAAACGTACTTAATGGAAAGGTCATTCTTTCTAAAAAGACCTCTTTGTTAAACAATATCGTTATTATTGAACATGCTAATGGTATGCATACTATCTACGCACACTTGGACAAGGTGGCACCTACCATTAAAAAGGGTAAAAAATTAAAACAGGGTTCTATTATTGGACGCGTGAATGATGAACTTATGTTTGAGGTAACCCAGAAGAATTACCATATCAATCCATTGCAGCTCATCGCTAATAAATAAAGCCCTTAAAGAGTTTCTTTAAATCTTGATAGTTTTCCATTCACCCTTGGAAAAGACATACCAAAAAAGCCCCCCTTTAATATAGGTCTCTGTTATCATAACAATATAGATCCAAAAAATATCTTCTGTTATTGTGCTTACATAAATCGAAGGTAAGACCCTTAAAAAGATCAAAGAACCCACATTCAATTTAAGAGTTGAACGCGTTGCCCCTGCTCCTCTTAAGGCACCGCTTAAGACAAAGACCGTTGCAAGAGGAATCTGAGAAAGTCCTACCAGTCGCAGATAAAGTGAAGCCAGTTCTATTGTCTTTTCATCTTGGGTAAAGTAAGCGCAAAAAAACTCCGGCATAAAGATCAAGAACAATCCAATAAATCCCATGAACCCTGCTGCTATCTGTACAACCGTTTTGGCTTCATTATAAGCCAACTCAGGATTTTTAGCACCTAAACTCTGTCCCACTAAGGCCATAGCGGCAATAGAAAAGCCAAAACCAGGCATAAAGGCAATGCCTTCGACTCTAAGACCCACCTGATAACCGGCAAGAGCTTCTGTCCCATATTTTGTAATAACAAAAATAAAGACCATAAATGAGCACACAGAGATAAGTCTTTCTATACTAGCGGGCAGACCTATTTTTAATATGCGTTTCATTGTATTCAATGAGAAGTAAAAATAAAACCTTAACGCACTTGACTCTCTTGAGACCAACACCGTGTACACCATTACATTAAAACCATACGAGATAATAGTAGCAATAGCCGCGCCTTCTATCCCCATAGCTTCAAACCCGAAGTGACCAAAGATCAATGTATAGTTCAGTCCGACATTCATCAAGGCCGAAACTATCTTGATAAACAAAGAAGCCTTTGTCTTGCCTGCTGCACTTAAGGCATTGAAATACAAGGCATCCAAAAAGATAAGGGGCATGCCCAAAGAGAGCGTTCCAAAGTACAATTTACCTAGCTTAGCAACCTCTTCACCGGTTCCTATCCATAAATAAAACTGCTTTGCACCTAGACTTCCTATATACATGGCAACAAGAGAAAGGATCAGGGCTAAGATTAAAAGGTTAAAAAAGGCAAGGTTGGCTCGATGAAAACGTCGTGCTCCTATGTATCTAGAGATTACAGCATTTCCACCTACAATGTAGAGGTTCATAATGGCATTTAAGACCATAATAAACTGCAATCCAAGTCCGACTGCAGCTAAAGAGGCCACGCCCAGTGTTCCAACCATGATAAGATCAATAAGTACTTGAACCATATCCAAAAGGTTTTTAAGTGCGGCAGGAATGGAAATAGAGAGGATTCTCGAGAGGGAGCTCTTACTTGCTAAAGTAGACATTTACCTCTTGCATCACTTCAAACAGCTCATCTTTGTCCTTACAGATCAACTCTCTTCTATTGGTTGGGACTTCACCGACAGGGTCAAAGTCAAATACCAAAACATAATGCGTGATTTCGACCTTATCAGACTTTGAGTCTGCCCATTCTAAAGAGACTTGAGCACTGTCCCCGCCGGGAACTTCAACAACAGCTGCAGGATAAAGGCGTGTTACCTTAGTTAAATCATATTCTTCATTTTTATATGTATAAATCATTTTGAAAGTATAGCCAATTTAATCTATCTTAATTTTCCTCTTTAGGATTTTCAAAGATCATCTTCTATCAAGGGGACAAAGACAAAACCAGGATGCTCTTCTAATGCTAAAGAGCCATCTTCTCTCTTTCTTACCTTAAAGATACTGTTTTTTATGGGTATAACCATAATCCCACCAGGCTTGAGCTGTTCTAATAGTGAGTTTGGCATACTTTCAGCCGCACAGGAGACCAAGATCTTGTCAAATAGCCTGCCTTTTAAACCAAGACTTGACTCCGCCTGATGTAAACTTATGTTTTTAAAGTTATATTTTTCCAGATTTTTTTGTGAAAATGCAAGAAGTTCTGTATGACGTTCAACCGCGTCAACATACTCAGCTATAGATGCCAGCAGTGCCGTAGTCCATCCTGAACCTGAACCCAAGTCCATGACTACATCATTGGCATTAACTTCTAGCAGTTCAAGCATAAAGGCAACCGTATAAGGCTGAGAAATTGTTTGAGAAGATAAAATCGGAAGGGGCCTGTCTTCATACGCCATAAATTCTAAACCCTCAGCTACAAAATCAACTCTGTCTATCTTTTCAAAGGCTCTGATCAAAACTGGAGTTTTGAGAACACCGCGTGTAATTAAGGATGCATAGAGTTCTGTTTTTTTCATTATTTTCCTTTTATTAAGCCAAAAAGCTCATAAAAATTAAAAGTAGATTCAAAACAATTCCTGCATAAGGAACCCACACCGGGATTTGAATCACTCCATCGGGGACAGGCTTAATATTTTTTATTCTGATTAAAGAGATATTTATAAGTGTAAACACAATCAATACCAATAGACTTGTCAGACTAGCTAAAGAGACAATATCAAATAAAAGTGCAAATACCAATGCTGTCACACCCACAAGTAGTGTGGCATATACGGGAGTCTTTGTACGCGTGTTTATGTGAGAAAGGACTGGAGGCAACCAACCTTTTGAAGCCATACCATAGACTATCCGTGATGCCATAATCATTTGAATAAGCGCACCGTTAATGACGGCGAAGGTACCAATCGCAGAGATAATAACCGGATCTTTCCCCGTCAGCCTATGAAATATATCGGCAAATGGAGCCTTCGATACTTTCAACTCCTGAAGACTCAAGGTTTCCAAGGCAACAAGAACAATAAGAACATATAGAAGCGTTGAGATAATCAAAGCCGCAATCATGGCAGTAGGAAAACTTTTACGAGGTTCTTTCACCTCTTCGGCAATGTTAACCATATCTTCAAAGCCGATAAAGGCATAAAAAGCCAAAAAAGCACCAAAGAATACTACCGAAACATCAGAAAAACTAAAACTCGGTACAAAGGTACTTAAGCTCAATGTCGGATGCAGGATTTTGTCCTGTCCATAATAGATAATCATTAAGAGACCAAAAATCTCCAGACATGTTAAAACTGTAGCCACTATAACACTCGCCTTAATACCGATAATAGCAATGATAACAAGTACTAAAACAAGTAGTATAATGGCCAAGGTTTCGTTGATTTGAACAAACTGGGTAAGGTAACCGACAAACCCATGAGAAATCGTTGCAACTGAAATCAAGCCTGCCACTGCGATTAAAAGACCCACCCCTATAGAAAGGGCCTTCATCCCTATTCCTTCTTGAATATAGAGTGCCGCACCAGCGCTCAGTGGGTAACGCGAAACCAGTTCACTGTAGCTTAGAGCAGTAAAAAGAGTAATAAGACAAGCCAGTAAAAAAGAAGTAATGGTGAAGTATCCAGCAATTCCCACGACCTTCCCCACAAGTACATAAATACCTGCACCAAGGATATTACCTAAACCGTAGAAGAGCAATAACATCAATCCAACTTCACGTGAAAGTTTTACTTTACTCATCCCTTCTCCCATCTAGTAAGTATAAATTTCTTCAACTTCAGCACAGTACTTAATTTAAATATAATTTTTTGTCTAAGCCTTTTTGTGCTCGTCTTTATTCAAGTTTTTAAGCATCTTTCCTGAACGCATTTTCAAATAAGCTAAAAAACCAAATGTCATTCCCACAAAGATAAAGGCTGCTCCTATATAGTCATCTCTTTGTATCGCCATAAGAACCCAACAAACATCAGCAAAAATATAAACAACTATCGCTTGAAATGCCAAGCCTCTAAACATTAAAAAAGCGCCTATATTTAATAATAAGCCTCCAAGGATTGCTAAACTAAACATCATAAACCCTTTTTACATAAAGATAATAAACAGATACACAGATAAAGCTCCCGCCTAACAGAAACATCACCGATCCAATGCTCCACGATGCGTCTATTAACACACCCACTAACATTGAACTCATAGCCCCAGTAAACAAAAAACTCATATCATTATAAGCTACTACTCTACCATAATATTGTTTATCTGTATGCTTTTGAATAAGGGTATAGGTGTAGGACCAAAGTGTTGTTGTACTAAAACCCGCTATAAAAGAGCCTACCAGGGAGAGGTAAATGCTTTCAACCATACTTGCCCATAACATTATCCCAAGACCCTGAGCTAATAAGAGATAAAACAAGCGTGTGCTGTTTATCCATTTACCAAGTATTATGGGACCCAGTACTAAACCAAAGGCACGAATCGAATGTAAAAGCCCTATGGCTAAAGGTATCGCGAGCAAAGGGGAATAAAACTGTTTTGCCATTAAAGCAACAAGGGCATCAAAAACAGTAAAACCTACACTCGCATGAATTACAATAAGATGTATGATTTTTTTGTTCTTTGTAAGGTAATTCAGACCTTCTTTAAAAGTATCAAAAAAGTTTTCTTTTGCTTTTTCAAATTCTACATTCATCTGCAAGTTCATTAACATAATAAAGGCAATAGTAAAGATAAGACCATCTACAATAAAAGCCACTTTTACACCTAGTTTATAAACTAAAAAACCACTGATAGCCATGCCCACTGTATACGAAAGCGACCAGATAATAGAGTGAATTTCATTAGCATATTGCAAGGCCTTTCCTTCTAATATTTTTGGTAAAAGTGACATCTCAATGGTGAAGTAAAAACTTGCCGCGCCCATCCGAATAAAAACAAGTAGAAAAAGTAACCAAAGCCAAGAAGAACTGCTTACAAGTAAAAGAGAAAATGTAGCCACAATCTCTAATATTATAAGAAAAAGCATGAGTTTTTTATGAGAAAACTTATCAATCAATACTCCCGAGATTGGAGCTTGCAAGACACCAGGAAGAAAATGAAAAGAAGCGACCATGGCAATCATAAAAGCGGAAACCTCAAGTTCAACTAGAAGTGTATAGATAGCAACGTTTGAAAACCAGGCACCAAAGTAGGAGATAAGTTGAATAAGGCTTAAACGACGTAAAACAGCTTCTTTTTTTAATAATTTTATATATTCAAACACATGCTTACTTTTTTACCGCATTGTATCAGTAAAGTTCTTAAGCCACTAGTCCTAAATGGAACATTTTGTGCTTAAGATATAACTAGTATACTTACTATTAATATATTTTTATATTTGCCGATATTAGTGTTATTACCCTATAAAAGGCTTGCATATGGAACTGTTTAATAATATAGCAAAACAACAAAGTACACAAAACACACAAGTCCATACAGAACAACGGGTCGCTGAAGTAAAACCAGTACCAAAAGTAGAAATAAAAGCTCCAATTGAAAAAGCGAATGACCAACCTGTTGCTAAAAATGAAGTAGAGGTAAGAGATCTTGTTGACTCTTTAAACAAGGCTCTTAATCCTTTCAACACATCTATTCGCTTTGGTTTTGACAATAGCAATGAGGTATTCTTTGTTTCTGTAATAGACTCACAAACTAACGATACAATCCGTCGTTTTCCGGCTGAAAAAGCAGAAAGCTTGATGACAAAAATGCACGAGATTGTTGGTATTATATTCGACGAAAAAGGATAAATTATGGCAGGAACACTTAGTTCACTTGGTATAGGCTCGAGTGGTGCCTTAAATGCCGAGACCATTGAAAAACTAAAAGCTAATGATGAAAAGCTTCAAATTGATCCTATTGCAAGTAAAATAGAGTTTGTTTCTCAACAAAACCAAGCGTATGATCTTTTAAACTCTTTAATCACCTCTTTGGGTGCAAGCACAAGCGGTTTGGGTTCAGACCTTCTTTACCTTGATAGAACGACTTCTGTAACAGGCGACGCTGCGAGTGTATCCGTCTCTTCTGGTGTATCACCACAGAGTTTTTCACTAGATGTTACAGACTTAGCGACAAAAGAGATCCAACAATCTGATCTTTTTTTAACCTCAACTTCTACCGTTGCTACAACAGCAGGTACTATTTCTATTGGTGTAGGAAGTTCTACTTTTGATATTGATGTCACGGCAAGCACTACACTGGAAGAGCTGTCTCAAATGATCAATGACGCAGCTGGATCATCTGTTAAAGCACAAGTACTCAATGTTGCTGATGGCGATTATAGACTTGTTCTAACATCACAAGAAACAGGTTTAGACCAGACTATTACTATAACTGATACGGGTAGTGTTCTTTCAACTAACTTAACACAAGTAGCTCCTATACAAGCAGGATCAGATGCTCACTTTAAATTTAATGGTATCGATTTTACACGTTCGACTAATGCCATTGACGATATTATTACAGGTGTTGATATCACCTTGACTACCGCAGGGATAAGTAATGTAACTATTTCACAAGACAGTAGTAATATTGCTGACGAGATGAAGAGTTTTGTGGAGGCCTATAATACACTTTTTAGCGAACTAGACAATGTTCTTACCTCAGATGTTGAAAAAGGCACGCTTGGTGTTTTTAATGGAGACAATACCTTTAAAAGTCTTTCCAGAGATATTAAAGATGTCCTTTTTTCTACAAATGCAAATAACAACTCGCTAGCAGGTTTTTTTTCTGTAACCAATGCAGCGGGTAATCTTACATCTGCTTTTGAGCTTACGGAGAGTGGTGTATTAATCTTTGATGAAAGTGCATTTAAAGCAAAGTTTGATGCTGATCCAGCTGCCGCAGAAGAGTTTTTAAAATATTCAACAGACAGTGATGGCGAACAAGTGGACGGACTCTTTAAGAAGCTCGACGATTTTATAGATACACAAGTTGGTTTCAATGGAACCTTCACTGCTTATGGTGACAACCTAAATAATCAGATCACTGCTCTAGAAGAAGAAGGTCTAAGAGCACAAGAACTTATTGACTCACGGTATGAGACAATGTTTTTACGCTTTGCTGCTTATGATCGAATTATTGGCGGGTTAGAAAGACAATTTTCTGCTTTAAACCTGCAAATTGAAGCTGCTATCAATGCGAAATAACTAAAGGATACTAAATGAACAACTCTCTAGCTTATAATACTTATGCTCAAAACGACATAAGAATTGAATCACCACAAAAACTTGTAGAAATGCTTTATGAAGGTATCTTACGTTTTAATATGCAGGCTAAACGTGCTATTACAAATGATGACATTGAAAAACGCACCCACTGGATAAACCGTTCATCAGCTATTCTAACAGAACTCTTAAACACCTTAGATATGAATGCCGGTGGCGAGTTGAGTCAATATCTTGAAGGGCTGTACACTCATCAATTGCAAACCCTTTCACAAGCAAATGGTGAAAACAGCATAGAAAAGATAGATTCGGTAAACAAGGTTGTAAAAGGTCTTTTAGAAGCATGGAGGGAAAGTACTCAAGTTGCAGTGGGTTAAAGAGTTAAAAATTGCCCTTTTAGAAGAGAATGAACTTAAGATGGAATCTCTAATTGAAGAACTTCCAGAGTTTGACTCGCTTGAGCAGATGAAAGAAGCTGCCTTTATGATGCAAGAGGTTTACACTTATTTAAATAATAAAAAAAATGATTATGCTTCCAAACTGGTAAAAATAAAAAAACATAAAGAGTTTTTAAACTCCGCCTCTGTGAAACAACCTTCCTTTGATCAAAGCCATTAATAGCTTCTTTAGTAAAGTTATTAGTCACTTCTTTAAAAAAGCTATTGATATTTCCATAACGACAAAATCTTAATTCAACTCTTTATCATCTTCGTTTAGCTAAAATCGCGACAATAATTTATCTCTATAAAGGGAACTCATGAAAAAAGAAGTTAAAAAAGTTGTACTTGCCTACTCAGGCGGTTTGGATACAAGTGTTATTTTAAAATGGTTACAAGATGAATATAAATGTGAGGTTGTTACATTTACAGCTGACCTTGGTCAAGGTGAAGAACTTGAACCAGCTCGTCTTAAAGCCTTAGAACTTGGTATTAAACCAGAAAATATCTTTATTGATGATCTTAGAGAAGAGTTTGTAAAAGACTTTGTATTTCCAATGTTTCGTGCTAATGCTATTTATGAGGGTGAGTACCTTCTTGGAACTTCTATTGCAAGACCACTTATCGCAAAACGTCAGGCTGAGATCGCAAAAATCACCGGTGCTGATGGTGTATCTCATGGTGCTACGGGTAAAGGAAATGATCAAGTGCGTTTTGAAATGGGTTACTTGGGTCAAGACTCTACTTTAACTATCATTGCGCCATGGAGAGAGTGGGACTTAAACTCACGTGAAAAACTTCTTGCCTATGCAAAAGATCACGGTATTTCTATTGATCAAAAACATTTAGATGAAAATGGAAACCCTTCAGTCAGCCCTTATTCAATGGATGCGAATTTACTTCATATCTCTTACGAAGGCTTGCACCTAGAAGACCCAAATGCAGAACCTGAAGATGCTATGTGGCTATGGACAAACTCTCCTGAAGAAGCACCTGACAAGGCAGAATATATTGAGATTGGTTACGCACATGGTGACCCCGTAACACTTAATGGTGATGCAATCTCTCCTGCAACTATGCTTAAAGCACTGAATGAGCTTGGGAATACTCACGGCATTGGACGTATTGATATCGTTGAAAACCGTTTTGTTGGTATGAAAGCACGTGGATGTTATGAGACTCCAGGTGGGACTATCATGTTAAAAGCGCACAGAGCAATTGAGTCAATTACACTAGACAGAGAAGCTGCTCACCTAAAAGATGAGATGATGCCTCGTTATGCAAAACTTATTTATAACGGTTTTTGGTTTGCTCCCGAACGTGAGATGATGCAAGCAGCTATTGATAAAACTCAAGCCTTCGTAAATGGTGTTGTTCGTCTTAAACTTTACAAAGGAAATGTAATTGTTGTTGGGCGCCAATCAGCTGACTCTCTTTTCAATGAAGAGTACTCAACTTTTGAAGAAGATGAAGTATATAACCAAAAAGATGCGGAAGGCTTTATCAAACTAAATGCCCTTCGTTTTATCATTGCTGGTAAAGCTCGCAATAAATAGTTTCTAGCTTAAGGACACCTAAACATTGGTGTCTGCGTTCTTTCTGTATAACTTCTTTCAAGAAATTCCAAGTACTATTAACACATAATAAACAAAAGGCCTATTTAAATGAGCACAGAAATAAAAAAAGTCGATCCTGAATCTGAAGAATTTAAAACTGAACTTGCTAAAACAGTAAAATTTACGGACAAAGTCGTTTCACAATTTGGTTATGCCTATAACCCAGATGCCTTAATCAATGAAGGTATACAAATGGGATTGACCCGTAATAAACTTATATATGATAAACGTTACTGTCCTTGTTTCTTTGTTACAGGAGACAAGGAAGAAGATAGAATATGTCCTTGTAAACCTGCGATCGAACATGAGATACCTAATGACGGTGTGTGTCATTGTCAAATCTTTTGTACGCCTGAATATGCAGCGGCTAAGGCTGGTCATGATGAACTTGAAGCTGTAACACATGAGCACTCTCGTGGACTAACAACTGCTGAATGTGAAACATTACTTACACAACCTGATATTGATACGGATGAGTTAACTTCACTTCTTGAAGCACGTGAACTTGGTATGGTTGACTTTAATCTGGTTGATGTAAGAGAGTGGATGGAGCATCAAAACGGGCATATTAAAGGAACTGATGCACTTGTCCCAACAACAAGCTTTTATAACTCTTTGGAAAAAGCCGAATTGGCTCCAAATAAAAGTGTTATTGTTTACTGTCATGTTGGTAGTCGAAGTGCTCATTGCCAACGTATCTTAGCCGAGGGCATGAAGTTTAAATCAGTCGTTAATCTTGCCCATGGTATTTCAGGATATAGAGGAGAAGTTGTTCGTTAAGGCGTACAATTTATCTCTAAGAGCAATTCTGCTAAAATCACATAATTAAATATAACAGTAAAGAGCGAAAATGAAAGTATTATTAATCAAAGATGTAAAAGGTCTTGGTAAGACAGGTGAAATCAAAGATGTAAAAGACGGATATGGTCAAAACTTCTTAATTGGAAAAGGTTTTGCTAAAGCAGCAACAAATTCTGTTATCAACCAGCACAATGCACAAGAAAAGAAGAAGTCTGCAGAAGAAGAAGCTGAACTTTTACGTCTTAAAGATGTTAAAGAACAACTGACTCAACTTACAACAACCATAGCAAAAAAAGTAGGTGAGAATGGTCACCTTTTTGGCTCAGTTACAAAAGATGAGATAGCCCACGCTGTAGAAGATCAACATAATATTACTATTGATAAAAAACATATTGTTCATAAACTTTCCATGAAAGAACTGGGTGAGTATGAAATCGATCTTAAACTTGGTCATGGTTTACATGCAATGCTGAAGATCAATATCACAGCACAATAAGGAAGTTCATGTTTGATGCAACAACCATACTTGCCTATAAGGGTAAAAACAAAGCCGTTATCGGTGGAGATGGACAAGTAAGTTTTGGTGATACTGTTTTAAAAAACAATGCAACCAAGATTCGTACTCTATATAAGGGTGAGATACTTGCTGGTTTTGCAGGTTCAACCGCTGATGCCTTTAATCTTTTTGATATGTTTGAAGAGTTTCTTGCCAACCGTAAGGGTGATCTTATCAAGGCAGTTATTGACTTTTCAAAAGCATGGAGAAAAGATAAGGTTCTTCGTCGCCTTGAAGCGATGATGATAGTATTAAACAAAGAACATATTTATATTCTGACGGGTAATGGTGATGTCGTAGAGCCTGAAGATGGAGAGATCGCTTCTATCGGTTCAGGTGGAAACTTTGCTATATCAGCTGCTCGTGCACTAAAACGCCATGCTAATATGGATGAAGAGGCCCTTGTAAAAGAATCTTTACAAATTGCATCTGAACTTTGTGTTTATACAAATGACAATATCAAACTTCTCTCTTTGGAAAAATAATGAATATGACACCTAAACAGACCGTTTCTTACTTGGATGAGTATGTCATCGGTCAAGACAATGCCAAAAAGACTATCGCTATAGCCCTTCGTACTCGCTATCGACGTATGCAACTTGATGAGGCATTACAAGATGAAGTGATGCCTAAAAACATCTTAATGATAGGTTCTACTGGTGTGGGTAAGACAGAGATTGCCCGTCGTTTGGCTAAGCTTATGAACCTTCCCTTTATTAAGGTTGAAGCATCAAAATACACTGAAGTTGGTTTTGTAGGACGGGATGTTGAATCTATGGTCAGAGACCTTGTAATGACCTCTATTGATATCGTTAAAAAAGAGCATCAAACAAGTAGCATTGAACAAATTGGAAACTATGTACTTGATAAGATAGTCGATAAACTTCTCCCCCCTCTTCCGCTTATGGCAAGTGCTGAAAAGAAAGAGGAGTACAAGGCTTCAAGAGAGCGCATGAAAGAAAGAGTCTTAGCAGGTGATATGGATGAAAAAGTCATCGAAATTGAGATGCCTAAAACAACTATAGACTTTAACGACAGCAATATGCCTCCTGAAATGGCTAAGGTACAAGAATCATTTTCACAAATGTTTTCAGGCCTAAACAAAGAAGATCTTAAAAAAGAGGTGTCTGTTTTTGATGCTAAACATATATTGAAGACAGAGGCCAGTGAGAAGCTTTTAGATATGAACGCCGTTCATACGCAGGCTTTAAAACGCGCAGAAGAAGGTGGTATTATCTTCTTAGATGAGATTGACAAGATCGCCGTTGGTGCTAAAAACGATGGAAGGTCAGACCCAAGTAAAGAAGGTGTTCAAAGAGATCTGCTTCCTATTGTTGAAGGTTCTAACGTCACTACTAAATTTGGTCAGATAAAAACAGATCATATTCTCTTTATCGCGGCGGGCGCCTTTCATGTTAGTAAACCATCTGATCTTATTCCTGAACTTCAGGGTCGTTTTCCACTTAGGGTTGAACTTAACCCTATGACAGAAGAAGCACTTTATAAGATCTTGACACAAACAAAAAATTCTTTACTTCGCCAATATGAAGCACTTTTGAAAGTTGAAGAGATTGAGCTGAGTTTTGATGATGAAGCGATTAAGGCCTTGGCAAAACTTTCGCATACGGCCAATGAAAAAACAGAAGATATCGGTGCGCGCCGCTTGCATACCGTAATTGAAAAGGTTATTGAAGACATCAGTTTTGAAGCAGATGAGAGAAAAGGTGAGAAAGTTGTTATTACTAAAGAGCTTGTACACGAAAAACTAGATATGTTGATTGAAGATGAAGACATAGCTAGATACATATTATAAAGAGAGTTAACATGGCAGAGATAAAAGAAACCAAAGCTGGATTCGTAGCCGTAGTAGGTAGACCAAATGCAGGTAAAAGTACCTTAATGAATGCCCTTTTAGGTGAAAAGATTTCTATGGTTTCACAAAAGGCCAATGCTACACGTAAACGTATCAATGCCATTGTCATGCATAAGGACAATCAACTTATCTTTGTTGACACACCTGGTCTTCATGAAAAAGAGAAGATGCTGAATCAATTTATGATGAAAGAAGCTCTCAAGGCTATTGGAGATTGTGACATTATCTTGTTTATGGCACCAGTTACTGATTCAACTGAAGAGTATGAAAAGTTTTTACAGTTAACTTCTAAACCGCATATTGTGCTTCTAAGCAAGATTGACCATGTTAGCAATGAAAAGATCCTTCTTAAAATTCAAGAATATCAAGACTTTCAAGATAAGTTTTTAGCCATTATTCCTGTTTCTGTTTCAAAAGGTGGAATCGGATTTGAATCTTTGTTAGATGAAACGGTTAAACATCTTCCTGTATCACCTTACCTATATGACCCTGATGATCTAACCACGGAGATGTTACGCGACATTTATAAAGAATTTATTCGTGAGGCTATCTTTGATAACATCTCAGATGAGATTCCTTATGAAACGGATGTCCTAATCGACAAAGTTGAAGAAGGTAAAACTCTAGAAAAGATTCGTGCTACTATCGTTGTTGAAAAACAGACACAAAAAGGAATTATTATCGGAAAGGGAGGTGCTGCTATTAAACGTATAGGCAGAGACTCTCGTATACAGATAGAAAACCTTATCGGGAAAAAAGTCTTTTTAGACCTTTTTGTTTCTGTTAAAAAAGGGTGGACAAATGACAAACAATCTCTTGAAGACATAGGCTATAAATTTTAATGAAAGTTCTTTTTCTTTTCTTATTCACCTTATCACTTAACGCACAAGACAGTCTTATAGACCTATATCAAAAAGAAGGTGTTGTGGCTCTAGAAAAAAAGTTTGATGAAGAGTTAAGCAGCAAGACATATTGGGAGAAAAGACTAGAAGATGTGAATACCAGTTTTGGATACTTTGAAAGTATTAATTATTTACTTGCCTGTGATAAGAGTAACCAAAGTCTAAAACTCTACCGCAAAGATATAAATGATTCTTTTACATTAAGTGAAGACTTTTCTGCTTTTATTGGAAAAAAAGAGGGTGACAAGCAAAAAGAAGGCGATTTGAAAACGCCAATCGGTGTGTATAAACTTCTACAAAAACTTGAGAATGTGGACTCATTTTATGGACCACTTGCCTTTGTGACTTCTTATCCAAATGCTTATGACAAGATCCGAGGTAAAAATGGCTCAGGAATATGGGTACATGGTCTGCCTTTGAATCAACAAAGAGATGATTATACTAAGGGGTGCATTGCAATTAACAATACAAATCTCAAAAATATTGAAAAACAAATTGATTTTCATAAAGCCTTAGTCTATATAGATAAAGAAAATCTTTCGCCTATCTCCAAACAGACTATAATCACTTTATTATCGCATCTGTACCAATGGAGAAAGGCCTGGAAAGAAAATGACATTCAAGTATATCTTGACTATTACCACCAAGATTTCAAACGTTTGGATGGCCTAAACTTCAAACGATTTAAACGTTATAAAAAACGCATCTTTCAAAAAAATGAATATAAACAGATATTTTTCAGTGATATCAATATCATTCCTTATCCGATGATAGAAAAAGAGAATGTCTTTTTAATCAGTTTCAAAGAAGACTATAAGTCTATCAGCTATCAATTTGATGGAGAAAAAGAAATTTATGTTCACTTAGAAAATGACAGTTTTCGTATCTTAGCTGAGAAATAATATGAAATATATAGTCCTTAGTCTTTTTTATGTCTTATCCCTTTTCTCGTATCAAAACTTTGACCTGTATAAGAAAACAGGAAGCAAAGATGGTGCGACACTCTTAATCTTTGGTGGCATACATGGGAATGAGCCAGGTGGATATTTTGCAGCTTCAATATTAGCCCAGCACTATACTATAACTAAAGGGAACCTATGGGTTGTGCCCAACACTAATAAAGAAAGTATCTTACACTATAAACGAAGTCTTCATGGAGATATGAACCGAAAGTTTTCTACTATATCAAATAATGATGAAGATAAGCCAATTGTTGAAGAGATCAAGGCATTAATAACTCAGTCTAATGTGGACCTTGTACTTAACCTTCATGATGGACACGGTTTTTTTAGAGAAAAGTATCAAAACACCATCTTTAATCCAAGAGCATGGGGACAAACCTGTGTCATTGATCAGATAAAACTCGACAGCAATAATAGCTATAGCGACTTAGCTTGTATCGCGCAAAAAGTCAGTGATAAGTTAAATCAGCATCTATTACAAAAACATCATGGTTTTAATGTAAGAAATACAAAAACAAAGAAAAAGAAAAATGAGATGCAACATTCTCTTACTTATTTTTCTATAAACAACCACAAACCCTCTTTTGCTATTGAGACAAGTAAAGAGCTTCAGACAACCGCTCAAAAAGTCTATTACCAACTACGCGCAATTGAGGCATTCATGCAGATTATGGGTATCAAGTATCAAAGAGACTTCGAACTAGACTCCCAAAATGTCAAAGATATCACAAAAAATAGTGGAAAAATCGTTATTAACGGTAATATCTCCCTAAATTTAGGTAATTTAAGAAAAAATTTAAGTTATATTCCGCTACAATCGAATAAGAACCAGTTATCCTTTACACACCCCCTAGGCGGTGCGATTGAGGGTGATAGGTTTATTGATTTATACATTGGCCATAAGAAAATATCTCGTTTGAAAAAGGCAATTTTTCCTGTTTCAACTTGCGAAGGTCCTTTCGAAGTGATAATTGACGGAGAAAAGAAATCTGTTCATTTACCTTCAGAAGTTAAAATTATGTCCGATATAGTTTTTAATGCACCGCAGGGGCATCGTTTAAACGTAATCGGTTTTACAGATGTGCGGTACAAAAATGAACTGGGAATAAAAATTGCTAAGTCCTCTTTGATAAAACGTTTTTCACTTAATCGTGAACAGACGAAATTCAGAGCAGAATTCTACAAAGACAACACGTTTTGTGGAATGGTAGTTTTAAATTATGTAGCTAGGAAAAACGAATGAAACAGAAGCAAGCCTTCTCCAGCACGATATCTACTAATCCGTATAATAACTCTTTTTATACAGGAACAACAACACAAATCAAGGTCGCTGATAAAGTACAGTACCTTAAAGATCAATATTCTGTCTCTTATCTAAAAACTCAAGACTTTATTACTACGCAAGTAGCTATAAGTCAAAGTATTCCAGATGAAGACATTATTGATGCTATTGAAAACAAGGTTTATGAAGAACTTGGTTTGGACATGGCAATCGAATACCAAATCTCTTATATTGAAGCAACTGATGCAGGTGAGGACGGTAATAAAAACTATCATGTTTTTGTTGTTGATCCACTTAGTATTGATGAAGCATTTGCTGGAACTATAGAAGAGATTAAGTATATTGATCAAATCACCCCGGTTCCTCTTCTTTTAAGAAGTTTATATAAAAAAGAGATTATTGAAGACAGTGGGACCCACTGTTTCATCTACTTTCAAAATGACGATGCCTTCTTAACGCTTTATGATGATAGAGAGTTTTTATATACTAAGTCATTAAAGTATTCATTCTCACAAATGCATGACAGGTATTGTGAACTTCTTGGAGAGCAGATAGAGCTTGGTGAGTTTACTAAGCTTCTATCAGAAGAAGGTTTACGTAGTGGCGAAAGTGACAACCAACAATATCTAATCAAACTTTTTGGAGAAGTGTTTTTACATATTAATGATGTAATGACCTATTCAAAACGTGCCTTTGAACTAGATCGAATTGATAAAGTTTATATAGGTTCAGAAGTTGGTGCTATTGTGGGTATGGATGAATATTCACAGACTTACCTAGGTTTAGACTCAAGTGACTTTGACTTTAATTATGGCTTTGAAACTGAAGAATGGTACATAGACCAAATTCATTTACTTATGCATCTTACCGCTCAATTAGAAGCAGAAGATAAATACGACTGTAACTTCACTCGATTTCACAGACCACCACCATTTGTAAAACGTGCTAGTGGGCAGTTAATCATGACAGTAGCCGCTTCCATTGTTGTAGCGATGCTATATCCTGGTATTTATTGGACACTTGATGCTATACAGGGTGTAAAAAAAGCTGTTCTTGACTCTGATTACAGAGAACTACATATTAAAAAAGTAGATAGAGAAAATCAAATAAAACATCATACAGCAGAAATGGAAAAAATAAAGACACTAGTTTTAGGCGAAATAAAAGCATTAGAAGACAAAAAGTCAGTTTTGTCTCAGATACATGACATTAAAGTCAATTATCCAATGAAGGCTAAGCGTATTAGTAGTCTTACAAAAGATTTGAATAAATATAAAGTAAAACTGAATGAAATATCTTATACAGAAGATGCTGATAGTAATGAAAAAAGTTTTACCTTAAATCTTTTATCTAAAAAAGACAAAAGGATTACAAGTCTCATTGAATGGTATACAAAGACTAAATCGTCTCAGTATACATTTTCAATTTTAAAAATTGAATTTGACGAAGAGAAAAAAATATATTCTAGTGTGTTAAAGGTGGTACTAAAATGAATATAGAAGATTTTTTAGGTGATATAGACAAATCATTTGCTGAAAAAAAGCAGCAAGAGATCTATATGACTTATGTCATGATTGCAGCTGCTTTAATCGCAGTTTCATATCTTTTACTCTGGGATCCGGCTGAGCAAGGGTATAAAAAGACTCTTACTCAAACACAAAAAGTTGAAAAGCAAATAAAAGATGACGAAAACTTCATGCGTTATAATCCTGAAAGCAAAATATTTCAGCTTAAAGCGAATACTGTTCAATATAAAAGTGACTTTATTACGGTCAAAGATCAAGCCGAATATATTAAGTACAAGATTGAACAAATTTCAAGCTTATATTATGATGAACAAGCTTGGGGTGAGTTTCTAGACTCTATTACAGAAAATTCAAAAAAATACGGTTTGCAACTTAAATACCTATCAAATGAATTTTCTACGGATAAAAACACATTTGGTCATGTACTAGATATAGAAGTTCGAGCAAAAGGAAACTTTCATAAAACTATGAAGTTTATCAATGCTTTAGAACAAAGCTTTTTAGTTGTAGATATACATGATGTTAATCTTAGTTCAAGTACCAAAGTGGACAGTGCACTCAAAATCTCTGTTTGGGGGATCACATACTAATGAAAACAACAATACTAACACTTGCAATTATAAGTACATTATTGCAAGCCAATACAGAACCGGTAGCACCAACAACAAAGAGTCAGCCTGTAAAGAGACACAGTGTTGCAGCAAAAAGTTTAGTCACATTAACTGCCAACACAAGCTGGATTGATCAAAAGATCGAAGAGATCAAACCTAAAAGAGAAGGATTGAATAACTCATCACTTGCGACCTTAAAAAGTCCATTTATAGTCATAAAAAAAGAGCAAAAAAATGGTGATGGTAAAAAGACTGCTACTAGTCCTAAAGTAGACCCATCAGTTACTAGTAGTAAGTCTTTACTTCTTACAAGAAAAGATATGAGTAAAGAGCCATTAACTTTACAAATAGTATTAAACACATCTGCTTTAATCAATGGAAAGTGGCTTAAAGAAAATGACACCTTTAGAGGGTACAAACTTGCGCAAATTCAAAGTAATCATGTTGTTTTAGAGAGAAAAAACAAGAAGATAAAACTTTTCATAGCGCAAAAAAGTAACAATATAAATATATCAACAAAATAGGGAAGAACATGAAACATATACTACAACCATTAAAGAACACTTTACTTAGCAGTGCTGTTGCAGCAACGCTGTTAGCATCGTCAGTACATGCAGATTGTACATATCAACTATTTACAATCTCATCTATTAAAGGAACTCAAATTGGTGAGTTTGTCGATCAACTTAGCGATGAGTGTTCTTTTACAGTAATCGTCACTGACCCTGAGGCAGAAAAACTTTTGAATAAAGAGTTAAATAAGACAAACTTAAAAAATTTAACCGTCGATGAAGTTTTAGACTTAGTCTTAAAAGAAAATAATCTTTTCTACTCCTTAGAAAACAACATATTACATATTTCGTACCTTGTTACGAAGACCTTTGATATAGATTATATCATTACTACTCGAAAAAGTGTTGGTAATACAGATGTTAAATTAAGTGGGAGTTCTACTGATCAATCGACAGGTGGTGAATCAGGTGGTGACTCCGGAGCAGGTACAAACCAAGCAGAGAGTGGAATTAAGATTGAAACTGTTGATGAAGTTTCATTTTGGGCAGACTTAGATCTTGAGTTCCAATCTATTTTAAACCGACCAGAAGATGATTATAGTGCTGATGCACCCATTATCAATAAAACAGCAGGTCTAGTTACAGTATCTGCCACACCACGTCAAATTGCACGTTTAGAAAAATACTTGACAGAAGTACAAAGAAAAGCAAAAGCTCAAGTCTTAATTGATGTTAAACTTTTATCTGTTCAACTAAATAACAAACATGAAACGGGTGTTGATTGGTCTCAACTCTATGCTCTACAAAACTTTGACCTTGCATTTGACATCAAAAACACATTGAATGTTACAGAATTTGAAAGTCCGAGTAGCATAACAGAAATGGCCAGATTTCCTGATGGAGGCCTTGACGGTCACTTAGTTAGTGCTGTCGGTGGTGGTAGTATTAATGAAGTAATCAAATTTTTAAGAACACAGGGTAATGTAAAAGCAATTTCAAACCCTAAGATTATGACCTTAAATAATCAGCCTGCACTTATAAGTGTTGGTTCTGAATTCTTTTATAAAATTGCACAGACACAAAACCAACAAGGTTCCGGAGGAGGAGTTGCCAATACACTACAAAATGATATTGTCCAGTCTGTATTCGCCGGAATATTACTGGATATTACACCTGAAATTGATGATAATGGACGTATTACATTAAAAGTCAACCCATCTTTAAGTGAAACCATTCAGGCCATTGGAACTAATGAAGACGGTTCAACTAGAGATGTTCCACCAGATTTAAATCGTCGTCAAATCTCTTCAGTAGTAAGTGTACAAGATGGTGAAAGAGTTATTCTTGGTGGTTTAATTTCCTCTAAAGACAGTATTAATGAAAATAAAATACCATTACTTGGTGATATTCCAATTCTTGGTTGGTTATTCAAATATGAAGAAAAAGTAAATAGTATTGAAGAACTTGTAATTGTAATCGAGCCACATATTATTAAAGATGGTAAACAAACTGTTTCTCTAAGTGACTTAGGTTATTCAGGTCTAAATGAAGACCAGTTAGATTCACAAGCCTTTATCCGTTCTGAAAACCAAGAAGACCTTGCAGAACTAGATGCTAAAAATGCTGAACTAGAAGCAGAACATCAGGAACGTGTTACTGAAACAACACAAGCCAATGCTACTAAGGCACAAGACGACCTAGAATTTGAAACTGAGTAAATGAAAAGTAGTTTTTATCTTAGTTCAAAAGAGGTATTCCTTGATATAGTAGATGCGAAAGAGTATGTTCAACTCGATCGTGTCTCAACACTCTATCAATCTCTCAAAGATTCCGTTAAAAAACCCCTAAAAATGATTTTACTCTATGGTAAACCTGGTACAGGTAAGAGTATGATGTTAAATAAACTTTATGAGGATCTAAAAGATCAACAAAAGGTTGTTATGTATCATACACCCCTAGTAGATGAAACAGAGTTCTTAAAGTCTTTGGCACGCGATATCTATGGTGTACGTCCTTTTGATGAGTTAAACTTTACGCAGTTTAATGAACTTTCTGAACATTATCAGTTTGAGAACATTCCTCTTGTCTTGTTAGATGAAGCACAACTGTATTCAAGTTCTTTAATGGAGAAAATTCGTTTGATATCTGACGCAAGAAAGATAAAATTTGTTATAACCCTACATAAGACAGATAAAGAAGATATAATCGCTAAAGAGCATTTTCAAACACGTATTTGGGAAAGTCTTGAGTTACATAACGCTTCTGCAGCAGAATTGAAAATATATATCCAAAAGAAACTTATGAAAAACAACTGCTTTGATGTTGCAAACATGTTTGATAATAAAAATGTTAAACGTATTCATAAAATCACCTCTGGTAACTACAGAGATACGAATAAACTACTTGACTCACTATTTTCACTATATGATTGGTACGAAGACAATCAGCCTACCAAAATAAACTACAGCAGTATTTCTACCAAGATTATAGAAATGGCAGCTATAAAAACAGGTTTTATTAATGCTTAATGTTCATGACTTAGAAAGACGTTGGCTTAGATATAAGATTAAGCGTTACGCTCCTATTATTGGATCTGGCATTGTTGGTATCTTAGGTATCATACTGTTTTTTATTTACCTACCAAGTAGTTCGCAAACACCTTCTGAAGTTATAAAAGAGGTCACGCAAGTACAGACACCAGTAAAAACAGAAAACAACCTTCCTCCAGTATCTATTGTCAGCAGTATAGAGGTTCCAGAAAACACACAGATACAAGAAGTACATAAAGAAAAAACATTAGTACTTAAACCTTCTTTGCAATTTATGAATAATATTGAAGACGGTTTAAACCCCTACTTTGAAGGTACATACGAAGCTCCTATTGAAGAAAATTCAAATGAGCGATACATAAACGAGGGAACACCCACAGAACAATCTGTTCAAGCAACACAAACTATTGATATTCAAGAACCTGATAAAAGAAAGAGTTCCCTCACCATTACAACTAAGAAAAATGAAATAGATTTAAAAGATGTTATTAGACGTTTTAAGAAAAACAAGAATCCCGCTTTGAGTTTATTCATTGCTAAGCGGTATTATGAACTTGGAAAATATCAAAAATCATATAACTATGCCCTTATGACCAATGAAATCAATAAAGAAATTGATGAAAGTTGGATTATATTTTCAAAATCACTTGTCAAATTAGGACAACATGAATTAGCAACAGTTACACTTAAGTCTTATCTTAAGACCAAAAAGTCATCACAAGCTGAGATTTTATTGCGAAAAATTGAATCAGGAACGTTCAAATGAAATTTCTTTTAGTATTTTTATTTTTATTTACTTTTGCAGATGCTGATATTAAGACTTCTTTATACCACAAGTACCAAGACAAGCAATATGCAGAAGCATGTAAAGAAGGTCTAAAAGTCTTTCAAAAATATAGAAAAGATGAAGAGTTTGTTTCTTTATACGCTTTTTCATGTCTTAATGCAGATCAAATTGACAGACTGGCTATTCCTATCTCTATCTTAAAGAAATCAGAAGAAGCACGTAGTAATGCTGCTTATTTTTCTGTTATCTTAATGCAAAAAAAGCTTTTACTCCACTCCCTTATTGATAATTATAAGTTAACAGAGCTAACACTTCCAAAGACAGAACATATTCTTTCAACGGTGTATGAGCTCTATTCTAAGGTTGACTATAAACGTAAACGAAGTCATTATTCTTTTATTGACCCAAATAATGATAAGATATCTTATAGGCTTTATATCAAAAATAGCAATCAAAACAAAACGATGGTTATAGAAGAATATTATGATACAATAATGACACATAGGCATGTATATTGGTAGGAGAAATTCAATTGGATCGAATAACACAGGACCTTTTAGATAAAAATCACATTACTAATCAACAGATTGAAAGACTTACAAGTAGAGGGGTTAAACCTGATAATCTACTTGAAACCTTGACCCGAGTTGGTGCGGTGTCAGCCAACTTTGTTAAACGCTTTATAGTAGAGCAAATTCGTTTGGGTCGTTATGAGTTAGGCATTATTAAACAGTATACTTTTATGTCGGAAGCTGAAACACTAAAGTACCTTTCTGAAGTTATGAACTACCCTTACATTGATTTGGACTCTGTGGATTTAGACTACCGCTTAGCAGAAAGAGCTCCCTTCGCCCAACTAAAAAAAGCGATGGCAATTCCTATTTCCCAAACTGACTTAAATATAACCGTTGTTTTTTCTGATCCATTAGATGTAAATGCTCAAGAAATGCTTCAACGCATCTACCCACGCAAACCTTTAAGTATTGCTGTTGCTACAAGTAAACAGATTGAAGCTTATTTGTTAAAAATGGAGATTAAAGACAGTGTAAAAGAACTCGTTGCCAACATACGCCAAGAACTAAACTCAATTGGTAGTGCAGAAGAACAACAAGAAGCATCTTCTATCTTACAACTTATTGATGTTGTTTTAAAATCAACCATTAACTCACGCTCTTCAGATATTCATATTGAACCGACAGAAAAAAACTGTGTCGTACGCGGTCGTATTGATGGTGCATTAACAGAAATCTTTATCTTTGACAAAGATATCTATCCACCAATGGCCTCACGGCTTAAGCTTCTTGCAAACCTTGATATTGCAGAAAAAAGAAAACCGCAAGATGGGCGTTTCTCTGCTCATGTTGGAAATAGAGAATACGACTTTCGTATCTCAACTTTGCCCATTTTATATGGTGAGTCTATCGTAATGCGTGTTCTAGATAAAGAAAAAGCTCTTGTTAAACTCGAAGAAGCAGGTATGGACGCTGAAAGTTACAAAAAACTCCACCACGCACTAAAAACTCCTTATGGGGTTATTCTTGTTACAGGCCCAACTGGATCAGGGAAAACAACAACACTTTATGGTGCCCTTAATGAACTAAGAAGTGTTGCTGAGAAAGTCATTACCGTTGAAGATCCTGTTGAATACAGAATGAACTTGATTCAACAAGTTCAAGTAAACCCGAAAGTTGGGCTTACCTTTGCTGATGCCTTACGTTCAATTCTCCGTCAGGATCCTGATAAGATCATGATTGGTGAGATTCGTGACCATGAAACCTTGGAGATCGCTATCAAAGCAGCACTTACAGGACACCTCGTTATTTCAACCCTACACACAAATGACGCAATCAGTGCCATACCTCGTATGTCAGACATGGGAATTGAACCTTACCTGATTTCTGGAGCCGTTGTGGCTATTCAAGCTCAACGTCTTGTTCGTAAGATATGTATTCATTGTAAAGAAGATGCTAAGCTTCCTGAAAATCTACTTGAGCAGTATCAGCATTTAATTCCTGATCATCCAACTTTCAAAGAAGGAAAAGGATGTAGAGAGTGTTCAGGTACAGGGTACCAAGGTCGTGAAATGATTTGTGAAGTACTCCCAATATCAGAAGAACTTTCGACTATGATTGCAAAAGAAGCATCCAAGACAGAGATGATGGAACAAGCCTTGAAAGAAGGTTTCCAAAATATATTTGCCAACGGTATGCTAAAAGCAGCTGAAGGTGTTACAACATTTGAAGAAATTTTAAAGGTGGCAAAATCATGAAATATTTTTCAGTTACGGTTCTTAACCGTGGTAAAAGAGAGGCATTTGGTCTACATGCAGAAGATAGAAAAGAAGCACATTTTCTTGCAAAAGTTAAGTTTCCAGGTATCATACTAAAGGTTGTTGAAAGTAGTCCTCCACTAGACCAACAACTTAAAGCGTTTAAAAATAATTTGACTAAAAATTTCAAAAAGAAAAAGATCAAGCAAGATGCTCTTATCGCAGGTATTCGTCAAATGGCAGTTATGACAAATGCTGGTATCTCTATACATGATACATTAAAAGAGATATCAGATGCGACTGAAGATAATAGATTAAAAGAAGTTTTCGGAAAGATTGCTGAAGATATTAATTCTGGTCTTAGTATGTCACAATCTGTTGAAAACTTTAGATATGAAATGGGAAATCTTACTTTAGCAATGATTCAACTTGGGGAAAAAACAGGTAATATGGCTGAAGCGCTTTATGATTTAGCTGGAATGCTCGAAGAGATTCGTAGTAACTTTATTAAGTTTAAAAAAGCAATGGCGTATCCACGTAATGTTATGATAGCTATGGTCGTGGCCTTCACAATATTAATTTCTTATGTTGTTCCAGAGTTTAAAAAGATTTTTGAACAACTAAATGCAGAATTACCTCTACCAACACGTATTTTATTAGGTTTGGAGGTTGCCGTTAATCAGTATGGTGCTTATGTTTTAGCAACTATTGTAATTATCTTTTTAAGCCTACGATTTGCTATTAATCATTATACACATGTGCGTTATAAGTTTCATCAGATCTTACTTCGTACAATTATTATCAAAAAACTTATTCATTATGGAACACTTAATCGTTTTATGCTTGTTTTCTCAGCTTTGGTACATGCGGGTATTCCTATCGCTGACTCATTAGAGGCAGCTATTGATATGATTGACAATCTCCCACTTAAGGGAAAACTACAAACTGTAAGGGGTGCTGTTGAAAAAGGAAACACACTTCATCAAGGTTTAAAAGATACTGAGCTTTTTGAAAACATGATTATCCAAATGGTTTCAGCAGGTGAGTCTAGTGGTCAGCTCGATGCGATGATGGAGAAAGTTACTGAATATTACAAAATGAAGTTTGATGGTATTATTGATGGTTTATCCGAGGCAATTGAGCCTGTCATTCTATTTTTTATCGCGGGTATGATTTTACTATTGGCTCTTGGAATCTTCTTGCCTATGTGGGATATGGGAAGTGCTGTTAAGAACTAAAAAGAAGACGTGTCTTCTTTTCCTTCTTCCTTTGCCACCATCTTTATATAGTTTTCATCTTTTTTTAAAAGTCCTGCCTCATATAAAAACTGAGAAGGGACAAAATCTATTTTTTTGATCTTGTCATTTTTTGCCATGCTTAAGTACAAGATATCTTTGGCTCGTGTTACGGCTACATAAAAGAGTCGACGCTCTTCATCTATTCCACCGCCACCTTTGTTCATAAGCTTTCTATTTGGGAAACGCCCATCCATAAGGTCAACTACATATACCTCTTTGTACTCTAAACCTTTGCTTGCATGTACACTAAGTAGGTTAACGCCCTCGCCTTTTGTAAGGTCTTGAGAGCCAAGGACCATAGCGTTGATATAGCGTTCATGATTATTATAGGGTTTTGCTAGATCATATAAAAGAGAGCCCTTCCGTCTTATGCGTTCTAACGACTCTGTTTTTAATTTCTCATCTATGCTTCCGTCTTTGAGTTGGGCACGTTTTGTGGCCAGCTGATCAATAATGGTATTATAGAAAGCCGATGCTCGTATTTTTTCAATCATTTTAGCAGGGTCTTGAACCGTTCTTAAAACTTTACTTAGGGTATAAAAGTCATATAAGAATTGGGCACTATCTTTTGTAAACTTTGGATGTTTTAAAACAGGATTATTCAAAAAACTTTTATCAAAACCAAGGCTCATAAACTTTGCCAAAGAACCCAGTTCTATAAAATCATCAAAAAGGCCAAGTTGATGGTTTTGTTGACGTTTTTCAAAAGGGTTTAAAACATTTTTATCAGGATTAAACAAACCTTCAAATAACTTCCCATGTCCTAGTTTCTTTAGTGCAACAAAGAGTTCTTTAGCAATCGCGCTCCCTATTCCCTTCGCATACTCAAAAAGATGTATAAAAGCCATCATGTCACTACTGTTTACAAAGAGTACATAAATATCTAATATAGCTTTAACCTCTTTAGCATCGAAAAAGCTTTTACCTCCTTTTCGTTTACAAGGAAGACCTATCTCTCTTAAGGTCGCTTCTATTCCATCAGCCGAGGCGTTGTTTCTAAATATGACCGCAATCTCATCTGAAGGGGTATACGACTTGCGTATCATTTGTGAGATAGCTGAATACTGCTCAAAAAGTTCATTATAAACAAGCAGTTTTGGAGCGACAGCCTTCGCTTCTCTCGTAAACTCTAGTTTTTTAGGATAGATACGTTCATTATATTCAATAACCTTATTGGCAAGTGAGAGTATAGGTACAGTGGAACGGTAGTTTTTACTTAGAGTATACACCTTAGCATTAGGAAACTTTGTACTGTATGAGCCAATAATACTAATGTCTGCCCCATTAAAGGCATATATACTTTGATCATAATCTCCAACACAAAACAGAGATGGTGGATTCATGGCATCTACTACAGCACCTTGAAGTGCATTGGTGTCTTGATACTCATCTACTAGAACTTCTTTATAGGGCATCTGGTAGGTCTGAACCTTCTCTCGCATAAGTAAGAGTAGATCATTAAAGTTTACAAAACCGTACTCTTTTTTAAGGCGTTCGAACTCCTCGCATATATCCATATATATATCAACATAAGCATTATGATCAGAGTTCCTCTCATTCATCCATTCATCAAACCCACGTTCTATCTCTGTGTTTTGATATAAGGCATAAATGTCATAAAGGTAGTTTGCCCCATACGGAGAAGCATCTTCATTAAATAAGTGAAAAGAGCGTTTATCATAAACTGATCTAAAAAGTGTTTTAAGTTCGGCCGTCTGTTTAAGTACAATCTTTTTATCAAATTTCTTAAGCCATCTATAGCTTACGGCATGAAAGGTACCTGCTTCTATTTTATGTGCGACATCTTTGGAGAAGTAGCCAGCAAGCCGCTCAACCATTTCAGCTGCAGCCTTGTTTGTAAAGGTTAAGAGTAAGATTTCTTCTGGTTTGACCCCATTATGCAGGAGGTGGCCGATACGACCAACAATGGTAGAGGTTTTACCTGTTCCAGCAGAAGCAATAATAAGGTTTTGACCGCTAGGCGCAGTCGCAGCGTCAAGCTGCTCTTTATTTAAACGCGAAAGGGGCAAGTAGTCATCTCTTCATTAGAAAGAACTAGGATGAGGGATCTCAAACAGAGTACTTCAGTATTTTATGAAATACTACCTTCTATTTACTCAATCAGAGCTAAAAATTACGCAGAAATAAAAGTTTTCAAGCTTTCATCAAACCCAAATTGAGGATAGTTCTGAATTCCAAGAACCTCTTGAGCAACTGTCATATTTTTCTTGTTGAAGATAAGAGGTGCTTGAAAGTTAATAATAGACTCGTCTAAAGGACTTTGAAGTACTAAAATATTATAGACTAAAAGATCTTTTTCGTCTTTGATTTCTAAAAGTGCTTCCGTTGCTGCAGAAATATCAAAATCATATTCACGTAACTGGTGAGGATTCACAAGTGTAAATGAAATATCACCACCTGAAGTTGTACGAAGTGTCGAAAAAAGGCTATCTACCTCTTTAAGTTCAACCTCTTTAATATTTTCAAAACCTAAAATTTCTGATTTTACCTTAAACGTCATGTTAAACCTTTACATTTTATTCATAATTGTTAGTTATAAGCAATATACATTCCATGCTGACATAAGCCCCTTTTTACAAGTACTTCGATATAATCGCGAATTATTTAAGATGATTATTAAAGAGAGACAATGGCTGAAGCAACTAACAGTTACAACCCCAAAGAGATAGAAAACGCGTATTATAAAACATGGGAAGAACGTGGTTATTTTGAAACAGATGGAAATAAATCTATTCAAAAACCCGATAAAAAATTTTCCATCATGATGCCCCCGCCTAATGTAACAGGACGTTTACATATTGGTCACGCCCTAACCTTTACCCTTCAAGACATCATTGTACGTTACAAACGTATGGATGGATATAAAACTTTATGGCAACCCGGAACAGACCACGCGGGTATCGCTACACAAAATGTTGTTGAAAAGCAACTTCTTGCTGAGGGAACGACTAAAGAAGAACTTGGTCGCGAAAAGTTTCTTGAGCGTGTGTGGAAATGGAAAGAGCAAAGTGGTGGAGAGATGGTTTCTCAGATGCGTAGCCTTGGTGTCTCACCCGCTTGGAAACGCGAACGTTTTACTATGGATGATGGACTGAAGTCTTCGGTTAAAGAGTCATTTGTTCATCTTTATAATGAAGGTTTAATTATTCGTGGTAACTATATGGTTAACTGGTGTACCCACGATGGTGCCCTCTCTGACATCGAAGTTGAACACGAAGAACATAATGGCAAGTTTTACCATATGCATTATAAGTTGGCTGATGGTTCAGGCCAGATTACGGTTGCCACAACGCGTCCTGAAACTTATTTTGGTGATACCGCGGTTATGGTTCACCCTGATGATACACGTTATAAAGACATAGTAGGAAAGAAACTTTTACTTCCTCTTTTAAATAAGGAAATAGAAATCATCACAGACACACATGTTGACATGGAGTTTGGTACGGGTATGGTTAAGGTTACACCTGCTCATGATCAAAACGATTACGAGGTGGGAAAACGTCATAACCTGGAGTTTATCACCGTTTTTGATGAAAAAGGTATTTTAAATCATCATGCAGGTGAATTTGAAGGACTTGAACGATTAGAAGCTAGAGATGTTATTGTAAAACGTTTAGATGAAGAAGGTTATATAGAAAAAATCGAAGACCACCTGCATCAAATTGGTCACTGTTATAGATGTAAGAATATCGTTGAACCTTATATCTCAAAGCAATGGTTTGTTAGAAATGAAATTGCTAAACAATCTATAGAAAAAACAAATGAGGGTGAAACACAATTTTTTCCTTCGCACTGGATCAACTCATATAATTCGTGGATGGGTGAACTACGTGACTGGTGTATCTCACGTCAACTTTGGTGGGGACATAGAATCCCTGTCTTTTATTGTAACGACTGTGATCATGAATGGGCTAGTCTTGATGATGAGCCTAAAGACTGTCCTAAGTGTGCATCAAAATCTTTTGCTCAAGACCCTGATGTTTTAGATACCTGGTTCTCTTCTGCTTTATGGCCTTTTTCAACCTTAGGTTGGGGAAATGGCGAAAATGGTAAAAACGAGCTTTTCACTGAAGATGACTTAAAAGACTTTTATCCAAACTCATTACTTATTACAGGGTTTGACATCCTTTTCTTCTGGGTAGCAAGAATGATGATGATGGGAGAAACCTTTAAGGGTGAACTTCCATTTAAACATATTTATATGCATGCACTTGTAAGAGATGAGCATGGAAACAAGATGTCGAAATCAAAAGGAAACGTAGTTGACCCTCTTGATGTAGTTGATGAACATTCAGCTGATGCATTGCGCTTTACCCTTGCCATCTTAGCCGCTCAAGGTAGAGATATCAAACTTAGCGCAAAACGTTTAGAAGAGTCAAGAAACTTCACAAACAAGCTTTATAATGCTTCTCGCTTCCTACAGATGAATGTTGAGACTTTTTCAGACCTAAGTGATATTGAGATTAAGACGCCTCTTGGAAAGTATATGCTTTCGCGTTTTAATACAGCTGTAAATGAAACACGCCATAACCTTGATGAGTACCGCTTTAATGATGGAGCTACAGTACTTTATCGTTTCTTATGGAATGAATTTTGTGCTTGGGGAATTGAACTTTCAAAGTCAAGTAAAGACAGTATTCCAGAACTTGGTGCAATTTTTAAAGAATCAATGAAATTGCTTCATCCTTATATGCCATTTATTACTGAATATCTTTACCATTCACTTAACGGAACATCATTAGATGATGCTAACTCAATCATGATTATGCCTTATCCTAACTCAGCACAGAACGATCCAGAAATTGAAAAAGAGTTTGACGCGATTATGGACACCATTGTTGCTATTAGACGTGCAAAAGCACTTGTTGATATTGGTGAGCAAAAGATTGAAAAAGCCTTTGTTAAACCTAACAAAGAAATGGATACAGAACTCATCACGCCATTTATTCAAAAACTTGCTAAGGTTGAGACCATTAGCTTTGTAGATACAAAGGTTGAAAATTCGATCTCAGATGTAAGTGATTATGTTGAAGTGTATATTCCAACTGATTCAATTGATTTAAGCCCCATTATCTCTAGACTTGAAAAACAAGAAGAGAAGCTTGATAAAGAGATAGGAAAAATTGGTGGGATGTTAAGTAATGAACGTTTTGTTGCCAATGCACCTGCAGATGTTATTGCCAAAAACCGTGAAGATTTAGAGTCTGCCAAAGATAAGAAAATAAAGGTTAGCGAACAGCTGGCTTCACTAAAATCGTAAACTACGAATATTTCAACATAAGATGTTATAAACATCTTATGTTAAATACCCAGAGTCAAAAGGAAACTTATTGTTTAATCTAAAAAATTACGCTTCTGACAATATCAAAAATGATATTTTATCAGGACTTGTTGTTGCTGTTGCCCTTGTTCCTGAAGCTATTGCCTTCTCTTTTATTGCTGGAGTAAGCCCTATTGTTGGTCTATATACAGCCTTTATTCTTGGTCTTATCACAGCACTTATTGGTGGTAAACCAGGTATGGTATCTGGTGCAACTGGTTCAGTTGCTATTGTGTTTGTTGGTTTAGCGATTAAAGCAAATGAACAACTCACCAATGCAGGCGTATCAGGATCCGCTCTAGCCGAAGGTATATTGCAATACATTTTGTATGCAACAATCGTGGCAGGACTAATTCAAATTTCTGTTGGTCTACTTAAACTTGGAAAGTTCATCCGTCTAGTTCCACAACCAGCTATGTATGGTTTTGTTAACGGTCTAGCTATTGTCATTGCCTCTGCTCAGTTTAAATTCTTTGAAGGCTCCAATGCCAACATGTATTTTATTGTAGTTTTAACTATGGCAATCATGCATTTTTTACCTAAGCTTACAAAAGCAATTCCTGGTGGGCTTTTAGCTATCGTTAGTATTAGTATCGCTGTTTTCTTCTTAAAAATAGACACCTTGACTATTGGTACACTCAACAGTATTGCTCAGTTTGCAGACATGCCAAACCTAAGTGAATTCCAGGGCCAGCTTCCAACCTTTGCTGTTCCAGACACTCTCTTTTCAATGGACGCATTTTTACTCATACTTCCTTATGCTATTTTAGTTGCTCTAGTTGGTTTAATTGAGTCACTGCTTACCCTTTCTGTCCTTGATGAGATGAGTGGTACACGTGGTTCAGGAAATAAAGAGTGTATTGCCCAGGGTATTGGAAATACAACCTGTGGTTTCTTTGGGGGAATGGCCGGTTGTGTAATGATTGGGCAATCAATCATCAATTATACATCAGGTGGACTTGGCAGGCTCTCTTCATTTACTGCAGCCATCGTATTAATCCTTCTCGTCGCTATTTTTACAGATGTCATCAATCTTATTCCGGTGGGTGTGCTCGTTGGAATTATGTTTATGGTGAGTATTGGAACCTTTGAGTGGGGAAGTATTGGTCGTATTAAACATATGCCGCGTTCAGACGCAGTTGTACTTATCTTAGTAACGGTTATAACCATTATGTTTGACCTTGCTATTGCTGTTATCTCAGGTGCTATTATCTCTGCGCTTGTTTTTGCGTGGAATCACGCAAAGATATTCTCTAAAGAATCAATGGAAGAAGATGGAACAAAGGTATATGAACTTGATGGTCCACTTTTCTTTGGTTCAGCCAAGGCTTTTATGGATATCTTTAACCTAGAAAATGACTCACCAAAGGTTGTTATTGACTTTAAAAATGCTAGAGTAATGGACATCTCTGGTGTTGAAGCTATTGATACTTTGATTAAAAAGTATGAAGAGAGTGGTCGAAATATTTTACTTCGTCACCTTAGTAAAGACTGTAAAGCCATCTTGAAAAATGCAGGGCCTTACTGTTCATTTGAAGAAGATGATCCTACCTATAAAGTTGCCTACAACTATTAGTCACAAGAGCGAGGTTTTCTCCCTTGCTTCCCTATATTCTTTCCACAACTCATTTGATTAACTCATTTGTTTTATAACATTATAAGATGTATAATGTTATTTTTTATACAACTTAATCAAAAAGTAGAGACCATGAGCCAATACAATATTCTTTTTCTACATGCTGATCTTGAATATTCTATACAAACTTCACTGGACTTAGATTTACCAGAAAACACGTGCTTTAGCTTTGCAGACTGTGGCATGCAAGCTCTCAGTAACATAAGAGAGAAAAAAATTTCTCTTATCATAATACATGAAAAGCTTTCACACAGGATGAGTGGTATGGAGGTATGTGAACTCTTTTTACAAAAAGAAGAGACAAGCCGCATCCCTATTTTATTTCTTCAAGAAGACCAAGAAGAGGTTCCGGAGTGTATTAATATCAAAAAGTATCTTCCTGCAACTATTTCAGTAGAAAACCTGGGAAAAGAGATTCTCACTCAATATACTTTCTGCACTGGATGTAACTCTTTAGAGCTTGAAAAAAAGATGATCTTAACAATTGTCAATAGAATCAACTCTCCTATTTTTACTATCAAGCATGAAAAAATAAGCTTTGCAAATCAATATTTTCTAGACTTTTTCAAACTCTCCTGCCTTGATGAACTCACCTCTACTTATCCAAAGATACACGACCTCTTTTTACACGAAGAAGAAGATGAAGAGACCTTCTCCCTTATGCAGTGGTTGAAGGAGTTACTTTCTTCACATAAAGAGCAGCAAGTCATCATGCAAAACAGTGATGGAAAACGTCTATATCTTAAGTTAAAAGGTGAACTTTTAGAACACTCTAACGAGTATCTAATCATTACACAAGATATCAGTGTAGAACAAGCTCATGCCAAAGAGATAGAAGAACTTTACAATACTGACCATCTGACAAAACTCCCCAATCGCTTTCAGCTTATTAGTGATTTAGAAGAGCATGATGAACTTGCTCTGGCTATTTTGGATATAGATGACTTTAAGCTTATCAATGATTTTTATGGCCATATTATCGGTGACTTTGTTATTTCAGAAGTTGCCAAAAGAATATCGCACTATATCTCGCATGAAAACCTTGTACTTTACCGTCTTCCCTCGGACAGTTTTGCTGTTTTAAACAAGTCCCGTATTGAAAAGGAATATTTTGAGATTATTATTATTTCTTTAATACAAATCGTTTCAAAAACAGCCTTTATCTATACCAATAAAGAAGAGGTTATTGAGATACAGGTAAATCTCTCTGCTGGACTTATATTTGAGAAAGATCATGCCCTTGCGCACGCTGATATTGCACTGAGAGAAGCCAAAAAGTCACACAAAGACTATGTGATCTATCATGATGATATGCGCCAAGAGATTACCAACAAAAACAATCTGGAGTGGATTCAAAAAATAAAACTTGCTCTGGCAAATGATAAAATAGTCCCCTACTTTCAACCCATAGTCGATAATGCCACCCAAGAAACTGTTAAATACGAATGTCTCGTGCGTCTTATTGATCAAAGTAGCGAAATTATCTCACCCTACTTCTTTCTTGATATAGCCAAGCATGCCAAGTTATATGAGGCTATCACCAAGGTGATGATTAAAAAATCATTTCAGACCTTTAGTAATAAGCCTTATGAATTCTCAATCAACCTCTCTATTGAAGATATCACCGACTACAATCTTTTTGAATATATAAAAAACATGCTTGCAATCTATCCTCTTGCCAATAGGGTCTGTTTTGAGATCTTAGAAACAGAAAAGATAGAAGACTATAAGGTAATATCTAACTTTGTAACTGAGGTACGGGCCTTAGGCTGTAAAGTCAGTATAGATGACTTTGGCTCAGGCTATTCAAACTTTTCACATCTGTTAAATCTAGATTTTGACTACTTAAAAATAGATGCTTCTTTGATTAAAAATATTCATAATGATATCAATAAACAGATTGTTGTCAAAACCATCGTTACCTTTGCACAAGAGTTAGGTATTCAGACCATTGGTGAATTTGTTGAATCAAAAGAGATTTATGAACACATCACCCAGATGGGCATCACCTATTCTCAGGGGTATTACTTCTCACCACCTGTTGACACGATACTATAAGCAGAGCTTCCAATAAACTGAGGCATACTCATCCCGATTCCTGCATTGATATAAGTAGGGTCTGCCACAATATAGGTTTTTGAACCAGACCTGATATACTCACCCTCGACTTTTTGATCTATATGTACTGCTGTTGCCATATGATTAGGGTACTTTACCCCTACTATGTCCATGCCAAGCAGGGTCTTTACCATATAGCTAAATAAAATAGCTCTGTCTTCACAATCCGAGTAAGGATAAAAAAGTGTCTCAGATGGAAACATCACCTTCTCCATCTCAAACTGCTTATCATCCACTTGATACTTAAATGCATTTTGAACAAAGTTCAAGATAAGATCTAAAGCTTCATTTTGACTTTTTCCCTGAAGTAAGGGCTTGAAAGAACGCTTTAGACTATTTTCTAAAAGCAGTGATTCTGGCGATGAAAAGTAGTTTACATACGAGACCTGAGGGTAAGACTGAAAGAATTTTAACAAGTTTTCATTATAGGCTAGATTTACAACCTTGTTTTCATTATCAACCCTAAAGACAAGGCGTTTATCTTTTTTATCTTGAGTAAATGCAGGAAGCTGTGTAACAGAAAAATCTATACCGGCACTTGCCCCTTCATAAACATTATCATAAGTCATAATCGAGCCTATCTTACCTTTTGCATAATAATCGATAGCATAATACTTTTTACCCTTAAGCGTATAATAGACAGTGTTAAAAAGGTTTCCTTCAATAGGAAGCAGAAGTACGACCTTATGACTTTGATAGGAGATATGTGCATCATATCCCATTTTTAAAAGTGCGAACCATGCGAAAAGTTTCGCCTCATTTTTAGAACGATACAGAGCATGTGATACTTGTTTAATCAACAAGTATCTTGCCCATCCATTTAGTTGAAGCTTTTTAGAAATGGCCTTAAGCTCATCTACCGTAACCTTATACTCACTACTGGCAAGTCCATCCCAGGCATTGGCAATATCATCTTTTGAAATATTTCTATTCATAGATATCAAAATAGACTCATCATAATGAATCTCTAAATCAACGCCAAAATATTTAATATAAAGTGTTTTTAATTTACTCGAGGTAGGAGGAATAACGATCTTAGTATAGACCTTTGGCTCTTTCTTTTTAATCACCGGTGGAGCAACTATTACCTTTTTCTCCGGCTTGAGCTCTATATTAACCACTTCAACTGTTTTCTTTTTAGGTTCGGTTATCTTAATCTCTATAAGTTTCTTAGGCTCTTGTCTTTTTGATACTATCGTTTTTTTCTTTGGCGCCTCAGGCAAAACAGAAGGTTTTTTTTCTTCATATCCCACATATCCCTGAGATTCTTTAAAGGCTTTCCATTCCTTATTTAAAAACTCTGAAAATTCTTTATCACGCTTTTCTTTAAAAGAGGAAAAGGCCTGTTCTTGAGATTTTAAATATTCTTCATAAGTTTGAGCGAACATCGAGATGCTCATAAAGCTAATAAGAAGTAGTAAACGCATGGTATCCCTTATGTATATATGAAACCATAATACATAAAGAGATATAAAACTCTGCTAAGAATTTAGTTTTAAAAAGGCCAGAGTGCTTGTACAAGTTTTCTAAAGAAACTTGTTATTTATACTCTAAAATGGCCAGAGTGCTTGTACAAGTTTTGTGCCCCAACCCTGTTCTGTTGCACGCTTGATATCACCTTCTGTTTTGTACATTATCTTTGCATCTGCCATTTGTGCAGAATTGATTTGATTGTTCTGGTTAATATCAAAAGGTCGGATAACACCTGATAGTTGGACCACTTGCTTTTCCCCATCAACCAATATCTCACGTCGCCCTGATATAAAGTAGTTACCATTAGAGAGTATCTTGACAACACGTGCAGATACCGTTGTTGTGAAGGTGTTATTATGTCCCGCTGTTCCTGAACCATCAAAGCTAGAACTACTGTTTGCAGCAAATCCGATATCTGTACCTCTATTAAGCGTATTCGCAAGTCCTGTAACTGTTCCACCGGCACCGGCGCCAGGAGTAAAAACACCGCCGCCAAGGGCAGAGGTATCTGTTTCAGCCAGTGATTTTGTTTTGGAAGAGGTTGACTGTGCTGTTTCTGAGATAACAACCGTTACAATATCATTAACATGCATCGCCTTATGATCTGAGAAAAGAGGGTTGTCCCCCTGCCCAAAAAGACTACCTTGAGACTCCATAGACTCATGGGTTTCACGCGACGGAAGTTGTTCTACATATTCGGGAGGCTGAAAATTTATTTCAGGGTCAACAACGTGTTGAGAACAGCCCGAAAATACTAAAAGTGTCAATACTATAGTGAGAGTTGTTTTATTCATGTATAATTCTAAGCAAATTAAGTTCCAAGGATAGATATGTCAACTTTATTAGATCAAATTAAAAACGATATGAAAGAAGCGATGAAAGCAAAAGAGGTTGCAAAGCGTGATGCCTTGCGTCTTTTACTAGCTGCCTTCAAACAAATCGAAGTAGATGAAAGAAAAGAACTAACTAATGATGATATCAATAAGATCATCCAAAAACAGGTAAAACAACGACAAGATTCTGCCGCACAATACAAAGAAGCGGGACGTGATGACCTACTTGAAAAAGAAGAATCAGAAATTGCTTTTTTTATGGTTTACATGCCAAAACAACTTGATGATGCTGAACTTGAGACTGCTGTAAAAGCTATCATCGAAAAAGTTGGAGCTACTACTATGAAAGACATGGGTAAGGTTATGGGTATGGCTTCTAAGGAGTTAGCTGGCAAGGCTGATGGAAAACGTATTAATGAGTGTGTTAAAAAACTTCTTTCATAACAAACAAGGTATGAGCTAAAAGCTCATACAAACTGCATACAAAATTTCTATTTCCCAGTTTTAAGCTTACGAATAGCACCTTCAACATCATCTTGACGCATAAACGACTCACCCACCAAGAAAGCATCAACCCCTACTTTTCTCATATCTTCAAGTTGACCGTGTTCATAAATCCCAGACTCAGCAACAATGATTTTACCATTAGGAATAAGAGGGATAAGTTTGTGACACAGTTCCATATCCATCTCAAAAGTTTCTAGGTTACGGTGGTTAATACCGATAATATCTGCACCCGCAAAGATGGCCTTAGTAAGATCAGTCTTATCGTGAATCTCAACTAATGGTTCCATCCCTAAGTGACGGGAATAGTTTAGAAGCTCTTTTAAATCTGCCTTGCTTAATGCCTTTGCAATAAGTAAGATAAAGTCAGCTCCATACACCAAGGCTTCTAAGATCTGGTACTTAGAAACAATGAAATCTTTTCGTAAAAGTGGCGTTCCTACATAACGACGTATGCCAGCAAGATACTCTAGGTCACCTTGGAAAAAATGCGGTTCTGTCAGTACAGAAATAGCATTTGCCCCACCTCTCTCATAAGCCTGTGCAATAGCTAAAGGGTCAAAGTCTTCACGAATAACACCCTTAGATGGGCTCGCCTTTTTCACCTCAGCAATGATTCTGTATGGATCATCATCAGTTGACTTCAAGTATTCATGAATTGGTCTTGGTTGTCTCGCGTTAAAGGCCAATGAACGTCCTAACCAGTCGAGAGTAAACTCTTTTTCTCTTATCTCTAGATCTTCTTTTGTTTTTTTAATAATATCATCTAAAATCATTGACTATCTCTTTCCTTGTTTAATACATTTTTTTATTGCATTTATATGTAAAATCACTTCTTCATCTTCTTTATCTAAATTTTTTTGAACCTGTTTCATCAACTTCAAGGCCTTTGTACATTGACCCTGTTTGTAATATCCCCAGGCTAAAGAGTCTAAATAATATGGCGACTCTTTTTCACTTTCAAGGGCTTGCTTAACATACTTCATCCCTCTCTTAACGTCTATCTCATGATCTATCAACAGGTAACCAAGGTAATTCAGATAAACTGCGTCTTCAGATTCAGAAACCACATCTTGAAGTTTTTTCATCACCGAATCTACCATTACTGGGTCGTTTTTATCCTTAGCACCCTCATACTCAAAGATGGCACTTTGACCTAGATAGTAAGGATTTCCTTCTTTTTTATAAAGCTCACTACCTAGACTCACCACCTTAGAGTAGTTTTTTGTATTGATGTACATCTGAAGCAAAAGGGCATCATCCGTACCGCTTTTCTCAAGAAACTGTATCAGGTCTATGGTCTCTTTTTTATACGTATAAAGCTTTACTATGCTTTGTGCATACTTCGGGTCATGGGTATTATCGTAAAGTCTAAGATAAATACGCAGCATCCCATCCACATTATTTTCTTCACTGTAAAAGCTTGCCAAACGAAGACAGATAGTCTCAGAACATCCATGAAGTAACATATGTGTCTCAAGATTTGAAATGGCTTCAGCTTTTTTGTTGAGATTTACATATAAGATGATAGCCATCCTATCAAGTATCTTTTCATTATAATTTATAGCGTAAGCACTCTGCAAATACCTAAGTGCAAACTCATAACGCCCTTCTATCATATAAATAGCCGCAACTTGTTGGTAATCTTGTGCGGCTTTGGTATGTTCTACTAAATCAAGAGCTAGCTGCTTTACCTCATCATAAGACTTTAACTCCATCATAGCAGCTATCTTAATCCTTTCAAGAGGAATATCTATCTCACCTTCATCCATATCCTCTTTGTATAGAGCAATTTTCTCTAAAGCTCTCTCATTTTGATGGGCCTGTATCATGGTAATAAGTTCTTCGTTTCTGTACTCTACCTTACCCGACTCATCATATAAATGAGCAAAAAGCCCAATAGTTGAGTTAGCATCACCTTGACTTTTGGCATACAAAGCAAAAAGTGCTAAGCGGTCTTCATCCTCAAAGCTTTTAGCATTACTGGGAACCTGCTCTTTGTGAGATGAGCAAGCAGTAAAGACAAAGGAAAGAGGAATGAAAAACAGATACAGGTATTTAAACATTATCATCCTTTTTAATTGTCGATATTTTCATACTTTCATCCTCACAAGGCTGAAAAATTATTCCCGGACATTCAGCACGAAGCTCAGCCTCATTGTTTTTGAAGTATGGCCAAAAAGGAAATGTTCTACACTGCGCGGGTCTAACAGGATAGATGCCACAACCCTTTATTTTTCTATCAAAGAAGATACAGTCGTGAGATTCACCAACCTTGTGTTCTTGTATTGAAAACTTGTACCCTCTCTTAATAAGATGAGACTCTTTAAACTGGGGCATACTTAATTTAAGATGTGTGGCTATTGCCTCAATCTCAGTTTGGTTAACAAAGATATTTCCGCTTTCACCTGTACAACAGTTCCCCTCACAAGCTTCACAAGCATTGGGGTCAAAAGAGTAATTGTAACTATCTTCATGCATTATAGGGTACATTTTATACTGTGTGTCCTTGCTTTTTTGTAAATAGCTTGCGTGTTCGATGAAAACTCATCTTTATCAAAGGTAATAAAAGGCTCTCTCGTCTTCATCAAAGACTTTGAACCCTTACGTGCTTGGATCATTACCAAAGAAGCTTTTCTATCAATCTTAGGGTGAACAAACTGTACTGTCTCAATAGTCAGTCTTGCCTTAGAAAGTTCCACACAGATCTCTTGAAACTGCTGAGGGTCATAACAAAAGACAAAGTGCCCTCTGTTTCCTAAAAGCTTTGAGACCTTTTTGAAAAACTCAGACATAGGCAGATGAACATTATATCTCGCGGTATGACGCATCTCATTTTCACTCTTTGATGAACCCTCATGATAAAAAGGAGGGTTTGAGATAATCACATCAAAACCTCTAGAGTCTTGAAACTCCAAAAAGTCACTTTGGTGCATTTTATACTCGATATCATTGACCTCGGCATTTTTTTGTGTGTATTGGCAAAATGCCCACTGTTTATCTACGCCTTCAGCTTGAACCTTATTGTCACGCGCGACTAAAAGTCCTAAAACACCACAGCCTGAACCCACATCTAAAAGACGTCCTTTAAGATTAAAAGAAGAGATAAAATCATAAAGATAGATAGAGTCACTGTTGTAGCAATACCCTTCTTGAGGCTGATATAAAAGCAGTTTAACACCTTTTTAGTTATACTTTGAATATTAAAGAGATTATATCCAATTTATTATTTACAGAGGTTAAAATGATTATTATCCCCGCGCGACTGGCTTCTTCACGCTTCCCTAAAAAAGTTTTAGCAGACATTGGTGGACTTCCAATGGTAATTAGAACAGCAAAACAAGTAGAACATTTAGACGAGGTTGCTATCGCAACGGATTCACAAGAGGTGATAGACCTGTGTAAAGAGTATGGCTATAAAGCGATGATGACTTCTGAAACGCATAAGAGCGGGACAGACCGTATCAATGAAGCAGCGCAGATCTTAGGGCTTAAAGATGATGATATCATCGTAAATATTCAAGCCGATGAGCCTTTTATCGAACCTGAGGTTGTTGACTCTGTTATCAAACGTCTAAAAGAGCTTAAAAGTAAAAAAGCACCCTTTATTATGGCCTCATGTTACAATGCTGTAAACAACGAAGTAGCCAAAGACCCTAACCTAGTTAAGGTAATTATGGACGTAGACCATAATGCCATCTACTTTTCTAGAAACCCAATCCCGTTTAACCGTAGTGGTTCAGCTACCTACTTCGGACATATAGGTATTTACGGTTTCACTAAAAAATCCCTGCATGATTTTTGTGAACTTGATGACGCTCCTATCGAAGATATAGAAAAGCTTGAACAACTTCGCGCTATTTATCATGGTCAAAAAATCTCTATGGTGAAAGTTGCTAGTACAGGCTTTGGGATTGATACAGTAGAAGACCTTGAAAGAGCAAAACAAATCTTTCTTTAGAAAGATACCGTTTCTTTAGTAAAACAGATATTTTCAAGTAATCAGTTTAATATTTTCCTATCTAAAATATACAAATTATTACTAGGGTGACAAGCTTCTTGAAAAAGTTCTTTGAGTTCTCTATCGTAGGTGATGATATAGATATTGCTGTTCTTAGGATTTAAGTCCTTGAAGTTTTGCAACAAGACCCCATCAGCTACATTTTTCCCATGATCACATTTTGTAAAGTTAAACGACTGAAGTGTTTTCCCAAAGTCATACAGGTCTGCTTCCCATTCTGCTTTAAACAAGTAAAGTGAATCAGGGTTACATGAGACATATATATCTTCATCTTCTATTTCAAAGGGCTCAATAATATGTGAAAACATAGGTGAGACATTTGAGAAGTTTTCTATGTCCCAAAACAGGCAAGATTTTTGCGTTACGGATGCCTCTTTTTTATTTGAAAGAATTAAACGTTTTGAGATGTTTAAATTCACATAAGCATTGTCGTTCACAAACTCTATACGTTGTTTCAGATCTTTGGCGTCATCACTGTTTTGATCAAAGATTTCACATAACTCTATATACATCTCTAACTCTAACAGTTCATTTGAACAGCCGCCGCTTTGATAATGTTCAAAATCTTTAATTCTTTTTGGCGAGTACAGCAGGTTAACACTAAGCTTTTCATTCGCTTTAAAAACGCGTATCACACTAACAAAGACATTGTAAGCATTTCTTGTCTTTGCTAATTCGATCTTTCCGTAATACTTTTTATTGATAATAATCTTTTTCATTGCAAGATTATAACCATAAAAAAGTACTTTCAAATGAAGTTTTGTATACAATCTTGCTTATGCAAAACAAACCTACACAAGACATCGCAATTATTGGAGCTGGAGCTGCGGGACTCATGGCTGCTATCACAGCATCTAAGGCGGGCCATACGGTTCACCTGTATGAGCAAAACACAAAGCCCGCTAAAAAGATACTTGCCTCTGGAAATGGTCGCTGCAATATCTCCAACACTCAAGTGAGCTCAGCTGATTATGCAGGTTTAAACCCCAGCTTCGCTTCTTACGCCTTAGAACAATTCAACTTTAACTCCCTTCAAAAGTTTTGTAAAAATATAGGTCTTTATCTAAATATACTTGACGATGGACGGGCCTACCCTCTTTCAAATGAAGCTAAGTCCGTTGCCCTTGCCTTTGAGAATGCCGCTAAAAATAGCGAAGTAGAGATCTTTAATGAGTACCTTATCTCAAGCCTAGAAAAAAAAGAGAACAAATTTTATCTACATACTGCACTTAACACTTCTCAGGCTTATGACAAGGTACTAATTGCAACAGGAAGTGAAGCCGCACCTCAACTTGGTGGCAGTGACAGCGGATATGAATTAGCCTTATCCTTGGGGCATAGTATCTCCCCATCTTACCCTTCTTTGGTGCAACTACATCTCAACTCAAACATCCATGAAAAGATGTCGGGAGCAAAACAAGAGGCTGAAGTCAGTCTGTATATCAACTCTAAAAAAGAGCAAAGTGTTAAGGGTGACATCCTTTTCACCAAGTATGGTATCTCCGGTTTTGCCATCTTAGATATATCCCAACTAGCCTCTGAATCTTTGTTAAATTACCAAGCCGTTGATATAGCTTTAGACCTTTTACCAAAGTTTGATAGACAAGCCCTAAGTTCTCAACTTCTAAGTACCTGTCAAGCCCTACCTAAGTACACCATTGAAAGTATCTTAGCAGGTCTGCTTCCTTCTAAGATATCTCGCAACCTGCTTGAAAACGCTAAAATAGACCCTTCTACCTTAGCTAAAGATGTTCATACAAAAATGACGAAGCAGATTGTTTCCAAGATAAAAGACTGGCGTTTTGAGGTTTCTGACACCCATGGTTTTAAACATGCAGAGGTCAGTGGTGGCGGTGTTAATACAGATGAAGTCAATGACAAGACTATGGAGTCAAAAAGTTGCAGTGGTTTATACTTTGCTGGAGAGGTCTTAGATATTGTTGGAAGACGTGGCGGGTTTAATTTTGCCTTTGCCTTTGCCTCAGGTCACCTAGCAGGAAAAAGCATGAGCCAGACTTCATAAACTTAGTTAAAAATTATCTTCACTGCTAGTTAAAAAACACTTCTAAAGCTTAATCTATATATCGTATGATTGCGCCATGAATAATAATATTAATGAGATTTTTACCTACCATGATGAAACCAAACATGCCCCACAAAGATATGCCCGTTCTCTTGGCTACATGGACTGGTCAAACCAACCTGACCCCTTTCGCTCTTACAAAGGTGCCGCGCAGATAGAGCTTCCTCTAAGCCTTGATAATTCTACCCCGCCTTATCATCTTATCTTTGATGATGAACTGCCATCAGCTCCACTGCTGCTTCAGTCAATTTCGCAGCTTTTTCAATTCTCTTTGGGTCTGGCGGCTTGGAAGCAAGCGGGAGCTGACAAATGGGCACTTAGATGTAACGCATCCAGTGGTAACTTGCAACCTACTGAGGCCTATATTATCTTACCCCCACTGAGTAATATCTCTGAAAAATCGTCACTCTCACATTATGCCCCTAAACATCATCATTTAGAAAAACTGTGTGAGTTTGATACAACATTTTTTGATGACCTAACTGAGGGAAGCTTCTTAGTAGCTTTAAGTTCCATAACATGGCGTGAGGTATGGAAGTATGGAGAACGTGCCTTTAGATACTGTTCTTTGGACGCTGGTCATGCCTTTAGAGCTATACAGGTATCGGCTATGATGCTTGGATGGAAGGTTGAGCTGGTACAAGGATTAGAAGATGCTGACCTTTCTCAACTCTTGGGCTTTACTCAAACGCAAAGGTATATCAAGGATGAACCGGAGATTCCTGATATGCTCCTGTCTATCTCACCTCTTAAAACACAAGAGATAAATATCTCAAGTCTGCTTGAAGACCTGCCGTCTGTGTATGAAGGACAGGCTAATCTCTTAAGTCATAATCATCAAAACTGGGAGATGATAGAACGTATTGAAACCGCAAGTTTTACAAACTCTACTACAAAACAGAAGGCAGAAAACTTTCCTGTTGCCAGGCTTCCAAGTTTGGATTCTAAAGAGGTTGTTCTTAAACGCCGTTCAGCACAGATGATGAACGCTAATAACGCCAGTATCTCGGGTGAACAGTTTTATACCCTTTTAAACTCTGTTAAGGAAAGCATGGATGGCTCGATAAATGCGGCTAACCTTGTCATCTTTGTTCATGATGTGCAAGGTCTAGAAAGAGGACTGTATATACTTATTCGAAATAAAGAGCATCTTGCATCCCTAAAACGGTTAATGCGTCAAGACCTTGTCTTTGAAGAGATCAGGGAAGACTTTTATCTTTTAGAAAGAGATGATTTTAGATCCCGAGCCAAGTCAATCTCTTGTAATCAAGACATTGCTGCTGATGGGGCCTTTTCTTTAGGAATGCTATGTGAGTTCTCAACGCAGATAAATGAACATGGAGCCCATCGATATAAAGAGCTGTACTGGGAATGTGGGGCCGTAGGTCAACAACTCTACCTTGAAGCTACTGCTTTGGGTATCTCAGCAACGGGTATAGGCTGTTATCTAGATGACACCTTTCACCGGCTTTTAGGATTAGACTCTAATCAGTTTCAAAGTCTGTATCACTTCACTATAGGACGTGCTATTGTAGACTCTAGACTATTAACCCTTCCTCCGTATTAGAGGATGGCCTTAAAGTTACTTATCTGTTTAGTCTCAAAGCTAAAGTCAAAGACAGCAATGCTTTCAGCCTCGTCTTCACGAAGGTAGATCTCACAACTCAGCTCAGATGAGTTTTCTCCTGTTTCAGTAAAATCAGCAAGCTCGTTGCTAACTCCACCTGAAGCATCTAAGACCCTTTGCATCTCAACCGTCATATAAGCTTCATCGATAAACTCGCCACTAAAGTCTATCCAGGCATTCCAAGGCACCTTATAGATATTAATATCCTTAGTCTCTTTGGCATACACATCCAGAAGTTTTAAAAGCATATGATAATCTCTAAACTCGCCCTGCACAAAAAACGGATCATAAAGTATCTGTTCACTTCCGTACTGTTTTTCATCCTTATCTGAATCAAGGGTATCTTCTATCATATCCAGTATATAACCCGGACGCTGTACCTCATACTCAAGCAAGTAAGCATATATCTTTTCATAATGCTTATCACGAGTGTAAGTATTAATATTAAACTTGGCATTTTTCGCGCGGATATGCAGGACCATATCTACGGTACCAATGTTTAAAGGAAGTTCTTCTGCACTTTGTACAAGAAGGGCAAAGGCTTCCGGTGAGTCTTGCAGGTCTTTGGTCAGTGAGCGCATTAAGTTAACCCCATCAACCATTAATATGGCGGATTGAACACGAAACTTATTACTTGAAAATGTTTTAAGGTTTTTTTGAAACAGCGCCAAGGTAATACTAAGCGCTGCGCTCATAGCTAAGAGCATAAAAAGTGTCAACATCAAGGCGATGGCGGAACGGTTTTGCATGCGCTTTTATCCTATATTCATAGAAAAGATTGGAAGGAGCATAGCAATAACAATCGCACCGATGACCCCACCGACAAAGAGCATTAACATAGGCTCCATTAAAGAGAGTAAGATACCTATCTTATCTTTGTTGTCTTCAAAATACAGTTCTGCCACATTACTTAAAACATCAGGTACGTTAGAGGTCTCTTCACCTAAGGCAATTGACTGGATAAATCCAATCCCTACTATATCTTCATCTGAGGCCAGTGCAGTTGAAAGGCGTGAGCCTTCAACCACTTTCTTCGCTGCTTTTTGCAAGATGCCCGAGATAACTGTGTTCTTTAGAATCTGAGAAGAGAGGTTAATAGATTGAACCATAGGTACGCCTGAGCGTATCAAAAGCGCGTTCATATAAGCAAACCTGCCCAACTCACTTTTTTGAATAATACCACCAAAAAGCGGAATTCTTAAGGTCATGGTATCCACGGCATATTTAAAGGCAGATACATTTTTCATAAGATAAGAAAAGACACCTACAAAAAGAACAAAGAAGATACCAATCATCTGAAAGTTCGCACCCATAAAGTCACCTATAGCAATAACTACTTCGGTAATAGGAGGCAAGTCTTGCTTCATCTGCTTAAAGATATCCGTAATTCTAGGAACAACTACCGCGAACATAAAACTAATAGCACCCATAGCGACTAAGATCATAAAACCCGGATAAAACAGGGCTGCTCCAACCTCTTTATTCAGACGTTCTTGCTCTTTCATAAAACGTGCTAGTTCTACCAAGACATCTTCCATCACCCCACGTTCTTCAGAGACCTTTACTGACTGCTTGTAAAAGTGCGGCAAAGAGTAGACTTGTTGACTGTCCAGTGCGGCATGAAAACTCTTGCCCTCATCTAAAAACGTTCCCACTGAAGAAAGAAAAAGTGTGGTACGTTTATCATCTTTATATTGATTGGCAAGCAGTTTTGTTGTGCTAACAATGGTCATACCTGAACGGATATAAGCTGCAATCTCTCTTGAGAGGTTAATCAAGACCTTCGATGGAATGGTACTCGCGCGTCTGTTTTGTATGCTTTGTAGAAGGGAAGGTGTCTCTTCTTTAATACTCTCATAAAGAATAGAACGGGCTTTTAGTTTTAGCTTAACCTCTTCAAGGGAAACTGCTTCAATAGTGCCTTTTTCTTTTTTCCCTTGACTATTGAAACCCTTATATTTAAAAATCACTGTTCAGTCCTTATCGTATTTGAAGTCTTTTGATACTGTGTTTGTATAGAGCTCAAATTTTCAAAACTCTGGGCATCCTCATATCCTGCCTTATAGTAGATAAACTTGCCTTCTGTCTCTAAGACAATAGGATCTATAGATCCGTTAGAACGTTTATGTAAGATAAAACAGGCTTGTTTATAGGCATCTTGAATATCATGTGGGGCAAACTCACTCTGCTTGGCAAAGCCCTCTATATCTAAGGAGTACGAGCGCACATCACTGGAGGAAAAAAGCTCAATCCCCTCTTCTTGCCATTCTCCATCCACCAGTACATTGCATTTTCCGCAAGGCTCAAAACAGACAAGTTTAGCGTCTTGAAGGGCAAAGTTATCTCGCAAGTACTTTGGAAGTGTCATTATAGAAAAAGCTTCTAAGTCTTTAGTATCAGGCGGCTTAAAAGAAGAAAGTGCCAAAGCATATACGATACCTATAATCACCACTACAAGCATCAGTTCTATTAATGAAAATGCAGATCTTAACATGACCTAAAACCTAGGCATTCGTTTTAAAAGTGTGAATACACTCAAAACGTCTAAACAAAAACTTCTGAAAACCAGTCTGCGTAATATCATGTCCTAGCCCTCACTTTTACTTGAATTACTGTCCCCATCTGGAACATTTCCTTGCTCTACCTTCTCACTTAAAAAAGCAGGCGGTAAGAGATCTAAATAAATATCTTCCATATCCTTTGCGTTAAGGTATATCAGATAGTGACCCTTTTGCTCATATACTTTAAAAAGTTTCACGTCCTCAATAATATCATTAAACCGAAAAGTATTATTAAGAAAGTCAATTTTTTCAACAGGACTTTCTATACGCATAAGTTTAGATTCATCTCTATACACCTTATACAAGACATAAGGTTTACTCATATTATGAAAACTGTTGTTCGTCTGCATAATAATAACATCAAACTCATTACCCTTATCATACCACTCAATAGAAGTCGCGTTCATAAAGTCATTATAAAAGATCTTTAAAAGATTTTCACGTTTTTGAAGTTTATCTGTCTTATCTAAAAACTGCATATTAGAAGTTTGTAACTGAGCAACTGACTGATACAAAAAGGTCACAATCAAAGACAGTAACAGTACTGATATCATCAGTTCAACAAGGGTAAAGGCCTTTCTCATGGCTTGATCACTCTATATACAGAATAGGTCTCATGCTCCATCTGTGTATGCTGTTGATAGACTTCTAAGTTAAATCCATCAAAAGAGGGAAGTGCCTCACCGCTCTCATCTTCAAGTTCATTTGTAATATCAGCTACATTGATTCGTTCAACAAGGTTTGCACTGATGCTCACCTTATGACTTAAGCCCTGTCTTATATCTCGTTTATCAATATTAAATGGTTTCATCAAGGTGTCAAACCCTGTGTTTTTCTTTGCCTTTTCGAGCTTATGCTCAAAGGCTGACATCAAAGCCCAGTCAGAATGCTTAAATTTCCCCTGCATCTTATACGACATATCAGCAGAGTTTTGGTGCATTTGTAAGAGAGATAGACCCACAACTGAGATAAGTATAGAAGCTACCATCACTTCAATAAGAGTAAAGGCCTGACGGTTATGTTTATAAGACAAAGGTTCCGTATAAGCCATTTTCATTGAACTACTTATTTACTTTCATGAAGTCCGATTCTAATCGCTTCATCCAAAGAAGTCTCACCAGATACAAGAATCTCTTTTAACTGCATTGGAATAGTTTTTAAACCAGCATTAACACTATACTTTCGAATATCTATCTCATTGGTTGTTGTTTTTAAAAGCTCTCTAAGACCATCATCCATAATCAGAAGTTCACCTAAAGCTTCACGTCCACTGTAACCGCTATAACCACATTTGTTACAGCCTAAGGGCTTATACATAACAGTATTGTCCGGCAGGCCATACTCTATAAGATACTTTTCACCTGTTTCATCTTCCTGTTTACAGTCTGGACATAATTTTCTTACAAGTCTTTGCGCTAAAATCCCCAAGAGTGAAGATGAGATCAAGAAAGGTTCAATCCCCATATCTGAAAGACGTGTTAGTGTTGCGGCAGCTGAGTTGGTATGAAGAGTTGAGAAAACCAGGTGACCCGTTAGTGCAGCACGCACCGCAATCTGAGCTGTCTCTTCATCACGGATCTCCCCAATCATAATCGTATCAGGATCTTGACGTAAGATAGAACGTAATGCTGAGGCAAAGGTAAGCCCCACTTTATCATTTACCTGTATCTGGTTAATATTAGCAGCCTTATACTCTACCGGGTCTTCAACCGTGATAATATTCTGCTCCGGTGTAGCTACGTATTGTAAAAATGAATGCAGAGTCGTCGTCTTACCTGAACCCGTAGGTCCCGTTACAAGGATGATACCGTGCGAAGAAGTAAGTACTTTTTCAAAGCGTTTTACCATAGAAGCATTAAAGCCCAAATCAACAAGAGGCGGAATCTGATCGCCTTGCATCAAGATACGCATAACAACACGCTCTCCATAAAAGGTAGGAAGTACAGAGACACGAACATCCACGTTTTCACCAGCGATTCTTACTTGAGTCCGACCATCTTGAGGCAGTCGTTTTTCAGAGATATCCAGGTTTGAGACGACCTTAATACGCGAGATAACAAGGTCAATAACCTTTCTATCCATATCCGCATTTTTATATAAGACTCCATCAGACCTAAAACGTACCTCACCCTTTAGTTCATGGGTTTCAATATGAATATCTGATACTTTTTTCTTTACTGCTTGATAAAAGAGTGCATTTACAAATTTAATAATAGGTGCAGATTCTTCAGAGGTCAAGATATCACTTGAGGTTCGTAAAAACTCATCTAAAGAGAGTTCGTCCTCATCAATATCATTCTCATGTGTCTCATCTTTCATGGAAGCTATTTCACGATCCGTCTTGGTCTCAAGATATTTATTATAAAGACGTTCGTACGAAATCTCGTCCAAGATCATGACATCAGCATCCAGAGTCAGTTTATTCAGATAGTTTGTACTTTCTATAAGCCTAGTCTCACTCAAGCCCACAATAAGACGATCATCTATCGTCGAAAAAAGAAGGTGGTTTTTCAAAGCAATATCAAAATCAATACCATCCACCTCTGTCATCGGCAGGTTTGTATCGTGGTAGTACTCTTTAAGAATCATTACTCAGCTTCCATCTCATCTGAAAGTTCAATATCTTCAGCATTCTTTTCTTCAACCACATGCTCAAACTCCTCATCATCTTCATCTCTGACATTTAATCTGTCGGAAGCAGCCTTTTCAACCTTTGCAAAAACTTCTGCATTATATTGATCTTGAATCTTACCTAAGATACCAAGGTTTTTTTGTAACTTGGAAAGGCTGGCACTGTTAGTGACGACATAAGGCGTAATAACAATAGCCATAGATTGGTTATCAACCGTATCTTCATTATGTGTAAAAAGCGCACCCAAAAGTGGAATATCACCTAAAAGAGGCACCTTTGACTCAACCGTTTGCGTCTGGTCTTTAGACAGACCTCCAATAACAATGGTCTCACCATGGGCTAAAATAATCTGCGTTGTCACCTCTTGCTTGGTAGTGATAGGCTGCAAAGAATTTGGATCGATCCCTGCTACATTTTCTAAGATGGCCGTTACCTCTAAAGTCACCTTGTCTGCAGATGAAACACGTGGCTTAACCTTAAGTGTCAGACCAACATCTTCTCTTTGAAATGAGCTTGAAACAGCTGCTGTTGAGTCAGAAGAAGCATTGGTTAACGAACCCGTTTGAAAAGAGAGTGTACTACCTACATAAATAGAAGACTCAATATTGTTTACACAAAGAATCGAAGGCTCAGAAATCGTCTTAGAGACACCATTAGTCTGTAAAAAGTCTAAGGTTGCACCAATAGCCAAACCTTCAGATATATCACCTAAACTATCTACCAGTGCTCCGGCAATATTTGGATTGACCGGAGCGATTGCAGCCCCACCAAAGTTGGCTGCAAGGGTATAAATACCACTAGAATTAGCCACACCGCCGTCCAGACCATATTTCACACCTAATGCTTCTGTGTCTTTGTTTGAAAAGTCCATAATACGTGCTTTAACATAGACTTGATACTTTTCTCTATCAAGAACATCTATAATCTTTACCAGAGACTTAACAGAAACTTCTGGTCCAATGAGAATAATAGAGTTAATCTCTTCATTTAAAGAGATATCCGGCTTAAGGGCAGGATCGGCATAGGTCTTTTTAGCAATAACCTGATCCAAGGTCTTCATAACATTCGCTGCGTCAGAGTTTTTAAGCGCAATGATTTCTACACCCTCAGAATTACTCTGATCAGCTGAGTCTAAGCGTTTGATATAGTTTTCAAGCTTTTTAATATTACTATCTTTCCCAATAAGAACGAGAGAGTTAAGGTCAGTATTTTGCATAACCTTAACCACCTCAGATGGAACCGTTTGATTAAAAATAGTTTTTGATATTTCCGTAATCTCTTGAAATACAGTAGTAATCTTTGCATTCTTAATAGGAAGGACAACGACTTCAAACTTTCTTTGTCTTTGAATCTCTCTGACAACCTTTTTAACTGTTTCCACATTTCTAGGGTAATCAGAAAGTAACATTACCCCTGATTCTTTAAGCGTTACAAGTTTTGCAGATTTAGAGATCAGGTGACGGATCTTTGCTGCGACTTGATCAACATTTTCACCCTTAACCTGTATAGGTTGCGTAATCATTGTTTGTGTATCACCAGACTTACCCCAGGTACTTACGACTTTAAGATTATATTTTGATGCTTCTGCTGAACGTACAACTTGCAAGAACTCACCATTTTCTACAAGTGTAAAACCCTTAGACTCTAAAATTGAGATAAAAATATTTGTAATATCACCCTTTTTTACTGGTGCGGCAGAATAAAACTCGACCTTACCTGCAAGAGGTTGGGTTAAAAGAATATTTTTCTTTAAGATCTTAGACATAAGATCAACAAATTCGTTAATACTTAGGTCTTTAAAGTTGATTGAGACTTCTTCGTTATTATCTACCTTGGCATAAAGTGTTGACCCTAACATCAGTATGATCAAACATATTTTAATAAATTTCATATTCTAACTCCATTGGTGTTTTCGCTCGTACAATGCTTAGTTTTAAAGCCTTTGCATTTTTTAACTCTTGGTAAGCACTAAAAGCTTGTGCATTGTTTTTCAATTCTTTATTGTTGATACCCACAATAATATCACCTACTTTTAGACCTAAGGCTTCAAACATCGTTCCTTTTCTTACAAAGGAGACCTTAAACCCATCTTGTTTTCCCTTATTTAAGTGTTCTTTCAGACCGATATTCTTCCATATGTTGGTAGGATTAGTAATAGCTTTTTTAACTTCAGATGAAGGGATACGGCGTACTTCTTCTTCATCCAAAACTTCAGACTTTTGTACATTTTTCCATCTGGTATCAACCTTAGGCTTTGTAATATAAAGTCTATATTGTTTATAGTTTCTTTCAAAAACAACATAATCAGCAAAAACGTTTTTTAGCTTATATCCTTCAAAAATATCCCCAATACCAATGGTCTTACTCTTCGTCTTATTACTTTTAGGCGCAACAACAATAAAACTGTCCGAACTCATTAAATAAATAGCCTTTAAGACAATAGAATCGATAGAAAGTGCATTCGACCGATCTGTTGCCTTAATCTCTGAGGCCTTAAGTCTAAAGTCATCAATACTATAACGCATATACGGCATTACAAAGTCTGTTTTTGTATTCGTACTCACGCCCTCTTTTGGCAAGAAAAACCATACACCTAAGGAGATAGCCTTAGCAATAAAGACCATGATAAGAAGCTGTACCAAGTACCGTATGAAACCGAGACGATTAAAACTTATATTCATAATAATAACCTCCCTCTTCTTTAGTTAACTTTTCTAAAAGTACTTTATACCTTTTCTCGCTTTTTGCACCGACACGCAAGTGTAGACTTAGGACTCTTTTCAAGATATCAACATCTCCAAAAAAGAAGCTGTCTGTACTTTCACCACTTAATTTAATATGCGTAGGGTTATAAAAAAAGTGTTCCACCTTAAGAGAAGAGATCTCTTCTGGTAAGAAATCTGAGAAGCCTTCATTAATATCAACCGTATTGAGGGATACTACATTATAAACTATCCAAGGAGAGAGTTTAATATTTTCTACCTTCATCAATTCCAACTTGTCAAAGAAGATCATTGCATTAATAAGCTCTAAAGAGAACCCGCTGTCATGTACTTCTTCATCAGAAATATAAATATTTTTCTCTTGCATTAAGCCTTCAGCTGCATAATAGAGATTCGTCTTTGGTAAAAACAGTATCAATAAAGCCACCATCGTACAGATATAAGCCAATATTTTTACAAATCGTTTCATAAGCTTATCTCCATATACAAACTTACATGCTTATCATCTTTACTCTCGATCTTAAGTTGCATGACCTTAACACTCATATTTAGAATACGGTTCAAAAAGGCTTGAATCTGTCTTGCATTCATATTTTTAGCGCTAATAATATATCGATTTGTCTTTACCCTGTGCGTAAGTTCAGCGCCGGCAAACAAAGAACCCTCTAAAAACCTATCAATCTGTGATCTGTTAGCCGCTTTCATAACCTTTTTAAGATCGACGATACGTTTAGCCATAGTACGTGCACTTGCCCTCTCCCTTAGATCAAAAGAAATCTCGTTTTCTATTTTTGCATTCTGCCATATCAAGGTTACAAGAAGCAGACCCATAAATGCCAGCAGGTATAGGGGATGGATTGTACGCATCATTTTATTTTCACCCGCATAATATTTTTATTGATTTCTATCTTAACAAGCTGACCTAAAGCCTTTTTCAGATGGAGTTCAACATCTCGCAGCCATGCATATTCATCTGCTTCAAAGATAATAATAAAGGCCTCTTTTTCATACGTTAAACTTGCTATGCGTTGACGCTGTGTAAGAGGGAGTTTTAAAATAGCAAAGACCAATTTACGAAATGATTTTTGTGCCTTAAAACTCTTTCGAAGCTTCTTCTCAATCGAGCTGTTTTGTATAAAAGTATCTGGTAACTTATATTCCTTAAACACTGAGGGTTTGGCCTTTATATTTGCCTGCTCTTGATACGTAAAAAAGAGTTGAACTGCATACAAAACTATCAAGGCGCCCAGGACTAAAAGCAAGGGAGTAAGCTCTTTCACAGAGTGAGTAATACTACTTTTATGCAGAGTTATCTTATGTTTTGAAAGTTGCTTAATATCCTCTAGACTGCGTTTTAAGGTAGACTCATCAACCAGATATTTCTTGACTTGTAAAACCGTGTCATTATGAAGAACAATCGCATCATCTTGATTACACTGAATCGGTGACGTAATATCAGCCATCTCATTTTGTGCAAAGTAAATACCTGCTATCTGAGAAGCTTGTACTCCTTTTTTCTTAAGACTAGAAATAATTTCATCCGGATTGTAAGCAAAGAAAATAAATTCTTTTTTAGACTTGACTACATAATAAGCATAATTTCCTTGAGGTAACATTCCTTCAAAGATCGAAGGTGCGTACTTTAAAGCAGCTGAAGTAAACTGAACTTCTAAAAAGGCCCTTTTCATCCAGTAATACGAAGGCGTTAGAACAATGTTTATTTTATCAACAACCTTGATTTTACCGGTGTGTTTATCAATAAGACCAATAACCTTGTTCGAGTTTAAAAATGGAAGCAAATATTTTCCTAATAAAATTTATAAATCATGTTTAACTTAAAATAACACATTTAATCTTCAACTTAACCATAATATCGGTAAATATCATTTTTAATAAAGGCCTAAGGCCTTTCATGGCCCTATATGTAACAGGATTCTCTCTACTTTCAGACTTGTTCAGTCATGCTTACAAACTGTTATATTATGACAAGACATGGAGGTTTTTTTGTATTTAAACCTTCAAAACAAGGTCAAAACACTTTAATCTTTCTTCATTGCCTTTAGCTATTATCGCGTATAGACGTATCTTTGTATTTTTACTCAAAACATTTTTATAAAAATGGCCCGTTTCATCCAGAAGTTCTCTACTTTTACTTGCCCAAAATATCTCTGTTTCATATAAGCCATGTGTTAATAATTCAAGATCTGTCGTGATGACACTTGCTTTTTCATTTTGTCCTTTGATATGATCAAAACTTAAGGCCTCAAATACTAAGTCCACACACTCTTTATCACTTAAAACCTGCTCTTCTGCCTTCACCCAAAGAGTGTAAAAACGTGTTGCTGATGTTTTGTTAAGCTTTACCGTTAAACTAAGGTTAACAGCTACATCATTTCCGTCAAGTGGCCTTGTTACCTCACCCTTTGAAGAAATAATGTTTTGATGGCTTGAGTTCCATTCCAACGTTGCTCCAGCTTTTGACTGAGGTAAGATTAGGTTTTTACAGATATTGTTATCATCTGTATTAAAGCCCTTAATCTTTTTAAACTCCATCTCTTTTAAAATATCATTAACTATATGCTGTTCACTTGGTGGTGCCTGCATCTTTCGCGTAGGTGCCATTGTCTGTACTTGAGCCGTTCCAGTTTGTTTTTTAGAAGCTTGCACCTGTTCTTCACGCTCTTTCAGAGTCTTTCTCGTAGTTAAAGGTTTGTTCGCAGGTTTATTTGTGGGCCTTTTAGCTGGAGCACTCACCTGTACTTCTTTTGGAGTGGGGATAGTGCTTTGCTTGATTTCAGCTGCTTTTTCCTTAGCAATATTTCTTGCCTCAATACTTTCTTGCTTATTTTGTGACGAGGCCATAGGTTCTTCATATATATCCTCATAAACCGGCACCCCTAAGGCTTCTTCATTATCTGGTATAATAACTTCTTTCCAGATACCGGCCTTACAACGACCCGGAACTTCTGCAGATGTTTTACACAATGCGATATAATGTTTTCCTTGATACTCAACAAGTTCATCATCAAAATATACCGTACTCGCATTCCACACTACAGGTTCCAGCTCTTGAGAACCATCAAGGCTTCCATGTACATTTTCTAAATCTTTGTCTGAATATCCCATTGCTCTTCCTCTAGGCTATTTTAGCATGCTTTTGTAAACCCTTAACTATAAACGTTCATATAGCTTTTGTGTTTTTTTGTTTTAATTAACATTTTACCGTCTTTTAAGTAATGTCACCTTTATTTTTAAATAATATTATTCTATTATTTTCTTGCATCTGCCAAGGTTAAACAAAAAAGTATGTTCTTACCCTCAGCTTCTACACTCTGTATGGCCTGCGTAAGCGTTAAGCCCGTTGTGATGATATCATCAACTAAGATAACATCTTCTTCTTCAAAGGCTTTCATTGTAAAGTTACGTGGGTTCAAGAGACGAAACTGATAATCTTTACCTGAGTAAGATATAGAAGATTTTGCTCTTAGTTTGGCAAACCGAGGCTTGATCAAATCAGATTTGAGTTCTTTGTTTAAAATAGCCGTATGCGAATAGCCACTTTTAACATGATCGTCTATACTTAAAGAGCAAACTCTGTTTTCAAACTCAAAACTTTTAGCAAAAGGAGCAAAACTATTTTGAGCCAAAATAGTATAAATATAGTGACCTAAATCTGTATGTTTAGTTAAAAGAAGTGATTCTATATCTTGATACTTATAAAAAGAATACACAGGAATTTTACCAAGAAGTTTGCGTTTGTATAAAGAAGGAGAAAGAAGTTCGCTTTGACAGGTCTTACAGATATGTTTGAATGATAAATCCTCACATACCATACAACGCATTTTAGTCCATTTTAAGCACAGACATAAAGGCTTCTTGAGGAAGTTGTACCTTACCAATAGCCTTCATACGTTTTTTACCTTTTTTCTGTTTCTCAAGAAGTTTACGTTTACGGGTTATATCACCACCATAACACTTGGCAGTAACATTTTTACCCATAGACTTAATCGTCTCACGCGCGATAATACGAGAACCAAGAGAGGCCTGAATAGCAACCTCAAACAGTTGTCTAGGAACAATTTCTTTCATGTTCTTAACCAGTTCACGTCCACGTGAATCAGCAGAGGTTCTAGGTACAATAACAGAAAGTGCATCAACCACTTCACCGGCTACTCTAACATCAAGTTTAACAAGGTCACCTTCTTTAAACTCAGTCGGGTCATAATCAAAACTCGCATACCCCTTAGAGATAGACTTAAGTGTGTCATAAAAGCCAACAACAATCTCATTCATAGGTACTTCATACTCTAAAAGAACACGTTCTTCATTTAGATAATCCATCTTGTTTTGAACACCACGTTTATTCACAAGCAGGTTCATTACATTACCAAGGTACTCTGTTGGGGTAATAACCGTTGCTTTTACATAAGGTTCTTCAATTCTCTCTACTAAATTAACCTCAGGAAGTTCTGAAGGGTTTTGGACCTCTACCAGTGACCCATCATTCATATACACATGATAAACAACAGAAGGCGCGGTAGCAATCAGATCAAGATCAAACTCACGTTCAAGTCTCTCTTTGATAACTTCCATATGAAGCATTCCAAGAAAACCAACACGAAAACCAAAACCAAGAGCAACTGAAGTCTCTGGCTCATATGATAAAGAAGAGTCGTTTAATTTTAGTTTATCAAGCGCATCACGCAAGTCTTCAAACTTATCTGTATCAATGGGGTACATACCCGCAAATACAAAAGGTTTAGCCGGTTCATAATCCCCTACTGATTCAAGAGCAGGATTTGCTGCATCTGTAATCGTATCACCAACGTTAATAATGCCTACCTCTTTAAGACCAAGAACAACGATTCCAATCTCACCTGAGAGAATCTCTTTTGTATTATGACGTTTAAGAGGGTGTGGATACATAAGATCAAGAACAGTATGTTGTTCATTATTAGACATTAGCTTAACCATCTGACCTTTTTTAATACTTCCATCAAAAACACGAACAAGAGCCAGTGCCCCTAAATATGAATCAAACCATGAGTCATAAATAATCGCTTTTGTTGTTGCTTCAGGATTTCCACTAGGTGCTGGAATTCTATCAACAATAGCATCAAGAAGCTCACGTATCCCTATACCTGACTTAGCAGAGACTAAAAGTGCATCTGTCGCATCAATACCAATAGAGGCTTCAATCTCTTCTGCTACACGCTCAGGTTCAGCTGCAGGAAGGTCAATCTTATTAATAACAGGAAGAAGCTCTAAATCATTATCCAAAGCCATATATACATTGGCAATAGTTTGCGCTTCAACACCTTGCGCCGCATCTACAATTAAAAGTGCACCATCCGAAGAAGCAAGCGACTTAGAAACCTCATATGAGAAGTCAACGTGACCTGGAGTGTCTATAAGGTTAAGGATATAAGGTTCACCGTCTTTTACATAATTAAGACGAACTGACTGAGCTTTAATCGTGATACCACGTTCTTGCTCAATATCCATAGTATCCATCATTTGTGTACCCATCTCACGATCAGTAACAGAGCCACATTCTTGGATAATACGATCTGCTAGCGTAGACTTACCGTGGTCAATATGTGCGATGATAGAAAAGTTTCTAATATTTTTCAAAAAAATCCTTATGAAGTTTATAAAGATATTATCTTTTTACAAACACTTAATATAAAGTGTTTGTAAAAGGATAAAAGAAGCTATCGCTTCTTTAAATGTCTATCTATGAAAAAAGTGAGTTAACACTTTCATTATGATAAACACGGCGAATCACTTCACCAAAAAGTGGAGCAACGGTAAGTACCTTGATTTTACTCATAGGCTTAGTTACAAGTGAGTTAGAAATAACCAATTCATCTAATGCATCACTTTTTAGATTTTCGTAAGCCTTTCCGGAAAGAACACCATGTGTAGCACAAGCCATAACAGAGGTTGCCCCCTTAGCCTTAAGTGCAGCCGCACCCTTGACCATAGTTCCAGCAGTATCAACCATATCATCGATCATAATAACGTCTTTACCCTCAACGTCACCAATGATATTCATAACTTCCGCCTCATTTGCTTTTTCTCTACGCTTATCAACGATAACCATTTCAAGACCAAGCTTTTCAGCAAAGTATCTGGCTCTTGTAACACCGCCAATATCTGGTGAAGCAATAATAGGGTTTTTAAGGTTTTTAGATTGAACATATTCTTGAAATATGATAGAACCATAAAGATTATCCACTGGAATATCAAAGAACCCTTGAATTTGACCAGCATGCAAGTCTATCGTTACAACTCTGTCTATCCCAGCTTTTTCGTATAAGTCTGCAACAAGGCGAGCTGTAATAGGAACCCTAGGTGCAGCTTTTCTATCTTGACGTGCATATCCAAAATACGGCACTACCGCTGTAATAGAACTTGCTGATGAACGACGTAATGCATCCGTCATAATCAAAAGTTCCATAAGGTTATCATTTGAAGGAGCACCTGTAGATTGAACAATAAACACATCACGTCCGCGTACACTCTCAGCAATTTGAACTGAGATCTCACCATCAGAAAAACGTTTAATCTCAGCTTTTGAAAGAGGAACATCTAAAGATGAACATATTTCCTTAGCAAACTCGACACTTGAAGAACCGGCAAAAATCTTATATCCGCGCATTTAATAGGGCCTTTTGGGTAAATTAATGATGAAATTATAACAAGTATAACTAAAATTGAGGTTTAAATGTAAAAGCTATTTCTAATTAAACAAGCTTCCAGTTTATCTTTGTAATACCATGTTCATCTAAATAATTGTTCACCTTAGAAAAAGGCTTAGATCCAAAAAAACCTCTATATGAAGACAAAGGAGAAGGATGAGGAGATTTTAAGACCAAATGCTTCCTCTCATCAATCAACTTAACCTTCATCTGCGCTGGCTTTCCCCATAAAATAAAAACAACATGTTCTTTCTCATCAGAAATTTTCTTTATAACAGCATCAATAAATAGTTCCCAACCCTGGTTTTTATGAGAGTGAGCTACATTAGCTCTTACAGTCAATACAGTATTAAGTAAAAGCACACCTTGCATAGCCCATGAAGTAAGATTCCCAGAAGTTGGAATATTAAACCCTAAATCAGAACAATACTCAGTAAAAATATTGCGAAGAGAAGGAGGAAAAGGCACTGAGTCTTGAACAGAAAAAGCCAAACCATGGGACTGTCCCTCTCCGTGGTAAGGGTCTTGTCCAATAATTACAACTTTAACCTTATCAAAAGGTGTCAAAGAAAATGCATTAAAAATATTTTCATCAGCAGGATAAATAATCTGAGTCTTTTGTTCTTTAGCAATATAAGTCATTAGGTCTGTGAAGTAGTTCTTATTAAGTTCATCTTTTAAAAAAGACTTCCAAGTATTATCAAGTTTCATAAAGCTATTATATCAAAGCAAACACTAGTAGTCAGAAAATTAACGAATACACGGGATTAAAGAGTAAGAAAGGAGAAAATAAAAGAACAACATACATGTAAAAGCGACCTACGATACCGCATATATCAATCTTCCAAGGAAGGCTTATATATGAGTAAAAATTAAATAGAATAGTGATAAGTATAATTAGTAGTTAAATGATTTAGTAAGTAATTATTTGAAGTTTATTGATGAAGTTGTATACTAAAAACAGGCGGCGACCTACGTTCCCACAAATGAAATCTGCAGTATTATCAGCGATGAGAGGCTTAGCTTCTGGGTTCGGA